>Ga0207878_100001_pt1 | contig 1185889 bp, 1136 predicted proteins | sample LinPmetageLP41_FD_184053 | JGI IMG/M metagenome (GOLD analysis project Ga0207878, IMG submission 184053) | Marine viral communities from the Pacific Ocean - LP-41 (SPAdes) | ecosystem: Environmental > Aquatic > Marine > Oceanic | place: Pacific Ocean | collected 2010-08-27 | reverse complement strand
TAAAAGATTTTAATGAACGTTTTTCGCATCCTAAACAACTCGAAATCATTGCTCGTTTAGCGGCTGCAAATATAGAACCCTTTTCCATTCTAACAACTTTATTATTCACTTTTTTTTAAAGTTTTTTAATCGTTTCAGATAACACTTTGATAACATAATAATTACATCAAATCTTTTTTTAAAACATTTCATACCTATATATAGTAATATATCAATGATGATAACTAGTGAAAGAATAAAAACATAACCATCCCTACAAGACTGAGCTGTCTTACGCTGTTAAACTCAACATTGTTTAATCTGAATTTTAAGTTTTTAAAGTTGTCAACTTTAAAATTTAATCAAAGAAATAATAGAAAAAGCATAATACTATTTTCTAATTATCATAATATGATTAAAACCAATGTAAATATTGAGTTAGCATAAAAGGAGTTTAAAAAAATAAAAATGATAATCAGCATTTACATTATTGTAAAACGCAGAAACTCGTAGTATCTTTGCGGCTTAAATTTTTTAACTATGATAGCGATTACCTTACCAGATGGAAGTGTAAAGCAATTTGAAGCAGAAGTTACACCTATAGATGTAGCTAAAAGTATTAGTGAAGGACTGGCTCGTAATGTGATTTCAGCCTCTTTTAACGATATAACTATAGAAAGCACCACGCCTTTAACCAAAGACGGAAGCCTTGTCTTGTACACATGGAATAATAAGGAAGGAAAAAAAGCCTTTTGGCATTCTTCTGCTCACATATTAGCACAAGCACTGGAAGAATTATACCCTGGAATAAAATTAACTATTGGTCCAGCTATTGATAATGGATTTTATTATGATGTAGACTTTGGAGAACATACTATTGTTGAAAAGGATTTAAAAGCTGTTGAAGACAAAATGTTAGAAATTTCTCGAGGAAAACATGAGTTTTCTATGCGCGAAGTTACTAAAGAGGAAGCTTTAGGGTTTTACAAAAAACAAGGAAATGAATATAAAGTTGAGTTAATAGAAAACCTACAAGATGGAACTATTACTTTTTGCGACCATGATTCATTTACAGATTTATGTAGAGGGGGACATATTCCCAATACTAGTATAGTGAAAGCTGTAAAATTAATGAGCATAGCAGGAGCTTACTGGAGAGGTGACGAAAATAATAAGCAGCTTACTCGTATATATGGAATTTCTTTTCCTAAACAAAAAGAGTTAACCGAATATTTAGAATTACTTGAAGAAGCTAAAAAACGAGATCACAGAAAACTTGGAAAAGAGCTTGAACTTTTTACTTTTTCTGCAAAAGTTGGTCAAGGATTACCATTATGGCTGCCTAAAGGTGCCGCTTTACGTGAACGATTAGAAAACTTTCTGAAAAAAGCACAAAAAAAAGCGGGTTATGAAATGGTAGTTACCCCACATATAGGACAAAAAGAATTGTATGTAACTTCTGGTCATTATGCAAAATATGGAGAAGATAGTTTTCAGTCAATTAAAACACCTAATGAAGGAGAAGAGTTTTTATTAAAACCTATGAACTGCCCTCACCATTGTGAGATATATAATGCAAAACCTTGGTCTTATAAAGATTTGCCTAAAAGATTTGCAGAATTTGGAACCGTATACAGATATGAGCAAAGCGGAGAATTACACGGTTTAACACGTGTTCGAGGATTTACTCAAGATGATGCACACATATTTTGCACACCAGATCAATTGGACGAAGAATTTAAAAAAGTAATTGATTTAGTGTTATATGTATTTGGATCTTTAGGATTTGAAAATTTTACAGCTCAAGTTTCAGTAAGGGATTTAGACAAACCAGAAAAATACATTGGTAGTGTTGAAAATTGGGAAAAAGCAGAAAAAGCTATTTTAAATGCTGCAGAAGAAAAAGGTTTAAATTATGTCGTTGAAAGTGGCGAAGCAGCTTTTTATGGACCCAAACTTGATTTCATGGTAAAAGATGCTTTGGGAAGAAGCTGGCAACTGGGCACCATTCAAGTTGATTATAACTTACCTGAACGTTTTGAATTACAGTATAAAGGAAGCGATAATGAAATGCATCGTCCAGTTATGATTCATCGTGCTCCTTTTGGAAGTATGGAAAGATTTGTAGCAATTTTATTAGAACACACAGGTGGTAATTTCCCATTGTGGCTTATGCCAGAACAGGTAAGTATCTTATCATTAAGCGAAAAATATGAAAAATACGCTGAAAAAGTTTTAAATTTGCTTGAAAATGACGAAATTCGCGCCCTTGTTGACAACAGGAACGAAACAATTGGTAAGAAAATACGAGAGGCCGAAATGAACAAAATCCCGTATATGTTGATTGTAGGAGAGCAAGAAGAGAAAGATGGTACGATTTCTGTAAGAAAACATACCGAAGGTGATTTAGGCTCAATGTCTATTGAAGCATTCTCAAAAATGATTTCTGACGCAGTAAAAGAAGAAATTAAAGAATTTAATGTTTAATTAAAATTATATAGCCATAGCAATACGAAGAAAAAGAAGCAGAGGTCCGGCAAGGATCATTAAAGAAGACCAACACAGAATTAATAAAAAGATTCGTGCGGAAGAAGTACGCCTAGTGGGCGACAATGTGGAAATAGGTGTATATCCTTTACGGAAAGCCCTAGAGATAGCCGAAGAACAAGAGTTGGATCTAGTTGAAATTTCTCCAAATGCAAACCCACCAGTTTGTAAGGTTATAGATTATAAAAAGTTTGTTTACGAGCAGAAAAAGCGTGAAAAAGCTATAAAAGCAAAAGCAACTAAAGTGACCATCAAAGAAATTAGGTTTGGTCCTAATACAGATGATCACGATTATGAGTTTAAGAAAAAACACGCTGAGAAATTTTTAAAAGATGGTGCGAAGTTAAAAGCATATGTATTTTTTAAAGGACGCTCAATTATCTACAAAGATCAAGGTGAAATTTTACTATTAAAATTAGCTCAAGAACTTGAAGAATTAGGTAAAGTTGAACAAATGCCAAAATTAGAGGGTAAGCGAATGATTATGTTCATTGCTCCAAAAAAGAAATAATACTTCAATTTAAACTCTAGATTGAATAGTTATAAATAAGCGAAATAATTAATATAAAGTAAGGAAACATGCCGAAACAAAAAACAAAATCTAGTGCCAAGAAGCGTTTTAAGCTAACAGGTACTGGTAAAATTAAAAGAAAGCATGCGTTTAAAAGTCACATCTTAACAAAGAAGTCTAAAAAACGTAAGCTTAAATTAACTCACGATGGTTTGGTTGACAAATCTGATGAGAGTAATGTTAAACAAATGCTTCGATTGAAGTAATCGTTTAACCGGTTAAAACAAATTATTATAACCCTGGAGTATGGCTGCTTTTAAGTATAATGCAAAAAAGCAAAAAGTGTAAATAAAATACCGCCTGCTACAAAAAACAAATAAATTATGCCAAGATCAGTAAATTCAGTTGCAAAGAGAGCCAGAAGAAAAAAGGTTCTTAAGCAAGCCAAAGGTTACTTTGGAAGACGTAAAAATGTATGGACAGTAGCTAAAAATGCAGTTGACAAAGCAATGTCATATGCTTATAGAGACCGTCGTGCAAAAAAGAGAACATTTAGAGCATTGTGGATTACGCGTATTAACGCTGGTGCACGTCAGCATGGAATGTCTTATTCACAGTTTATGGGAGAAATGAAAGGAGCTGGAATCGAATTAAACCGTAAGGTTTTAGCAGATTTAGCTATGAATCACCCAGAAGCTTTTGAAGCAATCGTAAAGAAAGTAAAATAAGACACTAACAGAATATTATTTCGCTTAAAAGCCTACTCCAAAAAGAGTAGGCTTTTTTATTTCACTCTTTCCATCAATAAATTAAATTCTATTAAGCTTAAGAATTCTTATCTTAGTTAGATGTTTTATAAAACTATTATCTTTATATTATTGACTTTTTTTTCTGTAAGCATTTTGTTTGCGCAGAAAGGAGTTGGAAAATCATATAGAATAGATAGATATAGTTCCGTTTATCTACCCTTAGGTAAAATATCTTTTGCAGACAGCATTGTCGAATTTAAGGTAGGTACCCCCCCGCCATTAGCAAAATATGGAGATACGTCGCAATGCTTACATGAACCAAATTATAAAAATTATCATACTAATACATTTTTATCTTTAGGCTGTAAAGGAAGTATAACCTTAGCATTCACAGATAATGGGTTTATGAATTTACCTGGATACGATCTTTATATTTTTGAAGTTGGACCCTCTAAGGAGTCCGCTAAAATTGAGATTTCTGAAAACAATATAGATTGGATTTATGCTGGTGAAATTTCTGGAGGAAAATCTAATATTGATTTAAGTGAAGCTTCAATCTCACGAGATATTGTATACTATTATGTACGAATTACAGATCTTCAAGATGTATGTAGAAGTAAAAGTGCTGGAGCAGATATTGATGCCGTAGGTGCAATTAATAGTGTTATTAAACTATCTATTAATGCAGATGTGCTTTTTAATGTTTCAGAATTTGATTTAAAGGAAAGTGCCAGTAAAACCCTAGATAACATAGTATTACAAATAAAACAAGTCGAAAAAGCAACAATTTTAGTTGAAGGACATACAGATAGTGATGGAGATGAAGAATTTAATCTTGAACTTTCAGAAAAAAGATGCAATACAGTTATAGAAAAACTTAAATCTCTTTTTGGAGAAAATGCAATGTATGATTATGAAAGTATATCTCATGGAGAAAACAAACCCAAAGTCCCTAATGACAGTCAATTAAACAAACAACTCAATAGAAGAGTTGAAATTACAGTATTGCCTCCAAAAGATTATTACGAGTCTCTTTTAAACAAAAATTAAGTTTTCTGTTTTTTCTTTTTAGCAGCTGGAAAAAGTACATTATTAAGTATAAGTCTATAGCCCGGCGAATTAGGGTGTAATGCTAATTCTGTTTTAGCATCCCCTACTCTATGTTGATAATCTTCAGGGTCGTGTCCGCCATAAAAAGTAAAAAAACCTTTTCCTTTTATTCCATGAATATATCTTGCTTCGCCATTTGTTTTGTTTTCTCCCATAATTAAAACATTAGACTTTATTTCTTCACGCTCATATGCAGTGGTTTGTCCCATAAAGCCTTTAACTAATGCAGTATGATTTTGAACTAACATACAAGGTATTGGATCCCATTTTGCAGAATAATCCATTAAAGTAAAGTAATCTGTTTCTTTAGGGATTCTTCGTCTTGTAGTCATATCAATAGAGGAGAATTCGTATACCATAGGACTTCTTTCCAAAATAAAATTCTTAAAAGCAAATGTTTTCGTGTAATCTATTTTACTTTGATACCCTGGTTCGCTTGGATCCCCGTCAAACATTGGTTCACAAATATCTACTCCTTCTGCAGATAATGCAATGTCAAAACTATCTGTAGCACTACACATTGCAAACATAAAACCACCACCTACAACGTAATCTCTTATTTTAAGAGCTACATCTCTTTTAGCTTCAGATACTTTAGAGTATCCTAATTTTGTTGCTAATTCTTCGGCATTCTTTTTTTCTTCAATATACCAAGGTGCTGCTCTGTATGCTCTATAAAATTTACCGTATTGTCCAGTAAAATCTTCGTGATGTAAATGTAGCCAATCATATAACAATAATTGATCACTTAAAACTTCTTCATCATAAATTACAGTGTAAGGAATTTCTGCATAGGTAAGTACCATGGTCACTGCATCATCCCAGGGAAGATTTCCCTTAGGAGAATATACAGCAATTCTTGGTGCTTTTTCTAAAACAACAGCCTCCATATTTTGTGAAGGACTGCTAATTTCTAATAAAATTTGTTCTGTTTTTTCGTTAGAAAGAATTTCAAAAGAGATACCTCTTATCTGGCATTCCTTTTTAATTTCTTCTGAATCTGGTAATAAAAAAGATCCTCCTCTATAATTAAGCAACCATTTTACTTTAACTTGTCTTTCGAGAGACCAATAAGTAATTCCGTATGCTTTTAAGTGTTCTTTTTGACTTTCAGCATCCATAGGGATTAGAATATAAGAAGCTGAAGCTTGTAATGTAAAAGATAAGAAAAAAAGAAAAGTAATAAATTTTGTCATCATGCTAATATAACGACAAAATTTGAGCCAAAGTTTATGATATATGAAAATAGTTTAATTAACTATTGGTTTAATTTTTAAATGTTAAAATAAAATTTAAACCCCTATCTTTATTTAAAATTGAAAAAAAATTGAGCAATAGACTAACAGAAAAGCAAAAAGAACTTATTGAAAGTTTTGGTGTAGTACAAGAGCAAATGGGTTTAACTCCAGCTGCATCGAGAGTAAATGCATTATTAACCATATCAGATAAAACAGAACTTACGTTCGATGAGATAAGAGAAACTCTCAAATTAAGTAAAAGTGCAACCAGTAATGCAATTAATAGCTTATTAAATTTAGACAGAATTGGCTATAAAACTATAATGGGTGATAGAAAAAGGTATTTTTTCTCCAATTTAGGACAATGGAAAAAATCTTTTAGAAAAGATATATCTAATTTAGATATTTATGCAAACGTAATAAAAGAGATTTATAATAATAGAAATAAATCTACTACAGACTTTAATAATCAAATTAAAGATCTAACAAAGTTTATAGAGTACTTTAAAAAAGAAAGTATTAAACTTATTGATAATTGGGAAAAAAATAAGGATCAAAAAATAAGTTAATCATTTAGTTTAAAATGGTACTTCATTATCATCATCTGGTGTTAAATCGTCATTCATTGAGCTTCCAAAAGCTTCTCCTACAGAAGGTAAATGATCTGTTTTAAAAGTATCATCATTAGCAGCATCATTCATTCTAGAATGAATTTCTGTAGTAAAATCGAACGTTTCAAGATTTTCAAACTTACCAAGATGACCTACAAATCGAAGTCTAATTTCATCTAAGCCACCATTACGATGCTTTGCAACAATAAATTCTGCTTGACCAGCTGTTGGTGTGCGTTCTTCATCATCCCATTCATCAATTTTATAATATTCTGGTCTATAAATAAATGATACAATATCTGCATCTTGTTCTATAGCTCCAGATTCACGAAGATCTGAAAGAAGTGGTCTTTTACTTCCTCCACGAGTTTCTACTGCACGAGATAATTGTGATAAAGCAATTACTGGAATATTTAATTCTTTTGCTAAAGCTTTAAGGTTTCTAGATATTGTAGAAATTTCCTGTTCCCTATTTCCTCCATTTTTACTTCCTCCTGCTGTCATTAATTGAAGGTAATCAATCATTATTAACTTAATGCCATGTTGTGAAGCCAAACGTCGTGCTTTAGCTCGTAAATCAAAGATAGAAAGTGAAGGAGTATCATCAATAAAAAGTGGAGCTTTTTCAAGTCCTTTTACTTTTACGTTAAGTTGTTCCCATTCATGTTTTTCTAAATTACCAGTTCGCAGTTTTTCACTACTTAATCCTGTTTCAGAAGAAATTAAACGAGTAATTAACTGTACAGAAGCCATCTCGAGTGAGAAAAAAGCAACAGGCATATTGTGTTCAACAGCAATATTTCGTGCCATAGATAGCGTTAATGCTGTCTTACCCATACCAGGACGAGCTGCAATAATAATTAAATCACTTGGCTGCCAACCCGATGTTAATTTATCTAGTTTTGAAAATCCTGATGGTATTCCAGATAGACCTTCTTTATTTGCAATTTCTTCAATTCTTTTTTTAGCTTGTATTACAAGGTGCTGTGCTGTTTCAGAAGATCTTTTAATATTACCTTGAGTAATTTCATAAAGTTTAGATTCTGCAGCATCTAATAAATCAAAGACATCTGTCGTTTCATCGTAAGAATCTTCAATTATTTCGTTAGAAATTTTTATTAAACTACGCTGTATATATTTCTGAAGAATTATACGTGCATGGAATTCTATATGTGCAGATGAAGATACTTTTTGAGTTAATTGTATTAAATAAAACTCTCCTCCTGCTGCATCTAATTTTTGATCCTTCTTTAATTGTGACGAAACGGTTAATAAGTCAACCGGCTCACTGTTTTCAAACAATGTATGGATTGCCTCAAATATATATTGATGAGATTCTTTATAAAACACATCTGCATTAAGAATATCAATAACCTCATCTACCCCTTTTTTATCTATCATCATTGCTCCAAGTACAACTTCTTCTAAATCAGTTGCTTGCGGAGGAATTTTTCCTTTTTCAAGTGAAATTACTTGAGAAGAACGGGTTGAATATGAGGTTTGAGTTTTCAATTTTTCCATTGAGCGAATGTAAAGAAAATGTTAAGAGAACTTATAGAAAATTACTTTTCGATGTTCACTGGTTGTCAACATTTTAACTGTTAACAACTTAAAAATATTGTTAATAAGGTACAAAAAAACCCGAAGCTTTTGCTTCGGATTTTTAAAAGTGTTGGTATTGTTGAAATTAAGATTTAAAGACTCCCATATCTGAGTATTTATCCATACGTTTTTCAACTAAATCTTTTGGTGATAAATCTTTTAATTCAGCATATTCTTTTTCAATTGCAGTTGCAACTGTTGCAAAAGTTGTTTTTCTATCACTGTGAGCTCCACCTAAAGGTTCTTTTACAATAATATCTATAAGTTTTTGCTTTTTCATATCTGTTGCTGTAAGTTTTAAAGCTTCTGCTGCTTGTTCTTTGAACTCCCAACTTCTCCATAGTATAGATGAACAGCTCTCTGGTGAAATTACAGAATACCAAGTATTTTCTAGCATAAGTACGCGATCTCCAACTCCTATACCTAATGCTCCACCACTTGCACCTTCTCCAATTATTACTACTATAATAGGAACTTTAAGGCGTGTCATTTCTAGAATATTTCTCGCAATAGCTTCTCCTTGACCTCTCTCTTCTGCTTCAAGTCCAGGATATGCTCCAGGTGTATCTATTAAAGTAACTACAGGAACTCCAAATTTTTCAGCAGATTTCATTAATCGTAGTGCTTTGCGATAACCTTCTGGATTTGCCATACCAAAATTTCGATATTGACGTGTCTTGGTATTATATCCTTTTTGTTGACCAATAAACATATAGCTCTGGTCACCAATTTTACCAAGACCTCCCACCATCGCTTTATCATCTTTAAAGTTTCTATCCCCATGTAATTCTAAAAAAGAATCTCCACAAATGGCATTTATATAATCCATTGTGTAAGGACGGTCTGGATGACGAGACAATTGCACACGTTGCCATGGCGTAAGATTTTTATAAATCTCTTTTTTTGTTTCTTTTAATTTTTTTTCAATTTGCTTGCAGGTGTTGGTGACGTCTACATCACTATCTTCTCCAATTTGACAAGCTTTTTCAAATTGCTCTTGCAATTCTTTTATAGGTAATTCAAAATCAAGATATTCCATAATAACTCCTTGAAGTATTTTTTTGGCTTAGTTTACAAAGATAAAATTTTGTTTTTAGGTATTGGGTAATCGTCTTTTTTTTCTTTCTTGCGAATTTTTAATTATTCCGTTAGCTATTACTGTTACTAGGATTATGGCTGCTCCATAATAAAATTGAGGACTCATATTTTCTGAATCTCCCAAAATAAGCAATGCAAGTATAATTCCATATAAAGGCTCCATATTTATAGTTAACATCACTGTATATGGGCTAATCCATTTCATTACATGTACAGAAGCTATAAAAGCATAAGCTGTACAAGCCGAAGCTAAAATGAGTAAATATATCCAATCATTGGTTGAAATTTTAAAAAATGATGCTGTAAAGCTTCCACTAAAAGCAAGATAAACTGAAATGCATAACATTCCAAAAAGTAACTCATAAAACGAGATTGCAGATGCATTATATTTAATTGCAAACTTTCCGTTTATTACAGAAAATAAGGCACCAAGAAAAGAGGAACATAATGCTAATATAATTCCCCATACATGATCTGTTTCAACATTAAAAATAATATAAAGTCCTGCAACTACTATTAGACCAAAAAAAACTTCATAGCCTATTACTTTTCTCTTATAAAATAGTGGTTCAAGTAAAGATGCGAAAAAAGCGCCTGTAGACATTATTGCCAACGTTACAGAAACATTAGATATTTTTATTGCTCCAAAAAAAGCAAGCCAATGCAATGCGATTATTAAACCTGCCAAGAAGAATCCCGCTAAAACTTTTTTCGAAAATAATAGCTTTTCTTTTCTATAGATTACCCACAAAAAAATAAATCCTGAAGCAAGAAGCATCCTATACCAAACTAAAGGAATAGCTTCAATTGTAATAAGAGCTCCAATTACAGCAGTAAAACCCCAAATAAAAACAATGAAGTGAAGGTGTAAATAGTTTAAAAGCTTATCGTTTTGCATTTCTTAATAAATATATTGCTAAAACACCAAACACTATATTTGGAAACCAAGTGGCTATAAATGGAGAGAAGTCACTCTGTTCTGCCATTGTTCCAAATATTTTATCGAAAAATATAAAGACCATCCCAATAGCAATACCTATTGCAAGGTTAACTCCCATACCTCCTCTTCTTTTTAATGAAGAAACCGCTACAGCAATTATTGTTAAAATATAGGCAGAAACAGGTAGGCTCCAACGTCTATATTTTACAACTTCATACCTATTAATGTATGATGAGCCTCTTTCTTTTTCTCTCTTAATAAACTTATTTAGTTCTGGTAAATTTAGAGTTTCAGCTATATAATCTACTGGTGTAAGATCTTCAAGTTCAAAAGAAAAAACGGTGTCTAGTTTTGCACCACTTTGTAATCTATCTTCATTTTCGCCAATAATTCTTTTATTATAATTAAATAATGAATAGGTTGAATCCTTCTCATTAAATTGTATTCTATTGGCATACAATTTATACTCCATTTTATTGCCTTCAAAATGTTCTAGAGTAAAATTACTTCCAGATTTATCTGCAACATTAAAATAACTAACATATATATAATCATTATCATTAATCTGCCTATATACATTTGTTCGATTCCTATCCTGTTTTCCTTTTTTAAGATATAAATAAGAAAATTCATTAAATCCTTTACTAGCTTTTGGGGCTAAATACATCCCTAGAAAGAAAGCACCAATACAAACTATTGTTGCACCAATCATATAGGGTCTAAGAAAACGATAATATGAAACTCCACTACTTAAAAATGCAATTACTTCGGTATTATTAGCAAGCTTTGAAGTAAACCATATCACCGAAAGAAACAAAAACAATGGAAATAAAAGATTTGCAAAGTAAATTGTAAAGTCTAAAAAATATTTAGCAACTTCTATAAAAGGTACTTCATTTTCAAGAATTTTATCAATTTTTTCGGCTAAATGAACTGTAATTCCAATAGGTATAAATAATAATAACAGGAGCAAAAAAGTCCCTAAGTAATTCTTTAAAATATATCTATCAAGAATGCTTAACATAAAATTAAAGACGTTTATCCATTTGTTTCACCATCATGTTTTTCCAAGTTGTAAAATCTCCAGCTAAGATATGTTTTCTGGCTTCGCGAACCAACCAAAGGTAAAAACCTAAATTGTGTATGGTAGCAATTTGTCTACCCAACATTTCATTAACTGTAAATAAATGACGCAAGTAGGCTTTACTATATTCAGTATCTACCCAAGTTATATTCATTTCATCTATTGCAGAAAAATCATCTTCCCACTTTTTATTTTTAATGTTAATTGTACCGTGGGCGGTAAATAACATTCCATTACGTCCATTTCGTGTAGGCATAACACAATCAAACATATCTATTCCTAAAGCAATATTTTCTAATATATTAATGGGTGTACCTACTCCCATTAAGTAACGTGGCTTATCTTCTGGAAGTATTTCAGTAACAATATCTGTCATTGCATACATTTCTTCTGCAGGCTCTCCTACAGAAAGTCCACCAATTGCATTTCCAGCGGCACCTACAGAAGCTATATACTCTGCAGATTGTTTACGTAAATCTTTATAAGTACTACCTTGTACTATTGGGAAAAAAGTTTGATTATAATCGTATTTTAAAGGGGTCTTATCCAAATGTTTAATACATCTTTCTAACCATCGATGCGTCATATGCATAGATCTCTTAGCATAATTATAATCACATGGATAAGGCGTACATTCATCGAAAGCCATTATAATATCTGCTCCAATACTTCTTTGGATCTCCATTACATTTTCTGGAGTAAATGTATGGTAACTGCCATCTATATGAGATTTAAACTTAACACCTTCCTCTTTAATCTTTCTATTTGCAGATAAAGAATACACTTGGTATCCACCGCTATCTGTCAAGATATTTCGGTCCCAATTCATAAATTTATGAATCCCTCCAGCTTTTTCTAGAATTGGAGTTTGAGGACGCAGATATAAATGATAGGTATTCCCTAAAATAATATCTGGATTAATTTCTTCTTTTAACTCTTTTTGGTGTACCCCTTTTACAGTTGCAACTGTGCCTACAGGCATAAAGATTGGAGTCTCAATGGTTCCGTGATCTAAAGTAATTGTTCCGGCACGAGCTCTACCGTTTGTATCTTTGGCTTCTAATTTGAAAAGCATTCGTTTTATTTTCTGAACGGCAAAGATAGAATGAAAAACTAAAAACAAGCAGTAAACAAGAAATAACAAATCGTAAAAAATATATTAAACCTTTAAATATTAGCTTAAATGAAAATTTCTTATAAAACCAATTAGCCTTGTAACCTACCATTCTGTTAACAAAAGTGATAAATCGTTAATAACTGATGTATTTTCAATTTTGCTTGCCTTATAGAATACTTTACTTTTGATGCATTAATAGAATACTCAATATGCAAGATATAAAACAACTAGAAGAGTTAGTCGTTCAAGTTCGTAGAGACATTTTAAGACAAGTACATAAAGTTAATTCTGGTCATCCTGGAGGTTCATTAGGATGTACAGAATTTTTTGTTGCCTTATTCCAAAAAGTTATGGACAGGAAAAATACTTTTTCTATGGATGGAAAAGGTGAAGATCTTTTTTTTCTATCTAATGGGCATATTTCTCCCGTTTTTTATAGCGTTTTAGCTCGCTCTGGATATTTTCCTGTAGAAGAATTAAACACTTTTAGACTACTAAACTCAAGATTACAAGGTCATCCCACTACTCATGAAGGATTACCAGGGGTGAGAATTGCATCTGGTTCACTTGGTCAAGGTATTTCAGTTGCTATAGGAGCAGCGCAAACAAAAAAATTAAATAATGACAATCACATTATTTATACTTTGTGTGGAGATGGTGAATTACAAGAAGGACAAAACTGGGAGGCAATTATGTACGCTGCCGGAAATAAAATAGACAACCTTATAGTGACTGTTGATCTTAATGGACAACAAATTGATGGTTCTACAGACAATGTACTTCCTATGGGGAATGTGAGAGCAAAATTTGAAGCTTTTGGTTGGGAAGTGTTAGACATTGAAAAAGGGAATGACTTAAAAGCAATAATAGAAGGTTTAAAAATTGCAAAAGAGAAAACTGGAAAAGGTAAACCTATATGTATTTTACTACAAACAATCATGGGTAATGGAGTAGATTTTATGATGCATACACACGATTGGCATGGAAAAGCGCCTAATGATGAACAGTTAGAAAATGCTTTATCACAAAATCCAGTAACACTTGGAGACTATTAATTTTCAGAAAAAAATTAAAATAGATTTTACTCACATTTTCAACGTAGAAAAATGAAAAAATATACAGATAGCGGAAAGAAAGATACTCGATCGGGCTTTGGGGCAGGTCTTACTGAATTAGGGAAAACAAATCCTAATGTTGTAGCCTTGTGTGCAGATCTTACAGGGTCTTTAAAAATGGACGACTTTAAAGCCAATCATCCTGAGCGATTTTTTCAAACAGGAATTGCAGAAGCAAACATGATGGGAATAGCTGCTGGTATGACAATAGGTGGTAAAATACCTTTTACTGGTACGTTTGCCAATTTCTCAACAGGAAGAGTTTATGATCAAATTAGACAAAGTATTGCTTACAGTGATAAAAATGTGAAAATTTGCGCTTCACACGCCGGGCTTACATTAGGAGAAGATGGAGCTACACACCAAATTCTTGAAGATCTAGGCTTGATGAAAATGTTGCCAGGTATGACTGTAATTAACACTTGTGACTACAATCAAACTAAAGCAGCTACTATTGCAATTGCAGATCATAAAGGTCCTGTTTATCTTCGTTTTGGAAGACCAAAAGTTGCTAATTTTACACCTGAGGATCAAAATTTTGAGATAGGTAAAGCTGTACAATTACAAGAAGGTAGTGATGTTACACTAGTTGCTACAGGTCACTTAGTTTGGGAAGCACTTCAAGCTGCCGAAACTTTAAATGAACAAGGTATAAAAGCAGACGTAATTAACATCCATACTATTAAACCTTTAGACAATAACGCAATATTAAAAAGCGTTACTAAAACAGGTTGTATAGTTACTGCAGAAGAACACAATTACCTTGGTGGTCTTGGAGAGAGTGTTGCTCGTGTTTTAACAGAGAATAACCCTACTCCTCAAGAATTTGTTGCAACACAAGATACCTTTGGCGAATCTGGTACTCCAGAACAGTTAATGGAAAAGTATGGTTTAAATGCCGAAGCAATTGTTAAAGCAGCTTTAAAAGTAATTAAGAGAAAATAACCTCTTTTTTTGTCCCGTCTGTAAAATACAGATTAAATTAAAAAGCCCTTCATTTTAAAATGAAGGGCTTTTTAGATTTTAATGTTTTTTTAATTATCTACTAACTATCTGCATCTAGATAATCTGGTATACCATCGTTATCTGTATCTGGATAAGTCACATTTCCGTTACTGTCTACCTCAACTTCATCTTTAGTAAGTCTTAAATCACCATCATCATCTGTGTCAACAAAATTAGGTATTGTATCTCCATCTGTATCATCGTCTTCTTCAAGTCCATTTCCATTTACATCTTCTACAACAGAAGGCACATTGTCTTCATCTTGATCTCCTACTTCAACTTCGTATAATTGAAATGTAAAAATTAATTGTGCATAAATTGGAATATTAGAACCTGGAGGAGTGTTAACATAATAACCAAGTCCCGTTGGTATAAAGGCTGCTCCTACTCCATAATTTTCAAAGCTTATTGTACCATCTGGATTTGTAGTAGAACCTGTAGCTCCTTTAAACTCAATAAGTATATCCTGAAGTCCATTTACAATTGTAGTAAGATCAAATTTAACTGGCACTATTGAGCTATCAAATAATTCGAATTCTTCAAGGGCACTAGAAGTATTATCTGGCTCATTGTTAAATTGACGACCTTCATAACTTAAAGTAACAAAATCTGGAAAGTCTGGAGATTCACCTTCACCTTCAATAACACTTAAATAATATATTTTGTAAGTAACATCGCTGTTAATTCTATCTTTCACCATTTTAAAATCCACCTGCTCTATCAAAGGGATTTTATCAATATTGTCTCCTGCAATGGTATCAAACTTAATTTTAAAATTAAAACCTGCTGGCGGATTTGCAAACTCTTCGTAGTTATAGAAGTGTGTTTGAAGAAATGACTCTATTTCTTCGGTAGAGTCAACAGCTTCTATAGCTCTATCTCTTGCTGGTATAAAATTAGGATCAACGCCATCGTCATCATTATTACAAGATGATATTAGTAACAATCCCGATAAAAAAGTAAATAAAAAATATATTCTTTTCATTATTGTTTTTTTGAGAGCGCAAGATACAATTTTCCGCTATTTTTGTTTCATACATTAACGTAGAATTTAGGGTAATTGTATGAGGGTAGATAAATATTTATGGTGCATACGTCATTTTAAAACTAGAAGCATTGCAACAAATGCTTGTAAAAAAGGAGCTATAAAAGTAAATGATGCAGTTGTAAAACCATCAAGAGAGGTATATCCTATGGATGTAATTACGGCTAGAAAAGAACAAATTAATTATAAATTTCAAGTTTTAGATCTTCCTGAAAGCAGATTAGGCGCAAAGCTAGTAGATATTTATAGAAAGGATATTACTCCTAAAGAAGCTTTCGAAAAAAATGAATTACTTAAATACTCAAAAGAATATTATAGAAAAAAAGGTGTGGGTAGGCCTACAAAAAAAGACAGAAGAGATATCGACGATTTCACAGATACTGAATCTGAATAAACAATACCCTTTTAGTATATTTGAATAAATTTTTTCTCAATGACACCAACCAGCACTGTAATATTAGATAAAAAACAAATTGCTCATAAATTAAAACGTATTGCGTACCAGATTTATGAAAGTAATGTAAACGAGGAAGAAGTAATCATTGCTGGTATAAAAGAAAATGGATTTTTATTCGCAAAAAAACTAAAACCTATTGTTGAAAAAATTTCCCCTATAAAAGTTATTTTATGTGAGGTTATTATAGACAAAAAGAAACCAACAAACCCAATTAAAACTTCTCTTTCTCCAGAGCAATATAAAAACAAATCATTATTACTTGTAGACGATGTGTTACACTCTGGAACAACATTAATATATGGTGTAAAGCACTTTTTGGATGTACCTTTAAAACAATTTAAAACAGCTGTTTTAGTAGATCGAAATCATAAAAAATTTCCTATAAAAGCAGATTTTAAAGGAATCTCCCTTTCAACTTCTTTAAATGAAAATGTTTCTGTTGTATTTGAAAAAGACAATGATAGGGCAATTTTAGAATAACTTAGCAATAATATTTTCAACAACTACCTCCTTTTCATCATTATTAATAAGCACACTTTTATCTGCTTGATTATAGTAAAATGCTCTTTCAAAAAGATGCTTTCTTATAAAGTCATTTAACGCCTCTTCATCTTTAATATGAGCAATAAGCGGGCGCGAATCTTTTTCTTTAAATAATCTATGAGTTAGAATTTCTAATGATGCTTTTAAATATACTGTAATACAATTTGTGTTATTTTTTAAATATGGTAAGACATCTCCATAACAAGGAGTTCCACCTCCAGTTGCTAATATCAAATTCTCTTTTGTATCTAAAATTTCTTTTAAAACCTTATTCTCTTTTTTTCTAAAATAAATCTCACCTTTTTCTGAAAATATTTCAGGAATAGATTTTCTTTCTTGTATTTCAATCTCTTCATCTAAATCTTTAAAAATATATCCTAATTTTAAAGATAATTGTTTTCCAATAGTAGATTTTCCACTACCCATATAACCTAATAATACAATTTTCATAAAAAAAATTATTGCGTACCCCTTGATAGTCAAAAGGTTTTAAAATATTCTTCAAATTTAATCGAAATACTTTTGAAATATAAATTTAATGATAGTATATTTGCACCCGCATTCAAGGAAGACCTGGTAGCTCAGTTGGTAGAGCACCTCCCTTTTAAGGAGGTGGTCCTGGGTTCGAGCCCCAGCCAGGTCACAAAAAAATACCATTAAAAACAAAACCCTGCTAATTATATTATTAGCAGGGTTTTTTAATTTTATTACCCAACAATTTGGTTCTTTATTTGCAGAACTAAAAAAACTTTATATATTTGCATCAAATAATTTTACTATGAGTGTCAAATTAACAGATAAACAGAAAGAGCTTGTTGAAAGTTTTGGTGTTGTTCAAGAACAGATGGGTTTATCTCCTGCTGTTTCTAGAGTTAATGCTCTTCTTACTATTTCTGACACAGTAGAACTCACTTTTGATGAAGTTAGAGAAACTTTAGGCTTAAGTAAGAGTGCAACTAGTAATGCATTAAATGGCCTTTTAACTATGGATCGTATAGGCTATAAGACTAAACCTGGTGATAGAAAAAGATACTTCTATTCTAAAATGGGACAATGGAAAAATGCATTTAGGAAAGATATGCAAGGTCTTGATCATTATAATGCAATTGTAAAAGAGATATTAAATTCACGAACTCCAGAAACCAAAGAATTTAATAATCAATTAAAAGAACTAACTAAATTTATTGAATACTTTCAAAAAGAAAGTATAAAAATCATAGATAACTGGAATAAAAAATAATATTTTTTTTACATAATTAGTTCTTTTAATTCTGAACTATTTAAACAATACTTAACTAAAAAATGAAAAAAAACCTAATTATATTACACCTTCTCTTTGTCTCTATACTTATTGCACAGCAAGATCCCTTACCTCTTTCAGTTGAGCAAGCAGTTGAACTTGCAGTAAAAAACAATACAGATTTAAATAAATCACGTATTGATCAACAAATTATAAGTGCACAAATAGCAGAAGTAAAAGGTCGTGCATTACCTCAAGTAAATGGTAATGGAAGATTTACAGATAATTTTTCTTTAGCCACTCAACAATTACCTGGTGAATTTTTTGGTGGCGAGCCTGGTACTACGGTCGATGTAGCATTCGGGAACCGTTATGTCTTTAACGCTGGTGTAGAAGTACAACAAAAATTAATAGATTTTCAATTATTTAATTCAGTTAAAGCTACAAAAGCTTTAAAAACCTTACAAAATTTACAAACATTACAAACTACAGAGGACCTTATCATTAATGTAGTACAGGTATATATCCAGGTTCAAGTAACTGAAAAACAAATTGAATTACTTCAAGAAAACTTCGAACGTACAAAAAGTTTAGTAGAACTCTCAGAACTTAAATATGTAGAGGGAATTATACGAAAATTAGACCTGAATCAATTAATAGTAAATCGTACAAATTTAAACACCCAAATTGAAGATGCAATTTTTACGAGAAATGAACAAATTCGATTATTGAATTTATATATGAATATCCCTATTAATACAGAAACAATATTAACAGAAAAATTAGAAGATCTTCCACCCTATCCCCTAGAGGATGAATTAAATTTTAATTCCAATATTCAGTTTCAACAAATACAACAGCAACTTGAATTAGCCATATTAGATGAAAAACAAATTAGATCAGAATACCTTCCTACTCTAAGTGCCTTTTTTAACTACAATTATCAAGGTAATAATAATGAGTTTAGTTTTTCGAGTCCACAATATCAAGATCAATGGAATGGTACATGGGGATTATCTGCTACAGTACCAATTTTTGATGGATTTCAACGTAAAAAAAGATTAGAACAAAAAGAACTTGAAACAAAGAAATTACGAGAAGACGAAATTTCAGTAAAGCAAAACATTCAGAAAGAATATTCTGATGCGAGCGAGCAATTCATTTTAAGCAATACTCAAATAAAAAATCAAAAAGCCAATATGGAATTGGCTAATGAAAACTATAGAGGAATTAAGCTTTCATATACAGAAGGAGTAGCTCCTCTTACCGAACTACTTGACTCTGAGTTTGCACTTCGTCAAGCTCAATCAAATTATCTAAATGCTCTTTTACAGTTTAGAGTTTCAGAACTACGCCTATTAAAAGCAAACGGACAACTTGCAAAACTTATTACATCTAATTAATTACATCATTAAACGAGAAAATGAAAACTAAATCAATTATAATAATTATTACAGGGATTGCAATCCTAGCAATAGCATTTACACTTTTCAATAATAAAAAAGAAATGAATGCTGAAGCAAATGTAAAGGAAGCCGATTTTGCTATACCTGTTCAAGTAGCCAATGCAGAACATAAAAAAATAACCGACGCGCTTATTGCAACGGGAGAGTTTAAAGGATGGGAAGAAGTAACACTTGTAGCAGAGTCGCAAGGAAGTATTGACAATCTTCGTTTTGAAGAAGGTGCTTCTATAAAAAAAGGACAAGTAATTGCAAAAATTGATGCCGTTTCATTAAACTCACAACTTGTTTCTGCACGTGCAAGTTATGCCAAAGCAGAAAAGGATGTCGCTCGTTATGAAAGATTAGAGAAAGCTGGAGCAGTTAGTCAATCTCAACTTGAAGAGGCGAGAATACAACAAGAAAACGCTCGCGCAAATATTGCACAAATAAACCAACAATTAAGCTTTACCACAATTATATCACCTATCGATGGAGTTATAAATGATTTATTTGTAGAAGAAACAAGCTTTGTGTTACCTGGTGATAAAATTGCTGAAATAGTACAAATAGATAGGTTAAAACTAGTTGTAAATGTTTCTGAAAGCGACCTTTCAAAAATTAAAGAGAAACAAGAAGTAAAAATAAAAACCGATGTATTTCCCTTAAAAGAATTTTCAGGAATCGTAAGCAATATTAGTGTAAAAGGCGACCAATCCAGAAAGTATAAAGTAACCATTGAGGTTAAAAATACAAATGAAGAAGAACTTCGTGCAGGAATGTTTGGCGAAGTACATTTTGAAGCTCTAGAAGCAAGTCAAAAATTAGCTTTAGTTATTCCAAGAGAGTCAATCGCTGGAAGTTTACAAAATCCACAAGTATATATCGTAAAAGACTTTATTGCCCAATTAAAAGAAATTAAAACTGGTTCAACAATTAATGGACACGTGGTCGTACTATCTGGTTTACAAGAAGGAGACCAAGTTGTTACAAAAGGTATTATCAATTTAAAAAATAACACCAAAGTAAAAATCACAAAACAATAAAACATGTCTATAACAGAATTAGCAGTTAAACGGCCTACCCTTGTCGTTGTGGTTTTTACCATTTTGGGTTTAATTGGAGTTATAAGCTATACAAGTTTAGGATACGAATTATTACCTAAAATAACTTCTCCTGTACTTTCAATTAGTACAGTTTATCCTGGTGCTTCTCCAGGGGAGGTAGAAAACTCTGTAACAACAAAAGTAGAAGATGCTGTGGCCGGTCTCGAAGGTGTGAAAGAAATAACTTCCACTTCTCAAGAAGGACTATCTTTAGTAAATGTTGAACTTCAATACAACGCAGATGTAGATGCCGTTTTAAGTGATGCTCAAAGAAAAGTGAATAACATAGTAGGTCAACTTCCAGATCAAGTTAATCAGCCTAGTGTAGAGAAATTTTCTTTTGATGAATTACCCATAATGAGACTTGGGGTTTCCTCTAGTATGGATCCTGTTGCTTTTAATGATTTGGTAGAAAACGATATAAAGGAAACTCTTTCAAGGGTTGAAGGAGTAGCTCGTGTTACTGTTATTGGTGGTAATGAACGTGAAATAAGGATAAATGTAGATAGAGATAAGTTAAAAACTTACGGATTGAGTATTTTACAAGTAAGTCAAGCTATTGGAACTGCCAATCTTGATTTTCCTACTGGAAGTATTAAAGATAATTCTCAACAAGTAATTGTTCGTCTTTCAGGAAAATTTCAAAATGTAGATGAAATTAAGAATCTAACTGTAAATAGCAGCCAAGATGGTTCAACTATAAAAATTAAAGACATTGCTGAAGTTTACGATACTTCAAAAGAGATAACTACTATTTCCCGTATTAATGGGATAAGCAGTATAGGACTCACTATTTCTAAACAATCTGATGGAAATACTGTTCAAGTTGCAGATGATGTTAAAGCAGCTATAGCAAAAATTGAAAAAGCAAATACAGACAAAAATCTTAAAATTGATACTGCTCAAGATAGTTCTATTTTTACATTGGAAGCCGCAAACTCGGTAATATTCGATTTAGGGTTAGCAGTAGGTTTAGTTGCATTAATTATGCTATTCTTTCTCCATAGTTGGAAAGATGCCATTATTGTGATGGTTTCTATTCCAGTTTCTATTATTACAACTTTCATTTTAATGAACATTTTAGGTTACACACTTAACCTTATGACGTTATTAGGACTATCGTTAGTGGTTGGAATTTTAGTGGATGATAGTATTGTAGTTCTAGAAAATATTCATAGCCATATGGAACGAGGTAAAAATAGATTTGAAGCAGCAATCGCAAGCTGGAAAGAGATAGGTCTTTCTGTAATGTCTATAACATTGGTGCTTATCGCAGTATTTCTTCCAATAACTTTTGTTACAGGACTTATTGCAGATCTATTAAAGCAGTTTTCTATTGTGGTAGCTTTTGCTACTGCTGTTAGCCTTGTTGTATCTTTTACATTAACTCCACTACTTGCTTCTCGTTTTTCGTCTGTTATGGAATTAAAATCAAGTAAGATTTTTCATAGACCACTAATTTGGTTTGAAAGAATGCTAGACGGTATAAATAACTTTTATAAAGACGCTCTTACGTTTACTTTAAAACATAAACGTTGGACTGCATTGGTTTTATTTTTAATGATAATAGGATCTTTCAGTCTTTTAGTATTTGGTTTTATAGGTACTGAATTTGTTAAAAATGGTGATAATGGAGAGTTTTTAGTTGAATTAGAACTTCCTAAGGAAAGCACCATCGAAGAAACTAATTTGGCAACACTTCAGGTAGAAAAATATTTGTTAAACCAAGAAGTTGTGTCATCTGTATTTACAACTGTTGGAACGGGATCTGGATCTGGAGGAAACTCTTCAAATCTTTCTCAGATTAATGCAAAAATGATTAGTCCAGATAAGCGTACAATTACTTCTGAAAAATTTGCATTACAAGTTAAAGAAGACCTAGCAAAACAGATTTCTGGAGTAAAATTTAAAACTGCTGCTGTTGGTATGGTTGGAGGTAGTACCGCAGGACCAATACAAATTATTCTTACTGGAAATGAAATATCTCAGTTAATTGAGGTTGCTGAAGAAATGAAAACTGTAATTGACGGTGTTCCGGGAACAAGAGAAGAGGAATTATCTGTACAAGGGGGAAACCCAGAGATTGCAATTACTGTAGATCGTGATAAAATGGCAGTACTTAGTCTTACTATGAATGATGTTGGTAATACTATGCAAAATGCATTTGCAGGAAACACCCAGTATAAGTTTAGAGATGGTGAGAATGAATATGACATTAATGTGAAATTAGACCAGTTTGATCGTAAAAACATAAACGATATAAAAAAGTTGACATTTTTAAACACTAAAAATGAATTAATAGAAATGCAACAATTTGCAAACGTCCAACAATCTACAGGACCTACAAAATTAGAACGCAACAATAAAAAGTCTTCAATTTCCATTGGGGCACAAGTATCGGGAAGACCTGTAGGAACTGTATCTACCGAAGTAGAAACAGCTTTAGCTAAAATGAAAATGCCCGATGGTGTTACTTATGAAATAGGTGGTGATTTAGAGAGTCAAACGGAAGCTTTTGCTAGCTTGGGACTTGCTTTATTGATGTCTATTGTGCTAGTATATCTTATTATGGTTGCTCTTTACGAATCTTACGCATATCCTCTAGTGGTTATGTTTTCAGTACCTACTGCATTAATTGGAGCTTTTTTAATTCTTGCACTTTTTAAAGAAAGTCTAGGCGTTTTTACTTTTTTAGGTTTAATAATGCTTGTAGGACTGGTAATTAAAAATGCCATTTTAATTGTAGATGCTGCAAATCAATACAAATTAGAAGGATTAAATAGTAGAGAAGCTGTAGAAAAAGCAGGAATAAATCGTTTAAGACCAATTTTAATGACCACCATTGCCATGGTAATTGCAATGATACCTATTGCCTTTGCATCTGGCGCAGGATCTGAATGGAAAAATGGACTAGCATTGGTACTTATTGGAGGCTTGATGAGTTCTTTGTTATTCACCGTAATCATTGTACCAATCATGTTTGTTGTGATTGATATATGGAAAGGTGAGACTACACGTAAAACAGTAAAAATAGAAACCAACCCAGATATATTAAAACAAGTAGAAGTTCATTAAATAATTTAAAACTTATAACTATGGTATCCTTCAAAATTAAATCTGACGAATCTTTAACCATCCTAGTAGCAAAAGAATTTAATGCTTCAGAAAGAGATCGTGTCTCTTTAATGATTGAATCTTTATTTGATACTAATCCTCAAGGGCAAATATATTGTGATATTGCTCAAAATGTACAAACTGTAGGCTTAAGAATGATTATAGATTTTTTCGAAAATCTACCCTATAATTATGTAATAACACAAAAAGCTTGCGCCTAAATGATTGACTTTTTCACTACACATAAACAAGCAATTATCTATGCCATTATAGTAATAGGTGCTGTATTTCTATTTCGCTTTCTAACTAAATTATTTCATACTTTTTTAAAAAATCGAGCAAAAAAGAAATACCCTACTGAAGAACCTAATACCATTAATCTTGTGCAAAAAATTTTAAATGCACTATGGATTGTCTTGGGCTTAATGGCTCTAGCATTCATCTTTATTGATGAAAAACAATACGAAGTAGCTACGCAAAATTTTTATTTAGTGCTTTACTTAGGTATTGTTGCTGTGATTACAATAGTGGTAGCTTCATTCGTGCAAACTTGGTTTCAGAGATCTATTAAAGAGAAAATAAATAACAGCCAAGATCCTACAAGTTATAAGTTTTTAAGATACATAGCTATTGCTGTAGTTTATTCATTAGGAGCATTGTTAGCAATTCTTGCTTTTCCTTCATTACGAGGTATTGCTCAAACTGCTTTAGGTGGTGCCGGTGTTATAGCTATAGTTGCTGGAGTTGCGTCTCAAGAGGCACTTGCCAATTTGGTAGGAGGACTTTTTATTATCTCGTTTAAACCTTTTAAAATAGGTGATATTATAAAACTTGATGAAACTATGGTTGGAAAAGTTACCGATATCACTCTACGACATACCATAATTAGAAATTATGAAAACAAGATGATTGTTATTCCTAATTCGGTTATCAATAAAGAAAAGCTAATTAATTATGATTTAGGGGAACGTATGTGTTGTCAATGGATTGAGGTGGGTATTTCTTACACCAGCGATATTGATTTGGCCAAACATATTATGAGAGAAGAATGTGACAACCATCCTAATTTAATGGATAATCGAAGTGAACTTGATAAATATAATAATGAAAAAAAAGTAATTGTAAGAGTAATTAAACTGGATGATTTTGCTGTTACACTAAGAGCATGGGCTTGGGCAGCAAATTTTGATGAGGCTTTTCAGATGAAATGTGATTTATATGAAAGCATTAAAAAACGATTTGATAGAGAAGGAATTGAAATACCGTTTCCACACAGAACTTTAGTATTTAAAAACGAGCAATTAGAACAATTTAAAAATAGCATTCCAACTGAAGGCTAACAATTTTATTATTAAATAACATAAAGAAGTTTGTTAATCACTTAATCGTATTAATAATACTTCAAATAAAAAAAACCAATATATAAACCATAAAACCAAACCCAATGAAACTTTACTTTTTTTTAAAAATAGGGGCTTACTCTTTAGGAATCGCAATCCTAATTTTAATGTTGCTTCTTACAGGTATTCTAATTTTTCAGTTAAAAAAAGAACTTAAAAAAACTACATAAACCAATCTGTATAAAAGCTAATAAAAATGAACAAATTAATAATATATATTTCCTTATTAATCCTGGGAAGTAGCATATATGCTCAAGATACTATAACTAACCTTAAAGAAAATGCTGAAAAGTTTATTAAAGCTGAGTTTCCGCAAGCTAGAGTATTAAATGTTGAATATGGTCAATCTTTTTCTCGTGATTTCGAATCAAAATTATTTGAGGAAAATTTTCAGGAAGGAGAAATAAAAAATCAAAAAACATTTAAAGCTTCAGCAAATATTCCTTTGTTTAAAACAAGAAAATGGTCATTAACTGCTTCAGGAAATTACACATTTAACGAATTTGAATTCAGTAATATTGAAAATACTTCGAATTTTAATGTTTTTGAACAAAATGGGATTGTTGATTTTCATAATTTTTCTGCAGGTATAAGTTCAACATATTTTTCTACTCTTTTTAAAAAGCCAGTAATTTATAATGCAAGCTTAATTGTTGATGGAAATGATGAAGGCTTGGAAAGAGTAAAGGGTTTGGTTGGATTATCTTTTATCATCAAGCGTACAGAACGAACCACAATTACACTAGGAGCATTTGTATTTGTTGATCCAACCGCACAAATACCATTTTTTCCAACATTTAGTTTCACACACAGATTTAAAAATTCTCCATGGGAAATTGATTTTATTTTACCTCAAAGATTATTGTTAAGAAGGCAAATTGGACAATATGGAAGATTTTCTATAGGAAGTACTTTTGGTAGTAGCAGTTTTTATGTTAATGTAGACGCCCCAGATTTTCCAGATGTTTTTGAATATAGCCAACTAGAGATTAATAGCGGTATAATCTACGAACATTTACTCTCAAGTAATCTAATTGTAACATTAAGAGGTGGTTTAACCAATTACTTAAGCAATAGACTTACCGAAAAAGCTGAAGCTAATAAAGACTTTATTTATGAAAACGAACAAAACCCTACTGGTTATTTTAATGTAGGTGTATCTTTTGACCCATTTTTTAAAAGAAAATAATTAAAATCACTCAATAAATTCTATCTAAAATAAACACCATAATACCCTTAAATATTAATTAAAAACAAAAAATTATGAAAACAAAAATTTTAACAGCAGCACTCGTTTTATTTACAATTGTATTAACTGCACAGGAACAAGAAAAAAGAATTCAATTTGGAGTTCGTAGTGGACTAAACATATCATCTGTTGTAGGAGAAGATGAAGATTTTGAGAGCCCAGATGCCCGCTTTAGTTTCTATGGAGGATTAGTTGTAGAAGGAAAAATTAATGATCGATTTTCAGTACTTAGTGAAGTATTTTATTCTAGACAAGGTTTTGAACTAGGTGAGAGTTTTGATGATGATGAATTTGACCCTCAACTACAGGTAGATTACATTCAAGTTCCTTTAATGCTTAAAGTAAATATTTTTGAAGGTCTTAGTGCCCATGCAGGACCTCAGTTTGGATTTAAAATAAGTGAAGAATATGATACAGATATTTTAGATAATGGTGGTGATACTGATACAGATTTTTTCAAGGATTTTGATCTTCAAATCACTACTGGAGTGCAATACTCATTTAAAATTGGACTATTTGTTCAAGCAAGATATACCTATGGTATTTCAGAATTAAGAGATAACACAGAAATTCACAATTCTGTATTTTCTACAGGGGTAGGTTTTATGTTTTAATTTATAAAAACATAAAGTTGATTTAACAAAACCATTAATTATTAAAAATTTAAAAAACAATATCATGATAAAGTTAAATAAGATAGAAGGGACAGATATTTTTGAATTCTCTTTTCAAGGAGATATCGATAAACAAGGAATAGAAAATTTTTATGAATTATTGGAAGTAAAATCAAAAACTCACGAAAAAAATAAATTGTTAGGAATAATTACTGAATTTCCTGGATTTGAAAGTTTTACCGCCTTTACAGAAACACTTAAAATGAAAGTAAAAGCAATAAATAATATTAGTAAATATGCCATACTTTCAGATAAAGATTGGATTGAGAAATTAATGCCAATTGGCAACTTTATTACTCCAGGAATGTCAATAAAACATTTTGATCTTTCTGAAAAAAATAAAGCGATTGAGTGGCTTGGTAAAAACTGAAAAATTAAAAATCAGCATTTAATTATAAATAACTTTAAATTATTATTAAATGCTGATTCCCATTATGATTATCTTTTTATTAGACCTCAAATTATAAGTAAGCAATTACCTAAAGTTAATAAAATACATATATTTGCAACCGTAAATTTTAATGTTGAATAGTGTATTTTTTATTTAATTACAAACTATTTAAATTACAAAAAGACTAATCTTCTTTTACTTTATAAGTTTCCAACTTATTGCTGGAAATAACCACCCGGGTGCTGGAATTGGTAGACAGGCACGGTTGAGGGCCGTGTGCACTAGTTGCGTGTGGGTTCAAGTCCCATCCCGGGTACTTTTATATTTAAGAAGTTTTAATTAACATCTACACTTAATATCATTATTGCATCCCATTGCTTTTTCGTATTTTAACCCCTTGAATTAATCTTAAGCAAAAAAATGTCTGTTAAATCTCAATTTAGCATTAAAGATTTAGAAAATTTAAGTGGTGTAAAAGCCCATACAATACGTATCTGGGAAAAAAGATACAATCTTCTAAAGCCACAAAGAACAGATACTAATATTAGAGAGTATGATATTAATAGTCTTAAAAAATTACTTAACGTAACATACCTGTATAATAATGGATATAAAATATCAAAAATAGTAAGTCTTAATGAAGATGAAGTACATACTATAATAAAAGAACAGGGAGAAAAAAATCATAAAGATTATGCAATAAGAGAGTTTAAAACCTCAATGTTCGATTTTGATTCTATTTTATTTTTAAGAACTTATGAGGAGCTAAAAACAAAAAAAAGTTTTAGAGAAATATTTTTTGAAGTTTTCATCCCGTTACTCAACGAGATTGGTATTTTGTGGCAAACGGGAAGTATAAATCCTGCTCACGAGCATTTTATATCAGAACTAATAAAACAAAAAATTGTGCTTAACATTTATGAAGCCCAACAAAAATTTACAAAAAAACACAATACCTTATTTACATTATTTTTACCGCACTATGAGATGCACGAAATTGGTTTAATGTATGCAAATTACGAAATCATATCTGCAGGCTACAAAACAATTTATTTAGGCTCTAATACACCTTTAAATAGCTTAAAAAATATTCTAATTTCAAATAATGAAGTTATTTTTATTTCTTATTTAACTATTAAACCAAAAAAGCAAAGCATTGATGAATATATAAATGAGTATCAAAATAGTATCTGTAGTGATAAAGTATGCCAATTATGGTTATTAGGAAATAAAACTCTTGATATTAATAAGAATAAAATAAATTCCAACATTCAAATTCTTAATAACCTTACAGATTTAGAAAATAAATTGGAAATCATAAAAAAAGCATAATTTTTTTTGAATTTTCGGTTTTTGTTTAAATATAAAGTAAATTTGTTAAACAAAATATGAAATCAATTGCAGTTATAGGTTCTGGCTTTTCTTCTCTTGCAGCTTCATGCTATTTAGCACAGCAAGGGAATAAGGTAACCATTTACGAAAAAAATGCTACTATTGGTGGTAGAGCAAGACAAATTGTTAAAGATGGGTTTACATTTGATATTGGACCAACTTGGTATTGGATGCCTGATGTTTTTGAACGATTTTTTTCAGATTTTAATAAGAAACCATCCCAGTTTTATGAGTTAATAAAGCTTAATCCTGCTTATTCAGTTTATTTTGGAAAAAACGATTACATCACAATCGAAGATACTTTAGAGAAAATTTGTGCTGCTTTTGAGAAAGAAGAAAAAGGCTCTTCTATAAAACTTAAAAAATTTATATCTCAAGCTCAAAACAATTATGATATTGCAATTAAAGATTTAGTTTATAGACCCGGTGTATCTCCTTTAGAGCTAATTACACCAGTAACTTTAAAAAAAATTGGCCAATTTTTTAGTACTATAAGTAAAGAAGTACGTAAAGAGTTTAACAATCAAAGACTAATATCTATTTTAGAATTTCCCGTTTTGTTTTTGGGTGCTAAACCTTCAAATACTCCTGCTTTTTATAGTTTTATGAATTATGCAGATTTTGGATTAGGTACTTTTCATCCCAAAAATGGAATGTATAGTGTTATAAAGGGAATGAAAACTTTAGCAGAAGATTTGGGGGTAACTATTAAGACAAATCAGAATGTTCAAAAAATAATAGTTGAGAACAATACAGCAACAGCAATAGTAATTGATGAGATTAAAATTAAAGCCGATGTAATTTTAAGTGGTGCAGATTATCATCATACAGAAAAATTATTAGACAAACCATATAGGCAATATTCAGAAGCATATTGGGACAAAAAAATATTTGCTCCCTCATCACTCCTTTTTTATGTAGGTTTTAATAAGAAAATTGAAAATGTAGAGCATCATACTCTATTTTTTGATGTCGACTTTGAGGAACACGCTAAGGATATTTATGATGAACCCAAATGGCCAGAGAATCCATTATTTTATGCTAGTTTTCCTTCAAAAACAGATATAGATGTAGCTCCAGAAGGTTGTGAAGCAGGAATTTTTTTAATTCCGTTAGCTCCTGGATTAACAGATACTATAGATGTAAGAGAAATATACTTTAACAAAATCATGGAACGATTTGAAAATCTTACCAACCAAGAAGTTAAAAAATACGTTATATTTAAAAAGTCTTATTGTATAAATGATTTTATTTCAGATTACAATTCTTATAAAGGTAATGCATATGGTTTGGCTAATACCTTAATGCAAACTGCTTTTTTAAGACCAAAACTTAAAAGTAAAAAAGTTAAAAATTTATTTTTTACTGGTCAATTATCTGTACCTGGACCAGGGGTGCCCCCTTCTTTAATATCAGGGAAATTAGTTGCAGGTTTAATACAAAAAGAAAACAATTAAGTTGTGAAAGAAATTTTTGACCACGTATCTCAAAGTTGCAGCAAACAGGTTACTAATGCCTACAGTACTTCTTTTTCATTAGCTACAAAAATGTTAGCTCCATCTATAAGACAAGATATTTATAATATATATGGATTTGTAAGACTAGCAGATGAAATTGTAGACTCCTTTCATGACTATGATAAAGAAACACTATTTGATAGGTTTGAAAGTGATTTTAAGAATGCAATTAATGACAAAATAAGTTTAAACCCGATACTTAATTCGTTTCAGCATACGGTACATAAATACAATATACAAATGAGTTTAATAGATTCGTTTATTAAAAGTATGCGACTCGATTTAAAAAAAACAACCTATCAAACAGTTGAAGAGTATAATGAATACATATATGGCTCTGCAGATGTAGTTGGATTAATGTGTTTAAAAGTATTTGTTAAAGGTGATAAAGAGAAATATGAAGCTCTTAAAGAATCTGCCATGCACTTAGGTTCGGCTTTTCAAAAAGTAAACTTTTTAAGAGATTTAAAAGCAGATTTTGAAGGTTTAAACAGAACTTATTTTCCCAATACAAACTTGAATGCTTTAGATGAAGTTTCAAAAAAACGAATTATTTCTGAAATTGAAGAGAATTTCACAAAAGGTTACCAAGGCATCCTGCTGCTTCCAACCGAAGCAAAATTTGGTGTTTTTATTGCTTATCGTTATTATAAAAAGCTACTTAAAAAATTAGATAATACTCCTGCAGAAGCAATAAAAAATGCAAGAATTAGAGTTCCAAATTATGAAAAATTTGGACTTTTAACCCGAAGTTATGTGAAATATCAATTAAAATTAGTGAAGTAAGATTATGGCTTATTTTTATTGGATACTTATTTTCTTGACAACCTTTTGCATTATGGAGTTTATGGCTTGGTTTACTCATAAATATGTAATGCATGGATTTTTATGGAAATTACATAAAGACCATCATTATAAGGATCATAGTAGTTGGTGGGAGCGTAACGATTTCTTCTTTATATTTTATGCCGCTGTAAGTATAGGTTGTTTTATTGGATGGAGTTATTATAATATGTGGGCCGGCTTACCCATAGGACTAGGTATATTTGCCTACGGTTTAGCTTATTTTTTTGTTCACGATATTTTTATACATCAGCGTTTTAAGATTTTTAGGAATGCAAATAACTGGTATGCAAAAGGAATAAGAAGAGCACATAAAATGCATCATAAACATTTGGGTAAAGAAAAAGGAGAATGCTTTGGGATGTTGTTTCCTCCCTTAAAGTATTTTAAAAAATGAAATTACTTTATCTATATATAAATTTAGGGTCTTTCCTTATTCCGTTTATTTTTAGTTTTCATCCAAAACTAAAGTTTTATAAAAAGTGGAAGTCTTTATTTCCTGCCATATTAATAATGATGGCTTTTTTTATTTCTTGGGATGTTATATTTACTAATGCAGGTATTTGGGGATTTAACGAGTTTTATATTAGTGGATATAAAATATTGAGTTTACCTATTGAAGAGTGGTTATTTTTTATTTGTATTCCCTATGCTTGTTTATTTACTCATTACTCTCTTTTATACTTCTTTCCTAACTTTAAGATATCTATTAAAGTCACATCTGTTGTACACATAATATTATTAAGTATTTTATCTGTGACACTTTTGTATTATTATAATAGATGGTATACTTTAATAAATTTCTTATATGGTATAGTTTTATTAGGCTTGATTTATAACTATTGGCCAGAATTATTAAGAACCTTCTATCCTACTTTTATCGTTATATTATTGCCTTTTATTATTGTTAATGGAATTTTAACAGGTAGTTGGATTAAAAACCAAGTGGTATGGTATAATGACGCAGAAAACTTAGGTGTGAGGTTACTAACAATACCTATCGAAGATATTATTTATGCTTTAACAATGCTTCTTACTGTATTTGTTTTAACTGAATATTTTGAGAAACAATATGCAAAAAAATAAATTAATTATTCAGAAATAATAACTCTTCAATAATTTTTCTTGTTTTATCACTATTCCAATCTGCTGCACCTGTTTCTTTTATTATAATTTCACCACTTTTTGAGATTAAATAGGTAGTTGGAAGCGCATTAGATTGTAATTCTAATGGAGCCTCTTGAAATTGAATATAAACAGGAAATGTATACCCTTTTTTCTGAAGAAATTTACTAAGCATTTCGGGTTTTTCTGAAGAAACAAAATAAAAGTCTACTTTATCTCCATATTCATTATACAAAGCTTGAAGCGAAGGCATTTCTGCGATACAGGGAGGGCACCATGTTGCCCAAAAGTTTATAAGTATTACATTTCCTTTAGACTGTGATAAATTAATAGAAGTATCATCCAAAGCTTTTAAATTCCAATTATAATCTTCCATAGTTACAACTTCTGTGTCAGACACCTTAGATGGGCTAAAAGAAATTAATCTTGTTAAAAATACTTTTATAGGAACTCCCGTTTGAGGAATTAAAAAAAGTGCCAATACCAATACAAACACAATATTTCCCCAATTCTTTTTAAAGAAACTCATTAAATTAAGTATTAAAAATAAGTAAGACAAAATACAAATAAAAAACTCCTGCGTAATGCAGGAGTTTATATACATAAAGCAAATAAAATTACGCGTTTTGTTTCTTTATTAAGTTTAGTGCAGAACCCTCTCTATACCACTTAATTTGAGCATCATTATAGGTGTGATTAACCTTTATAGTATCCATTGAGCCATCTGCATGTACAACTTCTAGTGTAAGTGGCTTATTTTCAGAAAAATTTGAAATATCTATAAATTTAAAAGTATCATCCTCTCTTATCAAATCATAATCTGCTTCATTTGCAAATGTCAATCCTAACATCCCTTGCTTTTTAAGGTTTGTTTCGTGAATACGAGCAAAAGATTTCACTAATACTGCTGCAACACCTAGAAATCTTGGTTGCATGGCTGCATGCTCTCTAGAAGAACCTTCACCGTAATTATGATCTCCTACAACAATAGTTTTAATGCCATTTTTCTTGTATTCTCTTTGTACATCTGGTACACCACCATACTCACCAGTTAATTGATTTTTAACAAAATTTGTTTTCTTATTAAATGCATTAACAGCACCAATAAGTGTATTATTAGAAATGTTATCTAAATGACCTCTATATCTCAACCATGGACCTGCCATAGAAATATGGTCTGTTGTACATTTTCCAAATGCTTTAATTAATAATTTTACACCTTGTAATTGCGAATCTTTTATAGGTACAAAAGGTTCTAGTAATTCTAATCTTTCAGAAGTTGGATTTACTTTTACTGAAATTTTGCTTCCATCAGCAACTGGTTCTAAATATCCTGCATCTTCAACAGCAAATCCTTTAGGTGGAAGTTCAATCCCTCTTGGTTCTTCTAGTTTTACTTCTTCTCCATCTTCATTAAGTAAAGTGTCGTTCATAGGGTCAAAATCTAATCGTCCAGAAATTGCAATAGCTGCAACCATCTCTGGTGATCCTACAAAGGCATGTGTATTTGGGTTACCATCTGCACGTTTAGAGAAATTACGGTTAAATGAATGAACAATAGTATTTTTTTCATCTCCTTTTCTATCACTTCTATCCCATTGCCCAATACATGGTCCACAAGCATTTGTAAAAATAGTAGCACCAAGATTTTCAAATACATCAAGTAAACCATCGCGTTCTGCAGTATAACGTATCTGCTCAGAACCTGGATTTATTCCAAAATCACTTTTAGGCTTTAATTTTTTATCAATAGCTTGTTGAGCAATTGACGCTGCACGTGTAAGATCTTCATAAGATGAGTTGGTACAAGAACCTATTAATCCCCAATCTACTTTTAATGGCCAATCGTTTTTTCTTGCCTTTTCTCCTAATTGCCCTACTGGTGTAGCTAAATCTGGAGTAAAAGGTCCATTAAGATGTGGACGTAAAGTTGTTAAATCTATTTCAATAACCTGATCAAAATATTTTTCGGGATTAGCATATACTTCATCATCTCCTGTTAAGTATTCTCTAATTTTATTTGCTTCATCTGCAATTTCTGCTCTATCTGTAGCTCTTAAAAAACGCTCCATAGAATCATCGTATCCAAATGTAGAAGTCGTAGCACCTATTTCTGCACCCATATTGCAAATTGTACCTTTTCCAGTACAAGACAGGTTTTTTGCACCAGGTCCAAAATATTCTACAATTGCCCCTGTTCCTCCTTTTACAGTAAGAATTCCTGCAACTTTTAATATAACGTCTTTGGACGCAGTCCAACCATTTAATTCACCTGTTAATTTTACTCCTATTAATTTAGGGAACTTTAACTCCCAAGGCATTCCAGCCATCACATCTACAGCATCTGCTCCACCAACACCTACTGCAACCATACCTAGTCCTCCAGCATTTACAGTATGAGAATCTGTACCAATCATCATTCCACCAGGAAAGGCATAATTTTCTAAAACAACTTGGTGAATAATACCAGCTCCCGGTTTCCAAAATCCTATTCCATATTTATTTGAAACTGATTCTAAAAAATCAAAAACTTCATTACTTGTTTCGTTAGCTCTTTTTAAATCTGCGGTTGCTCCTTGTTTGGCTTGAATTAAGTGGTCACAATGAACCGTAGTAGGTACGGCAACTTTATCTTTACCAGCTTGCATAAATTGTAATAAAGCCATTTGTGCTGTAGCATCTTGACAAGCGATTCTATCTGGTGCAAAATCTACATAATCTTTACCTCTAGTAAAAGCTTTTGTAGGGATTCCATCCCATAGATGATTGTATAATATTTTTTCTGAAAGTGTTAATGGTTTACCCACAACCTCACGTGCTTTGTCTACACGTTCTGCCATTTGTGAATACACTTTTTTAATCATATCAATATCGAATGCCATAATTTTATTTTTTGATTTTTTTGAAGTCTTGCAAAATTACAAAATTTTGAAATAATTTAAAAATATTTAAGAAAATTGCTTAAACGATAAATATAATTTAATAATTATCTATTTTTAATACATATAATTATCAAATATGTATTTATAGATACAGATTATTAAGAATTTAAAAAATAAAAATTTTAAAAAAGAGAGAATTAAAAGTATAAAGAGAAGATGATTTAATTAAAAACCAGCTATTATTCTTTTTTATAAATTGAAATTAACTTTATAATAGCTATAACAATAGCTATTAATTGAATAATTGAAGCCGTAATTAAAAGAACAGAGCCATTTAAAAATCCAAACCCCCAATGCAGTATTTTAAAAAGTGCTGAAGCTATATAAAATCCAACACCAATTAAAAACAATATTAAAGGAATAATAAAATCTTTAATTTTCATATTAAAATAATGTTTTAATTATTTCTTCTATACTTAATCCTTCAGCTTCTGCTTTATAGTTTTTAATTAATCTATGGCGAAGTATTCCAATAGCAACTTTTTGGACATCTTCTATGTCTGGAGAGAATTTTCCGTGTAATGCGGCATTTGCTTTTGCTGCTAATATTAAATTTTGTGAAGCTCTAGGTCCAGCTCCCCAATCTAAATAATTTTTTACAATTTCTGGCGCTGCTTCACTTTTAGGTCTTGTTTTACCTACTAATGTTACAGCATATTCTATAACATTATCTGCAACCGGTATTCTTCGAACTAGCTGTTGATATTCTATAATTTCGTCTGCAGTAAATAAAGGGTTTATTGTTGCTGTTTCTCCCGAAGTAGTAGACTTTACTACTTCAACTTCTTCAGAAAAAGAAGGGTATTCCAAATTTATAGCGAACATAAAACGATCTAATTGAGCTTCTGGTAATGGATATGTTCCTTCCTGCTCAATTGGGTTTTGTGTTGCTAACACAAAATATGGTAAATCTAATTTATAATGATTTCCAGCAACTGTTACAGCTCTTTCTTGCATTGCTTCCAATAAAGCTGCCTGTGTTTTTGGTGGTGTACGGTTAATTTCATCTGCTAAAATAATATTAGCAAAAATAGGTCCCTTTATAAATTTAAAAGCTCTGTTTTGATCTAATATTTCAGAACCTAAAATATCACTAGGCATTAAGTCTGGCGTGAACTGTATTCTTTTAAACTGAAGACCTAATGATTGTGCAACGGTATTTACCAACAATGTCTTCGCCAAACCAGGAACTCCTATTAACAATGCATGTCCTCCAGAAAAAACAGCTAATAAAACCTGTTCTACTACTTCATCTTGACCAACTATTACTTTTTTAATTTCCTGTTTTAAGGCTTCATATTTTGAAACAAGTTGTTTTACTGCTGCTACGTCTGACATAAATTTTAAGGCTTTATTTTTTTACCCAATTACTGGCAAAATCACAATCTCTATAATCTTCATTCACGTTTACATACGTTTCCTTTATCTTCTTTTCTTGCCATGCTTCTATGGCTTTAATTTGTTTTTGCTTGAGTGCTAAATCTTTTATTTTTTCATAATCCTTTACATAATCTGCTGGATGCTCTTCATAACGTTTAGTAACTGTCAACATTTTAAAAGAACTCTTTCCCGTTTCATCTCTATCAATAAACACTTTAGATACTTCTCCCTCTTTTAAATTATATACCTGTGCACTTAATGAAGGATCCATTTTGGTAAGATCAAAACGAGTATCAAAATTTGAAGGATTTACAAGTTGACCTCCATTATTTCTTGTTTGTTTCTCATCTGAATATGCTCTTGCAGCATCAGCAAAAGAGATTTTTCCAGCAACAATACTACTTCTTATTGTATCAATTCTAGCTCGTGCTGCGTCGAAAGTTTCTTGAGCAATTTCAGGAAACATAATTATGTGTCGAACATCTACTTCCTGTCCACGAATTTTTTCAACCATTAGAATATGATATCCAAATTGGGTTTCAAAAGGTTCACTAACTTCACCTTCTAATAATGAAAAGGCTACATCTTTAAATTCTTTTGCATAGGGGTCTGTTCTTTTAAAACTTGGTAATAATCCCCCTCGGGATGCAGCTCCATCTTTAGAGTAAAGTACTGCTTTGGTAGCAAAGCTAGCGCCATTTTCTACAATGTCTGCCCTTATTTCATTTAGTTTACCTATAACTGCTTTTCTTGCATCTTCAGTAACTTTAGGCTCTACAACAATTTGAGCTACCTCAACTTCGGCACTAAATACTGGACGCTCATCTTCGGGAATACTATAAAAGAATTCTCTAACTTCTTCTGGTGTAATTTCTACATTTTCAACAACTCTACCTTGCATTCTATTTGCAAGTTCCATGTCTTTTTTTGCATCAAAAAGATCTTGTCTTAATTCAGACATGCTTTCTTTTCTATAAAATGCGACTACTTTTTCTTCGCTTCCTACTTCGCTAACCATATATTGAATTAATTGGTCTACTTGTGGGTTAATCTCAGCATCGGAAACCAAAATACTATCTTGTTTTGCATGATGCACATACAGTTTATCTTCCATCAATTTACCTAATAGCTGGCAACGTGAAATTTCTTGTACATTAACACCATTTTGCTCTAATTCACGGTATCCTAAATCAATATCGAAATCTACTATTACATACTCTCCAACTACAGCAGATACACCTTCTGCTTTAAAACGTGTAAATGGAAGCACAGTATCTTTTTGTGTTTCTACAATTTGAGAAGGCTCTATTAATTTTTCTTTTGCAACCCCTGTACTATCAACCATAATAACTTCTTGCGCATGTATTAATGTTAGCGTAAAAAGAAATATGAAAAACAGGAATTTATTGATTTGTGTAGATTTCAAATTTATTGTTTTTAATTGCATCTTTTGTAATATCTTTTTCAAGTTTTTTTATTAATTCCAGCTTTCTTTTATTCAAAATAATCTGTTCGATGGTAGGAGTTATGTACGAAAGTGGTGCTATATCATTAGGTTTTAGCAGGTCTTCAATTTTCATCAAATATACTCCTAATGAATCTTGTAATTGTGTAAAATTAGATTTTTTTAACACTTCCTCGCTTTTATCCTTTATTACAGGTAGCGCTGTATATAAAGCATCTTTTTTTACCCATGTTGAGTCGTTAAAATTGTATGTCTTAAACTTTATGTTTAAATTATTTAGTTCTTCTTTATCCTTTTTTGAAAAACGTTTAAACTTCTCGATTGTATTTGAAAGATCTGTATAATTTTGATCTACTTGTATGTACCTTACTTTTATTAAATCATCATTTAACTTAAAGTTTTCTTTGTTAAGATCATAAAAATCTCGCAATTCGCTTACAGAAACCGTACTATCCATTTGTTGTAAAACAATAGCATTTTTGTAAGCTTCGGTATACAAATCGTTTTTATAGTCTAATACAAGCTTATCATAAAGATTTAATTGATCCTGATTTAAATTAATCTTAGCTTGATTAATTAAAAGTTGTTGTGTAGCCCACCGATTTATGTAATTACTAACAATAAGTGCACTATCTTCCTTTGAAGTAGTTTCAGAAACTAACCCTTCAATATCTTTTTTGTATAGATAACTTTCGTTCACTCTTGCAACAGGAATTTCTGTTGGTCCTTGCTCAAAGTATTCGCAAGAAACAAAAAGTGTAAAAATTGCTATTGTTACAATAAGATACCGCATTAAGATTTAAGTTCTTTTTTAACCTTTTTAAGAGTTTTTTTATTTACATCCACTTCATACTTATTTCTAAGTCCTTCAATCCATTGTTTTTCAAGGTAGTTTTGATATTCACTCATTACTTTACCTTTAATACTATCGAAAGTTTTTATTCCGGCAGGTATTGTTGAGTTTACTTTTACCACTGTAAATCCATCATTATAAGCATATACTGGAGAAATGCCATCTTTCATATCAAAAGAAGCAGGTAGCTCTCTATTACCTTTTTCAAAAATACCTTCAGATATCAGCACATTAATCTTTTCGTCTGTATTTAATTTCTCTTTAATTTCTGAAGCCGAAGTACCTTGTGCTAGCATTTCTTTTGCTTGACTTATAATAGCTTCATTAGCACCAGAAATTATAGTTCCATCTATTCGTTCATCCCAAAGATAGTTTTCTTTATGTTTTTCATAGTATGCCATTAAACCAACAGAATCTTTTTTGGCCATATTCCAAACATTTTTATTCATGACATCAAATATTAATAATCCATCACGGTATTCGCTTACTATTGCTGCAAATTCTTCATCTTCTTGTTCTAATTTATCTCTAAAATAATTTTTTAACTCTTCGGTCTCAAACTCATCATAATAGTTTACTAATAAAGCTCTCACTTCTTTGTAAGGAATTGATTTTTTTTGACGTTCAGATATATAGCTAGCAAAATCACTAAAATAAATTTTCTTATCTCCTATTGTAAAGATTACTTTATTGTTTTTTGCATCAATAGAATCATATTTCCATGCTCTTTTTAAAACATCATTTGTTACAAAAGTTTCAAAAAATGGCATGTAATTTTCACCTGCAATAAAACCATACTTTTCTTTAAGCTTTTTATTTACTGCATTGGTTACAATTTTTGATCGCCCACCTTCTTTTACTCTTTTTTCCAACATCTCTTTTTTCTCTTCAAAAGTAGGAATCGCATGTTTTTCGTCTAGTCGTATTATATGCCAACCAAAGTCAGATTTTATTGGCTTAGATACATCTCCAACCTTCTTTAAACTATAAGCTGCTTCTTCAAATTCAAGTGATCTTAAATCCCCTTTACTGAAAGGATTAAGCTTCCCTCCCCTTTTTGCTGAATTTTTATCGTCTGAGTATTGTTTTGCTAATGTTTCAAAAGATTCACCTTGCTGTATTAATTTATATAATTCATTAATTCTCTCTTCTGGATTAAATGTTCTTTTACCTTCATTATCAACAAGCATAATATGAGAAACAGTAATCTCTGGTGTTCTCTCTCGTCTATCATTTACTTTAATAATATGGTAACCGTATTGAGTTTTAACAATTTCTGAAACATCTCCCACTTTTGTTTTATATGCCATGCTTTCAAATGGGTACACTAAATTAAAAACAGAAAAATAACCAAGTTTTCCTCCTGTTTGATTAGCATTTGGTTCTTCAGAAGTTTCTTTTGCTAATTTTTCAAAATCTTCTCCTTTTATAGCACGTTTTCTAATTTCATTAATCTTATTGTATGCAATTAAAGTATCTTGTGGTTTGTCTTCTGGATGAGACATAATTAATATGTGATCTGCATTTATCTCTTCCAATCCTCTTTGATATGCCTCTACCGCTAACTCTGAAGTCACTTTATCTTCAAAAATGTAGTTTTTTGAAAGTTGGTTGCGATATTCATTAAATTCTTTTACATAATTTTTATCCTTATCAAGTCCTTGTTCATAAGCGGCTGCTACCTTAAGTTTATAATCTATAAAAAGGTCTAAATACCCATCAACACTTTTTTGAGTTTCATCTTTAACTAAATCAAGATTTTTATTATAAACTCTTATAAACTCATTTACATATACAGGTGTATCATCTATTGTTAATAACACTTCTTTCTTCTTTTGAGAGAATACAGTTAAAGCACTAAAACACAATACAAAAAGTAATAAAAGATTCTTATTCATTTTTTTTATAAATTTATTTATTGAAGCGTGGCAAAAATAACAAAAAGCTATTGTTACGCAAGTATCTTAGTTAACGTTTTTACAACAACCATAGTGCATGTTTAAAGATATTTTATATGTAAAAAATGTAACTTGCAATAACAGATTAAAACTAACAAAATGAAATATACCACTCAAATAACCATAGACCTCCCTTTGGACCAAGTAATAAAAAAACTGGATAATCCCGAAAACATGAAGCATTGGCAAAAAGGATTAATTGGATATGAGTTATTAAACGGAACTCCAGGTGAAGAAGGAGCACAAATGATTCTAAATTACAAAATGGGTAAACGTAATATGTCGTTAACCGAAACTATTACAAAAAGGAATTTTCCATCAGAGTTTCACGCTAATTACGATACCAAAGGAGTGCACAACATACAAAAAAATTATTTTCATCCTATTAATGAAAATCAAACAGAATGGATTTCTGAATCTGAATTTAAATTTTCAAGTTTTATGATGAAAACTATGGGGTTTTTAATGCCGGGCGCTTTTAAAAAACAATCTATGAAGTATTTAATAGATTTTAAAAATTTTGCTGAAAAAGGAACTTCTGTTAAAAACAAAGAATGAGTCAAAGAATAAAATTAATTTGGGATTTTAGAGGTCCAAACGCGGCTCCTATAGCTGCTCATCATGCAAAACATCTAGAAGAGTTTGCAGTTGCAGAAGGACTAGAAGACACTTTGTGTGATACAGAACAAATTACAGAAATGCACCATATTGCTTATCTTATTGTAGATAAAGTACATATGGATACATTACGCGAAAGCTTAAAACCAAATCGTGGTCAACTTTATTCAGAATAAATGAAAACCTTTTTTAAAGATAAATTTAACTACAATTACATTAGTAATCAAAAGGTAATAGAAGCTATTGAAGGGAATCCTCAATCCTTTTCAAATAGATTACAAACATTAATTTCACACACATTTAACGCACACACGATTTGGAATAACCGTATTTTAAAAAATAATAATAATCAAGGAGTTTGGGATTTGTTTTTATTAAAAGACTTACATCTATTAAATAAACAAAATTACCAAGTAAGCTTAAAAATTTTAGAAGAATGTAATCTAGATACAACTATTAATTATGTTAATAGTTCTGGAGTAAAATATTCTAATAAAACCGAAGACATATTATACCACATAATTAACCATAGTACATATCATCGAGGGCAAATTATAACAGAGCTTAAAGAAAATGGTGTCGTACCAGTTGTTACTGATTACATATTTTTTAAAAGATAATCTTTTATGCAACAAACAGTAATTATTATCGTCTTTACAAAAAAACAATTATGCTAAAATTATTAAAAATATCAATCCTGTTTTTATGTATAACAGGTTTTTCTCAAACAAAAGTAGGAACAATAGATGTTGATCTTATTCTGTCTAAAATGCCAGAAATAAAGAAAGTTCAAACAGATGTAGAAGCATATGGAAAGCAATTAGATTCGGATTTGAGTAAAAAAATAGAAGAATATCAATCCCTAGTAGATATATACAAAACTGGAGAGGCCAACTTTACTGATACTCAAAAAACAGAACAGCAGAAAAAAATAATTGCTTCAGAAAATGATATTAATGCATTTCAGCAAAATGCCACAAAACTTATTAATCTTAAACGTGATGAGGTGATGAAACCCCTATACAACAAAATTAGAGTTGCCTTAGATAAAATTGCATTGCAGGAAGGATATACACAAATCCTTCAATTAGATGCTTCTATTGTTTTTATTACTGAAAAATACGATATCACCAAAGCTGTTATAACAGAATTGGGACTCCAATAAATATTATCTCGAATAGTTAGGAGATTCTTTTGTTATAGTAACATCGTGTGGATGACTTTCATTAATTCCAGAAGCAGTAATTTTTACAAATCTACCAGTTTCTTTAAGTGTCTCAACATCTTTTGAACCACAATATCCCATCCCAGCACGAAGACCACCTATAAATTGTGTCATACTTTCAACTAAATCTCCTTTATATGGTACACGACCAACAATACCTTCTGGAACCAGTTTTTTAATATCATCTTCCACATCTTGAAAATAACGGTCTTTAGAGCCTTGTTTCATAGCTTCTACAGACCCCATTCCACGATACGATTTAAATTTACGTCCTTCAAAAATAATAGTTTCACCTGGCGACTCTTTAGTTCCTGCTAATAATGATCCTAACATAACACTGTCTGCACCAGCAGCAATTGCTTTTGGAATATCACCTGTGTATCTAATTCCACCATCTGCGATAACTGGAACACCACTTCCTTTTATAGCTGCTGCAACTTCTAGCACAGCCGAAAATTGAGGAAAACCAACTCCTGCAACTACACGAGTTGTACAAATTGAACCTGGTCCAATTCCAACTTTTACTGCATCTGCTCCAGCTTCTACAAGATATTTGGCAGCTTCTGCAGTTGCAATGTTACCTACAACAACATCCAAATCTGGAAAACGCTTTTTAACTTCTTTTAAAACAGTAACCACTCCTTTGGTGTGACCATGAGCAGTATCTATAATTACTGCATCTACTTGAGCATTTACTAAAGCTTCTGCCCTTTCTACAGCATCTGCTGTAACACCTAAGGCAGCAGCTACTCTCAATCTTCCGTATTGGTCTTTGTTTGCAATAGGTTTCTGAGTTAATTTTGTAATATCTCTAAAGGTAATTAGCCCTAATAGCTTACCATGATCATCGACCACAGGTAACTTTTCAATTTTATTTTTCTGAAGAATTATCTCTGCTTCTTTTAGAGATGTACCTTGAGCTACAGTAACTAAATTTTGAGAAGTCATAACTTCACCCAAACTACGCTCATAATTTTTTTCGAAACGTAAATCTCTATTTGTTACTATACCAATTAATTTTCCTTCATTGTCTGTAATAGGTATTCCACCAATACTATACTCGCGCATAGTGCTTTGTGCATCACCTACAGTAGCAGTTTTTGGTAAAGTAACAGGGTCTTGAATCATTCCACTTTCGGCACGTTTAACTTTACGTACTTCTGCAGCTTGTTGTTCAATACTCATGTTTTTATGTAGTACTCCAATTCCTCCCTCTCGTGCCATTGCAATTGCCATAGCACTTTCTGTAACGGTATCCATAGCAGCCGAAACAATAGGTACATTTAAAGATATATTACGTGAAAACTTTGTTTTTATTGAAACATCGCGTGGTAATACTTCAGAATAAGCTGGCACTAAAAGTACATCGTCGTAAGTAAGGCCTTCTCCTAGAATTTTGTGATTGTGTGCAGTCATTGCAATTAAAATTTATTTCCGAAGTACGGATTGTGGATACTATTTAATTGCGTGCAAATATACTACAAATAGTTTAGTTTATTTCTTTTTTACTAATTGAAATAACACTGCTAATGCGCTAAAAATAAAAACAGCTGTCATTACTGTTCCCGATATCATTACCACATATTTCATCCATGATATACCTTTCCACATAAAATATATTCCTCCAAAAGTGAGTATAATTGATAAAAAAGGCTCTACCATTAAAAAGGTTTTTAATTTTATAGGTAGTGATGTAATTGATAATAATCCACCCAAAAGAAAAAAAACAAAAGACATAGAGAGTATATGAGTATGTATAATGGTTAGCATCTCTCGCTCCCCCTTTTCAAACTTCATTACTTTAGCATTTTCTATTTCTTCATTTCCTAAATAATTTTCTTCTATTCCATCTGGAGAAACCGATTCTGTTTGTCTTACAAACAATAAACCTGAAATATACCCTACACTTAATACAACAACAAAAGCAGCTATAAATAATTTTATGTGCTTAGGTAATGTATGTATAAGGCCATGGAACTTCATTAGATTAATGCTTTTTTCTGAAGATATCCAAGACTCTGTAAAAGATCATTCATTGCTTTTGTCATTGAACGAACAGAAATAGTAGCTCCACTAATAGGAATTATATCTTGATTATATTTTAATTCTTGAGAGTTATAAGAAGCTCCCTCAAATTGCTGAAGCCAACGTTTACTTCCAATTTCTCCTCCATATTCTTCTCTATAAACAAGTACTTTACTTTTGATAATAATAAAGTTTTTATCGAAAAGAATTAAATAATCGAATGTAGCTGTTTTACTTGGTGCATTTCCAATATATCCATATCCTAATAGCTTATTTCCTGAAAGAATTTTAAAGAGATTTTCTTTTCCAAATTCAGATGCAGTATTAGAATTTGCTTCTTTAGAAATTGTAATTACTTCTTTAGAAAAATTTTCAGTATTAAAATATTTAGCAATTTCTTTATCTGCTTTTTTCTCTATTCTTTCTGGAATAGAAAAAGCTGTAAATAATAAAGAAATAAATAATAAGGAAATCCACTTTTTAATCATTCTGCAAAGGTATTTAAATTAGATAGAGCTATATATAATAAAACCTTAAAAACCTCCCGAAAAAAACGAGAGGTTATTTAGGCTAATTAACACTCAATTAAAACCAAACTCCAATCCCGAAGTTTAATTGATCTTCTACATTATCACCGCTTTCTGCATTATCTCTAAATTGATAATCTCCTTTTACAACTACTCCTGGTGCAATGTGATATGACAAACCTGCTGTAATATCTTGTCTATTATATGCATCGTTTCTTGCTAAATCCCCATCTGTAGTGGCATGAGTATCATATTTTTCAAATCGTCCAAAAGCATATAATCTTTGTTGTTTTGACATTGGTAATAAATTATAAGCGCCTTCTACATAAAACCCTTGAAGCGCACTACCTAAATCTTTTCCCGTTAATGTATTGTATGCATCTGTATCACTTAATGAAGCATAAATAAACTGCCCTCTTGCTGTAAATCTTTTATAAGCATAGCGAGCATCAAAACCAACCATTGCAATCCCAATATTTGCACCATCAATTTCTTCTACATCGTCTTCTGCTTGGGTTTTACCAAAATAACCTGAAAGTCCAAGTCTTAAACCAGGTAATCCATAATAATCTAATTTGGCAGAAAAAGTAGGAGTATCTACAGTAGACTTAATACCTTTTTGACGTCCACCACGAAGACCACTACTTCCGCTTAAAGAACCCGATACACCACCGCTTCCATCTGCTTGTGTAGATTTAAATCCATTAAAAACATAGGCTTGGTACCCTAGAGATGCATTTGGAAAACGTCCAGTAACACCCACTCCTAATTCTCTCCAAGTTGTAGGTACAATTACATTATCTACTTGTGGTCTTTCGGTACCATTAAAAGTTGTAGGTTCATGATATTCATTCACAATTCCCATAGGCACAAGCATTAATCCTCCTCTAAGACTAGTATTGTCTCCAACAGAGTAATTAACGAAAGCTTGTTCTACAAAAACTTCTTCTACATGTTCTAATTCTATTTCTGAAACAAATTGAGTTTTTTCATTAAACTTATATCCTACCAATAAAACAAGACGTTGAACATCCAATTCTCCATTATCACCATTGGGTTGATTATAGGTTAATTCACCGTAGGCTCCTATTGTTACTTTTTTACCAAAATTACCAGACAATATAGATTGAGCTGCGTTAAGTTGGTATTGAGGATCTTGTGAAATTGAATCTTGAACTGTTTGTGAAAAAGATAGTACTGTAATTAATAAAGCTGAAAGTAATGATAGTTTTTTCATTTATTTTTATTTAGACTGAATATAAATAATAGGTTATTTTCAGGCGCAAAAATAAAATCAATCTTAGTATCTCACAAGTTTATTTAGAATAAATTTAAATAATTTTTTTGCCGCTAATTTAAGACACTGTTTAGCAGTTACTTATTTGCCATTTTAAGCTCATCTTTGTATTGAAGTCTAACTAATCCTGCCCATTGAAGCAGTAGATTTTTATCTTTTTCTTCGAGATTTCCGTGTATCCAAGTATAAGAATCAAGAGGCATCTCCCCTTCTTCAACCATTTCAATTAATTCCTCTAACTTATGATCTTTCTTTTTTACAGAATACTCTTTCCAAGCAGAAACATTAAAATGCTTTTTTCCATCCTTAACATGGTCTGCTAGCCAGTAAGATGCTGGTGCTATTTCTGCATACCAAGGGTATTGGGTTTGATCACTATGACAATCGTAACAATTTTCTTTTAATATTGTTGCAACTTGAACAGATGGCTTTGTTTCATTTTCAAAAAACATTACAGACTCGTACCCCATATTATTCTTTTCTGGACGAATAAACTGCATTACAACTAGTGCCACTAATGCTATAATTAAAAAATATTTTATAACTTTTTTCATAGTTTACTTATTCAATGATTTCATATATAAAATTACAGCTTTTCTAATATCTGAAGCAGATTCTGTAGAATTTGGTTTATAAACACTTATAACGCCTTTATTTTCAGCAGTTAAAATAGGTATATCATATCCCTTCAGCAAAAAATCACTAATTGCTATTGTGTATACCTCACTATATCTAATTGGTTTTGCATTAATTAACCAACCAGCAACATCGCTTTCGGTAATATTAAACCTTTGTAGATAAGCTCCAGTTCCTGTTTTGGACTTTCCATAATTAAGAACTTCGGTCAACAAATCTCCTTTTATTTCTATTTTAAAAACTTCTCCTCCAAATGGTAACACTCTAAATATATCTAAACTCGTAATCTCTCCTTCTAAAATATCATCTAATCTAAAAGACCCCCCATTTACTATTGCCGCATCAACATCATGAGTAAATGATAGTGCCATTGCTTTAGTTATTATATCTCCCAAATTTGTTTGTATTCCTCTATTAGCTGAATCTGTTCCATCTAAGGGAGGGTTTGCTGTATAAATTACTTCGTTAGGATTATCTATTACTTGTTTAATTTCTTTTTCTAAAACAGCATCCCATTTATCTACCACTACTTTTACTTTTGGGCTTGAAGAAACCTTATCGTCAATGGGCATTAAAAAAGAATCGATTTTTAAATCTTTTGTTTTTTTATTGTAGGTTAACGTGTGTATATATACTGTTTTTGCATTGGCATCTGCTTTGGCTATAATTGTATTGTTTACAGGTACTAACATACTATTATGCTCGTGCCCCCCCATTATAAAAGGTAATTGAGGAATTTGTTTTGCTAATTCTATATCTTGGCTAATTGCCAAATGAGTTAACCCTATAATTAAATCTGTCCCTTTTTGTTTTAAAGAGTTATATGCAGATTGTGCTTCAATTAAATAATCACTGTAATAAACATAATCGACAGGGTTAGAATCTACAGTAACACTAAAAACACCTAAATTTAAAGATAGCGTATCTTTATTTCTTATAGGTAATATGTAGGTTTCTGGAATACGAATACTATCATTCTCTTTAATAACATTAAAGCTACTATTACCATCTTCTCTTACTTGATAAACATTGGAGGTTGTCCAAGGAAAAGTAGCCTCATTAAGTCTCTTTTGAAAATCTGCTTCTTTTAAATCAAACTCATGATTTCCAAAGGTTACCAAATCAAAGTCCATAGCATTCATAACTTCAATCATATGCTTACCTGCTATTCTCTCACCGTCCACCTTTAAGGTTCCTAATAAGGATGGATTTAAAAAATCTCCTGCCATAACCAAAAAGGTATTTGGTTCTATAGCTTTTACAGAATCTCTAACGTGGGCAACTCTTGCCATTCCACCATATTTACCGCCACTTAAAGGTGCAATTTCATAAACATCGTTTACTTGAATAAACTTAAAAGTTACCACATCATTTTTTAGTGAAACAACTGCTTGTTTACTTTTACACCCTGTAATGAAAACAGAAAGTATTGCTACAAAAATTAGTTGCTTTTTCATCTTAGTGATATTTAGTGAAAATTTTTGTGGCCTCATTATGTGAACTTTCAAAAGACATTGGGTTTATACCACTATTAACTTTGTTTGTTGTAAAATAACTTAACATTTTTTCTGTTGGCATATTACCCGTAAGCTCGTCTTTCGCCATAGGACAACCACCAAATCCTTGTATTGCACCATCAAATCTTCTGCAACCTGCTTTATATGCTGCATCAATTTTTTCGTGCCAGGCAGTTGGCGTAGTATGCAAGTGTGCGCCAAACTCAATATGAGGATACTTAGGTATTAGATTTGAAAATAAATACGTAATAATATCTGGTGTGGAAGTTCCTACCGTATCACTTAACGATAAAATTTTAACTCCCATAGCAGATAACTTTTCGGTCCATTCTCCTACAATATCAACATTCCATGGATCTCCATACGGATTACCAAAACCCATAGAAAGATAAGCTACTACTTCTTTATTATTAGCTTCAGAAATATCTAAAATCTCTTGAAGTATTTTTATAGATTCTGAAATAGTTTTATGAGTATTTCGCATCTGAAAATTTTCAGAAATAGAAAAAGGATACCCTAAATATTGAATTTCTGTATGCCTAACCGCTTCCTCAGCACCTCTTACATTTGCTACTATTGCTAAGAGTTTACTTTGAGTATTGGACATGTCTAGTTGTGATAAAACCTCTGCAGTATCTTGCATTTGAGGGATGGCCTTGGGTGAAACAAAACTTCCAAAGTCTATTGTATCAAAACCACAGCGAAGTAAAGACTGTATGTATTGTACTTTTTCCTTAGTGGGAATCCAGTCTTTAATGCCTTGCATGGCATCTCTGGGACATTCTATGATTTTAACTTTTTGCATTAATTCAAAGATAGTATTTTGAAATACGAATTTGGATATAAGAAATATGAAATTTTAAGTATACTTAATTCTATTTTTAAAAAAAATAAACACAAATTAATAATACTACGGAAGTAATATAAATATTGCAATTCCAACAAATACAACAATTTGAAGCCATTTTAAAACAACCTCTATATATTTATTTTTTAGAATAAATTGCGAGATACTTCCCGCTAATAATGCAAGACTACTAAAGATGATAAAAGAAATTATCATAAATACAATTCCTAAAACATAAAACTGAAAAATTGTATTCTCTTTTACGTCCCATAGAAAAGCAGGGAAAAATGCCAAAAAGAATATCATAATTTTTGGATTAACCAAATTCATAAATACCCCTGTTTTAAATAAATCCCAATACGTTTTTTTTGTTTTCTCTTCGTCTTCAGTATCAATTAAAATAGTTGCTTCACTTTTATAAACTTTGTAGGCTAAAAAAAGTAAATATAATGCCCCAAAAACTTTAATGGCATAAAATAAACTTTCAGAAGCGGTAATTAAAGCCGAAATTCCAAAGGCCAACAATGTAGTATGTACAATACATCCACTAATTAAACCAGCTGTAGTAACAACGCCACTTTTTGTACCATTAATTAATGATTGGGTAAGAACATATATATTATCGGGTCCTGGAGACAAGGCCAATGCAATTGTAGCAAGTGAAAATGAAATTAAATTTTCTAACATATACTTACTTATTAAGTAACGTATTATTTATTTCTTTAATCAATTTAGGACCTTCATAAATAAAACCGGTATAAAGCTGTACCAAACTTGCACCTGCAGCAATTTTTTCTAATGCGTCTTCTTTACTATGTATACCTCCAACTCCAATAATAGGAAAGGCTTTATTACTTTTTTCTGAAAGAAATTTTATTACTTCTGTTGCTCGCTTAGCCAATGGTTTTCCGCTCATCCCCCCCATTTCCTCTTTGTTTTCAGAAATTAATCCCTCACGAGAAATAGTAGTGTTTGTTGCAATTACACCATCAATTTTTGTGTCTGAAACTATAGTAATTATATCAAGTAATTGCTCATTAGTAAGATCTGGAGCTATTTTTAGCAAAATTGGCTTTCGATTGGGTTTTGTATTATTTTTATCTTGAAGTGTCTGCAAGAGTTGAGTTAAAGGTTTTTTGTCTTGTAGTTCTCTTAAGTTTGGTGTGTTTGGAGAACTTACATTAACAACAAAATAATCTACGTAATCAAATAATGCTTCAAAACAAATTAGATAATCATTTACAGCATCTTCATTAGGTGTAATTTTATTCTTTCCAATATTACCACCTATTAAAACTCTCTCGGTTAAGGGTGTGGAAGCAACTTTTCCATTTTTTTTTAGTCTTTCAACTGCCTCCTCTACACCACCATTGTTAAAACCCATTCTATTAATTAAAGCCTCATCTTCTTTTAATCTAAACAAACGTGCTTTTGGATTTCCTTGTTGGGGCTTAGGCGTAACGGTACCAATTTCAATAAAACCAAAACCAAAGTTTGATAATTCCTTATAAAGTTTTGCATCCTTATCAAAACCAGCAGCAAGTCCCACTGGATTTGGAAATGTTATACCAAATAAAGAACGTTCCAGTTTTTCGTTTTTTACACTATAAAGACCTCGAAAAACTCCTCCAAAACCAATACTATTTAAAACCTTTATTATTTTAAAGGTAGTATAGTGAACTTTTTCTGGATCAATTTTAAATAGAATTGGACGAATAATAGATTTATACATAGGCTTAAAAAAATCTGATGCAAAAATAGTATTAAAGTATGTATTAGTTATTTCGAATATGTTTTAATTTGTACTATAAATGAAAATATTATGATTGAAAAACAACATCTTATTAATCGCTTTGTAAGTTATGTAACGGTAGATACAGAAAGTGACCCTGAAAGTAAAACCACTCCAAGTAGTGACAAACAATGGGATCTTGCAAATGCATTAGTAAAAGAATTAAAACAAATTGGAATGCAGGATGTTTCAATTGATGAAAATGCATACATCATGGCCACACTTCCTAGCAATGTAGATTATGAAGTGCCCGTTATTGGTTTTATTTCACATTTTGATACCACTCCAGATTTTACTGGTGCAAATGTAAAGCCTCAAATTATTGAAAATTACAACGGTAAAGATATTATACTTAATGAGGCTGAAGATATTATTTTATCGCCAGATGATTTTGATGACCTTTTGTTGTATAAAGGACAAACTTTAATAACTACAGACGGTACAACTTTACTTGGAGCAGACGATAAAGCTGGTATTGCAGAAATAATTTCGGCAATGGAATATCTAATAAACCACCCGGAGATTAAGCATGGCAAAATTAGAGTGGGATTTACACCAGATGAAGAAATAGGTCGAGGAGCTCATAAATTTGATGTAGAGAAATTTGGCGCAGAATGGGCTTATACTATGGATGGGAGCCAAATTGGTGAATTAGAATATGAGAATTTTAATGCCGCAGGAGCGGTTGTACACGTAAAAGGTAAAATAGTTCATCCAGGATACGCAAAAGGAAAAATGGTTAATAGCATGTATATCGCTACAGACTTCATTAATTCACTTCCTAGAATGGAAACACCAGAGCACACAGAAGACAGACAAGGTTTTTTCCATTTGTATAATATTAATGGTGAAGTTGATGGAACTAAACTACAATATATTATAAGAGATCATGATAAAGGGCATTTTGAAGCTAGAAAAGAAATGATTAAAAAATTAGCTGAAGAATTAAATGAACAATATGAAAAAGAAGTAATTACTGTAGAGATTAAAGATCAATATTTTAATATGCGTGAAAAGGTGGAGCCTGTAATGCATATTGTTGATCTTGCAGAAGAAGCTATGAAAATGGCAAACATCACTCCAATAATTAAACCTATTCGAGGTGGTACAGATGGTTCTCAGTTAAGCTTTATGGGACTTCCTTGTCCTAATATATTTGCCGGTGGGCATAATTTCCACGGAAGGTATGAGTATGTTCCTGTAGAGAGTATGCAAAAAGCAATTGAGGTAATAGTAAATATTGCAAAATTAGTAGCAGTAAAATAAAAAACTCACTTTAATGCATAAAAAAACCTTCAGTTTTACTGAAGGTTTTTTTATTTTTTATTTTTCGACTACTTTTTAGTCGGAGTAGGATTATTGAGTTTATTACTCATCTCCATTGAGATTGCAGAGCTTTCAAATTTAACTTTTCCTGCTCCTGTTTCAAGAATGCAAGTTCCATCATCATTAAGATTAAGGATTTTTGCGTGCATTCCACTCTTGGTTACTACTTTATCTCCTACCTTAAGTTCTTGAGAAAATTTCTTTTCTTGTTTTTGTTTTTTCATTTGTGGGCGTATCAAAAATAGATACATAACCAAAAAAAGTAAAACAATAGGAAATAATCCAGATAACTGATCCATCATAATAAAAAGTGTCTTCTATAAAATTATTTACTACTAGTTTGGATAATTCCTTGTCCAGCAGCTGCAGCACCATCTTTAGCATTTACAAAAGCTTTAATAACTAAAGTTTCTGTTCCAGCTTCTGTGTTTGCAGTAATTGTTACTGTTTTGCTAACTTGATTTTTACCACTTCCATTAAATTTCACTAATAACTCACCAGACTCTCCTGGAGGAACTGGCTTATCTGTAAATGTTGGTACAGTACAACCACAACTACTTTTTGCATCTACAATAACTAAGTTTGATTTACCTGTGTTAGTAAATGTAAATACGTGCTCTACAGAAGTACCACCTTCAATAGTACCAAAATCAAATTCTTTTTCTGCAAAAGTCATAACAGGATATTCTCCAGCTTTTGCATCACGGTCTGCAGCAGCAGCCACATTGGTTTCATTTACTTTGTCAGCAGCATTTTCTTTACAAGAAGTAAAAGCAAATACAGATAGTACAGCAACTATTAAAATCGATTTTTTCATTTTTGATATTTTTTAAATTTTAAGCGTGGCTAAATTACTTATTTTTTTTGTTTTTAGCGAAGGCCTCTGCCAATTTTATTCAATTTCTTTGAAGCATCAAACTCTTTTACAAGCTTATCGAGAATTCCGTTAATAAATATACTACTCTTTGGAGTAGAATATTCTTTTGCAACTTCTAAGTACTCATTAATAGTAGCTCTTACAGGAATAGAAGGGAAATATAAAAATTCGGCAATTCCCATTTTTAGAATAATCATATCTAGTTCTGCAATACGTTCTTTATCCCAATTAGGTGTTTTACCTTCAATTTCTTTTGATAACTTCTCATCATTAAGCAATACTTTTCTTAATAATTGCTTTGCAAATTCACTGTCTTCTTCGTTTTTATACAATTGAGGAACTAGAAGATCGTTTTCATTCTTTTCAGAAATTTTCGAAATAGCTTTTACAATAGCTGTGTTAATAATTGGATAATCATCAACCCAAGTAATTCGTTTATCTTCTAGATACTCATACAATTTATCGTTAGGCGCTATAACTTCTTTAAAAAGTTTTTCTACAAACTTTTGATCTTCTTTATATGAAGTATCTTTTTGAATAAGATAATCAAGGTACCAGCGCTTTTTTCGAAGATCATTAAGCAAAATGCTTACATATTCATCATCCTGTTTCCAATAATTTAATTTCTTATTTTCTATTGTGTCTGAAAGCATTTTGTTTTCAGAAATAAGCATAATTACTTTATTATCTATAAAAGTTCTACTAGGATCTTTTTCTTTGGCTGTTGCTAAGTGTTTTTGTTGTGATCGTAACAGAAATTGTTCTTCTTGGTTACGCATTTCAATAATAAGTTGTAGCATTAATAAATACAAATCTTGCATTTGACTAATACTATAAAACAAGAATTTTTCTTGTTTATCAAGGTCTGGGTGTGCGCTTTGGTTATAAGCGTAGATAGATTGTAATACTTTAACCCTGATATGTCTTCTTGTAAGCATATTTTAAAGAACTTTTATAAAGTAACAACGCACAAGGTTATTCTTGTGCGCTGCAAAGATATAATTTTATAAAATTGAAAGACTATTTTTCTTTCTTTCTTGCATCAATTCTTGCCTGTGCAACATCAAAAGCTGCTTGATGTGTTGTAATGTTATGTGTTTGAGCGTTTGTCAATATCTCTAATGTAGTATTATAAATATTTTCTGTCTTACGAATAATCTCTTTTCTTCCGTAATTTTCTAACTCAGCATACACATTTATAATTCCACCAGCATTAATTAAAAAATCTGGAGCATAAACAATCCCCTTTTCTCTTAAAATCATTCCATGTTTATTCTCGTCTGCTAATTGATTATTGGCAGCACCTGCAATTATTTTTGCTTTAAGCTGATTAATAGTAACATCGTTAATAGTAGCCCCTAATGCACAAGGAGCATATATATCCATCTCTTCTGCATACATGTTGTTACCTCCATATATTTCAACACTATATTTATCACGAACTTCTTCAAGACGTTCTTGATTAATATCTGAAATATAAACCTTTGCACCTTCATTACTTAAGTTTTCTACTAAAGCTTCACCTACATTTCCTATACCTTCAACAAATACAACTTTGTCTTCTAATACATCACTTCCATACGTAAATTTTGCTGCTGCTTTCATTCCCATAAAAACACCATATGCTGTAATAGGAGAAGGGTTTCCTGCCCCACCTTTCTCTTCAGAAATACCAGTTACATAAGGAGTTACTGTTCTAACAAGATCCATATCACTTGTAGCCATACCAACATCCTCTGCAGTGATATATTTTCCTCCTAAAGAGTTTACAAATTCCCCAAAACGTAACATTAGTTCTGGAGTTTTTTGAGTTTTTGCATCACCAATTATAACGGCTTTACCACCACCAAGATTTAAACCGGTAACGGCAGACTTAAAGGTCATCCCTCTAGAAAGTCTAAGTACATCATTTAATGCATCCCACTCACTGTTATATTGCCACATACGAGTTCCTCCAAGAGCAGGTCCTAATACTGTGTTATGTATTCCAATAATTGCTTTCAAACCTGTATCTTTGTCGTTGCAAAAAACGATTTGTTCGTGATTATCGAAAGACAATTGCCCAAAAACAGGGGCTATTTTTTTAAGTTCATTTGGAGTTATTACTTCAGTCACCATATAATTTCTTTTTTTAAACATCCTTTAAAAAGGACGCGCAAAAGTATAGGTTTGTCAACAATCCTGCAAAAAAATTGTTGTTAAAATAAGAATTTGTTAATAAATAGTATTCTGCTAAATGAAAGAGCTTCAGCACCTTAATAAATATTTGCTAAAATACAGAGGACGTTTATTTTTAGGTATGTTTATTACCGTTATTGCCACTGTATTTAAACTTGTTGTCCCTATGAAAGTAGGAGATTCAGTAACAATTGTTGAAAAGAAAATTAACGGTGAAATTACAGATATGGCATTTGTAGAAGCCGAATTACTTAAAAACATCCTTTTATTAATTGGAGCAACATTATTAACTGCTCTATTTACCTTTATAATGCGTCAAACAATTATAATTGTTTCTCGTAAAATTGAATTTGATTTAAAAAATGAAATCTTTCAACATTATCAAAGATTATCATTAGGCTTCTATAAACAAAACCGCACTGGGGACCTAATGAATAGAATTAGTGAAGATGTATCTAAAGTTAGAATGTATGTTGGTCCTGCAATTATGTATAGTACTACAACAATTACCCTATTTATTGTGGTTATAAGTTATATGTTTTATAGCGCTCCCGTATTAACACTCTATGCAATTGCACCACTCCCAATACTCTCAATTGCTGTATATAAATTAAGTATAGCAATACACAAAAGAAGTACCGTTGTACAACAGTATTTATCAAAATTAACCACATTTACCCAGGAAAGTTTTAGCGGAATTGCAGTTATTAAAGCCTACGGGATTGAACCAAGAACCAATAAAGAGTTTGTTACACTTTCAGAAGGTAGTAAAGATAAAAACATTGATCTAGCTAAAGTACAGGCACTATTTTTTCCCTTAATGGTTTTACTTATTGGAGCCAGTAATTTACTAGTTATTTATATAGGTGGATCTCGATTTATTAGTGGTGAAATAGAAGATTTTGGAACTATTGTTGAATTTTTAATTTATGTAAATATGCTTACTTGGCCTGTTGCAATTGTAGGTTGGGTAACATCAATGATACAACAAGCTGAAGCATCTCAAAAACGAATTAACGAGTTTTTAAAACAGGAACCAGAAATTCAGAATTTAATACCTGAAGCTACACCAATAAAAGGTAGAATTGAATTTAAAAATGTAACGTTTATTTATCCTGATACTAATATTACAGCTTTAAAAAATGTTTCTTTTAAAGTAAATCCTGGCGAAACACTTTCAATTATTGGAAATACTGGGTCTGGAAAATCTACAATTTTAGAATTAATAGGTCGCTTATATGATGTTGAGATAGGACAATTAAATATAGATGAGACCGCCATACGTGACCTTAATCTTGAAAGTTTAAGAAGTAGTATTGGATATGTTCCTCAAGATGCATTTTTATTTAGTGATTCTATAAAAAACAATATTAAGTTTGGTAAAGAAGATGCAACCGAAAATGAGGTTATAGAAGCAGCAAAATTAGCCGCAGTGCACAAAAATATTAGTGAGTTTACTAATGGATATGATACCATTTTGGGTGAAAGAGGAATTACTTTAAGTGGCGGACAAAAACAACGTGTTTCTATTGCTCGTGCAGTTATTAAAAATCCTGAAATTTTGTTGTTTGACGACTGCCTTTCTGCCGTTGATACAGAAACTGAAGAAGAAATCCTACAAAATCTAAATAGAATATCTAAAGATAAGACCACTATAATAGTAAGCCACAGGGTTTCTTCAGCAAAAAATGCAGATAAAATTATAGTGCTTTCAGAAGGGGAAATTATACAGCAAGGTACTCATAATGAACTTATAAATAAAGAGGGTTATTATAAAGAATTATATAATAAACAACTTTTAGAAAAAGAAATGTAAACTTAATGTTGCCATATTTGGATTTTTTTTAGATTTTTGGCAGAACGTAAACAACAATCAATATTATGAGCGAGCAATACTCGATGGAGCAAGAAGAAATTTTTTCTAAAGTTATGCGTGCAGGAAGACGCACCTACTTTTTTGATGTAAGATCTACTAAAGCCGGTGATTACTACCTTACTATCACAGAAAGTAAAAAGTTTACCAATGATGATGGATCATTTCATTACAAAAAACACAAAATTTATCTTTATAAAGAAGATTTTTCTGAATTTAAAGATAATCTTGAGGAGATGATAGATTATGTAATCAACGAAAAAGGAGAAGAAGTAATAAGCGAGCGTCACCAAAAAGACTATAAAAAAGAGTCTGAAATGTCTACTTCTGAAGTAGAAGCAGGTGTAGATCAACCAACACCTTCAAACTTTACAGATATCGATTTTGACGATATTTAAAATTAAATAAACATCAACCAATGAATTTTGGCAAAACCGCTTCGATCTTTCGGAGCGGTTTTTTATATTTAGACTCTTACAATAAAATTTATTTATGAAAAAGCTTACATATCTTATCTTACTAGTATTCACAACTTCAATAACAGCACAAGATTACAACGTAAATCTTGATTATTATTTGCCAAGCGATGTCTCTTACAACCCTAGCATACCTACTCCAAAAAGTAGTATAGGACACGAAGTGGGCGAATGGCATATTACACACGATAAGTTAGCACAATATATGTATTCACTTGCAGCAGCTAGTGATAGAATTACAATTGAAAACAGAGGAACAACTTTTGAAGGTCGTCCATTATTACTTCTTACTATAACTTCACCTTCAAATCATAATAAAATAGAACAGATTCGCCAAAACCATGTATCGCTTATAGAAGAAAATGCAAATTCTTTTAATACTGAAGAAATGCCCGTAATCGTATACCAAGGATTTTCCATACATGGAAATGAACCTAGTGGTTCTAATGCCGCTTTAGCAGTAGCATATTATTTAGCAGCAGCACAGGGACCAAAAATTGATGAACTTTTAAAAAATACTGTAGTACTTTTTGATCCTTCATTTAACCCAGATGGTCTGCAGCGTTTTGCTTATTGGGCAAACACAAATAAAAGTAAAAACATAAATCCAGATCCTTACGATCGTGAGTATGATGAAGTTTGGCCTGGAGGTAGAACTAACCATTATTGGTTTGACATGAACCGTGATTGGCTTCCTGTACAATTACCAGAAAGTCGTGCGCGCTTAACTACATTTCATAATTGGTATCCTAATATTTTAACAGACCATCATGAAATGGGAACAAATTCCAGTTTTTTCTTTCAACCAGGAATCCCATCCAGGACTCACCCGTTAACACCATCAAAAAACCAAGAACTTACTGCAGAGATAGGAACATATCATGCAAAAGCATTTGATAAAATTGGGAGTTTCTATTATACAGAAGAAGATTTTGATGATTTTTACTACGGAAAAGGATCCACTTTTCCAGATATTAATGGAGGTATAGGGATTTTGTTTGAACAAGCATCTTCTAGAGGTCATGCGCAAGAAAGCGACAACGGGATTATAACCTTTCCATTTACAATAAAAAATCAATTTACAGCTGCTTTATCAACGCTAGAAGCTGCTGTAGCCATGCGAACAAAAATATTAAATTATCAACGGGATTTCTTTATTAATGCTCGAAAAGAAGCATCTGGAGGTGGCGCTATAGTATTTGGTGATGAGAAAGATGCCTCAAAAGCATATCATTTAGCCGAAATTCTACAAAGACATAAAATTAAGTTTCACGAGATTAAAGAAGATTTTACTTCAAATGGAAAAAATTATAAAAAGGGATATAGTTATATAATACCAAAAAATCAAAGACAACATCGCCTCATTAAAGCAATGTTTGAAAAAAGAACAACGTTTACAGACAGCTTATTTTATGATATTAGTGCATGGACTTTCCCTCTAGCATTTAATTTAGATTATGATGAATCTGCCGCAATGACTCGTGCGGGAAATGAAGTTTCTTCACTTCAATCTATCACTAATAATGGGCCCTCAACATCAAATTATGGTTATTTAATGGAATGGCATGACTATTATACACCAAAAGCATTAAACATGATTCTTACTAAAGGGCTTCGAGCTAAAGTTGGTATGTCTCCATTTTCTTTAAACAATATTGATTATGATTATGGAACAATAATGATTCCTGTTCAAAACCAAGAACTTTCAGCAAATGAGATTACCGAATATCTTAATAAAGTAAGTGACGAAACCAATGTTAAAATTACAGCTATAAATACAGGTTCAACAAAAGGAATTGACTTAGGAAGTAACCAATTTAGATCTGTAGAATTACCTAAAGTTGCTATGTTGGTAGGAGAAGGAATTAACTCCTATGATGCAGGTGAAATGTGGCATTTGTTTGATCAAAGATATGATATGCTACTTAGCAAATTAGATACAAAAAACTTTAGTAGAATGGACTTAAGCAGATATACAGATATTATTTTACCAAGTAGTTGGGGAAATGCTCTTGAAAAAAATGATGCTGAAAAATTAAAAACTTGGGTACAAAACGGAGGTACTTTAATTGCATACGAAAATGCTGGAAGGTGGTTAAATAGTAATGATCTACTAAAAATGGAATTTAAAAGTAAAAAGGATACGGCAAAAGCTATTACATTCGAACAAAAAAGGGATTATTTTGGTTCTCAAGTGATTGGAGGAGCCATTTTTGAAACAAAATTAGATAGGTCTCATCCTATTGCTTTTGGTTATAAGAATAATACTTTGCCAGTTTTTAAAAGCTCTACTTTATTTTTAAAAGCTGATGACAATAGTTATAATAATCCTATTCAATATACTAGTAATCCACTATTAAGTGGATACATTTCAAAACCAAATCTTGATGAACTAAAAAATACAGTTCCCTTTAAAATTAATGGAATGGGACGTGGTCAAGTAATTTACTTTACAGACAATACAAATTTTAGAGCCTTTTGGTATGGAACTAATAAGTTATTAATGAATGCTATCTTTTTTGGCGATACAATGTAAATTTATAAGCAATTATTTTATTATAAAATAGTACCTATAATATGTTTGCATATTAGGGTTTAGAGAAATAATAAATTCAGATATATACCAGATATTTACTTAATTTCATTTTCTTTGAGATGAAAACCCAACCTAATGACCCAAAAATTATACGAACGCTTCTCTCCTGATTTTGATTTTTCGGGTTATGATCATTTTATTGTTGGCTCTGGAATAGGTGGTCTTACTACAGCAACCTGGCTTGCAAAAGCAGGTAAAAAAGTAGCCGTTTTTGAAAGACATTACGTTCCAGGTGGATTTACTCATAGTTTTAAAAGAAAGCATGGCTTTCAATGGGATGTGGGTGTACATTATGTTGGTAATATGGGTGACGACTCATCACTTAAGGGCTTTTTTGATTTTATTACCAATAGCAAATTAGAATGGGAATCTATGGGTGACATTTATGATGTTGTTTATATTGGAACAGATAAGTATGAGTTTAAAGCTGGAAAAGAGAATTTTAGGAAACAAATTACCGCTTACTTTCCTGAAGAAGAAAAAGCAATTAATTCCTATATCACGCTTATAGAAAAATCTAATAAAAGAGGTACTGCATTCTTTTTTGAAAAAGTTTTTGAACCTTGGCTTAGTGCTTCCGTTGGAAAAATTATAAGAAAGCGTTATGCAAAATATTCTCAGAAAACTACACTAGAAGTCTTACATACATTAACAAAAAATAAAAGGTTAATCGCTGTTTTATGTGGTCAATGTGGAAATTATGGTTTGTCTCCAAAATATAGTAGCTTTTCTACTCATGCAATGGTGATTGGCCACTTTATGGAAGGAGGGTTTTATCCTAAGGGAGGTGCAGATAAAATTTGTCACAAAGCAATTGAAGTTTTAAATCAATATGGCGGTAAAGTCTTTATTAATGCAAACGTTCAAGAAATCTTAACAAAAAACAACAAAGTAACAGGCCTTAAAATTGATGATACTATTATTAATTGTTCTAGTGTAATAAGTAATGTAGGGGTTAATAATACCTTTAATACGTTAGTATCAAACAAAGTTAAAAAGCATTGTAACTTTAATCTAAAAGAAGTTAAACCTTCAAGTGCTCACTTATGTCTTTATGTAGGGTTAAATAAATCTGGTAAAGAGTTAAATCTACCTAAACATAATGTTTGGTATTATGCAAATGAAAACACAGATGAGTTAATCGAAAAATCTACTTTAGGAGAAGCTGCTAATAATTTTGCATATATTTCATTTCCTTCTTCAAAAGATCCAGAATGGGATGCAAAAAACCCTGGCACATCAACTATTCAAGCATTAACAGCAGGAAAATATAATTGGTTTTCTGAATATGAAGATCAACCTTGGAGAAACCGAGATGAAGCATACAAAACTTTAAAAAAAAATTTTGAAACTTCAATGCTCAATCGTATTTATACCTTATTTCCTCAAATTAAAGAGCACGTTCAAATAGTAGAAGTTTCCTCTCCTCTTTCTACAAAGCATTTTTCAAATTATAAAAATGGTGAAATTTATGGCTTAGCTCACACTCCAGACCGATTTAAACTTCCTTTTTTAAGACCTAAAACTAAAATAAAAGGACTTAAATTAACAGGACAGGATATTACTTTAGTTGGAGTTGCAGGAGCAATGCTTTCAGGAATTTTATGCGCAACATCAATTTTAAAACTAAAATCTTGGCGATTATTTAAAGAAATAAATCAACAAGCAAAAATATAATTAGAATGTAAATTTCACTTACTACTCTAATAATTTCTTTGGAAGGTCTTCAATAATGATACATAAAAAATAGCTGTAAACCATTCGATTCAAAAACTGTATCTTTGCACCTTTTTTAAAGACAAGCCCATGCTGCAAAGAACACTTAAAAATTTTACCCAAAACCCTAAAAACGATATCCTTTCTGGATTAACTGTTGCCTTAGCATTAGTGCCAGAAGCAGTTGCATTTGCTTTTGTAGCTGGTATTGATCCGTTGGTGGGTTTATACGGAGCATTTATGATGGGAATTGTAACTGCTTTATTTGGTGGAAGACCAGGGATGATTTCGGGAGCAACTGGTGCTATGGCAGTAGTAATGGTTCACTTAATTCAGAAAGGAAATGAAGTAGGTGAAGCGTTAGCAACCCCAATTGAAAATCTTGGATTACAATGGTTATTTATCACCTTACTTTTTGTTGGTGGAATTCAAATTTTAGCAGGTGTATTTAGATTAGGTAAATTTGTTCGTCTTATTCCTCACCCAGTAATGATGGGATTTGTAAATGGATTGGCTATTGTAATATTTTTATCTCAGTTAGGTCTTTTTAAAGAAAATGTAGATGGAACGCAACAATATATGCAAGGAACACAACTTTGGATAATGTTGGGCTTAGTATTGCTTACTATGGCTATTATGTTTGGCTTACCTAAACTTACTAAAAAAGTACCCGCAGCTCTTGTAGCAATTGTAGTAGTCGCTTGTATAACTATATTTGGTGGTGTAGATGCAAGTACTGTTGGTTCATTTATTAAAGACGGTGGCGGACAAGGTTTACAAGGAAGCTTACCTTCATTTCAAGCACAAATTTTTGGTCTCTTAGACACCTTACAAGGAAACTGGGATCTTATTCTTTCAACATCTGTAATATTAGCAGCTGTAGGTCTTATAGAATCGTTAATGACTTTAAACCTCATCGACGAAATGACAGAAACTCGTGGGAGTGGTAATAGAGAATGCGTTGCACAAGGGGGTGCAAATATATTAAATGGTCTTTTTGGTGGTATGGGTGGTTGCGCAATGATTGGTCAATCAATTATTAATGTTAATTCTGGTGGTCGTGGAAGATTATCTGGCGCTGTAGCTGCTATTGCATTATTATGTTTTGTATTATTTGGAGCACCTTTAATAGAACAAATTCCTATTGCAGCATTAGTAGGTGTTATGTTTATGGTAGTGATTGGTACATTTGCTTGGAGTAGTTTTAGAATATTACACAAAATACCTTTACCAGATGCAATTGTTCTTATTGCAGTTTCTGCTATAACTGTATGGCAAGATTTAGCAATAGCTGTAATTGCAGGTGTTATAATGAGTGCATTAGTGTTTGCCTGGAAAAACGCAACCATGATTAGAGCTAGAAAACATATTAAAGAAGATGGAACAAAAGTATATGCTATTTGGGGACCTCTTTTCTTCGGAAGTGTTCAAAACTTTAATTCAAAATTTGATTTTAAAACAGATCCAGATAAAATTGAAATAGACTTTATCGAATCTAAAGTAAGCGATCATAGTGGTGTAGAAGCATTGCGTAATATTGCAAATAAATATATTGATGTAGGCAAACAAGTTAAATTAACTCATTTAAGCCCAGACTGTAAAAGCCTTCTTTTAAAATGGAATCCAGAATTTGAGTCTGTCATAGAAGAAGCTATTGACGATCCTCGTTACTATGTGGTTACAGATACTTTAGACAGTGAAGTTTTATAGGTAAAATAATTGTTAATATATTTAAAACTAAAAAGCTATCTTATTTATTTAATTACTTTAGCCTGATTTTTTATAATAACATGAACAAAACAAAATTACTTTTTACGACCATTTTTTTAGTATTAATGTCTGTAATGGGTACTGCTCAAAAAGATAGTATTACTAATGTTGTAGATACTACTGCAAATTCTATTGTTAAAAAATACAATTCTAAGCTTTTAGAACTTGAAAAGCAGCGTGTTGTAGATTCTGTAGAAAAAGCAAATCTAGAGAAACAGCTTGTTACTTTAAATTCTACTTCAGATAAAGTTGAGCGTGATAAATTACAGGAACAACTTAATTCACTTAATCTAAAAGAAACAGAAAGATTAGCTGAAAAAAGAAAACATATAGAATCCCTAAAAAAAACTACTAAAGGATACCCTGTTATAGGTTTTTTTAAAGACACTTTGTTTTTGATTCATAACAAGTTAGGGAGTTTTTCAGCAAAAGAAAGATCTGAAGCTGTTTCAAGAAGAATTAAAAAGCTGACAGAAGATATTATTTTCACTCCAGATTCACTTAAAGTTAGTGAAAGTGAAACAACATATGATCTTGTTTATGGCGAATTGATTATTACAAGTGTTACTGAAAATGATGCCCTTTGGAATAATACAACAACGTTAGAGTTAGCTAATAACTACAAAAAGATTATTGTTGAAAAAGTTGAAGAGTATAAGGCAGAAACTAATATTCTAACAATAGGTATAAAAGTAGGGTTAGCCATTTTAGTGCTTTTAGTAATTGGGTTCTTGATTAAATACGTTTCAAAATTATTTGTATGGAGTGCGAAAAAAATTGAGCTTCAGGAAAACAAAAAAATCAAAGGAGTAAAATTTAAAAACTACACCCTTTTTGATGCAAAAAGACAAGTAAATGCATTGTTATTAGTTAATAAAGTTTTAAAATGGTTTACAATTTTATTAGCCATTTATATTGCTCTTCCTATTCTTTTTGGAATATTCCCTTGGACTGAAAGTTTTGCTGATACTTTATTTGGATATATATTTAATCCTGTTAAAAAAATACTGTTAGCATTTTGGAATTATCTGCCAAATCTAATAACTATAGCAGTAATTATATTTGTTTTTAGGTACGTATTAAAAGCAATTAGATTTCTTAAAACTGAAATTGAAAAAGGAAATCTCACAATTCCAGGTTTCTATCCAGATTGGGCTACACCAACGTATCAATTAATACGTATAATGGTCATTGCCTTTATGATTGTAGTAATATTTCCTTATTTACCAGGTAGCGATTCACCTATATTTAAAGGAGTTTCAGTATTTTTAGGATTTCTATTTACATTTGGTTCGGCCGGTTCTTTATCAAATATTATTGCTGGTTTAGTTCTAACATACATGCGTCTTTTTAAAATAGGTGATCGAGTAAAAATTGGAGATGTTTTTGGTGATGTAATAGAAAAATCTACATTAGTAACAAGAGTTCGTACTATTAAAAATGAAATAATTTCAATCCCAAATTCGACAGTGATGAACAGTCACACTATTAATTATAGTAGTGATGCTCCAGAAAAAGGATTAATAATTCACTCAACCGTTACCATTGGCTATGATGTACCCTGGAAATTAATGCACGAAACATTAATTGAAGCTGCCAAAAGAACAGAATTAGTACTTCCAGAACCTCAACCTTTTGTATTACAGACGAGTCTTGATGACTTTTATGTTTCTTATCAAATTAATGCATATATAAGAGAGCCAAATAAACAAGCTACTATATATTCTAATTTACATCAAAACATTCAAGATGTATGTAATGAAAATGAAATAGAAATACTTTCACCTCATTACAGAGCTGCTAGAGATGGAAATATGAGTACTATACCTGCTAGTTATCTCCCCAAAGATTATAAAATACCTGGATTTAATATTATTAATAAAAAAGAATCTAAGTAAAAGGAATTGAAAACTTTCTGAGAAAATTTAAAAATCAAAATTACTCTTTAAGTCGCTCAAAGTAGAAATCTATTTTGCGTTCTTTTCCTTCTACATTTCCAGAAATCCAAGCATGTATTGAATCACTTACAGGATTTGAATATGTTATGCGTTGTGGAAAATCATGTTTCTTATTTTCGAAAGTAAATTCTTTTCCTTCTGAAGGAATTAATGTAAATGTTACTGGTTTATCTTCGTTTTGGTTATATGCAATTACAGTAAGATATAACTTGTCACTTTTTTGTTGTAATTGTAATTCTTCAGCAAAAACAGTATCATTTTCTACAGTAGTATAACTAAAAGCTTTGTATGTACTATCATTAATTTTTTTCCATTGTTCTTGAGAAAATTCTTTATTAGAATTATGTATCCAAGTTCCAAGAATCCATTCTAACTTATTTATTTTATCAAAGTTTGATTCTGAAACTTCTTCTGAAATTGCCTCTTTATATTGAGTAGAATTTTTACATGAAACTAAAAAAATAAAAATGGATATAATAAGTAGGATAAATTTCATAGTATACTATTTAATATAACTAAAGTATACATTTTAGAAATACTTTAGTTATAAAATACGCAATCCATTTACTACTTGTTTATTAGGTTGTAAAAGCGTTACATTTTCACCTTCTACAGCGCCTAAAACAAGACATTCACTCATAAAATTACCTATTTGCTTTTTTGGAAAATTAACAACAGCAATTACTTGCTTGCCTATTAATTCTTCTTTTGTATATAATTTGGTTATCTGTGCAGAAGATTTTTTTATTCCTATCTCAGTACCAAAATCTAAGATAAGTTTAAATGCAGGGGTTCTAGCTTCAGGAAAATCGTTTATCTCTATAATTGTACCTACCCTCATTTCTACCTTCTCAAAATCTACCCAAGATAAATTATTCGTCATTGTGCATTTTTAGTTTCTTAATCATTTCTGGAGAAATGCTACTTGTATCTGCACCGTAAGCATCTACCAACAAACCTTTAGTACCACATTTTGTTTCAATAACATACAAAATTGTATTGTCGCCAGGGTCTGTCATTCCTTCAAATCTATAAAATTTTACAACATCGAGCTCTCCTGCATTCCATTGCCTCTTTAAAGATCTTGATTCTACTCCTTCTTCAATTAAATTGAAATCTTCTGTATAACCTTCCTCTTGTAATGCTTTAATTGCAACAGAAAGTGATGTATATGACTTTTCCATAATTTTAGTATTAGTTTCTATAAAGTTACTTGACAAAAGACGGACTAACAAAAAATTATAAATACTTTAATAGTTGTAACTTTAAATCTTTATCTACTACTAATATTAATAAAGATTATTATGGCGCTTACTCCATCTAATATGCTTCCATTAGGAACGGTCGCACCAGACTTTAATTTAATTGATGCTATTACCAATAAAATGGTTTCTTTAAAACATATTAAAGGTGAAAAAGGCACGGTTGTTATGTTTATTTCTAATCATTGTCCTTACGTAAAACATGTTAATGATGAAATAGTTCGAGTGGCAAATGATTACAGAGTTTCAGGTTTTGGGTTTGTTGCTATTAGTAGTAATGATATTGAAAAGTACCCAGACGATGCTCCCAAAAAAATGTGGGATACAGCTCGAAAAGAAAATTACACCTTCCCTTATTTATTTGATGAAACTCAAAAAGTAGCTAAAGAATATGATGCTGCTTGTACACCAGATTTTTATTTATTTGATTCAGAGTTAAAATTAGTTTATAGAGGTCAACTAGATAATTCTCGTCCTGGTAATGGTATTCCAGTTAATGGTAGAGATCTTAGAGAGGCATTAGATAATATATTAAACAATAATCCGCAGCGAAAAGATCAAAAACCTAGCATGGGTTGTAATATAAAATGGAAAAATTAAATTATCTCCATTCATTCCTTTTAAGTAGATTTTCTATGTGAGCATAATGATGATTACAATGCCACGCATAAATACCTGTGTTTTCGGCTAAAGAAACCTTTTCACTTTTCTCTGGATGTATAAATTCTTTAGTAAAATCATTAAAACTCATCCCTTTAAGCAAAAAAACTAATTTGGCATGCAAAGCAGTAATTGCGTGTAACGATAAACTTATGGGTGCCATTTTATAATCAAACAAATTTGCCCATTTCTTTTCGTCGTATGCTTTTATTACTGGAGTATTTTCAGTTAAAGCCCATTTATAACGAGTGTAACTGTTATGGTGACTATCGTAGATATGATGTATTACTTGCCGTACGGTCCATCCACCATCTCTATACGGAGTGTTTAATTGTTCTTCAGAAAGATGAATCACAAGATTTGAAAGTCTATTAGGAAAATGTTCTAAGATTGATATCCAGGCTTCCAATATCTCATGTGTTATATTAGAAGGGCAATTAAATAACCCAATTGGGTACTTTAAAGTATCAAGTTCCATTATATAAAAATACAAAACGCCTTAATCTCTTAAGGCGTCTTATTTTATTATTTTCTGAAAGTTTTTTCTTTCTATATATTTAACTTTTAATGCTCATCAATTCAACATCAAATATTAATGTTGCATTTGGAGGAATTACACCACCAGCTCCAGAAGAACCATAAGCTAAATGAGAAGGAATAACAAAACGAGCCTTATCTCCTTTATTTAAAAGTAAAATACCTTCGTCCCATCCTTCAATAACATTACCCATACCTACTGGAAACTCAATAGGATTTCCTCTTTTATAAGAATTATCGAACTCACTTCCATTAGGTAACATTCCTTTATAATGTACAGCTACAGTTTGACCTTTTTGAGGTTTTGCACCATCTCCTTTTTGTATGTGCTTGTAGTAAAGTCCACTTTCAGTTTTATCAAAACCTTGAGTTAGTTCTTTCATTGCGTCTTCTTGAGATTTAGCTGCAGCAGCTTCACGTGCAGCTCTAGATCCTGTAAACTCTCTAAAAGCTTCTACTGCATTCCAGTTTTGAGCTTCATCACCAACACGAATAATCTCAATATTCATAGTATCCCCTTGCGCAACACTATCTACTACATCTTGACCTTCTACAACATGTCCAAAAACAGTATGCTTATTATCTAACCAATCTGTTGGGATGTGTGTAATAAAAAACTGACTGCCATTTGAACCTGGCCCGGCATTTGCCATAGAAAAAATCCCAGGTTTGTCATGTTTTAAATCTGGATGAAATTCATCATCAAACTTATAACCAGGTCCACCAGCACCAGTTCCTGCAGGGTCACCTCCTTGAATCATAAAGTCTGGAATTACACGATGAAATTTTAATCCATTGTAATAAGGAGTACCCTGTGGTTTTGCCTTATTTTCTAGATTTCCTTCTGCTAAGGCTACAAAATTACCTACAGTTCCAGGTGTTTTTTTGTAAGTTAACTTTCCTAAAATCTCCCCTTTTTCAGTAGTTATTTTTGCGTAAATACCGTCTTGCATTTTTTTACTTTTTTTAATTGAAGTGCAAAGATAAGTTTTGTGATTTCAATATACAATTAGGAGGCTTTTTATTCTCGTTTAAACATAATAGTTTTATGGAACTTGTTAAAATATCTAATAAAAATCTAGTTTGTACGCAACTATTTGAGTAATGTTAGACTATAAAGTGAATAAAAACATCTTAAGAAAAGTTTATATGATTAAAATTAAAAACCTTTTTCCGCTATTAGTTTCTGTTTTATTATTTATTTCTTGTGAAGATGAGCCAGTAGATTTTATACCTTATGTTGAAGAAGAGTTAATTGAAGAACCTTCTGTTAATGATCCACAAAGTTCTGGACTTCCAGACGGGTGTGCATTGATTATAGAACCTTCTCAACCCTATGAGAATATAGAATTACCAGAAATATTTCCAGATAGTTTAGATTTATCATCTTTGATGCCACCTGTGAGGAGTCAAGGTTCGCAAGGGAGTTGTACAGCATGGGCTACTACTTATTATTTAAAAAGCTACCAAGAAAAGATTCAATATAGTTATGAGTATGAAACTTTTGCAGATGTTATAAGTCCCGCATTTGTTTTTAACCTTTCTAAAGAGGCTGGGGATTGCAGTAAAGGTGCTTGTATTGAAAACGCCTTACATGTTTTAAAGTCAAAAGGTGCTACTTCTTGGCAGGATTTTCCATATAATGATAATACTTGTACAGCAACACCCACTTCTAATCTATTAGCTCTTGCCGAACCTAATAAAATTGAAAGCTATCACGCCTTAGTTCCATTTGTTCAAAGTGAAACGTACACTTTACAAAAAGTCATAAAATCCTTATTAATTGATGAAAAACCTGTTATTTTAGCAATGAAGTTAGACAGTGATTTTAAGAGTAGTACTCCTAGAAATGCAGATGACATATATATTTACCAAACTTATAATGATGCAGGTGAAACTGCATCTCATGCAATGCTAATTGTGGGGTATAATGATTCTCTAAATGCTTTTAAAGTAATTAATTCTTGGGGAACTGGATGGGGAAATGATGGTTATTGCTATGTAAGTTATAACTTCTTTACTACAGAATCTAACCCAGATTTTGAAGAAGGTTTATTAGAATTATACTTTACAGTAGATAAGCTATAAAAAAGAATTCACATGACTTTACAATCATGTGAATTCAAAATTTAAAAAGGTTAGTTATGGTCTAGATTGGTTAATTAGCCACTTCACTTATAAATTTTATTCTATATAAACGCAGTTCTTCTAGATCATATTCTCCATCAAATTCTTCCATAGCGTCTTCAATTTTATCTGTTTCTGCTTCTAAAAAATATTCATGAATTTCTTCCTGTTGGTCTTCATCTAATATATCTTCAATCCAATAATTTATATTTAACTTAGTACCACTATAAACAATGGCTTCCATCTCTTTAATAAATTGAGACATATCCAGCCCTTTAGCATCTGCTATATCTGTTAAAGGAAGCTTTCTATCAATATTTTGAATAATATATAATTTTAAAGCACTATTACTTCCGGTAGACTTTACTATAAAATCATCTGGACGAATTATATCATTATCTTCAACATAATCCTGAATAATTTTTATAAAAGAAGTTCCATATTTTTTTGCTTTGCCTTCTCCTACTCCATGAACATTAGAAAGTTCTTCAAGATTGATAGGGTATTTTAGCGCCATATCTTCTAGCGATGGATCTTGAAATATTACAAATGGAGGTAAATTAAGCTTATCTGCTACTTTTTTACGCTCAGCCTTTAATAATTTAAATAGATTTTCGTCTGCGACTGCTCCACCTCCTTGAGCAACAACTACTGTATCATCATTCGCATCTTTAAAAGAATGATCTTCGGTCATCATAAAGGAAGTAGGTGATTTTAAATATTCTTTTCCTTTTTTAGTAAGCTTTACAACTCCATACGTTTCAATATCTTTTTTGAGGAAACCCGCAACTAATGTTTGTCGTAATAAGGCCATCCAGAAAGGAGCTTCATGCTCTGCTCCTATTCCGAAAAACTTTTGAGTATCTGTGCGATGAGATTTAATCATAGCATTAACTTTACCAATTAAAACATTTACAACTTCCTTAGATTTATATTGTTGATTTGTCTTTTCTACAATTGTAAGTAATTTAATGACTTCATCTTTGGCTTCATGTTTCTTTTTAGGATAACGCATATTATCATCCATATCACCGCCTTCACCAGTTGCATTATCAAACTCTTCACCAAAATAATGAAGTATAAATTTTCTGCGAGAGATAGATGTTTCAGCAAAGGCAACTACTTCTTGTAGTAATGCATGACCTATTTCTTGTTCTGCGACAGGTTTGCCGCTCATAAATTTCTCTAACTTCTCAATGTCTTTGTAAGAATAGTAAGCCAAACAATGCCCTTCACCTCCATCTCTTCCTGCACGTCCTGTTTCTTGATAATAACTTTCTATACTTTTAGGAATGTCGTTATGTATTACAAACCGAACATCTGGTTTATCTATTCCCATACCAAATGCTATAGTTGCAACTACAACATCTGTATCTTCCATTAAAAACATATCTTGATGTTTCACTCTAGTTTTTGCATCAAGACCTGCATGATAAGGAACTGCTTTTATCCCATTTACCTGAAGAATTTGAGATAGTTCTTCTACTCTTTTTCTACTTAAACAATAGATAATTCCACTTTTACCTTCGTGTTGCTTTACAAACCGAATTATGTCACTATCTACATTTTTAGTTTTTGGGCGTATTTCGTAATAAAGATTTGGTCTATTAAAAGAAGCTTTAAAAGTATTTGCATCTTGAATCCCTAAGTTTTTTAAAATATCTTCTTGTACTTTGGGTGTTGCAGTTGCAGTAAGACCTATAATTGGAATATTATCGCCAATACGTTTAATTATAGTTTTAAGATTTCTATATTCGGGTCTAAAGTCGTGTCCCCATTCACTTATACAGTGAGCTTCATCTATGGCAACAAATGAAATTTTTACAGATTGTAAAAAGTCTACATACTCTTCTTTAGTTAAAGACTCTGGAGCTACATATAAAAGTTTTGTTATTCCACTTTTTATATCACTTTTTACTCTTTTTACTTCTGTTTTATTAAGAGAAGAATTAAGTACATGTGCTATTCCATCATCTGAAGAAATAGCTCTCAATGCATCCACTTGGTTTTTCATTAAAGCAATAAGTGGTGATACTACAATTGCAGTACCCTCCTGAATTAATGCGGGGAGTTGGTAACATAATGACTTACCTCCACCTGTTGGCATAATAACAAAGGTGCTATGTTGTGAAAGAACGCTTTTTATAACATCTTCCTGTAGACCTTTAAACTTACTAAATCCAAAAAACTTTTTAAGTGCTGCGTATATATCAATTTCAGCCACGCTGCTTAGGGTATTTTATAATTAAATTAGTTTTCGTTGTCAATTTCTGTTGTTTTAACAAGTTAACAGTTGTAATTTTGCAACCATTATAACAAAACTGCATCTATTATTTGATTTAGTTTATAAACGAAGTTTGATTTTATTTATTTGTACTTTAAATATACTAATTTCTGAAACAGTTACAAACATTCAAAAGCGTAAAATTTTGGTAGAAGAAAAACGAATTATTTCTGTAGCACAAAAAACCATTGAAACTGAAGGCAAAGCAATCTTAAATTTAGCAAAACTTGTAGACCAAGAATTTGCTGCTGCTGTAAATTCAATATATAACTCTTCTGGGCGTGTTATTATTACTGGTATTGGTAAAAGCGCTAACATAGCTACAAAAATTGTTGCAACTTTAAATTCTACAGGAACTCCAGCTATTTTTATGCACGCAGCAGATGCTATTCATGGAGATTTGGGTACTATTCAACAAAAAGATACTGTAATATGTATTTCAAAAAGTGGAAATACTCCCGAAATAAAAGTACTAGTACCATTAATTAAGGCTATTGGAAATAAATTAATAGCAATTACATCAAATAAAGAATCATTTTTAGGAGAACAGGCACATTATGTACTACACGCTTATGCAGAGAAAGAAGCTTGTCCTAATAACCTTGCTCCTACTACTAGTACAACAGCACAATTAGTTATAGGTGATGCTTTAGCTATGTGTTTACTTGATTTGCGAGGTTTCTCTAGTAAAGATTTTGCAAGATTTCATCCAGGTGGTTCATTAGGTAAAAAATTATACCTTCGTGTAAGTGATTTAACTTCGCTAAATGAGAAACCACAAGTACATCCAGACACCAATGTAAAAGATGTTATTGTTGAAATAACTGAAAAATTACTAGGAGTTACAGCCGTGGTAGAAAATGATAAAATTGTAGGAATTATTACTGATGGTGATTTGCGTAGAATGCTAACTAAAGTTGACACTTTTACAGGGCTTACTGCAAAAGACATTATGACAAAAAATCCTAAGAAGATTGAAAATGATGCTATGGCAATAGAAGCTATGGAAAAAATGGACACATACGGAATTACACAAATTCTTTGCGAAAACAACGGTATTTACTGTGGTGTAGTTCACATTCACAACCTTACTAAGGAAGGTATAATTTAATGGCAAAACGAATTAAAAATAAATCTCCCGAAAAAGAAATGTCTTTTTTGGATCATCTGGAAGAACTCCGCTGGCACCTTATAAGATCAACTATTGCGGTATCTGTGTTGGGAGTTTTAGCTTTTATTGCTAAAGACTTTATTTTTGACGTACTCCTTTTTGGACCAAAAAAAGCAGATTTCCCTACGTATCGATTACTTTGTCAAGCTTCAAACTATATTGGAATGGATAGCTTCTGTTTTGATGAATTACCTTTTAGAATTCAAAGTAGAACCATGTCGGGTCAGTTTTCAGCTCATATTTGGACCTCCATTACAGCTGGTTTTATAATTGCTTTCCCTTATGTTTTATACGAATTTTGGAAATTTATAAGCCCTGGTTTACATAGATCTGAGCGAAGGTCAAGTCGAGGATTTATCTTCATAGCTTCTATATTATTCTTTATTGGTGTTTTATTTGGATACTATGTAGTAACCCCACTTTCAATTAACTTTTTAGGAAGCTATCAAGTAAGTGATCAAGTTTTTAATGATTTTGATTTAAGTAGTTATATTTCTCTTGTAAGGGCTTCAGTATTGGCAAGTGGATTAATTTTTGAGTTGCCAATACTTATATATTTTTTAACCAAAATTGGTTTAGTTACACCACAGTTTCTTCGAAAATATCGAAAATTTGCTTTGGTAATTGTTTTAATAATTTCAGCAATAATAACCCCTCCAGATATTGCTAGTCAAGTAATAGTAGCAATTCCTGTAATAATCTTATACGAAATAAGTATTTTTATTTCGGCAGCAGTAGTACGTAAACAACGAAAAAAAGAAAAAGCTAATGTCAAGTAATATCGTAGAAGAATTTAATGCATACCGTTCAAAAATGAACGAGAAAATGCTTGAGGACAATAATAAAATTATAAAGAGAATTTTTAACTTAGACACTAATACCTATATGGATGGTGTCCTTTCAAGAAAAACCAAAGAACTCTTGGGTCTTGGAAATTCTATGGTACTGCGCTGTGATGATTGTGTACGTTACCACCTAGAAGAGTGTCATAAATTAGGAATGTCTAAAGAAGAAGTTGTAGAAGCTATGAGTGTTTCTTTACTTATTGGAGGTACAATAGTAATTCCACATTTAAGACGCGCTTTTGAATATTGGGAAGCCTTAGACGAAAAACAATCATAATTTTTTCTTCGGAAAATTATATAGTACTTTTATCGTTCTTGCTACACACGTAACTTATCTATGAAATTAAGAGCCGAAAATCTTGTAAAATCCTATAAAGGCCGAAAAGTGGTTAAAGGAATCTCTGTGGAAGTAAATCAAGGAGAGATTGTTGGTCTATTAGGACCTAATGGTGCTGGAAAAACTACTTCTTTTTATATGATTGTAGGGCTTATTAAGCCTAATGGAGGCAATATATTTCTTGAAGGCACAGAAATTACAAACTATCCAATGTACAAGCGTGCTCAAAATGGTATTGGTTACTTAGCACAAGAAGCTTCTGTTTTTAGAAAATTAAGTGTTGAAGACAATATCTTAAGTGTATTACAATTAACCAAACTTTCAAAAAAAGAGCAAAACATGAAAATGGAATTGCTTATCGAAGAGTTTGGATTAGGTCATATTCGTAAAAATAGAGGAGATTTATTAAGTGGTGGAGAAAGAAGGCGTACAGAAATTGCACGTGCATTAGCAACAGACCCACATTTTATTTTACTAGATGAACCCTTTGCTGGAGTTGATCCAGTAGCAGTAGAAGATATTCAACGAATAGTAGCTCAGTTAAAAAACAAAAATATTGGTATTCTTATTACAGATCACAATGTACAGGAAACGTTAGCGATTACAGACAGAACTTATTTAATGTTTGAAGGTAGTATACTAAAACACGGAATTCCAGAAGATCTTGCAGCAGATGAAATGGTACGTAAAGTTTATCTAGGACAAAATTTTGAACTCCGCAAAAAGAAGTTAGAGTTTTAAAAACTAAGAAAACAAAAAAAGGGTGAAAGAGTTATAATTCTTTCACCCTTTTTTTTTATACAATAAAAAACCTATTAATTTTTAAGAGATTTCATGTCGATGACAAAACGATATTTAACATCGTTCTTTTTAACTCTTTTATAAGCTTCATTAATATTTTTGATGTTTATCATTTCTACATCAGAAACAATGTTATGTTTCCCACAGAAATCTAACATTTCTTGTGTCTCCTTAATTCCACCAATTAGAGAACCAGCAATTCTTTTTCGACTCAATACCAATCCTCCACCGTGGATAGGATCCAGTGGTTCTATAGCACCCACTAAAACCATTGTAGCATCTCTTTTTAACAGTGCAATATAAGGGTTAGTATCGTGTCCAACAGGTATGGTATTTAAAAGAAAATCGAAAGAGTTTTTATGCTTTTCCATTTCTTTTTCATCTTTTGAAATAAGAACTTCATCTGCACCTAATTTTTTGGCGTCTTCACTTTTTGAAGGTGAAGTAGTAATCATTACAACATGAGCACCAAGAGCGTGAGCAAATTTAATACCCATATGCCCTAGTCCTCCTAATCCAATTACCCCAACTTTATCTCCTTTTTTCACATTCCAATGGCGTAGTGGTGACCAAGTTGTAATACCAGCGCATAATAAAGGAGCTGCTGCTTTTACGTCTATATTTTCTGGTACATTTAATACAAATTTTTTGTCTACTACAATTTTTTCAGAATATCCACCAAATGTATGTCCACCAAGATGTTTGTCTTCTCCATTGTAGGTGAAAGTTGCTCCATTTTCACAATATTGTTCTAGATTTTCTTTACAAGAATTGCATGTTTGGCAAGAATCTACCATACAACCTACTCCAACTAAATCACCAGCTTTAAAGTTTTTTACATTTTCACCAACTTCTGTCACACGACCAATAATTTCGTGACCAGGAACCACAGGATACATAGCTCCACCCCAATCATTTTGTACTGTATGTATATCACTATGGCACACTCCACAATACTCAATAGAGATTGAAACGTCATCTTTTGTAATATTTCTTCTTTCTATGCTAAAAGGAACTAAATCTTTAGATTTTGCTTTTGCAGCATATGCTTTTACTTCACTCATAATTATTTTTTTTGAATAAAGAATATACTCAAAAACAGCTCGTGAATTTGATTGAAAATCAACTTTAACTTATAATTATAATTTGGTATTGAAATGCAGCATTTAATTAGCAGTGTTTTTATCTTTCCAGAAAAGTGAAATTAAGATGTACAGTAATATTATTACTGGAATAGCAATAAATTTTAATAACGTTAATAACAAAATACAAGCTAGAAGGAAAATATACCGAATTGCATTTGTTTTAAAATCCCAAGTTTTAAACTTTAATCCAAACAAAGCGATTTCTGCATTTAATAATATTGAGCTTAAAATTGTTAGACCTATTAAAAACCATTTATTAAGAATAATACTTTCTGCCATATCAGAAAACTGAAAATGTAATATAAGTGGTAAACTTAAAATTAAAAGTGTATTTGCTGGTGTTGGCAATCCAATAAAACTTGTGGTTTGTCTAGTATCAACATTAAATTTTGCTAATCTATATGCAGATGCTATTGTGATTAACAATCCTGTGATAGGCAAATAACTTGAAAAACTTGCGTTCCAACCTTCTCCTGAAAAAATTTCAGAAAGATTTAAATAACCTCCAGTAGTTACTTCACTTAAGAGCTGTACCATAACAATTCCAGGGGCTACGCCGCTAGTAACCATATCTGCAAGTGAGTCTAATTGTAAACCTATTTCACTTTGTGCATTAAGTAACCTTGCTGCAAGTCCATCAAAAAAGTCAAAGAAAATTCCGAAGAAAACAAATATTGTGGCAGTTATTAAGTCACCAGAAACTGCAAATAATATGGCTACACATCCGCATAAAAGATTAAGGGAGGTTATAATATTAGGTATTTGTTTTATCATAATTATTATGTCGAAAGTGTAAAAATAATAAAGTATTTACGTCTAACCGTAATAATACACAATATGTCCCAAAAATTATAGTTTAGTATTCTGTAAAATAGTGAGATATTTGCCCAAAATTATACCTTTGAAGAAGAAGTTTTTTTTAATTTTTTTAATTGTCTCAATTACCTTAAACGCACAAACGGTTAGAAAATACTCTAATGAGTTTATGAATATTGGGGTTGATGCTGCTGCATTTGGTATGTCTAATGCCGTAGTGGCTTCTACAGCAGATGTAAATTCTGGGTATTGGAATCCCGCAGGATTAGTTAATCTGGAAGACAGCCAACTATCGTTAATGCATGCTTCTTATTTTGCAAACATTGCTAATTATGATTATGCCGCTTTTGCAATGCCTTTGGATGACAGAAGTGCAGTAGGCTTATCTATAATTAGATTTGGTGTAGATGATATCTTAAATACCACCCAATTAATAGACGATCAAGGAAATATAGACTACAACCGCATTAGTTTGTTTTCTACTGCAGATTATGGAGTAACATTCTCATATGCACGTGAATTACCATTAGATGGATTAAATATTGGTGTAAATGCTAAAGTAATTAGAAGAATTATTGGAAACTTTGCATCCTCTTGGGGTTTTGGTTTAGATGCCGGAATACAATTTAAAAGTGATAAATGGAATTTTGGATTAATGGCAAGAGATATTACTACTACTTTTAATGCCTGGGCTATAGACGAAGAAGAATTTGCTACTATACAAGGTGCGGTTGAAGGTCAAAATCAAGAATTACCTGAAAGCACAGAGATTACCATACCTAAATTACAACTTGGTATGTCCCGTAAATTTGTATATCGCTATGATTATTCATTAGTAGCAGAATTAGACCTTAATTTTCGTTTTGCCGAAACAAATGATATTATTTCTTCTTCAGCAACTAGTATTACACCATCTTTAGGACTTGAATTTGGTTACATCGATATGATTTTTATTCGTGGTGGTGTTGGTAATTTTCAAAATGTACAACAGCTAGACGGAAGTGATTCAGTCGGATTTCAACCTAATATAGGAGTAGGTTTTAAATATAAAGGCATCCAAGTGGATTATGCTTTAACAGATATTGGAGATCAAAGTGCTGCACTCTACTCTAATGTATTTTCTTTAAAATTAGATTTAAGTATCTTTAGATAATTTACATTTGTAATAAATTTAACTAATTATTTATATCATTTTAGCACTATCTTTTGAGAAATATATTCACCCTCCTATCACTTTTTTTTCTTGTAACTTTTGTAAATGCACAAAGTTTTCCTGTTACTGAAAACACTGAAATTTCTATAATAACTATTGGTCCTGGGGAGCAACTTTATGACTCATTTGGACACAGTGCATATAGAATTAAAGATGATACTGAAGGTTATGATGTAGCTTTTAATTATGGAGTTTATGATTTTGAAACTCCAAATTTCTATACAAAATTTGCGCAAGGAAAATTATTATATCAATTGGATGTTCGTAACTATGATTCTTTTGAAAAGTCATATATACGCCAGAATCGATGGATTAAAGAACAAATTTTAAACCTTAGTTATTCAGAAAAAAAAGAACTATCAGATTTTTTATGGAATAACGCCCAACCCGAAAATAAAAAATACAAGTATGATTTCTTTTTTGACAATTGTGCGACAAAAATTAGAGATGTAACTAAAAAAGTATTAGACCCTGCCTTAACTTACAATGAAGATCATATTACACAATCATATTCTTTTAGAGATTTAATACGCAAAAACTTAGATGAAAACTCTTGGGGTAGTTTAGGTATAGATGTTGCTTTGGGTGCCGTAATAGATAGAAAAGCACAGCCAATAGAATATCAATTTCTTCCAGATTATATATATAGTGGGGCAAAAAATGCTGTTATTACAAGAAATGGTGTTAAAGAACCCTTAGTTAAAAAAGATATTTCTGTATTTGAAGCTGAAAAAAAAGAAGTGAAAAAAAATTTCTTTACTAGTCCTCTTTTTATTTTTGGAATAATAGGGTTATTAATACTTTTTGTTACTTATAAAGATTTTAAAAATAAAACTCGAAGTAGATTTCTAGATACTACTCTATTTCTAGTAACAGGACTGATTGGCGTTTTTTTATTACTTCTATGGTTTGCTACAGATCATACCGCAACTGCTAATAACTATAACCTATTATGGGCTTTCCCATTTAATTTATTATTGGTTTTTGCAATAAGCAAAAGATATCCAAAAGTTTGGGTTAGAAAATATGTATTCTTTTTACTTTTAATGTTGGTATTACTAACTGTACATTGGATTACAGGAGTGCAATTATTTGCTATAGGATTAATACCTCTATTTATTTCTTTAGCAGTACGTTGGATCTATTTGATTGTATATTTAAAGAAAGTAAATCAATAATTATTGTCCTCTAAAAAATATAATTGTACTTAAGGTTTTTACAACAATACTAATGTCTAGAAAAAGACTTCTATGTTTTATATAATATAAATCGTATTGTAGTTTTTCTAATGCATCCTCCTGTGTTATTCCGTATTTTGCATTTACTTGAGCCCAACCAGTAACACCAGGTTTTACAAGATGACGAACTTCATAAAAAGGAATTTTTTCAGAAAGCTCTTTAACAAAAATTGGCCTTTCGGGTCTTGGTCCAATAACACTCATATCACCTTTAATAACATTGATAAATTGTGGGATTTCATCAAATCTAGATCTACGTAAAAAACGTCCAAATTTTGTTACTCTAGCATCTTTTAAAGTAGCAAATTGAGCTCCATTTTTTTCTGCATTAGCAACCATACTCCTTAATTTGAATATTCGAAAATGCTTCCCGTTTTTACCTACCCTAATTTGGGTATAAAATAATGGTCCACGGTTTGCAAATAAATTTCCTATAAGAATCATTGGAAATAACACAAAACCAAAAGCCAAACCTACTACAGAGAATAATAAATCTAAAATGCGATGAAAGAATAAATAGAGTTTGTTTTGATTGCTTCGGCTAAAAGGAAAATATCTATAAAAATCTTTATCTACATGTTGAACTGGGACTCTATGAGTTATTTCTTCATATACTTGAGTATATTCTCTAATAGGGATCCCATTTTCGAGCATTTTAATAAGCTTGCTATTTAAATATACGGTCATCCCTTCAGAATGAGGGATAGCTACCACTATTTCAGAAATAAAATTGTCTTTAATAATAGCAGTCATATTTTTTACCGCAACCTCTTCGACGTTCTCAATAGGTGAAACTGGTGTAGTTTTAGCATTTACATTAACAAAAGCAATAACTCTATAATTAGGGTCCGATTTTTCTAAAGAAATAATAATGTTTTGAATATCTTCTGCATTTGCGATTAACAATACTCTTTTAAAAAAACGTGGTGCAGATATTAATACTATATAAGCGTAACGCCACATAAATAATGCAAGGTTTACAGATATATAGAAGTAAACAATTTGTAAACGATTATCAGGAAGTGTTGGGGTAAAAAATGGTGTTAATAAATAAAATAATACTGTTACTGAAGATGTAAGTATTATATTTTGAATAACAACTTCAAATTTACTTGCTTTTTGAAGATTATAAAGTTCAAAAATTGTAGCAAATACTGTAAGATATAACCCTAAAACTATAGACCATACCCAGTGTTCTGAATTTATTTTAAAATAATCAAAATTAAATATTACTCCAACCAAATATAGCAAGGAAAGTACACTTGCAATATCGAAAATACGCAACAAGACTTTTCTTTCTGAAATATCAAAATGAATATTTGATTTTTTCGACATTAAAATGGGGTGGTTTTGGAAGTATAAATGTAGTTATTTATCATTTATAAGCCTTAACCATGATGGTTTAACTTTTTCCCAATTATAAGAAAGTGCTTGGTTTCTTGCATTTTCAGAAAGTGTATATACTAATAATGGGTTTGCTAATAATTCAGAAATAGCTTCTACAAAATTATCCTCATTATTGGGATTTACTAAAATACCTGTTTTATAATTATCTATTAAAAATGGAGTACCTCCAACATTTGTTGAAATAATAGGAAATCCTAATGCCATTGCTTCTAGAATAGTTACAGGCATATTATCAAAATTAGTGGTATTTAAAAAAAGATCATATTCTTTAGATATTGATATCCATTCATTTTTTTTAAGTTTTCCAGTAAAAGTTACAGGCAATTTATGTTCTATAGCATATTGCTTACAGATCGCTAATGAACCATCCTTTTCTGGTCCTACCATACATAAAGTAGCTTCAATTCCTTTTTCTAATAGTTGTTTTAAAATCTTTAAGGCTAATAACGGATTATAAATTTCAGAAAAAGATCTAACCCACAGCATTTTAGGTTTTATATTATTACGAAGTAAAAAAGTGTATTCATTAATTTCAATACTATTAGGTATATAAAGGAGGTTATCATACCCTTTTTCTTCAAACTTTGAAATAAGGTACTTTGATGGAGCTACATTCGTCTTGGCTAAACCGAAAAGTTTTCTTGAAAAGCTTGGACTTTCAATAAGTCGTTTTGGTAAATTCCCACCATGTAAAATGGGTATATATGGAATATCTAGTATTCTACAGAGCTTCGCAACCCAAACTGCATAGTAAAAGTTTAACGTACTATAGGTATCTATTAAAACTAAATCTACTTTATTTTGATATTTTAATGTAACAAATAGCATATCTAAAAAGCGAAGGAGTTTATTTTTTACAGAGGAAGCGGTATAAACTTCAAACCCTTCATTTTTTAATAAAATGGCAAGCGTTTCTATGGTAGTTGTAGTACCACCATAAGCAGAAGGTTTATTTCCTATGTAAAGGATTTTTTTTTGCATAAATTAATGTAATTAAGCATAATCCATATACAAAAGCAGGAGCCGCTATACGCATTGAAGAATGATTTATTGTTAGTAACCAAAAAAGTAAAAATGACAATAAATATGGGTTTGATTTGTTTGAAAATCTAAAAATTAAAGGAGTAAAAAATAAAATACCTAATGCCGTTAATCCAAAAATACCATGTTCAGATAATATTCTACTTACTTCATTATGAGTGGCAGTTTCATAACCTGTAATTTCTTGTCTAAATTCTTTTGTTTTTCCTACACCTACGCCAGTAAGTGGAAACTCGTAAAATGCTTGTAGTTCTTCATCTATAAGATCTTTTCTACCAGTTGTAATATCTTCTTTTTCTCTCCCCGCTGCATCTTGGTTAGCATATCTTTTATCAATAAGACCTTCGGTTGCAAATGAAGAATATAACCAGGTAAAACTAACAACAAAAACAATAAAAGTTATTTTTGGTATTAAACTTCCTCTCTCTTTATTTGATATTCTAAAATAGTAAAAGAATATAAATATTACGGCACATATAACTGCAGTAATCATTCCACCTCTAGAAAAAGTAACAATTCCTCTATAACTAACCAGCGCTAATAATATTAAATCTACTACATTAATTAATCTGTCTTTAATTATTAAAAGCCTTGAAAATAAAATAAAAACCCCTAAACCTAATATTGTAGCTACTTGGTTAGGTCCAAAACCACCAGACGCTTCAAAATTAGATTGCGTACCTGTTAAAACATCTCTAATATTTGGTGTGAAAATATATAAATAAATAGTAGTACTAATTATTGGTAAAAGCAAGGCTAGCAATATATCTTGAAAGCGTTCTTTAGTAATTTTTCTGTTATAACAATATAATGCTGTAATTGCTAAACACACTGGTCCACTTAAATTAAACCCAATTGCATTTCCAACACTTGAATCATAATCTAAATTAATTGCTGAAAATAATATACCTGGTACTAAAAGAATTAAAAAAATAATGTAAGGCCAAGAATTACGTTTAAAACCTTTAAAAAACATTCCTAATATCATAAACCCAATTACAGCATATTTGGCAAATTCATAAGAGAACCCTACCCCACCAAGCATTCTAGAAAACACCTCAAATCCTGTGATATAAGCTGCCGCAATTAGTATCTCATTATTTCTATTTCCATTAATAAAAATTTTAAATAAGAAAAAAACAATTGCAGCAAATAGAAAAAGCCTTCCTGTAAAATTAAATTGAAAAACTACTAATGCCATTACTATATGAAGCAGAAGTAATTTAAAATATGTAGCCCTTATAGGTTTAACTCCATTTTTCATAATAAGAAATCAATTTAGGTATAATGGCATCAATAGCATGATATTTTATAATATGATTTTGAAAAAGGATAGTATCTGCTTTCATTATCTCTTTATTTTCAATATAATAAAGTAATGATTTTGCTAATTCTTGAGAGTTACTTGGAGGTACACATTGTCCAAAACCATGTATTACTTCTTCACATTGTCCCACTCGAGTACAAACAACTCCTAATCCAGCAATCCCATATTCTAATAAGGTAATAGGAAGTCCTTCAGATTTTGACGACAAAACACCAATGTCGGCTTGTTTTAATAGCCCAAGGATATTTCTATGCGACCCATAGTAATGAACATTTTTTTGGATATCCTTTTGACTTAAAAGACTTTCTATTTTATGAAAATATGCATCATCCCAATTTTTTCCAAACAAATGAAGACTATACTCTGGATATTTTTTTATAACAATTTTAAATGCACCTAATAAATTTTCATGATCCTTTTGAGGTCTAAAATTAGCTAAGCAAATTAATCTTTTTCCCTCAATACCCTTTAACTTTAATATATTTCCATCCTTTTTGGGAACTGCTACTGCATTTTTTAAATACGCAACGCTTTTAGTTTTAAGATGATTATTAGCCCATTTTTCTAAACCTTTATTTACACATATAACACCATTAAATTTTGAAGAGCAATATTGTAAAACTTTAAATTTTCTTTCTGAAAGTAATTCACTATTACCATAATGGTCATGCCATATAAGTACAATTTTAGGTTTTAATAATTTAATAATTGTAGCTGTAAAGTAAGATGTTGAATGAGCATGAATAATTTCTATATGTTCATTTTTAATAAATCTTAATAATCTAATAATTGCAAATACATCAAAAGCATTTTTCTTTTTAAGATAGAGGTAAGAAACTTTTTTTTCAAGATCATCCTTTAATAATCCTTCTTTTCTTGTGGTACAAAGAGCAGACTTTTCAACTTTAGAAACTAATGCATTTGCAAAGGTAACGGCTACACGCTCTGCACCACCAGCATCTAATGAATCTATAAGTTGTAAAACTCTCATAATAGAACTCTTTTAATTTCGGACTCAAAGTAATCTAGCGTGTAACGATGTGACCAATCTTGAGCATTAACTGACATCTTTTTTAAATGGTTTTTGTCTTTAAATAACGAAATGATTCTATTTAAATCCTCTTCCAAAATTCTATTTGTAATAATTCCTCTTTCTCCATAATTAAGCATCCAAAGTATACACGAAACATTAGTTACTATAGGAATTACTCCCCAAAACATCGCCTCTGCAACAACCTTAGGCCATCCTTCAGATTTGGAAGGTAGTATCAAAAAATGACTATCCTTATATGCTTTTTCTACCTCTTCTGAAGATTTATTGCCATAGATTGAAACAACATTATTTAAATTTTTATTTGTTACATATTGTTCTATTTTAAACCTTTCAGAACCTTCACCATATATTGCTAAGCGGACGCTTTCGCCAGACAAATGTAAAGCTTCAACTAATTTTACTGTATAAAGTGGACATTTCCCTAAAGATAAGCTACCTACAAAAATAAAATTATAAGGAGCCTCAAAATTTCTTTGTTGTATCCCAGAAAATTTACTTTGGGGATAAGTAGCTGTAAAAAAAGAATGAATATTTTTAGATTGATTTGGCCATTCACCATATACCAAAACTTTCATGTTCTTAGTAAAATATGTATTTGAAAGCATCCATTTTTGAAAACGATAGCTCAGGGGTTGTTTTGCTTTTGGATCCCAATTTCCAGCATATTTTGCAGTCTTAGGCTTTTTAGGAAAAAACACTTGTACTATACAACCCAACAATCCTATATTTCCAGGGCATCGTAAGTGAATATGATCACTCTTTTGCATGGCATTAAAAATCTTAAAACATATAATAGGAATTTTAAGTAGCGCTTTTAATGCTTGAGGTATACTTACAAAGGATATAGAAGGAATTTTAAAAAAATTTATCTTACTATTATAACTTATTTCAATTGAACTGGGTGATCCAATTTTAAGAGGAGCCACAATTATCATTTCATCTACAAACTTTCCCCAAATATTCATCTCTCGCACATAAGGAGCATACCCATAGTATTTATTATCTTGGATGATATGATTTACATGAGTTATAATAGCAAACTTCATTGTTACAATTTGGAGTAAAAAGCTAAATTCTCTTCTAATATATTGCTTTTATTATATTTATTTCGGACTATTTTTTCTGCTTTAATTCCCAACTGGTTTGCTTTATCTGGATTTTCAATACACCAAACTATTTTTTCTGCAATATCGTTTGGATTATAAACATCACATAATAATCCTGTCTCTTCATGGATAATTGTTTCTGGCCCTGGCCCGTATTTTGAAAAAATAACAGGCTTTTGTAATAGCATTGCCTCTAATGTTACTAACCCTTGAGTTTCCATATGTGAAGGAAAAACACATACACTTGCTTCCCTATATTTTATATTTAGTTCTTCTCGAGGAATGGTACCATGAAATATTACATTATTAAAATAAGAACTATCATAATCAGCTTTTAATTTATCAATATATGAATCACCATTAGGATAAAACCAATCTCTTCCATAAATATCCAATTCCTTGTCTGGATAGTGTTCTCTCACTTTTTTAAAAGCTTCAATAAGTTGGCGCACTCCTTTTTTTTCACAAACAGTTCCAGCAAATAGAATCTTGTTATTTTGTATTGTAACATTGGGAATTTCTAATGTTGTATTAATAGGATAATTTATTATTTCGATTGGTTTATTATGATAAGAAAGATACTTTGCAGTATGCTCTTTTACATATTTTGAAACGGCAATAAAAGCATCTGCCTTTGCAAAAGATTTTTTTTCAAGAATACCTTTTCTCCAATTAATGCCTCTCTTTTCGGCTTCGGCAAAGAAATGATGTCCACCATGCATTCGTATTACTTTTTTTGCAGGATGTTTTTTTGAAATTATTGCGAGTCCCAATTCTGCTGTTTCAATAATATCAATAGGTTTTTGCGCTTGCATTTTTTTTAGGCGTTTGTTTAATTGCCATGAATTGTATAAAAAATTTGGTAACACCGTGTTATTTTTTGGCAGCCTTATTAATTGTACTCCTTCATCTTCAAGTCGTATTTCTTCACTTTCAACACCCACTCCCAGTATAGTGACCTCGTGTCCTTTTGATGCTAAGGTTCTTCCAAAAGTTTGTAGAAAAGTACCTACACCTCCAGGAGCCCAAACAGGATATTCAGAAGATAAAAAAACGATATTCATAAGGTGTTTTTTAAATTTTCAAGATATATAGCAAACTCTTTAAAGTATGTACCTTTAGTTAAGTATTTTTCCCAAATCATTCTATTTTTTTGTTGAATAGAAATAAGATTTTCTGTAGAGTTATTAGTGTGAAAAGCCACAATTTTTTTTTCCATTTTATGGGTTTCACTTTCAGAAATTAAAATACAATGATCTTCCCAATTAATAATTTGATTAAATGGAAATCTACAATCGGTATCAATAACAATTGGAATTCTCCCCATGGCCAATGTTTCATAAAACCGTACCGAAAAATTTCCTGTACCACGAGAACAAAAAGTGTACAAATTTTCATTCATATTTTTATAAAATTCTTGTGATGTTCTTTCTTTCTCTTCGCTACTTTTTACACCAGCTCGGTATTGCTTTCTGAAGATAAAATTGCAAACAATTTCTTTACTTTTCAGTAAATTATTTAAATAAACATACCTCTTTAAACTAGAAGGATAAAACGACTGTCTATCTGTTATATCTTTACCCATCATTTTATTAAAAACACCTTTTACATGTAAAAGAAGTTCTTTGCAGTATTTTTTTATACTCCCGTTGGCATGACCAACAAATCCAATAGTTGGTTTTTCAGTTTTCTCTATGGGGTAAAACGCTTTTTGCAAGGTATTATAGGGGTCATTAATAAAAGGGGGCATTATATGTGTATTACTATCTAATTTACTATGAAACCCTCCTAGTCTTATAGTAATTGCCTCTGGAGTTTTAAAAGTAAGTCCAAAATCACCTCCTGAAAACACAAGTATCTTTTTATTAAGTACTGTACATTTTTCTATGAAACTTTCAATCTCACTTTTTTTATTCTGAAGATATAAAAGCTGAATATTCATAGGTACAATTCCAAAATCACATTCTTCCAAGGTATTTACAATTTGATACGAAGTATCTATGGGAGAATTTTTCATTTCCAATACTTCCAGCAATGGAAAGAGCTGATAAGTTTCGGCTTCAATTCTTAAATTTTTATCATAAAAAAGTTTAATCATTGAGTAGCTGATTTGCAATTAATTTGGCATTATCCTCCAAAGGGTGATTAACGATCACCTTCATCCAGTCCTTTTTGTCTATTGCAATTGTATCTGGATGCTTAAGACCTATTATAATTTTTTCTTTTATTTCTTCTTTGCTGTTAAACCAACCTACAGCGTCAAGTTGACCCATACTTCTAAAATGCTGAAAATTGTATACCTTTTCTACAGACCAATTAGTTGCTGCATTTTGATTATAATTAATATAAAAACACGGCTTGTTATATACCGCAAAATCATGAGCCATAGTTGAGCCTATATTAATGACCAACTCACAATGAAAAGCAATAGTAACTAATAGATCAATATCTTCAATTTTTGGATATACCGCGCCCCAACTTTTAACATCTGTATTCCAAATGGGTTCAATAGGAGTAATTATGTCTGAATATTCTGTAAGAACATTATTATATCTTTCTGAAACATCTACCGGACATTTCCTAAAAATTATATTTGGGCGCTCCTCTAAAGGAATCTCTTTTACGGCCTTTGCAACATCTCCCAAATACTCAGGATCATTGGGAGAGGTTTTAATATCATCTCCACTAAAACATATCCACTTTTTGGTAGCGTTTAAATTGTATTTTTCGGCAAAATCAGTTCTAGAAATTTGGCGGTTCGTATCAAAATAAAATTCAAACTGAGGAGTTCCCGTTACTTTAATGTTAGAAGTCTCTATCTCAGGGTATAATAAGGATAGTTCGTTCTTCATATAGGTAGACCAAACCAAATACTCATCGGCTTTAATTGCCAAACTCGCTTTTGGACTATTATCCCAAGAATAAATGGTACAAATTACCTTTATATTTAACTCCTTTGCAGCAATACTAATTGGGTTTAAAAATGCAACACGTTGATGCGTAATAAATATTACTGAGGGTTTTAAAACTTCTAACTGAGTTTTAAAATGATCTATAACTTTCCTATCCCAATGTTTTAGAGACTTATTTTCTAAAGATAGAATTCGATTATATTTTTTACTTGCATAGGCACCTAATGTTTCAGCAAGAAAATAAAGTACTTTTACCTTAAGACTTCTCTTAGATTTATTCCAACTATTAAGGATTGTTGCATTATTAAGAAGTTTTGAGTTGTGAAGTAAACGAGCATAGGTAGAAGCTTCTCTATATAGCCTTGTGAGAGTAGACTCTTTAGGAAGTGTAATTTTATTATACCCTATAGGAATTGAGTGTAATTTTTCTACTTCTTCAACAGCCGTATTAGGAAGCGTAGTCCAGAAATGTAAATTTGATTTATTCTTAATATGCGAAATGATACTAGAATATAAGTAATTTCTAATCCCTACACCATCGGGAATAACAAATAGTATGTTTGGTTTCTCTTTCAAAGGATTATTAATTCAAAACAGTTTTAAAAGGCTTATTTCCCACTATAGAAGCATATTTTGAAAAACTACTGTGATACATAGGGTTTACTTTTAAAAAATAAATGGCTTCACTATTGGCAATTAAAAAGAAATCTAAAATAGTTTTTAAATGACTCTCTATAGAGGATTCTTCATTAAAATTATCCATATGCTTCGGTTTTCCATTTACAATTTGTACCAATTGGTTTTTACTTATAAATTCTAAAAAATACAAGCTGTCTGAAAAAGCATAGCAATCATTATTTGAATCTTTTACTATTTCTTCTACTTTACAATTCAACTTTGTGAGTAACGCTTCTTTATTTTCTTCAGTAAGTATTTTTGAAGTAGTATCCTTAAAATCTCCCATTAAACTAGTAAATCGAGTATGAATACTATTATATTTTTTGCCTTCCATACTACTTAATTTCTTTAATAAATAAGGAGATTTCACAAACAACTCATTAAAACTAGTTCTCCAACGCTCTTCTATTTCGCTTGTTATTAATTCATTATACATCTTTGGTAGATAATCAATATTAGCATAAATAATAAAGGTGCTAGCATTCGAGTTTTTTATAATCTCTAACGGATTAGCATTAAAATCATTCATTAAATACAAAAGCTTAGTCTTAAAGGGCTGCCATCTTACACTTTGTTTATCTATACTCCAATCTACTTTATTGGGTTCTAAAAAGACTGAAAGATTAAAGGGGTTATCAAATTGGATGTAAAATTCATAATTCAATATTTTTGAAATTTCATAAAAAGAAACAATTCCTTTTAATCTATCAACAAAACCACCGTGTGGAAATAATCCATCAAAACAAATAATAATTTTTTTTGTAGGAGTTTTTTTGAAAGAAATCCTTCTAGAATATTCCAGGATTATAGTAAGCTTTTTTTGTAGCCTGCTTATTTTTTTTTTGATACCCTTCATAAATGATTGCCAAAGATAGCCAATATTGAAAGCTATACAATTTAAACTTACCTCCTTCTTTCTAAACTTATTTCAATATTCTTAGGTCTCTTAAAAGCATCGTACCCTCCTGAAGGATTCTCTGTTATATAAACCAAATTAAATTGAGATTGACATTTTAAAATAAAATCTTCTACCAAATTATGCTTTTGGTTCATATTGTGAAATTCAAAAACCATTGCGCTAAAAGCATCTAAATTTTGTAGTATTTCTTCTAAAAAATCATACTCACTCCCTTCAATATCAAGTTTTAATAATATACCCGATTCTTCATCAAAATTAGATTTGACTAATTCAATAATACTATGCTCTTTGTTTAAAAATATTTTTTTATGAATACATCGAGAATTATTATTTAAGTAGGTAAATAGTAATGCGTTAATTAAATATCTTATTTTTTCTGGTTTTGGAAAAAAGAATCTAGCAATCCCTTTTAAAAGCAACTTCCTACTTGAAACGGTAGGATCTAACATAAGAATTTTAATTTCTTTGTTAAAACGAAAAATATCATATTCAAATTCTAAGTTAGAAGAAATACCACCGCTAAATAAAACTCTAGAATTTTTTATGGTTTCAGGTCTAAGATAATACCCTCCATCACCAATACTTCCAAATCTAAATATAGTAGAATCTGAAACTAAAGAATCCTTTATTTTTTTAATATAATTTGAATCTTTCTCTTCCATATTAAAACAAAATGTATATCAATGCATTATGATTTTTTTAAAAATAGAGCTGTATGTATCAATTGCCAAACAAGCAAGATACTTTATTAAACTCTTTATCATTTAATTCAATATATTATTTATTAAGTATTTTTAAAAGTTGCTCGGCTTTTACCCAATCTTCCATTGTATCAATATTTACGTGCTTTGATGGATCACTTTCCAAATAAGAAATTGAATTTCCGAAGAATGAATTTTGTTTTTGCAAGACATCTGTTTTAGTAATATAAATTGAACCGTCTCTAATAAAGGTATCAGGTAAATCCTGCCTTCTTTTTATTATTTCTTTTTCACCGGTTGCAATTTTTAATGTTTCATTATCTGCTTCAAAAACCCAATGTGGATTGTAATGATGTGGTACTTTTTGAACGGAGATTAAAGAATCATTACCATTTTTTATAAATGTGGTAATCGCATTATCTATAAATTGTGAAGATCTAAATGGTGTTGTTACTTGTAATAAGCAAACTGCATCATACTGTTCACCATTTTTTGAAACAAAATCTAAAGCGTGTTGTACAACTTCTATAGATCCAGATGTGTCTTCAGATAATTCTTCTGGTCTAATAAATGGAACCTCAACACCCAATTTTTCGGCCAACTTTATCAAAGTTTTATCTTCTGAAGAAAAAATAACTCTGCTTAACATTTTTGAACCCAAAGCTGCATCTATTGTGTATTGCATTAATGGTTTTCCTCCTAATTCCTTTCGGTTTTTATTTGGAATTCCTTTACTGCCACCTCGAGCAGGTATGAGTCCTAAAATTTTCATTAATAGGTTATTGTTTTATGAAAACGCAATTCAATTTCTGCAAGGATATCTGCTATTTTCTTTCCACTATCGCCATTCCCATAAATAGTACTCTTCTTGTTTTTAGGCATTGCTATTTGCGACTGAATTGCATTTTTTATATCAACTTCATTATATGTAACATCAATTACATTTTCACCTCGTAGCCTTCTATTTTGACGGGTTCCTATGTTCACAACTGGTACACCTAAATAAGAACATTCGCGAATACCCACACTACTATTACCTATTAAGCACTTACTATTAAGTAGCAGTTTAAGAAAATCGAATGGCTCCATATTTTTAAAAAAACGAATGTGTTTAGGATTGTTCTTTTCACGATACGATCTAATTCCATTTGAGGTACCATCTGCCCCAGCATCTACATTAGGCCAAAACCAAAAAGTTGGTATTTCAAGTTCATCTATCATTCTTAATGTCTTTAGAACATCATTTTTTGCCGCATCATATTCTGTTGTAACAGGGTGTTGCATTACAACCAAGTAATCTTCCTCTAGAGAAAAAGTGCCACCTACTCCCCCATATTTTTCAAAAGGATTAAAATCTAATTTCGGGTTTTTTAATATTTCTGAAGCTAAATCTATTGAAGGACAACCTGTGTTAAAAACATATCTTTCATCTTCTCCCATTTTTAAGACACGATCTTTCGCATCTTGAGAAGTTACAAAATGTATATCTGCTAATTTAGTATTTGCGTGACGTACTTTTTCATCAATATTACCAGTAACTTCTCCACCTTGTAAGTGAATTAAAGGTATATTTTGATATGCAGCAGCGATTGAAGTTGCGATAGTCTCAAAACGATCTGCAATAGTTAATACTGCATCTGGTTTTAAGTTATAGAAAACATTTGCAAGTTCCATAACTCCTAACCCTGTAGTCTTTGCCATTGCTGTTTTGTTCTCACCTTCTAAGACCATAAAAACTTTTTCATTAATCGTAAAACCATCTTTTTCGATAAAATTTACAGCATTTCCATAACGATCTAATAAAGCAGATCCTGCAACAACAAGTTGTAATTCTAAATTAGGATGTTCTTTAATTGCCTGTAATAAAGTTTTAACTCTACTGTAAGAAGGTCTTGCAGTAATTACAGCACATATTTTACGTTTTTCTGCCATATTTTATTCAATATCTTCTTTGGTTAAAAAATCCCATTGTTTTAAATCTTTGGTGATTTTTTTTCCAATAACTTTTTCAAATTCTGAAGCTTCTATCCCATACCCTTTAGGTTTTTTTGCTTCAAGATCATTAAAGGTTAATATGTGATTTTTTGGTAAGTCTTTATTTACAGCAAGTGATTTTTCAAAAATTTGTTTTACGTCATTAAAAGCCGAATTATTATTTTTATCTACAGGATTTTTCATTGCAATTGCTACAGCATTTATCCCTTTTATAAGTTCTTGTGTTTCTTCTATGGTAAAAGATGAAGAGACATCTGGGCCAAACATTTTCTTATCAAACACTACGTGAAATTCTATTATTTCTGCACCTAAAGCAACGGCAGCTATTCCTGTTGCAATTCTCGCAGAATGATCTGAAAATCCAATTTTTACATCATACCTGTCTTTTAATTGCTGAATTACATTTAAGCCATAGCTCTCTGGTTGAGTAGGGTAATTGGTGGTACATTGAAGTATTGAAAAATCTGCATTGTGTTGTTTCAAAAAAGCTACTGTTTTATCTAATTCTTCAAAAGAACTCATGCCACTAGAAACAATAATAGCTTTATTGGTATCTATTACTTTTTTAAGCAAAAGGAAATTATTTACTTCACCACTTCCTATTTTATAATATTCAACATTTGCTTTTTCTAAAATATCTACTGCGGCATTACTAAAAGGGCTGCTTATAAAAACCAACCCTACTTCTTTACAATGTTTACCAATTTCTATCCATTGCTCTTCAGTAAACTCCATACGTTTCCAATAATCAAAACGCGTTTTATCTTGTTTAGAAAATTGCACTCTAAAAGGTTCGTGGATACTACTTTCAGCATCTGCAATATGTGTTTGAAATTTAATAGCATTTACGCCCGTTTTTGATACGGCATCTATATATGCGTGAAGCATTCCTAAACTTCCGTCATGAGCTTGTCCTATTTCGGCAATGGTTAGTATCAAAAGAGGTAAGATTTATTATAAATCCAAATGTAGGTATTAAAAATGAATGCAAAAAATCAATCAAATTACTAAAACATCTTAGCTTCTTCTGAAGTAAGACCCTTATATTTAAGATACCAATTCCATATTGGTTTTTTATAGAGTAATAAAGCAAGTTTGGAAATAATAAATTGCTTAATATTATTATTAGGTTTTACATTTGGTAAATCAATTTTTTCAAAAGTTTTATTTTTAAATAATTGATTTTGTTTTTTTAAAATTTCATCCATCCAATCTTCACTTTTATTACCCATATGATATGTGTAATTTTTTGAGGTTGATAGTCTCCAATACCCAGCTTTGCTTATAGGTTTATCTAAATAGTTTCTTACACTTTCTGCTCCAAGTTTTATATCTGTATACGGTTTTTTTAAATTTTCAAATACTTCTTTTCGATATGTTGCTATAAAATGGCCACTACCTATAACAACTTCAAAGTTTTCATCTTTTAATGCTAATGATTTTTTGAAATGTACAGGTTTATAAAAGTTTTCATTGCCGATACTATGAACAAACATTTTTAGGGCTTCTGGGTCTTTAGTATTTACAAATCTTAATTTTTTTGAAATTAAATATTTTATTAAAGTAGCATCCGTACAATATCTTAATAATTTTGGTTGAGGGGTTGTTGAAACAAAACCTGTTTGTGGAAAAATCTGAAAAACCTTATACGTTTCTTCTTGCCATTGGTCTATAAAAAGTACATCAGCGTCTGCAATTGTAATTAATGGAAAATCATAACCAGCAATTGCTTTAAAAAATGCATTTACTTTACCAATATTTTGAGTGTGAATAATCTCATTTATTATCCCTTTATCATAATAATCTCGCAATAAAACAGCTATCTTTTTATGACTACCATTATCAATTATGGAAATAAATGTATTGTTATGTGAAGTATTTTTTAAGGATTGAATACATTTTTGTAAAATGTTGACAGCATCTTTATAATAACCTTCCTCATTTGGGATATAAACAGGAATAACTACGTGATGAAAAAAATCACCTAAAGAAATTTTTTTGTTTTTAACTGGATTGATACCTACTCGCATAGTTTTTATTTAAAAAATCGTTCTCCTTTGCCAAAGTATTTTATACTAAAATACCCTATTTTTAATTTAACAAACTCCAAAAAATTTGGCTGAACAATATTTTTATAATTATTAAGTAAATCTATACCACTTAAATAATCCTTCTTTATTAGAATTTTTACTATTTCACTCTTTAACTTTTTTTTCAAATATTCAATTGATTTTTTTGAAATCTTACTTTGATATACTTTAAGTATCCTAATATTAACTTTAAAACTAGATTTTATTTTTTCTATAGTTTCATTTCCAAATGAAATACTATCTGAATGTTTTCTAAAATATACCAAAGGGGTTTCATCAAAATGATAAGATTTTGTTTTATTTAAAACTTTTATAAAGAAATCTCTTTCTTGCGACCGAAATAAACTCTCGTCAAATTGAATACTATGTTCTAATAAAAAAGCTTTTCTAATTAAAGGAGCTTGAGTTAACCATTTTATTTTATTACAAATAAAATCATTAAAAAAATCTTTAGAGTAAATACTTTCTTTTCTTAAACCTATAATATTATTCAAAGTATGTTCAAAAACCAAAGTTTGACATACTGTAAACTGTTCATCTGGATTTTTATTTAAACTTATTACTTGACGCTCTAGTTTTTCTGGATGCATTAAATCATCGCTATCAAACCAATTAATATATGTGCCATTACTTTTTTCAAATCCATAATTGCGACAAGCATTTGCTCCTTTTTGTCGATCTTTAGGTCTAATTAGTATTTTAAAACGCTTATCAATCTTTACAAAATTTTCAATTACTTTTAAAGTCTCATCAGTAGAATGGTCATCTACTATAATACATTCCCAGTTTTTATATGTTTGATGTATTATACTATTAATAGTTTCAGAAATTAGCTCTTCTCTATTGTATAAGGGAATAATTATACTAACTAAAGGCAATTGATTATCCATAATTAAAACTTTTTTTAAGTCGCTTAAAAAAATACTTTAATTTATTTCGTTTTAATCTATTATTTTCATGTTCTATAGAAATGGCATATTTTAAATCTGAATAATAGACACCAAAGTATTTTTTAAATATTTGTTCATTCTCATTTCTTTTAATTTCTTGAAAATTTTTATCACTACTTATCCCTTTTTGGTCAAATACAGTAAGAGCAATTGGTATATGAGAAAAAACATACTTTTCAGATAATAAGCACTTAATATAAAATTCTCTGTCTGAAGTTATTTTAAATTTTTCGTTATAAGGACCTATTTCATCAAAAACAATTTTTTTAAAAAAAGTACTTTGATGAGGCAAAGAAGATTTCATTAAATATAAGGGAGTAACATCATCTGGAAAAACCTTTTCACCTTTTTTAAATTTATAATCACCATAGATAATATGACCTATAAATTTATTATGATTTATAAAATTTATAAGAGAGTTTTTATTTACAAAAGTATCCCCACTATTTAAAAATAACAGATATTTTCCATTAGCAACTTTTATACCTTTATTCATAGCATTATAAATACCAGAATCTTTTTCACTTACCCAATACTTAATTTTATTTTCTGACTCTTTAATTATTTGAACACTTTGATCTGTAGATTTACCATCGATTATTAAGTATTCATAATCAATAAAAGTTTGCGATAGTACAGAAGTAATTGTTTTTCGCAATCCTTCCGCTTGATTATAATTTATTGTTATTATACTAAGAAAATTTGAAGCCATAATTTAAGATAAGTACCATTGATACAAGTTAGTTAATCCTTCAGTTAACGAAACTTGCGCCTTCCAACCCATTTCATTAATTTTTGAAACATCGGTAAGCTTTTTCATAGTACCATCTGGTTTGCTTTTATTAAAAACAAAATCTCCTTTAAACCCTGTAGTTTCTTTTAACAAAACAGCTAAATTTGCAATCGAAATATCCTGCCCTGTGCCTATATTAATATGTGTATTTCTTATTTCTTCTAGATTAGCAGTTTGTTCATTAAAGTTATAATTTTCTAATAGAAAAATACAAGCTTCTGCCATATCTTCAACCCAAAGCAATTCTCGCATTGGAGTACCAGACCCCCATATTTCGACAATTACTTTTTCATTATGCTTTTCAATTCCGAAAGTAGTAAGCGTTTTAATTATTACTTCTTCAGAATATTTTCCATTAATACCATGTATTGGCAATTGATCTAGATCTTTTTTAATAGCACTCCAATCATTATTTTCCCAGGATTTACCTAAGTGTATTTTTCTTAATAAAGCTGGTAATACGTGGGCTTTTTCAAGATCAAAATTATCATTAGGCCCGTACAAATTGGTTGGCATAACTGAAATAAAATTGGTACCATATTGTAAATTATAGCTTTCACACATTTTTATACCTGCAATTTTTGCAATCGCATAGGGCTCATTTGTATATTCTAATATATCTGTAAGTAAATATTCTTCTTTTAAAGGTTGCGGTGCATTTTTTGGATAGATACAGGTGCTTCCTAAAAACAACAATTTCTCTACTCCATGTAAGTAACTTTGATGGATTACATTGTTTTGTATCATTAAATTTTCATAAATAAAATCTGCACGATAGGTATTATTTGCAGCAATACCTCCTACTTTGGCTGCTGCTAAAACAACATAATTTGGTTTTTCAGAATTAAAAAATTTTGCAACAGCACTTGAATCTATTAAATCTAGCTCTTTATGTGTACGAGTTATTATATTGGTATATCCTTTTTTTTGTAACTCATTGACAATAGCACTTCCAACTAATCCTCTATGGCCTGCCACATAAATTTTAGCTTCTTTATTCATTTCTATTATTCAAAATAATTATTAATTCTAAAACCGCCTTCTTTTAAATATTGCTCCTTTTGCATTAAATGAATATCATGCTTCATCATATCTACAATAAGATCATTTAAATCATATTCTGGCACCCAACCTAATTTATTTTTCGCTTTACTAGCATCTCCTATTAGTAATTCTACTTCGGTAGGTCTAAAATATTTTGGATCAACTACAACTACTTCTTGCCCTTCAGGAACTATAAAACGTTCGTTATTACATTTTTTTATGTACCCTTTTTCTTCTGGTCCTTTCCCTCTAAATTCAAGTTCTATTCCCACTTCATTAAATGCCATTTTAATAAAATCTCTTACTGAAGTTGTTTTTCCAGTTGCAATTACCCAATCTTCGGCTTCTTCAGCTTGTAAAATCATCCACATCATACGAACATAATCTTTTGCATGTCCCCAATCTCTTTTTGCGTCTAGGTTGCCTATATAAAATTTATCCTGTAATCCTAACGCTATACGTGATGCTGCTCTGGTAATTTTTCTGGTTACAAAAGTTTCACCTCGTACTGGAGATTCGTGATTAAATAATATTCCATTACTAGCAAAAATACCGTAAGCTTCTCTATAATTTACCGTAGCCCAGTATGCATACAATTTTGCCACTGCATAAGGACTTCTAGGATAAAAGGGGGTAGTTTCGGTTTGGGGTACTTCTTGTACTTTACCGTAAAGCTCTGATGTTGATGCTTGATATACTTTTGTCTTTTTCTCAAGACCTAAAAAACGAATGGCTTCTAATATACGTAAGGAACCAATTCCATCTGCATTTGCAGTATATTCTGGAATTTGAAAAGACACATGCACATGGCTCATTGCTGCCAAATTATAAATCTCATCGGGTTCAATTTCTTTAATTAAACGTATCAAATTTGTACTATCTGTCATATCGCCATAGTGCAAAATAAACTTACGATTATCTGTATGGGGATCTTGATATAGGTGGTCAATTCTATCTGTATTAAACAAAGATGACCTACGTTTTAATCCGTGAACTGTATATCCCTTTTTTAAAAGAAATTCACTTAAATAAGCTCCATCTTGTCCTGTTACTCCTGTTATAAATGCTACTTTCATGATATCAATTGTTCGTACACCTTTTTATAATTTTCGGCTTGTTTTTTATAGTTAAACTGTTCTAAAGCAAATTTTCGTATGGAGTCCCTTTTATAGTTGTTAATATCTATAAAAAAGGATTCTATTGCATCTTTTAATGCTATTGATGTTTCTTGCGGTACAATCTTCCCATAGTGTCCATCTAAAATTACCTCTTTCATTCCACCATTATTAAAACATATTACTGGAGTTCCTTGAACTAGAGCTTCCAACATGGTGTTAGGTAAATTATCTTCTCTACTCGGTAACACAAAAACATCTGCTGCGGCATAACATTGTGCTATTTCTTGATAAGAAGTCCGAAAACCCAAAGGTATTACTTTTACATTTTTATTGGAAGTAATTACAGTTCCTTTTCCTAAAGTAAGTAAGGTAATAGTAATTGTAAGTGAATTTAAAGCTTCCAACAATACATCCATTCCTTTTCTAGGATTGGAAAAGGAGGCTGCCGAGAATAACACTACTTTATCGTTAGGTTCAATACCTAATGAATTTCTTGCCACTATATGATCATATTTTAAATCATAAATACCTATACTATTAGGGATACAAACATGCTTTATAAAATTTTGGAACATATTACTCTTTAGTTCATATTCTAACATCCATTGAGAAGGACTAATGATAATGCCCTTTTTAATATTTGAAACTGCTTCCTTTTTAATAGTATAAATTTGTTTGTCAAATTCTGACGCGATTGGATTTTCTTGTTTATCTATTTGATAATGAAATATTCCTTGAAATGGGTTCATATCATGAATGGTCCATACTATAGGTTTATTAAGACATTTAAAAAAAGTGGGGTAATTGATTATTTTACCTACCCAGTGAAGATTTATAATATCGGCTTCTTTTACCAAGGGGTGATTTTCTATTGAATAACTACTAAATGGTAAACTAAGTATTTCGTAAGAAAGTTGTGAATCTATTTTATATAATTGTGAAGTAAGTTTTTGAAATTGTGAAGGAGCAATTATCGATTTTATTTTCCTAAAGATTTTTTTAAACATCGAAGGGCGCTTATACATAAAAAAAGGGTCTTCCACTTCGATATTTTGAAATGTAATGGTTTTATTAATTGACAGATAAGCAGAAGTAACCCCAATTTTACTAAGGCCTTCATGTAACCGCAACGCCGCAATACCGGCGCCACCTCTAGAAGAGGTTGTAATATGCAGTATCTTCATTCCTTCTTTCCTATTAATTTATGATAAAGTTTTCTTGAAAACTCTCTAAAATACCTCTTAAAATAATTATTCGGGTAGTTATAAAACACATAATCGACACATACATCATTGAGCTTTCGTAACAAACACCAAAAGGTTTCTTTTTGTTGATTTTTCCAAGAGTGTTCCCATAAATGTACCGCTACTGTATTGGAGGTAATAAATGTTTCAATAGGTTCATTTCTTTTTTGATATGGCAAGGGGTAAAAATAATCGATAGGTAAAATGACCTCACCTTCTTTAAGATGTTCTTTAGTCACCAATTCTTTAAAAGTATGTGTAATTACAGGTGGAGAAAAAGAATTGAAATAGTGTGTGTCGTAATAAAGCTTCATTTTTCCTATAATAGCATTTCCTTTTATAGCACCAAACAAACCATAAGCAGGTCTTTCTGTTACTTCATATCCTGTAAAAAAAGTATATGTAAGAAGCTCTTTCAATGGTTTTATAAGAAGCATATCAGTATCCACATAAATCCCACCCATTTCGTAAAGCACTTGTACTCGAATACAATCGGCAGCAAAAGCATACCTTCTTTTACGAATAGCATCGTAATAAAATTTATTTTGAAAAGGGACACTGTTCAATTCATTCCATTCTTGTATTTTAAAATCTGGTGCAAACTGTTTCCAGCTTTCCAGGCATCTTGTAAAGACCTCGCTTTTTGATTTTTCACCAAACCAGCAATAATGGAGTATTTTGGGAATCATTTTAACTTAAATAAATAAATTGCGAAGTAATTTTTAAATTAAATACTTTGTAATTCGTTTAAAAAACTTAAAAAAATACTTAGGTTGCAAAATTATAGTAGTAAATATACTTTTTTTAATCCTACTTTTGAGAATATTCAAATTTTGATGCAATATTCAATTTCTTATTGTTAAATAACTAACAAAAGCCACTAAAAAACTTATATCAAAAAATGTTGTTCAATTCAATTGATTTTGCCATATTTCTTCCTATTGTTTTTATTCTTTATTGGCTTTTTAACAGACAAAATTTAAAATTCCAGAATTTATTAATTGTTTTGGCTAGTTATGTTTTCTATTCTTTTTGGGATTGGAGATTCCTAGCTCTTATAATTTTTAGCACTTTAATTGACTATTTTGTAGGAAGACAAATAGGTTTAACAAATAATAGGGAAAGTAGAAAAAAATTACTTTGGTTAAGTATAATAGTAAATATTGGGTTTTTAGGTGTTTTTAAATATTATAATTTTTTCTTAGAAAATTTCATTAAAACTTTTTCATTATTTGGTCTTGATTTCACTGCTTCCACTTTAAAAATAATTCTTCCTGTTGGTATTAGTTTTTATACATTTCAAACACTTAGTTATACAATAGATGTTTACAAGAATAAAATAAAACCTACAAATAATTTTATTTCATTTGCTGCTTTTGTAAGTTTCTTTCCTCAGCTTGTGGCTGGACCTATTGAGAGAGCCTCACACCTTTTACCTCAGTTTCAAAATAAGCGAAATTTCAGTTATCCTATTGCTATTAATGGGTTAAGACAAATATTATGGGGTTTATTTAAAAAGATCGTAATTGCAGATAATTGTGCTGAATTTGCTAATATTATTTTTAATAATTCAGATATTTACTCGGGAAGTACATTAGTATTAGGTGCAATACTATTTACTTTTCAGATTTATGGGGATTTTTCTGGATACACAGACATCGCAATTGGCACTTCAAGACTCTTTGGCTTTGATTTAATGAAAAACTTTAACTTTCCATACTTTTCAAGAGACATAGCAGAATTTTGGAGACGTTGGCATATTTCCTTATCTACATGGTTTAGAGATTATGTTTATATACCATTAGGTGGGAGCAGAGGAAGTACTATTCAAAAGGTAAGAAATATATTTATTATTTTTTTAGTAAGTGGATTTTGGCATGGTGCCAATTGGACATTTATTGTTTGGGGTGCTTTAAATGCAATTTACTTCCTACCTTTATTATTAACAAAGAGAAATAGAACTAGGTTAGATATTGTAGCAAATAATAGTGTTTTTCCTTCATTAAAAGAAATATCAGGTATTATTATTACATTTTCACTCACCATGTTTGGATGGATTATTTTTAGAGCAGATAATTTAAATCACGCTTATACTTATATTACTAGAATATTTTCAAGCACAATTTTTAAATTTCCTGTATTTCACAAAGATGATTCCATTAAGCCTATAATTTTTCTTATTATTGGATTTATAATAATAGAATGGATAGGTAGAAGAAATAACTTTGCAATTGAAAAACTAGGAAATAATTCTCCTAAAATATATCGTTGGTCCTTTTATATGGTCATCATTTTTATAATATTTTATTTTGCTGGTGAACAGCAAGAATTTATTTACTTTCAATTTTAAAAATGAAAAAGTTTATACTACAATTAACCTTATTTCTATGTATTATAGCAATGCTCTATGTATTAATTTCAATAATTGTTAGTAAAAATCCCCAGCAAACCAATGATTATTTAGGGGCTATAGAAATAAAACACAATAGATTAATCACTTTAAAAAAATCTAAAATAATTTTGATTGGAGGATCTAACTTAGCATTTGGTATAGACAGTAAAAAAATGGAAGAAGATATAGGGCGTCCAGTTATTAATATGGGCCTATTTGCAGGTCTTGGATTAAAATTTATGCTGGCAGAAATAGATACAAATGTTAAGCCTGGAGATATTATAATAGTCTCACCAGAATATTTTCTAGATAAAGAAGGAGAGTATGAAATAAAAAACCTAGCAAGTACTTTATATCCTCCTGCAACTAATTATTATAAAAGAAATATCCTAGATGATTTTAGAGCCCATCTTAATAGAACTCGAAAAAATTTAGAGATAGTAATAAATAAAAAACAAAATAGTCTTGATGAGGTATATTCAAAAAAATCATTTAATGAACATGGAGACATGGTAGGCCATTTAAAATTAAAAAGAAAAAATTCATTAAAAAAAGAGGCAAAGATGCAATATAGGTATTGGGAGGGAATAGAATTATTAAATAGATTTTACGAAAAAATGCAAAGTAGAAATGTATCTGTATTTTTTATATATCCTCCTATTGCTTTTTCAGAATTTGAAGAAAACAAAAAAATAATTATTAATTATAAGGATGATATAAAGAAAAACTTAACTATGAAAATTTTAGGTACTCCAGAAGAATTTGCATTTCAAGATACTTTATTTTTTGACACAAAATATCATTTAACCAGAGAAGGGAGATTTCTTCGAACCCAAAAATTTATTGAATTACTTAAAATTGAAAACGAAGTTCTTTATCTGAATGGTAACTTTTATTAATTTTTCTATTTAGTCTACCAATAACAACCATTTTCGACATCCTTATAATTTTCTGGCACTTCTTCTTTCATAGGTCTTACCCAATGCTCATTAAATAAATGGGTAAGATTATACTCGTTTTCCCATCTTCTTCCTTTTATTGCGAAATGGATTTGAATAGCCCCTCCAATATGAACTGCTTTTTTTCCTGTATTTTTTATAAAGCTAGCAAGTGGTAAACCATAAGCTCCACAACCCAGCAAAGCAATATCAAAATCAATTGCGGCAATATCCTGTTGCATTTTTTCTAATGCCTTAAACCAACTTTCATAAGGAAGGTCTTTAAAGTTACCTGTAATAGATTGAACGGGCTTGTATGTTATTAAATCAAATTTTGGTAGAATCATTTTGTTTTCAAAAAGTAATTCTCTTTTTTTATACTGACTTTCTATAGATTTTTGAAAAGGATGAACTACTAATACTTTTTTACCTTCTAATGCCATTGTCCAGGGTATTTTATGATTGTAAGCATTTAAATCTTCAAAACCAATTCTTTTAACTCCTGTTAACTCTTTTGGAAACTTATTTTCTAAATCTATAATGGAAGCAAGTACATCAATATTTTGAATATCGCGAATCATTAATTCTGAAAATTGTTCTAAAGCCCAAGGCTCAGTTGGAAAAAAACCTGCATTATGCCTTATTTTGTAGGTTATTCTTTCTGGCCATTCTAAAGAATCTATTTCTCCTATAACATATTTCATATATTTATTCAAAACTCCTTTTAAATCTTCTCTATAAAAATGAACTACACTAAACTCTGTGTTACCCATTCTAGAAATCATACAAGGCTTATTGGATAGTAATGTATTATATATAATATCAGATGCATCTTGACTAGTATAATCTGGGGAAATAGGATTAAAAAATTTTGGTTTTTTAGATCCAAAAAATCTAATAAATATTTTTCTAAGTAGTACTAACATTATAGATTTAGATTAGTTTCATTTTTTATTTCCAATAATGAAATTAAGTCCTTTAAGCCATATAAAGTTAATTTTTTTTGCTAATTTATTTGTCTCTAAAGATTTTAATATTTTAAATTTTTTATTTTTTAAAATAGAATGATAAGCTTCGATTGTTGCCATATCTTCTACTAACCCTGGAAAAAAAGACTTCATTACCAACGCTCTTTCTGCTTCCATAATTCTTTTATAATCCTTAGAATTAGACAATCCATATCCATCAAAATCTGAAATAACCATGTCTAAGTGTTGGTAGGAAACATCATATTTAAAAATTGCCCGCATAAAAAACTCCCAATCAGATACTAAGATAAGTTCTTCATTATATAAAGATATATTAAAAAATAAATTTCGTTTTATAAAGGTAGCAGGGTGAGGTAAAGAATTTTTATATACATAACTAAACGTTAATTCTTTTGGGTACTTATGAACAAAATCATTGTCTTTTACAATCCATTTTAAATCTCCATAATATAAGTCTTTCCCAGTTCTTAATTTCGGAAGGATATCTTCAATAACTGTTATAGTATGAAGGATATCTCCACTGTTTAAAAAAAGCAGATATTTCCTTGTAGCTAGAGCAATACCTTTGTTCATGGCATGATATATGCCATTATCTTTTTCGCTAATGCATTGTGTTATTTTGTTATTATATTTTTCTATAACTGCTTTACTCCCATCTATACTTTCTCCATCTATTATTATATATTCTATCTCATTATATGTTTGAGATAAAACACTTTTTATTGTTTTTTCTAATCCCTTTGCATTGTTATAATTTATGGTAATGATACAAACCATTTTAAACCTTTTTTGCTAATCGATTAAAGATATTGGCCAATTTACTAAGTCCTTTCGAAATTATAGACGCTTTGTTAACTTCCTCATTAAGTGTCATCTTCACTGGATAAGCAATGGGTATTTTTTTGTATTCATAAAATAAACTTTCCTTTAAGACTTTTTTATAGTCTTTATAAAGTTCCTTCAATAATGGAAAATCATTTAGTGAAAAACGATCATACTCTCTAGAAATCGATTCGTCATCCTCAGCAATTTTGCTAAAATGATAAAAAACTAAATGACTGTTGTCATTTAACAGAATAGTATCTCCTTCACGGCTTAAAATATGGCGCTCATGAAGATTCCATGGTGCCATATTATACCCATAAGAATTTTCAATATATATTTCCTTAAAAAATAAAGGAGCTATAGTCAACCATAGTTGATCTACAAAATATCCTTTGTTGGGTCTATCATAACCAAGGTTTATCACCCGCTCTTCCCACCATTCTAATAATTGTAAAGTTTCTTTATGTTGAGGGTTAATTCCTAAAAAACCCAAATTATATAATCCAAAACGAAAGAATGTATTTTCATCGGGTTGTTTTCCATCACGAGGAATTGGTGATAAAATATGAGGAGTTAAAACAGCAGTCTTAGTATGTAAAATTGTATTTAGTTTATCTAACGAACTATAAAAATTTAAATCGGGGTCTAAATAATAAATACTTTCTATTTCTGTATGCTTTTCTATTAAATATTTAAACACACTTGGCTTTACAGAAGTATTTAGCTCAATAATATAATACCTTGATATAAGTTCGTTTAAATCTATGGTTTCAATTTTTGAAACAGGAAGTATAATTGCAGGTTCAAATAATGTATAATCTATGACCTTAGAAAACTCATCTACCAAAATAATATAAAACTTAAAATCAGGATTGTGTTTTAAAAAAGATTTTTTTAAAGCCAATGCCTGTCCCAAATAGTTATTTGAGCATATTGTAAATGCAATGTGTTTAGTAATGCTCATTTAAATAGGCTTTTGATTTTCTTTTTTAATTTGTTTTTAAAATTAAGCACTTTCATACTAAAAGAAGGGCTTTCTTTTTGCTTTTTAAGCACCATAGGATAAAACCAAGTCCCAGAGCTATTTAAGTTAGGATGATACAAACCCCATCCAAAATAAGATTGTAAATTATCTACATAATCTGAAATTAAAGCGTGATCTGTACTGTCTGTTGAAACACCACCCGCTGCAAAATTTACAATAATAGTATCTACATATTCAAAGTTACCTTTGGACCAACAACGTAGATTAAAATCCCAATCGGCACTTTTAATATACTTCTGATTATAGTATCCTATTTCATTTTTAATAAATAGTGTTTGGTAACACATTGCCTGATGACAAATATTTTGTTCAAGTAATTTTTGAAGGGTAAAAGGTCCATCATAAACATCGCCATCTTTCGCCCAACCGGTATCCCCTATAATTTTAGCATTACCATAAATCACTTGTGCCTTAGTATCATTTATAATATTTACTAATCGTTCTAAAGCATTATTATCATGAAACACATCATCACTTCCCATAAAATAAAGCCATGAACCAGTAGCTTTAGTAATTCCTTTGTTCATAGCATCATAAATCCCTTTATCGGGTTCTTGATACCAAAGTACTCGTTGATCTTCCTTTTGCCATTGTGCCACTAGCGTATATGTTCCATCTGTAGAACCACCATCCATAATACACACTTCAAAATCCTGAAACGATTGATTACTTATAGATTGCCTTACTTGAAGCAATGTTGCTTCGCTATTGTATGTTGGGATAATTATAGAAAACAGCGGCATATCAATCAATCCAATTTATTTTATCTTTCTTTTGAAGTAAAAAGTTGCTTATTATTAAACACATTCGTTTTAAGAAAGTTTGTTCTTTTTTATGAAATGCTACAGATCGTTTAGCCTCGACTATATAGTGTTCGATGTTTTCAGATTGTTGACCTTCTCGTTTTCTAAATGCACCTAATTGTTGATGGCAGCAATAAAGTTTTTCTTTACTGAAAAATTGCATCCATAAATCAAAATCGGCTGCTAATTGATACGTGGTATTAATTCCGTTGGATTTTTCCCAAAGAGAACGTGTCCAAAAAGTTGACTCCTGCTGTATAAATGCAAGACTTTTAACAAAGCTATAGTTATAAAAATACGAAGCATTACAAATTGGCTCTCTTTGATATAAAAGTGTATCCTCTTCGTTAATTACAGAAGGATATCCTTGCAACCAATGTATGTTAGGGTTTTGTGTAAAAATCTTTGCAACGTAGTGTAATGAGTTTTCCCAGAGCACATCATCAGAGTTAATCCAACACATAATATCGCCAGCTGCTTTATCAAAACCTTTTTTAATGGCGTGATACATTCCCTTATCTTTTTCTGAAACCCAATAGGCTAATTGTTTTTCATATTTTTTAATAATAGTTACAGATGCATCTGTACTACCACCATCTATAATAATATATTCCAGATTAGGATATTGTTGATTTACTACCGAACGAATGGTTTGTTCTAAAAATGCTCCCTGATTATAATTTGGAGTTATTACCGATATTTTTGGGTAGTTTTTTTCCATTATCGGTATTGGATATAATTAAAGATTGGGTCATTCTTTTTAATAAAAAAAATATCCATTTGCCAAAAGGCTTGGTCATATTCCCTTGCCATTAAATCTACTACTTCTATAGGTCGAAATCCCAAATCCCCCATATACTCACAAAGTTCCCAAAAGCAAAGACTGTTAGATTCAATATTAAAATTATATGCTTCTATAATAATTAAATTAGCTTGAGATATTATGTTTTTTGCTCCTTCCAAAATAGGAACTTCAAAACCATGAGTATCCAGTTTTAATAGAAATGGAGGTTGCAAACCTCTATTTTGTATTTCAGAATCTAAAGCTACTACAGGTACTTCAATATAATTTTCATCAAAAGGAGTTTCCGAAGCAACTCCCCCAAAAAGTTCAGCATTGTTAAAATATATAGTACCGTTTTCTTTGCCAGCAGCAGCTAAAACAAAAGAGGTGTTTTTATGAGTAGTATTAAAGTGGTTTAATCCTTCTAAATGATCATTCTGAGCTTCTACCAAAAAATAATGTGACTCAGGAAAAAATTGCATACAGTTCTTAGACCATCGTCCGTCTGAAGCACCCACATCAATAACGGTGTTAATTTTTAAATTTCTTTGCTTACAACGACGTAAAGCTTCTTGGGTGGTAAAAGGGTTAACTTTTTCGACAGCTTTTTTTACAGTAGGTGTAGTATCAATTCTTGAAATCTTATACCCTGCTTTTCGTACAATTTTTTTTAGTAGCTTTTTCATAACCTATTAAATAAGCTCAAGAATTTATTTTTTATTGTATTGGTTACTTCGGTATTCCAATGGTGATCTGTATGAGGTAACGCTTTAAAATATTGAAAAGCATACGATTTTGCACCCTTATTTTCTTTGGCTAGAGGATATCCATAGTTGTTCAATAATGATTGTCCAAGGTAGTTAAGATACGAACTAATAAAATTTAGTTGCTTTTTTGAAAGCTTATACTCGGCACGCAATGAGGACGCTTTTTTATAAGTGTCATTACTATTTTGATAAGGATCTCCAAAGACACCCTTTGTTTTATTATTTTGCTCTGTATCGAGTACTTCATCACTATAAGGAAGTTGCAACCAATTATAAAGTGCTTGCGTTTCATTTGATAAATTCTGCTTTAATGATTCAAATTTTACCTCCAACACATTGTCATTATCTTTATTGTTTTCAATAAAGTCCTGCATCTTTTTTGGCGCCAATAGCAGATCTCTTTGAAAGCGACTAAGGTCTTTCACACTTTCCAGTTGCCACGTTTTCATAATAGATATTAAAACGTCTTCTGGATTGCGTTTTAAAACAATAATTTTAGCTTTTGGAAACAGTTTGGGAATCTCATCTATTATTTCCCAATACCTCGGGGTTTTATCAATTATATTCGAGTATCCTTCCGCAAGTGGTTTGTACAAGGAGAGAATGTACTCTTTTTCAGTTTTTTTAAAATCGTAGGATGGAAATCCCTTCTTATATTCATTAAATGCCCATTGGGTAAGCGTATTGCTAAAAGTTGCATTTAGTAATTCTGGTTTTAATATAGATACACAATGGAGCAATAACCACGACTCGCTGTTTGTATTGACTTGCTCATTGTTCGATAATAATCGTTGTAAGAAAGTAGAACCCGCTCGTGGTTGAGATATAATAAATATTAATTTTTCTTCATTCATGAAGCTGAAATTTTGCTTTTAAGTTTTAAGATAAACTTTTTTGCATAGTATAAAACAATCCATTTGGAAGAGAAAATCTTACGATGAATAGGAAGTTTACGTACAAACACGTTGTAATATAGTATTTTAATTAACGAATGAACAGAAACAGAAATGTTTTGACAAATGACTTTATAAAATTTAAACACCGTAACTGTTGCTTCTTTATGATATTTATAATCATAATACTTATCCGCATAATCCCAAATTTCTATCCAATATTTAAAATGCTGGATTCTAAATTTAGTAACACCTAACTCTTTTAAACCAATTAATGACACTCCAGCATTAGTTTGACGATATACTGCCATTTCTTCGTCGATAAAACCAAACTTACCATATTTACCTAATACAAAACTAAGAGGTACATCTGTAAATGGTGTATTTGGAAAATTCAATGTGATTTCGGAAGTTTTTAATATATTCCTGAACATTACAGTGCGTGTTTTCACTCGCATTTTATTTTCAAAAATAGATCTAACATCGGTTTCAAACGGAAAATAACCGTGATCTTCTTTTGGAGCTTCAATTTCTTCAAATATATCTCTTTTCTTTACAGCCAATCGTTGCCAATGGTGGCAAGCCACCAAGTGTGGGTTAGCTTCTAACAAATCCACTTGTTTTTGTAGTTTTAAAGGGTCCGTCCAATAATCATCACCATCCAAAAGGGCAATATATTTCCCTTTACAATTTTCAATTATGTCCATAAAGTTCGTTCGGACTGAAGCATCTTTTTCTTTTCTTTTTCGCCAATATTCTCCTTTTTTTGGCCTGTCTAAAATTCTTATACTAATTTTATCTGAACTTTTATATGTCCTAATAATATTAAGTGTATTATCAGATGAAAAATCATCACCTACAACTACTTCAACTTTAAATACTGTTTTTTGAATTAAAATACTTTCAATAGTTTCTCTAATAAATGGCTCGTTATTGTAAACCATAAGCCGTACACTTACAAGTGGTTCCTCTTTCATTATTTTTTCCCTAATATATATAAAAGCTGTCCTTCAAAAAAAGTACTTTCTACTTTTCCAGTATCATAATTAACAAATAAAGTATCTATTAGTTTTAATGAAGTTCCATTTAAATATTTATCTATATCAAAAGGATTATGAATGTAAACTTTAGTTGCTGTATTTTCATTTCCTAAATAGAATATTCCATTATCTTCATTATTGTTCTTGTCTTTTAGTAAATTATTCATTACATTTTCAAATCCATAAAAAGAAATATTATATCGATTATTTACATCAATAAAAAGAATTCCGTTTTTTGATAGAATCCTTTCTATTTTATGAAAAAATTCTACTCTGTGAGTTTTTGATGGAAAATGTCCGAGAACGTTCCACAAACAAGTAATTAAATCATATTTCTCTTTAGTTTCAAATTCAAAAAAAGAAACATTGTATAATTTTACTTTTTTATCATCTATTAAATTCAACATCATATCACTGTCATCTAATAATGAGAGCTTCGATATATTATTTAAATTCTTTTTTATTTTAAGTGCTCTTCTTCCATCACCCGAACCAATATCTAAGTAATTCAAATTTGAATAATCTCTCATTTTATCTATAACCAATTCATCTATTGAATTGAGATAAGAAATTCTTTCCTTAGACTTAACATTATATATGCTTGCAATACTATTATAATACTCCTTAGAATTTTTCATAAATAGTTATATTTTGATAAGGATTGCTTAGCAATTCTATTAAAAATATCAACCTCCCCATCTGTAAGTATATCAATATATTTTTCAATATTCTTAGTATCTAAAGGTTGATTTAATTTTTCTTTCCAGCGAAAGAATTCTTCAGGCTCGATATTTTTTTTATCTTTTAAGTAATATTCTAATTGTTCACTTGTAGGCTCCAAGTCAAGAGGCCTTAAAATATTTTTCAAGATAGAATTAGGGTAGATTAGTAGTTCTTCATATTTGACTTGGACATATTGTTCCCTGGGAAGAGATTTTAAAAATTCCTCAACAGAAATATTACTTAAATTCCAATTTTCTGCAATTTCTGCAATATTGTTAGATAGTTTAGGAGCATAAGGGGTATTAATTTTTTTCTTGTTAATTTCCCTATATGAACATGCAACATCCCTTCCGTCTCTTATCAAGTGAACAACAAATGCGTCAGGATAATAATACTTTATTTTGTCTAATTTATCTATCCAAAGGCTATTTTTATCACCCCAATAAATAGGCATTTTATTTTCTGATTTGGCATAATAACTATAAACAAGACTTGTTAGTTCGGCATAACTTGTTGGTGAAAACTTTTTTAGATAAAACTTTAAATCATTTCTATCAATTTTCCAAGTTTCAAATTTTGTAGATTTATATAGATCTTCTAAATAACCTTCTATTAGGTCTTTATTCCAATGACCATATTTTTCTTCTAACCAAAGAAAAAAATGAGATTCTGGGGGTATACAAATTTTAGGATGGCAATGAAGCATTAATCTTAAAAGGGAAGTACCAGACCTTGGATTCCCTAAAATAAAAATTGGCCTGTTCCTCAAAAATTTAGACATTTTAGGAAAGTTTATTTTTAACTAAATCAATAACCTTTAATTGTTCCTTTTTGGATAACTCTACATATACAGGTAAACATAAGATTCTTTTTGAAATACTTTCTGACACCTCCATTTTATAATTCATAACGTAATCTAAATTATTTAGAGATGGATAAAAATATCTTCGTGTGTTTATATTTTCATTGGACAAAACTTTCATAAGATTCAATAAATCTTTTTCAGATTTTAAAATAATTGGATAATAACTATAATTCCAGTTGCAACCTTCTCTAATTTGAATAGTCTTTATTTTTAAACCATTTAAGCCTTTTTTATACCTTTTTATAACATCTTCTCGCTCTTTTAATATTTTTTTTATGTATGGAAAAACCGCCAAACCCATTGCGGCCTGCAATTCACTCATTTTACAATTTATTCCAACTGTACTATATTGACCTGGCCCATCGTGTCCAAAATTATGCATATCAAATGCTTTTTTATAAATTACTTTATCTTTAACAAATAATGCACCCCCTTCACCCGCATGAAATAGTTTAGTGGCATGGAAACTACACGTACTAATATCTCCATACTCAAAGATGCTTTTTCCCTTATACGTAACTCCAAAACAATGGGCTGCATCATAAATAACTTTTAGATTGTGTTTTTTTGAAATAGCCTCTATTTCTTGAACGGCGCACGGATTGCCAAATACATGTGTAGCCAATATTGCAGATGTTTTTGAGGTAATGGCGGCTTCTATCTTGGTTTCGTCAATAGTAAGGTATTCGGGGTGGATATCTACAAACACAGGCGTACAACCCTCCCATACAATGCTACTGGTGGTGGCTACATAACTAAAAGGAGTTGTAATAATTTCTCCTGTTAAACCCAAAGCTTTAATAGCTAACTGTAATGGCAAGGTGCCATTGGTCATTGCTATTATATTCGGGACGTTAAGATAGACCTTTAATTTTTCTTCTAGTTCTTTAACCAAAGCCCCTCGATTGGTAATCCACCCAGCATCCCAAGCACGTTTTAAAATAGCGTTATATTCTTTTTGGGGTGGTAAAAAGGTTTTGGTGACGTTAATCATTTTAAAATAAATTTAAGAATCAATTTCATATTTTGTACCTAATAAAAAAGGTTGCCAGATTTCATCTTGATGAATTATTTGAAAAGATAATAAATTATTTATTCGTAAAAATGGTTCTAAATTTATAGGTTTTAATACCGCAATACTTATTGTGTAAATTCCCTTAGATAATTGCACATTTGAATGTGTAATAAATAAATTAATTTCATTATGAATATCAAAAAATTTAGATTCAAGATTTCTTCGTTCTAATAAAGCTACAGGTCTTTGTTCTTTATCCATTATAATTATATTGAATACTGGAAGGGGCATTGAATGCTTAACTCTAATTTTTAAAAGTAATTTTAGATCCTCACCCCAATTCAAAACTTTCTTTTCTAAATTAGTTTTTGTATCAACTAATTTAACCTCTAATTTCTCTATACTTCCATCATCAAAAACAACACTACTCTCATTATCACTAAAACGATTATAATATTTATCAATTGCCATTCCTACATCCTTTCCTTGAAAACCAACCTTACCTTTGTCCATTAAAATTATATGTGAACAAATCCTCGAAACCATAGGCATGGAGTGGGACACAAATACAATAGCCGTTTTTGGTAGGATAATATCAATTTGTTTAAAGCATTTTAATACAAACCCTAAATCCCCCACCGCTAAGACCTCATCAATAATCAATACATCGGGTTCCATCTGTGCCGCCACAGCAAAACCTAGCCGTACCTTCATCCCACTGCTGTAGTTTTGTACGGGCATATCGATAAACTCACGTATTTCGGCAAAATCGATAATCTCTTCTACCTTTTGGTCAATCTCTTTACGGGTAAATCCAAGGATAGCACCGTTATTATAAATGTTTTCTCTACCACTTAAAATGGGGTTAAATCCTGCACCTAGTTCTATTAACGCCCCTACTCTACCTTTAATGGTTACTTTACCTGCATCAGGATTAATAAGCCCGTTTAATATTTTTAACAAGGTAGATTTTCCAGCTCCATTGTGACCTATAAGACCTAGGCATTCCCCTCGTCTTATCTCAAAATTAATATCCTTTACTGCCCAAAATTCTTTCTTACGTAATACCCGCTCATTTTTATTACCGGAGACACCATATATTAAATCTTTTACCCCATAAAGCAAACTGGTCTTTAAGTCTTTACAAAACTTTTTTGAAAGTCCTTCTACTTTTACTAATACTTCCTGCTCCTCCATGTTATGCGCTTAATCGTTCTACAATAATAGGTATGGAAATACGATAAAATACCATAGCTATAAAAAACAATGGAATGATAACAGTAATTACAATCAAGAAGTAGGGTAAAAAGTTAAAATCTCCTCCTACCAAAGAATCTCTTGCAATACTAACTATTGGGGTAATAGGATTGAGTTCCATAATAATTTTCATTATACCTTCTTTTGGAATGGAATAAACAACTGGAGTTACATACATTAAAAAACTTAATGCAAAGCTAATCAATCGTTTTACATCTGTATATAGCATTCCTAATGGTGTTAAAAAAAGACCTATAGTAGTTCCAAAAAGAATGGCTGCTAACATTATAAATGGAAATAGGAATAACGTCCAATGAAAGCCAATTCCGAATGCAAAAACAAAAATTAATAACAAAATTATTTTAATACTACTATTAAATAACAATTTATATATGCCTGAAGTAATAAGGGCTTCTTTAGGGAAGTTTATTTTTGACAATATACCTCGTGCACCATTTGTACTAGTCATGGGAGCGTTAATAGATTCAGTAATAATTGACCAAAGCAATGTTCCTGAGAATGCATATACTGGATATGGAATTCCCGTATCTGAAATACGTAATGTACCAGAACTGTTTAAGAAAATCCAAATAGCTGCTGTTGCCAAGGGTGTTACAATAATCCAAATCATTCCTAGATATGATTGTCGATATTGTGATCTAATATCTCTAACAGCCAATTGTCTAGCTAAAAAGCGAGAATTATAGATATCTAAAACACTCTCTTTAATTAGTTTTAATAGACGTAGGTTATTCTCTTTTTGATATATTTTGGTTTCCAGAGCCATGAAAAGGTAAGTGAAGTGGGTATTTTAACTTTTGGCTAAGATACTAATTATAGATTGATGAGGAAATTGTTTTATTTATGCATTTACAATTTTAAGGATTACAACTTTATTGTTAGATAAGATTTTTTTAATTGACCTTTTACTGTATAGTTGGAATATTCCCTAAAGATTTGGAATTCCTTTTTTGCATAAAAAAAGGGAAGCAAACTGCTTCCCTTTTTTAAAACACCTGCAATTATTATAAAATTTCTACCACCGAAAGTGCATTATATGCCCCATTATTTAGAGGGTATTGAATCGCATTCATCTCTTGAAAAAATACCGCAGTAAGAAAGAACACATTGTTACCAGTACCCACAGGAACTATCGCTGGAGTAAGGGAAACGTCTACTGCCGTTAAATTTAATGGAACATTTACTGGAGGACTTACTTGTAAATCTTTTTCTCCAGTTTCGAAATCTAAATTTAAAAATGCTCCAATAAATGTAACATGAGTAGCCCCCTGAGGAATTGCCAACTCTTTTAAAGGAACTAGCTGATTGATATTAATTTCTCCTGTAGTTGTATTTAAAGTATACTCTTTTAGCAATACTGTTTCTAGCGGTGCATCTACATTAAAATTAAATCCTTTTAATCTGGCTTTTCCTTGCGGAGTTGTTAACCCTACAGCAACTCTACGTTTACCACGCACAGAGGTGAGGTCTTCATTTTTAATCTGACTCATAACTTTGGTTAGCCTTGAGGTTACACGGGAGTCTTTTGCGCTGTTGAGGAGTTCAAGGATGGATCTACGAAAGATTTTACCACTTGTTGCACTGTGACCAAACTCGGCACCATTTTCTCTCGTACGAGCAAATGCGGGGTCGTTTGCAATTTTGTCCTTGTCTACTCCCCCTTTGGTACGCACTACATAACCATCTTTACTTTTGTAAAATGTTAGCCCATCTAGGGTTCCTTCAATTTTAATAAGGCTTTTTAATTTTGCCATTTGTTGTTAATTTTAATTAATTAAACGTTGTTGTTAGTTTCTCATCTTGAAGTATCTAATCATTTTTGTCTGCAGCAAAAAATAATAAAACACAGTTTGATATTTGTATCTAACGAGACAAACATATAACCTAATCTACTGTAAATCAAATTGTTAATTCCGTTTAAAACGTTCTATGCCAACGTTTTATAAATATGATATTTTTGTAGGTTTTTATCCCAGTTATGCTCCTTTTTACATTTTATACCGTTTATGCCAAATAAGATGTATTAAAGTGATATTCTATATCGCAATATTAATTTTTTTATACTTTTCTACTTACTGTAGCTATATACTATCTATACTTTAAATATGCTTTATCTATACTGTAAATGAGTTATAAACTTAAAAGAGCATATTATTTTAAAAAAATGGTACTTAGTACCCTACTACTTTATTTTACTTTTTGATTTTTTAACTGTCCATTAAACTAATAGGGATATTATAGATTAGTTACAAGTGTTTATTTATAGTATTTTATATTTAAAACATTTAATATAAGCTACATACAACAGCTGCAGCATTGTAGTATTTAGTTTTTATAAATTTATACCCGTGGAATTTTTAGACTTTTATATTTCAATTTTTTGAAAAAAATAAGAAGGTTTTTACTAAAAAAAATGTGGACAACTATTACTAAATAATTTTAAAAAAAGGATTTAAACCTTTTATATTTGTTAGATACGTATCCTAATACATTAAAAAACAGGATATAGCAATTTGCTTAAGTAACTAGATGATAAAAAAAAGAATTTGTGTTTATCCTCAAGATGTTTCTGTTTTCACCGGAAGAGGAGATCGTTACAGCAGAAATATTATACAAAAGATAAAAGCAATTAATGGAAAAGAAAAACACCAACCTGTAACTTTTACAGAATTTGCCGATTATATGAATATGGAGCCTGAAGTAATTTTTAAAATTATTAATAATATTTCTATTATTGATTTGGATACTACTGGGTAGGCTTTGTGAAAATTAAGCTTTTTATTTTAATTATTTATTTTACACTGAATATTCAACAATCTCATATTTTTTTTAAAGGTTAAATTATTTTATAATACCTTTTTATTTAAAATTATCCCAGGTAACTTTTAAACCATCTGCCACAGAAAACAAAGGGTTATACCCTAAAAGTTTTCTCGCTTTACTTATATCTGCCAGCGAATCTTTTACATCCCCTTTTCGTGTAGGTCCATAATTTGCAGAAATACTTTTTCCTGAAACTTCTGTAAGCCTATCCCATAAATCGTTTAGACTTATACGATCTCCATAGGCAATATTAAACACTTCGTTTACTGCTTCGTTAGTCGCAAAAAAAGCTTTCACATTTGCCTGTACAGCATTTTCAACATATGTAAAATCGCGAGTCTGTTCTCCATCGCCATTAATAGTAGGTGCTTCACCATCTTTTATAGCCTGCATAAATAATGGAATTACCGCAGCATACGCCCCTTTTGGACTTTGGTTAGGACCAAACACATTAAAATAACGCAATCCTATGGTTTGTGTTTCATAAGTTTTATAAAAAACATCTGCATAAATCTCATTTACCAACTTCGTAACTGCATAGGGAGAAATAGGTTTGCCTATTGCATCTTCAACCTTAGGCAATGCTTTACTATCACCATAGGTAGAACTAGAAGCAGCGTACACTACCCTTTTTACCGTTGGACTTTCTTTTTGAGCCACCAACATATTTAAAAAACCAGAAACGTTCACTTCATTTGAGGTAATAGGATCGTTTATAGAACGAGGCACAGAACCTAATGCTGCTTGATGAGTAACATAATCAACTCCCTCCATTGCTTTTTTACAGGTCTCTAAATCACGTATATCTCCTTCCATAAATTCGAATGCAGGATTGTTTTCGTGCGCTTTTAAATTGTACATAAAACCAGTAGCAAGATTGTCTAAAACCCGTACTTTTTTTGCACCGTATTTTAAAAGATAAGCGACTATATTTGAACCTATAAAGCCTGCTCCACCAGTAACTAAAAAAGTATATTCTGAAAGGTTTTGAGTATGATATGGTGTTTTAAACATTATAGTCTGCCGTCTGTTTTATGGATTGGAAAAAAAGATTTTACATCGAATATCACTGAAGATTTTGAGGTATATCCCTCTAAATTAAAACCTGCAAATTCTTTATGAGCTACCGTTAAAATAACTGCATCATATTCACTTTTAAGTTGTTTTTCTTCTGAAAATAGCCCAATATTAAATTCTCTTTTTACTTCGTCAACATTTGCCCAAGGATCATACACATCCACATTAAGGTTAAACTTTTTAAGTTCATCAATAACGTCTATTACTTTACTGTTTCTTATATCTGGACAGTTTTCTTTGAAGGTAATTCCTAATACTAAAACATTTCCATTTTTTACTTTAGCATCTTTCTGAATCATTAACTTTATTACTTCTTGAGCAACATAATTACCCATAGTATCATTCATACGGCGTCCAGCAAGGATAATTTCAGGGTTATACCCTTCTTCTATTGCTTTTTGAGCAAGATAGTATGGATCAACTCCTATACAATGCCCACCTACTAAACCAGGTGAGAATTTTAAAAAATTCCATTTTGTTCCGGCAGCTTCAAGTACATCCTGTGTGTTAATATCTAAGAGTCTAAATATTTTTGAAAGTTCGTTAACAAAAGCAATGTTTATATCTCTTTGTGAATTTTCTATCACTTTGGCAGCTTCAGCAACTTTAATAGAAGGAGCTAAATGAGTACCCGCAGTAATAACCGAAGCATAAATTTGATCTACATATTTTGCAATCTCTGGAGTGGAACCAGAAGTGACTTTTAATATTTTTGTAACCGTATGTTCTTTATCTCCTGGATTAATTCTCTCTGGAGAATATCCTGCGAAAAAATCTGCATTAAAAATCATCCCAGATTGAGCTTCTAAAATAGGAACACAAATATCTTCTGTTACACCAGGATACACCGTAGATTCATATACTACTACATCTCCCTTTTTTAATATTTTTCCAACGGTTTCGCTTGCCTTAATCAAAGGAGTTAAAACTGGCTGGTTATACTTATTGGTAGGCGTTGGTACTGTTACAATAAAAAATGTTGCTTCTGCTATTTTTGAAGGATCGTCTGTAATGGTAATTCCTGTTTTATTAGAAACATGTAACGCTCTTTTTAATTCTTCAGAAGAGACTTCCAGTGTGTGATCAACACCTTTATTTAATTCTTTAACTCTTTCCGAATTGATATCAAGCCCAATAACTTTATAACTTTCAGCAAAAGCTACCGCAAGTGGCAATCCTACATAACCTAATCCTATAATAGCAATTGTTGGTTTTTCTTTCATTATTTAATTAACTAAAGAAGCAAACAAATATTTTATATCTTTTTGTAAGCTCCACTCATTTATATACTTTTTATTTATTGCAACTTTGTCTGGCCATACTACAGTATCGTTATACCAAAGTGGATTTTCTTGTTGTAACAATAAAACATCCTCATTTTTATATTTTAATGTTGCAGGACCTGTAATACCTGGTTTTACTGTAAGCACCAATCTATCATCTCCCTCAAGCTTGTCTGCATAACCTACAATATCTGGTCTTGGACCTACAAGACTCATTTCCCCTTTTAATACATTAATAAGTTGAGGCAACTCATCTAGTTTTGTATTTCTTAACCAGCCTCCAAACGAAGTCTCGCTTTTTTTTATCTCATTTATAGTAAGATGATTACTGCCTTTTAAGGTTCTTATTTTATATAACTTAAAAGGTTTACCGTTCTCCCCTATTCGTACTTGTGAAAAAAGGCTATTAGAACCAATTGTGATTCTGGAAATAATAAGCAGCAAAATTAATGGAATTATTGCAAATGGGAGTATAACTATCGAAATAGATACATCAAAAATTCGTTTGGTAAGTTTTTGTTTATAGGTTAGCATAATTGATTATGCTTGATTAGATAAAAGTAGCACTAGACAATTACTTTCTAGTAATAAATGCTTTAATTCTATTAATAAGGGTAGCTTTTTTTTCATCTTCATGATATCCATTACCATATGCACCATATCCATATCCATAGCCGTATCCATAACCGTAACCGTAGCCATAGCCATACTTTCCTTTATCTTCAAAATAATTAAGGACAAAACTAATATTGGTTATTTCTCCTTTTTTATACTTGTCGTTTACAAATGAGAACATTCCCTTTTTAGTATAATTTTGACGCACCATATAAATACTTGCGTCTGCATATTTGGTAAGTACTAATGAATCTGCAACCAAACCAATAGGTGGGGAATCTAAAATAATATAATCGTATCTTTCTTTTAACTCTTCAATAAGTGTTTCCATCCTTTCTCCCAATAGTAACTCTGATGGATTAGGAGGAATGGGCCCAGAAGTAATAACATCTAAATATTCTACTTCTGTATTTTGAATGATGGCCTCTAAGGATAAATCGTTAATAAGATAATTAACCACCCCTTTTGTATTATCAATATTAAAATCTCCAAAAATTTTAGGTTTTCGAAGGTCTAAACCAACTAAAACTGTTTTCTTTTCACTTAATGCAAATACCGAGGCAATATTAATGGAGCAAAAAGTTTTTCCTTCCCCACTCACCGAAGAGGTAACCAATACAGTTTTAGCTCCTTCTATTCCTTGTTTTTTATAAATAAATTGCAAACTAGAACGCAATGCTCTAAAAGATTCTGCAACTGCCGATTTTGGTTTTTCTAAAACCGCAAGGTTTCCAGGAACACTACTTTTTCCTACTACCCCAAGTATTGGTATTTTTGAAAGTCGTTCAATATCTTTAATTGAATGTATTTTGGTGTCGAAAAATACTTTTAGAAACACTAAAACAAAAGGGATAAAAAAACCAAATAATGCTGCCATTATGTAATTTAATTCTAGGTTTGGTCCTATTTGACCTCCTCCAGTATCTTTAGCGAGGTCAATAACCATAACATCACTTACATTGGCCGCTTTTACCAAACTAGCTTCACTCCTTTTTGATAAAAATAAATTATATATTCCCTGACTTAAATTATATCTTCTTTCAATTTTTATTAACTCTTGTTGTTCTTTTGGCAACTTTCTAATTTCGTACTCATACTGATTAATATCTTGATCTATTTTTTGTAATTCTTGCCTTTTTAACCCTTTTGAAGAATTTATGTTTTCTAATAATACGCGTTTTATAGCATCAATTTGTCTGTCTAAATCTGCAAATACTGGAGATCCCTCTTTGTATGAATATTGTAATTTATTACGTTGCTGAGCTAACTCAATTATTTTACCAACACCTGATACAATACTATTCTCTGTTATTCCTGCAACCGAAGGTGCTGGTATATTACGATAGTCTGATCTGCTTATAAGGTATTCTTCTAATGTTGTGTAATATGTAAGAACTTGATTAACTCCATCTTTTTTAAGATCTAGATCGTTCAACTTTTGGTTAAGTTCTTCTCCTTCTGCATTAAGATTGTAAATATCATTTTTGTTTTTAAATGCATTAAGTTCATCTTCTACATTTACAAGTTCTTGCGATTTCTCTGTTAAACTACTGTCTATAAACTGAATTGTTTTTGTTGCGAATAGATTTTTACGCGCCAACATATCATTACTTAATACTGAAGCTGACGTATTTAAGTAGTCCACTAAACGAGATTTATTATTTCCATTTAATCGTAACCTAAGTATTGAAGATCCTGGAGATTCCGGTTGTACATTAACACTTAAATATCTTTTTACAGCATTGTTAAAATTTGAAAAACTAACATAATATGGTTTTCCAGATTGGATTGGGATTTCTGGATTAATATAAAAAATAGCTTCTAAAAAAGGAAGCGAAATTTTTTGCCCAATTTTAAATTCCTTCTTGTATTCTTGATTCTCTATATAAATTGAAGAAAGCTCTTTAGTTGTATAATTTTGAAGTGGCACTGTACTAGAAGCAAAATTTGTACTCAAAGTAAAATTAACTGAGTCTTTAAAAACAACCTTAAATTGGTTGTATAATGCTTGAGGTTTTGTAGTATCTATCTCAATTAAAAAAGGCGTTTGTTTGTAAGCATCAACTTGCTGATATTTGCCGTCTTTAAAATAATTTATATAAAATTGAAGTCGCTCTACAACTTTTTCGTTATGAGATCTTGAACGCAAAGTAATTAATGCGGTATTAACTTTATCTGTAGTTCCACCCCAATTAAATGTAAGACTCGTATTGTTTGTAAAAAAAGGATTTTGATCGTCTTTTATTGAAATCATATTTTCCATTAAATACACAGGAAGCTTGCGTACATTAATATAATATGCAATACCAAAAGCAATCACCAAAGAAATTAAGAATAAAGGCCAATGTCTTAATAATTTAAAAAGAAATCCTTTAAAGTCGAAAGTAACTCCTGGGTCTTGTGTTTCAAATTCTTCGCTCATTTACAATCGTATAAATAATAAGATTACAGTAGTAAGCGCTGTTACTACACTCAAAATAGTTGTAAAAGACTGTAACCCTGTTGTACCTGTACCTAAAGCTTTTTGTGGTAAAGGATTAATTAAAATTAAATCGTTAGGTTGTATATTATAATATGGAGAATTCATGGCGTCTATTGTGGTAAGGTCTATGTGATGCACTTTTTGACCTACTGGATATTGACGAATAACAATTACATCTTTAAGGTCGCCAGTAATAGGCACTCCTCCACTATTAGCAATCGCTTCCATTATTGAGACTTCATCTCTATAAATAATTTTTGAACCAGAACCTCCTATTTCACCTGCAATAGTATATCTAATACCCGATAATTTTACCGTTACAAAAACATTAGCTTCTTCTTTAAAATAATCTTCAGTTAATCTTTTTTCAAGATCTTTTCTTACTTCCTCTACAGTAAAGCCAAGTACATTAATTTCACCCAAAATAGGAATTCTAATATTTCCATGAAGATCTACCACAAAACCATCATAATACAATCGCTCTTCTCCCGTAGCGTTAGCATCTGAATTGCTAACCGGATTAAAAATATCTGCCAATTCTGGATCTAAAGCTTTTACACGAATACTTAACAGGTCATTTATTTGGAGACGATACGGTTCTTGCATTTTACGAACAGCAAGTAAACTATCGTTTTTTTTGGTTGTATCTTCCTGTAAATATGTAATTTGTTTTGTAGTAACACAGGAAGAAGCACATAACATTACAAGAAGAAGTACTATTATGTATGTAGATTTCATATAAGATTGGGTTGATATTGGACAAATATAACGCAACCTAAGTAATAATAAAACATATTTTATTTTAAGTGATTAAAAACAACTTATTTTGCAAAAAAATTAAATAACTGTGAATTACCTTTCTGTAGAAAATATTTCAAAATCATATGGAGAACGTGTTTTATTTAAAAACATTTCTTTTGGTATTAATGAAGGACAAAAAATTGGTTTTGTTGCAAAAAATGGAACTGGAAAAACTTCCTTACTTAATATTCTTTCAGGAGCAGATTCTCCAGACGACGGAAACGTTGTTTACAGAAAAAACCTAAAGGTTTCATTTCTTTCTCAAGAACCAAATTTAGACCCAAAGCTAAGTATAGAAGAAACTATTTTTACAGCAGACAATCCTATATTAAAAATTATAGAACGCTATGAAAAAGCCATAGAAAACCCAGATGAATCTGAGGCTTTTCAAGCTGCTTTTGATGCAATGGATGCTCATGATGCTTGGGATTTTGAAACTAGATACAAGCAAATTTTATTTAAATTAAAGCTTGAAGATCTTACACAAAAAGTTGCAAATTTAAGTGGAGGCCAAAAAAAGAGATTAGCATTGGCTAATGCATTACTTACCCAACCAGATTTATTGGTAATGGATGAACCTACAAACCATCTTGATCTCGAGATGATAGAATGGTTGGAACAATTATTTGCAAAAGAAAACTTTACACTCTTTATGGTCACTCACGACCGTTACTTTTTGGAAAGAGTATGTAATGAAATAGTTGAACTTGATGAAGGAAAATTATATAGCTATAAAGGAAATTACAGCTACTATTTAGAAAAAAGAGAAGCTCGAATAGAAACAGAAGCTACCGAAACTGGAAAAGCAAAACAACTGTACAAAAAGGAATTAGATTGGATGCGCAGACAACCTAAAGCGCGAACCACTAAAAGTAAATCCAGAATAGATGACTTTGCAGAAATTAAATCAAGAGCTCATCAACGTCGTAACGACCACGAAGTACAACTTGAATTAAACATGGAACGTTTAGGGACTAAGGTGGTCGAGCTTCATAAAATTTCAAAATCATTCGATCAAAAAGACCTATTTAATAAATTTGAATACAACTTTATACAAGGAGAACGAATTGGTATTATTGGAAAAAATGGTACTGGTAAATCTACTTTTTTAAATATAATGACAGGCAGTATAAAACCCGATGCCGGAAAAGTCGTTATTGGAGATACTGTAAAGTTTGGCTATTACACTCAAAAAGGAATTAACATTAAAGAAGGGCAAAAAGTAATTGATGTTATTAGAGAATTTGGCGACTACATACCCCTAAAAAAAGGGAGGCAGATTTCTGCAGGTCAATTACTAGAACGCTTCCTTTTCGATAGAAAAAAACAATATGATTTTGTAGAAAAGTTAAGTGGAGGAGAACGAAAAAGACTATATCTCTGTACTGTTCTTATTAAAAACCCCAACTTTTTAATTCTGGATGAACCTACAAACGATCTTGATATTGTAACGCTTAATGTATTAGAAAGCTTCTTACTTGATTTTCCAGGCTGCCTTATCGTAGTGTCTCACGACAGGTATTTTATGGATAAAATTGTAGACCATTTATTTGTTTTTAGAGGGGACGGAGTCATACAAGATTTTCCTGGAAATTATTCAGACTTTAGAATTTATGAAGACTCAACTCCTTCAGAAAAAACCCCAACTATTGCTGAAGAATCTAAGCCTAAAAATGACTGGAAAGCCAATAACGATAAAGCAAAATTAAGCTATAGTGAACAAAAGGAATTTCAGAAATTAGAAAAAGAGATAGCAAAATTAGAGATTGAAAGAGAAACGCTTCAAAATAAATTTGCAACCGAAAACTGGGATGGAGAGGAAATAGATAAACAATCGCAAAACCTTCAAAAAATTATTGACTCTATAGAAATTAAAACAGAACGTTATTTTGAGTTGATGGAAAAACTTGAAGCCTAATATGTATTATCAAATAAAATCATATCTATTATTTTTATACAAATCCAAAAATGAACACGGAGTCCATTCCCCCTTTGTATATGATTTAATTACAAAATGCTTTTATGATAAAACAGAATATTCAGCATACAGTGCGCTTCAGAAATACAGAGAAGATGTAGTTTCCTCAAAAAAAATTATAGAAATCACAGATTTTGGTGAAGGATCTAGAGTTTTTAAAACTAATAAAAGACGAATAGCCAGTATTGCAAAACAAGCAGGAATCACAAAAAAGAGACAACGATTATTATTTAAAATAATACGCTATTTTAATCCTTCTAGTTCTTTAGAACTGGGAACTTCTTTAGGGTTAGCTACTTCGGCAATAGCGTTAGGAAATCCTTCTGGAAAAGTTACTTCTGTTGAAGGTTGCCAAAATACCGCTAAAGTTGCAAACTCTTTTTTTGCAAGATATAGACTAAAAAACATTGACCTTCAAACAAAAACCTTTGAAGATTTTTTTAATACAAATATTTCAGAAAAGTATGATTTTGTATATATAGATGGCAATCATAACAAAGAAAAAACCTTACAATATTTCACAAAACTTCTCGAACATAGTAACAATAATACTTTCTTTATTTTTGATGATATATATTGGAGTCCAAAAATGACTGAAGCTTGGAAGGAGATATGCAATCATTCTAAAGTAAAAATATCTATAGATGCCTTTTTTTGGGGTTTAGTATTTTTAAGAAAAGAACAAACAAAACAACATTTTACAATTAGAATGTAACATGCAGTGCTTGACTGCGTCTTATGGTAAAAACAAGTATCTTGCAAAAGATTAATAACCTTCCATACATCACATGAGTTTAGTCATAAAAATACGCAATATTAAAAGAGATTTTCCATTAGGGTCTGAAATAGTAAAGGTTTTAAAAGGAATAGATTTAGATATTGAAAGAGGAGAATATGTTGCATTAATGGGACCTTCTGGTTCTGGAAAATCAACATTAATGAACCTTTTAGGGTGTCTTGATACTCCTACCGAAGGAAGTTATGAGTTAAATGGTAAAGATGTAAGTAACATGACAGATGATGAACTTGCAGAAATAAGAAACAAAGAAATTGGATTCGTGTTTCAAACTTTTAATTTATTACCAAGAACTACAGCTTTAGAAAATGTTGCACTTCCTATGGTATATGCAGGCGCATCAAAAACAGAACGTCATAAAAGAGCAGAAGAAGTTTTAACAGAAGTAGGTCTTGCAGACCGTATGGACCATAAACCTAACCAATTATCTGGTGGGCAAAGGCAACGTGTAGCTGTTGGGAGAGCTTTAGTTAATAAACCTTCTATTATTCTGGCAGATGAGCCTACAGGAAATCTAGATTCAAAAACATCATTGGAGATTATGAATCTTTTTGACGAAATTCATAAATTAGGAAATACAGTAATATTAGTTACACACGAAGAAGAAGTAGCAAAACACGCGCATCGTGTTATTCGTCTACGAGATGGAATGGTTGAAAGTGACGTTCGAAAAAAAAAATAACATGCTTTTATGGTTGGTAATTCTAGGAGTCTTATTTTTACTTGTTCTATGGAACAATAGAAGAAATAATTCTAAAATTAGGAATAGAAAAAATCGTGATTTTAGAAAGAACTTCTACGAAAAAAAGAAAGAACGAGACAAAATGTGATCTTTCCTTGATTAGGATCTAAGGAAACGTGATTACAAATTGTTTTCTCAACCCAACAAAAATGAAAATATACACAAAAACTGGTGATAAAGGAACAACAGCACTTTTTGGTGGAACTCGAGTACCAAAACACCACATTCGCATTGAAAGCTACGGAACAGTAGATGAATTAAATTCTTACATTGGTCTTATAAGAGATCAAGATATTGATGCACGATCTAAAGAAATTCTTATACACATTCAAGATAGATTATTTACACTAGGCGCTATTTTAGCTACAGATCCAGAAAAAGCAATGCTTAAAAGTGGAAAAGAGCGGTTAAATATTCCTAAGATTGAAGAGGAAGATATCCAACTATTAGAAACAGAAATGGATAAAATGAATGACAACCTCCCTCCTATGACTCATTTTGTTCTTCCTGGTGGTCACACAGCTGTGTCATATTGTCACATAACTCGCTGCGTATGCCGTAGAGCCGAACGTATGGCAACACTATTAAACGAGCAAGAACCTATTAATGAGCGTGTTTTAATGTATTTAAATAGACTATCTGACTATCTATTTGTGCTGGCACGAAAATTGACTTATCACTTTAAAGCCGAAGAAATTAAATGGATTCCAAAGAAGCTTTAATTTCTTTAAAATCATTAAATATAAAGTGTTGATTATCAACAAAATATATACGTTCTTTAAAATATTGCAGAAATAATTACGATTTTTCTTGACTTTCTAATCAAAAAAATTATTTTTGCACAAAATTAAAACCCAACTGTACTATGTACTGGACATTAGAATTAGCATCTTATTTAAGTGATGCCCCTTGGCCGGCAACAAAAGACGAATTAATCGATTACGCGATTAGAACCGGAGCTCCACTAGAAGTAGTAGAGAACCTTCAAGCTATTGAAGATGAAGGTGATTCTTACGATTCTATTGAGGAAATCTGGCCAGATTATCCAACAGATGAAGATTATCTGTGGAACGAAGATGAATATTAACAACATTAATAACAATATAAAAGTCTCATTATGAGGCTTTTTTTTTGCTCAAAAAACAACTTGTAAAAAGGCATTAACCTTTTGGCAATCTAGTTTTTTTACAGTTTTTTTGTATAAAATTTAAAAGGCTTTTCGCCTTGATAGGTTGAGCAATAAATACAATAATATACCATGGGATTTTTAGACAATGTATTAAAAGTTTTTGTAGGAGATAAATCCAAAAAAGATATAGGTGACATCCAACCTTTTGTAGATGAAATAAAAAAACACGAAGCAGCTATTGAGAAGCTTTCTCTAGATGAACTACGTGGAAAATCTGAATCTTTTAGGAGAATAATAAAAGAAGACCAAAAAGAAATTCAAGATAAAATTGATCAACTTCAAAAAGAAGCCGATGTTATGGAAGACATCGACAAAAAAGAAGATATCTATAACGAGATTGACACTTTAAAAAATGCTCGTTACGAAACCGAAAAAGAAACTTTAAATAAAATTTTACCAGAAGCATTTGCAGTTGTTAGAGAAACCGCCAAACGTTTTAAAGACAATGAAAAACTTATAGTAACAGCCAATGCCTTTGATCGGGAAATTTCTGGAGAAAAGGACTACGTAACTTTAGAAGGTGATAAAGCAATCTGGAATAACTCTTGGGATGCTGCAGGTAAAGAAGTTACTTGGGATATGGTACACTATGATGTACAATTAATTGGTGGTGTTGCTCTACACCAAGGTAAAGTAGCAGAGATGCAAACTGGAGAAGGTAAAACATTAGTTGCTACCCTTCCTGTATACCTTAATGCACTTGCTGGAAACGGCGTACACCTTGTAACAGTAAACGATTACCTAGCAAAACGTGATAGTGCGTGGATGGCCCCTATTTTTGAGTTTCATGGCTTAAGTGTAGATTGTATAGATTATCACAAACCAAACTCTGCCGAGCGTAGAAAAGCTTACAATGCAGATATTACATACGGAACAAACAATGAATTTGGTTTTGATTACCTACGTGATAATATGGCTCATGCTCCACAAGATCTTGTGCAACGCCCACATCATTTTGCAATTGTAGATGAGGTAGATTCTGTATTAATTGATGATGCCCGTACGCCTTTAATTATTTCTGGTCCCGTACCACAAGGAGATCGTCATGAGTTTAACGAGCTTAAACCAAAAATTCAAAGTATTGTAGATGTCCAAAAAAAGTACTTAACCGGAGTATTGGCAGAAGCAAAAAAGCTAATAAAAGAAGGTGATGCTAAAGAAGGAGGTTTTCAATTGCTACGAGTATATCGTGGTATTCCAAAAAACAAAGCTCTTATAAAGTTTTTATCTGAAGAAGGTGTAAAACAAATCCTTCAGAAAACCGAAAATACTTACATGGCAGACAACAATCGTGAGATGCCAAAAGTAGACGCAGAACTTTATTATGTGATAGAAGAAAAAAACAATCAGATAGAATTAACAGATAAAGGAATTAATTTCCTTTCTGGTGAAGATGATCCAGACTTTTTTGTAATGCCCGAGATTGGTACTGAAATTGCAAAAATAGAAGCAAAACAATTATCTAGTGAAGAAGAAGCAGATCTTAAAGAAGATCTTTTCCGTGAATTTGGTATTAAAAGTGAACGAATTCATACTATGAACCAGCTTCTTAAAGCATATTCTTTGTTTGAAAAAGACACTCAATATGTAGTGATGGATAACAAAGTAATGATTGTTGATGAGCAGACCGGTCGTATTATGGATGGTCGTCGTTATAGTGATGGATTACACCAAGCTATAGAAGCAAAAGAAAATGTAAAAATTGAAGCAGTTACACAAACATTTGCTACTGTTACGCTTCAAAATTATTTTAGAATGTATCGTAAGCTTGCAGGTATGACAGGAACCGCAGTTACCGAAGCTGGCGAATTATGGGAAATATACAAATTGGACGTGGTTGAAATACCCACCAATAGACCTATTGCCCGTGATGATAGAGAAGATAAAATTTACAAAACTAAGCGTGAGAAGTACAATGCTGTAATCGATGAAGTAGTAGATTTAAGTAATGCTGGAAGACCAGTACTTATAGGAACAACATCGGTAGAGATTTCAGAATTATTAAGTCGAATGCTAAGTATTAGAAGTATTCAGCATAATGTACTTAATGCAAAAATGCATAAAAAAGAAGCAGATATTGTTGCTGAGGCTGGAAATGCTGGCGTAGTAACTATTGCTACAAACATGGCGGGTCGTGGTACAGATATTAAATTAAGTGAAAAAGTAAAACAAGCTGGTGGTCTAGCAATAGTAGGTACAGAAAGACATGATTCACGACGAGTAGATAGACAGTTAAGAGGTCGTAGTGGTCGTCAAGGAGATCCAGGAAGCTCACAATTTTACGTATCGTTAGAAGATAACTTAATGCGTCTTTTTGGTAGTGAACGTATTGCTAAAATGATGGATAGAATGGGATTAAAGGAAGGTGAAGTGATTCAGCATTCTATGATTTCAAAATCTATTGAGCGAGCACAGAAAAAAGTAGAAGAAAATAACTTTGGGATTCGTAAACGTCTGTTAGAATATGACGATGTTATGAATGCACAACGTGAAGTAGTCTACAAACGTCGTTATCATGCATTATTTGGTGAGCGTTTACGAGTAGATGTGGCGAATATGATATATGATACATCTGAAATAATTGCCGAAACCAATAAAATGGCTCAAGATTATAAAAACTTTGAGTTTGAATTGATTCGTTATTTCTCTATGAGTGCTCCTATTACTGAAGCTGAATTTGAAAAACTTTCTATTCAAGACATTGCTGGAAAAATATACAAAGCTGCCTACGCACACTATCAAGATAAAATGGATCGTAATGCAGAAATGGCATTTCCAGTTATTAAAAATGTATACGAGACTCAAAAAGATAAATACAAACGTATTTTAGTTCCTTTTACAGATGGTGTAAAAACTTTAAATGTGGCAACAGATTTAGAAAAAGCATACCAGACCGAAGGAAAACAATTAGTTCAAGATTTTGAAAAAAACATCACATTAGCAATTATTGATGATGCATGGAAGACACATCTACGTAAAATGGATGAGTTAAAACAATCTGTACAATTAGCGGTTCACGAACAAAAAGATCCACTACTTATTTACAAATTTGAAGCTTTTGAGTTGTTTAAAGCAATGATTGAAAAAGTGAATAAAGATGTTATTTCATTTTTATTTAAAGGAGAACTACCTCAAGAAAATCAGCAGCAAATTCAAGAAGCTCGTGAAGTAAGAAGTAAAGAAAAGTTAAGCGAACAAAAAGATGAAATTCCTAATCTGGACGAACGCTCTGCTCAAACTCGTGCAGCTGGTAATACTCAACCTCAACGACAACAAGTAACAGAAACCATTACACGTGAACAACCAAAAATTGGTCGTAATGATAAAGTGACAATTAAGCACGTGATGAGCGGTGAAAATAAAACATTAAAATACAAACAAGCGATACCCCTACTAGATAAAGGAGAATGGGTATTGGTTTCTAATTAAGCTTTTTATAAAGTATCTTGGTAAAGCCTTAAAGTAATTACTTTGAGGCTTTATTTTTTTAGTATATTCGGAAATAGAAAAATAAATCAATGAAAAATCTAAAAATAGAATTAAAATGGGCTATTGTATTTACAATAGCATTACTTGCTTGGATGTTTCTTGAAAAAACACTTGGCTGGCACGAAGAAAATATTGCAGATCATTATTGGTTAACATTATTGTTTATGCCTATTGCAATATTAATGTATGTATTGGCTTTAAGAGAAAAAAGGAGAAGATATTACGATAAAAAGATGACTTGGCTACAAGGCTTTTTAAGTGGTTTAATGGTAAGCGTTTTTGTAGCCTTACTATCGCCTGTCGCTCAATATGTAACTCACAATTATATTACCCCCGAATATTTTCCAAATATTATTGAATATTCAGTAACCAATGAAATAATGACACTTAAAGCAGCTAACGAGTATTTTAATATTCAGAGTTATATGCTGCAATCTGCCATTGGTGCTCTTGCTATTGGAGCAATTACGTCTGCTATTGTAGCAGTTTTTATGCGTAGAAAATAATTTACTGCTCTAAATAATTCAGTTTAGATAATAGGTTTATGGTCTATTATTATTTATTCTCACAATTTAATAGTGACTTTTATAACTACGTTATAAATTTATGTCTTAAAATTTCAGAAAATTAAGCAGATCTTGTAAAGGCTAAGATTTTTTAAATTTTACAAATAAAGTTATAGGAGGAAGATTTTTGAAAAGTGTAACTTTGAGATATTACATTATTAAAATAAGAGAGATTTTAAAGACGATATATAAATCATTTTTATAAAAAGTAATAAATGCGCTTTTCCTTACATTTTTGTCTACTTTTTTTTATGTGCTTGGAAACTTTTGCCCAAGGACAAAGCGCAATACAAGATCTAATTCAAGAAGCAGAAAACGTTTTATATACTAAGCCAGAACAAGCAGAAAAAATCTCAGATTATGTGCTTAGCAAGTCAGAAAATATTGAGGAACTTGCCCAATCCTCTTTATTATTAGCAAAAAGCTTCTATGTACGTGGTAGTTATTCGAAAGCAACTAAAGAAGCACTATCTGCTAAAGAGTTGGCAAATAAATGTGAGAATATCTCAATTAAATTAAAAACTTATCTATTTGCGATACAAATGCTTAGAATGCTAGGGATGGATACTGTTGCAGATAGTTATGTTTCAGAAATTATTTCTTTTAGAAACAAAATTAAAGACCCCCAACTTTTAGCTTGGCTTGAAGGAAAACTCCATCAAGATCAGGCTTATATTAGTTATGATCTTGGTCAATCTGCTAAAACTATTGATTATTTACAGAAGGCGCGATTTCTTTTTTATAAAAGTCGAGACACTATCGCTGTTAAAGATGCAAGTCTTTTACTTGTTGAATCTTTTATTCAATCATCAAAAATAGATTCTGCGAGTTATTATCTCGAGAAAACATTAGCAGATATTCGAACAACTAAATACAACGATTTTCAAAAGTTAAAGGCATTAAATCATTTAGGGAAACTCTACTTTTTAGAAAAAAAATATTCTAATGCTATAGAAATTTACCAACAAGCACTTAGTTTATCAACCAAATTACCTAATACATATTTTGAAAATAGTAGTCTAGAGGGTTTGGCTGTAAATTATTTGGCTATGGAAGACACAGAAAATTTCTACTTATATAAACAAAAGAAAAATATAACATCTTCTAATGTAGAAACAGATGAACGATTAGCTGTAAATGCTGTCTATAGTGCTATTAATAACCAACATTCAAAGTTTTCAGAAAGTGTTATAAAACGTGAATATACGTTGCTTTATATTTTAGGAGCATTTTTATTTTTAATTATACTTACAGGGATAATTATAAATTATCAATACAAATCAAAAGCAAAGGAATATGTTGCCATATGGAAATATATTTCACCAACTAAAGAAGAAATTTCTTTAACTAACAAACAAAATGTATTAGAGAAAAGTTCTATAGTTCCTGAAGAAAAAGAACTTTTAATTCTTCAAAAGTTAGATAAGTTTGAAGCAGGGAAAAGATATATAAATTCAGACATGTCAATAGCACTTTTGGCATCTCAAATTGAAACCAATACTAAATACCTTTCAGATGTAATTAACAGACATAAGGGAAAAAATTTTAATGGTTACATAAATGAACTTCGAATAAACTATATAATTGAGAAAATTAAAAACAATCCCGTATATTTTAATTATAAGGTAAGTTATCTTGCTTCAGAGTGTGGATTTTCTTCACATAGTAGTTTTACAACCGTTTTTAAATCTGTTACAGGTATTTCTCCAACTGCTTTTATGGATTTCTTAAAAAAAAGAAATGAACAGGTATGAGAAAGAATTTGCACATAGCATCTATAAACGAGATACATTTTAAAAGAATACTTATCTGTGGATTAATATTTTTTATAAATCAAATTTCTTTTGCCCAAACTAAGATAGACAGCCTTATTAATAATGCCCATCTTAAAGTATATGAAAATCCAGTAGAGGCAATAAAAATAGGAGAAAAATTATTTGATGAAGCTTCGATTGCCAAAACGAAGATTAATGCACTATTGCTTATCTCCAATGGTTATCTCTCTAAAAGAGAATACCAAAAATCTTTAGAATACTCTATGAGAACTAAAGAATTTTTTGATGAAATAGAGGATCCAAAAATGAAAATTAGTGTTTTAAATAATATTGCGATGCAGCATCAACAGCTTCTTATTTATGATAAAGCAATAGATCATTTGGATGAAGCTTTAAATTGGGCAAAAAAATCGAAATACCCAGACTCTATTGCTTCATTATTAGGCTATAATTATGCCATAAGGGGTTTTATTTATCGTGAACAAATGAGTTGTGATATTGCACTCAATTATTTTAAAAAATCAATAGTTGAGTATAAAAAAGAATTACCTATAAATAATACTATGAATGCTAACCTTAGTATTTTAAATTATAATAAGGGTAATTGTGAATTACAGATTTTTCAGAAAGATTCAGCAAGAATAAGTTTTAACAAATCTATTTTTTATGCTCAAGAAATTGGAGCAAACAGTCTTTATGCATTCGCAAAAAAAGGTCTTAGTGAAGTTTATACTGTCGAAGGAAATTATGACAAAGCAATTGTCGAATTGAAAGAAGCTTTAAAAGCTTCAGATAGTGTTGGAGATCTGGTTTTAAATCAGGGAATTTATAAAAACTTAAGCGATAATTTTTTAGCAATTAATGACAGATCTGAATACCAGAAATATTTTGAAAAATATAGTAAGACACAAAAACAAATTAGAAAAAAAGAAAGAAGTACTATAAATGTTTCTATTAACAGTCTTATAAAAGAATCTAAACTACTTACAATTGAGAAGAAAAAAGAACTTCAAAACTTACAAATTATACTTGTAATTATATCTTTTATAACACTTATAATAGTATTAAAAGTCATTATTAAAAGTCGAAAAAAGTATAAAAACGCTTTAAAAAACCTCGAAGTCTTCAAGCATTAGTTCTATTTTTAAAAAAATAATATTTAAATTGTAACACACTTATTTACAAGTATTTATAAATATTTTTACCTTTCAAAATTCGTGAAATCACAAAGACATACATTATATAATATGTATAGTCTTATCTACATTGCACTAATATTTAGAATTTTTAAGCTGAATTTTTTTACAGCCAATTCACAATAATTCTATTTTAGAAACAATTTTTTATTTAAAAAACTGAGTCACAAATAAGACCAATTTATTACTCAGTAAATTTTAACATTAACCAATAAAAAGATTATCATGAAAAAAACATTTTTACTTTCCTTCTTTGCCTGTAGCTTAATGATAAGTAGTTCATTTGCTCAATATGTATTAAAGGATTCTTTTTTTGAAACTACTGGAGTATCAAATCAAGGAGTCGTATCTGGTTATCAAGCTCAAGCTGGACCTTACGCTCTTTGGAATCCAGAAACTAATACTTTTGAAGAAATAGGTGGTTTAGCTCCGGGTCAGGGAATTGGTGGTAAAGCAATCTTCTCTGAAGATGGAACTAAACTTTCAGGTTCTTCGAGTGTTACTATTACTGAAACTACCGAATGGGAAAAATTAAACACCGGATTTAACTACATTTTTAGAGGAATTGATTTTCCAGAAGGTCAAAATTATCAAGGATATGCTGCAGGAGAATCTTTAACCTATAATGGTGATGGAATAGTAGTAGTTACTTATGATGGGGGTGACACTTGGAATGAATTATGGACAGGTACCAATCAAGGACTTGAAGCAATTAGTTTTCCAGATTTATTTACTGGTTATGTAGGTGGATGGGGAGCATATTTTGCCAAAACGACAGATGGAGGTTATACTTGGGTACAACAAACACCAGGTACTGATGTTTATTTCTACACTAGTATCGTTTTTAAAGATGCATACAACGGTGTAGTTACAGCTCAAACTAATACAGGTGTAGGTGTGTATTCAACTACAGATGGAGGTGATACTTGGACAACAGGATCTGGTCTAGTAGGTGTACCATATAAATTAACTTATGTAAGTGATAATACATACTTTTTAGTTACTAATGGAGGTGACATACAAAAATCGATGGATAATGGTTTGACTTGGACATCGGTTTTTACTGGTGGTGGTTTACTTTTAGGCATTGAGTTTTATAATTCAATGATTGGAATTGCAACAGGAGAAGACTACGTATATAAAACTATAGATGGTGGAAATACTTGGGTTGGAACAGAAGTAATTGAAGGGGCTCTATGGCGTGATGTAGCTTGGTTAGATCAAGATCATGTAACTTTGGTTGGAACTCCAGAACTTATATTTGCCTCTGAAGATGGAGGAGATACGTGGCCAATAAATAATCTAGATACAACAACTTTAAATGAAGCTTTGTACGAAGTAGTATATACTCCTAACGGTACTGGCTACATTATTGGCTCTCAAGGTGTATTATTTCGCAAATTACCAGAAACAAATAGTTATGCGGTAATGTCTCGTTATGATATTACTACAAACTCTTGGACATCACTAGGAAGCCTTGGTTTTCCAGTGGATAATTCTTTAAGTGGAGGATACAATATATCTGGTGATGGAACCATGGTAATTGGGAATTCGTGGTCTGAGCCTGAACCTGGCACCACAGGATTAGGCGCAAATGCAGTAGCTTGGACAGAAGCTACAGGAATAATTGATTTGGGTACATTATATCCTAATATTAATAGAAGTACCAGAGCAGAAGCTGTAAGTCACGACGGAAGCATAATTGTAGGTTGGCAAGATTTTAATGGACCATGGAAATCTGCAGTATGGAGAAAAGATACAAATGGCGATTTTCTTCCTAATGAATATTTATTGATAGATCCTAATGGTGATCCAAACGATGAATATAACCAATTAGGTGAATGTAGTGCTATTTCTGCAGATGGCAACGTAATTGGTGGTCGTGGTGATTACGCTAATAATTATGAACCTTGGATTTGGACAGAAGCAGAAGGATATATGTCTTTAGGAACATTAGTGACAAATGGAACAGGAAATGTAACAGGAATAAATCACGATGGTTCTATAATCATTGGTTATTTCCAAATTGGACCTTGGGATCCAAATGTTCCATTTATTTGGACACAAACAAACGGGCTTCAAGACTTTCACGATTTTATTACAGACGTTTTAGGCTATGATATTGGTGCTGGACATATTTATGCACCTAATGCTATTTCTTCAAATGGAGAGTTTATTACCGGATGGGGGTTTGATGATACAATAGGTCCATGGGGTGATTTATTCACCTTTAGATTACAACTTCCAACAACTCCTCTTAATGATGAATGTACAAACGCTATTGCTCTTGAGTGCGGAGATGTTGTAACTAATTCGACTACATTTGGAACAAATAGTGGTGGAAATGACTCTAATGATGTATTTTACAGCTATACTGGAAATGGTAACCCTGAAATAATAACTCTAAATGTTTGTAATTCTTTTACAAATTTTTCTACAACAACAAGGGTTTATTCAGATTGTACATTAAATACTCAAATTGCATTTAATGATAGTTCTTGTGTAAATCAACCAGAATTGGTTTTTGAATCTGATGGCGTAAGTACTTATATTATTATGATTGAAGGTTATGATAATAATGCTTCTGGTAATTTTCAATTAGAAATAACCTGCGAAAGTATTTTAGGAACTCCTTCTAACACACAACAAGAAACTATACTTTATCCTAATCCAGTTCAAAATATTTTAGAAATTTCTTCAAATAACGTTATTGAAACTGCAACGGTTTATTCTATGACAGGGGCATCTTTATTTACTGTTTCAATAGAAAACAAAAATGGTACACTAGATTTATCAAATTTAACAAGTGGTGTCTATTTTATTAAAACTGAAGCTAAAGGTAGTATTGAAACATTTAGAATAATTAAAAAGTAATTTTTTTCATTTATTAGTTTCCATTTTTTAAACCCTTTGATTTGATAGTCAAGGGGTTTTTCATTTTATAGTTTTAAAAAGTTTAAAAGATTCTATGCTTTTGTATTAAATAAATGCTTCTTAAAAACTTAAATTGAATCAATGTAAAGAGTAAAAATGTGGTTTTTTATTGAAAAACTAAGTTGCTGTATGTAGCATTAATAGAAATATTTTTATTTGGATTTTTAAGCTTATTAAATCCTTTTACTAAAACTCGATCATAATTTTTTGTTACGTTAAGATCTAAAGATTTAGGATATTTTAAAGTAGATTTTTTTCCGTTGTAATAAAAAGAGAAAGATGAATTTGGTAGTTTAATAACTGCATCTGTATTTTCTAGTAAAATATCGAGTGTTTCAAAACCTTCAGAAATATTTTCAATAAAAAGGTTGCCAAATGAACCTCCTAACATAGCTTCTTTATTAATATAACCAATATACACATCACTAGAATTAGCCTGTAAATTGATGCTTTCTACATTAGACACTTTACAGTCTTCTACAAATTTTACTAATAAGGTTCCATATTTCCAATCTTCTACTAAAACGGGAGCATAAGAAGCATTGATGAGCGTTTCCCGCCCATCAATACTTTTTGCTGTAAAAGGTGAATGATTTAAAGTTGCTTTTACATTAAAAACATCTGCCATTTTTATTTCGCCGTGACGTACATTAATTTCTGTCTTAGCATTTTTTGGCATTCGTATTATAATTGTTTTTGTTGCTTTATTCACCTTGGAATTGCCACTATTCTCTTTAATAATATAAGTCTTTGTATTTCCATTAGGATCTGTAATTACTTGCTTGGTGTAATTGCCTCCTTCATCTTCCAATTTTTGTTCAAGTTCTTTACTCCATTTTTCCATGTCTTTTCCCATCTGTTCACCCCAGGCCTCCATTTCTTTTCCAAAATTTTCACCCCAAGCTTCCATTTTAGATTCCCACTCTGCACTTAACTTATCTCCATTTTTTTTGTCCCATTCTTTTGCAAAGTCATCTCCCCACTTTTCCATTTTTAATTCAAAGTCTTTACCGAAATTCTTTTCAATTTGAGCTTCAAATTTTTTCATATATCCTTCTTCATCCTTTTTAAAAGCCTCATAATCAAATTGAATATCTCCTAAATTCTGCAACATTCCTTCTGGTAAAGCTGGTACATTAAATTCTGAAATCATTGGCATAATCATTTCATTCATTAACGGTCCTAAAAACTCTAAATCTGGAATCATATCCAAATTAGACAAAGATTCTCTTCCTTGCCAGTTGCCACCAGCATTTGATGTAATAACTACTTTTTTACTATTACCCAACACATCAAAATTCCAGTTATCAAAAATTTCTTTTTTCTCTTTTGCGGATAATCCTTCCCCTTCTACAAAGGCTTCAATCTCTACTTTGTCCTTATTCCAAGTTTCAAAAACAATATTGGTATAAGATGTATTTACAGATACCAAAACTTCGTCTGTAGCATTAAAAGTTTCTACATATTTGTTTTGTGAAAAAACTGAATTTGATATAAAGAGAATGCAAATTGTAAAGCAATTAAGCTTCAATACTTTTAATTTGTTCATCGTTTTGATTTTTTAGTTCTTTTAATTTGTTTTTAAGTTTGAACAGCAAATCCAAACGTAATTTCAAATTTTCAATTAAAGCTGTGATGGCTGCCTCTGTTGGCCCAACCTCATTGAGTTCTTTATTAAGAAGAATATATTCTTTATCTAATTCGCCTAGACGTTCCATATACCCATCTATTAAATCTTTATTTTCTGGATTAATAGGTAAAGAAGCTAATTGAACATTAATCCCTGTTAGATAAAAATCTTCTACTTTTTTAAGGTCTGGAGAAATGTCTCCTAATCTTATTTGTTTTATATTCTCACTGTTTGTTTGGGAATTATCTGTTTCCACAAGCATATTTTCATTATTGGTTTTATCTGAAAGTGTATAGTAACCAAAAATACTTAGTCCTAAAAATACAATTCCTATCGCCGCTACCTTTATCCATGAGAATGATTTCCTTTTGTTTTCAGTCCCAAAATTTTTGTTTAAAAGAGCTTCAAAGCGAGCTTCGTGTCCTTTTGGAAGGTTAGGCTCTTCGGGTTCAAAATCCCGCATCATCTTTCTAATATCCTGTGCCATATCGCAAATGTTTTAATGATTCTTGTAATTGTAATTTTCCTCTGTATAAATTGGTTCTAGAAGCATTTTCTGAAATATCTAATATCTCAGCAATCTCTTGGTGATCATACCCTTCCAGCAAATACAACTGGACTACTGTTTTAAAATTTGATGGTAATTTGTCTATTGCATTTCTTATTTCTAATACCGTAACTTGATCACTTACTTGCCAATCGTTATTGTCTGCAATTTTTATAGCTTCCTCATCAATGGTTTCAAAAATTGCCTTTTTTGCTTTTATTAAATCAAGACAAGTATTTATTACTATTCTTTTTAACCAAGCCCCAAAGGTGACGTCCCCTTTGAACTGGTGTAGTTTGCGAAACGCTTTTATAAAGGCTTCTTGCATGGCATCTTCTGCTTCTGCTTTATCCTTCATGTATCGTTGAGCTACAATAAACATACCTTCACAATAGCGTTTATATAATGCCATTTGAGCTTTAGGATTGTTTTCTTTGCTTTGTTCAACAAGTAATGAGTCTAACAAACTTGATGGTTTTTTGGTTGCTGTTCGTGTAAAAGACGATAAAAAAAAGTAAGTGTTTCAAATCTTAACTTTTTTTAACTTAAAATAATTATAAAGTGATTAATTAATTTTCGAATTTATTCTACATTTGAATAAATACTAACCTGATGGAAAAAAAGTACACCGATTATGATAAGCTCAACCGTCTATTGGTTGCAAGTTTTGAAGCGGAAAAGCTTTATTACAATGCCGCTCAAGATGCACAAACCACAGATTTAAAACGGTTTTTGAACTACATGGCTGTAGAGAGAAATCGAATGAGCCATAACATATCTAATGAGTTACATTCTAGAGATATTGAGCCTTTAAAACAAGATGCAGAAAAAGGTAATATTGATCGAACTTGGCAAGAAATTAAAGAAGCACTAGAAAGTTTTAATGCCGAAATAATAATAAATCAATGCATCTCTAGAGATTTAAATAACATTAAAAGATATGATGAACTTCTAGAGCGTAACGCATTGCCAGAATCTATTTTAGATATGTTAGCAAAGCAGAAGAAACAAATTTTGTGGTATATAAAACAAGCTGAACAACATAAAAAAGATCCTTTTAAAAAACCAGTGCCAAATGAAGACACTGAAAAAAAAACTTCAAATAATAAAGATGACGATGATGGAAAGGTCATCTCTTTAAAAGCAATATAAATAAAAGCCTTACAACATATTGTAAGGCTTTTTCAGTTTTAATATCTTTAGCTCAAATTAAAACGAGTATATGAACAAACCTTTAAAAATATTTCTATGGTTTATTGGAAGTGTTATAATTTTAGCGCTTCTTTTCATTTTTGTAGCAAGTCCTTTAATTAAAAAAGGAACAAAAAAACACAGTCCAGAGCAGCATATTACTTTTAATCAAGGTGACTTAGAGCTTAAGGCGTTTTATAGTAGTCCTTCAAAAAAAGGAAGGAAAATATTTGGTGAATTAGTTCCCTACAATGAAGTTTGGAGAACAGGTGCTAATGAAGCTACTACATTTACAACAAATAAAGATTTAATTATAGATAATCAAGAATTACCAGCTGGAAAATACACGTTGTGGACGATACCTGGAGAAAACTCTTGGAAAGTAATATTTAATAAAAAAATGTATGGTTGGGGGGTAAAAGTAACAGATAGAAAAGCCTCTAGAGAACCAGAATATGACGCTTTAATAACAGAAGTTCCTGTTTCAAAAAGTATAAATGTTACTGAAAACTTTTCGATTCAATTTTCTGAATCTCCACCAAATACAATAATGATTCTTTCTTGGGATAATATAGTTATCCCTGTAAAAATGCAACAAAAATAAATGTAAAAAGCCCTCAATTTGAGGGCTTTTTACATTTATTAAAATATTGAATTTATTCGTCTAATAATAAATTTAATGTAACAGTAATATTATCTCGGGTTGCTTTAGAAAAAGGACATATTTCGTGAGCTTTGTTAATTAATTCTTCTCCAGTTTTTACATCCACACCAGGAATATAACAATCTAAAGTAGCTTCAAGAAATGCTCCGTCCTCATCTTCACAAAATCCAATAGTTGCAGATACACTAAAGTCTTCACTTAACTCAATTCTTTTCTTTTTTGCAATAACTTGAACAGCTCCTCCAAAACAAGCAGAATAAGCACAGCCAAACAGTTGTTCGGGATTAGTACCTTCACCTCCGTCACCTCCCATAGATTTTGGAACCGATAATTTTAAATCTAGTTTTCCATCTTCTGTAGATGCGTGACCGTTTCTTCCTCCAACCGTGGTAGAAGTTGCTTCATATAAAGTTTTCATTTGTAAATTTTTAAAATTTATTAATTCCAAGATACTACGTAAATATGGCTTTTTAAAACCTATATTCATAAATTTGTCATAAATTCACTCCGTGGCAAACAAGAAAAAACATACTAGCGCTTTAAAAGAAAAAGATGGTATACTCCACCCTAATTCGGTAAGTGAAAAATCTGCCGAGTTACTTAAATTAAATCGCAAAAAAAATCCTTCAAATAAAGAGCTTATTTCTGGAGTTCTTAATGGTAATAAAACAGCTTTAAGCAGGTCTATTACATTAATAGAAAGTACTGCATTAAAACATCAATCTCAAGCAAAAGAAATAATTGAAGCTTGTTTACCTCACGCAAATAAATCTATTAGAATTGGAATTACAGGTGTGCCGGGAGTTGGAAAAAGCACATTTATAGAGCAATTTGGAAAACTTCTTACATCCCAAGGTAATAAAGTTGCAGTTTTGGCCGTAGACCCCAGTAGTACTTTAAGTAAGGGAAGTATTTTAGGAGATAAAACCAGAATGGAAGAATTGGTTAAAGACTCTAATGCTTTTATAAGACCCTCTTCTAGTGGTGACTCTTTAGGAGGTGTAGCTCGTAAAACAAGAGAAGCAATTATTTTATGCGAAGCTGCTGGTTTTAATACTATTATTATTGAAACCGTAGGTGTTGGTCAAAGTGAAACAGCGGTTCATTCTATGACAGATTTCTTTTTACTATTAAAACTTGCTGGAGCTGGTGATGAATTACAAGGAATTAAACGCGGAATCATGGAAATGGCAGATGCCATAGTAATTAATAAAGCCGATGGTGAAAATATAAAAGCCGCTAAACTTGCTAAATCTGAATTTAATAGAGCTTTACATCTTTATCCTCCCAAAGAAAGTGGTTGGATTCCTAAAACATTATTATGTAGTGCAATTAAAAATGAGGGCATTGAAGCAGTTTGGGAATTAATAATAAATTACGTTACTGAAACCAAAGAGAAAGAATACTTTCAACATAAAAGAAAAGAACAAAACAAATTCTGGCTATTACAAACTATCGAAAATTCATTAAAAAGTGATTTTTTCAGAAATATTGCAGTTAAAAAAGAATTAGAAATACAATTAAATCTTCTCGATCATAATGCTACCACTCCTTTTGAAGCAGCACATAAGATATTAAGCCTTTCAAAATAAATTTTATAATTGTCATCAATAAAAAATTACTTGTAATAAAGTTACTAGTTGTATTGCGACTCACATCTGTAATTTTATAAAGAATTATAAAGCTATTTATTTTGTATAAAATTTTCCTTAAACCAAGTCACTTGAGCTTCCAATCCCCTATTTAATGTAGTGGTTGGATTATAATTAAGTAGTTTTCTAGCTTTATCAATATTTGCCTTAGTACGTGATTGATCACCAGCGCGAGGCGGCTTATTTTCTATAGAAATTTTAACATTTAAAATCTTTTCGACTGCAGTTATTCCCTGTGCCGTAGTATTTTCCACCTCAGTTCCTAAATTAAAAATTTCGCCGTTACAAATTTCATCCTTTCCTATTACACTTACAATACCGTCTACAATATCCTGTACGTAAGTAAAACTCCTTAAATGTGATTCACTTCCCTTAAATAATGGAAATGGTTTATTATTTAGTGCACAATCAATTAATCGTGTATATAACTTATCTGGGCGTTCTCTAGGACCATAAACAGAATATAAGCGTAAAGATGTAACCTTTAACTTTCCTTCTCTAGATTTTGCAAGTGCTAATTGTTCTGCAGCCAATTTTGTAACTCCATACCAAGAAGCTGGTTTAGGTGGTACACTTTCAGGAAAAGTAGCTTCAAGTCCATAAATTGAAGAAGTGCCAATATTTACAAAAAAAGGCTTTTTATTAAGTGTTTCCGAAAATTCAAGCAAGCGTTGAGTAGCAATAATATTATTTGAAAAATAATCTTCGAATGTAGAAGTATTTGAAATTCCAGGATGTGCCGAAAAATGAAAAATATAATCTATTTCATGTGGTAAAACTTCAATTAAAGTATCTGTTCGCAAATCAACTTTTTTAATTAAAATGTTTTTATCTGAAAGTTCTTTTGCGTTAAGTTCCTTTAATTTAACATCATAATAGTTTGAAAAATTATCAACACCAATTACTTCATGACCTAACATTTTTAGCCTTTCTGAAGTGTGTGAACCTATAAATCCGGCAGCGCCTGTAACTAAAATTTTCATATATCAATTTACATCTGCAAAATAACATCTTTTTTATGGTTCTCTTTTAAAATCACGAATTTGTTGAAAAAAGAAATACTTTTGCAGAAATCTTTACAAAGCCAACATGTACGAGTTTACTATTATTGTACCAGTATACAATGAAGAAGATAACCTAGAAAGGGTTGAAAAAGAATTACTTGAATATACTAAAATTGCAACCAAAAAAACAGCTATCTTATTTGTTAATGATGGTTCTAAAGACAAAAGCCAACAGCTAATTGAGGCTATTTGTAATCGTAATGAGGCATTTCAGTATATAAATTTCAAAGAAAACAGAGGATTAAGTGCTGCTATTAAAGCAGGTTTTGACACTATAAACACACCATTGTTAGGTTATATAGATTCAGATTTACAAACAGCTCCAGAAGACTTTAATTTATTACTTCAACATATAACAGAATACGATCTCGTAACCGGAGTTAGATCTAATCGTAAAGATTCGTTCGTAAAAAACATGTCCTCAAAAATAGCTAATGGCATACGTCGTGCATTTACCCATGATGGTATGGATGATACCGGCTGTCCATTAAAAGTTATTAAAACAGAATATGCCAAACGAATACCAATGTTTAAAGGATTACATAGATTTTTACCTGCCATGATTTTACTTCAAAATGGTAAAGTATTACAAGTTCCTGTGCAACATTTCCCTAGGATTGCGGGTACAGCAAAATTTGGTTTATGGAACCGTTTATTAGGTCCATTATTAGATTGTTTTGCATATTTATGGATGAAGAAAAAATACATCAACTACGAGATTAAAAGTAAAGGATGAGCAATTGGCTTATTTATAGTATTGGTTTTTTAGCACAAATTCTCTTCTCTGGGAGATTGATTCTACAATGGATTTTATCTGAAAAAAGCAAACGAATTGTTACCCCTTCTCTGTTCTGGAAATTAAGTTTATTAGCTTCATTTCTATTATTTGTATATGGTCATCTGCGCGATGATTTTGCAATTATGTTAGGACAAGCATTAACGTATTATATCTATATACGTAATCTTCAATTACAAGGAGAATGGAAAAAATCTCCAAAAATTATTCAATGGTTTTTATTAATTTTCCCTCTTATAGTTGTAATATATGCCTATAATAATGGTGAATATGATTTGGAACAATTATTTAAAAATGAAGCTATTCCAGTTTGGTTATTAATATTGGGTATAATTTCTCAACTTATTTTCACCTTACGGTTTATTTACCAATGGATGTATTCTGAAAAAACAAAAACCTCACAATTACCAGTTGGCTTTTGGCGAATGAGTGTACTAGGAGCTTCTCTTATTTTAACCTATGCAATTTTTAGAGCAGACCCCGTATTATTTGTAGGACATATCGCAGGATTAGTTATTTATATTCGTAATATCTTTATCTGGAAAAAACAAGTCAATGAGCAAGCTTAAGAACAATAACATATTACTTTTGGTATTGACTTGTATTGCCATTTTTTTTGTAAATCTTGATGCCATCTATGTAAATATTATGGAAGCAAGAAATTTTACCACTGCTCGAGAAATGTTACAAGATGGCAGCTGGCTTCTTACAACTCTTAATGGTGAAGCACGATATGAAAAACCACCATTACCTACGTGGTTAACAGCATTATCTGCAGCTATTTTTGGTTTAAAAAGTTTAACAGCAATGCGCTTACCAGCTGCATTAGTGACCCTTTTATTAGTTCTATTTACGTATAAAATTTCAGAAAGATTTACTCAAAATAAAACATACGCATTTATTAGTTCACTTATACTTACCACCTCATTCTATATAATCTTTGCAGGAAGAAATGGACAATGGGATATTTTTACCCACGGTTTTATGATGGTTACAATTTACCAACTCTTCTTGTTTTTTACTTCAGAAGAAAAAAAATATCAACACGCACTTATAGCTGCAATATTTTTTGGAATGTCTTTTATGAGTAAAGGCCCTGTTTCTTTTTATGCATTACTCCTACCCTTTTTAATTGCCTTTGGAATTGTATATAAATACAGAAAATTAAAATCCCGAATCCTTCCATTAATTTTGTTTCTATGTATTGGTTTTATTCTTTCTGGTTGGTGGCATTGGTACACCTTAACGTACGATCCGCAAGCCGCTGCAGAGATTACTCAAAAAGAAGCCACCAACTGGATAAGTTACGAGATTAAACCATTTTACTATTATTGGAGTTTCTTTACCCAAAGTGGTGTTTGGACAATTCCAGCATTTATTAGTTTGTTATATCCCTATTTAAAAAACAGAGTATTTAATAAAAAGGCATATAGGTTTACGTTTTTTTGGACAATACTATCAGTAATATTATTGTCTATTATTCCCGAAAAAAAATCGCGATACTTACTTCCAGTATTAATTCCTTTAGCATTAAATACAGGGTTTTATATTGAATATTTAATAAGAAGGTTTTCTGAAATTAAAGACAAGAAAGAAACTTTTCCAGTGTATTTTAATTTTGGATTAATTGCAAGTATTGGATTTGTTTTTCCAGTTGCAGGCTATTTTTTTCTGAAAGATGCTCTTGACGGAAAATGGGTCTGGTTTATTTTACTTTCTATAGTTCTACTAGTTATTGCGTATTTAATGATTCTTAATCTGAAACGTAAAAATATACGACCTGTTTTTTATTTAACTATTGCTTTTATAACTTCCATAATATGTTTTGGGATGCCAATGGCAAAAGCCATTACTATTAATACAGAATATAAAGAGCTCTCTTTATTAAACGATTGGCAGGCAAAAGAAAATGTATCTGTTTACGAGTTTACTTATTTTACTCCCGAGCTTATTTGGGATTATGGAAGTAGTATAGAAGTATTAGCAAAAAATGGGGAGATTAAAATACCATCCGAAAACAAATTTGCAGTTCTGGTAGCAGAAGAAGATACAGATCTTTTTCAAAAAACATTTGTAAACTTTAAATTGGAGAAAATAACACGTTACGATATGAATGCTAAAGGTCCTGGTGATCGATCACACAAAACACGACTTTATAGAGATTTATATTTGGTTACTAAGCCTTAAACTTCTTGTGAGCCCATTGTTGCAAGAAATACATTAACCATCCTATTATTGCACCAAAAAACATTCCTGTAATAAGATCTAATGGATAATGTACGCCAAGATATAATCTGCTATAAGCGGTAATAACTGCCCATAAAAGAAGTAAAAAAGGTAAATAATAGTATTTATTTTTCAGCAATAAGCCTAAAAAAACTGCTGCTGCCATAGAACTTGCGGCATGAGCAGAAAAATACCCAAATCTACCACAGCCATCTGCAACAAAGCGCATGGAGTCTTGTAAACTTTCTACCCTACAAGGACGGGGGCGTTGAATGCCATATTTAAACAAGCTTGCTATTTGATCTGTGGCAGTAATCATAACTGCTGCACAAACCATTATAATTAGTGTACCTTTTACACCATACTGTTTGTAAATAAGAAATAATAGAAGTGCATACAAAGGTATTGAAGACCATTTTTCGGTTACAAAAAGCCAAAAAGCATCCCATCTTTCACTTCCTAAATTATTAAGAAATAAAAATAACTCTGTATCATATTTTAATAGTTCTTCAATCATTCTCGTATCGAGCTATTTCGCGATCATAAAAGGCTGTGGCTTCACGAATAAAATTTTCTGTTTCTGTTTCCAGCTCTTTTTGATCGTGATTATCAAAATCTTCTAACCATTCTACCTCATCATCCTCTAGATTTATTATAAATCGAGGAAATTCGGTATGTATTACAAAAATAGCAGTTGGATAGTCGCTATTATCGCCAAGTAAGTATTTAGGAAACTCCATTATTTTAAGTGTATTAAGTTACTATTTCTTTATCTGTGAAAGTTTTTTCAGATTTTGCAATCATTTTTTTAGAAAGATAATTAAATCTAATAAAAAGAAGTATTGCCGATGCTGTTAGTCCTGCAAGTAACCCTATCCATATTCCAGAACTACCATAATTACTATACATACTTAGGTAAAAAGAAATTGGAAATCCTATAACCCAATATGCTATAAATGTAATAAACATTGGAATTTTTACATCTTGCATGCCACGTAATGCACCTAATGCAACAACCTGCAACGCATCACTTATTTGGAAAACTGCCGCTATTATTAATAATTTTGAAGCGATTGATACTACTTCAAAATTATCTGCAAAATTTATAGGATCGTCAAAATCTAAATACAATTTTGGCAATGCAACATTAAATATCATTAAAAGAATAGCAAATAATACTGCTAACACAGTTGTCAATAAAAAAATAGAAAAAGCTATTCGACGTAATTCTTTAAAGCGTTGCAATCCTTTTTGATTTCCTATTCTAATCATTGCCGTTACACTAAAGCCCATGGCCACCATAAAAGTCATAGAAGACAGGTTTAAAGCAATTTGATTTGCAGCTTGAGGATTTTTACCTAAAATACCAGAAAGCCAAATAGCTGCTGTAAAAACTGCTACTTCAAAAAACATTTGCATCGCAGATGGAAATCCTAAATTTAAAAGCTTTTTAAGCATTTTTTTGGTAAGTGTAAATATCTTTATGTTAATAACATACTCTCTTGATTTATAATGTTGTGAAAGCATAAACCATAAATAAGCTACCATTATAACTCGAGATGCTAATGTGCCTATTGCGGCACCTACCACGCCCATTTCTGGAGCACCTAACTTTCCAAAGATAAAAATGTAATTTAAAACCACATTTACCACATTGGCAACAATAGTTGCATACATTGGATATTTTGTCATCGACAAACCGTCACTAAATTGTTTAAAACCTTGAAAAATTATTAAAGGGATTAACGATGCTGCAACCAAGTTTAGATATGGCATTGCAAGATCCACTACTTCGGGAGGTTGCTTCATTGCATACATTAAAGGTTTTGCAAATAATACCATTATAAAAAGCAAAATTCCTAAAACACTACATAAAAAAAGACCGTGTTTAAATGAAGATTTACCTGCTTCAAAATTACCTTCACTATCAGCTTCGGCAATTAAAGGCGTAATAGCAGTAGAAAACCCAATCCCTAAAGACATTGCAATAAACATAAAACTATTTCCTAAAGAAACAGCGGCCAACTCTGCCGTTCCAAGTTGCCCTACCATAATATTGTCTACCAATGCGACAAGAGTATGCCCTAACATTCCTAAAATTACAGGTGTGGCTAGTATAATATTGTATTTAAATTCTTTCGTGTAGTTAGAGAGCAATGGAAACATTTTAAAGCTGCTAAGGTAAAAAACACATGGTATAAAAGGGTAAAACTTTATTATATTTAGAAAATAAAATTATATGCATGCAATCTAAAGCCACCACTCCAGAACAATACATAAATGAACTTCCAGAAGACAGAAAAGAAGTAATTAGTAGACTTCGTAAAACTATTCTTGAAAATTTACCTCAAGGATTTGAAGAGCAAATGGGCTATGGGATGTTAAGTTATGTAGTGCCTCATAGCAAATACCCAGACGGATATCATTGTGACCCTAGTACTCCACTACCCTTTATAAGTCTTGCATCCCAAAAGAACCATATTGGTTTTTATCATATGGGAATCTATAGTGATCCAAAATTATTAGAATGGTTTACAACAGAATATCCCAAACATGCCTCAAATAAACTTGATATGGGAAAAAGTTGTATTCGATTTAAAAATACCAATAAAATTCCATTTGAATTACTTGGGGAATTAGTTTCAAAAATGACTGCAGATCAATGGATAGCACACTATGAAAGTGTTATAAAGAACAAGTGATAAAAACAAAGTTTAATTTGATCAAGTTTTTAGAAAATCCTGAGCTTTTAATAACTTCGGAAGGTTTTAATTATACACCATTCTCTATTTACAAGGAAGAACTTTTAACTGAAGAGTTTATTTTTCCAGTAAACAAAATGATTGGCAAACAGGCGGAATCTTGTTTCCAATATTATTTAGAAAATTCTAAAATATATAACTTGTTAGTTGCAAATCTTCAAATTCAAGGAGTTAAAGCTACAATAGGTGAAATAGATTATATTGTTTTTAATACAAAAACAAAGCAGACAATTCATGTAGAATTAGCTTGTAAATTCTATTTGTATGATGAAAAGATTGACAACCTACAAAAAGCAAATTGGATTGGTCCAAATCGAAAAGATACTTTATTAGAGAAAAAAAACAAGCTAAAAGAAAAACAATTTCCATTGTTACATACTTCAGAAACTAATAGACTGTTAGAACAATTACAAATTGACACTAAAAATATTAAGCAACAATATTGCTTAAAAGTATTTTTATTTATTCCGAAGGAATTTCAAAAAGAAAAATTAGCTGTAGAATTTCAAAAATGCATAATTGGCTATTGGATAAAGATAAATGAGTTTATTTATAATAAGTATAGCACCTATGCAATTCCAACAAAAAAAGAGTGGTTACTTTCTCCTCAATCTATACAAAATTGGATTTCTTTTGAAGAAGCAAAATTAAAGATAATAGAGAGTTTAGAGAATAAAAAAGCCCCTTTAGTATATTCTAAAACCAAAGGAGCCATTGATCGTTTTTTTGTAGTCTGGTGGTAATTAATTTTTCACTGGACTCATAGACGTTTTGGTTCCGTATTTATCAAATAAATAAACTAAACTAGCCATAGTTGCGGCTCCTAATTCAAGTTCTCTTTTATTTACGGCATCAAATGTGTCACTCGCTGCGTGATGATAATCAAAATATCTTTGTGAATCTGGTCTTAAACCCGCTAATACCATTCCCTCTTTTTTAAGTGGTCCTATATCTGCACCGCTTCCTCCTTTTTCAAAATAATGAATTAAATAAGGTTTAAATAATGACTCCCAACTCTTTACTTGTTCAAAATTAGCATCGTCAATATCAAACGAAAAACCTCTTGGGGTAAATCCTCCAGAATCACTTTCTAAGGCAAAAATGTGATCTTCTTGTTTTAATTTGGCTTCTTCGGCGTATTTATTTCCTCCTCGTAATCCATTCTCTTCATTCATAAATAATACAACGCGAATGCTATGTTTTGGTTTGTAGTTAATCTCTTTAAATAGACGTAATACTTCCATAGATTGTACACAGCCAGCACCATCATCGTGGGATCCATCTCCTAAATCCCATGAATCTAAATGACCTCCAACTACAAAATATTTATTAGGATAGGTACTTCCTGTAATTTCTCCTATAACATTATAAGATTGTACGTCTGGGAGTGTTTGACAGTTTTGCTTAAAATAAAATTGTGTAGTTGGTAATAACTTTAAAGTATTACTTAAATAATCTGCACCTTTTGTACTTATCGCACAGGCAGGAATTCTTTGATTTGCAGGAGTATCACCATAACTCATAGCTCCAGTATGAGGAAAATCGTCTTGACTTAGGCTCATAGAACGAACTACAATACCTACTGCACCATATTTTGCTGCTTCCATAGCACCTGCATACCTTTGATCTACACAACCTCCATAAGCCTCGAAGGTGTGAATTAAATCTGCTTGCATAGGTCTATTGTAAAAAACTATTTTACCTTCTATATTTTCTCTACCGTAACGAGCTAAATCTTCAAGACCCTGAACTTCTATAACCTCGGCTTTAATTCCACCAGCTGGTGTTGCAACAGAGCCCCCTAAAGCACAAATATTTGTAATACTACTTTTTCCTGGTCCTGTTTCAAGGTATGCATACTCGGGAAGTCCTCTCGTCCATTTTGGAACCATAACTGGTTGCAACCAAACTTTATCTAATCCAAGTTTTTTTAATTCCTCTTCAGTATATTTTACAGCTTTTTCTGCATTAACAGATCCTGACAGCCTACCACCTATATTATTTGATAAGTAATCTAACCAATCGTAACTCTTTCCATTAAGTAAAGACATATCGTAGAGTTTTCTAATGGTAATAGAGTCTTCTACATTAACTTTTTGTGAAAAGCCTTGAGAAGTTATTGTTATTGTGAGTATAAAAAAAAGTAGGTTTTTCATTACTATTATATTTTCTGTTTTTATGAAGTTTAAAGCTTTTATTCGTTTTGAAGACGCTCTCTATATTCTGAAATCTGTGCTTTTATTTTTGGATCTAATTCTGGTTCTTTTATATCATCATACTTTTTCATTTCTTGAAGCATAATACTCGCTACAATTAAACGGGCTGTAGGTTTATCGTCTGATGGAACCACATACCAAGGAGCGTGAGGTTTTGATGTTCTATTTATTGCATCTTGATAACAACGCATATAATCATCCCAAAGTTCTCTCTCATCTAGATCACCAGGAGAAAACTTCCAGTTTTTATTAGGTTTATCCAACCTTCTAAGCTGTCTATTTTTTTGTTCTTCTTTAGAAAGATTCAAGAAAAATTTAAAGATGATAGTTCCGTTTTGAGCAATAGTCTTTTCAAAATTATTTATTTGTTCAAAGCGTTTATCCCAAAACTCATCATTAACATCTTTCACGTTATGTACATCTGGTAGATTTTCACCTAAAATGTAATTTGGATGCACTCTAGTAACCAATACATTTTCGTAATGAGTTCTGTTAAAAACCCCAAATTTTCCTCTTGCAGGTAAAGCAATGTAATGTCTCCAAAGGTAATCGTGCTTTTTTTCTAATTCTGTAGGAACTTTAAAGCTATGAACAACAACTCCTCTCGCATTAAAATCTTTAAAAACCTCACGGATAAGACTGTCTTTTCCTGCAGTGTCCATCCCTTGCAAACAAACTAAAACGGCATATTTACCATGAGCATATAATGTATCTTGTAATTTACCCAGTTTCTCACGGGTGTTTTCTAATTCTTCTTCTATAAGATTTTTTGAAGCGTTTAAATCAACAAATGATTTTGTTTCTGAAATTTTAATTTGTTTTGAAACTTTGTAATCTGAAATGTTGATATCCTTCATAATTATATTATTTACTTGCAAATAGTTTTACATCTTGTTCACTTACTTCTTGTCCTCCAAGAATAATTAGTCTCTCTATTACGTTTCTTAACTCTCTAATATTTCCTGTCCAGTCGTATTCTTGTAGAAGTTTTATTGCCTTTACAGAAAACTTTTTTGGGGAAGTTCCATGTTCCTCAGCGATTTTTTTTGCAAAATATTCAATTAATAATGGAATATCTTCTCTACGATCATTTAAAGCTGGAACTTTTATCAATATCACAGCTAGACGGTGGTATAAATCTTCTCTAAAATTTCCTTCTTCAATTTCCTTTTTAAGGTCTTTATTTGTAGCTGCAACTATACGCACATCTACTTTAATATCTTTATCACTACCAACTCGTTGTACTTTATTTTCTTGCAATGCACGTAAGACTTTTGCTTGAGCAGATAGGCTCATATCTCCCACTTCGTCTAGAAAAATAGTTCCTCCATTTGCTGCTTCAAATTTACCAGCACGATCTTTATTAGCTGAAGTAAAAGCACCTTTAACGTGTCCAAAAAGTTCACTTTCTATAAGTTCATTAGGAATTGCCGCACAGTTTACTTCTATCATGGGACCTTTAGACCTTTCACTTTTTTGATGAATCCAATGAGCTACTAATTCTTTTCCAGTTCCATTAGGACCGGTTATAAAAACACGTGCTTCGGTAGGAGCTACTTTCTCTATCATTTCTTTTATATGAGAAATTGCTGGAGACTCTCCTATCATTTCATAATTTTTACTCACTTTTTTCTTTAAGCGAGTATTTTCTACCACAAGTTCTTTTCTGTCTAATGCAATGCGAACAGTATTTAAAAGTCTATTTAAATCTGGTGGTTTCGATATATAATCAAACGCGCCTAAACGCATAGTATTAACTGCTGTATCCAAGTCGCCATGACCAGATATCATTACCATAGAAGTTTCTGGTTTAATTTTTTTAACAGCTTCTAGTACTTCAACACCATCCATTTTTGGCATTTTAATATCACAAAGTACAAGATCGTAATCTTCTTTTTTTATGAGTTCTATACCCATAAGTCCATCTTCTGCCTCTGTAACCTCGTAGCTATCGTTTTCTTCGGTAAGTATTTTAACTAACACACGACGAATAGCCGCTTCATCTTCTATTATAAGAATTTTTGACATTAATATTTAAATTTTATACCGGTTCTAAAATAAAAAGAATTTTCTTCATTAATTGTATAAACGTTTTCTCCATCTGGATCACGCAGTCTAAATTCTGTATAAACTGAATGTGCTCCATAAGCATAAAAAAGTAAATGCTTAGTGAAAAAATGTTCGTATCCTAAACCTAAAACTGCAGTTGTCATAGAGATATTTGCTGCAACTTTATCTTCTACCAAAAAATTATTTTGAATGTTTCCGAAGAAATTATCCAATGTTGCGTAGGCTTGAATAGCATCCTTATGATTATCATTTAAATAATGACGAATATTTGTTTTTGGCACCCCAATAGTATAGGTCCAGTTAGGATGAAATTCTTTATTAAAGTTTACTAAAGGTAACGGAAAATTTCTGCCAGGTGTTGTAGAATAGGTTAATCCAAGAATAAGCCGAGAAGGTTTTTCTACCCCTTCGCCATCATTATCTCGAATTAAATAAACTGCTCCATCGTAAATAAAATCATCTCCAGAAGGGCTAGTCTCTAGATTAGACTGAACGCTAATACCTGCTTTTGCTCCTATTCTCCACAATTCACTTATTTTAAAAGTATATCCAAGATATCCATCCATACGTTGTACAGAGCCTACGGGGTCATTTCCAAAATTAGCAAAGGCAGCTCTATCTTCTATATCTTGAATATTAATATCTACATATCTATATTCTAAACCAATTACCAAAAAGGTCTTTTTTTCTTTATTAATAGGTATTGGCGCTTGTATTAGTGCCCTATATCTATTTATTGAATTATTAGACTTGGAAAAAGGCATGTATAAATATTCAACTCTTGCTAAATCTGTGGTTTGTGAAAAAGAAAAAAAAGATGTAGTAATTAAAACCAAAATAAGCATTGCAAATTTTAGTTTGGATTTTTTATTGTTTTTCATTTAAAGGTGTCTCCTTATTTAAGTTTGTTTGATATATATGAACATCTCTTTGAGGAAATGGAATTGTAATATTATTATCTCTAAAAAGTTGGTCAATTCTAAAACGTATTTCACTTTTTATCCTTGGGTCTGAAAAACTGTCGTTTAAAAAAAACAGTACGCTAAAAACCAAAGCAGAATCTGCAAAATCTTCGAATAAAACAAAGGGCTTAGGGCTTTTTAAAACCCCTTTTTGTTTTGCTACACTCTCCAACAAAAGTTGTTCTACCTTTTTTGTATCACTACCATATGCAACTCCTACTCTTACAAGTTCTCGAGTGGTTTTATGGTTTTGAGTATAGTTAAATATTGTTTCTGTTATAAACTTATGATTAGGTATAATTATTATCTTATCGTCTCTTGTTATAGCTCTTGTTGTTCTTAACTTTATGTCTATTATGCGTCCTACCTTGCCTTCTACTTCTATTATATCTCCAACTAACAATGACTTGTCAATTATTATAAATATTCCCCCAATTACATCTTGAAAAAGTTCTTGAAGTGCTAAACCCAAACCCACTAATAGCGCGGCAGAAGCTGCAAGAAAAGGAGTAACATTAACCCCCGCTAAACTTAAAATTGCAAAAACAACAACAATGTAGGTGATGTATTTAATAAACTTAAAAACACTAATAAACTTAAGTTTATCTGTAGTATCCATTTTACGAGTAAATAGTAAACGAATACCTTTTAATATAAAGCTAGCTATAACAAAAGATATTATTACTAATAGCAATAATCCTATAGTAATATTAATTTCTTTTGCTCCTTCACCATAATGAAATCCAAGATTTAAAAAATCTTTAATCCCACCCCATATATCGTCTGTTACAACCTCTGTTATTTTTTCAGCAACTTTTTCTTGCATCGCAATTAGTATTTAAGCCACTTTAAAAGCTCTTTATAGCTAGGTTTTTTACCATACATTAAAATACCTACTCTGTATATTTTTGCTGCAAACCAAACTGTACCTATAAACGTAGCAAATAAAATAACTACCGAAACAATTTGTTGCCATATAGGAACCCCAAAAGGAATTCTCATTAACATCACGACAGGCGATGTAAATGGTATATACGAAAATATTTGAGATACGGTTCCGTGCGGATTTTCAATTACTGTAAAAAATCCTACATATACAGCTAATATTAAAGGCATTAAAATAGGCATCATAAATTGCTGCGTATCTGTTTCACTGTCTACAGCTGCTCCAATAGCTGCATATAAAGATGCATACAATAAATATCCTCCAATAAAAAAGAGAATAAACATGATAATTAAATTTGCGATTGGTAAATTCATCACTGCCATATACGCTTGTTCAATAAATTCTGGAGAATTTGCATCAACACCACTTTGAGACATCATTTCTTGTTGTTCTTGCATTGCCGATGGATCTATTCCAAATACTAACGTCATTACAACAGATAATATTCCTATAAGTATTACCCAAGCTAAAAATTGAGTAATTCCCGCTAAAGAAGTCCCAAATATCTTTCCTAATAGTAATTTAATTGGTTTTACTGAAGATATAATTACCTCTATAATACGGCTTGTTTTTTCTTCTATAACACTACGCATAATCATGTTACCGTAAATAATAATAAACATGAATAATAAATAACCTGCTGCGCCACCAAAAATAAGTTTCGCAATAGAATCTATTTTTGAGGTTTCTTGACCTTTAAAAGTTTCTTGATTGGTTTCAATTTTAATACGAAGTGATTTAATTGTTTCTGAATCAATCCCTGCTTCTTTTAATTTTAAAGTATTTACCTGTTCCTCAATCGTGTTTTCTATATTGTCTAATAAACTTAATGAGGGAGATTCTTCAGAATAAAAAGTCGTCATTTTTGAAAGTTCATCAATGTTTTCCGTTTTAGGAATGTATAGTAAGCCATAAATTTCAGAATTTTCAGCTGTTTTTTTTGCTTCGGAAAGTGATACACCATAAATAGGATTAAATTTTAAAACTTCAGAATTTTCAAATTTAGTGGCAAATAAGCCGCTTTCATCCAAAACGGATATTGTTCTAACTTTATCGTTATTAACACTAGACAAATAACCAACTAGAGTAAAAATACCAACAAAGATTAAAGGGCTTAAAAAAGTCATTATAATAAAAGACTTATTACGCACTTTGTTTAAATATTCTCTTTTTATAATAAGTGAAAGATGATTCATGTTGTCTTTGATTAGTTTTTTTGAACTGTTTCAATAAAAATGTCGTTTGCCGAAGGAATTACTTCTACAAAATGAGTTAGCTGACCTCTAGAGGTTAAAAAACTCACAAGATCATTAGGAGAATCTGCTTCTGGAATTTTTATTTTATATTGTAATTCTTCATCAATACTTTTAAAAGATGCTGGTGAAATGTCAAAACGATCTTTAAGTAATTGAGAAACTTCAGCTTTATTTGCAGTTTTTAAACCAATTTCAAAAGTGTTTGACCTATATGCTCTTTTTATATCTATAAGCTTACCATCTAGTATTTTATTTGACTTATGGATTAAAGCTATATGATCACACATCTCTTCAACAGACTCCATACGATGTGTAGAGAATATAACTGTAGCTCCCTCATCTCTTAATTTTAAAATTTCATCTTTTATAAGGTTAGCGTTTATAGGATCAAACCCACTAAAAGGTTCATCAAAAATTAACAGTTTTGGTTGGTGTAATACAGTAACTACAAACTGTATTTTTTGGGCCATACCTTTGGATAATTCCTGTATTTTTTTATTCCACCAATCGCCTATTTCAAGACGATCAAACCAATATTTTAATCGTTCTCTAGCTTCTTGCTTAGAAAGTCCTTTTAATTGGGCTAAATACAATGCTTGTTCGCCAACCTTCATAGACTTATAAAGTCCTCTTTCTTCAGGTAAATATCCAATATTTTGAATATGTTTTGGTTGTAAAGGTTCGCCATCTAAGAGTACGTGGCCACTATCTGGCATTGTTATTTGATTTATAATACGAAGAAAAGTAGTTTTACCAGCGCCATTGGGACCTAATAATCCAAAAATACTTCCTTTTGGTACTTCTATTGACACATCATTTAATGCTTTATAATCACCAAACGATTTGGAAATATTATTGGCTACTAAAAGTTTTTCCATAGTTTTTGTTCTGTTTTGTAAATATATTGATTTGAGTGCGAAGCTTTATTAATATTAAGAGTAATTTAAAATAGTTTGTATAAATAAATAGGTGTTTGTTACATTAAAAGCCAATGAATTGATGAAGTATCGTGTTTTTATTATTTTGTAAATTCGAAATAAAAAGGTCTAAAAACAAAACCCACCCTTTAAATAAATTAAAGGGTGGGAAAAAAATTGCTATGAAAAAGAAAAATTACCACTACTAAGAAGTAGTGATAATCAAATATAGTTAAAATTATTAAATTAACGTTTATTTAAGAAAACATATCCTTAACTTTTTCAAAGAATGACTTGTCTTCTTTTTCAGGTTTAGGCTGAAAATGTTCGTCTTTACTCATCTTTTCAAAAAAATCTTTTTGTTCTTTTGTAAGTGTCTTAGGCGTCCATACATTAACATGCACTAATAAATCTCCAGTACCATAACCATTAATACTTGGAATACCTTTATTACGAAGTCTTAAAATTTTACCGCTTTGTACTCCAGAATCTATAGGTATTCTTACTTTTCCAGTAACCGTATCTATTTCTTTGGTAGAACCTAAGGCAGCTTCTGAAAAGCTTATATATAAATCATAATGAAGATTGTCACCTTCTCTTTGCAAAGCAGCGTGTGGAATTTCTTCTATTGCTACTAATAAGTCACCAGCTATTCCATTTCCTGGAGCATCGTTTCCTTTTCCAGTTACTTTTAATTGCATTCCGTCAACTACACCTGCTGGAATCTTAATTGAAACTGTTTCCTCTGTAGATAACATTCCTTGAGAATCTGCATTGGCTGGTTTTTTATCAATTATTTGTCCGCTTCCACCACATGTACTACAGGTTGCAGAAGTTTGCATTCTACCTAAAATTGTATTTTGAATTCTAGTAACTTGACCTTGACCGTTACAGGTACTACAGGTTGTATAGGTGGTTCCCTGTGCTACTTTTTTTCTTTTTACTTTTATTTTTTTCTCTACACCATTAGCAATTTCTTCAAGAGTAAGTTTAACACGTATACGTAAATTACTACCCTTAACCACACGTCGACCGCCGCCACCGCCAAAACCACTAAAACCGCCAAAACCACCGCCACCAAAAATATCTCCAAACTGACTAAAGATATCATCCATGTTCATACCGCCGCCGCCAAAACCGCCAGATCCATCAAAAGCTTTGTGCCCAAATTGATCGTAACGTGCTCTCTTATCTTGATTACTTAATACCTCATAGGCTTCTGCTGCTTTTTTAAACATTTCTTCAGCTTTTGAATCTCCAGGATTTTTATCTGGATGAAACTCAATCGCTTTTTTACGATATGCTTTTTTTATTTCGGCTACAGAAGCATTTTTTGATATGCCTAATATTTCGTAATAATCTTCTTTCATCTGTTTGTTTTGCTGCTTATTAAGTTGTGGCTACTAAATCCAAGGTTTATTTAAAAAAAAGGAAGCACTTTATTGACCTATAACAACTTTTGGATAGCGAATAATTTTATCTCCTAACGTATACCCTTTTTCTATAACATCTATAATCTTTCCTTTAAGATCATCATTGGGCGCAGGAATTTGTGTAATTGCCTCGTGCAAATCTGCATTAAAAACATCTCCTTGCTTGGTTTCCATATCTTGTAAACCTTTGGCTTTTAATGTTTCTTTTAATTTATTGCTAATTAATTCAACTCCTTTTAAGAGACTATCATCTTCTGCTTTTTCAATTTCTTTAATAGCACGATCAAAATCATCCATTACCGGAAGCATAGAAACTATTACTTCTTGACCCGCTGTTTTAAACAATTCTATACGTTCACGTCCTGTACGCTTTTTGTAATTTTCAAATTCAGCAAAAAGACGCAAATATCTATCTTTTTCTACTTGTAATTTTTCTTGAGCCTCTAATAAAGGATCAACTTCAGAAACTTCTTCTTGTTCTATATTCTGTTCTAAGTTATCAGTTTCAGTTGCTAACAATTCATCTTCTATTAGCGTTTCTTTGTTTTTATCTTTCTTACTCATAAATGAGGACATTTTCAGTTTTAAAAGGAGGGTGCAAAAGTACTGCCATTTCTTTTAAAATGTCAAAATGTCATTGTATTATTTTAATATTTATTTAAGAAATAAGACATATAAGATGAATACTTTTGCATGACAAAACCAAAAACGTAAAAATAAAATGAAAAAAGCATTTTTAAATATTGCTCTTATAGCTTTAGTAATTGTAACTGCTGTATCTTGTAAAGACAACAAAGAAACATCAACTCCTGTAGAAGATGTTGCAGTTGCTGCAGAAACAGCTATAGATTATAATGTAAACACAGAAAAATCTCAAATTCTTTGGGAAGGAAGCAAACCAACTGGAAACCATAATGGGACAGTTAAATTAGCTTCTGGAGCACTTATGGTAACTAATGGAACTATTGAAGCCGGTAAGTTTTCTATTGACATGGCATCTATCACAGATTCAGATCTTGAAGGTGACATGAAAGCTAACTTAGAGGGTCACCTAAAAGGAACTGTAGAAGGTAAAGAAGGTGACTTTTTTGATGTAACTAAGTATCCTTTCGCAACTTTTGAAATGACAGGTATTGAAGACAGAAATGGTAAATCTTATGTAAAAGGAAATCTTACTATTAAAGAAAAAACTAATGGTGTTGAGTTTCCAGCTACAGTTACTATGGATGAAAACACAATTACTTTAACAAGTGAGCAATTTGAAATTGATAGAACAAAATGGGATATCAATTTTAAATCTAAATCTGTTTTTGATGATTTGAAAGATAACTTTATCAGTGACGAAATGAAAATTACTGTTATGTTAGTTGCTAATAAATCATAATTAGGTAAAAAACACAATAAAAAAGGCGCCAAATGGCGCTTTTTTTATTTAAAGCAAATCGTTTAAAGCATTATCTATATTATAATATTTAAAATTATATCCTATTTCTTCTAGTTTTCTTGAACTTACTAATTGACCTTCTAATACAAGAGTGGCCATTTCTCCCAAAATTAATTTAAGCATAAATCCAGGAACATTAGGAAGCCAAAAAGGAACTTCAAGATGTGAAGCAATTTGTTTGGTTAATTTATAATTGGTAACTGGATTGGGTGCTACAGCATTATAAACTCCCTCCAATTCGTTATGTAATATAAAACTGTAAATTGCAACTATATCATAAAGATGAATCCAAGATTGCCATTGATCTCCACTTCCTAATGGCATAGCTATTCCTGCCTTAATAGGTTTAATTAATTTTGGAAAAGCACCTTCTTCATTTGCAAAAACTACTCCAGTTCTTACTTTAGCTACTTCCATTCCTAAGCTTTTAAATTGATCTGCAGCTGCTTCCCATGCAACCACAACTTCCCCTAAAAAATTAGGGTCTATTTCGGTACTTTCTTCTGTGTAAAGATTTGTTGTTGAACTTTTGTAAATGCCAACTCCACTAGCAGAGATAAAATGAGTAATATTATGTTCTATACTTCGTAAAGATTTAAAAATTAGATTTGCAGTTTCTGTCCTACTTCCTAATATTATTTTTTTATATTTTTTTGTCCATCTTTTAGATATGGATGCACCAACAAGATTAATTATAGCCGTTACATCCTTAAAAGCTTCATTATCAATTTCACCTTTTTGAGGATTCCAATAAAATCCTTTATAGTTTGAACGATTTTCTATCTTTTCTTTAGAAGTAGTAAAATAATGTACTGTGATTCCTTCACTATTGCATTGCTTTACCAGTTCACTTCCTATTAAACCTGTGGCACCGGTAACTAAAATTTTCATTAACTTTTTTATTTAAAGTTACAGATAACAATAGTAAACTACAAAGGTCTTAACGCAACATTATGATTAAAAATTAATGAGGTTTTGTAGCCCTTAACATCTCTCTTTTTCCAGGTGGCCCAGGCAGTCTTTCAATAACAAATCCTACTTCTTGCATTGCACGCCTTACACTTCCTTTTGCGGCATATGTAACTAATACACCACCAAACTTTAAAGCATTAAACATAGTTTCAAAAACAGTAACTGTCCATAATTCTGGTTGTACTCTTGCTCCAAACGCATCAAAATAAATTAGATTATAAGCCTCTTTATCATTTATTTCTGAAAAAAATTGCTTTCGTTTAGTAAGTTGGAAATTTGTTTGAATTACTGAAGCTTTTTCCCAAGGTACTGTATGCAATTTTGTGAAATCTATTTCTGAAGCTTTCAATAAATGTGAATAATTTAATCCTTCAATTTCTGAAAATTCTACAGGATAAGCTTCTACTCCTGTGTAGTTTATATGTAGTTTTTTATTTTTTTGTGCTTCTAATAAGGTAAGAAAACAATTTAGCCCTGTACCAAAACCAATTTCTAATATTGAAATGACTTGCGGGCTATTAATTGTATTAAAATAAGTTAATCCGGTATTTATAAAAACGTGTTCTGCTTCTGCAATTGCACCATGTTTTGAATGGTATTGCTCATTCCAATCCGGGAGATGGATTGTTATAGATCCATCTCCGGTGGTGAGTAAAACTCGTTTCATTAAATTATGTTATTCTTGATTTTCTACAGCTTCAGTAGCTGGAACTAATACTCCAGACGACTCAAAAGACAATGTTCTTTTAGGTTCTGTAATTGCAGCAATTTCTTCTTTTGTTTTACCAGCATCTTCAGCATAATGACGTTGCTCTTCTACACTCATTTCTTCAACAAAAGCTTTTCCTTCCATTATAACTTCTTGACCAGCAATATCTTTTGGCATAAAGAATCCATAATCTTTAAACTTTACCATTGCTTCTTCTCCTTCTCCAACATTTACTTTCATCCAGCATCCTTTATTTTGGCAAACTTCTTTAACATCTGCGCTAAATTTTAATGTAACTGTATCTCCAGGCTTAAGGTTCTTATATTTTTCCATTATTTCAGCCTTTGTAAGTACTGCCTCATTTGTAATTTCGTCACCAAATGATTGGTAATTCATTGCAGTATTCTCTGCTACTACAACTTCTTCTTCAACAGTTTCTTTTTTATTTCCGTTGTTACAACTTATTAATAAAGCTGTTATTGATAGTGCTAATAGTATTTTTTTCATTGTAAATTTTTGGTTAAACTATTGTTTTATAAGATACTGCAATTTTATTAATTTTTTTCGTTTATAGAGGCTATTTTTTTGACTATTTTTACATTTCAAACATATATGCATGAACGATATTAATTCACAAAAGGTTATTGTAAAAAAAATTGAAAAATCAAGAATAGATCAGGTAGATTTTGATAATCTGGTATTTGGTAATACTTTTTCAGACCATATGTTTGAATGTGATTATAAAGATGGTGCATGGCAAAACCCTACGATTAGACCTTACGGACCGTTAACAATTTCTCCTGCTGCTAAAGTTTTTCATTACGGGCAAGCAGTGTTTGAAGGAATGAAAGCTTACAAAGACGAAAACGGTAAAGTTTTTCTTTTTAGACCAGATGAAAACCACAGGCGTATTAACAAATCGTCTGTTAGAATGGCAATACCCGAATTTCCGAAGGACATATTTTTTGAAGCCATGCATAAGTTAATAGACTTAGATAGAGAGTGGGTAAGACCTGGTTTAGGAAACTCATTATATATTCGTCCATTTGTTATGGCTACACAGGTGGGAGTTTCTGCTTCACCTTCTACAGAATATAAATTTATGATATTAATGTCTCCTGCTCAAGCCTATTATACTGGCGATGTTAAAGTTGTTATAGCAGAACAATACAGCCGCTCTGCAAATGGAGGTGTGGGTGCTGCAAAAGCAGCTGGTAATTACGGAGCACAATTTTTTCCTACCAATTTAGCACGAGAAAAAGGTTTTCAACAAGTAATATGGACAGACGCAAACGAACATAAATACTTGGAAGAAGCAGGTACAATGAATGTTTTTTTCAGAATTAATGATACTTTACTTACAGCTCCTACTAGTGATAGAATATTGGACGGTGTAACTAGAAAGAGTGTTATTGCTATTGCCGAAAAACAAGGTATCCCAGTAGAAGTAAGACCTGTTTTAGTATCTGAACTTGTAGCGGCCTCAGAAAATGGTACTTTAAAAGAAATATTTGGAGCAGGAACTGCTGCAGTAATAAGTCCTGTAAGTGCTTTTAGCTATCAAGATCATGTGTATGATATTCCTGCACAAGAAAATGGATATGCTTCTAGATTTAAAAAAGGGCTAATGGAAATTCAATATAATATTGCTGAAGATCCATTTGGTTGGAGATACGAGGTATAAGTAATTATAGAACTATTTATCTAATATAGCTTTTATATTAGGTTTAAAATAGTTTGGTCCTTTAAGTACCTTTCCATCTTCACGATATATTGGTTTTCCATTTGCACCCAATTTACTCATATTGCTTTTTTGTATCTCATTAAACACTTCTTCAATTTTATATTGCATACCGTGTTCTATAATAGTACCGCAAAGTATATAAAGCATATCCCCTAATGCATCAGCAACTTCTACTAAATCATTTGCATTTGCTGCTTCAAGATATTCTTCGTTTTCTTCTCGCATCAACTCATAACGTAGAAGGTTTTTTTTAATACCAAGGTCTGCTACTGGCGATGTGTTACTACCTAATCCAAAAGCATCGTGAAATTCTTTAACGGCTGCTATTTTATTCTTCATATTTATTGTTTGTATAGGTGGGTACCTTTTTAATTAATATTATTTTTGCGTTCGTAAAACTACAAATTTATGTTCACTACCGGTCAGTTGATTTTTGCAATATTATTTTTTATAGCTTTTGTAATAGTTATAATATTCAGTTATAAAAAAGACAAAATTTCTCATAAAAAATATTACAAAGGAAGTTTTTGGATTCTCATTGGTTTTATACTTTTTGTTCTATTTCTTTTAGGTATAAAAATATTTCTAAGACAATAAGTAATAACTATCTATATACATAAAAATTGCGGATTTCACAATTTGTAAATTCACGTTTATCATTCTATATTAGTAAAAAATACCCAGTAATGGGTATTTTTTTTAACTATAAAACAAATGATTTTTACTGAATAAACCACAAAATTTATAATGCCAACATATTCTCATATATATAATGGAGAGCTCATAGAATTTAATTTAGTCGAAGATGCTTTAGTTATAGAAAAAAGAAATACTGTAAACAAAGGAGTATTTGCAAGTGCTATGAGCAATATCGAGGGTATAATTAATTTACATCCTACAGTAATAAATAATAACTTAAACACTTCGGTTTATAAGGTTGAATCTTCTAAAAGAGAATTTATTACCGATTTATTATCGCAGAAACATTTTGTAGAAAGAATTACCAGAGCCTACAAAGCAAATGGCGTTTTGTTTATTGGCACAGGAAAACTTATTATTATTCCTAAAAGTAAAATGACAAAAGAGGCTGTTGAAGAAAAATGTCAAGGTTTTGTTGTAGATTTTTTTGAAAATTTTTTTTTGATTGACTATCGAAGTGATAGAATTGTAGATGAAGTTATATATCCGCAGCTTAAAGATGAAGATTGGATAAAACATATTGAGAAAGATTTTTCAACTTTTGATTCACTACCCTTACAAAGTACTTTTAGAATACCTCAACCAATTCAGAATTTAAACGATTTGCCAGAGCAAAAAGCTTTTGCAATGACAAAAACCTACGAAGCTCATACGCTTACTACAGGAAGTTCTACTATTAAAATTGCAATTTTAGATTGTGGGGTGGATATACGTCACCTTGATTTAAAAAGCCAAACGGAAGAAGAATCGTGTTGGGATTTTATTTTAGACAGTAATTATCAATTACCAATGCATTCAGATTTTCATGGCACTTGTTGTGCCGGATTAGCTGTTGCAAAAAAATATGGCCAAATAGGTATAGATGGGGTTGGTAAGGGATGCAAATTAATTAGTTATAGAATTGGCTTTAATGACACGATGGGGAATTTTCAAATAAATTTATTTAGTGTTCTTAAAGCTATATTAAGTGCAGGTTTTAAAGCGAAAGCAGATGTAATAAATTGCTCTTGGAATTTTAAAAAGGAGTTCAATACCTTAGCAGAAGCAATTAAAGTTGTATCAAGAGAAGGAAGAAATAATAAAGGAACTGTTTTTGTTTTTTCAGCAGGAAATGAAGGTCGCTCTGCTAGTTTTCCAGCAAATATGGAAGAAGTTATAACAGTAAGTGCTGTAAATGAATTAGGCATACCATTAGACAATGTATCGTATTCATTCCCTTCAAATTATGGAGATACTGTAGATATTGCAGCTCCAGGCACCAACTTAGTGACCACAGATATTTTAGACCATTATGGAGCAATAGGCAGTCATATAGACCACAACAATTACTTTAAGTTTTTTGGCGCTACTTCTGGAGCAGCTCCGCAAGTTGCAGGTTGTGTAGGGTTAATGCTGAGTGTAAACCCTAGTTTAACTTCAAAAAAGATTAAAGAAATTATAATTAATACTAAAATAGATTTTCCTTCTCCCCCGCTAAAAAACTATGGAGCTGGAATTATTAATGTGTATAAAGCAGTACAAAAAGCAAAACAATTAATTTAATCCATATAATTTTAATTTATGATCAATTTCAATTCAAACATTAGGTTAACAGCAAACGACAATAATCGGTATCAAACAGTATATGCAAGTCAGTCGTATGGTACATTTTATGCAGTTTTTGCAAAATTTACTGTATTAGATATTTTAGATAATGAAGGACAAGTTGTACCGAAGAAAAAATTACTTGAAAAGATCAATTTAAAACTCATTAATTACAAAGGATTACTTAATATAAGTTTAGAAAAAGGTTCTGAAAAAGACCCAAATGCTTACGAAAGAAGAACAGATTCTAAATCGCTTCTAATAAAAATTAAAGTAAAAGGAGCCGCAGATGGTGAGCTTAATACAGAAGATGAAATACTTTTTAACGAACCAGTGGTTATTGAAGACGGTATGTTTGTAAGTATTATAAGAGAGCTACTTACGCTTTCGGGAAAAACAAACGAAGAGTTTATGGATGATTCTGAAAATACTCCATTTGTAGGCGGAGTTTTTGATGATGAATTTTATGAAAGAGATGGCGTTTTAACAAAAAAGAAAAAAGAAATTGGCTTTGCTTTAACTGAAGACACAGAGGATATTCCTGGAAGTGATTTTGAAACAGTTATAAATTTAAATTGGCCAGGAAAAATTTGTAGAAAAGGAGATTCAAGAATAAATATTTACTAATTATTTATAAAAAAATACACATACTACTTATTTGCCTGTTTTCCTTTTTTGTAAATGCACAAGAAATTGAAAATGAAACTTTAATAACTGAAGCTCTTATAGGGCTTCAGTTTGAGGAGGCAGATACCTTTATTGCTAAATTAAATAATGCGACAGATAGAATTGAATATACAGCATTAAGAAAGGTTTTGTATCATAAAGGCCAAAATAAAGTTTTAGATTCCATAGTAGTAAATGGTATAAAGCCTATTACAAATGGAGGGACAAAAGAAATACTAAGCAATTTAATATTGGGATATTATTTCTTGTATAATAATAGAGATGATGCAAAACCTTTTACATTTTTAAATAAAGCCTATATTCTTTCCAAAAAAAAGAATGAAACTAATTTATATAAACTAAGCTTATTAGGTTTCTTAGAATTATACAGTAAAGAAATTGTACAAAGTAGCACCTCTTTTAAAATTTATTTGGATGAATTTGAGCAGTTAATTTCCACAACAAATGATACAGCTTGGTTTTTATATTATACTAACTATTTTAAATTAAGTGAATTAAATGGTAATAGTGAATATTTAAAAACATCACAAAAACTAAAAGAATTTATTTATAAACATCAGCTCGATACAGCACTAACTGCTCGTTATTATGCAGATTTAGCATTGTATTATAAATTAATAGACACACGAGATAGCACTGCTTATTATTGTAATAAAATACTGGCACTAGAAGATTACCCTTATTTACATAAAATTAAATTTAATGCATTATTAGATTTGGCCGATATTAATGCAGAAGAAAATAAATTTAATACTGCAGAAAACTACCTAAATAAAAGTAAAAAATACATTAATAAATCCGACACGCTTTCATCACTATTCACATTAGAGCGGTTTAAAGCAGTTTATTATTACGAGAGAATTCCTAAGTATGACAGTGCCTATTTTAATTTAAAAAGTTCAACATACCGAGAAGCTCAATTAGATATTAGAAAAAACACCCTTAAAATTTCTGAACTGAACGTTCAATTAAGAACAAAAGAAAAAGAAAATCAAATTCTAACCCAGAGAGCACTTATTAAAAAAGAGCAAGAACAAAAAAAATATATGTGGTTTGGAGGGAGTCTTACATTAGCTTTAGGAACATTAATTGGGCTTTTAGTGTATAGAAATTCAAAAAGAAAACAACGTATCGCAGAACAACAACGTGAAATAGAGATTCAGAAAATAGAAACTTTGTTAAAAGAACAAGAGCTTACCACTATTGACGCAATGATTTTAGGTCAAGAAAAAGAGCGACAACGTCTTGCCGAAGATTTACACGATAGTGTGGGGGCTACTCTAGCTGCAGCAAAATTACAGTTTAGCCATTTACATCAACACAAGGACAAATTAGAAAACTTAGAAGAATTATTTACTACAACAGGATCACTACTTGACCAAGCTTATAATGAAGTTCGCTCAATGGCTCATATTAAAAACAGTGGTGTTATTGCCAAAAATGGTTTGTTACCTGCTGTAGAGAAATTGGTTAAAAATGCTTCTATTGCGAGTAAACTTACTATAGAAGTACAAGATTTTGGTCTAGAAGATCGACTCGAAAATCTTTTGGAAATAACCATTTTTAGAATAATTCAAGAATTGATTACTAATATAATAAAACATTCTGAGGCTACTTCAGCAAATATTTCAATCACAAATCATCAAGACTCTTTAAGTATTATTGTTGAAGATAACGGGAAAGGGTTTGACATAAAAAAAATTCAGCGTAAAGATGGAATGGGATTATCGAGTATAGAAAGAAGAGTCGAACATCTTGAAGGTACAATGGAAGTAGATTCTACAGAAGGAAATGGAACGACAATTTTAATAGATATCCCATTATGATAACAGTAGCAATTGCAGAAGATCACCAATCATTAGTAGACGGCATCAATTTATTATTAAAATATGAAAAAGATGTTTCTATAATAGGCATGGCAAATGATGGAGAAGCGCTGTTAGATATTGTAAGAGCTAAACAACCAGATGTTGTATTAACAGATATTAAAATGCCTAAAATTGATGGTATTGCAGCTACTAAATTAATTATTAAAGAATTTCCAGATACCAAAATTATAGCATTCACTATGTTTGATCAAGAAGACGCTGTACGGCAAATGATTTCTGCTGGGGCTTCTGGTTACTTACTTAAAAACTCACCACTAGATGAAGTGCTAAATGCAATACAAGCAGTAGCTAATGGAGAACAGTTTTTTGATAAAAATATAAATGTTTCATTTTTAAATAATGAAACTACTAGAACAGAAAAAAAACCAATGTTATCAAAAAGTGAACGTGAAATTTTAGTGCTTATTGGTGAAGGAAAAACCTCTAATGAAATAGCTGCGATTAGATTTACTTCGGTATCAACAGTAGAAAAGCACCGAAAAAATATGATTCGTAAATTAGGTCTTTCTGGGAAAGGTGAAATATTAAGATATGCTTTAGAAAAAAAATATGATTTTTAAATAAATCTAAAATATATTAAAATACCCTTTAAAGGGTATTTTAAAAAATCATTAAAAAAAATATGTTTGAAAAGTGAAGCCTTTCCAAAAAATACTTGAAGCCATTAAAGTAATTGAAGTTCAAGAAAAGAATTTAAATATGGAAGATACTATTACCATATTAGAAGCTTTTAAAAAGATTTCAAATAATGAGACTATTATTGAAAAGGCTATATATTTACTTCTTGTTGTTAATAATCAATCTGCCTATAATGACAAACTAAGTAAAAGGGAGAACCAGATATTTAAGTTAATTGGAGCGGGTTATAAATCTAAAGAGATAGCCTTAATACTTGCTATTAGTAAATCTACTGTAAGTACCCATCGAAAAAATATAATAAAAAAGTTAAAACTAAAAGGCTCTGGGAATTTACAAAATATTGCATACCAAAAAGCACAAGAAAATTTGTAATCTAAAATACCCTCTAATGGGTATTTTTTTATAACATCACTATACTTAGATTTGAGATAAATCTAAAAACCAAATAATTATGACGAAATTAAAAAAGAGTGATTTTCAAATTAACAACGTCTCGAAAAGCAATAAGCTTAAGGCAGTTGTGTACACTTCTTTACTTGCTACTTCTCTTATGATGGGGTCTTGCGTGTCTGATGGAACGACGTGTTCAGATTCTAATTCATTTGATCTTGGAGGAAGCGGTAGTTCTTGTGTAGATTCAGACTAATTACTAACCAAAACTAAGTACAAACTCCCTTCAATATGACTTTACAAGAAATATTATATCCAGTTACACTAGAAGACTTTTTTAATAATTATTTCGAAAAAAAGCATTTAGTGATAAAAAAGAATAACCACGATTTCTTTAATGAAGTACTTACAGTAAATGACTTAGATACCCTTCTTACATCGGTATCCAACCATCATCCAAAATTTAGAATTGTAGATCATTCTCAAGAAAAAGCTCCAGAAGCAAAAAACTATACCTTAAAAAATTCGGACACAATAGATCCGTTAAAGTTTGTTAAGTCATTTGAAGAGGGTTGTACTTTAGTTATGTCTGGTTTAGAAAATAAAGTTTCAAGTTTAAGAAAACTTACCAATGAGCTTGAGACTTTTTTTAAACATACATTACAAACCAATATTTATCTTACTCCAAAAAACTCACAAGGTTTTTCTACCCATTACGATACGCATGATGTTTTTATTCTTCAGTTTGAAGGATCTAAAACTTGGCGAATCTATGATCAACCTGCTCCATTGGCAGATAGAACAATGGCTTTCGAAAAGGATGGATTTGTTCCAGGAAATGTAGTAGATGAGTTTACATTACAAAAAGGTGATGTACTTTATATTCCTAGAGGAATTGTACATGACGCTTATTGCACAGATGACAATTCTGGACATGTTACCACTGGTTTGCTAGGCAAAACTTGGGCAGAACATCTAGCAGAAATAATTCTAGAAAATTCAAAATTACAAGTACCATTAAGAAAATTTACAAAATTTCATTCAATAGATGGAATTGATTATAGTTCTGAAAAAAATGATATTATAAAAATTGTTACAAATATTATTGAAACTCTTGAAAATGACGTAGATATAGTTGATGATTTTCATAGTAAACAAAAATCTATTTCAAAAGGACATCTTTTACAGATGATGGATATAAATGCTATAAATGAAACTTCAAAAATAAAATTAAGAGAAAAGAACAAAATTAGAGTTGAAAAGGACGATACTAATCTTCAACTTAAATTTTACGATTTAAAACTTGCGATGCCTGTTATTTGCGAGCCTTTTTTAGAAACCTTGATGTTAAGTGATGAGTTAATCACTATAAATAGCATTAATTGTAATATTGATAATGAGAGTAAAGTAATGATGTCTCAAGAGTTATCAAAAATTGGAGTTTTAGAAATTTCTAATTAAAATTAACAAAGAAAAATTACTGTAAAATATTATAATTTCAGAATTGTAAATCTCTCATTTTTAAACAAAAATACCCTTCAATGGGTATTTTTTTATGCTGTCTCAATTCATAGTTTTGAGTATCTAAAACCGTAAAATTATTCAACCATGAAAAAAACATTATTTATTTTAATTGCACTTGTTGTTTTCACTTTAACAGGGTGTGAAAAAAAGGAAGATGATACAGTTGTAAATCAACCTCCTCCAGCAGCAAATCAAATTGTATTTTGGTCAGATTTCACAGGACCCCCTATTAGTGTAAATATTGGAAGCAGTAATGCAGGTACTATAACTGCTGTTAGTTCTTCTGCACCGTCTTGCGGATCTTCTGGAAATGTAACAAAAACTTTATCACCAGGTACTTATTCATTTAATGCACAAGAAACCGCAGATCCATTTAGAACATGGAGTGGTTCTTTTACAATGGGAACAAATACAAGTTGTTTTACTTTTTTACTACATCTATGATTAATTATTTAAATAAGTAAATGATTACAAGAAAATAGCCAAATTTTGTTTCTGTATTTGTTTCACAAAAAAAAGCCTCCTTACTAAGTAAGGAGGCTTTAAACTTTAAAATAATTAGTTTAGTTTTTTACTGGTAAATTGCTGTAAGTTTTAGAATATTCTAACATTTGACCTGCAAAAGATTCTGGTTGCTCAACTGTAAAGCTTTCAATCTCTCCATTATCATTCATTTTAGGAACAATAATAGGGTTTACAAAACCACTATAAGGAGCCGATGTAAATTGCTTATTACGTTCTAACACTTCTGCATGAACTGTTTGATCTACTTTTACTCCATACCCTTCTACTAAAGCTTCTACGGCTTTATAATCTCCTTCAGATTTAATGCGTTGCGTTTCTTTTAATAATTCACCAAACAATGCATGTAATTTTTCGTAATCATTAATATTGAAATATGTTTTACCATCTCTTGTAACTTTTTCAATAACATTTTCTGCTTTACCTTTTTCGTATGCCCAAGCAGAAACCCATTGACGATTACGCATATGAGCTTCTTCTACATCATCACCAAGGTTAAGACGTATTAACTGTGTCATTAATCCATTACGTATATAACCATCGTAAGCTGCCATACCTACTTTTTTCCAATCATCAACTAAGCCAAGTTCTTGTAATTTTGGGCTGTATAGATAATAAAGTCCTACTAAATCTGCACGTCCTTCTTCTAAAGTAGAAGCATATGTTTTAAGAGTTTCCTTAGTCTCACCTACTCCAGGGTTTAATTGTCCAGATGCATGACCAATTACTTCATGCAGTGCTGTATGAAGCTTATCTCCTATTTGTCCATATTCTTTTTCTAAAGCCAATTCTTCTTCGTCATGAACAAACTCTTCTAGACGACCTGAATTTCCAGCATTATTATATGCATTTATTATATTCCCTAAAGAAACAGACTTACTACCTACAGCAGCACGAATCCAGTTTGCATTTGGTAAATTAACACCTATTGGTGTACTAGGTGAAGCATCACCTGCTTCTCCAGCAACATTTACTACTTTATAAGTAACACCTACAACATTCTTCTTTTTGTGTTCTTCCATTAAAGGAGAGTTGTCTTCAAACCATTGCGCATTTTCAGAAAGAACAGCCATTTTTTGTGACATATCAAAATCCTTAATTTGTACAATTGTTTCGTAAGAACCTCTATATCCTAGTGGATCATTGTATACTTCAATAAAACTATTGATATAGTCAATATTACCTTCTGTAGCTGCTGTCCATGCTACATTATAATCGTCCCAAGTTTGTAGATCACCTGTTTTATAGTATTTAATTAATAAGCCTATAGCATCACCTTGTGCTTGATTTTCTGCCACTCCTTGTGCTAATTCTAGCCATTTTACTATTTCATCAATAGCAGATCCATATAATCCGCCAGATTTATAAACACGTTCTTTTAATACTCCATTTTCTTTAACAAGTTGAGAGTTTAAACCATATGAAAGGGGTTTCTCTGGATTTGGTGATTTCATTTTTCCGTAAAAACTTTCAACGTCTGCGGTAGTTACATTAGGTCCATAAAAGTTTACTGCAGATTGTGCTACGTTATCAATACCTTTAGCTTGATTTACTTTTTTTGAATCTTTATCATTAAATATAACATCAAAAGCTTCACCTTCTAATGTAGAGTTAGTTTCTGCAAGTAATGTTTTTAAATAATCTGAAGAAAATCCAGGTTTTAATTTATCATTAGAATAATGATGATGGATCCCGTTTGAGAACCAAACACGTTTTAAATATGTCTCAAAACTTTTCCAATCTTCTGAAGATTTATCACCAGCATATGTAGTGTATATATTTTCTAGCGCTTTTCTAATAGCCAAATTGTGACGGTAGTTTTGATCCCACATTATATCACGTCCAGCAAGACCTGCTTGTGTAAGGTAATAAACTAATTTTTGTTCTTTAATTGTTAAATCGTCCCAACTTGGAATTTGGTAACGTAATATTTTAATGTCTTCAAATTGTTCAACATTGTAGTCAAAATTGTCTTTTTTTACCTCAGCAACTTCTTGCTCTGGTTTATCTTTTTTCTCTTCTCCACAAGAGAAAAAAATAAAGGCACTCATAGCCATTGCAATAACAAAAGTATTCTTCATTTTAATGATTTTTAGTTTTCAACAAATGTAACAAAATATTAAACTTGAAAATTGATTATATTTATCCCAAATAACCCACTATACAAAACCTAATGAAAATTTTAAAATATCTATTATTCCTTATACTAATATTTATTATTGGTGGAGCCATTTATTTTGGCACTAAAGATGGAAATTATAACATAAGCGATTCTAAAGTAATTAATGCTCCTGTTGAAGTAGTTTATAATATTGTAAATGAATATAAAACATGGGAAGAATGGGGTCCTTGGAAAAAAGAAGATCCTACTATGACTTTTACCTATGCCGAAAAAACTTCTGGCGAAGGAGCTTCATATACTTGGCAGGGTGAAATGGACGGAGCTATGACCACAACTAAAGTTATTCCTAATAAGGAGATTGAACAAGATCTAACTTTAATTACTCCTGCAGGAGAAAGAAATCCTAAAGTAATTTGGACTTTTGAAGAAGTTGAAGGAGGCACAAAAGTAACTTGGAGTATGAAAGGAGAGCACCCATTAATAGATAAAATTTATTATTCAACTAGCGATATGGATTTTGATTCACAAATGCATGATATGAATATAAAAGGACTAAATGGTATTGCACAATTAGCAGAAGATGAGCTAAAACAGTTTACTATAAATGTAGATGGTACTACAAATTATGGTGGAGGCTATTATATGTATATTTCTACAGCATCAAAATTATCTGAAATTGGGGATAAAATGGGGTCCATGTTAGGTCAAGTTTCTGGATTTATGGAGGAAAATAAAATCCCAATGTCTGGGATGCCATTCACGATTTACAATCAAATAGATGAAATTAATAATTCTGTAATTTTTTCTGCTTGTATACCTGTAAATGCACAAGTTATAACACCAGAGGGCAGTCCAGTTATTTGTGGTTTTATGGAGCCAGTTACCACTATTAAAACTACATTAAAAGGAAATTATGACCATTTATCTAAAGCTTATGCAAAAGGAATGGAATATATAACTACAAATAATTTACAATTACACCCTACAGCAAAAATGTTTGAAGTATATGTTTCAGACCCTGGAGAAGTTCCTAATCCTGCTAATTGGATCACTGAAATTTATATTCCAATTGTGACTCCTATAGAACCAGACACTTTATAAATGAAACAACTTTTACTTGTTTTTCTAGGTGGTGGATTAGGAAGTTTTTTTCGATATTGGATATCTAAACAATTCACTACTCTAGAAAACGGGTTTCCTTATGGTACGTTTATAGTAAATATTACTGGAAGTCTACTAATTGGTTTAATTTTAGGATATGCCTTAAAAAACAACTCTTTAAATAGCAATACTGTTTTATTTTTAGCCACAGGTATTTGTGGTGGATTTACTACTTTTTCTGCATTTGCATATGAGAATTTAGCTTTTTTAAAAGCAGGAGATATAACCTCTTTTGCTTTGTATGCAGGAACTAGTTTAATCTTTGGATTTGTTGCTGTTTTTTTAGGTATGTGGTTAATTAAATTTATTTAGCTTTTTTAAAATCTTTTACTCCTGCTTCTATTCTAACCAAAAGATCATTCTCTTTAGGTGGTATTGGACAAGAATATTTTTTATTATAAGCGCAATAAGGATTGTATGCTTTATTAAAATCTAAGATTATTGTTTCTCCTTCTGGAATTCTTGCATCAAGAAAACGTCCTCCTCCATACGACCCATCGCCACTTGTAAGATCTGTAAAAGGTAAAAATAAATAATCTTCATAGCCAGGTTCATCATAAGGGGTTGTATTTTGATACAACTCAAGTTTTAACGCTGTACCATCTATAGTAAAATGAGCTTCACCATATTTTACATATTCTGGTAAACGCTCTGTTGTTGTTGGCATTAAAAATGGTTTTTCATTAGGAGTACGAATAAATTTTGCCTTTATGTGATATTTTAAATCAATAGGGTAAAAATCGAGCTCTTTAAATAATTTAAAATCTTCTTCGGTTAGAATAGTAGTCTCAATATTAGAAAATTTTTCATTTTCTGAAACCCTATACATTTCATTATCACGCATAACAACTTTTTTCTGCGCAAAAACAGAAAGGGTCATAATAAAAAGCGTAAAACATAAAAAGTACTTCATAATTCTATTAAATTTTAAGTAAAAATAGTAAAGTAATTGTTAGTTCATATTTATTTATACTTTTGAATAAATACAGAGCATTTATGAAATTTAAATTTATTCTATTATTTATCATTCTCTCATTTCAAAATTCATTTGGGCAACACATCGACATCGATAAAAAAACACTCTCTTTTTTAACTTCAGAAGAAAAATTAAATATTGAATTTACATACGATAGCTTAACTTTTGACAATGATAATAAAGAAGCTAATTTCTTAGAAAAAATGAAGGTTAAAATAGCTACTCAAAAAAATGAAAATGAAGCTAAAGAATGGACATTAAATTATTATAAATTTAAAAATGAAATTTGGCAAAATACATTTATATCTACTCTTAATGAAAAAATGAGTGACTATGAAAATGCGCCTGTTTTTGAAAAAAACCTATTAAGTGCAACTTACACAATGAAAGTAAATACACAATGGATGTATTTTGGATATGATGCAGGTATTGTAGATAGACCAGCAAAAGTAACTACAATTCTTACCTTTTATAAAACAAATACCCCCAACAACATTTTATTTACAACAGAAATAAGTAGAGCTATGGGCACATATAATAAAGAAGTTGGTGATGGAGAAGGTGTGGGACCAAGCCTAAATAGAATGAACAAAGCTTATACTACAGCTGCTTATAAATTAGCAAAAGCACTAAAAAGAGTGGTAGATTAATATTAGTAGTTTTTCAATAAAAAAATTGATTACTTTTGAGTGTAAATACATTTAATATGAAAACAAAATCATACATCTTAATTTTATGTAGTGTCGTTTGGTATACTAAACGTCTGGGGTGTATGTATTAATTATAGACTTATAAATTAATACAATATAAAAACGTCCCGATACCCATCGGGACGTTTTATTTTTATAATAACCAATCAATTAAAATGAAAAAATTTTACACTAACTATATAAGCAATTTTCAAGGGCTATCTCGCGAAATCTGGTTGCTTTCTTTAGTAACATTTATAAATCGTGCTGGTGCAATGGTAATTCCTTTTTTGTCATTATACCTTGTAAATGCAAAAGGGTTTACATTACCACAAGTTGGGTGGATTATGACTTGTTTTGGTGTAGGATCATTAGCAGGTACTTGGGTAGGAGGTAAATTAACAGATACTATTGGTTTTTATAAAGTAATTGTTTTAAGCTTATTTTTAGGAGGTGTTGGATTTGTATTTTTACAGTTTGTTGAAACATTCTATGGATTTTGCATTGGTATTTTCGCTTTAATATTTGTAGCAGATGCTTATAGACCGGCCATTTTTGTAGCAGCAGATACATATAGCAAACCTGGTAATGTTACAAGAAGTATTACGCTTATTAGATTAGCAATAAATTTAGGTTTTTCTATAGGACCACTTATTGGAGGAATTATTATTGCTACAATAAGTTATAGCTCATTATTTTGGATAGATGGTATATCTTGTATTATAGCATCTGTAGGATTATTTATGCTTTTAAAACCTAAAAAATCTAAAGAGGACGATACCACCATAAGTAAAAGAATACCTAAAGAAGGTGTTCCTCCATATCTAAATGGTTTTTTCATCTTATTTTTTATAATCATGATTGCAAACAGCACCATGTTTGTACAGTATTTTAGTGTAATGCCCTTATATTATGAAAAAGCGCATTTTCTCACCGAAGATCTAATAGGCTGGCTAATGTTTATAAATGGTGCCACAATAGTCGTTTTTGAAATGCCTCTTATTGCATGGTTAGAAAAAAAACAACTATCTAAAACTATGGCAACTTTTTGGGGTGTATTTTTTCTAGCATTAAGTTTTATAGTTCTCAACCTAACTTCTTGGAGCGGTATATTAGTTATAGCTATGTTGTTGATGACTTTTGGAGAAATGATAGGTTCTCCATTCTCTAATGCATTAGCATTAGAAATGGCTCCTAAAGGAAGAAAAGGTAGTTATATGGGAATGTACAGCATGAGCTTTTCGGTTTCGCATATTATTGGGCATAATAGCGGTATGAATATGGTTGACACCTTAGGATTTTCTACCACTTGGTATTATATATTTGGTTTCTTAGTAATAATTTGTCTTTTAACCTTATGGCTGTATAGATTGCTTAAAAAGTCGCCAAAATTTGTTACATATTAATATTATTAAAAATGAAATATTTCTTATTACTTATTATCTGCTTCGGAATTATCTCTTGTGAAAATCATAAGAAACATCAAACTATAAATCAAGATAATTTGCAAATCAATCCAGTTAAGAAAACCTTTCCAAAGCTTGATAGCACCAGATACAATGTTGCATTTTTAATAATGGATGGTGTTTATAATACAGAACTTACTGCTCCCTATGATATTTTTCAACATACTATTTTTAGAGAAAATATTAAAGCAATGAATGTTTTTACGGTTGCAAATACAGATCAAATTATTACTTCTTTTGAAGGATTAAAAATACTTCCAGATTATAATTATACTAATGATAGTATTCCAACCATTGACATTTTGGTAGTACCTAGTGCAGAACATCATTTAGATTCAGATTTAAATGATGAAAAACTTCTACGTTTTATTCGTAAAGTAGACAAGCAAGCTCAATTTGTAACTTCGCATTGTGATGGGGCTTTTGTTTTAGCCAAAGCAGGTATATTAAATAATAGTGTTTCTACTACTTTCCCGAGTGACATTGATAAAATGCGTGATATGTTTCCAAATTTAGACATTAGAAAAGATGTTTTATTTGTACATGATGGAAAGTATATAACTTCTGCTGGTGGAGCAAAAAGCTTTGAAGCAGCATTATATTTATGTGAATTTTTATATGGAAAAAAAATAGCCCAATCTTTGGCAGAAGGGCTAGTGATTGATTGGAAACTTGAAGAAGTTCCACATACAATAATTAAAAAATAATTATTCTAATTTTTGACGTTGTTCCTTTACTTTAATTCTATTCATTTTCTTAGACAAAATTACTGCGTCTAAACAAGATATAAATAATCCAATTCCAGAAATTAAACATATAAATCTAATAAATGTATCTCCTGTATATTCTAGGCCAGTAAAACCTAATAATGCTGTAATTATGGTTACTATTAAAAAATGTGATGTATACTTTTTCATGGCAGTTTTCTTTTAAGAATACTCTAAAGTAATACCTATCAAATCTATTATATATTAATAAATCCTTAATTGTATCTATTTTAACTTATAATAAAAAAGAAATCTTAAAATTAATTAAGAGGTTTAATTTCATTATTTGTTACCACGTGCGATAAAACTATTTGTGTTTTTGTTTCACCATACGTGATAAGTTGATCAATAAAAGATTCTAAATGCTTTTGATTTTTTAACACCACCTCCATTACAATATTTTCGTTTCCTGTAATACGATAACAATTTAAAACTTCATCATAGGTCTTCACTTTTTCTAAAAAAGGTTTTAATTTACCCATAAAAGCTCTTAAAGTAATAATTGCTTTTAATTGATATCCAGTTTCAAAAGGAGAAACTAATGTTTTATATCCATGTATAATTCCTGCATCTTCCATCTTTTTTATTCTTTCTGAAACTGCTGGCGAACTTATACCTACTCGCCTACCTATTTCGGAATTTGATAAACGTGCATTTTGCTGAAGATGCTTTAAAATTTTCCAGTTAATTGAATCAATACCCATTTTTAAAGTAAATTATATTAAAAAACATAAAATTTAAAGTAAATATACGTTATTACTTTAAATTTTATTGTCTAATATTCTCACTTGTTACTAAATTTGATATGCTTTGAATTAAGAATTAGAAATAGAAAATGATACCTGCAATTCCAAATGGTTTTCCTCAATCGCCTATCTATAAGAAGGCTATGGAGATCTTTACTTTATCGAGAAATATCTCTACATATCTTGTAGATGATTTGTCGTCTTTACAAAGTAATGGAGCTGAAGATCCAAATATATATTTTTCTGGAGACATTGTACAACAATCAATTTCATTAGCCCCAGAGATACTAAAAGCTGAAAGTCAAACATTTGCTGAAGAAAAACATAAATATGCAGCTTCTGTTACTAGACTTACTAATGCATTATATAAAAATTGCGAACGATTAGAACGCAGTACAAGTAATGGCAAGGATTTTCTACCTATTCTTAGAAAAGAGCTTAAAAAATTTAGAAGGTTACAGCGTACTTGGCTTTTAACTTTATAATACTCCCTCTCTATTTATATTGTTTCCCATGCTTTATTACAATATCCACGTCTTGTAATAAACTAATATGGCGAAGAACATCTCCTTTAACCGCAATGATATCTGCATACTTACCTTCTGTAACTGTACCCACTTTATCCGCTACTCCCATCCATAATGATGGCCAATAAGTAGCGGCTCGAATTGCATACATTGGATCAATATTAAATTCATTTACCCATACATCAAGTTCGTTCCAGGTTGACTGACTATGAAATTTTAATGGAATACCGCTATCCGTACCAATCATTAATACAACACCAGCATCTATTAATTGATTAATTTTAGTTTCTAACGTAGGTTTCCTAACAGGGGTTAATTGAAAATAAGGCAAACGATCTTTATGTTTCAAACTGCTTTTAATATCTGTAACAATTGTATCGTGTAGACCTCTATGCCAAGAGTCATTATCCAAATGTTCTCCATTATCTCTTGTATATTCGTAATTATAAAGACCTTCTACAGTAGGACACCAATATAAAGGACCTAAATTCATTTTTGCAGTTCTTTCTCTTATAGCTTCCATTACATCTTCTGGATATCTTGGAGAAGAAGACAAACCTGTGTGTTCTATACAATCAACTCCGGCTTTTAAGCCCATTCGTATTTCTTCGGGACGATGTCCATGAGCCACTACCTTCAAATTATTTTTATGTGCTTCATCAACAATAGCATTTAATTCTGCTTCTGTCATTTGATCTTGGTCAATCAATTTTATACAATCTACTCCTGCATTTGCCAATTTTTTAATTTTCTTTCTGGCATCCTCTACTCCATCTATTCCCCATCTAAAAGCTTCAGTACCTGGATAAGGTTTTTTCTGAATAAAAGGTCCGGAAACATAAAGAGTAGCTCCAGGAATTTCACCATTATTTATTCTATCTCTTACCAATATGCTTTCTTCAAGTGGAGCACCCAAGTCTCTTGCGCTTGTTACTCCAGCCATAAGTAATTGGTTTGCAGAAGCGGGCATAATTGTTTTTTCTAATAATGGCAAGTAGGTTTTATCCCAATAAGTATAGTCTGAATGTCCGTTTATCATAGTATGCACATGCATATCCCAAAGACCTGGAAGAACGGTCATTCCTTCTGTAGATATAACTTCTGCGTTTTCAGGAATTCTTAATGTTTCTACTGTACCAACAGCTTTAATTTTTTCACCTTCTATAATAATCACACTGTTTCTTATTGGAGTTCCACCATATCCATCTATTAGTGTACCTCCTACTAATGCTTTTACATTATTTTGTTGTGCAAAAGCAGTAGCACAAATAAGAAAAACAAAAAGTAATTTTTTCATGAGCGTAGTTTTATCTAAAGATAATTAAAGTTTCAGAAAATATATTATAAAAAAACCACTTAAAATTTAAGTGGTTTTTTTTATAGTAATATACTTGTTACATGTTGCGTCTATATTGTCCACCAACTTCAAAAAGAGCTTCTGTAATTTGACCAAGAGAGCAAAACTTTGTTGCCTCCATCAATTGCTCAAACATATTCTCGTTATGAATTGCTGCATGCTGAATTTTATCTATAGCAGCTTCGGTAAGTTTTTTATTTCCTTCTTTGAGATGTTTCAATGTATTTATCTGAGCCATTTTTTCATCTTCCGTAGCTCTAATAATTTCCGCAGGTTGCACAGTTGGAGAACCCTTGCTACTTAAAAAAGTATTTACACCTATAATTGGAAATTCGCCCGTATGCTTTAATGTTTCATAATACAGGCTTTCTTCTTGTATTTTGCTACGTTGGTACATTGTTTCCATAGCACCTAAAACTCCGCCACGTTCTGTAATACGATCAAACTCTTTTAATACTGCCTCTTCAACTAAATCTGTTAACTCTTCAATAATAAAAGCCCCTTGAATTGGATTTTCATTTTTAGCTAAGCCTAACTCTTTGTTTATAATCAATTGAATTGCCATAGCACGACGCACACTTTCTTCTGTAGGCGTAGTAATTGCCTCATCATATGCATTTGTATGTAATGAGTTACAGTTATCATTTATAGCATATAAAGCCTGTAAAGTTGTACGAATATCGTTAAAATCTATCTCTTGTGCATGTAACGAACGACCCGATGTTTGGATATGATATTTTAACATTTGTGCTCTTGGATTTGCACCATATTTATCACGTAATGCTTTTGACCATATTTTACGAGCTACACGTCCAATCACAGAATATTCTGGATCAATACCATTACTAAAAAAGAATGATAGGTTTGGACCAAAATCATTAATATCCATTCCTCTACTTAAATAGTATTCTACATATGTAAAACCATTAGATAACGTAAACGCTAATTGTGTAATTGGGTTTGCTCCCGCTTCTGCAATATGATAACCACTTATTGAAACTGAATAGAAATTACGCACTTGTTTTTCTATAAAATATTCTTGTACATCACCCATTAATCGCAATGCAAATTCAGTTGAAAAAATACACGTATTTTGAGCTTGATCTTCTTTTAAAATATCTGCTTGTACAGTACCACGAACTTGCATCATGGTATCTGCTTTTATTTTAAAGTAAACATCTTTTGGCAATACTTGATCACCTGTTACACCTAATAACAAAAGACCTAAACCATCATTTCCTTCTGGTAATTCACCATAATATTGAGGTCTATCTACTCCTTTATCCTTATAGATTTGTACAATCTTAGCTTCTACTTCTTTTTCAAGATTGTTTTCTTTAATGTATTTCTCACAATTTTGATCGATTGCAGCATTCATAAAGAAACCTAACAACATGGGCGCTGGTCCATTAATAGTCATACTAACCGATGTCATAGGGTGACTTAAATCAAAACCAGAATATAATTTTTTAGCATCATCAAGACAGCAAATGGAAACTCCAGCATTACCAATTTTACCATAAATATCTGGACGGTGGTCAGGATCATTACCATATAATGTCACACTATCAAAAGCAGTAGATAGACGTTTAGCTGGCAAACCCATACTTACATAATGAAAACGACGATTGGTTCTTTCTGGGCCACCTTCGCCCGCAAACATTCGTGTAGGGTCTTCTCCAGTACGCTTAAAAGGATATAATCCAGCAGTATAAGGAAATTCCCCTGGAACATTTTCCTGTAATGTCCAGTTTAGTATATCGCCCCAAGCTTCATATTTTGGTAATGCAACTTTAGGTATTGGAGAATGTGAAAGAGACTTTGTATGAGTATCTATATTAATTTCTTTATCGCGTACTTTAAAAGTGTAAACAGGATTTTTATAACGTTTAACTGTTTCATCCCAGCCTGTTATAACTTCCCAATTATAAGGGTCTAGATTTAATTTAACACGATCAAACTCTGAAATTAATAATCGTACTAATTCTTTATTTTCTTCGGAAGAGTTTATAGATTCTGAAGCAATTCCTGCTTTATCTAATTCTGGTGTTTTACCAGTAACAGACTCTATAGTTTTAAAAATTCCGTAGAGCTTTTGTGCTACTTCTTTTTGCTCATTTGCTTTTTTATCGTAAGCTCTGTTGTTTTCAGAAATTTCAGAAAGATAGCGAGTACGAGCTGGTGGAATTACAAATATTTTTTCAGACATTTCATCTGAAATTTCATAACTACTTTTTAAATCTGAAGCAGTTTTTTCTACAATTTCATCCATTATAGCTTTGTAAAGCTTATTCATTCCTGGATCATTAAATTGCGAAGCAATAGTACCATAAACTGGAAGTTCCTCTTGTGGAGTATCCCATAGATTATGATTACGCATATATTGTTTTTTAACATCACGTAGTGCGTCTAAAGAACCTCGCTTGTCAAATTTATTTATTGCAACAAGGTCTGCAAAATCAAGCATATCAATTTTTTCTAATTGAGTAGCCGCACCAAATTCTGGAGTCATGACATATAATGACACATCACTATGTTCTAAAATTTCTGTATCACTTTGACCTATTCCAGAAGTTTCTAAAATTATTAAGTCGTACTCTGCAGCTTTTATAACCTCGATTGCTTCTGCTACATATTTAGACAATGCAAGATTACTTTGTCGTGTTGCCAGGCTTCGCATATAAACTCTTGGAGAATTTATTGCATTCATCCTAATACGATCTCCTAGTAGCGCACCTCCTGTTTTTCTTTTTGAAGGATCTACAGAAACCAGTCCTATTGTTTTTTCTGGAAAATCTATTAAAAACCTTCTTACCAGTTCATCAACTAATGAAGATTTACCAGCTCCTCCTGTACCTGTTATTCCAAGAACAGGAATGGTTTTATTTTCGTTCTTTTTATGTATTCTTTGCAATGTATCCTTTGCAATTTCAGGGAAATTTTCAGCAGAAGAAATAATTCTCGCGATTGCACCGGGAACTTTATTTGATAATTTTTCTTCTTCTCCATTTAATGAATCACCAATAGGAAAATCTGCCGTTTTCACTAAATCATTAATCATACCTTGTAATCCCATCTCACGACCATCATCTGGAGAATATATTCTGGTTATACCATACTCCATTAATTCTTTTATTTCTGAAGGTAAAATTACACCCCCTCCACCACCGAAGATTTTAATATGGGTTGCTCCTTTCTCTTTAAGCAAATCATACATATATTTAAAATACTCATTGTGCCCACCTTGATATGAGGTCATAGCAATAGCGTTTGCATCTTCTTGTATAGCTGTATTAACAACTTCTTCTACACTCCTATCATGCCCTAAATGTATTACCTCAACACCTGTTGATTGTATAATACGTCGCATTATATTTATAGCTGCATCATGCCCATCAAAGAGGGATGCTGCTGTAACTATTCTAACTTTGTTTTTTGGAGTATATGGCTTTGCTTGTTGCATTTGTAATTTCAATTTGGAAATAAGCTACAAATTTATGAAAATCGCAATAAAACTTCGCTTTTATTACAACTATTACATTTATTAAAAAAATCTTAAACTTTTATAAAGAAAAAGAAATATTCATTATCTTAGTTACTCATTACTAACATATTAAAAAATTTAATCATGAAAAAAATCTACTTATTGAGTTTTGCTCTACTAGCTTTTGTTTTTTCTAGTAATGCGCAAATTATTGAAGACGACTTCGAATTTTACACATTAGGTGATATGGCCGACCAAAATCCATCGGTTTGGAATAACTGGTCTAACGATCCATTAGGTGCTCCTGCAGAAAACATTATTGTTTCAGATGATTTTGCAAATTCTGGAACTAAATCTGGTCTTATTGCAGATGGCGGAGTACAAGATGCTATGCTTCTTCTAGGAGATCATACTTCTGGAATTAGAACATTAAATTTTATGTTTTATGTTCCATCTGGAAGAACAGGATATTATAATTTTCAGGAATCTGTTCCAGCAGGAGCAAATTGGGCTTTACACGTACATTTTAACGAAACAGGTGCCACAAATGGTGTTGGTGGATTTGCATCAGATAATAGTGCAACTCCAGTTGCGGGTGTAACATTTACATATCCAGAAGATACTTGGTTTTTAATGAGCCACGAAATAGACATGGATAACAATACTGTAATAGTAAGAGTTGACGGTACAGAAGCATATAATGGCGACTTTTTTGCTGAAACTGGTCAAGTTTCTGGTGTAGATATGTTTTCAATATCTGGAAATAACACGTATTATGTTGATGATGTTTTATATGTAGATGGTACATTAGGAACAGATGATTTTTCTTCAGATGTATTTTCTGTTTATCCTAATCCAGTGAAAAATGTATTAAACATTAGTTCAAAAAATGCTGTTAATTCTATTACTGTATATGACATTCTTGGTAAAGTTGTACTTAAAGCAAATCCAGATGCAATTTCACCTAGTATAGATATGAGTGGTCTTTCTTCTGGTGCTTACTTAGTAAATGTTACTATTGGAAATTCTTCAAAGACAGTAAAAGTTATCAAATAAAAATTATTTTTTTTAATTTAAAAACCCATCAAATTTGATGGGTTTTTTTTGTTATTAATTTTTTTTTAATTTTTAAAACCTTAAAAACCTAATAATCAATAAATAATAACTACCAACTAAAAAAATTAAAAAACCCCATAAAATCAGGGATTTTATTCAATTTATTGTATATTGCGACCTAATATTAAACAAATAAATAAATTTATTATGAAGAAAATTTACATTTTAGCTATTGCTTTATGTGCTTTTACTTTTAACAGTAACGCACAAATTATTGAAGACAATTTTGATTTTTACGCATTAGGTGATATCGATGCTCAATCTCCAGACTGGAGAACTTGGAGTGATGCTGCTGGTACTGCTGAAGATGCAGATGTTGTTGATTCTCAATCTGCTTCTGCACCAAATTCATTAAATATTGGTACTGGTAACGATATGTTATTTTTAACAGGTGACTATACTTCAGGAACTTATTCTTGGCAGTATGACATGTACTTAAATTCTGGTAGTACTGGTTTTATAGGTTCTATGTCTGCTACAACTACTGAGTTTGGATTAGCATTATACATTAATGAGCCTTCTTCTGCTGGTGAAAGTATTTTTACTGAGCCAGTTGGTAACACTCAAGTAGGAAGTGGTTTTGTAATTCCTGAGGACACTTGGGTTACTATGACTTGGGTTATGGATCTTGATGCAGGTACTGCAATTGTAGATCTTGATGGAACTGAAGTTTACAATGGTGACTTTTACAGAAATGCTTTACAATCTGTAGACATCTGGGATAATGGTGGTGCTGATTTTTACATGGACAATGTTACTTTTTCTGATGGTAACATCTTAGATGCTGGTGATTTCACTGCAGATGTATTTAGCGTATATCCTAATCCAGTAAAAGACGTATTAAACATTAACTCTAAGACTGCTGTTGATGCTATCACAGTTTATGACATCCTTGGAAAAGTTGTACTTTCAACAACTCCAGGTGCTATCTCTCCTAGTATTGATATGAGTGGTCTTTCTTCTGGTGCTTACTTAGTAAACGTAACTATTGGAAATTCATCTAAAACTGTAAAAGTTATCAAATAAGGATAAACTTTTTAAAGTTATATTAAAGGCTCTTCAATTGAAGAGCCTTTTTTTTATCTTTGATTTTATCCACTAAAATATATCCATATGTTGTTTAAAAAATTTGCTCTTATTTGTCTCTGTTTTATTTCTGTATCATGTGCAGAATTGCAAACCGTTGTAAATAATCTACCTAACCAAACTGGTGTTGGTATGGATCCTTCACTAATTGCAAGTGGTCTGCGCGAAGCTTTAGATATGGGTATTGATAAACAAGTAACTAAGCTTACTCAAACAGATGGTTTTTATAAAAACTCTTTAGTAAAAATATTACTCCCTGAAGAATTACAAAAGGTAGACAAAACACTTAGAGATATAGGACTTGGAAGTCTTGCAGATGAAGGCTTAAAAGTATTAAACAGAGCTGCAGAAGATGCTGTAAAAGAAGCAACTCCAATATTTGTAGATGCCGTAAAATCTATCACTTTTACAGATGCAAAAAACATACTACTTGGAGCAGATAATGCAGCTACGCAATATCTTGAAAACAAAACAAATAATGCCTTATATGTTAAATTTAATCCAGTAATACAAAATTCATTTAGCAAAGTAGGAGCAGATCAAGTTTGGTCTAACATCATTACAAAATATAACGCTGTTCCCTTTGTTAACAAAGTAAATCCAGATTTAACAGATTACGTAACAAATGAAGCTCTCGAAGGTGTTTATAAAATGATAAGTGTTGAAGAAAAAAATATTAGAACAAAAGTTTCATCTAGAACTACCAATCTTCTAAGACAAGTATTTGCCCTGCAAGACTAATTAAAGTTAACATTTTAACCTTAATCATATCTTTAAATAGTCTTTTATGATACTATTAACCTATCATTAATAATATATTTTTATTTCAACCTGTAAATTTACAGCTGTAAAAATATTGGTAATGTGCAGTTGGTTTAAAAAAGAAACACGTCTAGAAAAGTTAAAAAAACGCTACTCAGATTTAATGCGAAAATCTTATAAGACAGCTTTATGTGATAAAGAAAAAAGTGACTTGGTTAAGAAAAAAGCAAGAGAAATATTTGAAGAAATAAATTACCTAAGTTTAAAACACGCAGATAAATAAACTAATGTAATGTTTTAAAATACTTAAACGATTTTATCAATCTTGAACCGTACCAACTAAAATATTCTCCATCTACTAGTATCACTTTTACATTTAATTTCTTCTCAATTTCTTTTCTATCTTTTTCTTTAAATGGATATGGCTCAGTAGCTAATAGTATTAAATCAATATTTTTTAAGTCTTTTAAATCTACTTCTGGATATCTAGAATCTTTATCTTTCAATAAATTTTCAAAGTTATTTAATTGTAGTAATTCATTTATAAATGTATTTCTTCCTGCAATCATATAGGGATTCTTCCAAATTAAATAAGCACAAGTTTTCTTTTCTTTATTTTGAATGTAGTTTAAAAATAAATCTTGTTCCTTTTTAATTTTTAAAGAAATTTTATTGGCTTTGATTTCAGCATTAAAAATTTCTCCCAATTGTAAAATCATCTGTATACTATCATCAATACTATAAATATCACTTATCCAAATAGGTGCTATTACTTTTAAAGTATTAATAATTTCTTTAGTATTCTCCTCTTTATTACAAATTATTATATCTGGATTTAGTTGCCTAATTTTATCAATATTGATGTTTTTGGTACCTCCTACTATAGTTTTTTCCTTTCTTAAACGCGAAGGATGTAAACAGAATTTGGTAATACCTACCAATTCATTTTCTAAACCTAAATCTACTAATAGTTCTGTTTGAGAAGGCACGAGTGAAACAATACGAGTAGGTTTTTTTGAAAGAGATACAGTTCTTTGAAGTTGATCTTTATATTCCATAAAGTATTTCCTTCATTTGAAGTTGTAGTTTTTGTGCTTCTTTAGCAGCGGCAGAAGCAAAGTCTTCCTTGTTTGAAGCATAAATAATACCGCGAGACGAATTAATTAATAACCCTATATTTTTATTCATTCCATATTTACAAACCTCTTTAAGATCACCTCCTTGTGCTCCTACTCCTGGAACTAACAAAAAACTTTGTGGTACTATCTTTCTAATTTCTAGAAGATATTTAGCTTTAGTTGCTCCTACTACATACATTAAATTATCGCTATTCTTCCATGTTTTTGAAATTTCTAAAACAGTTTTATACACTTCCAAACCATCAATAGTTTTGGTTTGAAAATCGAAAGCTCCTTCATTAGAAGTTAATGCTAAAAGTATGGTGTGTTTATTATTAAATTCTAAAAAAGGTTCTACAGAATCTTTACCCATATAAGGAGCTACGGTTACAGAATCAAATCCCAGGTCCTCAAAAAAAGCTTTAGCATACATTGATGAAGTATTACCTATATCTCCTCTTTTTGCATCAGCAATAGTAAAAATATCTGGATAATTATTATTGAGATATTCTATTGTTTTGGTTAAAGAACTCCATCCTTTTAAACCATATGCCTCATAAAAAGCAGTATTTGGCTTATATGCAACAGCTAAATGATGGGTCGCATCAATAATTGCTTTATTAAACGAAAAGATAGGGTCCTCTTCCTTTAATAAATGTTCAGGAATTTTTTTTAAATCCACATCTAAACCAATGCAGAGAAATGAATTTTTCTTTTTAATATTTTTTACAAGATCATGGGTCTGCATAATTTTTTTTAGAAGGTTTCTCCTGCTTCTTTTAATTTCTCTGTATTACTAACTAATTGAAGCTCGTCTATAATTCTTTGTACATCACCATCTATAATATTCCCTAAATCGTAAAGAGTTAAATTAATTCTATGATCTGTAACACGTCCTTGAGGGTAGTTGTAAGTTCTAATCTTAGCACTACGATCTCCACTAGTAACCATAGAGCCACGTTTAATTGCATCTTCTGCTTGCTTTTTTGCTAATTCTAAATCATACAATCTTGAGCGAAGTACTTTGAAAGCTTTCTCTTTATTTTTATGCTGCGATTTTTGATCTTGACATTGTGCTACAAGCCCAGTAGGCTCATGTGTTAAACGAACAGCAGAATATGTTGTATTTACAGATTGACCACCAGGACCTGAAGAACAGAAATAATCTACACGAACATCTTTAGGGTCTACCTCAACATCAAACTCTTCTGCTTCTGGAAATACCATTACCGTTGCTGCACTTGTGTGAACTCTTCCTTGAGTTTCTGTTTGAGGCACACGTTGAACACGGTGAACTCCTGCTTCAAATTTTAATGTACCATACACGTCATCACCTTCAATTTCAAATTGAATTTCTTTAAATCCTCCACTTGTACCTTCACTAAAATCTACAACACTCGTTCTCCAGCCTTTACTCTCACAATACTTACTATACATTCTAAAAAGGTCTCCAGCAAAAATACTAGCTTCATCACCACCAGTACCTGCACGAATTTCCATAACTGCATTTTTAGCATCTTCTGGATCTTTAGGAACTAACATAAATTTAATTTCATCCTCTAATTTAGGAATACGATTTTTAGCTTCCTCAAGTTCCATTTTTGCCATATCAACCATTTCCTGATCACTTCCATCAGAAATAATTTCTTCGGCTTCATTAATACTATTAGTAAGGGAAAGATACTCTGCCCGCTTATCCATTAATAAACGTAAATCTTTGTATTCCTTGTTAAGTTGAATATATCTTTTTTGATCTGTCATAATATCCGGTTGGATAATAAGATCACTTACTTCATCGAAGCGTTGTTTAACTATTTGGAGTTTCTCTAACATATAACTTTATAATGGTGCAAATTTACAATATTTTAATAGATTTTAATTTACTGAATATTGAAATGAATTTGGATTTTTTTCGACTTTTATATTATGGCAAAATTATCGAAAATTGGTTTTGGAGGTGGATGTCATTGGTGTACCGAAGCGGTTTTTCAATCTATTAAAGGAGTTAATAATGTATTACAGGGTTATATATCTTCTGTAGGTGATGCTCAAGAATACTCAGAAGGCGTTATAGTTATGTATAACCCAAAAATTGTATCGTTAAAAACCCTGTTTGAAATTCACCTACAAACGCATGAGAGTACTTCCCAACACTCATTTAGAGAAAAATATAGAAGTGCTATTTACTTTTATAATGATATTGACAGAGAAGTTTCAGAAAAACATTTAAAGTTTTTACAACCACTGTTTGATGAAAAAATTATTACTAAAGTATTACCATTTAATACTTTTAAAGAAAGTCGAAATGAAATTAAAAATTATTTCATTAAAAATCCTGAAGCTCCTTTTTGTAAAACGTATATCATTCCGAAGCTAAAGAAAGTTGAAGATATCTTTAAAGAAAATTTTAAAATTATAGATTAAATAAGATATTCCTTTTCATTACTATTAAATAATTTACCTTTTTGATGCTTTATATTTAAAGCATAATTAGTAATTAAAATTAAGGCTAAAATATAGAATCCTCTCTCAGGGTAATACGCAATTTCTGCACCATAATAGTATGCTGCTAGTCCACATAAATCTGAAAGAATAAAGCATAACACAGAATACAAATAAATTAATGTGGTTTTTCCTTCGTATCTCTCATTATACATAAATCCTAAAAAAACAAATACAATAAGTACAGCTCCTTGAACAAAAAATAAAAAATATTGAAAGTTATTATCTAAACTCTCTTTTAAAACATCAGATAAATAATAAAGATTAAAAGCATTTAAGGCAATTAAAGAAATTACGAACACAATAATTACAGGTGTTGCTTTTAATATTTTTAATTTTTTAATTGTAATCAAAGTCATTGAGCAATATGCGGCAATAGATAATAAAAATGTTGCAGTTTTATTAATTGGGGTTTCATAATCCAGTAACAATATATCTCTTAATAGGATAAAAATAATGGCAATAAAAATTATGCGCTGCGAATAACCATTATAATATATTAAAAAAGATATAATAAATAATACAGAAGATATTCTTACAATTCTGCTTAATTCGATGGTAAACTGGTATATCACAAAAAAATTTGCACATAAAAGTAGTATACACAAAATGCTTAACTGTAAATGTTTTACAGGTAGTTTTGTTATCATTTTTGGTTAATTAAGATTAATATTCTTAAAGACTAAGAAAAGTCTTACAAATATTAATACGTAAATTCTCCAAACTCGGATTTAATTGTAAGTTGTTTTTTTTCTGAAGCTTCTACTCTACCTATAATTTGAGCGTCAATATTAAAGGATTTTGATATTTTTATAATTTCGTCTGCAATTAATTCTGGAACATACAATTCCATACGATGTCCCATATTAAAGACTTGATACATTTCTTTCCACTCTGTTTTACTTTCTTGTTGAATAAGTCTAAACAATGGTGGTACTTCAAAAAGAGAATCTTTTATAATATGAAGATTATCTACAAAATGTAAAATTTTAGTTTGCGCCCCTCCACTACAATGTACCATCCCATGGATATCTTGATTCGTGAATTTTGAGAGAATCTCTTTAATAACTGGTGCATAGGTACGTGTAGGTGATAAAACTAATTTACCTGCATCAATAGGTACATCTTTTACTTTATCTGTTAAGTTTTTTGACCCAGAGTACACCAATTCTTTTGGTACAGAATGGTCATAACTTTCAGGATACTTTACTGCTAGATTATTATTAAAAACATCATGTCTTGCAGATGTTAAGCCATTGCTTCCCATACCTCCATTATACTGAGTTTCATAGTTAGATTGACCATGAGATGCTAAACCTACAATTACATCTCCAGCTTTAATATTAGCATTGTCTATAACTTGACTTCGTTTCATTCTAGCTGTTACTGTAGAATCTACAATAATTGTTCTAACTAAATCTCCAACATCTGCTGTTTCTCCACCAGTAGAATGAATACTAACACCAAACTTAGCTAAATCTTTTATTAACTCTTCAGTACCATTAATTATAGCAGATATAACTTCCCCAGGAATTAGATTTTTATTTCTACCTATAGTTGAGGACAAAATAATATTGTCTACTGCACCAACACATAATAAATCATCAATATTCATTATTAATGCATCTTGAGCAATACCTTTCCATACAGATAAGTCTCCGGTTTCTTTCCAATACATATAAGCAAGAGACGATTTTGTACCAGCACCATCTGCATGCATAATAAGACAATAGTCTTTATCACCTGTTAAATAATCTGGAACTATTTTACAAAATGCTTTAGGAAATAATCCTTTGTCTACATTTTTTATAGCATTATGAACATCTTCTTTACCAGCAGATACACCGCGCTGTGCATAACGTTTAGAAATTTCTTGACTCATTACAATATATTGATTGGCAAATATACATAGAATAAGACGGGTTATAAATTACTATAACAAAAAAAGCGACGCCAAAGTGGCGTCGCTCTCAAAATATTAATTTTTAAAAAATATTTATTCCCAATCCGGCATAAATGCATCACTAAAAAGCATTTCTCTCGTATCGGTCTCGTTAATCTCTAAACGATATATATCTTTTTGAGATATACCATCGTTAGAGGTATTTGTAAAAATTACAAAAGCTTCGTTTGGCGAAAATATGGCTTCCAGATCATTAGTTCCACTAGGTTTATTATCTGAAATTTCGCTGAGTGTTGATGTTATAAAATTATAAATATGTAGTCTAGAATCTAATCGTCTATAATCAAAACTTTCAAATCCAGAAACATCATATGAAAATAATAACTTTTCATTAGCAACTGAAAAATCTAAGCCACTAACGGCACCTGGTTGTCCCGTAAATACTACATCTTGAACTGTTCCCGCAAAATTAATGGTAAAAATTGAAACATTATAACCATTTAAATCATTTGTCTTTAGCGCAATAACGTCATTATTTACGTCAACTTCAGATATTAGTGAGCCATCTGGAGTTTGATACATTTCTTGTAATCCTTGTCCATTTGATGCTATACGGTATAACTTGTCAAAATGTGGAAAATAAATTCTTGAGCTATTCTCTGGCCAAGAAAAGTTAATTTCATTTAAATCGAATCCTGTTGGTTTAACTACAGATGTAACACGTCTTTTATTAGTCCCATCTCTATTCATAATGTATATATCTACATCTGCACCATCTGTTTGAAAGTATGCAATTCTATTTGCTGCTACATTTCTTCTTGGTCTATAGCTATTCATTTCTTGAGATGTAAGTTGAAATTCATTTCCGTCTTCATCTGCAGAAAAAATTACATTATTTCCATTTATATTTCTTACAAATAAAAATCTGTTATCAATAGGAGCGCTAATTACTTCAAAAGTTCCAAGTGGACTTAATACTGGGTCATTAATTCCATCACTAACAGCTACTTGCCAAAAATATTGAGCTCCTAATATCAATGGAGAATATGTAAAAGTGGTCTCTGTTATATCTTCAAAAACAAGTACATCATTATTTTGATCATTTCTTAATTCCAAAGTATAAGTTAGAGGGTCTTCTTCAGGATCTGTTGATGTCCATTCAAAAATTGCCTCAATACTTTGTAATACTTCATTTTCTGCTGGAGCAATAAGTTCTGGCGCAGAAGGAGGATCATTATTTGCTGTAGATATTTCTAATTCAAAAACAACTGTCACCTCGGCGTTTGCAACTACAGTGGTTGGTTCAAAATCTGCAATATACCCTTCAATTCTAGCCTCCACGGCATAATCTCCAACGGGTGCATTTTCAATTCTAAAGTTTCCTAAACTGTCTGTAAAAACTGTACTAGTAATTGGTTGGGTAGATATCCTTACATTGGCTAAAGGCGCATTATTACCCATAGAAACTACCGTTCCTTTTATAATTCCGTAATCATTTTCGCCAATTCTATCTTCATTACAAGAAAATAAAAGAATTAAGAGCAATCCTACCAACGTTATATATGTTCTATTTGCTTTCATCGCCGTAATTATTTCTTGTTAATTTTTAGTTTTGAACTTTTAGATCCAAAATGATAATTTATTCCCACTCCAAAATTGAAGTAATAATCGTCTCTTCTTCCGTTTACTTTATTGTCAATAAAATCAGAAAAAGTTGGGTTCCATTCTCCATTAAGTACAAATGAAACTCTATCTGAAGCGGCATATTCTAATCCTGCACCTACCTGTACTTTAAAAAATGCTTTCCAACGTTCAAAATCGGGCGTGGGCGTGTCGTCTGCATACAACAATACACCTGGTCCAGCATATATAAATGGAGAGAGTTTATCGTGTGGCAAAATATTATATTCAAAATTTAAGTTTTCACTCAACCACCAATTGTTTACTGTTGATGTGGAGTTAAGTCTAAATAATTGAAAATCTAAGCCAATAGCCAACTCTGGTATTAATCGATATTTATACCCTAATTGTGCTTTAAAATCTACTAAAGAGCTGTTATAATCACCATCAATTAAGGCTAAACCCATATTTGCATTAAAAACATGCTTGTAATTATGATCCAAAAATGCTCTTTCATATAGACCAGTAGATTCTTCTAATTCTTTTTCTAATAAATAAGCATCTACAATTTCTTTATTCTTTACTTCCCCATCTGCAGTAGACCATAAATTATCTTTTATACCTTCTATAATAAGCATTTCTACTGCTTTTTCAATAGCTTCTTGAACTGCCATTTGTGTTGGTTCATTTTTTGTATACCCTGTTTCTACTTCTAAAAGTCGTTGATAATTTACATATCTAAATACCCCAACATCTACCGCTTGTGACAATATAGTTTTGGAAACATTTACAGTTTTAAGCACTTCTCCTGTTGAAGTTGATACTGCTCTCAAATAAATAGTAATTCTATCTTGACGGTATTGAGTAGAACCACCTACTCCAAAATATCTTGCTCCTGCTCCACCAGTTAAAATATTAGAATCGTATGAAATCACACCTCCTTCAAGAATAACACCTGCAAACAACAAGGGGTTTAATTTTTGGGGTGGTTTATTTGGATCTGCCCTATACTCATCTCTTGTGGTACGTATTATATTTCTTTCGTTTAATAAATTAGCTAAATTTTCACGTTCAATGGGTCTAAACCATTTTGAATCTTCTAATGCTTTTATTAAAATAGTTGTGGCACCCTGCGTAACTGCTGTACTAAACGTACTTCCATTTTCTATAGTTTTATATTGACCTGTTTGGTCTTTAAAATTATAAACACCCACAATAAGTGGCTCTGTGGGTAAAGGAAAATTTATTAGCTTTTCTGTTTGATTTGTGACTTCAGATATTCTGGCTTCCTGGATTCCTAATGGTTGATTAAAGTAGGAACCACAGCCAGTAAAAATGAAAGGCAATGCAATTAATAATATTTTATTATAGAAATTTGACATACAAATTTTTCTAGTTAGGTATAATTATTTGTGACTGTTCACCTGTTGTGATATCTAATATATTTATGACTAAACCTGCACTAGATTCAAACACTTCATATTCTAAATTTCCATCTGTAGAAGTTCCCACCTCTGGCAAGTTATCACCATTTAATTGCTGTTGATTTAATAAATCATCAAAATTGCTAAAATCTGGTAATTCCCCAAATTGACTATTGGGATCTTCAAAAGAATTTTGCGCATTAGCTGAGTTTAATAACCAAGTATAGTTAAATGGATCACCTCCGAATGCTGGATTTTTAGGTGTGTAAACTAATTGCTGTCCATACCCATAAGCTGCGGCAAAGAAGAATATAAAAAGTACAATTGGTTTCATAATATATATTTTAATAATGTTTAACTTCTAAGTTACCTTCTCTCAACTCCTTAAAATAATTATAAGCTCTTTTAATTGATTTCATGCCCATTTCTTCTAAATATTCTTTTTGAGGTTTTAGAATAAATTCTATAAGTACAATATTATCAATAATCACTTCTATCTTAGTATTGTTCCCTATTGCCAACAATTCTTTTACTATAATAATTTTCTCCCCATTTAAATTATATCGACGGTTTAAAAACTCGAATGTTTTATAAAAATCATTACCAAGTTTTGTTTTTGTTTCGTCCACAACAAAACCTCTTAAAACTACACCATCATCTTTATAATGAGTTTGATCTGGATTATTAATATTTTCGGCACTTTCTTCTAGAGCAGCTTGTTTTTTATCCTCTTCATTTCCATTTATGACGATTCGGTCTTTTCCCATTAAATTATCTCCGCTGTCATACACTAAAAGTAAAATTATAATTCTGTCTTCATCATCTGCATTAATTGTGGTCTTAGATAAATTTATCTTTTGACCAGACTCAATAACAACTCTTCCACTTTGATCATTTTTTGAACGATTAGAATTTTGTGGATTATTTTTTATAACCGAAAGCACATATCGTAAACTTTGGGTAAAATCTGTTTTATTATAAGCAGAACCTACTATTTCAATAAACTCTGTATTGGATTCTAAATTTATTTTAGCTTCAACCTCTGTATTATAAATTTGAGAAAAACATGTAGTTGACACTAATAATATAAATATCTGTATGTTATGTTTATTTATGGTAAACAAAATAATTTTATTTTAAATTTCTTACAATAATAGTTTGGTTTTTTCCGCGCATAGTAATTGCCATTTTTTCTGAAATAGAATTATTGCCGTACCAAATTAAATTTTGATTTCTTCCATTTTGGATAACAGCTGCATTATGTATTCTTGCATTACTAGAGCTTAAATCTATAAAGGAATGATCATAACCTTTCTGTATAACTGTTTCGGTAATATTCTGAGCTTTAACATCAAGTATAACTTCATTATTATTACCAAACTGAAGCAGATTAATATCACTACTTCTTGAAAATGTTAGCGTGTTTACATTATTGTAATTACCAACTTGCTGAACATATATATTGTTTGAAGTAGTAGATCTGTTTAGATTATTTTGCTTGTTTAATTGAGATGAAATATGGCTAAACTGTGTAGCACTATTTTGAAGATTGCTTTGAGAAGAGGGAGTGTCTTCAAGGGTGTATGTTTGAGCAATCATAAAACTACTAGCCAACAAAAATAATAGATTGATATAAGTTTGAGCTAAAGTTTTCATTGTATATATTTTTAAATTCTGGTTAAGATAAGGGAGGGTTTTAATTAAAATTAATAAAAAGGTACAACCTTTTTTTTTATTTAAGAAGTAATGTACAAGAGTATATTTTCTCTTGTACATTACATATCTTAAAATAATCTACAGATTCTTAATTGTGTTGGATAGTTGTGTCTGTGTTTCCAACTCCTAATTGGATTACAGTACTACTGTGTCCTAAACCATGTTGGTGAGTAAACTGACCATTAAATGCTCCTACTTGTAAAACATCAGAGTCATTAAAAGCTCCAAACTGCTCAGTCCAAGAACCATTACCAACTCCTATTTGCCATGTGTCTGCATCGTTAGCAAAACCATCTTGTAAAGTTCTAGAGTAGTTTCCTAATCCTAATTGAACAGTTACACCATCATTAAATGCTCCAGTTTGGTCTACATCTGAAACGTTGAATGCACCTACTTGAACAGTATAAGCATCGTTACCAAAACCAGTTTGATCAATGTCTGATGAGTTAAAAAGACCTAATTGAATTGCATCAGCATCGTTTAAAATACCAACTTGAGTAATGTCTGAATCGTTTCCAATTCCTAATTGAAATACATTAGCATCGTTTGCAATACCTATTTGAAGGTTGTCAGAATCATTTCCTAATCCTAACTGTACAACATTAGAAGCGTTTCCTAATCCTAATTGACCTACAGTAGAACTGTTAAAAGCTCCAATTTGTAATACATCAGACTCATTAAGAGCTCCTAATTGTACTACTAATGATCCATTAAGAGCACCAATTTGGTCTACATCTGAATCGTTAGCAATTCCAACTTGAATTACATCAGAGTCATTTAATAATCCAGTTTGATCTACTGTAGAGTTGTTTAAAATCCCTACTTGTAAAACATCACTGTCATTGAACTGTGCGAACATCGCTGTTCCTACCATTAGCGCGATTGCGCTTAAAATCACTTTTTTCATAATTAAAAAATTTAAAAATTAATATTGGTTAAAAAATAATACACTTTGTTCTTCGTATAAAACACTCACATGTTTATATACTGCGTGGGGAGGGATGTTTAGATAATAAATCTGGTTTGTTAGATTTGTTTATCTAATTTTAAAAGGACTTTAAAAAATCTAATGAGCAATTATTTAAATAATCATCACAAATTTTTAATGACCAATTTCATTTTTATAACTTTAATGACTATATCATAAAAGTTAATCTCAATATTTGATTTGGGAGTTAATTTTTAAAATAAACCTCTTTATACAGATTCATTTTACACTTAAATATTATAGACTTTAACTATCTATTTTTTTGAGGAGTTATAAATTAGATTAACATTAGAGCTAACTGATTTACAATGCTAAATTACAAAAAATAATATGTGGTCATATACGTGGCAACACGTATATAGTGCTCATTCACAATGTTTTGTAGTCTTTTTCCTATTAATAATATTAACAGGAAACGACGTACATACAAATAACTTAGACAAATTACATAAAAACGGTTTTTTTCTATAAATGTTAAATTTTTGTTAAAGAAATAAAATAGTATTACAATAGCTTTTTCAATGTTTTAAACTTCACATAATCAGTTTATTACATACAAAAAAAGGGTTATTTAACCCTTGTATAGTTAAATAACCCTTTGTATAAAATTTTGAAAATACTATTTTGTAAAAAGTAATTCTCTATACTTTGTTAATGGCCAAATCTCATCATCAACTAAAAGTTCTAATTTATCACAATGATACCTTATTATTTCGAAAAAAGGTTTTACCTCATCACAATAAGCAAAAGCTAATTTTTCTGTATCATCTATTTTATTGGCTTTTTTACGTGCATCAATCATTTCTGTAATGCCTGTATTAATTTTAGAAATATGCTCACTTATTTGTTCTATTAACTGCATTTGTTCACTAGCAAGCTTTTTAAAGTCTTTACCATAAATATCCTTTAACCCTTGTACATTTTCAATTAAAATATTTTGATATCTAATACCAGTAGGTATTACATGGTTTCTAGCAATGTCTCCTAAAATTCGTCCTTCTATTTGAATTCTCTTTGCATATTCTTCTAATTCAATTTCGTGACGAGCTTCAATTTCAATTTTACTCATTATCCCTAGTTCTTCATATAGAGATATTGTCTTTTTTGAAACTTTAGCCTTTAAAGCTATAGGAGTTGTTTTATGATTACTTAGTCCACGCTTTGCTGCTTCTTTTTCCCAAGCTTCACCATATCCATCCCCTTCAAAACGAATTCTTTTTGAATCTTTAATATATTCTCTTAAAATATTAAAAATGGCATCATCCTTTTTTAACTTTTTATCTTTAATTAATTTATCTACACTTTCTTTAAAGTCAATTAATTGCTTAGCAACTATTGCATTTAAAACTGTCATTGGGTTTGCACAGTTTGCAGTAGATCCTACAGCACGAAATTCAAACTTATTCCCTGTAAAGGCAAATGGAGAAGTTCTATTACGATCTGTATTATCTAATAGTATTTCTGGTATTTTACCAACTACATTTAATTTAAGGTCTGTTTTTTCTTGAGGTGTTAATTTTCCTGGCTTCACTTTTTCAAGTTCATCTAGAACTTGTGTTAATTGCGTACCAATAAATACTGAAATAATTGCTGGTGGTGCTTCATTAGCTCCTAAACGATGATCGTTACTTGCACTAGCGATTGATGCTCTAATTAATTCTTCATTGTCATTAACCGCTTTTATAGTATTTATAAAAAAGGTTAAAAACTGAAGGTTTTTCATTGGTGTACTTCCTGGACCTAATAAATTTACACCAGTATTTGTAGCCAATGACCAGTTGTTATGTTTTCCACTACCGTTTACACCTGCAAAAGGTTTTTCGTGAAATAAAATTTTAAAATTATGACGGTCTGCTACTTTATCCATAACATCCATTAATAAGGAGTTATGATCTACTGCTAAGTTAGCTTCTTCAAAAATTGGAGCAAGCTCAAATTGGTTTGGAGCTACTTCGTTATGTCTTGTTTTAACTGGAATACCCAAATACATACATTCAGTTTCCAAATCACGCATATAATTAAGAACACGAGCAGGAATTGAACCAAAATAATGATCATCCAACTGTTGTCCTTTAGCAGAAGAATGCCCTAATAACGTTCTTCCAGCCATATTAATATCTGGGCGTGTTTTTGCTAATGATTTATCAATCAAGAAATATTCTTGCTCCCAACCTAAAGTTGGATTTACCTTAGTAACATTTTTATCAAAATATTTTGCTACAGCAGTTGCGGCTTGATCTATAGATTGTAAAGCACGTAATAATGGAGTTTTATTATCTAATGCTTCTCCAGTATAAGAAACAAATACTGTTGGTATACATAATGTGGTACCATATATAAAAGCTGGAGAAGTTGGATCCCAAGCAGTATAACCACGAGCTTCAAAGGTATTTCTTATTCCACCATTAGGAAAACTAGAAGCATCTGGCTCTTGTTGAACTAATTGTCCTCCACCAAATTTTTCAATTGCACTTCCATCTTCAATTGTTTCAAAAAAGGCATCGTGCTTTTCTGCAGTTGCTCCAGTTAATGGCTGAAACCAGTGAGTATAATGTGTTGCACCTTTAGAAATTGCCCATTCCTTCATACCTGTAGAAATATGGTCTGCAACCCCTCGGTCTATTTTTGTACCATTCTCCATAGCGCTTTTAACGCTTTTGTATGAGTCTTTGGTAAGGTATTGGCGCATTGCACCTTCATTAAAAACATTTTTTCCGAAAATCTCTGAACGTCTTACAGGTTCGTTTACTTCAATCGGTTTACGATTAAAAGTTTCTTTAATCGCATGAAATCTTAATGTGGACATATAAAGTACTTTTTAAGTTGTTTTTAAAATTAATGGTGCAAAAATATGTCTTTTTTCAAAACACCCCCTAATTTTTATTGTTAACTTATTAATAAATGATGTAATTTATCAACACACCCCCTTAAAAATTAAAAGAAGTTAAACACAATTGCATTTATTATTAATAAGAATAGTTTATTATTGATAATTCTAAATAATTTCTATTCCGAAGAAAAAATATTGAAGTTAATTTATCCTATAAAGGCGAGACTTATAAATACGGTATAGGCAAGAACTATTATAATTCCTTTAATTCTGCCTAATTCAAATTTCTTTGGTATAAAAGCTAATGGAATAAGAACGGCAGCAAAACCTATCATCCACCATATATCATTTGTTAATACTTCTGGACTTTTTATTGCTATTGGTTGAATAACGGCTGTTAATCCAAGTACGGAGGCTATATTAAAAATGTTACTACCAATTAGATTTCCAAGTGATATTGCCTTTTCCTTTTTAAGAGCTGCAATTACAGATGCTGCTAATTCTGGTACACTTGTTCCTATTGCAATCATTGTTACCGCAATTACACGTTCGCTTATTCCTAAATTTGTAGCTAAATCTACAGCTCCAGTCACTAAAAGCTCACTACCTCCATACAAAGCAACACCTCCAATAACCAACCAGGTAATAATCTTGAAGTTTGATGTTTTAGATAATCCATCATCAATACTATCATCAACCGGGTTAGTACCTCTTTCTTTTTTTGCTCTATTTATTAATAAGTATAAATAAATGGCTAAAATTAATAGTAAGCCTACTCCTTCCCATCTTGTAATTTGCTCCCCTGTTTTTAAGATAAAGTAAAGACCAATAGATAACAACATCATTACCGGCCAATTAAACTTATAAAAATCTTTATCTATTATAAGAGGAGAAATAATTGCAGTAATTCCTAAAACCAAACCAATATTTGCAATATTAGATCCTATTACATTACCTAATGCTATATCACTAAAACCTTCAAGAGCGGCTTGTAAACTTACTAGTAATTCTGGAGCAGAAGTAGCAAATGAAACTACTGTAAGCCCAATTACCATTTTTGAAAGATGAAGTTTAAAAGATAGTGCAACAGAAGAACGAACTAAAAACTCACCTCCTACTACCAATAAAATTAATCCTAGAAAAATAAAAAGAATACTCATACCTATTAATTAAGGCGCGAATATACTAATAGATAAGCAATTTGCTTTTATATAAAACAAATAGATTATAGATTTTTTACCCATCAAAAACAATATATAACTATAAACTCAGTTATATAACTATAAAAATAGTTGTAAAACTATAAAAATAGTTATAACTTTGTTTTATAATCAATCAAACATCATCATCAATGAAGAAATTAATTATAATTTTTGTTATGACATTTACTGCAATGTTATATGGACAAATGGAAATGCCAAAGAAAATTATAATGGCTTCTGAATATCTTTCAGAAAATAAAGATATAAGTGATCTATTATTTTTTGAGGGTATAGAATTTTATAAATTAAAATTTACAGGAGAAAACCTTAAGGGAGCTACTTATAAAATTGTAGCCAAAGAAATTTGGAATGGTAAAATTATAACAACATCATTAGTTACAGATTCAGCTATTATAGATATTCCAGAATTCGCGAAAATAAAAGACACCATTTTTGAAATGAAAGTCATATCTAAACTTACACATGATAACACACTAAAAATGAGTTTTAAATTTCCCAGATATGGAAAAAACTTAGAATATAAAGCAATAAAGAGCAACGATTATAGCTTACGAAACATCGCCGAAAATAATTCTACACTAATTGAACCTGGTAAAAAGTTCTACTTATTTACGTATATTTTACCTTATGAAATTGATGGTGCAAAATATTGGTGTGCTGTTGAAAATAGTGGGAAGAATATTGAAAACTGGGGAAAAGAATTTGGCATAGAACATTATATTGTATTCGAAATGTGTTTTGACTGTTTAAATTAAACAAAATCTTATGGAGCAATTAACAAATAAAGAAGAAGAAATAATGCAAGTATTATGGAAGTTAGAAAAAGCTTTTGTAAAAGAAATTATATCTGCACTTCCAGAAGAAAACCATTACAATACTGTTTCAACCATTGTTAGAAATCTAGAAGAAAAAAGCTTTGTATCTCACAAAGCTTTTGGAAAAACACATCAATATTTTCCGTTAGTAAGTAAAGAAGATTACACAAAAAAGTTTATGAACATTGCAATGAAACGTTACTTTAATAATAATTATAAAAATATGGTTTCATTTTTTGCAAAAGAAGAAAAAATTAGTGCAAAGGAGCTTAGAGAGATATTAGCAATTATAGAAAAAGAAGAGTAATTATGGAAATAATGATCTACATATTAAAGTCTGCTGCGGTACTTGCATTGTTTTACGGAGTATATATTGCAGTTTTAAAAGAGGATACTTTTTTCTCTGCAAATAGACATTATTTAATAGCAGGAATAATTGCTGCAATTGTTTTACCTTTTTTACAATTTACTAAAACAACATATATAACAATAGAAAACACTTTATCTAATCAATCATTTTCTGAAACAACAGAGCCTATTGAAACCGTAATGCCAGTACAAGAGGTAATTACTTTTAATTGGTGGAAAATAGCATTAATACTATATACAGTAGGTGTAATTATAATGTTATTTCGTTTTTTAAATCAATTATTTCAATTGCTTTCAACCTTAAAAAAATATCCATCAGAAAAAATTGAAGGCTATAAGTATGTTAAAGTTAAAGAAAAAACACCTCCATTTTCATTTTTTAAAACAATTGTTTACAACCCTTCATTACACACTCCAGAAGAACTTAAAATGATTTTAAAACATGAGCAGGTACATACTTCACAATGGCATTCTATCGATATTATATTAGCAAACCTACTTGTTATAATTCAATGGATAAATCCACTAGCTTGGTTTTATAAAAAAAGAATAGAAGAAAATCTTGAATTTATTGCAGATAGTAAAACTGCTCAAGAAGTAGTTTCAAAAAAAGCATATCAAATAGCGCTGGTAAAGGCTTCATCAACCTCCATCATATCAACGTTGACAAATAATTTTTATCAATCATTCATCAAAAAACGAATCGTCATGTTAAACAAAAGAAATTCTAAAAAACAAAATGTGTGGAAACTAAGTATTATTCTTCCATTATTAGCTCTCTTTTTATGGAGTTTTAATGTAAAGGAAGTACAAGAATACAGAGAAACAAATCCAGCCTCTTTAACCATGGAGCCTATATTCATCTTACATGCTAATTCTACAGATGAAGAAATTAATGCTATTGAAGAATATTTTAAAAATAGTCATCCGGAAACACTTCTTAAGATAAAAAATCGTGAAAGAAATACTAATGGAGAAATTACTGGGTTTAGTTTTGAAACTAAATTTTCAGAAAACGAACGATTTTTCAAACGTTTTAATAGAAACTCTAAAGAGCCATTTACAACTACATATTATATTCAGTATGAAAAAGATGCTACCCTATTAGTAACCGAACAGGGTGAAAAAGGAGTGAAAATGAAAATTACTAGTGAGAATATTCAGTTTTTAGATCCTGAAATTGAGTTTACTACTTCTAATATTAAGGAAAAGGAATCTATATTAGGTAAAAACCCTCTGTATATAATTAATACCAAAGAATACAAAAAAGATGATTTACCTAATGATAAACAAATAGAAGTAGACGGAAGCATTAAAGTATACAACAAATCTGAAGGTAGTCAAAAATATGGCGAAAAGGGTAAAGATGGAGTGTTAGAATTTCAAGGCACCTCTACTTTTGTCTCTCATAAAAATGAAACTCCAATAAAAAAGGCAGAAAATAATAAAGATATCACAATTGTAATAACGAAAAACACAACTAAAGAGGAGTTAGATAATATTAAAAAACAGATGAAAGAGTTAGGTTTTACATTTGATTATTCTAATCTAAATTATAATAGCTCTAACGAGATTATTTCTATCTCTATTCGATATAAAGATGCTAATAATAATTCTGGCAATTATAGTGTAAACAGTGATAAGCCAATCAATTCTATAACTATTAAATCTAGCGGATATAAAATTTCTGTAAGATCTGGAGGAAGTGGAGATTATTCTTATACAAATGACGAGGCAGATATTAGAAGAATGGAATTAGATAAAAATCGTAAAGAATTAACAGAAAGACGTAAAGAAATGCGTAATGAAATGAACGACGCACGTAAAGAAATAAGAGAAGAAGTAAATGTAAATAGGTCTGAGACAAGAAATGATATAAGAGACGAAATGAAGCAGAAAATGAAAGAACAAATGAGAGAACAAAGGGAGATTATGAAAGAACAACGTGACCTAATGAGAGAACAAAAAGATAGTTTACGCATATATAAGCGTACTATGATAGATAGTATGAAAGTAAATAATTGATAGTAATTATATAAAATATAAAGCCTTCGTATTATAGTTGTACGATGGCTTTATATTAATTTGTATTTTTAATTTATGAAAAAGAATTTTTTTAAAACATTAGCAAAAATTAATAAGGCAGTATTACCTAGTTTTACTAAAAAAGGAGTCAATTTAGCGAAAGCTTCAAAGTTTCAAATGGCTCTTTTTGCATATAAACTATGGGTTACAAAAAATGCACTAGATTAATAACAAATTAGAGATCTAACTTCATAGTGTTTTAATTTTTCAATTCCTTTTAAAAACCCTAATTCAATTAAAAAATTACACTGTACAATTTCTCCCCCCAAATTTTCTATTAGTTTACAAGCTGCTTTTGCCGTACCTCCAGTTGCTAGAACATCATCATGTAATAAAACTTTATCTCCTTTACTAATAGCATCTTCATGAATTTCTAAAGTATCCATTCCATATTCTAATGAATAAGGCTCTTTTAAAGTATTAAAAGGTAGTTTTCCTGGTTTTCTAATTGGTACAAATCCAGCATTTAACTCTTTTGCTAAAAGGGTAGCAAAAAAGAAACCTCTAGATTCTATACCCACAACTTTATCTATTTTTTGGTTTTGCAATAAACTAACAAACTCCAAAACACAAAATCGCATAGCCTCTTGATTTAATAAAAGTGGCGTTATATCTTTAAAAACAACTCCCCTTTTCGGAAAATCTTTAACATCTCTAATATAATCTTCTAAGTTTAGCATACTGAAAAGTAACTAATAAAAAAATCCCAAACAATTGTTTGGGATTTTTTTTGTGACCTCGGCTGGATTCAAACCAGCAACCTCTTGAGCCGTAATCAAGTGCGCTATTCAGTTGCGCCACGAGGCCATTATTGGGCTGCAAATATATCTCTTTTTGTGGATATAGCCAAAATTGAAATAAAAAAAACGCTATCAAATTAATGATAGCGCTTGTAATGTAATTAAGTAAGGTTTATTAATACATTGTTTGTAATGCAGTTACATCATTTCCATTAAACTCTCCATCTTCATTTGAGCTAAAACAAGCCAACATAATAGAAGTAGAGTCGTATCCAGTAGGTGTACCAGCAATATGATTTGCACCTACTCCTGCAGTACCTTCATTTACGTTTTGTCCACAACTTTGACGACTAAACCAGTCAGTATGTCTAAAACCTACAGAGTGTCCAATCTCATGTGTGATTACATGTTCTACTACATTAGTATCATATCCTGAAAGACCATAAATTTGAACAAACTTATTAGGAAGACCTCCACTAGGAAAACCTGCACTTCCTCCTGCTCCACCAGGATTATTAACTGTATTATTATAAACTACCATATCTTTATTTTGATAGTTTGTGCCAAAAGTTAATGTAAAGCTTATAGAAACTCCATTTAAACGATTGTAATTATCTACAGCCCATTGTAATGCAGTTCTTTCTTTACTAGATAGCGCTTGATTACCACCAGTATAACCAATAATAGAAATATTTCTACCTTGACTAACTAAACTATTAGTACTATACTGTCTCGAAGTTGCAGAAATTCCTTCTAAAGCTAACAGTTGAGCTTCAGTCATTACAATATCATCTTCAATAAAAATACGTTCCTCACTTGTACCATCGGGGAAATAAAAGGTATCATACCGAACGTAATTGGTGTTTAATTCTAAAGCTTCAACAATATCCAAGATACGCTGTGGAACCTCTTTAGTTAGATTAGCTTCATTTGGAGTTTCTCCATTTTGTTCATCTTTTGAACATGAAATCATAGCTAGACTTAATGACAAGCAGCCAATAAGTCCAAATTTTAATTTTCTCATAGTGAGTAATTTAGGGATTAGTGAATAAATTAAGTAGGTTAACCAAATACTAATGTAAGTAATTTCCTACAAAATCTATAGAATTTATTATAATTCTTATGTTAAAGTTTATAAACAACCTTAACCCCTTATCTCTTTGTTATAAAAAAATTATAATCTAGATTACCTCAGCACTTAAACCTGCATCTAAAAGCATTGAACATCTTGGTTCAAGCTCCTCGTATGGTCCAGTTTTAACAGTACATTTACCTTTGTAGTGCACAATGATTGAACATTGCTCTGCTTGCTCATGAGTATGTTCGCAAGCATAGATTAGTGTATTAATTACATGATCGAACGTGTTTACATCATCATTGTAAAGGACAATTTCATTTTGTCTTTGTTCTTTTTCAGCAAATAATACTTCTTCTTGTATTTTCTCTTTCGTTCCCATAACAATAATTCATAATCCTAATATATAAGATTAAATTACAAATTTTGCCGCAACCCAATTATTGCGTTCTTTTTTATCAACGAACGTAAATCCCAACTTATTGCAACAATCTTTAATGATTGGTAAATCTTCTGTATAAAAACCACTTAAATAGAGGCTTCCTTCTTCTAATAAACTTTTTTTATACACCTCCATATCATTAAGTAATATGTTTCTGTTTATGTTCGCAATAACAACATCATACTTATGTAATGGTATAATTGATGCGTCTCCCAAATGAACAACAATCTTTGAACATTCGTTACGAGCTACATTCTCTTCACTATTTTCAAAGCACCAAGGATCGATATCTATTGCATCAATATTTTTTGCACCACGTATTTCTGCCAATATAGCTAATACGGCAGTACCACAGCCCATATCCAAAACAGTCTTCCCTTCAAAATCATTTTCTAATATATGTTGTAACATCATATATGTAGTTTCATGATGCCCTGTTCCAAATGACATTTTTGGTTCTATTATAATTTCATATTCAAAATTTGCTTTTGGATGAAAAGGAGCACGTACTATACATTTTCCATCAACTTCTATCGATTCAAAGTTTTTTTCCCATTCTGAATTCCAGTTTACTTGTGCTATTTCTGAATAGGTATAGTCTATTTCAAATTCCTTTGAAGTAAGAATTTGAATATCATCTAAAATTAAATCGTTCCATTCTTCTTTCTGAATATAAGCAGTAACGCCATTTTCATTTTCCACAAAACTCTCAAAACCTGCATAACCAAGCTGAGCGATTAAAATCTCTGTACCTGGCTGTAGAGGATGAACTTTAAATTGATATTCAATATAAATCTGTGACATTAAAAAGAATTTATTATTTTATTAAAACTATCTGGGTCTAATGCAGCACCACCAATTAAACCACCGTCAACATCAGGCTGTTTAAATATTTCTTTTGCATTATCGGGCTTTACACTTCCACCATATAAAATAGAAACATTATTAGCTATATCTCTAGTATAGTTATTTGCTATTAAATCTCTTACATATTTATGAATTTCCTGTGCTTGTTCTGGACTAGCGGTTTCACCTGTTCCAATTGCCCAAACAGGTTCATACGCTAATACTATAGTTTTCCAATTGTCTTCAGAAATATGAAAAAGTCCCTTTTCTAATTGTGCTTTTACAACATCAAAATGGTTTCCTGCCTTTCTATCTTTGAGTTCTTCTCCAAAACAAAAAATTGCATTTAGATTGTTCTCTATTGCTGCATTTACTTTTTCTGCAAGTACATCATCATCTTCATTAAAATATGCACGACGCTCACTATGACCCAAAATAACTGTTTTTACACCCACGCTTTTTAACATGTCTGCAGAAACTTCTCCGGTAAAAGCACCATTTTTAGATTGATGCATATTTTGAGCAGCAACTTCGATTGGGTGTTCTCTTAAGGACACAAATGCATGATGTAAGTTTGTAAAAGATGGTGCTACAATCACTGTAACATTTTCTGGTATAACCTTTTCTTTTAAAGCTGTTAAAAGAACTTCTGTTTCTGCAAGATCGTTATTCATCTTCCAATTACCAGCTACTATTTTCTTTCTCATTTTCATTTTTTTATTTATTGCTAATCTTTGGATCTAGCCAACCATAAATTATATCTACAAAGATATTAATCAATATAAACAATGTTGCAATAACAATTACTGCTCCCATAATTATTGGCAAATCTAAAGTATTAAGAGCATCTACAATTTCTTTTCCTAATCCATTCCATCCAAAAATATACTCAACAAATACAGCTCCTGCAAGCATTGATGCAAACCATCCTGAAATTGCTGTAACTACTGGATTAAGAGAATTTTTTAAAGCATGCTTACGTATAATTGTTGCAAAAGAAAGCCCTTTTGCTTTTGCTGTTCGTATATAATCTTGATTTAAAACCTCTAACAACGAATTACGCATTAATTGAGTTACAACGGCTAAAGGTCTAATACCTAAAACAATTGCCGGAAGTATTAAATTCTTCCATTGTATGTACTTACCTTCTCCAAAATCATCAACTTCATATAAACTTCCTGTCATATTTAATCCCGTATATTCATGTAATACAAATCCAAATAGCCAAGCAAAAATTATAGCACTAAAAAAAGATGGGACACTCATCCCTAATGTGCTAATAAGTTGAATAAATTTATCTATAAAACCATCTTTAAAAAGTACAGAGATTATTCCTAAAAAAACACCTAGCAACATTGCAATACATATTGCTGAAACTGCCAATATAAATGTATTAGGTAAAGTTTCTGCTATTACAGAACTAACCTGTTTTCCATTCTTTTGAAATGATTCTCTTAAATATGGAAACTTTAAAACCACATTAGTATTACTTACTTCAAATAGTTTTGTGGCACTGTATTTATCTTCTGAAAGATATGAGTAGTTTTCTACGTTTGTACTATGAAATGAAAGTGGAGATAAATCATTAAGATAATAAAGATACTGAAGCCCTACAGGTTTATCAAAACCGTATTTCTTTTTTACAATAGCTATTTGCTCTTTACTTTCATTTTGACCTAGCATCATACGTGCTGGATCTCCAGGAAGAATTGTAAAAAGTAAAAAAATAACAGTTACTACTCCAAATAATGTAAGCAATGCATAGCCAATTTTTTGTAGTAAATATCCAGTCACTCTATACTTTATTTATATCATTTAAGGTTAATACCTGGTATTCAAAATCTTTTCCAAAAAGCAGTTTACCATATTCTTCTATAGTTTGATTATAGCCTGCTTTTTCTCTTCTTTCATTTACAGTTTCAGGATTTTCTATAGGCCATATAAAGTCTCCGTTTTTTTCATTAGTGCTTCCTTGTGTTCCATATATTTGAGACTTGCCTTCGTTCATTAAATATCTATCTTCCATCATTGCAACCAATCTAAAAGGGATTTCATCTTGCTCTCCTGCTTTTTTTATTATTGGTAAATAAGTTGGAATCATTTCCATATTGTGCTGTAATACATACCAAGCTGCTGTATTGGTAGGTTCACCAACTACAGATTTTCCAGGATACCCATTTTTATCAAAATAATCTTTTACAAACTTCATGTTAGATCCGTCTATTGCATTTTGCATTGCCCATAGATCACCAGTATATTCCTCTTCTCTAAGTCCCATTTCTTTTGCAATACGTTCACGAGCTTCGGGAGTTTCGGCTTGCAGTAAGACTCTAAAACGTTGGTCTAAAATTGCTATACTATCTAATCTTCTTTTTAAACCAAAATCTAAATTAGGTTTTGCTCCAGCTAATGTCTCAAGTTTTAATTCTGAAGCATCATTCCAATGTAGTTTTTGTTTGATGGTTCCTTTTTGTAATTCTAGTAATCCAGGATTGCTTCTTACAATTGTTTTTAAAGTAGTTTCATCACAGAAATAAAAGTCGAAGTTTAACTTATAGGTTTCAGATAACTGTTCTGTTTCTGCTCTAGAGGATGCAGAAAGTCCTATCACTTTATATCCTTTTTTAATTGCTTCGTTTGTAATTTCTCTAACGGAAATATATCCATCTTTTTCAGTCATATCAAGGTTATATGCTATAACTATAATAAGATGGTCTTCTTCTAGCATTTGTAATGTATAGTCTTCTCCTTCTCTTTCTATACTAAAATCATGAATAGGTGGCTCATATCCTTTTTGAATTACATTAGTCTCAACACCTAGTAATTCTCCTTCTTGCTTAGGATCTGCACCGTTATTTGTAATTATAACTTCTTTTCCATTTACATTAAATTTCCAGTTATACTCATAAATGGGTTTTGGTGCATCTGGTGGTGTTGACATTCCTTCGGTAATATTAGCACCTATTTTATAAGGTCTAAAATCTATAATTGGAAGATGTTGTAATACATAATATGTTATGGCTAAACAACCTACGAAAGATGCAAATATTAATATGCTTCGTATATTTTTTGTAAAAAAGGGTTGAATGTGTTTTCTTCCAAAGAATAATACAAGAATTAAAACTAATAGAACAATATCTTTTGTAAAAGACTCCCAAGGTGTCAGTTTTAAAGCATCTCCAAAACAACCACAATCTGTAACCTTGTTAAAGTAAGCTGAATAAAAAGTAAGGAATGTAAAAAACACAATCATAAGTAGTAAACTCCATAATGTGAATCTTTTTAAATATCCTAAAAGCAACATAATTCCAAGAAGTACTTCAAAAATTACCACAAATATGGCTATTAATAAAGCATACGGAACTAAAAACTCTAAATCGAGTACTTCTGGAGCGAAGTAATCTTTTAGTTTAAATGAAAACCCTACCGGATCATTTAATTTAATGAGCCCACTGATGATGAATAAAATACCAACAAAAATTCTTGAAATGCCTACTAATATTTTCATATTATTAAATAATTTATTGAGGGTCTAACCTTACGTTACCATTATAATTTCCACGAATCTCTTTAGAGTCAAACGTGATTGTGTAATCTATATCTATTTGTGTAACCTGCCCTTGTGCATTAAGAGACAAAGAGTTTACAGTAGCACTTGCAGATTGAAAACCACCAGAACCGCTAGAAGAAAAAGCGAGATTTTCACCAGAAGAAATAAAACTGCCGTCTACTTTTTCAATTCCTTGTGTAAATTCAAATACATCACCAAAACCTCCTGTATTTGACAAATAAGTTCCAGGTGTAAAGGTTGTTCCATATCTTATATCAAACCGGCCTCTTGTTTCCACATAAGAGCTATTTGTCCTGTCTGCATTAGAAAAAATTAAAATTACTCTTGGGCTTCCATTACCTCCTGTTGTATAAGCAAAATCTGTAGCGTATTCTGTACCATTTATAGCAAATGAATTTGAAACATTTACATCATCATCGTTACAACTTATTACTAAAAGAGCAATAAATATTATAAGTAAAAAATTTTTATACATCTTTTTTATTGTTTTCATCTAAATGTATCATTGCAAAAACTGCATAATTAATCATGTCTTGATAATTAGCATCAATACCTTCACTAACTAAAGTTTTACCTTTATTGTCTTCAATTTGTTTTACACGTAATAGTTTTTGAAGAATTAAATCTGTTAAAGAACTTACACGCATATCTCTCCAGGCTTCACCATAGTCATGATTTTTATCTAGCATAAGCTGTTTTGTTATGGCTAGTTTTTCATCATATAATTGAGTTGCTTCTTCTAGAGACAAATCGGGTTGTTCTACTACTCCTTTTTCAAGTTGTATTAAAGCCATTACCGAATAATTAATAATACCAATAAACTCACTTACTTCACCTTCGTCTACCTTTCTCTCGATATTTTGCTGAAGTCCACGAATTCTTTGTGCTTTAATAAAGATTTGATCTGTTAAGGAAGAAAGCCTTAAAATGCGCCACGCGCTTCCATAATCTTTCATTTTATTGATAAACAACGCTCTGCAAGTTTCAATTACATCATTATATTGTTTTGAAGTATCTGGCATATTGAAGTGTAAGATTTTGCGTAAATTTCGCTTAAATAAATCAATTTAAAAAATTGCAAACAATCAATTGTAAAGGTACACTTATTGACCTATCTCTCCCAAAGGTGATGGGCATAATTAATACTACACCCGATTCATTTTATGACGGTGGCAAAACAACTAATCTAAAAGAAATTCTGTCACAGGCTGAAAAAATGTTGCTTGAAGGAGCCACTTTTTTAGACATTGGTGGGTATAGTTCTAGACCTGGTGCAGATGAAGTTTCAGAAAACGAAGAATTAAGTCGTGTAATTCCTGCTATTGAAGAAATTTTAAAACAATTTCCAGAAGCAATACTTTCAATAGATACTTTCAGAAGTGCTATTGCAAAAAAGGCTGTTATTTCTGGTGCAGCCATAGTAAATGACATTTCGGGTGGTGCTATAGATGGAGATATGTTTAATACGGTTTCGACACTTAAAGTGCCTTATATTTTGATGCATATGCGAGGTACACCTCAAAATATGATTACTAAAACAGATTATAAAAATGTAACTCATGAAGTTATAAAATATTTTTCTGAAAGAATTGCAAAAGCAAGAGCTGCAGGAATTAATGATATTATTATAGACCCTGGTTTTGGTTTTGCTAAAACAAGAGAACAAAGTTTTGAATTACTAAGCAACTTAGAACTTTTATCACATTTTGATGCGCCAATTCTGGCAGGCATTTCAAGAAAATCTATGATTTACAAAACCCTTGCAACTACTCCCAATAAGGCTTTAAATGGCACTACCACACTAAATACTGTTGCTTTGCAAAAAGGAGCTTCCATCCTTAGAGTACACGATGTAAAAGAGGCTATTGAGTGTATAAAATTGTTAAACAACCTTAATGGTAAACATTAATCTATATATATTTTGAAGTACATTTACATAAAACTATAACCTTTTGGAAATATTTGGAGTAAGAATTAGAGTCATAGACATTGTAGATATTATTTTGGTCGCTTTGTTGTTATACTATGTATACAAACTGGTAAAGGGAACAGTTGCAATCAATATATTCGTTGGGATTGTAATTATTTATGGCATTTGGAAACTAACCGAATTACTTGAAATGGAAATGCTTAGTAAAATACTGGGCGGTTTTCTTGGAGTTGGTATGTTTGCTCTTATTGTAGTTTTTCAACAAGAAATAAGAAGGTTTCTATTATTATTAGGTTCTACAAATTTTAATGCCCGTAGACGTTTTTTTAATAGATTTAAATTACTCACTAACGATACAAGTAATAAAACAAACATAGATGCTATTATTGAAGCTTGTAAAAAAATGGGAAACAATAATACTGGAGCTCTTATAGTTTTACAACGAAATAATAGTCTTGATTTTGTAAAAAATTCTGGGGATGAAATGAGTCTTAAAGTTAACCAACCTATTATAGAAAGTATATTTTTTAAAAATAGTCCATTACACGACGGTGCGATTATAATTGAAGAAAATAAAATAACAGCAACACGTGTTATTCTTCCTGTTTCTAATGATCGGAAAATCCCACTAAGATTTGGATTAAGACACAGGGCTGCTGTAGGCATTACCGAAAAAACTGATGCTGTTTGTATTGTAGTTTCTGAAGAAAATGGGCAAATTTCCTATTTAAAAGATGGAGATTTCGTCTTGTATGAAAACCTAGAAGACTTAATTCAAATTATTAATAAAGATTTAAGCTAAAAAACTACAGTGTTTCTTCTGCCATAAATTGAACTTCATAAAGATTTCGATATACACCATCTTGTTTCTTTAGTAACTCTTTATGTGTTCCTGTTTCAACAATTTTACCAGAATCCATCACTAAAATCTTATCTGCTTTTTGAATTGTAGCAAGTCTATGAGCAATTACAATTGAGGTTCTTCCTCTTGTAATTTTATCTGTAGCTGTTTGAATCATTTCTTCAGAATAACTATCTACTGAAGAAGTTGCTTCATCTAAAATTAAAATACTTGGCTTGCTAACATATGCGCGTAAAAAAGCTATAAGTTGACGCTGACCCGAAGATAACATTGTCCCTCTCTCTTTTACATTATAATGATAACCTCCAGGGAGTGATGTAATAAATTTATGAACTCCTATTTCTTTAGCTGCAGATACAACTTCTGCTTCTGTAATTTGAGGATCATTTAGAGTGATATTATTTAAAATAGTATCTGCAAATAGAAAAACATCCTGCAAAACCACAGCTATTTGATTTCTAAGTGAAGCCAAAGTAAAATCATTTATTGGGATAGAATCAATTAATATGGTACCACTATTTATTTCGTAAAAACGATTTAGCAAATTAATGATTGTAGATTTTCCAGCTCCTGTAGCCCCAACAATAGCTATTGTTTCACCTGGTTGTACAGTAAATGAAATATCTTTAATTACTTCTTCACTTTCTATATAACCAAATCGAACATTTTTAAACTCAATCAATCCATTAGTAGTTGTAAGCTCTAGAGTACCCTCATTTGAAATATGAGATTTTGTATCTAAAATTGCAAAAACACGATTAGCAGCAACCATTCCCATTTGAAGAGTATTAAACTTATCTGCTATTTGGCGTAAAGGTCTAAATAACATTTGAGCCAATTCTATAAATGCTACTATTAAACCTAAGGTTATACCATCGCCTACAGCTGCATTAAGACCACCATACCAAACAAGTAACCCTATAGCAACAGAAGATGCCATTTCTGCAATAGGAAAAAAGATAGAGTTATACCATACAGTTTTTACCCAAGCCTTTTTATGCTTCTCGTTAATTTGTGTAAACTCTTTATACTCTCTTTGTTCTCGGGTAAAAATCTGAACAATCTTCATTCCTGTTATACGCTCTTGTACAAAAGAATTTAGGTTAGCAACTTGATTTCTAACATCTTCGAAAGCTACTTTCATTGCTCTTTGAAAAACTCTTGTTGCATATAAAATTACAGGTAGAATTATAAAAACTATAAGTGATAAATGCCAACTTTGGTATAACATAAAACCAGCAATTACAATCATTTTTAGTAAATCACTTATTATCATAAATAGACCTTCACTAAAAATACTCGAGATTGTTTCAATATCGTTTACTGCCCTCGTAGTTAAACGACCTACAGCACTTTTATCAAAGTATTGCATTTTAAAGCTCGTCATTAGCTTAAAAAGCTTTACTCTTAAATCTTTAATAACATTCTGTCCTAACCAATTTGCATAAAAAATAAACGCAAATTGAAATAAAACTTCTAATAGTAGAACACCCACCATCAATAGAATAAAATAGAGCAATAATTCTCCATCTTGTGGAACAATTGATTTGTCTATTGCTTCTTGAAGTAAATAAGGACGAAGAATTGCTAATACAGACATAACTATAGCTGCAAAAGCAACAAAATAAAAGATCCATTTATAAGCATTGGTAAATGCTAATAATCTTTTAAAGAGTTTAAAATCGAATGCTTTTCCTGAATCTGCCATCTTTTTCTCTGTCAAAGCAGAGATATTTTATAATTATTTAAACTTTTTTAAAAATTTCATCTGGATATTTCACCTTAGTAAGATATAATCCATGTGCTGGAGCAGAAGCTCCTGCATTACTCCTATTTTTATCTTGGATGATTTTATGAAAATCGCTAAGAGATTTTTTTTCAAAACCAACATCCAAAAGCGTTCCTACAATTGCTCTCACCATATTACGTAAAAATCGATCTGCAGTAATTGTGAAAATTAATTGATTATTTTCTTCTCTCCAAAAAGCCTTCTTAATCACACAATGATACGTTTTTACATCGGTTTTTGATCGAGAAAAGCATTGAAAATCGTTATAGTCTAATAACGCTTTTGAAGCTTTATTCATTATAATCACATCTGGTTTATGATGAATTAAATATGAAAAATCTTCATTAAAGGGATCCTTTCGTAATGAAATTACATATTCATATTCTCTTTCTATAGCATCAAATCGAGCATGCGCATCATTTGTAACTAAAAAAATATTGTTTACAGCAACATCTTTTGGAAGTAATGAGTTGACCTTAAAAATTAATTCTGAAATTTCTAAAGGATCGTTAAAATCGAAGTGTGCAAAAAGCTGTCTTGCATGAACTCCAGAATCTGTTCTACCAGCACCAACTACTTTAATTTCTTCACGTAAGATTATTGAAATTGTTTGTTCAATAACTTCCTGTACACTTATTGCATCGGGTTGCATTTGCCACCCAAAATAGTTTTTACCGTTGTAAGCTATTTCAATAAAATATCGCAAGGAATCTTGTATTTTTGAAGGTTCAAAGATACATAAAGTCAATCTCTAATTATAATTTGATCTCTATCACTTTGTGGGGTAAATGAAAAAAAATGAAAAAAATTCTGTTGCTAAGCGATACTCATAGTTATATAGACGATAAAATTATTTTGTACGCAAAGCAAGCAGATGAAGTTTGGCATGCAGGAGATATTGGAGACCTAAATGTTACAGATATCCTTAAAAAAATAAAACCTCTTAGAGCTGTTTATGGTAATATAGATGATGCAAAAGCAAGAACTGAATTTCCTTTAAACAATCGTTTTATGTGTGAAAAAGTAGATGTGCTTATTACTCATATAGGTGGATATCCAGGAAATTATAGTACTGCAATTAAAAATGAAATTCTTAGCAATCCTCCACGACTTTTTATTTGTGGTCATTCACACATTTTAAAAGTTATGAATGATAAAAAATTAGGCTTATTACATATGAATCCGGGTGCCATTGGAACGTATGGTTTTCATAAAGCTAGAACAATGCTTCGGTTCGAAATTGATGGTGAAGAAATTAAAAACTTAGAAGTTATAGAGTTTAAAAGATAGGATTTTTAACTTTTTATCTATAATTCTAATTTTAAATCAAAGAAGTCCTAAAACAAAAAACCCTCAAAGATGGCATTCTTTGAGGGTCTTGCACTAATATACTAAGTTTCAGTTTAACGCAAACGGTCAACAGATTTTACGAGATCCTCGTCCTTTTTTATGGCCTTATTGGCCAAAACTAAAAAAACGATAGAAATGATAGGAAGTAGCACCCCAATACCCTTCTCAGAAACTAAAGTTTCTCCGGATAAAGTTAGCGACCTGTAAACGAAAACTCCCAGTAATACAAAGTTTAATATTATAGTTAAGCGATTAAGCACAAATTGCATTTGTCGCTTTTTAAATGTCAAAATAGAAATAATAGTTAAAACAATAGAAGCAAAAATTAATCCAAAAACTAAAGGTTCACTTCTACTTATAACAATGGTACCTTCTGTATCCTGAACCACAGGAAACCACAAATACAGAGCACCAATAACTAATACTGCAATAATAAGATAAATGGTTTGTATACGTTGTAACATTGATTAATTATTGTTAACAGAAAGCAAAAATACAGTTTCTTTTTAAAAATATAAATGCAGAATTTAATTTATTGTTGTATAATTGCATAAACAATCCGTAACCAATTCAATCACGGTTACTTAGTCTTCAATAAATTTTCGCAACTAACTTACCCCCTCAAAGGATATAATAACAAATTAAACTTATAGTATTATTAAATGTTTGAAATTTCAGAATTAAAAGCACAAAAGCTACCAGAACTTCAGGAGCTTGCTAAAAACTTGGGTGTCCCTAAATATAGAACCCTAAAAAAATTAGACCTTGTATATCAAATTTTAGATTATCAGGCCGCCAATCCTAAAGCTATAAAAGCTGTTACTAAGGAAGAATCTCCAGTAAAAGAAGATAGAACTTCCACTAACGAGAAAATTACTTCAGAAAAAAGCGACAGTAAGGAAAATAACACTCCTCAAAAAGACAATTCAACTCGAAATCCTCGAAATGATAATAGGGATCAAAAAACTCATAAAAAACCCCACCATCAAAAAAAGGATGAGGTAAAAGAAAACTCTAAAGACAGAACAAACGATAATAGACAAAGAGTAGATAATAAAAAACCTAACGAGTCTACGAATGGTAATGACGATAGAGATAAAAATAAGGATAGCAAAAACAATAAGGAAGTAAAAAAACATCCTAGAGATAATAAACCTAATCCAAGAGACAATAAACCAAATCCAAGACCAAATCCAAGAGATAATAAACCGAATCCTAAAGACAGTAGATCTAACGGAAATAAAGATTCACGTAATCGTTACAGAGAACCAGATTTTGAATTTGATGGTATTATTGAGAGTGAAGGTGTTTTAGACATCATGCAAGATGGATATGGATTTTTACGTTCTAGCGATTATAATTATTTATCCTCTCCAGATGATATTTACGTTTCACAATCTCAAATTAGACTTTTTGGTTTAAAAACTGGAGATACTGTTCTTGGTGAAGTTCGTCCACCAAAAGAAGGTGAAAAATATTTTCCATTAATTAAAGTTAATAAGATAAATGGTTTAAATCCAAATGTTGTACGTGATCGTGTTTCATTTGAACATTTAACTCCATTATTCCCTCAAGAAAAATTTAATATAGCAGATAGACAAAGTACTATTTCTACACGTATTATAGATTTATTTGCGCCAATTGGAAAAGGGCAACGTGGTATGATTGTATCGCAACCTAAGACTGGTAAAACGATGTTATTAAAAGACATCGCTAATGCAATTGCAGCAAACCATCCAGAAGTTTATCAAATTATATTATTAATTGACGAGCGTCCAGAAGAGGTAACAGATATGCAAAGAAATGTTAGCGGTGAAGTAGTTGCCTCAACTTTCGATAAAGAAGCTACAGAACATGTTCGCGTAGCCAATTTAGTAATTGATAAAGCAAAAAGATTAGTTGAGTGTGGGCACGATGTGGTAATCTTATTAGATTCTATTACTCGTTTAGCACGCGCATACAACACTGTACAACCAGCTAGTGGTAAAATATTAAGTGGTGGTGTCGATGCAAATGCATTGCACAAACCAAAACGTTTCTTTGGAGCTGCTCGTAATATTGAAAATGGTGGATCTTTAACTATAATAGCTACAGCTCTTACAGAAACAGGATCAAAAATGGATGAAGTTATTTTTGAAGAGTTTAAAGGAACAGGTAACATGGAACTACAGTTGGATAGAAAAATATCTAACCGAAGAATTTTCCCTGCAATAGATCTTACCTCTTCAAGTACACGAAGAGACGATTTATTACTTGATGAAACTACAATACAACGTATGTGGGTATTACGTAAATATCTTGCAGATATGAACCCAGTTGAAGCCATGGAGTTTATTAATGACCGTGTTAAACAAACTAGAAACAATGAAGAGTTTTTAATTTCAATGAACGGTTAAGGTTAACAAAAATAAATTAAAAAAGCCCCGTAGATTTAAATCTATGGGGCTTTTTATTTAAAAGTAATCTCATAATATCGCTTCTACTAGACTTAATTTAAAATATCATAATACTTTAAATAAAAGATTGATTATTAACCTATAATCTATTTAGTATACAACTCAACAAATTACTATAAATAATAATCTGTTATTGAATAAATTGAATAAAAAAAGCCTCGCAATTGCGAGGCTTTTAAATGTATATTATTTAATACAAATTATCTTTTGATAACTTTCTCAGAAAGAGTACCAGCAGAAGTATTTACGTTAAGAACATAAACACCAGCAGCTAAACTAGCAGTATTCATTGTACCATTTACTAATCTAACACCAGTATCTTTTCCTAATACATCATAAAGAACTGCATTTTGAACAGTTACAGTAGAAGGAACTCTAATGTTTAATACATCAGAAGTTGGGTTAGGATAAACAGAAACTTGAGAAAGAGCATTATCACCTAAACCTAAAGCAGGCTCACCTTCAATAATGAAAGCAGTACTACCAAAAGTAAGACCTAAAGCAGAGAATGCAGTCCAGTCTGTTGCACCAGCACCAAAAACATCTGTTGGGTCAATTAAGTGAGCTTCAGAACCTGCAGCAGGAGCAGTACCATCGTACCAGTTCCAACGAGAAGCACCATCAAATCCACCAATGTTGTCCATACTTGGAGCAGCAACGATCCAGTAAGTACCAGCAGGTAAAATTACAGGAGAACCATTAGCACCAGCTACGTCAACGATAAAAGTATAACCACCAGTTCCATTGTCATCAATTGTTAAAAATGGACTTGCTGGATCTAAATCAACAATTTCCATAAGACCATCACCTGGTGAAGTTGGATTAGAATCTGGAATATCAAAACCAGCTAAGTTTCCATAAATATAAAAACTCATACCAGTAATATCTGTTGGTAAGTTAGAGTTGTTATTAAAACCGAAAACTGTTATAGTTTGAATTTCGTTTGAAGATGCTAAAACAAAATCATCTGCAGACCATACACCTGCTGAATCATCGTTAGAATAATCTGAAACAATACCACTCGTACCAAGAGTAGATTGATCAAATAAAATAGCTTCAGTACTATTTCCTCCTGGTGTAGAAGTTGAAACAGATTGTACACTTAAATCTTGTGCATTAGCACACAAACCAAAAAGACCTGCAGCCAATAAAAAAGTAATTTTTTTCATAATAAATGTATTTAAAGTTTAATATTGTCTAACAAATATATGAAACCCTTTAATATTTCAATAAAAAAAAAGTTAAAGTTTACTAAATTAACACCCTTAATACAGGTTGATATAATTCATTTAATTTATGAAGAGATTACTCATTTTAATTTTCATCACACTACTCTTTAATTCATGCAATTCTAAAAAAGATAAATTAGAATATGATTTTATTACTGTTTTTGAATCATCAAACGGTACTAAAACTTCAACTTATCAAGAGGTAATTGATTTTTACACACAACTTTCAGAAACCTACCCCTCTATTGCAATATATGAAATGAATAGTACAGATAGCGGTAAACCTTTACACCTTATTACATATAATACAGATAGGAGTTTTGAGTCTGAGTTTTCTAATGGTAGAAATAAAAACATTCTCCTTATTAATAATGGTATTCATCCTGGAGAAAGTGACGGGATTGATGCATCAATGATGCTTTTAAGGGATTTGGCAACAAAAAAGATTAAAGCACCAAAAAATACTGTAATAGCGGTAATACCTGTTTATAATATAGGCGGCGCTCTAAATAGAAACTCATCAACTAGAACAAATCAAAACGGTCCAGATGAATACGGTTTTAGAGGAAATGCAAGAAATTATGATTTAAATCGAGACTTTATAAAAGCAGACACAAAAAATGCCAGAGCATTTGCAGATATCTTTAGAACTGTAAAACCAGATCTTTTTATAGATAATCATGTTAGCAATGGCGCAGATTATCAGTATACATTGACACATTTATTTACACAACATAATAAACTGGGTGGCGAGATTGGCAATTATTTACATACTGGTTTTATGCCACAATTAGAAGACTCTCTTCAAAATAAAAAATGGGACATTACTCCGTATGTCAATGTTTTTAATCAAGTACCAGAAGAAGGTTTTACACAATTTATGGACTCTCCAAGATATTCAACAGGATATGCATCTTTATATAATGTAATAGGCATGATGGTAGAAACACACATGTTAAAACCTTACAAACAAAGAGTTGAAGGAACTTATGAATTAATGAAAAGTTTTATTTCTATTGCAGATAGAGATTTTGAAGCAATTAAAGAGCTTCGAAAAAATGCAGGTTTGCATTTTAAATCTGGCGACTATTACCCAATACAGTGGAAAGTTGACAGCACTCAAACTTCTACTATATCATTTAAAGGTTTTGAAGGTGAAATGATTTCAAGTGACATTACAGGTTCAGAAAGACTTAAATTTGATAGAAGTAAACCATTTACTAAAGATGTTACATATTACAATTACTTTACCCCTACAGATTCTATTATTATTCCTGAAAAATATATAATTCCTCAAGGATATTGGAATGTAATTGAACTTTTAAAAGCCAATAAAATAAAATATTCTAAAGTGCCTAATGATACAATCATTAATGCTGAAGTGTATTCAATAAAAAATTACCAAACTTATAGTAATGCTTACGAAGGTCATTATCCGCATTACAATACACAAACAGAGACAAAAAAGGAAAATGTCTCGATATTTCAAGGAGATTATATAGTGGATACAAATCAAGAAGGTGTGAGATATTTATTAGAAACACTAGAGCCTTCAGCTATAGATTCATTTTTTAATTGGAACTTTTTCGATACTATCCTGCAACAAAAAGAAGGATTCTCACCATATGTTTGGGAAGATATGGCATTGCAATTTTTAAAAGATAATCCAGAAATTAAAAAGAAATTTGATTTAAAAAAGAGTGAAGATTCTAATTTTTCTAATAATTGGTATGCACAATTAGATTGGATACACAAACAATCTCCTAATTATGAAAAAGCTCACTTAAGATATCCTATCATTAGGGTGCGTAATTAAATACTCTTTAGGAAATAATAGTTTTATATTTTCATAAGAGTCTTGAAGTGCTTTTTGAGATTTCTCAAAATTTTTCCAACGTACTTTCTTTATCCCTTCTGAAGGTTCTGGAATTAAAGGTCCATTGTAATCGCTAAACATTTCAAACCAATAAGTGATCTTAAGTTTAAACTTGTCATTTCGCTGAAATACATGATAGGTTTTTTTAAGAAAACGGCGAACCTCTAGGTTCTGCACTCCTGTTTCTTCAATAGTTTCTCTCACTGCAGCTTCTTCGTAACTTTCACCTTTTTCTACTTTGCCTTTAGGTAAATCCCACTTAGAATTACGTCGTATAAACAAAATTTCTTTTTTACTATTATAAACAAGTCCTCCTCCAGCTTCAACCACTGGTAGTTTTTTCCGAAGAAAACGTTCTAATTTTTCTTCATTTTTATGATATACGTTTACATAAAGTAATTCTCCATTGTTAATTTTTTTAATCAACTTTTTAAACTTAACCTCCTTTAAAGGGATGGCTGTATATTGTTTACCAATATTTTTCTCTGTGGAGAGAATGATTGGAATTTCTTTGACAAAAACTTTATACATTTGCAGTATGATATTAAACAAAGAAACGGCTCAAAAAACCGCCGAATTACTTTTGCAAATTAATGCAATAAAATTGCAACCACAAAAACCTTTTACTTGGGCATCTGGTTGGAAATCTCCAATTTATTGTGATAACCGTATAACTCTTTCATATCCAACGATTCGCAATTATTTAAGAGAACAACTTGCTAAACAAATTGAAGAACTTTATGGTAAACCAGACGCTATTGCTGGGGTTGCAACAGGAGCAATTGGTATAGGAGCATTGGTGGCAGATTATTTAAATCTACCTTTTTGCTATATACGCCCAGAAGCTAAAAAACATGGTCGCCAAAATAAAATTGAAGGTTATATAGAGGCTAATCAAAATGTTGTTGTTGTAGAGGATTTAATTAGCACTGGAAACAGTAGTTTACTTGCCGTAGAAGCATTACGAGAAGCAAAAGTAAATATTAAAGGCATGGTCGCAATATTTACTTATGGATTTGATATTGCTGAAGAAAATTTTAAAAATGCAAAAGTGAACCTTAACACTTTAAGCGATTATGAAAACCTTTTGTTACAAGCAGAAAAATCTAATTATATTTCATCGCAAGAGAAAAAACTCCTTACAAAATGGCGTAAAGACCCTGGAAATTGGAACCCTGAAATAAAGAGCATTATTAAATAGGCATAATTATTGAACCTACATGCTACAAACAACCCACAAAAAAATCTAATGAAATTAAACAGTAAGAAAGTAACCGTACAAAAATCTGCTAGTGATTTATGTAATTTTTTGAGTGATGTAAAAAACTTTAAACAGTTAATGCCCGAAAACATTAGCAAATTTGAAGTAATTAGAGAAGATGCTTTCGTATTTGCATTAAAAGGAATGCCAGAAATTGCATTAGAAGTTAAAGAAGTAAACTCACCTAATAAAGTTGTTTTAGGAGCAATAAGTGATAAAATTCCTTTTACGCTTACTGCTAATATTGAACCAATTAATGAAAACTCTTCTGAAACAGAATTGCTTTTTCAAGGAGAGTTTAATAGTATGATGGCTATGATGATAAAAAGCCCTATTACTAAATTTATTGAAACATTAGCAGATAATTTGAAAGCTGTTTAGTAAAGCATTTTTATTTGCTTGACTTCAAACTTATCAATGGTCTCATTCTCCTTCTCAACAAGGAGTTCTCCTAATTGAGTAACTCCTTTTATCATACCATTAATTCGTTCTCCGTTAGGATACTCAAATGCTGAAACTTGATCTTTTCTATAAAGCTCATTTTCGTATTCTTCTTTTAAAGAATCGTAATTATTTATAGACATTCTTTTTAATTCTTCAAATATAGTTTCAGAAAGTATTTGCAGTACTTCTTGTAAATCTAGTTTTACTCCAGTAGCTAAAAATAAGGAAGTCGCTTGTGGCAAATCTTTAAATTCTGTTTCATTTACATTTAGGCCAATTCCAACAATACTTCCAGTGATTTTTGTTCCTTCAATTTTATTTTCAATTAAAACCCCACAGACTTTTTTATTGTATGACAATATGTCGTTTGGCCATTTAATAGAAACTGAAGGAATTTGAAGTTTTTTTAACCCTTTTTTTATACCTATTGCAACCGCAAAGGAAATATAAGATTGACAGGACAATTCTACATTAAAAAACTTCTTAAACATACTAAATGTAAGACTTTGACCCGTTTTAGATTGCCACTCTGCCCCCATTTGTCCACGACCATTTGTTTGATTTTGTGCCACTACTACAACCTCATCCTCTAACGAAACATTTTTAGTTAAGCTTTTAAGGTACGTATTAGTAGAATCAATGGCATTAAGTTTGATTATCTTCACTACAAAAAAGATTGTATTAGTATTACGGTTGCAAAGTGTTTAAAGAAACAAAAAAGTAATAACTTTGCACAAATAAAAATTTTTAATGTCGAAAAAAGAAAAAGGAACAGATCAACTTATCACTCACATTGTTAAAGGGATTGAAGATGTAAAAGGACAAGATATTGAAATACTTGACCTTAGAGAGATTGAAAACACAGTTTGCGACTATTTTATTATCTGCAACGGTACATCAAACACACAAGTTAATGCAATAGTGGGTTCCATTCAAAAAACAGTAAGCAAATCTTTAAAAGAAAAACCTTGGCATATCGAAGGAAGTGATAATGCTGAGTGGATTTTAATTGATTATGTTCACGTTGTAGTTCACGTATTTCAAAAACACATTCGTGAATTTTATGACATTGAGGGGCTGTGGGGTGATGCAAAATCTGTAAAAATAGAAACAACTTATTAAAACAATATAAGGCATATGGCCAACGAGAATAAAAAAGATAACAAACCAGAAATTAAAAAACCTAAATTTAGTGCATACTGGATATATGGAGCAATTTTAGTAGTATTTATTGGTATTCAAATTTTTGGAGGAAGTAGCTGGTCACAACCTGCAAAAACTACACAAGCTCAATTTGAAAGTTTTTTAAGAGATGGTGATGTAGAAAAAGTTGAAGTAGTAAATAAAAAGATTGCAAAAGTCTATCTTACTAAAGATGCAAAAGCTAAAGAAATACATTCTAGTAAAAAAGGAAGTGATTTTCTTGCCCCTGGACCTTCGGATCCTTCATATCAATTTGAATTTGGAGATTTACAAAATTTTGAAAATAGTATATACCAAATAAAACAAGAGAACAATCTCGACACTCAAATTGTTTGGAATACAGAATCTAATATGTGGGGAGAATTACTACTTTCTCTGCTACCATTTATAGTAATTATTGGAATTTGGATTTTCATTATGAGACGTATGTCTTCTGGTGCAGGTGGCGGTGCAGGTGGTCAGATATTTAATATTGGAAAGTCCAAAGCAAAACTTTTTGACGAAAAAACAGATGTAAAAACATCTTTTAAAGATGTGGCAGGTCTTGAGGGAGCGAAAGAAGAAGTACAAGAAATTGTAGATTTCCTAAGAACTCCAGAAAAATATACAGCTTTAGGTGGTAAAATTCCTAAAGGAGCACTATTAGTAGGTCCTCCGGGAACTGGAAAAACTTTATTGGCAAAAGCTGTTGCCGGAGAAGCAAAAGTTCCATTTTTCTCTTTATCTGGTTCAGATTTTGTTGAAATGTTTGTTGGAGTAGGTGCATCTAGAGTAAGAGATTTATTTAAACAAGCTAAGGAAAAATCACCTTCAATAATTTTTATTGATGAAATTGATGCCATAGGTCGAGCACGTGGAAAAAACAACTTTTCTGGATCAAATGATGAACGTGAAAATACTTTAAATCAACTATTAACAGAAATGGATGGTTTTGGCACTAATACCAATGTAATTGTAATTGCCGCTACCAATAGAGCAGATGTACTTGATAAAGCATTAATGCGTGCAGGTAGATTTGACCGTCAAATATATGTTGACCTTCCAGATGTTAGAGAACGTAAAGAGATTTTTGAAGTTCACCTTCGTCCTATTAAAATAGATGATTCTTTAGATTTAGATTTTCTAGCTAAACAAACTCCAGGATTTTCTGGAGCAGACATTGCTAACGTTTGTAATGAAGCTGCCCTAATTGCGGCTAGAAATGAAAAGAAATTTGTTGATAAACAAGATTTCTTGGATGCAGTAGACCGAATAGTGGGTGGATTAGAAAAGAAAAACAAAATTATTACCCCAGACGAAAAGAAAGCCATTGCTTATCATGAAGCTGGACATGCAACAGTGAGCTGGATGTTAGAACATGCTGCTCCTTTAGTAAAAGTAACCATTGTTCCTCGTGGACAATCGTTAGGAGCTGCTTGGTATCTTCCCGAAGAACGTCTTATTGTAAGACCAGAACAAATGCTAGATGAAATGTGCGCAACCTTAGGAGGTCGTGCTGCAGAGAAAGTAATTTTTAATAAAATATCTACTGGAGCATTAAGTGATCTTGAAAAAGTAACTAAACAAGCAAGAGCTATGGTTACTATTTATGGTTTGAATGAAAAAATAGGTAATTTAACTTATTATGATTCTGCACAATCTGAGTATGGGTTTACAAAACCATATAGTGAAAAAACTGCCGAATTGATAGATAAAGAAATATCAAATCTTATTGAATCACAATATCAAAGAGCTATTGATTTACTTGAAAAAAACAAAGACAAATTAACAGAGCTTGCAAATGTATTACTTGAAAAAGAAGTAATTTTTAAAGACAACTTACAAAAGATATTTGGAAACAGACCTTTTGATAAAACTGAAGAAGAAAAAGTGGCAACAACTTAATGTTGCCCCTATTCTTTATAAAAAGAATATTTATCTAAACGTAAACTTCTTGTAAGATTTTATATCTTTGATTGATAACCTAAATAGTAACTCCTCAAAACGCTATTAATGAGTCTATTTAAAAGACTTTTAAACCCTAATTACAAGTCAGATGAAAAAGCTAAAAAGGCTAAAAACTCTGACCACGGCAAGTATTACCCTGAAGAGAAACTACCTATAGATGAAAAGTTTACTTATTTTTTCAAAAAAAATGGAGGTAAATTTTTGTATTGCGAAAATTTAGAAGAACTCACAGAAGCTTTTGATAATATTTTACTTGAAAATGACTGGTATGAGCGTGATGTTTTTTGTATCAACAAACAATTATCTACAAAATTTGAAGGTTTCAATTTAAATTTTATAAAAAAAACAGAAGCAACTTTTTTTCTATCTACTTGTGAAGCTTTAGTAGGAAATAATGGTTCTATTCTTCTTTCTTCAGATCAAATTAAAGAAAAAAAGCTAGATGAGTTACCCTTTAATTTTGTAATTTTTGCAACTACTAGTCAGTTAGTTGAAAACATTAGCGAAGGTTTAAGAAAAATAAAAAACCAAAGCAAAAATTACATCCCTAGCAATATTACTACTATACAAGACTTCGAAACCGAAAAAGAAAAGGACTTTATGAGTTATGGAAGTAGCACAAAAAACCTATATTTGCTGCTATTGGAAGACTTATAATATGAAGGAAGTTATCGTGCGAACTATATCGGGTGTTTTATACATCTCTATAGTTATTTTCTCAATGTACACCTCGCGCGAGTGGTTTATGTGTCTATTCTTTTTATTGGCAATAATTACATTAAGTGAATTTTTAAAGCTTGTACATTTAACAAGTTATGTAGCCTATTTTTTATTGGCAGCCGCTTTGTTTTTTTTAAGTTACAACATATTTGCCGAGCAAGCTGTTACCCTTTTTCTTATTCTAACATGCTTTGTAAATCTATTTCTATTTAAAGATTTACTATGGACTAGTAAAATACCTATGTTCGAGAAAAAAAAGTATATTGCTGTTATATTATACCTTATTAGTGGCTTTGTTTTTTTGACTTTAATCCCTTTTATGGACGGAGAATTTACGCCCAAAATAATTGTAAGTATATTTATACTTATTTGGTGTAATGATACTTTTGCATATTTAATAGGAAAAAACTTTGGAAAAATTAAACTGTTGGAACGAATCTCACCAAAGAAAACTATTGAAGGGTTTCTAGGCGGTTTGCTAGGTGCTATAATTGCAAGTTTTATTATCTTTAAATATGTAGAAATTTATTCTCTTCAAGTATGGATAACTCTTGCGTGTATTGCATCGGTATTTGGGACAATAGGTGATTTAATTCAATCAAAATTTAAAAGACAAGCAGGAGTTAAAGACAGTGGGGTTTTAATGCCAGGACACGGTGGTCTTTATGACAGACTTGATAGTATTATATATGCGAGCCCTTTTATATTCGCTTTTCTAGAAATTGTAAATTATGTTTCATAAAGAAGGTCATAAAATTATTTTAACAGCACTTTTTGCGTGCATTATTTTAAGTTTATTAGCAAATTATTTTGTTGGAAACTCGATAATAAGTGGTGGGATAGTTATCTCTCTTATTATATTTTTACTGTTAATTCTACAATTTTTTAGAAACCCTAAACGAAATTTTGTAAGCAATGATAACCAAGTGCTTTCGCCTGTAGATGGAAAAGTAGTGGTAATTGAGGAAGTTTTTGAAAAAGAGTATTTTAACGAAAAAAGAATTCAAGTATCTGTATTTATGTCTCCTATAAATGTTCATGTTACTAGGTACCCTGTAGGAGGAAAAGTAGTGTTTAGTAAATATCATCCTGGTAAATTTCTAGTTGCTTGGCACCCAAAATCTTCAGAAGAAAATGAACGCACAACAGTCGTAGTAAAATCTAAAGAATTTGGTGATGTGTTACATCGTCAAATTGCTGGAGCACTTGCGAAACGAATTGTTAATTATGCAGAAGAAGGTCAAGAAGTATTGCAAGCTTCAGATAGTGGATTTATAAAGTTTGGATCTAGAGTAGATGTATTCCTTCCATTAGACACAAAAATTAATGTTTCTTTAAACCAAAAGGTTAAAGGAGGAATAACAATATTAGCCTCAAAATGACACCTGAAGAATTAGATATCGCCTTTAATAAAGCTGTAGATAGCATTAATGCTCATAAAGAGCCATTTCCTGCAGATTTTTTACTTCGCTTATATGCTTATTATAAAAGGGCTACCAACTCACAGGATCAACCCAGCAGCAGCAACCCTTTAATAAGTGCTTTTAAAACAAATGCATTATTTCAAACAAAAAACCTAGAACCTTACGAGGCTAAAGAACTTTATATTGAAGCCGTAAAGCACTATTTTCTATATCGAAAATAAAAATTTAATTCAAAGATTTTAAACTTGTTTTAATTGTTTCAATTTTTGCTATAGCATCTGCTTCTTTTTGACGCTCTATTGCAATAACCTGATCTGGTGCATTATTTACAAAACGTTCATTTTTGAGTTTTCCTTGAACACTCTTTAAAAATCCTTGAGTATATTTTAATTCTTCAGTAAGTTTTGCTACTTCTTCTTCAATATTAATTGCGCCCACAATTGGAACAAAATATTCATTTGCTTTTACGCGGAAGGTCAATGCCCCATCAATTGCTTGGGTAATTGCATTCATTTCTGAAATATTTCCTAGTTTACAAATAACAGAATTAAAAGCTGAAGCTTCATTTTCATTATTAATTACAGAAAGTGTAATTGTATCTTTAAAAGAAATGTTTTTTTGTTTTCTAATCGTTCTTACCCCTGAAATTACTTCAGAAGCAAAATCAAAATCTTTTAAAAGTTTTTCATCAAAATCTGTTAGTTCGGGCCATTTTGAAATAATTAATGCTTCTTCTGGTGTTCTATCTGCAATATGTTGCCAAATTTCTTCAGAAATAAAAGGCACAAATGGATGTAATATTTTAAGATTATCTTCTAAAATTGAGATTACTTCTTTAAACGTTTTTGCATCAATAGGCTCTTGATAACCCGGCTTTACCATTTCAAGCAACCACGAACAGAAATCGTCCCAAATTATTTTGTATGTAGACATTAAAGCATCACTAATTCTATATTTAGTAAAGTGATCTTCAATTTCTAATAATGCCTTTTGAAACTTATTTTTATACCATTTAATAGCAATTATTGCAGTTTCTGGTGTTTCAATTTCTTCTGAAACTTCCCAACCATCAATTAAACGATAAGCATTCCATATTTTATTTACAAAACCACTACCCTGTTTACAAAGGTCTTCATCAAACATTAAATCATTTCCTGCAGGAGAGCTTAATAACATCCCTACTCTCACTCCGTCTGCACCATATTTTTGCATCAGTTGAATTGGATCTGGAGAGTTTCCTAGAGATTTACTCATTTTTCTTCGCTGCTTATCACGAACTATTCCCGTTAAATAAACATTGGTAAAAGGTTTCTCATTGCGATATTCATATCCAGCAATAATCATACGCGCTACCCAAAAAAATAAAATCTCTGGAGCTGTTACTAAATCGTTAGTTGGATAATAATAATTTATTTCTTTATTGTCTGGCTCTAGTATACCATTAAATACACTAATTGGCCATAACCAAGAAGAAAACCAAGTATCTAATGCATCTGGATCCTGAGTTAAATTTTTTGCTGTAAGAGAAGTATCCCCTGTTTTTTCTTGCGCTAATTTTACTGCTGCTTCTATTGTTTCTGCTACTACATAATCTTCTTTACCATCGCCAAAATAATATGCAGGAATTTGTTGCCCCCACCAAAGTTGTCGAGAAATATTCCAGTCTCGAACATTTTCCATCCAATGACGGTATGTATTTACAAATTTATCTGGCACAAGATTTACATCCTTTTCTATAACAGCATCAAGTGCTGGTTGTGCAAGGTCTTTCATTTTTAAAAACCATTGATCACTCAGTTTTGGCTCTATAACAGCACCGGTTCTTTCACTAGTCCCAACTTTATTAGTATGGGTTTCTACTTTTTCAAGTAGTCCCATACCTTCTAATTCTTTTACAATTTCTTTTCTAACTATAAAACGATCTTTTCCTTGATAATGCAATCCAAAACTATTTAAAGTAGCATCATCATTTAAAATATCAATTACTTCTAAACCATGTTTATCTCCTAGATTTTTATCATTTTCATCATGTGCTGGTGTAACTTTTAAACATCCCGTACCAAACTCTACATCAACATATTCATCTTCAATAATTGGTATTACCCTATTACAAATTGGTACAATTGCTTTTTTACCTTTTAAATGTTGAAACCGTTCATCATTTGGATTAATACAAATGGCAGTATCTCCCAAAATAGTTTCTGGACGTGTAGTTGCAATTGTTAATGTATCCTCACTGTTTTCAATTCTATATTTAAGGTAGTAAAGATTTCCTTGCTTTTCTATATGGATTACTTCTTCATCTGAGAGGGTTGTTTTTGCTTGAGGATCCCAGTTTACCATACGATATCCTCTATAAATTTTACCTTTAGAATAAAGATCAACAAAAGTTTTTATAACAGATGCAGACATGTTGTCATCCATTGTAAACTTAGTCCTTTCCCAATCGCATGAAGCTCCTAATTTTTTAAGTTGCTCTAAAATGATTCCACCATGTTTATGTGTCCACTCCCAAGCATGTTCTAAAAATTCTTCACGAGATAAATCTGCCTTGTTAATACCATCCTCTTTTAATTTGGCAACAACTTTAGCTTCTGTAGCAATAGACGCATGGTCTGTTCCTGGCACCCAACAAGCGTTATAACCTTGTAATCGTGCACGTCGAATCAATACATCTTGCAACGTATTATTTAACATATGCCCCATATGCAAGACTCCTGTCACATTAGGTGGTGGAATTACAATGGTGTAAGGCTCTCTTTCATCTACTTCACTATGGAAATAATTATGTTGCATCCAGTAGCTATACCACTTATCTTCAACGTTTTGAGCATTATATTTTGCTTCTAAAGCCATTTTTGGTCTGATATTTGAATAGTAATTTGCAAAAGTAGGTATATCTGCAGGATTATAAAAGTGAATAACTTATTTTGCAGTTTGTAAGAAAGTTACCTACTTTAGCAATAATTAAAAACAGAAATTATGAAAAAAATAGTCCTTATAGCATTAGTAACGTTGGTAAGTTTTGCCGCTAATGCACAAGCTAAAATGAGCTTTAAGTCTGAAACTGTAGATTACGGTGAGATTGCTAAAGGTAGCGATGGCATTCGTGTTTTTGAATTTACCAATACAGGTGATGCTGCTTTGGTAATTAGTGATGTTAAATCAAGCTGTGGATGTACTGTTCCTAAAAAACCAGAGGGACCAATCGCTCCAGGAGAATCTAGTTCTATACAGGTTAAATATGATACTAATCGTGTGGGTCCTATTAGAAAAACAATAACTGTTTACTCTAATGCAGATGAGCCAATTAAAGCACTAAAAATTAAAGGTGAAGTTCTAGGTGACGATAAAAGTCTTTTGGAAAAAACTAAATAATTTAATATAAATTTCAATTAAAGGGTTTCATAATTTATGAAACCCTTTTTTTTATAATACCTTTTCAAGATTAAATATTACAGTAAAAATCTTTTCTTCTCTTTCTATTTCCATAGTGATTTTTCTTCCTTCTTTTGAATAAAACATATTGGTTAATTCGTATAGTTGATATTTATAGGAAGGTTTACCATTAACAGTTAAAATTTCATCTCCTTTTAATAACCCTGCAATTGCTGCAGGCGAATTTTCTCTTACCTCTGCGATTATTATACTAGGAGTTAAAAAAAAACTATAAACTGGGTTTACAGGCACTTTAACGGCACCATTAGTTTCAAAAGATTGATCTGTACCTAAGGTTTGGTTTCTCACTTTCTGAATATCCTTTACAACAACCATCCCACCATGTTCTAAAGTTAGACCACTCATATTATAATGAAATGGATCATTATAATTACTATTCTTTTTTAAGATCATTTTCTTGGCAGGATAGTCTATTATAACTGTAAATCTTTTTAATATATCCCCACCTATACTACCATCTCTATCTTCAAAAAACTGAATATTCTCGATAGCTGCTTTATCTGGAACTGCTACATTTAGATTTTCTAAATAAAATTGTTGAAATGTAACTTTTTCAAGTTTAGATCTTTTACCATAAATACTTCCACTTAATCCTAAACCTAAAAAATCATCAAAATAATTTTTAGGGCTTTCTTTAATAATCCCAACTTCGTCAAAAAGCCACAATGCATCACTAGAACCCGAATCAACCAATAAAGTTAGTTTTTCAGATTTTGTTTGAGAAGAAACATCTATTGTGATATATGGTTTTTTATTATAAAATGTAAGATCAAACTCTTCGCAAGATTTGCATTTCTTTTTCTTATAAAAATCTGGGTTATAAATTAATAGCCGCGATGATATGTAGTTGGTTTTTACAATAAAGCTTTTAAAAAAATCATATCCCATAATACCGTGGATAGGAACCCCCATGCGTGTTGAAAAATTAAGAGACATATCAAAAACAACATATAAAGTATGGTCATTGTCTACTGCATCGCCTATTGTAACTTTATTGCCCTCACTTTTAAGAGCAGAAACGCTGCCCCCTTCGCCTAGCCCCCTTAACTTAATAGGTCTCGCATTATTAATTTCTAATGAATCTTTTTCTGCAAGCCCAAATAAAATTGTAGAATTTACTCCAGTATCAAGTAAAAAAGAAAGTTCTGTTCCATTTACAATCACTGGAACAACAACAAGATTATTAACTAATTTAAAAGCAATCTTATCCTTCTTTTTGTTATTAGGCAACTTAAATCCTTCCTGAGATAAAGCGACTTCCGTAAAACAAAAAAAAAGTAAAATAACTGGAAAGTATCTAATTATATGCTGAAATGTTTTCAATACATTAAGATATAAAAAAAACATGAAACTCATTATATCCTATATTGATTTATAAAATATATTTCGCAACTTTGCCCTCTAATCTTTTATACTATGCCTTCAGTATCAATTAAAGGAAAAAATATGCCGGAATCACCAATACGCAAATTGGTTCCGTTTGCCGAAAAAGCCTACAAAGCAAATAAAACTGTTTATCACTTAAATATTGGTCAACCAGATATTAAGTCACCACAAATTGCTATGGACGCAGTTGCGAATCATTCATTAGAAATATTGGCTTATACTCGTTCTGAAGGATCTCAAGAATACAGAGAAAAGATTGCAAGTTATTACAAAAATAATAATATCCCCGTAGAAGCTAATGATCTTATTGTTACTACTGGAGGTAGTGAGGCATTGCTTTTTGCGATGGGAAGCATTGCAGATGTTGATGACGAAATAATTATCCCTGAACCTTTTTATGCAAACTACAACGGGTTTGCAACTGCATCTGGCGTGAAGATTGTTCCAGTTATTTCAAAAATTGAAGATAATTTTGCACTTCCTCCAATCTCAGAATTCGAAAAACTCATTACTCCAAAAACGAAAGCAATACTTATTTGTAATCCTGGTAATCCAACTGGATATTTATACTCTAAAGAAGAAATACAAAAACTTGCTTCTATTGTAAAAAAACACGATTTATTTTTAGTTGCAGACGAAGTATATAGAGAATTTACATACGATGGTTATAAGCATTACTCTATACTTGAAGAAGAAAGCATTGCTGAAAATGGAATTATTATAGATTCTGTTTCAAAAAGATATAGTATGTGTGGTGCACGCATTGGTTGTTTAGTTTCAAAAAATAAACAAGTTATTACTACTGCTCTAAAATTTGCTCAAGCAAGATTAAGTCCTCCTACTTTTGCACAAATTGCTAGTGAAGCTGCTTTATTAACTCCACAAAGCTATTTTGATGAAGTTATAGTAGAATATCAAGATAGACGAAATACTTTAGTTAAAAGCCTTCAAGAAATACCAGGAGTAAAAGTTGGTGTACCAAAAGGAGCCTTTTATTGTATCGTGGAACTTCCCGTAAAAAATAGTGATGCATTTGCGCAATGGCTATTAGAAGATTTTGATTTAAATGGAGAAACAATTATGGTTGCTCCCGCTGCAGGATTTTATTCTAGCCCAGGTGTTGGATTAAATCAAATTAGAATTGCATATGTATTAAAAAAAGAAAGTCTGATTAGAGCTGTTGAAATTTTAAAAATTGCATTGGATAAATATCAAGATTAATGCAGATTGAAGAGAACAAATCACTTAAAGCATATAATACATTTGGGATAGACTGTAATGCACAATATTTTGTTTCTGTAACTAGCACAGAAGAATTAAAAAAAATTCTTGCTAATAGTAATTACCCTTCCAAGTTTATATTAGGAGGTGGAAGCAATATGCTCCTCACTCAAGAAATTAATGCTCTTGTAATACATATAAACATTAAAGGTATTACAAAGACTTTTGAAGACGATAACACCGTTAATATAAAAGCAATGGCAGGGGAAAACTGGCACGAATTTGTGTTACATTGTATTGAAAATAATTATGGAGGTTTAGAAAATTTGTCTTTAATACCTGGTAATGTTGGTACTGCACCTATTCAAAACATTGGTGCATATGGGGTAGAACTTAAAGACACTTTTGTAAGTTGTACTGGTGTAAATATTGTAACACAAGAAGAAAAAGAATTTAATAAAGAAGCTTGCAATTTTGATTATCGAAATTCAATTTTTAAAAATGAAGAAAAAGGAAATTATATAATCACGAGTGTAACTTTTAAACTCACCAAAAAAAACCACAATCTAAGTACATCTTACGGAGCAATTCAACAAGAACTTATTAAAAATAATGTCAAAGTACCTACTATAAAAGATGTTTCTCAAGCAGTAATTGCAATAAGGCAAAGCAAATTACCAGATCCCAAAAAAATAGGAAATAGTGGGAGTTTTTTTAAAAACCCCATTGTAGACAATGATACTTTTAAAACTTTTAGAAGTAAATTTCCAGAAGCTCCTTATTATGAAGTATCTCCAACAGAATATAAAATACCAGCAGGTTGGCTAATAGAGCAAGCAGGTTTTAAGGGAAAAAGATATGGTGACGCAGGAGTGCATAAAAACCAAGCATTAGTGCTTGTTAACTACGGTAAAGCTACTGGTAATGAAATATGGAATCTTGCGATTTTAATTCAGAAAACAGTAAAAGAAAAATTTGGCATTTATATAGAACCAGAAGTTAATGTTCTCTAATCTACTGTTAGAACATTATCTAAAACATGGATAACTCCATTTGTACCCATTATATCTTTTTCAACAATAGTTGCTTTAATTCCGTTACCATCTGTAATAACAATATTACTTCCGCTTTTTGAAACAATTAAAGTTTTACCAGATAATGTCTTTAATTCGTATTTACCGTTTCCAGACTTTATATTTTCAAGTATTTTTTCTGAATTTAAATTTTCTTCAATAACATGACTTCTTATAAGACTTTCTAATAATTGCTTATTACTTTGGTTTAAATAGCTTTTAAATTTAGTCTCATCCATTTTTTCAAAAGCAGCATTAGAAGGAGCTAATAAAGTAAAAGGACCATTATTGTTTGACACTAACTCTGCAACCCCAGCACTAATCATAGTTCTTACAAAAGTTTTTAAATCTTGATGAGTCATTGCTTTTGTTAACACCCCATCTCTTATAGTTTTAACCTCAACAACAGGAGACTTAATTTCTTTTAATGTTAATGATTCTTCTACTGCATTAGAGTTATTGTCTTCTTGGTTTTTCTCTTCATTTTTACAAGAAGAAGTGATAGAAATTGCAATAAAAAGTAATACTAATCGAAAATAGGTTTTCATATAAATTGTGTTAAATTTTGAAGTTAAAAATAATCAAATTAAAAGCATATCACCAAGAAAGATTGTATTTTTGCAACTCAAATAATTGTTATGGGACTTTTAGTTATTACATTAATACTTTTACTTCTTGCAGTTGCTGGTATCGCTATAAAACTTTGGGCGAAAAAGGATGGAGAATTTGCTGGAACTTGCGCTAGTCAGAGCCCTTTTTTAAATAAAGATGGTGAAGCTTGTGGATTTTGTGGTAAAACACCAGATCAATTTGAAACCTGTAAACAAGAATCTCACAATTAATTAATTAAATAGCCTATGGTGCTACTTTACGCGTTAGCCGCAGTGGTTTTCGTTAACTGTGTCTATTTCTATATTTTTTCAAAATTTTCATATTTAAAAATTTCTGAAAAGGTTTCTTCAGAGGAGTTACCTATTTCATTAATTGTTTGTGCAAAAAATGAAGAAGAAAACCTTCAGAAAAATATTCCATTGTGGTTAGCTCAAAAACATAAAAATTTTGAACTTATTCTTATCAACGATGCATCTTCAGATGAAACATTAGAAATAATGGAAGCTTTTGCATTAAAAGATGAAAGAATTACCATAGTAAATGTAGAAAATAATGAAGCTTTTTGGGGAAATAAAAAGTATGCGCTTACGCTGGGGATTAAAAGAGCAAAAAACAAAAGGATGTTGTTTACAGATGCAGACTGTACCCCGGCAAGTAATAATTGGTTAAAAGAAATGACATCACACATAACCGATGAAAAACAAATAGTATTAGGTTATGGAGCATACAACAAACAGCCTGGTTTATTAAATTCGTTAATACGTTTTGAAACAGCAATGACGGCTATTCAATATTTTTCGTATGCAGAAACGGGTATTCCATATATGGGTGTAGGTAGAAACTTATCTTACACAAGTGAACTTTATTATGATAATAATGGGTTTATGTCCCATATTAAAGTGCCATCTGGTGATGATGATTTGTTTGTAAATCAAGCAGCTACAAAAGAGAATATTGCTATTTGTATTGATGAAAACGCATTTACGTATTCTAACCCAAAAACTACATGGAAGAGCTGGAAAATTCAGAAAAAAAGACACATTACTACAGCAAAATTCTACAAACCATTTCATAAATTTTTGCTAGGTCTTTATTATGTTTCTAATATTCTATTTTGGGTTTTAGCTTTTGCTAGTATTCTTTTTTTAGACTGGAAAATTCCCGTTGCATTAATAGCTTTTAGACTTTTAATTCAATATATAATAATTGGCAAGGGGTTGCTAAGACTTAAAGAAAAAAGCGTTATTTATTTTCTACCTGTTTACGAATTGTTTTTAGTATTAGCGCAAATGAGTATCTTTATTTCTAATAAGACCTCAAAAACTTCACGTTGGAAATAAGTAAAGAAGAACTTTTTAAACAAATTCAAAAGGCTAAAAAAGGCAAACAGAGCGCATTTAAATTTTTATTAGATCGTTTTTGGAACGAGGTATATGGATTTCAATTAAAGAGAGTAAAAAACGAGTACGACGCAGAGGATATTACTATTGAAGCATTTTCTAAAGCATTTGATAAGATTGACACATTTAATGAAAATTATACTTTTAGTACTTGGTTAATTACTATTTCAAAAAATATACAAATAGATAAAACTCGAAAAAAAAATGCTTCTATATATTCTTACACTACAGATACTAGTGAAGAGCATATACAAAAAATTGCAGACGACTCTCCTACTCCAGAAGACACTTTAATTACAGAACAAAATCTAGCGGAATTACTTCGTTTTATAAAACAATTAAAACCTCATTATCAAGAAGTAATTAATCTTAGATATTTTCATGAAATGAGTTATAATGAAATTTCTGAAGCTTTAAATGAACCATTAAATAATGTAAAAGTAAGATTGCTTAGAGCCCGAAAATTACTCGCAGAAATCATTTCCCAAAAACCATAAAAAATTGAAAAATCTGTTTAAAAAACTTGGACCCGGTTTTTTATTTGCAGGCGCTGCAATTGGAGTTTCACATTTGGTTCAATCCACAAGAGCTGGAGCAGATTTTGGTTTTGGACTTTTATGGGCTTTACTTCTTATAAATGCAATAAAATATCCTTTTTTTGAATTTGGACCGAGGTATGCAAGTGCTACTGGAGAAACTCTACTTCAAGGTTATAGAAAAATGGGACGGGGTGTTTTAATTTTCTATTTTATAATCACGTTTGCTACCATGTTTACCATTCAAACTGCTGTAACTATAGTAACTGCAGGTATAGCATCTACCTTGTTTGGTGTAGGTTCTATTCTAATATGGACAGCAATTATTACTGTAATTTGTGCTACAATATTAATAATAGGTAAATATAAAATTTTAGACTCTTTAATGAAGCTTATTGTTATTTGCTTAACAATAAGCACAATATTAGCAGTTATATTAGCTATAAAACCAGAGAGCACTATAACTTTTACCCAAACACTTCCTGTTGATGCTTTTTCCATAGGTTTTCTTATTGCTTTTATGGGATGGATGCCTGCTCCGCTAGACATTTCTATTTGGCACTCTGTATGGACAGTCGAAAAAAATAAATTGAATCCTTCTATTAATCAAAAGCAATCTAGATTTGATTTTAATACAGGATATGTTATGACAATAATTCTAGCCATTGGTTTTTTAGCATTAGGCGCCTTAATTATGTTTGAAAGTGGCGAAAGTTTTTCAGATAAAGGTGGAGAATTTGCGAATCAATTAATCGCTATGTATACATCGAGTCTAGGAAATGGAGCAAAAATAATTATAGGCATCGCAGCTCTTACAACTATGTTTAGTACTACTTTAACAACACTCGATGCCTCTCCAAGAGTTATGAACTTGACTTTAGAAATTCTTCGGAACAAAATTTATAAAAAAGGATACTTAATTTGGCTTTTAGCTTTAGCTCTAGGAACCCTAAGTATATTTTTCTTTTTTGTTTCAGAAATGGGCTTCCTTATAAAAATTGCTACCATATTATCTTTTTTAACAGCTCCTTTTTATGCAATTATAAATTACAAGTTACTTACTGGAAAACACACTCCAAAAAAAGCTAGACCATCAAAAATATATGCTTTATATAGTGCTTGCTCTATAATAATATTAATAGCTTTTAGTATTTGGTATCTCACAACCTTGTAATTCTTTTTTTATAGGGAATCTTTGTACCTTTGCTTCTTACTATGAGCATAGAAACTTTAGACCCAAAGAAACCTGCACCTAAGCCAAAATGGCTTCGAGTGAAGTTACCTACAGGAAAAAAATACACTGAGCTAAGAGGCTTAGTAGATAAATATAATTTGCATACCATTTGTACTTCAGGTAGTTGCCCAAACATGGGTGAATGTTGGGGAGAAGGGACAGCAACTTTTATGATTCTTGGAAATACATGCACAAGATCTTGTGGATTTTGTGGTGTAAAAACAGGAAGACCAGACACTGTTGATTGGGATGAACCTGAAAAAGTGGCTCGTTCAATAAAAATAATGAACATAAAGCATGCAGTTGTAACATCTGTAGATCGTGATGATTTAAAAGATATGGGTTCTATAGTTTGGGCAGAAACTGTTAAAGCAATACGACGTATGAATCCTGAAACAACTCTGGAAACTTTAATTCCAGATTTTCAAGGTGTAACCAGAAATATTGATCGTATTATTGAAGTAAACCCAGAAGTGGTTTCTCACAATATGGAAACTGTAAAAAGGTTAACCCGCGAAGTTCGTATTCAAGCAAAATATGAACGTAGTCTTGAAGTTTTAAAATACTTAAAAGATCAAGGTATTAAGCGTACAAAAAGCGGAATTATGCTAGGGTTAGGTGAAAAGGAAGATGAAGTAATACAAACCATGAAAGATCTTCGCAATGTTGGTCTTGACATACTTACTATAGGTCAATATTTACAACCTTCAAAAAAACATTTACCTGTTAAAGAATTTATTACCCCAGAACAATTTAAAAAGTATGAGGAAATAGGTTTAAAAATGGGCTTCCGTCATGTAGAGAGTGGTGCTTTAGTTCGTTCTTCGTACAAAGCGCAAAAGCATCTTACCTAAGATTTTCTAAAACTTATGGAAAAGACTATAAAAATAGGAATCAATGGTTTTGGTCGTATAGGTAGAAATCTTTATAGATTACTCTTGCAAAATCCAAAAATTGACGTGATTGCTATTAATGATCTGGCAGATGCAAAAACAATGAGTCATTTGTTAAAATACGATAGTATTCACGGTGTTTTACACGAAGAAATAACATCTTCTGAAAAAGAAATTATAGTTGCTGGAAAAAAGCTACGCTACTCACAAAAATCTAATATTGAAGATATTAACTGGGACAATGTTGATATTGTTATAGAATGTACAGGTAAATTTAAAACTAAGAGTGAACTTGAAAAACACTTAAAAAAAACAGTAAAAAAAGTCATTTTATCTGTTCCACCTCTGCAAGATGATATAAAAACTGTAGTTCTTGGAGTAAATGATTCAATTTTAAATGCACAGGATACTATAATCTCTAATGCGTCTTGTACAACAAATAATGCCGCTCCAATGCTTAAAGTTGTGCATGAGCTTTGCGGAATAGATCAAGCATATATTACAACTATTCATTCTTATACAACAGATCAAAGTTTACATGATCAGCCCCACAGAGACTTAAGGAGGGCTCGTGCTGCTGGGCAATCTATAGTTCCAACTACAACAGGTGCCGCAAAAGCATTAACAAAAATTTTTCCAGATTTAGCAGATGCAATTGGTGGTTGTGGGATTCGTGTTCCTGTACCAAATGGCTCATTAACAGATATTACATTAAATGTAAAAAACGAAGTGACAATTGCTGAAATAAACAAAGCTTTTAAAACTGCTTCTGAAAGTACTTTAAAAGGAATACTTCAATATACCGAAGACCCTATTGTTTCTATTGACATTATTGGTAATACACACTCTTGCATTTTTGATTCCCAAATGACCTCTGTAATTGGTAAAATGGTGAAAATTATTGGGTGGTATGATAATGAAATAGGATATTCATCAAGAATTGTAGATTTAATCTTACAATTATCGAGGAAATGAGTATATTTATCGCTTAAGTACACACTTTGATGCGTGAGCCCCTACATAGAATCAAGTACATAGTACCCTTTTTGGTATTAATAATTATTCCTTTTTGTCTTTTTTCTCAAGAGACAAGACAGGACACGCTTACGTATATTTCAAAATATAAAACAGAAGCATTAAATGCGCTAAGTCAAAAAAACTACGATGTTGCTGTAAAATCTATAAGTAAAGCAAACAGATTAGTTTCTCATATTGATAATGAAAATTTAAAAATTGAGATTAAATTAACCGCTTCAAAAGTTCATTACGCAATTCAGGATTTTGAAAATGCTGCATCCGAAAATTTAACGGCTATAGATCTTTTAGAAAAAAGTGACGATAAAAGTGAACTAGCCAAAGCTTATCTTAATTATGCTTCTATACTTACAAAAAAGAATGATTTTACAAATGCTGAACGCTTCTTTAAAAAAGCAGATATAATTTTTACAGAACTCAATGACGAAAAAAATCAATCTATAACAATTCTTGGATTAGGAATTGTAGAATTAAATAAAGGAAATCCAACTGCTGCAATAAATTACTTTAATGCAGCAATACCGCTGTATCAATCATTCGATATGCGGTACGAAGAAGCATTGTCTTATCTTAACAAAGCTGAAGCATTACTTTTAGTTGAAGGTAATGAGAACACAAATCAAGTTAAAATAGCACTAAATAAAGCCAATAGAATTATTGAAGAAGATTCTTTTTCAATTTTAAAAATTCAGACTTATAAAATTGCATCTTATATTGCATTAAGAGAAAATAATTACTCACTTGCTGAAAAAAACATAGAACGATACGAGACTAAAAACGATTCTATATATAAAGTTTATTTAAAAGCAATTTCAGAGGGACTTATAGAGGACTCTAATGTTGGTGACTTAAATAATATTATTGCAAAACAGAGTGATGAATTAGACAAAAACAAAAAGTCGTTTAACTTTAATAAAATGACAAATGGTCTTAGTATTGCATTAATTGTAATTCTATCTCTCCTAACTCTTTCACTATATAAAAACAATAATTTAAGAGCAAAAGCAAACGAACTCTTACAAGACAAAAACAATGAGTTACAACTGGCAAAAGAAAAAGCTGAAAAAGCCTCTTTAGCCAAAGCTCAATTCCTTTCTACAATAACACACGAATTAAGGACACCATTATATGCAGTAACAGGACTTACTCATTTATTAATGGAAGAAAACCCAAAAGAACACCAAAAAGAACATCTAAATTCTTTAAAATTTTCTGGAGAATACCTTCTTTCTCTTATTAATAACATTTTAGATTTAAACAAACTTGAAGCAAATAAAGTAGAAATAGAAAAAACTTCATTTAACTTAAAAAAGAGGATAAATGATGTACTGGTAGCTTTAAGAAAATCTGCTGATGATCGTAAAAATAATTTACATTTTGAGTTTGATGAAACTATACCGGTTAAACTTGCTGGTGATCCACTTAAACTATCTCAAATATTAATAAACCTTATTGGAAATTCTGTAAAATTTACACAAAATGGCGATGTTACAGTACGTGTAAAAAAATTAGATCAAAATAAAAACAAAGTATCTCTACATTTTGAAATAGAAGATAATGGAGTAGGTATTTCTAAGAAAAAACAAAAAAGTATTTTTGAAACATTCTCACAAGGGTCTCTTCAAATTAACAGAAAATTTGGTGGTACAGGTTTAGGTCTTTCTATTGTTAAAAATTTATTGGAGTTAATGAATAGCAAAATTCATTTAGAGAGTCAGCTTGGAAAAGGTTCAAAATTTTGGTTTAATATCAATTTTGATATTGCAGAAGAGTTTAAAGATGATGTTAATCCTAATAATATAATCTATGATGTAGATTATGTGGCTCTAGAAAACAAAAAAATTCTTGTTGTTGAAGACAATAAAATTAACCAGATGATTACCAAAAAGATTCTTGAAAAAAACAAAATGATTTGTATGGTAGCAGATAATGGTATGGATGCAATAAAACTAGTTCAAGAAAATACTTTCGATGCAATCTTAATGGATATCCATATGCCTGGCATTAGTGGTATAGAAGCGACTCAAAAGATAAGAGGATTTAATAAAGAGATTCCTATTATTGCACTTACTGCTGTTACTATTGATGAAAATCTTGATGATTTTTACAGAGCTGGTTTTAATGAAATAATTCCTAAACCATTTAAAACCGAAGAATTTTTTGAAAAAATTTACAGAACATTAGAAAACAAAAGTTTTCCTGTAAACAGTTAATGGTACAAATTATTTTCTACTGCTTCTATAACTGTATTATTTAAAAACTCTTCTTGATCTCTTAAGATTATAGTTTTAATTGGTAAATAATACAAAGCGTATTTATTCAATTTTGGTTGTAAACGCATGTAATCCTTTTCTGTAGTTAGAATAATTTCTCTTCCTTTTAATTTTTTTATTTCCGAAGAAGAAAAATCATGATGATCTGGATACTTTTCATGTGTAAATACAAAATCTTTCTTTTCTAAAAACTCCACTAAAGGCTTTGGATTTGCTATTCCTGTCACCAATGTAAAAGGCTTATCATTAAGATAATCTAGTTGAAGAGTTTCCGAAGCACTATAAATTAAATCGTCATAACCAATTTTTGAAAAGTAAATTTTTTGATGTGGTTTTATAATTAAATCATATTGTATTTCTTGCATTTTTGAATATGCTACCCCTTCTGGACATTTAGTAACAATTATTACATCTGCTCTTTTTGCGCCCTCTCTAGGTTCTCTTAAATTACCTGTAGGTAACATAAAATCTTTATTATATAAATCATTAAATGGAGTTAATAAAATATAAGTAGAAGCTTTTACTTTTCTATGCTGAAAGGCATCATCCAGCAAAATTACATTTACCTTCTTTTTTAAAATCTCAATACCTTTTCGCCTGTCTGCACAAACAGCAATAGTTACTTCTGGAAAGTTTTCTTTAAATTGTAGTGGCTCGTCCCCCACTTCTTCTGCTGTGCTAGTAGTTAAAACTTCCAAATATCCCTTGGTTTTTCTTTTATAACCTCTACTTAAAACTCCAATGGTATATTTATCTTTTAATAATTCTATTAAATATTGAATCATTGGAGATTTACCAGTACCTCCGGTGGTTAAATTTCCTACACAAATAATTGGCAAATCATAGCTAGTACTTTTTAACCAACCTTTATTATATAAATAATTGCGAAGTGCAGTAATACCTCCGTATAGAATTGAGAAAGGGAATAGGATTTTCCGAAGCAAGTTCATATAACGAAAGTAACTTTTTTATCTTTACCGTAAAATATAAAAGATGAAGGTTAAAGAAGTTTTACATATTCTAGAAGAATTAGCTCCACTTCACTACACCGAAGGTTTTGATAATACAGGCCTTTTAGTCGGAGACAATAATGCTACTGTTACAGGAATTCTTGTTACACTAGACACTTTAGAAAGCATTGTAGATGAAGCTATTGCTACTAACTGTAATTTAATTGTTAGTTTTCATCCTATAGTTTTTTCAGGTTTAAAAAAAATAACGGGAAAAACATATGTAGAACGTGTAGTACAAAAAGCAATTAAACACGACATTAATATTTTTGCAATACATACAGCTTTAGATAATTCTTGGAATGGAGTAAATGCAATGATTTGCGAAAAACTCACTTTAATAAACAGACAGGTTTTAATTCCTAAAAAGGAAACAATAAAAAAATTAATAACTTTTGTTCCTGTTGCCGAAAGTGAAAAAGTAAGGTCAAATTTATTTGCAGCAGGGGCTGGTGAAATTGGCAACTATAGTAATTGTAGTTTTAATGTTTCAGGAACAGGGAGTTTTAACCCTAACGATAGTGCAAATCCAGTTAAAGGTGAAAAAGGAAAAACACATTTTGAAGAAGAAATTCAAATTGGAGTAACTTTTCAACCACATAATCAATCTGCTATTTTAAAAGCTCTTTTTGAGTCTCATCCTTATGAAGAAGTTGCTTACGAAATAACAACTTTAGAAAATGTTAATCAGCATTTAGGGATGGGAATGATAGGCGAACTTCCAAAAGAGATGGAAGAAGAAGAGTTTTTAGCTTTTTTAAAGCAAACTATGAAAACAGATTGTGTGCGCTATTCAAATAAATTGAATAAAAAAGTAAAAAAAATAGCCGTTTTAGGAGGAAGTGGAAGTTTTGCTATAGAAGCTGCAAAATCCTTTAAAGCAGATGTATATGTGACTGCAGATCTTAAATATCACGATTTTTTTAAAGCAGAAAACACTATTTTATTGGCAGATATTGGACATTATGAAAGTGAACAATACACAAAACAGCTATTACATTCTTTCCTTAATAAAAAAATCACTAATTTTGCAGTCGTTTTATCGCAAATAAACACAAATCCAATTAGCTATTTTTAATGTATGGCAGCAAAAAAAGAAATTACTGTAGAAGAGAAGTTAAGAGCTTTATTCGATTTACAATTAATTGATTCTCGTATTGACGAGATAAGAAATGTAAGAGGAGAACTTCCATTAGAGGTTGAAGATCTTGAAGATGAAGTAGCAGGAATGAATACTCGTCTGGAAAAATTAAATTCAGATCTTGAAGTTATTGAAGACGAGATTAAAGGAAAGAAAAACCTTATTGAAGAAGCTAAAAGCTTAATCAAAAAATACACAACGCAACAAGACAATGTACGTAACAACCGTGAGTACAACTCTTTAAGCAAGGAAATTGAGTTTCAAGAACTTGAAATGCAATTAGCAGACAAGCATATTAAAGAATTTAAAGCTCAAATTGAGCAAAAAAATGCTGTTATTGAAGAGACAAAATCTCGTCTTGATGCAAGAAAAGATCATTTGAAGCACAAGCAAAGTGAATTAAATGAAATTCTTTCTGAAACAGAAAAAGAAGAAAAATCATTAATTAAATATTCTGAAGATTACGAAGGTAAGATTGAAGATCGTTTAGTTAAAGCATACAAACGTATTAGAACTAATGTAAAAAATGGTTTAGCAGTAGTTGCTGTTGAGCGTGGTGCATCTGGTGGTTCTTTCTTTACAATTCCTCCACAAGTACAAATGGAAATTGCTTCTCGTAAAAAAATTATTACAGATGAGCATAGCGGTCGTATTTTAGTTGATCCAGAATTAGCAACAGAAGAAAAAGAAAAAATGGATTCTCTTTTTGCTAAGATGAAATAAGAAAACCATTTCAAATTATAACAAAGCCTTCACATAAAGTGAGGGCTTTTTTTATATATTTCTTGAAAGGTCTGCAATTTAAGCTCGACCATTATAAAAAAATAATTATGAAAAAATATAGCATATTAGTAATCGTAACAGTACTGTTTGCAATACAAGCATCCTGTAAACCTTCTAATGATAAAAATAAAGAGGCAGAAATTGTAGCACAAAAAGAAATAACCCCAACCAAAGTAGCTTCACAAAACGGTTTAGAGCGTGCTTATTTTGCAAGTGGATGCTTCTGGTGTGTTGAAGCAATTTATGAAAGTGTTAAAGGAGTTAGCGAATCTATTTCTGGTTATAGTGGGGGTCATACAGACAATCCAACGTACGATGAAAGCAACACAGGAAGAACAGGTCATGCAGAAGCTGTTGAGATAATTTATAATCCTTCTGTGGTTAGTTTTGCAACATTAGTAGACGTTTACTTTGGGTCGCAAAATATTACTCAAGTAAATGGACAAGGGCCAGACAAAGGCTCACAATATCGCTCTATTATTTTTTATCAAAATGATGAACAGAAGTCAATTATTGAAAATAAAATAAAAGAATTAGAAAAAGAAGTTGGTGTTGGTAATGTTGCTGCACAGGTAATGCCTTTCGAAAAATTTTGGGAAGCAGAAAATTACCATCAAAACTATGAACGCTTAAATCCTACTAATCCATACATACAAAATGTATCTATACCTAGACTAAAACGTTTTCAAGAAAAATTCCCTCAATTACTTAAAGAAGATGCAAAGCATTAATTAATATCATTTTTAATTTCAAACAAAAAGAGCGATTAATCGCTCTTTTTTATTCTTAATTAATTTTTACTTTTTGGTAGCTTTAATTTCAAATAATAATGGGTACAATCCATTAGGGATTTCATAAAGTCCTTCTTTATTCATTTCTAGGTTAGGAAAAATATTATAAGGAGATTGCATATGCTCTTTTAAATATTCTATATGTAATCCTGCATTGCATAAAGCTGAAATCACTTCTCCTAAACTATGGTTCCAACCATATTCTTTACTTATTATTTTTGAAGAAGAATCTGCATAAGTACCTTCATATTCTTCATAAATAGCCTCCTTTTGCTGATAACCATACTTTAGCTCTGGTGGATAAACCTGATAATCAAACATCCAAGCTATAGGATGAAATTCAACTATATAAAATACTCCTCCAGGTTTTAACCTTTCAGAAATTACTTTTGCCCAAGGTGCTAAATCTGGCAACCATCCAATAGTACCATAGCTGGTAAAAACAATGTCAAATTTTTCTGAAATATAATCTGAAGTATCTAAAACATTACAACAAACAAAATCTGCATTCAGATTTAATTCTTTATTCAAATCTTGAGCTAAATTGATGGCTTCATCACTAATATCTACACCCGTGCAAATAGCTCCCTTCCTACTCCAACTTAAGGTGTCTTGTCCAAAATGACATTGTAAATGAAGCAGCGATTTACCGTTAACATTACCTAATGCATCTATTTCAAAGCTATTTAAAGAAGATTTTCCTTTTTTAAAATTTTTCATATCATAAAAAGAGCTAATTGCATGTACTGCAACCTTTTTATTCCAAGTATCACGATTAACCTCAAAAGCTTTATTAAAATCCATTTGTATAATTTTCTATAAAAATAACAAAAGAATGCTAAGAAAAATTTTCAATTACATTAACAGGTTTCGTTAAACACAGGTTAAATGTGTCTTAGTCAATTTCTTTTTATTGTAGCTTTAGTACTCTAACTTTAAAAACTTATATTATGGGAGATTTAATTTGGTTAATCGTTGTAATTCTTATTATAGGATGGTTGGTAGGATATTTTGGCTTCGGTGAAGCTGTTGGAAGTCTTATACACATCTTATTAGTACTAGCAGTAATAGGTATTTTATACAGACTAGCTACCGGTAGAAAACCATAAGGAAGCTTTTAAAAACATTAATTAACAACCTTAAAAACACTTACATGAAAAAATTATTTTTATTATTATTTGTAGCAGGACTTCTAAGTACTGGTTTTGTAAGCTGTAGAGAAAAATCTACCGTAGAAAAAGTAGTCGATGATGTTGAAGATGCAGTAGATTAGTCTTTGCATATTTTTAATAGCAAAATCCCTTTAATTAAATTAAAGGGATTTTGTTTTTATATATTATATCCTTTTGCCAATAAATCTTTATACTCAGTGTGTCTTTTTAAATAACTTGCTATAAATGGGCATAACGGAACAAGTTTTAATCCTTCCTCTTTAATTTGTTCTAATGCAAACTTCGCCATTTTTGAAGCAATACCTTTTCCTTCCAATTCTGATGGCACTTCGGTATGTGTTAGATACATTTTATCCTCAGCTCTTATATAATCTATAATTGCCAACTTATCATTAACTTTTCCTTCGAAACGCTTTTTGATTTTATTCTCTTTTATATCTATTTCCATATTATGCTTTATGAGATCCATCACAAAAGGGACTATTATTAGTTTGTCCACAACGGCAAAAGGCAGTTGCTTTAGATTTTTTTTCTTGTCTACCGTCTGTATGAGTTACATTAATTGAACCAAACACCATTAGAGGCCCTTTATCCATGACCTCTATTTTTATTTCATCTTTAATATTTTCTATATCAACTTGAGCTTTACCAACCGAATTCATATAATGACTTAATGCACCACTTGGACATGCTTTAACTGTATTAATAATCTCTTCAGTTTTAGCATTATCTACTTGCACCCATGGTTTTTCTTTAGGCCTAAATACATTTGGTAAATTATGCACACATTTGGCAGAATGGATACAAAGTTCGGGTTTCCATATAACCGTTACTTCACCATTAGAATATTCTTTTGTCTTTTCCATACTTAAATATACAAAAATTATGACGTGGTTGATTGTTTGGTTACTTTAGCTGAAAAATTTTAAGAAAATGAAATTCAATACATTATTTGCTCTATTTTTTATGGTTCTTATTGGTTGTAATAACACTGAAAATAAATCTGAAGTTTCTGAAGATATAAACCCAGAAGAAAATTTAACTACTGCTCAAAAAATAGCTTATAAAAATGGTTTTGAAAATTTTGAAAATGTTTCAGAAATCAACTTCACTTTTAATGTAGACAGAGGAGAAAATCATTATGAAAGATCTTGGATATGGAATCCAAAAACAGATGATGTTACAATGATTTCAAAAACTGATTCTATTCAATATAATAGAAAAGTAATGGATAGCATCATTAAACAAACCGATGCTGGCTTTATTAATGATAAATATTGGTTGTTAGCTCCATATAACCTTGTTTGGGATGAAGGAACCACTTTCTCTGAAAAACAAAATGTTATCGCTCCTATATCAAAAGACACAATAAATCAACTTACTGTAGTTTATGGAAGCGAAGGGGGATACACACCTGGAGATGCTTACGATTTTTTCTACACTAATGATTATACAATCAAAGAATGGATTTTTAGAAAAGGAAATGACACTATTCCTTCTATGATAAATACTTGGGAAGATTATGAAAATTTTAATGGATTAGAAATTGCAAAAATGCACAAGGATAGTACGGGTACATTTAAATTATATTTTACCAATATAAAAGTAAAATAACTCCTTTATTTTTTTATTAATTTTTTTGTCCAAATTTTAGCATCTTCATTATCAAGTAGTGTTACAAAATAAACACCCTGATTAAGTGATGATACGTCAAAAGTGAAGCTATTGTTATTAGTAAAGTTAGCAGGTGTATTATAGACTAATTTACCCAAAACATCATATACATTTACAATCATTTGCATTTCTGTGTTTTGATTTATTGTTACATAATCACCCGCAGGGTTTGGAAATAATACACCAGATGTTGATACATTTGTAAAATAATTTTCTGCAAAAGCAAAAGCGCTTTTACCTATTTTAAAACCTATACGTCTACCTGGAATATCATCTATTGGAGGATGAATACCTCCCCAAATTCTAGATAAACTACATTGGTCTGATGCATCTTGATAAGTAGCCCACTGGAGTTGAAAACTAACACTTGGTCCTTCTTCAAAAACCAAAAACTCATTCGCAGTAATATCAAAAGTTCCCATTCCTCCTGGAAAGTATTCTGTCCCTGTAAGTAAAGTAAGTACTTCTGCTGCTGCTCTAGAATAAGTAGAATGCCCAGAAACATATCCCGCAAAAGGTGGGGTTACAAAAGAAGGTCTTTGATAAGGAAACCATTCTTCAGCTAAGATCCAATCTACACCAGCTACATCTATATTGGGGTCTATTATAAACTCAGGTCCCTTCCATGTATATAATTTCATTTTACCTAAATTCTCATTAAAATTACCTGCCAAAGGATCACCTTCCTTAATAACTTCAATATAACCAGGAACAATAGGTAACCCATGCGAGTTATAACTTTCTAAAGAAGAATCGCTTGACTGCCCATGCTCACCCATATACCGAATGGCACTAATTGGACGAACATAATCGTAATATCCTTTAATCCCCCAAGCAGATATAGCAACATCATGCATGGTTCCTCCTAATATAAAATATGATTTCACATCCCACTCTAAATCACTTAAAACCTCTCCTGTCCCTTTAAATTTTTTAACAAGTAGGGGATTATCACTTACAAAATTTAAAATAGTAAACCAATGTCCTGGTGGTGTTTCACTTTCAGGTCCGTCTGCCCAAAACTCTGCAAGTACTCTTGTATAGTCGCCTCGTGGCACTATTTGTGGTTCATAAGCAAGACCTGTAATGGGATTTGTAGTTCTACCTGTGCTAGGGTCGCCGCCATTTTGATAATCGTAAAATGATTTAAATTCTTCAAGATTAGAAGGGAAAGATTCAAAAGGAAGGTTTCCTAAACTTTTAGGAGAAATATCTATCATCACCTCATCTGCTGGGTCTAAATGAGATCCCCAAGCTGCTACTAATGAAAATCCCCATTTATAAGCATCATCAATTCCTAACCCTTCTTGTAAATAAGCAGGAGCTCCTGGATCGTTATATACTTTATAATCATATCCTGGCACATTGTATATTGTTAAATCTTGTTCGGAAAGTGAAAAAGGAGTAACACTACCCCATTCTGGACTTAAAAAAGGAGGTTGTCCCCCGGGAATTACATTTCCGCTTTGGTCAACATAGTTCTCAACTTTTAAAGGCTGCCAATTATTAGGGTACAATAAACTTTGATTACCTGCTATATCTGTATTTAATGCTTCATTTAAAGGCTCGTAAAATTGATTTTCATATTCATTTTCTTCATTAGACCCATCTTGTAGTCCAAATGCAATTAATTGTTGAGCAATATAATTTCCTAAAGCAGCAGCATCACCATTTTGATAATTTAGGGATGTATTATTTACATCGTAGCCCAAATTATTCATTAATGAATTAATAGAAGGAATAATGTTTTGAACACGAGGTGAATTTGCAAATCGATGTAGCATTAATCGATATACTGCATAACTTATTGCTTTTTTTCTTGCCTCTTCAATCGATTCTGAAGTTTCAAATCCACTAAAAGCACAGGTATAATCGCCAACTTTTTTTCCTAAAAAAAAGGTATCTGCATTAGGATCAAAAACTGCCCACATATCATACATTGCAACAGAAGTATGGAATAAATTGCGTGCATGAACTGTAGGACGTGCAAAATCATTACGTATTCCGTTTAAAATTTCCTCATTCCATTGTCTTGCAATAGACTGTGAAAAGGTAACGCCAGAAATGCTTAGGCAAATTATGAAAAGTAAAAATCTTCTCATCTCATTTTTTTTCAAATATAACACTTACAATGGTTTAATCACAAGGGTTGATTTACTGAAACTTCAAATTATAATTCCTATTTTTGTTAATAGCCGAAAATTCGAATCCCAAATGTTTGAAAACAATTTAGAATACGCCCAAAAATGTGATGTTTCAGATACTTTATCACATTTCAGAAATAATTTCCACATTCCAAAAAATAAACTTGGTCAAGATCTTATATATCTCTGCGGAAACTCTTTAGGACTTCAGCCCAAGATAACTTTAGATTATATAAAAGAAGAATTAAAAGATTGGGCAAATCTTGGAGTAGAAGGACATACTGAAGGTAAACATCCTTGGCTACCCTACCATGAGTTTTTAACTGATAGTATGGCAAAAATTGTTGGTGCAAAGCCAAGTGAAGTTGTAATTATGAATACCCTTACGACCAACTTGCATTTAATGATGGTATCTTTCTATCAACCTACAAAAACAAAATATAAAATTGTTGTAGAAAGTGATGCTTTTCCTAGTGATAAATATGCAATGGAGAGCCAGTTAAAATACCACGGCTATGACCCCAAAGATGGATTAATACTTTGGAAACCTAGAAAAGATAATGCTCTTTGTCATTTTGAGGATCTAGAAAAAATCATGAAAGAACAAGGTGATGAGATTGCTTTGCTAATGATTGGTAGTACAAATTATTACACTGGACAGTCTTTTCCTTTAAAAAAAATAACAGACTTAGGACATAGTTACGGAGCTATGGTCGGTTTTGATTTAGCGCACGGCGCTGGCAATATACAACCAAACCTTCATCAATCTGGAGCAGATTTCGCAGTATGGTGCACATACAAATATCTTAATAGCGGCCCAGGAAGTTTGGGTGGATGCTTTGTACATGAACGCCATGCTGTAAATAAAAAATTGAACCGTTTTGCTGGGTGGTGGGGACATAATAAAGAAACACGTTTTAATATGCGCCATGAGTTTGATGCTCTAGAAGGTGCAGAAGGTTGGCAATTAAGCAACCCTCCTATTCTTTCTATGGCAGCAATTAGAGCATCTTTAGATACTTTTGAAAAAGCAGGTTTTGAAAATCTTAGAAAAAAAGCAATAAAATTAACAGCCTTTCTAGAGTTCTTGATTGATGATATAAAAGATGAACGTATTTCTATAATTACACCAAGAAATCCAGAAGAGCGTGGGTGCCAATTATCCATACAAGTAAAAAATGCAGATAAAACATTACATAAAAAACTAACAAAAGCAGGAGTAATTAGTGACTGGAGAGAGCCAGATGTAATACGTGTTGCTCCAGCTCCCTTGTATAATAATTTTGAAGACGTATATCATTTTGCAACGCGTTTAAAAAAATCTCTTAATTAAAAACCACTTATTTGGTAATTATATAATGACAAAAACAGAACACATTCTTATTATAGGAGCAGGTCTTTGTGGAAGCTTACTAACCCTGCGTATGGCACAGCGAGGTTATAATGTTACACTTATAGAAAAACGTCCAGATTTACGTAAAATTGAACAAGACGCAGGACGCTCTATAAATTTAGCACTTAGTGATCGAGGGCTAAAAGGATTGCGTTTGGCAGGAGTTGAGGAGCAAGCAAAAAAATTATGTATTCCTATGCATGGTAGAATGATACACGATAAAGAGGGTAATACATTTTTAAGTAAATATAGTGGACGAAAAGATGAATATATTAATTCTATTTCACGTCCAGGATTAAATATGTTATTACTGGAAGAAGCAGAGAAAATGCCAAATGTCACTATACTATTTAACAAAAGTTGTAAAAGTGTTGATCTAGAAAATGCAACTGCAAAATTTAAAGATTATAGTACAGGTGAAGAAACTACATATAGCGGAGATATTATTTTAGGAACAGATGGTGCAGGATCTGTAGTTCGTAAAAATATGTTTAATTATAAAAAGTTCCTTTTTAGTTTTTCGCAAGATTGGTTAACACATGGTTATAAAGAACTTGAAATTCCTGCAGCTAATAATGGTGATTATAGAACCGAAAAAGATGCTTTACATATCTGGCCAAGAGGAGAAGACATGTTAATTGCACTCCCTAACCTTGATGGTAGTTTTACTGTAACTTTATTTTTACCATATTCTAACAGCGAATATTGTTTTGACACATTAACAACCCCAGAGAAAGTGGTGGAGTACTTTAAAAAAGAATTTCCAGACGCACTAACTTTAATGCCTTCACTTGCTGAAGAATTTTTTAAAAATCCAACAGGACCGTTAGGAACTATAAAATGTTCGCCTTGGAGTTGCTTTGGAAAAACATTACTCTTAGGAGATGCTGCACATGCAATTGTTCCTTTCTACGGTCAAGGAATGAATGCTTCTTTTGAAGATGTTGTAGTATTCGATGAAATATTAGACACATTCAAAGGTGATTGGAAAACTGTTTTTTACGAATATGAAAAAGCCCGTAAAAAAGATACAGATGCTATTGCGAATCTAGCTGTAGATAATTTTCATGAAATGAAAGAGCATACTGCAAGTCCTTTGTTTCAACAAAAAAGAAAATTGGAAACTGCATTTGAAGCAGAGTTTCCTCTAGAATATTACTCAAAATACTCATTAGTGACTTTCAATGAAAACATTACATATTATGAAGCAATGAAACGAGGTAGAGCGCAAGATAAAGCAATTCTCAATCTACTAGACGACGGAAAACTTCCAGAAAAAATGCCATTAAGAGAAAAACTAAATTTAATTAATAAAGAAACTAAAGAGATTCTACACGATGATGCAATTGTAACTAACCTAAAATAGTGCTAAAGCATCGTTGTAAAATCTTTAAATAAATACCAATATGACAAACAAAAGTAGATTAGTAGAAGGTAAAGCAACTCCACGAGGGGCTTATCCGCACGTAAAAAGAGTGGGCGACTTTATATTTATATCTGGTACAAGTTCTCGATTACCAGATAATACTTTTGCTGGAGTACATCAAATAGATGAAATGGGAACCGTAAGATTAGACATACGTGAGCAAACTCGTGCGGTTTTAGAAAACATAAAAGATTATTTAGCTTTAGAAAATGCTACAATGGCAGATGTAGTTGATGTGACTAGCTTTTTAGTAAATATGAACGATTTTGCAGGTTATAACGAAGTGTACGCAGAATATTTTAATAAAGAAACAGGACCTACTAGAACTACTGTTGCAGTGCATCAATTACCTCATCCTAATCTTGTAGTTGAAATAAAAGCAATGGCATATAAGCCTCTTTAACATGCAAAAAATATTAAATTACATAAACGGTGAATATTGTGAGCCCGTATCGGGAAAATGGTTAGACAACTATAATCCTAGTACTGGAGAAGTTTATTCTTTAATTGCTAACAGCAATACTAGTGATATTGAAAATGCATATCAAGCAGCAAAAGAAGCTTTTCCTGTTTGGTCTAATACTACTATTGAAGAACGTAGTAGGATACTTCTTAAAATTGCTACTTTAATTGAAAAAAAAATAGTCGATTTAGCAAATGCAGAATCTAAGGACAATGGAAAGCCTTTAAGTCTTGCTTTGGCAGTAGACATACCCAGAGCTTCTAGTAATTTTCGCTTTTTCGCTAATGCAATAACACAATTTTCAAGTGAAGCTCACGAAAGTATTGGGACGCAAACTATGAATTTTACACTCAGACAACCATTAGGAGTTGTAGGCTGTATTTCACCTTGGAACCTTCCATTATATTTATTTACTTGGAAAATTGCCCCGGCAATTGCTGCTGGGAATACAGTTGTTGCTAAACCAAGTGAGGTAACCCCTATGACTGCTTTTTTATTAGGTGAAATTTGTAATGAAGCAGGATTACCAAAGGGTGTTTTAAATATTGTTCACGGGACAGGACCTTCAGCAGGAGAAGCAATTGTTGTTCATCCTCTTATAAAAGCGATCTCTTTTACTGGAGGAACCAAAACCGGAGAACATATTGCGCGTACAGCAGCACCTATGTTTAAAAAACTATCTTTAGAGTTAGGTGGTAAAAATCCAAATATCATTTTTGCAGATTGCGATTATCAAAAAATGTTGGCAGTTACTATAAAATCATCTTTTGCAAACCAAGGACAAATTTGTCTCTGCGGAAGTAGAATTTTTGTGGAAAAATCTATCTACGAAAAATTTAAAAAAGACTTTGTATCTCAAGTAAAACAGCTACGTGTAGGAAATCCTTTTGATGCTAATTCAGATTTGGGAGCTTTAGTTTCAAAATCTCACATAGAAAAAGTACAATCTTATATTTCTATAGGAAAAAAAGAAGGTGGTACTATTCTATTTGGTGGAAACACATTAACCATAAAAGATTTTGAAAACGGATATTATCTAGAGCCTACAATATTAGAAGTTTATGATAATAATTGTATCGTAAATCAAGAAGAAATTTTTGGACCCGTAGTAACCATAATGCCTTTTGAAACTGAAGAAGAAGTGCTTCAAATGGCAAATAGTGTAAAATACGGGCTTTCTGCAACACTTTGGACAAACAACTTAAATCGTACTATGAGAATGAGTAAAAAACTTGATGCTGGTATTGTTTGGGTAAACACATGGCTTAACAGAGACCTAAGAACTCCATTTGGAGGAATGAAAGATAGCGGTGTAGGCCGCGAAGGTGGTTTTGAAGCGTTACGCTTTTTTACTGAAGCTAAGAATATTTGTATTAAATATGATTAAAAATTAAAAGGTCTGTATTTGATCTTAAAAACAAACAAAATGAATTTAGATTTAAAAAACAGAAATGCCTTAATCTGTGGAAGTACTGCAGGAATAGGAAAAGCTTCAGCCATGCAATTGGCAAAAATGGGAGCAACAATAACTTTAGTAGCAAGAGATGAAGAAAAGCTAAAAAATACTTTACTTGAGCTACCTTTTCAAGATGGACAGAAACACAATTATATAGTCGCAGACTTTAATAATCCAACAGATTTAAAAGAAAAAGTGACAAAAGCAGTAGCAAATAAGTCATTTCATATTTTATTAAATAATACTGGAGGACCCAAAGGAGGCCCTATTTTTTCAGCAGATGTTTCAGAATTTACAAATGCTTTTACTCAACATTTAGTTTGTAATCAGATATTAGTACAAGCGGTTGTTCCTGGAATGAAAGAAGCAGATTATGGTAGAATTATTAATATTATTTCAACATCTGTAAAACAACCTATTGACGGTCTGGGAGTAAGTAATACTATACGAGGTGCTGTAGCTAGCTGGAGCAAAACTCTTGCTAATGAATTAGGACAATTTGGAATTACAGTTAATAATGTATTACCTGGTTTTACAGCTACAGATAGACTTGATGATATCTTGGCAAATGCGTCAAAAAAAATGAACAAAACAGAAGCTGAAGCAAGTGCTTTTATGAAAAGTATAGTACCTGCTAGACGTTTTGCACAACCAGGTGAAATTGCAAATGCTGTGGCTTTTTTGGCAAGTGAAGCTGCAAGTTATATAAATGGAATTAATCTTCCTGTTGATGGAGGACGTACTAAAAGTTTGTAACTTTAGCTAAGATTTTAAAATCACAAATAACACTCAAGACCATTTTATAAATTTACTTAAATCATGAGAAGAAAACTTCGCATTAACGGTCATTCACATTTACTTCCCTATCCAGAGGAGATCCCACAATTTATGAAAGATAAAGGGATTTTTTGGGTAGATAAAGATCGTAAGTTTATGCTTCAAAAAGATTGGAGTCGACCTGTAACAGATTCTAGTTTCTTTCTCAATGAAAAATTAGAATGGATGGAGCGTTTTAAGATTGACCATGCAGTAGTTTTAAACTTATCTCAACTATACGGAAACGGATTACGAGTTGAAGAAATGAAGCAAGCTTTGCGTTTTCAAAATGATTTTAATGCAAAAGTACAACATGAACACCCTTCAAAATTTACATGTGGATTTGTAGTGCATCCTGGATTTGTAAGAGGTGCTTTATGGGAAATAGAACGTTGTGTGGAAGAGTTAGGGCTTCAGCTTTTATGTTTACCTACTCATTACATGGATACTATTGGTACGTGGCGTTGTATTTTTGATGAAGAAAATGAGCCTATATTTGAGCTAGCAAGTAAATATAATCTTGCTGTTGAAATACATCCTTATGATGGAGAAAAATTTATAAAATTAGAAAATACTTCATGGCGTTTCCACCTTATATGGATGTTAGCACAATGTGCAGATGCATATCACTTTTTAACTTTAAATGGATATGCAGATAAATACCCTAATATGCGCACTTGTTTTGCTCACGGTGGACAATTAGCTCAAATAAATCTTGGACGAAGAATACAAGGGTTTGATGGAAGACCAGACTTATTTGAAGGAAAAGTACACCCTAGAAAAAGCGTAGGTCATAGAAACATCTTTTTTGATACATTAGTTCACGATACGGGATCTTTAAAATTGGTTGTAGAAAATCAAGGGTCTAAACAAGTATTAGTAGGACTGGATGACCCATATCCTTTAGGTGAAATGGAAAGTGCACCACAATCTTCGTATCCAGGAAAAATATTAGATCTTGCAATGGAACGTAATATTTTAACCAAAGAAGAATGTGATGCAATGTGGGAAGATAATGTAATACAATGGTTGTGTGGCGATGATGAAACTGCAAAACAAAAACTAATAAATAGAATTCTTGGTTAATGGATTTTATTCCTGAAAAAATTGATGCTTATGCAGTGGCTCATTCTCAAAAAGAGCCAGAATTACTGCAAAAATTAAATAGAGAAACGTGGCAAAAAATGCTACAACCAAGAATGCTTAGTGGTCATTTTCAAGGTAGAATATTAAGTATGATTTCTAAGCTTATAAACCCAAAAAATATTCTTGAAATTGGAACATACACGGGTTATTCGGCTTTATGTTTGGCTGAAGGTATGCAATCTACTGGAGAGTTACATACAATAGACAGTAATGAAGAGCTTCACGACTTTCAAAGAAAATATTTTAATGCTTCTGGATACGGATCGCAAATTATACAACACACAGGATTCGCATTAGAAATTATACCAATAATTAAATTAGATTTTGATCTTGTATTTATTGATGCAGATAAAAATAACTATCCTAATTATTTGGAAATGTTATTGCCAAAATTAAAAAAAGGTGCAGTAATACTAAGTGATAATGTACTATGGAGTGGAAAAGTATTATCCCCCATTGCAAAAGATGATGAAGATACTAAAGCACTTGTAAAGTATAACCAACTTCTTAATAATCATCCTAAACTGGAAACAGTCCTACTTCCAATCCGGGATGGATTAACTATTTCACGAGTTAAATAATAATTCCCTTTTTAAATAATAGGTGATTCCCCTTTTAAATTAATGGGAAACTACCCCCTATTTTATTGTTGTATTACCCTAACAACAATAGAGCATTAATTCCTCATATTCAGTCTTTTAACTCTTGATAGAGCGCTTGATTCTATGCACATTTGTATCAGAAATTTCGAAATTCAAGTGAATACCTATTAATTATTTAAAAACTTAATTATGAAAAAAACAATGTACATAGTTCTCGCAGCTATACTTTCAATAACAATGAGTCAAGCGCAAAGTTTGGATCAAACTGTTATAGGAGCAACTGGAGAGACTATTAGTGGTGCTTCAAACACCTTAAGTTTTACGCTAGGAGAATCTATTGTTGGAAATATTTCTAATGGAGAATCTTTAGGGCAAGGCTTTTGGTTAGGAGCGATTGAAGGAGTAGTACTTAGTAATGAAGACTTTTCATTAAGTCTAGAAACAAGTGTATATCCTAATCCTGTAGCCAATTATTTAAATATTCATTTTAAAGATATGGCTGGAGAAGACTTTGATGTAATGCTCTTTGATATTACAGGTAAAAAAGTGCTTCACATGGGAATTGTAAGAAGTTTAGAAAATGAAACTTTGGACCTAAGCCCATATAACACAGGCACATATTTATTAAATGTTTTGCAACGTTCAACAAACAAAACAAAAACTTTTAAAATTATTAAACAATAAAAACTACTATTATGAAAACAAATAAAACTTATATCGCAATCTGCACATTACTATTAACATTTACTGGAGCTTTAGCTCAAAATGCAGAAGGTACAAATCTTACTTCTATAAATAATTATGAAGTAAGAAAAAGCAATAATACAGATACAAATAATGTAACTCAACTTCAAGATAATAGAGGAAGTAATAGAGAAGTAAATAATAGAATTGCAGCAGCAGAATTAATAAATTATCAAGCAGTGGCAAGAGATGCTGGGGGAAATCTAATGATAAATACTGCCGTAACTATTGATTTTGAAATTAGAAATGGTGCTGGTGGAACTCCTGTATTTAACGAAACTCATAACATAAACACAGATGCTAATGGTGTGTTTTCTGCTCAAATAGGTAGTATAAGTCCATTAATTAATGTTAATTGGCTACAAATTGATCCTTGGTTACAAGTAACAATGGACGGAACAGATGTAGGAGAAACAGCTATTGCAAGTGTACCTACTTCTCTACATAGTAAGCAAAGTGGTGCTGTTATGATTTATGGATCTGGCACTTCAAATGCAGATAAAATGATTGCACAACATTCTCCTGCTTTTCCAGGATGGGGAATTGGTTATAGTGATTTAACAGATAATGTAGATTTTATGGCAGGAGGAACTAAAAATCTTAGCATAGCTTTAGGATCTGGAGATGTGAGCACTCAAGGTAATATAGAAGTTAATGAGACCACTACCAGTCCAGCACTAAACACAGTTTATGGAAACTCAATGCCTATTGCTTATGGTAGTGTTGCATTAGGTTTTAATGATATACAAACTGGTTATGGCATTACTTCTTTTTCAAACCCAGCTGTAGGTGAATATGATATAGTTTTAGACCATAATACTGATATGAATAATTGCATTGTTTTAATTACACCTTTTACTGGATCTTTTGGAACTCCAGAAATTGCAGGGTATGAGCCTACAGGTCCAAATTCATTTACAGTACGTATTCAAACTGCAGGAGGCGTTGCAAGAGATAGTGCCTTTACATTTGTTGTATATGGAAACCAATAATTAATTTTTGAACTTTCTTTTAAGTAGTTACTTAGGAGAAAAACTTTTTAAAAAATATTTATTTTAATAAGCATAAAAATTGAAAAAAGTTTCAGATTAAATTCTGAAGCTTTTTTTTATGCTCTTTTAAGAGCTTGTTTGCACAATTTATATCCAAAAAATGCAAAAGTTGTTCCTACCAATGCTCCAACAAAAATATCGCTTGGATAATGAACACCAACATAAATACGGCTTAACACAAAAATTAAAGGCCATAGATATAAAAAATAAATCCACTTTGTAAATCTGCGAAGTAATAAAACCATTATTGTAGTAATTGCAAAACTGGTAGATGCATGACCAGAAAAGAAACTATAATTAGTTGGTTTTTGTAGAATTCTAATTAATTCTGAAAGTGCTTCTACATTATTAGGTCGTAATCTAGCTATAAATTCTTTTGTAAGATCTGTAACAGCTAATGTAACGCCGAAGGTTAATAAAACAAAGATTAATGTTATAAAGCCTTTTTTTGTTTTGTAGTAATAAAAAAGCATTGCAATTAAAAAAGCAAAAAGAGGAATCCAACTTTTAATCTGTGTAACAAACAACCAAAAGCTATCAAAAGTTTCTATCCCAAGACTATTAAGATAGACAAATAGTTCACGATCCCATTTTTTAAGAATCTCTAACATTTAGAATTTTCTTTTTATAGGACCCGTAACCTCCTCTACATCTTCTTTTATAGTATCAATCTCTTTACGAACGTCTTTAGTAATATTTAAATCGATCCCTTGTTTTTCGGCACTTTTTGTAATTTCACTTTTTATATCATTAGTAGCATCTTTAATTTGACGCATACCCTTGCCAAGCCCTCTTGCAATTTCTGGAACTTTATCTGCACCAAAAATTAATAACACAAAGAAGAGTATAAACACTATCTCTGCACCACTAATAAATAAAAATATTGCTTGTGCTATCATTCTGCAAATATAATGAAGTTTCTCTCCATAACTAAAAAAGCCTCGTTAAACTAACGAGGCTTTTTATAAATTATTTATTTAATTATTCTCCTTTAACGTTCTCCTTAAACTTATTGAACTCCCCTAATTTTTTACGTTTTGGCCATTCATTATTAGTTGTATCAATATCTGCAGTTTCTTCGTCTGGATCAACTACTATTTTTGTAATCTCTTTATCTGATGCTATTATTTTACCAACAGATTGGTCGTTCTTTCTCCAAATTTCTGCAGGATACGTTATACGCTCTGAAGAACCATCACTATAAGTATATTCAGCTATAATAGGCATTGGAATTCCTCCTGGTTTTTCGAAAGTAATTTCATAAAAATATTTTGGATTTTTAAGTGCTGCTCTTTCTTCTGCAGGAACATTATCCATAATATACTCTTGTAGTGTTGAAACATCATTTAAAGATGCAGTACGCATACTTTCTTCAAAATCTTCTGATCCTTCTTCAACCATATACACCAATGGTGGTAAATCGCTTTCTTTCATTCCTCTTTGAGCCATCATCTCGCGTACTTCTTTATTCATTTTGGAAGTAACATAAAACTTCTTAACTTCTTTTACACCAATATCTGTATAGTCTGTAGTGTAAAACCAGGCTCTCCAAAACCAATCTAAATCTACTGCAGAAGCATCTTCCATAGTACGGAAAAAGTCCTCTGGAGTTGGGTGTTTAAACATCCAACGTTCAGCATAAGTTCTAAATGAATAATCAAATAGGTCGCGCCCCATAATAGTTTCTCGTAGAATATTTAATCCTGTTGCAGGCTTAGCATATGCGTTAGACCCAAAATTATAAGTATTTAAACCTTTGGTCATAATAGGTGCCATAAAATCTTGGTCTCCTGCCATATAATCTATTATATTTTTTGCAGGTCCCCGTCTTGAAGGATAACTTGTATTAGGAGAGATTGCATCTGGATACCACTCACCAAAATCTTGTTCTGCTACATATTGCACAAATGTGTTTAATCCTTCATCCATCCAAGTCCATTGACGTTCATCACTATTTACAATCATTGGGAAGAAATTATGTCCCACTTCATGAATAATTACAGACATCATACCATACTTAGTACGTTCACTATAGGTTCCATCTGCATCTGGTCTTCCATAATTCCAACAAATCATAGGATATTCCATCCCTTGATTTTTTGAGTGTACAGAAATTGCTTTTGGGTAAGGATAATCGAAAGTCATTCTTGAATAAGACTTTAATGTACTTGCTACTACAATGGTAGAATAATCTTCCCATAAAGGATTTCCTTCTGGAGGATACATTGAGATTGCCATTACATCTTTATTACCAATTTTAACAGCCATCATGTCCCAAATAAATCTTCTTGAAGTTGCAAAACCAAAATCACGAACCATATCTGCTTTTAGTCTCCAAGTTTTTTTACCTGTTGCAAAACCTTTAGATGCAGCTTCTGCTTCTGCTTGTGAAACAATAATTACAGGCTTTTCGTAAGATTTTTGAGCTTTTTCATAACGCTCCATCATCTCTTTACTATATACTTCTTTTCTATTTTGAAGTGTTCCAGTACCATCCAATACGTGATCTGCAGGTACTGTAATGTTTACTTCAAAATTTCCAAAAGGTAAAGCGAATTCATCACGACCCCAAAATTGACTATTTTGCCAACCTTCTACATCATTATAAACTGCCATACGTGGATAAAACTGTGCAATTACATAGCCACGATTACCATCATCAAATAATTCATATCCACTACGTGCACGATCTGTTACGTGATTATTTACATTGTACCACCATTTAATAGAGAAAACAAACTTCTCTCCTGGCTTAAGATGTTTAGGCATTTCTACACGCATCATTGTTTGATTAATGGTGTATGGCAAATCACCTCCTTTTGCATCTTTTACTTCTTGAATATTAAAACCTCCATCAAAAGGAGCTCCCATATATTTACCTACAAAACTACCTGCCATATCTGCTGGAGTTGCTCCACTAGGCTCTATTAAAGGTGATTTTGTATCCTTAGAACGAACATTTTGATCTAATTGTACCCAAAGGTATTCTAATTCATCTGGTGAATTATTGGTATACGTAATAGTTTCATTACCGTATAATTTTGTGTTTTTATCATCAAGTTCGATGTCCATTTTATAATCTGCCTGTTGCTGATAATAATTTGGTCCTGGCGCACCACTTGCTGTACGAAACATATTAGGAGTTGAAAACTCTTGGTACATTTGCTTAAAACGATTGTTGTTTAAGTGTCCAGGTTTGCGTTCTTGAGAAGTGCTATCTTCTTGTGCAAAAGTCATCCCTGCAACAAGTAGTAATGCTACTAAGGAAAGATATTTAACTAATTTCATAGTAAAATGTTATGGTTTAAAATTTATGAGAGCTTAAAAATAGTTTTTATTGTTCTTTTAAGAATTATTTAATCAAAGTTTAACACACCTTTAGGATTATCTCGTTCCAAAATTAGGCTTCTACGAGATTCTTTAGTTTTTAAATGAATAATGTTTTGTTGTTCTTCGTAGAGGTCCATCAATACTTGATTTTCAATTTCAATAGATTTAAAACTTTTTATACCTGTTACCTCTATATAAGACTTAACAATATCGGTCTCATATTCTTTACCGATATAATTTAATGATACAGGCTTTCCGTTTACTTTTATTTTTAATTTCTGAAGGATATATTTTTTCAAGACTTCTGCATCTTCTTTTGTCTCTTTTTTTGTTCCTAATGAAATATCTGAGTTATAGCGCTCTTGTAGAACTTTTTCTACATCATCTATAAAAATTTGTGTAATAATTTGTATTGATTCTTTTTCGGCAACATATTCAACTTTAGTAATGCTTACATAAAATTTATGAGCTGAAGAAGCCGATAAAAGAGGAAAAATAAGAACTAAAATTGCAATTTTTAAAAATTTCATAAATCTTCAGATTTCAATATGGATAAGACATGCTTTACAACAAATTGTTACAAAAATTATTCCTCTTTTTTTTCAATTCGTAATAGATACTCTGCACTTTTAGTTTTAAAAATTTGTAAAACACTTACAAAGTTTTCTCTATCATAATCATCTTGTAAAGATGTAGTTTCTATGCAAAATAATATAAAGTCGTATAATCTATTTTCGGGTATTTTAAAGGCTTCGTAAAAAAAGGTAGGTGTGTAAAAATTTATAATATGTGAAGTAGTATTATTTTGTCCATCCCATTTTCGTTTCAATCTTAATTTTTTATAATAACCGCTTAAATGTTTGTACATAGCTTCAAGATCTACTGCTGTTGCTAAACCTAAATAGGGAACAATAGGCACAATCTTTTCTTCTGGTTTTCCTTTAAATCCTGGAATTCCTACATCGTCAAAATTAAAAGGTTTTTTAGTATTAATATTTTCAAGATCTTTTTGGATGTTTCCTGAAAGTTGATGTCCTAAAAATACTTCATCCAATTCATTGAGAAGTTCTTTTAATGTGATTGTTATAATACCATTTTCAATAATTTCTTCAGTAATAACAATTTTTTCGGGAAAAAAATTAACAGAAGAAAACAACAAAGTATCTTTTTTATTTACTGTTATTGAAAAATTACCATTTTGATCTGTAATAGCATTATAACGTGAAGTCGTATTTAAAATATGGATTCCTTCTACCTCTTTATCGTTTGTTATTTTTCCCGAAATATTTTTTTGTTGTCCAAATGTATGTATGGCAACCAATAGAAAAAAAAGTGTGGAAAATTTAATTTTTATCACTTCTCAACTTATATTCCTCACTTGCCTTTTGCATAAAATCCAAAAGTAGTATTTCATTTTCGGGTTTTAGGTAGTTTAATGGCATTCCACTTTCTTCAGCAAAATAAATAAAGTCATTTGTTTTTTCTGGAGCTATATTAAATTTTTCTACAATATATGCATTGGTAAAACGACTGCGTAAACTTTTTGCGACCAAATCTTTATTTTCATTTATTTGTCTTGTGCTTTTCTTTTTCTTAGGAAACAACAAACTCACCAACCCTATAATATTTCCTCCATATTGTTCTTGCCCATTATGAAGAGCCTCTGCTGCTTTGTTTCCTCTTATTGAGGTGTAGGCATCATCAGAAAACTCATATTCAAACTCTAATGTTTCGTAAGACAAATCTAACTTCCCCCTTACATTGGCAGTTTTAATACTACCTACATCTACTACAATATTACCAGACAAATCATATGGTCTCACTATTACCTCATCCAATAGATTTACTGCGGGATTAAGGTAAACCTTCATGCTTTGGGTATTTATAACACCTTCGTCTATTATAATTATAAAAGCTCTAAACTGAATAGCAGTAATACGTATGCGATCATTTATTGCTGCTTCAATTTCAAAAGACCCATCTGCCGAGCTTATGGTTCCTTTTTGAGATGAAATATTATAAATAGATATTCCTTCAACATCTTCTCCTTGAGGTGCAGTAAGTTTTCCAGAAATTTTTACACGATTAATTTCTTGTGCAAAAAAACTAAATGGAAGCGTAAAAACTAAAACAAGAAGTAGTCTTTTTATCATTGTTTAAAAATACAGTTTGTTTTCTTACTAAAATCTTAAAGTATAGGGGTCTGTTTGTTAAATTTACTGTTTAATAAATTAAAATGAAAAATTTACTTATTGCAAGTACATCTACTGTACACGGAGGTAATTATTTAGAATATATTCTTGAAGAACTTTCAGAATTGTTTTCTGAAACAGACGAAATTCTATTTATTCCTTATGCTAGACCTAGCGGAATAACTCATACTATATACACCGAAAAAGCTTCAGAAGCATTTTTAAAAATTAATAAAAAGCTTATAGGGCTGCATACATTCACCAATCCAATTCAAGCTATTAAAGATGCAAAAGGAATTTTTACTGGTGGTGGTAATACTTTTTTATTGGTTAAACAACTCCATGACCTTCAACTTATGCAACCTTTAAGAGATGCTTTATTTAATGGTGTCCCATATATTGGCACCAGTGCTGGTAGTAATATTTGTGGTGTTACTATGCAAACTACTAACGATATGCCTATTGTGTATCCACCTTCTTTTAAAACATTAGGTTTAATTCCATTTAACATCAATCCGCATTATCTGGACCCTGAGCCTAATAGCACTCATATGGGTGAAACGAGAGAAACTAGAATTAGAGAGTTTCACACTCAAAATACAATTCCAGTAATTGGATTGCGTGAAGGAAGTTGGTTAAAAGTAAAAGGCGATTCTATAATTTTAAAAGGAATTTATAAAGCAAGAATATTTGAACAAGACAAAGAACCTTACGAAGTAGAAACTAACACCTCATTCTCAAATTTATAAAACCTTAAAGTTCTTTTATAAAATGATATCCTTTTGCAACAAAACCTTGATTGTAATAAAATTTATGCGACGGAAAATTATGCACATACGTGTTCAATTCTATCCAATTACAATTTTTTATTTTTGCTTTAGCATACACAAAATCCATTAATTTTTTTCCTATTCCTAAATTTCTATAGGCCTCATCAATAATGACATGGTCCATCTCTATACTTTTTCCTGCATAATGTCTAGTTTGAAACCACAATCCGCAAACCCCAATAAGCGTTGTATTATTATAAATCCCAATACACTCATAATTTTGTTGAGACATTTCTAAAACTCTTTCATTTAATACAGCTTCGGAAACCGAAAAGTTACCAAGTTTTTGAAGTAATGGAATTATAATTAAAATATCTGATGGTGGAATTATGCGAAATGAAATAGTTGAATCTGTCAAAATAATAGTAATTTTAGAACAACACGAAGATATAAAATGAATCGAAAAGAATTTATAAAAATTACCGCCTTAACTGGCATTGCTGTTTCAATTATTCCACAATTATCGTTTAGTAGTTTTCAGCAAACATTTTCACGCGATCAATTAATTGGTAAAGGAAACCCAGATATTATAGGAGACAGTTATACCTCAAAAATGCATAAAGATGCCAAAGCTGCATTTTTAAATATGAAAAAGGAAGCTAAAAAAAATGATATAACAATTGAAGTTGTTTCATCGTATCGAAGTTTTCAAAGGCAAAAAGAAATATTTGAAGGTAAATACAAAAAATTTACTTCACAGGGATTATCTCCTTCAGAAGCAATTGAAAAGATTATAGAATACTCTACTATTCCTGGAACTTCTCGACATCATTGGGGTACAGATATAGATATTATAGATGCCAATGCACCAAGACCTAAAAATGTATTACTTCCAGAAAATTTTCATGGTAATGGTCCTTACTGTAAATTGAAGGAATGGTTAAATAATAATGCGAGTTCATTTGGGTTTTATGAAGTTTATACAGACAACGCAAACAGAAAAGGATTTAAATACGAGCCATGGCATTTTAGTTTTGCTCCTATTTCAAAACCTATGCTAGAAGCTTACAAAGAATTGGACGTGAAAAAAATACTTCAGGAAGAAAAAATAAAGGGGAGTGAACATTTTTCAGAAAATTTTATTACTAAATATAGAGCTGAAAATATTTTAGACATTAATCCCGAATTACTTTAGTAACTTTAGTATTTAAAATCCATTATTATGAGAGGAAGTTGGAAAATTAGAATATTAATAGGTCTCGCTATTGTAGCTTTTGCTTTCTTTAAAAAATGTGCTAACACACAAGAAAATCCATATACAGGAACTACGCAAGTAATCTCTATGGATCCTCAAAAAGAAATCGAGATTGGATTAGCCAGTGCACCCCAAATGGCACAAGAATATGGTGGCCTTTACCAAGATAGGCAAGCACAAGCTTATGTAGATATGGTTGGTAAAAAATTAGTAGACAATAGTGTAGCACGAAACACACCTTATAAATATGATTTTCACTTACTTGCAGACCCCAATACAATTAATGCATTTGCTCTTCCAGGCGGACAAATATTTATAACATATGCCCTTTATTCAAAATTACAAAATGAAGATCAACTTGCCGGGGTATTAGGTCACGAAATAGGTCACGTATTGGGCAGACATTCTGCAGAGCGTATTGCAGAAACAGAATTTTGGCAAACACTTTCTACAGGAGCCTCTGTAGGTGCAGATGCAGGAAATGTAGTCGCTGGTGTAGGACAAAATGTGTTATTGGGTAATGGACGTGATGATGAATTAGAAAGTGATGATTTAGGAGTTCGTTTTATGATTAAAGCAGGTTATAACCCGCGTGAAATGATTGGAGTTATGAAGATATTAAAAGATGCTTCTGGTCCAAGCCGTTTACCTGAGTTTCAAAGTACACATCCAGACCCTGAAAATCGAATAGAAAAGATTGAAGAAGCCATTAAAAAATATGGTGGTTAATACCAAACTAAAACTACTTTTATAATCCCGCCAAAGCGGGATTTTGTTTTTATCTTTGCACCATGCATAAAAAAGTACTCTTATTAATTCTTGATGGTTGGGGAGTAACACAAGACCCTGCAGTTTCTGCTATTGCACAAGCACATACTCCATTTATAGACTCTCTATACAATATATATCCTAATGCTCAATTACTTACTCATGGGATGAATGTAGGTTTACCAGAAGGACAGATGGGGAACAGTGAAGTTGGACATATGAATTTAGGAGCAGGAAGAATAGTGTATCAAGATTTAGCAAAAGTAAATCTTGCTATTAAAAATAATACATTGCAAGATGAACCTGTAATAAAAAATGCATTTGCATACGCAAAAACTAACAACAAAAAAGTACATTTTGTAGGATTAGTTTCAGATGGAGGTGTACATTCACATATAGACCACTTAAAAGGATTATTAACTGCAGCTAAACATCAAGAATTAGATAATGTTTTTGTCCACGCTTTTACAGATGGTCGAGATGTAGATCCAAAATCTGGAATCGATCATATTTCTCATTTACAAGACCACATCACAAAAACTACAGGTAAATTAGCATCAATAATTGGTAGGTATTATGCAATGGACAGAGATAAACGATGGGAAAGAGTAAAAAAAGCCTATGATTTATTAGTTCATGGTATAGGAACTCCTTCTACAAATGCAATAGAAAATATAAAAAATAGTTATAAAGATGGAGTTACAGACGAATTTATTGAGCCTATTGCAATGATGGAAAATAAAAAACCTGTAGCTACTATTGAAAAAGATGATGTGGTATTCTTTTTTAATTTTAGGACAGATCGAGGCCGACAATTAACCGAAGTCTTAACTCAAGAAAACCATTTAGATTATGGAATGTATACCCTTCCATTATACTATGTCACTCTAACAAATTATGACGACTCTTTTAAAAATATTAAGGTCGTTTATAATAAAGAGAATATTACTGAAACTTTAGGTGAGGTTTTAGAACGAAACAATAAAACTCAAATTAGAATAGCTGAAACAGAAAAATACCCACACGTAACTTTCTTTTTTAACGGAGGAAGAGAACTACCATTTATAGGAGAAAAAAGAATACTTTGTTCAAGCCCTAAAGTAGCAACTTACGATCTTCAACCAGAGATGAGTGCATACGAGATACGTGATAAAATTATTCCTGAAATTAATGCACAATCGGCAGATTTTATTTGTCTTAATTTTGCAAATCCAGATATGGTAGGACATACAGGTGTTTTTGACGCAGCAAAAAAAGCATGTGAGACAGTAGATAGTTGTACAAAAGCTATTGTAGAAACAGCTTTAAAAAATAAGTACACGACTATAATAATTGCAGATCACGGTAATTGTGAAACCATGCGAAATCCAGATGGTTCTCCAAATACTGCTCATACTATTAATCCCGTACCAATTATAATTGTAGACCCAGAAATACAAAGGGTGAAAAACGGGATTTTAGGAGATATTGCTCCTACTATTTTACATCTAATGGGAGTAGAAAAACCGCAAATAATGACACAAAATTCGTTAGTTTAAATTAGTAAAATAAATGAAAAAAATAACATTCATAATTTCAGCTTTAGTATTATTAGCTTGTAATTCAAACAAAGAGATCGTTAACCAAAAAGCTTCAGAAGAAGTAGTTGTAGATGTAAAAAATTCAGAAATAAAAAGTGTTGAAAAAAGTACTGTTAAATCTGAAAAAATAAATCTCACTGTACCAGATGAAGAGGACAAAGTAATTCTTTTAGGGAAAGCTAACAGAGAAGGTTTTCAACAGGAACCCTTTAATAATTGGTTTACAACAAACTACAATGGTCACACACCAGATTTTGTATTGGTTGAAAAAACAAAACCTTTATTAAAAGATGTAACGATAGAAACGTTTATGGGTACTTGGTGTAGTGATAGTCAACGAGATGTTCCTGCATTATTTAAAATACTTGATGCTGCAGATTTTAATTTTGCTAAAATGGAACTGGTGGCCGTTTCAAGAGATAAAATAACCCCACAAGGATTTGAAGCAGGTAAAAATATACAACAAGTACCTACCATAATTTTTTATAAAAATGAAAAAGAAATAGGAAGGTTTGTAGAGTATGCTATTGAAACTTTAGAAAAAGATATGTATGCAATTTTAAGTGGTGCAAACTATAAACATGCCTACGAAGATTAAAAACTTTATAAACGGCTTATTTCTTTGTAATTTTGCAGATTATAATTAGTTATGATAACTGACAAGTATACTATAGCAATAGATTTTGACGGTACCATTGTAGAAGATGAGTATCCAAAAATTGGCAAACCAATTATTTTTGCATTTGACACTCTTAAAAAACTGCAAGAAAATGGACACAGGCTTATTTTATGGACCTATAGAAAAGGACGAGCATTAGATGAAGCTGTTGCTTTTTGCGAGAAAAACGGAATTGTATTTTATGCCGTAAATAAAAGTTTTCCAGAAGAAGAATTTGATCCAAAATACAGTAGAAAAATAAATGCAGATTATTTTATTGACGATAGAAACATTGGAGGATTAAAAAGTTGGGGCGAAATTTATCAAGAGCTCGTTGGTGAATCTCAAACCCTTATTAATACAAATAAAAAGAAAAAAAAGAGTTGGTTCTCTTTTTAAAATAAGATATGATAATACCTAAAACCAGAGAAGAAATTGAGTTAATGCGCGAAAGCGCTTTAATTGTTTCAAAAACACTAGGAATGCTTGCCAAAGAAGTAAAGCCTGGTGTAACCACATTACATCTAGATAAATTAGCAGAAGAATTTATAAGAGATCATGGGGCCGTTCCTGGGTTTTTAGGATTATACGATTTTCCAAACACCTTATGCATGAGTCCAAATGCACAGGTAGTTCATGGTATTCCTAATGCAACTCCATTAATTGAGGGTGATATAATTTCTATTGATTGTGGTGCCGTAAAAAATGAATATTATGGAGATCACGCCTACACTTTTGCAGTAGGTGAAATTGCACCCGAGGTTGAAAAATTGCTTACAGTTACAAAAGAATCGCTCTATGTTGGGATTCGTGAGTTAAAAATAGGAAATAGAACAGGAGATGTTGGGTTTGCAATTCAGCAATATTGTGAAGACCATGGATATGGGGTTGTTAGAGAATTAGTAGGTCACGGGCTTGGAAAAACAATGCACGAAGATCCAGAAATGCCTAATTATGGTCGAAGAGGTAGAGGAAAAAAATTGGTAGAAGGTATGACTGTAGCTATCGAACCTATGATTAATTTAGGAACGCGTCGTATAGAACAATTACGCGATGGATGGACTATTTTGACAGCAGATAGAAAACAAAGCGCTCACTTTGAACATAACATTGCCATTGTAAATGGAAAACCTGAATTACTTTCAACATTTGCATACATTTATGAAGCATTAGGTATTGAAAGTAATGAAGAAGATGAATTTAGACAAAAGGATTTAGTGCTATAATACTTGACTGAATGCAAAAAATCTTCAAATTTTTTCTGAATTTAATTCCACGTACTCTATTAATAAGATTAAGTTATATTATAAAACCCTTTGTCGCTTTCTTTTTAAGAGGTAATAAGTATACAGATCCTATTGATGGAGAATCTTTCAGAAAATTTTTGCCTTATGGATATGAAAATGTTCGAGAAAATGTACTCTCGCCAAGTACACTCTCACTAGAACGTCATAGACTGTTTTGGTTATATTTAAAAAATGAAACTTCTTTTTTTTCAGAAAAATTAAAAGTGCTTCATTTTGCTCCCGAACAAGCATTTTACAAACGTTTTCGTAAAATGAAAAATCTAGAATATACCACCACAGATTTAAACTCACCCATTGCAGATATTAAAGCAGATATCTGTAACCTTCCATTTAAGGATAACAGTTATGATTTTATAATATGTAACCATGTGTTAGAGCATATCCCTAATGACCAGAAGGCAATGCAAGAATTGTATCGTGTACTTGCACCCGGAGGGACAGCTATATTACAAGTACCTTATGAAGCTTCTCGTAAAATTACTTTTGAAGATAATACTATTATAGATGCTAAGGAACGGGCCAAGATATTTGGTCAATACGATCATGTAAGAATCTATGGAATGGATTATTTTGAAAAATTAAAATCTATTGGATTTAATGTTGATGCTGTAGATTACACAAAAACTTTAACAGAGGCAGAAATTGATAAATTTAGACTTCCAAAAGGAGAATTATTACCTGTCTGTAAAAAAACCAGTACTACTTAAGAAGCTTTTTAAAGCCATCTGTCATAAAAACCTCCTCTTTTCCATTTTCATTATCATACGTTAGATAAGCTTCAATATTAGTAAGCTTTTTTAAAATTGCTCTAGATTTTTCAATCCCCAAAGCCATAAAGGAAGTCGCGTAAGCATCTGCATGGGCACAAGTGGAAGCTACTACAGTTGCGCTAGTAACATCACTTTTTTCTGCAGACCCTGTTAATGGATTTAATGTATGAACATATCTTTTTCCTGTAATAGAATCTACTCTATATTTTCTATAATTACCTGAGGAAGCCATCCCTTGATTCTGTAAAATAATTTTTGATGAAATTGTGCGATCGTTTAATTCTGAATTTACAGACTCAATTCCTACTATCCAACCAGTTTCTTTTTTTATATTCTTACCTTTTGCTAAAAGCTCTCCTCCTAGTTCAATAAGGTAATTAGAAACTCCTTGAGATTCGAGATAACGACCAATACAGTCAATGCCATATCCTTTTGCAACAGCATTAAAATCTAAATAAATTTCAGGAAATTCTTTTTTAACAGTACCTTGAGGAGTTAGTTGAACTTTTTGAAATCCAACATATTTCATTAATGAATCTAAAGTAGTCGAGTCAATTTTATTTAATGGTTTTACATCTCCAAAGCCATACGCATTTCGTAAAACCCCAATAGTAGGATCAAAATAACCCTTTGTAATTTTATTAACTTCTTCTGAAATCGAATATACATCCTTAAATATTTCATCTACAATTACACTAGAGTCCCCTTGATTTATTTTTGATATATCACTATTTGGAAGATATGTACTTACAGATTTATTTATAGCATAAATAACAGAATCTAAACCCTTTTCTGCTTCAAAACTCTTATTAGCATAAAACTGAATAGTATATGTTGTACCAAAAGCATCCCCTTGAAGAATGGTAGCTTCATTCGCTTTTTTTGAACAAGATAGAATTATTAATAGTAAAGGAATGTAAAATAATTTTCTCATGATATTTCTTGTAAGCCATTATAAACCATTGTATAATCTTCGTCTTTAAGTACTGGTTTTGCATAATCTAATCCATGTCCTAAACCAACTCCTGCATAGTAAGTTTTTGCTTCAAATTTAACAGCATGTTCTTTAATGGTTTGCATAAAAACAGGGTCGTATACATTTGCATCTTTTGGATATGTTATTGCTCGCACAATTACAAAATGTATTTCTTTATTTTTAAGTGCAACAAACTGAGGATCTCTTTTAAGCTTAGAGTTAACACCCAAGAATTCAAAGCCGTTTTCCTCAAGGTCTTTGCCAACAATATTCATTGCTAAGTTATGTAGTTCCTGCTTTGTAAGGGGTTCACTCATATATTTATTATATCTAACAATATTATCTTCTAGTTAATATTAATTACTAAAATTAATATTAAAAAAAAATTTCTGAAACGTTTTAATAACGTTTAATTCTTCTGGTAAAAATACCATTTTTTAACCTTTAAATGTTTTTACAAGGTCAACAAATAGTTTCAGAAATCTATTTAAAATAAAAAAGCCCATGCTAAATAAATAGTATGGGCATAATAAAATTAAATTAGGTATTTTACTTTTTAATAATTCTCTTTGTCACAGATCCATTTTCTGTTTTAATATTTACAAAATATTGAGAAGATTGTAAAGGATTAATATCTATTTGATATGTATTATTATTAAAAGAAACCTCTTTTATTTTTCTTCCGGTTATATCATATATTTCTACACTTATTATGTTTGTATTGGGAGAATTAATATTGACAATTCCTTTTGTGGGATTAGGATACAATGTAATTGCATCTAAGTTCACATCTTGAGTGCTTAACACAATTTCTTCCTGAAACATCAATGTAAACCTAGCATCATAGGTTCCTTTTCCTGCAGAGAATACATAATCTTCAGTATTTAAATTAGTGGTGATATTTTCAAGATTATCTACTAAATAAACAGTAGTACTGTTTAAAAACACACCTTCCAGATTTGTTATTGAAATAGTATATTCTACCGTTTCTTCAACTAAAGTTGAGAATCCCATCGGAATCTTAATTGCATCGTCAAAAGCTTCTCTAGACTGAATTCCCAGTTCTTGAGAACCATCTTCTAGATGTGAGTATAACGATACAATGGTTGCCAATCTTCTACTATCATATCCTGGGTCTAATCCTGCACTCGCTTGTTCGTTAAATCCTATTAACGTAGTATTATCTAGCTCGTATTGTTCGTTTCTTACTTTTAACCATAAACGATCTGTATTTAATGGGTTACGTAGCGTGTTGTTATTATCTGTTCTTCGCATAGTATTGCTGAAGGTTGCTGTGCCGGCAGCATTAGCCTTTATTGCAAATCCTTGTCCTGTAGCAATAAACTCATTAGGGATAGAACCCGGATTATTGGTAGCTGCTGTCCCTCCTGTTAAGTTGTACATTGAGATGTCTTCCATAGAGAAGTTTGCTGTATTTCCTCCAGGAAAAGAACTACTTGGTGGTAGTACGTGTTCCCAAAAATACAACTCATCTACCATCGCATTGGCATTGATGAAATCGTTTGCAGATATCGCTGAAGCATATGGATTGGCCAACATATTAGGGCTTGCATTTTTATTGTCTGCTGCAGTAGGACCTGGTGTATTGTACCCCACATTGTAGGTTACATTTCCATTGTTAAGAGTCCCTAAGGTATAGGTAAGATCGTAGGTGGTATTCCCTGCATTTTGATTAGGCTGAGGACGCACTAAATATCCTTCACCTGGATTAATGGTTCCTGTGTATACCAAAAAGTCGTTAAAGTTATCGTCTACAAAGTTTTCTGCACCAGGAAAATCTATGGCGACTTGTGGATGAGGAATAAAGTTTGACGTCACGTGATTACGGAAGGTATATGCATTTGCAAATACACCTGTACGCTGTTCTAATGTCATAGGACTTCCCATCATCATAAAATCACGAGGTTTAAGAGTAGGAGTGGTAACATTTACATTAATTGTTCCATTGTTAGTCACTAGAGCATTTGCGTTTTCTTGCACAACACTTCCTTGGTGTTCTACAATAAGAGTTCCGTTTACGGTAATGTCTTCATTAATTTTGGCATAACTATTTGCATCAATTGTTAAAGTTGCTCCCGTATTAACTGTTAATGTACATACATTAAGATTGCCATTTACAAACGTATTATAAATTCCGTCTATAATTACAGGATTTGATGAATCTGGGATACCAACGGGAATCCAAGTAAAGCCATTCCAAGTTTTTGTAACTCCAGAACATGACACAAAAGCTCCTATTGGTCCAAAATAATATGTACCATCCAGTCCTGTAAAATCACCTGTGAGAGTCACATTAGAACCAAAAGATCCAATATTTAAAGCTGATGTTTCAATAAAGTTAGTAGCATCTCCTCTAGCAGCTACAAGCGTGTTTCTTGTAACTCCTACCGTTCCACCAACAGCAGTTTCCCAGCCAGATATTTCTTCTTCAGTAAAATAAAAAGTTATACTAGTATCTCCAGAGGTTGTTGTATTTGTAGGAGAAATATTAAATGTTTTATCTAATACTAAATTTGCTCCAGTACTACCATTATATGCTTGTGCACCAGTACCTGCTCTTGAAACAGAAAAGTCAACACAATTGTAATCATAATTATCATTATTTGTAGGTGATAACATAATATCTCCAGAAGCACTATCTGTAGCGTATAATGTACCTAAACCATGCAAATCTACAAGATCATTTGTTGTTCCATTGTTAACAGTAGTTTGAACTGGACTCTCAATAGTTGTAATTATTTCTAATGCATCAAAAAGTAAAATTCCATCGTTTGCATTCGAATTGTAATGTCTAATTACAAAGTATCCAGTTTGACCTTGTAAAGTTGTATTATTAACTGTTCTAATTTCACCATCACCAACAATAGTATTGGCTTCTTCAAGTATTATTCCATCATCAATTGTTGTATAATTAGAAATATCTGTTGTCCATTGTACTCGATAATGTTCCGTTGAATTAAATCCACCTATTGCAAAATTAAATGCAGTGTTGGTAGTAGAGGCAGGGATTGTTATAGCTGGACTTATATAATAATTATCTGCATTTGCAGTACCCGTTCCTCCTCCAGAAACAAGATCCATATTAGTTTCTGAAGCTGCAAATTGTCCACTAAAACCTGTAAAACCTCCTGAAGTAAAAGAAAGTAAAATCCAAGCATACGTATCACCATCTCTATCTAAATTAGTCCATCCTGTTGTGTCTTCAAAATCTTCAGAAAAAACTGTAATATCTTGATTTGATGGTGGAGTTACGTCATCATCATTGATGGATATTGTAAGGGAATTTGCCAATGGATTAGCAGTTGCATCACCTCCATTCGCACTTACTGAAAAATCTACTATTATAGTTTCCGTACTTTCAATAAAGCCATCATGATAAATACGAACAGTCATAGATTTTGGAGTTGTTTCACCTTGTAGAAAAGTTACCGAAGTAGTTTCTAATGTAAAATCTGAAACATTCGATGCAGTACCTCCAGAAACTGTAAAATTTACATCTGCATCTTGAGATGGAGCCATTGCAATATTTACTGGAATAGTAACATCTGTATAATTACAATCTGTAGCTTCTGAGGTGGTTGTCGTTATTGTTCCAAATGAAATCTCTGGAGTAGTAGCTGCTATTATCCCTCCTGTAACTATTAAAGAGAAATCTTGAGAACCGCTAGATAGACTTCCCTTATGAGTTATTGTTAAAGTATATTGTCCAGAAGCTCCATTAATATCAATTCTTTCGTAAGGGTCTACAATATTGTCTCCAGTAGCATTTGTTGTAACTCCAGTTAATTTCCAAGGAGTATATGTGCTTCCGTTACTTAATCTTATATCCAAATCATTAATTAAAGCTGGAGTATTACTATTTGTTCCATTATTAATAGTACCAGCGGGGTCTGTCCAAGAAATTGAAGCCAATAATGGGTTTATACCATCTGCCTGAATAGTAACTTGATATGTTTGCCCTTGACTTAAAGTTAATTCTGAAATTACAGATCCGGTTGGAGCTGCAGTAATTGCCTCAGCAGCTGCTTTTGCATTTAGAAGTCCCCAACCTGTATTTGCATCTGGACCCACTGCATCTGTGTCATCTGCTGTATGTAAAGCTAACCCCTTTAATGTGGCTGCTTTCATAAAAACTCCATGTGTTTTAAAATAATGTTCTTGTAGCAAAAGTAAAGTTCCTGTAACATTAGGAGCCGACATTGAAGTTCCAGAAATACTCGCATAATCACTATCACTAGCATCATAAGTAGAATAAAGTTGAGTTCCATTACCCATAATATCTGGCTTTATACGATAATCATCTGTTGGGCCTTCACTACTACCTGAGTTTCTTACAACCGAAATTAAATTTCCATTTACATCGATAGATGCATCTTGAGCATTACCAATCACAAAGTTATTTTTTGCTGTTGCCGTACCATTTAATTTATCGTAAGCACTTTGTCCATTTAAAGGAATTCCATTTGAGGTATTATCTGCTCCATCATTTCCTGCGGAATTTACCATTAAATAATATGGAGAAGCATACATTAATTGATCCCACTCACGTGCATCTGAGCCATATTGTCCAAACCACGCGTCTGAAATTGCACTTGCATTATATCCATAAGAATGATTAGATAATAACATACCTGCTGTAGCTTGTGTAGTAGCTTCTGAATAGTCATTATTCCAGTCGTGCGTCAATGCATCTGCTTGCCAAGCCATACCTTTTGCACTAGTTTGGCCAGCTATTTGTCCTGAAGCAATAATGGTTCCGGTAACATGCTGAGCGTGAAAACTATTTCCATTTAGACCGGTTACTCCATCGTTTATACTAACTCTATTAATTCCACCAGTACCATCAAATTGTTCGTGGGTTGGCCTAGTAGGACCACCGTCCCATACGTGAGCGGTCATCCCATCACCATTTACATTAAGACCAAGATTTCCTCCAGAATTTAAATGATTAGCACGAGTAGATATTGCTGCATTTACATTGTGCAAAGTGTAGTATATTGGTGTTCCATCTGGGGAGATTTTCATCAATTCATCGAAAGAACCATCTTCATTATATTTAAAAACAGGAATATTGTTTTTTGTAGCATAATCTAATGCATTCTTTTTTTCTATCTTTTCTCTTGCAACTGCATCGCTATATAGTTGGTTTAATCTTGATTGATCATAGCTCGCAGCAATTTCCCTAAGATGTTTTGTAAACTTTGTAGTATCAGCTTTTTTTTGAGGTTGACCTTTACCTCTTTGCAGTGTTTGAGAGTATCCTAAAAAGCTTGATAAGAGTAATAAGGAAAGTATAATTTTCTTCATAAGAACGACTAATTTGGTGGGCTTATACATTTAAAAAATGTACCTGTAAAAATCAAAAATAGCATTTTATCTATATAACGCAACATTTTATCGGTAAAATGTGTTATTTTGAAAATATAGATATAAAAAAAGCTGCTTCAAAAAAATTGAAACAGCTCCTTTTTTAAAAACTATAATATTTTTAGTTATCCTCCGAAATCGTCAAAGCGGATATTCTCATCTGGGATTCCAAAATCTTCTCCCATTTTTTGAACAGCTTGGTTCATTAATGGAGGTCCACAGAAATACAATTCAATATCTTCTGGAGATTCGTGATGGTTTAAATAATTGTCAATTACTACTTGGTGGATAAAGCCAACAAATCCATCTCCTTCATCATTAATATCTTTCTTTACTTTCCAATTATCTTCTTCCATTGGTTCAGATAAAGCTAAGTAAAATTTAAAATTAGAAAATTCTCTTTCTAATTTTCTAAAGTGTTCTATATAAAATAATTCTCTTTTAGATCTACCTCCATACCAATACGTAACTTTACGCCCGGTTTTTAGTGTATTAAATAAATGGTAAAGATGTGAACGCATTGGCGCCATTCCTGCTCCTCCTCCTACATATAACATTTCAGATTCTGAAGGATTAATGAAAAACTCACCATAAGGTCCAGAAATAACAACTTTATCCCCTTTTTTACAGTTAAATATATAAGAAGAAGCAATACCTGGATTTACACTCATCCATTGGTTTTTTGCTCTATCCCATGGCGGTGTTGCAATACGTACATTAAGCATAATTTCGCGACCTTCTGCAGGATAAGAAGCCATAGAATACGCTCTTTCTACAGTTTCAGTATTTTTCATAACCAATGGCCATAAACCAAATTTATCCCATTCTGCTTGAAACTTATCTGGTGTTTCGTGTTCCTCTGGATGCGCCGTGATATCCATATCACTATATTTAATTTCGCAAGGAGGGATTTCAATTTGTATATAACCACCAGCTTTATAGTTCATATCCTGAGGAATTTCAACTACAAATTCTTTAATAAATGAAGCAACATTATAGTTACGTACTACAGTAGCATCCCATTTTTTAATTCCGAAAACTTCTTCAGGGATATGAATATTCATATCCTGTTTTACTTTTACTTGACACGATAAACGTGCTCCATCTTTTAACTCTTTTCTAGTAAAATGAGGAGTTTCAGTAGGTAAAGCTTCACCACCACCTTCTAAAACGTGACATTCACATTGAATACAAGTTCCACCACCACCACAAGCAGAGGGTAAAAATATTTTTTGATTTCCTAAAGTTGAAAGTAATGTTCCCCCAGATTCAACTTCTATAACTTTCTCATCATTAATGGTAATTTTTACCGGACCTGAAGGAGATAATTTTTGTTTTGTAAAAAGTAGTAATGCTACTAATAAAAGCGTTAATACCAAAAAGGCAACAACGGTTGCAATTACGACTCCTAGTGTGCTTGCTGCTAAAAACATATTATTGTTGTGTTATTTCTGAAACTTCAACGATATCTGTAGAAATCGTAGGCTCAATATTTTCTTCTATTTGCATTCCAACATTAGTAGGGTCACTATCTAATGATGGTGCTTCTTCATCTCCGCCAGTTAACATTCCACCAAAACTCATAAACCCAATTGCCATTAAGCCTGTAATGATAAATGTTATTCCCAAACCACGTAATGGCGCAGGCACATTAGAGTATCTAATTTTTTCACGTATTGCAGCAATTGCCACAATCGCTAAAAACCAACCAATCCCTGAGCTAAACCCATAATTTAATGCTAAGCCTAATGTAGCAATATCACGAGATTGCATAAATAAAGATCCTCCTAAAATAGCACAGTTTACTGCAATAAGTGGAAGAAAAATACCTAATGAATTGTATAATGATGGTGAAAATTTCTCTACAATTATTTCTACTAATTGAACCATCGTTGCGATAGTAGCAATAAATAAAATAAATGAAAGGAAGCTAAGATCATATTCTGCATATTCTGGACCTAACCAAGTTAAGGCTCCATCACGAAGAATGTATTGATCTAACAACCAGTTTAAAGGAACAGTAACTGTTAATACAAAAATAACAGCAGCTCCTAATCCAACTGCGGTACTAACTTTTTTTGACACAGCAAGATAAGAACACATACCAAGAAAGTATGCAAATACCATGTTGTCAACAAAAATCGATTTAAAAAATAATTCTAAATGCTCCATATTTTTTTGATTTCAGCTAATTGCTTACTAGTTTTCTTCTATTAATTCTTTATTTCTAGAACGTTGTACCCAGATAATTAATCCCACAACTATTAATGCCATTGGAGGAAGTACCATAAAACCATTGTTTTCGTAACCAATAGCATACAATCCCGTTTTTTCTACAGAATCTCCCAAAACTTTGAAACCAAATAATGTCCCAGAACCAAGTAATTCCCTAAAGAACCCTACAATTATTAATATAACTCCATATCCTGCCGCATTACCAATTCCATCTAGAAAAGATCTCCAAGGACCATTACCTAAAGCAAATGCTTCAAAACGTCCCATAATTATACAGTTGGTAATAATAAGACCAATAAATACTGAAAGCTCTTTACTTAACTCGTATGCAAAAGCTTTTAAAACTTGGTCTACAATAATTACAAGAGTTGCTACAACGATTAATTGTACAATAATTCTAATTTTTGAAGGAATAATATTTCGCATTAAAGAAATTACTACGTTTCCTATACCTAGTACAAACAGTACAGAAACTGCCATAACTATAGAAGGCTTTAATTGAGCGGTAATTGCCAATGCAGAACAAATACCTAATACCTGAATAGTAATAGGGTTGTTATCTGCTAATGGATCTAAAATTAATTTACTGTCTTTTTTTGATAATAGTCCCATTGCTTAATTGTTTAAAGTTTTAAAGAAAGGCACGTACATTCTAACATCTTTTTTTAACATTGCTGTTACACCATCACCTGTTATAGTTGCTCCAGCCAATGCATCAACTTCGTTATCTGATGTATCTGTATTTTTAGGGTCGTTATTACCTTTTGCTACAGTGATACCTTCAAATGCTTCACCTGTAAGAAATTTTTCTCCTGTAAAATCATCCATAAAATAGCGCTGCTTAATTTCGGCTCCTAGACCTGGAGTTTCTCCTTTATGATCAAAATATACTCCTTGAACTGTCATTGTTTTATCTACAGCGACAAATCCCCAAATCGCATCCCATAGCCCTTTACCTCTAACAGGAATTACATATATTTCTTTACCGTCTTTTTCTCCAACAAATAATGGAAGCTTTCTCTTATAATCTTTATCCTTTGCTTTTGTTTCTTCACTCTTAAGGTCTATAAGATATGCTTTATCATCTTCGGTTACTTTATCACCTTCAATAATTAATTGCTTCTTGATATAAGTGTCAAATTTTTCTTGCACTACATCTGTCGAAATAAAGGCAACATCGTTAGGTCCTTCATTCTCGTTTACGCCCATAGCGTATAAGATGTTTTGTTGCTTTTCAAACTTTTCGTTTGCTTTAATCATTGGTTTTAATCCATTGGCGAAACCTGCCAACAAAGTACCAACCACTACCACCATGATGACAGCAAAAATGATTGTATAGCTATTTTTATCTGTGTTAATTGCCATGTGTTAAGCTGTTTTAACTTTTAGTCGTTTTGCTCTCTTTTTAATATTTCCTTGCACTACATAATGATCTATAGTTGGTGCAAAAACATTCATTAATAAAATAGCAAGCATTACTCCTTCTGGATATGCTGGGTTAAATACTCTAATTAAGACTGAAATAAATCCAATTAGAAACCCATATATCCATTTTCCTTTATTTGTTTGCGATGCTGTGACAGGATCTGTTGCCATATAAACAATACCAAAGGCCAAACCTCCCATAAGTAAATGTTGCCAGAAAGTAGTACTCATTAATCCATAAAACTTACTAGTCTCAGTAATCCAACCTGCATCAACAACTCCATTAAACAATAAGCCCATTACAACTGCACCAATTACCGAAGAAAGCATTATTCTCCAACTTCCAATTTTAGTGAAAATTAAAAACAATCCTCCTAACAAGATAAGAAGGGTGGAGGTCTCTCCTACAGAACCTGGTATGAAACCATAAAACATATCCATGACATCATAACCTGGAGCATTATTTTGAGCTAATGATCCTAATATTGTTTCTCCTGAAATTGCATCTGGTTGTCCTACTGTATCTACAGCACCGTGAACCCACACTTTATCTCCACTCATCCAAGTAGGATATGCGAAGAATAAGAAAGCTCTAATAGTAAGTGCTGGATTTAATATATTCATTCCAGTTCCACCAAATACTTCTTTACCAATTACTACCCCAAAAATAACTGCAATTACTAACATCCATAAAGGGATATCAATTGGCACTATTAATGGGACTAACATCCCTGTTACAAGGTATCCTTCTTCAACTTCGTGACCTTTTATAATTGCAAATACAAATTCTACTGCAAGACCAACTCCGTATGATACAAGAACTAATGGTATTACTTTCCATAATCCTATAATCATATTATCCCAAGCCCAGAAATTAGTGCTAAAAAAACCGTTTGCTACAGCTTCTACTTCACCAATTTGAACATTATACTGATAACCAGCATTAAAAATACCAAATATTAAACACGGCAATAATGCCATGATTACAGTATTCATTGTACGCTTTAAATCGTCTGCAGCTCTTACGTGACCTCCAGAATGAGTTGTCTCATTAGGTAAATATAAAAAGGTATGTAACGCATTAAATGCAGGCGCCATTTTCTTACCCTTATATTTCTCTTTTAGCGTATGTAATTTTTGTTTCAATCCCATAGCGTTATCCTATTTCTTTATACATTAAATCAAGACCTTTTCTAATAATCTCCTGATGTGGTTGTTTAGACACACAGATAAATTCTGTTAATGAGAAATCTTCTGGTGCAACTTCATACATCCCTAAAGCTTCCATTGCATCAAGATCTTGAACCATACAAGCCTTTAATATTTGAAGTGGGTACATATCCAACGGAAAAACTTCTTCGTAATTTCCAGTTACAACAAATGCCCTGTGTTCACCATTTGTATTTGTATCTAATTCGAATTTTTTCTTCGGAAATAACCAAGAAAATGTCAATGCTCTTGAGGTAGATATTTTATCGAAAACTGGCTTATTCCAACCAAAAAACTCATAATCGTTTCCTTCAGGTATAACAGTAACTGTAGAATTATAATATCCTAAATTTCCTTTTGGTGATGTTTGTTTTCCTGTAAGCACATCTCCATTTATTACTCTTACATTTTCTTCATCTAATCCCGCATCGTAAATAAAAGTAGAAACCTCAGCTCCTATTTTAGTACGATAATATTTTGGAGTTTTTACTGAAGAACCTACTAAAGCTATAATACGCTCTGCGTTAAATTTTCCTGTAACCAATAACTCTCCAATAATCACTAAGTCTTGAGGAGTAACAGTCCAAACTGTTTCTCCTTTATTTATAGGATTAATTTTTGCGATTTGAGTTCCTACATTTCCAGAAGGATGTGGACCACTTACAGTATGAAGCGTGATATCTTTTAAACCAGAAAATGGAGATACACCTGCATCACCAACAGAAACGTGAACTTCACCTTCTGTTAATTTACTTAATGCAGTTACTGCAGCTTGCAAATAAGATTCTTTTCCTTTTAAAATAAAATCGTAATCTGCTGCCAATGGAGCCGTTGCACTTGCTGAAACAAAAATTGCTTTAGGCGTAATTTCTGAATTTGCAATTACATCGTAAGGTCTTTGTTTAATAAATGACCAACACCCTGAAGCTAATAAATGTTTCTTTATTTCTTCGGGCTTCATTGAGTCTGGGTTTACACTACCATAATCCTTGTAGGTGTCTTGAGTATCTCCTTCAATTACAATTGAAGTAATTACTCTTTTAGCACCTCTTTCAATTGTAGTAAGAGTTCCACTAATAGGAGAAGCAAACTTAATTTCTTCGTTACTTTTTGAATAAAAAATAATGTCTCCAGCTTGAATTTTAGCTCCCTCTTTAACTACCATTTTTGGAGTTATAAGGTGAAAGTCTGATGGTCTAATAACAAAGGTTCTAGACCGTGGGGCATTAGAAAGCGTTTTGTCCGCTTCGCCTTTCAAACGTATGGTAAGACCTTTTTTAATCTTAATGTCTTTGGACATAGGATACTTGTGTTAAAATTGTCTTTTATCCCCGAGAGCTTTCACAGCTCAAATTAGGGTGTGCAAATTTAATAATTTAAAGTAGCAATACACAAGGAATATATCTTAAAATTTTTATATTAAAACCCCTTGACGAAGAGTTATAAAAGAAGGTATAGAAATTATCATATTGGAATTCCAAAATGTAGTAAATAAAAAAAGCGACCAAAAATACAATGGTCGCTAGGTAACTTTTTCACAAACTTCTCTTAGAAATGGGACTTGTAAATTGTAAATACACCTTCCTTTGGGTTATATAGCAATATAGACCTATCTGAAGGGCACACAACAGAACAACCTCCGTTATTAGAACAATCGTTTATAGCACCTATCACACAAGTTGATTGCTGTGCTTGATTCCCATCACAAGTAACACAAGTAGGATCTCCTTGGCCTGTTTCACAACAAACTACAGTATAACTACCGCGATTATTAGCATCTGTATACCCAGAAAAGGTAAAACTACCTTCTCGCTTATAGTAGCTAATAAGTGCATCGGTGTTTCTGCTCATAGTCAATTCACGAGACTTTTCTATGGTAAAAGCACCATTTTCATCCATTGTTAAATTGTACTCTACATACTTATCCTTATTGCTATTCTCCGTTGCTATCTGCTTTAAGTTTAATAAAAACTCTTCTCCATTTTTAGAATTTTTGTTTATAAATGATAGATTTTCTTCCTCAGATAAGAGAGTGTCATTTTCAGTTGTGCACCCTGTCATTAAAAACATAGCACATACTACATATATTAAAAATCTCATAATTAATTGATTTATAGGCTTATGACTTAAATTTAATAAAAAAAAAAGGATTTTCCGTTTTAAATTAAGAAATAATTATGATTTTAAATATTATAATCAATCAAGCACATAAAATTAGGAGATTAAACAAGGCACAGAAATTGTGTATATTTAGCCTCTATAAACTTTATTCCATGTTGGTAAAAAATCTTTGTTTAGTAATATTATTTTGTGGTGTATATTCATCTATAGCCCAAGTTTCAGAAAAAATAGAACCGCAAAATATTCGTACTATTCAGTTTAAAGGCAGCTCTGCTCAAAGCCAACTCCCTATAATTCAACTAGGAAGTACCATAGAGTTATCTTTTGATGATATTAATGGTAATGAAGAAGATTATTACTATAAAATAACACATCATAATTTTGATTGGACACCAAGTGATCTTTCAAAAGGGGAATATTTAAACGGTTTTGATGATGTTAGAATTGAGACATATCAAAACTCGTTTAATACGTTGCAACTTTTTTCTCATTACACACTCACAATACCTAATAGAGAAACAAGAAGCATTAATAAAAGTGGAAATTACCTTATAAGTATATATAATGATAGTAACGAGCTTATCTTTTCAAGAAAATTTATGATATACGAAAGCCTTGTGGGAGTGGGTGTAGAAATAAAAAGATCAAGGGATATTAAGTATATTGATGAAAAACAAGTTGTACAATTTAAAGTAAGCTCTCCTACCTTATTACTTATAAACCCTAAGCAAACTGTAAAAACGCTTGTAATGCAAAACAGTAATATAAAAAGAGCTATTACAGATTTAGTTCCTCAATACACCATTGGAAATGAATTAATTTACAGATACGACCAAGAAGCTGCATTTTGGGGAGGTAACGAATTTTTATTATTCGACAATAAAGATATCCGTTCTGCTACTAATGGAATTCGACGTGTAGAATTAACAGATTTATACGAGAACTTTCTTTACACAGATATTTCAAGAAAAACGAGACCCTATACTTATAACCCTGACATAAACGGTAATTTTGTTGTTCGTAATTTTGGCGTAGAAAATCAAGACATTGAAGCAGAGTATGTTAGAATGCATTTTAACTTACAGTATTATGAAGATATAGGGGATAAAGAACTTCATATCTATGGAAATTTTAATAATTGGACCATAGACGAGACTACATATATGCGTTACGACACAAGTAGCGATACTTTTAAAAACGATCGCCTTTTTAAACAAGGTTTTTATAACTATAAATACGTATTAGTAAATAGAGACGGAAGTATAGACGATGGTGCTGTTAGTGGTAATTTTTGGCAAACTGAAAATCAATATACAGTTTTAGTATATTTTAGAGATTTAGGTGCACGTTTTGATCGAATTATAGGAATGGGAACAGCAAATTCTACAAACATTAACAACAATTAGTAAACCCATTCTGTAAGGTTTAAATTAAAAAAAAGCTTCAAAAAAAGAAAACTTATTATTTAATGGAAAAAGATCTTGAGTTATTTAACAAATTAGCCCAATTACTTCTGAAAGCTGAAAAAGAACAACCTGTTGTTCCTCCCATTGAAGCTTCAGCATTATTTGAAAAGTTAGATATCTCCCTAAATGAATCTCCTGTTTCTGAAGCTTTTTTTGAAGAAACACTAGAAAAACTAGTTTTAAACACTCCTAGAACAGCAACCAACCTTTTTTTTAATCAGCTATTTGGCGGCAGAAAATCTAAAGCTACATTAGGTGATTTACTTTCAGTATTGCTTAATAACAGTATGTATACTTATAAAGTTGCAGGACCACAAGTAGGAATTGAAAAAGAAATTTTAAAACAAACTTGTAAGATTATAGGTTATGGAAAAGATAGTGACGGTACTTTTCCTCCAGGTGGGTCTATGAGTAATTTTATGGCCATGGTAATGGCTAGAGATGCTTTCAATCTAAACATTAAAAATGAAGGCGTTTTACAAAAATTAACTTTGTATACATCTGCCGAGTCACATTATTCTATTCCTAAAAATGCTGCTTTTATGGGTGTTGGAAGAGATCAGGTTCGATATATAGAAACCAATAATGTTGGGCAAATGATCCCAAAAGAATTAGAAAACCAAATTGAATATGATATCTCAAAAGGATTTCATCCATTTTTTGTAAATGCTACTGCTGGTACAACAGTTTTAGGAGCTTTCGATGAAATTGAGCCTATTTCAAAAATATGTAAAAAACACAACCTATGGTTGCACCTTGATGGAGCATACTGTGGAAGTGTAATTTTTAGTAAAAAACACAATCATTTAGTTTCAGGAATTGAATTAACAGACTCTTTTAGCTACAATGCACATAAAATGTTAGGTACCCCCCTCACCTGTTCTATTATTGTAACGCAACACAAAAAACATTTACACGATTCCTTCTCTAACGATGCTGCATATTTGTATCAAACAGATGGTGACGATTATAATTTAGGAAAAACATCTATTCAATGTGGTAGACGAAATGATGCATTAAAATTATGGACACTTTGGAAATCTATAGGAACATCTGGGCTTGAAAAAATAGTTGACCATCAATTTTATTTAGCTGAAATAGCAAGGGATTATATTAAAAATCATCCAGATTATACACTTTATAGTTTTGACGATTCGATTTCTGTTTGTTTTAATTACAAAAATATTCCAGCACAAGACTTATGTACAGAATTGTACGAAAAAGCAAAATTAATGGTTGGATTTGGGACGTTTAATAATACACAGTTTATAAGATTAGTAACTATAAACTCTGGAAATAGTAAAGAAGAAATTATAAACTTCTTTACTGTTTTAGAAAAATTTGCTGCATCTCATGCTACTTTTAAACAGCCTGAATTTTTTGAAGAATAATATCTAAAAACATTTTATCTTTACAGTATGCCTAACCAAAAACCTGTAGAGAATTCTAGCCGAAAAGCAATTAAATATCGCGGCGTAAAATGTCTTAATTGTGGTCATCCATTAGACCTAAGCGATGTCTATTGCTCTTATTGCTCCCAACTTAACAGCACAAAACAGTTATCTTTAAAAGACTTTATTAGAGAATTTGCTAGTAGTGTAATTAGCTACGACTCAAGGTTAAGATATACTGTTTATGATCTACTTTTTAGACCTGGCAGAATAACAAAAAATTATGTAGAGGGACAAAGATTAAAATACGCCAATCCATTTCGCTTTTTTTTAAGTGTTTCTATAATTTATTTTTTATTACAAAGTATTGTCACAAGCTTTTCTTCTGCTAGTGATACTTTTTTAAATCTCAACAATTCTTCAAATAACGATACAGCTATTAAAAATTCTGATCGTAAAAATGATATTGTTTATTTTTCTGAAGAAAATGAAAAAGACAGTGTGTATTTAACAGAAGAGAATTTCATTATAAATAAGGACACTGTATATAAAAAAGAAAAAAAAGAAAAAGAACTTATATATTATACTGAAGCAGAATTAGATAAAATGACCTGGAGTAATAGAATAGGCGAAAGATTCTCATTGTATTATAATTTCTACGACAAACACAAAATAAATGATGCGAGGGTTGCATTAGACAGCCTTAAACATAATAATACGGCATACAACAGATGGGTTTATAATAAAAACAGCTCTTTTGAAAGAATTAAAAACAATCCGTTTCAATTTATGAGTTTTATGATGGGTAAAATACCCTTCTTTTTATTTTTTTTCGCACCCTTTTTTGCTCTTTTCTTTTGGCTTATATATTCTAAGAAAGAATACAATTATATAGAGCATATGGTTTTTATTTTCCATATTTTTAGTTTCCTTTTTTTAGCGATGCTAATTTGTTTTATCCCAGATACTATACTTAACGATTCCATTTTTGCAGGAATAGTATTTGTTTTTATTGGTCCATTTTATTTTTATAAAGCACTTAGAAATTTTTACAAACAGAGCCGTTTGATTACGTTAATAAAATTTGTATTTTTAAATATAGTTTTTTGGGTAAGTTCAACAATTGCAGCATTGTTATTCTTTGCCATCTCAGCAGCTATGTATTAAATATGGTACAACAAGTTACACAAGGTATTAAGGTTTCGGCAGAAACTAATTTTGAAGGCACTTTTTATAAAGACAATAAAGTGCAATATGCCTTTTCATATATAATAACTATAGAAAACCAAAGTAAAGATGCAGTACAGCTCACATCTAGACATTGGAAAATTAGAGACGCATTAAACAATACAGAGATTGTAGAAGGTGAAGGAGTTATAGGTCAAAAACCTGTTTTACAGCCAGGACAAAAACACACCTACAATAGTGGTTGTTTATTAGTATCTCCACTAGGTTCTATGAAGGGATTTTATAACATGATAAACTTTACTACTACAAAGAAATTTAGAGTAGCCATTCCATCTTTTAAACTAAATGCACCTTCTGCTCTAAATTAAATTGTGCATACGTATTAACAATTTCAAATTTTACTTTTTTATTGTTTTGCAGTATGTGACAATATTCACAATGAGAATCATACGTAAATTGATATGCTTCTGAAAGATTAAAGTTAGTTGATGTCTTATATACTCCATCAAAATCTATTTCAAAATGGTCATTATATCTACGAATTCTAAAGTATCCCGAAGGTAACATTTCATTATTAATCGTAAACCAAGCATTACTACCTATACCAGATAGTTTTTGTGCGTTGTCTGGAATTTGATTTTGATATTCTATAATTGAAGAAATCCTCTTTTTATCAAAATAATTTTTTAAATTTTCTTTTAAGGCAGAACCCATAAAAGAAGTCACACTCCCATTATAAACTTGATATATTTTTGCTGAAGTCGATGCCTTCTCAACATTACCAACAGTACTTGGCGTAAATAATTTATTAATATTAAGAGCTGCAATAATTTTTTTATTACTTGTAGAAGACAATATAGTATCTGTTACAAAACGAGAACAGTTACTACCTAAAGCATCAAAAGCACCATAAGGGATGCTTCCTTTTTTTTGTAGATTATTAATAAAACATGCTGCTTTTTCATATTCAATATCCTCACAAACCGAAGCCAACAAACGACCTTCACCGTGAGTTTTTTGGGGGTTGGCATCCAACCATATTAAAAAGTGATCTAAATTAATTAACTCGTTTTTAATAGAAATTTCAGCCTTAAATGGTATTCCAAGTTCTGCATCTGTATTAGCGCCACGCACTCTTCCATTTCCGTGAGGAGTTACATATCTACCAAAATCAAAGTATTTTGCTTCACCACTTTTATTGTTAATTAACACCAACGCTGCATGACCAGCTTTAATATAGTTGCGAGTTCCTAGTCCAACCCAAGGTAAAAATTTACAAATAAGCTCGCTACTCATAGTAACAAAAGTATCTGGAAATGCTATAACTATTATTTTACCTGTACTCATTAAAAAGACGTTGTTGTTGTTTGTAAGGTCTGTAAATCTTCATAACGCATTGTATCCTTTTTTAAATGTGCAAATTGTGTTATACTTTTTGTCTTTACAAAACCACGATCCATAACAATATCTGTTTCAATAGCACCATCTCCAGCTATTTTATGAAATTGAAGTATTTCTGCTTCGGAAGGACGAATTGTTTCAAATAAAAATTCAGAAAACCATTTCTCTCTTTTCTTTTTAACTTCCGAAGTATATAATAATGAAGACGACCAAATTTGTGGTCCTAGCGGTTTTTCAGAAAAATGAGCTGTAACCCCATCCCAAACTAACTCATACAATTTTAACTCTTTATACCAATCTACAAGTATAATGGTAAAAGGCTCAATACCATCAAAATCATAATCGTTTATGGTTGTATATAAATCTGTGGTAGTAAGTAAATCCAGTACAATTATACCACGACTCATTCTATAAGCTTCCAATCTATCATGGGATGTAAACCCTCCATTTAGCAAACATATTAAACGATTATGTTTACTGGCTCCAATCCATGTTCCACCAGCAACTTCATCTTTAGGGAATAAAACTTCCACACCGTTTTCAATATAGACCTTTGGCGAAATAGTATTTCTGCCCGGAGCCTCATCTCTATTTGAGGTTAGAATAAATTCTGATCCTGATAAAGGAAAAAAAGTTACTGTGCACATAATTATAAATGTTTAATTCTATTTCGGAAACTTACAAAAAAGCTTTTTAAATTCTGTTAAGTATTCCATAACAGCTTTCTTTTTTCCCTTCTTAAATTTGTACCTTTGCACTTCAATAAAAATCAACATTTTAAAATAAATACACCCATGGGAAAAGGATTTTTTGAAGTACCTATAGCAGTTAATGAGCCTGTTAAAAATTATGCACCTGGATCTCCAGAACGTGCAGAGGTATTAAAAACTTATAAAGAAATGTATAATAGCACTGTAGAAGTGCCTTTATATATTAATGGTAAGGATGTAAAAACCAAAGATACTGGTACTATGTCTCCTCCGCATGACCACAAGCATATATTAGGAACTTATTATAAAGCAGAAAAAAAACATATTGATCAAGCAATAGAAACTGCATTAGAAGGTCGTAAAAAATGGGCTGAAATACCTTGGGAACAAAGAGCTGGTATATTTCTACGTGCTGCCGAATTAATTGCTGGACCTTACCGTGCAAAAATTAATGCTGCAACAATGTTGGGTCAATCAAAAAATATTTACCAAGCTGAAATTGATGCTGCTTGTGAGTTAATAGATTTTTTAAGATTTAATGTGCAGTATATGACCGAAATCTATAAAGAGCAACCTGCTTCAACATCGGGTGCTTGGAATAGATTAGAATATAGACCTCTAGAAGGTTTTATTTACGCAATTACTCCTTTTAATTTTACAGCAATTGCAGCAAATTTACCAGCTAGTGCTGCGTTGATGGGGAATGTTGTAGTATGGAAACCAAGTGATAGTCAAGTATATTCTGCAAAGGTAATTCTAGATATTTTTAAAGAAGCTGGAGTACCTGCAGGTGTCATTAATATGGTAATGGGTGATCCTGTTATGATTACAGACACAATTTTGGCAAGTCCAGATTTTAGTGGAATTCACTTTACGGGCTCAACAAATGTATTCAAAAATATCTGGCAACAAATTGGAACCAACATTCACAATTACAAAACATATCCACGTATTGTAGGTGAAACAGGAGGTAAAGATTTTATTGTTGCTCATAAATCATCAAACCCTATACAAGTTGCCACTGCAATTTCGAGGGGAGCATTTGAGTTTCAAGGTCAAAAGTGTAGTGCTGCTAGCCGCTGTTATATCTCAAAAAGTATTTGGAAAGAAGTGAAAAACACTTTAATTGCAGATATAAATTCATTTAAGATGGGTTCACCAGAAGATATGGGGAATTTTATAACTGCCGTTATTCATGAAGGATCATTTGATAAATTGGCAAGCTTTATAGATCAAGCTAAAAAAGATAAAAAAGCAGAGATTATTGCAGGTGGAAATTACGATAAAAGCAAAGGGTATTTTATAGAACCAACAGTTATTGTAACTGAAGATCCAAAATATACTACTATGTGTACAGAATTATTTGGACCCGTAGTAACAATTTATGTTTTTGAAGATAAAGATTGGGAAAAAACATTGCATTTAGTGGATGAAACAGGAGAATATGCATTAACCGGTGCCGTATTTAGTGAAGATCGTTACGAGTTAGAAACTGCCATTAAAATACTTGAAAATGCCGCAGGTAATTTCTACGTAAATGACAAACCTACAGGAGCTGTTGTTGGACAACAACCATTTGGTGGTGCTCGTGCAAGTGGAACTAATGATAAAGCGGGAAGTAAATTAAATTTATATCGATGGGTTTCTCCAAGAATGATTAAAGAAACTTTTGTAACCCCAATGGATTATAAGTATCCTTTCTTAGGATAATTTAAATTGAAATAATAAACATAAAAAAAACCGAAGCGGATTAGCTTCGGTTTTTTTTATGTTTATTTATTAAGGTACTACTCATATCCTTTATTCTCATTTACATCTGCAAACTGTGCATTTCTCGCACTATTATCTGCACTAACTACCATTGCAACAATCTGTAAATTATTTGCATTGTAGTCTGCTGGAATAGTTGTTGTAAAGTTTTTTGTATTTACTTCGTAAGCAGCAGTTGCAGAAATATTATCTCCAAAAATACCCGAAAGTGACTGTCTCAATACTTCATTGTGTTCAAAATTTGGAATTGGATTTCCTAAACCAAAATAAGGACTGGTTGGGTCTGTATTATAATAATTCGTTTGTTGGTATATAATTCCATTTTCAACTAAATAAACAACTAACTTATCACCTGCAATAGATCCAGTTTCAAAAACAGTTTTCACTTGAACTGTAAATGAGTTGCCTGTTAATTGTGAATTAATGGCAATTGCCAAGTTTGTTTCTTCTCCTGCAATATTAGTAACATCACTTGTAGAGTAAGGCATATTCCATTGTGTGGTTCTATTTATTCTTGCAGCTGGCAATCCGTCTACTCCAAACTCATCCTTTAATAATTGTACTTGTGGAAAATGATAAGGATCTGGACTACTATTTGCAGTTTCGTGTATTGCAACAACAGCTATATCACTTGTTACATTATGAGTATTTACTATAGCAGCAGCCACACTAGGACAATAACCACACCAAGTACCCGTATAATCTTCAATAACTACTTTTCTTTTAGGCACAAAAACTACAAACTCTTTAGTTTGTGTAGTTAAGGTAGAGCCTGCTAATTCGTATGTTGCGTAAACTTCAAAATTTCCTTCTGTTGCTGAAGAAAACTGAGTTCCAGAAATTACATTATTATTTACGTAAAAAGTAGCTTCAGCAGTTACATCTGTTCCATCTGTATCTACCAATGAAAAATTTACACTTTGATTTCTAAAGACTTTATTATTATCAATTAAGACTGTTCTTTCAGTAACAACATCAAAATTTAAAGAATTACTAGTAACACCAGCAAAAATTGCATTTACTGAATAATTACCTTGTTCATTAAATGTATAAGAAGCTCCAGATATTTCTGTTTGGTTAACATAAAATGTAGCTTGGTCTGTATAATCGATTCCTTCATCACTTACAATTGTAAAATTTACTGTTTCATCAATTGCTAAAATTGCGTCTGTAGAATTACTTGTTAATATTAATTCTTCTATACTACCCAAAAGAGGTACATTTTCTTCAGATTTACTACAAGAAACTAAAGTAATGATTGATAAAAGAAGAAAAAAAGTGATGATTTTTTTTGCTTTCATAACTATGGCATTTGATTTGTAATTGCATTAATAACAGTTTTTTGTATGAATTTATATTCAAAGTTAGAAAAATTGACTTGTAATTAGTTAACACTAAATTTTACAAATAATTTAACTATTATTGCCTAGTCATTAAAACCTTTAAGAATGAAGAAAATTGTATTACTCCTATCTCTTTTTATTGCGTTTAGCGCATTTTCACAAGAAGACCTACCTAATATTGACCTAAAAACAATGGATGGTAGCACAATTAATATTAAAAAAGCAACAGATAAAGATAATGTAGTTATAGTCTCATTATGGGCAACTTGGTGTGTTCCATGTTTAAAAGAACTAGACGCTATTAGTGAAGTATATGATGTTTGGCAAGAAGAAACTAATGTAGAATTAATTGCCGTATCTGTTGATGATAGTAGAACAATAAAGAGAGTAAAGCCCCTTATTAATGGAAAAGGTTGGGATTATCAAATTCTCTTAGATTCTAATAATGATTTAAAGCGTGCACTTGGAGCGGCTACAGTACCTCTAACAATTTTAATAAAAAATAACCAAATAGTATATAGACATTCTGGTTATAGTGCAGGAACTGAAAAAGAATTATACGAGAAAGTTAAAGAGTTTTCAAAATAAAATACCACAACCAACCAAACCTTATTTTTAATGAAAAAACTTATTTTATGTGTCGCTATTTTGTGTAGTGGATTAGTACTAGCACAAGATAATGGATACTTTTTTGGAGGATTAGAATCAAATTCACAATGGCTTCTAGATGATGAAGGTATTAACTTTGTTACACCAGAAGACCAGTTTAGATCTAATAATTATTTTCAACTAAATTATACATTAGGAAAGTTTACTGCTGGAATACAATATGAAGCATATTTACCCTCTTCATTACTTGGATATTCCCCTATTTATGATGGAAATAACAACATTGCAACCTATTATTTAAATTTTAACGACTTTATATAGTCAAACAATTGTAACAACAACTCCAGAAAACAGAAAAGTAATATTAGAAGAATTTACAGGAATACATTGTGTATATTGTCCAGATGGTCATGCTATTGCGCAATCTATACAAGACAATAATCCTGGTGAAGTATTTTTAGTAAATATACATGTTGGAGGGTATGCAACTCCAAATCCTGGTGAACCAGATTTTAGAACTCCTTTTGGGACTGCAATTGCCAACCAATCCAATTTAGCTGGTTATCCTGCAGGAACAATCAACCGTCACGTTTTTCCTGGCTTAGGACAAAATCCAAATAGCTCAGCAATGAGTAGAAATCAATGGAGTAATGCTGCTAATCAAATAATGGGTCAAAGCTCTTATGTTAATGTAGGAGTAGAAGCTTCAATCAATGTGCAAACTAATGAACTTGTTGTTCACGTAGAAGCATATTATACTGGAAACAGTCCAGAAGCTACAAATAAATTAAATGTTGCTTTATTACAAAATGAAACTTTTGGACCACAAACAGGTGGTGGTGCTGGTAACATGTATCTTCACCAACATAGATTAGTTCATTTATTAACTGGTCAATGGGGAACAACTATATCTACTACTACAACTGGAACTTTTGTAGATGAAACATTTACTTATACAATTCCTGCAGACTATAATGGTGTTCCTGTAGAATTAGCAGATTTAGAATTAGTTGCTTTTATTTCTGAAACTAACCAAGAAATTGCTAGTGGTAATGGAGCTTATCCAACTTACACAGGAATAAATGTTGCAAATGATGCAGCAATCGATTCTATTGAAGCAATTGATGATGCTTGTTTCGCTACAGAATATACAACTGCACCTAAGGTAACTATTGAAAACTTAGGACAAAACACTATTACTTCTTTAGCAATCGAATATTCAGTAAATGGTGGAACTCCTGAAGTATACAATTGGTCTGGATCTATTACTTCTTATCAAGATGAAACAATTGAATTACCTTCAATTACATTCCCAATTCAAGCAAATAATACTGTTTCAATATCAATTCCAGATGATGAAAATAATGCAAACAATGCATTAGATGTTTCTTTTGATGCTATTGATGCTACAAGTACTGTAGATATGGTTCTTAATGTAGACCAATGGGGACAAGAAGTAAGATGGAATATTAAAGATAAAGATGGAGCTACCATATACAACGGAGGTCCTTATCCTAATAGTCAACCACAAACAATTAATGAAACTTTCGACTTACCTGGAAATTGCTATACCTTTAATTTAATTGACACTTATGGTGATGGTGGTGGATCTGTTACATTAACAGACTCTAATGCACAACAAATATTTTATACAAATGGAAGTTATGGAAATGGAGATTCTCAAAAGTTTTCAACTGAAGGGTTTATTCTAGGAATAGGATCTAATGAAATTCAAGCAATTAGTATCTATCCTAATCCAGCAACTACGGTATTAAATATTAAAAATGCTGAAAATTCAACTATAGAAGTATATAATATGTTAGGTCAAGTACTTTATACTAAATCTAATATTTCAATAGATGAGCAAGTAGAAGTATCACAACTTAACGCAGGTACTTACTTTGTAAAAATTACAAATGGAGATACTGTAAGAACTACAAAGTTCCTTAAAAAATAATTATTATTTTAAATAATTAAAAAGCCCATCAAATATTTGATGGGCTTTTTTTTATATGCATAATTAATTGTTATACATTGTATTTTAAAGGTAAATACACCACACTTTTCGTTTCAAAAAAATCTTCATCAAATACAGTACTTAAATTATAAATCTGCGCTTTTGGAAAATTTGAAAGCTCTTCTTTTAAATCACCTCCTTTTAAATACAGTATACCGTTTTTAAGTTCATGTAAACTTTTCTTTGCAATTCTTCCTTTTACCCAATGTGTAAAAGTATCCATTTGCGCTACTGCACGACTTACTATAAAATCATATTGATCTGTAATTGTTTCAACCCTTGCATTTGTAATTTTAATATTTTGCAATGCTAACCCTTGAGAAACTTCTTCAACAACTTTAATTTTTTTCCCAATACTATCTACTAAATGAAAATTAGCTTCAGGAAAAAGAATTGCTAAGGGAATTCCTGGAAACCCTCCTCCAGTTCCAACGTCTAGTATTTTAGCACCTACTTTAAATTCTTGAATTTTAGCAATACCCAGTGAATGTAATACATGACGAATATATAACTCATCTATATCCTTACGTGATACAACATTAATTTTCAAATTCCAGTCTTGGTACAATTCTTGTAATTTAGAAAACTGACTTATCTGATTTTCAGAAAGATGCGGGAAGTACTTTAATATTAGCTCCATAACAGGTTATTAACCGCAAAAGTAGTATATCTTTAATAATTTTATGATATGTATCTACTGTTTTAAACAATAGATACGTATTTTAGCGGTTTCCTTTTTGGATCCCATTTTAAAACAAAACATAGTGAGTAACACACAAATAACTTTTTCAAGAGTTGATTCTGCAAAATTTTTCAGAACACTAAACAAACGCGTTAACACATATTTTAAGGAAAATAATATATCTCGTAACGGAAATTGGAAATTACACTTAAAAACATTGGTTATGTTTTCAATTTATTTAACCCCTTATTTTCTTCTTCTTACATTAAATTTCCCTACTTGGGCTCAAATACTTTTTACTATTATAATGGGTATTGGAATGGCAGGTGTAGGAATGAATGTAATGCATGATGCTAACCACGGATCTTATTCTTCAAAAAAATGGATTAATAAAACCTTAGGCGGAAGTATTTATATTTTGGCAGGTAATGTATATAATTGGCAAGTACAACACAATGTATTGCACCACACATATACCAACATCCATGGACATGATGAAGATCTAGAGGCAGGAAGAGTACTACGCTTTTCAAAACATGCTAAATGGCACAAGTTTCATAAGTTTCAACATTATTATAGTATATTACTTTATGGTCTTTTAACTTTTAATTGGGCATTAACTACAGATTTTCAACAAACTAAAAGATATTTATCAAGAAAATTATCTTTTGGTAAATTTCCTAAGCCAGCTACTCAATGGAGTATTTTAATTATTACTAAAGCTATATATTTTGGAGTATGGATTGCTATACCTATCCTGTTCTTTAATATCGCTTGGTGGAAAATTTTAATTGGCTTTTTTATTATGCACTATGTTGCTGGAGTTATATTAAGTGTTGTATTTCAATTGGCACACGTTGTAGAAGATACCGAAATGCCTTTACCTGATGCAACAGGAACAATGAAAAATACTTGGGCAATTCATCAATTATTTACAACAGTAAATTTTTCTACAAAAAATAGAATTGTAAATTGGTTTACGGGTGGACTAAACCACCAAGTGGAGCATCATATTTTTCCAAACATAAGCCACGTACATTATACAAAAATTTCAAAAATTGTAAGAGAAACTGCTATTGAGTTTAATTTACCTTACAACGAATACAAAACAACTCGCAAAGCAATTATTGCGCATTTTAAATATTTAAAAGAAATGGGGCTTAAACCTGCTCTATCTGCATAATACATTATGAATACAAAACTTTCTAACCGTGTCAACGAGATGGCAACTTCTGCTACCTTGGCCATGGCTGCAAAAACAAGAGAACTTAAAGAAAGCGGAAAAGATATTATTGGATTAAGTCTTGGAGAACCAGACTTTACGATTCCAGATTTTGTTAAGGATGCTGCAATAAAAGCAATTGAAGCAGATTTTCATGCATATACTCCTGTAGATGGATATGGAGATTTAAAAAAAGCAATTATTACAAAATTTAAACGTGATAATAATTTAACATATTTACCCTCACAAATAGTAGTGTCAACAGGAGCTAAACAATCATTAGCAAACCTAGCTATGGTTTTATTAAATGATGGTGACGAAGTATTATTACCAGCTCCTTATTGGGTAAGCTATGCAGATATAAGTAAATTAGCTGGAGGTGTTCCAAAAGAAATAAAAACCTCTATTGAAAACGATTTTAAAGTAACAGCAAAAGAACTTGAAGCTGCAATTACCCCAAAAACCAAACTTATAATATATAGTTCACCTTGTAACCCAAGCGGATCTGTTTATAGTAGAAAAGAACTTAGGTCTCTTGCAGATGTTCTTGTAAAATATCCAGACATTATTGTAATTAGTGATGAGATTTATGAGCATATTAATTTTGTTGGAAAACATACTTCCATTGCAGAATTTGAAGATATGTACGATCGCACAGTAGTTGTTAATGGAGTTTCAAAAGCATTCTCGATGACTGGTTGGAGAATTGGTTATATTGGAGGACCAGAATGGATTGCAAAAGCTTGTAATAAAATGCAAGGTCAAATTACAAGTGGCGCAAATTGTATTGCTCAAAGGGCTACAATTACTGCTTTAGAAAATCCACCAAGTAAGATTCAATATATGGTTGATGCTTTTAAAGAAAGAAGAAAGCTAATTCTAAATTTGCTTTCTGAAATTCCAGGCGTTAAAACCAACGAACCCGAAGGTGCTTTTTATGTATTTCCAGATATCTCTTATTACTTTGGTAAAACACTTCAAGGAAAGCATATTAATACAGCTTCAGATTTTTCATTATTTCTATTAGAAGAAGCAAATGTTGCAACGGTTACTGGAGAAGCTTTTGGAGACCCTAATTGTATTCGTATTTCGTATGCTGCTTCTGAAAAAGATATTTCTGAAGCGATGAAAAGAATCAAAGAAGCACTCTCTTAATAAATTCAGAAAAAATGGCTAAAATATTATTACTTGGCAGTGGCGAACTCGGAAAAGAATTTGTCATTGCGGCACAACGTATTGGTCAAACTGTAATCGCAGTAGATAGCTATAAAAATGCACCCGCTATGCAAGTAGCCAATGATTATGAGATCGTTAATATGCTGGATGGTGATGCATTAGATACAATAGTTGCAAAACATAAACCAGATTACATAGTCCCAGAAATTGAAGCTATTCGTACAGAGAGATTTTACGAATATGAAAAACAAGGATATACCGTTATTCCATCTGCAAAAGCTGCAAATTATACAATGAATCGTAAAGCAATTCGTGATTTAGCAGCGAAAGAATTAGGATTAAAAACAGCAAATTACAGATATGCAACTTCGGCAGAAAGCCTTAAAAAAGCAGTGTCTGAAATTGGCATGCCTTGTGTGGTTAAACCCTTAATGTCATCAAGCGGAAAAGGACAAAGCACTATTAAATCTGAAGATGATATTATAAATGCCTGGAATTATTCTCAAGAAGGTTCTAGAGGAGATGTAGCCGAAGTAATAGTTGAAGCGTTTATTAATTTTAATTATGAAATTACCCTGCTTACTGTAACACAACAAAACGGAAAAACACTTTTTTGTTCACCAATAGGTCATAGACAAGAGCGTGGCGATTATCAAGAAAGCTGGCAACCTGCAACTATGGAAGATGTGCATTTAAAAACAGTACAAGAAATGGCTGCAAAAGTTACAGCTGCATTAACCGGAAATGGAATTTGGGGTGTAGAATTTTTTATTGGTAATGATGGGGTTTATTTTTCTGAACTTTCCCCTCGCCCGCACGATACAGGTATGGTAACCCTAGCAAAAACTCAAAATTTTAATGAATTTGAATTACACCTACGTGCTATTTTAGGTTTACCTATTTCAGAAATAACATTAGAACGTGTAGGTTCTTCTGCAGTTATTCTTGCAACCGGAGAATCACAAAACCCAACTTACGATGGTTTAGAGCATTTAGCTTCAGCATATAAAACTGATTTTAGAATTTTTGGGAAACCTACTTCTCGTCCATACCGAAGAATGGGTGTTGTTCTCACAAACGATACTTTAAATAGTTCTGTTTCAGAAACTACAAAAAGAGCAAAAGAATTGGCAGGAAAAGTAAAAGTTATTTTATAATATTAACGGTTTCTCCAAAAGAAAGGAGTAAATAATATTAAAACTGTAAATAGCTCCAAACGACCAATTAACATTAAAAAACTTGCCCACCATTTTGCTGCTGTAGGCAGATTACCATAATTATTTACAGGACCTAAATCTCCTAATGCAGGTCCTACATTACCCAATGTGGATGCTGCTCCCCCTAATGCAGTATTAAAATCTAGCCCCAACCAAGAGAATACTAAAGTACCTACAATAAAAGAAAGCATATACAATATAAAAAAGCCAAGAATATTAAAAACAATGGGCTGTTGCACTGCTTTTCTATTATAGCGTACTGGAAGAATCGCGTGAGGATGCAAGGTTCTTTTAAATTCCATAACCCCATTTTTTATCATAATAATGTGACGCATTATTTTTATACCTCCAGCAGTAGATCCAGCTGAACCTCCCAAAAACATAAGCCCGAAAAAGAATATTGTTAAAAAAGGAGTCCATAATGTGTAATCTGCACTTACAAAACCAGTAGTGGTAACAATTGCTAATACTTGAAAAGCAGCATGTCTAATTGAGCTTTCAAATTCACCCCAAATCATAGGATGAGCAATAGTTGATAATGTAACATCTGCTTGAAAATAAATCAATAAAGCTGCAATTATTGTAAATATAACTATGGCACTACTATAGAAACGAAATTCTTCATCTTTAAAAATTTTGCTAAATCTTCCTTTAAAAGCGAAGTAACTTAAAACAAAATTTGACCCAGCTAAAAACATGAAAAACATTATAATGTACTGTATTAGTGGTCTATCATTCCAAAAAGCTACACTTGCATTTTTTGTTGAAAAACCTCCCGTACTAAGAGTGCTCAATGAATGGTTAATTGCATCAAAAAAGCTCATCCCAGCTACTTTTAATAATACAGTTTCTGCTAATGTGTATCCTACATATATTAACCATAAACGCTTTGCAGTATCTGTAATTCTAGGGTGTAACTTGTCTCCACCTGGCCCAGGGGCTTCAGCAGCAAATAATTGCATACCTCCTATTCCCAATAATGGCAATATTGCAATAGCTAACACGATAATTCCCATTCCTCCTATCCAATGTGTTATACTTCGCCAAAATAATACTCCGTTTGGTATTACTTCAATATCACTTAAAATAGAAGCTCCAGTAGTTGTATAACCACTCATAGTTTCAAAAAAGGCATCTGTGAAATTGGGAATTGCTCCAGTAAAAACATAAGGAAGTGTTCCTACCAAAGACATAAAAATCCATCCAAAGGTTACTATAATATAGCCTTCTCTTTTATTAATTTCTTTTCTATGGTTTTTTGTAGTGAGCATAACAACCCCACCAAGTGCTATGGCTACTAATGCAGAAAAAAGCATTTCTTTAACAACACCGTCTGCATAAATAAAGCTTACCAAAGTAGAAAGCAACATAAAACCACCATTTACCCCTAATAGTAGTCCCATTAAGTGAAAAATGATTTTAAAATTAATTTTCTTAAACAAATACATTATACAAAGAGCTTTTCAACTTTGCTAATAGATTGTGGTAAACAACAGACAACAATTCTATCGCCACTTCTAATTACAAATTCTCCAAGAGCTATCATACCTTCATTATTACGTATTACACCTCCAATAATAGCAGATCTTGGAAAATCTAAATTTTTAATTGCTTTGTTACAAACTTGTGAAGTATGAGAAACAATAAACTCTAAAAGTTCAGCATTCATATTGTTTAACTTAGTCATTGCAACTACTTCTCCTTTTCGTACGTATCTAAAAATGTTATTTGCTGCTAATAACTTTTTATTGATCAAAGTATCAATCCCAATAGAATGTGATAATTGAAAATAATCCATATTTTCCACCAAAGCTATTGTTTTTTTCACGCCTTTAGATTTTGCTACAAGACAAGACATAATGTTAGTCTCACTATTTCCTGTAACTGCAATAAAAGCATCCATATCGTCTATAGATTCTTCTTGAAGCAACTCTACATTTCTTCCATCTCCGTTAATTACTAAACAATTAGGTATATCATCTGCAATCTCAAAAGCTTTGTCCTTATCACTTTCAATAAGTTTCACATTAAATTTACTTTTACACAGATCACTTGCGGTTTTATAACCTATGTTGCTCCCACCTAATATCATAACATTTTTAATGTCTTCTCTTACTTTACCGGTAAATTTATATATCTCTTCTACACCTCCAGGAATTGTAGTAAAATAAACCTGATCACCCTCTTTAAACATGGTATCTCCACGAGGTATTAATGTGTATTGAGTTCCATATCGTTGTATAGCAATTGGAACATATTGTAGTTCGGGGTGAAGTTTGCCAAATTCACGAACAGTTTTACCTACAAAAGCTGCAGTTCTTGGTAAACTTAAACCAATCATTGTTAATGCTCCATTCTCAAACTCATACGTATCGTTAAAAGCACTTTGATTAAGCAATAAAGCTATTTCGCTAGACGCTAAAGACTCTGGAGAAATAAGTTCATCAATTCCAAATTTTGTAAATCCAACTTCATCTTTCTTTTCAATAAACTCGGTATTTGATATTCTAGCAATTGTACGTTTTGCACCTAGCTGTTTAGATAACACACACACTGTAATATTGGTAGTCTCACTAGAAGTTACAGCAATTACAAGATCTGTTCCATCAATTTTGGAGTCCTTTAAAACTGAAATTGAAGTGGCATCCCCTCTTACTACACGAATATCAAGATGTGTATCTGCATATGCTAGTGACTCCCTATTGGTGTCTATTAGCGTAATGTCTTGGGACTCGAAAGAAAGGAGTTTTGCTAAATGAAATCCTACTTCACCGGCACCGGCAATAATAATTTTCATATAAGATTATGGATAATAAGTAGTACAAATGTATTGAATTTTAGAATAATGAAGTCCAATCCTACTATTAATCTATTTTATATTCAATTTTATTTCTAATACTAAAAAATATGTAGCTTTGCAGCCATAAATTCTATGAGCAAGAAAGTCACTCCTTATAAAGATTCTTCACTTGATAAAAAAAAGCAAGTGGAACAAATGTTCGACACTATTTCTGGAAATTACGATGGTCTTAATCGTATTATTTCTTTAGGAACAGATATAAAATGGCGTAAAAAAGTATTAAAAATGGTTTCTGAAAAAAATCCAACTAGCATTCTTGATATTGCTACAGGAACTGGAGATCTTGCTATTCAATTTGCCGAAAGTACAAATGCCTCAAAAATAGTTGGACTTGATTTAAGTGAGGGAATGTTATCTATCGCTAAGAAAAAGGTATCTGGAACTCCAATTTCAGAAAAAATAGAATTTATTAAAGGTGATAGTGAAGCTCTACCTTTTGGAGATAATATATTTGATGTGATTTCGGTTTCCTTTGGAATTAGAAATTTTGAAACTTTAGACAAAGGACTTTCAGAAATATATAGAGTTTTAAAAACAAACGGCTTATTCGTTATCTTGGAAACTTCTGTACCTACCAAAACTCCATATAAACAAGGATACCATTTTTACTCAAAAAAAATCCTCCCTATTATTGGTAAGGTATTTTCAAAAGATAAAGTTGCTTACCAATATTTAAGTGAAAGTGCTTCAGTTTTTCCGCATGGTGAAGAACTCAACAATATTTTAAAGAAAATTGGGTTTAAAGAAGTGGAAAATAAACCTCAAACATTTGGTGTAGCAACCATATATACCGCTACTAAGTAATTATGAAAAAATTATTTTTCTTATTGGCATTTCTTTTTTTAATGCAAAGTGCAAATGCACAGCTATTTAGCAGGGAGAGATTAGCAAATTTAGAGACTTTTGATAACCGTTTTTTAACTTGGGGTTATTTTTTAGGCTTTAATAGCTATGATTTTAAATTTGAATATGAAAATCAAAATACAAACACAAATACAGATGTAGTTGTAGAAGGACAAACAGGTTTTAACGTTGGGCTTATTGGTGATATGCGTATTAACCAATACATAAATTTACGATTAGAGCCTGGTTTATATTTTACACAACGTAATTTGAGGTTTCCAAATTTTGAAGATGAGAACGACATTTTAAGAGAAGTAAAATCTACTTACATACATGTTCCTTTATTGGTTAAAGTTTCGACCAAGCGTCTTAATAATTTTAAACCTTTTATTGTGGGTGGGATTTCTACTTCTCTAAACCTATCTAGTAATGAAAACAATCCTGAAGACAACTTTTCTGGACAATTTAGGACTACCAAAACCACAAATTATTACGAATTAGGCTTTGGAATTGATTTCTATCTATATTATTTTAAATTTACACCTTCTATTAGAGGTGTATTTGCAATGAGTGATGAATTAGTACAAGATGATGATCCTAACAGCCCATGGACAGGCAATATAAATAGTATGTCATCAAGAGGAGTATTTATCAACTTTACGTTCCAATAGTTCTTTTAAACTCACTTAGCAAAACTGCGGTAGCCGTTGCTACATTTAAACTTTCGGTTTCTTTTGTTTTTCCAAACTGCGGAATAGTAATTCTATGCGTTAAAAGTGCTTTTATTTCTTCTGAAATTCCATTGCCTTCATTACCCAAAACAATAATTGCATCTTTAGGAAGATTTTCTGAATAAATTGAACTTCCATCCATAACTCCACCATAAACAGGTAGGTTACTATCATTAATAAATTTAGAAAGTTCTGTATAGATAACATGTACTCTCGCAATAGAACCCATTGTAGCTTGTACAACTTTAGGATTATAACAATCTGCAGTATCTTTTGAGCAAATTAATTGCGTTACGCCAAACCAATCACATAAACGAATTATTGTTCCTAAATTTCCAGGATCACGTATTGCATCAAGCATCACGATTAACCCTTCATTTTTTATAGACTCTTTATTGGGAATTTCAAAAATTGCCAAAGAGGTATTTGCTTTTTTTAAAAAACTTATTTTCTGAAGCTCCGTTTCAGACACATTATAAAAATTATCAAACTGATTTTTAAAAGTTTCCGTAGAATAAAGAGCATATAATTTTAATCCAGCATTTATAAATTCATTAATCACTTTAGGTCCTTCAGCAACAAAAAAACCTGTTTTGTCTCGATACTTTTTTTGCTGTAAACTTGTTATTAATTTTATTTGACTTTTACTTACCAAATTTATCCTATTTTTGAAATTGATTAAATAAATACCTTGACCCAAAGCCTCACAAAAATATCACTTATTTTAGGATTAATAAGCCTACTTCTGTCTTGTAATGCTGTAAAGCATGTTCCAGAAGGCAAGTTTCTATTAACAGATAATACTGTAATTGTAGACGGTGAGGAGACAAACGACGCAGGGGTAATAAGTCAGCTATCTCAAAAACCTAATCCTACATTTCCTCTTATTGGAATTCCTATTGGTTTACATATATATAACATTGCAGACCAGACACCAGATTCAACTTTTAATAAATGGTTGTATAAAAAACCAAAAAGAGAAGAAAGATTAATTCGTTTTTTATCAAAAAAGCAAGTGGACGAATTAGGATATAGTTACATTGGTTTTAATAGATGGTTACAAAAATCTGGAGACGCTCCTGTTATTATAGAAGACGAAAGAACAAAAAAATCTGTCGAAAAAGTTAAACAATGGTACTCAAAAAGAGGGTGGTTTAATACAGAGGCAGAATATACAGTTGAAAATAACGAAAAGAAAGACAAAAGAGCCTCTATAACTTATAATGTAACTCGACATAAACCTTATTTTATTGATTCTATTCAAGAAAAAATTAGCTCACCTGTTGTAGACTCATTATTTCAGAGGACAAAAGACAAGAGCTTTATAATACCGGGTAAACAATATGCTGCTTACGATTTTGAAAATGAGCGTGACAGATTAACCATTCAGTTTCGAAATTCGGGTTTATATTATTTTGATCAAGATTATGTAGAGTTTGAAGGCGATACAGTAAATACAGGTCATAAAGCAAATATCACTTACATAATACCAGATAGAAAAACTACAATAGGCGATACAACATATACAGAGCCTTTTAGAGTACACACTATAAACGAAGTACGAGTTGTAACAGATTACACTTTTGATAATAGAACTAAGAAATGGACAGATTCGGTTTCATTTAAAGGATACAAATTATATAGCTACGATGAGTTAAAATACAGACCTAAAGCAATCACAGACGCAATTTCAATTACACCAAATAAGATTTTTAAAGATATAGACAGAACACTAACATATAATCAAATAAGTGACCTACGTATTTTTAAGTATCCAAATATAAGCTATCAAGAAGATCCTAGAGATTCAACTGGAACTGGTTTAATTGCTACGGTTCTTTTAACCCCAAGAAAAAAAGCAACATTAGATGTTAACTTTGATGCATATACATCTACTATTCAACAATTTGGTATTGGATTTAGTGGATCATTATTATTAAGAAATATTTTTAGAGGTGCAGAAATATTAGAGATTTCTGGTCGTGGTAGCGTAGGTTCTTCAAAAGATGCTGCAGATAGTAATAGTAGCTTTTTTAATATTTCAGATTTAGGTGGAGATGTTAGATTATCGTTTCCTAGAATACTTTTCCCACTTAATACAGATCCATTTATACCTAAATATATGTCTCCCTCTACTAGTATAAGTATAGGATTTAACGCCCAAAATAATATTGGTTTAGACAGGCAAAATTTAAGTACTATTTATAGTTATCAATGGAAACCTTCAAAAATTAGAACTAATGTGTTCGACTTATTAAATATACAGTATGTTAGAAATTTAAATACTGGTAATTATTTTAATGTATATCAAAATTCATTTAATCAACTTAATGATATTGCCCAGCAAATCGAACTATTAAACCCAGGAAGTATAAATCCAGATTATTATTTTATCAATAGTAATAATGAATTAGAATTAAACATCCCAGATGGGGCGAATAATTTTATTAGTGATGTTAAAAATGGTGTTATAACTAATATTTCTCAAAACTCTGAAGATTTTACTACTATTAGTAATATAGATGAACGAAAATTACGTCTTACTGAAGACAATCTAATTTTTGCTTCAAACTTTCAATGGACTAGAGATACAAGAGAGAACATATTTGACAAAAACTTTTCTAGAGTACGTTTTAAATTAGAGAGTGCTGGTAATTTACTTTCTGGCATTGCAAGCATTGCAGGTTTGGCAGAAAATGAAAATGGAAATAAAGAGATATTTGGTGTAGTTTTTTCTCAATATTTAAAGTTTGAAGGAGATTATATAAAACACTGGGAGATAAACTCAAAAAATGTATTTGCAGTAAGAGCCTTTGGTGGAATTGCGATACCATATGGCAATAGCAATAGTATTCCATTTACTCGAAGTTATTTTGCGGGTGGTGCAAATGATAATAGAGGCTGGAGAGCCTACGATCTTGGGCCAGGTAGTAGCGGGAGTACAAACGAATTTAATGAAGCAAATTTAAAAATTGCTTTAAATGCAGAATACCGATTTACAATTCTTGGTGCTTTTAAAGGAGCATTTTTTGTTGATGCAGGAAATATTTGGAATGTATTGGATAACGTAAAAGATGAAGCTTCCTCTTTTACAGATTTTAGTGATTTAACAGAAATTGCTATTGCTTCAGGCTTTGGACTTCGATATGATTTTGGATTTTTCGTTTTTAGATTAGACATAGGCTTTAAAACCTACAATCCAGCACTTCCAGAATCTTCAAGATGGTTTAGAGATTATAATTTCAACAATGCTGTGTATAACATAGGTATTAACTATCCATTTTAAACCGTTTAAATTTGTTATTTTTGCTATCAAATTAATTAGTTTATGCATCATTCAATTAAACCCGGCGTAGCAACTGGTAAAGAAGTTCAAAAAATTCATCAATTAGCAAAAGAAAAAGGTTTTGCATTACCAGCTGTAAATGTAACAGGATCTAGTACTGTTAATACAGTATTAGAAACTGCAGCTGCATTAAACTCTCCTGTTATTATTCAATTTTCTAATGGAGGAGCCCATTTTAATGCAGGTAAAGGACTCTCAAACGAAAACGAAAAAGCAGCAATAGCTGGTGGTATAGCTGGAGCAAAACATATCCATGAATTAGCAAAAGTTTATGGAGCTACAGTTATTTTACATACAGACCATTGTGCAAAAAAATTATTACCTTGGATAGATGGCTTATTAGATGCTGGAGAAAAGCATTTTAAAGAAACTGGAGTTCCGTTGTATAGTTCTCATATGATTGATCTTTCAGAAGAATCTATTGAAGAAAATATTGAAATTTCTAAAAAATACCTTGAGCGAATGAGCAAAATGGGAATGACATTAGAAATTGAATTAGGTATTACCGGAGGGGAAGAAGACGGTGTAGATAATAGCGATGTAGATTCATCAAAATTATATACACAACCAGAAGAAGTAGCTTATGCTTACGAAGAGTTAATGAAAGTTAGTGATCAATTTACAATTGCTGCTGCCTTTGGAAATGTACACGGAGTCTACAAACCTGGTAATGTTAAATTAACTCCAGTTATTTTAAAAAATTCTCAAGAGTATGTTCAGAAAAAATTTAAAACTGGACACAATCCTATCGACTTTGTTTTTCATGGCGGAAGCGGTTCTACTTTAGAGGAAATTAGAGAAGCAATTGGATATGGTGTTATTAAAATGAATATTGACACAGACCTTCAATTTGCATTTACAGAAGGAGTTCGTGATTATGTAGTAGAAAACATTGAGTATCTTAAAACACAAATTGGCAATCCTGAAGGAGCAGATTTTCCTAATAAAAAATACTACGATCCAAGAAAATGGCTGCGTGAAGGAGAATTAACTTTCAAGAAAAGATTAGAAAAGGCTTTCGAAGACCTTAATAACATTAATACTTTATAATCGGATTTATTTTTAAAAATAAAATCCCCTAATCCAGAATATATGGCTTGGTTTAAAAGAACAAAAAAAGGAATTCAAACCCCTACCGAAGACAAAAAAGATGTACCTAAAGGTTTATGGTATAAATCTCCCACAGGTAAAATTGTTGATTCAGATGAATTAGAAAGTAATTTTTATGTAAGTCCAGAAGATGGGTATCATGTAAGAATTGGAAGTAAAGAGTATTTTGAAATACTTTTTGACGACAATAAATTTAAAGAACTTGATAAAGATCTTACTTCAAAAGATCCATTAGATTTTGAGGACAATAAAAAATATATAGACCGTCTTAAAGATGCTCAAGACAAAACTGGTCTTAAAGACGCTGTAAGAACAGCAGTAGGTAAGTCTAATGGAAATGATTTAGTTGTTGCCTGTATGGACTTTAGTTTTATTGGAGGGTCTATGGGAAGCGTGGTTGGAGAAAAAATTGCGAGAGCAGGATCGTATGCACTAAAGAACAAAATACCTTTTTTAATAATTTCAAAAAGTGGTGGAGCTCGTATGATGGAAGCAGCTTTATCTTTAATGCAATTAGCAAAAACAAGTGCCGTGTTAGCAAAATTAGCAGATGCAGGTATACCTTACATTTCTTTATGTACAGATCCTACTACTGGGGGAACCACCGCATCATTTGCAATGTTAGGTGATATTAACATTAGTGAACCTGGTGCTTTAATTGGTTTTGCAGGACCAAGGGTTGTTCGTGACACCACAGGTAAAGAATTACCTGATGGTTTTCAAACTGCGGAATTTGTTTTAGAACACGGGTTTTTAGATTTTATTACTCAGAGAAAAGACTTAAAGCGAAAGCTAAACCTATATCTTGATCTTGTTTTAAACAGACCTTTAAGTGAAAAAAAGGTGTCTTAACATGTAACTCACTTTATATAAGTTAAAAATCCTTTCAACAATTAAAACGTTGAAAGGATTTTTAATTCTATCCTAATTGTGAGGTTATAGGATAGCTATCAAAAAACAAAATATTACATCAATATGGGATATTCCTGTCCGTTAATAATTAACACAGCTTCATTGTCACAAGTACCGTCTCCATAATCTATAATTCCTGTTAACCCTTCTTGTGTTATTGCAATACGACCACTAACAACATACAAACAATTTAATTTTACAATAACTGGTTCTGTTACTTCACCAGTACGCTCAAAACCATTTGTAAAAGTTGTATCCCAATTACCCGTAATGCTATAAACATTATCTGTCCAAGTACCATTTCCAATTCCTTCTATCCATTCTGTTATTCTTAAGCCATTGCGCGTTGCGGTAACTTCTGTATTTGGAAAGCTTACTGTTATACTTTCGTTAACTGTAGATTGTGGATTTCCGTTTTGATTTGCAATTTGACGGTAAATTTCACCACCACCTGTAACACCATTATTATTATAAAAATAATTTTCGAAAGTGTAGTTAATGGTTCGAGTACCGCCTACAAATGGACCATATTCTAATCTAATAATTCCAGAAACAACACTACCGTTGTTAAGCTGGCAAGATTCTCCAAAATCTAATATAATTGTACCACTATCACCATTAGGTATAAAAGTTATAGTTGTACAAGAAGAAAATAAAGATATGTTATTAAATGATGATGTAGATCCATCATTTTCAACATAACCATTATCAATAATATTAAATGTACCTTCTACAACATTATCGGTTTGAGCAGCTCTTGCAGTATTTTCAGCAGAATAATTCACATCAGTATTCGTGTCGTTTGAATCATCTTTAACTTCACAACTAACAAATAACATAACAGTTGCAATAAAAGAAATTAGGGCAATTTTCTTAATGATGGTTTTCATAAGTGATTTGTTTTAAAGGTTTAATTGTTATTAAAATAGAAACGTGGAAATGTTAATTTCAGTATATTCTTATAAGAAATAATTTATTGTGCTGTCTTTATATTAATTTGTTTTTGTACTTTTGCGGCTTGGTTACCAAAGAGGTAATCAGTACATAAAAATCATTAAATTAATATTGGCATGTATTTAGCACCTGAAGAAAAAGAAAAAATCTTCGCAAAACACGGAAAGTCTAAAAATGACACGGGTTCTGCAGAAGGACAAATTGCGTTATTCACGTACCGCATTGAGCATTTAACAAAACACTTAAAAGCAAACCATAAGGACTACAACACAGAGCGTTCTTTGGTAATGTTGGTAGGTAAGAGACGATCTCTTCTTGACTATCTTATGAAAAAAGATATCTTAAGATACCGTGCTATCGTTAAAGAATTAGGATTACGTAAGTAATATAAATGGGGCGCTATGGTGCCCCTTTTTACTTTTTATATTTATTTTTCTGAAATATTTATTATTTTAGAAACACATAGAAAAGCTACCAATAGGTTTTTCATTGGTCAACTACACACAACAACACAACCACGTTCGACCAGAATGATTGAACGATGACCATTATTAACTGCTCACCTTGCCGTGGGCATAATGAAAAACAAAATGATACCTAAAGTATTTAGAGAGGTCATAGACCTAGGCGACGGTAGAGAAATCTCTATCGAGACCGGAAAATTAGCAAAACAAGCCCATGGGTCTGTTGTTGTACAATCTGGAAAATGTATGTTATTATGTACAGTTGTTTCCAATTACAAACAAAGTGATGTAGATTTTTTACCATTAACGGTAGATTATCGTGAAAAATTTGCAGCTTCTGGACGTTATCCTGGTGGTTTCTTTAAAAGAGAAGCAAGACCTAGTGATGGTGAAGTATTAACTATGCGTTTAGTGGATCGTGTTTTACGTCCATTATTCCCTAAAGATTATCATGCAGAAACACAAGTAATGATTCAGTTAATGTCTCATGACGATGATGTTATGCCAGATGCAATGGCAGGATTAGCTGCTTCTGCTGCAATTCAACTATCTGATTTCCCTTTTGAATGTGCTATTTCTGAAGCAAGAGTAGGACGTGTAAACGGTGAATTTGTTATTAACCCAACCAGAGCACAACTGGAAGAGTCTGACATCGATATGATGATTGGAGCTTCTGCAGATTCTGTGATGATGGTTGAAGGTGAAATGAAAGAAATTAGTGAGGAAGAAATGGTGGAAGCTATTAAATTTGCTCACGATCATATTAAAATTCAATGTGCAGCACAAGTAAAACTTGCTGAAGCCTTCGGAAAAAAAGAAGTTCGTGAATACGAGCCAGAAAGAGAAGATGAAGAGTTATCTAAAAAAATTCACGCTATGGCATACGATAAAGTATATGCTATTGCTAAAGCTGGATCTGCAAAACACGAACGTAGTAATGCCTTTTCAGAAATTAAAGAAGAAATAAAAACTACTTTTTCTGAAGAAGAATTAGCAGATTTTGGTGACTTAGTTTCAAAATATTATTATAAAGCAGAAAAAGCTGCTATTCGTGACCTTACATTAAATGAAGGGCTACGATTAGACGGTCGTAAAACTGATCAAATTAGAGATATCTGGTGTGAGGTTGATTATTTACCATCTACACACGGATCAGCAATTTTTACAAGAGGAGAAACTCAAGCATTAGCAACAGTTACTCTTGGAACATCTAGAGAAGCTAACCAAATAGATATGCCATCTTACGAAGGTGAAGAAACATTTTACTTGCACTATAACTTCCCTCCTTTCTCAACTGGTGAAGCAAGACCAATTAGAGGTACTTCACGTAGAGAAGTAGGACATGGTAACTTAGCGCAAAGAGCCTTGAAAGGTATGATCCCAAAGGATTGTCCTTATACAGTACGTGTAGTTAGTGAAGTTTTAGAGTCTAACGGTTCTTCTTCTATGGCTACTGTTTGTTCAGGGACTATGGCTTTAATGGATGCAGGAGTTCAATTAATTAAGCCAGTATCTGGAATCGCAATGGGATTAATATCTGATGGTGAAACTGGAAAATATGCTGTATTATCTGATATTTTAGGTGATGAAGATCACTTAGGAGATATGGATTTTAAAGTTACTGGTACTGCAGATGGTATTACGGCTTGCCAAATGGATATAAAAGTAAAAGGACTTTCATACGAGATTTTGGTAAATGCACTTAAGCAAGCTGCAGCAGGAAGAATTCACATTCTTGGAAAATTAACAGATACAATTGCAACTCCAAATGCAGATGTGAAGCCACACGCTCCAAAAATGGTTTCAGTTACTATTCCTAATGAGTTTATTGGTGCTTTAATTGGGCCAGGTGGAAAAGTGATTCAAGAATTACAAAAAACCACAAAAACTACTATTGTAATTAATGAAGATCCTATTACAGAAGAAGGTATTGTTGAAATTTTAGGTACAAATCAAGAAGGAATTGATGCTGTATTGGCAAAAATAGACTCTATTACCTTTAAGCCAGTAGTAGGTAGTGTATATGAAGTAAAAGTTATCAAAATGCTAGATTTTGGTGCTGTTGTTGAATATACAGACGCTCCAGGAAACGAAGTATTATTACACGTTTCTGAATTAGCTTGGGAACGCACAGAAAACGTAACCGATGTTGTAAACATGGGTGATGTGTTTGATGTAAAATACTTTGGTTTAGACCCTAGAACTCGTAAAGAAAAAGTTTCTCGTAAAGCGTTATTACCAAAACCTGAAGGTTTTAAAGAAAGACCTCCTCGTGATGATAACCGTAGCAGTGGAAGAGACAATCGCGGGCGTGATAATCGCAGTCGTGATAGTAGAGATAGAAAAAGAGATTAATCTCTAATTCATAATATTTTAAAAGCGCCCTCTAAATTAGAGGGCGCTTTTTTTTTAATAAATACAACGCAACGTTTCATCTATATTTAGACTATATACTGTAAGAAGGAATATAATTTTATAAGTTTACTAATTAGTATTAAAAATTTAATCTTTTTGAATCTAACAGATTTAATAAATGAATGTAAAAAAAATAACCGTGAAGCTCAAAATGAGCTATACAGGCGCTATAAAGACACACTTTATTTATTATCATTAAAATATTGTAGAAACGAAGTTGAAGCCGAGGACAATTTGCACGATGCTTTTATCACTATTTTTCTTCAAATTAAATCGTTTAAAAACATTGGCTCTTTTGAAGGTTGGATAAAACGAATTACCATTTTTAAAGCAATTGATAAATACAAAAAAATTAAACCCATTGCTATAGAAATTAAGAATGATATTCTTGAAGACACATCTATTACAACAGAAATTACTCAACTTTCTATTGAAGCTTTACTTAAAATAATACAAGAATTACCAGATCAATATAGAATAGTATTTAATCTATATCAATTAGATGATTATAGCCATAGGGAAATTGCACAAATACTAAATATATCTGAAGGGACATCAAAGTCTAATTATCATAGAGCCAAAATCATTTTGAGAGAAAAAATTACTCAAATAAGCATGAACACAAATCTGAAAGCAAGATAGTTATGGAACATAAAGAAGATATAGGAAAGCTTATTGAAAAAAGATTAACTGAGGCAAAACAAACTCCTAAAGAAAATATTTGGGACAAAATAAATGCATCTTTAGATAAAGAAATGAAAAGAAAAAAGAGGGTTCTTTTTTTGTGGACCACCGGAATGAGTTCTTTACTACTAGTATTGTTACTTATTTATTTTACTAAACCTACTTTTTTTAATAATTTAAATACAATAAACGACTCTCCAGTTATAAATAATACTTCTTCAGAAAAAAACACATTAAAAAACGATAATAGTATTGAAGATGATTTAACTACCAATGTTGATAAAGCTGATAGCTTAAAAGCTACAATCGAAAACTTAAAAAAGGATGATAATACTAATATAACAACAGGTTCTTATACTGTATTAAAAGGTTCTAAAAACGAACTTAATATTACTTCCGAAGAAATAAAAACAAAGAAAAAAGACAAGCTTCAAAATACAGAAAAGCAAACAACTATTTTATCTAAAACAAAATATTCTCCAAAAGAAGAAATCATAGATAATGGGTATACTATTGATACTAACTATCGTTATTACAACAGCAAAAACAATGAAACAATTATAACAACAGACAAAAAAATTATTGATAGTTTATTAAAACAAAATAAAAAAAGGGTTGACACTATACCTAACACCAAAGACTCTGTAAAACAATAAATTACAAAACAAATCAATTTTTTTAATTAATAAATAAACCCAAGTTTATATATTTTTTTAAAAACTTTGTAACCTTTTCTTGTGATTATACGTATAACTTAATAGGCAATACAATTTAATCACTCAAATCTTTAGATTTATTAGATGAGACAACTTAAAATTACAAAGCAGGTTACCAATAGAGAAACCGCATCCTTAGACAAGTACCTTCAAGAAATAGGAAAAGTTGACTTAATTACCGCAGATGAAGAAGTAGAATTGGCACAACGCATAAAAGCGGGTGATCAACGCGCTTTGGAAAAATTAACCAAGGCAAATTTACGTTTCGTAGTATCGGTAGCTAAGCAATATCAAAATCAAGGTTTAACTTTACCAGATCTTATAAACGAAGGAAATCTTGGACTTATAAAAGCTGCACAACGTTTTGATGAAACACGAGGTTTTAAATTTATTTCATATGCTGTTTGGTGGATTAGACAATCTATTTTACAAGCACTAGCAGAACAGTCTCGTATTGTACGTTTGCCACTTAATAAAATTGGTAGCATCAATAAAATTAATAAAATGTATGCTTTTTTAGAGCAAGCTAACGAACGTCCTCCTTCTGCTGAAGAGATTGCTAAAGAGTTAGACATGACGATTAATGATGTAAAAGAGTCTATGAAAAACTCTGGACGTCATGTATCAATGGATGCTCCTTTAGTTGAAGGTGAAGATTCTAATCTATATGATGTATTACGTAGTGGTGAATCTCCTAACCCAGATCGTGCTTTATTACACGAATCTTTAAGAACTGAAATTGAACGAGCATTAGAAACACTTACTCCTCGTGAAGCAGATGTTATTCGTTTGTACTTTGGTTTAGGTGATCAACATCCAATGACACTAGAAGAGATTGGAGAAACTTTCGATCTTACTCGTGAACGTGTTCGTCAAATTAAAGAAAAGGCAATTAGAAGGTTAAAACATACATCAAGAAGTAAAATATTAATGACTTATTTGGGTTAATCCCCTATAAACCCAACAAACAGTTAAAAATAACTGTTCGTTTTTTGATTGATGAATGACCTCCGGCTGATTACCGGAGGTTTTTTTTAAACCAATAATTAAGTATTAAAGTAATATGATTTATACTATTTGTTATATAAGTAACAAAACAGAAACTACAGATAAAGCTTCTTTAGAAAAAATCTTTGCAACTACTCAAGCAAATAATAAACATAAATCTGTTACCGGAATTTTATTATTCCATGAACAATCCTTTTTACAAGTATTAGAAGGAGATAAAACTACTTTACAAGAACTATTTTTAAATATTAAAAAAGACTCAAGACACGAAAATATCTTTGTAATCCTTGATAAGAAAAATGAACGTCGTATTTTTGATAATTATAAATCGGGCTTTAGTATTGTAAAGTCTAAATCTGACATTAAAAACTTAAAAGATTATTTAAACCTTTCAAAAAGTGATTTAACTACCTCAAAAAGTATATTATCACTTTTAGAACCTTTTTTATTTTAAACTATGAGTACAATTATAGCCCCTTCCATTTTAGCAGCAGATTTTGCCAATTTACAACGTGATGTAGAAATGGTTAACAATAGCGAAGCAGATTGGTTTCACTTAGATGTAATGGATGGTGTTTTTGTTCCAAATATATCTTTTGGTATGCCTGTAATTCAAGCAATTTCTAGACATGCCAATAAAACTTTGGATGTTCATTTAATGATAGTTGAACCACAAAGATATATCAAAGATTTTGCGTTATTAGGCACAAATATACTTACAGTTCATTATGAAGCCTCTACTCATTTACATAGAACGTTACAAGCAATTAAAGCTGAAGGAATGCAAGCAGGTGTTGCACTTAATCCACATACGAATATTGAGGTATTACGAGACACAATACAAGATATAGACTTAGTTTGTATGATGAGTGTTAACCCAGGATTTGGAGGTCAAAGTTTTATTGAAAACACTTACAACAAAGTGAAACAACTTAGAGCAATGATCAATGAGAAAGGAGCTACCACTAAAATTGAAATTGATGGTGGAGTTACCAACAAAAATGCAAAACAACTAGTTGAAGCAGGAGCAGATGTTCTTGTTGCAGGAAGTTACGTTTTTGGATCTTCTAACCCTACTCAAACAATTAAAGATTTAAAAGCATTAGTAGGCAATTAATTTATTTTAATATCCGGCAAAAGTAAAATTGAGTAATTTCTTTGTATGCAAATACAGCTTTGGAAAATGTGTTTTAAAATCTGTTGGAGATTCTATGAAATACTCAGCTAATACAGCCAAAAATTCATATTGATTTGTAAATGCGTAAGCTCTAAAAAAACGAGTTTCATCAAGTTTATCTTTTAAATCTTGATTGGTAAGTTGCTGTAATATATTCTGAAACTGTTTTAGCAAACGAGACGAATCTATATCTCTACTTTGTTTTGCTTCCAATTGCATCGCATGCATAAATTCATGAATGCCAAGGTTTAAGTTATCGTCTGTAATTTTATAACCTTCTTCAAAATCTTTCCACGAAAGAACCAAAGCTTTTTCTCTTGGATTAAATTCACCCTTATGATAATCATCATTTACAGAGCTATAAAATTTATTGGGATAAATAAGAATATGATTAATTAAAGTATAAGTATAATTTTTTCTCCCAAAACTTAGCATACAGCCTACCGCAGAGATTAACACCTTCATTTTTTCGGTGACTTCTAATCCCTCTCTCCCAACAAAGTTTTTATCTGAAATAAATACCGCTACACGATGCTGAAATTGTTTTTTATGTTTTTCTGAAAGTTTAGTATAAAAAGAAAAATCTTGCTCTAAAATAGAACGTTGAGAGGTAGTTAATTTTTTATAAACCAAGACATGCCTATATAATGGTTTATCCTTATTTCCAGCATACCAATTTTCAAAAACCCTAAATAAAAAAAAAGCAAACCCTAAAAGAACCACCGAATAAGCATAAGGGGCAAGCCAAGCAAAATTTTCGTCAGGTTGTAAAGGTAGCATCATATAATTTGGGTCTTGTAATATAACAAATAAAAAAACAATTGCTATATTACTGTAAACAAACGAATTGTATTACAAAATTAGTATGCTCCTTATCTCTAATTTTTTAATTTCTATTTAAAATACTTAAAATATACCAGAACAATAACATCAATGATGCAAATAACCCTAAGGAAGCAGCTACATATTGATCTTCACTATATTTATGTACCATATTTGAAGTTTGGTATAATATAGATCCAGATGCTAAAACAATCATTCCTACACTAAACCATAATCCTAAATTAAAACCAAAGAGAACTCCCGCAACTATTAATCCTATCGCTATAAAAAATCCTATAGCGAGAATAGATTTTAAAAATGAAAAGTCTTTTTTGGTTAATAATACTACCGCAGAAAGTCCAGAAAATAATGAAAGTGTTAAAATTGCTGCTTGGTTCAATATTTCAAGCCCTCCATCTGAAGCAATCATCATGGATATAAAAATAAGTGGTATAAATATAAATGCTTCGGCTATAACATAAATTAATAAAGCCAGATATTGCTTGTTTTTATCATGACTTTTAATAGCCATTTTCTCTGCATAATTTGTCACTATCATAAACCCTCCTAACATTAATAACCAAAGCCAACCTTCGGTTAATGAAAGTGCAAATTTTAAAAGTGCTGGAATTTGAAAAAATATCATTTCAACCAAAATAAAAAGCAATACAGCAAGTGCTAAATGCGTATATGTTTTTCTATAAAATGCTACTCTTTTCTCGTCTGTTAAACTTCCTACAGTAATTGTTTGAGGTGATTGTTGTATTTCTTCCATCATTGATTTTGTTTTAAGAACTATTTTTAAATAGCATTATTTTTTTGAACTGTCTCCCTTAAAATTTTGCGAGTTATTTTTAAATAAAATATTAAAGGTAGTAAGACTTCCATAACATCTAGTAATGTATTGCTGAAGATCAATTTTATCTTGTTCGTCAATAACTTTACTCGCATTAATTTTTTGCTCCATTACCCTAAGTCTATCGCGTAACATCACAATTTTATGAAAAAAAGTTTCAATAGGAATTTCTTTATTTGAAAGTGTAGTATCTTTTGGATTTAAAATCATTGTTCCTCCCTTCCACTTGTCTGCAATAGGAACTATTTCACTCACATCACTCCATTTTTTTAAAATATCACGTAGGCTTTTTTCAACATCGTAAAAACTTACAGTATCAACCTCATCTTCGGCAGCTTCTATTATTTCAAAATCATCATCAACACCAATTGTTTCCAATCCATTATCAATAAAAGTAACCCAATACATAGAGGACGTAACATTTGTAACTACACCTTTACCGTGTTGAGGATGGTTAATTCTTGATCCTATTCCCAAAATTTTACTCATAATGCTATTTTTTATTGCAGTGTAAAAATAAACGTTTTTATGTTTTATGAAAGAATCACTCCCCATAAAATAACTGTTATTATTAATAAGAAATCAATACTGATATATATCATTTTATTGCTGAAGCTTTACTCATATTTTTGAACTTTTAATCACAAAATAATGAGTGTAAACTTAATCTCGAAATACAACATACCTGGTCCTAGATATACTAGTTACCCAACGGTTCCATATTGGAACAATGAAACTTTTGCATTAAAAAACTGGAAAGAAACGTTGCAAAAAAGTTTTCATGAGAGTAATGCTTCTCAAGGTATAAGTCTATACATTCATTTACCTTTTTGTGAGAGCCTTTGTACTTTTTGTGGATGCAATAAAAGAATTACAAAAAATCACGGTGTTGAAATTCCTTATTTAAAATCTGTATTAAAAGAATTAGAACTTTACACCCAATTATTTAATGAAAAACCAATCATTAAAGAATTACATTTAGGAGGAGGAACTCCAACATTTTTTTCTCCCGAAAATCTTAAAATGTTATTGAAAGGTATTTTTAGAACTGCTAAAAAAAGTGGAAATGCATCTCTTAGTTTTGAAGGACATCCTAATAACACAACAACGAAACATCTTCAAGTTTTATCAAGTTTAGGGTTTACAAGGGTGAGCTTTGGTGTTCAAGATTATAATGAAACTATACAGAAAGCAATTCATAGAATTCAGCCTTTCGAAAACGTAAAAAATGCAACAAATTCAGCCCGGGAAAATGGTTTTACCTCTGTAGGTCATGATATTATTTTTGGATTGCCTTTTCAGAAAAAAGAACACATCATAACAACTATAGAAAAAACAAAAGAATTAATGCCAGATCGCATTGCTTTTTATAGTTACGCTCACGTACCATGGATAAAAGGAAATGGTCAAAGAGGATTTAAAGATGAAAACCTCCCCACAGCTTCAGAAAAAAGAGAACAATATGAAATAGGAAAAAAAATGTTATTAGAAGCTGGATATATTGAGATTGGTATGGATCATTTTGCATTACCAACAGACTCATTATATAAAGCTATAAAAAACAAGACATTGCATCGTAATTTTATGGGGTATACAGACTCTAAAACTCAAGTAATGCTTGGCCTGGGGGTTTCTGCAATAAGTGATAGTTGGTATGGTTTTGCGCAAAATGTAAAAGGTGTTGATGAATATCAAAACTTAATAGAAAACGATATAATACCTGTATATAGAGGTCACATTTTAACGCAAGAAGATTTAATGATTCGTAAGCATATTTTAAATCTCATGTGTACATTAGAGACGTCTTGGAAAGACAAAAATTTATATTTTGATGAACTGCATGAGGTACTATTAAAACTTCACGAAATGGAGGAAGATGGCTTAGTAGAAATCTATGCAACAGGAATAAAAGTACTTGAAAAAGGAAGACCCTATATAAGAAATGTATGTATGGCTTTTGATTTATTACTACAAAGAAAACAACCCGAAACACAATTATTTTCTATGACTATTTAAAGTTTGTTTTTTAATTTAAAAGGGGGAAAGATTAATTAAATCTTATCCCCTTTTTTTATAAATCTTCTTTTTTCTTATCGCTATTCATTAAGTTTAAAACAACTAATACGAGTATAACACAAACTAGTGCAAAAACACCAATTATAATAGTTCCCATTCCCCAATTTACTAGTGGTATATTATTAAAAAGCATATTTTAAAAATTTATTGATTATTATTATTTTCTGAAGCAACAGTATGGCATTCATAATTTGAATTTATCATATTATTTATAGGTTTTGGGGAAACGTACGGAATCCCTAATCCCATACCTCTTATAATAAAAAGACATCCCATTACAACTACAAATACAGGAATTGCTTTTCTAATATGTTTTCTTACTTTTATGTTTAAAAAATTTCCTAGATATATTGCTGTGGTCATTAAAGGAATTGTTCCCAGACCAAACAAAACCATATACAAACCACCTTGGGCGACATTTGCTGAAGCTATAGCTCCAAAAACAGCCATATATACTAATCCACAAGGTAAAAACCCATTTAAAAAACCTATTGTTAAAAACGTATCTGGAGTTTTCTTTTTTAAAGCAGTTCCTAAAGCACTTTTAATTTTCGATATTAATTTAAATAAAGGTCTTGAAAAATTGTACTTATTAAACGTTTTATAAGGAGTAAGTACCACAATGATCATTAAAATCCCTATAACAATGGAGAGCTGTTGCTGCATCCCGAATAGATATAGGCTTTTTCCTATAAAACCAAATGCTAAACCAATACTACCATAAGCTAATAATCTACCTAAATGATATAAAAATATTTGTCCTGTTTTTTTATAAACATTTGTACGATCTACCGGCAACATAAAGGCAATTGGTCCACACATACCAACACAGTGGAAACTTCCTAATATCCCAAATAATATTGCAGATAGTAACATATTTAATACGTAATCGATTTTTTGTACATATACTCTTTTCCTTCGTAATCCCAAGTAACAGTAATGTTCCATCGACCGTCCAGCAAACGTTTGTCAGGTATGAGCAAATTTGATCCAGAAAATTCGATTGGAAAATCGAAATCCAGTTGCTTGTTAGACGGTCTGTATAGGAACACTGTACCTTTCACTTTTGAAGTCTCTATAGTTTCAGGAAACGTTAAAAGCCAACCCTCTCTAGTTTTATTACCTTTTATGGTTTCAGAGAGTAGTTTTAAATTTTCTTCGGCATCAATTTCTTCTTGATATGCTAATTCCTTTTTGTAATATTCTTCTACTACCATATCGTGATCAAACTCTTTACTTGTAGTCATTTTTATCACAAAAAACATAATAAAGGATATAAAAAGTACTATTGCAATTACAATTCCTGTTCCCCAGTTAATTTTCATAATTATTTCATTTATAACTGCGAGGTCCTAAAAAGGATGCCGTAGTTGTTTCTATTAATATATCACCACTATAAATACCTATTTTAACTCTGTCTTTATCACCACTAAGGGCACTATTATTAATTTCGATAAACATTGTACCTTCTGCCAATCCTTGACTTTTTACGTTAAGGTTTTCATGTCTCACTAAGTTAATTTCTCCTTTATGTGACAATAGTTTAAACTTTATATTCTCTATTGGTTTTGAGGTTTTATTCACCAATTTAAAAGTGTACACATTGCTTATTATATTATCTGCTTTATGCTCGTATAATTGTCCTGGTAATCGAAGTACCCTAGCCTCTACATCATTACGTAAAAACAACATTCCTACTAAAATTCCAGTTAGAATAAATAATACTGCCGTATATCCTTTTAATCTAGCTGTAAACTTAAATTTTGTTTTCTTTTCTATATTATCTTCACTAGCGTATCGAATAAGGCCTTTTGGAAGATTAACAGATTCCATTATATGGTCACAAGCATCAATACACGCTGTACAGTTAACACATTCTAACTGAGTACCGTTTCTAATATCTATTCCAGTTGGACAAACATGTACACACTGAAAACAGTCTATACAATCACCTTTGCCTAATGCTTTGCGATCCTCATTCTTTTTAAATTTTGAACGCCCCTCTTCTCTTTCGCCACGTTTATGATCGTATGCAACAACTATAGATTTATTGTCTAGTAAAACTCCTTGTAATCTTCCATAAGGACAAGCAATAATGCAAACCTGCTCTCTAAACCATGCAAAAACAAAGTAAAAAACTGCTGTAAAAATTAGTAATGAAATTAAGGTGCTTATATGGTTTAAAGGACCATCAACTACATACTGTATAAGTCTATCGCTACCTATTAAATAAGCCAGAAAAATATTTGCTATTAAAAAAGAAATATTAAAAAAGACAATCCATTTTAAAACTCTTTTTTTTATTTTCTCGGCATTCCAAGGCATTTTAGCAAGACGGATTTGTTTACCTCTATCTCCATCAATCCAATATTCAATTCTCCTAAAAACCATCTCCATAAAAATGGTTTGTGGACAAATCCAGCCACAAAAAATTCTTCCGAAGGCAACAGTAAAAAAAATTACAAATACGACCCCAATTAACATCATAATTACAAAAAGATGAAAATCTTGAGGCCAAAAGGGAAATCCGAATATATTAAATCGTCTTTCTAGTATATTGAACATTAAAAATTGATTCCCATTTATTTTTATAAACGGTGCACTGAATAAAAAAGCTAAAAGAACATAACTAACATATTTACGGTATTCATAAAACTTTCCAGACGGTTTTTTAGGAAATACCCAAGCTCGTTTACCTTCTTCATTTATGGTACCTATACTATCTCTAAATCTTTCGTTATCTGGAGTTTCCAATTATTTTATTTTATCAATTTATTTTTTTCATTTAATTAAATGTTACTTATTATCTCCTGTTTGAAAATCTATTTCTATAGGATCGTCTGTCATTATAATTTTAATTTTAGTACTATCTATAACTTCAACTTTCACATTGTCTACAGGAGCATTAGGATCTATCCATAGTTCACCTTCAGGCTCTTTAGGTTCTGCTGGAGTAATACCATGTAAACTCAAAACATAACTAGATACTTGAGCCATTTCACTTGGTTTTAAATCTGTTTTCCAAGAAACCATACCCTTACCATCGCGACCTCCTTCAGAAATAGTATTAAATACATTTTTAATTCCCCCTCCCAAAATCCAATAATCATCGGTAAGATTAGGGCCAATTCCTCCTCCTCCATCTTCTTTATGGCAAGCAATACAGTTTGCAGTAAATATTACTTTCCCCGCATTAATATCTGATGCATCTGTAAGTAATTCTACAGTATTTACATCAATTAAATCTTTTGCAGTTTTTTTGTATTCTTCTATTTCTAGTTTAGCTTCTGCAACTGCCAGCTCATATTCTTCTGCTTGATTGGTGTCGTTAAAAACCTCATATCTAATAAGATAAATTGCTGCAAATAGAATAGTTGCATAAAACATATATACCCACCAAGGCGGTAGATTGTTATCTAATTCTTTAATACCATCATAGTTATGATCTAATACAATTTCACTTTCGTTTTCTAAAGGTTTAGTTCCTAATAGTTTTTTGTATTTTCTTTTTATCCAACCAAAACTATTTTGCTTTCTAAGATTTTCTGAAGCTTTATAACGCTCTTTTGCTTCTGGTGTTAATCCTGAATAAAGAATATTTTTAAATGCTGCTGAAACAATTTCAACTGCAATAGCAAATAGAAGTAACATTGTTAATACAGCCCATATAATAGGATATTTTATTATTGCTAATTCTTCACCAGATTCTATTATAAATTCTAACAGAAAAAATGCTAATGCCATAAATGCGATGACACGTAGATAAGATGCTCCCGTTTTCATGATAATTCTTCGTTTTGGTTGTTATCTAATGGAATATTACTTACTTCTTTTATATGTTCTTTTTTAGCAGTAAATACCCATCCAAAAAGCACCATAAAAAAAATGAAAAAAATAAGTAGTGAAATGATTGGATAAATTTCTACCCCATCTATACTTTCCAAGTTTCCTTTAATAAATTTTAGCATATCTATTCGTTTTTTGCCGAAGCTTCTTCAGCATTTTTAACTTTAATATCTGTTCCTAACCTTTGTAAATAAGCGATAACAGCTACAATTTCACGGTTTCTCATTTCTACAAATTCTTCACCATTTTCTTGTGCATATTTTTTATCTGCTTCGTACGTTTTCACAAAATCTGGATCGCTATATAAATTAGTTTCAATTTTAGTTCCTTGCTCATCCATCCATTCTTGTGCCCGTGCAATCTCTTCTTCGGTATAAGGAACGCCTAACGTTACCATTGCTTCCATTTTTCTTTCGGTTAAAGATTTATCAAGCTCTGTATTTATTAACCATTTATAAGATGGCATGATAGAACCTGAAGATGTACTTTGAGGATCGTACATATGATTTAAATGCCAATTATCACTGTATTTTCCACCTATTCTATGTAAATCTGGACCTGTACGCTTACTTCCCCATAAAAATGGATGATCGTACACATATTCACCAGATTTAGAATATTCTCCGTAACGTTCCACTTCACTTCTAAAAGGTCGAACCATTTGGGAGTGGCAAGACACACATCCTTCACGGATATAAATATCTCTACCTTCTAATTCTAAAGGAGAATAAGGTTTTACACTAGAAATAACTGGAACATAATCGTCTACCATTAATGAGGGTACAATTTGTACTACCCCACCTATTAAAATTGCTATCGTAGCATATATTGTTAGTTTTACAGGACGTCTTTCTAACCAGGTATGGTATCCTTCTTTGGCGGTACGTTTTTTAGTTACTTTTTCTAAAGGAGCAGCTTCTGCCAACTCATCTGTTACTTTACTCCCCTGACGTGCTGTTTGAATTACATTATACAGTAACAAAAATGCACCAACAATAAATAAACTTCCACCAATAGCTCTCATCCAGTACATTGGTACAATTTCACTAACAGTTTCTAAAAAGTTACCATAAGTTAAAGTACCATCTGGGTTAAATTGCTTCCACATAAATGCTTGTACAAAACCAGCAACATACATGGGTAATGCGTACATAATTATACCTAAAGTACCTATCCAGAAGTGTGCGTTTGCTAATTTTATAGACCACAATTTTGTTTTAAATAATCGGGGTACTAACCAATAAATCATACCAAAGGTTAGGAAACCATTCCAAGCGAGTGCTCCAACATGTACGTGTGCAATAATCCAATCTGTAAAGTGAGCAATTGCATTTACGTTTTTAAGAGAGAGCATAGGTCCCTCGAAGGTTGCCATACCATAACCAGTAATAGCAACAACCATAAACTTAAGTACTGGATCTACTCGCACTTTATCCCAGGCACCACGTAATGTTAATAATCCATTAATCATTCCTCCCCAAGAAGGAGCAATTAACATGACAGAGAATGCCACTCCTAAATTTTGTGCCCAATCTGGCAAAGCAGAGTATAACAAGTGGTGAGGACCTGCCCATATATAGATAAATATTAAAGACCAAAAGTGAATAATAGATAATCTGTACGAATACACAGGCCTATTAGCAGCTTTAGGGACAAAATAATACATTAATCCTAGAAAAGGCGTGGTTAAAAAGAACGCTACAGCATTATGTCCATACCACCATTGAACTAAAGCATCTTGAACACCTGCATAAACTGAATAACTTTTAAAAGCACTTACTGGAAGTTGCATACTATTAAAAATATGAAGTACAGCAACCGTTACAAACGTGGCTAAATAAAACCAAATTGCAACATATAAATGACGTTGTCTTCTTTTAATTATTGTACCTATAAGGTTAGCGCCAAATGCTACCCAAACAATAGCAATTGCAATATCAAAAGGCCATTCTAATTCTGCATATTCTTTAGAAGAAGTATACCCTAAAGGAAGCGTTATTGCAGCTCCAACAATTATTAATTGCCAACCCCAAAAATTGAAATTACTTAAAAAGTTACTCCACATTCTGGCTTTTAATAAACGTTGGGTAGAATAATAGACCCCTGCAAAAATGGCGTTCCCTACAAAGGCAAATATTACTGCATTTGTATGTAATGGACGTAAACGACCAAAACTTAACCAAGATATGCCATCTGTTAAGTTTGGGAATAAAAACATAAAGGCCAGCAATAGACCTACACTCATACCAATTAACCCCCAAAATATAGTGGCATTGATAAACTTGTTAACGATTTTATTATCGTAATAAAATTGCTCTACTTCCATAGTAATTATTGTTTCTCTTTTGTTGTAAATGGTTGTTTTTTTGTTTTTTCTTTTACTAGTTCGTCTTCAAAAAGCATACGAACAGATGGAGTATATGTATCATCATATTGCCCTCTTTTAACCGAAATAATAAATGCTATAAAAAAAATAATTGCGACAAGAACACTCACTGAAAGCAGCATATATATAATACTCATACCTAATTTTATTATGGCGTAAAAATATTGATGGTCTTTACTTTAAAATATGACATTTGTCACCTTAACCTTATTTAGTTTCATTATAAATCTCTACTTATATACTGTGTAGCTAGTGAGGTGAAAACTACAATACTAATCGAGCTTAACGGCATTAAAATAGCAGCTATAACAGGCATTAGATTACCTGTTACCGCAAATGAAAGACCTATTAAGTTATAGATTAGTGATAAAATAAAACTCCATTTAATGATACTTACTCCCTTTTGTGAAAGCTTTAAAAAGGAAACTATATTTTTAAATTGGGAAGCATCAAGAATACCATCGCAAGCAGGTGAAAAAACATTTATATTTTCTGAAATAACAATACCAACATTACTCTGTTTTAATGCTCCCGCATCATTTAATCCATCACCAACCATCATTACTTTTTTTCCCTTTCGCTGAAGTTCTTTTATAAATGAAAGCTTGTCGTCTGGTTTCTGATTAAAGACCAACTTTGTACCAGCGGGTAATATAGATTCGAGATATTTTTTTTCACCCTCATTATCTCCCGAAAGAACAATTACCTCTCTTTGTGTATTTAACTCTTTAAAAATATCTGCTACTCCATTGCGATATTCATTATTAAAAGTATAATAACCCTTGTAAGTATTATTACTACTTATATGAACGGTAGTTTTGGTAAAAGAGTCTGAAACTTCTTGTGGCTTTTTTTCAGCTACATTATCTCCCACAAAAGCTAATGAACCCACTTTTATTTGTTGACTGTTCACAGATGCTTTTATTCCCTTTCCAATTTCCTCTTCAAACTCATCTAATGTTTTAATATTATTCTTATCTAGAATATCATACAATGCTCTACTTAAAGGATGGTTTGATGCCCTTAAAGTACTTGTAAGCATAACTTCTTCATCGCAAGTCAATGCAACACCTTCGTATGTAATTGTATTCTTTTTATTGGTAGTAAGCGTTCCTGTTTTATCAAATACCACAGTATTTATTGTTGCCATTTGTTCAAGTACAGAGGCTTCTTTTAAATACAATTTATTTTTTCCGAAGATTCTTAAAAGGTTACCTAATGCAAATGGAGATGCTAATGCAATAGCACAAGGACAAGCTATTATAAGAACTGCTGTAAATACATTAAATGCTTTTGAAGGGTCATATAACAACCAAAATAATGTAGCAATAAATGCTATTGAAAGAACAGAAACTGTAAACCGCTTACTTATACTATCTATTAATGATTGAAATATCGCTGTAGAATCTTTGCTAAAAACTTCATTACTCCATAACTGGGTAAGATAACTTTGTGCAACTGGTTTTAAAACTTCTACTTCAATAACACCTGCTTGTTGTTTACCTCCAGCAAAAAGTTTATCTCCGCTGTTTTTCACTAATGGTACTGCTTCACCGGTAACAAAACTATAATCTATTAAAGCATTTCCCTTAATTAAAATTGCATCAACAGGAAGTAACTCATTGTTTCTTATTAATAACCTATCTCCTATTTTAACTTCATAAACTTCTGCTTGTTCTTCCATTACTGTATTATCTTCTTTTCTAACTAAACGGGTAACAGCAATTGGAAAATAAGATTTGTAATCACGTTCAAAAGATAAAAATGAATATGTTTTTTGCTGAAAAAACTTTCCTAATAATAAGAAGAAAATTAAACCAGTAAGGCTATCAAAAAAACCAGTCCCTACGTCAAAAACAATATCTATCGTACTTCTTAAAAATAATACTGCAATACCAATTGCTATGGGCACATCTATATTGAGAATTTTTGATCGTAATCCTTTATAAGCAGAAATAAAATAATCTTTGCCAGAATAGAAAACTACTGGAAGAGAAAAACAAAACATCATCCATCTAAAAACGGGCTTAAATTGATCTAACCAAAATTCTTCTACTTCAAAATATTCGGGAAATGAAAGAAACATTACATTACCAAAAGCAAAGCCTGCTACACCTAACTTATAAATTAAGTCTCTGTTATAACTTTTCTCTTTTTTGTTTGAATCTTCAAGAGATATGTAAGGCTCATAGCCTATTCTACTTAATAAAAGAACAAGATCTTTTATAGATATTTCTTCAGGAGAATATGTAATTCGTATTGTTTTTTCAGGAAAATTAACTTGCGAACTTTTAACACCAATGCTTAGTTTGTTTAAATTTTCTAATACCCAAATACAAGAACTACAATGAATTGATGGAATTAATAATGAAACAATTTGTGTTTTTTCATTATTAAATTCTAGTAGTTTATTTACAATATTTTCGTTATCAAGAAAATCGTATTTCCCAGTTATGTCTTCAGGAGAAACGCCAGGGGTATTTTCAATATCGTAATAATATCCTAAATCGTTATCATGTAAAATGTCGAAAACTGTTTTGCAGCCATGACAGCAAAAGGATTTTTCACGATGATGTATAATTGTATCTTCACAAATATCACCGCAATGAAAACATGTAATCATAAAATAAGAATTTGCTCATTATACCTTTGGCAAAGGTTGTTTATAGCATTTTCTTAAAATATGATATTAGTCAGTTATAGAATTATATTTACATTTTCTTCACTTTGCATGTGCTAATTCCAAATGGAACATACAGTGGGCAAAAACTTACAAAACTAGTAAGCACAAATATTGCTGCTAACACTAACAAGATAATTGCGAAAACTCCTTCAATAACACCAAGAAAGTAAAGCCCAACAATAATTAGGGCTAAGATAGTACGTAAAATGCGGTCTGTACCGCCCATGTTTTTTTTCATGTTCAGATTTATAAAGTTAACAAGTAATAAATATCACAATTTAAAGTAAAATTATTTATGATATATATCAACTATTTATATAATCTTAAATCGTTTATAAGCTTCATTTTTTAATGCTTCTCTATGGTCTGGATGTGAAATAGAAATAAGTGCTTTTGCTCTTTGCTCTAAACTTTTTCCAAATAAATTTACCACTCCATATTCTGTCACTACATAATGTACGTGGGCTCTAGTAGTAGTAACACTAGCGCCTTGTTTTAAAAAAGGTGATATTTTTGAGAATCCTTTATTTGTAATTGAAGGCATTGCTATAATTGGTTTTCCATATTTTGAAAGTGAAGCTCCACGAATAAAATCCATTTGTCCTCCTACCCCAGAATATTGAAAAGGACCAATAGAATCTGCACAAACCTGTCCTGTTAAATCTATTTCTATCGCACTATTAATAGCAGTTACTTTAGGGTTTTTTCTAATAATTGCCGTATCGTTAGTGTAGGCAGCTTCTTTAAAATGTATCATAGGGTTATCATCAACAAAATCGTACAATTTTTGAGTTCCCATTGCAAAACAGGTAACAATTTTTCCTGTTTTTATTTCCTTATCTTCTCCAGTAATAATTCCTCTTTCTACCAAAGGAAGTAAACCATCACTAAACATTTCGGTATGAACTCCTAATCTTTTATGATTTGTTAAATTATTTAATACTGCATTTGGGATATTACCAATTCCCATTTGTAAAGTTGCTCCATCTTCTACTAGACTTGCGACGTGTTTACCAATTGTAGCTTCAATTTGAGTAGGTACACCAATTATTGAAGTGTGGATAGGAGCATTTATTTCTACAGCAAAATCAATATTATTAATATGTATAATTCCATCTCCATGGGTTCTTGGCACTTGAGGATTAACTAAAGCTATTACTTTTTTTGCAGTTTGTATTGCCGGTAATGTAATATCTACCGATACTCCTAAAGAACAAAAGCCATGTTTATCTGGGGGAGAAACTTGTATAAAAGCAACATCCAGAGGAAGCGTATTTCTCCTAAATAGCCAATGTATTTCGCTTAAAAAAACTGGTATATAATCTCCCGTATTATCGTTTACACCTCCTCTTACATTATCTCCAACAAAACAACTTTGAAGTTTGAAGGCTTTACAATATGGAGCTCGTGTATATTTAGCATCTCCATGAGTATGGATTTGAATTATTTCTACATTATTTAGTTCATTATAACGCTCACACAAGCTATCTATAAGCAAATTGGGTGTCATAGCAGCACCTTGAAAAAAGACACGATTGCCAGACTTAACAATAGATACAGCTTCTTGAGCAGAAACTATTTTTAAGGTATTCATTAGTTTATATTTTTTTGAAATGTTATTTACTCTGAAATATTTTCAGAAAATTGAAGATTTTTTATCATCGATAATAAGTCATTAATAATAGACAGACCTTTATCATTATTATACCAAATTTGGAGGTCTTTTTTAAAGACCTCATCCAATTTGCCATGTTTATTTTTGTAATCTATTACTAAATTAGTTGCATTTATAGAACGCGGTCCCCAAGTAGTTATAACATTATAAGTTGTGTCTAACACTATTAGTTTAGGGATCGATTTTGATCCATTTGTTAAAAACATATTCATAAGAGACTCATTTTCATCTCTAAGCAAAATTTTTAAATCAATATTAGGATTTGTTTCTGCAATTTTATTTAAAAATGGAAGTGTTTGAGCTGCATCGCCACACCAAGCTTCGGTGATAACCAACCAAGTTTGTATGGTTTCTATTTTTTTAAAATAAGCTATAGCATTTGTAGGTAAAATTGCTGTTTTATCTAATCGTTTTGTTCTACTATAATTTAGTTTTGTAAAATCTATTTTTTCTTTGGTTTGTTCTAATCCAGTAGTTCTTTCTTCAAAAGCTAGTTGCTTAAACAGTAGGTTATATTCGGCATAACTAATAGCCTTGTCAGCATATTTTTTTAAATCTTTTTGCATTTTAAATGTTTAAGTAATTAATCTGTATTTAGATTTTGTAGCAAAAGTATACCGAAACTTACTTCTTATAAATGATATTAATCATAACTACTAATATCAAGGTATTAAAAATCTTTTTTACTTGCTTTACGCTGTATAAAATACGTAGGAACCAGCACCCAAAACAATAACATTGCTGAAGATATTATGATTCCAAATTGAGTTCCAAAAAAGTTTTGAAATACAGCTCCAGTATATCCCAATAATGCAGAAATATCAAGTTTCAATAAAATTAAAACTCTAGAAAGATCTATAGGATTTATCATTGTACCTATTAATGAAAATGTATCTAAGGGATATTCTTCAAAAGCTATTAATGACATTAAAAAGAGCCCATCATAAATAACCGCCATAAACAACCAAAGTAAAATTGCATATCCAAAACCTTTAATCTTGTTTTCGTTGTACAATGCAATATTAAAAGCAAGTGCAGTAAATATTAGGGTTAGAAAAGTTCCTGTTATTAAAAGTAAAGAGAAATCCCAAATAGCCGAAGATTTAAAAATTCCGTAGAAAATAAATGGTACTCCTAAACCTATTATAAGACTAAATGATAATGATAATGCAACTCCTAGATATTGTCCTAAAAATATAGAAGATCTCTTAACAGGTTGTGCTAAAAGTAATTCGGTAAACTCCTTGGAGTTGTAATAATACATCACTCCAAAAATAGTTCCTATAAGCGGCACTAATACTATGATTACATTCATTAAAGTAATTACAGCCTTAGATAAATCATTGTTTAGAAATAATAAAACTATCCCTAACAATAAATAAAACGCAAAATAGACATAACTCCAGCGGCTGCGCAGTAAATCGAAACAACTATATTTTAATATTTTAATCATAACTATGTTGTAAAATTGAGGCTATTGCATGTTCAAAATCGGGTTGTTCTGTTTTTGCTTTTAATTCTGTTATACTACCTTTAAAATAAATCTTCCCTTCAAGCAGAAATACAATTTCATTGGTTACTTGCTCCACAAAACTCATTATGTGAGAAGTAATTAATATTGTTTTGCCTTTCGCTTTTTCTGAAGTTATTAAATCTTTTAATCTTATAAGAGAAATAGGATCTAATCCAGATGTTGGTTCGTCCAAAATAATAAGTGGACTGTCGAACATAAATGCCAAAACGATATTTACTTTTTGTTTGGTACCACCTGAAAGATTCCCTAGTTTTTTCTTTAAATAAGGTTCTAATTTAAATAACTTTATAAGGCGTTGATCTTCGGTGGTTTTATTAGACCTTAAATCTTTTATCATTTTTATTAATTCTTCCACTGTAAGGTTTGAAGGAAAATTTGCTATTTGTGGCAAGTAATCTATATTATTTCGATACTTCCAATCCTTTTTTATTCTTTTCCCGTTTATTTCTATGGTTCCAGAATTAGGAATAACCATTCCTAAAATACTTTTTATTAGCGTTGTTTTACCAGAACCATTAGGACCTAGAATTGCAAAAATTCCTCCTTGACTAATAGTAAGATCAACTCCTTGAAGTACTAAGTTTTTTCCAAACTTTTTATGTAAGTTTTGTACACTAATCATGTTGTATTCTTTTCATATTAGGTGCATTATCTATTAAATTATCTGGGGTAAATACAGGGGACACTTTTTCAGAAAAATCTATAATATCTATAAATAGACTTCTTAGTAAAATGATTGCTTCTGGTGTACGGTTTACTATATAAGAGAATAACTTTACTGGACGATATGGTATGTCTCCAACACCATCTTTATTTAAGTCGTATCCTGTATAATTGCTCCAGAAGTTTTTTTCAAAGACATTATCATTTAAGTTACTGTTGTATGAAATATCAAAAGAGTTATATAGAAAATTATTACTTACAAATTTATTTCCGTAGCAGGCTCCACGAACTTTCATAGCCCACCCATTACCTATAAAATCGTTATTTTTATAAAGTATTCTGTTAGTGCCTTCTATATTTATACCTACTGTATTCTCTATAAAAACATTACCTATAATTTCTGCATCATTTATCTCTTTTAATAACATCCCAAAAGCTGCTGTACCCCAATTTTTTTTAAATGTATTGTTGTACATTTTTATATGTTTTGAGAACATTACAGCTACACCTGCTCCATTATTTTCAAATACATTGTTTTCATAAATATCATTATTTGAAAACATAAAATGTAGCCCATATCGCACGTTATTGGTGCTTATATTATTAGTAATTTTAATATCATCAGAAAATTCTAAGTAAATTCCATCCCTAACATGTTGTACAATATTTTTATCTATTGTTATATTATTGCAATGCCATAATTGGATGCCATTGCCCGAGTTAAATTCCTCTACAGCGTCACCAATAATTTTATTATGGTATACGCGCCCATTGTTAGACTTCTCTAAATAAATACCAAAGAAAAGTTTTTCTAAAACTACATTTTGAATTATAAAATTCTTGCTTTTAACAACTCGAATTGCAGCATAATCTGACGTATAACTCGTACCAACGTTTATAATAAACAAGCCATCTACAGTAACATTATCTGAAACTATTGTAATTATTTCTCCTTTATCTTCTCCATCAATAACAGGATAGTTTTCACCTAATAGAATTAAAGGTTTATCTATAACAATATTGTACTCTTTGTAGGTTCCTTTTTTAATTAAAATTGTATCAAAACTATTTGCGTCTTTAACTGCCTTTGATATATTTTTATATGTACAACTATTACAAACTTCTATTGTTTTTCCGTTTATATGAAAACAAAGAAGAAATGAAATAATAAAAAATAGTATGTTTAGTTTATAGTTCACCTAGTCAATATTGTTGAAATTTTTTAAAAGTTTTTTATCTGATAATTAAAAACTTAGAATCTTTATTTGCTCTTACCCAATGTTTTACTTCCTTTTCAAATTGAAAATGATTTTGCTTGGAAATTATATACTCCATTTCATTAATATGAAAATTAATTTCTCCTTCTAATACAATTAATGTTGTATTTCTTGGAGATGTATGTTCTGGGAAAATGCTTTTTTCTTCTAAAGTGATAGAAAGGATATCCAAACTTGGATCTGTAGTGATTTTTTGAACCTTTAAACCATTAAACTCCTGATTTTCGATTTCAGTTTTTACTAGATACATTTATTTTATTTTTAAAATGATTATTTAACTCTATCCAATTATAAATTGAACCACCATATTCCTTTTGAGTTATAATTGCTTCTTCTTTCGTTTTAAAGCCAGAAAGAAATGCTCCCATAGGGCTTGATATCTCAGGGCTTATTAAATAGGCTGCTTTTGTGGCATCTATTAATTCTCCAGGTTGTTTAAAATCACAAATAACTGTGTGTGCATATTCTGTATCTTGATTTTCATCTGCATAATTAATCATACATTCTATTGCGTCAAATTTATATACTTTACCTTTTGAAGTAACTAATTGTGAAGCATGTTGACGATCTACAATAGTCATTTTACAATATTGACATCCATCTTCTCCATAAACAATAGGTTGTGGTTTTACATTACAAGATGTAAAAACTATAACTGCGCTAAAAATTAGAATTAAAAATTTCATACAATAATAATTTTATGAGGTTGTCCTTCTTTTTTATTCCATTCTTTTTTTCCTATAAAAAAAGCCAAAACTGTTAACATCATACCTACAAACATTAAGTATGCACCAATGTGTGGAAATGAGTCTACATCAAAATTGAGCATTTTTTGATGTCCAAATAAAGGTGGTTTGTAACTCATAGGTGTTCCATCTGGATTTGTAATTTTCATAATTGCGTGTGGGTCTAGATTGGTACCATAATCAATAAGCCAAGCATTAAAATCGTACATTCCCATAATACCTAGAACAGACATAAGTGCAAACCAACCTATAAACCACCAGTAATTTATTTTATTAAAAAAACCTAAAAGACCTATAATACCACCTATAAATACCATACTCCCTATTACAATTGGAAATACAGAAAACTCCCACATTTCTTCTGGTTTGGGTATTACCTTCATCCCTATATAATGGTTTAAGCCATCTATGTTTTGAATATCAAATTCTTGAACTCCTTTAATTCCGTTAATGTAAATATTCATTCCAAGAGGTTCTGGATATTGAGGGGCACCCAACATAATATTCCATAATGGGAATTTGAACAATCCCAGTAATAATAAAGATCCAATAATCATTAATACTCCAGCCTTTTTCATTTTTATGAATTTTTAAACTAAAAAATATTCTTTTTAATAAAAGACGGGAGTAGTCGAAAAACTCCCGTCTTTTTAGGAAATACGTACTAATCACAAAACCTGTATTTCCGTTTTATAAAACTTTTAATCTTCTCCTAATGACCAACTTAGTTCTATATTAGAAGATGCAGGCGAAACTCTAACATACCCTTGCATTTCTTGATGTAATGCAGAGCAGAAATCTGTACAATAAAAAGGCCATACACCCACTTGTTTTGGTTCCCAAACAAAAGTTTCGGTTTGTCCAGGCATAATTAAGAGTTCGGAAGTATTAGCACCAATCATACTAACTCCGTGGGGTACATCATAATCTTGTTCAAGATTAGTTACGTGAAAGTATACTTTATCCCCAACCTTAACTCCTTCAATATTATCTGGGTTAAAGTGACTACGAATCATTGTCATATAGATATGCACTTCGTTACCCTTTCTTTCCACTCTTGTATCTGCTTCTACTTTTGTGGCATAAGGATGTTTATTTTCTGAAAGCTTATAAATTTTCTTAGAATTTTTAGCAACAATATCTGCTGCAATACCAGCTGCATAATGAGGTTCACCAATAGTAGGGAAATCTAATAACAATTCCATTTTTTCACCACTTATATCATACAACTGTGCAGATTGTGTAACCTCTGGACCTGTAGGTAAATAACGATCTTTGGTAATTTTATTCATTGCTACAACATATTTACCAAAAGGTTTTCTTGAATTTCCTCCAGGAATCATAAGGTGACCCACCGAGTAATAACAAGGTTGTCTATCTACTACTTCCCAAGTTCCTAATTTCCATTTTACAACTTCAGAAGAAATAAAGAATGTTGTATAAGCATTTCCTTTTCCATCAAACTCTGTATGTAAAGGTCCTAATCCTGGTTGACTTACTGTTCCTGCTAATACATCTTCAAATTTTAAAATTGGAATTCCGTAAGCTTCACCATCAAATTTTTTGTTTTCAATAGCATCCAGCATTTTTGTGAAAGAGTGTACAGTTAAATCTGCTGAAAGTTTTCCGTTACCTACTATATATTCCCCACTAGGATCTACATCACAACCGTGAGGAGATTTTGGAGTTGGTAAAAAGTATACAGCGCCTGGAACTTTTGTTGGATCTACAACTAATACTTCTTTTTTCATTGTTGAAGTTGCCATATGAGTTTCTTCATCATACACATTATGAGCATAATTTGTTGGCATCATTGTTCCACCACCATTGTTCACATATTCCTCAATTTTTTTCCAGTTAACAGCAGCAATAAAATCTTTATCATTTTGAGAAGCATTTACTTCTAGCAATGAGTTTGCTTCTTCTGTATTATAGGTCGTAAAGAAGAACCACCCGTGTGATTTTCCACGACCTGGATGTGATAAATCATAATCGAATCCTGGCATTAAAAGCTGAAATTTAATATCCATTCTCCCAGTTTCTGGCGCAACACTTATAAAAGATAGTGCTCCTTTAAAGTTTCCTTTATAATCTTTAATAGACATATCTCTTTGAGGAACAGGAACAGAAAAACGAGTTCCGGCCACAACATATTCTGTATTTTCTGTCACAAATGATGAACTGTGATTTCCGGCACTATTTGGGACCTCTATAATCTCTGTAGTCTCAAAAGTTGTTAAATCAATTTTTGCAATTCGAGGTGTATTATTTCCATTAATAAATACCCAACGCCCATCTAATTCACCATTAGTTTGAGAAATATCTGGATGGTGTGCATCGTCCCAAGGTATAAATCCATGAGATGTATTTAACATGGGCTTTGTCTCTTCGTTATAACCGTATGCTTTTTCAGGATCTTGAGAAAAAACTGGGATTACTTTAAATAAACGACCTGAAGGAAGTCCATAAACAGACAACTGTCCACTAAAACCACCAGAAATAAATGCATAAAACTCATCGTGTTCTCCAGGAGCTACATACACTTTTTCTGCAGCACCTGAAGCTAATGCTCCTTTATTCGAATTTTTTGAAGACTCACTGTTATTGCAGCTATAAATACCTGCTACTAACACCAGAGCTACAATACTATTTATTATTTTTTTCATCTTTATATAATTTAGTTTAATAATTGGTTGGTTAATTTTTGGGTAGAATTACTTTGTCTACTACGTGTACAATTCCATTTCCTGCAGGCACACTTGCAATTATTTTAGCTCCACCTATATAGACATCGGCTCCTTTAACTTCTACAGCGATACTCTCGTTACTAGCTTGGCCTAACTTTTTAAATTTCTTCAAAAACTCTTTATCATAATTACCAGGGGTAACGTGATGTTTAAGTATGTATGCTAGTTTGTCTTTGTTTTCTGGCTTTAACAAATTGTCTACTGTTCCTTCTGGCAAAGCATTAAATGCTTCGTTTGTAGGAGCAAAAACCATTAATGGACCAGTATTAACTAATACATTTTCAAGTTCTGCTGCTTGTACCGCTGCTACTAAGGTGGAATGATCTTTAGAACCTATAGCTATGTGTAAAACTGTGGGTTGAGATACATCATCTTTAATAAAAGCTTGACCTTGTCTTTCGCTTTCATTATTATCATTAGCAGTAGCATTTGGAGTTTTGTTTACTTCTTCGGTTTTTGTTTCCGATTTACAGGCAATTACTAAAAGCAATCCTGAAATAAATAATATTTTAAGTATTGTTTTCATCGGTATAGATTTTAATTAAGTTTTAAGAATTCTATTTTAGTGTTCTAAAATATTCTAAGATATTTCTAGCTTCTTCTTCTGTTAAGCTTTGATTAGCCATAGGAGAACCATTGTATTCTATAAGTAGTTGTTTTGCTATTGGATCTTTTTGCACCATCCCTTCTGGATCTAAAATCATATTCATAATCCATTCTGGAGAACGTCTGTCTAAAACTCCAGTTGGAGCAGGTCCAATAAATTTTTTGTCGGGTTTATGGCAAGCAGTGCATTTTGTTTTAAATAATTCTGCTCCTTTAGCCACCATTGCTTGATCTATGGTTTCGGGTAATTCTAAATTTTTTACAGGACCTACACCTTTGTTACTCATATCTACAACAACACCTTTTGAAGCTGCCGGTTCTGGAGATTTTGTAACCTCCTTATTAGAAGAAGTACCTATTTTAATTTTTTCTTTTTCTTTTTTCTCATCCCCTCCTCCACAACTTATAAGTGTTGTAACAATAATTAGTGCCAGTGTTTTGATTAGATATTTCATAATAATGTTTGATTTAAATTTCTGATCAAAAATACTAGGGAGACTTTTTTTAAAATATGATAATTATCATAAAAACACTTTTTTGTCTTTTATTATATTTGTAGGAGTTAATTGTAAAGGTAAAATGCTTTCAAATTCTTCAAAATATACTGTTAAAGCAATAATTTATATAGTAAACAACTCCTCTAGTGAACATAAACTCCTAGTAAGAGATATTGCAAAAGAGACAAATGTACCCAAGCCTTACTTGTCCAAACTTTTACAATTGTTAACTTCAAAAGAGTTTTTATCTTCTACAAAAGGGCCTCACGGAGGCGTTTATTTATCTGAAAAACAATTAAAAGCTTCTCTCCTAGATATAATTATTGAAACTGAAGGAAAAGACAAACTTTCGCAATGTGCAATTAACTTTGATTATTGTAACACTCAAAACCCTTGCCCTATCCATCATTATATTGTAAAAGCAAAAGAAGATTTAAGAAAAAGTTTTAAATCCATAACTCTTTTAGATTTAAGAGAAAAAGCTGTTTTAAAAAAATTGATATGACATAAATCATAGATATAGATTCATTTTCAGATTAATTTTAGGAAACTAAAAAACTTGATGATGAAAAACATACTCTTGCCAACAGATTTTTCAAAAAACTCATTAAACGCAATACATTATGCTTTAGATTTTTTTAAAAATCATAATGTGTCATTTTTTATACTTAATGTCCAAAAAGTTTCAGATTATACTACTAGCGAGCTAATGAGTGCTCCAACAACAAGCTCTTTATATAGAGGAGTTCTAGATGACAATAAAAAGGCACTTGAGGCATTAATAGTTAAACTTCAAGAAAAATATCCTTCAAAAGATTATCATTTTAAAGCATTAATAGATTTTGACAACTTTACAGATGCTATTAATCAAGCCGTAAATTCCCGAAAAATAGATTTAATAATAATGGGTACTAATGGTGCTACAGGAGCAAAAGAAACTTTGTTTGGCAGTAATACCTTAACAGTTATGAATCAAGTTAAATGCCCATTAATTGCAGTGCCAGAAGGATACACTTTTCAGAAAATAAAAAACATATTATTATCTCTAAACTATCAAAATATAAGTGACAATAAAATCACCAGACTTAAGGAAATACTTACGCTACATAATGCTATTTTAAAAATATTAGATCTTAAAGATGATTCTCAAAACATTACATTAAAAGAAACATCTTTTCTTCTTGAAAAATTAAATAAGGAGTTTAAGTGTGAATTTTATTCCATACATAATGTTGAAACACCAATTGCCATTAATGTTTTTGAACAATTAATTCCGGTAGAGATGCACGCAATGTTTATAGAAAAAGAAACAATTTTAAATAGATTTATATTTGGATCTGAAACTTTAAAAATAAGCTATGGAAGTAAAGTTCCTTTATTAATTATGCATCCTTAAAACTTTATAAATTAACAATTAAAAGTCGCTGTTTTTCTAATTCATTTATTAAAACTCGTACGTAATCTAAAACAGATTTTGATGCTTTTTGAGGATCAACAACATCTATAGTACCTTTCCATAAAAGCTCTCTTTCTTTTCCTGGGCAAATACAATAAAGTGCAGTTTCTGTATGATAAATTTGATATACCTCACGATTATAATCTTCATAAAATACGTGTTGATTGCTATAATAATAATCTCTAAAACTCTCGAAGGTTTTTGAAATTTCTTTATAAGAGTCAACAGCTGTAACCTTATTTTCTGTTCCAGTAATATTTGAAAATAAAACAGCATCAAATCCTGCGCTTAATAGTTGTGCTTCAATATCATTAAGTTGTTTTTCAGATTTTTTAGCTTCTGTAAAAGAGGTCTCAAAAAAATCTATACTTTTTACAGCGATTACCCCTTTTTTTTCTAAAACTTCAGTAAGTTTTTTTTCGAAAATTCTTCTAGATTCTTTGTCTGGATGAATTCCTACTACAAGGACCTTGTTGGCTTCAAAAACGTCTGTATCTGGACTTTTCCACCCTTCTATAAATTTTGAAGAAGAACAACTTAAAAGGGAAAAGGATATAATCAATAAAATAAAATACATTTTCATGAGTGTAATATTTTGGTTATTAGAATTCTTTAGCTAAGTTTTTCTTTAAAACAAACTGTTTTAAAACATTCTAAATATACCTCCTTGTAGAGACCCAAAAAATGATATTTATCAGCGACTTAAATCAAAATTTCCTTTATTTCATACAATTTTGGTAACGATATTTTCCACTTATATAGATCCTGTAATTTTACTCGTAAAGCATCTCGAGCAGTAGTTTCTCCGTGAATAAGAAAAACTTCTTCTGGCACATTGCGAATCTCATTTGTCCATTTTATAAGTCCTTTTTGATCTGCATGTGCAGATAAGCTTTCTATATGATGAATTTGTGCTTTTACATCATAATACTTGCCAAAAAATTTAAGTTCGTAAGCACCCTCTAATAATTGTCTTCCTCGAGTAGCTTCAGCTTGATATCCTACTAAAAGAATAGAGGTAGAAGGCTCATCAATTAACTGTTTTAAATAAGTTAGTACTCTACCACCTGTTACCATACCGCTACCCGCAATAATTACTTTAGGTTGTGGATTATCTATTGTTTCCCAAGTTTCTTTGTAAGAAGTTATGATGGTCATTCTGTTTTGCATGGCGTTAAAATCTGCCATTGGTAATCTATGCCATTTTGCAAATCTTTCAAAAACAGAAAGCACATTATTCCCCATTGGACTATCAATAAAAATAGGAATGTTGGGTATTTTTCTTTCTAAATAAAGTTTCCAGAGAATAAACATTAAAGTTTGTAACCGTTCTACAGCAAAAGAAGGAATTATTAAATTTCCTCGTTGATGGATTGTTTGATTGATTAATGCTATTAATTTTTCTGAAACACTTTGTTTGGGATGCAATTTGTTTCCATAGGTACTTTCTAAAAATAAATAGTCTGCCCATTTTGGCTTATCTGGCGGAAACAACAATAAATCATCTTCTCTACCTACATCTCCAGAAAAAACGAAAATCTTTCCGAAGATATCCAACTCGATAAAAGTGGCTCCAATAATATGACCATTGTATTGAAATTTGCATTTTATATGTTCTGATAGCTCAATCCAATTTTCTTTTTCTTCAGCTTGAAAAAAACCTAGTGTAAATTCTGCTTCTTTAACTGTATAAAATGGTTCTGCTGGTTTATGCTTTGTGTAGCCTTCTTCATTTGCTCTTTCTGCATCTTCTTCATGAATTTTTGCACTGTCCAATAATATAATTTCTGTAATTGCTAGTGTAGGTGCAGTTCCTATTATTTTACCGCGAAAACCTTGTTTTACCAATCGTGGTAAATAACCTGTATGATCTAAATGCCCGTGGGTTAATAAAACAAAGTCTATTGTGGCTACATTAATTGGAAGAAAATCCCAGTTTTTTTCTCTTAGTTCCTTAACTCCTTGAAACATTCCACAATCTATAAGAATATTTTTTTCGGGTGTTTCTAGTAGAAATTTTGATCCTGTTACTGTACCTGCAGCTCCTAAAAAATGAACTTTAATTTTTTTCATGTGTATAACTACATAATAATTCTATCTCTTTTAAAAGGCGATCTTTTCTTCCATTAGATATTCCCAAATGATCTAAGTAAAAAGAATCATTAATTAATTGGCGACATAGCACTATATCCCTACTTAATAAAAATTCTTTCTCTCTTGAAGAAAGTAACGTTGAAACTGTTATAGGATATAGCCCTAATCTATCTATACGGTCCTTAAGTCCTTGTCCTTTTGGGTAATCCCAACTTAAAAGTTTTAACCCAGCACATGCTCCATATTGCAGCGCATCTGAAGTAAAACGAGTATTAGTAATTACCCAACCTTCGTTGGGAGTTTTGTAGAGTGTGTCATTTAATTGATTGTATTGCAGTATATCTTGAAATCTAGAATGTATATAAAGAGGAATTTTAACATCACAATTTCTTCCTTCTTCATTATGAAACTTACACTCTGCTACAATATGTTGGTTATTTTTATGAGCAATTACATCTACTTCGTGAGTAACACATTTACCATTTAATATTTGTCCTGTTTTAACTTCATAACCAGAGTAAAATAATATAGCTGCTACAAATTTTTCAAAAGGAAAGCCTGTGGGACCTAATTCATAAATGGCTTTTTTAAGTTTATATTTTGAAGCATAAACAGATTTCTTTTTTTTTAATAAAGAAAATGCCCGATTATAAATCTCTTTAGTTGAGATACCTTGATATAACTCATCTCTAACAATATCTACTATTTGAGCTACGATTTTTTCATCTGCTCCACTTCTTCGTAAAGAGTTCTTTAATTTATTAATAGAGAACTTTACCTTTTGCCCAGAAGTTTTTAAAATCTCAACATCATGTACAACTGGATTTTCCATAAGTATTTTAGTTTCTTAAATCATGTAAAGCAAGTACAGGTACTTTAGCGTGTGACCCTAGTTCTTTAACCATTGGGCGTGAAAAAATACTGTTGAAAAAATTGTGTTTTTTATTTATAAAAGCAATCATATCACTATCTCTACTTTGCACAAAGCTATTTAGGCCTGTTTGCACATCAATATTATTAAGAGTATGAAAACTATAATCTATCCCATTAAAATATTCTTTAAGAAGTGCTTTATTCTCTTTTTGATTAGAACTTAATTCATCCTCTGTTGCAACATGAAGTATTCTTATAGGAGCATTTGTAATTTTTGCAATTTCAATAAGATGTTGTAGTTCTCTTCTTTTAAAATGTGTTTTAAAACTTGTAGGAAATACAATTTCTCTTGGTTCTTGATAAATTATATCTGGAGGTATTGCAAGAACAGGGCAGTTTCTAACTTTCTCCATTGTTACTATTGTATTACTACCAAACACCACATCCATAGCATTTGTTGCTCCTTTAGTACCCATTACTATTAAATCAATGTCTTTTTTCTCTACAATTTCTTTAATAGATTCAATGAGAGCGTTAAAAGTTGAAATAGTAAAATACTGGTGATTTGTATATTCGTCTCTATATTCTAGTTTCTTTAAAAGTTTTTCTAAAGATTCTTCAGAGTTTTTTTTGGCGGCTTCGTATGATTTTTCTCCAGGTTCTGGAACCATCATATTATCTGTTGCATATGCATTAACCGAAAAAACATTCAGTAAATAAAAGTCACATTTTTCGTTTTTATATAATTCTAACGCATAGCTTAAAGCAGTCCATGCATTTTTAGAAAAATCTGTTGGTATTAAAATTTTCTTTTTCATGACAATAGCGTTTATAATTTATAATAAATGTATTGTCTTAAAAGCTAATTAACTATGATATTTATCAGTTCACTAATAATAAGAAAATGACTTTTTTAATCTTCAGAAGGAATAACTAGAAAAGGAATATTGGTATGAAAAGCTATCTCATTAATTACAGGTTTAAATAGAAGATTCTCGAAGAATGAATGCTTGTTATGCATCATTATAAGAAAGTTAATTTTATTTTTAATTTGAAAAGTAGCAACAGCCTCGGGTATATCCATTCCTTCTGCAATATGAAACAGATGAGCATTTTCATTAAAATATTCATCTAAAAAAGTTTTTACCATTTTTTGTTTTTCTTCCAAAGGGATGCCATAGTAAACATTTAAAATGTTTAATCTAGAAACATGATTATCACATATATTTTTAATGAGTTTTATGTGTTTATTAGTTTTACTAAACTTATAATCTGTTGCAAATAAAATTTCTTTTGGACTTTCGTAATGAAAGCCTGAAGGAACTGCTATTATAGGACATTTTACTTTTTTTATAGTATACATGGTATGAGTGCCTAAAAATATCTCTTTTGCTCCCGTGGCACCTTGTGTACCCATAATAATAAGATCTATATTATATTCTTCTACTACTTCTTTAATTTCACTAACAAGTAAATTAAAAGAGGCTATATGAGTAAATGTGTGTTTTGGATTTTTAAATTCCTTTTTAATTTTATCTTCAATCTGCTCTAAAGCAGTTATAGCATTTTTTCTTGTAATCTCTTCCATTTGTAATGCAGAATAACTATCGGTCATCATTCCTACATTATATGCTATGGGTGTGTAGGTGTGAAGTAAATAAAAATTACATTCTTCATTTTTATATAATTGAACAGCATAATTAATCGCATTGTATGCATTATCTGAAAAATCTGTTGGTAATAAAACTCTTTTCATGATGTAGAATATTATAAGTTAGTATCGAGGTAAATTTTGAAATACCATAAATGGAATTTTAATATGCAATCCTATTTTTTGAATAGTAGAGGTGTATAATATATTTTCTAAATATGAATGTCTTGTATTTACCATTACCAACATATCTATTTTATTATTCTCTATAAATTCATTAACTAATTTAGTGATACCCTTGCCTGGTACGTTAAAAAATTCTGTTATATTTTCTTTAAAATGACATTCTAAAAAAGACTTATTATCCTGTTGTCTAAATGATAGTTTTTCAAATTTAGATATATAAAGAAAATTAACTTTTGAAACAAAACATCTAGAGATTGTACTAAGAAGCTTTAACTCTCTGCGTTGATACGGAATTTGATAATCTGTAGGGAATAAAATGTTTTTAGGTTGAATATCTCTATAATTTGAAGGTATTGCTAATACAGGGCATTTTACATATTTAATCACTTGTAATGTATTACTCCCAAATGTAATATCGACGTTGTCTGTTTCTCCTTTAGTACCCATTACCAAAAGATCTATATTTTCTTTATCTACAATATCATTTGCTTCATCAACTAAACTTCCAAAAACCGAAACAAAGTTATATTCATGTCTGGGATTAGGTGATAAGACCAACATTTCACTTAAAACCTGTTGCAGTTCAGTATCAGATTTTTGTCTAACTTTTTCTTTATACTCTTCAAATAAAGCTCTAGATAATTCTAAATTATGCTCGTAAACCTCATCTGCAAATGCATGGATAATAATAAACTCGCTTCGCTCGTATTTAAAAAGCTCCATTGCATATTTAATTGCATTAAATGCATTTTCTGAAAAATCTGTAGGAATTAATATTTTTCTCATTGATTTTTAATAAAAGATATCTTCAAATATATAAATCAAGAAAAATAAATACTATGATAATTATCAGTTAACTAATTGATTTTTAGCTAATAATTAGTACAAATGAATGTGTATTTTTTGTACCTTAACAATAAAAAATTATGAAAACATCAGTTATGGGCAGCATAGCTGCTACAACCATATTGTTAGTTACGGTAACTGTTTTTAGTGTGATGAATTTTCCATTTACTTGGGTTTTTACTATTACCTGTTTAGGACAAATTGCACTTTTATTTATGGTTTACAAAATACTTACAGACGACTATACAACAACTAAAACGTTTGATGACTTTTACGAAGATTTTCCTATAAACAAGAATGAATAACTAAACTACTCATGTAAAACTAAAAATGGTATTTCTATATGATAGCTTATCTTCTCTACTGTAGGTTTAAAAAGGATTTTTTGGAAAAAATTTAAGTTTTTTGCAACCATAGCAATCATATCAACCTTTTTACTTTTTACAAATGTATCTACGGCATTTTCAATATTTTGATCTGAAATAAAATAACAACTCTTAATTTTATCTTGCAGACTCTCTTGTAAAACCTCTCTATTTCTTTTTTGTAAAGGGCTTAGTTCTTTTACACTCTTAGAAATATATAAAACACTTAATGTTGCTTTTTTAACTTTAAGTATATCATCTATGGTGTTAAGAACTTTATTTTTAAAATTTAAATTAAAATCTGTAGGTAACAAAACTGTGCTGGGTGCAGTATAAATAGCTTTTTCTGGAACTACTAAAATAGGACATTTAACTTTTGTTATTACACTTCCGGTATGACTTCCTAAGGTGGAATTATTATATTGCGATGCTCCTTTTGTTCCCATCACTATATAATCAATATTTTTTTCTACTACACTTTTTCGAATTGCTTCTATAAATTGAACATATTCATGAATAGCATAAAATTGGTGCTTATTTGAGGTATCATACTTTTTTGCTTTAATAAGTTCTGCTTGTAAAACTTCAGAAGGGTTGTAGAGTATTTTTTTATCAACTATAGTATCAGAGTATTTATAAAAACAAGCATCCTCATCTACTTCTTCAACAAGAGATACATGTAATAAATAAAAACTCACCGGGATTCCATTAAAAAAGGAAACTGCATATTTAATTGCATTCCATGAGTTTTCAGAAAAATCTGTTGGTATTAATATATTTTTCATTCCAATACTTGGTAATAAAAACAAAAGTATTGTGATGAGTTTATCTAAAGAATGACAATAATCAGTTTTTTAAAATGATTTGTTAATATATCATTCTAAGCCCTTCTAAATCTAGAATTTTAATATTACGCCCTTCAATTTCTATTAGCTTTTCTTTTTTAAACCCTGAAAGAGTTCGTATTAAACTCTCTGTAGCTATTCCTGCTACACTAGCTAAATCGTTTCTTGAAATTTTAATAGCTTCTTCTGGGTTTTTATTTAAGACCTCTGTAAACTGAAGTATGGTTTGCGCTGTTTTTTTTCGAACCGAACTATAGGCCATCTGTAAAAGCTGGTCTTTTATCTCTGCTAGATTGTCTGTCAATACATTCATTAACTCCAATGACACATTTTGACTTTTGACAAGAACTTCTTTTAAATCATTTTTTGAAACCCCAGCCAATTCAACACGTTCTACAGCTGTTGCAGATTCTTGGTAAGGAATATTGTCCATAAAAGAAGTAAAGCCTAAAAAATCATCGGCTTTATGTAAAGCAGTAATAAGTTCTTTACCACTTTCATCCATTTTATGTGTTTTAACGACTCCTTTTAATATTAAATAAATATTATTTGAGTGTTCCCCATCTTTATAAATACATTCCCCTTTTTTATAACTTGAAATAACACCTTCATCATCAAAAAAGTTTTTTAGCTCATTTAAGTTTCTTAAGCTATCTTCTTGAATCTCATTAGTTACACTATTTTGCTTCGCATTTGCTGCAAGTATGCTCGCTTTGGCTAATCTACTTTCTATTGCACTTAATAATTCTTCTTCTTCAAAAGGTTTGGTGAGATAATCGTCTGCGCCCAAATCCATTCCACGTCTTATTTCTTTATGCTCTGTTTTTGCAGATAAAAAAATAAAAGGAATATGTTGTGTATTATTATCTACAGAAAGAGCTTCCAGTACTCCATAGCCATCTACTTCTGGCATCATAATATCACAAACTATAATGTCTGGCATTTCAGATTTTGCTTTTTTTATGCCTATTTTACCATTAGGTGCTGTTAATACTCTATATTCTGAAAGTTCCAGTAACTCTGCTGTATTTTCTCGTAAAGCAGTATCATCTTCAATTAAAAGAATGGTTTTCATTATACTTTTGGATTGTTAGTTATAGGTAATGATATTGTAAAAGTACTTCCTTTATTTTCTTCACTTTTAAAAGAAACAGTTCCACCAAGATTTTCCATATGGCTTTTTACAATATTAAGTCCAATTCCTGTTCCTTGATTAAGAAGTGCATTTTCTGCTCTAAAATATCTATTAAAAATATGCTTTTGTTCTTTATAAGGAATTCCCATTCCTTGGTCATGAACACTTATATTTAATTGATCTTCTTTTATAGTCACTTCCATGTCTATAGTACTATTTTCTGCTGAATATTTTATTGCGTTATTAATCAAATTAGTTAAAACTAATTCTAAAACTTTCTCATCAAACTCTAATACAATATCATCTATATTCTGTGGATAATTAATGTTTTGCCCATCTTTTAAAAGCATATTAGCATCATAAATCACTTCATTTACAACTTTACTGAGAGGGAAAAAACCAAATTTGTAATTGGTTTTTCCAGATTCTATTCTTTCAACAGATAAGAAATCGTCAAGAATATTATTTAAATATTTTACTTTACTCTGTATGGTTTTTAAGTGTTTTTCTCTTTTTTCTTGCTGGTCTGTAAGCTTATACTTGCCAATTAAAGTTGCAGAAGTTAATATACCACTTAAAGGTGTTTTAAACTCGTGAGATACTAATGATAAAAACTTTGTTTTAAGATCGTTAAGCTCTCTCTCTTTTTTGAGGGATTCTTTTATTTTATTTTCAGCTTCTCGCCGTTTAATTACTTCTTCCTTTAATTCTGAAACTAAATTTCTTAGCTCATCTGTTCTTTCGGCAATCTTTTGTTCTAATGAACTATTAAGTGCTTTAATTTCTTTTTCATGTTTTTTACGAATAGAAATATCACTTACTAAAGCCATTACATATTGAGATCCATAAATTTCGAAAGGATTTAAACCTGCTTCTACAGGAAATTGGGTTCCATCTTTATGTAAACCAAATAAATCTCTACCATGACCCATTTGACGCTTATCACTATGCTCTATAAATTCTTCAAAATGACCTTTGTGAGCTCTATGATATTGTGTGGGTATTAAAAGGTTTAATGGTTTACCCAATAATTCATCTTTTTTATAACCAAACATGGTGTTTGAGGACTCATTTGAAGCAACTATCTCTTGCTTTGAGTTTACAATAATAATCCCTTCTGAAATTGCTTCAGAAAGCATCTTAAAAATATTTCCGTTTTTTTCTTCAAAAGCCTCCATGTCTTCAAAAGTAATGTTTTTAAAATTATTTCTATTGCTGATTTATATCATAAAATATCCCCTTTAGGTTATTTATTTTAGCTTATAACTTAAAATAAAAATGCCATGAATGTTTCAGAAAAAAGAGAGCTTGGTTTTTATCAAAGCATTGGGAAACTTTTCTATGCTATTGCTGCTGCAGATAAAATTGTAAGAAAGAAAGAATATGATGCTTTGCGAAAATTAGTGAAAGAACAATGGAAGAGCATGGACGACTATAAAGATGATTTTAATACAGATTCTGCTTACCAAATAGAAATAGTTTTTGATTGGATGGATTATGAACAACTAGATGCCGCCAATTGTTTTGAAGAATTTAAAGACTTTAAAAAAGAAAACGATTCTTTATTTACTAAGGAAAGAAAAAACCTTATTTGGGAAACCGCAAATGCTATTGCCAACTCATTTGCTGGTAAAAATAAATCTGAGCTTATAATGCTTGCAAAACTTAAATCTCTTTTAAAATAATCCTCATTATGAAATATATTTTTATAATACTAATTACACTTAGTTTTTTAAGCTGTAAAAACGATTCAGAAAAAAATAGTTTTGAAGAAGATTCAAATCAAGAAATTCTTAACACTCAACAAGATTCTATTTTACAACGTAAAAATGACATAGAATTACAACAAACTAAATCTATAACAATAAAAAGAGAGGAGCTTATAAATAAAGAAGATGAAAAAGTACAATTAGAAAATCTAATAATCTCGAAGGATTTTTACAAAGATGAAGACCTATATGTCTTAGATTTTAAATATCCTTATTTAAACGAAAAATTAAAACCATCTTACGCTAATTTTAATGACTATATAAGAGATTATTATATAGATATTAAAGGTGTAGAAGCTCAAATACTTGAGGATAAAGAATTGTATTGTGATACTCTTCGTACTAACATGAACAGAGAAAAACGCAAAGTGGACTATAAAATCTACAATGTAAATGAAAAACTTATTAGTGTTTTGTTCTACAAAGAAAATTATTACGCAGGTGCAATGCATCCCTCCTATACTTTTGATTGTTTAAACTTTGATCTTTCAAGGTCTGTATTTATGAATTACGAAGACTTTTTTATAAATGGATCTGAAGAAGAATTAAGAAGTATTTTAAATGAGTTATTGTCAAAAAAAATAGCTTCTGGAGAATTATTTTATGACTGCTGGGAAATCTCTGAAAATGATTTTTTTGACTACAAAAACAATTTTGTTTTAGACGATGCTTTTGTAGAATTTTATTTTGACGATTGTGTAATTTGCCCATCATATACAGGCACATATTCTATTAAAATACCCTTAGAATTATTACTTCCTGTATTAAGAAAATACAAGTTAAACCCATTAATTGGATAATATTTCTTTAAAAAATTAAGTACCTTTCTGTAATAAATCTCAATTTTATGAAAAGTAACTTTAATGAAATAATAAATTCTGAAACTCCAGTATTGGTCGACTTTTTTGCAGATTGGTGTGGTCCTTGTAAAATGTTGGCACCCATTTTAAAAGATGTAAAAAAAGAATTGGGAGAGGAAATTAAAATAGTAAAAATTGATATAGATAAAAACGAAGCACTTGCTGCAAAGTTTCAAGTTAGAGGTGTTCCTACTATGCTTCTTTTTAAAAATGGAAAACAACTTTGGCGTCAATCTGGAGTACTGCAAAAACAAGAAATAATTTCTATTATTAATTCTCACAATTAATGGAAATTAACTCTTACATAGACCATACTTTATTAAAACCAACTGCTACTCCACAGGATATTGTAACGTTATGTAATGAAGCAAAAAAATATAAATTCTATGCAGTTTGTGTAAATAGCTGTTATGTTTATCTGGCTAGTAATGAGCTATTACACTCGGGTGTAAAAGTAGCTGCAACAATAGGTTTTCCATTAGGAGCTTCTTCAACAAAAGCCAAACGTGCCGAAGCAAAAAGATGTATTAAGGATGGTGCTCAAGAAATAGATATGGTTATTAATATTGGTTTTTTAAAACAGCATTTGTATAAAAATGTGCGCGAAGAAATTTCAGCAATAAAAAAAAGCATTGATGAAGCAGTATTAAAAGTAATTATCGAAACTTGTTATTTAACAGAAGATGAAAAAAAAATAGCGTGTCAAATTGCTTTAAAAGCTGGAGCCGATTTTGTAAAAACTTCTACCGGTTTTGGCACAAATGGAGCAACAATAGAAGATGTAAAATTAATGATTAACGAAGTAGGTCACACATTAAAAATAAAAGTTTCCGGAGGTATAAAAGATGCTAGTATTGCAAAAAAATACATTGATTTAGGCGTTAGTCGTATAGGTACTTCACATGGGGTTGCAATTGTAACAACACCATAATATATAATTAAAATGAGTATTCATATTGAAGCTAAAAAAGGAGAAATTGCAGAATCTGTACTTCTCCCAGGAGATCCAATGAGAGCGAAATGGATTGCAGAAACTTTTTTAACAGATGCTATTTGTTATAATGATGTAAGAGGAATGTTAGGTTATACTGGTTATTACAATGGCAAACGCATTTCTGTTCAAGGGACTGGAATGGGAATACCTTCTGCGCTAATATATTGCCATGAACTTATTAATGATTATGGTGTTAAAAACCTAATTAGAGTTGGATCTGCAGGTTCTTATCAACCAGATGTAAACCTGAGGGATATTGTAATTGCGATGGCTGCATCTTCTACCTCTGGAATAAACAATTCCAGATTTATAAATTCAGATTATTCTCCAACAGCAAACTTTGAGCTGTTTATGAATGCTGCTTTATATGCTAAAGAAAATAATATTGCAATTAAAGCCGGAAACGTATTATCTGCAGATGAATTTTATGATGATGATTTTGATTCTTATAAAAAATGGGCAGACTTTGGAGTTCTATGTGTAGAGATGGAAGCGGCTGGATTATACACAATTGCTGCCAAATATAAAGTAAAGGCTTTAGCAATTTTAACTATTTCTGACTCTTTAGTTACTGGCAAAAAAACAACTTCAGACGAGCGTGAAACTACTTTTAATACTATGATAGAAATTGCTCTTAATACTGTTAAATAAAAAGAGGAAATCTACAAAGTAAACTCCCTCTTTAAAAAACACTAATCACCAATAAAAATTTAAATCTTAAATGTTAAAACAGGAATAGATGCATGATTTGCAATATCTTCTCCTACACTACCATAAAAGAAATGCGATAATCCACGGCGACCATGCGTAGATAACGCAATTAAATCTGCATTGATTTTATCACTATAATTAAAAATTCCGTCCTCAATAGTATAATCGTCTCTATAGACTACCTTCTTTAAATTATCTAACACATCAAAATCTGCTTTAATAATAAAGTCTCTAACTTTTTTTTCTATTTGTGTAGAACTTCTAAATCTTTCTGCGGGTAAATTAATATGCAGTAAATGCACATTAGAATTAAACAATTTAAAAAACTTCATTGCTCTTTGATAAGCACTAATACTTGTTGTTTCAAAATCGCAAGCAAAAACAACGTTTTCCATATTAAAATTTTTGTGTCGTTTTTTAATAACTAACACAGGAATTGTTGAAGTTCTAACAACCTTTTCTGTGTTAGAACCTACAAATACTTCACTAAATCCACTTGCACCATGAGACCCCATTACAATTAAATCTGCTTTGTGATGTAAAGCAACATCGTTTAATTCCATAAAGTTTTTATAATTGTAAACCGAATCTGTAATCTTTAAACCTTCCAAATAGTCTTTGTTTAAAAATTCGCCAAATCTTTTTTCTGCTAATTTTATATAATACATAGCTTCAAAAACTTCCCTAGATTCGTCTATATTAATCACAGCCTCAGACAAGCCCATCATATGGACCACAACAATTTCAGCATTTTTTTGCTTTGCAATTGCAGCAGCAACTTCTAATGCATATTCTGAGTGTTCAGAAAAATCAACCGGTACAAATATCTTTTTCATCATTTTATTGTTTATAAGCTTTAAAAATTGCTTTACGTTTTTTTAATTGTTTATTAAGATCTGAAATGGTTTCTTTTAAAGCCATCTCAAAGTTTTTTTCATTGGAAGTTGCAAAAATTTTTGGTCCAGGAAGGCTTAATTCAATTTCACAAATTTTCCCTTTTTCTGAAGGGTCGTTTTCTAATTTAAAATATACATCTGCCTTAATAAGCCAATCGTATTTTTTTGAAATTTTTTCAAGCTTTTTCATTGTATACGCATGCATAGCATCGCTTGTAGGCATTTTTACAAATTGAATATTAACAGTCATTTTAATACTATTTTATATTCTCAAATGTAAAGCTGTATGCCATTTTAAAAAATGATATTTATCATATCAAATAAGAAGTAGACATCTTTATTAAGTGAATAATACTATTTAGGAGTCTTTAAATATTTCTATAGAAGTAATCTCTGGGCGCATTCCTAATCTTCCTGGAAAACCTAACCACCCCAAACCGCGAGTTACATACAAAAATTGCTTTTTATGAGTATATAGCCCAGCCCAATGTTTATACTTATACTTTATTGGACTCCATTTTTTATTTTTTAAATGAAATCCAGCTTGCATTCCGTGGGTATGACCAGAAAGAGTTAGGGCAATATCTGTTTGATTTACAACTTCATTATCCCAATGTGATGGGTCATGACTAAGTAATATTTTAAAAGAAATATCTTTAACATCTTTAATTGCTTTTTCTAAATCTCCATATTGTTTAAAAGGAGGATTTCCCCAATTTTCTACACCGATTATTGCAATTTCTTTATCTGAATTTTTATAAATAGTTGCCTCATTTAAAAGTAGTGTAAATCCAGTTTTTCTATGAAAATCTTTTATTTCTTCAAAATTCTCTTGTTTTTCTTTATTAGAATCCCATACGCTATAATCCCCATAATCATGATTTCCTAATACAGAATATTTTCCTTTTGAAGCTTTAAGATTTTTAAAAGTTTCTTCCCAACCATGTAATTCCCAAGAAAAATTATTCACTAAATCTCCAGTGAAAAAAATAAAATCTGGGTTTAGCTCATTAATAATATTTACAGCCCTATCAAAAATATGATACCTATAATTAAAGCTGCCCAAATGAATATCTGATATATGGATGATTTTTAATCCATCAAACTCTTTTGGAAATTGAGAGTGATTTAGTTTTATATGATGAACTTTAAATCTATAAAGAGATCTAAATATGGCGTATAGTATAGCAAAAAAAGGTAAAAAACCTGCAAAAAGTCCAAATAATGGAACTATAACTAACGAATCTGTTTCTGAAAAAACATAATTAGTGAAATACAATAAACTTATAATAATAACAAAAATTACTTTGGGAATAAAAGAAGAGACTGTTAGTCCATATAATGATGAAATTAATAATTGTTTACGTCTTGATGAAATTCTATCTAATTTTATTTTTAAGACTAAAATCGACGTAATTAAGCCTATAGTAAATGTCCAAAAAAGAATATCAATACTTTTCTTTAATAAGGTAGACTCGATAAATTGTGTGACAGATTTTAACCAATAAAAGGCTAACATATCCACCAATAAAATTGCCACACATAATAGTATAATAGAAAAAAGGGAATAGACTCGCATATTGCTTTATTCTTTTTCTTTTAGGTTTATTCTTCTTTTATCATGTAAGGCCCAATATATTCCTTTAACGCCTGCCACCCATTGATCATACATAAATATAAGTGTAATTTCTTCTATAGTTTCTAATAATCCAAGTACTATCATAAAATAAAATAACCAATATACTGGTCCAAAAAACAACAACCATAAAATAAAAACTCCTTGTGTTAATGCAGACAGTTTTGCCAAATAAGTATGAAAAGCAGTGGCTTTTCCATATTTTTTAAAAGCTAATAGCATTTGTATTCCATAAGGTATAAAAGCTATTAAAATAAGTATGAGATTTTCACTCATAAATTGAGGTTCAAAAAAAAAACAAGCCAACAACCCCTATAAAAAGTGTTATTTGATCGCCAAATGAATCTAGTTGAGAACCTCTTGAGCTTGTAATTTTTAATTTCCTTGCTAAAAATCCATCTATCATATCTGTACTATAACTTACTAATAATAACCAAGTAAAAATGGTTCTAGCATCAAGCCATATTAAAATTAATAGAAAAGGAGCTGCAAAAACCCTATAAAAAGAAAACCAATCTGCGATATTAAAATTTCTGAAAGTCCACATATTTTTTATCTCAAATTTTAATGATACAGTCTTGTCTATAATTTAATTAAAAAATAGATAAATTATAAATCGTAAAATAAAATATTATAGTTCTCTAATTTTATGATATTCATCATTTAATCATCTATAAATATAAAGTACATTTAGAATTCTTTTTTATATTTTTTTATGACAGTACATGACTTTAGCTATACCAATTCTTTGTTGAATCAATTTATTTCTGAATTAAGAGATAAAATAATTCAAAAAGATGCCATGCGTTTCAGAAAAAATATTGAGAGAATTGGTGAAATATTAGGTTACGAATTAAGTAAAACATTAAATTATTCAGAAAAAAGCATTAAAACTCCTTTAGGAAACAAAAACGTTTCTATTTTAAAAGATAAACTCGTTTTATGTTCTGTTTTAAGAGCAGGATTGCCATTACATCAAGGATTATTAAATTATTTTGATACTTCTGAAAATGCATTTATCTCGGCATATAGACACCACCAAAATAATGATGATGCTTTTGAGGTTATTGTGAAATATTTAGCCTCCCCTACTTTAGAAAATAAAACCTTAATACTTTCAGACCCAATGTTAGCTACCGGTAAAACGTTAGAAAATGTTATAAAAGCATTTAAAAATCACGGTGTTCCAAAACAAATACATATTGTTTCGGTTATAGGCTCAAAAGTAGGAGTTGATTATATAAAGAATATTTTTCCTAAAAATACTCACCTTTGGATTGCAACTATTGACGATGAGTTAAACAGTAAAGGCTATATAGTTCCTGGTCTTGGAGATGCTGGCGATTTAAGTTTTGGTTTAAAAATTAATTAAATTTTAAATTACTGCCAGGACATAAAACCTCCCTTTAGGTCGTATATTTTTTTAAAACCCATCTCTGTTAAAAGTAAAGCTGCTTTATGGCTTCTGTTTCCAGATCTACAATAAAGGTAAACTGGTTTTTCTTTATCTAGTTTATTAAAAGCTTTAACAAAATTTTCCTTTTTAAAAAAATCAATATTAAGAGCGTTTTCAATATGACCTTCATTAAATTCATCTTCAGTTCTAACATCTATAAGTTGAACGTCTGTGCCTAATCCAGAAATAGCTTCTTTAAATTCTAAAGGACCTATAGTTTTAATATCTGACTCATTTTGAGCAATTGCAGATACACCCAAACTAAATAGCAACAGAATTAATACAATGGATTTTTTCATTATTTATTTTTTTGAGTTGATGGGCAAACATAATTAGTAACTGGTACATCAGTTTCTTTAATAGCTTTAAATCCGCCCTTTACATCAATTAGATTATGTATTCCGCGACTTTTCAAAATTGATGCTGCTATAACACTTCTATAACCTCCAGCACAATGAAGATAAAAAGGTTCATTACTTGGAAATTCAGTTAAGTGATCATTTAAAAAATCTAAGGGTGTAAGATGTGCATCTAATACATGTTCTGCTTCAAATTCACTTTCTTTTCTAACATCGTAAACTGGAATGTGTTTATTTTCTTTTTGATTTGCATAATCTTCTGCAAATTTTTCAGCTTTAATGGAAGTTATAGTATCATACTCTTTGGCAGCATTTTTCCATGCCTTAAATCCACCTTTTAAATAACCCAATGCATTATCAAAACCTACTCGAGAAAGTCTTGTTACAGTTTCTTCTTCTTTTCCCTCTGGAGTAATTAATAAAATTGGTTGTTTAACATCTGCTATAAGAGCCCCAACCCATGGTGCAAAGGACCCATCTATACCAATAAAAATAGAACGCGGTATATGTCCTTTAACAAAATCATCTTGATGACGTACATCTAATACTACAGCTTCTGTTTCGTTTGCAGCAATTTCAAAAGCATCTGGAGTTAATGCTTTTGTACCACGTTTAATAACGGTATCTATATCATCATACCCCTCTTTATTCATTTTTACATTTAAAGGAAAATATAATGGTGGAGGTAAAAGACCTTCTGTTACTTCTTTAACAAATTCCTCTTTGGTCATATTAGCTCTTAAGGCATAATTCATCTTTTTTTGATTACCTAATGAGTCTACAGTTTCTTTCATCATATTTTTACCACAGGCAGACCCTGCACCGTGGGCAGGATATACAATCACATCGTCTGCTAATGGCATAATTTTAGTACGTAAACTATCGTATAATAAACCTGCTAATTGTTCTTGGGTCATTGTAGCTGCTTTTTGAGCTAAATCTGGTCTCCCAACATCTCCTAAAAACAATGTGTCTCCTGTAAAAATGGCGTGATCTTTACCATCTTTATCTTTTAATAAATATGTGGTACTCTCCATTGTATGACCGGGAGTATGTAATGCAGTTATTGTAATTTCGCCTAAGTTAAAAACTTGATTGTCTTCTGCAATAGTTGCTTTAAATGTAGGTTTTGCTGTAGGGCCATAAACTATAGTAGCACCTGTTTGTTTAGCAAGTGTAACGTGACCACTAACAAAATCTGCGTGAAAATGAGTTTCAAAGATGTATTTAATCTTTGCATTATCATTAGTTGCTTTTTCAATATATGGTTTCACTTCTCTTAACGGATCTATTATTGCAACTTCACCATTACTTTCTATATAATATGCGCCCTGCGCTAAACATCCTGTATAAATCTGTTGTATTTTCATAATCAACTATTTAATTGTAATTAAAACTACTTCAAAAGTAATACTTGCTTTAAAAAGTTTCAGTAACAAAAGTTACATATTTTAGTTTAAAAACTCTTTTAAGATAATATAAACGCCCATAACTAATACAAACCAACCAAACCCTTTTTTTAGTTTTTTTCCGTCAATAAATTTATTAAGCCACGTACCTATAAACATTCCTATTACAGAGAGAGAAGTAAAAAGTGAGAGGAATGTCCAATCTATATCTAAGTTTTCAACATCCCCAATAAATCCTATAAGTGATTTAATTGCAATAATTAATAGAGAGGTTGCTACTGCTTTTTTCATAGGTAGCTTAACCATTAATACTAAAGCAGGAATAATTAAAAAACCACCTCCGGCTCCAACTATTCCTGTAAGTAAGCCTACTGCAAGACCTTCAATAATTATTAAAGGGTAATTATATTTTTTTTCTAATTCTTCTGTAATTTCATTAGAATTTGATCGAATCATAGAAATTGATGCCAAAAGCATGATAATTGCAAAAAATAACATTATCCCTACATTCTTAGTCAGCTCAAAATCTCCTATTGAAAAAAGTGTTTCTGGAATTGCTGGAACTAAAAATTTTCTAGCAATATATACGGCGATAAATGCAGGAATAGAAAAAACAATGGCAGTTTTAAAATCAACTAACTTCTTTTTAATATTCTTAATAGCCCCTACTAATGCTGAAACTCCTACTACAAATAATGAATACGCAGTTGCTGTAACAGGATTTACATAAAATAAATAAACTAATACTGGTACTGTAAGTATAGATCCTCCTCCTCCAATTAGCCCTAAAACAACTCCAATTGCTAATGCCCCTGCGTAACCAAAAATTTCTATAACAGTCATTAATCTTTATTTGTTTGCAAAGGTAGGTTCATTTTTTATTACATATTGTAACTATAGTTACATAGGGATTTTTAGAGCGATAGGACTTTTATATAATTACGTTGAAGTTCTATTTTACCCATTTTTTCAAGTTTTTTTAATAATCTAGAAATAACAACTCTAGAGGTATGAAGTTCGTAAGCAATTTCTTGATGTGTATTATGAATTACCTCGTCTTTGGTAATTTTAACTTTGTTACGAAGATATTTTATAAGCCTTTCGTCCATTTTTAAAAAAGCTATACTATCTATAGCTTCCAAAAGTTCTTGCAATCTATTATGGTAGCTTTGAAAAGCAAAATTACGCCAACTCTTATAGGTGCTTATCCATTCTTCCATTTTCTGGATTGGAATCATTATAATTTTTGTGTCAATTTCTGCCACAGCTCTTATATCACTCTTAGTGTGTCCCATACAACATGACATTGTTACAGCACAAGTGTCTCCACGTTCTAAAAAATAAAGCAATAATTCATCCCCTTCATCATCTTCTCTTAAGACCTTAATAGCTCCAGAAATTAATAAAGGAATAGATTTAACATAATCACCAATATCAATCAATTTATGTCCTGCAGGAATCTCCTTAAAATTTCCTACTTGATTAATCTCAACAATTAAATCTTCTTCAAAAAGATAGCCATAACTTTCTCTAAGTTCCTCTATCATTATTAGTTATAAATTTTAATCTTATATTTTTTTAAAACTGAATTCCAAATGTAAACAAAATCTAAGTTTTTGACTTCATAATTGTCATAGTTGAAATATTTTAAATTGTCCCATTTTGAAAGTATACAAGGTAATCCCTTTTATCTTTTCTACAATAAAAGTATGTACTTTAAAAGCATAACCTATAATTTTAATAAATGAAACCTTATTAAAATCCAAAACCTAAGTTTAGATTCATACTAATTTGAATTTAAACTTAGGTTATGCTATTATTTTGTGACCGCGGAGGGATTCAAACCCCCAACCCTCAGAGCCGAAATCTGATGCGCTATTCAGTTGCGCCACGCGGCCTAATTATTCCAAATAAACTAGAATATAATTATGATGACAATCTAGCCTTTACAACGGTAGATATAGTTTTACCGTCTGCCTTACCAGCCAATTTAGTGTTTGCCATTCCCATAACAGTACCCATATCTTTCATAGAAGAAGCACCAGTTTCTACAATAATTTGATCAATAACTTTTGTCACTTCTTCCGTAGATAGCTGTACTGGTAAAAACTGTTCAATCACTGCTGCTTGAGCTAATTCTGGTTCTGCTAAATCGTGACGCCCTTGTTCTATGTAAATAGCTGCACTATCTTTTCTTTGTTTAACTTGTTTTTGAAGGATCTTTAATTCTTCCTCTTCACTAATTTCTTCCTTAGAACCTGTTTCAGTTTGGGCTATTAAAAGTGCAGATTTAACAGATCGTAATGCTTCCAAAGACTGTACATTTTTCTCTTTCATTGCAATTTTTATTGCATCCATTACTTTGTTTTGTAGGCTCATATTATTTATTTTTTTCAGAGTACGAAGATAACTATTTAAGTAAGATTGTAAAAAGAGTAATCCCTTAAAAAAATAAACCCCGCAGTAATAAAATTACAAACGGGGTTTAAAGTGTTATAGATAAATATTAATCTACATTGTCGTGTAAAAATGAATTGTTTGAGCGTAACTCAATATCATCGTCATCTGTATTAACAGATGTACGTGAAATATTAGTATCGCTATTTTTTGTTTCATCCAATTCTATACCCATACGCTTATAAGCAGGTTGTTTTTCTATATCTTCAATTTTTGAAGCACTATTTCTAAACTTATAATTAAACTCTTTCATTCTTTTTTTACGCTCTTCAGTTCTATCACTTAAAAGCTTATTTATTGGAGAGTTTAAAGGATCTGCTGGCTCATTATCATTAGATTCTTCTTTTGGTACAGGAGCAATAGTTTTAGTAGAAAAAGAAATTTCTTCTTCTTTTACTGTAACTTCTTTTTTTGCTGCTTTTGCTGTAGTTAAGTGATTTTCCATTTCTTGATAATCATCTAAACTATATCTTTTTATTCCAGCATCTGAAAATTCTGTAACAGGAACCACTTCTACGTGATCGTTTACTTCAATATCCTGAATGTTGAAAACGATTTTTTCTTCTTCTGAAGTTTCCTTTTCTGAAGTTTTATTTATTGGAAGATCAAACATTAACATTTGCTCATCATCCTGTAGTTGTTTAGTTTCAGAAATTACAAAATCATCTTTCTTTTCTTCTTTTTTAGGCGTTACAATTACAAAATCATTTACGTCAATTTCATTAATCATAATTTGTTCAAACTCTGCTAAATGATGAATATTGATTTCTTCAAAAGAAACATCAATATTTTTTATTAACTCTGATGTTTCAATATAACCTTCAAAATTAACAGTCTTTGGAGTAGGTGCAGGTTTTACTTCTTCCTCTTCAAAAAGTGTGTGTTTAATAACAGGTTTAGGCTGCTCCACTTCTTTTTTAGACTCCACAGGTAACTCAATAGAAGTTGTTGATGCTTTAGGAGTTAAATTATGAACTGCACGTTGTTCTTCTTCTAATGTGTGAATTATCTTTTTTGCTTCGGTATTTACAATTTCATTTTGCTGCTCTACATTAAAACCCGTAGCAATAACAGTTATAGCAATTGCACCTTCTAAAGATTCATCCTCACCAATACCCATAATGATGTTAGCACCATGTCCAGCCTCATTCTGAATATGATCACTTATTTCACCTATTTCATCAATGGTAATTTCTTCATTTCCAGAAACTATTAATAATAGAACATTTTTGGCTCCTTTAATTTTATTGTCATTTAATAATGGAGAATCTAAAGATTTTGTAATTGCCTCTTGAGCTCGGTTAGCTCCACTTGCATTTGCGCTACCCATTATTGCAGTACCACTATCTGCTAATACAGTTTTAGCATCTCGTAAATCTATGTTTTGTGTATAGTGATGTGTAATAACTTCGGCTATACCTCGAGCAGCAGTTGCTAATACTTCATCTGCTTTAGAAAATCCTGCTTTAAAACCAAGATTTCCATATACATCACGTAGTTTATTATTATTTATAACTATAAGTGAATCTACATTTTGACGAAGATTTTCTACCCCTAATTGCGCTTGTTCATTACGCATTTTACCTTCAAACTGAAATGGGATTGTTACAATACCAACCGTTAAGATGTCCATATCTTTAGCCATTTTGGCAATGATTGGCGCTGCTCCAGTACCCGTACCACCACCCATACCGGCAGTAATAAAAATCATTTTGGTATTGGTAGTTAGCATTGATTTTATTTCTTCAAAACTTTCTACCGCAGACTGTTCACCAATTTTAGGGTTTGCACCAGCACCTAATCCTTCGGTTAGAGAAACTCCTAACTGTATCTTATTAGGCACAGGGCTATTGTCTAATGCTTGCGAGTCTGTATTGCAAATTACAAAATCCACACCTTTAATTCCTTGACTAAACATGTGGTTAATTGCATTGCTTCCACCTCCTCCAACACCTATCACCTTAATGACGTTAGATTGGTTTTTTGGCAGGTCGAACGAAATATTATCAAATTCTTTTTTACTGCTCATATTATTACTTTTTGTGAGGTTAAATTCCGTTTTAATGCGAAATCTGTTTATTATATTTTATTTTTTTATTCAGCGTTATCCAAAAACTCTTTAAATTTTTCTGCCCATTTATCAAAAAATCGCCTTTGCGGTTTTGAGGTTTCTTCCTCTTCATCTAATTCTTCAACTTTTAAAGCGTCTTGTGCATTTTCAAGTTTTTCTTCAACTTCTTCTTTGTGCTCAAAGCGTTTGTTTGCCGAAAATTTTTCTTTACTCTGTAAACTGTTTAATACAAGTCCAACTGCTGTTGCATACAATGGGCTAGTAGTTTCGCTATCACTATCTCCAGCTAAATGCTCATTAGGATAACCAATTCGAGTATCCATTCCTGTAATGTATTCTACTAATTGTTTTAAGTGCTGCAATTGAGCTCCTCCTCCAGTTAAAACAATACCCGCAATAAGCTTTTTCTTTTGTTCTTCGTGACCGTAGTTTTTAATCTCTAAATAAATTTGTTCGATTATTTCTACAACACGTGCATGAATTATTTTTGAAAGATTTTTTAAAGTAATTTCCTTTGGTTCTCTACCGCGTAAACCTGGAATTGAAACAATTTCATTATCCTTATTTTCTCCAGGCCAAGCAGAACCAAATTTAATTTTAAGTAGTTCAGCTTGTTTCTCAATAATTGAGCATCCTTCTTTAATATCTTCTGTAATTACGTTTCCACCAAAAGGTATAACCGCTGTATGCCTTATAATACCATCTTTAAAAATTGCAAGATCCGATGTTCCACCACCTATATCAATAAGTGCTACTCCAGCTTCTTTCTCTTCTTGACTTAATACCGCTTGTGCAGAAGCCAATGGTTCTAAAGTAATTGCTGAAAGCTCTAAGCCAGCACTTTTAATACATCTTCCTACATTACGTATAGATGAAACCTGACCCACAACTACATGGAAATTAGCTTCTAGTCTACCACCATACATACCAATAGGTTCTTTTACTTCGGCTTGACCATCTACCTTAAAATCTTGAGGTAATACATGAAGAATTTCTTCTCCCGGAAGCATTACCAGTTTATGTACTTGATTACAAAGTCTATCAATATCTTCCTCATCAATTACTTCGTCGCTATTACTTCTAGTAATATAATCGCTATGTTGAAGGCTTCTTATATGCTGACCCGCTATACCAACAACTACATCTTTTATTTTCATACCAGATGAGCTTTCGGCATCTTGTACTGCTTGCTGTATAGACTGGATTGTTTGTGTAATATTATTTACTACACCTCTGTGCACTCCAAGACTTTTGGCTTTTCCAATACCCAAAATTTCCATTTTACCATACTCGTTGGCTTTACCAATCATGGCAACAATTTTGGTGGTACCTATATCTAATCCTACAGCTATGTTTTCTTTTTCCATGGCCTTCATTGTTTTGTAGCTATTACTTGTGTTTCATATTCTAAATTCACAAGGCTATATCCAGTAAGCGTTTTGTCTTTTTTTGTTTTTTGATAAAATGCTTTAAAATTTTGAAACTTCTTTTCAATTGAAACTGGTTTTCCAAAAAGCACTTTAAAATCATGTTTACGCAATCGTAATTCTATATTTCCATCACTTAAAACATGCAATCCTATTACACTCTCTTTCATAAAATCATCTTCATTTATTTTTAAAAGCAACGTTGTTGCCTCAGTAAAATTTGTTTTTGAGATTCCAGTAATTATTGGAACCCTTGCAGCATAAACTGTTGATAACGGCATCTTCTTTCCATCTGCGTCTAGATAATAGTTAGGAGTTGCAGCAACTCTTCCAATAGGGTTTCGCTGCTCAATTTTTGCACCTAATATTCCATCTACCGTGACAAACACCTGAGCATCACGAATCATAGGGTTTTCTATGAGTCTCTGCTCCATCTCCTTCAAAACTAAAGTTTCTTTGGGGATGTTTGTAACGTTCTCATGATTTTGTATCAACAATTTATTAACTGTATTAACTGAGATAAAAGGACTGTTTTCATCTACAAAATGCACGTCAATTTTGGTCAGATTTTTGCTTTCGTTTCTATTATTGGTAAATCCATATAAGAAAATCACAAAAAAAGTGACCACCAAAAATTTTATGACACCCCAGTTAATTTTCATGAGTTAGTATTTTGGTTATTTTTTGAACTTCGGCGCCAATATCTCCAGCACCCACTAGTAGTTTTATTCTACATTTTGAGTCTAACATAACTTCTGGTAATGCAGATTTAAAAACTAATCTTTTCTTTTCTGAATCAATTTGATTTAACAACCATTGTGATGTTATTCCTTCAATAGGCTCTTCTCTTGCTGGATAAATATCTAACAATATAACTTCATCAAATTGAGAAAGACTTCTTGCAAAACCTTCAGCAAAATCTCTTGTTCTACTAAACAAGTGTGGCTGAAAAACAACTAATTTTCTATCATTTGGATACATTTCACTCACTGCTTGAAATAAAGCATCAATCTCTGTTGGATGATGAGCATAATCGTCTATTAAAACAAGATTCTTATTTCTTATCTTATATGAAAATCTTCTTTCTACTCCTTTAAAACTAGATAAAGCTTCAGGCAGACAATCTGTTGGGGAACCAGCTAAAATTGCCATGCCCAAAGCTGTTATAGCATTATGTAGGTTATGATGACCTGGTAAATAAAATTTTAATTTTTTTAGTGTTATGTTTGGTGTTTTAAGATCAAAAACATATCCTCCATTTTCAATTCTAACGTTTTGTGCTTCAAAATCTGCATCTTCTTCAATAGCGACAGTTTTACCTTTTAAGTCTAACCCCTTTTTAAAAAGTAAATTTTCAGGATTAGAGAGTAGCTTAGCAAACTCTTTAAAAGCACCTTCTATGGCTATTGTATCACCATAAATATCTAAGTGATCTGCATCCATTGATGTTACACAAGCAATATCTGGACTTAATTGAAGAAAAGACCTATCAAACTCATCTGCTTCTACTACTGTAATTTCCTGACCCTTACTTATAAAATTAGAGTTATAATTTTCTGCAATGCCTCCCAGAAAAGCAGTTACAGGCATATTACAAGAAGCCAATAAGTGACCTAAAATAGCAGATGTTGTAGTTTTTCCATGGGTACCTGCAACAGCCAGGCAAAGTGTGTTTTTTGTCACTTCGCCCAGTAATGCTGCACGCTTAATTAAAAAAAAGTGATCGTTAATAAAATAAGTGAGGAGTTGACTATTTTTTGAAATGGCAGGTGTATACACTACCAATGTATTTTCTTTATTTAAAACTTCTTTAGGCAAATTAGATACAGAATCATTAAAAGAAACAAGTATTCCTTCTCTCGATAAAGCCTCTGTAATAGAACTAGGTGTTTTATCATATCCACAAACATTTTTTCCCATTTGCTTAAAATAGCGAGCTAAAGCACTCATGCCAATGCCGCCTATTCCCACAAAATAAAAAGTTGATATGTTATTAAGGTTTACCATATTATTAGCTTCTTTTTGAAGCAATCATTTTTTCTATTTGAGCTACAATTTCTTTTGTAGCATTAGGTTTTGCTAATTTTTTTAAATTATTTGAAAGTGATTTTTGTTTTTCTTCTGAAGTAATTAAAGCTGTAAATACTTTTTCAAACTTCATTTCTAGTTCACTTTCTTTAAGTAATAATGCAGCATTTTTTTCTGAAATTGCTATCGCATTTTTAGTTTGATGATCTTCTGCTACATTTGGTGAAGGAATAAATATCACTGGTTTTCCCACCAAACATAATTCTGATACAGATAGAGCTCCTGCTCTGGAAATTATTATATCTGCAGCTGCATATGCTAAATCCATTCTGTTTAAAAATGTATGTACTTGCACCAGCTCTGTACCTTTATCTTTATACATAGATTCGTAAAACTTTCCGCATTGCCAAATAACCTGAACATCATTTTTAGTAAATAGGGATATTGATTTTTCTATAAGCTCATTTATTCTTTTAGCTCCAAGACTTCCACCAAGAATTAGCACTGTCTTTTTACTAGGATTAAGTTTAAAAAATGAAAGTGCTTCATCTCTTTTTGAATGTATCTCTAACAAGTCTTGACGTACTGGATTACCTGTAAGATGTAATTTTTCGGAAGGGAAAAATTGATCCATACCTTCATAAGCAACACAAATACTCTCTACCTTATTTGCTAGCCATTTATTGGTGATTCCTGCATGGCTATTTTGTTCTTGAATCAAACTTGGTATTCGACGCATAGTAGCAACACGTAACAAAGGGGCACTTGCGTAACCACCAGTTCCTATTACAGCATCGGGTTTAAATTTTTTAATAATGCTTCTTGATCTTATTATACTTGAAGCAAGTTTTAAAGGAAACATTAAATTTTTTATAGTTAAGTTTCGTTGTAATCCTGAAATCCAAAGACCTTCTATTTTATAGCCTGCTTGAGGAACTTTTTCCATTTCCATACGATCCTTAGCACCAACAAATAAAAATTCTGCATCGGGATAGCGTAACTTTAACTCATTCGCAATCGCAATTGCCGGATAGATATGCCCTCCGGTTCCTCCTCCTGATATGATGAATTTATATGGCTTCACTTAAAATATCTAATGGATTTTCTTCTTTATCTTCTGTCTTAACTATTTCTCTTTTTGCACTCACACTTAGTACCATCCCTAATGCCATACATGTCATCCAGATAGCACTACCACCGCTACTTATTAAAGGCAACGTTTTTCCAGTTACTGGAAATAACTCTACAGCAACCCCCATATTTATTAATGCTTGAAAAACAATGGGCATACCAACTCCAATGACTAATAATTTACCAAACATCGAAATAGCCTTATAAGCAACAATTACTAATCGAAATAATAGCAGTAAGTAGAGGAACATTAAAAATAATGCTCCTATCATTCCAAATTCCTCAACAATAATTGCATAAATAAAATCTGAAGATGATTGTGGTAAAAAGTTTTTCTGAACACTCTTCCCTGGACCTAAGCCTGTAATTCCACCAGATGCAATTGCAATTTTTGCTTTCTCAATTTGATAATCTGCTTCGGTATCTTCTTTATCGGTGAAATTTTCTACTCTGCTTATCCAAGTATCAACTCGGTTTGGAAATACCCCTGGGAATGCTTTTGCTGTTAAAACAAACAATGTTAAAAACAATAGTCCTGCACCTAAAATAATTCCCAAGTAACGTAAAGGATAACCCCCAACAAATACTAGCATTACTACCATAGAGAATATAATAGCTGTAGTTGAAAAGTTAGCAGGTAATATTAATGCTAATACCACAAAAACAGGCACCCATAGTGGAAGCAGCGATTCTTTAAAAGTGATTTCTTTATCTTTTATTCTTGAAAGATATCTTGCAACGTAGGTCATTAACACAACAGAAGCCAATGCAGATGTTTGAAATGTTACACCAACAAAAGGAACTCTTATCCATCGACTTGCATTAGCTCCTTCAATGGTAGTACCTTCTGCTAAGGTTATTAATAGCAATACAACTACTATTGGTAATGCTATTATTGATAGCCCTCTAAAATAATGGTAAGGAATTTTATGAACTCCATATAGTATTGAAAAACCTAATAATAGGTGTGCAAAGTGTTTTAAAAGAAAAGGCAAAGTACTTCCATCACCATATAAATAGGCAAGATTACTACTTGCACTATATACAGGTAAAAATGAAAATAATGCTAATAGAGCAACTACTGCCCATATAGCTTTATCTCCTTGTATGTATTGAAAAATACTTCGCATTTTATTGTTCTATTTTATAAATTACGTACCGCTTCTTTAAATTGACGACCACGATCTTCGTAGTTTTCAAATAAATCAAAACTTGCACATGCTGGAGATAGTAATACAGTATCTCCTCTTTCTGCCATTCTATATGCAATCTGTATAGCCTGTTCCATAGATTGAGTTTCAACCATCATATCAACCACGTTACCAAAGGCATTTGTTATTTTTTCATTGTCAACTCCTAAACAAATAATAGCTTTAACCTTTTCGTTTACTAAAGGCAATAACTCCTCATAATTATTTCCTTTATCTACTCCTCCTACAATCCAAACTGTTGGAGATTCCATACTATCTAAAGCATAAAATGTCGCATTCACATTAGTTGCTTTAGAGTCGTTGATATACATTACATTATTAATTTTTAACACCTTTTCTAAACGGTGTTCTACTCCTTGAAAACTCTCTAGGCTCTCTCTAATTGTGGTTTTTCTAATCTTTAATAATTTGGCAACAGTTGATGCAGCCATTGCATTTTTTAAATTGTGTTGTCCTTGTAATCCTAATGTTGCGATTGGCATAGTGAGGTTGTTATTATCTATTGTTATTATTATTTGTTCGTTTTTTATATATGCTCCTTGTTCAATTTCTTTTGTTAATGAAAAAGGCAATAATTGAGATTTGATTGGATTTTGCTGAAGCCACTTATTAATTTCTTCATCATCTGCATCATATATGAAATAATCGTCTTCGGTTTGATTCATAGTAATCCTGAATTTTGATGCGATATAATTTTCATATTTATAATCGTACCTATCTAGATGATCTGGACTTAAGTTGGTTAACACAGCAATATGTGGTGCAAACTTTTCTATCCCGTCCAATTGAAAACTACTTAATTCCAATACATAATGATCGTATTTGTTTTCAGACACTTGTTCTGCAAAGCTTTTTCCAATATTTCCACCAAGCACTACATTTAAACCTCCATCTTTTAATAATTTATAGGTTAATGTGGCTGTTGTTGTTTTTCCATTACTCCCAGTTATCCCTATTAAATTTGCTTTGGTATATGCTGCAGCAAATTCAATTTCAGAAATCACCTTCACCCCTTTTTGCTTAAGTTTTATTATAATTGGTGCTTTATCTGGAATTCCGGGACTTTTCATTACTAAATTTGCAGCAAGAACTTTACCTTCGGTATGACCAGCTTCCTCCCATTCAATCTCATGATGTAAAAGAACTTGTTTGTACGTTTCTTTTATTTTTCCGAAGTCTGACACAAACACTTCAAACCCTTTTTGTTTTCCTAAAATGGCCGTTCCTACTCCACTTTCTCCGGCACCTAATATGACCAGTCGTTCTGCCACTTTTTTATCTTATTTTTAATGTTACAATTGTTATAATTGCAAGTAAAATACCCACAATCCAAAAGCGTGTAACTATTTTACTTTCGTGAAATCCCTTTATTTGATAATGATGATGCAGTGGTGACATTCTAAATATTCTGCGACCTTCTCCAAACTTCTTCTTGGTATATTTAAACCACCCTACTTGAAGTACTACTGAAAGATTTTCCATTAAAAATATTCCGCAGAGGATAGGGATTAACCATTCTTTTCTTATTGCAATTGCAATTACTGCTATAATCCCTCCAATGGTTAGACTTCCTGTATCTCCCATAAACACTTGTGCTGGATAAGCATTGTACCATAAAAACCCAATCAATGCACCAACAAAGGCTGTGATAAAAATGGTCATCTCACCGGTATTGGGGATATACATTATATTAAGATAATCTGAAAATATTACATTCCCCGAAACCCACGCAAAAATTGCAAGTGTAACTCCAATAATAGCTGAAGTTCCAGCAGCGAGACCATCAATTCCATCTGTTAAATTTGCCCCGTTTGATACTGCTGTGATTATAAAAATTACAATGGGTATAAAAATGAGCCAGATGTAGCTTTTATATTCATCACCAGCCCAACTAATTAATTTCTCGTAGTTAAATTCATTTTCTTTTACAAAAGGGATGGTAGTAAGAAGCGTTTTTTCTTCAGGATAAAACTCTCTAGGAGAATTTTGTGTAATAAGTTCTGTACTATTTACAGGGTTTATTTTTTCACGTTTTACCGTAATATCTGGGTGAAAAAACATGGTTGCTCCTACAATAATGCCTAACCCTATTTGACCTACAACTTTATATCTACCTGCTAAGCCGCCTTTATCATTTTTAAATTTTTTAATGTAATCATCTATAAAACCTATAGTCCCCATCCATAATGTAGTTACTAAAAGAAGTATTACATAAATGTTTTCAAGCTTTGCAAACAACAATACAGGAATAATGGTAGCAAGAATTATTATAATTCCGCCCATGGTTGGCGTTCCTGCTTTTTCACTTTGACCTTCTAAACCTAAATCTCTTACTGTTTCTCCTACTTGCTGTTTTTGTAGGTATCTAATGATTTTTTTACCGTAAACCGTTGCAATAAATAATGAAAAAATTACTGCCAATGCTGCTCTAAAGGTTATAAACTCAAAGAGTCCTGCTCCAGGCAACTGGTAGTTTTCTTCTAAAAAATTAAACAAATAATAAAGCATACTTTATTTATTTAGGGCTTTTAATAGATGGTTTACAATTTTAAAATCATCAAAATCAAATCTTTCTCCTTGTATCTCTTGATAGGTTTCATGACCTTTTCCTGCAATTAAAATAATGTCATTAGGTTGTGCTATCTGGCAGGCTGTTTTAATTGCTTGCTTTCTATCTGTAACCGAGAGAGTCTTTTTAAAATGCTCTGGAGGAACTCCCCTCTCTATAGCTTCAATAATTGCTTCTGGATTTTCACTTCTTGGGTTATCACTAGTAAAAATCACTTTTGTGCTAAGTGTAGCTGCTATATTTCCCATTTTGGGACGTTTTGTAGCGTCTCTGTCGCCACCACACCCTACAACTGTAATTAAATCTTCGTTTCCAGTTCTAATACTATTAATTGTTTCTAACACATTTTTTAATGCATCGGGAGTGTGAGCATAATCTACAATGGCTGTAATATTACTTTCTGAAACTATATATTGAAATCTACCATCAACGCTTTCTAGCGTGCTCATTAACTGTAAAGTTTCTATCTGTTCTAAACCAAGTAGCTCTGCAGTAGCATATATTGCTAGTAGATTATAGGCATTAAAATTTCCTATTAATCGTACCCATAATTCATTATTATTAATTTTAAGCAATAATCCAGTAAATTGATTTTCTAAAATTTGAGCTTTATAATCTGCATACGATTTTAATGCATAGGTATATTTTTTTGCAACCGTATTCTGAAGCATCACAGGACCATTTTTATCATCAACATTTACAATAGCAAATGCAGTTTTTGGCAACTGATCAAAAAATAATTTTTTTACATCTCTATATTCTGCAAAATTTTTATGATAGTCTAGATGGTCGTGAGAAAGGTTTGTGAAAATTCCACCTTTAAAATGTAATCCCTCAGTCCTTTTTTGATGAATCCCATGAGAGCTTACCTCCATAAAACAAAATTCTACTCCAGCATCTACCATTTCTCTTAAATACCTATTAATACTTAATGAATCTGGAGTGGTATGTGTAGCATTATATTGTTTACTACCCACCATAATTTTTACTGTAGAAAGCAATCCTACTTCATAACCTGCTGCTTTAAAAAGATTATATAAAAGTGAACTTATTGTTGTCTTACCATTAGTTCCTGTAACTCCAACTAACTTTAAATTTTCTGAAGGGTTGTTGTAAAAGTTTGCTGCCATTACGGCAAGTGCACGTTGAGCATCTACTACTTGAACGTAGGTAATTCCATTTATAATGTGTTCAGGAATTTCTTCACAAATAATTGCGATAGCACCTTTGTCTGAAGCCATTTTTATGAAATCATGACCGTCACTTAATGTGCCTCGAGTTGCAACAAATACATCATCAAGCCCAACCTTTCTTGAGTCAAACTGAATATTTCGTATTGCTACAGAGGTATTACCCACTACTTTTTCTAGCGTTACTTTATATAATATGTCTTTTAATAAAATCACGATAAATTCAATACTATTTGTTGTCCCTTTTGTAAAACTTCACCAGATTTAATTGACTGACTTTTAACAGAACCGTTTCCTATTATTTTTACCTTCAATCCTAAATTCTCTAATAATGACACTGCATCCATACCAGCCATTCCAGTTACATTAGGTATTTGCTTGTATGTTTTTTGAGCTTTAGGATAATAGGTTTCAAAATCTTTTTTAACTGAAGAATCCTTTTCATTTAAATCTGCTACTTCAGCAATAATTGGAGAATCTGTAAATATTTTTTGAGCTATACGCTTAAATACAGGACCAGAAACATCTGCTCCATAATATCCTTTCTTGGTACTCGGTTTATGAATAACTACTATACAAGAATATTTAGGGTTTTCGGCCGGAAAGTATCCTGCAAATGAAGACACGTAACGTCTATTTTGCCCCCAATCTTTCATCCAATATTCGGTTTGAGCAGTACCTGTTTTTCCTGCCATAGAAAAATTAGGCGAGTACAGTGATTTTGCTGTACCTCGTTTTACTACATTTTTTAAAATTTCCTGAATTTCATTTATCGTTTCTTCAGAGCAGATTTTCGAATTTAAAATCTTAGTATCGTACACTTCCATTTTTTTATTCCAAGCACGCACCTCTTGAATAAATCTTGGTTTTACCATCACACCATTATTTGCGATAGCATTATAAAAAGTAAGGGTTTGAAGCGGTGTTAGTCTTAATCCATATCCATAAGAAATAGAAGGCAATGCATTTTTACTCCAATTTTTATGACCAGGTTCTGGAATAAAAGGAACTCCCTCTCCTTTTATAGCTACTCCTGTTTTTTCTGTAAGATGCCAGCTCTTAAAACGGTCTATTAATTTATTTGGATTTTTAGCATAATTATCATCAATTATTGTAGCTAACCCAATATTTGATGAAACTTCAAGCGTTTTTGCAGCAGAGATTTTTCCGTAGCCACCCCTGTGAGAGTCCTCTATTCTTTTTCCGTAGAAAGCTTTTACACCTGCTTTTGTATCTATTACAGTAGCAGTATCTATAACATTATCTTCTAGCGCCGCCATTAAAGCCATTACTTTAAATGTAGAGCCAGGCTCATGAGACTCTCCTATGGCATAATTTAATTTTTCGTAATACGTACCATCGCTTGTCCTACCTAAATTAGAGACAGCTTTAATTTCTCCTGTCGCTACTTCCATAACAATTACGGTTCCATGCTCTGCTTCGTAATACTCTAACTGTTTTAATAATGCATGGTGAGCAATATCTTGGATATTTACATTTATAGTAGAAACTATATCGTATCCATCTTCTGGTTCAACTTCATTATCATCATAGACAGGTTTCCATTGACCCTTAGCAATTTTTTGCTTTAAACGATGTCCTTCCTTTCCTTTTAATAACTCATTAAAAGCGCCTTCTAATCCTACTGCATAATACCCAGGTCGATCAAAAGCCTCATTTCCAACTGTCCTTTGAGCGATATTTCCTATTGGATGTTCGCGAACTGTACGCTGTGAAACAATAATTCCTCCTTTATATGGTCCTAGTTTAAAAAGAGGCATATTTTTCACTTTTATATAATCTGAATACCCCAAATTTTTAGCGACTAACATGTAACGGTTTTTGTTAGCCCTAGCTTTTCTGAAAATATTTTGATAGTAAGAATCGGGCTTACCAAATAGTTTACTCAACTCTTTAGAGAGCGGAACTAAATTGGTATTAAAATTTTCTAATGATACTGTCACCGCATCAAACCTTATATCATATTTAGGAACTGAAGTTGCCAAAAGACTTCCATCGTCTGAATAAACATTTCCTCTATTGGCTGGTATAGTAAAGTTCTTAGTAGTATTCTTTAAGGCAAGTTCACGATATTTATCCCCTTCAATGAATTGAATATCTATAAGCTTAACAGCAATGAGTATCGCGAAGATGAACATACATCCGGCGATAAAATATAAGCGGTTTAATATGTTCTTTTCGTTTTGAGGCACCGCGCTACTTTTTTGTTACAATTTTTATTTTTTTTGGTGGCGTTTCCGAAGGCTGTAATCCTCGACCCACCATGGCTTTAGTAATTCTACTTTCCATTTTTATCTCCATCAGCTTTATTCTTACATCTGCATATTCGCTTTTCAACTCTTTAACATCGTTGTTAAGCTGTGCAATGCGATGTACTTTTCTATCTGCTGTATGAGAACTTGCAATCATTACGAGCGCTAAGGCTGATAGAAAAATGATAAAACGCCAGTTTTTAAGTGCGTCATCATTCACTAAAAATTTTCCTTTTACTATATCGTAAAAATTGTTTTTCATTATAGTTTTTTTGCAATACGAAGCTTTGCGCTTCTTGCTCTATTATTTTCTTTTATTTCTTTTTCTGAAGGAATTATAAATTTTCCTACTGGTTTCATGGGCACTTCAACTCTACCAAAAACATCTTTTTCGGGCTCACCTTCAAAAAGGCCATTACGCATAAATCGTTTTACCAATCTATCTTCTAATGAGTGATATGAAATTAAACTAAGTCTTCCTCCAGGTTTAAGTATCTCGAGTGATTGGATTAAAAAATCTTTTAACGCATCCAATTCTTGATTTACTTCAATTCGTATTGCTTGATATATCTGTGCAAGTATTTTATTTTCTTTATGCTGTGGAAGAAATCTACTTAATGCCTTTTTTAATTGTTCACTTGATTTTATCGCTCCTTCTTTTCTTGACTCTACAATTACTCTAGCCATACCAGAGGCTTGTCGCAACTCACCATATTGAGAAAGAACATTTCGCAATTGATTTTCTTCGTATTTATTAACAACATCAAATGCCGAAAACGCATCATTTTGATTCATTCGCATATCTAGGTCAGCTTCAAAACGAGTTGAAAAACCTCGTTCAGCAACATCAAATTGATGAGACGAAACTCCAAAATCACCTAAGATCCCATCAACTTCTTTTACATTATGAAATCTTAAAAAGCGCTTAAGAAATCTAAAATTTTCATTTATTAATAAAAATCTTGGGTCGTCGATAACATTCTTAAGCGCATCTTTATCTTGGTCAAAAGCAAATAACTTTCCTTTAGGACCTAGTCTTTTTAAAATCTCTTTGGAATGTCCACCACCACCAAAAGTCACATCCACATACACCCCATCTGGACGTATATTTAGACCATCTACAGTCTCAGTTAATAAAACCGGATTATGATATTCCATTTGTGTCACTAGCATCTCCCATTACATCTTCGGCCAAATCTGCAAAATCATTGGCAGCGTCATTAATGGCTTGTTCGTATTTATCTTTATCCCAAATCTCTACAATGTTTATAGCAGAAGAGATTACAATTTCTTTATCTATTCCAGCAAAAGACAATAGGTCTTTTGGTATCAATAATCGTCCGGTAGCATCCAATTCTACAGTTTTAACCCCAGCAGTAAAACGACGAATAAAATCGTTGTTTTTGCGATTAAAGCGATTGAGTTGTCCCATCTTTTGCATCAATGAATTCCACTCTTCCATAGGGTACAATTCTAGACACGACTGAAAAACTGCTCGTTTAATCACGAAGCCCTCAGTCATTACAGGAGTAAGCTGTTTTTTTAAAGGAGAAGGCACCATGACCCTTCCTTTTACATCTGCTTTGCACTCGTATGTACCTATTAAATTGAGCATTAGATAGTTCCTTTTTAGGAATTATAGTTTCAAATATATATAACTTTTACCACTTTTTACCACTTTTTACCACATTGTTGATAAGTTTTACCACCCAAACATCATTGAACTTAAAAAAATTAAAATTTTACCAAATTCCAGTTGTAAATTTTATAGGTAGTGTTTCATTAAAAAAAGTGTACTTTTGCTTTTGTTAATTTCATTAACCATAATGGCAAACCAACTAAAAAAAGAAGGAAAATTTTCATACTTAGAAGTGGGTGAAGGCACCCCAATAATAATACTTCATGGCCTAATGGGCGGTTTGAGTAATTTTGATGGTGTTTCAGATTTTTTTCCTGAAAAAGGCTATAAAGTTCTTATCCCAATGTTGCCTATTTATGACATGCCTATCTTAAAAACTAATGTAAAAAACTTTGCTAAATACGTAGCAGAATTTATTAACTATAAGGGGTATAATGAAGTTATTTTATTAGGCAATTCATTGGGAGGACATATTGGTTTACTTTTTACAAAATTATATCCAAACAAAGTAAAGGCACTTATAATTACAGGTAGTTCTGGTTTATACGAGAGCGCTATGGGAGAAAGTTATCCAAAGCGTGGTGATCGTGATTATATTCAAAAGAAAGCCGAAAATGTTTTTTATGATCCTGCAATTGCCACCAAAGAAATTGTAGACGAAGTTTATGCTACTGTTAACGATCGTAATAAGTTAATTAGAACTTTAGCAATTGCAAAAAGCGCAATTCGTCATAACATGGCAAAAGATCTGCCAAAAATGAACACTCCTACTTGTATTATTTGGGGTAAAAATGATAATGTAACACCACCAGAAGTTGCAACAGAATTTCACGAATTACTACCAGACTCAGATTTATATTGGATAGACAAATGTGGTCATGCAGCTATGATGGAACATCCTAATGAATTCAACGAACTACTTAATAATTGGCTGGAAAAAAGAAATTTTTAATCCCTTAGTATGTTAATTAAATCGGCCGAATTTGTAATGAGCAATAGTGATGTTGCTAAATGTCCTAAAGACAGACTTCCAGAGTATGCATTTATTGGTCGATCTAACGTTGGTAAATCTTCCCTTATTAATATGTTGATGCAACGAAAAAATCTTGCAAAAACAAGTGGAAGACCAGGAAAGACACAATTAATAAATCATTTTTTAATTAACAAAAACTGGTATCTAGTAGATTTACCTGGATATGGTTATGCTAGGGTTTCAAAAAGCTCTAAAAAGGTTTTTCAAAAATTTATCACTAATTATTTTGAGAAAAGAGAACAAATGGTCTTGGCATTTGTCTTGATTGACTGTCGTCATGAACCTCAACCTGTAGATATGGAATTTATGCAGTGGATGGGCGAAAAACAAGTTCCTTTTTCTATTGTTTTCACAAAAGCAGATAAATTAAAGCCTAACGCTTTAAAAAGAAATGTAGCTACTTATCAAGAAAAAATGCTTGAAACTTGGGAGGAAATGCCCAATTATTTTATTACTTCATCAACTAGCTATGAAGGTCGTGATGAGCTGCTTGCTTATATAAATTCTATTAATGACGAATTGAACGCTGAGTAATTTCTGAGATTAATGATTGTGTATTTTTAATTTTTTTTAATTCTTCGGAAGAAATAAAAACTTCCAACTCCTCATTATTTTTTGAAAGTATTATTGGAAAACTATATGTTGCTAACCATTTGGATTTAAATTCTTTTAAAAATTCATCCTTATGATAAAATTCCATTTTTAGATTACTCTTTTGTTTAAAAGATTTCCAATTCCTATCTTCAGAAAAAGTAGGAAAAGTGAGTGCACACAAATTACATTTATAAGTTGTAGGGTTAACAAATTTATGCACACTATCAATTAATGCATTTAATGTTCCAGAATTTGCATTATAGACAAATATGAGGTTCATTTATTTTTTTTTCAATTCTAATTTTTCTGCAAAATAATCGCAAAAATCACGCATTGTAGCACTCATTTTATCATCGTTTGTTGCTCGCTCAAAAGTGTCTGCCATAGCGCTTAATGTTTGATGAAAGAAAATTTTCATGTCATCCACAGGCATATCTTTTGTCCAAAGATCTATACGCAAAGACTCTTTTGCTTTATGATCCCAAACAGACAATAAAACCGCTTTAGTAGCTTCATTTTTAACACCACCATCTTCTGCAGACCAAAACATTTTTTCTGGAATTTTATTCTCATCTAATGAGACTTTTACTTTTATTTCAGATTCTAATTGATTCGACATAATTTATTCTCCTTATTTATAATTTTTTTATTTCTTTTTAGGCTTATATTTTGATGCTTCGTATAACTTCTCTACATCAATCTGCATTAATTCTTTTATACTTATATCGTTATTTTCCATATAAGATCTAACAATTTGCCAACCAATATATCTACCAGTCATTCCGGGAGATTCATTGTCAATTTCCAAGAAAAATTTTGAAAAAGGAGCTGGGTTTACAAATCGCGCAGGAAGCCTTGGGTCTGTACTATATAACAATTCGTTTTCAATAAAATAGCGCCACATTTCTGTTTCGTTTTCTTTAACCCATTCTAATTGTTCTTTTGTATAGCCTATTTTTTCTTCATCTGGAGTATTAGGCAACCACAGGTCTTTTAAGTATAATTCTTTTCCGAAGAAAACCATTTGCGCTAATAATGTACGTTTACGCGGTATTGCTATAAGTTGTTTCGCGTAAGCAGTAGCAACATCTGGAGCTATATGAGATTCGTTTAAATTTTCTGTAATATATTTTGGGATGCCTTCATAAAAAAAGTGATCGCTACCTAGATAGGTATCCAAAGAAAGAACCATTAACGTGTCTGATATTATTACTGGATTGTTGTAATCAACATCAGATGTGGTCGTAACAATTGTTGGCGATTTAAACTCTGGAAAATAATATTTTATATGCTGAAAAAGTGGATATAGTTTGTCTTCAAGATTATCTTCATTAGGAAACTTCTTAGCTACCTCAAAATTTAATTGCTGTTGTAAAGTGTCATTAATTTTATCTAACCAAATACTATCGTGAAATTGTTTTGGAAAGAATATTGAAAACTTTTTCTTTATTTCAGGAAGTGATTCTGGAGTTGTAGCTGCAAATTCTTTATCAAATCTTACAATGTTTACCTCAACTGGTATTTTTTCTATTTCTTTTTCAACCTTACTATTAGAGTTACAACTTAATATTAAAAAGGAAAGAAGTATTATAAAATAATATTGCATAATGAAGTTATTTGGCAAGTGTTTAACGCTGCTATATTTTTTAAATTTTAAAATTGAGTTACTTTTGTTTTGCAAAGGTATTATTATAAAAGCATAAAAACTCATAAAATGCAAACCGAAAAAGTTGTTGATTATATTGTAAAGTGGTTAAAAGAATATGCTACAAAAGCAAAAATGGAAGGTTTTGTTATTGGTGTAAGTGGCGGTATAGATTCTGCTGTTACATCTACACTTTGCGCTAAAACAGGCTTAAGAACTCTTTGTGTAGAAATGCCTATACATCAAGCTCAAAGTCAAGTATCTCGAGCTCAAGAACATATAAAACAACTTAAAGAACAATTTGCAAATGTCACAGATGTAAGGGTGGACTTAACTCCTGTTTTTGAAAGTTTTAAAACACAGGCTCCTTTTAATAATGACGATACTTTTTTAGATTTATCTTTAGCAAATACACGGGCACGTTTACGAATGACAACCCTTTATTATTTTGCTGGATTACATAAATATTTGGTGGCTGGAACAGGAAATAAAGTTGAAGATTTTGGAGTAGGTTTCTACACAAAATATGGTGATGGAGGTGTAGATTTAAGTCCAATTGCAGATTTAATGAAAAGTGAAGTTTATAAAATTGCAGACGTTTTAAATGTTCCTGTTTCAATAAAAAAGGCAGCTCCAACAGATGGATTATTTGGAGATAGTAGAACAGACGAAGATCAAATTGGTGCCAGTTACGATGAATTGGAATGGGCTATGAAAATGGTTTCCCAAAACAAGAAAAAAGAGGACTTTAAAGGACGTGAAAAAACAGTATTTGAAATTTACACAAGGCTCAATAATGCAAATCAACATAAAATGAAGCCAATCCCCGTGTGCGAAATACCTCCTCATTTAATGAATTAGTCGATTTTAACGAGTTTTCGTGACTTTCAACGAAAAGAAATCGCACACTTTCAACTTTTTTTTAGTTTTGATTTGTAGTATTTATATTACAAAAAACCTCACACTTATTTCATTTGATTGTTTTAAGTGATTTCGACTCGAAAAAAACTAATAAATGAAGACAATTTTTATAGCAGATCATCATCCAGTTACCCGAAAAGGGATAGCCTGTATGTTGAAGAAGAATACTAACTTTAGCATAATTGGAAAGGCAAACAATGGGAATGAGCTTTATAAGAATCTACGCGAAGAAACTCCAGACATTTTAATAATGGAAATTGATACTCCTCAAATTAATGGAATCAATGCGCTACGGAGTATTAAAACAGAATTTCCTAAAATGAGAGTATTAATTTTTTCTACTCATCCTGAAGAAATATATGCTTTGCGATCAATAAAATCTGGAGCGGCTGGATATGTTCCAAAAACGGCTTCAACAAAATTATTTTTAAAAGCATTAAAACAAATAGCCAAAGGTGGTATTTTCTTAAATGAAGAGCTAACCTCTACTTTTACAAGTCGTAACGTTGGTGAAAGCAATGCAATAAGCAGATATAAAAAATTATCGTCTAGAGAGATTGAAGTTTTAAATTTACTTTCTAGCGGAAAGCGCAATAAGGATATTGCTAATGCTTTAAATATTAATGAAAAAACAGTAAGTACTTACAAAACAAGATTACTTAAAAAATTAAAGGTAGATAATCTGGCAGATTTAATACATCAATCCAGAATGTTTCAGTTTGGGTAATTATAAAACCCTATTTAATTTTTCTGAAAGAACTTTTTTAAGTGTTATATAGTCTACAATATCTTGTAGACTATTTTCTTTTTGGGAATCATCTTGCGTTTTAATTTCTTGAGATAATTCGTTTATTTTTTCTCCTACTAAGTGTCTACGTAAGTTTAAAATAGTCTCACTCACTACCTGTGAAATAGTGTGCTTTTTTTCTTTTACATAAATTTCTTTTCCTTCCCAATTGTGAAGCCTATATTTCTCTTCATCCATTAAGATATCTGTAATTGCAGAAGCCTTTTGATGTTCCAACTCATTTACAAATGTATCTAGTTTAAAATCCTGCTCTTGATTAAGCTTATTTATAATTTCAAAATATAAAACTTTAAAATCTTCGTTTGCAAACTCTATTTCATCGTCTTGTAAATCAAGATACACTTTTTCAAAAACCTTAGCCTTAATAATTTCGGGCTTAAAACCAATTTCACCTTTATCGTTTGTTTCTAAAATAAGATCTTCAAACTCTTCTTCTAAATTTCCATAAAGTAATAAAAGCTCTATAATTTTTCTTTCTAATTCATAAAGGGTATCTACCTTGTTGACGGTTTTCTTTTCAGAAGGAATAACATCAAAAGCTTGAGTTGTAGTTTTATTTTTTTGAGCAGATTCTTTTTTATCTTTCTGAAGAATTTGCGCAAGTGTATTAAAAAGCACCTCTTCACTAATATCCATAATTCGTGAACACTCTTTAATATAGATTTCACGTTTTATAACATCTGGAATTTTAGATATACTCACTACCATATCTCTAATGGTATCTGCTTTTTTTACAGGATCACTTTTAGCTTCTATAGCTAATAGAGATGCTTTGAAGCTTATAAAATCTTGAGCGTTTTCTTCTAAAAATAATGTAAGCTCTTCTAATGTATTATTTTTGGCAAAGCTGTCTGGGTCTTCTCCTTCAGGAAATGTGCAAATTTTCACATTCATTCCTTGCTCTAATATAAGATCTACTCCGCGTAGAGAAGCTCTCAATCCTGCTGCATCACCATCAAAAAGAACTGTAATGTTTTTTGTAAGCCTATTAACAAGACGTATTTGCTCTGGTGTTAAAGCAGTTCCAGAAGAAGAAACTACATTATGTATTCCTCTTTGATAAAACTGAATTACATCTGTATATCCCTCAACCAAATAGCAATTGTCTTCTTTGGCAATGCTTTGTTTTGCATTATAAATACCATACAAAACTTTACTTTTATGGTATATATCACTCTCGGGAGAATTAAGGTATTTTGCCGCTTTTTTATCACTCGTTAATATTCTTCCTCCAAAGCCAAGAGTTCGACCACTCATACTTAAGATTGGAAATATTACGCGACCTTTAAACCGGTCAAATTGTTTTTCTTCTTTAACAATAGTTAAACCAGTTTTTTCTAAAAATTCAAGTTTATATCCCTTTTTAATTGCAGTATTTGTGAAAGCATCCCATTCGTCTAAAGAATAGCCCAGTTCGAAAGTTTTTATAGTTTCGTCTGTAAACCCACGCTCTTTGAAATAAGATAACCCTATTGCCTTACCTTGTTCTGTTTTAAGTAATGTATTATGAAAATAATTTTTCGCAAAATCACTTACTAGATATAGACTTTCCCTCTCATTGGCTTGTTCTTTATCTTCACTGCTTTGCTCGGTTTCTTCAATTTCAATACCGTATTTTTTAGCTAAATATTTAATAGCTTCTGGGTAGCTAAAATGTTCATGTTCCATTAAAAATGCAACAACATTCCCCCCTTTTCCGCTAGAAAAATCTTTCCAGATTTGTTTTACAGGAGAAACCATAAAACTTGGTGAACGCTCATCTGTAAAAGGACTTAATCCTTTAAAATTACTTCCAGATTTTTTTAACTGAACAAAATCACCAATAACCTCCTCTACACGGGCGGTTTCAAATACATTATCGATGGTAGTTCTTGCTATCAATTAAACTGAAAATAGAGTTAGTAAAAATACTATTATTTTACTCTTAAGATAAAAAAAAGGCTTCAATTATGAAGCCTTTTTAGTTATGAAACAATAATTAAATGTGTATCTTTTAACTGTTAATCCACATCAAATCGCAACCCTAACGAAACATTGCGCTGCTCTACAGGATTATCTTTAAAAATAGTATTAAGATCATATTTTGCGTAAAGTGCAGCTCCCCTCCAACCTATATACGCACTAAATCCATAAATAAAAGTGTTTGTATTGTAATCTGCCTTTAACTTTTGCTTTATATCTTCTCCATCTTCATTAAATTTTAATTTTTGACGAGAACCAAGATTTATTCCTGCATATCCACCAAGACCAACTTTTATTTTATTATGTGTAGAATATCTAAAGTAATCCTCTTTTTCTATCTTTTTTGAAGGTCCAAATTCAAAGTGGATAGGTATTACTAGATTATCCATTCTAAACTTCGATTTATCTAATTCTAAAGGATATTCTTGTAATTCTGTCTGAGACCCTGTATCTACAAAATATTGATTATCTTCTGGCTTTAAACCATTAAATTGAAATGAAACACCATATTTAATTCGCACCCAATTATTATCTTTAAATACTCTTGTTTTCCAGGCCCAACCTATTTCTGCAAAACGACTTCCTCCAATTTTGTATGGAGAATCTTCTAAAGATTGTCCTTTTATTATTACATTATTTAAACCCGCAGCAAATACAATGTCTGATGTTGTTCTACGATCATATTTTATGGGTTTATCCTTTTTTCCTATATATATTGGAAAGTTATTTTTATCGCCAGAACTTCCTATAGTAATCACAATACCATCATCTTCATCATCTTCACTTATATCATTATTTCTTTCTAATAGAGCAATTTTATTATCAATAATTGCTAATCTATTTTCGATATTTAATGCGTGTTTTTCTGCTGCATCATTTTTAAGCTTTTCTGCATCTTCAGCTGTAATTTGATTATTTTCTAAACGGTTATTAATAATTTCAACTTCCTTCTTAAGTGCTTCCTTCTCTTCGTTAACTACACGCTCTCGAGTATTGTTTAAGACCTCAATTTGATTGTTAACAGGTGTTTCTTGTGCGTAACTATTAGTCAAAGCTAACGCCCACATCGTCAAAGCGATGCTATAGATAATTAATTTCATAATACTTGATTTTTTTACTGTCCGTTAAGACATGATTGATGATAATTTATTCTTTTAAGGTAAAATTTTAATTATTTCGCTCCACAACAGCGGTTCTTATTATTTGGAAGCCGTCTCCTAAAGCTTCGAAGACTTTATCCCTAAAACTACGTTCCAATTCCATTTCTACATCATTAAGTAATGCTGCAGCATCTACTTTATAACCAGAAAGGATTCTTTCCGTTTTAATTTCACGTTGCGCATTGGCCATTAACGCATCGATTTCTTTTTCGGTAATTGTAGTGTTATTATTTTTTAGTTCTTGAACTTTTGCAACAACTTCATCCACTTTTGTATTAAAGAGAAATTCTTCTTTAGAAAATTGAACTTTTTCTGGAATTAACTTTTTTTCAATTTCTTCCCCTTTATTAATTTTAACTGCAATTGCTTCTTCTTGATTGTTAACTGGTTGTTTTGTAATTGATGTCTTATATTTTGAATTTTGAATATTAACCTTTGGAAGTATATTTTCTTTTATTTTTTCTTCGGAAGCTATCTGCTCTTTTTCAATTTCTTGAGGAATTACTTGCTTAAAACTATCTTCAGAGTCTTGTTTAATATTCTCTTTTTCAGAAACATTTTCTTTTACAACCAATTGTTCATTACTGTCTTTACTTTTATTTTCATTTAAAAATACAGAAGCAATTATTAATATCCCTACTATACTTGCTGCAATACTATACCAATAGATATTTACAACTTTATTTTTCTTATTAAGGTTTGAGTCCAATTTTGCATTTAGCTTATTCCAAGCATCTGCAGAAGGCTCTAACTCACGCTCCTGAAGCTTTTCCCTAATATTTTCTTCAAATTTAATGGGTGCCATAACTTACTTTATTTTCTTTATTAACCATAGACTGTAGCATCTTCCTAGCTTTAAATAATTGAGATTTTGAAGTACTCTCACTAATTTGCAATAACTCTGCAATCTCACTATGTTTATAGCCTTCTACTGCGTACAATACAAATACCGTTTTATAACCATTGGGTAGAGAATCTATCATTGTTTGTATCTCTTTTACCTCTAACTCACTTTCTATATAAGCTACATGGTCTATTGAGTTTTCTATCTCTTTATCTTCATTAAACAAAAGCTTTTTATCTTTTCTAAGCTGTGTAATAGATTCATTGACCATAATACGTCTTATCCAACCCTCAAAACTACCTTGTGATTTATAATCTTTTAAATGTGTAAAGACTTTTAAAAACCCCGTAAGCATAACCTCTTCGGCTATATCATTGTTTTTTAAATACTGTCTGCAAATACTTAACATTTTAGGAGAGAAAAGCTCAAACATTTGTTGTTGTGCTTTGCGGTTCCCATTACTTGCTTTTGCAATGAGTGAAGTATAATTTTTATGTAATGATATAATTTTCAAAATATGCTTCGCTATTAAACGCTTCTATTTATAAAGACGTAAACTTTTATAAAATAGTTGCCTGAAGATAAAATAAATTTAAAATTTATTTTTTTCTATCAATTACATAATTGACCATTAACTCTAAGGAGTCTTTATAAGGTGAGTCTGGATAACTTTGAAGTAGTGTAAGTGCCTTTTGCTGATAGTCTTTCATTTTTACAACGGCATATTCTAATCCTCCATTATCTTTTACAAAATCGATGACTTCTTTTACTCTTGCTTTATCTCTATTATGATTTTTAACAGAATTAATTAACCAGCTTTTCTCTTTAGGGGAAGAATTATTTAAGGTATATATTAAAGGCAAAGTCATTTTTTGTTCTTTAATATCTATTCCAGTAGGCTTTCCTATTTTTTCTTCACCATAATCAAATAAGTCATCTTTAATTTGAAAAGCAATACCTATTAGTTCTCCAAATTTTCTCATTGTCTCTACTTGATCTTTAGAAGCGTTTACAGATTGTGCCCCCATTGCACAACAAGCGGCAATCAACGTAGCGGTTTTTTGACGTATAATTTCAAAATAAATTTCCTCGGTAATATCTAAACTTCTAGCTTTTTCAATTTGAAGTAATTCTCCTTCACTCATCTCACGTACTGCAACCGAAATAATTTTCAGTAAATCAAAATCATCATTATCTATTGAAAGAAGCAAACCTTTTGAGAGTAAGTAATCTCCAACTAATACAGCGATTTTATTTTTCCAAAGTGCATTAATAGAAAAGAAACCTCTTCTACGATTACTATCATCTACTACATCATCGTGAACTAAAGTTGCCGTATGAATTAACTCTATTACAGAAGCTCCTCTATAGGTGCGATCATTAATCTCTCCATTATTGTTCATTTTTGCTATTAAAAAAACAAACATAGGTCGCATTTGTTTCCCTTTTCTGTTTACAACGTAATGGGTAATACGATTGAGAAGCGAAACCTTTGAAGACATAGAGACTAAAAACTTTTTTTCAAAAAGTTCCATCTCATACTCTATAGGTAGTTTTATTTGAGAGACTATCTTCATTTAAACATCAAAGATAGTTAAATTGAGCATTCATTTTTATTGCTTATTTGCTAATTGACCACAAGCAGCATCAATATCTTTTCCTCGACTTCTTCTAACGGTAACTGAAATTCTATTTTTTTCTAATGCGTTTATATATTCATTAATAGCAGCATCTGGCGCTTGTTGAAAATCCCCATCGTCTATAGGGTTGTATTCAATTATATTTACTTTACAAGGGACATACTTACAAAATTGAACTAAGGCATCTATAGAAGCCTTACTATCATTTATACCCTTCCAAACTACATACTCATATGTAATTTTGCGTTTGGTTTTTTCATACCAATATTCTAAAGCTTCTTTAAGATCTACCAATGTAAAACTTTTAGCAAAGGGCATTATTTGTTCTCTTATTTCTTGAATAGCAGAATGAAGAGAAACAGCAAGGTGAAATTTCACCTCATCATCTGCCAACTTTTTTATCATTTTAGGCACTCCAGATGTAGAAACAGTTATTCGTTTAGGAGACATCCCTAAGCCCTCATCTGATGTGATTTTTTCAATAGATTCTAAAACGTTTTTATAATTCATAAGTGGTTCACCCATTCCCATAAAAACAATATTAGAAAGTGGTCTGTCATGATAGAGCCTACTCTCTTTATCTATTGCAACCACTTGATCGTAAATCTCATCGGGGTTTAAATTTCTCATTCTTTTTAAACGAGCTGTAGCACAAAATTTACAATCTAAGCTACATCCTACTTGAGATGAAACACAGGCTGTAGTTCTTGATTTGGTAGGAATTAAAACTGACTCTACTATAAGTCCATCATGGAGTTTTACAGCATTTTTTACAGTACCATCACTACTTTTTTGTAAACTATCGACTTCAATATGATTGATCACAAAATTTTCTTCAAGATGTGTGCGAGTCTCTTTTGAAATATTGGTCATATCTTCAAAGCTATGAATCCCTTTACTCCATAACCATTCATACACTTGATTACCCCTAAAAGGTTTATCACCTATACTCTCGAAGAAGGCTCGTAAGTCATTTTTTGATAATGATCGTATATCTTTTTTTTCTGAAATCATAATGCTGCAAAAATACCATATTTACTTTGCAAAATATAGTAGAAAACCTCTTTCCTACTAAATTATAGAAAAGAGGTTTTTAAATTGAGTTATCCTAAAAAATTATCTATTAATAATAACCTTTTTAGTTATTTGGGAGTTTGTGTTTTCATCTTGTAAATAAAGAAAATAAACTCCTTCAGATAGATTTTCGATATTTAAAGTATTCATTGTATTTGATAAAGAACCAGACATTAACTGTTGTCCAGCAATATTATAAAAAACAAAATTTAAATTTGGGTATCTACTGTTAATAACAGTAATTATTGTGGAAGCTGGATTTGGGTATATGTCTAATGTTCCTGCAATTTGATTTTCTGGAATACCTAATATATTTTGAACAGTACCAATTGTTGATTGACCAGTATTTAATGGGTCTAACCAATCTTTAAGTCTAGTTTCTGGAGTAGTTCCTGAGTCCCACGAAACTCCAAATCTACCATAAATATCATATCCTTTATTATTTACTAATCCATTACAAAAAGATTCTCCTGCATATAATTGTCCTATTATTCTTCCTTCTTGATCAAAAAGAGGAGAACCAGATGAACCGCTTTCGGTAGTTCCTATTTCCCATCCATCACCTGTACCAACAGAACCTCCACCTATTAACCAAACTTGAGTTTCATTTGCATCTTCTTTTACAGCTCCAGTATTATCACGACACACTTTCATTATATCGCCGTTAGGGTGGTGAATTCCTACTTCAAATTCTGGTAAATCATCAGAATTGTCCCATCCTGCAAAAGAAATATCCCATGATTCTGGAACATCATTATATAATTCTACTAAAGCAAAATCACTTTGTTGATTATTTGCTCGTAAAGCTGCCCCACTCATTGTAAAATTACTTTGTAAATCTGCACTGTCTTCTCCAGTTCCACAAACTGGATTTGGGCTCATCCAATTAAACCTTACAGACCAGAAAGAAGGGTCGCTATTTTCTAAACAATGATTGGCAGTTAAAAGATAAGGTGTTTTATCACCCGATGTATTATTTAATAATGACGCAGAACATAAATACCCATTTCCTAAAGTAAGTAATGCAACTGCTTTTTTAACTATATTCTTTTTAGAATCAAAATCCTCACCAAGCGGACAATTAATATCATAATTACAATCACCAGAATCATTTAAACCTCTTATTTGATCTGCAAGTTGATTTACCTTACCCATTCTGTATCCATGTATCACACTCCCAATTATTAAATTTACCTGTTCAACAACATTGGAAGGCTCATAATACTCTACCCATATTAAGTCACCCGTAACAAACCAAGAGCCTAATAAATTGTTTGGTCTATTTTGTTGATTAGAATACGCTCTAGAAACCTCTGTACGATCTTCATTATATAAGTGAAGCATTCCACCTTCTGGTAAGTAAAAATTATTAAAATTAACACTAAGATTTAATGCTCTAGGAGATTTTATAGCAATTCTCCATATTCTATCTCCATTTGATAATGTACTCCAAACTCCATCCTCATTAACGTTTAACAATACATCTCTTGTAACACCATACCGCCAAGGTAAAGTCTTATCCAAATCGTTTATACTGTCTTCTATTATTAAATTTTGAAGATTTATAGGGGGAAGTTCTACCGGTGCAATTCTTTCGTTAAGATTTAAACCCCAACTAACAGGAAATATCTCTTCTCTATCCTGTGAGTATGAAGTTAGAAGGAAAAAACAGAATAAAGAAAAAAGTAATGTTTTTTTCACTTAGACAATCTTAGTTAGTTATTAATCAATCATACTAAAATACCATTTTATTTTGATATTTGATAACCAAATCGTTACAAAACAAAAAATCCCGATAAAGCATCGGGATTTTTAAAGTTATGTGTTATTAATTATATAATCAACATTGCATCACCATAGGTGTAAAAGCGATATTTTTCTTTTATTGCTTCGGCATAAGCTTCTTTAATAAAGTCATGACCTGCGAATGCAGAAACCATCATTAATAATGTTGATTTTGGTGTATGAAAATTTGTAATCATTGCATTTGCAATACTAAAATCATAAGGAGGGAAAATAAATTTATTTGTCCAACCTGAGTATGCATTTAATCTGTGATTTGATGATACAGAACTTTCTAAAGCTCTCATAGCTGTTGTACCAACTGCACATACACGCCTTTTATTTTGAATACCTGTGTTTATAATTTTTGCAGCAGTTTCATCAATACTCATTTCTTCAGAATCCATCTTGTGCTTTGAAAGATCTTCTACCTCAACTGGGCTAAAAGTACCTAAACCAACATGCAATGTTACTTCAGCAAAATCTACTCCTTTAATTTCAAGACGTTTTAATAAATGTTTTGAAAAGTGTAATCCAGCAGTTGGAGCAGCTACAGCACCTTCATTTTTTGCAAAAATAGTTTGGTAACGCTCAGCATCTTCTGGTTCTACCTCTCTCTTAATATACTTTGGAAGTGGTGTTTCACCTAGTTCGGTTAACTTATTTCTGAATTCTTCATAAGAACCATCAAATAAGAAACGAAGTGTTCTACCTCTAGAAGTTGTATTGTCAATTACTTCGGCTACTAAAGATTCATCATCTCCAAAATATAATTTATTACCAATTCTAATTTTACGTGCCGGATCTACTAATACATCCCACAAACGTGTTTCAGAATTTAATTCTCTTAACAAAAACACTTCAATACGTGCTCCTGTTTTTTCTTTATTACCAAATAATCGGGCAGGAAAAACTTTTGTATTGTTAAGTACTAAAACATCATCTTCATTAAAATAATCTATTAAATCCTTAAACATTTTATGTTCGATAGTTTTCTCCTTACGGTTTAAGACCATTAAACGAGATTCATCCCTGTTATCTGCAGGGTATTCTGCTAATAGTTCCTCCGGAAGGTTAAAGCTAAAATTAGAAAGTTTCATTCCCATAGTGCGTGTAGTTTTATCTTAAAAAAGGTGCAAATATACAACCTCAATATAGGCGTTGTCAAGTAAATAGTGATTTATTATTGGAAATCACATAATATACCTGCTTTTTGGATGTCTGCCCAATAGGTAGGGAAAGATTTTGTTACTACCATTGCGTCGTTTATAACAATTGGAAACCTTACAGATAATGGAGCAAAAGCCATTGCCATTCTATGATCTTGATAGGTATCTATAAGTATATTTGTTTTTATTTCTTGTGCAGCCAATAGTTCTAGCGAATCTTCTGTTATTGTTACTGAAGCTCCAAGTTTTTCTAATTCGGTTTTTAAAGCTAAAAGTCTATCTGTCTCTTTAATCTTTAAGGTGTGTAATCCTGTAAGTTTACAACCTATGCCTAGTCCAAAACACGTAACAGCTATTGTTTGAGCTAGATCTGGAGTATCTATTAAATGAAATAAAATAGTATTTGGCAGTTCTTTATTACTTTTTGAAATTGTAATAGAATTCTCAGTATTGTTAAAAGTGGTATTAACTCCTAATGCTTCATAAAGATTTTTTACTGTAGCATCACCTTGTAAACTTTTTTCAGAATAACTATTAAGTGTAATTGACGCTTTTCTTGAAAGTGCCACAACACTATAAAAATAGGATGCTGAACTCCAATCTGATTCAACTAAGACTAATACATTATTAAGTTTTGGAGTAGGTGCAATTTTTATAATATCATTTTTAAAACTGCTTTCAATACCAATGTTAGTAAGCAGAGATAGTGTCATTTTAATATAGGGGATCGAGGTTACTTCACCTTTTAAATAAATTGTCAAACCATTAGTAAGAGAACCTCCTACTAACATTAAAGCAGAAATATATTGACTGCTAACATTTGCTTTTATAGAAACTTCACTTTTTGCAAGTTTTTTTCCTCTAATTTTTAATGGGGGAAAGCCTTCATTTTTAAGGTAGGTAATATCTGCACCCAAATCTCTTAAAGCATCGACCAAAATCTTTATAGGTCGCTCTTTCATTCTATTACTTCCGGTTAGAATAATATCTGTATTTTCTTTTGAAGCATAATAAGCAGTTAGAAAACGCATAGCTGTGCCAGCATGGTGTATATCTACAATCCCTTTTGTCTCTTTAATACCATTTATTAATGCAAGAGTATCATCACTTTCAGAAACATTTTCGACTTTTATATTGGGATACAAACCCTGTAATAACAACAATCTATTAGATTCACTTTTGGAACCTGTAATTTGAATTGTTTCTTTTATTTCTGAAAGATTTTTGCTTTTAAGATAAGCTCTCATAATTTGAGGTCTTTATTTTTTAGTTTTGATCTAAACTTTCCGAAGCTTACAAAAAAACCATAAATAAACCCTGCTATTACTGTTCCTCCAATAAATAAAAGTGGATCTTTTTCATACAAAAAAGACATTTTAAAACCTTCTATCGCCCATTTAATTATGATAAATAATAAAACAAAAGCTAAACCTATTGAAAAAACCGATTTCCAGAAACCTTTGGTATTTAGTACTCTTTTAAACATTTTACTTTAACTTTTTGTTGCTATGGTGACGATCGTGATCTCTTTTAGTTTTAATATCTAGTTTTTTATCAAAAGCTTTTTGAAGATCAACACCAGTTTGATTTGCTAAACACAAAACTACAAAAACAACATCGGCAAGCTCCTCACCAAGATCTTTATTTTTGTCTGTTTCCTTTTCACTTTGCTCACCATATCTTCTAGCAATAATTCTAGCTACCTCTCCAACTTCTTCTGTTAATTGAGCCATGTTTGTAAGTTCGTTAAAATAACGAACTCCGTGTTCTTTAATCCATTTATCGACTGCAAGTTGAGCATTTTGAATATCCATATTTTTAGGCTTTAGACAAAACTACTTTTTCTTTTTCTTTATCGATTAAAAGTTGGTAGAATTTATTTAAAAAGCAAAAAGTTTTTTACTCTTTATTCTTCGAATCTATTATTATTGTTACGGGTCCATCATTTATAAGTGCAACATCCATCATTGCTCCAAAAGTTCCCGTTTGTATTTTCTTGCCTATTTCTTTCTCTAACTGAAGATTAAAAGCTTTATATAATGGCACTGCAATTTCGGGCCGAGCTGCCTTAATAAAAGAAGGCCTATTTCCTTTTTTTGTACTAGCATGTAAAGTAAATTGACTTACTACAATAATATCTCCTTTACTATCTAATATAGAATTATTCATTGCGCCATTTTCGTCTGAAAAAACTCTAAGCTTAGCTATTTTTCCAGTTAACCAAACAATATCTACTGCTGTGTCTTCTGCTTCAATTCCTAATAAGATTAAAAATCCTTTTTCAATTTTAGAAATAACGTTTCCGTCTACTTTAACCGAAGCTTCTTTTACACGTTGAATTACTGCTCTCATAATTTAAAAAATGGCATTGAAGATATTTAGTTTTCGTTATTATAAATATCCTTTCTAAAGTGTTCCTCTTCTCCTTCCATTATTTGAAGATAACTTTTATAACGTGACCATGCTACTTCCTCATTTTCTAATGCTTCTTTTACTGCACATTGAGGTTCTTCTAAATGTAAACAGTTATTAAATTTACAATGCTGTTTCAGTTCAAAAAACTCTGGAAAATATCCTCCCAATTCGTCTTTTTCAACTTCAACAATTCCAAACCCTTTAATTCCGGGAGTATCTATTATTTGAGCTCCAAAAGACAAATCGTACATTTCTGCAAAGGTTGTAGTATGTTGCCCTTGCATATGTTGTTCTGAAATTTTTGTTGTTTTAATGCTTAAATTTGGTTCTATAGTATTAACTAAAGTAGATTTTCCTACGCCACTGTGACCAGAAAACATACTCACTTTACCTTTCATCAACTCTTTTACTTTATCAATATTTTTTCCAGTTTTTGCTGAAATCCCAATACACTCGTACCCTATACTTCTATATAAAGCTGCCAAGTATTTTATCTCGAGTGTTTCATCTTCGTTATAGGTATCTATCTTATTAAAAAGAAGTACTGCTTTAATTTCATAAGCTTCTGCAGTCACTAAAAAACGATCTATAAAACTGGTAAATGTAGGAGGGTTATTAAGTGTTATTATTAAAAAAGCAATATCAACATTTGCAGCGATGATATGAGTTTGCTTAGAAAGATTTACAGATTTTCTTATAATGTAATTCTCTCTCTCTTCAATTTTATGAATAATTCCTACAGTTTCGTCTCCTTTAGTTTCTACTTCAAAAACAACGTGATCTCCTACAGCTATAGGATTTGTGCTTTTTATACCTCCTAATCTAAACTTACCTTTAATACGACATTCAAAAAAATCTCCTTGTTGAGATTTCACTGTATACCAACTTCCAGTAGATTTGTAGACAACACCTTTCATATTACAAAGTTGCAAAACTTTTATTCATTAAAAATCTTTTTTTGATGATTAATAGACTCTTGGTGTATTGCTTTATAAATTCTTAACATAAATTCTTCACTCAATTGATTTTCTTCACCTTCTAAAATCATTTTACCAAGAATTTCATTCCATCGCTTGTTTTGAAGTATCGCTACGTTATTTTTCTTTTTTAAGGCTCCTATAGAATCTGCAATTTTCATTCTTTTACCTAGCATTTCTACTAGCTTATTATCAATTACATCTATTTGAGTACGTAGTGTATTAAGCTCGTTATTATAAGAAACCGCCACATCATCTTCTTTTCTTATTCTTAAGTCTACCGTCATTTGGTCCAAAGCCTTTGGAGTAATTTGTTGTTTGGCATCACTCCATGCGTTATCAGGGTCATAATGAGTTTCTACCATTAAACCATCATAATTTAAATCTAATGCTGTTTGGCAGAGATCGAAAATAATATCTCTACGTCCTGCTATATGAGAAGGATCTAGAATTAAAGGTAAATCTGGAAAACGACTTTGAAGATCAATAGGTATTTGCCATTCTGGATTGTTGCGATATCTTGTTTTTTCATAAGTAGAAAACCCACGATGGATAACACCAAGGTTTTTTATACCCGCCTCATAAAAGCGCTCCACTGCTCCAAGCCATAAAGCTAAATCTGGATTTACCGGATTTTTTATTAGTACAGTTTTATTTGTACCTTTTAAAGCATCTGCAATTTCTTGAACTATAAATGGAGATACTGTAGTTCGTGCACCAATCCATAAAATATCAACATCGTGTTGCAAAGCTAAATCAACATGGTTTGCATTAGCTACCTCAGTTGTTATTAACATTCCTGTTTCTTGTTTTGCTTTTTGCAACCATTTTAACCCTAAAGCGCCAACCCCTTCAAAATTTCCTGGTCGGGTACGTGGTTTCCATATACCAGCACGTAAAACAGTAGCATCTGTATCTTTTAATTGATGTGCAATTTTAAGCACTTGTTCTTCTGTTTCTGCACTACAAGGTCCTGCAATTACTAGAGGATGATCTAACCCAAAAGCATCTAACCAAGATCTAAGATTTTTATTATTTTCCATATTTTTTTATAAAAAAAAGAGTCTCATTACGAGACTCTTTTATATACTATTTATAAAATACAACAATCCCGTTAGCTACAAGTATTATAATGTAGCCACCAATATTGAGAATTGTTGTAGTTAGTTATTGTTTTCATTGAGGCTAAAATAACTAATATATATTATTTCTCATCTTTTTTAAGTAAAATTTTACATTTGGAATTACGTTATCTGTGGTATAAAATTATGTAGTTTTGTTTTTTTAAGATATGTCTATAACTGTTTCAAATATTACTAAAAAATACGGAACGCAAAAAGCGCTCAACAACGTATCGTTCTCGATTAAAAAAGGAGAAATTGTAGGTTTTCTTGGACCAAATGGTGCAGGTAAATCTACGATGATGAAAATACTAACTACCTATTTAAAACCAAGCGAAGGAAACGCGAGTGTAAATAACTATAATGTTTTTGAGGATACATTTAATGTCCAAAAAAGTGTAGGTTACTTACCAGAACACAATCCCTTATATTTAGATATGTATGTTAGAGAGTATTTACTCTTTAACGCCGAAATCTATAAAATTCCGCAAAGCGAGGTTGAAAAAGTTATAGAATATACAGGCCTTACTCCTGAATCACATAAAAAAATTGAACAACTTTCTAAAGGATATCGTCAACGAGTAGGACTTGCAAATGCCTTGCTACACAATCCAGATGTATTAATTCTTGATGAACCAACAACAGGTTTAGATCCCAATCAATTAATTGAAATAAGAGAACTTATAAAAAATGTTGGGAAAGAAAAAACAGTGTTACTTTCTACTCACATTATGCAAGAAGTTGAAGCAATTTGTGATAGGGTAATTATTATTAATAAAGGAGAAATTGTACTTGACAAGAAACTAGAAGACCTTAAAAACAATAAGAAACAAATTATTGAAGTTGAATTTGATTATCGAGTTGAAGAGGTGGCACTTCAAAAATTACCAAAGGTTGAGAAAATTGAAAACATAACTGGGTTTGTGTATCATCTTCATTTTAATACCGAAGAAGATATGAGAGGTAAAGTATTTGACTTTGCACACGACAGCGGCCTAAAAATTCTTCAGTTACATCAAAAAAACACTACTTTAGAAAAATTATTTATTGAGTTAACTACTCAAAAATAAGTCGCCCGGTATAAAATTCTTCTACATCTACAATGGAAGGTCTATTTCTAGAAATAACATTTCCCAGACTTCTTATTTCACCACGAATACTTTCTTGTGGATTTACAATCATCACATTAGTACTTCTATGGAAAATATAAAGGTAATCTACTAATAAATTTTGCGCTTCTACTCTAGTATCACTAGCATATAATTCTATATTGGCTTGTTTTGCAATACCCGATATATAAAATTTAGACAGTCCGTTTGCTACAATTTTTAAACGTTCAACATTAAGATTTAGAATAAAATCTCCGTCGGTATGAAATTCATCTTCATTTTCACGGTCTTCAGATAATAATAATAAATCAGGAAAATTTAATTGACCAACACTTTCTACAGGAAGCCCTGTACTACTTCTAATTTCAGTAATATTTGGTGTTGTAACATATACTTTTGTAATTCCATAATCACGAACTAAATTACAACCATTATTATTAAATATAGCTAATTGACCATTCTCTACTTTTAATTCTATATCATTAAGCAAATTTTCTCCAGTTTCAACTACAACTTTTTGTTCATCACCTTCTTCAATAAATAAGTGCACTCGCTCCCAAACAATAATTCTTGAAAAAGGCGCTACTGTAAATTCTTCTTGAATAATAGTACCAGACGCCTGAAAACAATTTAAAGCATTTTCTGAATTACATCCTGCAAATAATAACAATACTACTATGTAACATAATTTTTTCATACCTTTTTGCATTATCTATAATCTTACTCCTACACCAAATTCTACACCTTCTGCTTTTGCCCAATGTGCTTTTACAGTTACAGAAGTGAAAATTTTATCATCCAAAAAATATCTCTTTAAACCTAATCTATTATATACCCTATTTTCAAATTCATAAGGCCAATATACATAATACCCTAATTGAGATACAAAAGCTACTTTATTAAATCTAAGCTCGTGACCTACAAATATTCCTACTCGTTTATAATCTTCATCGCCAGACAATCCATCTTCTGGATAGGCAACAGAACGGTAATAAATTAACTCTTCTAAAAATTTTGAAAAGAAAACATCTACTCCTACTTGTAAAGTGCTTTTATAATTAATTCGTTTATCTGCAAATGCCGAAACGACATAGAAAGGAAACATTCCCTGGCGAACAACATCACTTTCATTCCAACCAAAATACAATGCTACATTATATTTAATTTTTTCTGCATAAGCAGCGCTAGGTTTATCTTCTAAGGGAATAAACGCTGGGAAATTCTCTTCGTTAAATTGATAACTTAATCCTGCATTAAAAGCCCAAGTATTGGTGCTATTATTAGGAGCTCTAAAGTTTGCATTAGAGTAATGAATTATTGTAAATCCTGCATGAACCCCTATTCCATTCCATATCTTTTCTCTAACATAATTAGCTTTCAAAAATGTAGAGCTTAAAAACCTAGTCCCATAAGCATTATTAATAAAGTTAGTTTCTTCATCGTAAGGATTTGATGCATATGCAATCCCTTGTCCTATTCTCATTACTATATTTCTATTTAAAAAATAGAAATTAAAATGACCGTATAAACCATAATTTTCACCTAGATATTGATTTGCCATATCTTGATACGCAAAAGTAAAACCCCAATCTGGATAGTTGTACCTTGCTTCTACAGGGTTTAAACCATAAGTTTTTCTATTATAGCTTAAAATAAACCCATCTGGGTGTCCTGTAATAAGGTGTGAGATATCTGGATTATGTTCTAAAATACTTCCGTAGAAATAATCTGCTTCAACTGAAAAAGGTTTCAATTTTTCATCTTCTTGCGCATATCCAAAAAGGCAAGAAAAAACTAGGAATACAACCGTATAAAAATGCTTCATATTTTTTTGACAGTCGTAAATATACACTAATCTTGAAATATTAACCTACCAGAAAAAAATTCTTCTACTTCTATAATTGGAGGGCGATTTACAGAAATTATATCTCCTGTTCCCCTTATAATACAGCTTAATTTTTCTATTGGGTTTACAATCACTTTATTAGCACTTCTGTGGAAAACAGAAAGGTCATTAACTTTTAAATTTCCTCCCTCAAACTTTGGAATTTCATCAGTAAATGAAATCTTTCCAATTTGTGCTGTTCCAGTAATATAAAAAGCACTTTGTCCATTTGCAATTACTCTCAACTCATCTACTTCAATATCAAGTATAAAATCACCAGATTTACCCGGAGTAATAACTCCCGGATTTGTATTGCTGCCCAGCATTAATTTAGGAAAATGCAAAGTGCCATTGCTTTTAACTAAGTTAATAGAACTGCTGCGTATTTCGTTCAAGATTGGTGTAGTAACGTATGCTTTAGTTACATCAAAATCTCTATTAAAATTACAATTATTATTATTTTTAAATCGAAGCACTTCACCTTCAAGCGTTACTGCTATATCTGACAATAAATTTTCGCCTGTTTCAATTATAATTTTATGCTCTGGCCCTTGTTTAATTTCAAGATAAAAATCATCTTCAATTACAATTTTTGTAAATCCATTCAATAAAATTTCTTTTTGAACTATTGCTCCTCTAGATTGTATACAATCCCAACCGTCTTCACTATTACATGAAACATTGAGTAAAATAACTATAAGTAGAAAAAATTGTTTCATTATAATGAGATTCCTAATCCAAATTCAATTGCTTCTGCATTTGCTGCGTGTGTTTTTAAAGTAGCATCTGCATATAATTCTTTAGTAAAATGATATTTCACTCCTATTCTAAAATAAACGTCACTTTCATAAGAATATGGTGAATAGACATAATATCCAGCTTGGGTAACTATTCCTAACTTATGCAACATAAACTCGTGTCCTGCAAATACACCAACACGTTTATAATCTTCATTACCTGTAACACCCCTCGTTGGAAAAGCAGCCGCAACGTACTCTATTTCTTTTTCTAAAAATTTTGATATAAATAGTTCACTACCAAAAGTTAAAATGCTTTTAAAGCTTACTCTTTTTTCTGCTGAAACTGAAAAAATATAAAATGGATGCTGACCTAAATTATAATAATCGCTTTCGTTTACACCACCTCTTAAAGCTAAGTTATAACGAATGCGATCTTTCCACTTATGATTGTCTATTATAGAATCCTTTTGGGCTACGGATTGATAATCCTCATCTATATTATAGTTTACACCTGCTATGAGCGCTAATACATTAGTACCCGAATTAGGTGCTTTAAAACTTCCGTTAGAATTATGGATAAAACTTGCACCCGCCTGAAGCCCAAAACCACCAATAATATATGGTTTATGATATTTTAATGAAAGATAAGTTGTCGCTAAAAAAGTACTCCCGTGAGCAATATTTTTAAAGTTATCATTAATGTCAAATGGATTTGTAGTATACGAAACACCTTGACCAATTTTAAACTGAAGATTTCTATTTAAAAAATAGAAATTATAATGAACTAATAAACCATAATTCTTGCCTAAATATTCATAATTATAGTCTTCATGTAGAAATGAAAATCCCCAGTCTGGATAATTATAAACTTGTTGCCAATACTTTTCTCCATTGGTTTTTACATTAAAACTAACCACAAAACCATCTGGGTGTTCGTGAATTAATTGTGCAATATTTTTATTGTGACGAAGTAATGACCCATAAAAGTAATTTCCATCTACAAAAAATTGATTTTGTGGTGACTCTTGAGAATATAAAGACACACAAATAAGTATAAAAAGTAAGCTAATTTTTTGGGACATCGCCGCAAAAATAATACTATTAAAATATTTGCGAAGCAATAGACTTAATATTATCACTCTTCCCCATAGAATAATAATGTAGTATTGGAACCCCTGCTGCTATTAACTCTCTACTTTGTGTAATACACCATTCTACTCCTACTTCGTTTACTTGTTTATTGTCTTTACATTTTATTACTTCCTTTACTAAATCGTCTGGAAGATCAACCTTAAATCGATGCGGAATTAGATTTAAATGTTTTTTTGTAGCTATAGGTTTTAATCCAGGAATAATGGGTACTGTAATCCCTTCTGCTCTACACTTTGCCACAAAACTTAAAAACTTACTAGTATCAAAAAACATCTGTGTAACTATATAAGAAGCACCATTTTTAATTTTCTTTTTCAAAAAATGAATATCACTTTCCATACTAGGTGCTTCCATATGTTTTTCTGGATAACCAGCTACGCCAATACAGAAATTTGTAGTCGCAGAGTTTTCTAATTCTTCATCTAGATATTGCCCCCTATTTAAAGAAGATATTTGTGTTACTAACTCTGTAGCATACTTGTGACCTTCTTTTTCGGGGATAAAATAGGTTTCACTTTTAACAGCATCACCACGTAAAGCCATTACATTATTTATCCCTAAAAAGTCTAAATCAATTAAAAAATTCTCTGTATCTTCTTTTGTAAATCCACCACAAAGAATATGAGGTATCGCATCTACATTGTATCTATTTTTAATAGCTGCACAAATACCAACAGTTCCTGGACGTTTACGAACTACTTTTTTTTGAAGCAATCCATTTTCTAATTCCTGAAATACATACTCTTCTCTATGATAGGTTACATCAATAAATGGAGGTTTAAATTCCATTAAAGGATCTATCGCATTGTATATAGACTTAATATTTTGTCCCTTTAAAGGCGGTAAAATTTCAAAAGAAAATTGAGTAGTACCATTTCCTTTTTCAATATGTTCTGTTACTTTCATTTAGTCTGCAATATTTGTTTTTAGCCACATAGTAGCCGTTTGTAGTGATATGTTTTTTCGTTTCGCAAAATCTGAAACTTGATCTTCTTTAATCTTTCCTAAACCAAAATAACGAGCTTCAGGATTTCCAAAATAATATCCCGAAACAGATGCCGCGGGCCACATAGCTAAACTTTCAGTTAACCTCACATCAATTTTTTCTTCTACTTGTAATAGATCCCAAATAGTTTGCTTTTCAAGATGGTCTGGACACGCAGGATAGCCTGGTGCTGGTCTAATACCTTTATAACTTTCATTAATTAAATCTTCATTAGTTAAATTTTCATTAGAGGCGTATCCCCAATATTTTGTTCTTACTTCCTTATGTAGATACTCGGCAAAAGCTTCTGCTAAACGGTCTGCAAGAGCTTTAACCATAATCGAATTATAATCATCAAGTTCTTCTTCGTACTTTGATGCTAATTCTTGTGTTCCAAATCCAGCACTTACACAAAAACAACCTATATAATCTTGTTTTCCTGTTGTATTTGGTGCAATAAAATCTGCCAATGCTATATTAGGACGACCAGCTGCTTTTTCACTTTGTTGACGAAGGGTTCTAAAAATAACTTCTTTTCTTTCTGAAGTGACCAAAATATCATCATTATGTATTGTATTTGCTTCAAAAAGTCCAAAAATGGCTTTCGCTTTTAGCAATTTTTCAGAAACTATTTTCTGAAGCATATTTTGAGCATCTTCAAATAATTCTGTTGCTTGCTTTCCAACAATTTCGTCTTTTAAAATGGCTGGGTATTTACCGTGTAGCTCCCAACTTCTAAAAAATGGTGTCCAATCTATAAATGGGACTAATTTATTGAGATCAAAATCCTTTATAGTCTGAATTCCTAATTGATTTGGTTTTACAATTTGAGAAGTTTCCCAGTTTATAAGGTATTTATTATTTCGTGCTTCATTTATAGAAAGATAATTTTTTATACGTTGTCTCTTTAAAAAGTCTTCTCTAAAAACAGCATATTCTTCTTTTAAAATATTTTTATAATTTGAGGATGTTTCTTTCTTTAAAAGATCTCCAACTACTGTAACCGCTCTTGAAGCATCATTAACATGAACAACTGCAAAATCATATTCGGGATCAATTTTTACAGCTGTATGTGCTTTACTGGTAGTAGCACCTCCAATTAACAGGGGTACTTTAAAATTTTGTCGCTGCATTTCTTTTGCCAAAAAAGTCATCTCATCTAGGGAAGGAGTAATTAGCCCACTTAATCCTATTACATCTACATTTTCTTCTTTTGCAGTTGCAATAATTTTCTCTGGTGGCACCATTACGCCCAAATCTATTATTTCGTAGTTATTACACGCCAAAACAACACTAACAATATTCTTACCAATATCGTGGACATCACCTTTAACAGTAGCCATTAATATTTTACCGTTAAAGCTCTTTTTTCCATCTTTTTCGGCTTCAATAAAAGGCAACAAATAAGCTACAGCTTTTTTCATAACCCTAGCCGATTTTACCACTTGAGGTAAAAACATTTTTCCACTGCCAAAAAGATCTCCTACAACATTCATTCCTATCATTAAATGACCTTCAATAACTTCAATAGGTTTTGAAACACTTTTTCTGGCTTCTTCAACATCTTCTAAAATAAATTCGTCTATACCTTTTACCAATGCACGAGTAATTCTGTTTTGCAAAGGCTCTTCACGCCAAGAAAGATCGACAGTATGTTCTTTGGCAGATCCTTTTACGGTTTCTGCAAATTCCAAAAGACGTTCTGTAGCATCATCTCTTCTATCGAGCATAACATCTTCAACATATTCTAATAAATCTTTAGGAATATTATCGTAAATCTCTAACATAGCTGGGTTAACTATACCCATATTCATACCAGCCTGTATGGCGTGATACAAAAAGACAGAATGCATTGCTTCTCTTACATTATCATTCCCTCTAAAACTAAAAGAGACGTTACTCACTCCCCCACTTACACTACAATACGGAAGATTTTCTCGAACCCACTTTGTTGCTTCTATAAAATCGAGCGCATTTCTGCGGTGCTCTTCCATACCTGTAGCAACGGGGAAAATATTTAAATCGAAGATTATATCCTCTGGAGCAAAACAAACTTTATGAACTAATATATCATAAGACCGTTTTGCAATTTCAATACGTCTTTCATAATTATCGGCTTGCCCAACCTCATCAAAAGCCATAATTATAACAGCCGCTCCATATCTCTTAATTAATTTTGCTTGATGAATAAAAGCATCTTCTCCTTCTTTTAAACTAATTGAGTTTACAACACATTTTCCTTGAACTACTTGTAATCCAGCTTCAATAATTTCCCATTTAGAACTATCTATCATTATGGGTACTCTAGATATATCTGGTTCGGCAATAACAAGATTTAAAAATTTTACCATTGCTTCTTTACCGTCAATAAGTCCATCATCCATATTAACATCTATAATTTGTGCGCCCCCTTCAACTTGGTGGCGAGCAATAGATAGTGCTTCTTCAAAGTTTCGTTCTTTAATTAACCGGAGAAACTTTTTAGAACCCGCTACATTAGTTCTTTCCCCAACATTAATAAAGTTACTTTGGGGTGTTACTATTAAAGGCTCTAATCCTGAAAGTTTTAAATATCTTGGTTCTGTTATTTTCATAATTAAAATGGTAAATTCGATAAATCAACATTTCCTCCAGATAGAATAATTCCAATTTTTTTTGATCGAAATTTCTCTTTCTTTTTAAGTAGTGCTGCAAAAGCTACTGCGCTTGAAGGCTCTATTATAATCTTCATTCGTTCCCATATTAATTTCATTGCTTCAATGATTTCATTTTCATTAACAGTAATAATTTCTTCTACAAATTGCTTAATTATTGGAAAGTTAATATCTCCCAAATTTGTTTTAAGTCCATCTGCTATAGTATTAGAAGAATCGTTAGTTTGAATAGTTCCTATTTTTAAAGAACGGTATGCGTCATCTACTTCCAATGGTTCTCCTCCAATTGTTTTACAATTTTTTCCAAAATAATGGGCTGCCAATGCAGTTCCTGCTACAAGACCGCCACCTCCAATTGGAGTAATAATAAAATCTAAGTTTGGAAAATCTTTTAATAGCTCTTGTGTAGCTGTAGCGTTTCCTAATATCACATTAATGTCATTTGATGGATGAATAAATGTAGCTCCAGTCTCATCTTGAATTTTTTGAGCTTCAGCTTCTCTTGCGGCTAAAGTTGGTTTAGATTCAGTTATAATTCCACCATATCCTTTTACTGCTTCTTTTTTTACCAAAGGAGCATTAGAAGGCATAACTATATAGGCTTTAACTCCGATATTTTTTGCTGCTAATGAAAGTGCTTGAGCAAAATTTCCTGAAGAATGGGTTACCACTCCTTTTCTTCTTTCATCTTCGCTTAAATTTAAAATTGCGTTAATAGCTCCTCTCATTTTGAAAGCACCCATTTTTTGAAAGTTTTCAGACTTAAAATATACTTCTGCTCCAGTAAGTTTATTTATTAACGATGATGAAAGTACGGGTGTATTATGCACATACGGTTTTACATTACTATGTGTATCTATAAGTTCTTTCTCTAATGGAATCATACTTCTGCGTTTTGAAATTTTGTTATAGCTCTTGGCTTATAATCTATTGTAATTTGAGCAATTGCTTTTATATGCTCTGGAGTTGTACCACAGCAGCCACCTATAATATTAATTAAGCTTTTATCTAAATATTCCTTAATCTGTAGGGCCATTTGTTGGGGACTTTCATCATATTCTCCAAATGCATTTGGTAATCCAGCATTAGGATAAGCAGAGACTGCTACGTTTGTTCGACTAGCTATAACTTCTAGATGTGGTGTAAGTTGCTTTGCTCCTAGTGCACAATTAAATCCTACACTAAATAAAGGAATATGAGAAATTGAAATTAAAAAAGCTTCTGCCGTTTGTCCAGATAATGTTCTTCCAGATGCGTCTGTAATTGTACCACTTACCATAATTGGAATATCAATATTTCTCTCTTCTTTTATTTCTTCTATAGCAAATAATGCTGCCTTTGCATTAAGCGTATCAAAAATAGTTTCTACCAAAAGTAAATCCACCCCACCATCGATTAAAGCTTCTGCTTGTTGCTTATATGCGATACGTAAATCGTTAAAGGAGATTGCTCTAAAACCAGGATCATTAACGTCTGGTGACATACTAGCTGTTTTATTTGTTGGTCCAATAGCACCAGCTACAAAGCGAGGTTTAGCAGGTTCATTTTTTGTAAACTCTTCTGCTACCTGCTTTGCAATTCTTGCAGATTGAAAATTTAGTTCGTATACTAAATCTTCCATATCATAATCTGACATAGCGATAGTAGTTCCAGAAAAAGTATTTGTTTCAACTATATCTGCCCCTGCTTCAAAATACTTACGATGTACTTCGGCAATTGCCTGAGGTTGAGTAAGAGAAAGTAAATCATTATTACCTTTTACAGAAGTATGAAAACCTTTAAAACGTTCTCCTCTAAAATCTTCTTCAGTAAATTTATACCGTTGTAACATTGTCCCCATTGCACCATCTAGGATGAGTATACGCTCTTGTAATGCTTTTTCTAATTGTGTCATTTTCTTAATTTTTAATAAAATTTATTTGTATTTCCAGTTTTAAAATTGGAAATACAAAATCTTGCTATATAAAGACTTAAACTTTATATGGCATACTATTATTTATCAAGAAATTTTACAGGGAAAATTTTTATGTTTTTGTTATCTATCTCCAATGTGGAAGTAGAATGTAGCACCTTCTTGGTCTCACCAGAAAGTGAGATAGCAAGGGTTGCTAAGGCTTCATAGGGTCTAATCCCTCTGCCTTTCTTGATAACGATTCAGAATATTAATGAACTAATACAAAGTAACGGTATAAAATTGTTATAACAAAAGTGATTAAGAAATTATTTAGAAATAAGATTTCTACCTGTGAGTTTTTTGTAAGGATTTTTAAAAAAAACTTCTTAAATACTATTCTATAATTAAATCTGCCAATGAAGTATTTTCAAAAATCTTAAGATTATTATCCCTTACCTCTATCATTAGTTTGTGGACACTGCACTTGTTCTCATCTGGACAGTCATCACACTTTTCATAAAAATTTAAACTTACACACGGCACCATAGCTATAGGACCTTCAAGAACACGATAGACAGCGGCTATAGAAATATCTTTAGCATTTTTTAATAAATAATAACCCCCACCTTTTCCTTTTTTTGAACCCAAAAAACCTGCTTTTCGAAGCGTAAGCAGTATGCTTTCTAAAAATTTAAGTGAAATATTTTCTGAAGAAGAAATTATTGAAATCTGTACAGGTTCATTCCCTTCTTTTCTAGCTAGATAAGTTAATGCTTTAAGACCGTATTTAGTTTTACGTGATAACATTGTTTAGGGAATAAAAATCAAAATTAAACAAAAGTTCTTAAATATGCTTTCCATTTAAAATAATATCATAGGTAATTTTAACAGCACCTTCCATGGTAATTGACACAGAGCAATATTTTTCAAAACTTAAAGAAGCTGCACGTTTTGCTTTGTCTTCAGAAATTTCACCTTCAAGAAAAATTGTAACATGTATTGACTCAAAAGGCTTTGCTTCCCTTACTTCTTTTCGTGTACCTTCAACATCAATCTTATAAGATTTTACCGTCTGTCTTTGTTTTTTTAAAATAGAAATAATGTCGATTGCATTACATCCACCCACAGCCATGAGAAGTAATTCCATTGGACTAGCTCCATTTACAACATCATTACTTTTATTGTCTATAGAGACCGAAATATTATTTGGACCTTTAGCTTCAAAAAGGTAATCGTCATTTATTCTGTTTAAGGTAACTTTCATAATTTATATCTAAATTAGATTTATAAAAAACACTTTTTAACAATATTACTTTAAATATGCTTAATTCACACACATCAAAAATAAGAGCCTTTTTTTTAAGTTTATTATATTCAGTACTATTATATACATTTCACCTAAATGCCCAAACAGAGCCTTTAATAAAATTTCCCGATGCTTACTTCGGAATCTACAAAGGGACACTTCATATTACATCAAGTAATGAACCTCAAACCTACGTAATGGAATTTCATTTATTACCAACAGATTCTGTAGGAAAATATAATTACATTATAGTTTATGGGGAAGGAGATCAAAGACAAGAAAGAAAGTATACACTTCTTGAAAAAGATGCTAAAAAGGGAGAATATATTGTAGATGAAAATAACGGAATCATATTACACGATAAAGTAATTGAAAATAGAATGTATGCACTTTTTGAAGTACAAGATACCTTATTAACTACATTTATAACCTTTGAAAAGGATCATTTAATTTTTGAAATAATTGCAACAAAAAAAGAAAATGGAACTTTATCTGGAGGACAAAATGATGAGACACCGCAAGTTATTTCTTATCCAATTACTACAGTACAAAGAGCAATGTTAATTAAACAATAATGTGTTTTGAAGTTATTTTAAATTCTGTACATTTGTGCCCACAAAGAGGAAAGATTTGACTGATTGCAACCTCTCTTTTCGAATTTTATTCGCTTTAAGAAAAATGCTAAACCAGTGTCTACAGTAGACTGTAAACCTCTCTGGTACGTTTCGTCAAATCTTTCGAATTAAATTTTAATTAAAAACCATTTTATGGCATATTTATTTACTTCAGAAAGTGTTTCTGAAGGACACCCAGATAAAGTTGCAGATCAAATTAGTGATGCATTATTAGATCATTTCTTAGCATTCGACCCAGAATCTAAAGTTGCTTGCGAAACATTAGTTACTACAGGACAAGTTGTGTTAGCCGGTGAAGTAAAAAGTAACACCTATCTAGATGTACAAACAATAGCTAGAGATGTAATAAATAAAATAGGATATACAAAAGGAGCTTACCAATTTAGTGGAGATTCTTGTGGTGTAATTTCATTAATCCACGAACAATCTCAAGATATAAATCAAGGGGTGGACCGTTCTACAAAAGAGGAACAAGGTGCAGGTGACCAAGGAATGATGTTTGGTTATGCAACTAAAGAAACCGCAAACTATATGCCGTTAGCTTTAGATATTTCACATAAAATTTTAATAGAACTTGCTGCTTTAAGAAGAGAGGGTACACAAATTCCTTATTTACGTCCAGACTCAAAGAGTCAAGTAACAATTGAATATAGCGATGATAATATTCCGCAAAAGATTGTTGCTATCGTTGTATCAACCCAGCATGATGAATTTGATGCTGATGCACCAATGCTAGCAAAAATTAAAAAAGATATTATTGAAGTATTAATGCCTAGGGTAAAGTCTCAATTACCAAAATACGTTCAGGAATTATTTAATGAGGATATAACATACCATATCAATCCAACAGGAAAATTTGTTATTGGTGGACCTCACGGTGACACTGGTCTTACTGGTCGAAAAATCATTGTAGATACTTATGGTGGTAAAGGTGCCCATGGTGGTGGAGCTTTTAGCGGTAAAGACCCAAGCAAAGTAGATAGAAGTGCTGCATACGCATCTCGTCATATTGCTAAAAACTTAGTAGCTGCAGGTTTAGCAGATGAAGTTTTAGTACAAGTTTCTTATGCAATTGGAGTGGTTGAGCCTACATCGATTTTAGTAAATACGTATGGCACTGCCAATGTTGAACAAACAGATGGTGAGATTGCAAAAATTGTGGCTAAAATTTTTGATATGCGTCCTTCTGCAATAGAAGCTCGATTAAAATTACGTAATCCAATATATTCAGAAACAGCTGCATATGGACATATGGGAAGAACCCCAGAAACCATAACTAAAGTTTTTGAAAGCCCTTACAATGGTAGAATTGAAAAAGAAGTGGAATTATTTACTTGGGAAAAACTAGATCACGTAGATAAAGTAAAAGAAGCTTTTAATTTATAAATCAATAGTGAAATTATTAAAAAGGGGTTGCATTAATGTGCAACCCCTTTTTTTATATAATGTTATGTCTTTTAGCTTTTTGTACTGCTTCTATCTTACTATGCACTTGAAGTTTTTTGTAAATATTTTCAATATGCTTTCGAACTGTACTTGGAGACAAAAATAGATTATCTGCAATATTAGTATAACTCAACCCCTTACTTAATTGTTCTAAAACTTCTACTTCTCGTTTAGATAAAGAAATTTCTTCTTGGTCTTTCTTATTATCAATATCTATAGGGTTTCTAAGTAATTTAAGTGTTTTTAAAGCAATGGATGGATTCATTGCTGCCCCTCCATTAAGAGTTTCTTTAATCCCGTTATATAAATCTTCTGGATTTATTTCTTTTAACAAATAACCATCTGCACCAGCTTTAATTGCATTAAAAATATGCTCATCATTATCGAAAGCCGTAAGCATGATAATTTTTATTTGAGGATATTTCTGCTTTACAATTTGTGTAGTTTCTATACCATTTAAAACAGGCATTTCAATATCCATTAAAATTACGTCTAAGACATGATTATCTTCTAGTTTGTTCAATAATTCACTACCATTTAATGAGGTATGCTTGATAGTTACATCTTCAAAAAAAGAGAGTTTCTCTTTAATGGCATGAATAAGAAAAGAATTATCGTCTACAATGGCTAGTTTTAACATAATGGTTTGGTTAGACTGTTATAAATATAATTGAAATTTCTATTAGCTTTTAGTTTTAATCCATTTCATCGAATTTGTTAGTAATTAAAATACCCTTAGTAGTTTATTATTTATTCTAATACGCCTATTTACCATTCAATACAAATGGTGCCCAAATACTTGGCTCTGCCATTACTTCGCCATATTTTCCTGTTAACATATCACGTTTTGCAATATTTACAGCATCTTCTGCAGTCATTTTTTGTGTATATAGATAATCATAAACTAGAATCATAAATAATTTTGTACCCGCATCACTCACAGGCCAAAGGCTTAGTAATGTATTGTTTGCCCCAGCAGTTAAAAAAGCAGAATTTAAACCGTTAACACCTTCACCCCCATAAATTTTTCCTAGGGCTGTGGAACAAGCACTTAAAACTGCCATATCTGCTTTAAGGTTTAATTTGGCTATTTCGTGAGCTAATAAAAACTGGTCTTCCTTGCCATCACCACCTGGGGGCTGCGTCATCATTACTCCCGAAAGTTCTGGTATATCATCTGTAGCAAAACCATGCGTTGCTAAATGAATCCATTTATAATTTGCAAGTTCATTGGCTTTATCTAGACTTTTAAAATTACTTTCTCGCATATCATCTCCAATGAGAATGGTCCCATCTGGAATTATTTGTTGTAATGCCTGAACTTCTGCCAATGTTCCTTGCAAGAAATTTGCACCACCAAACTGAAGCGCCGTAAGCTCACGCGAAAGATCACTTTCATTAGCTTTAATCTTCTTATCTATAGCATCGTGTAGGGCAAAATACGTTTCGATACTAATACTTGGTGGCACAAAACCTTCTGGTGGAGGTGGATTGTAAGTTGCACCTCCCATTGCAAGAATTGGTTTTCTATTATCTGAGTAATTTCGGTCTTGTAAGGTAGCCCATACAGTGACTGAAGGGATATATTTTACATTATAACTTTCTATTAAATATTTATTTTGACTGTCTAAAAACGTTTCAAAAGGAAGATAATTTAGAAAACCCTCGCCACTAATTATCAATGTCTTTTTCCCGGCAATTTTACTTTCAATAGGTTTTATTAAGAAATTATACCATTGATGGAGTACTTTTTCTTGGTAAGATTTCATTTCGGGATTTATGTCATTTAAAAGTTGTTGAGTAATATCTATATATGTACTGTAATCATCCCCACTAAAAGCTTGTGCTTTATCTTTATATTTTATGATTTTACCATCTATTACCTCTTCGTCCATTTTTAAAACATATTTATTAAAAGTGTTGGGTTTTTGTTTTATAAGGTTTACAAAATCCTTTTTAACAACTAACCAACTGTCTATTGGGAAATTATAACCAATACTTGCTGAAGAATTTGTTATTACAGAAACAACCATCTCTCCTGCTCCCACTTCAGAATAGTATAGTAAAACTTCATCGCTATCTAGCATCTTTTGCGCTTCTACTAAAGTTTTGGAAGTTGCATTTTTATTCAATTTATCACGAAGTAATCGGCTACGGTTTAAATCTTGAGCTTCAAAAAGTTCGGAAACATTATTTAATTTCTGAAGGCTTGATATTAGTCCGCTATAGGCACTGCTATGTTCATTCATCATAGTTAATTGTTGAGCAGATGAAAGATTCTCCCTATATTTTTCAGTAATTGAAACTGCTTTTTTAAACATTTGGGCAGCATTAGAAAAATCGTTTTGCATAAAAGACATGTACGCTAAATTATTTGCTATTAATTGAGCATCAGAGAATTGTTGTTTTTTCACCAAGTTCTCATACGTTCTGGATATCATTTTTATTGCCTCTTGCTTATTTCCCATTTGCCAATAAGAAAGAGCATAATTGGGAGTAACAATATTTATAAGGTCTTCGTCATTTAACTCTGTAGCAATTTTATAAGCCTCAGCTAAATATGCATTCGCTTTTTGTCGCTTATCAGGTCGTACATCAACTAAATAATAAGAACCTAATGTATTATTAGCTTGAGCTTCCATATATGGAAAATTCAATTTCTTAGCCTCAACTAACAGTTGTTCTGCAAGTTGCATTTGCTCTTCTTTTTTACCAAGATTACCTAATGCTATTATCTTACGATGCATTAGTTGGCACTTTAATAATGTTGGAAATGCTATTTTTTGAAGCGCTTTTAAACCTTTATCAGCATTAAGAAAAAGTATTTCGGGATTGTAATCTTCATAAAATGAGAGGTAATAATAGGATTGTGCAATATTATAGGCAATTTCATTTTTTTGAAGTTTAGGATTATCTACAAATGATGTGAAAGCCTTTTTAGCACCCTCATAGTTTTGTGCAAAATAAAAGCTCATTGCTTTAAAATACTCAGCATTTGCTAAGAATATTACATTTTGCGGTTGTTGTTTTTCAAAATAATTATTTACAACTGTAATATCTGCGCATTCATTTCCACTATTCCAATTTTGAAAACACCCGTAAAATTTTTGCATTATCGCGGGAGAATCTTTTGTATTTGCATTTGCATTTTCGGCTAAAGTTTTTAATTCAGATAGATCTTTTTTTGTTGCTTTCTCAATTTTTGAAATATCGTCTAGCGTAACTTGTAACAAGGTTTCATCTGCTCGAACTTGAAAAGAAAACTCCATGAGTTTTTTAGCTTCAGATAAATTTCCTTTTAAAAAAGCGATGTAAGAAGAAATTCCATAAGACCCTTGATCAACAGGATTTATATTACGTGCCGCAGACATATATTTTTCGGCTGTTTCTATATCATTTTTTAAAATAGAAGTATATGCTTTAAAGGCGTAACCAGCATAATTATCTGGTGCAAGGTTTATAATTTCAAATGCAACCCTATCCATTCCCAAAATGTCATCTTTACCATAATATTCCATAAATGAGGTAATATTTGGTGAGATGTCTTGCGCAATTACGTTACTAATAGTTGTAAGAATAATAATAAAGTTGAAAAAAAATCTTTTCATAATTAAGTGTTTAATTTATTATCAATTACAAGTACGTTTAAGAAACACAATATTTGTATTTACTATTCTTGAAAACTTATAATTTCTGTTTCTATACCTTTAATTCTATGGCTTTAATATTGCTTAATAATGAATAGGATTTTAAAACTTCCAAGTTTCATTACAATTTATAACCCTGTCATCATTCCAAGATTTACCTGTTTCGTAATTGGTGTTTTTAGTTTTAGTTTTTATAATATTATTATTTATACTAAATGACGTTGCTATACTATGTTGTGATTTTCCACCATAAAGCTGAACATTGGTGATACCTTGCCATCCCATATATTCTCCTTTAGGACCTATTTTAATAAACCTAAAATCGTTTCGACCACCATCTCGAATAAGAACAATCATGATTTTATTGCCGTTACATTCGGTTATTTTTCCAATGGCATTTAATTCTCCTTCTATAGGAATCCATTTTTTTGTGAAAGGAATATTTGTTATATCTCTCCCTTTTAAATTTCCAAGGGTCATAACATAACTACTGGATAGTTTTTCAAAATTTAGTAAAAATTCTTGATACTCATTTGCAAGGTTACCATCATCTTCTTGTTTCCCATATGGAAACTTTATACCATTTACATACTTCTTGGCATCATCTGCCATATTTTGATATTGTGTACCATCTGCAAGTGTTATTGCTTCTTCTAAATCTTTAATGATTTTTGCTTCTTGTGCTTTCCACTTATCTGGATAAAGACGAGCGTAGCGATCGTATTTTATAATTGCTGCATAAAATACAATTGCAGGATGGCGAAAAATACGTTGACTTTCATTAGCAGCAGTACCAGATCGATATGCTGCTTCTTCATAATTTCCACTATTATATGCATTAAAAGCTAACACTGTTTGTGCCCCAGGAATTTTTGTATTGTAAGAATCTGTATATCCCTTATAATTTTGTAATTGAAGTGCCTCATTGGCTGTTTTAAGAGCTTTTTCGCTTATACCAGTATCAAGATAAGCTAACGAAAGTTCACTTAGGATTACATCATTATTTGGAACAAGTTGATTTGCTTTTTCTAAAATAGCAGTACTTTGGGTAGTATGAATATTTGTATTTTCGTTTTTAAGTTTTAATAAAGCATAAAATACTGGTATATGTCCTTTTGCCGAATTGTATATTTCTATAGATTGTGTTCCAGCTTCCATAATCTCAAAAGCTTTTTTAAAATCTGCCAATGCCAAGTCATTTTTACTGTAATATCTATGAATATTTCCTCTATCATAATATGCGCTTGCATTATTAGGGTCTTTGGAAATTTGATTGTCCATAAAAGCTATCCCTTTTGGATAATCTTTCTCTTTTAATTGATAAAAAGCAGCCAAATAATTAATGATATTATAATTGCTTGGGTCATTTTTAGCTGCTTCTAGGAAATCTGCTTCAGCATTTTCATTTTCTTTTTTAGAATCTGGACCTTTTGAAAGAGTGTAATATTTTATACCCCGCCAGAAATATACATCTGAAGGGTTTATCTTTTCTTTATTAGCATATTTTACTGCTTTTGAAAAGTAATCTATAGCATTATTACTATTTTGTTCGGCTTTGCCTTTAGCAAAACAATCTTCATAATTATCGCAATTTTGCGCTTGCGTAGTAAGTATAAAAAGACTTAGGAATGAGTAAATGATTAGAGTTTTCATGGATTTTTACGTTTCGATTATAGACTGTTATAAAAATCCTAAATATTATAAAGTGAAAACATAAGGCATTTGCCTTATATTGAAGAAAATAATAAAATTTCAGAGGAATAAAAAATGGTGCTTCTATTGGTATATTACCAATACTTTTTGCAAATTAATTATATTGAGAAGATAAGACTTAACTATTTTTAAAGGACACTTTTATAGTTGTCCCTTTATCATTCTCAGATATAATTTCTACATCCCCCTCTAACTCTCTTACGCGTTTTTTAATATTGTTAAGCCCATTTCCCATTTCGATATCTGAAGCGACAAACCCTTTACCATTATCTTTAATTTCGATAATATAATTGTTTACTTTCTCAGATATATGAACTTCAATTTTTGAAGCATCTGCATATTTAATTGCATTGTTTACTGCCTCTTGTATAATTCTATAAATATTCATCCCTTCGACAGAAGAGAATTCTTTATTTTCGTCTATTTCGGGGTCAATCACAAAAACAAAATTTGTTTTTTCAGAAGCAATTTTTGCTTTTTCAATAAAGTTTGTGATTCTAGTTTGTAGATCTTCAAAAGTGATATTGTTTTTATTCATAGCCCAAATAGTATCTCTCAACTCATAAATTGTTTGAGATGTAAAAACACTAATGCTAGAAAGTTTATTAGTTAATTTCTCACTAATATCTGTAAAGCCGTATTTAATATTATCAATACTAGAAATTATAAAGGTGAGTTGAGCACCTATATTATCATGTAAATCTCTTGATATTCGTAATCGCTGTTCTTGTAATCTGTTTTGTGTTTCAATTTTTGCTAATGCCGTTTTAAGCTCACTCTCCTTTTTTAATTGTCTGTTTTTAAGTTTTTGTTGGTTAAAAAATAAATATCCTATTAAACCAAAAATAATCGCCAAACCAAAAGCACCAAAAATGATGGTGTTTTTTCTTTCTACTTCAAGATCTTTTTCTGCTAGTTGAGCTCGTTGTGCTAAAATTTCATTCTCCTTTTTCTCTGTTTGATATCTAGTTTCTAGTTCATTAGTAATATTTAAAACTTCAGAACTAAAAGTTTTTTCTTGATTTTGAATGTACAAATTAGTGTAATATGAAACGCTGTCTGGCTTAGCGCTATTTGCATAAACTGGTATAAGTTGCAAATAAGTAAGTGCCATTTTTTCTTCTATATTCTCATCTTGAAACTGTTTTAAACTTTTTAACAACAAAGGCTTTGCTTTATTAAAATCTCCTTCAAGATTATATATCCCCGCTAAGGTTAACATTGAGCTTGCTAACTCTGTATTTAGCCCAGTATTTTTTCTGTATTTAATAGATTCTAGAATTGAGCTTTTAGCTAATGCATATTTTTTTTGGTTAGAATATATTGTACCTAAATTATTAAATGCACTTCCTAAAGCTGCATAAGAATTAATTTCTTTTCCTAATAATATACTTCTTTCTAAATTTTCTATTGCAGCAATAGTATCGTTTGTTGCTAATAAGACACTTGCTTTATTAATAAGTGCATTAACCAACAAATCTGTTTGCTTATTCTTCTCAAAAAAGGAAATATTTTTATTAAAATACTCTATAGCTTTAGGGTAATTTTTTTGGTTCATGTGCACTGCACCAATATTACTTTGTAATGAATTAACAAGTAATTCCATTTTATTATTATCATAAAATCGCAGTGCTTTAAAATAATAAGTCATCGCACTATCCATTTGTGTAGTTTGATAAAATACATTGCCTATTTTATAATGTAAAGAAGCAATCCCGGAAGAGTCTTTTAAAACTTCTCTTATTTTTAAAGACTGATTAAAATATTGATTTGCAATTTTATATTCTCCTTTACTGTAATGAACTACGGCAAAGTCACTAAGAGATTGGGCTAAGAGTACCGAATCTTTAATTTTTTTTGAAAGATTAATTGCTTTCTCGCCATAAATTAGCGCAGAATCTGTAGAAACTCTACTATAATACCAAGTGAGATCTCCGTATATTTTAGCGCGTACATTCTCTTGTGTAGTTATTTTTAGTTCTCTTTTTAAACTATCAATAACTTTCTCTATATTTTGAGAAAAACATATATTTTGTATTATTAAAAAGAAAAGAAGGAGTTGTATTTTTTTTATCATTTATTACTTTTTAGACTTTAATGCTATGCTGCACAAGTAAACTCTCATCAAGGTTATATTTTAAAAAATCATATATCGAAAGACCATTATTTCTATAGATAATATTATTAAGATGTGTAGAGATATTTTCTTCTAAAGTTCTTACCTGTGTATGGTGTTGCTCTTTAAGAATTCTATTTTTAAAATAAAAGTATACTACAATTAGTACGCTAACAATAACTCCTGAAATTAAAATAGCAATTAACATTATAAAGATTTAGCAATTAAAGTTAATGTTTTTTAAAGAGTGTATACGTAGGGCATATGTCGTATAATTAAAAAATTACTAGTACCCGTGTTCCATTATCTTTATCTGATAAAACAGTTAAATTTCCACCTAATTCTTTTGCTCTTTTCTTCATATTATTAATCCCATTTCCGTCATTTGTATTTAAAGCATCAAATCCATTTCCATCATCTTTTATTTCAATTTTGTATTTATCATTTTCTTCAATAATTGAAATATTAATGTTTTTTGCATTCGCATATTTTAAAGCATTATTTACAGCCTCTTGAATAATGCGGTACATATTTATACCTTGAATAGAGGTAAAATGTGTTTCCTTTGACAGTTCTTCTGAAATTGAAAAATTAAAATTTATAGTTCCCCATGCTGTTCCAGCTTTCTCTATAAAATTTGAAATTCGAGCCTGGAGATCTTCAATAGTAATATCTGTTTTATTCATTGCCCAAATAGTATCTCGTAGTTCAAAAATAGTTTGAGACGTAAATTGACTAATTGATGAAAGTTTATTCTTTGTGATTTCCAAATTATCTTTTAAACCAAACTTTAAGTTGTCTATTGATGAAATAATAAAAGTAAGTTGTGAGCCAATATTATCGTGTAAGTCTCTCGAAATTCTAAGACGTTGTTCTTGCAATCTATTTTGAGTTTCTACTTTTGCTAAAGCGGTTTTTAACTCCCCTTCTTTTTGAAGTTGTTGGTTTTTTAACTTTTGTTGATTATAAAACAGAAAGCCTATTAAACCTAATATTAACGCTAGCCCTAAACTTCCAAAAATTAGTATATTTTTTTGTTCTACTTCAAGTTCTTTTTCAGCAAGATTAGCTCTTGTTTCGGCTATTGTTTTTTCTTTCTCGGCTGTTTGATACTGTGTTTCAATATCCTTAAAAGACTTTTGTTTTTCTATAGTAAATAAACTATCACTCGCTTTTTGAAACTTCTTTTGAGCTAAATATGCTTTTTGAAACTCCCCTTTTTCTGCATATAAGAGTGCTAGTGTTTTATTTATATATGAGATTTCTTGAAGCATTTGCAAACTATCTGCAAGTATTTCTAAAGGTTCTAAAACTGTAAAAGCTTTACTCGGATTATTAACTTCCATATAAGCTTTTCCAAGTGTGTATTTAAACCTAAAAGAATCTTCTGTATTACCTTTATATTTAGAAAGTAATGGATAATTTTCTTCTAAAATAGCAACGGCAAAATCTGGTTTGTTTTGTTTCAAAAAAATAGATGCTCTTTGTCTAGCAACCGAAACTTTAGGAGCTTCCATTTCTTTTTCTATAATAAAAGCATCTGCCAAATTCAAATATTCTAAAGACTTAGACAAGTTATTTAATTCTATTTCTATTCCTGCTAGATTAGTATAGGCATTTACCACATATTCTGGATATTCATCTTTTTCTTTTAATGCTAATTCTAAATGCTTTTGAGCATAAATTTTAGAGTTTTTTAAATCATCCATTTCAGCATATGCAGAAGAAATTCCATTATAAATATTTCCTTTTATGTACAAATACTGAGTAGTATCTGCCATTTTTGCACCGTCTATATATAGTTTAATTGCTTCAGGAAATTCACCTTGTACATAATGAATATTCCCTAAATTAAGTTTAATAATCATTACCCCTATACTATCATTAACAGCTGCATAAAGTGAATCTGCTTTTTTATAATGAAATCTAGCTTTAGGGATATTTTCATTTCTATGATACATCTCACCCATTTCACTATGTAAATGTGCAGGAAGTGCTCTGTCTTCTATAATTGTATCTATAGAATTATAAAATGCTAGTCCTTTCTCAAAAAAATAGGCAGCACTGTCTATTTGTGCCGAAAACCCTTTTTGTGAAATTAGTTTTCTATAGAAATATCCAATATCAATCTCTCTTTTATGTTTTTTTGCTAGTTGTAATCCTTTATGAAGATACGATGTAGCTAAAACTCCATTAGATTGCTTTAAATTCCAGGCTTCATGTTTATAGTACTTTATTAAACTATCTGTAGAGACTTCTTTTTGTGCAATTAGAGAATTGCTGTAAATAAAAAGTAGAATTAATATATAAACACACCTCATAGGATTGGCTAGTAAGTTGTTTCTAAAATACATAAAATAATGAAATGATTTTAATCGAGCTTTTATTAAAAGGTCATAGTTCACTAATCATTGTAAATAAAATAAACCCCATAAGTACTTATGGGGTTATTGGCTATACAAACTCCTCAATATATATAACCCTTGTAACTTGGTTAGCTAGTTACTTTTTAAGATCGTAAGCGAAGATTGAATTGCTATCTGCCATATAATATAAAATTCCTCCTATTTCATCCACTTGATATTGTGGCTTTTTGTCTTTAAGCACAATTTCTTTTTCTTTTGCTCCAGAGTCTTTATTTAATTTAACAAGACCCACTCCATCTTCTAATTTTGTTAGTACAAACTGTGAATTTTCAGTAGCAGCAGTAGCTTTAAAACGTTTTAACATTTCTGCAATTGATGCACCACTTGCAGCAGCCATTCCTCCTGCCAAGTCTGCATCTCTTTCAGATTGAGAATCATAACCAGCCAATTTATTTTGCACAGAAGAGTTTGCTGCAGCCATTGCTGTTGCTGCTGTAGCAACTGCTGTTACACCGGCTAAAATTGCACCCATTGCACTTTTTCCAGGTGCTTGATAATATTCGTTCCAGTTTTTACCACCATTCCAATCCAACATCATCATGTTTTGATCGCTAGTTAATAAAATACCGTTGTCTCTTATCTCTATGTGACTTGGCACTTCTTTACCTTCAAACTTAGATTCTGCCAATGTACTAACCTCACCAGAATTTGCATCTACAGCGTAAAGTGTTTCATCTGCACTTATTAAATAACGGTTATTATTTTTATCGAAAGTAGAACTTATAGCACCTGCTCTTTTATATTTTAAAGGCTTATTCCAAACTTGCTCTCCTGTTTTAAGGTTTACTATATTGGCATCTTCACTTGTTATATAAATTAATCCTTGTGGCGTTTCTGCCATTGTCAAAATATTTTCACCCGTCTTTAATGGCTTTTTATAAAGTGTATTTCCATCAAATGATATTTTATTAATACCACCTTGATAAATTCCGAAGAGAATTCCATCTTCCATAACATAAAAATGTTGTACATACCCTTTTGTTTTTGGTGCCTTATCCCATAAGTCTTCTCCATTTGTTGCGTTTAAAAATGCAATATTAGATTCATTTTTTGTTGCAAATACACTATCACTTCCTCCATCATTTGTATTACTAACTACAGCGATTCCATTAGGTAAAATTTCAAAATTCACTACTTGGCCTTTTACTTTGTGATCGTCTTTCCATAGTTCTGCTCCATTTACTCCTACTTTGTGGATACGTGTATTTTTTCCTTGGTTTACACCTTCAAAAGCATAGATTTCTTTTTCTGAATCATCTGCTACCATCCAATTAATATTCTTCATATCATTTTCCCAAAGCGTTTCTCCTGTTTGTGCTTTTTTTGCTAATAAACCCTTAGTTGTTGGTACAATTAGATAGTCTTTTAAAAGCAATACAGAACCACTAGGTTGCATTCCTGCTCCCATAGTTACTTTTCCAGGATCTCCTAAATTAAATCTATAATCCTCTTTTCCAGTATTTAAATCGTACACAGCTACTGCAGTTGCGTATTTTTCATCTGCTCTTCGTTGTCCTGTAACTACCAGTTTATTTTGCGGCATTTTTACTTCGCAGCTATAAGCAATCTTCCATCCGTTGCTTTCTGTATTAAATAATGTCTTACCAGACAGGTAATCTATTACTGTTTTTTTTGCCGTTAAATTTGCAAAACCTCCTTGTGCAACTATTACATAAGGTGCGTTTGGGATGAAGGTAAGTTCTTCTGGTTTTACTCTTCCATATTCGGTAAAATTGAATAAAAGGTCATTGCTTCCAGGCTTAATCCCCACTAAACCATCATTGGTCGCAACGACCAGTGTACCCCCTTGTGTAAGGGTCATTTCATTAATTTTTGCGCCTACATCATACCTAAAATCTGGTTGTTCTGCACGCTGTGCTGTAATTTCTGTTGCTCCCAATAAAATAAGCATTAGAAACATTTTTACGTGTATTGAAGTTTTCATATCGTGTTAATTTAATTTGTTGAATCAAAGATGATTATTATTAAGAATCACTTCAATAGGGCAATTGTCGTATTATTATTTTTGTAATATATTGAATTAAAAAACCGAAAGAAAAACAAGATGTTTCGCTTCCGGTTCCACGTAAAAACCTCAACAAAGAGATTTTCTTAAATACTATTCAGAATTAAAAACTTAAATCAAATGAGCCATCAGTAATTGTTTTAATTGACTGATCTCCATTTACATTTTTTGGTGAAAAATTAAATGTTCCTTTAATAGTAGTTTCGGTTTTCTCAGAGATATTAATTTCTCCTACTACACCACTTCCATCATAAGGTGCAGTCCAAGTTTGAGAGTTTTGAGGGTTGCTCGCGTTTGCTTCAACATACGTGGCTACTACAAAAACATTAGAGTCACTTAACTCATATGTTCCTGTACCATCAAATCCATTAATAATTAAAAAAATGCCTTTTCCACTAGCATCAGAACCTTGAAGAGTAATAGTAGTTCCATTACTTCCTGTTGCTTGGCTTGCTGTTGAAGCAATTTCTAATGAAGAAAAGTCGTTTCCATTTACTCGTGCAGCAATTGTTCCTGCACCAGCATTTCCACCACTTCCTCCATCATCATCTTTTTTACAAGAAGTTACACTCACTGCAAGTGCAACAAAAAAGACTAAGAATAAATTTTTAAACGTTTTCATAATGTTGGGTTTTTAAGTTATTATTTTAAGACAAAGATGTCCCAAAACCCAACGTAACTCAATAAGGCAATTGCCCTATTCTAAAACTTTAAATACGGAATTTGTTTGGTAAGCACTTCTATTTTTTGCAAAATCTTCTCTTTAAAAGCTTGATGTGCTTCACTTTCTTGATTAAATGGCCTATGTAATAATCCAGATTGAATAGAAGCTATTTCCTTTTGAAGCTCATTAGTTTCTGAAGCAATCCATACTTCATTAAATTTTTCCCAAATAATGGAAATTGCCAATTTAGAAGGGTGAATCATATCATCTGCATAAAAACGATAATCTCTTAGTTCATCCATCATTATCTCATACGAAGGAAAATAATGAATTTTATTTTTTACATCAATTACTTCGTGTAAACCTGCAATTAAATGTGCTTTACTTCTAGTATTTTCTACAAAACCGTCTTTAATATGTCTAACAGGAGATATTGTATTAATTAATGTCACCGTAGGATTTATGTCCTTAATTAACGTATTTATATTATCTATACTAGCAGCTATTTCTGTAACGGTAAGAATTTCTTTTAAAAACTTTTTCTGCGGAATTTTATGGCAATTAGCAACAAGTACATCACTTTCTATGTGACGATACACCCAAGAAGTACCATACGTAAAAACTATATGTGTAGCCGAAAATAATTCGTTTTTAAGAGCTTTTAATCTATTATTTAATTCTGAAAGAAAATTAGATTTATTGGTTGTATTTAAGGAAGAGTGCACTTCAAAACAATGCCATTGCTCATCACTAAAAAAAATATCTTCTTCGGTAAAAACGATGTCATTTATAGCGCGAGTAACTAATTTTTCTATAGCAACAGGATGAAAAACAATTCCGAAGGGATTAATTAAATGCTGAAACTTAAAATATGATAACTTTTCACCAATATTCTCAACAAAACAAGAGCCTAATAATACTATTTTAGACTCGTAATTTATTGGATTTCTTATCGGTGTAAGCGATATTTTTGTCTGTAAATTCATAAATAGACTTCAAAATACAAGTTTTAATAGTGTAATTACAACTTCAAGTTATATTTATAACATTCCTTATATTTTAATATAAATAATCTTTTGCTTTTTCTAAAGCTTCAGCAATACCTTCAGGATTTTTTCCTCCAGCAGTAGCAAAAAATGGTTGCCCACCTCCACCACCTTGGATGTATTTACCTAATTCACGAACAATTTGTCCTGCATTAAGTTTCTTATCTGCAACCAACTCTTTAGAAATATAACACGTTAATAGCGCTTTATCTTCATTTTGAGAACCAAATAAAATAAACAGATTATCTATTTCACCTCCTAGGTCGAAGGCTAAATCTTTTAAACCTCCAGCGTCTAGATCAAGTTCCTTTGCCAGAAAATTAATTCCGTTAATCTCAGTCACTTCAGTTTTAAGATCTCCTTTTAAGCTTTTAGCCTTATCTTTTATTAATAGTTGTACTTGCTTTTGAAGTTGATTATTTTCTTCTTGCAAACTTTCTACAGCCTTAATAGGGTCCTGCGGATTATTTAGTGCTTTTTGAAGCGTTGCAAAAGCTTCACTTCTATCTATAAAATATTGTTTTGCAGCATCGCCTGTTATCGCTTCAATTCTTCTTATTCCAGATGCTACTGCTCCTTCACTTGTTATGATAAAATGCCAAATGTCTGCCGTGTTAGAAACGTGAGTTCCTCCACACAATTCCATAGACTTACCAAACTTTATAGCACGTACTGCATCTCCATATTTTTCACCAAATAATGCAATTGCACCTTCATTAATAGCTTGATCATAAGGGATATTTCTTCTTTCTTCTAATAAAATACCTTCTCTAATTCTAGCATTTACAAACTCTTCTACTTGTTTTAGTTCTTCATCTGTTACTTTACTAAAATGAGAAAAATCGAAACGAAGATTTTTACTATGCACCATAGAACCTTTTTGAGAAACATGAGTTCCCAGTATATTGCGCAATGCTTGATGCAGTAAATGCGTTGCAGTATGATTTGAAGCAGTTCTAGAACGTTGCTTTTGGTCTACTACAGCTTTAAAAGATTCCTCTGGATTTCTAGGAAGATTTTTTGCAAAGTGAATAATCAAATTATTCTCTTTCTTGGTATCAATAATATAAATTACCTCCCCGTTTGGTGCTTCCAGATAACCTTTATCTCCTACTTGTCCTCCACCTTCTGGATAAAAAGGTGTAAGATTAAACACCAACTGGTAAAGCGCTCCATCTTTTTTGCTTTCTACTCTTCGGTAACGGGTTATTTTCACATTGGTTTGTAACGTATCGTAGCCTACAAATTCTTCTATCGCATCTGTACTTAATATTTCCCAATCACCAGTTTCAACTTTGGTTGCTGCTCTAGAGCGATCTTTCTGTTTTTGCAGTTCTGCGTCAAATTCTGCTTCATTTAAGGCATAACCTCGTTCTCTTAAAATTAAGGCTGTTAAATCTATTGGGAAACCAAAAGTATCATACAATTCGAAAGCCTTTTTACCTGATATTGTTTTAGAGTCTGCTGTTTCTATTATATTTTCTAATAAAACCAATCCTTGATCTAGCGTTCTTAAAAAAGAAGCTTCTTCTTCCTTAATTACATTTGTTATAAGATCTTTTTCGGTAATAAGTTCTGGAAAGGCATCACCCATTTGCTTACTTAATGTTGCCACTAAGTTGTAAATAAAAGGTTCTTTTTTATCCAAAAATGTAAAACCATAACGTATTGCACGACGTAAAATTCTTCTTATTACATAACCTGCACCTGTGTTACTAGGCAATTGGCCATCTGCAATAGAAAATGAAACCGCTCTTATATGATCTGCGATAACACGAACCGCAATATTCTTTTTCTCGTCTTTACCGTACGTGGTGTTGGTTATGGCTTCAATTTCACGAATAAGTGGTGTAAAAACATCTGTGTCGTAATTACTTTGTTTATTCTGTAAAACCATACACAAACGCTCAAAACCCATTCCAGTATCTACGTGTTGTGCAGGTAATTTTTCAAGACTTCCATTTGCTTTTCGGTTAAATTGCATAAATACAAGATTCCATATTTCCACAACTTGTGGATGGTCTTGATTTACTAATGAAGCTCCAGAAACTTTAGCTTTTTCTTCTGCAGAGCGAATATCAACATGGATTTCACTACAAGGTCCACAAGGTCCTTGATCACCCATTTCCCAAAAATTATCTTTTTTATTTCCGTTAAGAATTCGGTCTTCTGGAACAAATTGTTTCCAAAGTTCGAAAGCTTCTGTGTCACGCTCTAGACCTTCTGAAGCATCTCCTTCAAATACAGAAACGTATAAAATATCTTTATCAATTTTATAAACTTCGGTTAATAACTCCCACGCCCAAGCAATTGCTTCTTTCTTAAAATAATCGCCAAAACTCCAGTTTCCTAACATCTCAAACATTGTATGGTGATATGTATCCATTCCCACTTCTTCAAGATCATTGTGTTTACCGCTTACTCGCAAACATTTTTGAGTATCACTTATTCTATTATTTTTTGGCTCTTTATTACCTAGAAAAAACTCTTTAAATTGATTCATTCCGGCATTGGTAAACATCAATGTGGGGTCATCTTTAACCACCATAGGTGCAGACGACACAATAGTGTGGCTTTTGGACTTAAAAAATTCTAAAAATTGATGGCGTACTTCGCGGGATTTCATACTGTTATTTTTATGCTAAAATTTTGTTGTTAGGCGAATGCATAAACAATTTCTATATTTGTGTAACGTTACCACAAAAAGCACTACCTATCAACGAGCAAAAATAGGATTTTTTAGCATATGTCTAAGGTTAAATATTACTATGATAGTGAAACCCTTTCCTATCGAAAAATTGAAAAGAAAAAAGGGAGAAGGCTAGGAATTTTTCTCTTAAGTCTTGTAGGTATGATATTGAGCGGATTTTTATTATTACTTATCTATATAAACTTACCGTATGTTGAAACTCCAAAAGAAAAAACTTTAAAAAGAGAGCTTTCTAATATGGAGTTGCAATTTAACCTCCTAAACAAGCAAATGGAACAGGCTGAAGCCGTTCTAGCAGAAGTTGCCGATCGTGATAATAACCTGTATCGTGTTTATTTTGAAGCAAATCCAATCCCTGAAGAACAAAGAAGAGCCGGTTTTGGTGGTGTAAATCGTTATAAAGATTTAGAAGGGTTTGATAATTCAAAATTAATAATATCTTCAAGTAAAAGACTTGATATACTTACAAAACAAATTGTAGTACAATCTAAATCTCTTGATGAAATTGCTGCTTTAGCAGAAGAAAAAGAAAAATTATTGGCCGCTATTCCTGCTATTCAACCAGTAAATAACGAAGACCTTACACGTATGGCTTCTGGTTTTGGTTATAGAACAGATCCTTTTACCAAAGCAAATAAGTTTCATTTTGGAATGGATTTTACAGCACCACGAGGCACTCCTGTTTATGCTTCTGGTGATGGGAGAGTGACTAGAGCAGACAATAATGCTTCTGGTTATGGAAATCACATACGCTTAGATCATGGATATGGATATGAAAGTTTATATGCTCATTTATATAAATACAATGTTCGTCCAGGTCAAACTGTTAAACGTGGAGATCTTATAGGTTTTGTAGGAAGTACAGGTAGGTCTGAAGCACCTCACTTACACTATGAAATCTTTAAGGATGGTGAACGTATTAATCCTATTAATTTTTACTACGGAAACTTATCTCCAGAAGAATTTGCTAACATTTTACGTGCTTCTCAACAAGAAAATCAATCGCTTGACTAATGCATATAGAACTACCCGAAAAACGTTATTATGGTATTGGCGAAGTAGCCGAAGCCTTTGATGTAAATACATCACTAATTCGCTTTTGGGAAAAAGAGTTTGATGTACTTAAGCCTAAAAAAAATGCAAAAGGAAATAGAAAATTTACTCCAGAAGACATTAAAAATCTAGAGCTTATTTATCATTTAGTAAAAGAGCGTGGTTTCACTTTAGATGGAGCGAAAATTCATTTAAAAGAGAACAAACAAAAAACACTCGACCACTTCGAGATTATACGTAAATTAGAAACTGTTAAAGCAGCATTACTTAAAATAAAAGACCAACTTTAAAATCAATACTCATGAAAAAATGGATACCCCTTCTTGTCATATTAGGAATTATATTAATTATTGGAGCATACCTTGCAAGTCTTAACAACAAACTAGTTGTACTCGATGAAAAAGCTGCTGCACAATGGGCCAATGTAGAGAGCTCATACCAACGTCGTGCAGACCTTATTCCTAATATAGTTAGTACTGCAAAAGGATATGCAGAATTTGAGCAAGCAACACTTGTTAAAGTTACTGAAGCTAGAAGTAAAGCTACATCAATTAATATTGACCCTTCAAATATTACGCCAGAGCAATTAGCTCAATTTCAAGAAGCACAATCTGGGTTAACCTCAGCCCTATCTCGCCTTTTAGCTGTTTTTGAACGCTATCCAGATTTAAAAGCAAACGAAAATTTTAAAGAGCTTATTAATGAACTTGAACGTACAGAAAATAGAATCAATGTAGAACGTAACCGTTTTAATGAAGAAGCAAGAGCATTTAACACAGAAATTAATCAATTTCCAACAAAGATGTTTGCCGGATTTTTAGGCTTTAATGAAAAAGCATATTTTAAATCTGAAGCTGGAAGCGAAAATGCTCCAGAAGTTGAATTTGATTTCGGAAATGATAAATAATGTCTAAAGTAGAAAAATTTTTAAGCCCAACCGAGGAGGCAGAAATTGTTGAGGCAATTAGAGTTGCAGAGCAAAATACCTCTGGGGAAATACGTGTACATTTAGAACCTCATGCTAACATTGACCCTTTTGATCGTGCCACAGAAGTCTTCGACTTTTTACACATGGGGAACACAAAGCTAAGCAATGGAGTCCTAATTTATGTTGCAGTAGAAGATCGAACTTTAGTAATTCTAGGTGATAGCAGCATTAATGACGTAGTACCAACTAATTTCTGGGAAAGCACTAAAGATATCATTATTAACCACTTTAAAGAGGGTAATATGAAACAAGGTCTTGTAGATGGTATTCTTAAAGCAGGTGAGCAACTTAAAAAACATTTTCCTTTTAAAAAGAACGATGAAAATGAGTTGTCTAATGAAATCTCAATTGGGTAAAATAATTTAATAATGATGTCAAAAAAAATTCAGAAAAACCTGTGGGTGCTTTTAATATTCTGTGCCTTATTATTTTCTGAAACTATTGCTGCTCAATTTACAATTCCCGAAAAACCAAAACAAAGTCAACAAACCTCTGTTTATGACTTTATAAATCTTTTAAATTCTTCAGAAAAAACAGCTTTAGAAAACAAGCTTCTTCGTTATGCAGATTCAACCTCAACTCAAATAGTTGTTGCTATAATAAGTTCTACCAATGGAGAAGACATCTCTTTATTAGGTGCCAGGTGGGGACAAAAATGGGGAATTGGTCAAGCAGATCAAGATAATGGTATATTAATTTTACTCGCCAAAGATGATAGAATGGTAGATATAAATACCGGTTATGGTATTGAATATCGCATAACAGATTTAATGGCAGAGCGTATTATTAATCGCATTATGATTCCTGAATTTAAAACAGGTAATTTTTATAGTGGTTTAGATAAAGCAGCCGATGGTATTTTTGCAGCATTAAACGGAGAATTTAAAGAAGAAAGAGATTTTTCTAAAAAAGATAATTTTCCTGTAGGGCTTATTATTTTTATCATCTTCGTCATTATTTTTATTGCCTTAAGCTCAAAAAAGAATGGCAAGGGAGGCAAAGGAGGTCGAAGTGGAGGTCCCAGTTTATTAGATGTAATTATTTTAAGTAGTTTAGGAAGAACCGGAGGTTTTGGTGGCGGTGGCGGCTTTGGCGGTGGCTTTGGTGGTGGAGGCTTTGGTGGTGGCGGAGCTTCTGGAGGTTGGTAGGAATCTAATCAATAATAAAAAATTATATGCACTTGTCTTTTCAGAAAAAAATAAAAAAGCCCCAATTTCTTAGGGCTTTTAAAAATATTCCAAACAATATTAAACAATAAAATTTTTACAAATTATTCTATTTAACCAATATCTTTTTACTGATTTTAGTTTTTGAATTTCCTATTTCAATAAAATACATTCCAGAATTTGCTGCAGACATATCTATAGTTGTTTGATATGCATCTTTTGTTTCCTTTTTAACTTGACTTGATAAAAATTTCTTTCCGTTTACATCATAAACAGATAATCTTAATATGTCACTTGTTGACTCATTGCTTAATAATAGGTTAAAAACTTTATTGTCTGAAGAAGAAATAATTAATTCTGAATTGTTTAAATCTAATTCATCTACAGAGAGTGTTGAAGAAATTTTAAACGATGCAATACGAGTTTTTCTAGGCTCTCCAGAATATTCTCCTGTAAACCAAAAAGTTAAATCGTCTACTGGATCTCTTGTAAGTTGTGAGTAATCACCATAACGGGCATTATCTGTTACAGAATTTGTACCCGCCACTATTAATTCTTCTTCTACTGTCATAACGCCTAATGCATCTGTTGCTAACCTTCCAGTATAATATAATGATGGAAATGTTGAAGCACCAGACTTTGTGTAACCCATACCTATATTACCTTCTTGATCCATAGCCATCCCAGATAAAAAAACACTTTCTCCACCCGCATCTTGATATGTACTTTCTTGATACAAAACCCAAGGATCTGTAGGGTTGGTTCTTCTTAATTCTACCCATCTAATACCGCTTATTTGACTTCCATCTATAACCTCAACTGGAAAATTAATTAAAAGCGATTCGTGAGTACCAAAATTATAACGATGGGTTTGAAAATAGGTAGCAAATACAATTGGATCTATTCTTTGTGAAGTTCCTGGTTGCTCTATAACTGCAAAACTATCTCCTCCAGTTCCTTCTAAAAATGAATCAAATGCAGAAATTGGGACCATTTGAGGAGCAGAAACTACCGCTGCACCTGGGTTTGACCAATCTATAGTAAGATCCCAAACATTAATATGATCTGATGCCACTCCTGTCCACGCATCATCTTGAAACCAAACAATAGGAGCTGGACCTACTGCTATTCCAGCACCTTCTGAATGGGCTGGTTGGGGAGCTTGAAATCCACCACTACCAATATAGCCAGGTAATGTTAAAGTAGCAATCTCTGCAGATGGATCACCATCAATCATTTTTTGACGGTTGAAGGCATAAAAACGACCACTTTCTGAAGGATTAAAATTTCCTGTACAGATATAACTGTTTCCATAGATACTGTAATGAGGATAATCATTTTCTGGAACATCATAACTATATACTGCATAAGAACCTGTAGGATCTGATGTCGTAGATACGGCAATTTTAAACTGATTTGCATCTGGCAATTGAAATTGAGATATAAACCAACGATCGGCTTCTCTATCGTAAAGAACAACTGGATCACCAGATATAACACCTCCTAAAGGAATATTAATATCTTTAGGAAAACCTGCTGCTTGTACTCCATTTTTATCCCAAACACTCCATAAACCATTGGTCATTTGCACTACGTGATTTGGACCAACTGCTGCTGTAGGATCAGGCGGACTAACATCCAAATTAATTCCATCAAAGTTTACTATGGGTGGTTTACTTATTCTAGAAGCTGGTTCAGTTTGTAATAAGGGATCTGTAGTTGAAGAACTTTTACCTACTGATTCTATAAACTTTATTTTTTTTACATTCTTTGAGCTAAGTCCATTTCTAGGTACTTCTCTTTTTTCAACAGATGAAGCTTTAACCTTTGGATAGGTAGTCATGGGTTGTGTAATAAAGAAGTTATTTGGAGTTTTAACTTCAATAACATCACTATGTAGTGATTCCTGAGCTTGTATTACATAGCCTGTGGCTAAGAACATACTCAATAAAAAGTAATTTTTTATTTTCATAATTAATCAATTTTAGATAACAGTTATACAATAGAACAAATATCTCTATTCAAGATATTTGAGCTTCAAATACAACTACTCATTAACTACTCGAAAATGAAAATTTTAGTAAAAAACTTGATTTTATATCTTATTTGGAAGATTTTCAATAGACGATGTTGAGGTCTCTGGAATTTTTATAAGTTCTGTAAGAAGTACAGAAAGAGAATCATCGCTTTTGTCTAATCCTACTTTTTTACTTATCCGATACCTTTTACTTTCAATAGCCCTAATAGATCTATTTAAAAACAGAGCAATTTCTTTATTTTTAAAACCCATTGCCAAATAGTAACAAACAATAGTTTCAGACTCATTAAGTTTTGGGTAACGAGTTTTTAATTCTGTAAAAAACTCGATATTTAATTCATTAATTAGATTTAAATGATTCTCACCATTACTTATTAGGGTGGACGACTCTAAATGAATATTTTTATACAATTCTCTAATTTTTTGACGCTGTACTTTTAATTCATCAGTCGAAGCAATTTTTTTTATTTCCTTTTTTAAATCGCTTATATATTCTTCTAGGCTAATTGTTTTTATTTTTAGCTTTTCATAATTAGAACTTAATTGAGAATAATTTCTTTTCTGATTTATAAAGTGGTTTAATTTTTTATTAATTTTCTTGTAATACAAAAGAAAGATTACAATTAAAATTAACGTACAAATCAAAAGAACAACAATCCAATTTCGGTTAAGAAGTTTTAATTTACTTTCAGATTTTAACTCTTCTTCAGATTGAATTAAGCTTTCATTTATTTGAAAACTTGCTTTTATGTTATTATCAAATAATGTAGCTTCAAAATTTTGCATTGAGTCTAAATAAAGGTTACTTTTTTCAAGGTCCCCATTTAGCTTATATGATTCCGAAGAAATTCTATAAAATTCTTTTTTAGCAACATAATCCATAAACTCTTTGGATTTTTTTGCCTCAGATAAATAAAACAAAGAAGAATCGATCTGTTTTTTATTTAAATGAATTGCTGCCATACATACATGTAAGCTTACCTCATAAGCACGATAGTTATACTCATCTATAGTTGGATTATTTTGTAAGGATTTAAAAGTAGTGAGGTATTTATTTGCATTAACTAAATCATCAAGATGTATGTAGTTATCTGCAAGCATGAAGTTTGCGAAAAGATAATAATAAGCATCATCTTTTATGTTTTTGTAATTATCTAAATTTTCAAGTATTAAATCGTTACTTTTTTTATACTCGTGTTCTTGAAATGCTACATAAGCAGGCATTTGCGTTACCTCGATAAGTCCGTTTTTATTATTTGCTAAAGTAAAATACTTTTTTGCCTGATCAAGATATTTGTATGCACTTGAGTCTCGCTTAACCACATACATATTCGAAAATAGGTCTAGGCTCGCTTGACCGGCAATGTCATAGTTTTTTTCTTTTTCACCATATTTTATAGCCAGAATAAAACTATTAAAGACTTGTGCTTGTTCATCAGATTTAATATAAAGCATCCCCTTTAACATATAATAATCTGCCAAGCGACCTTCAATAGATGTCACTACAGGAGTAGGTATAGCATTTAAAAAGTTTCTAGCTAATTCTGGGTTAGAATGCACATAAACATCTGCCGAATCAATAAAACGGGTAAAATTTTCAGTCTTTTGTGCAAGAGTTATGTTGGAAAATAAAATTATGCCTAAACAAAAAAGCAATGTAAAATTTTGGAGAATTGTTTTATTTGCCTTTACACACATATAATTTTATAGCAACAAGATGATTTATTAATGTAAATAATGTACTTAAATTTTGTAGAATTTAAAAATTAAAAAGTAAATATGTTACAATCAAAAAAATCGATTACGATTAAATAATAGTTAGCTATAAAAAGAAAATTATTTTAATAAAAATAATATAGTTTAAATAATTAATGCATCATAAAAACATCACCATTTCCTGTTTCGCCTTTACTACCTAAACTATTAAATTTATAACTAAAAGTCAACATAAAGTATTGTTGTAACACAGTACTCTGTGTGTCTTGAATGTAGTTTTCTGTAGCCGATCTTCTTGCATTTGTATTTTGATTTAATAAATCGTACACTTTAAAACTTACGGTAGCTTTTTCTTTTAAGAAGTTATAAGCCAAACTAGTATTCCAAAACCAAGCGCTTTTTTCAAATCCTGGAGTTATGTCTGGATTATAGCTGTAATTAATATCATTACTCCATTCAAAATGTTTAGGCAGATAAAAAGCAGAGAATAAACTTACGTTATGGTTTTCAAATTTATTAGCTTCAAAAATATCGTTTTCATAACTAGTAGTAGAAAAAGAAATAGAATATCTGGCTCTAAGTTCTAGTACTTTATTCCAACTAAAAGTTAGTCCAAGATTAGGGGTAATTGAGTTATTGTCGATTTCAAACTCTTCATTATTATTAAAGCTAATATCCCTATTAATATTCATCCAGACACCTCCATTGTATTTTATACTTCTTATAGAATCTATTTTAATACTTCTATTTAAATTTCCTCCCCCATTTAAGCCATATCTACCATCTACGTTGGCAAATGTTGTATTCCGAATATTATTTTCATCGACAATTGTTTTTGAAACAATACTATTATTCTGTATGTACCCATTAAAGTAAAAATAGAAACCTGTACCTTTTTGAAAATTATAATTATTAAATGAGGCATAAACATTATGGTTATTCGCAGGCTGCAAAGCCGGGTTACCCGTAATTGTATTTAAGGGATCTTGCACATTAGGATTTGGTTGTAGTTGAGACACTTGAGGTGGTGAGTTATTTAAATTATATCCTGCATACAAAAACATCTGTGGTGTAAATTGATAATTACCGTTGGCATTTAACTCTATTGCTTTATAGGTCTCTTTAAGGTCTAAATTAGGACGTAATGCGTCTTTATTTTCTAATGTTCTTAACACATAACCACCACCAACATTAAATCTAAATTTTTCAGATTGATATGATAGTCCCAACCCGGGAGTACTTCGCTCATTTACAAAACGATAGTTTGTACTTAACTCTGTATTAAAATCTGAATAAGTCCCACTACTTTCGTTAAAATCGAATGTACTTTCAATATTATCTGTTTTATCTATTCGATAACTATATTTAAAATCTAAAAAGAACTTTTTAGCAATTAAAGGCTGCCTATAAGTAAATTGACCATAAAAGCTCGTGAAATCTTGCGTTTCGTCTGTAAATTGATCTCGATTAATCGTACTAAGACTATCACCAAAAATTAAGGTTTCAGACTGTAGATAATCATCTACTTCGTTCTTACTAAATTCATTAGTCATATTATATTTAATAAAACCTCCCTTATCGCCAAATCGCTTTGTAAGGTCTAGGTCATTATTAAAATTTCTTCCTACCGTTTCACTTTGAGAAAATTGATTTGAACTATTTGTAAGTGTTCCATCTTCATCTGTAGAATTTGAAGCTGATTGGTATCTGTCTTTAGAATTTAAAACATTAAATGCTGGACGAATATTAATTAAAAAAGTAGAGTCTAATTTAATATTAAAAGCCATATTGGCCGAATGATTATCTGTATTATTATTACTAGAAGAATTGCTATTGGTAAAATAGCGACGATCTGGTAAAATATTTTCTCTTCTTGTAACAGATTCGTTATTAGAATTACTTCCCGAATAAAAATAATCTGCAGAGACATCTACTCCCTCTTTTATTACATCGGCGTAGCTTACCCCTCCATTTCTTGAAGTTACAATACCTTCACCTCCTCCAAAGTTTCGTCCTCCTATAGAAAAACTTCCATTGCTATTAAACGACCTCGAATTACCACTAAACATTTTTGAAATCTCTCCAAAACTAAATCCCGGTGAGTTTGTATTATTCCCTCCACCTAAAAAACTAAGACGTCTGTCATTATCAAAATAATTAAAAAGTCCTGCAAATTCGTATCTTTTATCGGTTCCTCCCCCAGCAGCTACTCTACCAAAAACCCCTTTATTATTTTCTTCTTTAATAGTAAGATTAATTGTTTTGTTTTCTTGGTCTCCTTCTTCGCCAGAAAAAGCTTCAGATTCTGTTTTGGTATCTGTTACTTGTATTTTCTCTACAATTTCTTTGGTAAGATTTCTTGTTGCAATGGTAGGATCATCCCCAAAAAAAGGCTTGCCATTTACTAAAATCTTACTTACATCCTTACCGTTTACTTTTATTTTACCTTCTGCATCCACTTCTACTCCTGGTAATTCTCTTAAAAGATCTTCTATATTGGCATCTTTTTTTGTTTTAAATGAAGCCACATTAAACTCTAAAGTATCCTTTTTTATAGTAACAGGAGCTCTAGATTTTAATAAAACTTCTCCCAATTCTGCTACAGAAGGAGCAATAGAAATTGTACCTAAATTTTGTTGAGAGGTAGATAAATCTATTTTTTTCTCATAAGTAGCATACCCAACAAAAGAAATATTTACTTGTACATCTTTAACCGCATTTTTTCCTTCTAATGTAAATGCGCCATTTTTATTAGTGATGGTATACGTTATTAACGTACTATCCTTTACAGTTTCCATAAAAACAGTAGCTGCTTCTAGTGGTTGTTGAGTGTCTTGATCTATAAGAGTTCCGGTAACTTTAAAATCTTGAGAATATGAAAGGGTTATAAATAAACTGAAAAGTAAAACTAAGTAGCGATTTTGCATAGGGGTGATGAATCCTGTTTTGATTGATTGATACTAGAAACTAAGAACTAACTCTTTTACCAATAAAAAAAGTGAGTTACCTTTTTTAAGAAAACATTAACAGTATAAATTAAAACGAGTGCCTTACATAATCAATATATAAAGCACTCGTTTTTTTATAAAAATATATTCTATTTTTTCCTGAAATATACGGTTACAGGCACTCCTGTAAAGTCAAATTTTTCACGTAGCTTGTTTTCAATAAACCTTTTGTAGGGCTCTTTAACATACTGAGGTAAGTTACAGAAAAATGCGAAACATGGATGTGGTGTAGGCAACTGGGTACAAAACTTCACTTTTATATATTTCCCTTTATTTGCTGGTGGCGGGTACGCTTCAATTATAGGCAACATAGTATCATTTAAAACACTTGTTTTAATTTTCTTACTTCGGTTGTTATAAACTTCTACTGCTGTTTCAATCGCTTTGTAAATACGTTGCTTATTAAGTACAGACATAAATATAATAGGCACATCTGTAAAAGGCTCACATTGTTGTCTAATATATTTTTCAAATTCTTTTACGCTACTATTATCTTTTTCAACTAAATCCCATTTATTAGCCAAAATTACCACTCCTTTATTATTACGGTGTGCTAACCAAAAGATATTTTGTACCTGCCCATCAAATCCGCGAGTTGCATCAAAAACAAGAATCATAACATCACAGTGCTCAATGGCACGTACACTTCGCATTACAGAATAAAATTCAAGATCGTCTTTAACCTTTGTTTTTCTTCTTATTCCTGCAGTATCTACCAGATTAAATTCAAACCCAAAACGATTGTATTTTGTATCTATACTATCACGAGTTGTACCAGCAATGTCTGTAACAATGTAACGTTCTTGACCAATTAAAGCGTTAATAAATGAAGATTTTCCAGCGTTAGGGCGACCCACTACTGCAAATCTTGGCAATTCTTCCTCTTCTCTTTTTTCTTCATCTGGAAGTGCCTCTACAATAGCATCCAGCAAGTCTCCTGTTCCACTTCCACTAATGCTTGAAAGCATATAATAGGTGTCGAAACCTAACGAATAAAATTCTACTGCATCGTTAACACGATTGGCACTGTCTACTTTATTAACTGCTAGAAATATTGGTTTTTTTGATTTCCGAAGTAATTTTGCAACATCTTCATCCATCCCTGTCACACCACTTTCTACCTCAACCATAAAAATAATAACATCTGCCTCTTCTATAGCAAGCTCTACTTGCTTATCTATTTGAGCTTCAAAAACGTCATCACTCCCTTTTACATAACCCCCCGTATCAATTACAGAAAACTCTTTACCATTCCAATCACTTTTTCCATAATGACGATCTCTTGTAACACCACTTACGGCATCTACAATAGCTTCTCTCCTTTGGATTAAACGATTAAAAAAAGTGGATTTACCCACATTAGGTCTCCCTACAATAGCAACAATGCTCATACTCTAAATTTTATGGTGCAAAAGTAAGTTTTTTTTAAATGGTCGGCTAAGGGTTTATTGCGTAAGTTGAAAAAATAATTTAATTTACAATGCGTCGTAAAGATTAAGTTTACCCCCTTTTATGTAACTTTAAACCAGTGACATACTAGCTGCATCATTGATTTATCTAAAACACGTATTAATCATGGAATTATCGAACGAAATTGTATTGAGACCGAGATTTAATATTGTTTTAAATTATAATAACAAGACCGCCCTAACAGCTTTTGATGCAGCAAAACAAACCACCTCAAATTTTATAATTAGTAGGATTGATGATCACGTATTTATAAGAATTCCGAAAGCAAAACAACATTTTTGGTCACCACAACTTCATCTTGAAATTAACGAAATTGATGAAAAATCAAGTTCACTACACGGATTATTTGGTCCCAATCCTACGGTATGGACCATGTTTATGTTTTTACATTTTGCAATAGCAACGTTGTTTATTGGTGTAGGTATTTGGGCATACACTAGAAACACCTTGGGAGACTCAATTGGGGTGCAAATAAGTATTATCTGTTTATTAATTGTATGTTGGTTTGGACTCTATTTTGCAGGCAGAATGGGGAAAAAAGCTGGTAAAACAGAAATGATCAACCTAGATGCCTTTATGAGAAAAACGCTTAATATCTAGCACTTTTAACTCTTATTGTAACCAAACCTACGTAATTGACGCATATCATTTCGCCAGTTCTTATTAACTTTTACGTACAATTCTATATGAATTTGTTTCCCAAAAAACTTCTCTAAATCTTTACGAGCTTCTATTCCTACCCACTTTATGGCTTGTCCTTTATGACCAATAATAATTCCCTTTTGTGTTTCGCGTTCTACCATAATAACACTGCGAATGCGTATTATATCTTCGTCTTCAAAAAACTCTTCGGTATCAATTTCTACCGAATAAGGAATTTCCTTTTTATACTGAATTAATATTTTTTCTCTAATGGCTTCATTTACAAAAAAACGTTCGGGTTTATCTGTTAATTGGTCTTTAGGATAAAAAGGCGGTGACTCTGGTAATAGTTCAATTATTCTTTTAAAAACCTGGGTTACTCCAAAGTTTTGTAATGCCGAAATTGCAAAAACTTCTGCATTTGGCACTTTACCTTGCCATAGTGTAACGGCTTCATTTAATAAAGTTTCATCCCCTTTATCAATCTTATTAATTAAAAGCAATACGGGAATTTTTGCATTGGTAATTTTAGTAAAAAAGTCTTCATCTTTCAATTCTTTTTCACCTAGTTCAACCAAGTAAAGTAATACATCGGCATCTTCAAAAGCAGATTTTACAAAATCCATCATACTTTCCTGCAACTGGTAAGCAGGCTTAATAATTCCAGGAGTATCACTTAATACTACTTGAAAATCCTCTCCATTTACAATACCTAAAATTCTATGACGTGTAGTTTGTGCTTTGCTGGTAATTATAGACAATCTTTCGCCCACAAAAGCATTCATTAATGTGCTTTTACCAACGTTGGGGTTTCCTATAATGTTTACAAATCCGGCTTTGTGTGACATGTATTTCTTTTGCCGCAAAGATACAGTAAAAAGAAAAGAGGCTGTTTTAAAGAAATATTAATTTACCAAAACTTAGTTTTACCATGTACACGGTTTTTTTCTTAAAAGAAAAACGAAACGCTACAAACAACAATAGTATCACTTAAAAAAGTAGCCTGTGGTTGTCTTGTTTTGTTTAAATTTAGGGTTCAATATAAACCTTACATAAAAGTTTATGACGACTCCTACTCAAATTGCAAAACATTTTAAAGAAGTCCATTTTGGTGGCAACTGGACCTTTGTAAATCTTAAAGACACCCTAGCAGATGTTACTTGGCAACAAGCCACAACACAGGTGTACTCATTTAACACAATCGCTACCTTGGTTTTTCATATCAATTATTTTGTAGAAACTGTAATACGCGTATTAGAAGGAGAACCATTAACAGGCAATGACAAATTAAGTTTTAACCACCCACCCATTACTAACGAAGAAGACTGGCAAAAAATGCTTGCCAAAACGTGGGCAGAAGCAGCACAGTTTGAAGCATTAGTAGAAAAACTTCCAGAGAACCTTTTGTTTGAAACTTTTACAGACAAAAAATATGGTAATTATTACAGAAACCTACTTGGAATTATAGAACATACCCATTACCACCTAGGGCAAATTGTACTTATTAAAAAAATAGTACAGTTAGACTAACAAATACAAAAACAACAATAATAATGAATTGGATCCTATTACTTATTGCTGGTCTCTTTGAAGTAGCATTTGCCTTTTGTTTAGGCAAAGCCAAAGAAGCAAGTGGCATATTTGCAACCTATTGGTACATTGGTTTTATAATATGTCTTGCAATAAGCATGGCATTGCTTATTAAAGTTACACAAGCATTACCCATAGGCACTGCCTATGCAGTATGGACGGGTATAGGCGCGGTAGGCACCGTACTGGTTGGAATCTTTATTTTTAAAGAACCCGCCGCTTTTTGGAGATTATTTTTTTTAACCACACTCATTGCATCTATTATAGGGCTTAAGGTGGTAGCCAATTAATTTAATAAAAGAAATACAAAAATGAGTGTTTTTTTTGTACACAATAAACACATAGCAATAAATAGTATCTTGTAACACTATAATGGGAATAAACACCATGGTGTTTATCCGCATGTTGGCAATAATTTAAAACGAACAACATAGAATGATAAAATGGTTAAGGAAAAAACTCGGAATTGATACTATCGACAAAAATATTGTTGAAAGCAATTCTATGACCAAAAGCCAACTTATTGAGATTAATAAATCAATAGAAAACCTAAAACCGAAAAAAAAGGAAGACGAAATTATTAAGGTAGCTGATAGTTTTGAAATGAAAAACGATATTTCAAATTTAACTTTCAAATTAAATAATAATATTAGTTTAGATAATAGTTGGTCTTTAATTACTACTCAAAACAACAAATCGAATTTTCTTTCTCAAATTGCTGGAACTTCATCAATAGGAAGTTCAGTTGCTTATTCAGCAAATGGATTATACACTGCAACTGCGAATACAGGGAGTTTAATGACTTATGGAAATGGCTCTTTGAGTTCAATAACAATGAATGGTTCACAATTCGGAAGTCACGCAGGTTTTGTTAGTGCAAATCCTGCTGTTTTTACACCAATTTTAGCTGTCCAATTTGCTTCAATGCTTACTGGTCAATATTATTTTAAAGGTTTAACAAAACAATTAACATCAGTCCAAAAAGGTATAAACGAACTTATCAGTTTGCATCATAATGAAAGATTAGCAAAATTGAGATATATAAACACCAAAACAAACGAATTAAATAATCGGAATTTTTTCACAACCGAGGATTATGTTATTGTCGATAGATTAAAATATGACTTGTCAATTATTAGGTTTGAATACTTACTTTCTGCTCAACAAGAAATCATTAACACTTTTGAGATACAAAATGGAAAAGAAAGCAAAGAAGAAATAATTGATATAATATCAGAAGATAGTAATCAAGTTGAGAAAGCTCTTATTTCAATAAAAAGCAATGCCAAAAAAATATCTTCATTTTTTTCATCAACCTATAAAAAATCTGGAATCGAATCTGGAATTAACTATTTAAAATCTAAAACTGAAAATTCACATAAAAAAGTTGAAAAACTTTCAGAAAAAGTAAATAATAGTAAGTTCTTTTTTTATTCAGAAATAGCTTTAAAGTCAGAACAATTATACCAACTTTTAAAGCTATTGGAATTAAAAATAAATTTGTCTGATAAAAAACCAAACCATAACCGAATTGGAAAAATTGAGGAACTTTATAAATCAATAGTAGATTTTAATTACGAAGACAGTATTTATGATGAAATGGAGCAACTAAAATCGGAATTAAGGGAAAATCTATTATCTGAAATCGAAATCCATAAAGCAAATAGCCAAATAACTAAAAGTAAAATTGATTCAAAAGCATCTAAAATATTTGAAAAATTCACAACATTAGAAAACAATTTGGAAGAAAAGAATATGATATTTGATGATATTGAACTAATAAAAATTGGTTTTGAAAAGCCACAACAAATATTAATTGACAATAGAACAGAAACAACAAGAATTTATACAAAAACTATTGCCAACAATGGCTATAAGTAATTGCTTGTTCTCGCCAACTTCTGAAAATCCTCGCGGATTTTCAGTTCGGTGTGTACTTGCAAAGTTATGTGCTAAACCACGCAACTACTCATAGCCGCACCGTTGCCCACAATATAAAAAATGAGTCGAGTAAGAGAATTTCTGACTGAGTTGGATGATTATGAATTAGCATTTTTTGCGAAATTCAAACTGCCAACTTATATGAAAGAAACTCAATCGGAAATCAAAAAATATATTGCGGAAAGAGGAATAAACGAAACGCAAATTGACAAACTGATTTCTGCAAATCCCAAGCGTGAAACAAAAAACGGAAAAGTTAGGTGTCCGAGATGTTCTTCCGACAAAATTAGAACGGAAAAAGTCGAATGGACAAAAAATGCTGGACAAATCGGATACGAGGACGAAATAGCATCACTCGACGGATTAAGCGGAAAAGCGACCTATAAAAATCAAGTGATTTGCAATGTATGCGAAAATTGGATTGAAGACCCTAATTTTGAGAAAAAGAAAACACCTTTTTGGCATTATATTGCAACTGGAATTTTTGACATTTTTGCGCGTTAAAACTGACAAATACTGTGGGCAACAATATATAACCGCAATTACGGCGGATTCGACTTCGTCCGAATCCACTCGGAATTACTAACACCTGTGCTAAATTGAAAATAATTGCTAATTTAACCCATAACTGACGGTTATACGAGACCGTTGTGTGCAATATGAAAACAAAACTTATGAAGAGAATAATCTCACTATCTATTTTAATTTTGGCTTGCGGACTTTCTTACTCGCAAGAAAATTGTGATAAATTTAAAATAGGTGAATTTCAAAATATTGAAAACGAAATTTTAAAAGCTAAAATTCAAAGAAATGACTCTATCCAAACTGAACAATATGGAAAAAAGAAAATAACTCTGAAAATAATCTGGATTGATGATTGTAGTTATCGACTGAAATTTTTAGACGGAAATGAAGCGTTTTGGAAATCGAGACCAAAAGATAAGCCGACACCTGATTTGATTGTGAAAATCACGAATGTTAGTGGAAATAAATATACGCAGGAATCAAAATTTGACATTGATAATGACTTAGTATATAAAAGTGAAATAACCAAAATTGAATAAAATACTGCACACTACAATGACTATAAACAATTGCTATAATAGGCTTATCCTGAAAATTCCTCCGGAATTTTCAGCTTGTCGTGTACTTGCAAAAGTCCGTGCTAACCCACGCAACTATTCATAGCCGAGACCGTAAAACACAATTAGAAAACCTAACTAATGGATTAATAATTAAACTAAAAAGAAAATGAAAACTACCATTTATTTATTAATTCTTTTTGCTTTTGTATTAGTTTGTTGTAATAGTCAGAAAAAATCTGATAAAGCAACAGAAATAACCAAAAACACTACTTATAATAATTATCCATATTTAACTTTCAATAAAGAAAATTTATTTCCTGGAGATGGAACTTTATTGAGAGTTGAGGATGGAGTTTCTTTAGAAGATGGTCGGGTTATTGTAGTTGACCAAAAAAATGGACTCCGTTTAATTGAAAGAGATGGTTCTAACCGACCTTTTGGTAATTTTAAAGATATTGGCTTTTTAAACAATCCACCAGAACAAATTGCTGGACCCAATGGGTTAGTGTTAGAATACGATGGCTTACATTTATTAATGTGTGATGTTTCGGACGGAAAAATTTATAGAACAAATATTACCTCTGAAAAGACAGAATTAATTTACGACCATAATTACGGAGTGAATGCAATCTATTCTGACAAAACTGGCGCAATATGGTTTACTCAATGTGCTGAAAATACCAATATGGGAGAAATGTTTATGGCATTAAACTTATCTGTACCAACTGGTGCTATTTTTAGAATGGCTGACCTTAAAAGTATTCCAACCAAAATTGCTGATAGTCTTTATTTCTCAAATGGGATTACAATGGACAAAGAAGAGAAAACTCTCTTTGTTTCAGAGACAATGATGGACAGAGTAATATCTTTCAATGTGGATGTTACTAATGGTAAAGCAGAATATTCTGGCGTTGTTGCAAACGTTGGAACTCCTGACAATATCATTATTGATAACAAGGGAAATTTAATAGTTGCATCACCAGCAAATAATCAAGTAATTGCTTTCGACTTTAAGAATCATTCCCAACACATAATATTTGATGCTGCTACAAAAGAAAATCAAGAAATAGCAAATGAATGGTTTCGCAGAAGTCATTTAGGAATACCAAGAGCCCAATTAGTCACACCAGATTTATTCAAGCCACTTCCAGGATTATTGACAGGAATGTTCTTCTCTAAAGATGGTCAAACTCTTTACATAGCAAATTTAGGAAATGACCTTTTAAAATTGGAGTATAAATAACTCTGTCTAACAAAGAAATGAGTTAAACAACCATTCTTAAATAACAATCAACTATTAATTTTAACTTTGTAGCTCACAATTAATTTTTAATCCGTGACAGAAAGAAGAAAAAAAATAGGGCAAAAAATTAATAGAAATGCAAGAATATCTAGGTATATAATTTACAAAGAAACACGCATCGATTTTAAAGAACAGTTTTGGTCTTTTATTGGTGCATTTACGGGTATTGCTATAATTGCCCTTTTACAATCTTCATACTTACCAGAACTAGAAAACATACTTTTAATAGGAACATTTGGAGCATCTAGTGTATTAATTTTTGGGGCGATACAAAGTCCATTAACCCAACCAAGAAACTTTATAGGAGGACAAATAATTTCAGCTTTAATTGGAGTTACAGTGTTCAAATTTTTACCAGAAATAATCTGGATTACAGCTCCACTGGCAGTGGCAACAGCTATTGTTGTAATGCAAGTAACTAAAACTCTTCACCCTCCAGGAGGAGCAACTGCCCTCATTGCCGTAATTGGTACTGAAAAGATAAAATCGTTAGGGTATTTGTATGTTATTTCACCCGTAATGATAGGAACCACAATACTTTTCATCACTGCCTTGATATTTAATAATATGACCAAACATAGAAAATATCCAACCAATAGTAGACTCACAAGAATATTTAAAAGTAAAGAGCGGGACGAATAAGTAGGCACATACTATAAACACTACAAAAAGTTCCGTTTAGTACAAATAGTAAAACATAGGTTATAGCGTGGTTATAGCGTGGTTATAGTATCCTTATAACAAGGTTATAACGTATGTATAGTATATATCAGTTAGACTTTATAAACTAAAAATCTAACAATTATAGTAAATATCACGTTGAGCAAGAGTAAAATATCATTGGTAATTAGAATTTTCAAAAGCTATCTAATGTGTAACTTTGTTATATTACCCTTTATAATATTAACTTCAATAAAGTAGTTATGGCAACAAAAAACAAAACAGTAGAAACAGAAGTAGATGTTATTGACTTTGTAAACTCGTATGTGGACAATGACCAAAAAAAAGCAGATAGTTTTCAATTAATAGAACTATTAACTAAGTGGTCTGGTTTCGAACCTAAAATGTGGGGACCTACCATTATTGGTTTTGGCACCTATCATTATAAATATGCAAGTGGACACGAAGGGGACGCTCCTATTTTGGGTTTCTCACCACGAAAAACAGCATTTTCATTATATGTGTATTCAAAAACCGAAAAAAGTGATCGTGTGCTAAAAGAGTTAGGCAAGTTTAAAATGGGGAAAGCGTGTATCTATGTTAAAAAACTTTCAGACATCAATATCCCAATTTTAGAAATACTAAGTAAGGAATCTATTGACTATGTAAACAAGCACCACGAGTGTTCCTGTAGAACAAATTAAATGATGAATACGAAATGGGGTATGCTTAGGAAAGGAATATAATCGATTCTTTAATACCTAATAAGAAAACTCGTTTTAACAATTATAATATGAACGCCAAAGCGAAAGAAATATACTCACAAATTACCCAAGAAAATACAAAGCTTGGAGATTTGCGTAAAATTGCGAAGGAGATTAAAAAAGACCATGAACTAGCAATGGAGCTATGGGCTACAGGTAAATTTTTACCGCAACTACTAGCCACTCTCATTATGGATAAAAAACATATATCGCAAGAGGTTATAGACAAACTAGTTTTAGATATACAACACCACGGTTTTGAAGAGCGAAATCAATTAATAGATTGGTTAATGGCAAATCAACTTTCTAAAGACAAGAAAACAATTGCTTTAATGGAATCTTGGGAAAACAGCGCTTCGGCATTACAAAGAAGAGTTTTTTGGTATTACCAAGCAAGATTAAGATGGATGGGAAATACAAATCACACAAATACCGAAAAGCTTTTAACTACTATAGAAGTAAAAATGCAAAAAGAACAGCCAGAAGTACAATGGGCAATGAATTATACCGCTGGTCAAATTGGTAAGTGGCAAGAAGAATACCGCGCAAGATGTATTGCCATTGGAGAAAAAACAGGTCTTTATAAAGATGAAATTGTTCCCAAAGGATGTACACCAAGTTATTTGCCGAAATTTATTCCTATTGAAGTCGCCAAACTTAATAAATAAGAATTTTGTAATTTCAAGTGGAATAAAGCATTTTATTTTTAATTTGAAGACTATGAAAAAAGTTATTTACATATGCATTGTATTGTTGGTTGTAATTTCTTGTCAATCACAAACGCAGAAACCTAATTTAAATAAAACAGTTGGTGGACCCTGTGAAGGTTGTGAAGCTATTTTTGAGTATGGAGATAAAAAATTATCTTCAATAGACACACTTCCAGATTTTACTCAAACTTCTCCTAAATTAAAACTTACGGGAACCATTTATAAAAAGGATGGAAAAACTCCTGCCAAAGATGTACTTGTTTACATATATCATACCAATAGAAGTGGTATTTATCCTACCAAAGGAGATGAAAAAAACTGGGGGAAAAGACATGGTTACCTTCGTGGCTGGATAAAAACAGATAAGACAGGGAAATATACTTTTTACACATTTAGACCTGCTGCGTATCCAAACGGCTTAGAACCGGAGCACATTCATATTACCATAAAAGAACCTAATACAAATGAATATTATATAGACGAAATTGTCTTTGAAGACGACCCCATGTTAACACTCAAAGCAAGAAATGAATTAGAAAACCGTGGTGGGTCTGGTTTAGTAAAACCTACAGAAGATAATACGATGTTAACTGCAAATAGAGATATTATTTTAGGCTTTAATATTCCAGATTATGAATAATTGTATCGAAATTAATACCCAATTTAAACTGAAATAAATCTAATAAACAAATAACAATGAACTCTAAAGTTGTAGATCGGTTTTTAGATAGAGCTAAAAATTGGAATGAAGAAATGAAGTTACTCCGTAAAATCTGTCTCTCTTGCGGACTCATTGAAGATTTTAAATGGATGCATCCTTGCTATACTTTTAAAGAAAAAAATGTAGTTTTAATTCACGGTTTTAAAGAGTACTGTGCACTTTTATTTCACAAAGGCGCACTCTTGAAAGATTCAGAAAATATATTGGTCCAGCAAACAGAGAACGTACAAGCTGCACGCCAAATTAGGTTTAAAAGCCTGCAAGAAATTAGAGATTTAGAGCCCATTATTAAAGCTTATATTTTTGAAGCTATTGAAGTAGAGAAAGCAGGCCTAGAAGTGAAAATGAAAAAAACTTCAGAATTTAAAATGCCCGACGAATTTAAAAAAGCACTCGATGAAAACCCTAAACTTAAATCTGCTTTTAATGCATTAACCCCTGGACGACAAAGAGGGTATTTACTGTATTTTGCAAATGCTAAACAATCTAAAACTCGCGAAACGAGAATTGAAAAATGTATCCCAAAAATTTTTGATGGAAAAGGATTAAATGATTTATAGAATGCAGTATATATCTATAATTTAGTAGATTTATATAAACTTAATAAGATCAATGAACTTAAATTTATTTTATAATATCTACAATCACTCATCTATAAAAAAAGAGGATTATAAAAAAATTATAGATTCACATACAAAGATTGAATTTTCGAAAAACGAAATCTTATTAAATGAAGGGAAAATAAGTAATGAATATTACTTAATTGAAAAAGGGCTTTTTAGATCCTTTGTAAATGATTTTAATGGCAATGAAATTACCACAGAATTCTTCGGTGCTAACGACATATTAATTGAAGTTGCTTCTTTATTTCTCCGCACTCCTTCCAAAGAAAATTTACAAGCACTTACAGATGGATTTGCTTGGAAAATTGAATTAGATACCTTTCAACAGTTATTCAATAGTATAGAGGGTTTTACCGAATGGGGAAGAACCTGGATGTCTAATCAACTGTTTATTTTAAAAAATCGCTCCATTAATATGTTAACACTAAGTGCTACAGAAAGGTATTTAAACCTTATTAGTGAACAACCAGAAATCATTAAACATGTCCCGTTAAAGTATATAGCCTCTTATCTAGGTGTTACAGATACTTCCTTAAGTAGAATAAGGAAAGAAATTTCTCAAAAAAAAATAAATCTTGTCTTATGACAAGCGTTTCTATTATTTAACTTATTAATTTTAGGGGTATTAACTATTATATACCTTATTATGAAAAATGAAAACCCAGTAGTATGGTTCGAAATTTATGTGGATGATATAAATAGAGCCAAAAGATTTTATGAAACAGTATTTAAGTATGAATTAAGTGAAATGCCTGTGCCAGATACTGGTGAAGATATGAAAATGCTATTTTTCCCTATGGATATGGAGTCTAAAAATAGAGCTTCTGGAGCGCTAGTAAAAATGGAAGGTTTTAAAGCCGGTAATAATAGCACAATTGTTTATTTTATGAGTGACGACTGTAGTATTGAAGAAGCAAGAATTAAAGATGCAGGAGGTTCTGTTTTTAAATCAAAAATGTCGATTGGAGAATATGGTTTTATAACCCTTGCTACAGATACCGAAGGTAATATGATTGGCATCCATTCTATGCAATAACAAAAAGTAATTTTTTTATCTACAAATTGAAGCTAAAAAGACAATTAAAATTGAAAGAGTATTATATATAGGTTTTATGTATGTGTCAAAAAATTTAATATGATGAAGACTTTAAAATATTCAATTAAAATAAATGCCCCAAAAGAAAAAGTATGGGATGTTTTATGGAGTAAAGAGATGTATCCAAAATGGACTTCTGTATTTGCAAAAGATTCTAATGCAATTTCAGATTGGAAAGAAGGGAGTTCAATTTTATTTACCGATGGAAAAGGAAACGGAATGTATAGCATTATTGAAAAGAAAGTTCAAAACAAGCAAATGACTTTTAATCATATTGGCGTTTTAAAAGATGGTGAAGAATTACCGTTTGATGATAAAACAAAATCTTGGACCAATTCTATAGAAGATTATCAGTTAGAAGAAGTAAAAGGAATTACAACATTAAAAGTTTCAATGGACACTCTAGATGAATATTCAGACTATTTTGCTGAAACATTTCCTAAAGCTTTAAAAAAAGTTAAAGAGCTTTCAGAGTAACAACAATCTATTTGTATATGGTTGAAGTATTTAAAACTAATATTAATAAAGTTTCTGTAGCAGAACTTATTCTGCAAGAATTATCACAGTATTTCCCAAAATCTTCAATAAATTTTGACTTAGAAGATTGTGACAAGATTTTACGTATTGAAAATTTTATAGTAGAACCTAAATCTGTTATTCATATTTTAAACAAAAATGGTTTTGAATGTGAAATTCTAGAATGATTTAAATATTAAATTAATTAATTACCAGACTATTAAAAAAACCTGTTCTCCTTCATATAATGAGTCTTTGAAAAAGACCTTTGGAAAGATTTTACATTTTTTTTGCATTTAATTTCCATATTCTACACTACCTCTACAATACATTTGATACAAATCAATTATAAATCAAATAGATATGAAAAAGAGGATTTTATTTTTTTATGCAACACTTACACTTTTAAGTATTATTTCGTGTGGACACAATGATCAAAATAACTTTAAAGAAGATTTAAGTGAAGATTCAATAAGTGAAGAAATTGCAAGCAATACACAAGTTGAAGTAAAAGTGAATAATAGAATTTTTACAGATTTTATTTATGATGTAGGTCCTAGGTTTGGAGCTATTAAAAAATCAGATTTAGACAAGGCAGAAACTATAGACGCCTTTTTTGATTCCGAAGAAATTGATAAAATGGAAACAATTAAGTCTGTAAGCATTATACTTACTATTAATGATGAACAATTTATTATTAATGATGAACAATCTAATATAAGAGAAATTAGTGGCAGTTCTAAACTAACCGATGCGCAAAGAAGACTTTTACAATCTTCCAATTACTCGACCAATTTTTTAATTAAAACAGAATACCAACAAAAAAATACAGAAACAGGCCTATTTGAAAACAGTTATTCTTCACTATATCTTACAATCGTTCCAGAAAAACAAGCCACTTATCTTAATGGAAGAGATAAACTAATTGAATACTTAAAAATTAATACCGAAGACGTTCGTGCAAATGTACAAGCAGATAAATTACTACCTGCCAAGTTATTTTTTACAATAACTAAAAATGGTACTATAGAAAATATTAAACAAGATAGGACATCTGGATATCCATTAATTGATAAAAAGATGATAGAACTTATTACAAAAACAACAAACAATTGGGTGCCAGCAGAAAACTTAAAAGGTGAAAAAGTGAATCAAGAATTAGTAGTTTCATTTGGTTTAATGGGCTGCTAATAAGATACAACTACTAATCTAATTAAAATAAAAGGCCACCCAAATTGGGTGGCCTTTTTTAAATATAAAACAAACTAAAATCTATTCTTTAATTATCTGTTTTGTTATTTGACCTTGAGCACTATTAATAATAAACATATAATTAGCACTTGCCAATTCAGAAATATCAATAGATCTCTCAGATCCCATTCCAGTAAGGATTATCGTTTTAATTAAACGACCTGTAATATCATAAATAGCTGCACTCTCCAATGCTATATTTTGTGGATTGCTTATTACCACATAATCTTTTGAAGGGTTAGGATATAATATAATACTTCCCATATTAACAGAAACATCTTGAACTCCCAGTAAACTATCTACAATTAACTCAAAGTCACAATTACTTACGTTACCATAAGCATCTTCTGCTGTTAGAGTAATAGTATACGTACCATCTGGTAATAACGAACCAGCAGCAGGATTTTGAGATATTATTGTTACAGGATCTGTACAATTATCTGTTGCAGTTGCTTCACCCGTTGCAAAGTAATCTGGTACTACATAAAATAGATTTCCAGTTCCAGGATCTACAGATTGATCTGCAGGACAAGTTATTACTGGTGCTAATGCATCTACAACAGTTACAACAGCCGTACAAGAAGCAAGATTTCCACTAGTATCTACTGCAAATACCATTACAGTAACAGGAGTTCCAATATCACTACAATCAAAGTTTTCAATATCTACAGCAGTAGTAACAATTCCACAAGCATCTGTAGCAGAAGCCAACACATCTTCAGGATTAATACTTGCTGTACCATCTTCACCTAATTCTAAAGTGATATCCATACAGATTAATTCTGGCATAGTAATATCTTCTACAGTTACTACAGCTACACAAGTACTAGTGTTACCGTTTACATCTGTTACAGTTAATGTAACGTTGTTAGTACCTACATTACTACAATCAAAAGTATCAATATCTAAATCATAACTTGCTATACCACATATATCTGTACTTCCACCATCAACATCACTACCTAAAATAGTTACAGTTCCAGAAGCATCTAATTGAACCGTGATGTCCATACACAACACCTCTGGTGCAGTTACATCTTCTACAGTTACAATAGCAGTACAATTACTTGTATTTCCATTTACATCTGTAACTGTTAAAACAACGTTGTTTGGACCTACATTAGAGCAATCGAAAGTATCTACATCAATAGATAAATTTGCCACTCCACAACTATCTGTAGAACCACCATCTACATCTTCAGCTACAATTGAAGCATTTCCAAATTCATCCAATTGAATGGTAATGTTTTGGCAAATAGCTATAGCTGGTTCATTATCAACAACAGTTATTGTAAAACTACAAGTTGTTGTATTTCCATTATCGTCTGTTGCAGTATACTCAATAGTTGTTACTCCAACAGGGAACATACTACCACTTGGATCTCCCATAGTTTGCACTACAGAGTTAATTCCGCAATTATCTACTGCAATTGCATCAGCAAAAAATACTTCAGCAAAACAATCACCTGGAGTTGTACTAACAACTATGTCGCTTGGACATGCTATAATTGGTGCTTCATTATCTTCTACTGTAATAACTGTAGTACAAGTCGCTGTTTGTCCGTTTCCGTCGTTAACAGTCCAAATTACTGTAGTATCTCCAACTAATAATACTTCACCTGCAATAGTAGTTGTACCATTAAGATTATTAGTAATAGTTCCATCTGTACAATTATCTGTAAATGTTGCATCAAATTCGGTACCTACTACAGTATATTGACATACTCCTGCATCGGTATCACGAATTGCATTTGGAACGCAAGTGATTACTGGGTCTTGATTGTCTTCTACTGTAATAACCGTTGTACAAGTTGCAGTTTGACCATTTCCGTCGTTAACTGTCCAAATTACAGAAGTGACACCTTTAGGAAGTATTACACCTGCTAAAGTTGCAGTATTATTTAAATTATTAGTAATAGTTCCATCTGCACAATTATCTGTAAATGTTGCATCAAATTCGGTACCTACTACAGTATATTGACATACATCCAAGTCTGTATTACGTGTTGCATTAGGAATGCAAGTAATAACTGGATCTTGGTTATCTTCTACTGTTATAACCGTTGTACAAGTTGCAGTTTGACCATTTCCATCATCTACTGTCCAAATAACAGTTGTATCTCCTTTTGGAAGTACTTCTCCAGCTAAAGTTGCAGTATTATTAAAATTATTTGTAATAGTTCCATTAGGACAGTTATCAGTAAAAGTAGCATCTAATTCAGTACCTACAATAGTATATTGACAAGTATCTAAATCTGTATTACGTGTTGCATTAGGAACGCAAGTAATAACAGGAGCTATATTATCTTCAATCGTTACTGTAGTTGTACAGCTAGAAGAATTACCACTAGCATCTGTTACTGTTAAAGTCACAGTGTTTTCACCAATGTTACTACAATCAAACGTACTAGGACTTACTGTACTAGTTGCAATTCCGCAATTATCTGTTGAACCTCCATCAATATCTGCTGGCGTAATGCTTACCATTCCGTTAGCATCTAACTGAAGTATTATTGGAGAACCCAATATTGGAGCAGTAAGTGTATTTAGCAAAAGTTGTTCAGTAGGACTTCCCGGAAGAGAAGCACCTTTATCTTGATAATCGTAAGCTATTGCTAATACGTAACCTTGACCAGCATTGCCTCCAATAATAACTGGAATATTACCAGGTCTGGTAGCATGTATTTCTACTGAACCACCTATTGCAGTAAAATCACGTGCATATTCGGTAGCTCCACCGTCTGAATATGGATTTGGCAAGTTATTACCTAATGCTTGTCCCACAGTAGTATTTGTAAAGGTGATTGGAGTATCTGTTCCAATACTACCACCACCACTATCTGTAGCTTGTAATAAGTTAGCCGTATTTAATGCCCAAACATTCGATGACCATTCTGTAATTAATAATCCTCCAGCCTGTACCCAGTTAGCTAAGTCTGGATTACCATCTGTACGGATTAAGAATACTACATCTGTATTAGCTAAAACAGCTGTAGATGGTAAAACATTACTATTATAAACAACATTATAACCATTGTTTGTAAGGGAAGTACCTAAGGGACCCCCAAAACTGTTAGAAACTATAGCTATATTTTGGACAGTAATTCCACCATCTTGGCAAATTGCTACAGGAGCTTCGGTATCATTAACAGTTACGTCAAAACTACAAGTAGCAGTATTACCATTTGCATCTGTAACAATAAAAGTATTTGTCGTAGTTCCTACATTAAAAGTACTCCCACTAGGTAAACCAGCTGTTTGTTCTACACCTCCATTTAATTCTAAAACGTATCGTCTAGATGCACCAACTCCTAAATCGTTCCAAAAACCATTAGCATTAGTCAACAATTCAGTATAATCCTCATCACCAGAATTGTTAGGTTCTCCAGGATTCCAATTTGTGTAAACACTTGGATTCCCACTTTGCCATACAAAAGCACCTTCGGTTGAAACATCAGTATATCCAATAAGAACAGAGGTATTAGCTATTTCTGCTACTTTATCTCGTATAAATGTGTTCACTTCTGCAGAAGTAACAGTAGCAACAAAACCACCATTTACTACAGCATCATTAAAGGCATTTACTCCTGTATATGTTGCATCTGATAAATAAAAAGTTCTTCCATCTTTAACACCAAGTGTTGTAAAACCAGCAACTGTTGCCGGTGGAAGTGCAGGATTAGTTGTAGTGGTTGGTGCTGAATAATTCACTACAGCACTACAATTACCAAGATCATTGTCTTGAATAATATCACTTGGGCAAGTAATTGAAGGTGAACTTACTTCAATTCTTATTCCTACTATAAATCCTGTATCTGTACCTGCATTTGTTATAACAGATTCTCCATCGACAAGAACAGATTTTTGATAAAATCTTTTTACAAAGTTTCCAGAAGGATCTGAAGAATTTGTAATTACTCCTACTTGATCACAAGATGTGTCAATATTTGAATTGGTATAATCAAAAGCTACTAATAAACCGCCTCCAGCAAAGTTAAAACTTGAAGTAGCGGTATATGTAAGTTCAAAATCTCCAACTATATTATTACCAAATGGATTTGTTGGTGTATCTGAAGCACTCGCAACTTGCACCCATTGAACAGGTATATCCCCACCATTTACAGTAGCAATAGCAAAATAAATATCTCTGTTAATAACAATATCGTTTGCTAAACCTAAATCAAATTTAATTAAATCGCCAGTGTTTAATTGAAAAGTAGGTACATTTTGATATACATAACCTGTTATAGGACCAAAATCTGTACTACCAAAAGCAATACAGTTTCCAACACTAGGATTGGTTGGAGTTATTTGAACAATTTGAGCATTTGTTTGCCACATACAACATGTGACTAGTAATGCAATAAAAACTTGTGTAATTTTTTTCATAGATGTAGATTATATTAATGCCCGCTAAAATAGAAAAAGCGTATTGGCTACTCCTACGTGTAAGTACGTATATTTAAAAAAGGATCATATAAACTAAGCAACTGTAAATGAATGTTTTATTTATTTAATAGTATTTTAAAAGAATTCTAGGCTTTAATTATACCGCAATTTTAGTGTAAATGAAGAACAAAAAAATCTAGGATTTTAATAATGTATCCTATTTTTGTTGAATGCGTGGTTCTATAACACCTAATGCATTATATAGGCTAGCAATAGCATTTAATTGCTTCATAGTAAGTGTATTTTCTTTTAATTGAGCGTCTATTAGCTTTTGCTCCCTAGCATTAATTAAAAATAAAGAGCTCTCCCCCAAAAAAAACTTTCGCTCCTCGGCTTTAACTAGAGATGTATAATCTGAAACTATATTAGATATAAGTTGATTTTGAACCTCTAATGATGTTATCTCATAATTAATTTCAGAAATTTTATTTGCGATTGTTAATGAAACTGCATCTTGATCAAACTCAGCGTCTTTAATTTTGAAATTTGTAAGTTGAAGGTCTCCTCGTTCTTTCCGAAGAAAAAGCGGAAAACTCACATTTACAAATGCTTTATAGTTATTTGTATTAAAGCTATTTAACTGCTCATAATCTTGTGAAAGAAAATTATATTGTAAATCCACTTTAGGTAGTAATTTATTGCGTTTAAGATTACGATCTACTTGAAGACTTTCAATTTTTGCTTCCAAGCTTTTAATTTTAGGATGATTTTTTGCTAATTGTTCTATATCTGTAATCCCTTCTAGAATTAGAATTGATTCTAAAAGATCTATTGTAGGTAATTTAGGAATTACATTATCTTCTAAGATTAAAGGAATTGAGTTAATCCATAAATAATTTCCAACTTTAAGGGCAGCTTTTCTTTTGTTTAAGGTTGCCGCTTCAAGGTCTAACTGTCTATTTTGTAAAATAATTCTTGCTTCAGTTATATCTATTGCTGCTTTTTCACCTTCTTCTACACTGCGAGTTACCCCATTAAGTCTTGTTTCTGCATTTTGTAAAAAACTTGAATATATCTGTACTTCATTTGTAGCTGCTAACCATTCAAAATATGCTTGACTAGCTTCAAAAAGAAGGTTATTTACCAAATAATCTCGATCTGCTTGTGACTGTTTTTCAAAAAATTTAGCTTGCTTTAAAGCTGCCATACGCTCGTTGATTAAAAACCCTTGAGCAAGTGAAAATGAAACGCCTGCACTATAAAGTCCTCCTTCTGGCAGGGTAACATTAGGATTAAGAAATTCCCCGGTATTTTCTTCAAAGTTGGTTTTAAATTCTATGCCATACCAAGTAGGTATTTTAAATGTTGCATTAAATTGGTCATAATATTCAGTACCCTTAAACTTTTTTCGGTCATAATCTACTTCTATTTTTGGATCGAATGCACCGCGAGCCCTTAAAATATTTGCTTCAGCAATGCTAAGTGTAAGATTTGCTTGCTTCATTAACGGATGATGCTCTTTTACATAGCCTAGATATTCTTCAAAAGTGAGTACAGGATTGATTTCTTGAGCTGTTATATTTTCAGCAAATGCGAATAAAAACAATACTAAAATTAATTTCTTAAACCTTTTCATTTACTACCTAATTTTAGTTGTTTTCGTATTTGTGGGCAAGTAATAATCTGGAGGAAAACCGTTAAGTTTTCGCCATAATTCGTACCAAATAGGAACATCTTGAAGTAATGCAATAGTTCGAGCTCCAGATCCTACACTTACATTTTTAGGCCATTGCTCTGCATCTTTATCTGGAGCAATTAAAATTCTGTATTTACCATTAGCACTTATAAAAGTTTCTACTGCAACTACTTTTCCTCCATAAGTACCAAATGAAGCATCTGGCCAACCGCTAAATACAATTGCTGGCCAGCCATCAAATTGAACTCTAATTTTTTCACCTACGTGAATAAGTGGTAAATCTATAGGAGCTACAAATGTTTCTACAGCTAAATCGTAATCTGCAGGCATAATTCCAACTAATTGTTCACCTTCTTTAAAAGTCTCACCAAGACCAGCTCTTATTGCTTTATTAATATAACCATTTTGTGGAGCAAGTATGTAACGCATCTTGTCTCTAAGTTCATAATTGGCAGATTCATTTTCAAGTTTAGACACCTGGGCCTCAGTATCAAATTGAGCAGAACTAGCTGTAAATTTATCACTTTGGGCTTTACTTATTTTTTCTGCATACTCTGCTGCGGTTCTATTTATATCTAAACGAGCATTTAAAAATTCGTTTTTACTTGACAATAATTTATTTTCCTGACTTATTAATTTAGCTTCCGTTTCTTGAAGTTTAAGTCTTTTATCTTCTACATCTGCTGTAGATTTTAACCCTTCCTCTTGTAGAATTACCGAGCGATTATATTGTGTTTTTGCTATATCCCTATTGGTTATTGCTGCTATTAAATCAATACTATCGCTTTTTACTTTATATCTTGCTTGTTTTAATTTATTTTCTACTTGTTGAGTTTTTAAAGAACGTTCATTTTGAAGTGCACTAACTTGATTTTCTAACGCTCGAACTTTTCCTTGATAAGAAACTACGGCATTGCTCTTTGCTTCACGTTGTTCTTGAGTACGTTCTACAAGTCTAGGATCTTGATATTCATTTTTAATTTCAGAAATAAATAAAATTGTATCTCCTTTTGCAACATAATCACCTTCTTTTACAAACCATTGTTCAATACGACCTGGGATAGTTGACTGGATTGTTTGTGGTCTTTGATCTGGAGTGAGAGTAGTTACAAAACCTGTACCTGAAACAGATTGGGTCCAAGGTAAAAACAAAATGATGATACCTATTATAGCGAAAATAAATAAAAATCGATTAAAATATTTATAGTATTTAACTTGATGAGCCTTATTAAATGCCGAATACTTTTCTAGGCTCACCTTTTTATTTAATTGATTATGGGATATATTAAGCATAGAATATTATTATGAATTGAAACTACCGTTATTAAGGAGTATGTGTTTGTTACAAACCGACTTCCAATTTTCATTTTGGCCAGATGCAATTAAAAGCCACGGTCTGTCTGGATGTGATAAATATTTCATTAATGTATGAGCCTCCTGAGATTCAAAATGCTCTAATGCATCTTTAAGTAAAAGAATTTTTGGGTTATGTACTATAGCTCTTGCCAAAAGTATTCGCTTTGAAATAGTATGAGGAATACGTTGCCCTTGTGAAAGAATAGGGCTATCTATACCCTTAGGTTGTTTTCGTACAAATTCTTGCAACCCTATTTCTTTAATAACTCGATTTACGGCATCTATTTTAATATCTTTATTACCAAATGTGATGTTTTCATAAATAGTCCCCTCAAAAGGCATTTGTTCTGGAAGTACTTGTCCAACTTGCGATCTATATGCATTAATACTCATTCCTTTAATACTAAAATCATTTACATAAATTGTTCCCGAAGAAGGGTTGATAAGTCCAGAAAGTAATTTAAGCAACGTAGTTTTACCAGAGCCAGAAGGTCCTTCTACAAAAAGTCTATCGGTAGGATTTATTTCAAGGTTTATGGTTTCTAAAATACTTTCGCCGTTAGATTTTGAATAAAAAACATTATCCAATGAAATGGTTGCAGTACTGCAAAACTCAAAAGGGTCTGTACCCTCTTGATTTTCTAATTTTTTATCTACTACCTGCCCCATTTTTTCTAATGAAGTAAGAACATCGTAAAAACTTTCTAGACCTGTAACCAACTTTTCAACCGAGCTAATCACTAAAAGAATTATAATTTCGGCAGCAACAAATTGTCCAATATTCATTTCTTGATTAAGAACTAATAACCCACCAATTAAAAGCAATCCGGCAGTTACAAGAACTTTAAAACCAATCATTTGTATAAACTGCAACATTAAAACTTTAAAATGACTCTCCCGAGCTTCCAAATATGTTTCGGTAAGTTCATTATTACGCTCCATCGCTAAAGTTGTGCGACCAGAAAGTTTAAAACTAGTTAGTGATCTTGCAATTTCCTGCAACCAATGGGCAACCGCATATTTACTTTTAGATTCAGAAAGACTTGTTTCTAATCCTTTACGTGCAGTAAAATTGAATACCAGATACACTAACACAACTAACAAAAAACCATAAATTATAAAAAATGGATGATAAAGTGATAGTAAAATTAAACCGAACAAAATTTGAAGAATAGCAGCTGGAAAATCAAGCAAAATTTTTGATAATCCTTTTTGAACAGTAATTGTATCAAAAAAGCGATTTGCTAATTCGGGTGGATAATTATTACGTAACTCACTAGATTTAATTTTAGGAAAACGATAGGCAAATTCAAAAGAAGATCGCGTAAATATTTTTTGCTGAATATTTTCAAGGATTCGTATTTGCATTAATTGCAAGATTCCTTGAAAAGTAACTCCCACTGTAACTAGAATAACTAAAATTATCCACGAGGTAGAAACTTGAGCACCTTGTATAAGGTTTATAATTGCTTGAATACCTAATGGCAAAGTAAGTGCAACTAATCCCGCAAAAATAGCGTAATAGAATATTTGCCTTATGTCGCGTTTGTCAAGTTTTAATAAGTTTACAAAACGTTGCCAAGGAGTCATTTCCTTATTCATTGGTTTGAATTTTAATTGAATTAAAAATTAAATGAGAATAAAAATCTGAAGGAGTAATAGAAGTACTACAATCTGTAATTGTAGGGAAATGATCTGATAAAAAATGTTGATGAAGAGAGCCTTCAACAAGTGTACTCGCTAATGATGCAGGATAAGGATAATTACTATTTACAGCTATAATTGCATCTTTAATTCTTGAAATGAGTCTCTTATAGATAGAAAAATATCCCTCTTTATTTTCTGAATCTACCTCCTTCGTCAAGAATGATTTTGAATACTCGTTAATAATTATCTTATTAAGTATTTTTTCATTAATGTGCGAAAAATTGGAGTCATTCTCAATTTTGGAAGTAATAATTGCGATGATTTTCTCTAATTTTTCTGAAGGTTTTGCAATACTAAATGTTTGTATTACTATTTGATATTCAATCCAAGCCCAGTACCATGAAGTTATATATAGTAATAATTTATGCTTATTCTCAAAATAACGATAAATGGAACTTTCGTTTGAAGAAATTTGAACACCAAGCTTTTTAAAAGTAAAAGACTCGAACCCAATCTCATCAATCAATAAGATACTATTTTCTATAATTCTCTTACCTAATTCTGAAGTTTCAGGATCCTTTACGTAAGTTTTATCATTTACTCTAATCTGTAAGTTTTTTAACAATTCTTGCATTTCAAATATTATTAGCCGCAAATGTAATAGTATTACTATTAATATACAATATTATTACTAACAATCTTTCAAATTAAAATTTATATAGAACGCGAACCTTGTTTAAATTTTACTTATTTTAATTCTTTAAATAGAAGGGTAATTAAAGAGTTTAATAATGAATTCAGAAATAGAAGAATATAACAATAAACATTCTCTACCAGAAACTGAGATATGCAATGTTCTTTATAATCATATTAATCAATATCTTCCAGAAGCAGAAAGTAAAATATGGCATGCACATCCAGTTTGGTTTCTAGATGGAAATCCAATTGTTGGATATAGTAAATTGAAAAATTGTATTAGGTTACTATTTTGGAGTGGACAGAGTTTTGATGAACCTGCTCTTATAAACGGAGGTAAATTTAAAGCCGCCGAAATTCGATATACTACAATTAAAGAAATCGATTTAATAGAATTACAAAATTGGATAAATAAATCACGAAACATACAATGGGATTATAAAAACATTGTAAAAAGAAAAGGTAGATTAGAGCATTTAAAATAATCGTATTACCTTTTCTAAATCAAAAAGCATTTAAATTATTTTATTAATTTAATATCTTTATTTCAACCAAGATAAAGACAGTTAAACAACTAACCTTTTAATTAATTTGAAAAAATATATATTTCTCTTATCTCTTCTTTTTTCTCCATTATATATTTTAGCTCAAAATGACAGTATCGAAAAGAAACTTGTTTTTTCGGGTGATTTTAGATTTAGAATAGAACCAGATTGGAATTCTCGTAAATCTGATGGAAATTTCCGTGAAGATAGAACTCGCTTACGCTACCGTGCAAGGTTAGGAGCTACCTATTCATATAATGATTGGGCATCATTTGGGATGAAAATAAGGACAGGACAACCTAACAAACAACAAGATCCTCAACTTACAATAGGAGATGAGTTTAGTAGCGCACCAATTGCTTTCGAAAAAATTTATGCTAATTTTAACTACCAATGGTTCACTGCGTGGATTGGAAAAAATACCTTCCCTTTCGAAAAACAAAACGAGCTTTTTTGGAGCGATAACGTATTTCCAGAAGGAGTTTCTCTTTCAGGAAAATTTAATTTTAAAAATGATTTTGCTCAGTCTCTAAAAATAAATACTGGACACTTTATATTTTTAAATAATAATAGTTCTTTAGGGAACGATAGTTATTTTGAAGCAATTCAATTAATATCATCACATTGGCAAAATAGGATAAAGTTTTTTCCGGCTTTTTATTTCTTTAAAAATATGCCAAATATACCTGATGGAGAAAGTACATTTAATATAGATTATACTATTGTTCATCTGGGGGCTAATGTAATAATACATAATTCACCCAAAATAACTGCTGGATTTGATTATTACCAAAATGTGAAAGATTATAGTAGTAATGATTCTATTTCAAGAAATCTACAAAATCAAAAAAAAGGTTATGTCGCCAATGCAGGTATTGGTAAATTAGAAAAAAAAGGAGACTGGAAAATTGAATTAACCTACACCTACCTAGAACGTTTTGCTGCTGTAGATTATCTTGCTCAAAATGATTGGGCTCGTTGGGATTATAGTTCTCAAAACTCACCAGATGGAAGGTTAACAAACTTTAAAGGGCTAGAAATTATGGCTGGTTATGCTTTGGCTAAAAATATGGACTTAAAAGTCCGGTTTTTTACTGTAGAACAATTAGTCCCTTATGGAGTTGCCAAAGAAACTGGTGACCGTATTCGTTTCGATTTTAATATTGGATTTTAAAATAGAAACTTTAAATAATTGACTCCTTTTTTGTCAAATCGTGTTCCAAATCGTGTTCATTTGCGCTCCGTAAGGTAAGGAGTTCAATTAATGTAGGCATAAAACAACGGCTTAGTGAACACTAAACCGTTGTTTTTAGGTGATTAGCCAAGTAGTAGCGGGAACTGGACTCGAACCAGTGACCTTCGGGTTATGAGCCCGACGAGCTACCTACTGCTCTATCCCGCGATGTAAATGAGATAATTTTCCTAGCTTTTAGCCTTTGGGTAATAAACCCAACAAATTATCTGGACGGCAAAGATACAATCAATTTTAGAGTATACAATGAATCATTCAAAAAAAATTAACAAAAAATCATAAAGTTTTCTCTTACAACATCTTCTTTATTAATTTTAAATTATGAACAAACACATAAGGACTCTACTTCTCCTAATTTTGGCTATCATAGTTATTATTCTAGTTGCCCTTTATAGTATAAATACTTTTATTAAAAACAAAGTCGCAACATTTGTAGAAACTCGTTTACCACAGCATATTACTAAATCTTACGACGATTTAAACTTTAGCATACTTGAAGGTACAATCACTTTTAAGAATGCCACTGTAATAATAAAAAACAAACAAAACTTAAAGACTCATACAAAAGTAAATGTAGCGCAATTTATTATTGAGGATATTAGTTATTGGGATTATATATTTAAAAATGAAATACATATTGAAGATATTAAATTAAAAACTCCAAAAATAATTTATTACAAAAACGAATTTGTTTCAACATCAGACTCAATTAGAAACCCATTATTACAACTATACAAACCTGTATTAATAGATGAACTAAGTATAGACAATACTACTTTTACAATTATAGACAACACTAAAGACTCAATAGCTTTATACGCTCAAAATTTAACAATTGAAGTTGATGATGTTTTTATTGACAATAAAACTCTTGTTAAAAGGTTACCAGTAAATTTTGGAGATTATAATGCTAAAGCAGATTCGATATTTTTAAAATTAAATACTTTTGAAAATATTTCTACAACAGATTTCTTCTTAAAAAAGAGAAAGGCTATAATTAAAAATATACATTTAAAAACAAAGTATTCTGAAAACCAACTTTCACAAATCATAAAAAAAGAAAGAGATTATTTTAATGTTTCTATTGATTCCATTATTGTAAACGAAATTGATTTTGGCTTTACAAATAGAAAGTTTTTTGCAAAAAGCACTTCAATTATTGTAGAAAAACCTAGCATGTTTATCTATAGAGATAAATTAGTCGCAGACGACAATACTATTAAACCTTTATATAGTAAAATGTTAAGAGAACTCCCTATAAACCTCTCTATAAACAATTTTAATGTAAATAATGGAAATTTAACTTACACTGAACGTGTTAAAGCAGAAAATAAAGGGGGCACAATAGATTTTTCTGAAATGAAAATAAATATAAAAAACATTAGTAATACATACTCCTCACCAAACAAAACTCAAATAGATATAAATGCAATTTTTATGAAAAACACTCCTTTTAAAATTGATTGGAGTTTTGATGTAAATAATACAAATGATCTTTTTTTACTTAAAGCCGATGTAGGCCAAATGGCAGCTGTAGAAATGAATCAATTCACACAACCTAATCTTGGTGTAAAATTAGAAGGAATCACTAATAAAACTTATATGACGATGTCTGGTGATGACTATCAATCGCATTTTGATATGAAAGTAAAATACGAAGATTTTAAAGTTTCTATTATGGATGATAGTGGGACTGAAAAAAAGAAATTACTCTCTTTTGTTGCAAATATTTTTGTAAGAAAAAATAGCACTAAAGATGATGATAATTTTAGAGAAGGGTCTGGTGATGTTACTAGAGATAGAACAAAATCTTTTTTTAATTATATGTGGCTTGCTATAAAAGAAGGTTTGCTAAAAAGTATGACAGGGCGTAATAAAAAGAATTGACTATTTTTTATTAGCAATCCAAGTTATAGCGTTTATTCTATCTTCAGAACTGAAACTCTTAATATTTGTTTGCAAAAAAGTGTTTTCAATTTTAGCGCAAAGATGTATCCATTTTCTATTAGAGACTAATGCTATTTTATTAATCTTAGAATTATATTCTGTCTTAAACATAATATTATTCATAACAGCATTTATACTAAAAGATTCAATATTAGAGTCTTCTAAATAAAGATTGATTGTATTATAAGTATTTAATTTTTCTAAAATTTTTTGATGTAAGTTATCTACTAGATTCTCATCAAAATTACCTTCAATAAGAAATCCAACGGTATCTTCAGAAAAACTAAAACTAGATAACATATAGTTTAATACATTTATAATATACACTAAATATACTCAAAATGTACTGTTTTTCAATTAATTAAAAAAGATAAAAAGTTATTGTTCAATACTCTCTGCAGAAAAATCAATAAGTTCTCCATCTTCAAAAGAAACTCTTAATTCAATAGGGTTACAACAAACTTCGCAATCTTCTATATATTTTTGATGAGAAACAGAAATATCCAAAAGCATTGAGATATCCTCCCAACAATAAGGGCATTGAAAAAAGTGCTCGTACATTACAATTCAATATTTAAAATTTGTCCCGTAAGTTGTAGCAATTGTAGCTCGGCTAACTTTGCTTGATACTTAGCAAAATTCTTGTTTGTTTGTGCATTTAGCAAATTTATTTGTGCTTGTCTAAGCTCTAACGATGTAATTTGACCTAATTTATAACGTTCGTTAGATCGCTCAAAATTATTTTTTGCAGTATTCACATTTTGTTCCTGCAATCTATAAATAGACAGCCTATTTAAATAATCTCCTTTTGCATTTGCAATGTCTCGTTTTACTTCTACAACAATTTGCTGCTTTAATACCTGCTGATTTGATTGCTGAATTTTTGCATTTTTTACTGAAGTAATCCCTCTCCCACCATCAAATAAACTCCAAGTAAGACTTACTCCTGCAGAAAATCCTGTACTTGTATTGGATGCTAGAAAGTTTGTTGCAGGAAAATTACCTTCATTCCAACCATAAGAACCCGTTAAACCAACCGAAGGTAAATATATAGACTTACTGGCTTTATAGTTATAATCACTAATCAATATATTTTTTTCAGCTTGAAGTAATCGAACATTATTAGTGTCTGCAGTTTGTAAAAAACGTTCCATTTGTAATTCTTCGGTAAAATTAACTAAAGTATCAACTCTAAAATCACGTTCAATTTCATTATTTAAAACAACATTTAAATCACGTTTTGTATTAGCGAGTTGTTGCCTTGCATTCATTAAATTTATACTATCTGTAACAATATCAACTTCAGCATTAAGCACTTCTAGTTTGTTACTTTGCCCATATTCAAAACTATATTCAGCACGAGTTAATCTGTCTTTAGTGTTTTGAAAAGTCTCTTCTAAAACTATTACATTTTCGGTAATTCTAGCAACTTCATAATACACAGAAAAAAGCTGTAGTAATGTATTTTCAATGGTTTCTCTAGCTTGCAATTCGGTTACATTATATTGCTCTTTAAGTCTTTTATAATCATACCATCTCCCTAAACCATCAAACAATATATAATTTAAATTTAAGGATGCATTGTATCTTGTTGTTTCTGCATCCTCTACAGTATTAGTGGTACCATCTTGAAAAGTAGCTTCTTGATCGTCCAAATTATATGAAGCACCTGCATTACCAGTTAAAGATGGAAGAAATCCAGAATTTAATAAGCTCTTGTTATTCTCTGCAACATCAAGATTATTTTTTGCTATTAATATTCCAAAATTATTTTGCAATGTTTTAGCAACAGCTTCTTGCTTGGTTAGCACTTCTGTTTCTTGAGCTATTATTGCAGAAGTAAAAAAGAAAGTAAGTATCGTTATTTTAATGTACTTCATTTTGTTCTTTTATAGCACGTTCCACTTCTTCGTTTGTAACTTTATTTCCAGTACTTAACCATTTTGCTCCTACTTTTGTTCTATTACTAAAAGATAAAAATAGCGGCAATAGTAGCAATGTTAAAATGGTTGCAAAACCAATTCCGTATGCAATAGAAATAGCCATTGGTTTTAAAAATTGGGCTTGTCGGCTTTTTTCAAAAATTAAAGGTGCAAGACCCGCAATTGTGGTAAGGGACGTTAAAAATATTGCTCTAAAACGAGAGCGTCCTGCTTCGTAAATAGCATCGTCAAATTTCATTCCACTACGCAAGTTGCTATTAAACTTACCAATAAGCACCAAGCCATCGTTTACCATAATCCCTATTAAAGCTATAATACCAAGCATAGACAATATATTAATTGGGAAACTATGAATCCAATGACCCCAGGCTACTGCAGGTAAAGAAAAAGGTATTAATAATAATAGTAATAATGGTTGACTATAACTTCTAAAGGTAAATGCAATGGTTATATAGATTAACAAAAGAACAGTTAATCCCACAGGACGTAATGACCCCATTAACTTCCCTGCTTCTCTATTTTGACCTTCATAAGAAGGAGAAACCGTTGGATATTTTGAAAGGATTTCGGGCATTATATCGGCTTTAATATCCTCTAAAATATCTGTCGCACTTGCTTCATCAGGATTTTTAATATCTGCAGAAATTTGTATTTCCCTTCTTCCATCTAGATGGTTTATAGCTACCTCTCCCCTCAATATAGAATAATCTGCAATTTCACTTAACGGAATTCTACTTCCAGAAGGGGTTGTAATTCGCATTGCATCAAGATCTGTTATTGAAGATCTGTTTTCACGATCATAACGTACCCAAACCCTTATTTCATCTTGACCCCTTTGAAAACGCTGTGCTTGAGCTCCAAAAAAGCCTGCTCTTACTTGTGCCATTACGTCTCTAACATTGAGACCTAACAAATAAGCATTCTCTTTTAATTCTAATTTAATTTCTTTAATTCCTGCAGGATCATTGTCGGTTACATCTTTTAAAAGCGAGTTATTAACCAACGCTTCTTTAAGTTCTTTTTTCGCAGCCTTTAATTCTTCTATATTATTTCCTAATAATGAAACTGAAACGGGACTACCACCAAAGTTTCCTCCACTACCAAAAACCAAACTTTCTACACCAGGAATTGGTCCTACTTTTTCTCTAATTCGTTCTGTTACTAATGCAGAACTTATATTATCTGGTCTTTCTTCTCCAGGTAACATATTTATAGAAAGTGAAGCAGATGCAGAACCAGGACCCACATTTTTAATTATGTTTTCAAAAAGCTCTTTGTCTGTTTCTAAAAGAAACTCTTTTGTTAGTTCATCATTAGCTTCCCAAGCTTTTTGTTCAATGTAAGAGATTATACTATCTGTTATTTTTTCGTTAGTACCATTGGGCATATCTAAAGTAATGGCCACACGGTCACTTGCAATTTGCGGAAAAAATGCTGTCCTAATAATTCCTCCTCCCACACTTCCTAAAGTTAATATTGTAATCGCAATAAATATGGAGAAAGTAAAAATCTTATTATCTAATGAAAACCGTAAAACTGGACTGTACAGATTATCCCGAAGCCACTTCATGATACTATCACCAAAAGAGTTAATATATCTAAGCTTTGCAAACACTTTTGCAATCCCCTTTTTAGGAGAATTGTCTTGCTTTTGAAGCGCTTTAGAATGTGCTAAGTGAGCTGGTAATATAATGAGAGCTTCAATTAAAGATACTGTTAAGGTAAGAATTACAATGACCGATACCTCACCAAAAAACTCACCTATTCTTCCTTCAAGAAACAAGAAAATTCCGAAAGCCAGTATAGTAGTAATTATAGCAGATACAATAGGAGGAATTACTTCCATTGTTCCATCTACAGCAGCTTGAATTGGAGTTTTACCTTGCTCATAATGTTGGTAAATGTTTTCAGCAATAACAATTCCATCATCCACCAAAATACCAATTACGATTATCATTCCAAACAGAGATAAAACGTTTATAGTTACATTAAAAAATCCCGCAAAAACAAACATCCCTAAAAATGCAACTGGAAGTCCAAAAGCTACCCAAAAGGCTAGTCGTGTATTAAGGAATAGCGATAAAAAAATAAGTACTAAGAGCATTCCTATGATAGCATTTTCAGTAAGAAGCTTTGTTCTTTGAACTAACGTTATTGAGAGATCACTAACAACACTTAATTGTACATTATCATATTTTTGATTGTACTCTTCAATATATGCTTTTACATTCTCTGCAGAAGAGATAAGGTCTTCTGTATTTGTACTTGTAACGGTAACATTAACCGCCAAATCTCCATTAAAGTAAGTGCTATTTGGTGTTTCTGAAAAACGATCCTTGATGGTTGCAACATCTTTAAGTCGAACTGTACTACCCGAAGCATCTGCCCTTACTACAAGATTAGAAAGTTCATCTCCATAATAAGCTCTATTATTTGCACGTATTAAGTATTCTTCTGCTTCAGTTTTTATGGTTCCTCCAGTTACTAAAATATTTGCATTGCTTACTGCTTGAGCTACTTCATTAAAAGTAAGATTATATGCCAATAAACTATTTTCATTAATTGCAATTTCAATTTCCTCCTCGGGATACCCACTAACATTTATTTGAGATATACCTTCAATAGCTCGAAGGTCGTTCTCAACTTGTCTTCCTATTTGTTTTAAAGTTGCTAATGGAATTTTGTTACCGCTTATTGCAAAACTTATTGTTTGTCGTACATTTTCTTGTTTTGAAACTACTAACGGCTCCATTCCTACAGGAAATGAAGGAACTCTATCTACTGCATTTTTTACCTCCAAGAGCATAAAATCGATATCTTTTCCTTTTTCGATTTCTACGTTTATAGTACCACTATTTTCTCTCGAAGTTGAAGTAACTCTTTCTACACCATCTAGTCCTTTAAGATTATCTTCAATTTTTAACACAATACCCTCCTCCACTTCTTGTGGGGATGCTCCTGGGTATGCAATATTTATTGAAATGTTTTTTGAATCAACTAACGGAAAAAAAGAAGACTTTAAGGATAATGCTCCTGCAATACCAAATACAAAAAAAGCAAGAACTATTACATTTACAGCAACATGGTATTTAATAAAATAAGTAATTAATTGACGCATATTACTGAGCTGTTTCGGTTGTTTCTTCTTGTGTTGTAGAATTATCTTTATTTACTTTTACAAGCATCCCAGCATATGCACCTGGTATTGATCTAGAAAGTATTATGGTTCCATCTGGTACACCTTTTAAAACAACATCTTTGGATGAAAAATAAATGGGTTGCACTGGAATTAGATCTAATACACTATCTCTTACTATAAATATTTCAGATTCGTCAACTAATAATTTTCTTGATATTTTAATTGCATTTGGTTCTTCTCTAGCGTCGAGTTGAGCTTCTAAATACATTCCTTCTTTTAAATCTTCGCCCTTAACTTCTACAAAAACTTTAATTGTTTGAGATGCTTGATCTATTTTACCATTAATTCTAGATACTTTTCCTGTATACGTTTTATTATTATCTAATGCAGAAAGTGTTACACTTTCTCCTTCCTTAAGTAAATCACTAAATCCTTTTTCAATAGATAACTCAACTTCATAAACAGAAGGGTCTATAAACTCTCCTAGTTTTTGTCCTGGCCTAATTAACGTACCTTTTGTAACCAATGCTTCTGTTAAAATCCCATTAAAGGGAGCCGAAATTCTGTATTTTCCTAAACGTTGCTCTAAATTTTTAATATTGTAGTAAGCAGAAAAAACTCCTCTACCAGTTATAAAATAGTTTACTTTATCCGATGATATTTCTGGTAATTTTGGAGTAGATTTATTGACATCAAAACTAGAAAGATAAGCTTGCCATTTTGGGAAAGCCTCAGGATAATCTAATCGTAAATCTGGCATAAGTGATGTTATTAAATTTACAAACTCACTTTTTGCTGCTTGTACAGAAGCGTAATACTCTGCAGAGTCTAAACCTAGGAGTGTTTCTCCCATTCTATATTCTTGCCCTGCTTTAAAATCATGACTACTGGATCTAAAAACGCCTTGCACTTCGGCATATAATTCCAATCTGTTTTTTGCTGTAAGTGTTCCGTTGGCAGGAATTATAATAGGCACAGTAGCGTTTTTTGCTGTTTCAACAAAAACAGTTTTCACTACTTTTTCTATTACTGGCTTAGGCTTTTTTTTATTTTCTACAATGCTTTTGTAAGCAAAAACTGCTGCAATAACTACAACAATACCAATAATTAACAGGATAATTTTACGCACAGAAATGTATTTTATTATAACGTATCAAAAATAGCCACTCTATTAAGTAGCAACGTTAAAACTATCTTAAAAAAACACATTATTCGAAACTTTCTAACTCCAAAGTTACTTCTTCCCATTCTTGCATCAATTTTGCAACCTTATCCTTCTTCCCTTGATAATTATCAAAAAAATTAGGTTTAGAAATGGTTTCATCATAATTAATAGAAAGCTCTACATCAATTTCTTTTATCTCACGCTCAAGTTTATTAATATTAGATTCAATTTTACTTAATTTATTAGTAAGGGATTTTTGTCTTTTTTGATCTTCGTAAGATTGTTTATTTGAAGTGTTTTTCCCTTTTTCTTCTGAAGCTATTACAGTTCTCTTTTCAGCTTCACGTAGATTTTGAAGATTTCGTTGTTCTAAGAAATAATCTATATCTCCAAGGTATTCTTTTATTTTATGATCTTTAAATTCATATACTTTATCTGTTAATCCTTGCAAAAAATCTCTATCATGTGAAACCAACAATAAAGTACCTTCGAATTTTTTTAAGGCTTCTTTTAAAACGTTTTTAGATTTTATATCAAGGTGATTTGTTGGCTCATCCATAACCAACACATTAAGCGGCTGGAGTAATAATTTTGCTAGTGCTAATCTGTTACGTTCTCCTCCACTTAATACTCGTACATATTTATCTGCTTCTTCTCCACGAAAAAGAAATGAGCCTAAAATATCACGCACTTTGCTTCTATTTTTCTCATTTGCGGCATCTATCATAGTATCTAAAACAGTTTTAGAACCATCGAGATAATCTGCTTGGTTTTGAGCAAAATAACCTATTTGTACATTGTGTCCAAGTGTTAACTTACCACCATGAGGTATTTCATCTACAATAATTTTTGCTAACGTAGATTTTCCCTGTCCATTTTGTCCAACAAAAGCAATTTTACTATCTCTCTCTACTAATAAGTCTATTCCTTTAAGCACTTCTTTATTACCATAGTTTTTTGAGATTTTTTGAGCTTCAATAACAACTTTTCCTGGGGTAACAGAAACTGGAAAATGTAAAGTCATTACACTATTATCATCCTCATCTACTTCAATACGATCTATTTTATCAAGCTTTTTAATTAAAGACTGAGCCATAGTTGCTTTACTAGCTTTAGCTCTAAATTTTTCAATAAGTTTCTCTGTCTGCTCAATTTGTTTTTGTTGATTTTTTTGAGATGCTAGTTGTTGTTCCCTTAATTCTTGACGTTGAACAAGATATTTGGAATATGGTTTATTGTAATCGTAAATTTTTCCTAGAGATATTTCAATAGTGCGATTGGTTACATTATCTAAAAACATCTTATCGTGAGACACTACTACAACAGCACCCGCATAGTTTTTAAGAAACTCTTCTAACCACAAAATAGATTCTATATCCAGGTGGTTAGTTGGCTCATCGAGCAATAGTATATCGTTATTTTGAAGTAACAATTTGGCAAGTTCAATTCGCATTCGCCATCCTCCAGAAAATGTTTCGGTAAGCTTATTAAAATCTTCTCTTTGAAAACCTAATCCCTGTAAAATTCTTTCTGTCTCTCCTTGATAGTTATAACCACCATGGATTTCATATTGGTGTTGAATTTCGTTTAAATCTACCATTAATTGATGATAGACATCACTTTCATAATCTGTTCTTTCTGCTAACTGAATATTGATTTTTTCAAGTTGCTTTTCTAAAGATTTTATTTCAGTAAAAGCCTCATAAGATTCTTCAAGAACGGTTCGGCCCTTTTCAAAATCTATATCTTGTTTTAAAAAACCTATTGAAACTTCTTTGTCTGTCGCAATTGCTCCCTCATCATACTCCTGCTCTCCAGAAATAATTTTGAGTAAAGTTGATTTTCCGGCACCATTTTTACCTACCAGACCCACGCGTGTTCCTGCGCCTAACTGAAAGGTGATTTTTTCAAAAAGATAGTCTCCTTGAAAGGAAACCGAAAGATTATGGATGTTTAGCATTTATGTAACAATTGTAACATTAATTTTTTGCAAAGATGCCTATTTTTGTAGTGCAAAAAAAATGAAATGAATAACTCAAAATTATCTAGTATTTTAAAGGGAACTTGTCCTGTTTGTCACACAGGTAAAATGTATAAAAATCAAAATGCGTATAAGTTTTCTGAAACTTTAAAAATGAAAGAGCGATGTCCTCATTGCGATACAAAATTTAAAATTGAGCCTTCGTTTTTCTATGGTGCAATGTATGTTAGTTACGCATTAGGAGTGGCAATTGCAGTTGCTACATTTATAATTGCATACTTTTTTATTGGATTAAATAGAATAGAAAGCTTTATTGTAATTATTGGCACTTTGGTCATACTACTTCCTATTATTTTAAGGTTGTCTAGAAATATTTGGATTCATTTCTTTTTTAAATATGATAAAAAGAAAGCCTCATAACAACACAAATCTATTAATATCTACTTCATTAGGAAGATCTATTTCTTCTTCTAGATAGCTATAAAGCATTTTAGATAAAAAAGGAGCCGTAATAATACCTCTAGTCCCCAAACCATTAAAAAACACTTTGTTTTCACTTGGCAAAAGATTCCCTAATAATGGTTTACGGTCTTTTGTAGTAGGTCTTATTCCAGCTACTTGATTAACTACTTCAAAATTGCAAGTAATTATTTGCTTTAGTTTATTTATAATTTCACGTTTTGCATTTTCAGTTGGTAAAAATGTTTCATCTTCTCTATTGTAAGTTGCTCCAACTTTATAAAGATCATTTCCAAGGGGGATTATAAACATAGAAGCCTTAAGCATTGTATTTAATTGCAACTCTGGAGCTTTAATAATTATATATTCTCCTTTATTTCCAATTAAAAATTCTTTAGGAAAATAAGGGTTGTTAATTACCGCAGCGCCTTCTGCAAATAATATTCTTTTCGCTGAAAAATCTTTATAATTAATTTTGTCATTTTCTTCTACAATAGATGTATAATCAAATTGTTCATTGAAAAATTGATTCTTCTTCTGAAGATATTCTCGATAAAGAGATATTGTTTTAGAAGGTATAATTCTACCACTCCCAATCACTTTTCCAAAACCAAAAGGAGCAGTAATTGCATCATTATTGTTCTTTATAATTTCTGAATCAAGAAATTCTGAAAGTTCTCTTTTATCACTTGCAACCATCCAATCATTTTGTTCTTGTATAGTATTAAGAACTCTTAATACTGGTAATTGTTCAACAAGATTATATTTTAGTTTTTTAGAAAGTGAATTATAAAATTCCATAGCAAATTCTATGTATTCTTTTGTGTTCCAAGATGCTGTAAACCGTTTTAAAACCACAGGATTAAACACCCCACCAGATACTAATGTAGAAGCGTTAATTCCATGATCAATTACTACAAAACTTTTATTGTGTTTTTCTAACTGTTCACAAAAAGAAATTCCTGCAATTCCAAAACCAACAACTATATAATCTATTTCCTTCATGTTGTAAAAGTAAAAACCCTGAAGCCAAATGCTTCAGGGTTTTTAAATTATTATAAGTTATAAATCTTTAATAATTCCAAAGATCCATTTCTATATTTCTTATTTGTTCTTGAATTCTATCAGACTCCAATAACTGCATTAAAGCATTGTCATTAATGTATTCTTTAACACCTCTATCACCTTGTACGTTGTCTTCTTTATAAACCACTCCGTGAAAACGTCTTGAATTTAAAAGATGATCGTACGAGATAGGCTGTGATGTATTTCTACGATTAAATGCCTTTGCATTGTGTAATACATCTCGAGTTGCTGGAAAATAAATCCAGAATAACTCAATTCTGCTATCAAAGTTATCATCCTCAAAAGCCTTAGAACGTGCTTCTCCAGCTACTGGAGCAATTCCCAATAATCTGTACTTAAGCTCTCCTTGTCTTTTGTCTAAATACCAAATACCGCGTATGTGCCATTCTTCAATATCTGCAGCATCCAATGTAAATTCACGAATATATTGAGGATCTACAACACCTTCTGCATTAAATTGTTCGATACCTAAGTCTGTAGTATCTCTATATACTAATGATGCATCTAAGTCTCCTAAGCTACGTTTTTCAGTAAAATAAGAATCTGCATATACTTCATCAATATTACCATTTTTAATATTTGTTACTAAAACATCGTATAAAGATCTTCTTTCGCTACCAATGTTGTTTGTATCGATTGGGTAATACAAAGGGAAGTTTACTCTTTCATCAAGATCAATTATCTCCCAAGTTGTTTTAGACCATAATACGTCACGCTCATCAATATAACCGTATGGTAACGGCTCATCATTGTCATAGGCTATCTGTGCTTCAGTCTTTTTACCTATTTCATCTGGTGTTTGGGCGTTTAATATATTTATTTGTGCTTGCGCACTAACAAATCCTAAAAATAAACCTAAAACACTTAAAACAACATTTTTCATTTTCATAAAAATAGTTTTTATACTAGTTTGTTAACTCAATAATTACTGGAGCAGTTCTTTTTAACTTAACACCACTTCCAGAAATATTAGTTGTTATATCAAATATCTGTACAGTTTCACCACGCTTAGCTCTCTTAAGATTACCAATAGCTGATGCATTTAATTTATTACCACTAACAATTACTGTAGGTTGTCCAGAAACTTTAAAACTAAAACCTGTAACATTTAATTTAAGATCAAAATCAAAATCATCTAGCATAGCACCAACGCTTGATATTTCAAGTCCTTGACGTTGCATTTTAACAAGACCAGGTTCTCCACGAATAGTTCCTGTAGGCGCTGGGATATCTTTAATTCTAAATGTCTTTTTGTCACCAACAGGCAATCCATCGGGTAATTTACCAGTTACGTTTATTGTAACTTCTCTTCCTGCACCTGGGTTCATAACATAAGAACTTCCAGACACTTTAGATAATCCAGCTCCAGTTGCGTTTACATTGTTATCTGCAATTCCGGCAAATGAAATTGTCATTGGGTTAGAAACTCCACGATAAACAACATTCATCTTATCTGCAGAAATAGTTGCAGAATTAGGTTTAGAAATAGTAGCAAAAGAACTTTTTACCTCTACTTCTGTTTCTTCACCACCTTCACCGTAATACAAGAATCCTTCAATTTTGTGATCTCCAGGACTTCCTGCTCCTACTTTCATTTTTACTTTACCACCTTCAAATGTATAATCTGTACCTTCGGTAAGTTTTCTACCATCTAAAGTTAACTCTGCTCTTTTTGGTTTAGTACTAGCATCTGTACGACCTAAAACAATAGCTCCGTCAAACTGTTCTCCAGAATAGTAAGCAGATTTTGGAGCCTCCATTAATGTAGAATAATTAGTAAAAGATAATGCAGCAGCTTGTTGACCAGCTAACATTCTTTGTAACACTTCACTTTTTGTCGTTTTAACGTCTGCTTGTATTTGTGTTAGTTTAGTTAAAGAAGCTACTAAAGGAAAACCTTCGTAGTTATAATTTAACCACTCTACCTTTTTACCGTCACGATTTACAACTTCTTCTGTAGAAAAATTATTGTTTATAGACTTTTTAATATCCTCAATACCTTGAACTTTAGCCAAAGCAGGGTCAGATAATATAGCAGTCATTTCTGTGCGATATGTATTTATTTTATCTAAAAATTCCTGTCCTTCAGGTTTGTAATTATCACCTTGAAAGAAACGTTGATCAAAAAAATCTGCTTTATCCATTACTTCATAATCTGTAGGATCTTCTAATTTTTCAATAGAAGCAGATTTAAGAGAAGTTAGATATGCATCCAATTCATCTGATACTTGTGCAACTTCGTCTGCTTTTGCTTTCACTGCCGCATATTGCTCTGGTTCGTCATTAGCCTTAATTGCTAATCCATCCATAAATGCAGTATTACGATTTGTGGTAGCCACATTTGCATCTGAAATTTTTTCGTTTAATAGTCCAAAAGCTGATAACACCTCTTTAGACATGTTTAATGCCAACATAGCGATGAAAACCAAATACATTAGGTTAATCATCTTCTGCCTTGGGGATAGTTTTCCTCCTGCCATTTTAATTCTTTTTAAAGATTAATATTTAGTTGAAGACTATCTCTTAGTTCTTTATACTCATTGCAGATAACATACCACCATATACTCCATTTAATGAAGATAAGTTAGTAGCTAAATGCTGCATTTGTTGTTTAAGTTGTTCTGCATTTTCTGCAACACGCTCTTGAACTTCAGCTTGACGACTAGTAGATTCTACTTGTACTTTGTATAAGCTATTTAATGATTCCATTTGAGCAGCAGCCATTGCCATCTCTTCGCTATACTTTTTAGTAGAGCTCATTGCTTCAGCAGTTGGAGCCATTCCTTTTGCTGCACCTTCAAAAGAACGAATACTAGTACTTAAACTGTTCATTAATTCTGAATCAATTCTAGCATCTTTAAGCATCTCATCTAATTTCTTAGAAAGTAAACCTTCTGCATCTTTTGGTTGTTCTTTTTTCTTATTGCTAGCCATTCCACCAGCTAATTCTGGATATACTAATGACCAATCTAAATCATCATCTACCGGCTCGAAAGCAGAAATAGCAAAGATGATTGCCTCAGTAATAAGACCTACTGCTAAAAGGATACCACCATTAAGAGGTCCTAACTCCCAGTGAAGGATTTTAAATAATGCTCCTAAAATTACAATAGATGCCCCAAGGCCATAGGCCATGTTAAATAATTTTTTAGATGATCTTGATTGTGCCATAATACAATAGTTTAATTTTTAGTTAAGTATATTTAGTTTTTTTGTGAGGTTTTATTATCGTGCGTCTCCGAATTTGTCATTTAATACAACATCAGTTCCCATATAATCCTGTACAGTTCTAAAGCCAATATAGCTTCTTGCAGAATCTGCATATTCATAATCACGAGTACTTACTTGTAAGAAGTACGCAACATCTTTCCAAGAACCTCCACGAACAACTTTACGCATATTATCGTCGTCATTAACGTTTGGATTCATCGTAGAAGTATATTCATAAGAAGCAGGATCATAAGATGAGGCTACCCATTCAGATACGTTTCCAGCCATATTATATAAGTTATAATCGTTAGGTTCATAAGCATCTGCTTCAACAGTGTAAAGCGCTTGATCTGCTGCATAATCTCCACGTAATGGCTTAAAGTTAGCTAAGAAACAACCTCTATCGTTTTTAGCGTAAGGTCCACCCCAAGGGTATGTTGCAGATTCTAATCCACCACGTGCAGCATATTCCCATTCTGCTTCTCCAGGAAGTCTGAAAGAGTTTACGTGATTACGTTTTTTAGATTTTTGATATGAATTTTTATATAATGTTCTCCAAGCACAAAATGCTTTTGCTTGTTTCCAGTTAACTCCTACTACGGGATAATCTCCATAGGCTTGGTGCCAGAAATAATCATTATGCATTGGCTCATTGTAAGAATAATTAAAATCTTTAATCCATACAGTTGTATCTGGATAAATTTTTAATTCTTCTTTCTTTATAAAATCTTTTCTTCTTTTAGTTTTATCTCTTGCAGCAGATTGAATATCCATGTAAGTATATTGGAATTTCAACTTATCTACATCTACAGTACGTTGTCCATTATAAGCTTCTTCAGCAGGGATATACATGGTATCCATTACTTCAGAATAATATTCATCAGGATACTCTGCAGTATTCCAAATTAAATCAACTCTATTATTAATTTTTCTACCTGCGTAAAAATCTTCACCCATACCGTAGTAATTATCATACATGTATTGGTCCCAAGGGGTCATTTCTTCGTTCTCTTGATCCACAAAGGCAAATTCACCAATTCCACCATCTCCTGGTGTTGCTCCTACTTCGTCTGCAAGTATAGCTAATTTTAAACGCACTGTAGAGTCACGCACCCATTCTACGAATTGGCGGTACTCAGCATTGGTAACTTCTGTTTCATCCATATAGAATGATCGTACTGTAACTGTTTTTGTTGGGGCATCATTTACCGCAACAAAATCATCGTCAGATTTACCCATGATGAAAGAACCACCAGGGATAAGAGTCATACCATAAGGCTTTTCAGGATACCATTTTTTACCTTTTGCTCCAACAAGCTCACCTCTATCTCCAGAGTTACAACTGTATAAAAAGGCAACGATCGCAGTTAATGCAATAAACTTCTTCATAGGTATTTAGGTTAAATTTCAAGATTCAAGGGCGTAAACCTATTTATAAAATTTCAAAAAAACAACAATTTTCTTAAAAAACCCTTAAAGCCTGTTTTTCTTTAGTTAGTTTGATTATACTTCATTTTTTCGGCGGGCTTTAAACCACCTCTCAGGAATTTCCTGATTTGTTGCACTCAAATATTCGCCATAAGTGCAAGGTAATAACGTTCGCGTTTTTAATTTATTATTAACATTTGAAATAAAAGGTAATTCTATCCACCATCTTCCAGTTTTATTACTCTTCTTAAATATTAGTATATCATCATTAATTGGGACCTTGTATGTTGTATAGTGCTTATCATCTGCAAAATCTTCATCGGCTATTCTAAAATTAACTCCTTCCACAAAATACCATAGTATTTGTGCAATTAACATAGCTCCACTTTTCGCGTCTTTAAAATCACTTAATTCATACACTCCAAATGATGACACCTTATTGCTAATTCCAGCATAGCGAGCAATAGCACATATCTCTCTACCATCAAATCCATTTGGACTTGTACTATTTTTATAACTAATTTCTGAGCTTTTTATTGCAGTAACATCCATTGTAACTATGTCTGCATTTCTTAAAATTGGCTCTACCAATGTTATATCTGCTGTAACTTCTCCTAATCTATATGCATCAAAATATAATTTCTCCATTAAAGAAATTTCTTCTGGTGGATTAAAAAAAGATTGATAGCCAATAGTACTATAATTAAATAAATTATATGGCTTTTCTACTATTATTTTTCCAACGTAACCCTTATTTGTAATAGGCTGTTCTGCATCTCCTAAATCGAATTTACTATCAACATTTACTAAATTTATCATATTCCCTAATACATCGTAAGACCTATATTGAGCGTACAATAAATCTTGACTTCCACCTAAAATTAAAGGAATAATATTTTTTTTAAGTAGAGCTCCTACTACAGTTTTAACAGCAAAGTATGTGTCTTCTACAGCATCCCCTTTTTCTATATCACCTATATCTATTATTGTATGCGACCAATTACCCGGGTATAGAGAATAAAATGCTTTTCTAAAAGCATCTAAAGAAACTTCTGCCCCTATATAATCAATATCATTTCTATTTTCCTTAACACCTAATAAAGCAAAAGTTACTCCCTTTAAGTTTGGAAGTTCTCCCTTTTTGTGATGCAATTGTATTTGTTTACCTAGCACTCCCAGAGGCAATACCTCTTTATGTGCTACAACAGACTTGGAAACTGGAGAAAGAAAATCTATCATTATTTTTTCTTGGCAGTGGTTTTCTTTTTAGTTGTTTTTTTCTTTTTTGGTGTTTTTGTAGCAATTAAATCTTGTGCTTCTTCTAAAGTGATTTTTTCAGCCTTTGTAGTTTTTGGTAATTCTACTTTCACTTTCCCTTTAATAAGATTAAATCTTCCCCATCGGGCTTTTTCTAATCTTATGCCTTCTTCTGGCCACTCGTTTATAAGCTTATCTATTTCTTTTTGTTTTTTTGTTTCAATCAATTCTTTAATATCTGCTTCGGAAAGATTATCGAAATCATATTTTTTATTCACATTAATAAACATATTGTTCCACTTAATAAATGGTCCAAATCTTCCTGTTCCTTTTTGAACGGGTAAGTCTTCATAGATATAAATAGGTGCATCTGCTTTTTTCTTTTCTTCAATCAACTCTTTTGCAAAAGCCATATCAACATCTAAAGGATCCATTCCTTTTGGGATGGAAATAAATGTTTTACCCAAACGAACATAAGGACCAAAACGACCATTATTTACCTCTACTTCTTCGCCATCGTAAACCCCTAATGTTTTAGGTAATTTAAAAAGATCCATTACCTCTTCAAAAGTAACCAAGTGTAATTGTTGATCGGGACGCAAGCTAGCAAACTTTTTTTCTTCATCATCTGGCGCACCTATTTGAGCCATTGCACCATATTTTCCTAAACGAACTAATACGGGCCTTCCCGTTTCTGGGTCATCTCCTAAAATACGCTCTCCACTTTCACGGTCTGCATTTTCTGAAACGTCTTCAACTCGAGGATGAAATTCACCATAGAAATCTTTCATCATTTTTTTCCATTCCTCTTTGCCTTCGGCTATATCATCAAAATCCTGCTCTACTTTTGCAGTAAAATTGTAATCAAGTATATTTTTAAAGTGTTCTACTAAGAAATCATTAACTATTAAACCAATATCTGTTGGAACAAGTTTACCCTTATCAGACCCTACTGTTTCTATAAGTGTTTTGTCTTTTATTGCAGTATTTTCTAAGGTTAACTGAAGATAACTTCTTTCTATTCCTTCAATAGTTCCTTTTTCAACATAATTACGATTAATAATTGTTGAGATAGTTGGAGCATAGGTAGAAGGACGCCCAATTCCTAATTCTTCCAATTGTTTCACTAAACTAGCTTCGGTAAAACGATATGGAGGTCTTGTAAATCGTTGAGTAGCGGTAATATATTCATTATCTAACGCGTCTCCCTTATTAAGATTTGGCAACATTCCATCTTGCTCTTCATCTTCAAAATCTGTCCCCTCAAGATATACTTTTAAGAAACCATCAAATTTAATCATTTCTCCATTTGCAGTGAATTGCTCTTCTACTTTTGATTTCCCTTTAATTTCAATTTTAACGTTAGTACGTTCTAATTCTGCATCACTCATTTGTGAAGCCAGAGTTCGTTTCCAAATTAAATCGTATAAACGTGCTTGATCATATTCACCCTCAATAGAGTGTCGAGACATCTCTGTTGGTCTTATTGCTTCGTGAGCTTCTTGTGCTCCTTTTGTTTTTCCTTTATAATTTCTAGGGTTGCTATATTTACTACCATACGAGCTTTCAATTTCCTTTTGAGCTGCTGCTTTTGCATCATTAGACAGGTTTACACTATCTGTTCTCATATAGGTAATTAATCCCGCCTCGTATAGACGTTGAGCTATGGTCATTGTTTTACTTACAGAAAAATACAACTTTCTAGAAGCTTCTTGTTGAAGCGTAGAAGTTGTAAATGGCGCAGCAGGTGATTTTTTTGCTGGCTTTTTAACTAAATCTGCAACTTTATAGGTTGCATTAAGATTTTTATCTAAAAAAGCTCTTGCTTCTTTTTCTGTTTCGAAGTTTTTAGGAAGTTTTGCTTTAAATTTATTTCCTTCGTTAGTTAAAAATTCTGCATCAACTCTATAAGAAGCAACTGGTGTAAAAGCCTCAATCTCGCGTTCTCGTTCAACAATTAATCGTACTGCAACACTTTGAACACGCCCTGCAGAAAGCCCTCCTTTTACCTTTCTCCATAAAACTGGAGACAATTCGTATCCTACTAATCTATCAAGCACTCTTCTTGCTTGTTGTGCATTTACAAGATTATAATCTATTTGACGCGGATTTTCAATTGCTTTTAAAATTGCAGATTTTGTAATTTCATGAAATACAATACGCTTAGTTTTTTCTTTTTTAAGATCTAATTCTTCAGCTAAGTGCCATGCAATTGCCTCTCCTTCTCGATCCTCATCACTTGCTAACCAAACCATTTCGGCTTTATTTGCTAGTGACTTTAATTCTTTTACTAAACTTTTTTTATCACTTGAAACTATATATTTTGGCGTAAAATCTCCTTCAACATCTACCCCTAATTCCTTAGAAGGTAAATCTGCAATATGCCCGAAACTTGAAGAAACCTTAAAGTCTTTTCCAAGAAATTTCTCAATGGTTTTCGCTTTCGCAGGGGACTCAACAATCACTAAATTCTTAGCCATATTCTATTTTGTTTGGGGTACAAAAGTATGTGAATTTTTTAATACCAAACTACTACCCTCCAATTTTAGCCTTCTGTTAACAGGTAATTCAACATTTTTTTAATCTAAAACTGGACTGTCATATAGAGGCAATGCCTCATTAAAACCTATAGTATCTTTATAAATAAAATAGGCAGGAATTCTTGCAAAAAAAGCAGTAAAAAAAATACCAATAAGACAAAGAAACATACCTAATTGAGCCATAAAACCAGAAATAAATATGAGACCAAATATTACAAACCAAAATTTATTTCCCAATTTAAAACTTGCTTGTATTATTTCTTTTACTGAAAGATTTTCATTAAAAGCAAAAATTACAACAATTAGATGCAAAGGCACAATAACATAAAATATTGGAAAATAGCAAAGCAATGTAGCTCCTATTGCAATCCCAATTGTTGATAAGGCCAAAACAAATAATTTTTTAAAGTACTTTGTCTTAAAATACTCAAAATAACCACCAGTATCTATATCCAACCCTAAATCTGTTTTTTTACAAACTTTATAAAAATGCGCTAAAACCCCTATTATTAAAGCCTGCATCACACATATCAATATTATATAACATATAGCCGTAATTATAATAAAACCAATAAATGCAACATCAAATTCTGGTGAGGAACTTACTGTATCATTAAACTTATTTTGAAACCCTAATACCAATAAAAAAGGGAGATAAAAAAGAATAATAAATGGAATCATTACAACAATACTTATTAATAGATGAATTAGTCCCTCTACCCAAACCTTTTTAAAAAGATTAATACTATCGCTTATTACTTTCCCAAAATCTAGTTTTTGAGCGTTATCTATTCTTTGAAATATATCTGCACTCATTTATCAGCCTTATTATATTTAAAAAGCTAATGTATAAAAAAGATATCTGCCACTTTGTCACAAACACTAATTTAATTGTATCTTTGCACGTTAATTGACTATTTGAATACCCAAAGTATTGGTGTAGATTAGACTATGGAAGAAAAGATTATTGATGAAACAAAACAAGGTTTAGCAATCACTTTAGAGGCTAAAAAAACAAATACTCGCAAACTTTATATTGAAAGCTATGGCTGCCAAATGAATTTTAGCGACAGTGAGATTGTAGCTTCAATTCTAGCAGATCAAGGTTTTAACACCACAGATAAATTAGAAGAAGCAGACTTAGTATTAGTCAACACCTGCTCTATTAGAGATAAAGCAGAACAAACTGTTCGTAAGCGATTAGAAAAATACAATGCAGTAAAACGCATAAACCCTAAAATGAAAGTTGGAGTCTTAGGCTGCATGGCAGAAAGACTTAAAGAAAAATTTCTAGACGAAGAAAAAATTGTAGACATGGTCGTTGGACCAGATGCGTACAAAGATTTGCCTAACCTTTTAAAAGAAATAGAAAACGGTCGTGACGCCGTAAATGTTGTATTATCAAAGGATGAAACATACGGAGACATCTCACCTGTACGTTTAGCAACCAACGGAATTAACGCTCTGGTAAGTATTACTAGAGGATGTGATAATATGTGCACTTTTTGTGTAGTACCATTTACACGTGGTAGAGAGCGCAGTAGAGATCCTCGCAGCATACTTGATGAAGTAAATGATCTTGCAAAAAAAGGATATAAAGAGATTACGCTATTAGGTCAAAATGTAGACAGCTATTTATGGTATGGAGGTGGACTTAAAAAAGATTTTAAAAATGCTTCGGAAATTGAAAAAGCAACAGCTACTTCTTTTTCAGAATTATTAGCAATGGTAGCTGAAGCACAACCTAAAATTAGAATACGCTTTTCCACTTCAAATCCGCAGGATATGACTGAAGATGTATTACACACAGTAGCTAAATACAATAATATTTGTAATTACATACATCTTCCTGTACAAAGTGGAAGCACCAGAATATTAAAAGAAATGAATCGCCAACACACTCGTGAAGAATACATTGCGCTGGTCGATAAAATAAATAAGATCATTCCAGATTGCGGGATTTCTCAAGATATTATTACAGGCTTCCCTACAGAAACAGAACAAGACCATCAAGATACTTTAAGCTTAATGGAATATGTAAAGTATTATTTTGGATTTATGTTTAAATATTCTGAAAGACCAGGAACAATGGCAGCTCGTAAGCTGGAAGATGATATCCCCGAAGAAACAAAAAAACGCCGCCTTACAGAAATCGTTGATGCACAAAGAAAACATAGTGCAATTAGAACAAATCAATTTATTGGTAAAACTGTAGAAATTTTAATTGAAAGAGAATCTAAAAAGAGTGATGCACATTGGAGTGGTAGAAATCCACAAAGCTTAGTAGCAGTTTTTCCTAAAGAAAATTATAAACTCGGAGATTTTGTTTTAGTCAAAATAACAGATTGTACAAGTGCTACTCTTATTGGAGAACCAATAGGATTAAGCGAGAATAATTAATACATCTATGGAGAGCGTACAAGCAACAAAACAGCGATTTGGAATTATAGGGAATGACCCTAAACTTAATCGCGCTATTGAAAAAGCTATACAAGTTGCCCCTACAGATATCTCTGTATTGGTTACAGGAGAAAGTGGCGTGGGTAAAGAAAGTATTCCAAAAATAATACACGCTTTATCTCACAGAAAACATGGTAAATATATTGCAGTAAATTGTGGCGCAATTCCCGAAGGAACTATAGACAGTGAACTTTTTGGTCACGAAAAAGGATCCTTTACAGGTGCAAGTGCTACTAGAAGTGGTTACTTTGAAGTAGCAGATGGAGGCACCATTTTTTTAGATGAAGTAGGAGAATTACCTTTACCTACTCAAGTTAGATTATTACGTGTATTAGAAAACGGAGAGTTTTTAAAAGTAGGGTCTTCAAAAATTCAAAAAACAGATGTTAGAATAGTAGCTGCGACCAATGTAAAAATGGCCGAAGCTATTCAAAAAGGAAAATTTAGAGAAGATTTATATTATCGATTAAGCACCGTTGATATTAACCTACCACCTTTACGTGAACGTAGTGAAGATATTCATTTATTGTTCCGTAAGTTTTCTTCAGATTTTGCTCAAAAATATAAAATGCCTACAATTAGATTAGAGGATGATGCTGTAGAATTATTACTAAAATATCGTTGGAGTGGTAATATTAGACAATTAAGAAACGTAGCAGAGCAAATTTCGGTACTCGAGCAACAACGGGAAATTACCTTTAATACCTTACGTCATTATTTACCAGACATGGGCACAAATTTACCCGCTGTAATCAACAATAAAAAGTCTGAGGGCGATTTTAGTAGTGAACGTGAAATTCTTTACAAAGTATTATTTGACATGAAGCGTGATGTGAACGATTTAAAAAAACTCACGTTAGAATTAATGAAAAGCGGTAATGCAGCAAAAGTAAAAGAAGAAAACTCATCTTTAATTAATAAAATATATAATGAAGATGATGCTAATGAAGAAGCATTGGCAGCAATCGTAGATGAAGAAAATAATGATGAATATGAGCAAGATATAGAAGTATTAAACTTAAGATCTTCTCCACAAGAAGGGAAAAAAGATAAATATGATTTTGCTGAAGAAATTCAAGAAGAAGAGAATCTCTCGCTTCAGGAAAAAGAATTAGAACTCATTAAAAAGTCATTAGAGAAATATAACGGTAAACGTAAAGAGGCTGCAGACGAATTAGGAATTTCTGAAAGAACCTTATATCGGAAAATAAAGCAATATAATTTGTAGTTTAATTCCTTTCATAAAACAAATATGAAAAACCTGAAAAAAATTTTAATTCTATTTACAGCAATCACACTTTTACAAAGTTGTGGCACTTATTCTTTTACAGGCGCAGATATAGATTATTCAACAACAAAAACATTTCAGGTTAATTATTTTCAAAATACTGCTTTAGAAGTACGTCCTGGAATTTCAAGAGATTTTACTCAAAGATTACAGGATTTGTTATTAAATCAAACAAGTTTAGACCTAGTAAATAATAACGGAGATTTAATTTATGAAGGAGAAATAGTAGAATATTACACTGCCCCAATTACTGCAACCTCACAAAATACGGCAGCTCAAAACCGACTAACAGTTGGTATTAATGTTCGTTTTTACAACACGAAAGATCCCGAAAAGGATTTTGAACAGCGTTTTAGCTTTTATAAAGATTATAGCGGAACTGCATTACTTTCAGGAGCACAATTAGACGAAGCTTTAGAAGAAATTTTTGAACGCATAACGCAAGACATATTTAACAAATCGCTTGCTAACTGGTAATACTTTGAACACAAAAACTTTTACATCACTGCTAGCACAACCGCAAAAACTAACTAAAGATAATTTAGATAGTTTGGCAACTGTATTAGATAAATATCCATACTTTCAAAGTGCACGTGCATTACAGTTAAAAGGCTTAAAAGACCAACATAGTTTTTTGTACAATGATGCGTTAAAAGTGGCTGCAGCTCATACAACAGATAGAGACATTTTGTTTGAATACATTACTTCAGAAACTTTTATACAAAACGAAATTTCTCAAGAAATTATAAAGCACGATATATCGACTCATCAATTACAAGTAGTTACAGAAGATATTACAGAACAAGTTAGTGTTGAAATTGACAATCAAATTAAAGCAGAATTAAAAAAGGCTGAAGCCATACTTAACCCTAATTTATTTCAACGAAAGTTACAATCTATAGAAAATAGTATTGAAGAAGACACTTCAGAAAAAAAAGAAATTACCCCCGAAAAAATTCTTGAAATTGATACCCCTCTAACTTTTAAAAAAGAAGATACCCATTCTTTTAGCGAATGGTTGCAGCTTACAAAGGCCACTCCAATAAAAAGAGATCAAGAAAATATTAAAAATGATGATGAGAAAGACCGTAAGTTTGAGTTAATTGATAGGTTTATTAAAGAGAAACCTAAAATGAAGCCTGCACACTCAACAACCGAAAATAAAAATCTTGCAGCTCCATACACAGAGACTTCAGACTCTTTAATGACAGAGACTTTAGCAAAGGTATATTTGCAACAAAAGAACTATAAAAAAGCAATTCAAGCATATAAAATTTTAATTTTGAAAAATCCCGAAAAAAGTGGTTTCTTTGCAGACCAAATTCGAGCAATCAAAAAATTGATAAATACAGAGGAATCATGAGTACGTTTACAATATTTTTATTTTTAATCATTTTAGTGGCCTTTTTATTGGTCGTAGTAATAATGGTACAAAACCCAAAAGGTGGTGGACTTTCTTCTTCTTTTGGAGGTGGAGGAACCCAACAATTAGGTGGTGTTCAAAAAACAACAGACTTTCTAGATAAGAGTACATGGACTTTAGCAACATTATTATTAGCTCTTATATTACTTTCTAATATTCCAATTATGGGAAGTAGTGCTACTGTAGAGTCTAAAGCTTTTGATGAAAATGCAATAGAAAATGTAATCCCTACAACTCCAGAAGCAGTTCCAGCAACTACAGAAGGAGATACTACACAAGAATAAATAGTAAAACATAAAATTACAAAATGCCAGCTTGTCACCAAGCTGGCATTTTTTTGTATAAAACTGTCAGTTTTTAACCACTGGCATACTTTATGTCTATTAGGTCACATACACATTTAAACTAAAGTTTAACAACTAAAAATTATATTGAAAATGGCATTAAAAATTCAACCGCTTTCAGACAGGGTTTTAGTACAACCACAAGAAGCAGAAACAAAAACAGCTTCTGGTTTATACATTCCAGATTCTGCAAAAGAAAAACCTCAACAAGGTAAGGTAGTTGCAGTAGGAAAAGGAAAAGAAGATTATAAAATGACAGTTAAGGTTGGTGATACCGTTTTGTACGGAAAATATTCTGGTAGCGAACTTAAATTTGATGGTAAAGACTACCTTATTATGCGTGAGGATGACATCCTTGCAATAATCTAATTTTTAAAAATAGAATCTAATTATATAGTCCCAACAATATAGCATTATAACTTTTAATGTTATTTTTTGGAACTTAATTTTTAAACTAAACATATTATGGCAAAAGATATAAAATTTGATGTAGAAGCACGTGACGGCATTAAACGTGGTGTAGATGCATTGGCAGACGCAGTAAAAGTAACGTTAGGTCCAAAAGGACGTAATGTAATTATAAGCAAATCATTTGGTGCTCCACAAGTTACTAAAGATGGAGTTACTGTAGCGAAAGAAATTGAATTGGAAGACCCATTAGAAAACATGGGTGCTCAAATGGTTAAAGAAGTTGCTAGTAAAACTAATGACTTAGCTGGTGATGGTACTACAACTGCAACTGTATTAGCACAAGCTATTGTAAAAGAAGGACTTAAAAATGTTGCTGCAGGAGCAAATCCAATGGATTTGAAACGTGGTATAGACAAAGCTGTAGAAGCTATTGTAAAAGATCTTGAAAAACAAGCAACCAAAGTTGGCAATTCTTCCGAGATGATTAAGCAAGTAGCATCTATTTCTGCAAATAACGACGACGTTATTGGAGATTTAATTGCAAAAGCTTTTGGAAAAGTAGGTAAAGAAGGCGTTATCACTGTAGAAGAAGCAAAAGGAACTGAAACTTATGTAGATGTTGTTGAAGGAATGCAGTTTGATAGAGGTTATTTATCTCCATATTTTGTAACTGACAGTGAAAAAATGCAGGTAGAACTAGAGAATCCTATGATTCTTTTATACGATAAGAAAATCTCTTCAATGAAAGATTTACTTCCTGTTTTAGAGCCTGTAGCACAACAAGGCAAGTCACTTTTAATTATTGCAGAAGATCTTGATGGTGAAGCATTAGCAACACTTGTAGTAAATAAATTACGTGGTTCATTAAAAATTGCGGCAGTAAAAGCTCCAGGTTTTGGTGATAGACGTAAAGCTATGTTAGAAGACATTGCAATTCTTACAGGAGGAACTGTAATTAGCGAAGAGCGTGGTTTCACACTTGAAAATGCTACTATGGAAATGTTGGGTACTGCAGAAACTATTACAATTGACAAAGACAACACTACAATTGTTAATGGCGCAGGAAATAAAAACGATATTAAAACTCGTGTAAATCAAATAAAATCTCAAATAGAATCTACAACTAGTGATTACGACAAAGAAAAACTACAAGAACGTTTGGCTAAATTAGCTGGTGGTGTAGCTGTACTGTATGTAGGTGCTGCTAGTGAAGTAGAGATGAAAGAGAAAAAAGATCGTGTAGATGATGCACTTCACGCAACTCGCGCAGCTGTTGAAGAAGGTATTGTTGCTGGTGGTGGTGTTGCTTTAGTACGTGCAAAATCTGTACTTGAAAAAATTACCACAAACAATCTTGATGAAACTACAGGAGTTAAAATAGTAGCGAGAGCTATAGAAGCACCGCTTCGTACTATTGTAGAAAATGCAGGTGGCGAAGGTTCTGTTGTTGTGAGTAAAGTTATGGAAGGTAAAAAAGCTTTTGGTTACGATGCTAAGTCTGAAACATACGTAGATATGTTAAAGGCTGGAATTATCGATCCTAAAAAAGTAACACGCATTGCATTAGAAAATGCTGCATCTGTTGCTGGGATGATACTTACTACAGAATGCGCTTTAATCGATATTAAAGAAGACGGACCATCAATGCCTCCAATGGGTGGCGGGATGCCTGGAATGATGTAATTTCAAATAGAGAAATTCTTATAAAAAAACCCTTAGCACTGCTAAGGGTTTTTTTTATATTCTGTGTAAAATGTTTTATCTTCTTTTAAATAAAGTATATAAAGAAACAGCCACTAAAGTTATTACCAGAGGGTATAAAACAAATAAGTCTGTCCTAACAACATTATCTCCATTATCTGGTTGCTCTGCTAACCATTTCTGCATATAACTTTCCCATATAAAAGAAGCAATTATTACAACCACCGTGATACTGTAAAGTAAATATTTCTTTAGATTATCCATATTATGTAAAAATATAAAAACCACCTGTTTTAAAGGTGGCTTTGCTTTTTTTTGTTTTTTCTAATTGCAGGTTTATTCTAAATAAACCAAACACAAATTACTTCTTCTTAGAAGTAGTCTGTGGAGCCTTCTTAGCTGGAGCTTTTGCTGGAGCTTTTTTTGCTTGAGGCTTACCGTTTGACTTTGATGTTGCCATAAATTTTATCTTATTTTAAAGATATTATAAATGTACGCAAGAAATTGATTTGTGGTATTTTTTTTAGTTAAAATTTAACTATAAAAAAGAAAATAATTTTCAAATAAAAACCCACATAAAAATGAATTTATGTGGGTTTTTTTTAGTTTATTAATAATTAATTTCCATGGTCTTTTTTTACTTCATCATCTCTGTATAAACAACAAGGATGTACACTATTATAGGCCTCATCTGTCGCCTTTACATCTTTAGTATCATGACCTACATCAGCAATATTTTGATTTATTGTTTCAAGATTAGTTTTACGTTCATCATAGATGATACTAAGCTTATGTGTTTCAACATTCCAAACCGCAGATTTTACTCCTTTAGTTTTTATTGAAGCTTTTTCAATTCTTTCTTTACACATTAAACAAACGCCATCAACTTCTATAGTTGCTTTAGCATTTTTATTTTGTGCAAATGATGTTATTCCTATAAACATCAAAACGATAATTATAACTTGTTTTTTCATAATATTAATTTAATTTAAATCGTAATCCCATATAATAACTACTTCCAAAAATTGGACCATAAACAAATGTAGTATCAAAATTAGGCCCAAATGGATTTTCACTACTTATGATAGGGTCATCTTGAGTTACATTTGTAATATTTTCCCCCCCTAAATATACTTCAAAATTACTAGAAAATACTTTTGTAATTTGAGCATTTATGGTTCCAACAGTAGGAGAATATTCTGGCAATCGATATGGCAATGGATTATCACTTGTTTTTGAATATCGTTGTTCACCTAGCCAATTATAAGTTGCATCAAACTTCCATTGCGCATCATTACTCTTTCTTGTTGTTTCGTAAGATCCGTTTAAAAATAATCTGTGCTTAGGTGTTAACGGCTTTTCTAATGTTCCTGAAATATAATCTGTTTTTACATCATAAAATTTATAAGCAGTTCGAAGATCTAGACCTTTTGCAACATTATAATTAAACTCTATTTGAAAGCTATTTGCATAACTATCTCCTTCCAAATTATAAAAACGAATTTCTTTACGATTTTCCCAATCTACAACAACTTGGTTTTTAAAATCTGTTCTATAATAATCTAAAGTTACATCTGCTTTTCTTCCTAAGATATCAAACCCTTGCAAAAATGAAATCCCGTAATTCCACGCTATTTCAGGGTCAAGACCGTAAATGCTTCCCCCAGCATCAAAAATTTCTATTGATCTTGAAGTTGAAAAAAGACTTTGATTTTCAGTAAATATATTTGCACTTCTTTTTCCACGACCTACAGATGCTCTTAATGCAGATTTTTCCCAAGGTGTATATCTTGCATGAATTCTTGGTGTTACAAATAAACCTAATAAATTATGGTTATCTACTCGTACTCCTGCAGTAACTGTTAAGTCACTTAGGTTATCATACGAATATTCAAAAAAAGCACCGATAGAGTTTTCTACTCTACCATAATTTGTTACTTCAACTACTTCGGTATAATCATCATAAGTACCGCTTAAACCTGTTTTAAACTTATGTCTTGAATCTCCTATAATTGAATTAAAAATTGCACTTGCAAACAAACTATTATGAATAATATCATACCTACGCAATCCAAAATAAGATTCTTGATCGTGATTGCTATAAGCAGCCTGTACACCTATACTTTGATATGGTATTTCCGGATTTACGTATCCTAACTTTGCAGAGACATCTACTCGTTGCGTTTTAATTTCTGCACCCCAAGCATTAGTTGTAAATGCATCTGTATCTGGATTAAAATCTATTTGTCCTGTCTGCTTTTCATCATTTAAATATCTAAAGTTAATAAAGCTTAAAAATCCTTTTTCAGAATCGGTGTATTGCCAACGGTTCATAACATTTACTTGTTTTGCCAAAGGCATGTCTAAAAAAGTATCATTATTATTATCAAACTTTTCATCTCGAATGTTTCCATGCAGATATAATCCCGTACTCCATTTGTTTGTTACTTTAGTATTTAAGTGCGTGTTTAACTCATACCTTCCATTAAGAGCTCCATATGCATTTACAAAAAGTGCATCATCTGTTGTTGGTTTTTGTAATTCTGCATTAATTTGACCTGCTATACTCTCAAAACCATTTACTACACTCCCTGAGCCTTTAGTAATTTGAATGCTTTCTACCCATGTACCAGGAATAAAACCCAATCCATATGTTTGTGCTGCTCCACGAATTGCAGGTATATTTTCTGTAGTTATTAAAATATAGGGACTCGTTAATCCAAGCATTTTTATTTGACGCGTTCCTGTTAAAGCATCAGCAAAATTTACATCAATTGAAGGATTTGTTTCAAAGCTTTCTGAAAGATTACAACAAGCTGCCTTAAGCAACTCTGCACTACTTACATTTATTATATTTTCAGCTTGAATATAAGAGCGTGAAGTTGCCTTCTTTCTTGTTTTAACCAAAACTTCATCTAACGCAGCTTTAGACTGTAATGTGTGCTTTACATTTGTTATCCCAGAAATTGTTAATGTATCTGTTTTAAAACCTACATAACTAACAACTAATTTTTTGTAATTAGGTTGATTTGGAATACTAAAGGTACCATCTAGATCTGTAACAGTACCAATGGAAGTATTTAACCAAAAGACGTTTGCACCAGATAATCCTACTTCTTTTCCATTTTGAGTTTCTTCTTGTATTATTCCTGTTAATTTATCTTGTGCAAAAAAGACAAAAGAGGTCAACAAAAAGAATATGTTTATAATTTTATTCTTCATTATACTAACAAGTATTTCTTAAGTTTAATTTAATATAATTTAAGATTTTCATAATCTATTGTTTTTAAAAAAAAGTAATTTATAGGTCCCCCAAAAAGGAGATCTTTTACTTTAAAATTTTAAAAATCAAATTATGAATACTTGATGAAGAACTGGAATATCTCTTATGAGTGGAGGTGGATTATATTCCGAAAAATTAGTAAAAGCTGTTTTGTAATCTACAGCTTGATTTATTGTAAAAATCGTAACAAAAGAAGTTACAAATGTTTTGTTTAAATGTAAATCAAAAGTTGTTTTTGCAAAATTGTCGTCTGTATTAACTTGAGTATATTGATTTTCACAACACTTTTGATCATTTAATTCTTTGTTATCACAGCATTGAGTTTGCATTTTTATCTCACAGGAAAGATGCTTTTCCCCAATTGTTATTTGAGATAACATTTCAAAATCTCCACAAAAATGTTGTGCATATGCAATGCCGCTGCTACTTGCTAAAAGCAAAAAAGACATTAGTATGGAGATAATTTTTTTCATTAGTTTCTGGTATTCTGAATAACCAAATTTAACTGTTTTACTATTTATTGTAAAAATTACTTGATTTCGGCTTCTACTCTACCACATTTAAGCATCTTATCGCCAAAATATGGGTTTTGAATTTCTTTAGAATCACTTATCCAATAAGCTCCTTTATTATTAAAAGCCATTGGACAATATTGCTTATATAAAGTGCCAGATTTTATAGCACCATCTAGCATTTTCTCTGTCATTTTGGTCACAGTTTCAAAAGCAGCTCTTTGTACTTCAATATCACTTGCGTCAACAATTTCTTTTGTTGCTTCAAGTGCACTTTCATTTGCATTGGCATCTGTAAAAGCTACAAGAAGTTCTGATGCTTGATGTGAAGCTCTAACTGCATTTGTTTTAACTAATGCCGTCTTTAGCATATTATATTTATTATATACTTCGGCAATTTTAGTATCGTTAAATTCAACAGGCATTCCTTCTGTAGCACTTTCTTTAATTTCTTGGTTGGCATCTACAGTAACAACTTCTGGTTCAGAATTCTTTTTATTATCTGCACAAGAAATAAATGCGATTAAGGTAGTTACGATAAATAAATATTTTAAATTTTTCATGTTCTTTTTTTTGTGATGCAAATATATTAAAAAAATCAGTTTACATTTTTTTCTGAAAGTAAAAAGCAGGTAATAAAATTAAAAGCAATAAAGGCTGAATTAAAAATCTACGAACATAAAATAAAAGCAAGTGTTCTCCTGCTTTCGAAGTAAACATTAGAAAATAAAAAGCTGTAAATAACGCTATAAACAAAACCGAATACAAAAATACCGAAAGCTTTATAACATCCATATCACGAAAAACAATCCATAAAATTGTAAGAGACAGTAAGCTATTTAAACAAAAGCGAAAAATAATATGCGACATTAGTTTTAACGTATCAAATTGAGGTAGTGGATGTGTTGTATGGTCTGTTTTAAAAAACAAAATTAATGGGTCGTAGAATAATTTATCTTCAAATAATCTTATCCCCACCAAAAGTAAAGTGAAAATAATCACCAACACTATTTTTACTATTTTATGCATTTTTGATTTTAGGGGGTACATTTAACATCTTAACCCAAATCATCCATAATAAAAACACCATTCCATAGATAATTCCTGGAAAAACTACACCATGTAAACCACCTTCATATTGTGGGTATTTATATAAAGCTATAGCCAAAATTGCGATACGTATAATATTTACAGCATAAATAAGTGTAATTCCTGCTATTAAAAATAGAGCTGTTTTTTTAAATTTTTGAGAGAAACTAATTATAAAGGAAACAAACAAAATAACAATACTAATTGAGTTACACCCTTCTATAATTCTTGCTACATAGGTATTGTTTACATACAAATCCATAATTGGTTCTGTTTCTTTTGCAAGCACTTGTGCTTCATATCCAAAACTATTAATTACAAAACTACTTTGCTTAGCTACTAGGTTTGTTATAAAATCTGGATAGTATTCACTATTTTTTGAAGTTTGTAAATAAATTGAATATAAAAAACTTAATAGTAGATAGGTACCAATAAAAAAAAGCACAAACCTAATTACTTCTTTATATTTTATAAAAAGTGTTTTCAATAATTATTTATATTTTAACAAAAATACTGCATTTGATTTTGGTGAAATTAAGTGTTTTAAAATACTTTTACCAAAAAAAGTAAGAAATGCCTTTTGAAAGTTTAAAACCCAAAGTAAGTACAATTTTAGCGAATGAAGCTGAATCACCTATACAACGTATGGTTGAAGTGTGTGAATTACTGCAAACTTCTATTGGCTATTACGATTGGGTAGGATTTTATTTTGCTAATGAAGCAGAAAGAACTTTACATCTTAAAGCATTTGCAGGAGAGCCAACAGATCATACCGTAATCCCTTTTGGAAAAGGAATTTGTGGGCAAGTAGCTATATCTAACCAAAACTTTGTGGTTGCAGATGTAAAAGCTCAAGACAATTATATTGCTTGTAGTATCTATGTGAAAGCAGAAATTGTTATTCCATTATTTAAAGATGGTAAAAACATTGGTCAAATAGACATTGACTCTAACACACCAGACCCTTTCTCACCAGAAGACGAAAGATTTTTAGAGTGGGTAAACGAACAAGTTGCAAAAATACTTTAAACTTTACATTCCAGTTCTAATAGCTTCAACAGGATCCAATTTTGAAGCAGAAATAGCAGGTAGAATCCCAGATATTAAACCAATAGCAGCAGATATTGCTGTTCCAATAAACATATTCCAAGGAGACAATATAAACTCAAAATCTCCTGTCATTGAAGACGCTATTAAAGAAACAATATAAACTAAAACAAGTCCTATTAATCCTCCTATAACGGCAAGAATTACAGCTTCAAATAAAAACTGAAATAATATAAATTTATTTTTAGCTCCCAATGATTTCTGAATCCCTATTAAGTTAGTTCGTTCTTTTACACTTACAAACATAATATTAGCTATACCAAATCCTCCAACAAGAAGTGAGAATCCACTAATTACTAATCCCATAATATTAAGATTACCTGTAATATCATCTATAGCGTCAGCAAAACCTTGTAATTGATTTACAAAAAAGTTATCAATATCATCTGGCTTTAAACCGCGAGCAATTCTCAATTTTTGCGAAAGCATTGCAATAAATTCTCCATTATCAACATCCTTTTCTGGTTTTAAAACTATAAAGGGAAAGGTAGCTTTACTATTGTCTCCATAAATCCTTCTTACAATGTTTACAGGAAGATATACAGCCGTATCTTTAGAACCACCAAAAATTCCACTCCCCTCTTTTTTAAGAACTCCTATAACGGTAAATTTTCTTCCGTATAATCGTACTTTTTTTCCAATAGCACTTTCTGCAGATCCAAACAGAGTGTTTGCAATTTCATCCCCCATTACTAATACTGGTGTTCCGCTTGTAGATTCAGGCTCATTAAAAAAACGTCCGTGCGCTATTTTTAAAGATTCAATGTCGTAATACTCCTCTGTAACAGCTCCAACTTCAACATTACCTACCGTTTTATCTTCATATTTTATGGTCTCATTTTGTACATTAAGCGTATAAGATGCAGCATATAAATTAGGAACAGTTTTTTTGATAATCAAATACTCATCATAAGTCACATCTGGAAATTGCTCCCTTTTCCAGTTTGGAACCTCTGTTGGTCCAAAAGAAAATCTTCCTAAAAAAATTGTGCTATTATCCAAAGAACTAATACTTCCTTCAATTTCAGATTTTAAGGAATCTACAGCAGCCAAAACTGCAATAATCGAAAATATCCCAATTGTTACACCTAACAAAGACAAAAAAGTTCTTAGTTTGTTGTTTTTTAATGCATTAATAGCAAAATTAAAACTCTCTTTTAATACTCTAAGGTAGATTAACATTGGTCAGATATTGAAAAATTTATTTCAGAATAAAGATAAGACGTTTTCTATATAATTATGTTACAAATTTTGTGTCTAATTATGTACTTTTGCACCTTAATTTTCTACAATGAGCAATACAAAAAAGGTTACTTCTGTATTAATTTCGGTATTTCACAAAGATGGACTAGCTCCTATCGTACAAAAATTACACGAACAAGGAGTACTTATTTATTCTACTGGTGGAACACAAAAATTTATCAATGACCTTGGTATTGATGTTATTGCGGTCGAAGACGTAACAGATTATCCGTCTATCTTAGGTGGCAGAGTTAAAACTCTACATCCTAAAGTTTTTGGTGGCATTTTAAACAGACAAGATAATGAAAGTGATGTTCGTGAAATGGGTCAATTTAACATTCCACAATTAGATGTTGTTATTGTAGATTTATATCCTTTTGAAAAAACAGTAGCCTCTGGAGCAAGTGAACAGGATATTATTGAAAAAATTGATATAGGTGGTATTTCTTTAATTCGTGCAGCTGCAAAGAATTTTAAAGACACACTGTGTGTTTCTTCTATGGAAGATTATGAGGAGTTTTTAAATATCCTTTCAGAAAATAATGGAGAAATTTCTTTATCAGATAGAAAAAAATTCGCTGCTAAAGCCTTTAATGTCTCTTCAAATTATGATACTGCTATTTTTAATTATTTTAATAGTGACCATAGCATTCCTGCTTTAAAAATTAGTGAAACTAATGGTAAAGTGCTTCGATATGGAGAAAATCCACATCAAAAAGGATATTTCTTTGGGGATTTTGATGCAATGTTCGATAAACTTCACGGAAAAGAATTAAGCTACAATAACCTTTTAGATGTTGATGCAGCAGTAAATTTAATGTCAGAATTTATTGGTGAAAAACCCACTTTTGCAATATTAAAACATAATAATGCCTGCGGAATTGCACAACGAGATACTGTTAAAGAAGCTTATTTGGCAGCTTTGGCTGGAGATCCTGTTTCGGCATTTGGAGGAATTTTAATATCAAACACTGAAATTGAAAAAGGTGCTGCAGAGGAAATTCATAAACTATTTTGTGAAGTAGTAATTGCGCCTTCTTACACTGCTGAAGCTGTAGAAATTTTAAAAGGAAAAAAGAATAGAATTCTATTAATACAAAAAGATGCTATTTTACCTAAAACAACAGTTAGAACGTGTTTAAATGGTGCATTAGTTCAAGATAAAGATAACATTACAGATAGCATAAAAAATTTAACACATGCTACCAACAATAAACCTACTTCTAGTGAGTTAGAAGACTTGATGTTTGCTTCAAAAATATGTAAGCATACAAAATCCAATACTATAGTTTTAGTAAAAGGAAAACAATTATGTGCAAGTGGAACGGGACAAACGTCCAGAGTTGATGCTTTAACACAAGCAATTGAAAAAGCAACATCATTTAAATTTGATCTTAAAGGAGCGGTAATGGCAAGTGATGCTTTTTTCCCTTTTCCAGATTGTGTTGAAATTGCAGACAATGCAGGAATAACGGCAGTAATTCAACCGGGAGGCTCCATAAAAGACGAATTAAGTATTAATTATTGCAATGCGCATAAAATGGCTATGGTATTTACAGGAACACGTCATTTTAAGCACTAAATTTTATTACATTTGTGAAGAGTTGAAACTCAACACGTTTAATTTCAATACCACTCAAATAGCTTATGGGATTTTTTGACTTCTTAACAGAAGAAATAGCCATCGATTTAGGAACTGCCAATACGCTTATTATTCATAACGATAAAGTAGTAGTAGATGCCCCGTCTATAGTAGCACGCGACCGTACCACTGGTAAAATCATTGCTGTAGGACGCGAAGCTGCAATGATGCAGGGTAAAACCCACGAAAACATTAAAACTATAAGACCTCTTAAAGATGGTGTTATTGCAGATTTTGATGCCAGTGAGAAAATGATTAACATGTTTATAAATGATATTCCAGCATTAAAAAAACGCTGGTTAAAGCCGTCTTTACGCATGGTTATTTGTATTCCTAGTGGTATTACCGAAGTGGAAATGCGTGCAGTTAAAGAAAGTGCAGAACGTGTTAATGGAAAAGAAGTTTACTTAATTCACGAACCAATGGCAGCTGCAATTGGTATTGGTGTAGATATTATGCAACCAAAAGGGAATATGGTAGTGGATATAGGGGGTGGTACTACAGAGATTGCTGTAATTGCTCTTGGAGGTATTGTTTGCGACAAATCTGTAAAAGTAGCGGGTGATGTATTTACAAACGATATTGTTTATTATATGCGTACCCAACACAATTTATATGTTGGCGAACGTACTGCTGAAAAAATAAAAATTCAAATTGGAGCAGCAACTGAAGATCTAGAACTTCCACCAGACGAAATGGATGTACAAGGACGTGATTTACTTACTGGAAAACCAAAACAAGTACAAACCTCATATAGAGAAATAGCTAAAGCGTTAGACAAATCTATCCTTAGAATTGAAGATGCTGTTATGGAAACATTATCTCAAACTCCTCCAGAATTAGCAGCAGACATATACAATACTGGTATTTATTTAGCCGGAGGTGGATCTATGCTTAGAGGGCTCGACAAACGCTTGTCTCAAAAAACAGATCTTCCTGTTTATATTGCTGAAGACCCATTACGTGCTGTAGTTAGAGGTACAGGTATCTGCCTTAAAAACCTTAATAAATACAAAAGCGTATTGATTAAATAAGGAAGTAATACGATATGCAACAGATTATATTTTTCTTTATACGGAATAAAAATTTCCTGTTGTTTGGTATTTTATTTGTTATTGCTTTTTTTCTAACTATACAATCGCATTCTTTCCATAACTCTAAGTTTGTGACTTCTGCTAATTTTTTAAGTGGAAGTATTTATAATACGAAGAAAGAAATAACTGGATATTTTGGGCTAAAAGAACAAAACAGTCAATTAGTTGAAGAAAATATTCGACTAAGAAAAACATTAGAAAGCTACCAAAAAGCAATTCCTATTCCAGATTTGGACAGCACTATTTTACCTAACCAATATAGATTTGTAGGTGCCGAAGTAATAAACAATAATTATTCAAAAACAAAAAATCAACTCACCATAAACAAAGGCTCAAAAGATAGTATTTTATTGGACATGGGAGTGATAACATCAAAAGGGTTAGTAGGAATTGTAAATAATGTCACAAAAAATTATGCAAGAATACAGTCTATTTTAAATACAAATAGTCAAATTAATGCTAAACTCAAAAAATCTAATCAGTTTGGTTTCTTAACTTGGAATACTAAAGATCCTAATGTAATTCAACTTATAGAGATTCCTAGAATAGCACAGTTAGTAGTTGGAGATACCATTGTCACTGGTGGAAAATCATCTATTTTTCCAAAAGGAATTTTAATAGGAACTATTAAGGATTTTAAACTCTCTAAAGATGACAGCTACATAGTAGATGTTCTATTGTTTAATGATATGACCAATTTAGGCCACGTATATGCAATTGAAAATAAAGATATAGAAGAGATAGAAATGCTGGAAAAAGAAGTGGAAAATGCAGAACAGTGAAATCTTAATAAATATATTTAGATTTATAATGCTTGTTTTATTACAAGTACTTATATTAAATCATATTAACTTTTTAGGGTATGTAAACCCTTACCTATATATCCTTTTTATACTTCTATACCCATTAGATGGAAATAAAGGGCTTCTTATCTTTTTAAGTTTTTTTATAGGACTATCAATAGATATTTTTGGAGATTCTGGTGGAATTCACGCCGCATCAAGTGTATTTATAGCATATATAAGACCAATGCTTCTTAAATTTTCTTTTGGGGTGAGTTATGAATACAATATGGTAAAAATTAATAAAGTTCCTTTAATTGAACGATTAACATATATAGCTTCTATGGTGTTTTTACATCATATAATTTTATTTTCGATGGAAATTTTTAGTTTCTCTCACATACTCTTAATTCTAAAATCTACGTTATTTTCAAGTATCTTTAGTATTATTTTAATTTTTTGCACACTGCTATTATTTAGCCGAAAATCTTAATGAGAAAATTATTACTCATAACTTTAGTATTAATAACCGGAATTGTTTTTGCTGGGAGGTTATTCTATTTACAAATTTACGATACCTCTTTTCAACAATTATCTGAGAATAATGCAATTAAAGTAGTTTATGATTATCCCCAGCGTGGATATATATACGATCGAAATGGTGAGTTATTAGTTTCTAATCAACCATCTTATGATGTGATGGTAATTCCTAGAGATGTAAAACCACTAGACACTTTAGAATTTTGTAATTTATTAAAAATAACAAAAGATGATTTTAAAGAGATCTTAAGAAAAGCAACTGTTTATTCTCCAAGATTACCTTCAGTATTATTGCCACAACTCACCAAAGAGGAGTATGCATATCTTTCTGAAAAGATGTACAAATACGATGGATTTTACATTCAGAAAAGATCTTTAAGACACTATGAAGTAGAGCATTCTGCGAATGTACTGGGCTTTATTGCTGAAGTAAACACTAGAACTATTGAAAAAAACCCATATTATCAAATGGGAGAACTCATAGGAAGACAAGGCATAGAACAACAATATGAAGAAGTACTAAGAGGTGTAAAAGGTGTTAAACACATTCAAAAAGATAGATTTAATCGTGAAATAGGTCCATTTAAAGAAGGTATTTTTGATACATTACCAGAGCGTGGAAAAGACATCACCCTTACTATTGATACAAGGTTACAAGCTTACGGAGAACAATTATTTGTAAATAAACGCGGTGGTATTGTGGCAATTGAACCAGAATCTGGAGAAATTTTAGCCTTAGTTACTGCCCCTTATTATGATCCAGGTCTTTTGGTAGGTAGAGAACGGTCAAAAAATTATACAAAATTATATTACGACAGTATAGCAAAACCACTATATGATAGAGGCTTGCAAGGAGAATATCCACCGGGCTCTCCATTTAAAACATTAACCGCCTTAATAGGTTTACAAGAAGGAGTAATAGGATTAAAAGAAACGGTATCTTGTCATGGAGGTTATGTATATGGTAGAGGGAGAAAACTAGGCTGTCACCATCATGCTAGTCCATTAGCAATGGTAGCTGGTATCGCTAACTCTTGCAATGCATATTTTTGTACAGTTTACAGAAGAACAATAGAAAAATATCCTACACCTCAAGAAGGAATTGATATTTGGGAAAATCATTTAAAAAGTTTTGGACTTGGTGATTATTTAGGGTATGATCTACCAAGTGGTCGCCCAGGTAAAATACCAGATGAAGATTATTATAATAAAGTTTATAAATATCCAGAATACAAATGGTATGCAACTGCAACCATATCTAATGCTATTGGGCAAGGAGAAGTTTTACTAACACCAATGCAAATGGCCAATTTCACTACTGCAATTGCAAATAGAGGATGGTATTATAAACCTCATCTAATTAAAAACATCCATGGTGTGGATACAATTCCTAAAATTTACAAAGAACGTATTCAAACTACCATTGAACCTCAATATTTTGATCCAGTAATTCAAGGAATGCACGATGTTTATAATTATGGAACAGCTGCTTATATCCAAATTCCAGATATCGAAATTTGTGGAAAAACAGGTACTGCAGAAAATTACACCCGTATAGATGGAAAACGTGTTCAACTTACAGATCATTCTGTATTTGTTGCATTTGCCCCAAAAGAAAATCCTAAAATTGCTATTGCTGTTTTTGTAGAAAATGGATACTGGGGGTCTCGTTGGGCTGGTCGTATTGCGGGTCTTATGATTGAAAAATATTTAAAAGGAGAAATTACACGTAAAGACATGGAAGACTTTGTATTAAACGGAAGTCTTGAAGATGAATATGCAAAGCCTTTAAGCGGTAAACCTTTTTCAATCAATCACTAATGGCTATAGGAACAAAAAATGTACGATTTGATTGGATTACTATATTCTTATTTATTGCATTAGTAACAATAGGCTGGATGAATATTTATTCTGCATCCTTAAGTGATACAGCAAAAGGTCTTTTTGATTTTGATCAAATATACGCCAGACAGTTACTATTTATTATAATGAGTGTAGTACTCGTTATATTTCTTCTTGCAATAGATGCAAAATTTTATGAGCGATTTTCAAGTATTATTTATATTATTTCTCTAATTTCATTACTTGGTCTTTTTGTTTTTGGAAAAAATATTAACGGTGCTACCTCTTGGTATGGATTCGGAAATTTTAGTTTACAGCCTAGCGAATTTGCAAAAGCAGCTACCGCATTAGCTTTAGCTAAATATGTAAGTGATATACAAACTAACATGCAAGAATTTAAACATCAAATTCGGGCATTTGTTATTATTATACTACCTGCAATATTTATAATACCACAACCAGACCCTGGTAGCGCATTAATATATGTAGCCTTTATCCTTCCTCTTTATAGGGAAGGTTTACATTTTGTTTATCTTCTTTTAGGCTTTTTTGCTGCAGCTTTGTTTGTTGGAACTTTAGCATTTGGTGTAGTATGGGTAATACTTGCAGTACTTGTAATTTCAGGGTTTATATATTTAAAAAATCGTAAGCGACGACCCAATCTGTTTAAATACTCAACTATTGCAGTAGCTTGTATTGCCTTTTCATTCTCAGTTAATTATATTTTTAATAATGTTTTTGAGCAACGTCACCGCGACCGTTTTAATATTGTACTCGGGAAAGAAACAGACTCAAAAGGAATTGGTTATAACACAAACCAAAGTGAAATTGCCATTGGTAGTGGTGGATGGACTGGAAAAGGATGGACTCAAGGAACTCAAACAAAGGGAAATTTTGTTCCAGAACAACACACGGATTACATTTTTAGTACTGTAGGAGAAGAATGGGGTTTTGTTGGGAGTATTGTAGTGGTATTCTTATTTGTTGCTCTGGTACTTAGGCTAGTATTCTTGGCAGAGAGGCAAAAAAACCAATTTAGTCGCGTTTTTGGTTATAGTGTTGCTTCTATTATATTTTTACATTTTTTTGTAAATGTTGGCATGGTTACTGGTTTATTTCCAACCGTTGGTATTCCTCTGCCCTTTTTTAGCTATGGAGGTTCTGGACTTTGGGGTTTTACTATTCTATTATTTATATTTATTAGATTAGATGCTTCAAATTATTATTACACTTAACGTTTACCCCAAGCTTTTAGATTAATTTCAGATTCTAATATAACTTCTATTCTTTCTGAAAGATTTGGAAAAAAATCAATACCAGTTTTTTCTTCAATTTCATCTATTGTTACAACATAATCGTAAAAGGAAGAATCTGTTGGTTGATTAGGTATTATAAATGCGATAGCTTTATAACCATCTTCGGTTTTATCTAATACTATTTTATAAAATTCTTCTGGCACCGAAACTTGTTCTTCTCCAATTGTAGACAATCCATCTTTTAATATTCCACCAGTCACTACATAAACACCTTCATACTTTTCTGCCCAAAATCGAACTTTCTGCTCTAGATAATTCCAAATTTTTGAGTTGAATTCGTGATTTTGAGGACTTATATTACTTGTTAAAAACGTTTCGTGATACGCTTCAAAACTAAATCTACGGTCACCAGCAGGACATAAATGCCCCCTATCGTATCCAGATTTTTTATAATTACGCCAATCTGCAGATTTGGATTCAACGCTTCTATCTTCAACAAAGTAGGGTCTTTCAAAATCATTTTTAGAAAGGTGTTCTTTCTTTAATTCGTATGCAACCCACTCTGCTTGTTCGTGTTTTTCAGCATACGATAGTGTAAAGTAACCGTGTGATACTATTGTATTTGTAGTAGTTGTAGGTAAATAATCATAAGTAAATTCATTTGAAAAAGTTTCATTTTCTGCCCTAGAAGTATCTGGATATGCTTCCTGCTCTTTATCAATATATTTTTCGGCATAATACAAAGCAATAGTAACAATCACTATAAGGATTGGATATAGATATTTACGACTCATTTATTTTAATTTAATTTCTTACATCAAGAGCATCTCTTAATGCATTTCCTATTAACATAAAAGCAGTTACTAAACTCATAATTGCTATACCGGGAATAATTGCGAGATAAGGTTTTCCTAATATAATATAGGCATAATGATCTTTAATAATACCACCCCAACTTGGCATGGGAGGTTGAGCCCCAATTCCTAAAAAGCTTAATCCGCTTTCAATTAAAATAGCTCCTGCAAAATTTGCTGCGCTTATAATAATTACTGGCGCCATCGCATTGGGTAAAATATGTTTTGTAATAATTCTAAAATCTTTATAACCTAATGCACGGGCAGCAGTAACATATTGCATTTCTTTTACACCCATAACTTGCCCTCTTACTACACGTGCGACCTCAACCCACATAGTAAGGCCTACAGCTATAAAAACTTGCCAAAATCCTTTTCCTAGAGCTAATGTTATTGCTATTACTAAAAGTAATGTAGGTATTGACCAAGTAACATTAATTACCCACATAATTGCAGCATCTATTCTTCCTCCAAAATAGCCGGCAATCGCACCCATTATTATTCCTATTATTAATGATATAAATACTGCTACAAAGCCAATGGCAAGTGAGATTCTTATACCAATTAACATTCTACTTAAAAGATCACGACCATATTTGTCTGTTCCTAAGATGAATTTTTTTTCTGAAATATATTTTTTTGGAATTACATCTATTGATGATGCTTTTGGAAATACCGCTAATTCATACTCCTTTTGTAACCCTGCACTTCCATCTAATGTATATTCGGTTATTTGTAGTGAGTTTGGTGTTACAGTATAATTAGAAATAGGAATCTCTGTATCTGTATTTTTTTTTCCGAAGAAAAAATTGGCTATTTTATTCTCACTTTCAATTGGTGATGGAATTGTAAGCATTTTTACTGTAAAACCAGGCTCTTTAGAATGAATTGATAAATGCATCTGGTTTGCATTTTGTGAATTGTCTGGAGCTAAAGCATACCCAAAAATTGCTATAAGTACACAAAGAAATAAAAAGCTCAAACTAAAAACGCCCCAGAAGTTTTTTTTAAACTTTTGGAGCGCAATTCTAGTTAAAGATGTGGATTTTTTCACTTCGTAAAAATACTTAAATTTCTTTCCACTTTATTAGAAAATAGTACTTAGGTTAAATTTAAAATAACCTTCTTAATTTTTAATATTAGCTACTTTACCATTTTTAATATTATTAATTTTAAGATCTTGTAACACATTTACTGCTTCTTCCACGTAAATATCTTTACTCAAACTTTTGTGCCACCTTTTACGTTTCTCTCTAAGTGTGGTGTCTTGTTTCATTAATGCTACCTCATCTGGAAGTGAAATATAATTAAGCTTATTATCGTAAGAGTCTATAGCATCAAACTTTTTTGTTTCTTCTTTTCTTCTCGCAATTTCAGATGAATACTGATCAAAATTAAGAGTAACATCAAGTTCATCTCTACGAGACTTAATCCACAATGCGTTTTCTTCAATCAATTTTAATTGTTCGCTTTGTGCCATACGTGACTTACTTTTCTCTATGGTTTTTTGAAAATCAATGTAACCTTCCCATATATTGTAATCTGCAGGTTCAATTTTATCATAGGGTAATGGATTATCATAATCGCGTTCTCCTACATCGATATAACTGTAGCGATCTGGCATAACCACATCACTTTTAACACCTTCTAATTGTGTAGAACCTCCATTAATACGGTAAAACTTCTGGGTAGTTAATTTTAATGCTCCCATATCTCCCATGTCATTTTTACGAAGCCATTGGTTAAGGTCAATCATGTTTTGCACAGTTCCTTTACCATAAGTTTGTTTACTTCCAATAATAATTGCTCGTTTATAATCTTGCATTGCCGCTGCTAATATTTCTGAAGCTGAAGCAGATAATTCATTTACTAAAATAACTAAAGGTCCGTCCCAAACTATTTCATCATTCTTATCTTTTAAAACTTCTTTTTTACTTCCCGCAGAAGCTACTTGTACTACTGGTCCTTCTTTAATAAATAAACCTGCTATATCTACAGCAGCTCTTAAAGATCCTCCACCATTATCACGAAGATCCAGAACAAGACCTTCCATACCTTCATCTTTTAATCGAAGTATTTCTTTTTTTATATCGGTTGCAGCATTTCTCTCTTTGTAATCCTGCATATCAAAATAAAATTGTGGTAAATTGATTAAACCATACTTATTATCTTCTTTCTCAATTAGAGTAGATTTTGCATATGTTTCTTCTAGCTCAACCACATCACGTACTATTGTCTCTTCTTCAATAGTACCATCAACTCGTTTTATTGTAAGACTTACTTTACTTCCTTTAGGTCCTTTAATAAGTTTTACTGCATCATCAATTCGCATTCCCACAACACTCACAGCTTCTTTCTCACCGTCTTGTCTAACTTTTAAAATAATATCCCCTACTTCTACATGTTCTCCTCTCCAAGCAGGTCCCCCACTAATCACTTCTACTATATTAATGTAATCGTTTTTCTTTTGTAATCTTGCACCTATACCTTCAAGTTTACCAGACATTCTTTGATCAAAACGATCTCTATCTGGTGGTGCAAAATAATTGGTATGTGGGTCGAACTCTTCTACTATAGTATTTAAAAATACAGCAAAATAATCCTTACGTTCTAGATCGTCTGTAAAATCGTAATATTCTTTAAGTGAAGTTTTTGAAGTAGTACGTGCTTTCTCTTCTAGTTCTGTTAAAGAAAGATTTTCGCTTTCACTAGCAATATATTCTTCTCCTTTTTCTAGTGCTTCTTTTTTTCTTTCTGCTGAAGTGTTTTTTTCTTCAACTAAATCGTAATAAGTAGAAATTGTAGAAAACTTAAGTTGTTGTCTCCATCTATCTTTAAGCTCTTTCTTTGAAGAAGCATAAGCTAAATTATCATAATCAACATTAATAATTTCACTTTCAGAATAATTGAAAGGTTTCTCTAAAACATCGTTATAAATTGCTTTAGACTCTTCCATCCTTTGGATAAGACGTTCGTAAGCTAAGTTAAAAAAAGTGAGATCCTTTTCTTTTATTTGATCGTCAATCTTTGTTTTGTAAATACTTAACTCCTCAATATCTGAAGCTAAAAAGTATCTTTTTATTGGATCTAATCCATCAATAAACTTATTAAAAACAGCTTCAGAAAACTCATCGTTTATATCTTTTGCGTCATAATGACCTCGTTGCAATACATAGGTTATTAAATCTACTAAGAGTTTATCTTTATCTGGGTCATTAAATTCTTTCGTAGTAAAACTACAGGAAGCTGCTGCTACAAAAACAGCTAGGAATAAAACCTTTAAATTCTTTTTCATGATTCGCATATCGATATCTTACTTTATTACTTGTGCCCTAAATTATATAAAAAACCGTGCCAAGAGCCATTAATGATACTAATTTTTTGTTAAACAAACTAATTCACAAACCGCTCATAAATTGTGTATTTTTGTTTTTTTTAAATTATTCCATGGCAAAAAAAAGACCTCTTATTTTAGTTACCAATGATGATGGTATTACAGCACCTGGTATTAGAGCACTTATTGAAGTGATGAATACTATTGGTGATGTTTGTGTTGTAGCCCCAGATGCTCCTCAAAGTGCAATGGGTCATGCTATAACTATAAACGATACTTTGTATTGTGATAGTGTGAAAGTAATTAAAAATGAGCCTCAAGTTGAATATAGTTGTAGCGGAACGCCTGTAGATTGTGTTAAACTTGCTGTAAATGAAATTTTAAAACGTAAACCAGATTTATGTGTAAGCGGTGTTAACCATGGTAGCAACTCTTCGATTAATGTAATTTATAGTGGAACAATGAGTGCCGCAGTTGAAGCAGGAACTTTAGGAATTCCGTCTATTGGTTTTTCTTTACTAGATTATAATATGGAAGCAGATTTTGAACCTGCAAAAAAGTACATTATATCTATTGTAAAAGAATGTCTTAAAAATGGATTGCCAAAAGGAGTTGTTTTAAATGTAAACATTCCAAAATTACCTGAAAAAGACATAAAAGGTATGAAAGTTTGTAGACAAGCAAATGCACATTGGGAAGAGAAATTTGATAAAAGAACTAATCCTCTAGGGCGTGAATATTATTGGCTAACTGGAGAATTTGTAAATGAAGATAAAGGAGAAGATACAGACGAATGGGCTTTACACAATGGATATGTTTCTATAGTGCCAGTTCAATTTGACCTTACAGCGCATCATGCAATTAAGGATATAAACTCTTGGGATTTGTAATGAAAAAAGAAATTTTAATTGGTTTTTTAGTAGGTTTAATTGCAAATAGTATTGGAGTTATTATTTGTTTATTAATAATTTCTAACGCTAAAGATTTAACTTTTGAAAGTACTTTAAACTTTTATTTAAATACCGGTAATCTATGGATGATTATATCTTTAGGCGCTTTACCAAATTTGCTTGCTTTTTTTGGTTTTTTAAAACAAAACAGAGAATATAGAGCTAGGGGTGTTGTAATGGCAACTTTTGTTGCAGCAATTACTACTTATTTAATTTATTTTATATAAAATGAAATATTATCTCATTGCAGGAGAAGCCTCTGGAGATTTACACGGAGCTAATTTAATGAAAGCACTTAAACAACAAGATGCAAATGCATCTTTTCGTTTTTGGGGTGGTGATTTAATGGAAGAGTCTGGAGGTAAATTAGTTAAACATTATCGTGATTTAGCTTTTATGGGTTTTATTGAGGTTATATTTAACCTTAAAACAATTTTAAAAAATATAACTTTTTGCAAAAAAGATATTGAGGCTTTTAATCCAGATATTATAATATTTATTGATTATCCAGGTTTTAATTTACGAATTGCAAAATGGGCAAAACAAAAAGGTTTTAAAACACATTACTATATTTCACCACAAATATGGGCTTGGAAAGAAGGAAGAATCAAGGAGATAAAAAGAGATGTAGATGCTATGTATGTCATCCTTCCGTTTGAAAAACATTTTTATGAAAACAAACATAACTTCCCAGTTCATTTTGTTGGACATCCTCTCATCGATGCTATTTCCAATAGAAAGCAAGTTATACCCGAAGTTTTTAAAAAAGAACATAATCTAGACGACAGACCAATTATTGCTTTATTACCGGGGAGTAGAAAACAGGAAATCTCAAAAATGCTGAATGTAATGCTTTCAGTAGTTGAAAATTTTAATGAATATCAATTTGTAATTGCAGGAGCTCCTAGTCAAGATGCTTCATTTTATAGCGATTTTATTCAAAAACAAAATGTACACCTGTTACTTAATAAAACATACGACCTTTTAAGCATTTCTAATGCTGCCTTAGTTACATCTGGTACTGCAACCTTAGAGACTGCTTTATTTAAAGTACCACAAGTAGTATGTTATAAAGGCAGTAGAATCTCATACGAAATTGCAAAACGTGTAATAAATCTAAAATACATTTCGTTAGTTAATCTTATTTTAGACAAAGAAGTAGTTACAGAATTAATTCAGCAGGATTTTAACACCCAACGGTTAAAAGAAGAACTATCTCGAATTTTAGACCCCTATCAAAGAGCAGCTATGTTTTTAGAATATTATGACTTAGAAAAAAAGTTAGGTGGAAAAGGAGCTAGCGAAAAAACAGCAAAACTTATTGTAGAAGCTATTACCTCTTCATAATTTTTTTTATTTAATTTTAAGCCAAGTTAAAACGAATCCCCTTTTATGAAAAAAATCATTCTGCTTTCTATATTTTCTGTCTTTTTAATTTCTTGTGGAAGTTCAAAAAATGCAACTTCAAAAACTATCATTGTAAACAGTAAAGGCACTCCTAATAGAACCAGAACGATAGAAAAGAAAAAAACGAAAGAAAATATAATTATCACTACCACTGAAGCCGACGAAGTAATTACTAAAGACTCCAATAAAAGTAAGCTTGAAAATATAATAGATCACGCAAAAACCTTTGAAGGAACGCGTTATAAATTTGGTGGCACTACTGAAGCGGGTATGGATTGCTCTGGGCTTGTTTATACTGCGTTTAAAGAAGAAGATGTAATTATGCCTCGTATCTCGAGAGATATGGCAAAAAAAGGTGTTGAGGTTTCATTAAGTGATGTAACAGAAGGTGATTTAGTTTTTTTTAAAACAAACCCTAGAAAAAACACTATTAGTCATGTAGGCTTGGTGGTTGAAAATAAAAACGGAGAAATTTTATTTATTCACTCCACAACACAAAGAGGTGTTATAATATCTTCGCTTGAGGAGAGTTACTGGAAAAAAGCATTTGTTGAGGTAAGACGCGTTATCTAAAATTATACTATATTTAATCCCACTCCCTGATTGATTTTTAAGCATTGCTTAAAATCAGTTCATGAAAATAATAAATTTTGCTGTTGTTAAATTCTCCTTGTTATTTGCATTGGGGATAATTATCTCGCACTATACTTCTATATTACATCCCTATATTTTACAAATTATATCTGTAAGTTTTTTATTGCTGTTTATTTCTTGGTATATAGCTCGTAAAAAGCTTTTTCAAAATATTGTTTTCGGTATTGTAGTCTATATCTGCTTTATTGTTTTAGGATATTTTAGTTATCAAATTAGACTTCCTAGCTATCAATCAAAACATTATACACATTTTACAACAGAAGATACATCTGAAACTTTTCAGCTTACCATAAAAGAAATCTTAAAACCCACAAACTACACTACAAAATATATTGCAGAAGTAAATTTAGTAGGTAAAACAAATACGACTGGTAAAGTATTAATAAATTTAAAAAAAGACAGCATCTCAATTCCTTTAGCTATTGACCAAGTTCTTTTGGTCCGATCGAGAAATAGCTCAATTAATACTCCAAAGAATCCTCATCAGTTTAATTATTCAAAATACATGGAAATTTTGGGGGTATATGGTCAATTAAAATTTTCAGAAAATGAAATTATAAAAATAATAGACGGAAAACCTACGCTAAGAGGTAAAGCAGATAAGCTACGTAATTTTATAATTAATAAACTTAAAAAAACAGCAATACAACCTGATGAACGATCAATAATACAGGCTTTAATTTTAGGTGAGAAAAAAGATATATCAAAAGAACTATATAATGACTACGCCGCAGCAGGCGCGATACATATATTAGCAGTTTCAGGACTACATGTTGGAATTCTATATTTTATTTTTTCAATTATTTTATCGCCTTTAAAAAGAATAAAAAACGGGCTTTATTTACATAGCATCTTAATTATATTATTACTATGGAGTTTTGCATTTTTAACAGGTTTATCTCCTTCCGTAACAAGAGCGGTAACCATGTTTTCTTTTTTTGCATTTGCTGACAGTATAAATAGACAAACAAGTACAATAAATACTTTATTTCTTTCCTTTTTTGTCTTGCTTTTATATAATCCGCTATGGTTATTCCATGTAGGTTTTCAGCTAAGTTATCTTGCCGTATTAGCTATCTTATTGATACATCCAAAACTTAAAAATTATTATACTCCTAGATATAAATTGGATAAATTATTCTGGAATATTACAACAGTAAGTATTGCAGCTCAAATTGGAATTATCCCATTAAGTCTTTATTATTTTAATCAATTTCCTGGATTATTTATAATAACAAATATTTCTATACTCCCTTTTTTAGGTATTCTTCTGGGAAGCGGGATCTTTATTTTATTATTAGCTACTCTAAGTTGGCTTCCAGACTGGATAGCTATACCTTATAATTACATCATTGAAAATCTAAATGCATTTATAAGTTGGGTTGCCAATCAAGAAAGCTTTTTATTTATAGATATTCATTTTTCCCGTTTAATAGTATTAAGCAGTTATCTTCTTTTAATTTCCATGATAGCATTATGGAAACTCCAAAATTTTAAAAGAATAGTTTTAGTAATGAGTTCTGTTATAATATTATTAGCTGTTCTTATTGAAGATAAATATTCAACCTCATCAAATGAACTTATTATATTTAATAAAACAAGAAAGACATTAATTGGGAGTAAAGAAAATAATAAACTCAAGTTATTCTTGAACGATACTTTAGAAACATATTCAAATACTTATCCAGTGCAAGGGTATAGAATTGCTAACAATATTTCATCTTTTACTAAACATAAATTGCCTTCAATATTTAAACATAAAAATACCTCCATACTAGTATTAGACAGCATTGGAGTTTATCCTAAGGCATCAAATATTAATATTATATTGCTCACTCAAAGTCCAAAGATTCATCTTGGCAGGCTTATAGATAGTTTAAATCCGAAATTAATTGTTGCAGATGGAAGCAACTATAATTCATATATTTCTAGATGGGAGGCAACCTGTAAAGAAAAAAAGCTCCCTTTTCACCATACTGGCACTAAGGGAGCTCTCATCATTGAGTAGTAAAACACTTAACTAAAAACACTACTCTTTGAAAGTGTTTTTAAAATTTTTCTGATAATCTTGCCAAGCTTCTGCAGTTGTTAATTTTAAATAATCATCGTTTGCTATCATCTTTAAATAAATCTCTAACTGCTCTGGTGTTTTATACCCCGGAACTGCTTGAATTAAATCTCCATTATCTTTAAAAAATACTAAACTAGGATATCCTCTTAATTTTAAAGCATCTGCAAAAAAGTGCGTTGAATTTCGTCCTTTTCTATCAGCTTGATAATTAGGATTAGTATAAGTAAAATCTTGATATGTAATTTTTTCTGTTCCTTCAGCATTAAACTTTACTGCATAATAATTTTTATTTATAAACTCAATTACGTCTTTATCACTAAACGTATTTTTATCCAATAATTTACAAGGTCCACACCATGTTGTGTAAACATCCATAAAAATCTTTTTGGGTGCTTTTTCTTGTGCCGCAAGAGCTTCATTCATCGTCATCCATTTAATTTCTTGAGCTTGAAGAGAGCCAACAAAAATTAAAACAAAAAGTAATAGTATATTTTTCATTAGAATTGATTTTATTTTTAGCTTTTAAAACAAAAAACGTTCCACAAATGAGGAACGTTTTTTATATAAAATAATTGTGTATTAACGCACTCCGTGCATCATCTTTATTAATGTTCTATTAAGAAGAAGCATAACAATACCTGCTCCTACAGGAATTAATGTAAATATTAAAAAGAATGTAGTCATACCATATTCTTCAACAATAGGGTCAATATAACTACCGGTTACACCCGCTGCTGTATTTGCAATAAAGTTTGCTACAAACCATACTCCAAACATAAGACCAACTAACTTTACAGGAGCTAGTTTACTTACATAAGAAAGTCCTACTGGAGACACACATAATTCTCCTAAAGTATGGAATAAATAGGCTAAAATTAAGAAAATCATACTTACAGATGCTGTTTTAGCTCCTAATGGTATACCCATCGAACCAAAAGCAAGAATTCCAAAACCTCCACCTAACAAAATTAATCCTATGGCAAATTTAACAGGACCGGTAGGGTTAAGCTTACTCTGCCATATTTTAGAAAATAATGGTGCAAATGCAATAATAAAAAATGAGTTTAGAATACCAAACCATGAAGCCGGTACTTCTGCAGTTTCAGCAACAAATTCTCTTTGTAACATCCAGAGAACAATTCCCCAAATAATTACAAAACTAGTCCCTAACAATATGTTTGAAAACGCATATTTAGAATAAGTTTGTTTAAATAACATAGCCAATACCCAAGTAATTATAATCATTGGTATTACAGTTAGTAAGGTGTTAAATATTTTAAATGTTAACGCTCCATTCCCTGTAAGTACTCTGTCTGTATAATCTGAAGCAAAAACGGTCATAGAACCTCCCGCTTGCTCAAATGCCCACCAAAAGAAAATTGTAAAAAACGCAAGCACTCCAATTACAATTAATCGATCCTTAGTAACTTTAGACCTCTTAGCTTCGTCTATCGTATCTTCTATTGCTTCTTTTGTTTCTTCTAATGTGTCTTCTGCAGCATCATCAAAATCAATAGTCTTTGTTGGAGAAAGACCTATTCTTCCAAATATTTTTTGTGCAAAGTAAAATTGTAACATTCCGAAGAACATAAAAATACCCGCTAAACCAAAGCCATAATGCCATCCTACTTTTTCACCTATGTAACCACATAATAAAATTCCTAAAAATGCACCGGCATTAATACCCATATAAAAAATGGTATAACCTGCATCTTTTTCTTTTCCTTGATTTTTATATAATTGCCCAACCATTGAAGAAATATTCGGCTTAAAAAGACCATTTCCAATAATCAATAATCCTAGTCCTAAATAGAAAAAAGGATCTGCAGTAACTTCTAGTGCCATAGAGGCGTGCCCTAATGTCATTAATAATGCTCCTAGAATTACAGCATTACGATATCCCATAATTTTATCGGCAATTAAACCTCCAAATATTGGGGTAATATAAACCAAACCAGTATACCATCCATACAAAACAAGTGCTTCAGACCTTTCCCAGCCCCAGCCGCCTTCATCAAAAATTGATGCGATTAAAAAGAGCACCAGTAAAGCTCGCATTCCATAATAAGAAAAGCGTTCCCACATTTCGGTGAAAAACAATACAAACAGTCCAGAAGGATGTCCTAGTACGGTTCGCTGGTTTGTTTCTGAACCTCCAAATTTAAATTCCATATAATCGAGTGTTAGTTAATAATTGGTTATAAATTATCTTTAATAAAGTTTGTCATTTTAGTGTATAAATGCATTCGAGTATTACCCCCATATATACCATGGTTTTTATCTGGATATACTGCCCATTCAAATTGTTTGTTTGCTTGTACCAAAGCTTCAACTAGTCGCATTGTGTTTTGCACATGAACATTATCGTCTGCACTTCCGTGAACTAACAAATAATCACCTTCTAATTTATCTACGTGAAAGATAGGTGAATTTTCGTCGTACCCAGAAGCATTTTCTTGAGGGGTTTGCATATATCTTTCAGTATAAATAGTATCATAAAATCTCCAACTTGTAACAGGAGCAACAGCTATTGCCATTGCAAATGTATCTGCTCCTTGAAATAAACAATTTGAAGCCATAAAACCACCATAACTCCATCCCCAAATCCCAATGCGAGAGGCATCTATAAAAGGTAATGCTCCTAATTGTTGTGCAGCACCTATTTGGTCTTCTACTTCGTATTTACCAAGTTCTTTTTGTGTAACTTTTTTAAACTCACGACCTTTTAAACCTGTACCTCTACCATCAACACAAGCTACAATATAACCTTGTTGAGCAAGCATTTGATGCCAATAATCGTTTGCCCCACCCCAACTGTTTGAAACATTTTGGGAACCTGGCCCCGAATATTGATACATAAACAAAGGGTATTGTTTAGCAGGATCAAAATCTAATGGTTTGATTAAATACATATTTAAATCATTACCATTAACATTTATTGTAGAGAATTCTTTTGGTGAAATTTTATAATCACTAAGCTTATTTTTTAAAGAATTATTATTAGTAATTTCACGTAATTGCTTACCTGTTCTAGCTTCGTGAAGTGTAAATAAATAAGGGGTTTGTGTATCTGAAAACGTATTAATATAATATGTATAATCTGCACTAAAAGAAGCACTATTAGTCCCGGTTTTTTGAGACAAACGAGCTTTATTTTTACCCGATTTTAATACAGAATAAACATCTCTATTTATACTACCATTTTCAGTGCTTTGATAATATATACGACCTGTGTTTTGATCAAAACCATAATAATTAGTTACCTCCCATTTACCATCCGTAATTTGATTAATTAGTTTTCCGGTTTTATCATAGTGATAAATATGGTTCCAACCATTTTTTTCACTTGTCCAAATAAAACTATTCCCATTTAAAAAAGTTAGATTATCAGTAATGTCAACATAGGCATCATCTTTTTCTTGAAGAATTAATGATGTTGAATTATTTTTTGCATCTACAAATACTAAATCAACAATATTTTGATGACGGTTTGTTAATTGCACACTCAATACATTTTCATCTTTTGTCCACATTAATCGTGGAATGTAATAACTGTTATATTGTGATAAATTAATCTTTGAAGTTGCTTTTGTATTAACATCATACATATGTAAAGAAACAACTGCGTTAGGATCACCTGCTTTTGGATATTTAAAAACTTGTTGGGAAGGATACAAATCATTACCATAAAGATCCATAGAGAAACGAGGTACGTTTGTTTCATCAAATTTTATATATGCTATTTTATCGCCTGTAATATTCCAATCGAAAGCTCTAACAAATGCAAATTCCTCTTCGTATACCCAATCTGTAATTCCATTAATCACACTGTTTTTTGAACCGTCTGAAGTAATTTGTTGTGTCGCTAATGAGTTTAAATCTTTTATATAAAGATTATTTTCATAACCATAAGCTACTTTAGAGCCATCACTATTAAAGGTAGGTTCTTGAATTTTATTTTCAGAAACCAGCGTAAGCTTTTTTGTATTTATATCATATACATAGTAAGTCCCTAAAGATGACCTTCTATAAATTTGCTGCAATTGAGTTGAAAGTAATAATTTACTCTCATCGTCATTAAACTCATAAGAAATAATATATTCTATACCTGGAAGATCTTTTGTAGTTACAAGTGTTTTTACTTTTTCCCCACTTTTGTAGTCATATACATCAACTGTAGATGCTTTTTGAGTACGATCATAATTTAACACAGAATACTCTTTACCATTTTTTAAAGAACGGAGTACATCAAGTCCTTCAGTTCTAAAGGATCCTCCCCAAATATCCTGTAATGTTATTTCTTTTTGTTGTGCTGTGAGTGAGGTAGTTACTGCAAGAAACAGTACAATAATTCGAGTGAGGAGTATTTTATTCAAAGTGTTAAAATTTTTGTATGCCAAGTTTACTAAATTTTCCTGAAAATACCTTCATTTTTCTGTTAAATACCTTCAATTCGTAGACAAGCTATGCAAGCAAAGGTTGGTTTTAAATACTATCTTTGTAATCTCAATTAGATTATTATTATGACGAAGCACGTCTCAGGATTTTCAAAAAAATCGAAAGAACAAAAAATAGAGTGGCTTGCCCAAAATTATCTCGCCAACTCTCCTGAAGCAACCAATATGTTAAAAAAATATTGGAACGATGATGCTACTTTACAAAAACTGCACGATGATTTCATAGAAAATTCTATTACCAATTATTATTTACCTTTTGGTGTTGCTCCTAACTTTTTAATTAATAATAAACCATATGTACTACCTATGGTTATTGAAGAGAGCTCTGTAGTTGCAGCAGCTAGTAATGCTGCAAAATTTTGGATTGATAGAGGTGGTTTTAAAGCAACTGTACTTTCTACTCAAAAAAACGGTCAAGTGTATTTTAATTTCTTCGGAAATGATAAAGACATACAGAACTTTTTTTCTGAAGTAAAACCTCACCTTATTGAAAGTATTGAAGAAATTCAGAAAAACATGAAAAAAAGAGGTGGTGGATTACAATCTATCTCCCTCATTAATTCAACCGAAAACCTAGAAGGCTTTTACCAATTACATTGTACTTTTGAAACACTAGATGCAATGGGAGCCAACTTTATAAATAGTTGTTTAGAAGAATTTGCAAAAACATTTGAAGCTCAAGCATTAACGTATCTACCTTTTATAAATAAGAAAATTTTTCCAGAAGTAGTAATGAGTATTCTGTCAAATTATGTTCCAGAATGCTTAGTTCGTGCCGAAGTAAGTTGCCCAGTTAAAGATTTGACTCACAAAGATATTGATGGTGCTATTTTCGCAAATAAAATTGTGCGAGCTGTTGCAATTGCAAAAACGGAACCCCGTCGTGCTGTAACCCATAATAAAGGTATAATGAATGGTATTGATGCGGTTATTTTAGCTACTGGTAATGATTTTAGAGCTGTTGAAGCAGGAGTCCACGCTTATGCTTCAAAAAGTGGAAGATATACAAGCCTTACAGATGCAAAAATCGAACATGACATTTTTAGTTTTTGGATAGAAATCCCTTTAGCAATAGGTACTGTAGGAGGTCTTACAACATTACATCCAATGGTTAAATTTGCATTAAGTCTTTTACAAAAACCAGATGCTAAACAATTAATGCAAATTGTTGCAGTAGCTGGATTAGCACAGAATTTTGCTGCTATGCGATCTCTGGTTACTACTGGAATACAAAAAGGGCATATGAAAATGCATTTAATGAATATTTTAAATCAACTAGAAGCTACTTCTTCAGAAAAAGAAAAAGCAGTAGATTATTTTAAAGAAAATAATGTCTCGCATAGTGCAGTAGTTAATTTTGTTGAAAACCTACGATCTTAATTTGAAACAAGAATTTTATAGTAACGGTAAGCTTTTACTCACAGGAGAATACGTTGTATTAGACGGGGCAACTGCTTTGGCTCTTCCAACAAAGTATGGGCAATCTTTAGAAATTTCAAGTTCAAGAAGAAAAGAGATTTCTTGGAAAAGTCTTGATGAAACTAATACTATTTGGTTTGAGGCAACTTTTAAAGTAGAGGAAAAAAATATTGAACTTATAACTCCAGAAAATTCTATTTCACATACGCTCCTGAAAATTTTACAAGAAGCAAAAAAAATGAACCCTTCGTTTTTACAAAAAAATGATGGTTATATAATTGAAACAAAATTAAACTTTCCAATTAATTGGGGTCTAGGCACTTCATCCACTTTAATAAATAACATTGCCCAATGGGCAGAAATAAATCCTTTTCAACTACTTAAAAAAAGTTTTGGTGGTAGTGGTTATGATATTGCAGCAGCACAACATAATTACCCAATACTTTATACAACTAATAATAAGAAACCTCAAATTAGAAAAGCCGGTCTGCAATGGGATTTCACTGAAAAACTATTTTTTGTACACCTTAATCAAAAACAAAATAGCAAAGAAGGTATTGCATTGTATAAAAAAGCAAATGTTGAAAAAAATAAAATTGAGCGCATTACAGATATTAGCAATAAACTTTTGCTTTGTTATACTTTAAAAGATTTTGAATCTTTACTTACTATTCATGAATTAATAATTTCTGAAATTATAAATATTCCTACTATTAAAGAAACACTTTTTAATGACTATCCAAATGTGGTAAAAAGCTTAGGTGCTTGGGGTGGTGATTTTATATTAGCTACTGGCGATAAAAAAGATCAAGAATATTTTAAGAAAAAAGGGTTTGCCACAATAATATCGTATGCTGAAATGATTAAATAAAAAAGCCTCCAAATAGGAGGCTTTTTTATTAATATGTAAACTATCTCTAAAAGAAATTAGCTCTGTTGTCTTCAATTTCTGCAGCTTTCTTTAGTGCATTATAAACTGCATTGTTAACAGTTGGAGCAACCTTAGTATTTAATTGTTCAGCATAATTAGCATAGGTAGCTAAATCTGGCGCTTTATTAACAGCTAAAACACGTACTTTAAATACTCCTGTGTTTCCATCAATTAATCCAGTTTCTTCACCAGCTTTTTTACCAAATGCAGCTCCTACAACTGTAGGTTCTGATCCAGCACCAGCAATTGTTGGTGCAGACATAGTAATTGCTGAAGCGTTTTGAACTGTTACAGATTGACTAGAAGCAACCTCTTGTATTGAGTTACCTGTAATAGACTCACGTATTTTTTTCGCTTTCTTTTCGTTTCTTAATATTGGTGTAACAATAGAAGATGCTTCTGCAATACTCATTAGTCCTTTAGGACTTTTACGTGTTAATTGTGCAATTACATATCCTCCTTCAGGAATACCAAAACGTTTTACGTCACCAACATTAGTATCTTCTTCGTATGCCCAATTAATAATAGTTCTATTATTCCCTATTCCAGGTATATTAGCATCAAGTTGACCAATTTTATTAACTGGTTTTACATTTAATCCTTGTTCTTCAGCAACTTTTGCAAAATCACCATCTTGAGAAGATACTTCGAATTTAGTTGCTTTACCAAATACATCATTTAAAGTTCCTTCAGAAGGCTCAATTTCTTTTGTTACTGTAGCAATTTTGTAAGCTTTCTGACTATTTTTTTGTTCCATTACTTCAATAAGATGATAACCAAAGTCTGTTTTTACAACACCCATATCTCCTTTAGCCCTTTCAAAAGAAAAGTCTCTAAATTCTGGAACCATTGAACCATATGCGAAATCTTCGTAAAGACCTTCTTTTTCAATACTTGCTACATCTGAAGAATAAGCAGTTACTAATTCTGCAAATTTAGCTCTATTACCTTTTAACACAGTTAAAAGACTATCTGCAGTTGCTTTTGCTTGTTCATCTGTTCTTGTAACATTATCCGTTGGATTTAATCCTACAGGAATTAAAATATGTCTTGCTGAAACAGTATCTGGCATTTGCTTTACAGCAACTAACTTTGTAAGATTAAATGTATTGTTAGCTTTATAAGGACCATAGATTTGTCCCACATTCATATTAGAAACAGTATCTGCTATTGTAATAGGTAATTGACTTTTAAATAACAATCTATCATTATATGGAGTATCAGAATTTGAATTTACAAACTCTTCATTATTGGTAGTGTTTCTAAAACCAACAACCCCATCTGCTCTGTCTGTTAATAATTCTAATATTTCTGTTTTTGCAGCTTCAATATCACCTTCTGAAGGTTCTTCAGTAAATGAAACATATTGAATATCTACTTGAGGCTCTACTTCAAATTTTGAAGGATGTGCTTTAATGTATTTTTTAATCTCATCATCAGTTACAGAAACTTCTTCGTCGGCAATTTTAGAATATGGTACGTGAACATACTCAATGTTTACTTTATCATTTTCGAAACGATATTGTTGTTCTCCTTCAGCTTCTGTACTTCTTAAACCACCTTTAATCATATTAAAGTACATATTTTGAAGTAAGTTACGTTCTGTGCTTTGTTCAAAATCTAACCATTGTTGGTAAGCTTGAGGATTATTTTGCTTTACATCTGCTACATATTCCAATACTTTAGCATAGTCGTACATACCTGCTTCATTTTGAAATTGAGGGTTTCCTGAAAGATTGTTTTTTAATGCTGCACTTATTTGTTCTTTTTCAGCAGTTAACCCCAATTTTTCAATTTGTTGATCTATTAAAGTACTTCTTAATTCACGTTCCCATACAATATTCATAGCTTGTGCAGAAGTCCCAGTTGGTCCTAATGTACGTTGTGTAGCTTCCACTTGTTGCATAAAATCCTCTCTGGATATATCTTCACCGTTTACGGTTGCAACATTGGTTTGCGATTTATCTGTAGAAAATCCTCCATTACGTATAACGTCTGCAAGGATAAAAGAAAATAATGCTAATGCTATAATTACAATAAGGAAAACTCCTCTTTTTCTAATACTATTTAATATTGCCATCTGTAGTTCAAATTTATAGGGGGCGAAAATACCATTTTCCCACCATTAATAAAAAAGTTAAATTGAAAATTTTAAGGAATTCTTGAAAAACTAATCTTCAGTATTGATTTTGAGCTCTACTAATTCTATTTTAGTGTTGGAAACCTCTAGAATTTGAAATGTAAAATCCTCCATTTCAACAGTTTCCCCTTTTTCGGGAATTTCTTCTGTGAAATTAACAATCATACCTCCTAAGGTTTCATAATTTTCACTTTCAGGAAGATCCAACTTAAATGCTTCATTAATATAATCTACTTCTAATCTAGCCGAAAATTTATAATGCCCCTCACCTAATACTTCCTCTATTAAAGCTACACTGTCATGTTCATCCTCGATTTCTCCAAAAAGCTCTTCGATAATATCTTCTACAGTAATTATTCCAGAAGTTCCGCCATATTCATCTATAACAACAGCAATACTTTTACGTTTTTTACCTAAAATATTAAGTACATCTTTTGCCAACATGGTTTCTGGAACAAAAACTACAGGCATTAAAACTTTTTTAAGTGTTTCGGGTTTTTTAAACAATTCAAATGAGTGTACATACCCTAAAATATCGTCTATATTATCTTGGTATATCAATATTTTAGACAACCCAGTTTCGGTAAATATTTTACTTAATTCCTTAGGTGTAGTAGAGATATCTACCGCGACAACTTCTGTTCGCGGAATCATTGCTTCTCTCGATTTAACTTCGGAAAAATCTAAAGCATTCTGAAAAATTTGAATTTCGGTGTCAATTACATCGTGTGTTTCAACAATTTCCATTTGCTCACTAATATAATTTCCTAATTCTATTTTACTAAAACTTAATTGAACCATATCACCATCGGTTTTAAAAAATATCTTTAAAACTAAGTCTGAAATCCAAATAATAAATTCAGATATAATAGAAAATATTACGTAAAAAAAGTAAGCTGGAACTGCAAATATTTTGAGAAGGCTATTAGCGTAGATTTGAAAAAATACTTTTGGCAAAAACTCTGCTGTAAGTAATATTACCAAAGTTGAAATAACGGTTTGCAATAAAAGTCCTGCAAAACCCGCTATTGCAATTTTTTCCATTAATAAATCTCCCATAAAAAACCCATAAACAACCAACGCTATATTGTTACCAACTAGCATTGTCGCAATAAATTTTGAAGGTCTTCGAGTAATTTTCTTTAATATACCTGCTAAAAAATTGTTTTGCTTCTTCTCAATTTCAATATGAATCTTATTTGAAGAGACATATGCTATTTCCATTCCGGAGAAAAATGCGGAAAGAATAAGCATGGATACAATAATTATAAGGTATGAGTCCATTATTTATTCTTATTTTGCTCTTCTATTTTTTTCCTGAACTTTCTTTTAAAGAAAAACATAAAGATTGCTGTAACAGCAAAAAAAGCAAATAAATATGCTCTATTTCTATTATCATTCCAGTTTGTATAAACAAGATAAAATGAAAATGCTGCCATTACAATATATGCATATTCAAAAAGGCGGTAAATTTTATTTCCCATTGGTATTATTTAAGTCTTTGGAGTCTACTATTTGTACTCCTTCATTTTTTCTCGATAAAAAGGTACTAAAATCTTCGCTAGAATCAAACCTTGACCCATTGTTAAAAGATCCATCTTTTAATTTCATTTGGTAGGGTCTATCTGTAAAGACCCATTTATTTTTTTGATCCCAATATAATTGTTGCGCTTTTAGTATTGTACTGTCTGCTGTTACAATAACCACATTATCTCTTAAATCTACTATTCCTGTATTTTCAAATCTAATAGCATAATCTGATGTTACTGTACTCATTTTACCATCTTCGTCCCAAAAATGAACTTCAATCCCTTCTGGAAATTCCTGATAGGGAAACTCTAAGTTAGAGAAATCCCAAAGTTTTGGTGTAATTAGATTTGTAACCACTTTTCCAGAATCTGTATATTTTCCATTAATATTAATTCCTTCTGCAACAGGGGCTTCATCTTTAAGACTTAATTTCTGTTTTTCTTTATAATTATCATCACATGCAAAAAGCGTGATGACAATAAAAATTGTCATCACGCTTTTAATCATATGTTTTATTGTGAACATCTTATAGATTAGGAACTCTTATGCTTCCGCCTACCCAACAATTAAATGATACGGTCTTTCCACCCATTCCTGCGTCAAATATATCACTTTTACTTGGAGCACGTTGTCTATAACTACTTGCAGCAGCATTTGCGTTACCGGCAAGAGATGGATCTACACGAGCTGCTCTTTCTGCATATTCTGCAGCTTTCCAGTTTACTGCTCTTTTTTCAAAGACAGTAGTACCACAACTATTAGAGCTAGAACCTATCATTTGTGCAATTTTTAAATATGCAATACCTTTTGATGGATTTGCTTCAACTTGCTTTAAATAATAGTTTTTTGCTTGTCCATAATTACCTTGCTTACGTAAATCTTCAGCAATTTTATAGTATACATTTGCTTTTTTACGAGGATCTTCTTGCATCTCTGCAGATTGATCAAAATAAGATCTAGCTTTAGTAGAATTTCCTTTTGCTAATTCTAATTGTCCTAAATACATTTTTGTATCTGCAGAAGGCTCTAATCTATCTAACTGCTCTACTAATTTTATAAATAATGGATCATCTGTACAATCTTTACCAGACAATCGTCCAGCTGCACCTCTTATCCAATTAATATCATCTTTTTTAGCTTCAAAATCTTTAGTATAAAGTGGAATTAAATTTGGACAATCTGCTAATTGACCTAATTTTCCATCTACACTACCTTTAACTTGGCTATATGCAGTTAAGTTAGTCTCGTAAGCACTCATACGCTTATCTTCTTTTTGAGATAACTCTGCACCATTTTCTTGCTTATCCATTAACTGAGTTAATTGCTTTGCAAGGTCAATTTCTTCTTTCTCAATTTTAGCTATTACAACATCGTATAGGTCAAAAACATTTTGAATGTCCATTTCGCCAGTACTATGTAAATCTACAGCTAAAGAGAAATAAGTATAGATACTCTTAGGGCTTGTAAAGTTTTCGGCATCCTTTTTAAAAGCTTTATCAAATGCTTGAAATTGCTCCATTTTTGTACCAATAGAATTATCATACTTTACTTGAGCTATATCTGACATTACATCTCCCTCTTTTGTTTTTTCAGGAAAATTTTGCATTCTCAATTCATACGACTTAATTAAGTCATCAATTTTACTTTTATCTCCTTTTTCAATAAAGTATTTAAACATCCTTTCGGCATACTGGTATGTTGCCAAACTATATTTAGGACATTCTTTTATAACTTTATTGTAATGTGTTAATGCGGACTCATAATTTTGAGCCTTAGCAGGCTCAACAAACAATGATAAAGTAATGTTACAGTCGTTTGGAGCTTGCGCCATTGCTTTATTACCCCCAAAAGTTAATGCAATAAGCATTAAAAGTAAAACAGCTTTCGTTTTCATAATTTTAGTGTTAATAGTATTAATCATAATATCTTTTTTCGAACCATTTGTCATTAAGTGACAAACTTAAAAATGTGTTGAAAAAATTCTCTTGTACCAATCCAAAATCTGTAGTTCCTCTTTTTCCAATTTCAAAACCAAGATTAATATTAGAGAATAACTTTCCTGCTGGTAATCCTACTCCAAAAGATATGCCAAACTCGTTAATCCCCTGTTCTTCTACATTTATACCGGTTTCTTCAAATCTCACACCAGCACGATATACAATTCTATTTGCGTAAGTACCAATAGAATTATAATTAGGTATATAAAATCCTCCTATTCTAAATTTTGAAGCATCTGTAAACGTTACATTTTCTAAAGTAAAGGTACGGTTTGTAAAATTACTTGTTTTTTGATTGGTATACTCTACCCCAACAAACCAATTTTTTTGTTTTCCAATTCCTGCTCCAATAGTATATTGTGAAGGAAAAGTAAAGTCTGTATCGTCTACTTCCACATTTCTAATGTCTACAGGAGTTTGTCCTCCACTATCTGAAACTAAAACAGTTGCTATTTGACGAGAATTTTCAGATTTGAAATTTGTTTCAGGTGTGTAAGTTACTGAAGTTGTAAGTTCTAATTTATCTGTAACCATTGTTTTATAAGAAGCTCCAAAATTGAAACTAAATCCTAATAAATCTGATCTGTTAATCTCACGAGAAGCATATTGAATTCCTTCTTGTTGACTAAAAGATGAATTTTGAATATTTCCGAAGTTATAATTTGCATCAATACCTAAGTTAAACTTTGGTGTAACTTTATAGGCTAAAGTAAAAAATGCTTTATTTAATCCACCCTCACCAGAAAATTGTGTTGTAGTATTATCGTCTGTAGATTCTAATTTGTACCCCACAGCAGTATAAGGAATAAGACCAAAACTTCCTGCAAATTTACCCATTGGAAATCCAATTGCTAAATAATCTAAAGATGTTGTTGAACTTTTCTGTTCTTCATCTGTAGTTTTAAGTGTTACATATTTATGACTTCCACCAACGGTATAATTTACCAATTCAAGTTCTGCAACCCCAGCAGGGTTTTGAAGGTTTAAATGGATACTGTCAGAAAAGATGCTAATCCCCGCCATAGAACGGTTTTCTGCAGTTCCCTTAAACTTTAAAGTACCAATTCCATAAAATGAATAAGGTGATGTAGTCCCTTCTTGGGCTAATGAAACACCTGTTATCAGTATAAATACTGCAATAATAATTCGTTTTAACATCAATGTTTATTATGTTCTAAAATGAAATTTAAACCCTCCAACAAAAAATTTGAGTTGGCAAAGATGTCATTTTTTAAACTATCTCGCAAAAAATGAGCATCCCCTCCTGTTAAAATAACTGTTAAATTGTTATAATTAGCTTTATAAGATGTTATAAAGCCATCTATTTCGTACAAAACGCCATTTATTACACCGCTATGCATAGATAATGCAGTAGAGTCTCCAACTAATTTTTTAGGGTTACTTGCATCCAATAACGGAAGTTTTGCTGTAAACGTATTTAATGCACTATACCGCATTGAAATTCCAACAGAAATTGCACCTCCTAAATATTCTGTTTTATCGCTTAAAAAATCATATGTTATGCAACTACCGGCGTCAATAATTAATACATTTTTATTAGGGTATTGAATTGCAGCTGCACTAACTAAAGCTATGCGATCTACTCCCAAAGTATTTGGTGTTGTATATTTATTTTTAAATGGAATTGGTGTTTCGTGAGATAATATAGTGATTGGATATGTGTTTTTTAACTTTGAAAGTTGGTGATCTGTTATATTACTTACCGAAGATATAATACAATCTGTAATGTTAGGAAAGCTTTCTGAAACAGAATTCAGCTCATTTAAAAAATCTTTTTTTATGAAAATTTTCTTATATTGAAGCTTATCTAGCTCAAATACAGCAAGCTTTACAAGGGTATTACCAACATCAATAATTAAATTCATTTTACAAAATAAGGAGGTAAAAATACAATTTGAAATCCTATGTTCTTGTTAATTCTCTATTAAATTGAAAAACTGTCTAAAAAAATTTTAGAATATGCTTTGCAAAAGCCAAAATAGGTTTATATTTGCGCTCTCAATTAAGGTACCTTAGCTCAGTTGGTAGAGCAATGGACTGAAAATCCATGTGTCCCTGGTTCGATTCCTGGAGGTACCACAACAAAAAACCGTAAACAGTTTATTTATAAGCTTTTACGGTTTTATTATTTTAAATAAGTGTCAGATATAGTGGCAAAAATTAAATTGTAAAGACCTTATACGACAGTCTTTGGTTATTATGAGCCTTCTTTTTCCTTCCAATATATTCTATTAAGATATTTTCTTGAATTTTTAAAGCGTCTGTAGTCTGCATTACTGAAATTTCACTTTCTTTAATAATACCTAGCGAATTAATTGATGTTCCTAATCTTAATCCACCATCTTTAGTAATTATCCATCTGTCATGAAAAGGGGTAGAATTATTTTTCTCTGGAATCCAACAAAAGGTAATACTTGTAAAAGGTGGGTATTGATCAGAGATTTTCTTCCAATATGCATGAAATTTATTTTCAATTTCAAGGTCATTTCCATTTTTAGATCCTAAGATATCAACTTCAATATTATTTTCACAAGAATCATTTATCCATTTTAATATTTCCAAATCACTTTCTTCAAAATATGGGTCTGCTATTATTAAAAAGTCTTTGGCATTTTCAGACATCCAATCTTTTATGTATCTCATAGCTTCTTCTCTTGTACTATGATTTACTACATGATTTGCCGAAAATTCGCTGTCAATAAAATGTCTCCTTGAAGATTTCTCTGTAACCTTTCTTTTATGAGATAATAATCTTACAAGTTCTGTTGCTTTTACAGCCTCTCTAAAATTCTCTATGTGTATGTTTGCAACATTTCCAGTTAATTTTTTTGCATTATAAGTCTTTGAGCAATTACTCAGATAATACAAATAAACAGGGAAAACTTCATGAAGTGGGAGTTGATTACCGAGTTTTAGATAGTTTAATAATTCAGATAATTTTTTTGGTGAAATTTTTTCAGAATTTAAGGATTTTAAGGCATTAACTAAAGCTTTTACAACTACCCTATTATTCTCTTTCTCTTTATCTTTTAATTCTGTGTCATTTTTGATCTTTTTCGCTACTTCTAAACTCTCATAATGTTCTTTTAATAAATCGCAAATTCTTTCATCATTTTTAGCGGGATCAATTGTGCTAATTAGCGTCTTAGCAAATTTCGGATCTAATCTATACATTGTATCAATAATCCTTTTTTGAGAAGAATAAGTCTCTCTTCCGCTTTCAAGATTGTCAGAAAGTTCAAAAGCTTTTGAAACACATAAATTCCAATCTGTTTTATTAACCTTATGCATAATATCCGTGATGTCAATAACTCTTTGAACATATTCAAAATGAACATTTGTCTTGTTTAATTGGCTTTTTATTTCATTATATAAATCTTGCTTTTTATTTTTTCCATTTGATATAACAGAAAAGGGAATTAGATCTAATAAAATTGATAATACCAAAAGTAAATCAGAATGATTTGGAATTAATCGTGCTTTTTCTAATGCTTCATCCCAATATAAATTATTATCGATACCACGGGTTTTAATTGTTGCTAAGGTAGCTTCAGATAGAATTTTATAACCATCATGCTTTACGTTGTTTAAGTCAGGAAGTTTTAAAGTGATTATATCTTCTAAGCTTTTAATTAAAGCTGTAATTTGAGCGTGGGATAGGATACGTTTGCTTTCTTTTATTGCGGTACATATATGTTTTATTTGAATATATATAATATTATCAGTCGTTGCATTTTTAATGGCATCAATTGATTTTGTGATGTCGCTAAAAGTGCACTTGTACTTAAATATGTCTTCTTCAAAAAACTCAAAAGGACTTCTTTTAGAGATATAATAATATGATAAATCAGAGAAAATATTATCTCTAAACTCACTGTCAATTAATTCAATATATTCTTTACCCATCTCGCTATTAAATAAATGAATGAAAATTAATGACGATGAAATTCTTCTCAAAGGAAATTTTTTGCTGTGTAAAGTAATTAGAAGGGGTATTACATGAGATTCGAGAATCTTTTTTGCCGAATGGTCATCACCTCTCTCAAGACAGATAAAGCCTACTTCAGTCCATAAACGGATTTTTTCTTCATCAGATGAAATTCTACTAATGTGTTGGTCGATAATATTGTAATCATCGGGAGTTGCATTACTTGTCTGAATCAAACTTCCATATGCGTTAATAATGACTTTAACGCTAAGAATGTAGGTGTAAGCAATAATATTCGAGTCAAGCCAACTGCTATTTTTTAAATTTTCACTTTCTGTAAAGATTTTCTTTGCAAAAATTGGAGCAATCTCAGCCAAATCTGAACTTACTGTGAATCCGTGGTTGATTTTATCCCACTCTGATTCTATCTGATTCCACGTATTATAAATATTTGTTTGGCAATTTAAAGAGCGTCTTGTTTGCCAAGCAGGGTCTTTGGCAAATATTTTATAAGCCAAAACATATCCTGCAAGGCAATTAGAACTTGAGTGTATTTTAGATATTTTATTAATAAAATACAGAAGTTGCTCAATTAATTTATAATTTAAGGATTTTGCATCAGAGAATCTTTCTAAAATGCTAAGGATCAAAAACTCTCTAGATCCATTCCATTCTAAAGACTCTTCAATTTTGACTAACAAATCAATTTTGATGTCTTTTACATTGTTATCCAGATATGATTCTAAAACTAAAATTTTAGCTTTTTCTTTTCTGTCAACAGTGTTTATTAAATCACAAATTTTTAATCCCAAAATCGGATTTCGCTTTCCTACATTATTAAGTACATTTTTAGTAATTCTATAGTGATGGGCAGTTTCTATGAAGAGTTTTTTAGTAAGACTAAGAATTAATGCATATACCCAATTGTTAGTTTTTCTAATTTCATCGTTTCTTATTGTTATTAGTTTGTAATAAATTTCTGAAAAGCATTCTAATTTTACAAGAGGATCTTCAATTCTCTCGGCTTCTTTTGTGATTTTTGATAAGCTTATTTTCCATGAATTTTTTAATAAAGTGAACTCAGTATGAAAAATATTTAAATGATAGATAATTTTATTTCGAGTCGATCCAATATCTGAAATATCACCTTCTATTTGTTTAAATCTTTTGAGTAGATTTTCTTTTTCTTCTTTGCTTTTGATGAATGGCAATAATTGAGTAAATTCCTTTAAGGAATCATAGTTAAGAGAAGCTTCTGAGGATGATTTTATTATTTCATTTAAAGCTAAATCAATAACACTTCCTAAATCCCTTAGGTTATTCTCATTATTATTTAACCACAATCTTAAAAGCCTAAGCTTTTCTTTTGATTCTGATAGCTTGTTAACCTCCTCAATAACCTTTTTTGAAGTATAATTTCCTACTAAAAAACTGATTGCCTTATTGATTTTTTTAACAGATTTATTATTGAGTCCTTGAATTGCTTCTATTTTTTTTGAATCAGTCTCATTTTGATTTTCTTTATCGCTTGAATCTATTGCTGCTAATGATAGTTTTGTTACTATCCAATCATTTATATCAGTTTCAGATGAAGTTTCCGATGATTTTTCAATAATCTCAATAGCCAAGTTGGGTATAGCGTAAAGTAAATCTGAAACAATATCATATAGCTTATCGCCAACAGAATAAAGATCTGTTGTTTCGTATAAATCTTTAATTAATTTTATTAAATCCTCATCGATATTATTATTCAATTTTTTTTGGCGTTTAGCTATTAAAACTAATAGTCTTAGTCGGTCTATTTTTAATACTGCACTCGAAGCAAGCCCTATAGCACCTGCAAAATCTTGTAATGCAATACGAGCCATAATTTCAGATTCCCAAAATTGAAAATTATCTAGTTCATTAACGATACTTCCTTGGATAGAATATCTCCATAATTCAGCATGCTTCTGCATTGAAATTGAAGCATCAACCCCCAATTTTAGACTTTCGTTCACCACTTGAAGTGAACCAGTGTTTTCAACTATTTTTGGCAAATAGTTTTCATCCAAAATATTTATAACTTTTAGCCAATCTTTAGAATTTGCGTGAAGTTTAGGGAGTTCAATTAGCGCCGTAATCGACTCTTCAGAAGCATAATATTTTATTAGCATTTCATCTACTAATTTTTTATTTCCTCTTAAGAGATTTGCAAAATATTGTTTGTGAGAGTTTGATGAAAAATTTACAATCCTATTTGAGACTTCAAATAAAGAATTTCCTAAAACTAAATTTTCAATGTAATCTTTTTCAGTTGTACAGATTTCAGCTATTTCTTCAATTGGAAAAGATTTTTTTCCTAAACATAGTAAAGATATAATAGCTTCATTAATAGAGTTAGAAATATCTATAGTTTTACAATCTAGTTCCAGCCAATGGGAGTATGATGTTGATTCAGAAATTTCTTTAAAATCTATGCCCTCTTCATCTATCCTTCTTTTAACTGTTTTTAATCGACCTGGAAGACCTTTGGTGATTTTATACAAATCCCTTAAATCGTTTTCTGAAACATCATTTATGCCTAGAAATTTTTCCATTTCGGGTTGAGAAAAGCCAGTTAAATTAACAGATTTGATACTGTTTTTTCCTATTCTAGGATAATTCTCAATAAACTTTTTTTGATCACCACTTATAATAATTCTGAATATTTTTTCGCCAAATGGGATTACTGATAATAATTCCTTAAAAAATGTATTTTCTGAATTAGCTATTGACTCAATTCCATCAATTATTATTGTTATTTTTCTTTTATTTTTCTTTAAGAATTTTCTTAAAGGAAATAAGCAGTTTGTGTATTCTTCGAAATCGTGAAAATCTGATTCTGAATCTTCAATTTCTTTTAAAATATTTTTTGCTTGTTTAACAAAATTTGTGCAAAAAAAAGTGAGATTGTAATAAAGATCATGATTTGGATTAAAGAACACTGATATAGCCAGATCATTTTCTTTTTTGGCATATTGCGCACAAAGAATTGTCTTTCCAGAATCTTCCTCTCCTTCTATGAATATTAAATTATAATCCTTTTCAAAATAGTTGTCAATTTGTGCTATATAATTATTTCGGTATATGATTTCTTTTCCAGATATATCAGGAAAACCAATTGAAAAGGAATTATTATCCATTACGATTGGTATTATCGTTTCAGTTTTTTCCATGACGAAATTTTGAGTTGTTTGTGTAATAAAGGGGAGACCATAAAAATATACAAATGATTTATAATATAATTGATTAATGTAATTTTTTTAATGATTGGATGCTTTTATATTAAAGTTCGTTTAATTTTTTTTGAAAAATTTAAACCATTATCTTGATCCTTGTGATGTGCTATAAATACTGATGTTTGCAAGCCAGTTATTTTAATTCGATTTTTGGAACAAACTTTAAATATGTCGTATCTTTGTAAGGAGTTTGGCAGTTATCTAAAAACTGTTATACGCTCTCAAAAGTCTATTGCGGTTAAATGTCGTAACGCTGTTTCTGGCAATAGATATTAGAGCAAAAATGAACTTCAAAGAAAGCAAGGGAGTTCTGGGTAGATTAAAGGAAACGCCCGCAGGGATCACGTCTACAGTAAGTGATTAAGGAGTCCAAAATGAGCGCATTGTCTTGTAGCGATTAGCGCTTTGTCCAGTACACTGACGGCAGAATTACGTCTTGTGCTAATCAGGAAAATCCTAGTTCTACCTAGGGATTCTTGTATCCAGTTCCTTATGGCAGTAATTACTATATTACTATATTACTATATATAGTAAATTATATAATGCTCTTTTCAATTTCTTTTAGTTGTTTAAACGAAAAGGGTTCTAACAGCAATTGCAACCCTAGCCCAATAAAGAAAAATGGATTTTATAATAGGTGGGGTCATTTTCCAGTAAATTTTCTATTGTAAATTTTGGAGATTAAATAATCATTGTGTTTATTTTATTTAATTTCACGCTTTAATACTTAAATAATTTTAATCAATGATTTAGATTAATAATCTTAAATATATGTTTCAGCGTTAGCTATTATTCAGGGAGACAAAATCGCCAATTTTATTAAACCACAAAAATGATAGACCGACGCTTACGCAAAGGCGTAGGCTGGTTTATTGTGGTTGGGGTTTGGCGATTCCAGTCTCTCGATAAGCTATAAGTCCTACGCTGGTTGCATTTAATTAACGCCTTAAGGACTTGGCACTTTTAATAATCTTCAATGGATTTTATTACGCCAATTATAGCATATTTAGTTGTGTTAGTCATAGCTTGCGCAATACTTGCCGAGCCATTACCTTTCTCTGATAAAGAGGTAAAAGAGAAAAAGAATCATTTTCAAGAGTATCAATTATCGAAGTATTTTAGAGAATTTTTGAAAAACTTTATTAAAGCATCGTTGATTTGGAAAATGCATATTATTCCATTAGGTTTTGCCATTTCAATTTTTGCTGAATTTAATGGAATAGATAATTCCTTTTATTACAATGTGATTTTTGGCTTTGGAAGTTTAATTATATTTAGTGTGTTGGCAAAAAGTATCACGAATCAAAAATAAGGGCAAAATTAAGCTGTTTAAGACACTTTCTCATAGAAGTGATATATATTTACATTTGAGATAAAAATAATTCAGCAGAAGCTTTTAAAATAGTTTTTAACTATTTCGTTTTAATTTACTATAGAATTTGTTTATAATTCATAATCGCAATATTGCGTCTATTAATCGCAAATTTGCGTCTATCTCGTGCGCACGTATAGTATATATATTAATATATTATATATATAATAATTTAATATAAGAATTTATTATATGTATTTTATAACAGTTATAAAAAAGAAAAATACACAAAAGAAAAAAGAAACTTGTCTCTATTCAAGTGCTTACAACAGTTGTTCTTATTTTTCTTTCTAAGATAATTTTATTTAATTCAAACAGCTTTAAAACTTCTTAACTCTATGTTTTCATTGTTATAATGATGAATTTAAAGAATGGGTCTTTCCATTAAAATTCTTTAGAATATTTTTATTTAAATTCACTTCGTGAAAATCAACAATCTAAAAGCATTAGTCAATTATCACAACTTTGAAAAGTTGTTAGTATCTGAATTTGAAACTTTCAAAACAGAAAACAATTTGAAAACTGATAGTTTGAGTGATTTGACAAAGAATAATATTCAAGCATTTAAAAATTACTTTCTTCTAAGGCAAAATTCAATAGGGGAAAGTCTAATTTCAGATTTGAAAGACCATATTTTATCTGATGAAGCTGTAAACCTTGACAGAATTATAAATTCTCTTGAAGGACTAAAAAAACAAATTGATATTTGGAGAATTAAAATAGGTCAAGAGGTAAATTTGAAATCCGATTTTAGTCGAACGAATTGGAAAATCTATGCTTATGATTTGTTTTTTGTTTATTGTGAGAGTTTTGAAAATTTGATACTTGAATTAATTGAGTTTATTGAAAAACAAACGGGTAATAAAGTTGAAGTTTTCTCTACATTCAAACCAAGCAAACAGAAGTTTTTGCCACAAGATGAAATTTCAAAAAATGAGAGTGAATTAATGACAAGAAACGAAGTTTCAGACTATTTAAAAGTAACTTACAGGCAAGTTATTAATCTTGAAAACAGTGGATATTTTACACGAACAAATACCATTGGTGGAAGAGGTGTAAGATATTTGAGGAAGGATATTGAAAATTATGCTAAGGGTAAAACTTAACTAATAGTAACAAATGATTTTAGAAATTCCTCTTTATTTGCTATCAAAGCTACTTCTTTTTCTTTTTCAACTCTGATATAGTTTTTAAATTCCTTCTCTGTTTTGTGTCCGCTTTGGTGCATTATTGAGCTAATCGGTAAATCTTCATTGTATAGCAAAGTGCAAAATGTTCTTCTTGCTGTATGAGATGAAATTAGCTCATATTTACAAACATTTTGAAATACTTTTTTTCCCCCTTGCGTTCGTTCAAATCTAATTTTTGTATCAATTCCGCACATTTGAGCAACTTCTTTAATTCTGTTATTTAGATATTGCTCTGGTATAGATTTGGGAGGTTTTCCGTTATAACGTTTGTTTAAAATATATTTTATTCCATCTGTTATAAAACAATAAACAGTAGTGCCTGTTTTCTTTTGAGTTATCTTAAAATATTCTTTTCTGTCCACTATTACAATTTCGGCATTTTCCAAGTTATTATAATCTGAAACACGTTGCCCAATTTCACAGCCTATAAAGAATATATCCCTTGTTTCTTCTAATTGTGGGTATTTTGAAAAATCATATTCAAATAGCTTTTGTTTTTCTTCTTTTGTTAAATAAACTGCTGTCGTTTGTTCTTTGGGTATTTTAAATTCTGATAGTTTATATTGAAAATTTTTATTCCATCCATTGTTAGAAGCATAGTTAAGAAATGTTTTAAAAGTTTTTAAGTGTTTGCCAATTGTGTTTAATGAATACTTTGTTCCATCTGATTTTTCAATTGATTCTAAATACTTTCTAAATTGATAATAAAAATTAATATCAATATTGTCAAAAGAAACATTAAAACCTGTCTCTTTTTGAAACAGCATTAAGAATTTTAAAGCTTGCTTATATGCTTCAACAGTTTGATTTCTATTCCCTCTATTTGTGGGTAAAGTTTCTTCCTTGAATTTTATAAATAATTTAAAATATTCAATAAGTGTTTTGGGCTGTTCCTTTTCTTCAACAATTTTATAATTCTTAATAATTGTTTGAATATCCTTTTTAGTAAGATTTGATTTTTCTTTTCTTAGTTCTGAAATGGAATCATTAATAAAGGTTTCTAATTCATTTAATTCTCTGTTGATTTCATCCTTATTAATAGCTTTAAGAACATTTTTTACTCTTTGCTTATCACTATCCCAAAATGCAGGAGAAACTTTATAGCCTGTACTAATTCTTATGCGTGAAGTTCCTAAACTAAAGTCTAATTGAATTGCAGATTCGCCTTCTTTATTCGGGGTTTTTAGTGCAAATCGGAGCGTTCCTTTTGTTCTGTGATTGCCTTTTTTCATAGTTATAAAGTTTAATCAAAAATATCTATAAAATTAAAAAGTGACAAATAAAGTGTCAAATTTATTTCATAAATGTTCACTTACCTTCAAAAAGAATTATATTTGAAGTGCATTTAAATAAAGGGTTATGATTGTTTTTACTACATTTACAGTGAAGATATATGAAGGTATATGAAATTTAATTTAGTACTGGAGGTACCACAAAAACCCGAAACAACTGTTTCGGGTTTTTTGTTTTATATATTTCTACAAATTTTCATTATTATTTAAAGAGTAACTTATATTAATTGCATCTCTGTATTCCCTTCCCAAAAAAAGTAAATATCTTTATCATTTCTAACAAAAACAGGGTCATGACTCAAGACGATATTTTAAAAGCTATTAACGAAAAATACACCAATTTAGGTGAAAACCCAGACACATATTTAAAAGGATTATTACAAGCAAAACCTATTAATTATTGGGATTATATTGAAGTTGATACATTATTATCATTACAAAAACCAAGAACTAATTTTAAAGACGAGGCCATTTTTATAATGTATCACCAAGTTACAGAATTAGTCCTTAAAATGATGATTCATGAATTAAAACAACTCTGTGAAACCTCCTCCATACCTCAAGAAATATGGATTGATAAAATTAATCGCCTTAATAGATATACACATATGCTCATGACCTCTTTTGATATAATGAAAGATGGAATGAGCTATGATGATTACAATACCTTTAGAGCTACATTAACTCCAGCAAGTGGTTTTCAAAGCGCACAGTTTCGTTATTTAGAATTGTATTGCACACAGCTTAAAAATTTAATTAATAACGAAGGTGTTAAACGACTTCCACAAAATCCATCCATAGAAGATTATTTTGATAATATATATTGGAAAGATGCTGGATACAACCGTAAAACTGGCAAAAAGAGTTTAACACTACAAGAATTTGAAGAAAAATACGAAGGAGATTTTAAATCACTTGCTCAACGATTAAAGGGTAGCACATTAGAAGAAAAAATTTACAACTTTAAAAATCCTTCTGAAACTTTATTAAAAAAATTAAAAGAGTTTGATCATTTATATAATGTCGCTTGGCCAATTATACATTTAAATACAGCTCAACATTACCTCAACAAAAAAGGAGAAAATAAAGCTGCTACTGGTGGATCTGAATGGCAAAAATATTTACACCCTAAATATCAGCAACGCAAGTTTTTTCCTGATCTATGGTCACAAGTAGAAAAAGATAATTGGGGAGAAAATTAATTACAAGTACAAAAAATCATGAGATACCATATCACTATTGTATTTCTTATTATTTCTATTACTAGCAACGCACAAATTCTTAATGCAGAATCATTAAGAAAAGTAACAGATACTTCGGGATTTTCTGGTGCGGCAAGTCTAAATTTTGCTTTAAAAAGAAACACTAACGATTTTCTTACCATTTCAAATAATATTCATGTTCAGTATAAAATGAACAATCATTTAGTGCTCTTTAAAAATGATATCAACTTTCAGAAAATAGAAGGTGATAAGTTTGAAAATAGTGGAATACAACATCTACGTTATAATTACAAATTTGCTCCTCGAATTTCTTGGGAGGTTTTTGGACAAGCGCAATACAATAAAGTTTCTAAAATAAATTTTAGAGGATTAGTGGGTTCTGGACCTAGAATTAAATTAACAAGTTCTGAAAATTATAAATTCTATTTAGGGACACTAATTATGTACGAACAGGAAGAAGTTAGTGATGGAGTCACACCCCTACAAAGAGATTTTAGAGGAAGCACATATCTTTCTTTCAGTTTATACCCAACAGATGCATTAAGCATTGTGAGCACCACATATTACCAACCTAAATTAAATGAATTTGGTGATTATAGAATTTCAAGTCAATCATCGCTTTTGGTAAGTGTTTTTAAAAATTTTGCACTAAAAACTAGCTATACTTTTACCTACGATGCTTTTCCAGCTATTGGCATTCCTAATTCTCAATATGATTTTACTACAGGAATTACATATTCTTTTGATTAAATATGTTAAACTTTAGTAAGCTTTTTGTGGCAAGCAAGACTACTTGCTTATATTTACCCATAACTAAAACCAAATTGAATTCTATTTCGTAAATTAATATATACATCATTTTTATGGTAGACAACAACTATTATGACCCTGCAGATCTAAGAAAATTTACTAAAATCACTGAATGGAGTGAAGAATTAGGTAAAAAATTTTTTGATTATTACGGAAAAGTTTTTGAAGAAGGTGCTTTATCAGCTCGTGAAAAAGCATTAATCGCATTAGCCGTTGCTCACACAGAGCAATGTCCATATTGTATTGATGCTTACACCAAAGACACTTTACAAAGAGGGGTTACAAAAGAAGAAATGATGGAAGCCATTCATGTAGGTGCAGCTATAAAAAGTGGTGCTACACTGGTACACGGAACGATGATGATGAATAAAGTGAATAAACTAGAAATGTAAATTACAAAACCTATTTTTCTAGTATAATTAAAAGTCGAAAAAGAATACATGTCTAAATTAAAACAGCAATCACTCCATAAACGTGATGCAGAATTGGCAAACGCAAACAAACAATTAGAAAAACTCTCAAATGGTATTTTTGCCAGCGGAGAGTTACCAACGTTCGCAAAAAAAATAAAAGAAACAAATCAATTCCCATTACGCCCTAAAACATTAGAAATTCTTCAGATAAATGTTGGTTATATGTGTAACCAAGTTTGTGAACACTGTCACGTTGATGCAGGTCCAGATCGAAAAGAAATAATGACTGTTGAGACCATGAAACAATGTTTGGAGGTTATAAAAAATACTGGAGCTCATACATTAGATCTTACTGGTGGAGCGCCAGAAATGAATCCAAATTTTAGGTGGTTTGTAGAAGAGGCGAGTAAAGCTGGCATCAAAGACTTTATTGTACGTAGCAATTTGACCATTATTCGTGCAAATAAAAAATATTACGACCTTCCACAGTTTTTTAAAAAACACAATGTTCACGTTGTTAGCTCTATGCCACACTGGACAAGAGGTAAAACAGATAAGCAAAGAGGCGATGGTGTTTTTGACAAATCTATAAAGGCATTACAAGAATTAAATGCTGTTGGATATGGAATGCCAGATAGTGATCTTAAATTAGACCTAGTATATAATCCAAATGGCGCATATTTACCAGGAGATCAAGCTAGTATGGAGAAGGATTTTAAAAAGGGTCTTTTAGAGGATTTTCAGATAAGATTTCACAATCTTTTTGCTATAACTAACTTGCCAATTGCACGATTTTTAGATTATTTAATTGCTTCTGAAAATTATGAAGATTATATGTATCAATTAGTTGAAGCTTATAATCCAACGGCTGTCAAAAACGTAATGTGCACCAACACAATATCCATAAGTTGGGATGGCTGGTTATACGATTGTGATTTTAACCAGATGTTAGGTTTAAAGGTAGCTAGTAAAATTAAACATATTAAGGATTACAACGAGTCAATTTTAAACGATAGAGACATTATCATTTCTCAACATTGCTATGGCTGTACTGCAGGTGCAGGAAGTAGTTGTCAAGGAAGTGTAGCATAATTAAGCCGACTTTAAAATCTAATGAAACTTACAAATCTTTTCATATTACTTTTCTTTATTGCAATTAATGTTTCAGCACAAAAAACATTAGATGATTTGTTGCAGCAATATAATACCCATTCTATTTCTTATACCTCGGTAGAAGAATTAAAAATGCTACAAACAAATGAGGAAATATTAATTCTTGATGCTCGTGAAAAACAAGAGTATGATGTAAGTCATATTCCAGGATCAAAATATGTTGGTTTTAATAATTTTGATATAGAAAAAATCTCCAAAGAAATTATAAATAAAAATACTCAAATTGTAATATACTGTTCTTTAGGTATTAGATCTGAAAAAATTGGCGAGAAGCTAGAAAAAGAAGGGTATACAAATGTAAAAAATTTATATGGCGGCATTTTTGAATGGAAAAACAAAGGATATATTGTTGTAGATAATACTGGTAAAGAAACCGAAGATATTCATACTTTTTCTCCTGCTTGGAGTAAATGGCTTACAAATGGAAACAAAGTTAATTAATGGCATTACTAACAAACAAAAATACAGGTGATGATGAAGATTTTTTAGCTAATTTTCATTACCCTACATCAAAAAAAGCAATTATAATTTTTACACGTAACCCAGAATTGGGAAGGTGTAAAACACGTTTAGCCGCCACTATAGGAAATGAAAGTGCATTAGAAGTATATAAATTTCTTTTAGCACATACTGTAGCAATAACGACCAACCTTAATGTAGATAAATTTGTTTTTTACAGTGAGTCGCTTCATAAAAATGATGGCTGGGACAATACTATTTTCAGAAAAAAAATACAACAAGGAGATGATTTAGGCATTAGAATGCAAAATGCATTTATGGAAATATTTTCTTTAGGTTATGAAAAGGCAATTATTATAGGCAGCGACATGTATGACTTAAGTCAAAACGATCTAGAAACTGCCTTCTCACATCTTGAAGCAAATGATTTTGTAATTGGGCCAGCTGCAGATGGAGGATACTATTTATTAGGAATGAAAGTAGTAAAAGAGTCACTCTTTAAAAATAAAGCTTGGGGATTTAATACTGTTTTAGACAACACTTTAAAAGATTTAGAAAATGAAAGTGTAGCAAAACTTCCTATTCGCAATGATGTAGATTATTACGAAGACATTAAAGATATAGAAGTTTTCAGAAAAATTATTGATCACACAAAATTTGTCACCAAGTAAGTTTATGAAAAAATACATAAAACAATCTGCAGAATTTTTAAAACAACGAGGATTTGAAGCTCCAGAAATTGGTATCATTTTAGGTACTGGATTGGGTCAAATACTTGAAGAAATAGAAGTATTAGCAGAAATGAGTTACAATCATATTCCTAATTTTCCTACTGCAACAGTAGAGTTTCATAAAGGGAAATTAATATATGGTATCCTTTCTGGCAAAAAAGTAGTTGTCATGCAAGGTCGTTTTCATCTCTATGAAGGGTATACACTACGTGATGTAACATTCCCTGTAAGAGTTATGAGAGAATTAGGAATTAAAAAGCTTTTGGTAAGTAATGCTTCTGGTGCGATTAATAATAATTTCAAAAAGGGAGAAATTATGCTTATCGACGATCACATAAACCTTCAAGGTGGTTCACCTTTAGCTTTTAAAGGAGTCGAAAAAATGGGTGAGCGATTTGTAGATATGAGCGCACCATATGACCAAAAAATGAATAAAAAAATAGAAGAGATTGCAAAAACCAATTCTATAAAATTACATAAAGGTGTATATGCAAGTGTAGTAGGCCCACAATTAGAAACAAGAGCAGAGTACCGATATTTAAAAATAATTGGTGCAGATGCTGTAGGGATGAGCACAGTACCAGAAATTATTGTTGCTAACCACTTAGGGCTACCAGTATCAGCTTTATCTGTTTTAACAGACGAATGTGATCCAGATAATCTAAAACCTGTAGATATTGCAGAAATTATTGCTATGGCAGGAAAAGCAGAACCTAATATGATTACTATTTTTACTCAATTAATTAAATCACTTTAAACAACCAATGCACATTAAAAATGTGTTATACATAAAATATGAGCTATTTAGATACTACCAACGACGTTTATAAAGAAGCAGCTTTAACTCCAGATATTGGTCTTTGCTGTACCACCAATCCTATATGGGAATTACCGGGATTAAAAATTCCGAAGATTATGCAAGAAATGAATTATGGATGTGGAAGTACTGTTAATGCCAGAGATCTTACCAACAATCCAAAAACATTATATGTTGGAGTTGGTGGTGGTATGGAGTTATTACAATTCTCTTATTTTAATCGTCAAAAAAGCGGTGTAGTAGGTATTGATGTTGTTGATGAAATGCTTGAGGCTTCCAGAAAAAACTTTAAACAAGCCGAAGAATTAAACCCTTGGTTTAAAAGTGAATTTATAGACCTTAAAAAAGGAGACGCTCTTAATTTACCTGTTGATGACAATTCTATAGATGTTGCTGCACAAAATTGCTTGTTTAATATTTTTAAAACTGAAGATTTAAAGAAAGCAATTGAAGAAATGTATCGTGTTTTAAAACCACATGGTCGTCTTGTAATGAGTGATCCTACTTGTGAGCAACCAATGAATGACACTTTACGTAATGATGCTAGACTTAGAGCTTTATGCCTTAGCGGAAGCTTACCTATAGCAGAATACGTGAAGGCACTAACAGATGCAGGTTTTGGAACAATTGAAATTAGAGCTAGAAAACCATATCGTATACTCGATCCTAAAAACTATCCAACAGACGAATTAATTTATATAGAGTCTATTGAAGTAGCAGCTATTAAAGATCCAATGCCAGAAGATGGTCCTTGTATTTTTACAGGAAAAGCTGCGATTTATTATGGAGATCAAGATTATTTTGATGATAAAGCAGGTCATATTCTATTAAAAAATCAACCATTAGCAATCTGTGATAAAACTGCAGGAGCCTTAAAATCACTGGGTAGAGATGATATTTATTTTAGCGAATCTACCTTTCATTATGATGGTGGTGGATGCTGTTAAGTTTTAGCTAATTACATATTATTTTATGAAACATTTTCTTTTAATTGTTGTTGCAATTATACTATTTTCTTGTGCAAAATCTAATAAGCAAACTATTACTGTAGCTGGATCAACTACTGTATTACCAATTGTTTCGGTGGCTTCAGAAAGGTTTATGACACAAAATCCTGCTATTAGAATTATTGTAAATGAAGGTGGCTCTGGAGTTGGTGTAAATCAAGTAGGAAGCCAACAAGTAGAAATTGGAATGATATCTAGGGATATTACTCAAAAAGAAATAGAACAATACACTCAAACAAAATTTATAAGTCATTCTATTGGTCGTGATGCTGTAGTACCTGTTGTATCTTCAGAAATTTATAATGCAGGAGTAACTGCTTTAACACTCGATCAAATTGCAAAAATTTATAAAGGAGAAATTAATAATTGGAAAGAATTAAATGGTCCCGATAAAGATATTTTAGTAATAGATAAAGAGGCATCTAGAGGAACTAGACACGTTTTTATGGAAATTGTTTTAGGTGACAAAGAAGCAATTGCTGCCGGAGCAGACCTAGTTTTAGGCGCAAATAATGAAGAGCAAACCGCAATTATACAAAGTGATGCTGCGCTAGGTATTTTATCAAATGCTTGGTTAAATGATGATGTAAAGGGTATTTCGATAATAATGCCAGACGGAAGTATTGTAGAACCTACCTTAGATAATATTTTAAATAATAAATTTCCAATTACAAGGGACTTGGTATTAGTAACAAACGGAGAACCTAAAGGGGTAACAAAGCAATTTATCGATTATATATTAAGTCCAGAAGGACAAAAGATTGTAGTCGAAAATGGATATGTTAGCATTAAAAAATAAAATAGGAAAAGGATATGTAATAGCAAGCACTTATATATGTATTGCTATTACAGTTCTAATATTTATTATTTTATTAAGTACTAGTTTTGATGCTTTTAAGCAAATTGGTTGGGATTTATTTACATTAGAATGGAATCCGGCAAAAGATCAATTTGGTGTACTTTCTATGATTTACGGTACACTAACTGTTACATTTATTGCATTATTAATTGCTGTCCCTTTAGGAATATTAACAGCTATTTTTACTTCAGAAATAATTTCAAACTCATATAGACTGTATGTTAAATCTGCTATAGAATTATTAGCAGGTATCCCCTCTATTATCTACGGACTTATTGGAATTGCTTTTTTTAGTACTTGGATCGCCACTTTTTTTGAATTAGCATCAGGCAGAACGCTATTAACTGCAGGTATCTTATTATCAATAATGATATTACCTACTATTATTACATTGAGTGATGATGCAATTTATAACATTCCAAATAGGTACAGAGAAGCCTCAAAAGGGCTAGGTCTTTATCATTCTGAAACTATTAAAAAAGTATTACTCCCTATCGCAAAAAAAGACATTGCTGGAGCTGTATTATTAGCATTGGGGAGAGCCTTGGGAGAAACTATGGCAGTTATGCTTTTAATAGGAAGTATAGATAAAATTCCTTCACCTATTTATAATATTCTCTCACCTGGACAAACTATAACATCAAAATTAGGTAGAGAAGTAGGTGAAAGTGCATTTGGATCACTGCATTTTAGTGCGTTGAATGCTATTGGTCTTCTATTACTCATATTGGTAATTATACTCACTATTATTACTCAATTGTATTTTAAAAAAGAGAGACGAATAATATGAGTAGAAAACTTAAAAATATAATTTTCAATGCTTTTATATGGCTATCTGCTATTATAAGCATTGGAGTATTACTATTTTTAATTATTACAATATTCTGGAAAGGTATTGGTGCTATAAATTTGAATTTTTTATTTTCTGAAGCTAAAAATTTTGGTTCAGAAGGCGGTATTTTATATCAAATTATAGGAAGTATATTATTAACCTTTGGTGCTGGAATAATAAGTTTTCCTTTAGCGCTTGGGGCTGCTATCTATAAAAGTGAATATATTAAAAGTAAAAAGTATCAAAATGTAACAGATATTATTATTTATAGCTTAAATGGTATTCCATCAATTATTTTTGGAATCTTCGGGCTTATTTTTTTCGTAAATATATTACATACAGGAATTTCTTGGTTTGTAGGTTCTATAATTTTAGCTATAATGATTTTACCAACAATTATTTTATCTTCTTATCAATCTATGAATAGTATCCCTAATTTGTATAGAGAAAATGCTTTAGCATTAGGGTTAACAAAATGGCAAGTAGTTAAAGAAATTATTTTACCTCGAGCAACTAGTGGCGCATTTACAGGACTACTGCTTGGTTTAGCAAGAGCAATTGGTGAAACTGCTCCTATTATGTTTATTGCAACGGCTTTTTCTGGGGTGGCTTTTCCATCTCACTTATTAGAGCCAGTAAGTAGTTTACCTACTCATATATTAGCTTTGGCTCAACAAGCCACAAATCCTCAAGCATTACAAAATGCGTGGGGAACTAGTTTGGTATTAATAACTTTAGTTTTTATTTTTAGTGTGAGTGCATTAATAAGAAGAATTCAGTTTTCAAAAATTAAATTTTAATGGAAGTTACTTTGACAAAATATCCTAAAGAAAAATTAAATGAAGCTAAAGAAGTTTCTATTAGTATAAATAATTTATGTGTTTCTTTTGGTGCCTCACAAGTTTTAAAAAATATTTCTATTAATCTATATAAAAACAAAGTAAACTGTATTATAGGCCCTTCTGGTAGTGGAAAATCTACACTGTTACGAAGTTTAAACCGAATTAATGACGACGTTTTTAATATTAAAACTACAGGAGAGGTTTCATTTTTAAATTCTAATATTCTTGAAAAAAACCAAGACATTACAAAACTAAGAAAAGACATAGGCATGGTATTTCAAAGCCCTTGTGTTTTTCCTAAATCAATTTCAGAAAATATAATTTTTGGAGTGCAACAACATCGCAAATTATCCAAATCTGAAAAGTCTAATATTGTAGAACACAATTTAAAAGCTGTTTCATTATGGCCCGAAGTTTCTTCAAGATTAAAAGACTTTGGCACTTCTCTTTCTATAGGGCAACAACAACGATTATGTATTGCGAGAACATTAGCTATTATGCCTAAAGTAATATTAATGGACGAGCCAACATCATCCTTAGACCCTATATCTACTCGTGCTATTGAAAGTTTAATAAATGAACTTAAAAAAAAATATACTATAGTTTTAGTTACACATAATATTGCACAAGCAAAACGCATTGCAGATCACGTTTTTTTTATTTGCAATGGAGAATTAATTGAAGAAGGGCCTAAAAATCTGTTATTTTTAAATCCTAAAAAAGAACAAACTAAATCTTATTTAAAAGATGAAACTTGTAACTGCTAATTAGAACAAATTGCAAAAAATAGAAAAGTATATTGAAATATTTAAAAACTCCTATTCGGGATATTTCAATTATTTAATTGATGAAATCACCCGTTTCCATTGGGAAAATTATTTCTATGGGCTAATAACCGTGTCTTTGTTAGTTTGGGGATTAGAAATAATATTTCCTTGGAGGAAAAACCAAAAAATTTTTAGGAAAGATTTTTGGCTAGATACTTTCTACATGTTTTTCAATTTTTTCTTACTCAATTTAATTGTTCTTATTTTTCTTTCAAATACAGCTGAAGCTATATTTAATGATATATTGAATTTAATAAATTTAAAATTATCAGATTTTCAAATTCTTAATGTTGATGCACTTCCTTATGGTTTAGGATTACTTGTTTTCTTTTTTGTATCAGACTTTATACAATGGAACACGCATCGGTTATTGCACAGGGTTCCCTTTTTATGGAATTTCCATAAATTACATCATTCTGTTAAAGAAATGGGGTTTGCAGCTCACCTAAGGTATCATTGGATGGAACCTATTGTGTATAAATCCATTTTATATATCCCTTTAGCTATAATAGGCGGGTTTGAAATTCAAGATGTTGCTATTGTTCACTTTTTTGCTTTAAGTGTTGGGCATCTTAATCACGCAAATTTAGGATGGGATTATGGTCCTTTTAAATATGTTTTTAATAATCCGAAAATGCATATTTGGCATCACGCTAAAGTTTTGCCAAAACATACTAAATATGGTGTTAATTATGGTTTAACTTTAAGTATTTGGGACTATCTTTTCAAAACAAGTCATGTTCCTTACAATGGTCGTGACATAGAACTAGGGTTTAATAATGACGAAAACTTTCCGAAGGGATTTCTTGAACAAGAAATATATCCCATTAAAACTAAGAAGTGATTTTTATCGTAATTATTAAACAAAATCATCTCAAAATATATTATTTATGAAACCATTTTTTAAAATACTTGCAGTTACTTTTATTACTGCATCTTTATATAGTTGTAACTTATTATCTGCGGCAGGTATAACTAGCCAAGGTCAGCCTACAAAAGAAGTTGGAGAAAATCTAACCTCAACCACCGCAAATTCTGCAGTTAATGTTGATCACTCTCAATGGGACAAATTATTAAAAAAGCATGTAAATAATAAAGGTCTTGTAGATTATAAAGGATTTAAAAATGATAGACAGGCACTTAACTCATATTTAGAAAAATTATCCTCATATAATCCAGATAATAATTGGAGTGTACAAGAATTATTGGCTTATTATATTAATTTATATAATGCATATACAGTAGATTTAATATTAAATAATTATCCCGTAAAGAGTATAAAGGATATTAGCGGAGCTTGGACAAAAGGAATTGTACCAGTTGGCGGAACAGATTTATCTTTAGGTGGAATTGAAAATGGAATTTTAAGAAAAATGGATGATCCTCGAATTCATTTTGCTATAAATTGTGCCTCTATATCTTGTCCAAAATTATTAGATGAGGCATATACAGCAGCAAAAATTAACGAACAATTAGATCAAGCTACAAGAGAATTTATTAATAGTGACAAAAATGAAATTTCTGCATCAAACCCAAAAGTTTCTTCCATATTCGACTGGTATAAGAAAGATTATGAAGTAAATGGAAAACAAGATGTTATAGGTTTTATAAATCAATATTCTACAACTAAAATAAATTCTTCAGCTACACTTCAATACAAAAATTACGACTGGAATTTAAATGAACAATAATAGAGATTAAATAAAATTATCAATAAAACCTCGAAGCTCTATTATAGCAGCGAGGTTTTTTATTTGTATGTTTACTTACTATGATTAGTATAATTATCCCTGTATTAAACGAAGCAGAAAACATTAAATCTCTGTTAGTTCATCTTACTAAAAATGCTTCAGAAAAAAACATTTCTGAAATTTTAATTATAGATGGAGGAAGCATAGACGGGACTCAAAATATAGTTTCACTTTTTTCAGAAACATCAATTTATAACATCAACATATTAGCTTCAAAAAAAGGGCGAGCTAAACAAATGAATTTGGGAGCTCACAATGCATCAGGAAGTATTTTATATTTTTTACATGCAGACTCCTTCCCTCCTATTAATTATGATAACTTAATTATTTCAGAAATAGAAAAGGGAAATCCAGCCGGGTGTTTTAAAATGAAGTTTGATAGTAATCACTGGTGGTTACAAATAGCAGGTTGGCTTACAAAATTTAACTGGCGTGCTTGTCGTGGTGGTGATCAAAGTCAGTTTATTGCAAAAAACCTGTTTAATGAGATTGGTGGATTTGATGAAAATTATATTATTTACGAAGACAATATTCTTATAAACGAATTATATAAAAGAAAGACCTTTGTTGTAATACAAAAATGGCTTATAACTTCTGCTCGACTTTACAGAGAAAAAGGAATATGGAATTTGCAATATCATTTTTTTATCATTTACATAAAAAAATGGTTTGGCGCAGATGCCGAAGAACTACACACATATTATGTGAAAAATATAAAGGGATTAAAGAAGTTGAATAACGAATATGGTAGAAGTAAAAAAGAGGTTCTTATAAATAAGTAATTACATTTTTTTACTCTTAAATTTTAATATTTCTTAAACACATTCCTATTTCTTAAGGTTGTAATTTGATGAAAATTAAAAACCAACCTATGAAAAACATATTTGAAGCAATTCGTGAAGACCATGATATACAAAGAGATTTATGCAAAAGAGTACTTAACACAGAAGGAAAATCTAAAGATAGAAAACAACTTTTTGAAGCATTAAAATCTGAATTACAAATACACGAAGATGCTGAAGAGCGTCATTTTTACTCTCCATTAATACATAATGACATGATGCAGGAACACGCCAGACACGGCATTGCTGAACATCACGAAATTGACGAGCTTATTGAAAAAGTGGAAAAAGCAGATATGGGTACTTCTGCATGGCTTACTTATGCAAAACAATTATGTGAAAAAGTAGAACACCATTTAAAAGAAGAAGAACATACTTTTTTTCAATTAGCTGGTAAAGTTTTTACAGAAACACAAAAAAAATCATTGTCAAAGGAGTATCAAAAGGCGATGAAAGAAAATAGATAATGTTAGTTGTTTTTTAGGTAATTCTCTTTAATTATGGCTTCTACTGGTTTGTTTTGAGGAGTGTAAAAGTTATCTTCAATTCCGCCAACTTCTGCGTGGTTTACAAACCATTTCCATAAAAATCCTCCTGCAAACCAATCTTCACTCCAAAGTTCATCATACAATGCTTTTGTAGTATTTATTTGCGCCTGGTGATTTACATTAGTACTATCATGATCACTTTTCCAAGGCTCTTTACCCGTGAAATTTATACTTCTATAACCATACTCAGTAAACAATATTTTTTTGTTTTCTAATTCTGAAATACTTTTCATTTCGCTTTTCCATTGCTTCCAACCTAATCGGGCATCTTCAATAGAAGGAGTTTTGTTATTGGAAACTGGAAAGTATCCATCAACTCCAATATAGTCCATATCTTTCCAAAAGGGAACTCTTTTATATTCGTCCCAATTGGCAGCATAGGTAAGTTTCCCTTTATATATAGATTTAATTTCTTTAATTAATGAGTTCCAGTATAAAGGTCTATGAACTATAAATTGTTCTAGTTCTGTCCCTATACAAAATATTTCAACTTCGCTTTCTTGAGCAAGTTCAGCAAAGGTTAGGATAAAGTTTTTATATGAAGACTCTAATGCAATCCAATCCTCTTCTGAAGCCATTTTAAGATAACCAGTAAATTCACCTCTCCAAATCCAAATTTGAGGTTTAATCATTACTTTAATATTATTTTTATGGAGGATCTCTATATATTGCTTTGCTCCTGCTTTAGTTTCACCAAACCATTGCCTATCTGTATTAAATACTATTTCTGGATTTTCTAATGTTTTAATAAACCCAAAAGGCATTATTGCAGAATAGTTTGCATTTATATTAAGTAGTGGGTCTATATGCTCTTGTTGCACCTCAATTCGTGAAGCAACAAAACTTACTCCATTAATTTTTGGATAAACTTTTATTTTATCTTTTTGAGCACATCCATGTATAAATGGAAAAATGAATAAAAATAAAATAAGTTGAACTGTTTTTTTCATCTTAAAAAAGTAATGCAGAAAAGTACAACTAATTTTGCATTGTTGTGCTTCCACTGTCTGCAGTATTTGAGGAGATTACTACAGACGGGAAGACTTAACTATATACTATTTAACTGCCAATCGTAATTATAATAACTTACGTTATAGCTGGTTGGTATTTTTTCTTTGCGGTATATATTTACAAACTCTATTAGGTTTTTAGATTTTTTAGTAAAATCTTCTTTATACCATTTAAAAATTTCTGATAGACCTACTTCCCCATCATTTACTTTAATAAATGCATTATTATTTAAAGCTTTTACAGTTTGTCTTTGTAGTTGAGAATCTAATTTTGATGGGATATAAGCTTCAGACACTAACGGTGGACACCCATTTGCTCCACATACTAACACAAAATGAAAGCGGGGTTCGTCAAATTTTGCCCTTAACATTTTATTTTCGATATCATTTAAAGTAATTAAACTTCCTGCTAATGCATATGTTTTTACATCAAAAAAACCGTTTATATCTAATGGTGATTTTATAGGGTAATTATCAATCACACCTTTTATTACTGAAAGATTATAAGCATTAATCCAAAAAGCTTTGTATGTGTTTTTATCTGAAACTACTATATTAATAGATTTAGCATTTTCCAATAATTGATCTAGTAACTCTGGATTATCATGGATTGCTTTATAGTTTACACTTCCATTAGAAACATACGTTTTAAAAAATGTAGAAGCCTCATTAAAAAAAGTATTAACAGATTGAGAAAACATTGTAGTAACACTCAATGTGAGTGAAACTAATAGTAAAAGCTTGATTTTTTTCATGGAATTTTAAAAACTACTTTTCTCTGTCGAGAGAACACTTAAATAACTTACAGAGGCATATTATATTTTGCTTTAAGAAAACTTTATCATTTAAAAACTTTTTATAGTTGTAATGTTCTTAACTTTAGTTTCGACATATTATTGAACCAACTATCATTTATGGAACATATAGTAATTATTGGCAATGGCATTTCTGGTGTAACCGCAGCTAGACATATTCGAAAACTTTCAGACAAAAAAATTACTATCATCTCTGCAGAAACAGAACATTTTTTTTCCAGAACTGCTTTAATGTATGTCTATATGGGACATATGAGATGGAAGGACATAGAACCCTACGAGGAATATTTCTGGAAAAAAAACCGTCTTAATCTTAAAAAAGGATATGTTACAAAAATTGATTCTACTATAAAAACCTTACATTTTAGAGAAGGAGATAGCTTACAATATGATAAATTAATTATTGCTACAGGATCTATCACTAATACATTTGGATGGGAGGGATTAAATCTTAATGGGGTTCAAGGGTTAGTTACTAAGCAAGATTTGGAAACTTTAGAAAAAAATGCTCCAAACAATAAAGTATGTAAAAGAGCAGTAATTATTGGTGGAGGACTAATAGGTGTTGAGTTTGCCGAAATGATGCGCAGCAGAAATATTGACACAACTATGTTGGTAAGAGAAGATGCTTTCTGGACAAATTCATTGCCTAAAGGAGAAGCAGAAATGCTTTCAAGGCATATTAAGTCTCACAATGTAGAACTTAGACATAAAACTGAGCTTGACAAAATTTTAGGGGATGAAAACGGCAATGTTAGAGGTGTGTTAACAAAAGATGGTGAAGAAATAAAGTGTTCCGTGGTTGGAATAACAACAGGGGTAAAACCAAATATTTCATTTTTAAATGAAAGTGATATTGAAACTGACAAAGGAATTTTAGTAAACCGATTGTTAGAAACTAACATTAAAGATATTTATGCTATTGGAGATTGCGCACAACAAAGAGAACCTATAGGTAATAGACCTCCTGTTGAAGCAGTTTGGTATACAGGCAGAATGATGGGAGAAGCATTAGCTCAAACTATTTGTGGTGTTCCTTTTAAGTATAATCCTGGAAATTGGTTTAACAGCGCAAAATTTTTTGATATCGAATATCAAACCTATGGATGGGTACAACCTAAACAAAGAAGAAAAGAAGATGAAGGACAGTTTCACTGGAAATGTAAAAGTGATTTGCGTTGTATTACAATTTCGTATCATACAGAGTCTAAAATATTTTTAGGTATAAATACTTTTGGAATTAGAATGAAACACGAGGTCTTAAATAATTGGCTCAATGAAGAAAGAACTCTAGAATATGTGGTTCAAAATTTAAAGCAAGCCAATTTTGACCCAGAATTTTATTCCCAGTATAATGAGGAAATATTATCTGCATACAAAAAGAATACTAATCAAACATTAAAAGTTTAAGTTATGAGTACAATACAAAGAGATATGTCCCTTACTGGACAACCGCCTAAAAGTATTAATACTACTCAAAAAATAGCAACTTTTATAGGAATGTTTGGTTTAGCAATTATCCTTCTTGCAGGTTTTAATGTAGATTTTCCTAACAAAGTAATTTGGCTTTCAACAGCATTAATTGCTATACTAGGTGGTGTTGTTTTATTTGCAAAAGGAGCTTACAGCAATAAACATGAAGGTATAAAAAATGATGGGGTTTGGTTTAAATCTATGTCTAGTCGCGGTTATCTTGCGTGGCTAGCTGGAATATCCCTTACAGGATTCTATATTGTATTATACTTTTATCCTCAATATTTGGGTTTAGTTTCTGAAGGTAATAATGAAGGTGTTATTGGTTTTTTTGACCCATTAAGTAAACTTTTAAGTGGTAATCCAGCAAGTCAATGGTTTGTATATGGAACGCTTTATACAATTGCCATTTTATCTTTTGGAATAAAATTTATGTGGAAATATAGGCATAATAGGTATGAAAGAATTCGCACAATGAGTGTGATGTTTTTTCAAACTTCATTTGCTTTTTTAATTCCCGAATTTATGTCGCGATTAAACAGCGATACATTTAGTCTTCCTTATTATGATCTTAAAAATATTTGGCCACTTAACTACTACAATTTTGAACAATATAGAGTAGATTCCTTTATTTCTGCAGGAGATATTGGATTGGGTTTATTACTATTTGGAATTGCCTCTATCTTTATTATTACACCCATTTTAACATACAAATATGGGAAACGCTGGTATTGTAGTTGGGTTTGTGGATGTGGAGGTTTAGCAGAAACTGCTGGAGATTCTTTTCGACACCTAAGTGATAAAAGTATGAATGCTTGGAAGATTGAGCGCTGGGTTGTACATAGTGTTTTGGTATTTGTTGTGGTAATGACAACAGCTGTTATACACTCTTATTTAGGAGAAGATGCATCAAAATATTGGTTAACTAAAGACGTTTTTTTAATTGGTGTTGCCTTATTTTTAACTTTGTTATTTGGTGCAATTTGGTTTTTTAAAAGACAAGAATTACAAAAAGATGCTCGTTATGGAGCTATAGGATATTTAGTTATCATTCTGGTTTTAGTTGGAATGCATTTTACAACTGGTAAAACTTTATTTTTATTTGAGGCTGAACCGCTTCGACAATCCTATGGGTTTTTAATTGGGGCTATATTTAGTGGTGTTATTGGCACTGGGTTCTATCCTATTTTTGGAAACAGAGTGTGGTGTCGATTTGGTTGCCCTATGGCAGCTATATTAGGGCTACAACAACGCTTATTTTCAAAATTTAGAATTACTACTAATGGAGGACAATGTATTTCATGTGGTAATTGTTCTACCTATTGTGAAATGGGAATTGATGTGAGAGCTTATGCTCAAAAAGGTGAAAACATTGTACGTTCTAGTTGTGTAGGATGTGGTATTTGTTCTGCAGTTTGTCCTCGTGGAGTGCTAAAATTAGAAAATGGTCCATTAGAAGGAAGAATAGAAAGTAATGAAATCCTTTTAGGCAATGATGTAGATTTAATGAATTATGTAAATAAAAATTAATAACGAAGCAAAAAGAGTTTTTATACTAATTAACATTGCTTCATTTATAATTTATTTTCTGCGTTAGTTATTATAATTAAACTCGTCTAAGACATTGTTGTAAATTTTTCAGAAATTCGCATCCGTAAAACTGTCTATGGTTCCTATAATTAAAGTTATTATCCCTGCGTATAACGAAGAAAACTCTATTGCTAAAGTTATAGCTGATATACCTAAAATTGTTTCAGAAATAATAGTAATAAATAATAACTCTACAGATGCCACTTTTGAAGTTGCGAAAAATGCAGGAGCTTTTGCAATTACTGAAACCAATAAAGGATATGGTTATGCCTGTTTAAAAGGGTTAGAGTATATTGCTGCTCAAGAAAAACAACCAGATATTATAGTTTTTTTAGATGGTGATTATAGTGATTATCCAGAAGAACTAACCAAAATTGTAACTCCAATCATTGAAAAAAACATTGACTTTGTAATAGGTGCAAGAGATAAAAATTTACGTGAAAAAGGATCTATGACCACACCTCAAATTTTTGGAAATTGGTTAGCAACAACATTAATGACTTTATTTTTTAATTCAAAATTTACAGATTTAGGTCCTTTTAGAGCAATAAAGTATGAAAAACTTTTGGCACTCGAAATGGAAGATAAAACATATGGCTGGACTGTTGAGATGCAATTAAAAGCACTTAAACGAAAATACAGCTATATTGAAATACCTGTGAAATATAGAAACCGAATTGGTGTCTCAAAAGTTTCCGGTACGGTAAAAGGTGCTATCTTTGCAGGCGTTAAAATCCTAGCTTGGATATTTAAATACAGCTTCAAAAAATGATTTTAGAATCAATAATTATTACAATTTATTCCATTGCTCTCATACTTATCTTTATGTATGCCCTTGCGCAACTCAATTTGTTATTTAATTATTTAAAGGCTCAGAAAAACAAAGAAGTTTGTGAGCAATTTGATTTTTCAAACCCTGAAGAAATTCCATACATAACCATCCAACTTCCAGTGTTTAATGAGTTATACGTTATGGATCGTTTACTTGAAAACATAGCTGAAATTGATTACCCAAAAGATAAACTTGAAATTCAAGTTTTAGACGATTCCACAGATGAGTCTTTTCAATCTACAGCAATTCATATAAAAAAATTACAAGCAACAGGTCTTGATATTACTCATGTAACTAGAATAAAACGTGAGGGTTTTAAAGCTGGTGCTTTAAAAGAAGGTTTAAAAACTGCAAAAGGAGAATTTATAGCAATTTTTGATGCCGATTTTCTGCCAAAAAAAAATTGGTTAAAAAGAACGATACCCTATTTTAAAAATCCAGAAATAGGTGTTGTACAAACACGTTGGGGACATCTTAATCGTAATTATTCTATCCTTACCAAGGTACAAGCTTTTGCACTAGATGCACATTTTACTTTAGAACAGGTAGGTCGTAATAGCAAAGGTCACTTTATAAACTTTAATGGGACTGCTGGAGTATGGCGACGTACTTGTATTATGGATGCAGGTAACTGGGAAGGAGATACATTAACTGAAGATCTTGATCTTAGTTATCGTGCTCAATTAAAAAATTGGAAATTTAAATATCTTGAAGAAGTAGAAACTCCTGCAGAACTTCCTATTGTAATTAGTGCAGCTCGTTCACAACAATTTCGCTGGAATAAAGGTGGTGCAGAAAACTTTAGAAAAATGTTATTACCTGTTTTAAGGAGCGAAAACATTTCAGTTAAGACTAAAATACACGGTTTATTACACTTGCTTAACAGCACTATGTTTTTAAATATTTTAATTGTCGCTATATTAAGTATACCTATGCTTTATATTAAAAATGAATATGAGCATTTAAAAATGTATTTCTATGTAATGAGCTTCTTTGTTATTAGTACTATTATTTTTTTTATATGCTATTGGTTTATGTATAAAAGTATGTACGGTGGTGGTTTTAAAAAATTTATAAAATATACAGGGATGTTTTTTACTTTTTTCTCCATAGCAATGGGTTTTTCTTTACACAACTCTATTGCAGTAATTGAAGGTCATTTAGGTAAAAAAAGTGATTTTATAAGAACACCAAAGTTTAACATTGATTCGTTAAAAGATAACTGGAAAGGCAATAAATATATAATAAAAAATATTTCTCCTAATGTATTTTTTGAGGGTGCATTAATGGTGTACTTCGCCTTTGGAATGTATAGTGCATTTGTTGTTGGTGATCAAGGAGGTGATTTTGGTTTATTTCCTTTTCACTTAATGCTATTTTTAGGTTTTGGTTTTGTCTTTTTTAAGAGTTTAACAAGTAAGGTTTAAAAAGTAATTTCTACCTCGAGTAGTTCTCCATTTCTTTCTACAGTTACTTTTGTTGTTTCACCAGTATCATAGGTTGATAATGCTTTCATATAACTCATCATATCTGTAATCTCTGTGTCTCCAAGCTTTTTTACTATATCACCTTTTTGTAATCCTGCTTTTTGCGCAGGTTTATCTTCACTAACTCCATCAATACGCATTCCTTTACCAGTAAATAAATAATCTGGAACAACACCTAATGCAACTTTAAATGCAGGAACATCCTCACTTTCATTTTTAGTTTTTCTGAATTCTAGTTGACCTTTATTATCTAAGCCCTTAATAATATTTAGAATATACCCTGAAATTTTTTCCATGCCCTCATAATTTAGCTTTTCGGCATCATCACCAGGTTTATGATAATCTGTATGTTGTCCTGTGAAAAAATGTAAAACTGGAATATCTGCCAAATAAAACGAAGTGTGATCACTTGGTCCAATACCACTTTCGTGTTCAGCTATATTTAACTCACCCTTATTGGCAAATAAAACCTGTTTAAAATTAGGGGAAGTGCCTACGCCATGTACAGCAAGAGTGTTTTCTTCATTAAGACGACCCACCATATCCATATTAATCATATAGCTTACTTTCTTTGTATCTATTGTTGGGTTTTTAACAAAATAATTTGACCCTAATAATCCCATTTCTTCACCAGAAAAAGCAATAAATAAATAGTTGTTATTTGTAGATTGTAACGTAGATTTTTGACTAAGTTTTTCTGCTAATTTAAATAACATTGCTACACCGCTCGCATTATCATCTGCTCCATTATGTATTGCTTCTCCCTCACGATATAGCGATCCCTCGCCTCCCATTCCTAAATGATCGTAATGAGCACCTATAACCACAGTAGTTTCTGCATTGTTATTTAAAAACCCTACAACATTAATTCCTGTCTTTGTGCTATCACTTTTTAAACCAGTAAATTCTGCTTCTTCATGTGGATTACTGCTTGGTCGAAATGTAAAATTCTGAAAATAAGTATCTGTATAACCCTTAGGTTCTAATTTTAAATCTTTAAATCTTTTCTCTATATATAGTGCAGCTTGGCGTTCACCTTCTGTTCCTGTTTGTCTTCCATTAAATGCATCTGCAGCTAAAGCATAAACATCCTCTTTCATAGATATGGTTTCAACAGGTTGCTCTTTGCAAGAAAATAACAGAGTAGCTAGAAAAAATATAAAAAATGCGCGCATATTATAGTACTTTTACACAAAATTACATGAAACATTTTTAAATAATGAAATTAATAACTTCTCTATTACTGCTTACTGTACTTTTATCTTGTAAAAATTCTTCTGAAAAATTACCTCTTACAGATTCATCAACTACTGTAGAAACAGAAATTGTTTCAGAAAAAAGTAACGATACTTTAATATATCCTGAAGAAAAATACTTTAAATCCATTCGTCAAATAACATTTGGTGGCGATAATGCTGAAGCCTATTGGAGTTTTGATGATAAACAATTAATCTTTCAATCTAATAATAAAAACTGGGGCGTTGATTGTGACCAAATGTTTTTAATGAATGCTTCTGAAAACTTTAAAAACTCACAACCTCCAATGATAAGTACTGGAAAAGGAAGAACTACTTGTGCTTATTTTTTACCAGACAATAAACATTTTGTTTATGGATCTACGCACTTAGTAGATGAAAAATGTCCAGAAGTACCATTACGTAAAAATGGAAAATACGTATGGCCAGTCTACGATTCGTTCGATATTTTTGTAGCAGATCTGGAAGGTAATATTACAGGCCAATTAACCAACGAGCCAGGATATGATGCAGAAGCTACAGTTTCACCCAAAGGAGACAAAATTGTTTTCACTTCTATGCGAAGTGGTGATTTAGAATTATACACAATGAATATTGATGGGAGTAGTGTAAAGCAGATTACAAACGAATTAGGTTATGATGGAGGTGCTTTTTTCTCACCAGACGGTACAAAATTAATATTCCGTTCTTCTAGACCAAAAACTCCTGAAGCTATAAAAAAATACAAAGATTTACTTAAAGATGGTTTAGTAGAACCTACCGAGATGGAGTTATACATTTGTAATGCAGATGGAAGTGAACTTCGCCAACTTACCAATTTAGGTAATGCTAATTGGAGTCCGTTTTTTCACCCATCTGGTAAAAAAATATTATTCTCAAGTAATTATGAAGCAGAAAGAGGTTTTCCTTTTAATTTATACATAATAGATATTGATGGAAAAAACCTAGAGCGGGTTACACACGGAGAAACTTTTGATGCATTCCCTGTTTTTTCAAATGATGGAAAATATTTAGCATTTTCATCAAATAGAAACAATGGTGGAGGAAGAGATACCAACCTTTTTATTGCAGAATGGCAAGATTAATATAAACTATGCTAAATGCTATAAAACAGAATAAAACTCTTCTACTTTTAGCATTATCAAGCATTGCTTTATACTTAAGTTTTGGATACGATTTAATAAGAAGTGATTTTATAAAACTAATTTCGCTTTATAATGCACTTTTCTTTTTAGCCTATAAAATAATTCAGGTTACTAAAGGTCAATTTTGGTTATTAGCAGGAATTGGTATTCTATTTAGACTGCTATTTATTGGCGTACTGCCAAATCTTTCTCAAGACTTTTATCGATTTTTATGGGATGGGAGATTATTAATTCAAGGTATAAACCCTTATTTAATTTCTCCAGAAATTTATATGCAAACAAACCCTGAGATTGTGCCACAAGCTCAAGAATTATACAACGGTATGGGTGCGTTAAATGCAAGTCATTTTAGTAATTACCCACCAGTAAATCAATTATTTTTTGGAATTGCAGCATTGTTTTCTAGGGAAAGTATTCTTGGCTCAGTAATAGCACTTCGACTTATAATGATACTTGCCGATATAGGTATTTTATACTTAGGAAAAAAATTGCTTGAAAAACTAAATCTTAATCCTTTCCATATATTTTGGTATTTTATTAATCCTTTTGTAATTATTGAACTTACAGGAAATCTCCATTTTGAAGCATTGCTCTTATTATTTTTACTTTGGGGTATCTATGTATTGCATATTGGGAGGTGGTTTTGGGCTGCCATACTTATAGGAATTTCAATTTCGGTTAAATTAATCCCATTATTATTACTACCTGTATTCTACAATTATTTTGTGAAAGACGGTTTATTTTCTAAAGAGTTTTGGAAACTAAGCAAGTTTTACTTGGTAATACTTGTTACAATATTAGTTTCTTTTGGTCCTTTTCTTTCTATCACATTTATTGAAAATTTTGCCGCAACAATAGGTTTATGGTTTCAAAATTTTGAATTTAATGCAAGTATCTATTATATAATTAGATGGATTGGATTTCAAGTTGTAGGGTGGAATATAATAGGTACTGTTGGCAAAATATTGCCAATCATTATTATACTATTTATTTTGGGATTGGCTTTTTTCAGAAAAAACAACTCTACTAAAAAGCTTATTACAGCAATGCTTTTTGCTGTTTCTTTTTATTTGTTATTATCAACTACAGTGCATCCATGGTATGTTGCAACACCGTTACTACTTTCAGTATTTACAAAATATAGGTTCCCAATTGTATGGAGTTTTCTAGTAATATTAAGCTATGCTGCTTACGGTAAAGAAGAGTTTAATGAAAATTTAATACTAGTTTTTATAGAGTATAGTATTGTAATAGGATATGCTATTTGGGAAATAGCCATTAAAAAAGAAACTAAAACAATTGCTGAAACTTCTTAAGCTTCAAAAACGGCATTTGGGTCTTTAAAGCATTTAAATTCTATAATATAACCATTAGGGTCTCTCAAAAAAAATGATTTGTGAGACCCTTTTTCTTTATTTAAAAATGAAGTTTTATCTATGTGTAAGAAATTTTCAGATTTCATTTTGTCATACATCGTTGTCCACTCTTTATTTTCCATAATTATACCAAAATGAAAAGAAGGTAAAACGGTATTCTCAAAACTATAGCTAGGATATTCAAACTTAAACTTCCCAGATTTTGTGAATGTTATTTGATGATTATAAAGATTAATATCTACCCAGTTTTTTGATTTTCTACCTGTTGTTGCACCAATAATTTGAGTGTAAAACTTTGTAGTTGCTTCAATATGCATACAAGGCAATGAAATGTGAAATCTATTTTCCATATAAATGAAATTTGATAGATTTAAAATACAAAATATTTCTTAATCAAAATCTTCTTCTTCTGAAGATTCTTCAGCCATTTCTAAATCTTTATCTTCACTATCGTCATCAAAATCATCATCTTCATCATAGTTTTCCATAGTGTCTGCCAAACGCTGACTTACTTTAACTAGATAGATGGTGTCTTCTGTTTTTACTTCTACTGCTTCTATTATTTCGTTTTGAGCATTTCTAAAAACAATGATATCTTTAACTTTATAACCGTCTGGATATTTTTCGACCAGAAGGTCTAATATCTCTTGTGTTAGTTTTTTATAATCTACAATTACTCTTTTCATAGACAAATAAGCTTGTTTCTTTATATTATTAATAATTTACTTAGATTGATTTACTCTTATAACATCATAGAAATCTTTTCTTCTATCCTTTAGGTTTTTTACAGCCCCAAAAGAGTGTAATTCTCTTAAAAGACTTAAATCTACATCTGCAACCAAAATCATTTCGGTATTAGTAGTCGCTTCAGCTTTTATTCCATTACTTGGAAAAGAAAAATCGCACGGAGTAAATACTGCAGATTGTGCATATTGAATATCCATATTTTCAACATTAGGCAAATTACCTACACTTCCGGCAATAGCAACATAACATTCATTTTCTATTGCACGAGCTTGTGCACATAAACGTACTCTAGAATATCCATTTTGAGTATCTGTTAAAAATGGTACAAATAAAATATCCATCCCATCATCAGATAATAATCTAGACAATTCTGGAAACTCAGAATCATAACAAATTAATATTCCTATTTTACCACAATCTGTATCGTATGTTTGTAATTTATTACCTCTTTGCATCCCCCAAACTTTAGCCTCATCTGGAGTTACATGAATTTTTTCATAACGTTCAACACTACCATCTCTTCTACATAAATACCCAATATTATATAATTTATCATCCACTAGTTCTGGCATACTCCCCGATATAATGTTGATATTATATGATATTGAAAGTTCAGATAAACGATTTTTTATTTCTGAAGTATATTTTGCTAATTCTCGTATGGCATCGGCTTCAGACAAGTGATTGTATTCTGCCATTAAAGGAGCATTAAAAAATTCAGGAAAAACAGCAAAGTCACAACGATATGCAGACACACTATCAATAAAATACTCTACTTGTTGCATGAGGTCCTGAAAACTATTATAAGGACGCATTTGCCATTGTATTAACCCCAAACGGACTACAGTTTTAACTGCACTAGGCCTTTTTGTTGGCTTTGTGTAATAAATGTTATCCCATTCCATTAAAACGGCAAACTCGGCAGAGGCAGTATCTCCAGCTAAATATCCTTTTAATACCCTTACAGGATGAAAATCATTAGAAATTTGAAAGTTTAAAACAGGGTCTTTTACTTCTTTTCTTTTAACTTTCTCAATATATTGTTTGGGAGAATAAGTATCTTTATACTTGTGATAATTTGGCATTCTACCTCCAAATACGATTCCTTTTAAATTAAGATTTTCACATAATTCTTTACGGTAATCGTACAAACGTCTTCCTAATCTTAATCCTCTAAAGTTAGGTTTTATAAATACATCAATACCATATAATACATCGCCATTGGTGTCGTGATTTTTAAAAGTACTACCTGTAATAATATCTGCGTATGTATGCTCATCATCAATTTTATCGTAATCCACGACAATAGATAATGCACAACCAGCAATTTCACCATCAATTTTAATTACTACTTGTCCTTCTGGAAACATTGTAATTAATCGAAGGATTTGATCTCGTTTCCAATAACTGTTAACGATTCCTCCATACGATTGGAGAGTAGCTTCTTTTAACGCTTCATAGTCTTCTATCGTTAAAAACTTAAGCTCAATATTTTCAATTTTTGATGTGTTCATTATTACATGTCCAATAAATAGGCGAAAATAAGTGGCGCCACGATGGTCGCATCACTTTCAATAATAAACTTAGGCGTATTAATATCTAGTTTACCCCAGGTAATTTTTTCATTTGGTACTGCACCTGAGTAGCTACCATAACTTGTTGTTGAATCACTAATTTGACAGAAATAGCTCCAAAAAGGAGTATCTGTACGTTCCATATCCTGATATAACATTGGTACGACACAAATAGGGAAATCTCCAGCAATTCCTCCACCAATTTGGAAGAAACCTATTCCTTTTTTAGAATTATCTGTATACCAATCTGCCAAGAAAGTCATATATTCAATACCACTTTTCATGGTACTTGCTTTTAACTCTCCTTTTAACACGTAGCTGGCAAAAATATTACCCATTGTACTATCTTCCCATCCTGGACAGATTATAGGCAAGTTTTTTTCTGCAGCAGCATACATCCAAGAATCTTTAATATCTATTTCATAATATTGCTCTAGTACACCACTTAGCAATAATTTGTACATATATTCATGTGGAAGATATCTCTCGCCTTTTGCTTCGGCATCTTTCCAAATTTTTACGATATGTTCTTGTATTCTTCTAAAAGCTTCCTCTTCTGGAATACAAGTATCTGTAACTCTATTTAATCCTTTTTCTAATAAATCCCACTCGTCTTGAGCGGTTAAATCTCTATAATTTGGTACTCTTTTGTAATGTGAATGCGCTACCAGATTCATAATATCTTCTTCTAGATTTGCTCCAGTACAAGAGATTATTTGCACTTTATCTTGGCGTATCATTTCGGCAAAAATTTTACCAATTTCTGCTGTACTCATGGCACCTGCTAACGAAACTAACATTTTAGCTCCATTATTAAGTTGCTCTTCATAGCCCTTTGCTGCATCAACCAATGCAGCTGCATTAAAGTGTAAATAATATTTTTGTATAAAATCTGATATTGCTCCTTTACTAGTACTCATCGTCTTCGTTATTGTTTTTTGACACTCCTTTTTTAGTGTCGTTAAAATTACTTTCGTAGGTTTCGTCTTCGTCTGTTTCAGAAAACTTATAGCTTAACATTTTGTAATATAGTTTGGCTGCTAAAAAATCTGATGATTTATCAGCTTCATTAGGGCAAAGTTCTACAATGTCAAACCCTACTACATTTCTTTCAGCAAAAACCTGCTTTAAAAAATCTAAGGTTTCATACCAAAATAAACCTCCTGGTTCTGGTGTTCCTGTTGATGGCATTATTGATGGGTCTATTGCGTCCAAATCGAATGTAATAAATACATTATCGCCTAATGCTTCAATTACATTGTCCATCCAATACTCATCTTTTGCCATATCATGTGCAAACCAAGTTTTTTCTGGATCTAGTACGGTAGTTTCTGCAACATCCATACTTCTAATTCCTACTTGAATTAGGTTTGTAGTTTGGCTTGCTTCATAAACAGCACAAGCGTGATTACATTTTGAGCCTTGATATTCTTTACGTAAGTCTGCATGAGCATCTATATGCAACACGGTTAGGTCTTCAAAACATTCGTTAAAAGCACGTATAGTACCTATAGAAATACTATGTTCTCCACCAAAAATGGTGACAAACTTATTTTTAATAATATGCTCTTTTGTTATTTTATGAACAGCCTCTACAACTGCCTCTGGTGAAGATTTTTCTGTAACAGGGTCTGCTAAATAGATTCCTTGTTTGTATACTTCACTCTCAGTTTCAATATCATAAAGTTCCATATTCTCTGAAGCATGTAAAAATGCATCTGGGCCTTTATCTGCTCCTTTTTGAAAGGTACTTGTTCCATCATAAGGAACTGGAATTAATACAATTTTTGATGTTTCCAGGGCCGCATATTTTTGTGGGATCCCCGCGTACGTCTTAGTGCTCATAACCTAAAATGTTTAGCAATTGCTCGCTTGTTTGTTGATTTGAAAATAGTTTAGTTGTGATGTTTCCATCTTTATCTTTGTCAATTAAAATATGTTTTGGTGAAGGTATTAAACAGTGCTGTAGTCCTCCATAACCTCCAATACTTTCTTGATAGGCTCCTGTATTAAAAAAGCCAATATATAAAGGTCTTTCTTTTTTAAATCTTGGCAAATAGATAGCTGCCATATGCTGCTCACTATTATAATAATCATCGCTATCACATGTTAAGCCTCCAAGTAATACTCTCTCGTATTCATCATTCCAACGATTAACTGCTAGCATTATAAAACGTTTGCTTATAGCCCACGTATCTGGCAAAGTAGTAATAAAAGATGAGTTAATCATATTCCATTTTTCACGGTCATTTTGTTGTTTTTGATACAACACTTCATAAATTGCACCTCCGCTTTCACCTACTGTAAAGCTACCAAATTCTGTAAATATATTTGGAACTGGTACTTCTGCCTCTTCACAAGTAATGTTTATTTGATTAATAATTTCATCAATCATATATTCATAATCGTACTCAAAAGCTAAAGAATTTTTAATAGGAAACCCTCCACCAATATTTAAACTATCTAAAGATGGACAGATTTTTTTTAGCCTAGTATATACTTTTAAACATTTTACCAATTCGTTCCAGTAATAAGCAGTGTCGCGTATTCCTGTATTGATAAAAAAGTGAAGCATTTTTAACTCAACCTTATCATTGTTTTTTATTTGATCTTCGTAGAAAGGAACAATATTTTTATATCCAATTCCTAATCTGGAAGTGTAAAATTCGAATTTTGGTTCTTCTTCTGATGCAATACGAATTCCTACTTTAAAATCTCCTTCAATTTCTTCTGAAAGCAATTCAATTTCTTCATAATTATCTATTATAGGAATACAGTTTTCTTGTCCGCCATTAATAAGGCGAGCGATATTTGTAACATATTGTGCTCGCTTAAAGCCATTACAGATCACATAGGTCTTGTCTGAAATTTTACCTTCAGCTTTTAAGTTTTCAACAATATCAATATCGAAAGCTGAAGAGGTTTCAATATGAATATCATTTTTCATTGCTTCATGAAGTACATATTTAAAATGAGAACTTTTAGTACAGTAACAATAATTATAACTTCCCTTATAATCGTTTTTTTTAATAGCTTCTGCAAACCATTTTTTTGCTCTATTAATGTTATCTGAAATCTTTGGGAGGTACGTAAATTTTAAAGGCGCTCCATATTCTTCTACAATTTTCATTAAATCAATTCCATGGAATTCTAATGATGAATCGTTTAAAGTAAACTCTTCCTGAGGAAAATCATAGGTTTGAGTGATTAAGTCAATGTATTTGGTATTCATTATAAATGATTAATTTTTAAATAAAAATATAAATAAATAGTTGTATGACCTTCTAAAAATAGAAAGTTATAAAAATACCCCCGAAGTATCAGATACGGATAGGGTTTAACCAATAGGCTAAACGTTGAAGTGAACCTGAGTTTTCAGACACAGGGTAAGCGGAAGCTAGCTTTAAAATGCGGTTGTTTATCTTATAAACTGTTTTTGAATATGACTTCCTAATCTTCAAAAACCCAAACACAGAAACATTATTCAATTTGTTCAGCTAAATGCAAGGCAAATGTGCTAAAAAAAAATGAATTGAACTTAAATTTTATAATTATTTTAAGGTTAAGTGTTATAGTCTTCCAAACATATCTATTTCTTGTTGGGTAAGATGTCTCCAACGACCACGAGGTAAGTCTTTTTTTGTTAAAGAGCCAATAGTAACACAGTCTATACGAACAACATCATATTTTAAAGAGTCGAAAATAGTTCTTATAACACTATTTCCTGTATGCTTAATTTTTAATCCTATTTCCTTTTTTGGAGCATTTTTTACGTAACTAATTTCTTCTACGTGGATTTCTTTACCTTCTACTTTTAATCCTTCTTCAATTTTTTTAAGATCTTCTGCTTTTAAGTTTTTATCAAGTTCAATATGAAATAATCTAGAAATTCCTTTTTTGGTAAATTTTTCTCGAAACTTATCGTCATTAGTAAACAGTAATAATCCAGAAGAATTTCTCCCTAAGCGCCCAAAAGGTTTAATTTTTGCTGTTGTGGCATTTCCAACAAGATCCATTACAGTTTGTCCTTTACTTTCACTGTCTGTAGTTGCGAAACCTTTTGGTTTATTAAGCAAAACATACGTGTTAGGCTCTGGATTTATTCTTCTTCCATCAAACCTTACGTCGTCACTCAATAATACTTTGTGACCCATTTCATTAATAACCTTACCGTTAACAGTTACTTGTCCTGTTGCAATATACATATCTGCCTCACGACGAGAACAAACACCACTGTTTGCAATATATTTATTAAGTCTAATACCCTCAGCTGTATTAGTTTTTGAAGCAGGTTTTTTTACATCTTGCTCTTTTTTATCAAATACTTTTGAAGTTGTCTTCACCTTTGGAGGGTTAGCTCTTTGAGTAGGTTTATTTGTGTTTTCAGATTTTAATGGAGCATTTCCTCTGGCACTGCTTCTATTACGAGTATTATTTCCTCCTCTTCCTGAAGCTTTTCCTTTTCCGCTATTGTCTTGTCTGCTCATTGTTTAATTTTTTTGCAAAGATATATGTTATATAGCGAAATGGTGCAAACGTTAAGAAAAAAGAATTTTACATCCTTATGTAGTTAAAATCGCTATTACTAAAAGACTTACGTCTTTTGTTTACTCTTCAAATTGAACTGTAGATTGGCGTTCCCTATTTACTGTTAATTTAGTAACATCTGGTCGAGAATAATGTCCTACAGAATCAAAATTCTGTCTTTCTTCCAAAACTTTATTAAAGTCTAAAGTTTGATAAATATTACCCTCTTTATGAAGCACAGGCTTTATAATCCATTCACCATCTGGTCCTGCAATACAACTCCCGCCATTTGCCAAAATCTTTGGCGCTTTTTCAAATATCTTATCTAAATGTGGCGTATTTTGAGGGAAATCTTCAATAGTCATTAATGAAGAAACCGAAATTACATAACTACGCCCCTCTCGCGCTATAAATCTTGTAATATCCTTTGTATTATTTTCACTGCCAGGCCAAACTGCAATATGTAGATTTTCACCTTGACCATATAAAGATGCTCTTGGAAGTGGCATCCAATTTTCCCAACAATTTAAACCACCTACCGTAAAATCTTTTAATGGATGTGTTTTTAATCCATTTCCATCACCAGGAGCCCAGGTTAAACGCTCATCGTAAGTTGGCTGTAATTTTCTATGTACAGATTTTATTTCTCCAGAAGCATTTATGTAAACCAAAGATGCATATATACTATGGCCACCTCTATCTTTAGGTCTTTCTATTATTCCTAGATATATTGCAATTGTATGCTCTCTAGCTAACTTACAAACAGAATTTAAATCTCCATTTTCTATAGTTACCGAATTGCGAACATAATGAGCATGTAGTTCTTTATTTATTTTAGAATCCCATTCTGCTCCATTTGTTAATGCTAACCAAAAAGGATATCCAGGTAATAGGCCTTCCCCAAAAACAATTAATTCAGTTTGCTTTTTAGCTGCTTTTAAAATCTGTTTTTCAATTTTCTGAAGGGTTTCTGTCTTATTCAACCAAACAGGTGCTATTTGAGCTAAAGCAACTTTTAATAAATTTTCATTTTTCATCTATTAAAAATACACTTTTAAAAAAAGAAATGAAATTATTAATTGTTATAAAAAGCGTTTCAAAATTAAATCAACATCTATTAACACAATACTAAATACACCAATTACAATAATAAATTTAAGGATGTTATGAAGAACTAGATAATGGATTTTCTTAGCAGAATTCCATAAAATAAATAAAAAAATAATGAGTCCTAAAGCACTTCCATAGAAGTAATAATACATTGAGCCTATTTCAAATTTTGTAATTAATAAGATAGTAGGAATAAGTGTTAATACACTTAATACTGTGAGCATGATTTTTGAAACTCTCTCGCCATATACAACTGGTATTGTACGGTAATTATGGGTTAAATCGCCTTTTATATTCTCTAAATCTTTTACTAGCTCACGCATAGAAATTATTAAAAATAAAAAAGTGGCGTGTACAAATATTACTAAATCAAAATTGCTGTAATGTATAAATACCGCAAAGAATGGAACTACAGCAAGTATAGCAGCTGTAATGTTTCCTATAAATGGGAATTTTTTTAATTTATGCGAATAAAACCAAATTAAAAATATATAAACAGAAAAAAACAAAACAGCTCTAAATGAAACGTAACTAGCAAAAACAACAGATAAAAAATTAAGTACAAAATAGGTAGACAACTTAGTTCGTTGACTCACTAATTTATCTAGCATTGTTTTTCTGGGACGGTTTATTAAATCCTTCTCACTATCGTAAAAACTATTTATTACATAACCGCCAGCAATTGCAGAAGCAGATGCTAATACAAGCATTAAAAGATTAATATCAAACAGTACTTTTTTTACAGGAAGATGTGGCGCAAGGATATAAATTGATGATAAATATTGTGCTAAAACTATTATTAAAATATTATAGCCTCGTACGATTGAAAACAGACTGAAAAACTTAAGAAGAAAGAGTTTTTGTTTTCTGCTTAGCATTAGTTAGATAAATATGTGTAATTTGTTAGAAATTATAAACAACTTCCAGTTTGTAATCTTTAAGTTCTTTACGCGCTTTGTCGATATCTTCTGTAAAGCCAAGCATATAGCCTCCGCCACCAGAACCACATAATTTTAAATAATAAGAATTTGTATCAATTCCTTTTTTCCATAGCGTATGAAACTGTTTAGGAATCATGGGTTTAAAGTTATCTAACACAACTTTTGAAAGTTGTTTTATATTTCCAAAAAGTGATTTTGCATCACCTTTTAGAAAATCTTCAACGCATGCATCTGTATGTTTTACAAATTGATCTTTAAGCATATTTCTAAAACCTTCTTGTTTCATATTTTCCATAAAAATATGAACCATAGGGGCCGTTTCTCCAGAAGAACCACTATCCAGTAAAAATACTGCTCCTTTTCCGTTTTCGGTTTGCGAAGGGATTCCTGCTGGTTCAATGTTATCCTTAGAGTTTATTAAAATTGGTAAGCTTAAATAACTATTAAGAGGATCTAAACCTGAAGATTTTCCGTGGAAAAAAGATTCCATTTCAGCAAAAATAGCTTTTAACTGTAATAGTTTTTCTCTTGTTAAATTTTCTAAAACTGTAATTTTATCATTTGCATATTGATCGTAAATAGCAGCCACTAATGCACCACTACTTCCTACTCCATATCCTTGTGGAATACTAGAGTCGAAATAAAGACCTTTTTCTACATCAGCTTTTAAAGCAGTGATATCAAAATTTACTAAATCAGATTTTTCGTTTTGTAGCCCTTCAAGATATTCTGTAAATCTTTTTAGATTTTCATTAGATTTATGGGTAGTAACTGTATGATGCTCATCAATTTTTAAAGCGCCATTATAAAAGTTATAAGGTATAGAAAGACCTTTAGAGTCTTTAATTATACCATATTCACCAAAAAGTAAAATTTTAGAATAGAAAAGGGGTCCGTGCATTTGCTTTAATATAATACTGTTAAAATTACAAATTTTAAATGATAAAATAGAATTTCAATGCAAAGATAAAGTTTCCGCAACTATTATACTAAAATTTCTATATATATAGAAAAAATAACTACAACTAAAGCTCAGACATATAACAGATTACAACGGATATAAAATTAAAATTTTACTATAACCTTTTAAATAAACAACTTTTAATATTTTTTATTGATGACATTTTAAAGTTTCTACGATGTGTTATAAAAACAATAATTGAAATAAAATAATTAGTATCTTTCACTCATAACTGTATTTGAGGCGAAAGGTGCATATAGAAAAACAGCTCAATCTTGTAGATGCTATAAAAGCTAATAATGAAGTAGTTTTAAAAAAACTGTATCTAGATAATTATAATAAAGTAGAGGTGTATATTTTAAATAATAATGGATCTATGCCCCAAGCGAAAGACACGTATCAAGAAGCATTTATAGCAGTTTGGAAAAACATTAAAGAAGATAAATTTATTCCAACTAATGAAACAGCAATACAGGGATATATATATCAAATTTCTAAAAACAAATGGTTGGATTTTTTAAGATCTTCAAACTATAAAAAAACAGTTTCTTTTAGCAAAACCAATACCGAGAATAAATTTACTGAAATTACTGAAAACAATGATGTAGCTGAAGTAGATATTAAACTTCAAAACACAATGCAAGCTTTTAGCAAGTTAGGAGATGCATGTCAAGAATTGCTAAAATTATTTTATTTCAGTAAAAAATCTCTTAGAAAAATTGCCGAAGAATTAGCTATTGAAGAAGCTTCAGCAAGAAATAAAAAATACAGATGTATCCAAAAGCTACGAAAACTAGCCTTATCCCCAAACTCCTATTAAATTTTGAAAAAAAACCCAGACATATCGCAAGAAGAATTTGAAAGTATTGAAAACTACCTTAATAACAATCTTTCATTAGATGAGAAAATAGCTTTCGAAAAATTAATTCAGAAGGCCCCATCATTAGCCAATAAAATAGAGGAGGTTAAGCAACTTCTTTTGGGCATTGAATCTGCGGTGCTAAAAAATAATTTAGATAATTTTCATGAGGAATTACATCCTGTAAGAAAAATTCAATCTGAAACTTTTGATGCCAGCGAATCCCCGAAAAAATCCAAAAACATGGCAATTTTCTATTCCATTGCAGCGGCAATTATTATAATATTTGGAATATTTTGGTTTATGAAAGATGCTAAGTCGCCAGAAAAATTATTTGCAAAATATTTTACGCCAGACCCAGGATTACCAACGGTCATGAGCACAACAAGTGACTATTCCTTTTACGAAGGCATGGTAGATTACAAACGTAAAGAATATAATGTAGCCATTGAAAAGTGGAAAAAATTAATCCCAGAAAAGCAAAATAATGATACCTTGGATTACTTTTTAGGAGTGGCCTATTTGGCTGAGGGCGATGCTGAAACATCTTTAGAATATTTAGAGCCTGTACAAAAATTCAGCAATGGTATTTTTAAAGAAGATGCATACTATTATGCTGCATTGGCAAAGCTTAAAACAGGTGAGTTAGAAGAGGCAAAAAAATTGTTAGAGGAAAATCCTTCAGAAAAAAACACCTCTTTGTTAAGAAGGCTGCCCAAATAAATATGAAGCACATTAATCGTAATATCGCTTTTTTAGTACTTGCTCTTATTTCGATTGGACATGTTTATTCCCAGGACAAAGAACCTGTGTCGGTTAAATATATACAAACGTTGGTGGCTCAAGATTCCTTGGAAAAAGCAAGGGCCGAATTAAAAAATAATCTTACTATTTATAGAGCCGAGAAAAGATATGACAGTCTAGCAGACCTTATACAATTTGTTGGGAGTTTTAAATTGAATAACGGTGATGTAAAACTGTCTGTAAAAAAAGCCGAAGCCCTTACTGAAGAAATACGAAAAACAAACGATCCTTTAGCTATAAAAATAGGGTTTAAAGAGATGGGGTGGATCTATGAGGATGCTGGGCAAACACAAAAAGCATATGACCTCCTTATAGAGGCAATTCCTCATGTAAAGCGAATTACAACTCCCAAAAGTACAGACTATGCTTCCATACATTACAGCCTGGGTTATTATACAAGTCAGCTAGGCAACTACCAAGTTGCTAAAAAGCATCAGCAAGAAGCATTGCGTTTATTGAAAAAGAGCAAAGCAGACGACTACGAGTTTTACAATCAGATATACAATTCCTTGGGTGGTTTGCTATGGCAGGAAGCGAAACTGGATAGTGCACAATATTATTTTGGCGAAGCTATAAAGGTGTTAGAGAAAACCGATAAAGATGATATTATGAATAAATATTATCGTCCTGCATTGGTAAAATCGAATTTGGTAATTATATACAATGCATTAGGTAAAAATGACGAAGCCATAAAAACTTCCTACGAAGTTATTTCAAACTACAAAGAGTACATCAAACGCTCCACAGATGAGGGAAGAATAAAACGAGTAAAAGGACAAATAGCTTCTACTATTGATAATCTAGCATCTTTCTACAATACTATGGGCGAGTATGAACGCTCTGAAGCACTTATGACTTATGCATACGAGCAAAAGAAGAAATTGTATGAACCAAATGACATTAATATTATTATTTCATTAATTATTTTATCTGAAGCAAAAACCGCCAACCGTAATTTTGAAGATGCGGCGGCGGATGTTGATAAAGCTTTGGAACTTTTAAAAACCAACCCTGGCGGAGGTCTTTACTGGGATGCAGCTGCTAACTCAACCCGTGCGTCAATTTATGAACTCACAGGAGATATCGAGAACGCAGAGAAACACTTTGAAAAAGCAGAACAGTTATATAGAAAAACCTTAGATGGAGGCTATAACCGGGATGTGCTTTCTCATATTATTCAGCTTTCATTATTTTATGCAAAAAATAACCAACCTGAAAAAGCGGTTTCCCTGGCGAAAGAAACCTATGACTCTTTGCGCGAAGGGGATTTAAAAAATACCTTGCAAGATTATTATCAAACTATAAATCTGGCAAGGGTACATTTCCTGCTAAAAAATTATAAGCAAGCAAGTGTCTATAGTGAAGAAGCACTTAATTTTATTATTAGTAACGGTCCAGAAAAGGAAACCTCTACAGATTCTATAGTCACACAGTATAGAAAACCAGAGGCGTTATTAATAAATACAGCTTCAAAATATTACAGTGCTGAAGTTAAAAGCGAACCATTTTTAAAAGAATTACTGGATAAACTGGAAGACGCTATTTCAATTTTGGAACAACGTAAAAAAGTAGTCACAACCCACCAGGATATTACCACATTAAATACAGAAAACACAGAATTATTTGACTTTGCTAAAAAACTACGCTTAGAATTATACACTAAGACAAATGATGTCACCTATCTGGATCAAGTAATTTCTATTCATGAAGCTGGGATTTATAACCGAATACGAACACGATTGAATTTAAGGGATAATACTTCTTTTAAAAATGTTCCAACCAATATTTTAGAGCGGGAAAAATCTTTAAAGAAATCGTTGAACGAAATTGTAAAAGAAGGAGAAGATTTTGACGTCAACAAATTTGCCGAAACAAACATGATATGGGAGCAATTCTTGGATTCTTTAAAAAAACAACACCCTCGCTACTTTAAGATGAGGTATGCATCCATAGAAGAATCGCTGGATGGACTTCAAAAAAATCTCCCTGAAAATACATCGATAGTACGGTATCTTTTTATAGATACTGAATTACACGTTTTTCTAGTGACAAAGACGCTTAAAAAAATCGTAAAATTAGAGTACGATCCTGTAAAAGACCATATAGAAAAACTGAACAAGCAATCGTATGATATAGCTGAAGTATCGCCAGTGCTCTGGGAACTTTACAATGCAATTTGGAGTCCTTTTGCGAATGATATTACGACGAAAAAGGTAGTCATAATTCCAGATCGTGAGTTATTTAATTTAAGTTTTGAAACCCTTACCCCAAAACCCTTACAATCTTTTACCGAATTTACAACAAACAGTCTTCTGGCAAGTCATGATATTTCTTATAATTTCAGTTTACTGCTCCTAAAGGAAAAAAGCAATGTAATAGATTATAATGAGGATTTTGTGGCCTTTGCACCAGGATTTACTTCAAAAATGAAAAAAGACTACCAAATGGGTCTTAAAGATTCGGTATCTCTAGACAAAACGTACTTAACCCTTCTTCCCCAACCTAATAGTGAAGACTTGGTAAAGCAGTATTCTAAAGTTTTTAAAGGTTCTTTTTATATTAATGAAAATGCCTCAAAAGAAGTGTTCAAAAATAACGCGCCAGAACACAAAATTATTCATATTGGTACGCACGCCGAAAACAATAACATAAGTCCAGAGTTGAGCCGGCTAATCTTCGCAAAAAATAGTAATGGCACCGATAGTTATAATGAAAATTCATTGTATACCTATGAAATTTACAACATCAATCTTAGTTCAAACCTGGCTATTTTAACTGCTTGCGAAACCGGAAAACCAACGCACCAGCCAGGGGAGGGAATGATATCGTTGGCACACGCCTTTAATTATGCAGGAAGCGAAAGTATCTTGACCAGTTTATGGCAAATAGATGAAGAAAGTAGCACGGAAATTATTAAATATTTTTATGATAATATTTCTGAAGGTATGGATAAAGATGAAGCTTTAAGAAAAGCAAAATTAAAATATCTATCTTCTGCAGAAGGACGAACTGCAGCTCCACAATATTGGGCGGGCTTAGTACTAATTGGAGATACAACACCTATAGACGTAAATTCTGGCCTTTCTCTTTGGTGGTGGATATTTGGAAGTCTAATTATTTTAGGGTTTACATTCTTATTTTTAATTCGCAGAAAAAATAAGGCTAAGTAAACTTATCAAGTTGGAAATGCCCCAAGACCAATTTTATCAATTATATATTCTCCATCTTTACAAAGGTGGGAAAGCTCATTATCAATAAATCTTAAAACTTTTTCCTTCTCCTTTTCTGGATAAAGTACATGTACATTGGCGCCAGCATCAAGTGTAAAGCATATATTACTCCCTGTTTCTGAGCGGAATTTCCAAATACGATTTATAATCTCCAATGTATTAGGTTTCATTAAAATAAAATACGGTAAAGAAGTCATCATCATTGCATGGAGGGATAATGCCTCACTTTCAACAATTTTTATAAATTCTGAAAGATTTCCATTTTTCAGAATAAGAATCAAATTAGAAAGATTATTATTTGCTTGCATAAATCGTTGCTCTGCAAAAGGATGTTCGTGCATTAAATTATGACCAACTGTGCTACTCACTTGCTTTTCTCCTTTATCTACAAGAAGAATTGTATCTTGATAGTTTTTAAAATTTTCATGAACCTCAAAAGGATATTTAATTCCAAATAGATTACTACTATCATTAATTTTGGAATGCTCTCCCCAAACAACTAGAGGACCTTCTATACTTCTGCATGCACTACCAGATCCTAAACGGGCTAAAAAAGATGCTTTTTGTATAAAATATAGATCTTCTATATCGGGATGGATCATTTTCTCCATATCCATAAGGCATAAAGCCAAAGCACTCATACCACTTGCAGAAGAAGCTATACCACTGCTATGAGGGAAACTGTTTGTAGTTTCAATTCTATATGAATAGTCTCTCAAAAATGGTAAATAAGATTCTATTCTCTCAAAAAACTTCTGAATTTTAGGCTCGAAAGCTTCTTCTCTTTTTCCATCAAGAAAAACTTTAAAATCGAAGTCTTTGGTTGTATTTGTTTCAAAAAATAAAGTGGTATTTGTATAACAATTACTTAGTGTAAAACTTATAGAAGCATTTTTTGGAAGTTGATTCCCATACTTCCCCCAGTATTTAATTAAAGCAATATTACTTGGTGATTTCCAAGAAACACTTCCAGAAGATAATTTATTTGAACTATGTGATTGGATAAAATGTTTCTCTAACATATTGTGTGAATAAACTACAAAAATAAAATTCTTTTTTGGTTCTGCTCACATTTTAAAATTGTTTCGATGTATAGATATAATCTTAATACAGAATATTATGAAACGTATTTTACTTTTTTCAATTTTAAGCATTTTATGCAGTATTGCATACTCCCAAAGCTGGGTACAGTTAGGAAACACTATTGCCGGAGAAGCCGCGGGAGATGATTGCGGCAGATGGGCATCTATAAGTGCAGACGGCAATACTGTGGCAATGGGTGCACAAAGTAACGATGGCAATGGAAATAACTCTGGCCACGTACGAATTTTCACTTATAACGGTAGCAGTTGGATGCAAAAAGGAGCTGATATTGATGGTGTTGCCGCAGAGGATTTAAACAGTCGGGTAGCTTTGAGTGCTGATGGTGATACGGTAGTAGTTGGTGCACCCTTAAATGACGATACAGGTAATGGATCAGGACATGTACGCATCTTTGATTTTAACGGTACAAATTGGTTACAGCGTGGGGCAACAATTCCAAGTGAAACCGCAAATGACCAAGCTGGATGGTCTGTGGGCATAAGTTCAGATGGCAACAGGGTGGTCATAGGTTCACGAGATCATCGTTCACAAGGAGTTGGAACGGGACAAGTGCGGATTTTCGAATGGAATGGAAGTGCTTGGTTAAAACTAGGTTCAGACATTAATGGGGAAGCAATGAGTGACGAATTTGGAGGAGCAGTACAAATAAGTGCAGATGGAACTACAATAGTGGTAGGAGCGCAATATGCAGACCCTATAAGCAATGGCAATGGTGAAATTAGTATATACGAATTTAATGGCACAGACTGGATACAAAAGGGAGATGATATTCCCGGTCAACTAGGAAATGGCAATTTTGGTATTTCAGTAGCTATAAGTGCAGATGGCAATACAATTATTGCTGGTGAATGGAAATTTTCACTTGGAAGTGATGTTATAGGTCGCGCAAGGATTTTTTCTTGGAACGGAACTTCTTGGGTTCAAAAAGGTGGCAACATTGATGGCTTGGGTAATAATGACAGTATGGGATTGAGAGTAGCCATTAATAATGGCGGTAATATCATAGCTGTAAAAGGACAATTGGGAGCATCAGGTGCCAACAATCTAGGTGGGAACACACGTATATTTCAATTCAACGGTACAGATTGGTCGCAACTAGGCCAAACCATTATTGGTCAACAAGGCGATAACAGTGGTTTTGGGTTAGACTTTAGCGATTCGGGAGATACTATTAGTATAGGTTTCCCAATGAGTGATGCCAATGGTCAGGATTCAGGAAGTGTAAATGTGTATAGATTGGACCAGCCTCTTGGGATAAACGACAATTCACTACGCAATGTAACTCTTTATCCCAACCCAACCAATGGAATCTTTACAATAGACCTTGGTAATGAATATACATACGTAACTGTTCAAATCTCTAACATGCTCGGTCAAATTATTTCTTCGGAAAGGTCTGCTTCAGCTCAAACTATCGAGCAAGAAATAAACACTTCGGCAGGGTTGTATTTTGTGAATGTTAGTACTGCTGAAGGCGTTTCAAAAACATTAAAAATCGTTAAAAATTAATAACAATGAAAAAAAATATCTTCTTATTCGTAGTAAGCTTTACTTTAATAAGCTTTAGTTTTTTTGCACAAGACTTGCAAGGTAATATAAGGATTGCCGCCAGCGATGTGTATGTTATGGAAACTTTTACCAATCCTGGGCAGTTTGGAACTATACCTCTTGAAGGTCCATATTATCCGATTGAAAACGTAATAACGGGAAACGCTTTTACCATGTTGGGAGGTGATTTCAACAATGCGGAAGTATTATACACTTTTGTTTTTCAAAGTCCCAATTATGTTTTGGGAACAGTAGATTTAAATACTGGAGCCGTAAATTTTGCAGCTACAGTGACAGGGAATATATCTGGACAATTCTTAAATCAATTATCCTATAATCCCACCAACAATATGTTTTATGCATTAAGTTCAGACCCCAACAATGAAAATGGTTCCACTTTCTATTCGTTGAATGTTTCTACTGGTGTTTTAACCCCTATTGGACCAGGCACTGGTATTCCAAATGGAGTAGCCATGGAAATAGACAATAATGGCATCGTTTATGTGGCAGATGCTGTTTCCGGGGATCTTTTCACGGTAGATATTACTACTGGTATTGGAACCAGTGTGGGTAATATGCTTCCTGGCGGATTATACCCTGTACGAAGTGGATTTTCAGTAGATCATAGTACAAATACCATGTATGCTGTACTTCAAAATAGAGATGGTATAATTTGGAGTACTTTTTACACACTTGATACTACCACAGGTACGGTTACTGAACTTGGTTTTGGCGGCTCCAGAAAATACAGTCTCTTTGTTATTGCGCCTGAGACTCTTGGCTTGGATGACAATAATCTTCTTGTAACCAATCTATATCCCAACCCAACCAATGGAAATTTTACCATAGACCTTGGGAAAGAATTTACAGATGTTTCAACACAAATTACGAATATGCTGGGGCAGGTTATCTCTTCATCAACATATGCGTCAGCTAGAACTATTGAACAGGAAATTACAGCTTCCGCAGGGATGTATTTTGTAAATATTAGTACTTCTGAAGGTGCTATAAAAACATTGAAAATTATAAAAAAATAAATTTTTTACGAAACCTGATGACATTATAAATAAATCACGATTGTATTATATAATCCTAAATAACCAAAGTCATGAAAACTTCAATTTTATTAATTATTTTATTTTTTAGCTTTTTATTTGCTTATTCTCAAGATCCTGCCATAATCTGGCAAAACACCATTGGTGGTAGCGATATGGATCAGGCCTTGTCAATAGACATTACCTCGGACGGGGGAACTGTAATCGCAGGAACTTCTACTTCAAATATTTCGGGCGACAAAACAGAAAATTCAAACGGGGCCCTTGATATTTGGGTGGTAAAATTGGATGCTTCTGGTAATATCCAATGGCAAAATACCATTGGTGGAAGTGGGGACGATTACGCCCTTTCAATCAGTCAGACCAGCGATGGTGGCTACATTGTGGGTGGAAGTTCAAACAGTAATATTTCGGGTGATAAAACAGAAAACTCCCGTGGGGGGCTAGATTATTGGATCTTGAAATTGGACGGCTCAGGCAATATTTCCTGGCAAAAAACTTATGGAGGTGACCAACCTGAATTTGAAACAAGAGTAATACAGACCAATGACGGCGGTTATTTTGTAAGTGGATATTCAGACAGCAATATAGCTGGGGACAAGACAGATCCTACCAATGGCCAGCGTGATTTTTGGGCTTTAAAACTGGACAGTTCTGGTAATATTCAATGGCAAAACAGTATTGGAGGCAATTTGGTAGATAGACCATTTGCTACCTTTCAAACCCCCGATGGTGGTTATTTTATGGCCGGTTTTTCAAATTCAGATGCAAGTGGAGATAAGACAGAAAATTCTCAAGGATTGGCCGATTATTGGGTGGTTAAATTAGACTCCACAGGAAACGTGGTTTGGGAAAATACCATTGGCGGAAGCGACATTGAGCTTCTACGGGATGCCATTCCCACTTCAGATGGAGGATATTTTATAGGAGGATATTCCCTTTCAAATGCGTCGGGTGACAAGACTGAAAATTCACAGGGAAATTACGATTATTGGGTGCTTAAACTTGATGGAGGGGGCAACATTGTTTGGCAGAATACTATAGGGGGAAATGATATAGATTACCTTACAAATTTACGTGAAATGCCAGGAGGTGAATTATTGGTAACGGGTTATTCAGAATCAAACATTTCTGGGGACAAGACCGAAAACTCCAACGGGGGTTTCGACCTATGGATTTTAAAATTAACGTCCAGTGGAATTCTACTCTCACAAAATACGCTGGGTGGTTCAGGAAATGAAAGCAGGGCTTTTTTGGAACGTTTTAGCAATGGGGATTATGTTATTGCCTGCACTTCAGATTCAAATATATCGGGTGATAAGGGAGAAAATAGCGAAGGACTAGATGATTATTGGGTTTTTAAAACTACTTCTGCCATTCTTGGAGTTGAAGAAAATTTATTATCATCAACATTCACTGCATATCCTAATCCAACTAAAGGTGATATAAACATTTCTCTAGGTAAAAGTTATTCTGAAGTAGATGTAAAAATAATTAATTCGTTAGGACAGATTCTAACTACTGAAAAATTTAATGAAACCTCAGATATACTGTTAAATATTAAAGAAGAATCAGGAATTTATTTTGTGACGGTAAAAGCTTCAGAAGGAAAAACAACCGTATTAAAAATAATCAAAAACTAAATCATTAATTTCATATTCTTAACAAAATAAATATCAATCTAGAATTATAAAAAATAATAAAAAACCCTGTATAAATAAAATATTTATGCAGGGGTTTAATATTTCAAATCCACATTAAAATTTTTTAGGTAGAAAAAATTACTTAAACAATTAATACAGTTATTTTAATAAAAATGGGCTAATCGTTCCCTTCTTTTTTATTTCTTTTTATTTCATCTATTCGCATAGGCATCGAATCTATAATAGAAAAAAAGACAGAAGCTTTTTGAGGAATGTGTGAGCTATATTTTTCACTGCCATCAAGACCCACTAACATCACTTTAAACTCTTCATCTACCTCCAATGATGTTACAGGTTCTTTAACCTCTGAAGATAAATTTACACAATACCCATCATTGAATATATGATAAATAAATACTTTTCTTTCTTTTAGCGATTCTTGATTATTTTTTAAATAAAGTAGCTGCTCAACTGCTTTTTTGTTGCCTTGTAAAGTTGAAATTATTAAAATAAGTCTATCATTCCATTGATGCTTACTTAGGTTTTGAGCAAACGCGTTAAAAGAAAAAGACATTAGTATTATTATTAAAAATTTTATACTAAATTTAAATCTAAGTCTCTAGTTGTGCTGTTAAAAAATATGAAAAGAAAAGGCAAAAATTGAAAGATTATTCCTGCATATTTATTGCCTTAGCAACTATAAAGCCACTAGTCCAAGCATTTTGAAAATTAAATCCTCCTGTTATAGCATCAATGTTTAAAACTTCTCCAGCGAAATAGAGATTTTTATGTAGTTTACTTTCAAAAGTTTTAAAATTAACTTCTTTTAAAGCTATCCCCCCAGCAGTTACAAACTCCTCTTTAAAAGTACTTTTTCCTTTTACTTCAAAATGAGATTCGGTTATTTGGTTTGCTAGGTTATGTAATTTCTTTTTAGAAATGTCTGCCCAAATTTCACTTGCATCAATTCCAGATGCTTTAACTAAATTTTGCCAAAGGCGCTTAGGTAAATCAAATTGAGTGTATTTTAAAATAGTTTGCTTGGTGTTTGTAACTTTTATATCAAGTAAGTTTTCTAAAACTTGTTCTTCTGAAGCATCGCATAACCAATTTACTTTAATACTAAAATGATAGTTTGTAGGCTCTAATATTCTTGCACCCCAAGCAGAAAGTTTTAAAATAGCAGGACCACTCATCCCCCAATGTGTAATAAGAAGAGGCCCTTTACTTTCTATATAAATTTTCCCTTTATCATCAACCACTTTTACCGATGCTTCGGTTGCAATTCCTGGTAAATCTGTAATGCGCCCATCTTTAATATTAAATGTAAAAAGTGATGGAACTGCAGGAATAATAGTATGTCCTATACTTTCTATTACCTTCCATATTTTTGGATTACTGCCTGTTGCAACTACAACTTTTTTTGCCATAAAATCTCCTTCGGAAGTATTTATGAGCCAACTCTCTTTTGATTTTTCTATTTTTTTTACTGAATGATTTATTAAAACATCAATTTTTAATCTTTCGGTTTCAGCAATAAAACAATCTATAATTGTTTGAGAAGAATTACTTATTGGAAACATTCTTCCGTCTTCTTCAATTTTAAGCTCCACACCTCGTTTTTCAAACCATTCTATGGTATCACCTGTCATAAAACTATGAAAAGGACCCAACAGCTCTTTTTCTCCCCTAGGGTAATTAAGTGTTAACTCTTTTGGTAGAAACTCAGCATGAGTAACATTACACCTTCCGCCGCCAGAAATTTTTACTTTTGTAAGCACATCTTTACCGCGCTCTAATATTGCTACTTTAAGTTTTTTATTGTTTTCAACAATATTTATGGCAGCAAAAAATCCAGCTGCACCGCCTCCAATTACGAGAATGTCATATTTAGTATTCACTTAACAAAATTACATATTATTACAACGAATAATTGTCTAATTTTATACTATATGATATTATACGTATTTATAGTAATTTTTATAATTAGTCCATTTTTACCAGCCACAGAAAATCCTCATTGGTTTTTTAGAACTGCAGATTTTGTAAGGCTTCAATCTATATTAATAGAACTTATTTTATTAGTGCTTCTTGTAGTATTACACTCCCCATTTTCTACTTTTGATTGGATTGTTTTTGTATTACTAATACCAACAATTATCTATCAATCTATAAAAGTTTTCCCTTATAGTTCATTCTATCCAAGAAAAAGACTTCACGATAAAAGTGACTGTAGTGTTACTATATTAGCAGGAAATGTGTTACAAACTAATAGTAGCTTCGGAAAATTTAAAGCATTAATAAAAAAATACAATCCAGATTTAGTATTAACAATGGAGTCTAATAAAGATTGGGAAAAGGGTCTTTCTGAAATTGAAAAAAAATACCCTTTTTCAATAAAAATCCCTAAAGAAAATTTTTATGGAATGCATCTTTATTCTAAAAAAGAATTACAAAACATTGAAATAAATTATTTAATAGAAGAAGATGTGCCTTCTATTTTTTTTGAATATCCTACACCCAAAAAAAAATCGATTTTCTTTGCGTGTCTTCATCCTGCTCCTCCAAGTCCTACAGAAAATGAGACCTCTAAAGAGCGTGATGCAGAGTTAATGTTAGTTGGAAAACATATTAGGTCTATTAATAAACCTACAATAGTTTGTGGTGATATGAATGATGTAGTATGGTCAAGAACTACGCGCCTTTTTAAAAAAATGACCGGTATGATTGACCCTCGTATAGGAAGGGGGTTTTTCCCTACATATCATGCAAAATATCATTTTATGAGATTTCCCTTAGATCATTTATTTCACACTAAAGATTTATATGTGGGAACAATGAAAAGAACAGCTTATTTTGATAGTGATCATTTTGCTATGTATTATGAAATACACCATAGAAAAAACAAAGATGTTCCTTCAAATCCAAAATTAAATGGTGATGACAAGCACGCGATTAATGAGATAATTAGCAATGTGCTTTAATTATTAATTTTAAAAAAAGGAAAATTCTACTTTTTAAAAAATTTTAGCAAAGATATGTACCTTTACAAAAATCAATTTAGATTAATACTAAAGTTATAAAAGTTTAAACATATGACAGAAAACACACATAATTCATCTGTTGTAATTTCGGTTATAATACCCATTTTTAATGAAGAGGAAGTAATTCCAGAATTATATAATAGACTTAAAAATACAGTACTTCAGATTTCTGAAAATTATGAACTTATTTTTGTCAATGATGGGAGTAAAGATAATTCACTTTCAGAATTAAAAAAACTTACCGCCCTTGACGCTCGAGTATTTTATCTAAATTTTAGTAGAAATTTTGGACATCAAATTGCAGTTACTGCTGGTATCGATAATTGTAATGGTGACGCTGTTGTAATTATAGATGCAGATTTACAAGATCCTCCAGAACTTATTCCTCAACTTTATACAAAACATAAAGAAGGTTATAACGTAGTGTATGCAACTAGAAAAAAGAGAAAAGGAGAAAGCTTTTTCAAAAAAATAACAGCAAAAATATTTTATAGATTTTTACGTAGTGCTACTTCAATCGATATACCTTTAGATACAGGAGATTTTAGACTTATTGACCGTAAAATTGTTACTGCTTTAAAACAAATGCCAGAGCAAAGTAAATTTTTAAGAGGACAAATCGCGTGGCTTGGTTTTAAACAATCCAACGTAGATTATGATAGAGATGAACGAAAATATGGCGAAACCGGTTATCCTTTTAGTAAAATGCTCTCATTTGCTATGGACGGGATTACAGGATTTTCAGACAAACCATTGCTTTTTGTAAGTAAGCTTGGATTTATTATCTCATTCTTATCGTTTTTAATAATACTTTATGCAATCTTTTCTCATTTTATATTAGACCAAACTATAACAGGTTGGACTTCATTAATTATAAGCTCTATGTTTATTGGAGGAGTGCAACTTATTTCTATTGGAATAATTGGAGAATACATAAGTCGTATTAATAAAAATGTACAAGACAGGCCTCTTTACCTTATTGAGGAAACAAATATGAAAAAGAATACCAGTATTATTTAATTGTACTGGTAGTTGCTATTTCTTCACAAAGTACCAAGGTTTCTTTTACATCATTTAAAGTAGTACGTGGGTTTATAAGACACATTCGTATTACAACCTGTCCATTTAAAACTGTTGTAACTAATAATGCTTCTTTGGTAGCTACTACTTTTTCAGAAATAAATTGATTTAGTTTATCAAGTTTCTTTTCAGATAATTTATTGCCAATAGGGTTATACCTAAAATTAATTACAGCTAGGGTTGCAGGTGAAACTACTTCCCAGTTTGAACTTTTTCTCAAGATGGTTTCTACAGCTTCAGCTAAATCAATATTATAGCTAATTGCTTTTCTAAACTCTTTTAGACCAAACGTTTTAATAGACATATAAAACTTTAGTGCTCTAAACCTTCTTGTTAATTGTACACCATGATCGTAAAAATTAATTTCAGAAGTATTCCCTTCCACATCCCTTAAATATTCAGGCTTTTCTGTAAAAGTATTTTTTAGCCATTTATGATTTTTCACTAAAAGACATCCCATTTCATAAGGTTGGTAAAACCATTTATGAGGATCTACAGTAAGGGAATCTGCTTTGTTAATTCCTTGTAGTAAATTTTTACCATCATTTGCAAGTATTGCTGCACCTCCATATGCTCCATCAATATGAAACCAAATATCTTCGGTCTTACATATTTTTGAAATCGCTAATAAAGGATCTACTGTTCCAGTATTTGTAGTACCTGCAGTTGCTATTAAGCAAAACGGTTGAAGCCCTTCAATACGGTCTTTTGCAATAGCATTTTTTAATTTATTAAGTGAAAATTTAAACTCAGCATCTGTAGGTATAATACGTATTTGATCTTTTCTGAAACCTAAAATACGTATTGCTTTAATATTTGAGGAATGTGCTTGGTCTGAAAGATAAATAACTGCCTTAGAAAAATCGTCACCACATTTAACCCTTCTAGCTGTAACTACAGCGGTTAAATTTGCCATCGATCCACCGCTAGTAAAAATACCGCCTCCTTTTTTAATTGGAAAGCCAAATATTTTAAGTAACCAGTTCATAGTTACTATCTCTAACTCTGCAGCAGCAGGAGATGCCGCCCATCCTCCAGAAAATATATTAAAGCCAGTCGCTAAAGTGTCTGCCATTGCACTTATATAATTACTTGGTCCAGGCACAAAAGAATAAGATTTTGGGTGCGAAACTATTGCACTTTTTGTCATTACTTTATCTAAAACAAAATCAAGAACAATATGAGCATCTGTAGGGTTTTCTGGAGCTTCTTCCAAAAACATAAAATCCATTTCTTCTCTTGAAGCAACAGCCACTGGTTGTTTTTTATGTTGAGTGTCAAAATGTTCTACAATAGCATCAACTACTTCATAACCATACTTTTGCATTGCTTCTTTTGAAAGTTCAAGAGTCGCTTTGTTCTTTATCATAGTAATAAATTTTTCTTAGATTTTTAAAAATTGCGAAAATACCCTTTTAATCATAATTTATAACAGAGAAAAATGAATAACTAAGGCTATAATAAAATTAAATAGAACTCTATTAGACTATACTTAAAATAAGATTTAGAGTATAAAAAAAGCTTCTCAAAAATGAGAAGCTTTATGTGCGGGCGGGGAGACTCGAACTCCCACACCTTGCGGCACCAGATCCTAAGTCTAGCGTACATTTGCCCAAACAGTACCAAAGCCACTCATTTTCAATTGATTATATAATATGTCATTTTCTTTGATATCATCTAATATCAATTGATTTCAACATTTGTTGTACCTATGTTGTACCCAGAGAAACTAATAAATTTGTATCTTTAGGAAAACTTCTTGGTAAACTAAACATTCAAAATTGAATGTTGTACCTATGTTGTACCTGATTTGGCTTTCGTACGCAAAACAGGTCAATTATGTCATCAAACGCTAAAATAGTTCTTCGCAAAAAGCCTAATAAAGAAGGCTTGTATCCTCTTGCCATACGTATTACAAAAAATCGTCGCTCAACATACCAATATATAGGTCACTACATTGAATTGGAAGATTGGGATGAAAAGAATATTCGGGTTAAGAAATCACACATAAATTTCAAAACCTTGAACAATTTGTTATCCTTGAAACTTTCTGAATTAAACAATGCTCTTATTACGCTTCAATCCGAACAAAAAGATGCTTCTGCCAATCAAATTAAGAAGGAAATATATTCCTCCGGTATCAATGCTACATTCTTTGAATTAGCACAAGAACATCTTGACGATTTAGAAAGTACAGAAAAGCTAAATCGTTTATCTACTGATAAAGCGTGGTTGAGCTTTATTATAAAATATCACAATTCGAAACAATTGTCTTTTCAAGAAATTGATGAACGTTTTCTTAAAAAACTGATGTTAACTTTAAAAGTTAAGTACTCCCTGTCTGAAACCTCAATAATGAACATTTTGGTATTTGTAAGGCTATTATTTAACAGAGCAATTAAATACAAAATTGTAAGCAGAGAATTATATCCCTTCGGTGGCGATAAAATAAAAATCAAATTTCCTGAAACTACCAAAGTAGGACTAAATATTTTAGAGATTCAACAAATTGAAAATTTGATAAATCTCAAACCTTCTGAAATGCATACTAGAAATGTCTGGCTTTTTAGTTTCAATTTTGCTGGTATGCGGGTTTCTGATGTTTTGCGAACAAGATGGTCGGATATTTATGATAACAGATTGCATTATAGAATGCATAAAAACGCAAAGCTTCTATCATTAAAAATCCCTGAAAAAGTATTGAAGATTTTGGACCAATATAGAGACGATAAAAGAAGTGATGATGATTTTGTTTTCCCTGAATTGAAAAAGGCAGACCCTGAAAATGCGAAAGATTTATATAACAAGAGAAAAACTGCTACAAAGAGGTTTAATGACAATCTAAAATCAATCTCTAAAAAGGCTAAAATAAATAAGAAAATAACGATGCACATAGCACGTCATAGCTTTGGGAATATTGCTGGGGATGCAATACATCCTTTAATGCTTCAAAAATTATATCGCCACAGTGATTTAAAAACCACCTTGAACTATCAATCTAACTTTATACATAGAGAAGCTGATGATGCATTAGACAGTGTTGTAAACTTCTAATTAGAGTCTTCGGTGATTTTTAAATATCACATTTTGAAGGATTTGTCAGAGAATGAATCTACGACAAAATAGGCACATCAAATAATTATAGCTGATGTCCCTATTTTCTATAAATTTAATCCTCGTTCATTTTCGATTAATAATTTAAATTAAGTCCTGCTCCAAAGCCCATATCGCTATCGTAATGCGCTGTAATCCCTAAATTACGGGTTGCAATATATCGTAACCCTCCCATATATTCCTTGTCTGTATTCCACATAAGATTCATACGCAGTCTTTGTGTGAGGGGAATATCATTTCGCTCAAATTGCAATCTAAAATTGCCATCTGTAAATAGTTCGGCCTGTGCCATTACCAACATCGGTAGGGTATAATTGACCCCTACACTAACTAATGCACGCTTATCTTTGGTGTTCTTTTGACCAAAGAGGTTTTCCTCAACCTCGTTATGTCCTAATTTTCTATAGCGCCAGTCAAAACCTACAAATGGCATCAACCATTGCATTTTTCCAATATATCTTCCTATATGGGTTTCTGTTTCATAACCGTGCATTTCATTATAACCTAAACGCCATTCGGTGCCAAAACTCCATCTTGTACTTTGAAACATCAATTCTCCATCATTTCCATTGGTCGCAAAATCATTTTCTGCCATAAAATGAAAATTCCTATCGTCGCCTTTTAGTTTTCTTAATGCAAGGTCCGGATTTGGAATCAATGGATTGGGTTCTTGGTTTTCATAACTAAAAACCCTGCCCATACCGCTCATCATATGGTACAGTATGTGGCAATGAAAAAACCAATCGCCTTCTACATTTGCTTCAAACTCGATGACATCGGTTTCCATTGGCATAATATCCACCACATTTTTTAGAGGTGCATACTCGTCTTGACCATTAAGTAATCTGAAATCGTGACCGTGCAAGTGCATCGGGTGGCGCATCATCGAATTGTTGTACATTGTAATCCGTACTTTTTCGCCCTTTTTAATCAGGATTTTATCACTCTCGGAAATCACTTTGTTGTCCAAACTCCAAACGTAACGGTTCATATTGCCCGTTAGGGTAAAATGAAGTTCTTTTACTGGTGCATCATCTGGAAGTGTAGTTACAGAAGGGGACTTTAGCATAGCGTAGTTGAGCGTTGTAATGTCTGAAAGCTCATTGCTGTTGTACATATCTTCGTTCATCTTCATTCCATCCATTTCTTTCATTCCATCCATTTCGTCCATTTTATGACCAGCAGGCTCTTCGTCTCCCATTTCCTTCTTGTTGCTTTTTCCGTTATCCGCAGGACCTGTTATTTCAGGATACATTACCACGTTCATATCCATTTGCTGCATACTCATATTCATTCCCATTTGGTCGAGGTCGCCATTCATTTTCATCATTCCGTTCATCATTTCCATCCCTTCAAAATATTTTAATTTTGGAAGTGGCGAAGTAAGCTGCTTGATGCCTTCGCCCAAATAGATGGATGCCGATTTGGTGCGGTCTTCCGGTGTTGCCAAAAACTCAAAGGCCGTATGGTCCGCAGGAATGGTGACCACTACGTCATAGGTTTCAGAAACCGCAATGAGCATTCTATCCACCTCCACAGGCTCCACATCGTTGCCATCATTGGCGACCACGGTTATTTTTCCGCCGGCATAGGTAAGCCAAAAATAGCTTGAAGCACCTCCGTTTGAAATTCGCAGGCGTACCTTATCACCGGCTTTTAAGCCTTTCAGGGATGTGTCCTCATTTTCACTTTTACCATTGATTAGAAATTTCTCATAATAAACGTCGCTTACGTCCATAGCATTCATACGCTTCCACTCGTTATGAAGCTTGGTTTTAAAATGTCCCGTTTTTATGGCTTCTGCATAACTTTGGGTAGTGCCCTTTTTTATAGCAAACCAATCGGATGCATTGTGGAGCATTCTGTGTACGTTTTCGGGTTTCAAATCTGTCCATTCGCTCAATACTATGGGAATGGTGGGCAAATCGTCAATGCCTTTTCTGAAGGTCTTGTCATCTGGTCTTTTATTCAAAATCATAGAGCCGTACATCCCTATCTGTTCCTGTAGCCCAAAATGGCTATGGTACCAATGGGTTCCGTGCTGTATGATGGGGAAGGTGTATTTATGGACTGTGTGCGGCGGAATCGGCATTTGGGTCAGATAGGGAACACCATCTTCCTTATTGGGCAAAAACAGACCGTGCCAGTGAAGGGCCGTTTCTTCATCCAACTCATTGTGTACATAAATTTCGGCAATGTCGCCTTCCGTAAACGTGAGCGTTGGCATTGGTATCTGTCCATTTACGGCAATGGCACGCTTTTCTTTACCTGTAAAATTGACAATGGTATCGCGAACGAACAGGTCGTAGCGAACTATATTTTGTGCCTCTATGGAAAGCGTTCCAAGAAACATAAGCAAGATGATTATTTTTTTCATTTTGATGTCAAAAATTAGATTTTTAATGAACTTCAATTTTTGTTTTTGATGGTTTCCACAACAGAGCCACAGCTTAACATCTGGGACCCGTAATAGGGATTCTTAATAGTGCTGTCCTTACTCAACCAGTTGGCATCCTGCATTGGGCAGTATTGGTAATAGAGGGTCTCTTTAGTTTCGTAAAACGAAATGATATCGTGCATACTTTTTGAAAGTACTTTGAACGTTTCCCGTTGCTTGCCAATATCCTTGTTGGTTGAAATGCTTTTTGCGGCATTCATTAAAGATGGCATTACCTTGGTTACAGCGGTTTGCTCCTCTACTTTTAACGTTTCTATTTTTAAGGCTTTCAATGCGATTAACAATTCCGATGCATTCGCTGCTGCAGTTGTGGCATTGGTTTTAACCAAGGCATCTTTTACGGCAAAATAACTGGTGAACAATGCGTCCAACGTATTTGTTTCCTTCATTTCAGACATAGCCATATCTGTATGTTTTTCATTAGATGGCATTTTCATATCGCTATGGTTTTCATTAGAAGGCAAATTCATATCCATTCCCTCCCGTCCGGCAGGCGGGTTCATTTCAGTGTGGTCCATAGCCATTGCGGCTTCTTTTTTCTGTCTTTCGTATTTGCAAAATCCGGCAAGTTGTGCGTAGGCAGTATTTGGCGCCAAGTATTCGTCGCTGTCATAACCTGCCAAGGCAATGCGTTTTAATATTTCATCTTGATTTGTTTTTTTGGAATCGAAGGTTATCTCTGCCATTTTGCTGTCTTTGTTCCAGCTCACGATGGCGACGTTTTTAAGGTTTCCAGCCTTTTCTATGGACGTTTTGCAGATATCACAGTTACCGTAAATTTTTACGGTTTCGGTTTTTGGGTTTTTTATTTGGGCGTAGCCCGAAGTTGTTGATACTACTATTGACAGTATTATCAATATATTGAAAATTGATTTCATTTATAAATGATTTAAATTATTTGATACGTTTGAATTTTGAAAAACTATGAGTTCGTTTTCAATCTGACATAGGTTTGGTTGTCAAGGTAGGTGTACTAACTTAATTTTGGTGGAGACCAAATTTGGAAATAGACTGGTTTTGGCTGCTGTTTTGCATAGTTCCAAAGAATTTTGAAGTCAGCAAAAGCAACGGAATTAATTTCTTCCGCAGTTGAAGAATAATTTATTGGTAATGGTGTAGAGGATGGACAATGACAGGCGAGATTACCGCAAGTTCCGTTACAGTCTTTATTACCGTCTTCCTGCTTTTTATGGTTTTTGCAACAATCACTTTGAGAATTATCAGTATTATCTGAACAACAGTTTTTTTCTGACTGGTGGGAATAATCAATATGTGCAAATACGCTCGTTGGCACTAAAAATATGCCAAGGGCAATAAACATAACAACTATTTTAAACTGCTTTGCCATTCTTAAATAATCACGTAAATGTAATAAATAAAACAATCGGTATATCGGCTTGAATTTCTATTGAATTAACTTTATGATTTTATTATGAGTTCCTATTTAACTCCGTAAGTCACACCTCCAAATTTTAATATATTTTGGAACAGATGTTCGTCTTAAAGTTCAATAATAATTTATAGCCATTCCGTTCTTATTCTATCTATTTTAAGGTTTTACATTGTTAAGTAGCATCCGTCATTTTTTGATTGAAACACTTCACTAACATTTTATATAAGTCAGGGTGCTTCTTTTTAAGTAATTTAGGACGTTCAAAAAAATATTCTGAGGCTACTGCAAAAAATTCGGCCTGATTTGTGCCTCCGTATTTTCGGATATCGGAATGATTATCATTTATCGCTTCCATTTCCTTATGAATTAAATTCAGCCAAGGGATTGCATATTGATGTTCTAACAATCGTTCTGGCACACCATCTGTTCTATCATCTAGCTTATCTATAAGATGAACAAATTCGTGTATGCCAGTATTACTTTTATCGGTTGTGTTTTTAAAACCGTGGTACAATGCTTTTTTAGATAAAATCATTTGTTTCTCAAAACGTCCATTTCCGACTAATCCACCTATATTTCGTGAGTTATCTTTACTGCTAAATCCCATATCCTCATTAAAGTTATCTGGATATAAGAGGATTCCGCTTAAATTAGTGTAGTGCCATTCTTTAAAGCCAAAAACAGGAATTACCGCACTTGCTGCAATTAAAATTTTGTCCAATTCTTCTAATTCAAACTGCACACTATCTATATAAACTTCACTTAAAAATTGCATCATTCTTTGTTGAAACACAAGTTGCTTATCTTCTGAAAGATTTTGATAATAGAGAACATTCTCCATTAATAACCTGTGCCAATGTTCTGGAAAAGGCTTTACAGCCTGTCGCTTTGCTTTTATGTAAAAATGAATAACAAGAAGCAGAACAATCACAAATAAAATTAAAATGTACGCCATAGTAAAACGAAATTTTTAATCTACAGATTCAGCCTTGAACCCTACTTTTTGTAATGTAGCTTTTACATCTTCTTCTGTAGCCCCATTGCTTTCAATGGTTAGGATTTTATCAGCATTAGCAGTATCTACTTCCCAACTTTCTATACCTTCTTGCTTGTTTAAAAACGGGGTTACTTTTGATACACACCCACCACAATTGATATTTGTTTTAAATTTTAAAGTTTTCATCGTATTTGAATTTATAATTAATATTAAAGTTTTATTCGTTTAAGCCTTAAGCTATTTAGAACTACAGATACGCTACTGAAAGCCATTGCCATTCCTGCAATCATTGGGTCCAATAAAAATCCATTTACGGGATACAAAACGCCTGCTGCAATTGGAATACCAATGAGATTATAAATGAATGCCCAAAATAGATTCTGACGTATGCCCAACACCGTTCTTTTTGATAATTCCAGCGCTTTTGGGATGGATCGTAAATCTGATGTTATCAAGGTCATTTTTGCTACGTCCATCGCTATATCTGAACCTTTTCCCATTGCAATACTCACATTGGCTTGCACCAAAGCCTGGGAATCATTAATACCATCGCCAACCATTGCGACTATCTTTCCGTCCGCCTGCAATTTTTCAACAAAAGCTGCCTTGTCCGAAGGCATTACTTCGCCTTGGTAATTTGTTATTCCGACTTGTTTTGCGACAGCAGATGCGGTTTTATTATTATCTCCTGTAAGCATATAAACCTCAATACCTCTTTCCTGAAGCGTTACTATGGCCTTTTCTGAAGTTTCCTTAATCTTGTCTGCAATGGCGAGTATCGCCAGCACTTGTTTTTCATTACCAAAGAATATGACCGTTTTAGCCTGCTCTTCGAGACTTTCTGCTGTTTGCATTAAAGAAGATTCAATTTCAATATTCTTTTCGACCATTAGTTTATGGTTACCCACATAATATTTTGAACCATTCTCTGATTGCGCCTTTACACCTTTTCCTGTAATACTTTCAAAAGAAGCAATTTCAGCTTGTTCAACCTTTTCATCTTTTAAATGGTTGACTACTGCTTCCGCCAAAGGATGTTCCGATTGTGCTTCTATAGCCAAAAGAATTTGCTTGTATTCATTTTGATTTTCAAGGTTATTCTTCCAAATTATATCAGTTACTAAGGGTTTTCCTTCGGTAATTGTACCCGTTTTATCAAGGATAATAGCATTCACTTTATAACCGAGTTCTAAACTTTCGGCATCCTTTATCAAAATATTATTTTCTGCGCCTTTACCAATTCCCACCATAATTGCGGTAGGTGTTGCCAAGCCCAATGCGCAAGGACAAGCGATAACCAACACGGCTACAGAGGTCAACAAGGCTTGTGAAAATGCGTTATCGCCACCAACTGACATCCAGACAATGAATGTAATGATAGAAATGACTAATACGACAGGAACAAATATTCCGGCAATCTTATCAACCAGCTTTTGAACCGGCGCCTTGCTTCCTTGAGCTTCCTGAACCATTTTAATGATTTGTGATAGTAAGGTTTCTCCACCTACTTTTTCGGCAGTAAATTGAAAGCTCCCTTTTTGATTTACCGTGCCTGCAAATACTTTTTCATCTTTTATTTTTTCAACTGGAACAGGTTCTCCCGTAATCATACTTTCATCTACATACGAGCTTCCCTTGGAAACTTCTCCATCTACAGGAATCTTTTCTCCGGGACGTACCAAAATGGTCTGACCCACCTGTACAGATGAAATAGGGATTTCCTTTTCTTCTCCATTCTCAATTATTTTTAGGGTTTTGGGCTGAAGACCCATTAGTTTTTTGATGGCCGAAGATGTATTTGATTTAGCCTTTTCTTCCAATAGTTTCCCCAAGGAAATAAAGGTAATAATGACGGTAGCCGCTTCGTAATATACGTGAGGCTCGATGCCACGACTCAACCAAAATTCAGGAAAGAAAGTGTTAAATACACTAAAGATGAAGGCGATTCCGGTACTCAAAGCGACCAAGGTATCCATATTAGCTTTACCGTGTTTGGCCTGCTTGAACGCATTGATGAAAAAGCTACGCCCGAACCAAAAAAGAATGGGAAAGGCCAATACCAAAGAAATCCACTTCCCTGGTTCCCATTGCATATAGAACATTCCCAACACAAAAATGGGGAGCGTAAGTATAGCCGACCAGATAGTACGGTTTTTTATGTCCTTATAATGCTTTTGTTGAAGTTCTTGTTGTACTTCTGAAGGATTCTCCGCATCAATGATAATGTCATAACCCACTTCGCGAAGTGCATTTTGAAGTTGATTAGGACTCAACTCTTTGTCGTAATCTACAAGAACAGAACTGCTCGCAAAGTTTACGCTTGCATCAAATACGCCATCTGTGTGTTTTAATACAGATTCAACACTTGATGCACACGATGCGCAGGTCATTCCTGTAACAGGGAATGATTCTTTTATACCCTGTTTGTGGTTCTTTTCTTTAGTTTCAAATATGTTAATTGTCTCCATAATCGCATTCTTATTGATACACTACAAAATTCAGGATTTAAAGTCTTTAGTATGTTGCGTTATAAGCTGAATGATTTGTAGAATTATCTTGGTAACGGTTGTTAAATTGAAACTAATCGAATTTCTACTCCAAACAAGGTAAGTTATACCCAATTTTCAATAAAATAAAAAAAACCACAATTTTAGCTGTGGTCTTTGGAAATTTGAGGTGGCAGCACCTAATTATGCTTAATAAAAGTGAATTGTATTATTTTAAATATTCCTCACAAGCTTTCTCACATTTTCTACAGGCGTCTGCACATTCTTGACAATGTTTATGGTCGTGCTTAGAACATACATCAGCACATTTTTTACAAATATCACGGCATTGCTCTACCATACTTCTTACATCTTTATAATTTGACGCAAGCAAATTTGCTGTTGCTCTACAGATTTCAGCACAAGCCCTATCAGTTCTTATACAATCTACCATCATCTTGATGTCGCCTTCGTCAAGACAAGCATCTGCACAATGATTACAATGTGTTACACAATTATTTAAAGCTTCGATTAACTTTGAATTTTTCATAAATATTTAAGAATTAAAATTGTTAAAATTAGTCCACTAATATAGCAGACATTAGTAAGGACAATTTAATATTTGAAGTAGTGTTTTTTGTTATGGAATATGCCGAATGATTTGTAAAATTTTCGGATTAACAGAGTTTAACATCAAATCTCATCCAAAGATTTGCGATTCTGATTTGTGCTTTTTTTAAACTGTGTAGGTGTCATTCCTGTAACCTTTTTAAACTGATTGCTTAAATACGCGACACTACTATAATGTAGTTGAAAAGCTATCTCACTCAAGGTTAATTCATCGTAAACTATAAGTTCTTTAACACGTTCAATTTTCTGGTTTATGATGTACTGCTCGAACGTAATACTTTCTACCGACGAAAAAAGTGAACTTAAATATTTATAATCCAAGTTAAGTTCGCCTGTAACAATATCTGCCCATTTGAAATCGAGCTCCTCGGAAGAATGATGGATTTTATCTACAACCAATGTTTTCATTTGTTCAATAAGTTGACTTTTACGGTCGTCAATCAAACTAAAACCTGAATTTTGAAGCGCTTTGGAAAGACCATTTTTGGTCTGGACACTTAATGAAGAAACTAATTTAACCTCCCCCAATTTTATAGAAACATACAGTATTTCAAGTTGTTCCAAAATATTAGATACCGCCGAGATACATCTTGGGCAGACCATATTTTTAATATGGATAATCTCATTCATATAGTACTTGTTTCAAAATAATTTTAATCCAGATTTGTATAGAGAATAATAAGCAGCAGCTATTGCAGCAACTACAAAAATCAATACTATCACAACTAAAGCGATAATTTTATCTTTTCTTGAAATATCACTTTTAGGCTGATGTTTCTTTCTGTCATTTTTTCTTCTATTTCTTCTACTTTCACTCATTATCGTTCGCCGTGATAAAACCAAAATTAATTTATGGTCTTATTCAGATTACTTGATTAATCCATAATTCGCTTTATTGTAAAGTTGCATTTACTTCGCCACAGGTTAACATAGCCTCTCCATAATATGGGTTTCGCACCTCTTTTTCCAAACTAATCCAATAAGCTCCCTTATTGTTATCGGCCATTGGACAAAACTGGATATATACATTTTCGTTAACACCAAAAAGTTGCACGCTACTTATCATATGCGCAGAAAGATGTTTAAAATGTGCTCTTTGTGTTGCTATATCTGAATTGTTCTCAATAGTATTAGCCGAGGTCTTTAGTTCTTTTTGAATGGTCATCCAATGGTTATGTGCTTTTTCATCAGATAATAATTTCATATCCACTTTTTTCAAAGATTGGTTTATTTGTTTTCCTGCCTGTTGAGCGCCCTTGGCATCATCATTTACCAATGCATCTTTTAAAAGGATATAATCATCAAAAACCTGTTTTAACTGATTCTGAAATTTGTTTGAAACTTCAATCCTTTCTTTCATTTGAGAATGGTTGGCTTCATTTGTATTCTCTCCAGAATTATCTTCTTGCATTCCCAAATGCCCTTCGTGGCCTGTCATTGTTTTACCACCAGATGCATTCATCATACTTTTTTTTCCCTGTAATTGTGCAGCGGCATCTACGGTAAACGTTCCGTTAGTTACGACTTCATCTCCATTCTTTAAACCTTCAAGAATGGTATAACTATCGCCAGTGGCGTTGCCCAATAAAACTTCCCTCATTTCGAAAATAGCTTCATTAGGGTTTGTTTTGACATAGACTACAGAGCGTTCTCCTGTCCACATAACAGCGGTTGACGGTACGGAAACGGTATTCTCGGTGCTTGTTTGCGTACCCTCAATTATACCTTCCACAAACATTCCCGGTTTAAAGAGGTCTTTCTTATTTTGCAAGACCGCTCTTACAACCACCGTTCTTGTCGCAGAATTTAATAAGGGGTCGATGAATGAGACTTTTGCATCAAAAACCTCATTGCGATAAGCATTTGTGGTCACTTTAATAGTTTGCCCTTCTTTTAGGGATGCAATTTGATTTTCATAAGCATCAAATTCTGCCCATACTGTATTGAGATTCGCAATTTTATATAAGGGTTGTCCTTGCTTTAAATAATCCCCTTCTTCTACCATTTTCATTGTTACCGTTCCTGAAACGGTTGCAAAAACCGGAAAGTTTTCTTGCACTTTCCCAGCAGTTTCTATGGCGTTGATTTGCTTTTCTGAAAGTTTCCAAAGTTTAAGTTTGTTCCTAACAGCCTTATACAATTCTGGTTGCGATTCTTTTAAGGATGAAGCGGTAAGCAGTTCTTGCTGTGCCGCAACCAATTCTGGCGAATAAATAGTTGCCAAGCGTTGTCCTGCTCCAACACGTTCTCCTGTAGAATTAACGTACAGTTTTTCTATTCTTCCTCCAAAATAGGTAACCTGTACGGCATTTGACTCTTCGTTGGCTTTAATCTTACCAGATAACTTAAGAGAATTATTTCCCATTTGTCCTTTTCCTACAAGTGATGTTTGGATATTGGCCAGTGCCATTGCATTATCGGTCATTTTTATTTCATTGGCATTGAGGCCATCTGCACCAGATTCGGCTGGAATTAAATCCATTCCACAAATGGGACAATCCCCAGGTTCTGGTTGCATAATCTGTGGATGCATAGAACACGTCCACATTTGATTAGAAGCAATTTCTTCTGAATGGTCGTGGGTGTCTTTCGCATTATTTGTTGCCTTGTCCGCAGAACCTCCACCGAATAGTAGAAAGCCGCCTAACAGGCCAACAATCAAGGCAACACTTATATAAATGATGTTTTTATTCATTCTAATTTTATTTATTTGTTATTTTCCAATCGTTTTATCATTGCTTTCATTTCTGCAATTTCCTTTTCTTGTGCCTTGATAATATCTTCAGCTAACTTTTTAACTTCTGGATCTTGGATATCAGCACGCTCACTTGTTAAAATCGCAATAGAGTGGTGAGGTATCATTGCTTTCATCCACAATATGTCTCCTACCGTTGACTTCTGATCGCGTACCAATCCTAATGCACCAACAAATAGCACAATGCTACCCAAAACAATGGCGATATTCTTCTTTTTGTTTTGGTACATATTACGCATCGCCACAAACATTATAATGGCCATAGCAGCAATACCCAAGCAACTCATATAAAAACGAGTAAGGCTAAAATAGACGTGATCTAATTGATAAGAGTTTAGGTACATTGTAATGTACATTGCCACAAATGATGCCGCCAGCATACCTACAAATTTTGTGTAATTGTTTTTTTTTGAATTTTGATTTGAATTTTCCATTATATATTGATTTTAGTGTTACTTATTTTCGTTTCTTTTTAATTATTTTTCTAATGGTTGGGGATGACGTGTACCAAAGTAAAAAACCACTTAATACAGTAATCAACCCTAATAGTGAAAACCCTCGCAATACTAATGTGTTAAAATTGTCTCTACCTTGATAATCCATAGTGTGTGTCATCCAAAGGAAATCGAACCAACGCCAATCCCTGTGTCTTACCGTTTGAAATGCGCCATTTTCAATGGCCACGTAGGCCTTTAAATTTTGAGGTGTTTCATACGAAATTTCATACGCCGGAAGTGGACGACCACGATATTCGTGATGCTGCCCTACCGTATCGACCCGTTGAATTTCAGCTATTTTTAAATCGGTTAGCATATACCTATTTGCAACTTCTTGCGCCTCTTCTTCAGAAACCCCATTTTTCTTATGTCCTGTTCTGGCATTAATAAGTTGTGTTTCATTAATCCAATAGTAAGGTTCGTTTGCAATTTCCAATAGTTCTAAAGTTTGGATTGGTTGCTCTGTATCGAGTTGAGATGTACCGAGTAAATCGTTAAAAGACTTCTGTTTAGGTGCTACTTTTTTAAACTGGTCGCCGTGAATTTCATCTATATCTGTCCAACTGAAATACATCCCGCTAATCGTCCACATCAAAAACTGGATACCTAAGAAGATACCCAAGTAACGGTGTGCTTTTCTAATCCATTTTGCTGTTTTTCTGTTGACCATTATTGTTTTTACTTTATTCTTTATCTATATTTTAATTCACGAAAAATTTTACAATCAGTCCACCTGCCAACCATATATAACAGATATAGGCCGCATATTTTAAAACACTTTCAAGCAATGGACTTTTCGGTGCCATTTCGCTCATTGAGTGCTCTACATCCTTTCTCTTGAAAAACCCTAAGTATATGAGATATCCTGAAATTGCGAGAAAAGCCATATTCAAATAGAAGGTATAGTCAATTTTGAAATGCTCTTTGTCCTGTATTTTAACTTGTGATGTGTCAGGCAACATACCCAACAAATCGAAAGAGTAATGCAGAGCCAAAGCTGTTCCTATTAATGCCGTAAACAGTAAGAATAAAATGAACAGCGACATTTTCCATCCATAATACTTGGCGTTAATACGAAGTACAGGAAAGACTACCAAATCACTAAAAATAAAAGCCATAACCCCTGCAAAACTCACGCCCTTTCCAAAAAGCAATGCCGCCAACGGAATATTACCCATTGAGCCAATAAAAGTCAAAAATGCGGCAATAGGTCCTACAACGATATGTTCCAATATTTCAAGAAAGGTAAAGTCTGTATTGCCCTGACCACTATTGATAAATAGTGTCTGGAAGAAAGAATCGGGAACGAAAGCTGCGACGATACCTGCAATGGTAAAGCCAACGGTAACGTCCTTCCATACCATCTGCCATTCCATCTTATATTTTTTGGCAACCCTTGCCCAACTATCTTCTTTCTTGATTTGTTTTTTCCAATCTTTGGAATCATCCATTGAATCGTCATCTTCGTTCTCTAAATTCTTGCGCGCTTTTTCTATGAGCTTTTTAGGATTGATTATTCGTATCAAAATCCACGAAATAAGAATTAAAAGGATTCCACCTACATATTCGCCGACTACAAACTGCCATCCCAAAAATATGGAAATGATGATTCCAAGCTCAATGACCAGATTGGTCGATGCAAGAAGAAAGGCAATGGAAGACACAAAGCTTGCACCTTTTTTAAAGATAGATTTTGTGCCCGCTAAAGCCGAAAAACTACACGAGCTGCTTATAAAGCCGAAAAACGTGCCTAAGAGTACACTTTTACCTTCACTCTCGTTCATTGTTTTTTGCATCCTTTTTTCAGTCACAAAAATCTGTATCATACTACTGATGATATAGCCCAAAATGAAAGCCCAAAGCGCCATCCAGAAAAATCCAGTGGTCGTATAGGCTGCTTCGCCCCATTGTTTTAAGAATTCGCTCACAGTTTAAATTTTATTTTACATTTCTTGACGAAGAATGTGTTTTAATAATCTTCCATTTACCATCCATCTTTTTTAAGATTGACGTCGCTACTCCTTTTTTCTTTATCGTTCTACTTTCGCCTTTTTCATCTGGATTGAGCACGATAGTGTAGATGTAGGTTTCAGTAGTAAATGCATAAGGCAAATCTACTTCCGCATCAATTTCATAATCTGAAAATTCAAATTTTTTGAAATGCCCCAACTCAGGCCCCAAATGATGCTCTATATAGTGTGCATAAGAACCTTCTACACCACCAGATTCAAATACTTTTGAATCTTCTGTAAATAGTTCAAATGTCCCCTCGGTCGTTAAGTTTTGTAGTGCATCTTTGTAAGCTTTCATTACTGCGATAACATCTTCTTTATCTTTAGAATCTTTATCATTCTGTGCATTGGTAATGCTGACTGTTGAAATGAGAACAGTTACGAGTGTAATAATTTTAAGTACTTTCATATTTATAGTTTTAAAGGGGTTATTTGTTAACGTGAATTCTATTAATGTTTGCAATACCAAATACCAATACCAAAAAGCTCAAGAAAACTTCCATCATTACCAATAGTTTACCTGCAATATTCAATGGTACAATATCTCCGAAGCCAACCGATGAAAAAGTAATTAAGCTGAAATATAAAAACTCAAAAAACTGTAATGAAAATGAGCCATTGAGCGCTGTACTCGATTTAAAATTTTCAGGGTTCAAAGTATATAAAGCGTGATAATCTGCTGAAAACGAAAGGACAATCAAAATAATCAATACCCCAAATAAAGTAAGAACGTGGGTTAGCTGATGACTTTCGCCTATTATTTTACTTAACTGTATAAAAGTGAGCCTTACGATAAAAATGGTTTTGACCAAAGCCAAACCAACAATTATAAAGGGTAAAAATTGGCTGGCGGAATCTACACCTACCCATAGTATATAACTTAACGATAGAGCAATCACTATACTTGCAGTAAGCAATACCTTTTTAAACAGTTGCTTGTAAAAGCCAATTCTTTCAGATTTTTCTATTGTGTTCACTTTAGTCATTTTCAATTTATTTCCTTAACTAAATAATTGAAGCGCCAAAGCACCACCAACTATTAAGATTAGTATGGTATATATTATGTAATTGAACCATTTTCTAACTACAGACTTTTCAGTTGTATTTTGACACCCGTCTTTGCAACACTCTTTCATTGTTATATCATCCTTTTTTATATGCAAAATCCTTTAAATAATACTTGAAAATGAGAGGCAACCTTTATTAACCAATAAACCAACCAAAATGTTTACCCCTCACAATCAAGTACTCTTCACTAAACTTCTCTTCATCATAAATTTTTAATTGCCTGACATAGGAAGAGAGATGTTATTATTTTAGGGATTTAATCTCTCTCCCACGTGCAGGCTGCTATTAACCAAATCAACTTTTCTTTTTCAAAATTCGTTGTGCCTGACTAGGGAAGGAACTAACACTAACCATCAACATTGTTTTCCTTCCCAGGACAGGACTTAAAAGCTATTCAGATATCTTTATCATTTTACAACCTTCTGTTAACTAATAACCAGAACATTGAAAACATTTTTATACAAAAGGCTATCTATTGAATAGTTTTTTGAACTTTTCCACATTTAAGCATTTTGCTTCCGTAATACGGGTTTCTAACTTCGTTACTTGTACTTAACCACGCACTACCCTTATCATACATTGGGCAAAATTGCTCGTATAACGTGCTTTTTGTACCCGTAATAGCTACCATATCAGTAATATCCTTACTTAACGTTTTAAAGTGCTCGCGTTGGTGGTCTATGGCACTTTCAGAAATATGTTCTGCGTGCTCGGTAGCATCTTCTATGATATCGGCCAGTTCTTTTTGTTGTTCTTTTGTATAACTACCCATATCAAATGCTTTAAGAGTGGCTACCAATTTTGTTCCTGCTTGTGCTGCCTTTTTTGTATCGTCCGCAACTAAAGCATCTTTTAAATTAAAGTAATCACTTAAAATAGCTTCTGCTTTTGCGTCACTATTTTTATTCATCATTTTGCTATGGTCCATTTTCATATCTCCGTGATCGTGGTTCATTTTTTCTTTTTCCTGTGCATTGGCAAAAGAAACTGCTAACAATAGCATTGCTGCAATACTCATTTTTAAATTTTTCATTTTAATTACTTTTAAATTATTGTTTATAAACTATCTTTTAATTGTGTGATAAAATTGATTAACTCTTCTGCTTCAGCTTCTGTAAATGTTGCCTCACTATGTATCAAAGTGTAAGAATCCAAAGGCATTTCGTCATTTTCAATCTGCTTGATAATAGACCTTAACTTACTTGCTTTTCTTCGGCTGGATAATGAATCCCATTCGTTGAAATTAAGTTCAGCTTTGCCTTCTTTAATATGGTCTTCCAAAAACCAAGCAACAGGTTGAATCTTATTATACCAAGGGTATTGAGTATTATTGCTGTGGCAATCATAGCAGGATACCTGTAACTTTTTTTGAATAGTTTCTGGTACATTATTGACCAGCATAAAATCAGTTGACGGTACAGTATCACTCTGATTGCGTGTAGTGGGAATAAATTGAATTCCCACGAACGCTACCAGTAGTATTATTGCTATAATCTTTACAATTTTCATTTAGTTAATTTCACGTTGTACTTTGCCACATTTTAACATTTGACTACCATAGTATGGATTGCGCACTTCCTCTTTAGTACTTAGCCAAGCTGTACCGCCATCATACATAGGGCAAAACTGCTCGTAAAGCTTCATCTCTGCTCCTGTTATAGCAACCATATCTATCACATCTTTACTTAAAACTTTAAAATGTTCGCGCTGGTGTGCTATATCACTTTCTGAAATGTGTTCTGCGTGTTCAACTGCATCCTCAACAATATCCTTTAATTCTGATTGCTGGGTATCGGTATATTGTGAGGCGTCAAAATTTCCTAAGGATGTTGCGAGGGCTGCCCCTAGTTCTTTGGCTTTGCCATTGTCATCTGCAACCAAGGCATCTTTAAGATTGAAGTAGTCATTTAATACTGCTTGTGAATTACCATCTCCACTCATTGCCATTTCCTTCTTTTCGCCGTCGTGATGACCATCACTGTTATCGTGGTTCATTTCTGAATGGTCTCCATCAGTGCTATTTTGTTCTTTGTTGTTGTCTTTACAAGACATTACTGTTAAGGTTATAAATGCTATCGCAACTATACCTAATGTTGATTTTAATTTGCTCATTTTGTTTTAATTTAAGTTTATGTTTATTAATTATTATTACTGATTTTTGATAGGTGTCTTATAATTTTTCAATGACGTTTTCCAACATTGATGTTATTTCACTAGCAACATCATTCAGTTTTTCGTTTTCCACAGCCTGAATTGATGCCATTGGGTTTACAGCTGCAACTTCGATGACGCCTGCTTCGATTTCCTGTACTATGACATTGCAGGGCAACATCGTTCCAATTTTATCTTCCGCTTGCAAAGCTTTATGTGCATAAGGCGGATTATAAGCTCCGAGTATCCTATACTTTTTAAAGTCTATATCCAGTTTTTTCTTTAGTGTTTCTGTTACATCAATTTCTGTAAGGATTCCAAAACCTTCTTCCTTTAATCCTTGTGTCACTTTCTCGATGACCTCTTCGAAGGTTCCATTGATTGTCTTATTAAAATAATAGTTCATCTTTTTATTTTTTAGTTATTTAAAATCGTGCTAATAGTCCGCCACCCCAACCATATCGGTTGTTATAGTTGCCTTGGATTGAAAAATTTCGAGAAAGAATGTATGCAACCCCTACTAACCATTGTGTTTCACTTTCAAATGATTTGTTATTCTCTAAATCATTGACCCATCCAAAATCTGCTCTGTATTCGTATTCGCCTTCCAGAAAAATTCTTGGAAAAATCAATAATTCTCTGTCTAAACGTATTCTTGGGCGTAGCTGATGGTCCATACTCACATCTACATTAAATCTATAAGGTGTAAAATATTTTACACCAACCAATCCTACGGTATTAAATGTATCGTAAGAATCTGGTGTTGACGTTTCGGTATTTACTCCTGCATAAACACGTACCCAATCGTTCAGGTACCTATTATAACTTATTTCGGCTTCAAGATTTTGGTCGTAATCGAACTCTGTTCTCAAACCAAATTCATTTCGGATATTGCTCGACGTTAAAAAGAGTTCATTAAAATTTGAACCTGCACGAGCCAATCCCCACGAATAATAATGGTCTGTCTCATCGATAAGTTTCTGAACTGGGTAATCTTCCATTCTTTCATCCCTTGGGGTATCGTAACTAAACACTCTTGCCATACCACCCATCATATGGTACAGTACGTGACAATGAAAGAACCAATCGCCATACTCTTCGTTATAAAATTCAATAATAACTTTCTGCATTGGTGGTACGTTCACTGTATGCTTTAATGGTGAGCGTTCTCCTTTTTCATTGATGACCCTGAAGTAATGACCGTGCAAGTGCATTGGATGGTGCATCATAGTCAGGTTATTTAATGTAATTCTGGTTACCTCGCCTCCTTTTATATTTATCTTATCGGTTTCTGATAATGGCACCCCATTCATACTCCATACATAGCGATTCATATTACCAGTTAGGTTAAGCAACACTTCATTTACTGGTAAATCTGCCTTAAATTCAGTTTTTTCTTTTGCCTCTAAAAAATCATAGTTGAAGTATGTCTTTCGCTCCTCATAATCAAAAGAAGTAGAATCCTTCTGCATCATTGGCATATTGTGCATATGACCTTCCATTTTATTTGATGCTCCATTATGGCTCATTGACATCGAGTCTTTTTTCATTCCCATTGTATCATCCATCTTCATATCCATTTGGTCATTCATTTTGCCATCTTTCATCGACATCTTATCGTTCATCCCCATTTTCATCTCGCCGTCCTTCATATTCATCTTCATTCCGTACTTCTGCATTAAAACTTCGGGTGTATTCTTCTTCTTGTTTCCCACCATTGCAGGTGCTCCCATTTTCATATCCATTTTTGCCATTTGCTTCATCATCGCTACCTTATCAGGTCTATCAATTCTTTTGGCTGGGTAAAGAGTGCCATTACCTAACTGTATAGAGGTATGACCTGAACCATCTTGAGCGGTTGCGGTAATTTCAATAGTTCCTTCTGGAATAGTTACAATTACATCATACGTTTCGGCTATGCCAAAGAGAAATCTGCTTTTGGAAACGGGTTGCACATCAACACCATCACTGGAAACCAACATTGGGTTACCTCCGCCAAAGTCCATCCAATAATAGGTAGAAGCCGATGCGTTGATAAAGCGAAGCCTTACTTTTTCGCCAGCCGTAAATTCTGGATACTCTGCCAGTTTTTTACCGTTGGACAAAAATGCGGGATAATAAATGTCTGCAATATCAGCTCCTTCCATACGGTCTCTCCAAAATTTAAGTTGAGCACCAAAGGCACCTTCTGAAATGACTCTACTTAATGGCACTGCTGTGCCTTTTTTAACTTGATACCACTCGTTACCTCTTTTAAGGTTTCGTAATACATTCATTGGTTTTTCATTGGTCCAATCTGATAATACCACGACTAAATCTTTATCATATTCCAAGGTTTTCTCTTTTGGATGAATGATAATAGACCCATAAACACCTTTTTGTTCTTGTAGCATTGTGTGGGAATGGTACCAATATGTTCCCGATTGGTTGATTGGAATCCTGTATTGGAAGGTTGTTCCTGGCTCAATCGGTGGGGTAGTTAAATATGGAACCCCGTCGTAAAAATTGGGAAGTATCAATCCGTGCCAATGCACTGAAGTTTCTTCATCCATTTTATTGGTTACGTTGATTATAGCAAGGTCTCCTTCATTAAATTCCAAAACAGGCCCAGGGATACCTCCATTGATGGTCATTGCATTGGCAGTAACACCTCCAAGTGTCATTTCGTTTTCTTCAATGGTAAGGTTATACTCCTTAACAGGTCGCCCATCTTCCTTTCTATCATTTCCGTTTGTGCCTACTTGGGCAAAAATTGAAGTTGTAAAAAGTAATAGCGTAATAATTTTTATTGTTTTCATTTTAAGAGTTTTGTCAAGATTATAAATTTGTGTTCTTTTTAATTTTGATTTATTGAATGATGCCCTGGAATTAATTCGTTAAATAATTTATGAGAGCGGTTTGAACATAATAAAGTTTTGTTGTTTCAATCTGTCCCATTTGAAACTTCAATTGCAATTCCTGAATGTCCAGCACATCATTAAAATCAATAGTTCCCGTTTCATAATTTTTAATGAGGATTTCTTCCGCATCTTCAGCTTGTTTCAGGTTTTTCTCTTGTGTGTTGAATTTAATTCGCGACTGATTGCGTTGAGAAATTGCCTTTGATAATTCAGCCACTAACACGTTCAACCTTTCATCTTTTTGGGATTGTATTTCCTGTTTACGCAATTCATTTTGTTTTGAAATTGACTTATATCGATTATTAAAAATGGGAATGGTAATTGAAACCATTGGCATCACGATGTCTTTCCCATTATCGGAAAAATTCATATCAGGACGTTCTGATACAGGCACATAATCCAATCCAAAACCTATCATTGGCAAGGCCTCTCGTTGATTCAAAAGTTCCGATTGAGCGACTGATTCGTAAAGCTTATCATATTTGAGCAATTCTGGGTTTACAGACAAGGCCTCGTAGCTATAAAAATTGTCCTCTTTTGGAAATTCCAAATAAGAAACCACTAACGCATCTTTATCATATTCCCTGTTTAGCAAACCGTTTATCGCTGCTTGAATACCCTTGTCTTGCTGAATCAAAACATCTTTCTCTTGTTGCAGTTCGTTTTGTCGAATCTGCAATCGCAGTACATCAACAGCAGATGCTTTTCCAACTTCTACGGAAGTTAGTGCAAGTCGTTCATAGGTCTGCAAGAGTGCTATATTTTCATCAAGTACTTCCTGCTTTGCCCTAATTTCATACAACTGGTAATAGAATTGGGAAACGGAAAGCGCAAGCTTTCGTTTTGCGATGGTCACTTCCACAAATTGGGCTTCAGCCATTGATGAAGCATAATTTTCCCTTGCTGATATGGTTCCAAACCACGGCAGCATTTGTTTTACTGAAAAACGTGCACGTTGTGCTCCTGTTCGGGTTTCTGGTTCACTTATAAAGTAGCCTACGCCAATCTCTGTATTTGGTAACCAGTCAACTTCATTTACCTTTTCTTCAGCTATATTATAGCGCAGTTCAAAAGCCTGAATTTCAGGATTGTTCTTTTCAGCTTCCTGAATATAGGAAGCTAAATCTTGTGCATTTACTTCCGCGAAAGCGAAAAAAACAAGTCCTATTAAAATTATATATCTCATTTTGTAGCTCGTTTTAATTGATATTCTTTCTTCCAGCTAAATAGCACTGGTAATAAGAAATAAGAGGTAATATCGATAATCATTCCACCAAAAATTGGGATTGCCATAGGTATCATTATATCACTTCCTTTTCCTGTGGATGTGAGGATGGGTAATAGTGCCAGAATGGTAGTTACCGTTGTCATTAAACAAGGGCGTATTCTCTTGCCGGCAGCTTCAAGCGTTGCCTGTCGAATTCCCTTTTTGTCCGTTGGATTTTCTCTATCGAAGGACTGTGTGAGATAGGTTGCCATTACCACGCCATCATCTGTAGCAATGCCGAAAAGTGCAATAAAGCCTACCCAAACCGCCACACTTAAATTAATGGTTTTCATATTGAACAGGTCTCGCATATTTTCCCCGAAAAGATTAAAATTGAAGAACCAATCTTGGCCGTATAACCAAATCATAATGAAACCACCAGCAAAGGCTATAGTAATTCCTGAAAATACCATAAGCGATGTGCTGACTGATTTGAACTGGAAATATAGAATCAAGAAAATGATTACAAGTGCGAGCGGCACTACAACAGAAAGTGTTTTCTCTGCCCGTAATTGATTTTCGTAGGTACCTGTAAATTTGTAACTGATTCCTTTAGGAACGATCAACTCGCCAGCCTCAATTTTCTTTTTAAACAAAGCCTGCGCATTTTCAACCACATCTACCTCGGCAAAACCATCTAGCTTATCAAAAAGTACATACCCCACAAGGAAGGTGTCTTCACTTTTAATTACTTGCGGTCCTTGTTCATAGCGAATATCCACCAACTCGCCTAAAGGAACAGGACTTCCTTTTTCCACAGGTACATAAATCTTTTTAAGGTCTTCTGGGTTGCCACGCAACTCTCTTGGGTAGCGAACACGAACCCCATAACGCTCGCGACCTTCTACTGTTTGGGTAAGTGGCATACCACCAACGGCGACTTGAAGTACTTCTTGAACATCCATAATTGAAATTCCGTACCGCGCCAATTGCTCTCTTTTAATATCAATTAACAAATAGGGTTTACCTACAATACGGTCTGCAAAAACAGCTTGTTCTTTTACACCTTCGGCTTGTTTCAAAAGACCTTCCAATTGCAAACCAAAAGCTTCAATGGTTTTTAAATCAGGCCCTTTCACTTTGATGCCCATCGGTGCTCGCATTCCAGTTTGAAGCATTACCAATCTTGTCTCGATAGGTTGTAGTTTCGGTGCAGAGGTAACTCCAGGGAATTTAGTGACCTTAACTATTTCATTCCAAATATCATCAGGACTGACTATTTCTGGTCTCCAGTTACGGTAGTATTCCCCATCATCATCTGGAATTAAATCTTCATTAGTTGCGTTGGTTTTAAGCTGAGATGCTTCGTAGTTTGCATCATCATCGATTTCGTTATTTGGATTGATAATGAACTTATTATTTTTCAGTACAAACAATCCATCATCGTTCAATTGATAACGTTGTCGTTCTCCTGATTCATTCCGCATATATTCAGATTTATACTGAATCATATTTTCATACATCGATAGTGGTGCAGGGTCGAGCGCGGATTCTGTTCGACCTGATTTTCCTACTACTGTTTCTATTTCTGGAATCGTGGCAACCGCCATATCGAGTTGTTGCAGTACACGCTTATTTTCTTCTACACCAGAATGTGGTAAAGAAGTAGGCATTAAAAGAAATGAACCTTCGTTGAGCGATGGCATAAATTCTTTACCAGTATTTCGCATTATAACCACTCCTAAAATAAACACCGTTGTTGGAATGATTAAAAACAGTAGTCGGTTTTGAAGTGCCCAGCGTAATATATTGTCATAATACCTTTGGAAAATTGAAAACACACCCAGTAACCCAAAACAGATAATCGCTACAAAAATCAAGTTCATTAAGATGCTCCGATCAAAACCGAGCGGTCGCCAATATTCAGCAAGCAAGAACACAATAGCAATGCAGGAAATAATTATGTGAAATAAATTAGCTCTTTTAGTTGTTATAATATCTCTTACGCTCAAGAGCGCAACAACGCCATAAGCTATTAAGATAAGCCCTAACCAATAGCCGTAAACAATGGCAGTGATGCCAAGAATAATAAGCAAACCGTTGAGAATATATTTAGACCGTTCTCTAATATTCGTTTTCCTAAACAAGAATGCGGCAAATGGTGGTATCAAGAACAGCGCAATAACCAATGCAGTAGAAAGCGCCATTGTTTTAGTAAATGCCAGTGGTCTAAATAATTTTCCTTCAGCACCTATCAATGTAAATACTGGTATGAAGCTTATAATAGTTGTGAGTACAGCTGTTAAAATAGCTCCTGAAACCTCGGCAGTAGCATTATAGACAATTTCATTTGTTGTGTATTCTATTCCACTTTCTTTAAAGCGTAATTTTTCATCTTCCAAATGCCGAATCATATTTTCGGCAAGTATGACGCCTACATCCACCATCGTACCAATGGCAATAGCAATACCAGAAAGGGCAACAATATTTGCATCAACATTGAATAGCTTCATCGCAATAAACACCATCAATACAGCAACAGGCAATAATCCTGAAATAAGAATAGACGCGCGCAGATTGAACACCATCACAATGATGACCAAAATTGTAATTAGAATTTCAAGTGTAAGGGCTTCATTCAGCGTATGAAGTGTTTCTTGAATGAGTTCTGTACGGTCATAAAATGGAACAATAGTTACTTGTGAAGTGCGCCCATCAGCTAAGACTTTGCTTGGTAATCCTGTTGAAAGTTCAGCTATTTGGTCTTTCACATTATTAATTACTTCCATTGGGTTTGCACCGTAACGAGCCACAACGACACCACCCACAACTTCGGCACCTTCCTTATCCAGAATACCACGTCTGGTTTGTGGTCCTAAATTTACTTTTGCGATATCCTTGATTCGTATAGAAGTAAAATTTTCTGAAGTAACTACTGCATTTTCAATATCAGCCACAGATTTTACATAACCCAAACCACGAACTAAATATTCTGCTTGATTTATTTCCAAGGTCTGCGCCCCAATATCTTGGTTGCTTTCCTTTACTGCTTTTACAACATCGCTTAAACCAATACTGTATTGGCGCATTTTTTCAGGGTCAACATCAACTTGGTATTCCTGAACATAACCACCAATAGAGGCAACTTCTGAAACACCACTTGCCGAGGACAATCCGTATTTTACATAGTAATCTTGAATACTACGCAGCTCCTGTAAATCCCAGCCGCCAGTTACATTTCCTTTTTCATCACGCCCTTCTAACGTGTACCAATATATTTGACCTAAACCTGTGGCATCGGGTCCTAAAGATGGATTTACGCCATCTGGTAATAGGTTGGCTGGCAGTGAATTTAGTTTCTCTAAAATCCGACTACGTGACCAATAGAATTCAATATCTTCTTCAAAGATGATATAGATACTCGAAAATCCAAACATTGAGGAACTACGAATGGTCTTTACACCGGGAATACCCAACAAAGAAGTTGTAAGTGGATAGGTAATCTGGTCTTCAATATCTTGTGGTGAACGACCTTGCCACTTGGTAAAAACAATTTGTTGATTTTCCCCAATATCTGGAATAGCATCTACAGCAACAGGATTAGATGGTAAAAAGCCGGTGTCCCAACCAAAAGGTGCGTTTACAACGCCCCAACCTATAAATAGGGTGAGCATTAAAACTGCGACGAGTTTATTCTCTATTAGAAATTTGATGCTTTTATTCAGCATAGAAATGATTATTAAGTAATTATAAATCTTGTTTAAAAAGTGACAAACAAGCACAAAGGTCCAAAACAAATTAATGTAGGACTACAGTTCTAATTACTTAAAAATCAAATAAGGAAGGTTTGGTCTAAAACTTGAATATCCCTGACCAAGGGAGGAGGTGTATAATCTCTATATGAATTTAAATCTTCTTGAAATTCGAAAAACAAATTTATATAGGTGTGGATAAAAGCAGCAACAAACAGTTGTTGGTCTTTATCCAATTTGTCGAACGACGTTTTTAAAGTATCTTGACCTTCAACAATCACTTGTTCATCACTACAACAATCTTTTTTGGAGATATCACACTCTGATGAATTCGATTGCTGTTGAACTTCCATACCGCAGGTTTCAGCGTGACCGAATAAAGAAGTATCCACTAAAGTATCGCCACAGTAATGACTATCAACAGTAAAAGATACTGTTGATAATAACACAATAAGTGCTAAAGAAAATGACGCTATTTTATGAAATATTTCTTTCATTATTGTTGCAAAGTTATGAAAAAATAATTCTAATTCCTGTATTTAACTTTTTTACAGCATAAAAATACAATGGATTTATCTATCAAACTGTCTTAAGAATTATGTACAAATAGACACCTTTTATATTAAATTTTATATGACGAAAGTCATATTCTTGTTGAAGTTTGTTAATTATCTTCGTAAAATATATCTCTATACTCTATACATAAAATTCTGATAATGAATTTATTAAATAAAATATCATATAGTTACTAAAAATCAAATGTTAAACAAAATTTAACTATCTTTAAGCGTGAAGTCTACTTTTGCCAAAATATTGTCCTTCTTTTTAGCAGTATCAATACTGTTTTCTACCTCTTCCTTTACGGTAGATATGCATTTTTGTTGCAATAAATTAGTAGATATGGCTTTTTTTAGTAAAGCGAAATCTTGTATGGAGATTGTGCAAAAAAAAGATGATAATACCAAAAAATGTACTTCCATACAAGAGAAAGACTGTTGCGATAATCAGACCATTGTAAAAGAAGGAGATGATACTTTTAAAAAGTCTAATACAATACTCAAAACCGAGACTATCGTTTTCTTAAACACATTCGTCTATTCCTATATAAATCTTTTTGAAGGATTAGATGAAAACGTAATTTCCTATAGAGCCTACAGGCCACCATTGCTCTCTACAGATATAATAATTCTCAACGAGACCTTCTTAATTTAAATTTCTACTGCGCAGGTTAAATTTAATCTGCATTGCATCTATAGCCACAGTTTCACTTCTGGCTAAAAATTGTTGTACCCCATTTTCAACAACACTATAACACCATTAACCCTGTTAGGTCTTATCCTTTCAAACCATTGAGTTAAAACTCAATGACAATACATTCTATACTATGAGCGAACCAAAGGAATTTTGGATTAAGAATATGGTCTGTAACCGCTGTTTAAAAGTAATTATGCAGGAATTACAAGAACTTGGAGTAACTGTACTTTCATTGGAACTGGGAAGACTATTGGTAGAAGCACCAAAAAAAACCAACGATGAAATTGTTAATGCAGTAACAACGGTACTTCACGCCAATGATTTTGAAATAGTCCAGAGCGAAGAAGAAATGCTTGTCGAAAGAATCAAGCTGATTTTAATCGAACAGTTGCAAGATTTACCATTACATATTAAGGTAAAAACGTCTGAACTATTAGCATCCAGTCTTCACAGGGATTATAAGACATTGAGCAAATTATTTTCTGCCAATGAACAGACAACCATTGAAAAGTACTTTATAAAATTGAAGATTGAGAAAGTTAAAGAACTCATTCAGCTTAAACAACATTCCTTTTCAGAAATAGGATACTTATTGGACTATAGCAGTATCAACCATCTGTCCAGACAGTTTAAAGAAGTGGTTGGAATGAGTATGACAGATTATAAAAATACAGAAAATTGGAAACGAAATTTTTACGATGAAATTATATAAATAACAACGAAAGTTATGCAGATGCAAAACGAGAATCGTCACTAAATTTAACAAAACCAAAATCAATTTAAAATGAAAAAACTACTTATCATATTATTATTAATTCCCTTTATTGGAATTGCACAAACTTTAGAAGATTTAGAGTATATCTCGCCTTTTGTCGATGATGTAGCAGCAATTAAGAAAGGAAATGAATGGGCCTTTATAAATAAGAATGGCGACATAGTTATCGATTTTAGAAGTGACCTCGTATCGTCAAATATAGATGGAGAAAACTATCCGTTATTTTATAACGATAGATGTTTGATTGCACATCATAAGGAAGGGGTGCTGTATTACGGTTATATAAATAAAAAAGGGGAAACCACCATCATACCTCAATTCCTCAACGCTACTAATTTCAAAAATGAGAAGGCATTAGCACTAACAGTTCATAAAGAAACCATTGGTTACAATGACATTTTCAACAAAGACGTGGTTAGCTACCATTATTTTGAAGTAGTTATAGATAAACAAGGAAAAACCAGTGACCATCTTACTCAATTGGCCATTCACATATCGCCTAAAGATAAGAACAATAAAAATCCACCTGTAATTACATCCAAGCTAATCTCTGGAAGTTTAGTTCTGGTTAGTGGCGAAAACAAGAAATGGTCATTAAAGAGAATAGAGTAAACTTTATTAATAACTTAAAATAAATCAAAATGAAAACACTACTAATTATTTTATTAACAATTGGGCTTTTAAGCTTAAACAGTTGCAACCAAGAAAAAAATACTCAAGAATTATTGGAAAATCCAGAGACACGCACAGAGGTTTTTAGTGTTATCACTCAAAATGACGATTATATGGCTGAATTTATGTCAGAGATTCACGAATACGCTCTCGGAATGAAAATGATGCAGGGCGAGGGAATGCAAATGATGATGAAAGACAGTATGATGATGACCAATATGATGGGCAATAAACCTATGATGCATTCAATGATGAACCAAATGATGAAAAGCCCAGAAACGATGGGTTCAATGATGAAAATGATGCACGAAAAAGGAATGATGAGCGAGGACTGTATGGAATCCTGTAAAAATATGATGGGCGAAAAAGGAATGGATATGCAAGGAATGAATATGGATAGCTCAACCAAAGAGGATCATAACGAGCATCATTAATTTTTAACCTTTAAAATCAAAAACAATGAAAAATAATCACTGGATATGGATGGTCATAGGCTGTGGACTACCACTACTGTTCATCTTTTTAGCGCCCTCATTTGGTATAGGAGGTGGTTCATCACTATTTATTTTCATCATTTTTATGTTTGCTTGCCACCTATTTATGCCCCACGGTTCGCACGGACACGGTGGTCATAACCATTCACAGCATAAACAAAGTGAATCCCAAAGTAGAGAAGAAAACTCTACGGTTGAATCCAAAGATGAACACAAAGGCCATCAACATCACTAAAAGCTAAATATTATGAAACAAAAGTATCAAATAAACGGAATCAGTTGTGGTGGATGTGTTGCGAGAGTCAAGAAGACGTTGGAAGAACACCCTAACATTGAAAAAGCAGAGATTTTTCTCGCACCAAAAGGAGCTACATTAATCACTATGAATGAAACTCTTTCAGTTGCCGAACTACAAAAGCAACTCGATGAGCTCAATGGATACACAATCACAGAAACAAATTAATAACAACTAAAAACAAAAATTATGCATTTTTACGACGGACATTTTGGAGGTATGCACCTAATATGGTGGATAATATGGGTCATCTTACTTGCTTGGATATTCTTTATCCCGGCAGATATCCCTTATCAAAAAACAAAGAAGGACAGTCCACTGGATATTCTTAAAAAACGCTTTGCACAGGGCGAAATATCCAAAGAAGACTATGAAGAATCTAAAAAGATTTTAAACGCGGACTTTACTAAAAACCTTAATTCCTAAAAATAATATTATGAATCACTACGGCGGTATGCATTACATATGGTGGATTATCTGGTTCTTTTTCTTGGCCTGGATATTTTTCGTTCCTACAGACATACCTTATCAAAAAACAAAGAAGGACAGCCCATTGGATATTCTTAAAAAACGCTTTGCAAAAGGCGAAATATCCAAGGAAGATTATGAAGAATCTAAAAAGATTCTAAAATCAGAAAACTAACTCAAAATTATAAAACTATGTATCGATTAAACATAAAAAAACTCGGTTTTGCTTTCGGTCTAACAGGAACCTTAATTTATTTGGGTTGTATGATTGTAATGTTAACAGCAGGACAAGAAGGGTCAATTACCTTTTTCAATAGCCTTTTGCACGGCTTGGATACTACCAGTATCATCAGAATGGATGTACCACCTTTAGAAGTGTTAATGGGAATAGTACAAACTTTTATTCTTTGGTGGTTAATAGGGGCTTGTATTGGAGCATTTTATAACGCACAAATAAAAGTAAAAAAATAAACACCACTAAAGGATTATGCAATACGTCTGGTTCATATGGTCTCTAATTATTCTTGCACTTTGGGCAATAATCTATTTGTCAAAAGAGGGGTATAGGAAAGAAATGCTCAAAATGAGTCTCATCACTATGCCCTTTGGTTTAACAGAACAGCTGTTTGTTCCAGAATATTGGATGCCACCTTCCCTATTTGATTTGGCAGAAAAAATAGGCTTTGACATTGAGAGCTTAATCTTTTCTTTCGCCATAGGCGGAATTGGCACCGTACTCTACAACATTATTTTTAAAAGAGGCCTTGCCGAGATACCACATAGCGAACGAAGTCATAACAAACATCGCCTGCATATTTATATTCTTTTTACACCAGTTATCCTATTCATTCTTCTGTCGCTATTTACGTCACTCAACCACATTTATTGCGGCATTATAGGGTTGTTCATAGGTGGATTAGCGACACTTTATTGTCGTCCAGATTTGAAAGTAAAAATTTGGGTTGGGGGAATTCTGTTTACGGTATTGTACTTCATTTATTTCGGGAGCATCCTTCCGTTTTATCCTCAATATGTGGAGTTGTACTGGAATCTTGACAACCTGACCCATATTCTTGTCTTGGGCATTCCTATTGAAGAATTATTATTCGCCTTCACTTTTGGGATGTTCTGGTCTGGATTATATGAACACATCTATTGGCGGAAACTCATAAAATCAAATAAAACAAGTAATCAATTTAAACCTATATAAAAAAGAATAAAGCATAGGATATTTAATCAATAAAACATTCAAATTATGAAAATAGTATTAGCAGTAGATGGCTCGGATTTTAGCAAGGTTGCCATTAAGAAACTTGCAAAATTTCCATTACCACAGGGCAGTGAAATTAGTATAATAAACGTTTATGAACATCCTGCGATGTCAACCCCAGAACTCATATCCACAACAGTAACTCTTGACGTGTATTATCAAGAATTTATAGCCAATGCTGAAAAAATAGGGAAAAAGATTGTTTCCGAAGCTGGTAAAGTATTGAAAGAAAAAAATAGCTCACTTCGTATAACAACAAATGTTGTCAGCGGTCTTCCTAAAAAAGAAATTTTGGAAAAAGCGGAATCTTTTGATGCCGATTTGATTGTAGTGGGTTCGCAAGGGCAAGGCGCATTTTCACGTCTTTTATTAGGTTCCGTTTCACAGTATTTAGCAACACACGCCAAATGTTCAGTAATGATTGTAAAAGACAAGGACACAAAGTAAACTATTGCTAATACCAATGATATAAAAATTAAATATGAACGCTAACCACTTAAATAATAATACAAAAGAATCTGCTTGCAAGGTAACAGATGAAATCTGCCTTCCAGACTCTAATTTACCTCGTGTTATTATTATAGGTGGTGGGTTTGCAGGTTTAGCGTTGGTTGAAAAACTGAAACACAAAGAGGTGCAGGTGGTAATGTTCGATAAAAACAACTTCCACCAGTTTCAGCCCTTATTTTATCAAGTGGCAACGAGTGCTTTGGAACCTGATAGTATTGTATTCCCTTTCAGAAAACAAATTAGTGGTTATAAAAATGTATTGTTTCGTTTAGCTGAAGTCGAGGAAATCCAACCTTCTACAAACACCATTATAACCAATAAAGGAAGAGTTCACTTCGACTATCTCGTATTGGCAACGGGTACAACAACTAATTTTTTTGGTATGGACAATGTCGAGTCCCATAGTCTTGGGATGAAAAACATTCGCGATTCTTTAAATATCCGTCATATGATGCTGCAAAATTTGGAACAAGCAGCCATTACCTGTGATGATGAAGAACGTAATGCACTGACCAATTTTGTAATCGTTGGCGGTGGACCCGCTGGTGTAGAAATGGCTGGTGCGTTGGCTGAGTTCTGTAAATACATTCTTCCAAAGGATTATCCTGAATATCCTTCTTCCATTATGAACATTTATTTGATAGAGGCCATTGATGAATTGTTAAGTACGATGTCTGAAAAAGCCTCTACAAAAACTCTGAAATATTTGAAGGACTTGGATGTAAAGGTACTATTCAATGAATCGGTAAGCGATTATGACGGCTCAATAGTAACAACAAAAAGTGGAAAAACCATTTTAGCCAAAAACCTAATCTGGACGGCGGGTGTTAAAGGACAGTTCCCAAAAGGTATTGATGAAAAACACGTGGTTAGGGGCAATCGCTTAAAAACAGACTCATTTTTAATGGTAGAAGGTTACAAAAACATTTTTGCCATAGGCGACATAGCGGCTGTAATTACAGAAGAAACGCCAAAAGGGCATCCGCAAGTAGCACAAACAGCTATTCAGCAAGGTAAATATTTAGGTAATATATTATTGAAAATTATTAAGGATGAGGGTGTGAACCCTTTCGAATATAAAGACAAAGGTTCATTAGCTACAGTAGGGAAACGTAAAGCAGTAGCTGATTTGGGCAAATTCAAATTTGCAGGTTATTTCGCTTGGCTATTATGGTCAGTTGTACACTTATTATCCATAAGCGGATTTAGAAATAGATTGATGGTTGGTTTTAATTGGGCGGTAAGCTATTTCACTTATGAAAAGAGCAACCGCCTAATTATTAGAAATTTTAAACCAAAACCGTCGGTTAATAACACAAAGAAATAATTTACGAATGAAAGACACAACAGATAAAAACAATAAGCTTTCCTTAATAGGGTCTATATCTCTAGGAACTGGTGTAATGATTGGTGCTGGCATATTTGTTCTTATGGGACAAATAGCGGAGTTAGTAGGAGATCTGTTCCCGATTGCCTTTATTGCGGGAGCTGTTGTGGTGGGTTTCAGCTCTTATTCCTACGTAAAGTTCTCAAATGCTTTTCCATCCTCTGGAGGTGTGGTTAAGTTTTTCAATAAATCCTATGGACCTGGAACGACCACAGGTGTCTATTCTTTACTAATGTATGTTTCAATGGTCGTTGCACAAAGTTTGGTCGCGGGAACCTTTGGCGCATATACCCTTCGATTATTCCCAGAAAGTTGGGCTGGTTACGCATCCATTCTCGGTATTCTGCTATTGGTAACAGCTTACATCATCAATATTTTAGGAAACAAAGTTATTGGCGCAACAGCCACCTTTACAGCAATTATCAAAGTTGTAGGTATTGCATTGCTCGCCATTGCGGGACTTATAGCTTCCGGATTTGCAGATATTACAGGAAATTATATTCCAAGAAATACGGAAACGTTGCCACAAGGGTTCGCTTTTATTGCTGCATTGGCGTTGGCAATCCTTGCCTATAAGGGATTCACTACTATTACAAATCAGGGAGGCGACATTAAAAATCCACATAAGAACCTTGGACGTTCTATTATTATTTCCATTCTTATTTGCACGATTATTTATGTAGCCTTGGCACTGGCTGTTGCTGGAGGTTTAACTATCCCAGAAATAATCGAAGCAAAGGATTACGCCTTGGCCGCGGCGGCACAACCCATTTTTGGGGAATGGGGTTCTTGGATTACCATAGCAATAGCTATTATAGCAACCTTTTCTGGTGTTATAGCAAGTGTGTTTTCGGCCTCACGCTTGTTGGCGATGTTGAGCAATATGAAGCAAGTGCCGTCCCTAAAAAGAATGGGGAATCTTAAAAACCCTGCCCTCATATTCACGGTTTCACTGGCTATTTTACTGACCGTGTTGTTTGATTTAACAAGGATTGCTTCCATTGGGGCTATTTTTTACCTCATTATGGATATTGCTATCCATTGGGGACTTTTTCGCCACCTAAAAAAAGAAGTGGATTTTCTGCCTATCATTCCATTAATAGCCATTGTGATGGATGTTGCGGTGCTTTCAGCATTTCTTTATATAAAATATCTGAACGACCCATTGGTGCTTATCGTAGCGGCAATTGGGATTATTCTAATCATTGTTGCGGAACGCCTTTTTATGATTTCACATACAGATGATGAGGGAAATATGCCGATGGGAATGGAAGTAACAAGTAATATAAAAACAAAACATAATTAATAAATTCAATTTATATGAAAAATATAGCAGTTATAGGATATGGTGTCATCGGAAAAAGAGTAGCTGATGCTGTCAATCTTCAAGATGATTTGAAACTTTCGGGTGTGTGTGATATCATTAGTGATTGGCGCATTCAAAATGCGGTGAGAAAAGAGTACGATATCTATGCAGCCACTCAAGAAGCAGCTGTTACAATGGCAAATGCTGGCATCGATGTCAAAGGAAATATGCAAGACCTTTTGAAAGAGGTAGATTTAGTTGTGGACTGTACCCCAAAAAAAATTGCAGCACAGAACGTGAAAGTTTATAAAGAAATTGGGATAAAATTTATCTTACAGGGAGGGGAAAAGCACGAGACCACGGGTCATTCCTTTAGTGCGGAAAACAATTATAAATCTGCGTTAAATCTAAATGCAACACGTGTAGTTTCCTGCAATACCACCTCTATCTTAAGAACATTGACCGCTCTAAAAAGAGCTGGTTTATTGGATTATGCTAGAGGAACACTCTTAAGAAGAGCAACAGACCCTTGGGAAAGTCATTTGGGCGGAATTATGAACACAATGGTTCCAGAAAAAGATATTCCGAGCCATCAAGGTCCTGATGCCAAAAGTGTCGACCCCGAACTCGATGTTATCACATCCGCAGTAAAAGTTCCAGAGACATTGAGCCATATGCACTATTGGAACGTGAAGTTAAAGAAGCAAGCCACGAAAGAAGAAGTGCTTAATGCCTTTAAAACATCCAGCAGAATTAAGCTGATACGCTATGACCAAGGCTTGGTTTCTAACAACACTATTAAGGAAATGTTTTTGGATATGGGAAGACCTTGGGGCGATATGTATGAAGTTGCGCTTTGGGAAGATATGCTGAAGGTTGTTGGAGACGAGCTTTTTTACGCTTATGTAGTAGATAATCAAGCTATTGTAATCCCTGAAACGATTGATGCCATTAGGGCACTTACGGGAATTGAAACAGATGCAGAAAAATCCATTGTCAAAACCAATGACAGTTTAGGAATTCATTAATTCAACATAAAATGAAAACAGAAAAAAATATCATAGAACTATTAGGAAAGAAGTCATCTTTCTATTTAGAACACGTTTGTGAAAAAATCACGAAGGATGAACTTCTAACCCCAAGCAAGAACAGTCTTGAAAAAGTATTTCTAAATAGTAACAGAAATCCACAAGTACTGCGAAGCCTCGCACAGTTGTACAACCACGGAAATCTTGGGGGAACAGGCTACTTGAGCATTCTGCCTGTTGACCAAGGCATCGAGCATAGTGCAGCTTTTTCTTTCTATAAAAATCCAGATTATTTTGACCCAGAGAATATCATAAAACTCGCCATTGAGGCTGGTTGCAATGGTGTAGCGTCCACCTTTGGTGTTTTAGGGCTGAACGCTCGAAAATACGCGCACAAAATACCATTCATTGTAAAAATCAACCACAATGAACTTCTTACCTATCCCAATAAATATGACCAAACGCTCTTTGGCAAGGTAAAATCGGCTTGGGATATGGGAGCAATTGCCGTGGGTGCAACTATCTATTTTGGTTCAGAGGAAAGTAACAGACAGCTAAAAGAAATAGCTGAAGCTTTTGAAGAAGCCCATAATTTAGGAATGGCTACCATTTTATGGTGCTATCTGCGCAATGAAGCTTTTAAAACCGAAAAAGAAGATTACCACGCAGCTGCCGATGTTACGGGACAAGCCAATCATTTAGGAGTAACCATTCAGGCAGATATTATTAAGCAAAAATTACCTACAAACAACTTTGGTTTCAAAGAGATAGGTTTTGGTAAATATGATGATAAAATGTATGAAACACTTACAACAGACCATCCTATTGACCTATGCAGATTGCAAGTAGCCAATTGCTATATGGGAAAAATAGGTTTGATAAATTCAGGTGGTGGCTCTAAAGGAGAGTCTGATTTAGTGGAAGCGATTACTACAGCAGTAATTAATAAAAGAGCTGGCGGTTCTGGGCTGATTATGGGAAGAAAGGCGTTTCAAAAGCCCTTCGGTGAAGGTGTGGAAGTATTACAATCCGTTCAAAAAGTTTATTTAGACCATAAAATTAGTATTGCATAACAAAATAAAGAATGTTCGAAACAGAAGTAAAATCACTTAAGTCACTAAATCACTATCTGGTAAAACTGGTAGAAAGCCGCTTATGGCTTAAAGTTATTATTGCCTTGTTTTTAGGTGTTGGATTTGGATTGCTTTTAAGTCCTCAAAATGGTTGGGTTACCAAAGAAACAGCTGATGCTTTAGGAAATTGGCTGGCATTGCCAGGCGTACTCTTTCTAAAACTGGTACAGATGATAATGATTCCGTTAATCGTAGCTTCCATCATTACGGGAATCGCAAGTAATGATAAGGACAGTCTAAAAAAATTAGGTGGTGGCGTATTATTATATTTTCTGGGCACTACCATAGTTTCGGTAAGTCTCGGTGTTATACTATCACAACTTTTTAGACCTGGTCGTTTTTTGCATCAACAATCGCTATCCGAACATAACGAAATAATGACCACCTCTACGGAAGATGCCGAACTTTCTTTTGGGCTTGAAAATATTCCAGATGCCATTTCAAACCTGCTTCCCGAAAACCCTTTGGCGTCTATGGTAAATGCCGATATGTTAAGTATCGTGATTTTTACAATTATTATTGGTGTGGCTGTGCTCTCACTTAATGCAGCATTATTGCGCCCAGTAAAGATACTCTTAAGTGCCATTCAAGAAGTCTGTATGACGGTCGTAAAATGGTCTATGTTGTTAGTACCTGTTGCTGTTTTTGGGCTTATGGCACAGCTTACCTCTAGTGTTGGCTTGAGCTCTCTGTCAGGTCTAGCCTACTATGTTGTGGTGGTGTTACTCGGTCTATTGTTACTGGTGTTTTTCTATTTAGGACTGGTTGTCCTTCTTGGAAAAACAAACCCATTGCATTTCCTAAAAAAAATAAGGGATGTTCAATTATTGGCTTTTTCAACCACAAGTTCTGCCGCTGTGATGCCCTTATCTCTAAAAACCGCCGAAGAAGAACTAAAAGTGGACAAGACTATTAGCAATTTTATCATACCTATAGGGGCGACCGTCAATATGGATGGTACTGCACTATATCAAACTATTACAACTCTTTTTATTGCCCAAGCTTACGGACTGGAAATGAGTTTACTCAATATTATAGTGGTCATTGTAACTATTGTCGCTGCATCCATTGGTACACCTGCCATTCCAGGAGGCGGTGTGGTTATACTCGCTTCTGTTTTGGGAAGTGTCGGCATACCCGCTGAAGGCATCATCATTATCATTGGTGTAGAAAGACTCTTGGGAATGTTTAGGACTGCGGTAAATGTAACTGGTGATTTGACTGCCTGTATGGTTTTCAATAGATTCTATGGTAAAACCCCAATCTTGGTTAGTGAGAAAACGGATAATAAATCAATTTCAAAACAATGACATTACTACTCATATCCATAGTGTTCATTCTTCCTGTTGTAGCTATAGCAAGCTATCAGCATTACAAAATTGGTAAGCAACCAGCTTATGATGCCAAAGAAACACTGTTGAATTATGAAATAATAGGCTCTGGAGAAAACAAACTTGTTTTGTTGCACGGTTTAACAGGCTCATTGCATTATTGGAAACGCAATTTAGAAAGTATTACAACTACACATAAGCTACTTTTAGTCGACCTGCTAGGTTTTGGTGATTCGCCAAAACCACAAAGTGATTATTCCCTTTCAATACAATTGCAAGCCCTTGAATTAATTTTAAACAAAGAAGAATTCAATGATGGCAAAACAATTATTGCGGGACATTCTATGGGAGCTATGATTTCATTGGCACTATTGGAAAAGCAACCAACTTGGTTCAAGGCAGGAATTTTTATAAGCATACCTGTTTATAAGAACGCTGATGAGTTTAAAGAAATTATGTCATCCCATTCCTTTGTGGATAGGATTTCAACAAGCAAATTCTCGAAATACATTTGTATGATTCATCCCATTTTTATGTCGAGTGCATTCAAACCTGACAACCTCACAGATGATGTTTATGAAGATGCAAAAAAGCATCATTGGCAGAGTTATTATTATTCACTTACAAAGGTCATCTTGAAAACAGATTTATATGCGATTGCAAAGAAAATTAAGGATAAAGACGTGCTTTTTATTCACGGAGAAAAAGACACCACTGCACCTTTAGAAAATGCCTTAAAATTATCAAAGGAATTTAAAAACGCACAACTAATTACTTCATCTGAAGGAGACCATCAGTTCTTTCTGAAAGAAGCAGAATTTGTTTGGAACACAATTCAAGATTTTACTATTTCAGATAAAAAATTACAAAAAACCATATCTAATGAGCACTAATAAAATTAAACATATAGGCGTATTTACTTCAGGAGGCGACAGTCCTGGAATGAACGCTGCATTGTACGCCATTGCAAAATCCGCTGAAGTAAAGGGTATAAAAGTAAGTGGTTTTCGAAAAGGGTATGAAGGGTTGATAGACGGTGATTTGGTTCCATTAGCATCACACGAACTAAAAAAAATAACCCAAAAAGGCGGTACCATTCTAAAAACAGCAAGAAGCAAACGATTTCTGGAATTAGAGGGCCGTAAAAAAGCATTGCAAACTCTAAAAGCAAACAACATAGATGCTTTAATTGCTATTGGTGGCGATGGCACTTTTAAAGGTTTATTGGCTTTTTCAGAAATATGCGACATCCCATTCATTGGTATTCCCGGGACTATTGACAACGATATATCTGGTACTGATTATACCCTTGGTTTTGATTCCGCAGTAAACACGGCTATTGAAAATATTGATAAAATAAAGGACACTGCCGAATCTCATAACCGCGTATTTATTGTTGAAGTAATGGGAAGGGATTCAGGCTACATCGCTATTCATTCGGGATTAATGGTAGGTGCAGATGCCATACTAATTCCTGAAAGTGCAAAAGATTTTATTTACCTATTGGACAAGATTAAAAATTACGATAGCGAAGATGCTTTCCTTGTCGTGGTTTCAGAAGGCGATGAATTAGGTGCCGAGCTTGTTTCATCAAAAATAAAGGAAGTCAATCCCAATGTAGATTTACGAATTACGAAACTCGGCCACGTCCAGCGAGGTGGAAATCCGTCAGCTTTAGATAGAATGTTAGGCATTAGACTTGGAGTGGCGGCTGTGAAAACACTTTTACAAGGTAAAAAAAATGTAATGGTAGGAATCTTAAATAATCAATTGCATCTAACCCCTTTTGAAGAGGTGGTCAAGCAACATCAAGTAGGTAATGAATTGTATGAACTTTTAGAATTATTTGGAAAGTAAGAAATGATAGAAGCCTTTAAAAATATCAACCCTTTCATCCTTGGACTGCTCATCAGTCTGGGCATTGGCCTTATTCTTGGGCTGGAACGTGAATACGATAAATTGAAGGAAGAACAAGGCTTTGCAGGTATAAGAACCTTCCCAATTGTTGCCATTATTGGTTTTATATTGGGAAATCTTTCCACAACCTATACACCTTGGTTGGTCATTATAATTGCAGCAGCATTTCTTTTGTTTCTGTCTTTGAGTCATCTTTCCATAGTACAAAAGCATATTATGACTGGTATTACCACCAATATGGCATTATTCGCTACTTTGATTTTGGGTGTTATGGTTGCTAATCATTTGCATAAGGAAGCAGTTGCTACTGCGGTTATCATAGTTACTCTGTTATCATTGAAAACGACATTTAATACCTTCATTAAGAATATTACTTCTGAAGAGCTCTTTGCTTTTATTAAGTTTTCAATTATTGCGCTTCTTATTTTGCCTTTCTTACCAAATCAAGATTATGGTCCAGAAGGTTTGCTAAACCCTTTTGAGATTGGAGCGATAATAGTAATAGTATCTTTTCTGAATTTCATCGGCTATTTTCTTGTAAAATATGTAGGTTCTAAACGTGGTATTCTGCTTACTGCTATTTTAGGTGGATTGATTTCAAGTACCGCAGTAGCTTGGATATATGCTTCGCGAAGTAAAGAATCGCCAGAACTTTCAAAAGAATATGCTGCGGGTATCATTATAGCTTCCGCAATTATGTTTCCCAGACTTGCGATTCTGGCCTATATTTTCAATAGTGCCATACTTTTAAATTTAGTCATTCCATTTACTATTCTTACCCTTATCTGCTTGATAAGCGCACTCTTATTCATCAAAAAGAATACAGATGTCACAAAAACAGCTATCAATCTGGGTAATCCGCTCAATATTTGGAACGCTCTTGGGTTTGGCGGTATTTATGTGGTCATCCTGTTTGCAGTTTTTTATGGAAATCAATTTTTTGGCGAAAGCGGTTTATACTATTCAGCCCTAATTGCAGGATTGGCAGATACGGATGCGATAACTATCAGTATGGCAAAATTTGGGTCATTGGAAGAAAAACTCACGCTGGCCACCAATGTCATTATAACAGCAACCATAAGCAATATGATTGTAAAACTTGGTATTACCTATTTCAAAGGTTCAAAAAAGACCGGGAAACTCGTGATGCTAATTTTTGGAACTGTTGTCATCGTAGGGTTAGTATATATTTTAATACAGTTAGGAAATTAAAAAAAGTGAAATGAAAACAACAGTATTCAGCACGCATAAGTTTGAAGAGCCGTATCTCGTAAAAGCGAATGATGGCAAGCATCAATTAAAGCTGCTTGAAAGTCGTTTAACTCAAGAAACTGCTATTCTCGCAACAGGTTCTAAAGCAGTAAGTCTATTTACGGGCGATGATGCCTCGGCACACATTCTTGAAAAATTCAATGCTTTTGGCGTAAAATATATTGCTCTGCGTTCAGCAGGATTCAATCACGTGGATTTAGCAAAAGCAGCTGAACTGGATATGAAGGTGGCACGTGTTCCAGCCTATTCCCCTTATGCCATTGCAGAGCATACAATGGCACTCATACTTGCATTAAACCGAAAATTGATTAAAGCACACAACAGGGTTCGTGACCAGAATTTTTCATTGAACGGTCTTACCGGTTTCGACCTCAATGGAAAAACCGTCGGCGTTATCGGGACTGGAAAAATTGGGTCTGTATTGGTAAAAATACTACACGGTTTTGGTTGTAAAATACTTGTTCAGGATGTCATTGTGGATGAAAATTTAATCAATTCCTACAATGTAATCTATACCAATTGTGAAACTATTTGTAAGCAGTCCGATATCATAAGCTTACACGTACCACTAACGTCTTCAACGAAACACTTGATTGATGCAAAACATATTTCATTAATGAAGCAAGGCGTAATGCTTATCAATACAAGTCGTGGAGGATTGGTCGATACCAAAGCTGTTATCGAAGGATTGAAAACTAAAAAAATTGGGTATTTCGGAATAGATGTGTATGAGGAAGAAGAAGGATTGTTCTTTGAAGACCATTCCGATGACATTTTGCAAGACGATGTGATTGCCCGATTAATGACCTTCAACAATGTTTTGATAACCAGTCATCAGGCCTTTTTAACCGAAACTGCATTGACAAATATTGCTGAAACCACAATATATAATCTGGATTGTTTTGATAAAGGCAAAGTTTCAGGAAACGAAGTTTCTTGATTAAGAAGCAAAAAATAGTAGTAACACTTAAATCTTAAAATTATGAATCGAGTAAAAAATAAAGTAGCCATTGTCACAGGAGGTGCCTCTGGTCTAGGGAAATCAAGTGCTATTTTATTAGCACGTGAAGGAGCAAAAATCGTTGTTACAGATATAGATGAAGAAGATGGAAAAAAGGTAGTCCAACAAATCAAAGCTAACGGTGGGGAGGCTATATTCATTAAACAAGATGTATCCAAAGAAGATGAATGGAAAAATGTCATTGAGACCACGCTCAAAACTTTCGGAAAATTACACATATTAGCTAATTCTGCCGGAATAGGATTAGGTGGAACTGTAGAAGAAGTTACCCTTGAAGATTGGAAAAACCTCATAGATGTAAACCTAAATGGCACTTTTTTAGGTACTCAGTATGGTATAAAGGGTATGAAGGAAACTGGAGAAGGTGGTTCCATTATCAACTTCTCTTCCATTGAAGGACTTATCGGGGACCCTAACCTACCTGCTTATAACGCAAGCAAAGGCGGTGTTACCATATTCACGAAATCTGCTGCCCTGCATTGTGCAAGACAAGGCTACGGAATCCGTATCAATTCTATACATCCTGCTTATATCTGGACACCAATGGTAGAAAATTTTCTGAAAGCTCAAGGTGATGTAGAAGAAGGCAAAAAGCAATTAGAAAGTTTGCATCCTGTTGGCCATTTGGGAGAGCCTGATGATATAGGCTATGGAGTCGTCTATCTAGCTTCGGATGAATCCAAGTTTATGACTGGTTCTGAATTGGTAATCGATGGTGGCTATACCGCACAATAACAAACTACCCTAAAACAAAAAATTATGAAAAATATACTTGTACCTACCGATTTCTCTGAAAACTGTACTAAAGCTGCACATCTCGGGATTAAAATGGCAAAAACATACAATGCAGAAATACACTTTCTACATCAAATGACAACACCTGTGGATTGGGTAAAATTAGACAAACTCAAAGAAAAGCGTTATCCAGAAACCTTAAAGCAAATAGGTACTGCAAAGGCTAATTTACGTGAACTCGAAAAAATAGCAGAACACGAAGGTCTTAAATGCCGAACCTTTCTTCAGTTCGATTCAGGACAAAAAGATATTTTGGAACATTCTGGTCATTTCCATCACGACTTTATCATTACAGGTAGTAGCGGAACAAAGGGTCGTGTACGGGAGATAACAGGCAGTAATGTTGAGAAAATTGTCCGAAAGGCTAATGCCCCGATTATTGTGGTCAAAGAAGAGGAAGTAACATTTCCCTTTAAGGACATTCTGTTCGTATCAAATTTTGAAGAAGATGTGAGTCATCCGTTTCAAGCGGTGCTTTCAATAGCTGAAAAATGCGATGCTAAAATTCATTTGTTACGTATAAATACAGAAACAGACTTTAATAGTATCAACGCTGGATTAAACCCTGTCAAGCAATTTCTTGAAAAGTTTCCCGCCTTAAAAAACTTTTCTATGAGTGTTCATAACGAATCTTCAGTAGAGGCAGGTATTAATACATTTTTAAAACATCAGCCAGCAGATTTAATTGCGATGAGTACCCACGGAAAGACAGGTTTTTTGAGCCTATTTTCAAAAAGTATTGCCGAAGGTGTAACCAATCATTCAGAACTTCCTGTAATGACCATACATATTAAAAAATGAAACATCCAATAAACATAGTAAAATATTCGGGCGACGTGGTAGCCTTTGATGTGGATAAACTTATCAATTCATTAAGACGTTCGCAAGCAAGTGAAGAATTGATTCAGCAAATAGTAGGGCAAGTTGAAGACCAATTATATGAAGGCATTACCACCAAAAAAATCTATCAAATGGCATTTAAAATGCTAAAAGGTAAGTCGAGAGTAAGTGCTTCAAAATACAAACTCAAAAAAGCCCTGATGGAATTAGGTCCTTCTGGCTTCCCATTTGAGAAGTTAGTAGGCAAACTACTGGCACACGAAGGATTTTCAACACAGGTTGGTGTAATAGTTCAAGGCAATTGCGTTCAGCACGAAGTGGATGTAATAGCCCAAAAAGACAATACCCATTATATGATTGAATGTAAATACCACAGTGACCAAGGTCGCTTTTGCAACGTTAAAATTCCCTTATATATCCACTCAAGATTTTTAGATGTTGAAAAACAATGGAAACGTCAAAAAGGTCACGAAGCCAAGCTTCATAAAGGAGGCGTTTACACCAATACACGATTTACAAGTGATGCGGTGAAATATGGTAAATGCGTGGGGCTATTATTGACAAGTTGGGATTATCCAATTGGTGACGGTTTAAAAGACAGAATAGATAAATCGGGGCTGCATCCATTAACAGCATTAACAACACTTACCAAAGCTGAAAAAACAAAACTATTGGATGAAGGTATCGTACTCTGTAAAGAGCTTCACGAAACCCCAAAAATTTTAGAACAAGTAGGAGTGCCAAAATCAAGACACAAAAAGGTTCTCGAAGATTCAAGAGAATTATGTGAAATTCATTAGAGCACTACTTAAATTTTTAATCTAAATAAATAGGACAAATGAAAACAGAAGAACTGAAAGAACAGAGCCGTATAGATTTAGAGCCATTTTACCAAGCATTGGAAGATGATTCTAAACTACTTGAAGAAGCCCTCGAAATATTATTGGGTATGGTACACTTCGAGCCTAAATCCGTAAAGAAGTTGGCACTCGTAATAAAAGAGGATTCCCGCAATCTATATAACGAAATAGCGGAATTGAGCAAATCGAACCAAGACAAAGGAAATACGCCTTCCTGTTGTGGTGGACATTAATAAATACTATAACGATGAAAAACAAAAAAATAAACATCCACTTTTTGGGAGCGGCAGGCACCGTGACTGGCTCAAAATATTTGGTGGATACAGGAGATAGAAAGATACTTATAGACTGTGGCCTCTTCCAAGGGTTAAAGGAATTACGGCTCAAAAACTGGGAATACCCACCCGTGGAAGTTTCAGAAATTGATATGGTATTGCTTACTCACGGCCATTTAGACCACACAGGCTATCTACCGCGATTAGTCAAGCAAGGGTTCAAAGGACCTATTTATGGCACCAATCCCACGTTGGATATTGCTAAAATCATTTTGAATGATAGTGCAAAAATTCAAGAACAGGAAGCCGAACGTGCTAACAAAGAAGGCTATTCCAAACACAGTCCTGCTGAACCATTGTATGATTTAAAGGATGTTGAAAAAACCGTCCCACATTTTAAGAACGTTCCACAATCCCAATGGATTCCGTTATTTGATGGTATTAGAGCTCGTTTTCAATATAACGGACATATTCTGGGTGCAACTTACATTGAGTTGGATGTACACGGAAAGCGTTTCGTCTTTTCAGGAGATATTGGAAGAACCAATGATTTATTGCTTTATCCACCCCTAAAACCAAAAAAAGCGGATGTGCTTTTCATTGAATCCACTTATGGAGGAAGGTTTCATCCTGACGAAGCGGAAGCACTTCCGCAGATTGAAAAATTAGTCAACGACACTATTAATAGAGGCGGAAGCCTATTTGTCCCAAGCTTTTCAGTAGAACGTGCCCAACTGATGATGCTGATTTTTTGGAAGTTATTAAAGGAGAAGAAAATACCCAAAGTACAAATGATAATGGATAGCCCAATGGGAGCTAGTGTATTGGAACTATTCCATCGCACGAGGGATTGGCATCGATTGGAAGACAATGAATGTGATGAAATGTGTTCACACTTTACGGTCGTAAGCAGTTATCGAGAGACTATGGAATTACGAACCGATAATAAACCAAAAATCGTAATTGCTGGAAGTGGAATGCTAACCGGAGGAAGAATGCTCAACTATCTCGAAACCCAAGCGCAAAATCCAAATAACACCTTGCTTTTTGTGGGCTATCAAGCCGAAGGCACACGTGGTAGAAAATTATTGGAGGGTGAGAAAGAACTAAAAGTCTATGGAAAATGGGTGCCGTTTCATATGGAAGTTGCTGAAATCGAAGGGCTTTCGGCACACGCAGACCACGCTGAACTTATGGATTGGATGCGCAAAATAAAAAATAAGCCAGAGCGGATTTTCATTGTACACGGTGAAAAAGAAAGTGCAGAAGCATTACAAAAGGGCATCAAGGAAACCTATGGGTGGGATGCAGAAATTCCGCAATTATACACCATCGAAGAAATAGAATAAATCGAAAAATCACAACAATCAATAAAATATGGACACACACTCAAACATATTAAAATATAAACATCTCGGAATCTATACCCAAAACGAAAATGTAGTGTATATGCGCAAAGATTGCCACGTCTGTATTTCAGAAGGGTTTGAGGCACTTACCCGAATAAGAATATCCAATGCAAATAAATCAATCGTAGCAAGTCTTAATGTCCTGAATTCTGATATTCTGTTGCCCAATGAAATCGGACTATCAGATGCTGCTGCGAAAAAACTGAATGTTTCCCCAAATGATACATTATATGTTTCCCATTTAGAACCAATTGAATCTTTAAGCCACGTCAGGGCGAAAATTTATAATCAAAAACTGGATTATTCAGCATTTAATGAAATCATAACCGATATAGTTGAAGGCGATTATTCCAACATCCATCTTTCGGCATTTATTACGGCCTGTGCAGGTGACCGACTGGATATTGACGAAATATCTGACCTTACCAAAGCAATGATTGCTTCTGGTAAGCAAATGAATTGGGACAAAGAAATTGTGGTCGATAAACATTGCATTGGCGGATTGCCTGGAAATAGAACCACCCCATTAGTGGTTGCTATTGTCGCTGCGTATGGACTTACAATGCCTAAAACATCCTCACGCGCCATCACTTCGCCAGCAGGCACAGCGGATACTATGGAAGTACTGACCAATGTGACGCTTTCTTTAGAAGAAATAAAAACCGTGGTAGAAAAAGAAGGCGGTTGTTTTGTCTGGGGCGGAACAGCCCAATTAAGTCCTGCGGATGATGTGCTCATCAAAATTGAAAAAGCCTTGGATATTGATAGTGAAGGGCAGCTCATTGCTTCGGTACTCTCTAAAAAAGCAGCAGCTGGTTCCACTCACGTGGTCATTGATATTCCCGTGGGTGAAACCGCCAAGGTTCGCAGTACCGAAATGGCTCAAAAACTAAAAAATCATATGGAAACTGTTGGGACTGCTGTTGGGTTGAACGTAAAGGTAGTTATTACAGATGGCACACAGCCCGTTGGAAGAGGTATTGGTCCCACTTTAGAAGCCATCGATATATTAAAAGTTTTAAAAAATGAAGCTGATGCACCCAAAGACCTAACAAAAAGAGCATTGCTCTTAGCCGCTGAACTAATAGAGCTTTCTGGCAAAGTAGAAAAAGGGAAAGGGTTAGAAACCGCACATCAAATTCTCACATCTGGTCAGGCTTATAAAAAATTCCTTGCTATTTGTAATGCGCAAGGTCGCTTTTCAAAACCTGTTTTAGCACCCTATAAAACCGAAATTAGAGCAGAAACCTCTGGGAATCTAAAGCGAATAGATAATAGGAAGATTGCAAAACTCGCCAAGCTTTCCGGCGCACCGCAGTCTAAATCGGCAGGGATTCTTTTGAATGTCCATTTAAATGAAAAAATTGAAATAGACCAATTGTTATATACCATATATGCTGAATCCAAGGGCGAACTCAACTATGCTCTGGAATATAAAAACAACCATAATGACATCATAACTATAATTTAAAAAACTATGAAAACAATATTATTCAGTCTTCCCGGAAACGAAAAACTCACAGAACTAATGGCTACAAAAATGGATGCCGAAGTTGGCAAAGCCACTTTGCGCAACTTCCCTGATGGAGAATCCTATACACGTATCTTATCTGATGTTAAAGACAAATGTGTTGTACTGGTATGCACCTTGCACGAACCAGATGAAAAACTATTGCCCCTTTATTTTTTAAGTCATACTGCCAAATCATTAGGGGCAATGTGCACCTGTTTGGTAGCGCCTTATTTGGCATATATGAGGCAGGACAAAGTATTTAATGAAGGCGAAGGGGTAACTTCTGGTTTCTTTGGAAAATTGATTTCAGGTTTTGCCGATAGCATTACCACGGTTGACCCTCATTTGCATAGAATTAGTTCATTAGGAGAAGTGTATCAAATTCCAAATAAAGTAATTCACGCTGCCGATGCTATTTCAGATTGGATAAAGGAAAACATCGAAAACCCAGTACTTATCGGTCCCGATTCTGAAAGTGAACAATGGGTTTCAGAAGTCGCCAAAAATGCAGGAGCACCATTTACAGTATTACAAAAGGTGCGTCACGGTGACCGTGATGTAGAAGTCTCTGTTCCTGATGTTGACAAATACAGAGATGCCACACCTATTTTGGTAGATGATATTATTTCTACGGCGCGAACGATGATTGAAACCGTGGTGCATTTGAAAAAAGCAGGGATGAGACCACCTATATGTGTTGGTATTCACGCCGTTTTTTCAGGTAATGCCTATCAAGATTTGTTGGATTCCGGAGTAGAAAAGATAGTGACCTGCAATACCATTCCGCATCCGTCCAATGGCATAGATTTAAGCGATATACTGGCAAAAGAGGTAAAGAAATTAATGCACCATATATGAGAAGTCGAATCTTCATAGTACTGATTACTTTATTCAGCATCACAATGACTGGACAAACTGAAATGCTTATTGGGCAGATTTCAGGCAGATTGGTCATTCGTGAGAATTTTGATGAAAAAGGTGCTTTTCTCAATAAACAAACTTTTGAAGCTGGTAAAACAATAGAGAAAAATGGATACTATGAAATTAAGGTGGTTACGGAATTGTTTGATAAAGACAAAATAGCGACCGATAAATACACCACAACCTATCGCTGTAAGCCTGATGAAGCCAGTATAATGGTAATGGCATTTCCATTTTCAAACCCAAAATCAAAAGAAACCGAAATTAATACCACTTCTAAAAAATTTAAAGAACTCTACGACTTGAAAAATCTTGAAAATATAGAACTGGAAATGAGTTTTGATTCGGGCTTGTTGAATTTTTTTGGCTCAAAAAGTACCATAAAAATTTACGACCGAAAATTTAATAATAGCGAAAATAATATTAATTCAAAAATTAACATTAAGGCCTATGCCTTGGGAATTCGCATTAAGCAACTCAATTATACTGTTAACGAGAAATTAAATGCACAAGGTCTATTGACCTTTCAAAAATTTACAGAAGAAGACAACAGTTATTTTACAATGACTTATAAATAAAAATAAATGAAAAATTATGACACCCTTTCAGAAGCTATTAACGATTTACAGGCAAACGAATACCCTTATGATTTCAACTTAAAACCTGAATGTCTGGAATGTGCTTCCCTGAAAATTGAGATTCGACCAGAAGATTTTAAAGTGGATAAAATATATCGCTTTGAAGGAATGAGCAGTACCGATGATAACAGCATTTTATATGCAATATCTTCCAAAAAAGGGCTTAAAGGTCTTTTAGTAGATGCTTATGGCGTCTATGCCGAAAACATATCGGAAGCAATGAGAAAAAAATTACGATAACACTTAAACAATACTATAATGGAAAATCACGAGCAGCACAAAAACAACGAAATGGACCATTCGAAAATGGATCATTCTAAAATGAACCACGAAAAAGAAGATCATTCCAAAATGGATCATTCCAAAATGAAAAATGGAGGTGGAGACCATTCGGGTCATAATCCGGGTCACGGACAAATGGGTCACGACCATCATAAAATGATGATTGCAGACTTTAGAAAACGATTTTGGGTAACGCTAGTACTTACTATTCCAATATTGTTCTTCTCGCCAATGATTCAAGATTTTTTTGGGTATGAATTTTTACTTCCCGGAAATTCTTATATTCTTTTTGCGCTTTCTACCATTGTATATTTCTATGGCGGATGGCCTTTTCTTAAAGGATTTGTTTCCGAAATAAAGAATGGTGCACCTGGGATGATGACACTTATATCTATGGCAATAAGTGTCGCCTATTTCTACAGTTCTGCAACTGTCTTTGGTTTACGAGGAGTTGACTTTTTCTGGGAGCTGTCAACACTAATTGCTATTATGCTTGTTGGTCATTGGATAGAAATGAAAAGTGTATTAGGCGCTTCAAAAGCATTACAACTTTTAGTTAGTATGATGCCTGCCGAAGCTCACAGGGTAAAAGGCGACACTATTGAAGATATACCACTTGAAGATTTGTTAAAAAATGACGTGATTTTGGTAAAGCCTGGAGAGAAAGTTCCAGCTGATGGTATCATAGTAGAAGGTTCAAGTTATTTAAACGAATCAATGCTTACAGGGGAGTCCAAGCCTGTGAAAAAAGAAGAAAAGGATAAGGTAATAGGTGGTTCAGTAAATGGCAATAGCACTTTGAAGGTAAAGGTGGAACATACAGGAAAAGACAGCTATCTCAATAAGGTTATTACGATGGTTGAGGAAGCACAAAAGACCAAATCTAAAATGCAAAACCTTTCCGATAGGGCAGCAAAATGGTTGACTTATATAGCTTTGGCTATTGGTTTTGGTACGTTGGCAGTTTGGCTGATTTTAGGCTTTCCGTTTGTGTATGCATTAGAAAGAATGGTTACCGTTATGGTCATCGCTTGTCCACACGCATTGGGTCTTGCAATTCCTCTTGTAGTTGCCATTTCTACTGCTGTATCTGCACAAAATGGATTATTAATCCGTAATAGAACTGCCTTTGAAGAATCACGTAAGATATCCGCCTTACTATTTGACAAAACAGGGACTTTGACCAAAGGGGACTTTGGCGTTACTCGAATCAAATCTGTAAATGTGTCCTATTCAAACGATGAAATCTTAAGACTGTCAAGTGCATTGGAACAAAGTTCAGAACATCCAATTGCTGTTGGGATTATTAAAAAAGTTAAAGAAGACAATATTACAATCCCAAAGCCTGAAAACTTTAATGCGATCACTGGTAAAGGTGTAGAGGCAAATGTAGAAGGAAAGCAAGTAAAAGTGGTTAGTCCTGGTTATTTAAGGGATGAAAAAATAACTATTCCTGAAGATGCTTATAGTGACGCTGCTGAAACTGTTGTATTTGTATTAATTGAAGGACAACTAGCAGGATACATTGCACTTGCTGACGAAATAAGACCTGAATCTGCGGAAGCTATAAAAATATTTAAAAAGAACAATATCAAAGTTTTGATGGCAACTGGGGATAATGAAAAAACAGCCAAAGCTGTGAGTGAAAAATTAGGATTGGATGGCTACTATGCCGAAGTGCTACCACACCAAAAAGTAGAAATTGTAGAAGAATTACAAAACAAAGGAGAGTTTGTGGCTATGACTGGAGACGGCGTAAACGATGCGCCCGCACTTGCCAAAGCTGATGTAGGAATCGCTGTTGGTTCTGGTACTGATGTAGCCGCCGAAACAGCCGATATTATATTGGTAAATAGCAATCCACAAGATATTGCAAACCTAATTTTGTTCGGAAAGGCTACGTACAATAAAATGATTCAGAACCTAATATGGGCAACTGGGTATAATGTGGTGGCCATTCCATTAGCTGCAGGTGTTCTATACTCTTCTGGCTTTGTTTTAGGACCAGCTGTAGGAGCGGTATTTATGAGTTTGAGTACAATTATAGTGGCTATTAATGCGCAATTATTGAAGCGAAAAATCGGTAAAAAATAAATGGATAGAAAAGAAAAACTCAACAGGATATTTTTAATTCTATTGAGTTTGTTTGTAGTGATGTTGGGCTATGGTATATTATTGCCAACCCTTCCTTACTATACCGAAAGATTAGCTTTAAAAGACAATCTTGACACCGACCTTATTAATTTCCATATTGGATTGCTCACAAGCATTTATCCATTTTTTCAGTTACTATTCGTAGTGGTTTGGGGAAAACTATCGGACAGATACGGCAGGAAACCTATTATCATTTGTGGACTAATCGGTTTTGTAATTATGCAATTACTTACTGGCCTAGCCACATCCTTGACAATGCTATATATTGCTCGAATTTTTGGTGGAATTTTTACGTCATCAGTTATTCCAGTTAGCAATGCATATTTAAGTGATATTACATCTGAAGAACGTAGAACGAAAATAATGGCCTGGTCTGGTGTTGCCATTAGCTCTGGTGTTATTTTCGGCCCTGTCATTGGCGGCTTTCTGTCCCAAACTGATATTCATATAAAATATACAATAGGCCTGCTACATTTAGACCGATTTTCAGTGCCCTTTTTATTCGCTGCACTACTAGGATTGATTGTCCTTTTGGTTGTGATGAAATGGTTAAAAAACACCGCTCGCGTACATAAGTTCACAACACGAAAAGTGAGTTTGCGGTTCACATTTACTAAATATTTTATCGTATTACTAGTGCTATCGTTTGTTATCCAATTTGTGGTGACGCTATTTGAAACTGTCTTTTCAATCTACGGAAAAGATGAATTAGGATTTAATAGTAATCAAGTTGGTATTGGTTTTATGCTATGTGGTTCAATAATGGCTGTTTTACAACCTGTGTTCGCTACTTATGGAGAGAAGTTTTTATCAACAAAGAAACAAATTGCTTTAGGGTTATTAATATCTGGTTTACCCTTGATTGCCTTTCCTTTTTTTAACAATGAATTTTTAGTCTATGGATTAATCGTTGTTTTTGCTGCTGGAGGCGCTATGGTAACACCAAATTTGCTCTCTGCGGTTTCATTAATATCAAAGAAAAATACTGGCAGGAATATTTCTATTCAGAGTTCGACCAATAGTATTGGTCAAATTCTAGGCCCCGTTTTAGGAACGTGGCTGATTGCAGGCGGTTTTTACTATCCTTTCATAATTGCTGGTAGCATTGTTTTGCTCGCTATTGGTTGTCTGTTCTTTTTTAAAAATCCCCCGTAAAAAGATATAACATACAAACATTACTTATTGATAATTAACCCAAATCTAAAGCCCCAAAAATATTTTGCATAAGTTAATTCATATAATACTAGACAATTACAAAGAGGAAATAAAAGTAGTTGAGGAATCTAATCTTGGCGATTTCAATAATGTTGAACAAGGTATTTCTATTTCAAGACAATACTTGCAGAAATTACGCATCTGTGTAAGGGAAAATGAATTCGTAGATAAACAGAATGAAATAATATTCTTTAAAAAGCATAAACCCTACATCTATAGCAGACTGAAATTTTATGCCAAACTCTACAATTTCTTGATAAATAGACCGGCGGGAACGATTCAATCTCAACAGATCATTATAGACGAAGAAATTCAAAAACTTCAAGAAAGTAACCGCCGGAATATCGACTTTATTAAATATTACCGGGAGGAATCTACGGTTTTAGATGAATTTTACTTTATAAGAGGTAAAGATAAAATTAGTCTGGTTTCGGACACTTCCCATTTCTATACTGATGCTGAATTTTCTACAAGTCACGATAACGCAATTGCTAAAATTATGGCCTATGACCTCTTAATAAATCACTACGTTCAGGAATTAAGTTATTTAAGAGATCAGTCCTACGGTATTTCAAATAAACTAAACACTTTAGCCAATGGTGAGCGCCTTGGCTGGACGGCTTCAAAAACTGACCTGATTGAATTGATTTATGCCTTACAGGCTTCTGGAGCGATAAAAAGCGGTACAGCTGGTATTAAAGAAATGGCTTCAGCTTGTGAAGATATTTTTGAACTTAATCTTGGTAACGTTTATAGAACTTTTCTCGAAATAAGAGAACGGAAAATCGACCAAACCAAGTTTATTGATAGACTAAAAGCAACACTTTTAAGGCGAATGGAAGAAACGGACGGTTGATATTTTCATTTTTAAAAATGTTAAATTTCTTCCCAAGTTGGGTCTTACTTGGGAAAAAATAAAATTAATTTTATCTATTATCATTTGGCATAGATGATTTAAAGTGACACCTCTAAATCAAACCAATTTAAACCATTGAAAATGAGCAAATAAATACACCCTACTTGGGTACAACTTGGGATTAAAATCCAATAAACCATCCCAAATTTGTAGAACGAAAGTCAAATCAGGTCAGGGACTATCAAATTAGTTGAAATCGATACGATAGTCCCTTTCTTTAAAACCGTTCTATTATGCCAGCAAATATTATTACCACCGACGACCTTCGAGAATTTAAAATGGAATTGCTCGATGACATCAAGAATCTTCTATCTAAACAAGCAACTGGAAAACTCAAGAAATATTTAAAATCTTCCGAGGTAATGGACTTGCTTCAAGTCAGTCCAGGTACATTACAGAATCTTCGCATCAATGGAACGTTGCCATACACAAAAGTTGGGGGCATTATCTACTATGATGCAGAGGAAATTCAAGATGTAATGAACTCAAATCGAGTGCAGCACAAGCAAAATTCTTAAAAGATGAACTATATAAAGCTACTAAATGCGGCTTTTGAAAAGTTCTTTTTTGATGACCGCCTCAATCCAACGCACATAAGCCTTTATATGGCACTGTTCCAAGAATGGAACAGTTGCCGATTTATGGATGAATTCTACGTAAACCGTAGAGACTTGATGCGTTGTGCCAAAATAGGCTCTAAGTCCACATATCATAGATGCATTGTGGAATTAGATTCTTGGCAATACCTATCGTACTTCCCTTCCAACAATCCGTATAAGGGCAGCAAAATCAAGATGGCCATTCTGGGGACAAGTGATGAACCTGATACGGGACGGTACAGTCCCAAATTAGAACAGCTTGCGGAACACTACCGTCCCATTGAAGAACCAGTAGTGTACCAGCACCATCCCAATAATGGACAAGCTGTGGACTCGCACCGTCCCACCAGTGGACAAGCATTGGTATCTACTATAAACAATACCAAACAAGTAAACAATATAAAACAACCAAAGGGCTGGCAGGCGGTAATAGATTTTTTTATTGAAAAAGGTTTTAATGCTGATGAAGGAAAAAAATTCTTTGAGCATTATGAAACCCGGAACTGGCAAACGAGTGATGGAAATGAAATTAGAGATTGGCGTGCCTTGGCCACAAACTGGATGGACAGAACAGAATTATATGCCGAGGAAAACAAACCAAACAAAAAACAAGCGTCCCAAATCAAGGACAACCTGCGAACCAGTAAAAACAAAGACTATGGACAACCCCTCTAAAATAACCGAAGGTGGCGTTGAATATGCGCTCGGGAAGTTTGATGGCAAAAGCATTCTCTACGATTTCCCAAAAATTTTAATTTACCTGAACGCAAAAGGGAAGCTGCTTTTTGGCGATAAATTTAAAATCTACGACCAAGATGAAGCAATAGTCCTGAAGCTTTGCAATTATTTTGTCCGCGATAAAGAAAACTGCAAAAAGAACGGCATCGACCCAGAAAAAGGCATTTTGCTTTCCGGACCCGTGGGATGTGGCAAAACAAGTTTAATGAAATTACTGCGCCACATTGTACCGCTGCAACGCCCCTATGAAATGATTCCCTGCCGGAATGTAACCTTCAGTTTTAACCATTTAGGTTTCAAAACCGTTGAAGAATATGGCAACACAAAATTCTTTTGCTTTGACGATTTGGGTGTTGAACCGGCAGGCAGATTCTACGGAAAGGATTTGAACGTAATGGGCGAAGTACTTCTCTCTCGATATGAATTATACCTACAAACCAAGCACAAGATTAAGACTCACGCCACTACCAACCTAAATGCCGAGGAACTGGAAGAACGCTATGGTAATCGTGTTAGAAGTCGGATGCGAGAACTGTTTAATTTGGTTGCTTTTGATACAAAAGCTGGGGATAAGCGGAAATAAATTTGAAAATACTGTATTTCAAAGTGAAACTTGTTTAATGTATGGTCATTTAAATCCTATTTACTTAACAACAGCTTCTGTTTTTTTGAATTGGTGGACAAGCAACTGTCCCATAAGAGCAATAAACACAACAATCCCCTTCATTTGGTTTCAGAACTGTTTTACAATTCTCACACTCGTAAAAGAACTGACAAGCGTTTGTTGGCATATCTTCTACTTTTTTATATCCGCAGTTTGGACAGGTAATTTCTGATTTTAATATAGTTTCCATTCAATTTTTTTATTATAGCATATGTGGTATGTCCGAAGCCAAAGTTGGATATGAGAAAATCATTGTTCTAATATCATTAACCTTCATCTTTGTTTTTATGGCCATTGCGAAGAGATTTATGGTTTCTTCTGTATGTGGTCCGATTAAATGCGCTCCCAAAATTGTTTGAGTTTCTTCGTCAATAATAGTTTTGAACGCATATTCTTCTACATTCAAGCGTTTGGAATTGAACCAATTATCAACCTCCTTATAATTTATCCGAATATTGTAATTCAGCTCTTTCGCTTTCGATTCAGTATATCCAACAGAAGCCATAGTTGGTAACGTAAACACTACTGTTGGCATTGGCGGATAACTTATTTCTTTAGAATTGCCTTTAATAATATTTGAAGCAACCGTATGACCTTCAAGAACTGCAACTGGCGTTAAGGGCAAACCTTCTGAATCTGCTGCATCTCCTGCTGCATAAATATGAGGGTTTGAAGTACTTTGCAAGTATTTGTTCACTGTAACACCTTTATTAGTAAATGCTATGTTCGCTTTGTCTAATTCCAAATCGAATATTGCTGGTGGTCGTCCGGCAGAATTAAAAACAGCTTCAGCTTCAAAATATGCTGTTTTCTCTTGAGATTTACCTTTTACTCTATACTGGTTATCCACTTTCTCAATAGCCGTAACATCTGTATTAAGAATGAGTTTTATACCTAATTCTTTTGTGGCAGAAATAAGATGTTTTACAATATCCTGTTCAAAATTTTCCAAGGGATTTTCTCCACGATGAACAATAGTAACTTCTGCTCCACATCGAGCTGCTATATGTGCAAACTCAAAGGCAATATATCCACCACCGATAAATGATAAAGATTTTGGCAATTTTTCTAAATTCAAGAAATCGGTACTGGATTTTGCATAATGACCACCTTCAAATTCTAAAACCCTTGGCTTGGAACCCGATGCGATTACAATTTTGTTAGCCTTTATTTTGTCTGTTCCAACTTCCAATGTGTTTTCTGACAGGAATTTTGCTGAACTATGAAAGGTGTCTATTCCGTTCTTTTTATATCCTTTTTCAATTTTTGGTGGCATTTCATCCACAAAGGATTGTTTAAAGGCCATAATGTCCTTCCAATTGACTTTAGGTATGGTATCAATACCATTTCCTTTAAGCCTTTTAGCAAAGTCTCGAACTTCCGTAACGCCTATAATCACTTTTTTTGGGTCACAACCTCTCAATGCACAAGTGCCACCATAAGGTAATTCATCCGTTATTCCGACTTTCTGGCCTTTTGAGGCGCATTTATGGGCGATGGTCATTCCTGCCATACCAGAACCAATTATAAATACATCATATTCTTTCATACTAATTGATTTGTTTTTTGTCGGTTACTTTATAGCCTGTTGAGTTAATTGCTTTTTCTATATCCTCTTTGGTAGTTTTCGAATCATCGAATTCTACTTTGGCGTTAGCTTTTTCAAAAGATGCTGCTACATTAACAATGCCTTCTAATTCATTAACTGCGTGCGTAACGTGTTGTTCACAAGAAGCACAAGTCATACCTTCAACCTCAAAATTCACAGTTTGAATGTTAGATTGATTCACGATAACAACTTCTTTCTTATTATCAGGATAAAAAATGTGAGAGTAATATGGAAAGCTTATTGAGATAGCCGCAAATAGTGTAATTCCTATTAAAAATCCTTTGGTTTGAAACCACTTTGGTTTTGCATCTACTTCACAACAATCCTCTGCTTTTTTAGTCTTTAAATAACTGTACCAAGCATAACCGATGGCCAACACTGCCAATCCTATAAGATAAGGTCTAAAGGGTTCCATCCAGGATAAAGCGGAAGCACCACCACCTACGCCAGCGATTAATGCGATAACTGGTGGAATACAACAGGATGATGCGGCTACAGCAGCAAACAAACCTGTGTAGGCTACATTTTTTGAGGTTCTTTCTGTGTTCATTGTTATAAAATTTATGCTATTTTTCTTTCTAATTTGATTGACTTAAAAATACTATTCAGAATATCCGTCTCATCCTCATTCAATGAATAGTATAATGTTTGGCCTTCTCTCCTTGAGCTTATAATACCTGCATCTTTCATTTTTCGTATATGCTGTGAAACTGCTGGCACACTCATACCTAAAATATCAGATAAATCACAAGGACATAGTTCTTTTTCCATATTTAAGAGAAATAGAATCTTTAAGCGCACCTCATTACCTGAAATCGATAGTAGTTTCGATATTTTATCGAAACCATTAGCCATACCATCAATGGAAGTTCTACAGTTTAGTAACTGCTTGTGGTCAGCTTCAGCTCTTGTACAGGATATTTCTAGTTTCATATTAATGTTTTAGACGAGCAAAGGTATAGTTAATTACTTATTTAAGCAAATACTTAAATAATAAATATCAATTTGCGATAATTTTAAATTTAGTTGCTTCTAATAAAAGTGCTGGGGATAAGCGGAAATAATCTAATTTCTGAAAGACTTATATAATAAAAGCACTTCTGAAATAAATTGTACTATAATAGCTTTCAAGCTCTTTGTCAACTCTAAAAATATATCTTTCATAACGCTACTGTTTTTTTAGGGATTTTAAAATGACCAACGCCATAAATTTTATGTTTGTGGTATTTGATAAATAATCGCTTTCTTCTTTATAAGATAGGAAGCCTAATTCCAAGAGAACAGAAATACAATTACCTATTGTTTCCCGAAGTACCTGAAAATTCGCAAACTTTATACCTCTACTCTCGTACCCTATTAGTTCGCAAAGCGTCCTTTCGATTTGATAACCAAGAAAAACAGACTCTTTAGAATATTCCTCTTGCTTTCTCGAAGTGTAAACTTCAATTCCTCTAGCATTCGGATTATCTGAATGATTGCAATGCAAGGAAACAAACAAATCAGCTTTAAGGGCTTTGACCAATTTAGTCCTATCTGATAGCGAAATAAGCGTATCGCTATACCTGGTCAAATAAATATCCAAAGGTTTATTCAATTCATTATTGAGCTTCAAAATGGCGTTCGCAATATCTAATACAATATCCTTTTCTTGAATGTTATTTATGCCTATCGCGCCAGAGTCTTTCCCACCGTGTCCAACGTCAATTACAATTCGTTTTTTAGCAGTCGTTTCTTGCCCAAAAATGATGCACATTTTTAGAAGCAAAATCACAAAACTGACGTTTTTGATCACTTTTTTCATTTTCAATTTTTGGGTTATCAACAACTTCCATTCAAAAACCCATAGCATTTGATGCCAAATAATAGTAAAGGAATTCAATCGATATCAAATAATATTTTATTCACAAATAATTGATTTTCAGTTATTTATGTACAAATATATATAAATTTAAGAAAGCGAAAATGAATAAAAATTCTAAACCTTTTATTATGAAAAAATCAATCTATTTGGCAACTTTTTTGTCGCTGCTCTCAACATCACTTTTTGCTCAAATTGGGGGAATTGAAGATTCTGTTAATGATGTGGGCGATACAATTAGAACAATCTTTCCAATTTTACTTGGGGTTATATTTCTTGTTGGTTTCCTATTTAACGCAGGACATTTCTTTGGGGAAAACGCTGACCTTAAAAAAGGGATTACCCGCGTGCTTGTCTTTGTTTTAATCGCAGGTGCGGTTGTCGGCATATTTACTTATCTGATTTCTATCGTAGTATAAATGAAGAAATTCGAGCCATATAAAAACATCAGGAAAAAGGCGGTCATTTTTGGGCTGCCCATTTCCTTGTTTGCTCTAATGATGATGTCAGTTCTGGCTTCGCTAATGGTCATCATCTTCTCGTTCAGTTTTGCGATGATTATAGGTGTTGCCATTTTCAACGCAGCTTTATACATCGCGCTCACGAGAATTAACAATAATCCACAACTGTTTCAGGTGGCAAAAGTCTTTCCAACAATTATCAGTAATAAACAAAACTCTGGCTTTGATTATGAACAAGATTAACCTTTCAGCATATCAACCCATCGCAGATATTCAGGATAATATCGTATTTGCCAATAATGGTAATGTGATTTTGTGCTATGAAGGTAATCTACCGGAAATACATTCCTTATCCGAAAAGGATTTTGAGGATATGCACGGTGCCTGGTTTCAGGCTTTAAAATCATTGCCTGTGGGAACTGTAGTCCATAAACAGGATATCTACCTGAAGAAATCCTATTCTTCGGAACAGCTTCCCAATAAAACTTTTTTAGAGAAAGCAACACACGAGCATTTTAAGGGTCGGGGACATATTGAACATAAATGTTATCTGTTCTTCATCCTCACTAAAAACAAAGCACTCAACAACCCTATATATGTAAATCCGTTCCGAAAGGTTTCAAAGGGAATTGTAGAGGAACTGGATGACAACATTAAGAGCTTTGTTAACTCTGTACGAGATTCAGTTTCCTTTATAAACAATAGCAGAAAAATGGAATTTATTCCGCTTAAGGCGGAAGAGATTCAGCAACTCACAAGTGGCTATTTTAATGGGTTCAACGAAGGCTTTGATACCGATATATTATTAGATAAAAAAAGCGTCAATATAGGCGAAAACTATTTTGATGCCCTTGCCATCAATAGCGAACTGTGCTTTGGCGAAAGTGTACAGAGTAGCAAAACCAATGAGAAATTCACTTCAGACGATTTTGTGTTTCATCAAGGGTTTATTGATGGCTTAGGGCTTACGCTTAATGAAAACCATATTGTTAACCAGATTGTTTATTTGGATGATAAACAGAAGTGGCGCAAGCTGCTAGATAAGAAAATAGAGGAACTGAATAAGAGTTCCAACTTCGGTTCACAGAATAAAGTGGTGCTTGGTAAAATTCAACACATTCTTGACCAAATCAATGCGGATGATAATGCACGGATTGTCCGTGGTCATCTCAATATAGTTTATTGGGCAAAGGAAGCCAAAGAGCTCGACAAGATTACCTCAAAAATAAAGACTGAATTTAAGGAATTGGATATCATCCCCTATTATCCAAGAGGCGAAGAACGTAAAAATTACATACTAAATAGTTACTGCTGCTTCTCGTCCAATTTTTCAAATAATGATTTATACGTTACTGATTTAAAACACGCACTTTGCCTGTTCATCAACAATACCAACTACAAAAGCGATGCAACTGGAATCATCTTCAATGACCGTGAGCATAACATTCCCGTTTTAAAGGATGTTTGGGATGAACGCAAAAAACGCATCAAGGCTCGAAACTTTGCCATTTTTGCACCAACGGGCGAGGGCAAATCATTTTTGGCGAATAACATTCTGCGCCAATATTTTGAAAGTGGCGTACGCTTGGTCATTATCGATTTGGGTGGCTCATATACCAAATTTGCAAAGCTCTATCCTGAAAAATATACCGTACTGCGTTACGAGAGCGGAAAGAATTTGGGCATCAATCCTTTTTACATCAGTAATCTAAAAGACTTAACACCAGAGCGATTGGAAGACTTATCCGTTTTCCTATTTGAACTCTTTGCTTCAGATTTAAAAGTTACGAAAGCACAATCGGTTTCCGTTAAAAAGATACTGCGCCATTATTATGATAGTACTTCTGAAAATCACTCGTTAGATGGTTTTTACAGCTTTATAGAAAAGAGCCAAGAAAATCTACTTGACACTCTTAAAATCCATCCCGACTACTTCAATGTCACGAGCTTCTTGCACGTAATGTCCGAATATGTCGGCGATGGTCTATACAGCTTTCTATTTGAAGTCAGCGAAGACCAGACTTATAAAATCGAAGACAAACGATTGATTGTTTTTGAACTGGATGAAGTAAAGGATAACAAAGAAATCCTATCCGTGATGTTGAAGCTGATTAAGTCAGCCATCCAAAGAACCATTTGGAAAAACCGTGCTGAAAAGGGCATCATACTATTCGATGAGTTTGCAAAGCAATTGAAGTTTGAAAACGTATTGGAAAGCGTAGAATTCTACTATCAAGCCATCCGTAAACAGAATGGTGCGATTGGGATTATACTTCAATCCATAAACCAATTACCAAACAATTCAACTTCTGCGAGTATTCTTGAAAACACGCAAGTCATCTACAGCCTTAACAATGAAAAAGGCTATGATGAATTGGTCAAAAGACTCAACCTTTCCAGCCACGACCTAAATCAATTAAAATCCATCAAAAACAATCTTTCTGGACCACGGAAGTACACCGAAATGTTTATCAAAATTGGTAGAGAAAGTAACATATTCCGGCTTGAAGTTCCGAAGGAAGTATATGCCGCTTACTTAACCGATGGACAGGAAAATGAAGAAATAATGAAGCTCTACAATGAGCATCACAATATGCAAAAAGCAATAATTCAATTCACTTCTAAAACATAAAATTATGAAAACAAAAATTAAAATTTTAGTAATGACATTAGCCCTGACTTTGTTTATGTCGGGTAATGCGACTGCCCAGGGAATGCCAACTTATGACAATACCAATTTCATAAGCTTGGTAAAACAACTCATAGAATCAGGTAAACAGACAGCTCAAATGATTAAGTCTGTAAAATTCCTGAAAGATGCAAAGGAAAGCATTGAGAAAGTATCAAGTGTTGTGCAACAACTAAATGCGGTTCAAGAAATTGGACAAAATAATCAACGCCTGATCAATATGATGCAAAACGATTTACAGGATATTTTGAATTCGCCTTACATCAAGCCAGACGAAGTTAGCAGAGTTGTGGAATCATTCGATGCAATAGTCCAAAACTCACTGGACACGATGGATTTCATAGACGAAATCCTATCCAGCGATTATCTAAAAATGAGCGATGCTGAACGTGCTGAAATTCTTAAACAAAAAGAACTGGAATCGAAGGAAATGGTTTCTAACGTCAAAGCCAAAACCAAACGATACAAGGATATTATTTCCTTCAGAAAAATGCAGGATAAAATAAATAACCGCGAAACCGAATATTAAAGATGACCGCAACCATCATTTTAGGGATTGGATTGGAATATATAGACACGGTTTTCCAGACCATACAGAACAGCAGCTTCTCGCAATATACTATTGCAGGAATGAAAACGCTTGCTGTTCTGTTTTTTCTGGTCAATATCCTTAAAAAATATAATGAAGGTATTGCGGATAAGGATGGCTACACTTGGGGTTTGAGCCCAGGCGAACTGGCAAAGAATTTTGCAATAGTAGTTTTGGTCATATTTTCTACACAGGTGTTAGGCTTTTTCGATAGTATCTTGGTTTCTATAGAAGCACAATATCGAGGAACTGCTCCAGCCTTATTGCCTTTGCAAATGCAGGACATTCCAATAGAAGAAGATGTAAATTTAATTGACGCTGCAAAAAATGCAATGACATTGCTTTATGAAGCTTTGGTCACACCACTTTACGGGTTCAAAATATTTGCCTTTATCATTGGGATTATCCTATGGATTTTAGACCTGTTTATTTATCCGCTCTTTTTAGCAGAACGATTCTTCCTTTTGGGCATTATGCAGGCATTTTTTCCATTGGTCATCAGTTTAGCTGTATTTGAGAAATTCCGTTCCCTCGCCTATAATTTTTTCAAATTGTATGCAGCGGTATATATGCTCGTGCCAGCCTTCTTTTTGGTCAACGTATTTGTTAATGCGCTATACACAGAAATCAACACAAACTTTTGGAATAACCTTTTTGGAACAGATGTAGGTGAAGGTTTTTTTGCTCCTGTTGTACAACTTGGTTCAGTTGCCTTTATCGTCTTTCTGAAATTTAAGTTATACAGGCGCGCCACCTCCTTCACTTTAAGATTATTTTCCAACTAAAGCAAATCAGAATGAAAACACCTTACAAAAATATTTACAATGTTCTAAAGTTGAATAGGTTTATCGTTTTAGCAGTCGTAGTGTTTGCTTTTTTGGCTAGCACATTTTCGGTTTGGATGGCATTTACTACCCATAAAAGTGCGCTAAACAATGCCTTTGCAATCAATACCGACGGTAGCATCATTCCGCTAAAACTCGTTACCCAAAAAGAAAATTTCAGGGTTGAAGCTTTGGCGCATTTAGAGTTGTTCCATACTTATTTCTACAATATCGATGCGAGTAACTATGAACGCAATTTAGAAAAAGCGCTTTGGTTGGGTAACAGTTCCATTGACAACCTTTATCGTCAGAAGAAAGCTGATGGTGTTTATAATCGACTCTTACAATACTCCTTGGTTCAAAAAGTGTTGAGTATCGATTCAAGAATAATTGAAAATAATGGTTCATATAGTTTTACCACGACGACCATTTTTGAAATCAATAGAGGTTCCATAATTGACACCTACGAACTGGTTTCAACTGGAAACCTCATTATGGTCAATCGAAACTTTCCGAACAATCCACACGGATTATTGATAACCGATTATTTTGAAAACACCTTAAAAAAACTGAACAATGAAAATTGAGCCGACCCGCCTGCCGTCGTGCAGGTAATCGGCATTTAAAAACAAATAAATATCAACAGATGAGAGTAGAAAAGAACAAAATAGTATTTGCAGCGGTTTTGGCAGTAATCTTCATTTTCCTGATATCATACTCTATAATGGTTATGGGCGATGATGAAAGTGAAAATGAAAACCTTGAACAGACCTTGATACCCGATTTGGAAGAAAATCAAAAAGAATACGATTCCAAACTGGATGCCATCAATGATTTAAAGGAAGTACGTGAAAACAATGCACCGAGCATCTATGATGAAAAACTGATTGATTCCCTTGGCTTTTATGATGCAGATTTGCCTCAACGTGAAAAAGAACGTATCGTGGATAGCATTTATTCCGCAGGAAAAATCAAATATTCTGATTTGACTTATCAGAATATTGGTTCAAGAAAAACAATTCGCAAAAAAGTAAAAGAGGTAGATTCCACTGAAATTAAAAGAGAACAAAAGATTGAAGCCAAAGAATTAGGCTTGGAACATCAATTGTTCTTTGCTGCTTCGCCAAAACCAAACGACATTTCCATTATCGGGAATACGGATGAAACAATCTATGTGGTCGTCGATGGCGACCAAGTAGTAAAAGCAAACTCCAGATTAAGAATGCGGCTTACCAAGGCTGCTATGATTAACAATAAGCAAATGCCAAAAAACACGCTCGTTTTTGGGTTTATCAGTTTTCAGCCCAATCGTGCTTTAATAGAAATTGAAAATATCAAACACCATCCTACTAAACTCAAAGCCTTCGATTTACAGGATGGTAGCGAGGGCATCTATGTCGAAAACAATTTTAGGGCAGAGGTAACAACGGAAGTCCTGGACGATGTTATAGGCGATATTAATATTCCAAGTGTTCCTGAAGTTGGCGGAATCACAAAAATCCTCAAACGTAAAAACCGAAGTGTGAAAGTGACCGTGTTGAACAATTATAAACTTATTCTAAAACCAAAACTATGAGCCATCTAGGGTTCTTAAAAATTCACTATTATGAAAAAATATATCATAACTTCATTATTACTGGCTGTTTCCACATTTGCACCTCGAATTTGCTTCGCGCAGGTTACAGCACAAGACACAATCCTAATTGATACCATATATGCGAATGACACTAAAAATGTTGCGCTGTTTTTTCCAGAGCCTATTCGCCAGGGAATAACCGGTGCAGAAAATTTTATATTTACCTACAATCGTGAAAAAGAGCAGTATTTCGGGCTTCTTCAAGCAAAGCCTGGGAAAGAAAGCAATCTTCTGATAGTCAATAGAGATGGTTCAATTTTTTCGTATATTGTAAGGTATAAAGCGCAGCTTTCTAGGCTTAATTATTTCATACCGTTATCAAGTAGTATCGGGAACGAAAAGCCATTAGTAACCGATTCAATTCAGACTGTAACTTCTGAAGAAAGTATAGATAACAGAACGTATTATTATCAAAAGTTCTGTTCTTACCTTCTCGATAGAAATCAGCATATCGGTCGGATTAAAAAGCGAAACGAAGGTATTGTTTTGAGCGTTGAGAATATTGTTTTTGATAAAGAAGAACTCTACTTCGTTATCCAGATTGAAAATAATTCTACCTTGGATTACGACTTGAATTTCTTGAACCTTTCAATTGAAACTCGGCAAAAAGGAAAAAGAAAATCTTTACAGCGTCTCTATCGAGAACCGATGTACAAACACAATCTACCTTCTAAAATTTCGGAAAATGAAACGGTAAGATTCGTTTATGTGTTGCCCAAATTTTCATTATCTGATGACCGTAGGGCAATTTTAGAATTGAACGAGAACGATGGCGAACGCAATATAGAACTGAAAATATCGCATAGGCATATCAATAACCCAAATTAATAATATTATGAAGAATTTAGTCATTTGCTCACTCGTACTTTTATTTATTTCCTGTTCAGGAAATAAGAATATGTCCCACACAGAAACCGCAGAAATTGTTGCGAAAAGCTTTTTCTCTAAAGATGAATCCACATTAAAAAGGCATACGACATCAGAAGGTTATGCCAGTTTGATTACGGTTCAAAATATGCTGCCAGATTCCGATAAAGAAATCGAAGTAGAAATCATAGATGAAGCCATTGATGGTGAAATTGCTTGGGTAAGATATAAAACGTCCTATGATGGAAAGACAGGCATCTTTAAACTCGTCAAAGAAAATGACCAATGGAAAGTGACTAATAAAGGACCGAGGGAAAAGGGGTCTTTTTAAGTCAAAAAAAAATCGGTGAAATTCATCAATTTATTTTTAACTACAGACTATCATTATAGATTTGCTCAATTGAACTTTTAAATATCTGAAATTCTGGATTAGGATGATTATTTAGTTCAATTATAAGTTCATTATAGTGTTCTTTGGATAATCTCAATTTTCCTATTGCTAAAGCGTATAAAAACTCTAATATAGCCTCGCCTTGATACTCATCAACAGACTTCAGGAAAGTCTTTAACAACATAAGCATATCCGAAGAAATCTTTTTGCTGCAAGAATAGTTTAATTCTTCATTTCTTGCAGCCCTCAAGAGAGACGCTTGAATAATTCCATCATTAAAACGATTAAAAACAAATGGGTCTAAAACATTTTTCACAAAACTAGTCTGAAATAACCCATCTTCTTTATTATTACGCATATTATTCAGAACACAGGAAATCGTAAAATATACATCAGACTGAGTTACATTTTTATAATACTCATTATCGTTGAAAAATGCTGAGTTTTTTCTTATTTCAAGTTCATTAGCATCAATGCTTGGGTAAAATATTCTTTCGCTTCCACCTCGATTAGTAGAATCTGAAAATGCTCTTAAAACTTCAATTCTATCATTAATAAATTTTGAAGGAACATCCAATTCTTGTTGGACTGACTGTAGATAATCAAGCTCTCTTTCCCAAGGTGTATTTGAACTCGAATTATCACAGTTTATGGTCTCAATCTCTACCAATGAACTGTTTTCTGCGCCATAAAGACCATACCTGATGTTGGTTCTGAGCTCGGCATATTTCTTTGGGTCGCTAACTCGGTTTATTCCAATAAAATAGATTAATCTAATGCTCTCATAGTTCCGAAAAAATCGACTTAGATAAAGCAGATTTTTGCCATTTGAAATACAAGAACCCACAATTAATATAGAGCCTGAAGAACTAGTCGCTATAGTATCTTCCTTTAATTCGGATTGATTTATTATAGTGATTTTATTCTTAGCAAAATCTTTGATTTCATCTTTGATGTACTGCGACAATAGCACTGAACCTTTATCATTGAGATGGACTATGTGGCTTATTGATGCTGGCACATATTGATTTATGTAAGCATCTAATTTACTTTTGTGACTTTTGAAACTTTCATTGGTAATGTTGCTAATGATGTTCTCGTAGTCTATATAAAGGTTGTATTTTTTTCTTGAGGTCGAATCCTCACTATATGAAACCCTAAGAGACGTTCCAGACTCGCTGTTAAGTTTAAAGACTTCTACAAAGTTTTTCAAGGATTTTGAAATATACTTAGATGCACTTATGTTTCTGGGGTAAATTACGGGTTCATCCAAATTAAAAGAATCGCCTATAATACTGATAGGTGTAGAATGGTTTACACAATAGGTACATTTTTCATTTTTTTTTGATTGGTCATATAGCGGAATGCCATAGTTTAATTTTTCGTTTCTCTCTAAATTACATAAAACTCTTTCTTGAATTATAGGTGAGTCCTTATCAATTGGCATATAATATAAAGTGCATATTTCGTCAGAACCTATTTCAGGATGATTCTTCTGAATATAATTTATCAGCCCACCAGATGTAGATGCAGAAATAAGAAATATGGATTTATCATAAAAGATGGATTGGCTATTGTACAAGCCATCGTAGGACTTAAAAGATTCAATATTAATTTCTTTATCTTGATTATATCTTTTCAAATATTTGGTCATTGAATATGCAATGACATTAATAGACAGCGTATCACAATATATATTATCGAAATCTACTTTACTAAATAGGTGCAGTGTGTTGAGTGCTATAAAGTCAATTTGACTTTTAAAGACCAAAACATTGGCAGTCCTAAGAAATTTAGATGAATGCTTTCCAGAAGGAAAAACAAAATGGTGGGAAATTCCATTACTTTCAACCAAGCCACCATTATCTTCAAAAATTTTAACCAAACCTTGGTTCAATACTTCTTTCTTATTTTTTGCCAAAAATCCTCTCTTTGGAAAACTGAAAGAATCTTTATCATAAGGTATATATGAAATATTGTCTGATAGTGAAGATTCTTCAACCTTTGGAATACTTTTAAAGATGGATTCTAAATTTACTTCTACACTTTTTTTTACATCCTTATTCCCATTACAATGCAAAAAAACTAATGTGCTTGTTTGATGAAAATATCTAAAGTATTCAGTAAGCTCATTTTTCAAGGTGTTAAAATCAAAATCGATGTCAGGGTTGAACACTATCGTAGCATTTTTATGCTTTTTATCTACGAGTTTGGCGTTGTATATATAGTATTCACCCATAATTTAATTTTTGAATGGGTATAAAATACTTATGTATGAACCCTGAGCCTTAATTTGATTTTCAAAACCATCCTGGTTCCAGTCTTCTATCACTAAATCCTTTAGATTATTATTTTTGACTGGAACATAATTATCCTTAATCAAATCACGATATACACTATACTTGTCTGTAGAGATTTTTAGAAATCCTTTCTTATCTAAAATTCTCAGAATTCTATCTAAACCAATTCCTTTTTTTGATTTCAAATTTGATGTAGATGAAGTTTGATTTTTAATAAGACACTTTTTTATAATACTTAAATCATCGATTTCATCTTTTTGGTGAAACTTATCAATAAAACCAACTCCAGAATCAAAAACCAAAATTTCCAAATAATACACCTGCTTTAGATGGTTAAGATATTCCCTTTCTATGCTCTTATGATTGAAAAATGTAGCTATTGGTGTGCCTTTATATTCTTCAGTAATTTTTTCCTTTTTGTTTATATGAAAACGCAGATATGCACCTCTAACACTTGAAGGTATTTCAACAAAGTTTGAATCTGTTCTTCCCCATTCGAAAGTATTCTTTGTTAACTCATAGACGATAGCTCCTATATCTTCAAGGATATCTTCTACTTCATTTAAATTTTGCTTTTTGAAAGTCAGAATATTTTTTGTAAGTATCTTCTTTACTGTGTTAGCAATCTTCTCTTCATCATCATTAAAGCCATTTGAGTTTTCCAAAAGCCTAATTAAACCTTTACTTTTAGATAGATGGTCTGTATTAACCCAGATGTGCTTATTACCTTTGAATTTTTCAAATGAATTCATCTTTATGAAAAATTCATTTTGTTTTTCTCTGAGAAGGCTTTTAATATTTTCCCCATCTTTGTCTACAAATTCAGCAGTATTCCAAAGCAAAGAAACTATTGGGTAGCTATATTCTTGCTCATAGAATTTATCCAATTCACTTGAAGCGAAATCAAGTTTTACAATTTTAATATTACAATTACTGTTTATGGTTATAATCAGTTTTAAAATATCAGCCAATAGACCAAAACGGTATTGCGCTAAATCACTCGGAATTAATAACACTATAGGTTCATCTATGAAGTCACTTATTTTGCAATAAGTCTCTGCAAGATGCTTAGGGGTGGTATGTTTAATGATTTTTATTTCGGTCATTTAACTTTTTAATTGCTCACAAAATATATAATTCTCGTTTAATTTTCATTCTGAAATAATATTTTTCAAATTTTTAGTTTTTATCGAGATTGATTTCCCAATAGCCTCGTGTATCTCCTTTTCGTACTAAAAAGCCTTTATTCTTAATAGCTGTAATGTGTTTTCCAACAGCAGATTCGTTAATACTTAAAGCTTCAGCTATCTCAATATATGTTATAGAAGGATTTGCAGCAATAAGTTTAAGTAGTTCTTTTTGTCTTTTAGTTAAAGCTTCAGCTGCATCAATTGCACCACCTTTTACACCACCTATTGCACCACCTATTACACCACCTTTTTGACTACCTTCTCTATCATCAACTTTAACAGAAGTTTCATTAGTATCTTCTTGAACTGCAAATGTCATTCTTAGGAAATTATCAGAAAAACTAAAACTTTCTTTTCCGTAATGTCCTAAAATACGAGGGATGCCAGAGCCTAATTGCTCTACCAGTTCTAAATCCTTAAAAATTCGCATTAGTTCCTTATTCCGTGGAACAGAAAAGCCCTCGAAAAATTCTTGCTTGCTCAATCCTTCAGGTAAACCACCAGCCGAAGTGATTTCAATTCTATCGGTAAAGATTTCAAACTTTGGGGTAATCTCATTTGTATAATCATTATGCACAAAGGCATTGATGATAGCCTCACGCAATGCAATGGGATTCCAAAGATTAGCCTGCTGCCTTTTCTTTGCTGTAATTTTTGTTGTAGTTCTGTTCTCTATGGCAATTTTATCAATTACTTGTTTTGTAGCTTTCACCAAACATTCGTGTCCATACTCGTTGCTTTCTATTAGGTCTGTTCTGGTTGTACCGGAATACTTGGCAACCTTAATAGAGGTATTATTCTTATCTGCTAAAAGATAGGCAGCATAATTGAATGCGCCATCTTCAGTTAGTAATTCTAAATTCTTAGAAAATGCTTTGCCGAGGGTATACCCTGATTCCTCGTAGTAGATTTTCAACTGGCTAAAGCTCAAATCCTGTCGACCCGCTTTAATTTTACTAATGGAATTTCGGGTGCGTTTCGCAAAAAGCTCGTCAATCATTTTCTGCGGCATAGGTTCAGCTGCTGAACCCAAACGAATGAAACAACCCTTTTCACTCATCCCATATTTTTTAAGATGATATGGTTTTTCTGGACCGCTGGCCACAATGATTTTTAGAATGTCATTACCGTCTTTTTCCTCACTCACAATATCAAATAAACCAAGTGCTGAAGGACGGATATTATTTTTAAGTCTATCCTTAATTTTCAATTGGTCGTCATCTGCATCCGCCAGACCATAAGTGTTTCCTTCCTTATCAATACCTATGTATAGAATACCACCTTCACGGTAGTTTAAGAATGCGATGACCTCTTTTTCGAGTCCATCGGTAAGTTCTCGTTTATATTCTATACGGTTTGTTTCTGTCATTGTAATATTATGTACTCAATTCTTTATCCAAATTACTCGTAAATAGACCTTGAACCAATTTACCATTTCTTAAATATTCAAAGAAATCATCATAATTTTCAGGACTTAAGAAATGGAAATTATACCGTTGATTCACATTATTTTCTTCAAGTTGTTTGTTTAATTCCTGAAAATGAATGGTCGCCCATTTAAATTTTGCTTTATTTAAATCTGAATAGTCTTGGTCATCCTTAATTTCTACAACAGTAATGTATTCTATTTCCTCATCAGAGGTCTTGACAAAAAAGTCAGGATTAAATTTACCTTGTTTTGTATGGTTACCTGATTTGCTTGATAATGAATACTCAATGGTATAAAAACTTTGATTCGTTGATTTTAGCCAAGCATCTAAAACGCTGGCGTTTTCGTTTCTAACCAGCTTTTCAGCAAATTTTCTTTCTGGTGCTGCGTTGAGAAATACTATATCAACTGGTGTTTTAAAATCGTAACTATTTGCCAGACGATGTGCACCTTGGCGTATGTCTTGGTCATCAATAACGTCCTGTAGAAAGTTTAGAACATCTGTATCCTTAACTTCTTCATTGTAATTATTTGAGTACATCACCGTGGAATTATGTCGCAAATTACCAACCGACAACGTTTCTTTTATTCTTTCTTTTGTTGAAATAACAAAAGGTTTTTGGGCTATTCTAACTAATTCAAGTGATTTGTTTTTTCGTCTTAGAAGCGTATTAAAAGACGAGAAAATATTTCTTTTATTTTTTTCGTTCAACTCATCCCCTTCAAGACCAACCTTATCCATAGAACGACGTATTAACTTTGTAATCTCTTCTTTAGGCGGAAGATTATTTTTGGTATACTGTTCTTCTTGTAGGTTCAGTGTTACACCTTCCCATTCCCTGGTCTGGAACTCGTGATAGATTTTATCAACAATTTCCTTAATAGAGGTCATTCTGTTTTTAATCTTGTACTCAACACCTTTATACTCATTGGCAAGATTTGTATAGGTGGTCTCTTGGTTTACTTGGTCAACTGAAGATTCTAAATTTATGTAGTCCTTATAGTTAAATTCCTTTTCTTTTTTATTGTTTTCTACAGCTTTCTCAATTTTATTGTAATTGATATTGTAAAGTTCAAAATGAAATTTGCTCCTATCGCCTTCAATTATGTTAGAACTTTCCAGACGCATTTCTAACTCCAGTACTTCATCTACAAGCCCCTTGATTTTTGAGCCCCAAGATGAATGGTTGAAAATAGTTACCTCTGCATTACCAACATACTCGGGTGGTACTCTTAAACCTCTGCCCAATACCTGAGAAATCAATAATTTTGAATTGAAGGCTCTCTCTTCCATAGGGACTATTTGGAACACATTTTTGACATCCCATCCCTCAGTAAGCATTGAAACTGAAACAATCCATTCTACGGTTGAATCCTGCATATCCACTTCTTCCAGACGAATAACATTGTGGCTATGAGCTTTATCCGATGTTACCGTCATTACCAGCTTATCCCGAACTTCTTGTTCTTCCAACCCTTCTTCTAACATTAAAAACTCAACTAATCGCGTTTCAAGTCTTTTGGCATTGGTAATATTGTTTGTTACCAAAATGGTTAAAGGCTTCACATTCTTGTAAGTGACTTTGTTGTTTCTATGGTTCTGATAGATTTTCTGAAACCTTTGGTCTTCATTTATGCTATCATCTTCAGATACATAATTAATCTTCTTTACAAATTTTTCATCAACAGCCTCTCGTAAAGAATATCTGTAGATAACGTCATTGAAGTAATCATTTCCTATATACGCTGTACCAGTAAAACCAAGCATATATTTAAAATTATAGCCTTCATCCAGTAAAAACCTCTTCCATACTTTGAGCCCTCTTGCCTCCGTTGTGTTTCCCGAAATCTTATTGTAAATATGATGGGTTTCATCATTTAAAACCAAGGTGTCATAACCTCGTTTGAAACCAAAACTATCTTCAATTGATGAACCTGTTCTCTCATAAACAGCGTGTACATTTTCAATACAAATAGCACCTTCTCCCACAGTGACACTTCCATCAACAATGCTGGGATTTTTAATTATTGCAGACGGCGGAATTGTTTCTTTTAGAATTGGGTCAGAAACCAATGCTAAAAACTTTTTATGTAGTTCTTTTTCAATTGTTGTTGATGGACACAAAACGAGAACTCTTTTGACCAAACCTAAGCCCAATAAAATTTGTGCTATGCCGTACATTACGTAGCTTTTCCCCGTACCTGTAGCAAGGTCTATCGTTGCAGATAACTTTGCCGGTAATTGAACCTTGCGGTGGTAATCTGCAAGCTCAGGGTATCTTTCCCGCAATTGAGGGTTCTGATAATGATTTTTAGAAACTAAGTCTTCAATGTTAGCATACTCTTTGGATGCCAAGTAAATAACTGAACTTCTTATGGCTTCCTTTTGGTATTCCCTTGTCCCACAGAGTGCATCCAAAAACCTATCCCAATATGGAAGTGGTAATTCACTTTGGTTATAAAATTGATTTACTTTTAGAATTAAATCTTTTGTGTCGTATCGTTTTTTTTCCTGAATCATCCTTTAGTATTTTTATTGGTAAATACCTCACGGAATTCATTGCCATAAATATCGATATAAACTGCACTTACTTTAGAGCCACAATCTTCTATGGAAACCTGAGCTTGACCATTTTCGTCAATAATATCTGCCGCAAAAAATACATCGGACATTAAAAAATCATTGCCATTGAAGTCTTTATCTACAACTACCATTGCCAACGCCTCAAGACCAGGAATATCTTCTAAGGTATCTTCATCAGGGTAGTACGCTTTAAAAGCCTCTATGGTAATGACGCCATTTTCAAACGAGGACTTAACTTCAGGCTGTCTAATGAAATGAAAACCAACTGCATTTTCAAGTGAATTTACGTTGCTTGAACTTGTAGGTTGTCTAAATTTTTTAAACTTCTCTTTGTGTAATTCTTGGATGATTTGATAAGGCACTTTTAGAAAGTAGTAGCGAACATTACCTATCTCATAATAATCATCAATAAATTGAACAGAATTTGCTGGTGCAATTATATAAATACGGTCGCCAACCTTTTTGCCTATATTTTTGTGTAATAGCTGCAAATAATCTTCATCGACTGCTGCATCTTTGTGTTCCCAATACTTCCAAATCATCACGTCATATCCATCCTTACGCTCGCCTTGAAATTCAATTCCTGCAATTATTTTTGATTTAGAGTTTACCTCGAAAAGATTGAGTACAAAGTTTTGATATTCCTCGTGCTTTAATTTAAACAGCTTTTCAATATCATAAAAACCTAAATTTAAGGTGTCAAATGCTCGTGAGGTTAATTTGTAATCTATATTTTTATTTTCAAGAGAACGAGTATTTTCAATTGTAAGAATCCTTTTTTGTAAAGTATAATATGAGAATTTACCAATATCACAAGTTATCCATTTTCTATTTAATTTTTCTGCCACCGCAGCTGTCGTGCCGCTTCCACCAAAGAAATCCAAAATTAAATCCCCTTCCTCTGTTGATGATTCTATAATTCTCTGTAATAAAGCTTCAGGTTTTTGAGTTGGATAGCCCGTTCTTTCTTTTGCAACTGGATTTACAGGACTTATATCAGTCCAATATGACTCAATAATATCGCCCTCAGTTTCATCTAAATAAATAATTCTTGAACCTCCTGCAGTAGGATTGACGTCATCACGATATAGTCTTCCATCCTTATCTACTTTAAATCTTTCTTTGTAAGCTTCTGAATGCTCTCTAAATTGTGTTTCCCATTGATAATTTGAAGACTTGGTATATGAATAAATTGTGTCGTGTTTTTGAGGAAACTTTTTTGAGGTTTTACGTTTGAAACCAAAATAGCACCATACAATCTCGTTTCTAAAATGATGCTCTCCAAACACTTCATCAAGAATCATCTTAATGTAATGACCTTTTTTAGTGTCCATATGGACATATATAGAACCGTCAGAGGCTAAAATTTCCTTTGCTAAAATCAACCTTCTCCTTATAAACTCAACAAATTCAGCATCTTTGGCTTTGTCTGTATATGCTTTTTGACCTTGTGAGCCAGAAAAATCAGATTCTGTTGCAAATGGGGGGTCTATGTAAATTAATTTTACCTTTCCCTTAACCTTGTCTTTTATAAGTGGGTCTTCATTTTTGTAAATGGTTTTGAGAAATTGAAGGTTGTCGCCAAATACAATCATATTTTTCCAACCGTCAGGATAAGATTCACGGTCGCCATTATACGTTCTTTCAATTTGTAAAGGTGCGGCAGTTACTCCATCTTCGTCTGCAAGAATATCTTCTTTACGCATTTTTCCAGCATAAACGAGTTCATATTCCTTTTGGGTGGTGGGGAAAAGCTTATATTTGAAGTCATCGGGTAATTGCTCGCCCTTTTGTAATTTTTCTATTAAATAGTCCTTTTCTCTTTGGCTTAATTCTGTCATTTGGTGGTAAAAATAAGTGTTAAAGATATTGGTATAATTTCACGTTGCAAAAAAAGGGTTAAGATAATTTTAAGATTATCATTTATTAATCGTTTAGCCTAATGAATTAAGGTGTTTAACGTTATTTAAATATAGACCGCACCTCATCATAAACCCGCTCAAAATTAGCCGCTAAATCAGTCTGAGAATATTGCTTTGATTCCTGTGGTAGTTCCCTTTGAATATCGGCTAATTTAAACTGCACTTTTTTATCCTTCCCATCTGCATAAGTGATAAACTCGCCCTGCTTCAACCTGAAAAATACGTCCGCCCGAATCTTTGGGATTTCCTTTTCTCCAGTCGTAATACGTGTGTCAAAATCTAAGTTATGCCCACGACTTATGCTCTTGGTCGGGTCTTTTATGATTTCAAAAAAACGTTCGTAATATTTGGCGGTGTCCGGGTCATTGACCTTTCCGAAAAACTGGTAAGATAGATTGCTCAAAATAGCTTTGCTCGCCTTGTCGCCATACATCATATCGTTCTGAATTTTGTCTTGCATCACATAGATGGTGGCAATATCATAACTTCTGAGCGTTGCTGGAATACGGTGCATATTCAATAGTCGAATGGTAGGCGCTTCTTCCATAAGTAGAAAAGACGGTCTCTGACCGCGCACGCTCATTTGCTTTGTAATGGTATGGATGATGGTAGCGATGACAGGTGAATAAGAGGTTTCAAATTTTGGGTTGTTCACTATTGAAATGACTGCTAGATTTTCTTCGCTATTTATATCGAGTGGGACTTCATCTGCGGACAATGCCATAAAAATTCGTTGTGTGCTGATTCGTTTCAGAGCATTTGCCAGTGTGCTTTTAACACCAGCCGTCTGTCTTTCCGAATCCTTTCCACTTATAAACGCATCTGCCATTGCCCTCGATGTCGTATTGGTTTCCAAAAACTGGATAAGGCTGTCTGTGTCCAGATATTGATAAATAGCAATCAAATGTGGAAGAGTACAGAATTGGGGATAAGTAGTTTTTAATTTCCATATCAATCCACCAATCAATCCTTCCGCAGCATCGTTGAAGAATTTTGTTGTTCCGGTTGTTCCTGATTCCCTTTGTTCCAAAAGGTTTTCAATCAATACCCTTGAAACTTCGTTTACGCTTTCCTCGTTCTCTAAATAGCGTGGCGCAATAGGATTTACCCTATGGATGATTTTATCGAAGGAAATGACCTTAAAAGGTATGTCGCCATCCTTAAAGAGTGGATAAGCCATTTCGGTCAGTTCAAAATCTTTGTAATCGTGAATAATTCCGCAAAATCCTTCTTTTTGAAAGTGTTTCAGGAATCCATACACAACACTTTCGGTCTTTCCACTTCCGGCAGAACCGATGATTGATGCTCCACGTTTGATGTTGTCCAGTTTAAAGTTTCCTTTTGTAGTGGCAAAGTTGACCTGATATTTGGCATTTCCATTTTTAGGCGTGTCGGTTTTATGCAAGAAAACATACATTCCTATATTAATTAATATCAGAGGACAAACCAAATAAAGTGCTATTTGAACCAATGGTAATTGTTCATTTAAATAATAAACAAGAACGCCAATCAATAGAAGATTGACTACAAATGCAAATCTGCTTATCCGAAATATTCCATAGAAAACACTACTGGCCAAACCAATAATAAAAAGTACCGTTACGAGATTGTCCATTTGCATAGTTTTAGATTAGATTAGATTCCGATGGAACTTGATTTAATGGCCACCTCTGCACCACGTCGTAGCCTATTAAAAATTTTCATCGCCAATTGTGCCTGTGTGACTGGAATACTGGGCATCATTGGGATGCCACTTTTCCCCATTATTTTGAACGCCAATGCTTTTTCGTTGGTGGGCAATTTCATTAGTGAAGCAAAATAGATTTTCGGATTCTTAATGAAATCCTTTCTTGCCTTATAAGTTTCAGCGAAGTTCCTTTGATAGTCAAATGTCCTATCGAAAGTCTTTTCTGCTTTTGTAAAAAATCCATCTCTGTCAAATCCCCGTTTTACCGTTTTACCATTTAATTCAACGTCGGAAGCTTTATATTTACTTCCAGGTGACAAACTGAATTTATTGGAAGCATCCTTACGGCTCACAATGATGTGAATATGGCTTTGGCTGCCCTCCTTTTGCATTCCCTGTACGATTCGTTTTCCGTTCTGTTGGTGCGGTGCTTCTCTTTCTAGTTTCCCGATTTCTTTTTCCATTTGTTTCACATTTCCTTCTGCTCGCCCATCTAGCACATTTCGGATTTCAGTTTTAAGCTGAAGTATTTTTGTGGCATACGGTTGGTTTTCTTTTATCTGAAAGTCTGTTCCTTTGAAGGTTCTTTGGTGTTCGATTTTTGCATAAAATTTTATGTCGTCTATGTTTATTGGTCGTCCATTGATTTCACGATTGAATGAAGCCACATAATCCTTCATAATCTCACGGGTGTATTTTTGCAAATCCTCACTATGGTTATGCAACCGTTTCAGTTCGTATTTTGAAGGGCTTACGGTAATAGAATAAAACCGTGGTTCGTGCTTTTCAAGTTTTGCAGTATTGCCATCTATTTCCCTGACCACTTCCTCTGCTGAAATCTCGTCGCCATATTGGTTAAAGAAATGTTCCATATCCTGCTGTTCCAGTCCTTGGTTTTCCTTCTCCAGATAGCCAACAAAATCAGCCGAACTTTTAGAATAATTACCTCCTATTTTTTGAGGTGTGATTGTAATGTACATAGCTCAAAAATTTACAGTTGGTTACTTGGATTTTGTTTTTCACGGAAGCGTACTTCCTTTTTTTCTTCGGCATATTTCTTTTCCAAAATCAGCGGTTTTTTGTTTGGCTGTTCTGTCTCAAAAAGAGATTGAATCATTGCAACTGTGGGTTTGGTTTGTGTCTTTTCAACATCACGCATTATGGCGATGACTGCATTGATTCTTTTCAATAGTTTGGCTTCGATGGTTCGCCCTGTCGGACCCAATTTTTCCTTTGGCGATATCTCGTTATAGAAGAAAAAATCAAGGATATTTTCCATTGCTTCGGTATGGGTCTTGAAGTGTGTCTTTGAAAATTCCTGAAAACGTTTGGCAGTTTTCCTTTTGAACCTGATGGTGATGAATGAATCCATTTTCTTTCGCTTTTTTTGTGCATTTGACGTAAATCCATCCCTGTTTACAGGTTGTTCAAGGGCATTTGACGCAAATCGAAGAAATATATATAATCCATTAATTTTCAAGTTGTTGAAAATCAATTGGTTATACGCTAAAAGGAATATGTAACGCGGCTCTGCCCGTTACCCTCTTGCTATTCCTTTTCGTCACGCCAAAGCGTGACAAAAATTTCATACAATCTGGCTAAAAAGCCAATTGCCCTTTTAGGAATTCGGAAATTCCAATATGTAAAATATAGATGGATACAGCTACCAGCGAAAGTTAAAAATAGGGTAGCTATATAAATTATGTGTGCTGTATTTCAGCGAAATAAAGATACGGTTTTTTTATTGAACTGGAATTACTTGAAAAGAAAAAACACCTCCAAAATTTAGAGGTGCTTGATTATTAAGTTTAGAAAATTAGATGTTGAATATGAACTTATAGGAATATAAATTTCGTAATGCTTCTTCCTCTATCATCGTTTCAAAACAGGTGTAATTTTCCCTTACGTATTTGCGAATATCATCGCCAAATTTTCGTTCCACGTCTTTTTTAGAATCCTCTAAAAGTCGGTTTTGAGCCTCCTCGCTCAAGTCTGTAAAATTGAGATAAACCATAGCCTGAATTTTTAATATTCGCTTGGTAACATCAGCGTATCATTTACAAAAAATAACCGCAATTCATCGAGCGGAAAATCGGTTGCCCGATAGCCGTGTTTTTCCAAAATATTGTCGTTGCCATCTGTATAAATAATTTCAGCTTCATATCCTGTAAAATCTTGTTTTTCCTCGGACAATCTTTTAAAATCGATGGTTATAAATTCGCTTCGGTTCATCAGACTTTTTGCAATTACGGAAGTGTCCGTAATGAGCCAAAAACAATCTGCTACATTAGCAAGATATTTTAGTCCGTCCGTAAAACGTGTTCTTAATAATGGGATTTGATAGAACATTTCCGTACCGTGAAAATGTTGCAATCCTTCTTTTATTTCGTTAACTTGTGCTTTCATTGTTCATTTATTTTAAGTGAATAATTAAAAGAGGGCACGAACTAATTGAAAACTGGTATCTGTGCCCTCTTTGATTTTTATGTTTACTTATCATTTTTAGACCCAAGCAAAAGGATTTCCCTTACTACAATTTCCGTATAGTATCGTTTTTCGCCTTCGTTGGTTTCATAAGAGCGTTGCGCCAATTTGCCCGCAATGGCAATTTGTTTTCCCGCTATTGCGTATTTCTCAACGATTAAAGCCAATTTTCCCCAAGCCACAACACTGTGCCAATGGGTTTCAGATTGTTTTTCGCCTTTTGCATTCTTGTAGTTTTCATTTGTTGCCATTGAGAACTGCGCCACAATTTTTCCATTTTCAAGATTTGTAATTTGCGGGTCTTGCCCAATGTTTCCAATTAACTGAACGTGATTTTTAATAGTTTTCATAATAGAAGTTTTAAAGGTTTTTAATAAAAAAGGGCGCAACGTTTGAGAGGTACGCCCTCTAAAATTTCAATGATTACTTATCATTTTTGCTTCCAAGCAAAAGGATTTCATTTGCTTCGATTTCGGTAACATATCGCTTGATACCCTCTTTATCCTCGTAGCTTCGGGATTTCAGTTTTCCCGTAACACCTACTTCCTTGCCTTTATCAACATATTTTTCAATAATTTCGGCAGTCTTGCCCCAAGCTACAACCGTATGCCAATTGGTTTCTGTTTGCTTTTCTCCTTTGGCATCCTTGTAATACTCGTTTGTTGCGATTGAAAAACGGGCTACTTTTTTTCCGCTTTCAAGGTTCGTGATTGTTGGCTCTTGTCCAACGTTTCCGATTAACTGTACGTGATTTTTTAAAGTACTCATAATAAAATATTTAAAGATTAATTAAAATGCTATCTGAACCATTCAGACAGTTTGCGTTTATATTTTTTTGAAGTGATTTACTTATTATATCTTGAGCGTTTTCCTTTTTTGTTTTTTTTGGTGTCGCTTCCTTTTGTATGTTTTTGTAAGATTTCATAAGTTTTATTTTAGATTTACTTCCCATAGCGCCCTCGCTGTTACCTTTTTTTGTTGCTGATACAGTTTCAATATTTTGAATTGATAAGGACTTATAAAAAGTGAAGCGCAGCGAGAACGGTTTATGCAGTCTGTTCAAGTTCAAAATGTTGGTATTTTGCTGGCAAAAAAAGGGTATAACAGCGAGGGTGCGGATGTAGGTCTAAAAGCTTTTGTGAAGTATAAAAACGTAGGAAGCGACACCAAATCATTAAATGGAATTCCGATTTGGCGGACGCTATTCACGATTTTGGCTTGGAAATGTAGTGTTCGTTCCCAGAGAATCGGGAAGGGTTAACGGAATGGAAAGTCGAAATTGGGGATTGTGTCCAAGATATTTGTAGTGAAGCTCTTTTCCCGAAATGTAGCTTTTCGCGAAATGCAGGGGAATGTGCTGAACGGGTTATGAAAATGGATTGCCCTTATGCAGTAGGGTTTAAAGCGGACTGAACTTCAAAGATGGAGATTGGGAATGAAGTGTTTCCCGATTTTTTTCGGGATTAACGTAATGGAAATCGGAATCTTTGGAGTTTTGTCCAAGACCTTTACAGGGAAGCTCTTTTCCCGAAATGTAGCTTTTCGCGAAATGTAGGGGAATGTGCTGAACGGGTAATGAAGTTTGAATTTGATAAAAGGTTAATATTACTTTTGTGAGTAGTTAGCTCATTCTACAAAAAGTTCTTTTTGATTTTCAGATTAAACATTATTTAAAAGTACTTGATAGTAAAGGGGATGCTTTTCTCTGTAGTAAGCTAAATGACTCTCCGCACTTTCAATAGTGTAATTTTCACTACTTAATTGATAATGTTCTTCTGCTTCTTGCAATGAAATGTCGGATTTTACAGCTGTATTTTTCATAATGTTAAAATTTTTGGTTAAACAATATTTGAGCAGAAACCAAACGGAAGCTAAAATCTTGGCTCAAAAGGAAACGGAATAAATAAGCGAGGGAAGAAGCGATGGCTTTATGCCGTAGTCTTTTGATGAAAGTATTTTACGAGTTTACCTTGCGTGTATATTGTATGATAATTAACTTCCTTTTTTAAACGGACTTGATTCACGATTTTGGCAAGGGAATGTAGTGTTCCTTTCCAGCATAGCGGAAGGGTTAACGAAATAGAAAGTCAAAATTGGGGATTGTGTCCAAGACCTGTTCAGAGAAGCTCTTTTCCCGAAATGAAGCTTTTAGCGAAATGCAGGGGAATGTGCTGAACGGAATATGAAAACTGTTTATCCTCTTGAAGTAGGATGTCAAGCGGACTTAACTTTAAAGATGTAGGTTGAAATGGAGTTTGACCACTTCCCGATTTTCTCGGGAATGAGTGGGCAAGTGAAATGAAAATCGGAAGCTTTAGAGTTGTGTCCAAGACTTTTGTAATGAAGCGCTTTTTCCGAAATGAAGCTTTTTCTGCGGAATGTAGGGGAATGGGCTGAATGAGTTTTCAATTACTATTTCCTATACACTTTAATAGTTATATAAAAAGTGTAGATTAAACAACACATCCTTAAAGCTTCTCTAACCCAGCAATAGTTGTTTTAATTTCATCAACGTCTTTAAATATGTGGCTACCTATCTCTAAAGCCAATTGATAATACGGTAAAATTATTTTTGAGAAACTCTTTTTCTTATATGGATTTTCTTCTGCTTCCATTTTAGCTATACGGACGTCGCCGTATTTCAGTAATAGTATCGTAGCTCTACGAATATTTCTCTGATCGTTCTTTTCCCTGATTTTATCAATAAGATTAAAGAAGTCTTTATCATTCTTTATAATATCATCTTTGTTTTCATAACGCCTAAGTTGATCGTCTATCTCGATATCTTCAACTCGATCCATATACATTGTAATGTTCTGTCCAGCCCAAAAACCATATTGCTCATCATACCAAATACCAGAATCGTGAGGTTTACCGTAAAATTTTACAGCATCCTTTATCCTAAAACCTTTCAATCCGTCTTCGGAACCAAGTATGGTAATTTTAGAGTGATTAGGGAAGTAACCATTTATTTCCTTGTCTTCGCTGTAGCTATTCCATAGATCCCAGTAGAGCTTTTTAAATTTTTCAAATACCGCAAGAACAGCATCGACTTTTGGATAGAAAAAAGTTGATAGTTCGAAAGAGTTTCTTTGTACGCCATCTACATTAATAGGGTCAGAATCGTGCATAACGTACTCGCCATTCTCAAATGAATATGCGGAATGAAAGAATGTGTTTCTTATTTCTTTGAAATGGATTTGTTCATAAAATTCAATAAGTCCTTGTTTGCTCGAATCTGCATATAACTCCATTAGGAAGTCCTGTTTCTCGCCTATACCCAATAATCTTTCATACTTACGAGTTTTCCAAAACAAATAGGATGATCCCTTATAGCCCAAAGTAATCCGGCATAAGCTTCCAATCATATTATAGAAATCGCTGTTTTCAAAAAACGTTGAGTAAAGCTGTAAAGCAACTCGTGCCTTTTCGTTTCCCTCCAGATCGCGGTATAACCGAGCATAGAATGGAATTGCCTCAAACCACTCCAGTAAGTTGGAATTGAGATTTTGAGAACTTATACCCTTGTAATTAATAAGAGTTAGAACAACATCAAACTCACTAGCGGCTTTTGCTTCATTAAATAATTCTTCTACGTCACTAACAGCTGAGTTCATATGGTTATTTGAGATTATTAATAAGAAAGTCGTCCGTCATCGCTGAGATTATTTACATAATTAAATAGATTCATATTTAAGACCATCCAGTATTCCTTCTCTATTTGAACAAGCGACTTAAGGTCCTTAATGATTTGGTTACATAGTTCTCTCAATGAATCTCCAACTTGAGTCAAATCGTGTTCATATAATTCATAAAAGTCATCTTTAAAGACCTTTTTACTCTTCGTTTTTAATTCTTTTAATGTCCCCACCTTACTTTCAATTAGAAGATAGTCAGCTAAAAATTCAAAATTTTTAAACATAGATTCAAAGAAAATCAACTCTATTGATTCTATAGGTAAGTGGTGGTCTCTATGGTTATGCTCATCCAAAAAGTTTTGATAATTATTTAGGTTAGATAGGAACATTTTCATTTCCGTTTCAAAACGTTCTCTTCGATCTTGCCAAGCATATCTTAATCTAAATAATGAAGGCCCAGAATCTTTATCAAAGACATCAATTTTCTTGGAAAATCTGTAACTAAAAGATTTTTGTTTTGCAAAACTCAAAAAATGATCTCTTATATGGTTTTTTACAGAAAGAAAATAAGCTTCTTTTTTTTTGTTATCTGTAAGAAATATAAATACTGGAACAGGACTACGAAACCAATAGTTTGATGTTGAAATTTTTACTTTTGAACACAAAAGCGTATCATCTAAATTCCAATCTATTTCTTCTGTAGATTTTAATTGAATTGAAGCTAGGTCTCCAGTTAACTGGTTTTTGTCATTTACTATTTCTACATAACAGTCCACACCATAATCACGTTCAGTTACGTCTCGTATGATCCAATTATCTGGAATATGATTAGAAAATATTTTAAATGAAGTTGTTTCTTTTATATGATTTGGAATTCGATCAGGTAATTGCATACTTATTTTATATCATCAATATTACTCACACAAGTTAAGGTTTCATCTTAATAATTCCAATTTCAATATTCTTTTCAGCATTTAATCAGATAACTCTATTATAATTATTTACCATTGGAAATTTTTGTACAAATAGGACTGTAGATTGATACGCAAATTTCTATAATATATTTAAACTTCATTTACATATATTTATAATAGTTCCACCGCCTTATACCAATAATAAAAAATGCTTTTATCTGGCTGTCGCTTCAGTTTATTCAAAAATGCCCAATCTTCTTTTTCAATGGTAAGTTCGCTTATGTCTTGTCTTTTGTAATATTTGATTTCAGTAATTTTTGGTTGTAACAGGATTGCATTCAAATAGGCTACTCTGGCCGAAGCTGCAAGGGCTTCTTCTATCCTGAAATTTCCTGTCATAAGAAACGCACTTCCAAAGCTGCGTATGCCACGGTTTAATTCCTCAAACTTCTTTTTTGTTTCTTTGGTGGTGTTGCGTTCCCTTTTGGCGATGATGGCACAGGTGTTTATGGAATCCCAAAGAACATCTGTTTCTTTGAGGTTTCTGTTGCCGAAATCTTTATCTGAACTGCGATAGAATAGTTCTGCTTTCGAGAAAGCGGAAAAACTTGCCTTAACAATAGATATATCCGTAATGTTTTCAAACAACTTCCCTAAATCGAATAACTGCTTACAGATTTCCATTGTAAATAACTGGTCGCCCTTATAATATGGAATACCGATGGTCTCTGGTGCAAAAGCAGTAAGCTTATCGCCACAGATGGAATTTACCGAAGGTGTGGTAATTGATATTATAGGGTCATCAACCGATAGCCACGAAATCTCAACTGGAGATTCTATAAGTTCTGGATAATGTGGACTGTCAAAAAGAATATCCAACAGAATTGTTCCTGGAACGTTCGGGTTGTAAACCGAATCAAATTCAAAAGTATAATGTGCTTTTGGCACGCCTTCTTTGTAGCTTCTGCGTTCATTCAAAGTGTGGCTTTTAAAATGTGAGTTGGCAACAACTGTATCAAGTATTTTTTCCAATGCGTCACGTTTTAGACTTGAAAAGATGTCGATATCTATTGAAAACCGATTGCCTTCTTCAAGCAAAAGTACGAGTGATGTGCCACCCTTGAAAACAAAATCAAGCCCCTCTATTTTAAGATGTTCCAATAACGAAAACGCGTGAACCATTTTTTCCAGAATGGTCACATTAATACCTTTATGTTCTTTTTTTGCTCGGAAAACATCCAACCATTCTTTTGTAAAACTTTTATTTTCAATCATTGATTATGTCCTCTAAAATATTCGGTATGTGGTTATTCATAAATTGCTTGATTTCCTGTTCTTTCTTTCGTCTTTTCGCATAGCTAAAGAGCTTTGTGAAATTAATACTGTATCGCTCAAGTATCTTTTGATAAATATTTATGAGTTCAGAGCCTTGGTAAAAATGGTACAGGTTTTCATCGGCAAACAAGTCCACCATTATTTTTTCAAGTGTGGCGACTGGAACTACATTTTTTTTATCTTTCAATTTACTTATCGGTGCTCTGGTAACGAGACGTTTTATGACCACGGGGACAGCACTCTCGGAAATGTAGAACTCAATTTCCTTGTCATCGGGATTCAAGAAAAAATCCATTTTCAAGGAATCATTTAGATAATAGTAAAGTGATTCTGTAAATTCCTTTTCCACTTCCACCACAATCATTTGATTGGATACCTGATGCTGTATAAATTCATTGAGCCATTGGTTTTCCCATATTGCATATTGGATTTCCTTAAACCGTTCATTGGTCTTACTTGCTATTTTTAGAACGCTATCGGACAGTACTGGTCTATACTTGGGTTTATAGGATATGATATACAACCCACGACCAATAGTTTTGATGATGTCCTTTTTCTTCAGGTCATAAATTCGCCAACTAAAGGTGCTTTCCTTCAAATCCGGTTCAAAGTCCAAATAGAACTGAAATAGTTCGTCCCTATCAAACGAACTACGTCCTTTAAATGCTTCTATAAGCTTATTTTCTACAATCTTTGGCATAATATCTATATCAAAACTTTGCCAAAAGTACAAAAAAGTGGCGAATATTTGAAAACTAATTATCGCCACTATGTAAATAAAGTGGTAAATATTTGAAACGAGCTATTTTTAATAAGAAGAAAAATCCAGTTTAAGTAGGTACTGGATGAACCTTTTGGCTTTAGGCCATTTCATAAATTTCATCAAACAATTTCTTGTCCAATCGTTCTTGTTGGCCAAAGCTTTTCTTTAATACATTATGAAGTACTGAATTAAACGCATTATAGCCCAGCCAAAGATTAGGTTCTTCATTGAGTAACAAGGCTTCATAGTTCAAGATTTCGATGACCTCACGAGACTTTTTCGACGGGTCGCTATTCTTATCGCTACATTCATATTTGAAGAGTTTCGTTTTATCAAGAATTGCTTTTACAAATTCCTGTGTATCGATAAGTTTAAACTCTTTCATCTTATCGAATTTCTTGGTTATCGTATAGAATTCATTGTCCAGAAATTTCTCGAAGAGATTGTTCAACCTTGGCATTATAAGGTCGGTATTGTTCTTACTGTGCTTAATGGAAAACTCGATTTCAGCTTGTGAAACGTGCAGTCCGTTAGAACATACTCTTCGGTAAAATCCAAAGTGGCCAGAGGTTTTTTCACTACCATCATAGGAATTCTTGAACCGAAGCATCGGTAATATCAAATCCTCTTTGTTCTTGACCGAAAATTGGCTGTTATCATCGATGATGAAGTCGGTAATGAAAGACCTATCATTTCTATTGATGGTTCTTTTGTGATAGTTCAATTGTGCATCGGATAGCATTTCTTCAGCTTTCTTGAAGAACAATTGATTTGGAATGTGTCCGTAGCTGTTTGATACTACATTCACAATTTTGCCATTTGAAATTATGACGTTTTCGAGCCCGCGTCGGGATTCCATCTGTGTCAGGGTTCTTAAGGATTTCATTTCTGATGGAACGAAGATTTCATCCTGCTGTAAATTTTGTAAATACATAACTTTTGAATTTAGATTAAACAATATTTAAGCTATACCCAAACGGAAGATAAAATCTTGGCTCAAAAGGAAACGGAATAAATAAGCGAAGGAAGAGGCGTTGGCTTTATGCCGTAGTCTTTTGATGGAAGTATTTTACGAGTTTAAATTGCGGTTATATTGTATGATAATAAACTCCTCCTTACGAAGTAATAAGGTTGCTATTTAGCAGAATTTATTATTTTACCAGAAAATTAATAGGGTTTAATAACAAATAGAAATATTTGACATCAATACAAATGTTGCCCTGAAATTAGCAAAATGTTGTACCTATGTTGTACCTGACATTTTTTTCGACATTTTTTTAAATGGAAAAAGCCGAAGATTTCTCTTCGGCTTTTGTACGGGCGGGGAGACTCGAACTCCCACACCTCGCGGCATCAGATCCTAAGTCTGACGTGTCTACCAATTCCACCACGCCCGCATTTTAATATTTTAACACTTTATATTTCGCTATGTCCTAAGTCTGGCATGTCTACCAATTCCATCACGCCCGCTAAAGGTTTGCAAATATAAATAATACTTCTTAATGATAAACAACTTATAATTATTTTTTTAAAAAAAACTACCTTTCATTATTTTATCTAATCTTTAAGCATATTTTTCACACTCACACAGCCTTTGTAAAGAGCAAAAATCAATTAATGGCAAAGAGATATTGAGTAATAAAACAACTAAAAAATTTCATTTTAATTCATTAAAACTATTACTTTCCAAACTATTTTTAATAAAATCTAGTTATAAAGTCTCCGTTAAATTATTTCAATTTTAGTACTTTTAAACACAAATCAATTATTGTAATGAAAAGCGCATCTACATACATACAAGAACACAAACAACGATTTATAAATGAATTAATAGAACTACTAAAAATACCTTCTATTAGTGCAGATTCTGCATATAAAAAAGATGTAATAGCTACTGCAGAAGCTGTCAAAACGAGTCTTGAAAAAGCTGGCTGTGATAAAGTAGAAATTTGTGAAACTCCTGGATATCCAATAGTATATGGAGAAAAAATTATAAATAAAAAATTACCTACAATATTAGTCTATGGTCATTATGATGTACAACCGCCAGACCCAATAAATCTTTGGGACAGTCCTCCATTTGAACCTGTAATTAAAAAAACAGAACTTCACCCAGAAGGTGCCATTTTTGCTAGAGGTAGTTGCGATGATAAAGGGCAAATGTATATGCATGTAAAAGCTCTAGAATATATGACCAAAACAGGACAACTTCCTTGTAATGTTAAGTTTATGATAGAAGGTGAAGAAGAGGTAGGAAGCGAAAGCTTAGGTTGGTTTGTAAGTAAAAATCAAGATAAACTGGCTAACGATGTGATTTTAATAAGCGATACAGGTATGATTGCTAACAATGTACCATCTATTACAACGGGTTTAAGAGGACTTAGCTATGTTGAAGTTGAAGTTACTGGTCCTAATCGTGATTTGCATAGTGGTTTATATGGCGGTGCAGTTGCAAACCCTATTAACGTATTGACAAAAATGATTGCCTCATTACATGATGAAAATAATCACATTACAATTCCAGGGTTTTATGATAATGTAGATGAGCTTTCGGCAGAAGAAAGATCAAAAATGGGAGAAGCTCCTTTTAGCGAAACAGCTTATAAAAAAGCATTAGATATTGATTCTCTTTATGGAGAAAAAGGGTACACTACAAACGAGAGAAATTCTATAAGACCTACACTTGATGTAAATGGTATTTGGGGTGGTTATACTGGAGAAGGAGCAAAAACAGTGATTGCCAGCAAAGCTTTTGCTAAAATTAGCATGCGTTTAGTACCTAATCAAGATTGGAAAAAAATTACCGAATTATTTAAAAATCATTTTGAAAGTATTGCTCCCAAAGGAGTGCGAGTAATTGTAAAACCTCATCACGGCGGACAAGCATATGTCACACCAATAGATAGCGTAGGATATCGAGCAGCAGAAAAAGCATACGAAGCCACTTTTGGTAAAACCCCTATACCTCAACGAAGTGGAGGAAGTATTCCTATTGTTTCCTTATTTGAGAAAGAATTAAAAAGCAAAACAATTTTAATGGGATTTGGCCTAGATAGTGATGCAATTCATTCTCCTAACGAACATTTTGGAATTTGGAATTATTTAAAAGGAATTGAAACCATTCCGCAATTTTATCATTATTTTACTGAAATCAGTAAATGATAAGTCTATTTAAGACTTTAAAATTTTGCTTAGTTTAAAAAACTATAGTGTTATTTGGTATGTTTATTGATTTGATAAAGTAAACTATCCTATGAAAGTAAAAGAACTTATTATTCTTGTTTTTCTTATTATTAGTACTACTTTAAGTGCTCAAAATGTAATTCGAGAACGTATAAAGAATTCGATTGCTTTTAGAGAAGCGGCAGAGATGCTTCAATTAGAACCAGGCTCATACCATACAGTAAAAACTGCTTTTACAATAGATAACACTGGTATTCTTGAAGATATTACAGCAACTGCAGAATATCCCGAATTGGAAGTAATAGCTATTGCAATTCTAGAAGACCTTCCTTTAGAAGAAGCTCCTAAACATTCATTAACAAAAAAAAACAGAATTACATTAGAGATGAAATTTTACGTCGAAACGGAAACACAGAAAAGATATAGATTACGTAAAGAATCAAGACAAAAAAAATTACAAGAAAATTAAATTTTCTTTACATACTTTGTAATGATTACTATTTGTTGACCATCAACTTTGCCCTCTATATATTCTGCATTTTCGTGATCTAAAGAAATTCTTCTTACAGCTGTTCCCTGCTTTGCAACCATACTAGATCCTTTTACTTTAAGATCTTTTATTAAAACAACATTATCACCAGCTTGTAAAATAACACCATTACTATCTCTATGAACAATAGCGTTACTTTTATCTACACCATCTCCTTCGGCTTTAGCCCATTCAATCATTTCATCATCTAGATACATCATATCTAATAATCCCTGAGGCCAACCTTCTGCCCTTAAACGCTGTAACATTCTCCAAGCCATGATTTGTACTGGGGGTTCTGTACTCCACATACTTTCGTTTAAACATCGCCAATGATTAGGATCTCTCTTTTCTGCATCATCAATTTGATTAAAACAAGTTCCACATACTAAAATACTTGCCTCTACATCTGATTTTGGTGAATTAGGCACTTCATATACTTGCAAATTTTCTTCGGAAGCGCAAAACTCACATTTTGAATCGCTACGCTGTTTTAATCTTCTTTCTAAACTCATAATGCTTGTAATTTAGACAAATGTATATCTATTAAAAAGGAAGAGCAAGAACTAAAAATTAAAAAACTTATTCTACATTTGTAGAATTAATAATTTTACTCTATGTTTGTAGAGTTAATTCTAATATTGTAGAAATATGCAACTCACAAATGCCGAAGAACAGTTAATGCAAATCCTCTGGAAACAAGAGCGTGCTTTTATGAAAGATCTTATAGAAGCTTATGACGATCCAAAACCGGCAACCACTACAATTGCTACATTATTAAAACGTATGCAAGACAAAGATTTTGTAGATTACATACAATATGGTCGTTCTCGTGAGTATTTTCCATTAGTTAAAAAGAAGGATTATTTTTCTAAACATGTAAATGGGCTAATTAAAAACTTCTTTAACAATAGCGCTTCTCAATTTGCCTCTTTTTTTACTGAAGAAACCAATCTATCAAAAAAAGAATTAGAAAATTTAAAAGCCCTTATAGATAACGAACTTAAAAAGAAATAGTGATGGAAATATATCTTTTAAAATCGGCTGCGTGTTTGGGGATTTTATACTTATTCTACAAAATTGTATTAGAAAATACAGCATTGCACGCTACAAAACGTATTTATTTAATTGGTAGTTTGGTAATTTCATTTCTTATACCTTTTATCACATTTACGGAATATATAGAAGCAGTGCCAACATTTATAGGAAACTTCTCGAGAACGCCAATCACGAATACGGAAACAGGATTAGAAACCACAATATCTAATAATTATCTACCCTACATTTTAGGTATATTTTATATAATTGGAGTCTTAATTTTTACTGCTCGTTTTGGCAAAAACCTGTATTGTATATTTAAAAAGGTTCGTCAAAATTCTAAAATAAAAAATGGGTCTATATTTCATGTTTTAATAAAATCGCCTATCACCCCTCATAGTTTTTTAAACTATATATTTTTCAGTAAAAAAGCGTATCAAAACGGAAAAATTCCAAAGGAAGTAATAACTCATGAAACTGCTCATGTTATCCAAAAACATAGCTGGGATATTATATTTATTGAATTACTCTGTATTGTATTTTGGTTTAACCCATTATTATATTTTATAAAACACAGTATAAAACTTAACCACGAGTTTTTAGCAGACAGATCTGTAATCCATCAAGGTACTGATGCTTCTATTTATCAAAAAATTTTACTGGATTTTTCATCAACTTCCAGCGTACCAGAAATGGCACATTCCATTAATTATTCATCAATTAAAAAACGATTTACAGTTATGAAAACAAAAACTTCAAAACAAACCTCAGCGATTAAATTATTTTTAATACTGCCACTATTAGTAGTGTTAATCTATGGTTTTAGTGAGAAAAAACAAGAAATCACATTCAGTGAAACTGATAATTTTAAAAATCCTTCTTCTCAAGTTTTAAACCTTACAATTAATAAAGACAACGAAATTTTAATTGAAGAAAACGTCTTAGATCTATTTCAAATTGAATCTATAATCCAAAACGAAAACTATTCAAAAGTAACTTTAGCTGTTTCACCAAAAGCAAGCATTCCTTTTGCTAAAAGCATAGTAACAAAATTAATTCATTTAAATTTAGGAAAAAACTTGAGTGTTTTTAGTTCATTAGAAGGAACCAACGGGCTCTCTGTTGAAGCATTTAATGAGATTACAAGTCCTTTAAAAGAATATAATTCTGCTGTAAAAGCCTCTGCACAACAAATTGATATTTATAATAGGTTGGCAAAAAAATATAATGCGCAGGCTATCGAGGATCGCAAAATACCTTGGGAAGATTTAATGTCGCTGGAAAACATTTATCGTTTAATGACTACAACACAAAAAAAGAATGCACTTCCTTTTCCAGAATGCTTACCTAAAAATCAAACTAGTTGGGAGGTAGCTTATGCAAAACAATTTAATGAGGGTGCTAAGAGAAACAATCAAAAAAGTATTGTTATAACTATTAACGATAGCAAAATTATGATAGATGGAATATCTTCTTCCCTTTCAACTTTTGCTAAAGATCTTGATAAAGTAACAAAAGACTGGACAGATCAAGACTTTAAAGAGGTTGAACCTTCAGTTCTTATAACAGCAACTCCAGAAAGTTTTTTAAAAAAAATAGAAACTGAATATAGAAAAACTAAGTTTTTTAAAGAAAGTGGCAAAATTTCTTTTATACCACCACCTCCTCCTCTTGCATCAAAAGCACCCAAAAGAGTAATTAAAGGTGTTAATGATCATGATACAAACAATCATCCACCTCCCCCTTTTCCTAAAGTAATTAAAGGAGTAAATGATATGAGCGATAATATTCCTCCACCTCCACCTCCCGCACCACCTGTGCCTTTAGATCACGTGATAGAGATGGCAAAAGACGGAGCTACATTTTACTATGAAGGAAATCAAATAAGCAGCGATGATGCTATTAAAATTGTGAAAAAAAATAAGAGTATAAACATTTCAACTATAGTAGACGGATCTACACCTGTAGTTAATTTAACTACTAAACCTATAGTCACAGATAATTAGATTAAAAAAGGCGCCAATTAATTTTGACGCCTTTAATATATGCTCATTTATAAGATTCTAATCGTTTGTATAAAGTCTATTTATTACCAAACTAAAATTTGAAACATCGCAAAATGAACCACTATTATTATTTGCTCTAGAATATGCCATTCGTATAACTCCTCCATTGGCATAAAAAGTTCCTAATTGGTATAATAATATAGATTCACTAACATTGGTATTTCTTCCGGCTCCTCTTAATAACGGCACTGTCTTTTCATAAACTTTTATCCCGTAAGGAGTTGCAATATCTATAGCTATATCTATAAAACCATTATTATTATCGGGTACTGCATCAAATTGTAATCGTAATTGTATAACATCACCTACAGAAATAGGTGTTATTCTACCAATAGAGCTATCATAAAAATCTGAAGAATCATATCCATCTGGCGCAAAAGTTTCTATAGTTGAATCTCCTGGGTTTGTAAAATCTAAACTAATATCTGTAAATTCTGCTGGGTCTGTTAAATCTGGTGAGTCTACAAATGGTAATGTAAAAGTAGAATCATTATCTGATAAAGCCACCCAACCATTTTTATTTCTTCCAGATTCAGAATTTGAAACCCATTTAGTTCCATCCCAATTATAAAATCCTGGCAAAACATTTGTTTTAGGGTCTAGGTTTGAACTTGTATTAGTATTGTAAACCATTAGTCCGGCTTGATCTAATCCTAATAATGGAATTGTTGTAGTATCATCACTTCCATTAAGAGAAACTCTATTAATTAACAAACCGCTATTGTCACCATCTATTTGTAATGAAGTTCCTTCCAGTAAATCTGTTGTTCCTATACCAACTTGAGAATAGGAAATAGCACTAAACAGAAAAAATAATAAAAAGTAAAAACTCTGGAAATTTTGCATGGATCTATGTTTTTAGGGGGGTACATAAATTAATAATCGGCAAAATGCACTTTTTTAGGCTAAAAAACAAACATTATACTACATTATCCCCTTTTTTATTATTCATTTCTAAAATGAATAATATTTTATAAGAACGCAACAATTTTACAATAACACACGTTTTAATACTTCATCAATCATAATACAACTAACTATGTTACAACGCTTTTTCATTTTTTGCTCTGGCGCAGACACACACATTCTTGAAGATTGTTCTCCCGGAGAGCAAACAAAATTTGCTGGTATAGGTGCTACTGTATTTTTTACTGCAGTAATGGCGACAATTGCTGCTGCTTACGCTCTTTATACCGTTTTTGATAATTACTACACAGCTATATTCTTTGGACTCATATGGGGTTTATTAATCTTTAATTTAGATCGTTTTATTGTTTCTACTATAAAAAAGAGAGAGAGTTTTTTTGATGAATTTTTGCAAGCAAGCCCTAGAATTATATTAGCCGTTATTATAGCTATTGTAATTGCGAAACCTCTTGAAATGAAAATCTTTGAAAAAGAAATTAATCAAATTTTATTAGAAGAGAAAAACGTTTTAACCTTAGCCAATAAAGATCAATTAGCACTTCAATACACCCCAACTGTAAATGCATTAAATAGTGACATTGAGTCTTTAAAAAAAGAAATTACAGATAAAGAAACAGAGGTAAATCAATTGTACGACATATATATTTCTGAAGCAGAAGGAAGAGCAGGTACAGAACTATTAGGCAAAGGACCTGTATATAAAGAAAAAAGAGAAAAGCACGATGCAGAATTGGCTGCTTTAAAAGAATTACGTCTTACAAATGCAGAAAAGATAGAAGCTACCGAAGCCCAAATAGCAATTCTAGCTAATGAATATCAAACAAAAGTTACAGAAACCCAACCCATTATTGATGGGTTTGATGGATTAATGGCTCGTGTTAATGCCCTAGAAAAACTACCTTGGTTACCTTCATTTTTTATATTTCTTTTGTTTTTAGCTATTGAAACTTCTCCAATAATTGCAAAATTATTATCTCCAAAAGGAGCATATGATTTAAAACTGGAAGAACAAGAAAGTGCTTTAAAATCTTGGGTTTCACAACAAAGAGCACAACGCGATGTATTAGTAACTACAGATCGTGATATTAACAATCGTGTATATGCAGATATTGCAGAAGAACAAGAATTATACGATTACAAACGCAAAAAAGCTCGCGAATTAATGCAATTACAAGCAGATGCCTTTTATAAAAAACAGAAAAGCGTTTTGTAAACAGTAAAATGGGGATTTTTCACTAATATTGTTAGGGAAACAATACTAGTATGTCTCAAAAAATCACTTCTGAAAAAGCTTCAGAAATTGCTAAAATATATTTTAATATTACTGCGGAAGCAATTGAGCTTCCAGGTGAAATAGATAAGAATTTTAGACTTTTAACTACTCAAGGAGAACACTTCTTATTGAAGATTTCTCATAATGATGTTTCAGATGGATTTCTTGACTTTCAGAATAAAATATTAGAGCACGTAATTTCAAAAAAAATTGATTTAAATGTTTCTGAAGTACTTCAAGAGGCAAAAAATGAAGACACCCAAAACATTAAATTATTACGTTGGCTTGATGGACGACTATGGGCATCTGTAAATCCAAAAACTGAACCACTACGAACTAATCTTGGTGATCAATCTGGAAAACTAACTAAGGCACTACAAGATTTTGAACATCCGGAAGCACACAGAAAGTTTGATTGGGATTTAGCGAATGCATCTTGGACATTCTCGCAAATAGCGCTTTTTAATGGAAAGCAAAAGGAAATCATTATAGCTTTTCAAGAGCAATTTGAAAAACTTGAAAAAGAATATTCACAACTTCCAAAAAGTATTGTACATAATGATGTAAATGATTATAACATTTTGGTATCTCACAATTTAAGAGACCCTCTAGTTACAGGAATTATAGATTTTGGAGACGCGGTATACACCCAGACAATTAATGATTTGGCCGTTATTATTGCTTATGCTATAATGGATTTACCAGATCCTTTACAAGGAGCACTAGAAGTTATTAAAGGTTACAATTTACATTATGCTATTTCAGAAAAAGAAATAGAATGCTTGTATAATTTAATTGCTATGCGATTAGTTATTTCAGTTACCAAATCTGCACAAAGAAAAGCAGATAATGGAGCTTCAGATTATCATTTAATTAGCGAAAAACCAGCTTGGGACTTATTAGAAAAATGGTTTACTGTAAATAAAGAGTTTGCAACCCATAGTTTTAGAAATGCTTGCGGATATAATGCGCATCCATTAGAAACTAAATTTAAAGATTGGGCGGAAAATCATTCTTATAATTTTTCAGACTTATTTCCAACCGTAAAAAAAGAAAAGATTCAATTACTTGATTTAAAAATTTCAAGTACTTGGGCCGGAAGTACTAGCGAGTTTAATGATTTAGATTTATTTCAGTTTAAAATAGATCAATTACAAAAAAAATATCCCAATAAGTTAATTGCAGGGGGTTATTGTGAGCCAAGACCACTTTATACTTCTTCTTCTTATGAAAAAGAGGGAAATAATGGTCCCGAAAGTAGAACTTATCACATAGGTATAGATTTTTGGTTACCAGCAGGAACAGCTGTTCATTCGCTTTTTGACGGTGAGGTTTTTACTGCAACTAATGATGATGGTTATAAAGAATATGGAGGTTTAATTATCTTAAAACATCAAGAAAACGGAATTATTTTTTATACTCTTAATGGACATTTATCTAAAGAAAGCCCTTTACAATTTAAAGTTGGTGATATAATTAAAAAAGGAGATTGTATTGGTTATTTAGGCACCCCTATAGAAAACGGAGAATGGGCACCCCATTTACATTATCAAGTGATGCTCTCTATGTTAGATTATACTTTGGATTTTCCTGGAGTGGCTTATGCAAATCAAATAGATGTATGGAAAAGCATTTGTCCCGATCCTAATTTGTTATTCAAAAACGCAAAATTGATTACACAATATGATCAAGATAATGAAGACCTTATTTCATTTAGAAAAGAGCATTTAGGTAAATCATTGAGTTTATCTTATAACACCCCGCTACAAATAGTAAGAGGTGAAGGGGTTTATTTAATAGATACTCACGGGAAAAAATATTTAGACACTGCTAACAACGTAAATCACGTAGGACACCAACATCCTAAAGTTGTTGCTGCAGGACAAAAGCAGATGTCATTATTAAATACAAATACTCGCTATTTACATAAAGAAATTGTGGCATATGCAGAGGCATTACTTAAAACCTTACCCAAAGAATTATCTGTTTTACATATTGTAAACTCTGGCAGTGAAGCAAATGAACTTGCAATACGAATGGCAAAAACCTGTACAGGTAATGAAGATATGTTAGCCATTGAAGTTGGATATCATGGGAATACTAATGCTGTAATGGACGTAAGTTCGTATAAATTTAATGCAAAGGGCGGATATGGTAAGCCTAAAACAACTCATATACTTCCCTTGCCAGATTCTTATAGAGGTATTCATACGGGAAATAGTTGTGGAATCGAGTACGCAAAATATGCTCAAGAACATATAAGTAATTTAGCCAATCAAGGTAAAAATATCGCAGGTTTTATTGGAGAATCTATGATTAGTTGTGGGGGTCAAATAGTACCTCCAAACAATTATTTTAAAGAAGTATATCAATATGTTAGAAAGGCAGGTGGTATTTGTATTGCAGATGAAGTACAAACCGGTTTTGGACGTATGGGAAAAACTTTTTGGGCATTTGAGCTATTTGGAGTAGTCCCAGATATTGTTACAATGGGGAAACCTGCTGGTAATGGACATCCTTTAGCTATAGTTGCTTGTACTAATGAAATAGCAACAAAATTTAATACTGGAATGGAGTTTTTTAACACTTTTGGGGGTAATCCAATTTCATGTGCTATTGGCAGGTCTGTTTTAGAAATTGTACAAGAAAATAATCTTCAACAAAATGCCTTGGAGGTTGGGAATTATTTAAAATCTGAATTACAAAAACTTCAAACTTTATATCCAATTATTGGTGATGTTCGAGGTGAAGGACTTTTTTTAGGTTTCGAAATTAACGACTCAGACAAAAAACCACTTGCTGAACATGCTTCATATCTAGCTAACAGAATGAAGAGTTTTGGAATTTTAATGAGTACCGATGGTCCAGATTATAATGTCTTAAAAATAAAACCACCTATTGTTTTTAGCATCGAGAACGCAAAAGAACTTATCTTTAGACTGAAAACTGTTTTTGCTGAAGATTTTATGATGTGTTATAAAAATTAGTTTTTTACTAAATACAAAATTATCTGTTATGAAAAATTTACTCATAGTATGCACGCTATTTTTAACAATTGGTTGTTTTTCCCAAACAGAACAAGAAGATAAAGACGCGATTATTGCCGTAATGAAAACACAGGAAATAGCTTGGTCTAATAACGACCTTGAAGGTTTTATGCATGGCTATTGGAAAAGTGACTCTTTAAAGTTTTATGGAAGCAATGGACTTACAAAAGGTTGGCAACAAACATTAAATAATTATAAAAAAGGATATCCTACAAAAGAACATTCTGGGACTTTGAATTTTAAAATAAATGATATTTCAAAAATAGACACTGGAAGCTATTGGGTGATGGGAGAATATTTTTTAAAAAGAAGTGTAGGAGATGCAAATGGGGTATTTTTAATTATTTTTAAAAAAATTGGCGGTGTCTGGAAAATTGTAGCAGATATGAGCTGTTAAAATTTTCTATCTGGATGAAAAGGTAAAATATCCATAGATAGATTTTTATCTATAATAATTTCTGAAATTAATTTCCCTGTTGCAGGAGCCATACTCCATCCCATCATTGCATGTCCTGTTGCAATAGTTAAGTTTTTGCATTTTAAAGATTTTCCAATGTATGGTCTACCATCTGGAGAAACTGGTCGTAGACCACAAGCAGCATTCTTTTTATCTTCTTCGGCAACAAAAACATCTGGATAATATTTATTTATAGCATTTGCAATAGCATTAACTCGCTCTGGTCTAATTACATGATTTATACCAGCAATCTCCATTGTACCTGCATATCTTGTAAAACCATTCATTGGAGTTACTGCAACTTTTGCTTCTGCTAATATTGCGGGAATTGTAATACCTGTAGGTTTATTAGAATTAATACGATAACCTTTCCCTGCCTGTAATGGTATTTTAATTCCTATTTTTTTACTCAACAAATTACTCCAAGAACCAGCAGCTAGTACAAACTCATCTGCTAGAATCACTTGAGAAGAAGTTGTTATTTGAGTAATTTTTTGGTTGTTTACTTTAAAATCTAATACGTGTTCATTTTTATAAAATACAACTCCATTATTCTCGAGATAATTTTTCATCTCATTCATAAATTCGCTTGGTGTAGTATGCCAATCACATTGGTAATGAGTAGCGCCTATTATATCGAGTTTTACATTAGGCTCTAACTTTTGAAGTTCCTCAATTGATATTTCTTTTGCTTCTAATCCTTCTTCGGAAGCAGTTTTAATCACCTTTCTTTCTTTTTCTAGCATTGCTTCCGTTTTACACAACATCAACAATCCTTTGTTTTCTAAATGGAAGGTAAATCCTTCCGAAGCTTTTATTTCAGTAAAAAGGTCACTACTTAAAAGTGCAATATTTTTAATTGATTTAATTGATTTTTCAATATTGGTAACGGTACAAGACTTATTAAAAGCCCAAGCCCAATCCATAAAATTTTTATCTAATCTGGGTTTTATAAACAATGGGCTTGAAGAATCAAACATCCATTTTAGACCCTGCTTTACCACTCCTGGAGCCGCTAATGGAATAATATGACTCGGACTCACATATCCAGCATTTACATAAGAAGCGCCAAAATCCATAGTAGATTGGTCAACAACAATAACTTCACAACCTTCCTTTTGAAGATAATATGCTGTACACAACCCTATAACTCCTCCTCCTATTACAACTACTTTTTTCATACAAAGTCTAGTCTACAATTTCCATTTTTTTTAATAAAAATGATGCGTTCATATTCTGACAAATTCCGGGTTTAAATGTATAATCAAAATATAATTCATCATTTTCTATACGAGCATCAAAGTAAAAATTTTCAACTTGTTTTAAGTCTTTAGAGATCTCGCAAAGACTTAAATCGTGGGTAGCAATAAGTCCTGTTGCTTTACTGTTCACTAATTTCTGAACAAATTTTTTGGACCCAATTGCTTTGTCTGTACTATTAGTTCCCTTTAAAATTTCATCTAGAATAATAAAATATCGTTCTGTTTTAATAGCTTCTACTATAAATTTTAATCTTTTTAATTCACTAAAAAAGTAGGACTCATCATCTGTTAAGCTATCTGTAGTTCGCATACTTGTTATAAGCTTAATAGGTTTATATATGGCATTTTTTGAATTTGTAGGCAATCCCATATTCCCCATTACAATTTGTAAGGCAACAGTTCTCAAAAAAGTACTTTTTCCTGCCATATTTGCTCCAGTAATTATAAAAAACTGCTCTGGGTCTATTTTAAAATCGTTTTTAACTGCTGATTTTTCATTTAATAAAGGATGTGCTGCCTCTTTTACATTTAGAACCGAATTGTCATTAACAATAGTAGGAAACACTTGCTGTGGATGGTTAAATGAATAATTTCCTAAGGAGTTGTAGGCATCAAAAAATGTAATTATTGCAAACCAATTTGAAACATTTATTTTATGGTTAGCAATCCATTTTTCTATGTGATAAGCTTGCTTAAGGTCACGTAACATAAAACCATTGGCAATTACTCCAATTAACATATTACTTCGCTGATCTAATGCATCTAGATGTTTAGCAAATTTTCTTAATGCTAAAGAGGCAATTTGAGGAGTTGAAATAATAGCATCTTTTTTTTCTGAAAGTAGCGTTGAATGAAACTCTTGTGTTTCTATCTCTAAAATTAATTTGTGGAACTGCTCAAATGTGCTTTGTATTTTTGAAGTATGAGAAGAAAGGTCATTTATATTTTTTAAATATCTTCCAGAAATAGCAATCCCTAATAAAAACCATCCAAAAACAATATATCCAGAGATAAAATCAAGAAAATATGCAATTAATAAAGCAGCCGAGATAATAGAAAATACGAGAGAAATACTTTTAATCCACTTTGGGACAAAAAACTTATAATTAACTAACCATTTTACAACACCTTCTGCACTAACTTCTGTTTTTACTAAAGATGCAATAGCTGCAAACTTATGCCTCCATTCTGTTAATAAAGATAGCTCTTTAACAGCCTCTTGTTTTTTTGGAACAGCTTCTATATTATTATCTGTTAATAATGTTGCCAATAAATCTGAACCACTTTTTAAAGCTGTTCTATTTAAATATTGATAAAATGAACCTCTACCAAAAAGGTCTATATCCTGACTATAAAAATGTAAAGGATCTTTGTAATTATCTCCATTAGGTAGATGATGAAAAGCACGATTTAATACTTCTATTTCTGTTTCATTTTGTAATAACAAAGCTTGTTTTAAATCTCGTTGATATTGTAAATCACTATGTCTTGAAATTAAATATACAAAAGCAATAATGCCAAGTAATATAATTCCTAAAACAACTTTTGTGTTTTCAAAAAAAATATAAACTCCAAAACAGACCACCAAAAAAACGATAAGCCGTATTGTACTTGAAACGGCAAGATGCTTTTTGATTTTTTGTAATTCTTGCGTATGGTTTTTAATCTGTGCTTGATAAAAATGTAAAGGAGTATTCGTCATAAATTTTCAAGCTCGGCTTGTACCTTTTTGTTCAATCCTTTAACGACTAAATCGTAAGAATGGTTTATTAATTTGATTATTAATTTCTGCGGAATGTTTTTTTCTAGTTCTACTGTATTCCAATGTATTTTACTCATATGATATGCACCATATATAAGCCCGTCATATTCTTCTCTTAATTCTACTGCCCATTCTGGATCACATTTAAGATTAACAAAAGAAGGTGTTTTTTCTAAAGCACATAGTGCAAACATTTTACCCATTACTTTAAAAACAAGAGTTTCTTTATCAAATGGAAAAGATTCTGTAACGCCTTTTTTTGAAAGGCAATAATCTCTTAATTCTTCAACATTCATATCTACTTTATTTTATATCCTAAAGCGGGTTTTCCATCAAAAAAAATCAACAAATTTGTTCCTCCAATTTCTAGAGGCACCGAAAATGAAATTGAGTTTTCAGACTTTTCAAAATCTTTAACTGGTGTTATTTCATTTCCGTAGGAATAACTTACTTCAATAGGATTTGCATTTTTTATAGAAAACAAAACCGAATCAAAATATTCTTCGGCTAAAATAATTCCAGATATTGGTTTTATAATATGCTCTATTTTTAAGCTTTTATCTATAATTAACGGTAAATCTGAAAATTGTTGCCTGGTTATATTTTCAGAAATAAAAGCATCTTCAAACATATCTGGATAATGCGTTTTTATTAAGGATTGTGGTGGTGTTTTATAATAAAAATAAGAAGGCTCTTTTATAAATTTCCTGTTGTATTTTCCTGCTCCCCAAGTAGCATCGTATAAATAGTTTTTTCCTTCTATTGAGATTACATTCCACATATGGCTCTTTTTAAAAGGTCTCCCTATATCATCGAAGTTAGATTTAATATCTCCTCTAACTAGATAGTTTGGTATACCTTGAAGTTCACACAATTTTTCAAGTAACATAGCATAACCTTCGCAAACTGCTACACCTTTTTGCAATGTATGCTTTATAATTTTCTCTCGTGTTTTTTCTTCTTTTTCGTTACGTTCACGATAATTTTTAAAGTTGAAATTAAACTGTTTATATTCATTTGGGTCGTATTTTATATTCTGAATTATCCAACTATACATAGCCCTTACTTTTTCTTCATCTGTAGCAAAATCGCGAGTAATAAATTTTGATAAAGCCTCTGGAGAATCGAATGTTTCTGGATATAATAATATAGTAGCATCTATGCGCTCATAATCTTGTGCACTTGCATTAAATGCAGCAAAACAAAGTATTAAAAAAACTATTTTTTTATACATTTTCATTTTGAGAAGCGGGTAATTTTTTTGTGTTTTCTGAAACCTGTAAAGCTGTGTAGTCTAACTTCCAGTTTATGGTTTCTACTAGTTTTTCTATTAATTGTATAGTTTCTAATGCTTGTTTTGAAGCTTCTAACATAAGGCCACTTCCAGGAACTTTATCAATTATATGTTGTTTAGCTTCGTTATTAATTTCATTAAGATCTGAAGCCGTAAAAGGATTTGCCCACCCTTCTTTTTTATCATAATATTTAAAATCTGTCTCAATAGTCATTAATTCTGGTTGCGGAAAATTGGTAAGTGTTATGGTTCTAGTTTTAGGGTTAGACTCCATTTTAATTTTAGTAAGATCGAAACCAATATGTGCTTTTGCTTCAATAAGAATTAATGCTTTTTTCTTTCCTAGTATAAGGTTTAACCATTTATCTTTTACATTTTCATAGTGGTATATTTCAGAAAAATCACCTTCAACCGTAATAAACTTACATACAGTTCTAATCTTTTCCATTAATATAATCGACTGTGTATTGGTTCTGCCTTTTTTGCGTTCTGTATTAAATCGTAAAAAAAGAAAGTATGCTACTACAGACCCAAATGCTAATCCTATAAATAATAATTCCATATTAGTTTTTTCCTATATTTCCTAAGTGAGTATGCTTAAAGCTATCTGAATATTTTAACCCATAACCCAAAGCCCTATCTAATGCTGAATGAGAAAATAATATAATACCAATTAGCATATAGATTTCTGAAACAAGATACATGCCAAGTATTAAAATAGCAATCGCAATTGCCTTGTTATGAAAAACATTATAAGTTATAGCGCCTACTCTCGTGTTGATTATATAACCTAACATCCCAATGTCTGGCACAAACAAAAATAAAGGAAATATCCACCAAGGGTAATCTGTTTGAGAAAAAAGCACAATTCCGAATATAAACTGGGCTAGTTCTTCAATTTTTAAAGTTGTTTTCATTTGCATTCATTATTTGAGAAATAAGAGTTACAGCATTTAATTATTTTCTTAATTATATTTTACTATGCAAATCTGTATCTCATTTATAAAAATTTATACAAAATAGGTTTACTAGGTGATGCATCATTATGAAAAGGAGCAATTTGAAGATTCAATAAATATGAACCATCTTTAACAGCATTTGGCACATATATAAATTCTGTTATTGTAGCTTCAAACCTAGTGGCTTCAGGATAATTCCAAAATGCTTTGTGCGCTAAAAGTTTACCTTCGTCTTTTTCTTTATCTACAGATGGTAAATCAATAAGTAAGTGTTTAACACCTATCTCTCTTAAATATTTTGCAGCATCTTCATGTAAATAAGGCCAATTTGAGTGAGAATACTTTCTTGAAGTTTTAGACCTTGTGTTGGGCAGCGTCCTAATTATTAATGCTTCGGGTCGTTTTTCATTTAAAATAGATTTAAGTTCAACCGCTGGGATAATTTGATCTTCTCCTACAGTTTCTGGCGCAACAGAAATAACTTCAGCAATAAAAAAAAACTCTTTTAAGGTATCATTTATGGAATAAAACTCTTTCGAAATATGCCCTACACATTCTGTATGTGTTCCGTGAGCGTGCGGGTTAAAAAAAATATTATTAAAATTTACAGAAGCGCCTTCACTTACCTTACCTACCCAATTATCTAACTTTACCGGTTCAATTTTAGGTTGGTCCAAATACCAAGCTAAAGGATTCTCTTTTGAAGCCTGCATCGGGATTGAGATATCTAATGGCTTAGATAAATCTATTGTGTGTAATTTATCTTTAATTTTAAATGTAGCTTTCAAATTGAGTGAATTAAGAATCTAAATTTACTAAAAACAAGTCTGAAGCAATCCCATCACTTAAAAACTTTCCCTTTTTTGTGACTTTAAGTGTCTCATCCTCTAATAATAACAAACCATCTTCTACATGTCTACAGGATTGAGCAAGAAGATACTCTTTGTATTTTTTTCCGAAGGTATTTTCAATAACAGATAATGATACACCCCATTTTGTACGCAAACGAGTCATAACATATTCGTTGTATTTGTCTTTATTGGAAAGTAATTCTCGCTCTAAAGGAAGTACACCTTTGTTAATACTATTAATGTACTTTGAGTTATTGTTTACATTCCAACTTCTTGAAATACCATCGTAACTGTGTGCAGAAGGTCCTATACCCAAATATGGTTTACCTTCCCAATAAGCAGTATTATTTTGAGAATGAAAACCATCTTTCCCAAAGTTTGAAAACTCATAATTATCATACCCTGCAAGCTCGGTTAATGCAAGTAATGTTTGGTAATGCTCTTGGGCCATCTCATCTTCAACGGGAGGAACAATTCCTTTTTTAATAAATGTTTCTAAAGCAGTTTTTGGCTCTACAGTAAGCGCATAACAAGATAAATGTGGGATATTAAGAGATAAAGCAATATTAAGATTTTCTTTCCATCGATTATTGGTCATTTTGGGAATTCCATAAATCAAATCAATGCTAATATTCTTAAAAAACTGCTGAGCTATTTTAATAGACTGTAATGCTTCTGTAGCATTATGAGCACGATTCATTAATTTTAAATCTTCCTCAAAAAAAGATTGAACACCAATGCTTAATCTATTTATAGGGCTTTTTTTTAATTCCTTTATTTTTTCTTCGGAAAGATCATCTGGATTTGCTTCTAAGGTAATTTCAGGATTTTCAGAAATAGTAAAGTTTGCCGTTATGGTATCAAAAATCTGTTGTAACTCTGAAGCATTTAATAAACTTGGGGTTCCTCCACCAAAATAAATAGTTTGTACATTCTCATTTAATTCGTCTTTACGAAGTACTAGTTCTATACATAAAGCTTCTATTAATTCGTCCTTTTTTTTTAATGAAGTAGAAAAATGAAAATCACAATAGTGACATGCTTGTTTGCAAAAAGGAATATGAATGTAGATACCTGACATTGTTATTTTATTCTGTCTTCATTCTGCTTTACAAACGAAGCCCAACCACTATAACTTTTCCCTACACTAATCTTTCCAGAATTATAAAAATGACACACCGCTGCTGCGAGTCCATCTGTACTATCTAAATTTTTAGGCAGTTCTTTAAGCTCTAATAAACTTTGCAGCATTTTTGCCACTTGTTCTTTACTGGCATTTCCATTTCCGGTAATTGCCATTTTAATTTTCTTTGGTGAATATTCTGTAATTGGTATTTCACGAGATAAACCTGCAGCCATAGCAACTCCTTGCGCCCTACCTAATTTTAACATAGACTGTACATTTTTACCAAAAAAAGGAGCTTCAATCGCTATTTCATCTGGATTAAAGGTGTCTATTAATTCTATAGTACGTTCAAAAATGAGTTTTAATTTTAAATAATGGTCATCGTATTTAGTAAGAATCAATTCGTTGAGCTGCAAAAATTGCATTTTTTTACCCACAACTTTAATAAGTCCAAACCCCATGATTGTTGTACCAGGATCGATACCTAAAATAATTTTATCTGTTTTTGTTGCCATTTTTAATCTTCCCGGCTTCAAGGGAATTGTGTAAATTAGCCCTTAATGTTTACTCGTTTCCACAAATCTAAACAATATCTATTGGCTGCCCTAAAGGTTTTAATACTTGGGGTAACATTTGGGTATATTTATGTAAAAATAACAGATAATAACTCATTAGACTTTAAAAAATTAATTGAAATATTAATTGAAAAGGACAATACTGCAATCGTCTTTATAATCCTATTTGTTTTACTAGCAGCGCTTAATTGGATTTTCGAAATTCTAAAATGGAAAACGGTTGTTTCTGCCTTAGAAAAAATAAATTTTAAAACAGCAATGCAACAGTGTTTAGCTTCTTTAACAGTTTCTTTAGCTACACCAAACCGAATTGGTGATTATGGAGCAAAAGCATTGTTTTATGAAGCTACTAACCGAAAACAAATTTTACTTCTTAATTTTTATACCAATGGAATACAAATGCTAATTACAATACTATTTGGTATCATTGGGCTTGTATTAATTTCTTTACAATATAAAATTGAGTTTTCGGCGAGTAAAATAATATTAGGTGGAATAATCCTTGTAGCAATCGCAGTTTTTGGAATTATCTATAAAGAAAAGCAACTTGTTTTAAAAGGATTATCGCTTGCAAACATTTGGCGTTACTTTAAAAAGCTCCCACTTTCTATTAAATTTAAGACGATTCTATATTCAGTAATAAGGTATCTTATATTTAGCTTTTTATTTTTTTTATTATTACTTTTTTTTAAAACTGAAATCACATTTCATCAAGCAATACCTCTCATTCTAGCAATGTATTTATTGGTTTCTATTGTACCTTCTATTTTCATTTTTGATGTTGTAATACGAGGTGGGGTAGCAGTTTGGCTATTCTCTTTCTCCAACATTCCAGAACTTCCTGTACTTTGTACTGTTTTTAGTATGTGGTTGCTCAATTTTGTAGTACCAGCTATTTGGGGAAGTTTTTATGTAATTACTTATAAAGCTGAAAAAGTATGATTTTTGCTCTCTGTTTTATAGGATTATTTTATTGCTTAACTATATTAAAACTCTATCACGGGATTACAAGACTTTCTGAAACCAATAGCTTAAATACCACTCCAGAAAATCATTTTTCTATAATAATTCCGTTTAGAAATGAAGCTAAAAACTTACCAACTCTATTACAAACCATAAGCTGTTTACAATATCCATTATCCTTATTTGAAATTATTTTTGTCGATGATGATTCTACAGATGCTTCTTCAGAAATTATAGAAAGTCATTTTTTAAATTTTGAAGAATTAAAAGATATACAGTTTAAAATAATTAAAAATAGAAGAGTCTCTGCTTCACCAAAAAAAGACGCGATTTCTGTAGCAATTAGTATTTCAAAATATAATTGGATTTTAACAACAGATGCAGATTGTGAATTGCCAAAGGGATGGTTAAAGGCTTATAATCAAAATATACATACAAACAACTCAAAAATGATATGTGGACCTGTAATATATACCTCTTATGGCAATGTAATAAGCGAGTTTCAACAACTAGATGGTTTTAGCCTTCAAGGGATTACAATGGGCTCTTTTGGACTTAAAAATCCATTACTTTGCAATGGAGCAAATTTAGGATACAGAAAAGATATTTTTGAAGCTCTCCAAGGTTTTGATTCTAATAATCATATTGCTAGTGGTGATGATGTTTTTATGCTTGAAAAAGTGAAATATACATTTCCTAACGATGTAACTTTTTTAAAAGATAAAAATGCAATAGTGGTGACCAAACCTCAACAGAATTGGAGTACTATAATTGAACAAAGAGTACGATGGGCTTCAAAAACCTCAAAACAAAAAGGTATAACTTCAAAACTTCTAGGACTTCTTGTTTTTATTACAAACCTGTTTTTAATTTTAGGCTTTATTTCTTGTATTTTACATAGGGAAATCATCCCTTTTTATGCTTTCTTTTTTGTTTTAAAAGTATTCTCAGACTATTTATTTATAAAGAAGAGTGCTTCTTTTTTCACAAAAAAAATTAATAATAAATCATTTTTAATGAGCGCACTTCTTTATCCAGTAATTATTCAAACAGTAGTATTAAAAAGCTTTATAGGAAACTATACTTGGAAGGGACGAACATTTAAAAAAAACCCTTAAATTGAATAAATTTTTTACCTTAGCCTAACTAAATCAAGCCCTTATATGAAAACCCTACTTTCAACATCTATAATAGTAATCTTGTTTTGTACTTCTATTGCCACCGCACAGCAACAATATACAGTTGATGGCAATCAATATACCTTAAAAACAGAAGTAGAAGGACCATTAACATTACTATGGAATACCATTGACGGTGAATATCGATTTTTCTCTAAAAAAGGAAACGAAATTCGTGAATTAAAAAACACAAAAGTTAATGGCACATACCAAGAAGAATATAAAAAAGTTCTAGAAGAACAAACTCAAGATTCTCCAAAAAAAGTAGAAAAAGTAAAACTTATCTTAGGAGATTTAAGAGACTTTTATATAGGTTATAACAAGCAGAAAGATGCAAATTATACTTACGAAAAACCTTCTATTAGTTTAGACACACGATTAGGTGCCTTTGCTGGTGTTACAAATAGTGTTTTTACTGAAAATCCAACAAATGAAACTCTTGCTGTGGCAGGAATTGATTTTGAAATAATAGATAATGTTAGACTAAAAAGACATGCTGTAGTGCTAAGATTTACTCAAATTTTTGAGAACTCAGATTATAAGTTTTCATCATCTCAACTCTCATTAAATTATAGATTTAAATTTATTAAGTCTGAAAAATTTGATGTGTTTATAAATGCAAAATTCGTTAGCTACACATATACAAGTAAAGAGTTTAGTATAGTTGAATCAGACCCTAATAACGAAGGAGAATTTATTACCAGAATTGAAGAGTCGACTGGAGGTAGTTTTCAAGCTCCTGCTGCTTTTGGTATAGGTGCAGATTATAAAATAGGCAATGGATATCTTACATTTTCATACAATGATATAATTGCTGCTGGAGTAGATAGTAATGGAGAAACGCCTATAGATTTTACCCTTGGTTACAAGTTTAATTTATAATTCTTCTTGCGTTTTTATAACAATTGGTAATGTAAATTGCGTACTAACAGGTATTCCTCGTTTGTAAGCAGGAGCAATAGGTTGTAATGAATCTATAGTTTGTAAAATCCAGTCTTTAAGCAAAGGGAGATCTGCTTGTATTAAACTATCTATTTCCATATTTTTTACGGTAAGAATTCCTTCTTTAGAAATAGAAAATTCTAGTTGAACCGTGTCATTTATATCCTGAGTTGCAATTATGTGTTTTGAACTAATGGATTTATACAGGTGTAAAGAAAGTGTCTGTTCAAAACAAGTTTTTTGAGCTTGTTTTTCTGAAAGAGAATCACAGTCAATAAATACTGGATATTGATCTACTTCCTTCCAGTCTATTGCTTTTAATTCTTCATCATAAAAAGTTTCGGTAGAAATTTTTTCCGTTTCAAAAAACTGGCATGAACTAGCCAGAAATAGAAGTAATAAAAAAACTATATGTTTCATTTCAGAATAAATCCTTCCCGAAAAGTACAAATTTTACTGAAACTTAATCCTTTGTAAAATGCAATTCTTTTTTTAAATCACTTACTCGTTGTTTTACAATCTCTCTCATTTTACCTGTTTCTCGATACATATCAAGATAAGCGTTGTAATAACGTAATACTGTTTCCTTGTCTTTAAAATAGTTGTCTGCTGCTATAGCAAGTCTATATTTGGCAATTTCATTAGTAGAATTCTCTTTTAAGGCTTTTTCAAGAACCTCCATTTCTTCTTTATATTTTTTTTCTCTGTCATAAATATAAGAGAGCGATATATACTCTTCATCAAGCGGAATATCCTGTAATACTATAGAGATTTCGATGTGTCTTTTGGCATTTTCATATTCTTTTAAAGACATATATACTTTTCCTAAATTATAATGATAGGTAGGATTTGTATCATCGTAGGTGTTTATTAAAATAGTAAATTGGTCTATAGCTTTTTCAAACTGATTGGTTTTATGATAACTTATTGCCAAGTTTTCATGTAATTGTGTGTTGCTTTGTTTAAGTTCGATTAATTTTAAATAAGCCGCAATAGCATTGTGATACTCTTTTGTGTGATAATTTTTAAGGGCATTTAACGTAATAAAACGTACACTATTTACATCTGCTTTGAGTCCTTTTTCTATATAAGGAGTTGCTTTTGTGAACTCACGGTTTTCTAAATTAAACTTAGTAATTTTATATAATGCATTTTGGTGATTATTGTCTAAAGTATACGTCTGCAGAAAATAATTAAAAGCGGTTGTATCTTTTAATTCTTCTTTTATAAGTCCTCTATAGTACTAGAAATTGGGGTTGTTAGGGTTAGTTTTAGACAGTTTTGTAAAAATACTATCTGCTTTAATTAAGTCTCCAGAATTTAAAAGTAATTTTCCATAATTATAGGCAGTGAGAATAGCTTCAGGTTTTTTTTCTAGATACATTTTATAGTACATGCTAGCTTGAGATGAATTACCAATAGCTTCGTAAGCTTTGGCAAGTTTTAATTGTTTTTCATCATCGTTTGGAATTTTGTTGTACATTAATATTGCTTTATTATAATCCCCCAAACTATATAAACTATCACCAATAGCTAAAGCCGAAACATCTTGTGCTTCGGCTTTGAAAATTGAAAATAAAACTACTGTAAAAAGTATTTTATTCATTTATTTCAAATATTATAGGAAGCGAATATATTACACTTACTTTATTCCCTTCTTGTTCACCAGGAATCATTTTTGGTAATCCAGAAACTACTCTAATTGCTTCATTTTCTAATTCCTTATATTCAGCTCTTGCTCTTAAATCTTTAATATTTCCTGTTTTATCTATTTTAAATTGTACAGAAATTCTTTGACGACCTGTAAGCCCTAAATCATTCCCTATTTTGGTATTAAAGTTTGCTCCTACGTATTCACTAATTTTTTTTGATGTACATAGTTTAATAGCCTCGGCATCTCCTGTGCATTCTTTAAAAGTTGGAGCCTTTTCTATTACCCCAAATGGAATACCTAACTCATCATGGATCTCTGGATTATTTGATATACCATCAAATCCTACTAATACCATTAATGCTTTTAAAGATTTCTCTTCTTCGGGTGTCATTTCTCCTTTTGCAGCAATAGCTTCTCTAAGCGCATCAATATTCTGCATGATTTCACTAGTAGGCACATCTACTTGGTTTGATGTACTATTTGCCGTTGTAATTGTTTCCTGCTCATTATTTTCTTGTGCACAAGAAGTATAAATTAACATAACACAAACTACTGGCAATAACAATAAATACTTAAGCTGAAAGATTTTTTTTGATTTTGATTTTTGTAACATAACGATTCGATTTTTGATTAATGAATGATTGAAAAAAGTATTGATGAATGAAATTTTTTGCGTCTGAAAAACGTGCGATAATAAATCTTGATAATATTTTTTTTTATCTTTTAGTGTAGCAACTTTAGCATCTGCAGTATATTCCTGAAGCGCTACCATTTTATTTTGATATACATATATCAATGGGTTAAACCAACATAAAACTTTTATTGCTTCAAAGAATAATAAATCTAGAGTATGAAACTCATTAACATGTACTTTTTCGTGTAATAGAATGCTTGTTTTATGTTCTTCGGTAAGTGATTCACCTAAAAATATATTATTAAAAAAAGTAAAAGCTTCGTCTGTTTTAGGTAACGTAATTATAGTAAGTCCATTGACTTTAGTTTTAGTTCCCTGCTGCTTTAATTTTATTATTTTATAGAGTTTATACCCTAAAAAAATTAAGCTTAAGCAAGCACCTAATACCCAAATATATTTTGCAATATCGATCATACTTATAGATGAAGATACTAATGAAATTGTCGATAGATTTTCTGAAGCAATTTCACTTGTAGTTGTTGAACCACCTATTATAACTGCAGGAAGTTGAATCATAAATTCCTTCGGAATGTTTTGTTGTATTGCGTCAATTTTAATTAACGGAAGAATAAAACTTAATATTGACGTTAGTAATAAGTAGGCTCTGTTCCAATTAAAGAAAGTTTCCTTTTTCAGAAATAAATCATAAACCACTAAAAAAAGTAGTTGGAAAGCGAGTGTTTGTAAAATATAATGTATCATTTGGTTTCTTCTTTATTTATCTCCTTCATTATAGATTCCATTTCTTTAATACTTATATCATTCTTCTTCATAAAAAAAGACACCATACTTTTAAAAGAACCTTGAAAATACCCATCTACCAATTTATTAATAGACTGATTGCTATACTCTGTTTTGTTAACTTTGGGATAGTAAATATGTCCTCTTCCTTCTTTTCTATAATCGACAAAATCTTTACTTTCTAGTATCCTAACTATAGTTGAAACTGTATTATATGCTGGTTTGGGTTTAGGAAGCTCCGCGATAATTGAAGCCACATTTGCCTCTCCTAATTGCCATAAGATTTGCATTATATCTTCTTCTGCTTTTGTTAGTTGTTTCATATCTATAAACTACATTGAATATTCAAATATAACTAAAAAGTTAGTTTAAACTAATTTTTTAGTTATAAACTTGTAACATTTTTTGTATTTGTGAGTCAAATAAGGGTCTATGGATATAATATGTATTGTTCTAGGATTTGTATTAATGCTTATTGGTATTATAGGAAGTGTACTTCCCGTAATACCTGGGACTCCTATTAGCTGGCTTGGTTTACTACTCCTATATTTTGCTCCTTCACTTCCTTTTGATTGGTTTTTTATAACAATTACAGGTGTAGTTGCCATTACAATTTATGTGTTGGATTATATTATACCAGCGATTGGAACAAAACGTTTTGGTGGTAGTAAAGCAGGAGTTTGGGGAACAACAATAGGACTAATAATTGGTATAATAGCTCCTATTCCTTTTGGAATTTTAATTGGCCCATTTTTAGGTGCTCTTATTGGAGAATTAGTAGTAAATAAAACCGAAAGCCCTCAAGCTTTAAAGGCCGCCATTGGGTCTTTTTTAGGTTTTTTAACCTCCACTTTTATAAAGTTTTTTGCAACTATTGTGTATTTAGGGCTCTTTATTTACAAAGTCGTAATTAATTGGGATTTATTATTTTAAAGCCAATTTACTTTTTCTTCAATACTAGATTTTCTTTCGCCAGCAGGTAGTACTCCATCGTATTTTCCTAAGTAAAAAAGTCCTAGACAAAGTTCACCTTCCTGTAAGTCAACAAATTGATCCATATATTGTATTAATCCTGGCGAACTCCAATATGCACCTATATTTAATTGATGCGCTGTTAACCACATATTTTGTACAGCCATTGCTGTAGATGCGATTTCTTCCCAAACAGGAATACTTTCATTTGGGTCTCTTTGCATACATATAATTATAACACAACCTGCTTTTGTTGGATTTTCTTTTAGCTTATTATATTTAAATTCTGAAAAATTATCTGTTGTTTCTTTAAATTTTTCAGCCATAAAAATGCCCAATCTTTCTTGCGCTTTCCCAAGGCAAACCTTAAATCGCCAAGGTTCTGTTCTTTTATGAGTAGGTGCCCAATTTGCACCTTTTAATATAGTTTTTATTTCTTCTGAAGTTATAGGTTCGTCATTGTATTGTGCAGGAAAAACGGATCTTCTATTCTTTATTATCTCTGAAATCATATCTTTTATTAAAGGCCAAAAAGGTACTAAAAGAAAAACAATCTAAAAATTACTAATTCAGTGTTTTTAGATTGTTTTTTAGGAACTTGTAAATAAATTAGTTAGAACAACTACCAACCTCTTTTTTTATTCCTAATTTTTGTAAGATCGTTTCTAACAAACACCATTTCGTAAATGCAGATTGAATAAGGTTTACTCCAATAAATACTGTAAACCACATCCAGTTAGGATTAACATATACTGTGAGTATTACACTTAATAGTACCATTGTACCAACTATTATTCTAAAATATGTGTTTAACATTTTAATTAATTTTAAAGTTTATATATATTTTTCAATAGGAACAGCAACTGCCTTTATTGGGTTATTTGTTTCTAAATTTTCATTAAATGCTTTAATTAAATTGAATAAAGAGTCAATATTTTCTTCTTCAGTAAAAGAGAAAAACATACTTGATTCTGCTCCACCTTTTTCACTGGGAAACCAACTCGAATTCATTAAAAATGAAGATGCATTTTTATAGCCATCTATTTCGGAGCCACTAAAACTCTCAATGTTTGCTTTTTTAAATAACTGTAACAGTTCTTTTTCAAACTGCTCAACAGCCGTTACAATTAATAGTTTCATTCTTTATAATTTTTACGTTCTATTAAATAATAAACAAGTGGTACAACAAGCAATGTTAATACAGTTGAAACTATGGTTCCACCCATTAATGAAATTGCAAGCCCTTGAAAAATTGGATCAAATAAAATTACAAAAGCACCTATTACAACCGTACCTGCCGTAAGTAAAATAGGTGTTGTACGTACTGCTCCAGCTTCTATAACGGCTTGTTTTAATGGAATTCCATCTGCTACTCTTAGATTTACAAAATCTATAAGCAATACAGAGTTTCGCACCATTATACCAGCTAATGCAATCATTCCTATAAATGAAGTAGCCGTAAAAAAAGCACCCATAATCCAGTGACCTAAAACTATTCCAATTAATGAAAGTGGTATTGCTACCATCATTACAATTGGGGCTTTAAAGTTTTGAAACCACCCTACAATAAGCATATATATTATTATAATTACACCAAGAAAAGCAATCCCTAAATCACGAAATACTTCTAAGGTAATTTGCCATTCTCCATCCCATTTTACCGTATAATTATCTTCAAAATCTGGTTGTTTTATATACAACTCATCCAGTGTATACCCTTTAGGAAGTTTAATATCTTTAAGTTTATCTGTCATTCCTAAGATTGCATACACAGGACTTTCAAGTTCTCCAGCCATATCTGCCAACACATATACTACTCGCTTTTGATTTTTACGGTAAATGCTTTTATCCCTAACATTTTCTTTAACCTCAACCAGCTCCCCAACAGTTATCATCGTGCCCTGTTTTGAAACTATCTTTAATTGAGAAATATCTTGTATTGTAGATTTTTCTTTTTCATCTAAGGCCAATATCAATCCAATCTGATTTGAAGCATCCTCGTCATATAAATTAGTTACAGGGCGCTCAGACAAAGCCATATTCATAGTATGCACAATTTGTTGTGGCGTTACTCCATATAACATTGCTTTTTCTTTATCAATTACAAATTGATATTCAGTTTGATCTGCTTCTACCATCCAATCAATATCTACAACATCTGTAGTATTATTTAAAATAGCTTGGACTTGATTTGCTACATCAATTTGTGTTTTATAATCTGGTCCATATATTTCGGCAACAATTGTAGATAATACGGGAGGTCCAGGTGGAACTTCCACAAGCTTTACATTTGCATTGTATTTTTTTGCTATTTTTTGAATATCAGGGCGTAACAAACGGGCAATCTCATGACTCTGCTCATTTCTTTCTGTTTTGTCTGTTAAATTAACTTGTATATCTGCCATATTACTACCACCTCTTAAATCGTAATGTCTTACCAATCCATTAAATGTTATTGGAGCAGAAGTACCTACATAACTTTGATAGTTAACAACCTCTGGGCGATTAGACAAGTATTGAGAAATCTCTTTAGCAACAATAGCAGTGCGTTCTAGTGTTGTACCTTCTGGCATATCGATAACAACTTGGAATTCATTTTTGTTATCAAAGGGTAACATCTTTACAGCAACAGATTTTGTGAAAAACATCAATATAGAACCCATTAATAATAAAAATGTAACTCCAAGAAACAACCATCTTTTCTTTTTGTTTTCAATTAAAGGGGTTTCAAATCTAGAATACATTCTATAAATAAAAGTTTCCTCTAATTCTTTGTGTTTTTTTGGTTTCTTTCCTTTTTTATCTTTCTCTCTTAAAAAAATAAATCCTAAATATGGGGTAATTGTTAACGCAACAAATAATGACAAAATCATTGCGATAGAAGCCCCTATTGGCATAGGAGACATATAAGGCCCCATTAAACCAGACACAAAAGCCATAGGTAATACAGATGCTATTACTGTAAAAGTTGCCAGTATAGTAGGGTTACCTACTTCATTAATGGCATAAAGCGCAGCTTGTTTAAATGGCAATCGCTTCATTTTAAAATGCCTATGCATGTTTTCTGCAATAATTATAGAATCATCGACAACAATACCCGTCACAAATACAAGTGCAAACAAAGTAATTCGGTTTAATGTATAGTCTAGTATGTAGTAACTTAATAAAGTTAAAGCAAACGTAATAGGCACAGATAAAAATACTACCAAACCACCTCGCCAACCCATTGCCAACATAACAACTAATGTAACTGCTAGTATGGCACCAATAAGGTGCAACAATAATTCTGATACTTTATGAGAAGCTGTTTCTCCGTAATTTCTAGTTACTTCAACGTGTACATCATCTGGAATTAAAGTTGTTCGTAGATGATCTACTTTATCTAATATAACATCAGAGATTTTCATTGCATCTGCACCCTTTCTTTTGGCAACAGATATTGTTACTGCAGGATATTCAGATTTATAAGTTGATGCTTTGTCACTTGCTTGTCCAAAACCTAATGAAACATAATCTTTAGGCACTTCGGGACCATCCTGTATTTTTGCTATTTGCTTTAAGTAAATTGGCTGATTTTGTTGTATGCCGACTACAAGATTTTCAACATCTTCTACAGATTGTAAAAACTCTCCCGTGGTCACTAAAAATTCAGTATCATTTTTATCAAAACTTCCGGCATCTAGTTGTTGGTTATTGACTTTAATCATTTCAGCAACACTTAAAAAATCTAAACCGCTCTCTGCCAATTTATCTTTATCTAAAACCACTCGCACTTGTCTGTCCCTTCCTCCAATTTTATGAGTTATAGAAACATCGCCCACCTTCTCAATCTCATTGGTGAGTTCTTGTGCTATTTGTTTTAGTTGAAAATCATTATACGTTTCACTCCAAAGCGTAAGTCCCAACATAGGCACGTCATCAATTGCCCGAGTTTTTACCAACGGAATCGAAACTCCCTCCGGCATCTGGTCCATATGCTTATTAATTTCATTGTATAATTTTACAAATGAGCGCTCAATATCCTCCCCCACAAAAAACTGTACAATCACCATTCCTTGCTCTTTGGACGAGGTTGAATACACATATTCTACCCCTTTTATATTTGAAATAAGTTTTTCCAAAGGCTTAACCACTCGCGATTCTACTTCGGTTGCACTAGCGCCAGGATACCCCACAAAAATATCTGCCATAGGCACATCAATTTGAGGCTCTTCCTCGCGTGGTATCAAAAATGAACTATACACCCCAATGACCATAAATACAATCATTAAAAGTATTGTAAGCTTTGAACCAATAAACGCTTTGGCTATTTTACCTGCTAATCCGTCTTTCATATTTTCTATAGTATTTGGGCGTTCGGGCGGACTATTTGTTTCAATCTTTCTAAACGATGTTTAAAAAGGATTTACACTGCTATCCCTAACGCATTTACTTTTATTGTTTAATTGTAATAGGAGCTCCGTTATATAATTTACTTTCAGCAGAAATTATATAGGGCTCATTTGCATTAAGTCCAGAAAGAACTTCCACTGTATTTCCAAAAGTTCTCCCTAAACGCAACCATCTTAACATTGCTGTATTGCTTTCGCTTACTGTATATACACCAGAGAGCTGACCATTAGTTACAAGCACCTCAACTGGTATTAATATTTGATTATTAATAATAGATTTCTTTTCTACTGGAAATTGAACTGTTGTATACATCCCAGATAAAATCGCTGCATTCGTTTTATCTAAGGCAATTTTTACTAAGTATTGACCCCCAGTATTTTTAGCAGAAGTACTTACTTCTGTTATTTTTCCTTTAATACTCTCATTTATAGATTTTACAATAACTAATACTTCTGTATCTGGTTTAATTTGAGAAATTTCACTCTCGGGCACCATTGCTGTAACTTCAAAATTACTAGGAGCTTCCAAAGCAATTAATGGAATCCCAGGACTTGCCATTGCACCTTCATCTATAAATTTATTGGTAACTACCCCATTAAAAGGGGCTCTAATATTAACATAGGAAAATTGCGATGCAACTTCGTTTTTCATTTGCTTAGCAGCTTCTAGACGAGCTTTAGCCATTTCGTATCTTGCAGTTATATCGTCCAATTCTTTTTGGGAAGCACTACTTTCTGCAAATAAGTTTTTAAACCGTATGTAATCTTTTTCAGCATTTTTAAATGCCGCATTAGCCTCTGTAACCCCTGCATTTACTTGTGCATTTTTTGCAGAAAGTTCTGCATTATTTATGCTTACTAATAACTGTCTTTCTTGCACATTATCCCCTACATTTACGTGTATTTTATTTACAAACCCCATCATTCGGGTACTAAGATTTGCACTATTAACAGCTTCAATTTTTCCGCTAGCTGTTAAAAATGGCGTCTCGTTTTCTAATGTGGTTGAACTTACAGTTACCGCAATAGGATTTTCGGTTGCAACGGTTTGCTTTTTTGAAGTATCACTACAAGAAGTTGCACTTAATACAATTGTGAGTAATAATGTTATATAGATAGTTTTCATATTAATTTCGTTTAGCTTTTAGTTAAAAATTGCACATAAGCAAGTGCGTAATTGTATTGAAAAATTGTAGTGTAGTGTTCTAATTGTTTTTGGGCAAATTTGGTTTCGGCTTGCAATAAATCTGTTGTTTTTTCAAGTCCTTCTTTAAACCTATTGGTACGTATACGTAGTGCTTCTTTAGATTGTTGTAATGCCAATTCTGTAAGTTTTAAATTATTTTGAGCATCTAAAAACATTCTTTTTGCTTGATTTAATTCTATATGGCTTGTTGCTTTGTATTGGTCTAGCTCAAACTGAGATTTTTTGAAATCGGCTTTACTTTTTTGCGCTTTTCCAAACCGTTTATTACCTTCAAAAATATTCCAGGATAAAGAAGCTCCAAAAAGGTAGCCATTAGCATCTGCTTGAAAAATTTCATCATCATAAAGTTCGTAACTTCCAAAAGCATTTAAGCGAGGTAAAAAAGTCATTTTATCTGCCATATATGCTTGTTTGTATGCTTCAGAGACACTACTCATAGCTTTGATATCTGCTCTGCTTTCAGAAAAATCGTCAAGAACAATTGTTTCCGTAGTAATTGTTAACGAATCTGTTGGTTTTAAAAGCACATACGATGTATCGTTCATTAAAACGGAAAGATAGTTGGATGCATTCGCTATATTACTTTTTGCATACTGTAATTGGTTTTCAATTTCTGTAACTCGAACGTCTACTGCTAAAACATCTGCTTTTTGTAAATAACCTTGTTTAAAGCTATTATCTGCAAGCCTTTTGTTCTCTATAACTGCTTTTTTTACAGTTTCTAGGACGGCTTCAGTTTTATATGCTAATTGTAACTGCATATAGGCTTTTTCAACTTCTAAGTTGATGTAGTCTTTTGTTCTTTCTAACTGAAACTCTGTTGCATTTAATTTTGCTTTTGCAGCTTTACGCTGGTAAATACCATCTATATTAATTAATGGTTGTTGTATTTCTATTTTTGTTGCAAAACTGGTAATCTGGGAAGGATTATTTAACAAATTTGGGTTAAAATCATTTTGAGTAAGTATCTCTTGATTTAGTTTTGATCCAAATGCCATTAACGGATTTGTTGTTGCTATTCCTGTGTAAGAAGCTGTAACAGTTGGAAGAAATACAGCGTTTGTTTGATTGTATTCTCCATTAGCTGCATTTATATCTTGTTCAAAGATCTTAATTGTGTTATTGTTTTGAACAACATTAGCAATTACTTCTTTTTTTGTAATAAGCATAACTTCTTGTGCTTGTAACCAAAAAAGAGGAATTGTAAAAAAGAATATTAAAAGTGCTTTTTTCATGTTTCAAATTTATTTGAGACAAAAGTAAGCACCTACATGTATGCAAGTCTGTAACTATTGTTACCGAGCTTAAAAAAGCTTTAGTGATTTGAAATAATATATGGAAGAAGTACTATTATAATTAAATCTATAGAGTGGAGTTAAAACAAAAAAAGCCTCTCCATTGGAAAAGCTTCTCATCGGTTTACTACATAAACCTAGTTCCATTTAAGGAACTCAACACAACATTTTAATTGCGGTCTGGACGAGACTCGAACTCGCGACCCCCTGCGTGACAGGCAGGTATTCTAACCAACTGAACTACCAGACCGTTGCTTGAGCATTTTGCTCGTTAGCGAGGGCAAATATACACCTACTATTCATTTTCGCAAACTATTTTTTCAAAAAAATTAAAGTATTTACCCAAACTTTTGACGCTCTACTAGATACGTGGTCAAAATTTTATTAAAATGTTGGTTAATATCTGTGGCTACATACTTTATTCTGTACTGCGCACACTTTAATTGTAACTCTGTAAAATACTCTTCTACAGCTTTTTTGTAATTATCTTTAATAGTATCTGCGTACAAATTTACATGCTCTCCTGTCTCAATATCTACAAATCGCTTGGGACGATTAGAAAAATCAAACTGTATTTCTTTTTCTTGATCATAGGTATGGAATAATACAACTTCGTGCTTGTTATATTTTAAATGCTGTAACGCTTCAAATAACTTTTCAGATTCAGTATCACTTTGAAACATATCTGTAAATAAAAATACTAGAGATCGTCTTTTTAATTTTTCAGCAATTAAATGTAAGTGAGTATATGTTTTTGTTTGTGATTTTTCATTCGGCAATAAAAGTGCCTCGTTAAGTTTACTTAAAAGCATCTGGTGATGGCGTTCACTCCCCTTTTCATTACTATAAAATTCATAAGTATCACTATAAATACTCATTCCTACAGCATCTCTTTGTCTTTTTAAAAGATTCATTATTGCTGCAGATGCTAATACTGAAAATCCAATTTTATTTAATGAATTAATACTAAACTGCTTTACTTTTGGGTAATGCATTGAACTACTATTGTCTATAATTAAATGACAACGTAAATTCGTTTCTTCTTCGTAACGTTTGGTATAGAGTTTATCTGTCTTAGCAAAAAGTTTCCAGTCTATATGTTTGGTACTTTCGCCATTATTATAAATTTTATGTTCAGCAAACTCTGCCGAAAAACCATGAAACGGACTTTTATGCAGCCCCGAAATAAACCCTTCCACAACTTGTATCGCAAGTAATTCAAGATTTTTGAACCCAGTAATTTCGTTTATTTCGTTTTCAATATGCATTTAAATACTACTTAGCAATACCATCAACAATACCATAATCTACAGACTCTTCTGCGCCCATCCAATGATCTCTATTAAAATCTTTCATGATTTTTTCGAATGATTGACCACAATTTTCTGCTAGTATTTGTGCGCTTAACTCCTTTGTTTTAATAATTTCTTGTGCTGTAATTTCAATATCACTAGCTTGACCTCTTGCACCTCCACTAGGCTGATGTATCATTACACGGGCATGTGGCTGTATAAAGCGACGTCCTTTTTCTCCTGCAGAAAGCAATAAACTTCCCATTGAAGCTGCTAATCCTGTGCAAATTGTAGAAACAGGACTTTTCATTGATTTTATTGTATCGTATATTGAAAAGCCACTTGTTACATATCCACCTGGACTATTTATGTAAAATTTAATTTCTTTATTACTTAATGAATCTAAATATAGTAACCTATCTACAATATGTTTTGCGCTTTTATCATCTACCATACCCCATAAAAAGATAGTGCGATCTTCTAGTTGCTGATTGTCAATCTTATCTTGAACTTTATTTCTTTTTTCCATAATTCTGTCTCCCAAAGTGGGTTCTTTAATTTTATACTTACTATCCTACTAAAATAAGAAAAGGCTTAGCATAACGCCAAGCCTTTTCAGTTATAATTTTTCTTTTTCAATTTTATTACAAAAGTGAATCTATTGCTTCTGCATATACATTTTTTGGAGCAACACCTACTTGGCGTCCTACTAATTCTCCTTTATTAAATACTAAAACTGTTGGAATGTTTCTCACTCCATATTTTGCAGCAAATTCTTGATTTGCATCTACATCTACTTTACCTACAACTGCTTTACCTTCGTATTCTTCACTTATTTGATCAATAATTGGTCCTACCATTCTACAAGGTCCACACCAAGCTGCCCAAAAGTCAACAATCACTGGTTTGTCACTTTTTAATACTGTTTCTTCAAACGTTGCGTCTGTTATTTCTAAAGCCATAATTTTAATTTTAATTACTATACAAAAGTAGTCAAAAATAATTCCAAAACTTACAAGCTTAACATTAGTTTAGGCAATGCAGCTATTTGTTTTAGTTATTAATATTTGGAATTTTAGGATTTATTATTTTCTCAAAATACTTTTCAAAGAATATCTCAACCTTAATTCAACTTATAACTTACTTGCTCTCTTTCCAGTTCTATTAACAACTCATTAGAAATATTTACTTTTTGCTTTTTACTTGGCATACTTAATTTTACTTTGTTTTCTACTTCATAAATAACAAAGTGCAATTGTTTATCTCCTTTATGGGTTGTAAATAAATCTTTTAAAAAGTCTATTTTTCCATCTTCAAGATCTTCTACTGGCATTTGTATGGTTAATTTACGTGCTTGACTATCCATAACATCATGTAATAATTGCATACTGTTATATTGTAATCTTGGCTCTCCTTTTTTACCGGTATCTCTATTTATCCAACCTTCTTTAACAAACACTTTTGCATATATAAATGAATTTGGCACTAAAAAATGACGCAGTTTTAAATATTCTTCTCCAAATATTTTAAACTCAAAGCTATCATCATAATCTTCTACAGTAAAAATTGCCCAACCTTTTCCAGCTTTAGACTCTCTATGCTGAACATCACTTACAACACCTCCAAAACAAAGTTCTCGATTAACATATTTTTCTAGATCATTAAAGTCTGAAACTTTACAATTACAAAATGTTTTTACCTCGGTTTTAAAATCATCAAGTGGGTGTCCAGAAATATATACCCCAACCACTTCTTTTTCTAATTTTAATTTTTTCATAGTTCCCCATTCTTCGCAAGGTGGAACTTCAGGTTCTGGAATTTGGACTTCACTTGCATCTCCAAACAAACTTACTTGAGATGAATTTTGCGTTTCTTGATATTTATTGGCATAACGCAATACTTTTTCTAAAAACATTACACCATCTCCATCATCATGTAAATACTGAGCACGATGTGTGTCAAAACTATCAAATCCACCTGCTAACGCTAAGTTTTCGAAAGCTTTTTTATTGGCAGATCGTAAATCAATTCGCTTAGCCAAATCGAAAATAGACTTGTATTTTCCGTCTTTTCTATGTTCTACTATAGTAGCTACTGCATTACCTCCCACTCCTTTTATAGCGCCCATTCCAAATCTAACAGATCCTTGATCATTAACTGTAAACTTATAAAAAGACTCGTTAACGTCGGGTCCTAAAACCTGCATTCCCATTCGTTTGCATTCGTCCATAAAGAAGGTTACTTGCTTTATGTCACTCATATTGTTAGATAGCACAGCTGCCATATATTCTGCCGGATAGTGCGCTTTTAAATAGGCTGTTTGGTATGCAATCCAAGCGTAACATGTGGAGTGAGACTTATTAAAAGCATAACTTGCGAAAGCTTCCCAATCTTTCCAAATTTTTTCTAATTTTTCTGGATCATGACCCTTTGCGGCTGCCTGCTCAATAAATTGAGGCTTCATTTTATCAAGAACTGCTTTTTGTTTTTTACCCATTGCCTTACGCAATACATCGGCTTCACCTTTGGTAAAATCTGCCAACTTTTGAGACAGCAACATCACTTGCTCTTGATATACTGTAATACCGTAAGTTTCTTTTAGGTATTCTTCCATTGCTGGAAGATCATATTCAATCTCTTCTTCTCCATTTTTTCTTTTAATAAAACTAGGAATATATTCTAAAGGTCCAGGACGATATAGTGCATTCATTGCAATTAAATCTGCAAATACAGTAGGTTTTAGTTCTTTCATATATTTCTGCATTCCGGCAGATTCATATTGAAAAATCCCTACGGTTTCTCCTTTTTGAAAAAGCTCATATGTTTTCTCATCATCCATTGGAAAAGCATCTGGATCCAGATCAACATTATGTTTATGTTTTACAAGCTTAACAGTATCTTTAATAAGTGTTAGAGTTTTAAGACCCAAAAAATCCATTTTTAATAACCCGGCACTTTCTACCACCGAGTTATCAAACTGAGTTACGTATAGATCACTGTCTTTTGCAGTTGCTACTGGAACAAAATCTGTAATATCACTTGGAGTAATTATAACTCCACAGGCGTGAATCCCTGTATTGCGAACAGATCCTTCTAAAATTTTAGCTTGGTTAATTGTTTGGGCTTCTAGATCATTCCCTTCTGAAAGGTTAAGAAGTTCATTTACTTTTGGCAACTCATCACTTCTAAACTTACTACGTAATTCTTGATCACTTAAACCAAAAATCTTATTCAGTTTAGTCATATTAGGAATCAACTTCGATATTCTATCTGCATCTCCTAATGGTAAATCCAGAACACGCGCTGTATCTCTAATAGAAGATTTTGCAGCCATGGTTCCGTAGGTAATAATCTGCGCAACTTGATTGCTTCCGTATTTTTTAATTACATAATCCATTACCCTACTTCTTCCTTCATCATCAAAATCTATATCTATATCGGGCATACTTACACGATCTGGATTTAAAAAACGCTCAAAAAGTAAGTCGTACTTTATGGGACAAATATTTGTAATCCATAAACAATACGCCACAGCACTACCCGCAGCAGAGCCTCGACCAGGACCAACAGAAACATCCATATTACGAGCTTCACGAATAAAATCTTCTGTAATTAAAAAATATCCTGGATATCCTGTTTTTTCAATAACAGATAGTTCGAAATTAAGGCGTTCTTCTATCTCTGGAGTAATTTCTCCATATCGTTTTTTAGCCCCAATGAAGGTTAAATGTTTTAAGTATGCATTTTCCCCTCTTTTGCCTCCATCGAGTTCATCCTTAGGATTCTGAAAATCTTCAGGAATATCAAACTTTGGTAATAATACATCTCTTGCTAAAGAATAGGATTCAATTTTATCTATGATTTCAGAAATAGAACTTATTGCCTCGGGAAGATCCTTAAATAAGGCTTTCATTTCTTCCTGTGACTTAAAATAATATTCTTGATTAGGCAATCCATAACGATAACCTCGACCTCGACCTATTGGAGTCGCTTGTTTTTCACCATCTTTTACACATAATAAAATATCATGCGCATTTGCATTTTCTTTATCGATATAATAGGTGTTATTACACGCTACTAATTTTACTTTATGTTTAGTAGAAAAGTCTATTAAAACTGAATTTACACGATCTTCATCTTCTTGATTATGACGCATAATTTCAAGATAAAAATCCTCTCCAAATTCGCTTTTCCACCATAAAAGTGCTTCTTCTGCTTGATTTTCACCAACATTTAAAATCTTACTGGATATCTCTCCATACATACTTCCAGAAAGCACTATTATATCTTCTTTGTATTTTTTTATTACTTCTCTATCTATTCTAGGCACATAATAAAATCCATCTGTATAGGCTATAGAGGCCATTTTAGCCAAATTATGATACCCTCTTTTATTTTTTGCGAGTAACACGATTTGGTAACCATTATTTTTTTGTGATTTATTGAGGTGGTCTTCACAAACAAAAAATTCGCAACCCACAATCCCTTTTAGCTCTTTATCCTTTTCATCTTCAGAAAGAGAACTATTATACGTATTTACAGCTCTTACAAAATGAAAAGCTCCCATCATATTTCCACTATCTGTAATAGCAACTGCAGGCATATTATTTACTATCGCCGCATTTACTAAATCCTGCGTGCTAGATGTGGATTGTAAAATTGAAAACTGAGAATGATTGTGTAAATGAGCAAATGCAGTTTCTTGTAGTGTAGCAATATTCTCTTTTATTTCTTCGGAAGAAATCTCTTGAGTTTCTATAGTTGCTTCAAGTTTTTCTCTAATTTTTTTTGAAGCCTTTTTAAGATTAATATGTTTTAATCCTATAAGATCAATCTGTCTTGGGTTTTCTTTAGAAAATTTCTCAAAATAATCTGGTTGAACATCCAGTTCTTCAACAGTAAAAATTTGACGACGAATAAGTTCTAAAAAACAACGAGTAGTGGCTTCAACATCTGCCGTAGCATTGTGTGCTTCAGAAAATGGAGTGTTAAATAGAAATTGGTGTAATTCTGTTAAAGTAGGTAGTTTAAACTTTCCATAACGCCCTCCTGGAATTTGACAAAGCTGAGCAGTAGTTTCTGTACAAGTATCTAAAACAGGAATATTTGGTAAAGGATTTTCTATTCCTAATCTAATATATTCTGCCCCCATTATATTTAAGTCGAAACCTACATTTTGCCCAACAATAAATTTTGTTTTTGAAAGGGCTTCTGTGAATTTTTTGACAACTTTACTTAATGATATTCCTTCTTCTTGTGCTAGTTCTGTTGAAATTCCGTGAATCTTTTCGGCATCAAAAGGAATATTAAATCCTTCTGGTTGTACAAGATAATCTTGATGCTCAATAACATTCCCCATCGCATCGTGTAACTGCCAAGCTATTTGTATACAACGTGGCCAGTTATCACTATCGGTGAGAGGTGCATTCCAATTACGGGGTAAGCCGGTGGTTTCGGTATCAAAAATTAAAAACATGTAGTAAATTTAAGGAGATAAATTCTTCCGAAGTAAAAATAGAAAAACCACTTTGTAAAACATAAGTAAGTTGTGAAGAGTTGTTCACATTAGAGCAAAAAAAAGACCGAATAAATTCGGTCTTCTCCTCTTCATAACAATTTTATCTTACGATAAAACTACTTCAAAATTTTTGGCATTTTGCAGTGCTTCTTTAACACTTGCACGTTGTTTAGTTAAAATACTCTGTGTAGTTGGCGGCAATGTTGTGTCGCTAATAATATCATCGTATTCTTCAATTGCTGCTTTTTCACCTTTTTGCACCTCTTTTAATATCGCCTCTTCATCGTTTGATGTAAAAGTAGATTTTATACTCATCCATGTTCTGTGCATGTCGCCAGTAACACTAGTACCTTTATCGGGTTCTTCATTAAAATTGCGAATTTCTGTTTTTAACTCGTGTCCAAAGTTATATCTATTTTGAGCTTCGGTTTCAAAGAACTGCTTCAATTTTGTATTATCTACAATTTCGGCAGCTTTTTTATAACCTTTTTCAGCATCATAATTTTTCTCTAACAATTCGTTTAATTTACTCGACATTTTTTCTGTATACTTCATCTTCATTCTTTATTTTAAATTGGGCAGAAAGATTATTTTAAGTCGAAGAAGAATTTCTGCATTTCTTATTTCGATATACCTTAGTATACCATAAATAAAGGCCTTAGACAAGTTTTTAACACAAGCTTAGCAGCAATTAACAGTGTTTAACGTAATTAAAATATTAAGAAAATAAAACTCACATTATTCTAATAAATTAAAAAGCTCCAAATAATATTTGGAGCTTTTTAACTTTTAAAGTTCAGGTTCTAACACCTCATTATATAATGGCACTTTATAAAAGTTTCCTCTATGGATTGTAATAGTATCTAATCCTGGCAATATTGAGGTAAAATTAAATTCACCAGAAATATAGGGAGGATTTGTTCTATAATTTCTTTTAGTAATTGTAATTTCTCCGTAACTCCCTTCAGTATTTGTATTATATTCTAATCCCTCTGCAGTTATAAAAGAAGCATAATTTTCTAAGCCTGGTTCAAAATTAAAAACTTTTGGACCACCTTTCCATCTAAAATGTAAAGTCATTTCTTGATTTTCAGCTAGACCAGTAATAGTAATAAATTCTTTGCTTCCATCTTCTGTTACTAAAGCATCTGAAGTAATTGCTTTAAAAAAGACTGTTTCAATATTTGCTTGAAGTGAGGGTGAATTATCTTCGGTATGCTCACAAGCTATAAATAGAAACGCCAAAATAAGCGGGGTAATTAGGTTTTTCATATCTATTGTATAAGTAGGTTAAGTACAATAGTATAAAAAGTATCGACAAAATGCAAATAATATCGATTAAATGAATTTCACGTTAATTGTAAACTACATTAAATTGCCCTAAGGAAATAGATTTACTTGCAGTTTCAAAAGAGAAAGTTCCTTTAATTGTTTTTGCGACAGGGTCGTGAGAAATAATAATAATGTTACCAGAAGTAGCATTTTCTTCGATATTCTCATCAATATATTTTGCAGTATAATTTTGTTGGGGTAAAACAACACTTCCAGGTACACTTCCCAAAGGAACACTTAACAAGAGAGTACGCGAAGTAGTATTTGCCGAAATTACAATAGAGTTTCCAGAATTAATTGCAGTTATCGTAAAAGGGTTAAAAGGATTACCGTCTATTAGTGATATAAAAGTCCCCGCATTAGTTTGATTACCATTACCACCTGTATCATCTGCAACTCCATCTCCATAAGGAACCTCAAAGAAAATACCTCTACTAACAGTTAATGTATCTATACCAGTTAAAATAGCTGTAAACTTAAAAGACCCTGTAATAATTTCTGCTTCTGTATCTATATTAGACACTACTACTTGTCCACTACCATCTGGGTTTGTATAGTATGCATTGCCATTAAAATCTTCAAAAGATGCATAATTAAGTGAGTTACCTCCTAAATTAAATGTTCCTAATTCTAATGCGCTAAGACGCAAAGTTAAAGTTTCGTTTTCAGTAATACCTTGTATAGTTAAATTTCCATCTTCATCAATTGAAGCTCTAGAATCTACAGATATATATAGATCATTGTCTAAAGATGCTTGTAATGCAGGTGTATTGTCTTCTTGATTTTCACAACCCAAAAATAAAAATATACTAAATAAAATAAGCAGTAGACGTGTCATAATTAATTGAGTGTAAGTGTTTGCAGCAAATGTAAAAGAAAAAGTTTAATCTTCTCATTTTCAATTAAAAAATATAGTATCTTTGCAAACCAAAATTATAACTGGGGTCGCGTACCCTTAAAATTAATTATATGCCAGTAAAAATTAGATTACAAAGACACGGTAAAAAAGGAAAACCTTTTTATTGGATCGTAGCAGCAGATGCTCGCTCAAAAAGAGATGGTAAATACCTAGATAAGTTAGGAATTTACAATCCAACTGCTAACCCAGCTCAAATCGAACTTGATGTAGATGGTGCAGTAAAATGGCTTCAAAATGGAGCTCAACCAACAGACACTGTAAGAGCAATTCTTTCTTACAAAGGTGCTTTAATGAAAAATCATCTTGCAGGTGGTGTTCGTAAAGGTGCTTTAACTGAAGAACAAGCAGAAGAAAAATTCAATGCTTGGGTAGAGGAAAAAGCTAAAGCTGTTGACAACAAAAAATCAAAACTTTCAGACGCTAAAGACAAAGCTAAAGCTGACGCATTAGCTGCTGAAAAAGCAGTTAATGAAAAACGTGCTGCAGATGCTGTTGCAGCGGCTGCTCCTGTAGAGGAAGAAGCTACTGCTACTGAAGAAGAAACAACTGAAGAAGCTCCAGTATCTGAGGCATCTCCAATTGAAGAGGCTGCTGCTGAAGCTGCTGAAGAAACAAAAAAAGAAGAGTAAACTTTTAAACGATGCAAAAGGAGAACTGCTTCTACTTAGGCAAGGTCGTTAAAAAATATAGCTTTAAAGGTGAGTTACTAGTAAAACTAGACACAGACGAACCTGAACTTTTTACTGAAATGGAATCGGTTTTTGTGGAACAACACAAAACACTGATTCCATTTTTTATTGAACGTAGCTCATTGCATAAATCTACACTGCTTCGAGTACAATTTGAAGATATTAATACCGAAGCTGCTGCAGATGAATTACTAGGAGCAGAATTATACCTCCCATTATCATTTTTACCTAAACTAACAGGAAATAGATTTTATTTCCACGAAATAATTGGCTTTAAAGTAGAAGATGTTGAATTTGGTGATGTAGGTGTTATAACTGGAGTAAACGATACAACCTCGCAAGCCCTTTTTGAGGTTGATAAAAATGGAACGCAAATTTTAATTCCTATTAATGACGCTTTTATTAAAAAAGTAGATAGAGAAAATAACACAATCATTCTTGATGTGCCCCATGGACTTATTGAGCTTTACCTTTAATAATGTCACTTCCATTTAAATTTAAAGAATTTACAATACTTCAAGATCGCTGCGCCATGAAAATTGGCACAGATGGTGTTTTATTAGGCGCTTGGGCTTCTATAGCAAACAACCCTAATAGTATTTTAGATCTGGGAGCAGGTACTGGAGTAATTGCATTACAATTAGCTCAAAGAAGTGATGCTCATACTGTAGATGCATTAGAAATTGATGAAGACGCTTATGAGCAATGTTCAGAAAATTTTGAAAATTCTCCGTGGGCAGATCGTTTGTTTTGCTATCACGCTTCTGCACAAGAATTTGCTATGGAAGTTGATGAAACCTATGATTTAATAATTTCGAACCCTCCTTTTTATTCTGAAGATTTTAAAACAGATAATCCAGCAAGAGATACTGCTCGATTTAATGATTCACTTCCGTTTGAGCATTTAATTGTTTGTGTGCATAATTTACTTTCTGAAGAAGGTATATTTGCATTAATACTACCTAGAAAAGAAGAAGAAAGTTTTATTGCAATGGCTTCAAAAGCTGGACTCTATCCAAAAAGAATCTGTAGGGTTCGGGGCAAAAATTCATTAGAAAAAAATCCTTCTTTAAATTCCGACGAAAAACAAGAAATAAGGAGTCTATTAGAATTTACCTTCAGAAAAACTCAAACAAAAATTGAACATCTTACCATAGAAATTAGTCGCCATAATTATACTCCAGAATATATTGATTTAGTAAAGGATTTTTACTTGAAAATGTAGGTCATTAGAGATGTGATTTTTACATTTGTAAACCTTAAAAACTAGTATCGATGAAACCGGATCTTTTTGAAGCACCAGATTATTACAATCTTGACGATTTATTAACTGAAGAACATAAATTAGTACGTGATGCAGCCCGCGAATGGGTAAAGCGTGATGTATCCCCTATTATTGAGGAATACGCTCAAAGAGCAGAGTTTCCTAAACAAATTATTGGAGGTCTTGCAGAAATAGGTGCATTTGGACCGTATATTCCTGAAGAATACGGTGGCGCAGGTCTTGACCAAATTTCATACGGGTTAATCATGCAAGAAATAGAGCGTGGTGATAGTGGAGTAAGAAGTACTGCTTCTGTACAATCTTCGCTAGTTATGTATCCAATATGGAAATACGGAAACGAAGCTCAACGAAAAAAATATCTTCCTAAGCTTGCTTCTGGAGAATGGATGGGATCTTTTGGCTTAACTGAGCCGGATCATGGATCAAATCCTGCTGGTATGACAACTAATTTTAAAGATATGGGAGACCACTATCTTTTAAATGGTGCTAAAATGTGGATTTCAAATTCACCTTTTTGCCAGATTGCTGTGGTATGGGCAAAAAATGAAGAAGGAAGAATACACGGTTTAATTGTTGAAAGAGGTATGGAAGGCTTTAGCACTCCAGAAACTCACAATAAATGGTCTTTAAGAGCATCGGCTACTGGGGAACTTATTTTTGATAATGTAAAAGTTCCTAAAGAAAATTTATTGCCAAACAAATCTGGATTAGGAGCACCACTTGGGTGCTTAGATTCTGCACGATATGGAATTGCTTGGGGTGCCATAGGAGCAGCTATGGATTGTTATGATACTGCTTTACGTTATTCTAAAGAACGTATTCAGTTTGGCAAACCAATTGGAGCATTTCAATTGCAACAAAAGAAACTTGCAGAAATGATTACAGAAATTACAAAAGCACAATTACTTACTTGGCGTCTTGGAGTTTTACGTAATGAAGGAAGAGCTACTTCTCCTCAAATTTCTATGGCCAAAAGAAACAATGTAGATATGGCTATTAATATTGCTAGAGAAGCTAGACAAATGCTTGGTGGAATGGGGATTACTGGTGAATATAGTATCATGCGTCATTCCATGAATCTTGAAAGTGTAATTACTTACGAAGGGACTCACGATATTCATTTACTAATTACTGGTCTTGATATCACTGGATTAAACGCTTTTAAATAAAAATTAATAATTAAAATTATATATAGGTCTTATCGTATCGATAAGGCCTTTTTTATTTAAAGTATTTGTTGAAAGTGTATCAAATTGTATCTTTAAAAAAAGAAACAATATGTCTTCTCAAAAAAGAATTTCTCGGACGTATAAAACGGCTCGAAAAATTTATTTTAATGATACTTCGAAGTTTATAATTTTTAGTGACTGCCATAGAGGCGACAATAGCTTTGCAGATGATTTTGCAAACAACAGAAATATATATTTTCATGCTTTAAAGCATTATTATATAAACGAATTTATTTATTGTGAGTTAGGAGATGGAGACGAAATGTGGGAAAATATAGAATTTAAATCTATACTAGAAGCACACAAAAATGTTTTTAATATTTTAAAACACTTTTTTGAAGAAGGAAGATTGCATAGGTTAGTTGGCAACCATGATATGGTTTATAAAAATAAAAAATACGTAGAAAAACATTTATATAGTTACTTTGATAAAGTTACTGGTCAAGACAAACCTCTTTTTCCTGGTATAACATTTCCCGAAGGTTTGATTATGGAACACGAAAAAACAGGACAGGAACTTTTTTTACTACACGGTCATCAAGCAGATTGGATGAATTATCGCGGTTGGAAATTTAATAGATTTATGGTGCGTGCTTTATGGCGACAATTACAAATATTTGGAATTGGAGACCCTACCAGTCCTGCAAAAAACTATAAAGAACTCATAAAAGTTGAACGTAGAACCAAAAAGTGGATTATTGACAATAAAAATATATTTACGATTACAGGACATACCCATCGCCCCCGTTTTCCAGAACCAGGTGAAATTGCTTTTTTTAATGATGGAAGTTGTGTTCACCCTAGAAGTATTACTGGCTTAGAAATTGAAAATGGCGCTATTTCTTTGATTAAATGGCAGATTGAAACAACCGAAGAAGGGGTGTTAAAAATTATTAGAGTTTTATTAGAAGGTCCTAAAAAGTTGATTGACTATAAAACAGAATAAAAATCTAACTGTCTTTTTATTACGTATTTATAGTTATGAAATGGCACAAAACAATATATATGCTTCATCTTTTTTTACTTATTTCGTTATTTGCTTGTACCAATGATGATTTATCAAATAATGAGATACAAACAAGTGCTTCGTATAATTACTTAGCATTAGGAGATAGTTATACTATAGGAGAAAGTGTATGTGCTTCTTGTAGGTTTCCAAATCAATTAGTTGATAGTTTAAATACAAAAATTAATACCAATGGAAATTTAAAAATTATTGCTAAAACCGGTTGGACAACTACAAATTTGATTACTGCAATTGAAACTGAAAACCCATCAAATGATTATGATTTGGTTACATTGCTTATAGGTGTAAACAATCAATATCAGCAAAAACCATTTTCTATTTATGAAACTGAATTTCCACAATTATTAGATAAGGCAATACGCTTAGCTAACGGAAAAAAAAAAATGTAATTGTTGTTTCTATACCCGATTATGCTTTTACACCTTTTGGACAAACTAGACCTAATCCACTGGATATTTCAAAAGAAATTGATATGTATAACAACTTTGCAAAACAAGTAGCTTTACAACAAGGAGTGTATTTTCAAGATATTACTGATATTACAAGATTGGGATTAGAAAATCCAGAATTAGTAGCTTCAGATGGATTGCATCCATCACAAGTCGCTTACAAGAAATTTATAGAACGTTTTTTTGAAAAAGCGCTAAATATAATTACAAATTAACTTTCTGGTGCCAATTGAATTTGTAAACCATCCATTTCGGGTTTTATATGGATTTGGCACCCTAATCTACTATTATCTTGAACATTAAATGCTTCAGCAAGCATAGCATCTTCATCGTCACTCATTTCTGGAAGTGCGTGATCACTTAGAACATAACATTGACAAGAAGCGCACATTGCCATTCCGCCACAAATTCCAATAGTTCCTTCTGGGGCTAACTCGTAAGAACGAATTACTTCCATGATATTCATATTCATGTCTGTGGGGGCATCTACTTGATGACTTACTCCTTCTCTATCAATTATAGTAACTTTAATATCTGTCATATTACTTAATCGATAGATTTAACGACTGCTTTTGGAGCCTCTTTTTTTGAACCATCAAATCCTTCTACTCCTCCTACTGTGGTATATTTCATTACATAACGCTTATCTGGAAAGATACGCTGATATGCACTTTGACACATTAAGGTAGCTTCGTGAAAACCACACAAAATTAATTTTAATTTTCCTGGATATGTATTAACATCACCAATTGCATATATACCCGGTATATTTGTTTGATAATCTAATGTATTATCTACTTTAATAGCATTTTTTTCGATCTCTAATCCCCAATCTGCTATGGGACCTAATTTTGGTGCCAAACCAAATAAAGGTATAAAGTGATCACAATTTTTATTATAAACTTCGGCACCTCTCTTTATAGAAACCCCTTCCACCTTTCCATTTCCTACAATATCTATAACTTCTGCAGGAGTAATAAGTTCTATTTTTCCATTGTTTTTTAATTCTTGTACTTTCTCTACACTGTCTAAAGCACCACGGAACTCATTACGCCTATGTATTAAAGCTACGTTTGAAGCAATATCTGACAAGAATATACTCCAATCTAAAGCAGAATCTCCTCCGCCAGCAATTACTACATCTTTATTACGATAAAACTCTGGATCCCTAATTATATATTCTACGCCATTATCTTCATAATCTACAATATTTGTAATAGGTGGTTTTCTAGGCTCAAAACTTCCTAATCCACCTGCAATTGCGACTATGGGAGCGTTATGTTTGGCACCTTTGTTTGTAGTTACAATAAAACTACCATCTTCTATTTTTTCTATTGTTTCTGCTCTTTCTCCTAATGTAAATCCTGGTTGAAATGGTGCAATTTGTTTCATTAAATTATCGACCAAATCTCCCGCTAGAATTTCAGGAAATGCAGGGATATCATAAATTGGTTTTTTGGGATATATTTCTGAACACTGTCCACCTGGTTGAGGCAATGCGTCAATTAAATGACATTTTAATTTTAATAATCCTGCTTCAAAAACAGCAAAAAGACCCGTAGGTCCTGCTCCAATAATAAGTATATCTGTTTTAATCATGTAAAATGATCTTATCAATTTTGGGTAAAGTTAACTCCCCAATTTATATTTATAAATGATTTTTATCACGCTTGAACATTAATAACTTGTTCAATTTGTGGGGCGTGCTTTTTAATGGTCATTTCTACACCACTTTTTAATGTCATTTGATTTACACTACAACCCACACAAGCCCCTTGAAGTTGAATTCGAACAATTGTACCCTCATCAATAGAAAGTAACGATATATCTCCTCCATCACTTTGTAAAAAGGGGCGAATTTCATCTAGAGCCTGCTCTATTTTAACTGTTAATTCTTCGGTTGTCATATTATTTCTTTACAGCACTACAGCCAGCCATAGTGGTTATTTTTATTGCTTCAGTAGGAGGTAAATTTTCATTTCTTCGCACGGTCTCTTCAACTACATTTTTTGTAATTGTTTCAAAAGCTTCCTCGAGTGGAGTAGCAGTTTGTAATGCAGCTGGACGACCAGCATCTCCTGCTTCACGAATACTTTGTATTAAAGGTAATTCTCCAAGGAAAGGAACATCTAAATCTTCGGCTAAATTTTTTGCACCTTCTTTTCCAAAGATATAATATTTATTATTTGGTAATTCTTCTGGGGTGAAATACGCCATATTTTCAATAATACCTAAAACAGGTACATCTATATTTTCTTGTTGAAACATTGCTACTCCTTTACGAGCATCTGCTAATGCTACATTTTGAGGTGTGCTTACAACAACTGCACCCGTTATTGGTAATGATTGCATAATGCTTAAATGAATATCTCCAGTTCCTGGTGGCAAATCAATTAACATAAAATCTAATTCTCCCCAAGCTGCATCAAATATTAATTGATTAAGTGCTTTTGCAGCCATAGGTCCTCTCCAGATTACTGCTTGATTAGGTTGTGTAAAAAACCCTATTGATAACACTTTAACTCCATAGCTTTCAATAGGTTTCATTTTGCTTTTACCATCAACATTTACTGATAATGGTTTCTCCATAGCTACATCGAACATTATAGGAATAGAAGGTCCGTAAATATCTGCATCCAAAATCCCTACTTTAAACCCCATTTTTGATAGGGTAACAGCCAAATTGGCTGTAATTGTTGATTTCCCTACGCCTCCTTTACCAGATGCAACTGCAACTATATTTTGGATTCCGGGGATGGCTTTTCCTTTTATTAAATTAGGATTAATAGGTTTTTGAGGAGCTTCCACCTTTATATTAACTTGAACTTTTGCTTCACTATATACAATTTCTTTAATAGCTTTAATTATATCTGCTTCTGCTCTTTTTTTTATGTGCATTGCGGGAGTAGCTATTTTAATGTCTACAACCACTTCATCTGCAAAAGTCATTACATTTTGAACAACTCCACTATCTACCATATTTTTACCCTCTCCTGCAACGGTAATGGTTTCTAATGCTTTGTAAATATCCTGTTTCTTAATCTCCATTAGTGTAATTCAATATTTAGATTGATTCTAAAGTGCAAATATAACTGTAAATCTTCGGAAAATGAAGCGGTAACATTGAAATGATTTATAATGTAATAAGAAGATTTGTTATAGGTTAAATATGAAACAAAGTGCTATAAATTTCTAATTAATTAAAAAGCTATTCTTATAGTTCTCTCATAGGATCCCAAAACAAAATATCGAAATTCTGAATTTGATTTTTAATCACTATTACACCTTCATTTTCTAGTAATTGTTGCATTAAGTTGGTTCCATCAAAATGATGTTTGCCGGTAAGCAATCCCTTTCTGTTTACAACCCTATGAGCAGGTACATCGTCCATTTTGCCACTTGCATTCATAGCCCAGCCTACCATTCTAGCACTTCCAGCTGCTCCTAAATATTTTGCAATAGCACCATAACTTGTTACTCTTCCGTAGGGAATACATTTTGCAACCTCATACACTTTTTCGAAAAATCCAGAAGATGACATCTTAAAATTCTTTTAAAACTTTGAGAAAAGTAATTACAGAAATAATAGCAGTAACAAGCCCAATAATATAATTCATATTGACTTTAAACATTTTTTTATCTTCTTTACGTTTAAAGTACCAAACATAAATTGCCAACATTGCAAAAGTACCCATACCTGAAGCTATAACTGCAGACCAAATGTCGAGCGTTTCAAATTGAAACCATCCAAAAGTTGAAAATGTAATACTCACATATACCCAATACGGTAACGGAAGTAAATTAAGTACAGCTATTAACATCCCAGAAAAAAAACGGTTGGTTTTAGATTTATTGACCTTATCTGGTATTTCTCTTCGCGTATCTTTTGCAATAAAAAAAAAGTAAATGGTTAGGCAAATAAAAATACCCAATGCTACTTTTTGTAGCATATCTACTATTTGAGGGTTAGAGTCTATATAACGCGCAAACAATAATGCAATATAGGTTTGAACCATTACTGTAACACAAACACCAATAGAAAATAATATAGCTGCTTTGCGACTTTCTTTAATGCTTATTTTTACGGCAGACATGTTTAAAAGCCCAGGAGGAATAACACCAACAAATGCTGCAAAAAATCCAATAATAAAATTCAATAATACAGACATGAAAGGGCTGTTGGTTGTGTGAATATAAAGAAAAAAAGCTTAACGAAATTTAAATCTAACGTATGTGATTTTTTTATTTACCTCCAAGTATTGACTTTCATAAAAAGTCTGTATTTCTGTTACCTCTTTTGGTGATTGGTCATTACCATACACATCATGATGTGCATATTCTATAATTTCATCTAATCCGTGTAAAAGTCCCAATGTATACCCATGCATAAATTCACTATCTGTTTTAAGATGAACAATGCCTTCTGGTTTTAATATCTTCTTGTATTTGGCAAGAAACTCAGTATTTGTTAAACGATGTTTTGTACGTTTATATTTAATTTGAGGATCTGGAAAAGTTATCCAAATTTCATCTACTTCATTTTCAGCAAATAGATGATCGATTAGTTCTATTTGTGTTCGTAAAAAACCTACATTATTAATGGTATCTTCTAGAGCAGTTTTAGCCCCTCTCCAAAATCTAGCTCCTTTAATATCAATCCCTAGGAAATTTTTGTTAGGATTTGCTTTAGCTAAATTTACCGAATATTCTCCTTTACCACAGCCAAGTTCTAATACTATAGGATTGTTATTTTTAAAAAAATCTTTCTTCCAATTCCCTTTTAAACGATGCGAGTTTGAAAAAACTTCTTCTCGTGTTGGCTGAATAACATTACTAAAGGTTTCGTTCTCTCTAAAGCGTTTTAATTTATTTTTACTTCCCACAAATTTTACATTTTGGCAAAATTAAGGAAATAAATCTCCCTACAATTATTGTTACCTTTGTTTTATGGCAAAAAAGAAAACCATTCTTGTTGCCCCATTGCATTGGGGTTTAGGTCATGCTACTAGATGTATTCCCATTATTAAAGAATTATTAAACTGTAATTATAATGTTCTATTAGCATCAGATGGTGCAGCATTATTATTACTTCAAAAAGAGTTTCCAAATTTACAAAGCCTAGAGTTACCGTCTTATAACATCACATATCCAAAAAAAGGAAGACATTTTAAGTGGACTATTTTTAAAAAAATACCACATATTAAAAGAACTATTTCTTCTGAAAAAAAAATTATTAAACAACTTGTTTCCGAAGGAAAAATAGACGGAATAATTAGTGATGATAGATTTGGGGTACAAAGTAAAAAAGTACCTTCGGTTATTATAACCCACCAACTTAAAGTATTAAGTGGCAGCACAACAGTATTAAGTTCTAAATTGCATCAAAAAACTATAAAAAAGTTTGACGAATGCTGGGTGCCAGATTTTAAAACAAACCCAAACTTAAGTGGAAAATTAGGGCATTTAAACTCAAGAAAAACTAAAGTAAAATACATTGGCCCTCTTAGCCGAATGGCTATTAAGAATGTCCCTGCAAAGTATGATATACTTGCTTTAATTTCTGGACCCGAACCTCAACGAACACTTCTAGAAAAAAAACTAATTGAGGAATTGGTTGAAACAAGTTATAATGTTTTACTTGTTCAAGGAGTTGTAGAGGAAGCAAAAAAAACAACCCATTTAAAAAATATAACTATTATCAATTTTTTAAAAACTTCTGATTTAGAAAAAGCATTAAATGAAAGCTCTATGGTAATTTCTAGGTCTGGCTATACCACAATAATGGATTTAGTTGCATTAGAGAAAATTGCATTTTTTATACCAACACCGGGACAGTTTGAACAAGAATATTTAGCAAAAAGATATAAAAAACTAGGTGTTGCCCCTTATTGTAATCAACAAAGCTTTACAGCAGAAAAAATAAATGAGGTTAAGTTATATAAAGGATTTAAAACTTTTAAAAATACAATAGAAGTATCAAACTTATTTAGCCTTTTCGAGAGTAAAGGAAAACTCTGAGCCAATTCCATATTGGCTTTCTACATAAATTTTCTCGTTGTGAGCTTCAATTATATGTTTCACTATAGATAAGCCCAAACCACTTCCTCCTTCTTTACGAGAGCCACTTTTATCTACTCTATAAAAGCGTTCAAAAATTCTTGCTAAATGAATCTCTTCAATTCCTTCTCCATTATCTGTAACTCTAACAATAACTTTATTTTTAATAAGATGTTCTACACTTACTTCTGTAGTACCATCTTGTTTACCGTATTTAATAGAATTTACAACTAGATTAGTAATTACTTGTTGAATTTTTTCTTTATCGCCATACACTTGTATCTCTTTAGTGTAATCTATATCGAAGGCAAGTGTTATGTTTTTTTTTGCAGCTTTCATCTCTAAAAGATCAAAAACATTTTGCACCATTTTAATAATATCGAAGGTTTCTTTTTTAAGATGCAGTCCACCAACTTCAAGTTTTGTAATCATATCTAGATCTTTTACAATATAGATAAGTCTCTCTACTCCTTTATTTGCTCTTTGAAGATATTTTTCACGAAGTTTTTTATCTTTCATTGCACCATCAAGCAATGTAAGTATATATCCTTGAACTGTAAATAGTGGTGTTTTAAGTTCGTGAGAAATATTTCCTATAAACTCTTTACGATAATTTTCACGAACTTTAAGTGTTTCTATTTCTAGTTTTTTGTCGTGAGCAAAACGTCCAACTTCTTTAGTTAGCGTTTCCATATCTGTAGTAATTTGATGTTTAGTAAATGTAGTTGCCTCAAGTAAACTTACCTCATCATAAATTTTTTTTATTCTTCGGTATATAAATCGCTCAACTCTATTTTGAATAATAAAGAAAGAAAATACATAACAAACTAAAGCAAAAGAGAACAAGAACCAAAAGTCAAATTCTTGACTTATGTAAAAAAAAACTCCCATTGCAAGAGTTAAAAACAATGTGATATACGTTGAGGTATATGCAGCAAACTTGTATGTTTTTCTAAATCCCTGCGCCATTAAATAACAAACTTATACCCAACTCCTTTTACTGTTTTAAACTTTTCATCACCAATTTTTTCTCTCAACTTTCGAATATGCACATCTATTGTTCTTCCACCTACAATTACCTCATTTCCCCAAACACGGTCTAAAATATCTTCTCTTTTAAATACTTTTCCAGGTTTTGAGGCAAGCAAAGCTAGTAATTCAAATTCTTTTCTTGGGAGAACAATCTCTTCTTTACCAACACTAATTTTATATTCTTCTCTGTTAATTACTAAATTACCTAATTTAATATTGGTTTCTTGTTCTGGTTCTTTAAAACGACGTAACAATGCTTTTACTTTACTTACTAAAACTTTAGGTTTAATAGGTTTTGTTATATAATCGTCTGCTCCAGCATCAAAACCGGCTACTTGCGAATAATCTTCTCCTCGTGCAGTTAAAAAAGTAATTATAGTTTCGGATAGTTCTGAGATATTTCTAATTTTTTCACACGCTTCAATACCATCCATTTCGGGCATCATTACATCCATTATAATAAGATGTGGATGGTGTTTTTTAGCTTTTGAAACAGCTTGTACGCCATTTTCTGCTGTAATCACTTCGTACCCTTCGGCAGTTAAATTATACCCAACAATTTCTAGTATATCCGGTTCATCATCAACAAGAAGGATTTTAATATCTTTTTTCTTCATCTAGTATAATGTTTAAAAAAAGTAAAGATAGTATTAAATTTTTCTCATATAATTTGGCATAGCAATTGTTAACGTTTAGGTAACATCTATACAGTTAATTGGTACATTTAAGGTAGTTGATGTTATATTAAAGTTAAAAGCTTTTTAAATTATATATTAACTTGGTTGAAAAATGTACTTTTATATATATTTGCACTAAATTTTAAACAAAGAAAATGAAAAAAATTACTTTATTAACGGCTCTATTTATCAGTGCCGTATCTTTTGCACAAATAGCAGGAACAAGCTTTGAAGAACCTGGTGTTTTTACAGTACAATATGTTGATACAGGAGATGCTAATGTGGCTCATGATTTAATTAATAACGCAGACCAACCATTTATTAACTATACTTCTACAGGAGGTGAATTAGGTTTTAACGCATCTTATGCACCATATGACACTCCAGATGTTGGTTTAACTGATGGTGATTTTGTAGGGGTTACAGATTTTGCTCCTTCTGCAACAATCCCATATACAGATGGTGATCAAGGTTACCAAATTAGTGATGTTGACGGAAATTTTACTTTAGAGTTTGACACTGTAGATCTTTCTGCAACTGGAGGTGCAACTTTAACTATTGATTATTTTTTAACAGAAACTGGATACGAAGGTGATGGTACAGTAAATGAATCTGGATCTGATAGACTACGTATTTATGTTAGAGATTTAACTAACGCTACAGAAATTGATATTCTTAATACCACAGGATCTGATATTAATGATTTATTAATTGAAGGTGCTTGGATTACAGGAACTGCTGTTTTACTTCCAGATACTATGATTCAATTAGTAATTGAAGCTAGAACTAATGCAGGTACTGAAGCATTTTTCTTCGATAATATCTTGATTGATGGAGCTATAATTGGATTTGACGATCAACAAGAAAATCAATTCTCTATTTACCCTAACCCAGCAACTAAAGGATATGTAAATATCATTTCAAAAACTCCTGGCACTAAAAACGTAGCTATTTTTGATGTACTTGGTAAGCAAGTTGCAAACACTACACTTTCTGGTGACAGATTAGATATCTCTTCTTTAAACAGCGGAGTATATATTGTAAAAATTACTCAAGGAAATATTTCTACTACAAAAAAATTAGTGGTAAAATAATTCACCTTTAAATACAATTTTAAAAGCTTCTGTTTTTGCAGAAGCTTTTTTTTATTCCTTATTTTTGAAAAGAAGTTTTCTGAAAAAACACAATGCTACATAAAGACATATTTAATATTACTTCTTTTGAAGAGTTTGAGGCATTTTCAATTTCAGTTTTTAAGCTTCAGTATAAAAAAACCAAAGTATATAGAGAGTTTTGTGACCATTTAAAAATAAATATAGATTCAGTAAAAAAAATTGAAGACATCCCCTTTTTACCCATTCAGTTTTTTAAAAGTCATAACGTAATTTGGGAAGATAAAAAACCGCAAACTATTTTTACTAGCAGCGGTACCACAGGAAGCATTACGAGTAAGCATCATGTAATTGATTTAAAAATTTACGAGGATAGTTTTTTAAAAGCATTTAATCAACAATATGGAGAGCCCTCACAATATTCCTTTTTAGCGTTGCTGCCATCCTATTTAGAACGAGGAGGCTCCTCTTTAATATATATGGTAGATGCTTTAATAAAAAGAAGTGAGAATACGCATAGTGGATTTTACTTAAACGAACACAAAGCATTAATAGACACATTAGCACAACTTGAGGCTAATGAGAAAAAAACAATACTTATAGGGGTATCTTATGCTTTGTTAGATTTGATTGAAACTAAAAACTTCAACCTTAAAAATACAATTGTCATGGAAACAGGTGGTATGAAAGGTCGAAGAAAAGAAATGATAAAAGAAGAGCTGCATGATATTTTAAAAAAAGGGTTTGGGGTTTCAAAAATTCATAGTGAATATGGTATGACCGAACTCTTATCTCAAGCATATTCTATAGGTGACGGTTTGTTTAAATGCCCTCCCTGGATGAAAATACTTACCCGCGATCCTGAAGATGCCTTAACATATACAAAAGGAAAAACTGGAGGCATTAATGTAATAGACTTAGCAAATATTTATTCTTGCTCTTTTATCGCCACTCAAGACTTAGGGAAACTTTATATAGACAATAGTTTTGAAATTATAGGACGGTTTGACACTAGTGACATTAGAGGTTGTAATTTAATGGTTATCTAATGACACAACACCCAAAAGAAAAAAGTAACGGTTGTCTATGGATTTTTATTTTAACTGTTATTACCGTAATCTGTTTTGGGGTTATAAAAGTTATTACTGGATTATCAGATCTTTTAGCCATTGCTATTGGAGTATTTCTTGCTTTATTAATAACACTAAAAATTGCAGGTAGACCTTCTCTAAAATCTTTTTTTTGGAATGCAATTCTTATTTTTTTTGTGCTCTTTGGCTTCAAGTTTATTGGAAGCTTTTTAATGTCATTAATTACTAATATTGAATTAGAAAATCCCACATTTACAAACGAAGATTTTGTTACTACAAATGTGTTAATTGAGAATAATGATACTATTCCTGTTTATACGAGTACCAGAAATTGGAAAGATAATTATGGAAACAACTATAGTGGTGATTTAACCGTAAGAGAAAAAGATTACAAGAAATTACACAACCATTTACAAAAGTACCAGCCACCATCAAGTAATAACTTTTGGGGGAATCTATACAATTATATGGATGAAAAAGATTCTCCAAAGTTAGATTTGATAATAAATATGTTCTCTAAAATAAATGAGAATAAAAAACTTAATGAAATGGAGTTTGCAGAAATGGTTATTACTTGTGTGCAGGATATTCCATATTCATTTGTTTTTCAAGAATCTTGTATGTCACCAGAATATTATGAAGATGCTATTAAAAATATTCTCAAACAATGTCCAGATTGTTGCATTGGAGATATAATATACGGGGTGCAAAATTCGGTTTCCTTTATTCAGAATTTAAAAGGGGATTGTGATACTCGAACGGTACTGCTTTATTCTATTTTAAAACAATTTAATTATGATGTTGCTATTTTAAATAGTGACTTTTATAGACATTCAATATTAGGAATTAACATACCTGGAAGTGGTAGCAGTAAAACTTATAATGGGAAAAAATATATTCTTTGGGAAACTACTGCAAAATATTTTAAAGCGGGTGATCTTCCGGTTAACTTTAATGATGTAACCCATTGGAATATTGTACTAACTAGCAAATAATATATTATGAACACACAATTATTTACTCTATCGCTTTTAGAAATATTTTTATCTATTATAGTTACTGTTGTAATTATTTTTATTTCTTATAAAATGCTTATACAATTGTTTTTTAGGAAAGAGGATATTCGTGGCAGCAATTTAGCATTTACAATTTTTACTTCAGGAATAATACTTTCTATGGGTTTAATTCTTAGTGAGATTTTACCTTCTATAACAAACGTTATTAGAATTTCTGCAACTCAAAATGAAGAAATAGATTTATTAATGATCGTAAAATATTCTGGTCTCTATTTATTCATTGGATTCTTTATTTCAATTTTACTTAACGGAACAGTTTTTTTCCTTTTTTCAATATTAACAAAAGGAATAAATGAATTTAAAGAAATTCAAAGAAATAATGTCGCTGTATCAGTATTGGTAGTTGCTACACTTATTAGCATTACGCTTATTGTAAAAGATAGTATCGCATTATTAGTAAGCTCTCTTATTCCTTATCCTGAAGTAACAAATTATCTATAAAATAGTGTAAGTTATTTTCAATTTTTCCGACTTAATTTATATAGAAGAAAAATATGAAAATTGTTTTAAGTGTTTTGTTACTAATGGTTAACACCTTATTATTTGCACAAGATAATGTCAATCTTAAAAAAGGATATGCTGCAGAAGGATATGATGTCGTTGCGTACTTTAATAATCAGGCTATAGAAGGAAATAAAAAACATACTGTTACTTATGAAGGAGTAAACTATAAATTTTCAACCGAAGCAAATAGGTTAATTTTTATAGAAAATCAAAAACAATATATTCCTCAATATGGGGGTTATTGTGCTTACGCTATAGCAGATAAAGGAAAAAAAGTGAGTATTGACCCTGAAACATTTCAAATTCTCGATGGAAAATTATATCTCTTTTATAATAGTTGGGGTGTTAATACCCTAGAAAAATGGAATGAAGAAGGTGCAAATCAATTAAAAGAAAAAGCAGATAGTAACTGGAAAAATTTTGTGATGAAGGGAAGCTAAGATCCCTTTTCATAATTGGTTGGTTAGTTAGTTAGGCCCCCAAACTTTAAAAGTTTGGGGGTTTTTTAATTTCTAAATAACCTTTATTATAAAATAATTTTTCTTACCTCGCTGTAACAATACAAATTGGTTATTAATTAAATCTGAAACACCTACAGTAAATCCTTCGGAAACTTTTTCTTTATTTACCGAAATAGAATTTTCTTTTAAAGCACGTCTTGCTTCACCATTAGATTTTAAAAACCCTGTACTTTCAGCCAGTGCTGCTATAATATCCAATCCATTTTCAATTTCAGATGTTGCAACTTCTGCTTGCGGTACACCTTCAAATACATCTAAAAATGTTTTCTCATCTAATGTTTTTAAATCTTCAGAAGTAGATTTTCCAAAGAGGATTTCTGAAGCTTTTACTGCCTTTTCATATTCTTCCTCATTATGAACAGTTGTTGTTACTTCTTCTGCCAAACGTCTTTGCAGTAATCGCATATGAGGAGCCTCTTTATGTTCTGCTACTAAAACATCAATAGTGCTTTTATCTAAAAATGTAAATATCTTAATATACTTCTCTGCATCTTCATCACTTGTATTTAACCAATATTGGTAGAATTTATAAGGAGATGTTCTATTACCGTCTAGCCATACATTTCCACCTTCACTTTTGCCAAACTTGCTACCATCACTTTTTGTAATTAAAGGACACGTTAAAGCATATCCCTTTCCACCAGCAATTCTACGAATTAATTCGGTTCCTGTAGTAATATTTCCCCATTGGTCACTCCCACCCATTTGTAGTGTACATTGGTGGTTTTTATACAAATAAAGAAAATCGTACCCTTGGACTAATTGGTATGTAAATTCTGTAAAAGACATCCCATCTGCACTTTCTCCGGTTAATCTACTTTTAACAGAATCTTTCGCCATCATATAATTTACCGTAATGTGTTTACCAACATCACGAATAAAATCAAGAAATGAAAATTCTTTCATCCAATCATAATTATTCACTATTACTGCTTGATTTTTTTCTCCAGATGTAAAATCTAAAAACTGAGATAATTGTGCCCTCACACATTCTTGATTGTGACGCAAAGTTTTTTCATCCAATAAATTTCGTTCACTTGATTTTCCCGAAGGATCTCCAATCATTCCAGTTGCACCGCCCACTAAGGCAAATGGTTTATGTCCACATCTTTGATAAAAAGACAATAGCATTATAGGCACTAAATTACCAATATGAAGCGAATCTGCAGTAGGATCAAATCCAATATAAGCAGCACGCATTTGCTCCATAAGATGTTCTTCTGTTTCGGGCATCACATCGTGAATCATCCCTCGCCATTGTAGCTCTTCAACGAAATTTTTTAGTTTCAAAATTATGTGGTTTGTTTAATATTTTGGCAAAGATAGGTGGATACCCCAAAAGATAAAAGGGTATTGTAAAAAAGAGTATTTTTGAGCCTATGATTTTAGTAACTGGAGGCACTGGATTGGTTGGTTCGCATTTGTTGTATTTTCTTCTGAAAGACAATCAAAATGTTCGAGCTATACATAGAAAATCAAGTAATCTAAATGAAGTTAAAAAGGTCTTTTCTTATTATACAGAAAACCCTGAATTACTTTATGATAAAATTGAGTGGGTTGAAGCAGATATTACCAATATTCCTGCATTAAACGAAGCTTTTAAAAATATAACTCATGTTTATCATGCTGCAGCATATATTAGTTTTAACACAAAACATTATTACAAGCTTAAAAAAGCCAATATTGAAGGAACCGCAAATATTGTAAACTTATGTTTAAAGAATAATATTGTTAAACTATGTTATGTTAGCTCTATTGCTACCATAGGTAAAACAACAGATAACTCCTTAATTACTGAAGATACTCAATGGAATCCAGAAGATAATAATAGCGTGTATGCTATAACAAAATATGGTGCAGAAATGGAAGTTTGGCGAGGTACCCAAGAGGGGTTAAATACTGTTATTATCAATCCAGGGATAATTATGGGATCTGGTCATTGGAACTCTGGAAGTGGTATAATACTTAAATCTATTGCAAAAGGAATACCTTTTTATACTTTAGGAGGGATTGGTATTGTGGATGTTCAAGATGTTGTACGTGCTATGATAGAATTAATGAAAAGTTCTATTAAAAATGAACGTTTTATAATAGTAAGTAAAAGTATTTATTACAAAGAGTTACTTACAACTTTAGCATTAAGTTTACATAAAAAGCCTCCTAGATTTGTGGAAAAAAAATGGGCGCTTTTACTTTTTAGTAAAATTGATTGGATAATAAGTAAATTGTTTGGCACTAAAAGAATGATGCTAAAAGCAACCGTAAAGTCGTTATTTAAAATCTCTTTTTATGATGCTTCAAAAATTGAAAAAGAGCTTAATTTTAAATTTACTCCTTATCAAGAAACATTAAAAAGAGTGGCCAATAATTACTTAAAAGATTTTTGATTTACATCTGTTTCCTTGGACTCAATTAAAAATCCTTTTTTTGTAATTGAATCCTTTATTGGCAAAACAATTTCTTCTAACGGTTTACCCTCTAAGCTATCTTTTCGTCTTTGTTCAGTTCGTTTTTTTATAGCAATTTTACCTAAACTATCTACTCGTTTCTGAATTTGTAATAGTTGTTCTTCAACCTTAACAAAGATTTTGTTATACCTATTAAGATCTGCCGTGTAATAGGCATTGCTTTCAGCAAATTGAACACTATCTACATTAAATTTTTTATATATTAAAGAATCTAATTTTATTCCTTTATCTCGCAATGTCTTAAAATCAAAACTTCTAGCGGCATTAATAAGGTAGGATTCTGTTAAAATAGAAACCATGGTCTCTTCAGAAATAAGATTCTCTGGTTTTTCTGGTTTTACCACATCTTGGCAACCAAAAAAAACAAAAAATACTATAACAGACATGATAAGTTTATACATTATCCTCTATTAAAAGTTAATCGCTCTCCTTTACTTCTATTAGGATATTTACCATTTTCGAATGCTAAAACTCCATTCACTAAGGTGTGAGTTACGCGGGCTTTAAATGTAGTTCCTTCAAAAGGTGACCATTCACACTTATAAGCAAGATTTTCTTTTTTTACAGTCCAAGGTGCATTTGGGTCTATTAAAACTAAATCTGCTTTATATCCCTTTCTTATATATCCTCTTTCCTTTATTTGAAATAAGATTGCTGGATTATGAGCTGTTTTTTCAACTAATTTCTCTAATGATATTCTACCCTTAAAACTCATTTCGAATAAAGCTTCAAGCGCATGTTGCACTAATGGACCTCCAGAAGGTGCTTTAGTATAAACGTTTTCTTTCTCTTTAAGTGTGTGAGGTGCATGGTCTGTAGCTATTACATCAATACGATCATCTAGTAATGCTTTCCACAAACCATCTTTATCTTTTTGAGTTTTTACAGCAGGATTCCATTTTATCTTAGTTCCTTTTGTTTTATAATCCTCGTCTGTAAACCACAGGTGGTGGATACAAACTTCTGCTGTAATTTTCTTTTCAGAAAGAGGTATTTTATTACTGAATAAATGTGTTTCCTTTTCAGTAGAAAGGTGAAACACGTGAAGTCTTGCCCCTGTCTTTTTTGCCAATTCTATAGCCTTAGAAGACGAAATATAACATGCTTCTTCGCTTCTTATAATTGGGTGAAGTTCAATAGGAATATCATCTCCATACTCTGCCACATATTTTGCAAGATTTTTTTGAATAGTTGCCTCATCTTCACAATGTGCAGAAATAAGAAGTTTAGTTTTACTAAAAATATTTTCTAATACTTTTGGATTATCTACCAACATATTACCTGTAGATGAACCTAAAAATAATTTTAAGCCGGCTACTTTAGTTTCATCAACCTTAAGAATTTCGTCGAGATTATCGTTAGTGCCACCAAACATAAATGAATAGTTTGCCCAAGATGTTTTTTTAGCAATCTCAAACTTATCTTCCAATAAATCAATTGTAGTAGCTTGTGGTACTGTATTTGGCATCTCAATGTAAGAAGTAATTCCACCAGCAACTGCTGCCCTAGATTCACTTTCAATTGTTGCTTTATGTGTTAATCCAGGTTCTCTAAAATGAACTTGATCATCTATCATACCTGGCAATAAGTAACAGCCATCTGCATCAATTACTTTTGTATCTGCAGATTTTACGCTAATACTTTCTGAAATTTCAGAAATACGATCTTTCTCCACGAGAACATCTCCTTTAAAGATTTTCCCTTCATTAACAATGTTTGCGTTTTTAATTAAAATTGTCTGCATTAAATATCGAAACTATTAAATAAACTTTTAAACTTCATTGTAATTACTCCAAAAATAGCTTCAGAAATAATTCCCGAACTCATTTTAGACTCGCCCTTTGTTCTGTCTGTAAAAACAACAGGGACTTCTTTTATTTTAAATTTGCATAAATGCGCTTTAAATTTCATTTCAATTTGAAACGCATAACCTACAAACTGTATTTTATTAAGATTTATCCTCTCTAATACTTCTCTTTTATAACATACAAAACCAGCCGTGGTATCATAAATATTCATTCCAGTAATAAATTGAACATATTTTGATGCCAGCCAAGACATTAAAACCCTACTCATAGGCCAGTTTACTACATTTACGCCAGTAACATATCTTGAACCTATAGACATGTCATATTCTTCTCTTGCACAAGCATTATACAAACGAATTAGATCATTTGGACTATGAGAAAAATCTGCATCCATTTCAAAAATATACTCATAATCTCTTTCTAAAGCCCATTTAAATCCTGCAATATATGCAGTCCCTAATCCTAACTTACCTTCTCTTTGTAATAAAAAAAGTCTATTGGGGTAGGTTTTAAAATTAGATTGAATGCATTGAGCGGTTCCGTCTGGAGAACTGTCATCAACCACCAAGACATCAAACGGCCTCTGTAAAGAAAAGATGTTTTTTAACAGGCGTTCAATATTTTCGATTTCGTTGTAAGTGGGTATCACCACTAAGGCATTGGACATACTCCCCAATTTTTTGGGCAAATGTACCCCTTTTTACTGAAATAAATGTAAATGAAATTCTAATTGAAGTACTTTTTACACGTTTTAAATTGCAGTATCTTTATCAAAAAATTACACGGTGCAATTCACAGAAAGGCATATTGAATCTTTAGATTGGGTAACTTTATTTATTGTAATTTGTATAGTACTTTTTTCTATTGCAAAGTATGCATACCCAAAGAGGTTTCAAGAATTTATTATGCTTCCTTTATCCAATAAGTATTTTATGGTACACGGAAGAAATGATGAAATTAAACATCCTTTTAATGTTCTTTTATTTGTAACACAGGTGATTTCAGCATCTTTATTTATATTTCTTTTTATAAAAACAACCACACCCGAAGTTCCAAAATCCAATCCTTGGCTTTTTGTTTTAATATGTACAGGTTATAGTGTATTTGTATTTGTAAAATTTGCAATAGAAAAAATTATAAGTAACATTTTCTCAATAGATTCTTTGATAAATAGCTACTTATATCAAAAGTTGAGTTATCGAAATTTATTAGCAATAGCCTTACTCTTAGGCAATATTATATTTTATTATGCTGTAAAACCATCTGCCGTATTGTTGTTTATTTTTATAGCAACAATCATACTATTAAATGGTATTGCATTGTTTTACAGTTATAAAACAAATGGAAATTTAATTTTACGTAATTTCTTTTATTTTATTTTGTATCTTTGCGCACTTGAAATTTCACCATACATTATACTGTATAAAGCATTTGTATAGTTTATAATGTTAAAAAAAATTACTGCATATGAAAGTGAAAACTATTTTGGTTTCGCAACCAGAACCAAAAGTCGAGAATTCTCCTTATTTCGATTTAATTGAAAGGCAAAAGGTAAAAATAGATTTCATTCCATTTATTCACGTAGAAGGAGTTTCTGGTAAAGATGTTAGATCTCAAAAAGTTGACCTTACTACATATACTGCTATAATATTAAACAGTAGAAATTCTGTTGATCATTTTTTCAGAATTGCTGAAGAACTTCGCTTTAAAGTGCCAGATACTATGAAGTATTTTTGCCAAAGTGAAGCTGTAGCATATTACCTTCAAAAATATGTAGTTTATAGAAAAAGAAAAATTTATGTTGGTAAAAGAACTTTTACAGAGCTTTCACCACTGATAAAAAAATATAAGAATGAAAAATTTTTACTTCCTTCTTCAGATAAATTAAAACCAGAAATACCTAGCGTTCTTAACGAACTTAAAGTAGATTGGAAACAAGCAACTTTTTACAAAACGGTAGTAAGTGACTTAAGTAATTTGCGTGATGTTTATTATGACATTTTGGTTTTCTTTAGTCCTAGCGGAATAGAATCTCTTTTTGAAAACTTTCCAGATTTTGAACAAAATGAAACGCGAATTGCTGTTTTTGGAAATACCACTGTAAAAGCCGCTACAGAAAAAGGATTGCGAGTAGATATTCAAGCTCCTACTCCCGAAACACCTTCTATGACAATGGCTTTAGAAAAGTATATTAAAGAAATTAATCATAAGAAATAAAAATTATTTCTAACAATAAAAAAGGCTTCGCAATGCGAAGCCTTTTTTTATTAATCCTATTTATATCTTATTAAGCAATTGGTGCTCCAGATAATATTTCGTCGTTTGCAAATTCTTCAAACTTTGCAAAATTCTCTTTAAAGGAAGTTGCTAATTCTTTTGCTTGAATATCGTACGCTTTTTGGTTTTTCCACGTTTCCTTAGGGTTCAAAACTTCTGTTGGAACATTAGGGCAAGTTTGAGGGACTTCAAGACCAAAAATTGGATGCTTTTCATAAGCAACATCTTTTAGTTTACCATCTAGTGCTGCAGTAATCATTGACCGTGTATGCTTTAATTTCATACGACTTCCTACCCCATAAGGACCACCAGTCCATCCAGTATTTATTAACCAAACATTTACTTCTGCATCTTTCATTTTCTTACTAAGCATTTCTGCATACTTAGTAGGGTGTAAAGGCATAAATGGTGCGCCAAAACACGCCGAAAAATTAGGTGTTGGTTCATTAATTCCCTCTTCAGTTCCAGCAACTTTAGCAGTATAACCGCTTATAAAATGATAAGCCGCTTGTCCTGGTGTTAATTTTGAGATTGGAGGCAATACTCCAAAAGCATCTGCTGTTAAGAAAAAAATATTTTTAGGGTTGTGACCTATAGAAGGTTCTTGAATATTATCAATATGATAAATTGGGTAACTTACTCTTGTGTTTTGAGTTATAGAGGTGTTAGCAAAGTCTACCTCTCCTTTTTCGTTCATTACCACATTTTCTAGAATCGCTCCAGGTTTTATTGCGTGATAAATATCTGGTTCGTTTTCTTCAGAAAGATTAATAACTTTTGCATAACAACCACCTTCAAAATTGAAGATAGTATTTTCAGAAGTCCAGCCATGCTCATCATCTCCAATAAGTTTTCTTTCAGGATCTGCCGAAAGTGTTGTTTTACCTGTTCCAGATAATCCAAAGAAAATAGCTGTTTCGCCATTATCTCCAACATTAGCAGAACAATGCATTGGCATTGTATTTTTATCTACTGGTAATACGAAATTTAATGCAGAGAATATTCCCTTTTTAATTTCTCCTGTATAACCTGTTCCTCCAATTAATGCAATTTTCTTAGTAAAATTTAAGATTGCAAAATTATGTTGGCGTGTTCCATCTACTTCAGGATCTGCCATAAAACCAGGAGCATTAACTATAAGCCATTCTGGGTCAAAATTAGCAAGTTCTTTGTCAGTTGGACGCAAAAACATATTATGAGCAAACATGTTAGACCAAGGGTACTCGTTTATCACTCTAATATTTAAGCGATATTTATCGTCTGCACAAGCATAACTATCACGAACGTATATTTCTTTTTCTGAAAGATAGTCTGTTACTTTATCATATAATTTATCGAACATATCTGTAGGGAAAGGAATATTAATATTCCCCCACCATACTTTGTCGCGAGTAACAGCGTCTTTTACTATAAAACGATCTTTAGGGGATCTTCCAGTAAATTCTCCAGTATTTACAGCTAAAGCCCCAGTGCTGGATTCAACACCTTGTCCTTTTTGTATAGTATCGTTGTGTAATTCTTGTGAAGAAAGTTGGTAATTAACTTTTGCATTATTGATTCCGTATTGATCTAATGAAATCGTCTTCGCAGTTTGGTTTTTATCGACCATACCTAGTTTTAATTGTTGTGGGTTACAAAAATAATAAATCTGTTAGAGATAAAACGTTTAAAAAAATATAATTATTCTACTTAATTGTTAACAACCCATATGCCAAACGTATCCATCCAATTATAAACAACAATCCCCCTATAGGTGTTAAAAATGCAATAGTTGTTGCATCAAAAGTCATAAGCGTGTTTAAACTTAACAAATAGATGGATCCTGAAAATAAAATGATTCCAGCTAGAAAAAACAAAAATACCCACTTTCGAGTAGTTGAAGAAATAGGAGTAGCAAATCCAACAACTAGTAATGCTAAGACATGATACATTTGGTACCGCACTCCAGTTTCAAAAGAAACTAACGCTTTTGAGTCTACCAATTCTTTTAAGCCATGAGCTCCAAAAGCTCCAATTGCTATAGTTATTGCTGCCAAAAAAGAAGCAGTAACTATAATATTTTTATCGAAATTTTTCATGGGTTATGATTACAATTTAGTACTTTCGTCGCGATAAAACGAATGTTACAAAGCTAACGAAAAACCCACGGATGAGAAATATTTTAATCATTGGAGCAGGTCGTTCTGCCACAAGCCTAATACGCTATTTATTAGAAAAGTCTGACGAAGAAGAATTATTTATCACCATTGGTGATCTTTCAATTCAGTCTGCTCAAAAATTTACTAAAGACCATCCTAATGCAAGAGGAATTATGTTGGATGTATTTAACGATCCACAACGTAGAGAAGCAGTAGAAAACAGTGATTTAGTTATATCTATGTTACCTGCCAGATACCATATTGAAGTTGCAAAAGACTGTCTGGAATTTGGCAAACATCTTGTTACAGCATCATATATAAGTGACCAAATGCAGCTACTTGACACAAAAGTAAAAGCAAAAGGTTTAGTGTTTATGAATGAAATTGGGCTAGATCCAGGAATTGATCATATGAGTGCAATGCAAGTCATAGATCGTATTAGAGATAAAGGCGGAAAAATGTTATTATTCGAATCTTTTACAGGAGGATTAATTGCGCCAGAAAGTGATAACAATCTTTGGAATTATAAATTTACATGGAACCCAAGAAATGTAGTTCTTGCTGGACAAGGTGGTGCCGCAGAATTTATACAAGAAGGAAAATACAAATACATCCCTTATCACAGACTTTTTAGAAGAACAGAGTTTATAGATGTAGAAAACTATGGTAAGTTTGAAGTATATGCCAATCGTAACTCATTAAAATATCAATCTGTTTATGGATTAAAAGATATTCTTACTTTATATAGAGGAACCATAAGACGGGTAGGTTTTAGTAAAGCTTGGAATATGTTTGTTCAATTAGGAATGACAGATGATAGTTATATAATTCCAGATTCTAAAAATTTATCATATCGAGAATTTGTTAATGCATTTTTACCTTATTCGCCAACAGATTCTGTTGAACTAAAGCTACGTCATAACCTTAAAATTGAACAAGACGATTTAATGTGGGAAAAGCTTGAAGAATTAGACATTTTCAATCCTAAGAAAATAATTGGAATTAAAGATGCAACTCCTGCACAAGCATTGCAAAAAATATTAGAAGACAAATGGACTCTTGCAAAACAAGACAAAGATATGATTGTAATGTATCATAAATTTGGCTACGAACTTAAGGGTAAGAAAAGGCAAATTGATAGTAGCATGGTGTTAATTGGCGAAGACCAAACATATACCTCAATGGCTAAAACTGTAGGATTACCTGTTGCCATAGCTGCAGTTAAAATTTTGAATGAAGAAATTACTACTCCAGGTGTACAACTGCCAATTTCTAAAGAAGTTTACGAACCCATTTTAAAAGAATTGGAAGACTACGGAATTACCTTTAAAGAAACAGAAACAGATTATTTAGGATACAATCCGCAGAATGTTGTTGCATAAAGTTCTTAAATAAATAAGCATAAAAAAAGCCCTAATTAGGGCTTTTTTTATGCAATTTAATGAGATATATCATTTACGCTATATTAGCGTCTACCCATAAATACAGTAATAAAATAAAGTAAAGTTGCCAAAGAACCTAAGGCAGAAACTACATAGGTTCTTGCAGCCCATTTTAAAGCATCTTTTGCTCCATCATGTTCTTGAGGAGTAACCATGTTTTCAGTTTCTAACCAAGCAAGCGCTCTTTTACTCGCATCAAACTCTACCGGAAGTGTTATAAATGCAAATGCAGTGGTTACAGCAAATAAAATTATTCCTATTAAGAAAAGTGTATTTCCTAGAAGTGATCCACTAACAGACAAAATTAGTCCTGCCATAATAACAAAATTAGACAGCTTACTGGAAACACCAACTGCAGGCACAATAGCAGATCTCATTTTTAACCAACTATATGCAGTAGCATGTTGAACTGCGTGACCGCATTCGTGAGCGGCTACGGCCGCAGCTGCTGCATTGCGTTGCATGTAAACAGGCTCACTTAAATTTACTGTTTTATCTGCAGGATTATAATGGTCTGTTAATTGACCTGCCACAGATATTACTTTAACATCTGTAATACCATTATCACTTAACATTTTTTCGGCAATTTCTTTACCGCTCATTCCATTTCTAAGATGAATTTGTGAATACTCTTTAAACTTACTTTTAAGTTTATTACTCACATACATGCTTACTAAAAAAATAATACCTGCAATTATATAATACCCAATCATAATTTTCTTTTTGTTTAATTTAAAAGTACTATTTCTAAATCAAAAAGTATGCTAAAATTTACCCAACGATATTTACAATTTTACCAGGCACAATAATTACCTTTTTAGGAGTACGACCCTCTAGATAATGCTTTGTTTTCTCGTTTGCCATAACGGCAGCCTCAATGTCATCTTTACTTAAATCTAACGGAAGCTCTAATGTAAAACGCATCTTTCCATTAAAAGATATTGGATATGCTTTGCTACTTTCGACTAAATGTTTTGTATCAAATACTGGAAAAGGAGCGGTCGCAATACTTTTGTTATGACCAAGTTTTTTATATAATTCTTCAGCTATATGTGGAGCATACGGTGAAATTAAAATAGCCAATGGCTCTAAAACTTCTACGCTTGTACATTTTTGAGCAGTTAGCTCGTTAACAGCAATCATAAAAGTAGAAACCGAGGTATTAAAACTAAAGTTCTCAATATCCTCTTCTACTTTTTTAATGGTTTTATGCAATGTTTTTAAGCTGTCTTTACTTGCTGGTTCATTAGATACTGTAAAAACCTCGTCTGCTCCAGAGTGGTATAATCTCCACATTTTTTTTAAGAAAGAATGTACTCCAGTAATTCCTGCAGTATTCCAAGGTTTGGCTTGCTCTAGAGGTCCCAAAAACATTTCGTACAATCGTAAACTATCTGCACCATACTCTTCGCATATAGCATCTGGATTTACTACATTGTATTTAGACTTGGACATTTTTTCAACTTCGCGAGAAACTAATACTCTGTTATTACTATCAATAAATTTTATATGTTGAAATTCACTTAACCAATTTCTGAAACTATTTACATCTAATTCATTTGAAGTGTTAACAAGGTTTACATCAACATGAATTTTGTCTAAACTGATATTATCTGTTAAAATTCCTGTAAAACTTTGAATTAAATTGGCAGTTTCAGAATAAGTATTTGAATCATATAATTTTTCTGCAATATCTGCTGATACAAAATAATCTTTACTTTCAGAAACTCTATAAACAAAAGCACTAGTTCCCAAAATCATTCCTTGGTTAATAAGCTTTTTAAAAGGTTCTTCAACGCCTACAAATCCTCTATCTTTTAAAAATTTTACCCAAAACCGACTGTATAATAAATGTCCTGTTGCGTGTTCACTCCCTCCTATATATAAATCTACATTTTCCCAATATTGCAACGCTTCTTTTGATGCAAACTCTTCATCATTATGCGCATCCATATACCTAAACATATACCAACTACTTCCTGCCCAACCCGGCATAGTATTTAGCTCTAAAGGAAATATTTTTTTGTGGTCTATTAAATCATTGTTTACCACAGTGTTTGTAGTTGTATCCCAAGCCCAAACATCTGCTCTTCCCAACGGTGGTTCACCTTCTTCGGTAGGAAGGTATTTTTCTACTTCGGGTAATTGAATTGGCAGGTATTGCTTATCAATCATTTTTGGAATTCCGTTTACATAATACACTGGAAAAGGTTCTCCCCAATAACGTTGTCTGCTAAATACTGCGTCACGTAGTCTGTAATTGGTTTTTCCTTCACCCTGCCCTAGTTGTTCTAATGCGGCAATGGCTTTTTTAGTGGCTTCTTTATAGTTTAATCCGTTTAAGAAATCACTGTTAGCAATTTTTGTATTTTCTTTATCTGAATAAGCTTCATTGCTTATGTCCACCCCATCAAATATATTTGGGATAGCGATATTAAAATGTTTTGCAAAATCGTAATCCCGTTGATCGCCACAAGGTACAGACATTACTGCTCCAGTTCCGTAGCCTGCTAAAACATAATCTCCAATCCAAACTGGAATAGGCTCTTTTGTAAAAGGATGTTCTGCATAGGCGCCTGTAAACGCTCCAGATATGGTTTTTACATCTGCCATACGATCGCGCTCGCTTCGTTTTGCCGTAGCTAAAATGTAAGCGTCAACTTCTTCTTTTTGCTCTGGCGAAGTAATTTGTGACACCAAATCGTGTTCTGGTGCTAATGTCATAAAACTTACTCCAAAAATTGTATCGGGACGTGTCGTAAAAACATCAATAACTTTATCATGATTTTTTACCTTGAAAGTAACTGAAGCTCCAACAGATTTTCCAATCCAATTACGTTGGCTTTCTTTTAAAGAATCTGTCCAATCTATAGTATCTAGTCCTTGAAGTAATCGCTCTGCATATGCAGAAATTCGCATACTCCATTGCGTCATTTTTTTACGAATCACGGGATGTCCGCCACGTTCTGAAACTCCATTTACTATTTCGTCGTTTGCCAATACGGTTCCTAAAGCAGGACACCAGTTTACTTCTGCTTCGGCTAAATATGTAAGCCTGTATTTTAATAAAATTTCTTGTTGTTCTTTTTCTGAAAATTGATTCCATGCTTCAGCAGTAAAAGGCACTACATCATCATCGCATGCTGCATTTATTTTTGTATTTCCTTCCGAAGAAAATAAAGCTATTAGGCTTGAAATTTCTTCAGCTTTATTTGTGTCTTTATTATACCAAGATTCGAACAATTGAATAAAAATCCATTGAGTCCATTTGTAATATGATGGATCACTTGTACGTACTTCTCTACTCCAATCAAAAGAAAAACCTATTTGATCTAATTGTCGCCTATACGTTTTTATGTTTTCTTCTGTAGTAAGTGCCGGATGCTGTCCTGTTTGTATAGCGTACTGTTCTGCAGGTAATCCAAAACTATCGTATCCTTGTGGATGCAACACATTAAACCCTTTGTGTCGCTTGTATCTTGCGTAAATATCACTAGCTATATATCCTAACGGGTGCCCTACATGCAATCCTGCTCCACTAGGATAAGGAAACATATCTAAGACATAAAATTTAGGTTTATCACTATTGTTTTCGGCTTTAAAAGTTTGGTGTTCTGCCCAATATTTTTGCCAATTAGCTTCTATATCGTTAAAATGATATTTACTCATTGTATTCTTAAATTTAAAAGTGCAAATTTACGTCTATTGTACGAAAGACAAAACTTTAAACGTTACATACTTGTAGCTATAAAAATCCATTGTATTTTTACACAACCAATTCAAAAAACCTCTATGGCTTCTTCTTTTGAAAAATATCAAAAACGTAGGTTGATATCTTCCTATTTTTCTGTAGTAATAAGTATTTCTCTCGTATTGTTTTTACTGGGTTTACTTGGATTATTAGTTCTAAATACTAAAAAAGTCGCAGACCATTTTAAAGAAAAAATTGCATTAACTGTATACTTAAAAGACACTGCTAAAGAAGTAGAAATAACCCAGCTTAAACAAAGTTTAGCGTTGGCTGAATACACAAAGTCTGCCGATTTTATATCTAAAGAGCAAGCTGCAGAAGAACATACCGCTACTATTGGCGAAAATTTTATGGAATTTTTGGGGTATAATCCTTTACAAAATACCATAGACGTGCATATGCTTGCAGATTATGTGTCTCCTGAAAAACTAGAAGAAATTAGTGCAGAAATTACCACAAAAGATTTTGTTGATGAAGTTGTATATGACAAACCGTTAATTGCATTACTTAATGACAATGTAAAAAAGATTAGTCTATGGGTCCTTATTGTAAGCGGTCTGTTTACATTTATCGCTGTTTTATTAATTAACAGTTCTATACGCTTATCTGTTTATGCAAAACGCTTTACCATAAAAACTATGCAAATGGTTGGCGCAACCAAACGTTTTATTAGACGTCCATTTATATGGAAGAGTGTTAAATTGGGAATGATTGGTGCTGTTATTGCAATGATTGGAATGGGAGTTGTTCTGTATTATTTAAACAAAACTTTTCCAGAATTACAATTGCTAAAAGACAAGTTGTTATTAGTTGTTTTGTTTGCTTTTATATTTTTAATGGGGCTTTTTATTACTTGGATAAGCACTTTTTTCGCAACACAGCGTTTTTTAAATCTTAGAACAGATGAACTCTATTATTAAAAAACTTGGATTATTACTTATACTAAGCTTAGTTTGCGTAAGCTGTATTATTAGTAATCCAAAACTTGAAGAATGTGAAGTAAAAGAAATCGTTGTTACAAAAATTTACGAAGGCGGTGTTAAAGATATTGTTATTGATAATACTGAGAATCACCTATTTTATATTAATAGAGGGCTAGAACAGGGACTTAAAATTGAAGATTTACAAAAACACATTATAAATAAAAAAGCTACCTTGCACCTCGCAAATTCATTGGTAGGAACCTCTAGGCATATTGCACAATTAAAGGTTGGCGACTCTATATTTTATACTGAATTTAATTGATTATGGGAGAGAAAAAACGAAAAGAAGAGAAAAAAGAACATTTTGTTTTTGGGTATAAAAACTACAAGTTTATGCTTATTGGTATTGCGTTTATTGCCTTAGGATTTATTGTTATGGCAGGCGGCGGAAGCGAAGATCCAAACGTTTTTAATCCTGAAATTTACAACTGGAGACGCATTAGATTAGCTCCTGCACTAATACTTATTGGATTTGGTATAGAGATTTATGCCATTCTTTTAAATCCAAATAAAGAGAAAAAATAAATGGATAGTCTAGACGCCATTATCCTTGGAGTAATTCAAGGTTTTACTGAATTTTTACCTGTATCATCCAGCGGTCACCTTGAAATAGGAAAAGCAATATTAGGAGATACTTCTGTTCCAGAAGAAAGCTTATTATTTACTGTAATACTTCATTTCGCAACGGCCTTAAGCACTTTAGTCGTTTTTAGAAAAGATGTTGTTGAAATTATTAGCGGACTTTTAAAATTTAAATGGAACGAAGAAACTTCTTTCACTGTTAAAATAATAATATCTATGATTCCGGCTGTTATTATAGGGTTGCTTTTTGAAGAAGAACTTGAAAGTTTTTTTGGAGGTAATATAGCATTTGTAGGCGCCATGCTTATCGTTACAGCAGTACTTTTATGGCTAGCAGATAAATCTAAAAATACTGGTAAACCTGTCACTAAAAAAGACGCCTTAATTATTGGAATCTCACAAGCAATTGCAATGCTACCAGGTATTTCTAGAAGTGGAGCAACTATATCAACCTCTGTTTTATTGGGTAATGACAAAGGAAAAGCTGCTCGTTTTTCTTTTTTAATGGTAGTACCTTTAATTTTTGGTAAGATAGCAAAAGACCTTTTTAGTGGAGATTTAACTTCCGAAAGTACAGACTTTACAGCGTTAGGATTAGGTTTTGCAGCGGCATTTATTTGCGGTCTTATTGCATGTACGTGTATGATTTCATTGGTTAAAAAGAGTAAACTACGTTATTTTTCTATCTACTGTATTATTGTAGGTTTGATAGCAATTACAGCAAGTTTCTTTTAACATGACTGGAGAAGATTATAAAGAAGGACAAATAATTTTAATAGACAAGCCGCTAGAATGGACTTCTTTTCAAGCAGTAAATAAAATACGCTGGCTAATTAGAAAACAATTTTCAATCAAAAAAATTAAAGTTGGACACGCTGGCACATTAGATCCTTTAGCAACAGGATTACTTATTATTTGTACAGGAAAATTCACAAAGAAAATAGATAGTTATCAAGCTCAAGAAAAAGAATATACAGGAACTATTACTTTAGGCGCTACAACTCCTAGTTATGATCTAGAAACAGAAGTAGATGTCACGTTTGATATTACAGGAATAACCGAAGATAGAATTAAAGCAGCTACACACCAATTTATAGGTGATATACAACAACAACCACCTGTTTTTTCAGCTTTAAAAAAAGAAGGTAAACGACTTTATGAGTATGCAAGAGCAGGAGAAGAAGTAGAAATACCAAAAAGGACTATACATATTTCAGAATTTGAAATTACAAGTATTGAGCTTCCTAATATACATTTTAAAGTAACCTGTAGTAAGGGGACATACATTAGATCACTTGCCCATGACTTTGGAAAAGCATTAGACAATGGCGCACATCTTTCTGCGTTACGTAGAACCAAAATTGGTGATTTTAATGTAGTAAATGCAACTTCAATTGAAGCTTTTGAAGAAAGCTTGTCTAGTTAAAATACCCTAAAAGCGTCTTAATATTCAGTAAATTATATTTTTATTTGCATAAAATTTCAGTACTTGCAACTATGAATTTTAATTATTCATATCGATCATTAATAATAACATCCCTTCTCTTCGGAATTTTATTCACGATACTTTTTGGTATTAAATTATCTAGTGAACAAGAACCTTTACTAGAAAAATATGATATTGAATATTCTGAAGAACTACTAATTCCTGAAGAAGAGGAAGAACAAGAAGATTTGGCTGTGCTTCCGAAGCAAAAAATTGAAACACACCGTGCATTTAATGAAGCTGAAAAGTTTATTTCGAATGTGGAAAACGAACGCGAAGAACCCACAGAAACTACTGAAGGTAAATTAGCCTCTATGGAAGCAGCTATTGAAAATGCAACTTCTTCAAATAATAAAGGAAATATAACAGCTTCTAAAAAGATAGAAGTAAAAAAAGAAGAGTCTTCTAGCGGAACAAACAAAAATAATAGTGTTTCTGTAACCAGTTCTAGCAATAGAAATAGTACTAATAGCTATCGACTTGTAAATAGAAAAGCAATGTACTTTCCTAATCCAGTTTATATTTGTGATGGACACGGAACAGTAGTTATAAATATTGAAGTTAGTGAAACAGGTAAAGTAAATAAGACCTCTTATAACTCAAAAACATCCACTACTACAAACGAATGCTTAATTGATATTGCAATTGAATATGCTGAGCAAACTCGGTTTTCTACAGATGCCGGCAAGCAAAAACAATTAGGAACCATTACATATAATTTTCCAGGTCAAAACTAATTTCACTTCCTCTTTTAATAAGTATATTAGTTTTTTAAAATGTTTTAAAATGAATAAAAAAAGGTGTTCCTGGTGTGGAGATGATCCGCTTTATATTACTTATCATGATAACGAATGGGGAGTCCCTGTAAAAGACGATGCTACTTTATTTGAATTCTTATTATTAGAAACTTTTCAAGCTGGATTAAGTTGGATTACTATTTTAAAAAAACGAGATAATTTTAAAAAAGCATTTAATGATTTTGATTATAAAAAAATTGCTAATTATAATGAAGCAAAAATAGCATCTTTACTTCAAGATCCGGGTATAATAAGAAACAAGCTAAAAGTAAAATCTGCAGTTACTAATGCTCAAGCTTTTATGGAAATACAGAAAGAGTTTGGAAGTTTCAGTAATTATATTTGGGGTTTTGTAAAAGGATCACCAATTAAAAATAAACTACTCAACCAAAAAGATATACCTGCAAATACAGCGTTAAGTGACACAATTAGTAAAGATTTAAAAAAGAGAGGCTTTAAATTTGTTGGATCTACAGTTGTATATGCACACATGCAAGCTACAGGTATGGTAAATGACCATATTGTAGATTGTTTTAGGTATAATGAGGTTTAATTAATTAGACCCTACAACAGATAAATACTGATTTGAAGTTAAACTAATGTTTAATGCTTTTAAAGATTGTTTATATCGATGCTTAAGTGTTGCATCTGTGAGCGTTTCATGTTCAAAAAGTTTTTCAAACCATTTTTTCGCTTTTTCATAATCACTTTTAAAATAATAAGCGTTTGCTAATTTTTTATAAATGAAGGGTGTTCCATACCCTTCAATAACTACTTGTTCATATACGGTTGTTATATCAACATCATTATTTGAAGTTGTAATACTAGTGCCATCTTGAGCAACAGAAGTATAAGAAATAACCAGAAAAAATAAAAACGTGAATAAAAAATGCCTCTTCATAAGTGGGGGTTGTTATGATTAATGGGTTAAATGTAGGAAAAATCTTATAAATAATGCTATAAAATTTTTACAAATCACTAACTTAAAGGTTGTTACTGGGTAAATAAACAAAAAATGCCGCAATATATTGCGGCATTTTTAAATAAGTTATAAACGAATACTTATATCTAAATCTTAATAAGCTTCTTAGTTACACTTCCAAAATTACCTTCGAAAGAAACGAATAAAGTTCCTTTCCAAGAATCATTTAATTCTAGTTTTATCGCTCCGTTACCGTTCTCAATATCTGTTTCATATAATTTTTGACCAAGAACATTATATATAGATATATGTATAGGAGAATTAATTTGATTTAAATTAAACGAAACATCCCCCGTTGTTGGATTAGGGAAAGGCCCAAATATGTTGTTTTGCGCAAATTCGTTTGTAGATAAAAGTTCCACATTAATTGTCCAAAATCCTTGAGGTGCTACAATAGGACGTGCTAATGTTTTACCAGATGTAGCTTCTGCCCAGATGTAATATTCTATATTAGTACTACCAGGTAATGAAATGTTTGCTGTCCAGTTATCATCACTTACAAATGACATACCAGCTTCATTAAATGTACTTGCTCCTTCTTCTCTCCAAAATACTTTTGCAGTATTTATACCAGAAATATGCTTTATCATAGCATCTATGGTAACAATACTAGACGGATCTGCTTCATCAACAGGCTGATGTACAATCCATAATGGTTCATCTACTCCTATTGTATGTGTAATACAATGTAATGCACCTAATTGAGAAATTAGGTTTTCTCCGGGATTATCAACATCAATACCTACAATATTATAACCAGGCATTAATTCTTGATAATATGCTAATGCTGGTGCATCTACTTCTGGTCTGTAAGTAGGAACAAGAATAGATTTATTAAGTATAAGAGAGTTACTAAAAGTACGATAATACGCTCCATTATCTGGATGGTTTCCAGAAGTACTAGGTGGGGCATCAATCCATTTTATGTCGTAAGGAGTGCCAAATGGTGATTGAAAATTATTTAATATATATTCAATATTTGCTTGTATTTGTGGTCCATCTGCTACCCCTTCAGGATATTTACTCACTAATAAAGTTTCTTCATCTAGGAGTTTCATGTGCATATCAATATGATGAATTCCATCGTACGGAAGGACCGTCATTTTTATGAAATTTTCAATCCCCATATAATCAAACATGATATCATCTATTTGAGTTTCGGTTTTTGGGGAAACACCATAAGGGTTACCAGGTTCGTTTTCTTCTAAAATTAATTCTGAAGCAAAAGCATTTCCTAATCCATCAGACATATAATTACCTCCAGTATTTACAAGATCATTTGTACCTGTATTTGTTATATATAAAGGAATCCCTGTAGTATTGGCATGTTGAGTAGGCATTACATCATCGTTTGGACGTGGCCTATTATAAATCCAATCTGTCATTGCTCTTTCTCCTACATCATTAGCATAAATAGTATTGGCTGCATAATCACGAATCCAAATACTATCCCAAGGAGCATTCATGAAAATAACATTTGTAAGATCTACTCCGTTTGTTGTTAAGTAAGAAGATACAGAAGCTTGATTTTCTGTAGCGATTATAACCTTACATTCTGTTACTCCTACAGATACTATTTGACGAAGTATATTTTGAAAGTTTGGATTCCAAGTAACTACCAAATATTCTACCTCTTCCCATTCTGCAGCTGCACGAACTGGAGTTGAAGGTGGTGGTGTGATTCTTGAACTTTTAAACTGAAAACTAGAGATTAACTCTTTTTCTGTTTCAGTAAGACCTTTTGGTAAATTTTCTCGTTCTTGAGATAATACAAAAGGTGAATAAATTGCCAATAAAATGATTAGCAACAATTTAGAATATAAATTTTTCATTTATTAAATTAATTTGAGAATACGAATATACCTTTTTTTCATAATTTGAAGCCAACCAACTGAAATCTTAACACTTAAGTAGTTTTAAAAAATCTTTTCTGGTAATTTCTACTGCACCAAGACTTTCTAAATGAGGCGTATATAGTTGACAATCTATAAGTTTGTAATTTTTTTCTTTTAAAAGAGAAACCAAATTAAAAAAAGCAACTTTTGAAGCATCATTTACTTTACTAAACATACTTTCCCCACAAAAAATTTTCTTTTCTGGTAAGTTAACTCCATAAAGTCCTCCAACGAGGACATCATTCTCCCAGACTTCTATAGACATTGCATGCCCTAACTTATTTAAAGAAATATAAGCTTCTTCCATTTCTTCTGTAATCCAAGTTCCTCTTTGACCGTTTCTGGAAATTGAAGAACAATTATTTATTACTTCTGAAAAAGCTTGATTAATGGTAATTTTAAATTTTTGAGATTTAATTGTCCTTCTTAGACTCTTTGAAACTTTAAAGTTTTCAGGAATTAATACCATCCTTGGATCTGGACTCCACCATAAAATAGGTTGAGCGTCGTCATACCAAGGAAAAATACCACTACGATAAGCAAGTAATAATCTTTCTGAAGACAAATCCCCTCCAATTGCTAACAAACCATCGCTTAAAGCCATTTCAGGATCTGGAAAATAAAGAGAGCTAGATAATTGATACATTATTTTCAGTTTTAAAATAGCAATAAACCCACTACAAAAACCACTGTACCTACTCCCATTAAGATAAGTGTATAGGGCAAAATTTCTCTAGCTTTAAGTTTAGTAATCCCCAATAAAGGTAGCGCCCAAAAAGGTTGCAACATGTTTGTAATTTGATCTCCATATGCTAATGCCATAATTGCTTTGGGTAAAGGAACACCTAATTTTAATGCAGATTCTATTACTATAGGACCTTGTACAGCCCATTGACCACCTCCACTTGGCACAAAAATATTAACCAGTCCAGCACTAAAAAAAGTGAAAATTGGTAATGTGGTGGTTGTTGCAATTGACACAAAAAAATCTGAAATTTGAATCACCATTCCACTTTCTCTCATAATTCCCATAATTCCAAAATACAAAGGAAACTGAATTAATATACCACTTGCACCTTTGATTGCCTCTTCTAAAGCATTCAAAAAATTTGAAAAATTACCATGCAATAATAACGCTAAACCCAACATGAAAAAATTAAGCAAATTGGGTGTTATTGTTAGAGACATTAATTCATTAAAATATTGATAGAAAAAAGCAATTAGAATTAAAACCCCAAACGAAATTCCAACAATTTTTGATTGATCTAATCTTTCTACCCCTATTGTATTAGTGTTATTTTCTTTATTTCCTTTATAGATAGGAAGGTTTGTGGGTGTTGGTATTGCATTCTTTCCTATAAAATATAATACCAAAGGAAGTATTATTAGCAATATTAAAAATAAGATTAAATTAAATCCACTAAATATTGTTTCGCTAAAAGGTATTAAATCTGGAATCTGTGCTTTTATATTGGTAGATGTAACTCCTGTCATTAAACTTGCCAAATGTCCACTTTCGGCAACTTTAAGGGGTGCAGATCCACTTATTCCACCGTGCCATATCATTAGCCCCACATACCCCGATGCGCCTACCAATGGGTAATTAATATTAAAATTACGTAGCTGTGAAGCCTCTGCAACTTTACGCGCCATAATCGCACCAAAAATGAGCCCTAAACCCCAATTAAAAAACGAAACAAGCATTGTTGTTATACAAACTAATAATACCGCATTTGAGGTATTATTCACCAAATTGGTGAGTTTCGTAATTAATACATTCATTGGGTTGCTAAGCACTAAAATGTGCCCTAACACCAATATAAGCATCATTTGATAGGCAAAAACTAGTAAATCACTATTCCAAATACCACTTTCCCAAAAAGATAAAATAGTTAAAAAGTGATTCTCTTGAGTTGGAGCTTCTGTAAATAGAAGTGCTAATACAATGGTAAGAATGGTAAGAAGTATTGCTATAGCAAATGGAGAAGGTAAAAACCTTTTAAACAAAGTCTCAATAGCGCTTGTAATGCTCAATACTTAAAAAATTAAATATAAAAAATCCCGCTTTACAGCAGGATTTTTTACAAAATTACTTTTTAAAAAGGTAAATCGTCGTGATCTTCTTCGTTTAAATTGTTAGCTGGTTCAAATGCATCTTCTGGCGGCATTGGCGGCATATTTTGTGAAACAGATTGATCTACATTTTCAACTCTCCATCCTGTAATAGAATTAAAATACTTAGTTTCTCCTTGAGGATTAACCCATTCGCGACCTCTTAAATTAATGCTAACTTTAATATTTTGTCCTACTTGATAGTTATTTAATAAATCTGTTTTGTCTTGTACAAATTCTATTAAAATGTGTTGCGGATATTGTTCTTCTGTAGTAATAACCAGCTCACGTTTTCTAAAACCATTATTTCCATAGGTTTTAGTTTCATCAATCATTTTAATTTTTCCTTGAATTTCCATTTTCTATACTATTAATTTAAAAATCTCTAATTTATTATTTTGTAATTAGGAGTGTTGTTTCTCCTTCTTTTAATCCATATGTATTTTTTTGAGGAATTGTAAAGTTATGCACTTGTACTTGAAAACCAACAGATTCTAATCTATTTTTTAACCCTTCAACCGAATAAATTCTAACGTGATCCTCCTGACCAAAATATTTTAATCGTTCCTTCTTCGTTTTCTTTGAAAAATCCTCAAATATATCTCCTTCTTTAAAAGGTGTTTGAATTACACATTGACCTCCTTTTTTTGTAATTCTGTATAACTCCTCCATTGCTTTTAAATCATGTACAATATGCTCTAAAACATGGTAGCAAATTATAAGATCATAACTTGCATCTGGTTCGTCAATATTTTCAATATCTAACCTTTTTGTAGCACTAAACTCTCCTTCATAATCTGTAGTAATATATACTTTTGGGTCACTTTTTGAAATAGCTTCTCGTAAGCATTTAGGAGGCGAAAAATGTAATATTTTTTTGTTTGAAAGCCCTATTTCTTCATTTATAAATTTCCATAAACGTCTTGTTCTAGATAAACTTCCACATTTAGGACAAAGTTTGTCTTTTTTTTCTAATTCAATGAACGTAGATAAGTTGTAATTACAAACATTACAAGTATAATTATTCCCTTTATATTTTAAAGCTACAATGCTTCTTATAAAATCTTCATTCTTCTGAAAAAAGCTTTTAGGCAATATACTTTTTGCAACCTTTTTTAATCCTTCGTACATCTTATTTAGCTATTTTGAAACTAAAATTTTCCATGCTGCTTCAATATTACCATCGCAAAGTAAATTTTGTGCTTTTTTATGAACTTCTTCAGAAGAATTTACAAAATGTAAGGCTTCTTTAGGTAAAACTTCAACATTAGCTAACATTCCTAAATCATTACCTGTTAAAACTTTACTTCGCTTAATAGCTTCTGGAAGTGAGTCTACACCAATCCCTAATGTTGTAAGTGGCTTTGGCACTTCAAAAATTCCTTCTTTTGCTCTGTTGTACCAATTACCACCCATACGAGCTACTGTATCTATTTTTAAAGGATCGATTTTTCCTTCAAAATCTAAAATTGTTTCATCAATATGCAGTTTTACAACTTCACAAATAATAAGATTTCCTGCTCCACCTTCTTCTCCCAAAGAAATTACATCATTTACTTTACATTCAAATTGAACAGGAGATTCTCCAACACGAGGAGGCTTTACAATATCTGACGGTATTTGGGTAAATCCTGCTTTTTCAAATTCATTTATTCCCTTTTCATACTCGGTAGATGATAATGACATTTGTTGCACCATTGCATAACTAACAATGTTAATAACCACTTCTTTTGTTTCTAAAACATTTTCTAAAGTATGTTTTGTTGTATTATCTCGCATTCTTCGAGCAGGAGAAAAAATCATTATAGGTGGCTTAGCACTAAATACATTAAAAAAACTAAAAGGAGATAAGTTTACATTACCGTCTTTATCTATTGTGCTTGCAAAAGCAATAGGTCTAGGTGCAACCGCGCCTAATAGGTAGCCGTGCAATTTACCTGTACTAATGTCTTGTGGTTTAATTGATATCATTGGTTACAAATGTACCCAAAGTATAAAAGTTCTAAAAATTTGGTTGCACAATAATATCAACATATTTCCTTTATATTTAAAACTGAAAATGAACATACGCAATGCAAAATAGAACAGCCCTCACCAGATGGTCATTTATACTGGTTTCAATTTTTATCATTGCCCTCATAATCTGGAATACGTTTGCCTTTTTTAAACAATTAAAAGAAAATGAACGTAGTAAAATGCAGATTTGGGCCGAAGCCTTACAAGAAGTAGAGAAAACACTTCTTAATGAAGATGAAATTAGTCCTATAGTAACATCTGTATTACAAAGCAATACGTCTACACCTATGTTACTTTATAATCATGAAGATAAAAATTATTCAGAAAAAAATATAGATTCGAATGCTGTAAATTCTCCCAAAAAAATACAAAAACTTGTTGAGCAATTTTCTTCGGAATATAAACCCATAGAGGTTACTTATAAAAATGAAGTTCTTTCTACTATATACTACGGCAATTCCCCAATCATTAATAAACTTAAATACTATCCTGCTACACTTATATTAATTTTAGTGCTTTTTATAGCAGCTATTTACTTTTTCAATAAAACGGCAAAATCTGCCGAACAAAATCGTTTATGGGCTGGTATGGCTAAAGAAACTGCTCATCAAATTGGCACTCCTTTATCTTCCCTAATTGGTTGGACCGAAATATTAAAAACTGAAAATGTAAACCCAGAATATATTATCGAAATTGAAAAAGATGTTCATAGATTAGAAACTATTACCGAGCGATTTTCAAAAGTTGGCTCAACTCCAGTTTTAGAGAAAAAAGATGTAGTTGCAGAAACAAAAGCATCTTTTGAATATTTAAAAAACAGAACTTCCAAACTAATTAATTTTGATCTTGAATTGCCTTCTAAGCCAATCTATGTTGCCTTAAATGAACAACTTTATAGTTGGACTATAGAAAATTTAGTGAAAAACGGTATTGATGCAATGAAAGGGAAAGGGACTATCACAATAGCCATAGAAGCGACTCCAAAAAATGCAATAATATACATTAAAGATACTGGGAAAGGTATTCCAAAAAGTAGTTTTAAAAAAGTATTTATGCCTGGATATACAACAAAGAAAAGAGGCTGGGGATTGGGTCTTTCACTTGCAAAACGTATTATTGAAGAATACCATAATGGAAAAATACGCGTTTTAAAAAGCGTTCAGGGAGAAGGAACTACAATGGCAATAACATTACGTTTGCAAAAATAATTTATGACTACTACAAATCACATTCTACATACAGCACGCATAAACAATAACTGTCCTCTTTGTTACAATACTGATGGGTTAGAATTTACATTCTCACAAAATGAAAAAGAAGGCAAATATCATAAAATTGCAGACACCGTTATTACTGAAAAATTGTACTGCCATACTTGTAAAAATATTATTTATCCGGTTGACTGGACAGAAGATATTGAAAGAGTATATCAATACAATAAAAAGCAAGTAATTGCTAAAAGTGGTTTTTTAGAATTAAAACCTATAGCTTATATACTAATTATATTAGGTATTATTATAATAAGTAGCTTAATTTATTTTATGTTGTAACTTAAGATAAGTTTGCTTTAATTTCTTCAGCAAGCTGAATGAATTCATTTTCGGTCATCTTAATTTTATGAGAAAAAGTCATCTCTTTCATTTCATTTAATGGAATAAGATGAACATGTACATGAGGTACTTCCAGCCCAATTACAGCAACCCCTACACGTTTACAAGGGACTGTTTTTTCTAACGATTTTGCAACTTTTCTAGAAAATTGCATTAATTGTAAATACATGTGTTCGCCTAAATCAAATAGTTTGTCAACTTCTTGTTTTGGTACGCATAACGTATGCCCTTTAGCATTTGGGTTAATATCAAGAAAAGCAATAAAATTTTCGTCTTCTGCAACTTTGTAACTAGGTATTTCACCCTCGATTATTTTTGTAAAAACTGAAGCCATATATTTAGTCTCTTGAGATTTCTAAGATTTTAAATTTCATTACTCCATTAGGGACTTGTATTTCTGCAATATCACCAACTTCTTTACCTAAAAGTCCTTTCCCAATTGGAGAATCTACAGAAATTTTTCCTGTTTTAAGATCTGCCTCACTTTGAGCAACTAATTTATAACTCATTTCCATACCATTAGTTTCATTCTTAATTTTTACGTTAGAATGAACTAAAACCTTAGAAGTGTCTAATACAGACTCATCTATTAAACGGGCATTTGCATATGTTTCTTCTAGCTTAGAAATTCTCATTTCCAGCATTCCTTGTGCTTCTTTAGCTGCGTCATATTCGGCATTTTCACTCAAATCGCCTTTATCTCTTGCTTCTGCAATTGCTCTAGACGCATTAGGTCGCTCAACATCTTTAAGTTGATTTAACTCTTCTCTTAATTTTTTAAGACCTTCCGCAGTATAATATGATACTTTACTCATAACTTCATCGTTTGTGTACTAATACACATTACTCTTTAATTTAACTCTTAAAATTATCTCTAAAACAGGATAACTTTTTTAAACAGAAAAAATCCCATACGTGACGGGATTTCGTTACACAAATATACTAAAAAATAAATTGTTACGTATTTTATCGTAATTTGGTCAACAGAATTTTTTTTAATTATGAAGTACAAATTGATTGCTTTTTTTATAGTAGTAACTATTTTAGGTTGTAATAAGGATGAAAGCCCTCAAGACAATAATCCAAACTTATTGAATCCACTTGTTAATCTTAATCTCAATTTAAATTTACCAGAATATAATCCACTTAAATTTCCAGGTAACAGTATTATAATTTCACAACAGGGAATTAAAGGGATTGTTATATATAATGTAAATAATGACTTATATACAGCTTTCGAATTAAGCGATCCTAATCACGTACCTAGTAGCTGCTCAAGAATGACTGTTGAAGGAATAATTGCAAGTTGCCCCTGTACAACAGATACTAATGCCTACGATATTGTAACAGGGCAACATACAGAAAACGAAAATTTATTTCCAATGCAACAATATTTTGCTCAACGTTCTGGAGATAATGTTCGTATTACTAATTAAAACTTAACGGTAGCTCCTACTAAAAAATTAATTGTTGCTTGTGGATAATAACCCGCACCTTCTACAGTAGTTATTGTTCCTGGAGTTGTAAAATCATCATCATACGTGAAAAAGTAACCATTAGAAACATATTCTGTATTAAAGATATTATTTACCAAACCATTTAATACAATTTCTTCTATTACTGGTATATTCGATATTGCATAAGATATATTAAAATCTTGTACAAAATAACTATCTAATTTAGAAGCTTCACTATCAATATTACCCATAAATTGTTCTCCTACATATTTTGAAAGAAGTGCTAACTGTAAATTTTTAAGAGGTCTATATTCTAATATATTTCCTGCTACAATTTCTGGTGAATAAGAAATATTAGTGTTGCCTAAGTTTACTAATTCTCCATCTCTAGATGTAACAAAATCAATATTTTTATTTGTACTTAAAGCTATATTTAGACGAAGGTTTAAATTTTTCAAAATTGTTATTTCTGTATCAATCTCCACTCCTAGTCTATAGCTTTTACCACTTGTGGCTCTAATTGGTGCTCCAACATCATCTATCGCACCAGTAAGTACTAATTGATTTTGATAATCCATGTAGAAAACATTCGTATTAACTTTTGCTTTAGGAGTTACTAAGCGCCAACCTAACTCATAATCATTTAAAGTTTCGGGAGTGATTATACCTTGTTCAAAATCACTTCTACGTGGTTCACGATTTGCCCTTCCATAGGAAACATAAAACTGATTTTTAGAGTTCAACTGAAAGGAGACTCCTGCTTTTGGGTTAAAAAATGCATAATTTTCATCTATTTGAAGCGGCAATCCATCTGAAGTTAACCCACTCGTTCTATAGCTAATAAATCTTTCTTGAAGATCACCAAAAACACTTAAAGCTTCATTAATTCTATAGGTTGCTTTTGCAAAAGCAGTAAATTCATTCTTATCTCCATTACCAGAATAATAACGATCTCTAATCTCAGATCCCCCCGCATTTTGTGCCCAAATCACTTCTCCATAATGATCACCTCCGTAATAACTATAAAAAGCTCCTACATTTACATCAATTTCGTTATCCTTATAATTAACATTACCATTTGCAGCATAAAAATTATTATTTAGCCATCTACGTCTTATTAAATCTGTAGTATTAATAATATCTCCTCCTATTTCAATAGGTTCAAAACCATAATCTGCAAAATCTTCATCCTCTTTGTATTGTTCAAAATATCCTCTTCCGTAGGTATAATTTAAAGAAACATTTGTACTCCAATTGTTATTGTACTTTTGGTTCCACAATAATTGGTAATGATCCTGTGAATAATTGTCTACTTCTTTATCATAGAATTTTACAGTGCCATTCTCGTCTGTATACATTCCAGATGGATTATAAGTTCTGTCGTTAGCTAAGGTTTCAGCATCTATACCATTCCAAGCTTGGTAAGTTTCTTCTTTTCCTCCAAAAGTAAGTGCTTTTATAAGCGTATTTCTACTCACAAATGCACCTTGTAAAAAATAAGATTTTAAATCACTACTCGCTCTATCTATATAACCATTAGATTGTATTGTAGATAGTCTTCCAGCGATTTCTATATGATCACGTAAAAGACCTGTACTAAATTTTACATTATGCCTTCTAGTATTATAGGATCCTATTGAGCTTGAAATTTCACCATTTGCATTTTTTGAAACTGCATCTGTAATCATATTTAAACTTGCTCCAAAAGCACCAGAGCCATTTGTTGAAGTACCAACTCCTCGTTGTAGTTGTAAACTTTGAACTGATGAAGTGAAATCTGGTAAATTTACAAAAAATGTACCTTGGCTTTCTGCATCATTAAAAGGGATACCGTTAAGAGTTACATTTATTCTTGATGCATCACTCCCTCTCACCCGCATATATGTATATCCTACCCCAGCCCCAGCATCACTGGTAGTAACTACAGAGGGCAAATAATTAAGCATATATGGAATATCTTGACCCAAATTTCTATCCTCAAGTTCTTCCTTATCAATATTAGAATGGACAATTGGAGAATCTGCAGAAACTCTTACAGATTTAACTAAAACTTCTTCTAGTTTTTCAACAGAAATGGAATCGTTTGCTTTTTCTTGAGCAACTAGGGTTACTGTGGTTAATAAAATCGCTCCTGAAATAAATAATTTTTTCATTCGTAATAATTTTGTTACGAATAAAAGGGGTATTATTCTTTAATAGTTAGCATTCATTTAATTGCATAAAAAAACCTATTAAAATCATCTTAATGATTTAATAGGGTATCTATACATTTTAAGACAAAATTTATGTCTTTATCCCTTGGCAGCATTACCTGCCCAGGTTCTTTGGGTATAATCTCAGCTTTTTACAGCACCCCTTTGAGATGTGATGCAAAGATAATTAATTAGTCTAATCTAGGAGGTTTACGAGTTGATTTTTTTAAAGCAATTTCTTTTTTTGATTTTAATCGACGTTCTATAGCACTCTTTGATGGTTTTGTTTTTTTTCTAGCTTTTGCTACTCTTAATCCTTGTTTTAAAAGTGCTATTAATCGTTCTATCACGATTGCTTTATTTCTTGATTGACTTCTCGTTTCACCACATTGTAAATTGATATTCCCATCAGAAGAAATTTTTGAACTTAATTTTTCGGTAAGTCGTGTTTTTTCTGTTTCACTTAAAGCCTGAGATGCCTGTATATTAAAAGAGACCTCTACTTTTGTTGCTGTTTTATTTACATGCTGTCCTCCTGGACCGCTACTGCGAACAGCTTTAAAATTTAGTTCCTTTAAAAGAATATTTAAGTCCATTACAAGTTAGGGCGATGCTCTTTACTTAAAAGATCGTTTACAGTTTTTACAGGGTTAAAAGTATGCAACGGAACTTCTACTAAAATTGTGTTCCAATTTGCCATAGCTCCATTCCATAATCCAGGCAATTCTAAGGCTTTTAAAGGTTTTCCATTCTGGGATTTTAAAGAAATGAAACCAGTAAGCGGATCAGAAAACTTTAATAAATCAAATTTTTCTCCCTTATAATTTCTAACACCACAAATTATATCTACAGGATTAAAATGGGTTGCTTCTTTTACAATTGCATTTTGATGGGCATCTCTCATATCAATTTGAGCAGTTTCTACAATTTGTAATGTTGTATTACCATTCAATTCTTTTACCCAAAAAGGTCCACCACCAGGGGCTCCAGTATTTTTCACTACTCCACAAACACGTATAGGACGATTTAATAATTTTGAAATGCCCGCAAAAGTTTCTGGGATATCCTTGATGTTAAGCTCATTCCAAAGAAAAGATTTAAGCTCCTTGGTATCCTTTTCAGTAATATTACTTTTATTAATTTCTTTGAGATAATTAAATATTTTAGTTTGAACCCACAATAATTTACCTGCAAGTAATTTTTTATAGTAAACAACATCATCTATATATTCTTCGGCAACAACATTGTCTATATTTTTAATAAAAATAAGATCTGTATCTACATCATTTAGATTTTCTAAAAGTGCCCCGTGACCAGAAGGGCGAAATACCAAAGCTCCTTTTTCATCTTTAAAAGGAGTATTATTTTCGTTTACAGCAATTGTATCTGTTTCTTTTTTCTGAAATGAATATGAAATATTAAAATTTGTTTTTGTTTTTTTACTTACTCTATTTTTAACAGACTCAAATTCTTCTTTAAAAAAAGGCACGTGTTTTTCTGAAAAAGTAAAATGTAAATGCACATCTTCTTTTGCAGGAGTATAAAAAGCAGCCTCGTATAACTGTTCTTCAAAAGCCGTAGTAGCATATTTTGAATATTTATGAAAAGGTATTAACCCTTTAGGCATATTAGCATAATTAAGCCCTTTTTCGTCTAGCATTGTTTTTACAAAAATGTAACAACGCATTCCTTTTGTACAGCGCTTATAATCTGGATAAATTTCACGAATCTTTTTTCGAACCTCATTTACAAAAGGAAAATCTTTTGTAGCATTAAAAAATGTAACAAGTGCAGGATTATAATTTCGTTTTAAAAATTTATTTAAAGTTTCTGCTTCTGGATTGTAATCTTCAAGAAATTGATGTAAAAACTTAAACATTCTTGTTGCGGCACCAGACGCCGGCACAAACTTTACTAAATCAATATGCTCAGACTCCTCTTCAAAAAGATTAATTAACTTTTGTTGGTGTGCTTCTGGAATAGCTTCAATTCCATTACCTACCGAAGCAGCTGTAACTACATTGGTATATGGGATTCCCGTGGCAAATGTTTCTAATTGATTAACTATTGTATTTACAGACAAGCCATATTCTTTTATCTGCTGTAATTCTTTTTTTGTAAGCATATTAATTCTTCTTCTTAAGCAACTCTTCTATTGTTTTAACTGCAATTTTAAAACGATTCTCCTGTGTGCCCTTTAGTATTAAATATGGACGTTTATTTTCTATCAATTCCTGTTCAAAAGTACAAAACATACTTAACCTATCGTCGGGTCTATCTCGCAAATCATCGAAAATCCAATTCGTATCTATATAAGTTAAAAAGTAAAGGTCGTAGGTATTTTTAAGTGCATACTTTTTAATTTGTGAAGGACAAAAACCATCGTAATAATATTCAGAATACACTTTTATTTCTTCTAAGTTTGTATCACAAAAAATTACATTTTTAGCTTTTGTAGTTTTAGTATTTTCAGCTAACATCTGCCCCTTTGCAATAGGAAGTAAATCTTCTAAACTACATTTTTTTTGAGTTTCATCCCATTTTTTTTGCAGATACTCTCGCATATATTCTTCTACCCATGGCTCATTAAAATAGGTCGCCAATTGTTTTGCTAATGTTGTTTTTCCGGTAGACTCCGGTCCAAACAAAACAATTTTTAAACAAGTTGAGGGGTTTTGCTTAAGTGCTTCTTCCATGCTAGGTAACCAAATATGGCTATAAAAGTAAACATTAGATATTGAAAACTGGTAAAAGTAAATCCTTTGTAAAAATATAAAGGAACCGAAATTAAATCTCCCACAATCCAATACAACCAATTTTCAATTTTACGTTTTGCCATTAACCACATCCCAACAAAAAATATAGCGGTTGTAATGGTGTCTACATAGGCTGTCCAACTATTCCATTTATCAAAATAATTGTAAACTATATACACAAATGCAAGGGTAGCAATAAAAATAAAAACAGATATTTTGTGTTCTTTTTTAGTAGTCTTTGTAATGGGAGTAACATGTAAAGTATCTACTTTTCTAGTCCAGATATACCATCCATAGACACTCATAATAAAGTAATATGCATTTATCATCATATCTCCTAAGAGACTCCATTTAAGCAATAAGTAAACAAAAATTGCCGTTGAGATCATTCCCGTAGGGAAAACTAAAATGTTATTCTGTTTTGAAAACCAAACTGATAGAAATCCAAATATAACTGCAACAATTTCTAGAACAATATCAATTGTATTGTACTCGGCATATTGTCCAAAAAGAAAATCAAAAATGGGGCTCATAATCGCTTCTATCAGATTTTACAATTTTAATATAAAGCAAACCTCTTTCTACAGCCTGTAAAGCTATTTTCATTTCTATTTGCAATAAAGACATAACTGTATCATAGTCGCCATAAACTTGCGTGCTCAATGGGTTTTCTATAACTGTTAATCCAGAATTTCTTAGTTTTTTTATAAAATTAATAATTGCTGGTTCGTAATCGTCTTGTAAAGGAGTGAGAGTTAGCTCTACTGATATATTCATTTTAAAAAATTTTTATTCAATTACATTATTAATTTTCAAACGCAGTTCCCATAACAATAATGTTAGCCCCTGCATTATAAGCTGCTTGTTTTTGATTTTCTGTTTTAATACCTCCGCCTACGATAAGGGGAATATTAATTGCTTCTCGTACTGCTTTTATAACTTCTGCTTTAACTGGATATTTTGCACCGCTGCCTGCTTCCAAATAAATTAATTTTGCACCCATATACTGCCCTGCTAAGGCCGTATTTACAATAACATCAATATCATCCTGTGGCATTGCACTTGTATTACTTACTCTTGCAACTGCCACATCATTGCCTCCATCTATAAGTAAATAACCTGTTGCAATAATCTCTAACGCAGATGTTTTAAGTTTAGCAATTGATTTTACTTGTTGTCCTACAAGATACTCTGCATTTCTCCCAGAAAGTAATGATAAAAATAGTAAGGCGTCTGCTTTGTGAGTTATTTGAGAATAATCTCCAGGAAATAATATTACAGGTAAAGTAGTTTCTTTTTTTAAAGCAATCACAGTCGTTTCTGTGTCACCATTACTAACAATACTTCCTCCCACGAATAAGTGAGTAGTATTTGCAGGAATTGTTAGTAAGAAACTAGCAGTTTCAGAAACATTAAATTTATCTGGATCGATGAGTATCGCCAGCCCTTTTTTATCTTCAGAAACAAGTGTAAGGATTGCCTTATAATACTCCATTGTATATTATTGTATTAAAGCATAAGCACACGTGTACTCTTCAAACTCGAGAAAATGCACATTATAATGTAAACGCTCCTCATTATAAGTAACATTGGCTGTTGTAGAAGTATCTTCTAACCTAAAATCTTCTACGTAAATATGTTCTATAAAGCTAACACCAGGTTGAGCAAAACTTTTATAAAGAGATTCTTTTGCGCCCCAAACAATTGTAAGTTTTCGCATTATAGCATCATCATTTGCTAATGTTCTATATTCTTCAATAGGAGTAAATTTGTGTGCTATTTTTAAAATTTTAATACGTTGCTTTTCAATATCTATTCCTACTTCAATATCACTTATTATTATTGCTGAAAAAATATATGAATGGGTAATAGAGATATGCTTATCGTCTGTTAAATGTGGTTTTCCATTTTCATCATAATACAAATCAAAATCTGTATAACCTGCCGAAGCCAATAAATGACGTACACTCATAAATCCACGCCGATGTAAATCACTTTTCATGCCATCAACTCTCCTTTGGCAATGTGCTGTTAGTGAAATTCCTGCCGAAAGCGCATCGTAAGATTCTTCTATCTTCCAAATGAGGACTTTAGTCGTGGCATTAACTGTTATAGTTTTGTAAAGAGGCATAACTATTTAATAGATATTACGTACTTTTGCAGTCCGAAACCCAAAATTTGGGTGGGAATAAAAGTTTAAAATTCAAATATAATAATATGTCAACGAACACAGTGCCTTACACAGCGTTTAAAGTAAAAGATATTTCCCTTGCAGATTGGGGAAGAAAAGAAATTGAGCTGGCAGAAGCAGAAATGCCAGGTTTAATGTCATTACGTGAAGAATACAAAAACGAGCAACCGCTTAAGGGAGCACGTATTGCAGGATGTCTTCACATGACGATACAAACCGCTGTTTTAATTGAAACATTACAGTCTTTAGGAGCCGAGGTTACTTGGAGTTCTTGTAATATTTTTTCTACCCAAGATCAAGCTGCTGCTGCAATTGCTGCAACAGGAACGCCTGTATATGCATGGAAAGGAATGAACGAAGAAGAATTTAACTGGTGTATAGAGCAAACTCTTTTCTTTGGTGAAGATCGTAAGCCGTTAAATATGATATTGGATGATGGTGGAGATTTAACAAATATGGTTTTAGACAAATATCCTGAACTTGCAAGCGGAATTAAAGGACTAAGTGAAGAAACTACAACTGGAGTTCACCGTTTATACGAGCGTGTAAAAAAAGGAACGTTACCAATGCCGGCTATTAATATTAACGATAGTGTTACAAAATCTAAATTCGACAATAAATACGGATGTCGCGAAAGTGCTGTAGATGCTGTACGTCGTGCAACAGATATTATGCTTGCAGGTAAGCGTGTTGTTGTGTGTGGATATGGTGATGTTGGTAAAGGAACAGCAGCTTCTTTTAAAGGAGCAGGTTCTATTATAACAGTTACAGAAATAGATCCTATTTGTGCGCTTCAAGCTGCAATGGACGGTTTTGAAGTTAAAAAATTAGAAACTGTAATTGCAACTGCAGATATTATTATTACCACTACTGGAAATAAAGACATTGTACAAGGGCAACATTTTAAAGCGATGAAAGACAAAACTATCGTTTGTAATATTGGTCACTTCGATAATGAGATTGCTGTAAATTGGTTAAATACTAACTACGGTAACACAAAAGTTGAAATAAAACCTCAAGTAGACAAATATACTATAGATGGTAAGGATATTATATTATTAGCCGAAGGTCGTTTGGTAAACTTAGGTTGTGCAACGGGACATCCTAGTTTTGTAATGAGTAACTCATTTACAAACCAAACATTAGCTCAAATAGAGTTATGGAAAAACAGCGCTAATTACGAAAACTTAGTGTATATGTTACCAAAGCATCTTGATGAAAAAGTAGCAAAATTACACTTAGAAAAAATTGGTGTTGAGTTAACCGAGCTTCGTCCAGACCAAGCAGAATATATTGGCGTTGAGGTTGAAGGACCTTTTAAGCCTGAGTATTACAGATATTAAGACTTTCTGCGAAAGCAGGAATCTCATCTGGCTGCCCCCGTTTTGAAAAAAATTGGGGATGATGAGATAAAAACCCTCACATTTCTGTGAGGGTTTTTTTTGTTGCTATTATGAAGTAATAAATAGTAACTTTATAAAAGCAATAAATACTATGGTTTTTATTTGCATGTTGTGCCTAATACCTTAAAAAACTGAATGGGAAGAAAAAAAATACACGATAAAGTACCTACTCACGATGAAATGATGATTCCAACATTGGAAGCTTTAAAACTTTTAGGTGGTTCAGGTTCCATTGATGAGATAAATGAAAAGGTCTATGAAGTTGCTGGTTACGATGAAGAAATTCTTGAAATACCACACGATGAAAATGGCGTCCAAACTAAAGTTGAATATCGATTAGCTTGGGCTAGAACTTATCTTAAAAAATATGGCCTAATAGACAATTCTTCTCGGGGAGTTTGGGCGTTAATAGACAACGAAATTAATACTTCAAAACTTGATTCCGACCATATTTTAAAAACGGTCAGAGAATTAACAAGAAAACCAAAAACTGACAAAAAACAATCGAAAAAGCAAATAGAAGCCGAAATCGAAGAAGAGGTTGAAGACCAAATTGACTGGAAAGAAGACTTAATTTCTGTCATACTGAAAATCGAACCTTCTGCTTTTGAAAGATTATGCCAAAGAATATTAAGAGAAAGTGGATTTATTCAAGTGGAGGTAACTGGAAAGTCTGGAGATGGCGGAATTGACGGAAAAGGAATTGTAAGAATAAACGGATTTTTAAGTTTTCACGTTTTTTTTCAATCAAAAAGATATAAAGGTTCTGTAAGTTCTGGAGATATTCGTGATTTTCGAGGTGCAATGCAAGGACGAGCGGACAAAGGTCTATTTATAACAACTGGTAATTTTACAAGAGAGGCAATTAAAGAAGCGACGAGAGATGGAGCACCACCTATTGACTTAATAGATGGAGAACAACTTTGTGACAAGCTAAAAGAATTTAATCTTGGTGTAAAAACTGAACTTATCGAAGATGTTAGTATTAATCCTGAATGGTTTGATAAAATTTAAAAACTACGAACGCATAACAATGACTATAAGTAATTGCATATTCTCGCCTACTTAGGAAATTTCTAACTTGGAGTGCACTTGTAAAGTTAAGTGTTAAACAACGCAACTACTCATAGCTAAAACAATGTATGTAATTTTAAAAAACCATAATAAAAATTAAAATCATCTAGTATTATAATAACAATCGGAATTTGTATATCCTTTTATTATCTTTAATTAAGATATAAAGAGTTAAGCCAACCCAATTGCCTAAATACTCTTATTGTAAATTGTTGTATGTAAGCGAGTACTATTAATAAAGCAATGCAATGATGAAAAAACTTCATAAGCATACTAGCAGACCTTCATTTTTCTTGCTAATTGCTATTTTAGGGTTTGTTGCAATTCATGTAGGTTTCTCAACCACTTTTCTATTTCCTGTAGCAAGGGGGTCATTTAAAGCTCCTATTTCAATTTACATACATGGAGTATTTGCCTTTTGTTGGATTCTTCTTTTTCTTGTTCAAACACTATTAATCCACTTTAAAAATTATAAACTTCATAAATCTTTAGGCCTATTAGGTTTATTTATTGCTTTAGGAACAGCAATAACTATAATTCCTGCAGCTTTATTTGCAGTAGAAAAAGAATTAAAATTAGGATTAGGAGACACTGCAATTTCTGGATTATTAGGAACGTGTACGTCATCATTGATGTTCTTATCACTTGTATTAGCAGGTCTTTACTTCAGAAAAAAACCTGAATACCATAAGCGATTTATTCTTCTTTCTGTAATTGTTTTATTATGGCCTGCGTGGTTTCGTTTTAGACATTTTTTCCCATCAATAGAACGACCAGATATTTGGTTTGCAGTGGTTCTCGCTGATAGTCTTATTGTTATATCGTGGATATGGGACAAATACTCAAATGGAAAAGTTCATCCTATTTTAAAATATTTTGGTTCTTTTATAATTCTGGAACATATATGGGAAGTGATAATGTTTGATAATACTAATTGGAGATTTGTAGCCAAATACATATATAATATTTTACAATAATCATTGTAGATTATGCAATCTAGATCTGTCTTAGGAATGGATTACAGTTTGTGCAAAAAAACTCAATCTCAACTAAAAAATTCCGTATTTTAGTAGGTAACCAATAGTAGTTGCGTGTTTGCTACATCCTTTTTTTTCAGATAATCCTCGTTCAAACCCGCATCTTTCACTATCCATATAAGTATTGCAATTAATTTAATTACCAATGATTAAATTCTTTAAAAAAATTCGATACGGATTATTAGAAGATAATAAAACTGCAAAGTATTTTAAATATGCTATTGGAGAAATAATACTTGTTGTAATAGGTATTTTAATTGCGTTGTCTATTAATAATTGGAATGACGATAGAAAAGAAAAGAATCGTGAATTAAAACTTATAGCTTCATTAAATGAAGAGTTGTTATCCATAAGCGAAAAAATAAGGTTAAATCTAGAAAACAATGAAGAAAATTTACAATTAGTAGAAGATTACCTAGACGATGTAAAGCAAACAGAAAATCGCAAGATAGAAATAGTTTCCACTTTAGATGTATTTACACAATCATCTGTTTCGTATCCCATTATGACTAATATTTTAAGCGCTAATACGGCTTCTACTATTAAAAATGATAGTTTGTTAAAGGAGCTCCGAAAATTAGAGATGTCCTATAATAAAATTAAAGAATCTGAACTATATCTTGACCAACTTTGGGATTCTAAAATGAGTGACTTTCTTTCAAAAAATAATTATTCTAAATCATTAGTTAATTATATGAGATCTAAAAATTATGATGATCAAAACCTAATTGAACTTTATAATAATTCAGATTATAAAAATATTATGGCATTAAAGTGGTTGCTTCAAGTATATTGGGTTAAAAATCAAAGAGAATCCCTATTAGAAACTGAAAAAGTGATAACAACAATTAAAAAACTAAATAAAAATAAAGAAGCTTAACTCTGTAACTTTAAAAAATAAGGAACTATTTATATTTTAAAATATAACCACATCCACTCATTTTTTTGAAAGTAAACAACAATTAATTTGGAGGTAAAAATATACATACCACACCCAGCATTACAGGAATATATTTTAAACATATCTACTGTAAATATCTCACTCCCAGAAGGAATGGATACTGTTATAACACCTTATCCTCCAACACCATTTCAATCTCTTATGTTCTATTGTAATAATCCAATATCTATGGGAAGGATTGATAATGAAATTTTTGAAAAGCAGCCTCTTACAGTTCTGGTAGGCCCTCAGTTTTCACGAGTAAATATTAAAGTGCATCGTATGTTAAGTGCTATTCGTGTTGATTTTCTTCCAGGAGGAATGTATCGCATGTTAGGCATCCCTATGTATGAATTATTTGACAAAGGTTTTAACGCACTAGATTTTTTTGGCTCAGAAATACGAAGTATTAATGAACAGCTTCAAAACTGTTCTAATCTAGAAGAAGGTAAAAATATTGTTGAAAAGTTTCTTTTAAAACACTCATTAAACCTTAAAGAAAAAGCGCCTATTGATTCTGCATTGCATGTTCTTTATAATAAAAATGGCGTCATTTCCATCGAAAAAACCGCTTTACTTTCTTGCCTTAGTCTAAGACAATTTGAAAGAAAGTGTAAAGAAAGATTAGGAATGAATCCTAAATTATATGCTCGCATTTTAAAATTTTCGAAAGCATATAGATTGCATGAATATTTTCCAGAAAATAGTTGGACACAAATTGCTTATGAAGCAGGGTATTACGACCAGATGCATATGATAAGAGATTTTAAAGCTTTTGCAGGGGTAAATCCATCTATTATAGAGCAGCAACTGTTGGCAACTCCTTTGAGAATGCAAAAAGACTTGCCTCATTAAATTGTCGATTTTATACTATGTAGAGGTTAGGTGTTCTACATACCTTTCGTAAAAAAAATCATGACAACACACTCACAAAAAAAGAAGTTGAACACTGTAATTCAATTTACATGGACATTACTATTATGCTGTATGGGAGTTTTTGCTCAGCATAATGAGAATTCAAACCCACAAACGCTACAACTTGAAGAATTAAAGGGTTTTACACAAACTTATATGTACAGTCAAGGTAATACTGAAAGGGCTAAAAACATAGCCAAATTTATGGAACGTGCAGGTGACTATTTTCAAAAAGAAATAAAATTTACTCCTAAAATTACAATGTATATTCTTGCTCCACACCATTGGAAAGAAATTGCTGCAAAACCCCTGCATGACACCTATGGTTTTCCACATAACATTGACATGCAGCGATTGGCTATTGCAGCAGAAGACAATCCTTTCTGGCAAAGTTTTTTACCACCGCTCGAAAACCTTTCTCCTAATATGGTATCACAAATCGACATTGCTTATGGAAAAGAAGATGGCAGCCATAGCATGATGCCTTTTTTCGATTTATTAGCGCTACATGAACTGGGGCATTCTTATCATAGTCAAGCTGGTTTAAAAATGCACCGTAAATGGATGGTTGAGTTATTTGTAAATATAATGCTACATACCTATATAGCCGAAAATCAACCAGAATTACTTCCTGCACTAGAGACATTTCCTAATATGGTTATAGAATTAGGTACCGCAGAATATAAGTACACAAGTTTAGAAGATTTTGAAAGACTGTATGCAACATTAGGAATGGGTCCAAAAAATTATGGTTGGTACCAATCCAAATTTCATTCGGCCGCTAAGAACATTTATAATGCGGGTGGAAAAGAAGTATTATATAAACTCTGGAAAGCTCTAGAAATGCATCAAGAAGAGATGACAGATGAAGAATTTGTAACTATGTTAAATAGTGAAGTACATTCTTCGGTAGCAGATGTGATTTTAAATTGGAATAAATAGATTGACTACCTCACTGTTAAATACCTTTCATAAACATATTATAAAAGATATAGCTTTGTAAAATTTTCATAGTAAAAGATTTGATTACATTTTAAGTAACTTTGATTACTACAGAATAAATCTATTTATTTCTGTAACCTAATATTACTAATCATTACTGAAAAATTGTAAAATATGGAATGGATTTATAAAGTAAATGACCCAATCTTAGAAACACTGGGAGGCTGTTTGTTAATGTTCTTTTTTATAATTATAATTACAAGAATTATTGGGTTACGTTCTTTTGCAAAATTTACAACCTACGATTTTGCAATCACCATAGCTATAGGAAGTATAATATCTTCAACATTAACCTCGTCTACTTCTTTATTGCACGGTGTCACTGCTATTGCAGGGTTATTATTTTTAACATTAATATTCTCAATTTTACAAAGAAAATTTAAACTTCTTAATAAGACTATCTCAAATCAACCTGTGTTATTAATGGAAGGATCCAAAATTTTATATGCTAATCTTGCAGATGCTCGCATTCATGAAAACCAACTTATTGCAAAATTAAGAGAAGCCAATGTGTTAAATTACAATCAAGTTTGTGCTGTTGTGCTTGAGTCTACTGGAGACATATCAGTATTACATAATTCTTCTGGAAAAATAGACGAAAAGTTTGAAGAAAGAATGTTACTTGGAGTTTCTAATAAAGGAAGAATAAAATAAAAAGTTCAACTTATTATTTTAACAATATCACTTTCAATATAATACAGATTAAAACGTTGATACTATTAAGAGTAATAATAGTACATGGTAACTTTAAAATATAAATTTTTCTTAGTGTTTTTTCTTCTGGTTAGTACACTTTCACAGGGTCAAATAGGAGCTGTTATAGATAATAATATATATACAAGCAGCAATTTAGCTAAGAAAAATACAACTACAACAACTAGAATTCTTGCGCAAAACATTACTAAAAACTGCCATACAGATTTACAAAAAGTAACGGCTATTTATCTTTGGATTGCAAAAAACATATCTTATGATTATGAATTATTCAGTAATCAAAAATTACAAAAGGAGTTTTATATTTCAGAAAAAAATGTAATTAAAAAAACATTAGAACGTAGAAAAGGTGTTTGTAGTGGTTATGCTTATTTATTCAAAGAGTTATGTGAAAATGTAGGTGTAACCAGTGAAATTGTACACGGATACACAAAAAAATATACTCCAGGACAAAAAAACAATAAAGTTAATCATACATGGAATGTTGTTAATATTGATGGTTCCTGGAAATTACTGGATATTACTTGGGCAAGTAGAGAAGATAATAGTAATCTATTAAATAGCTTTTGGTTTTTTACTAGCCCTAAAGATTTTATTTATTCTCATTACCCCGAAGAAAAAAAATGGACTCTTTTAAAGAATCCAATTACAAAAAATGAATTTGATACTTTATCAAAATAATAAAAGCCCTTTCAAAAAAATTGAAAGGGCTTTTTTATTGTAGTAAAAAATATAACTATTATGCTTCTGCGTTTGGAACGATAGAAACGTAAGATTTGTTATCTTTCTTTTTAGTAAACTTTACAACACCATCTACTCTTGCATGTAATGTATGGTCTTTACCACCGTATACATTTTCACCTGGATGATGTGTATTACCTCTTTGTCTTACAATGATATTTCCTGCAGCAGCAGCTTGTCCACCAAATATCTTAACACCTAAGCGTTTTGATTCTGATTCCCTACCGTTTTTAGAACTACCAACTCCTTTTTTGTGAGCCATTTTCTTAAGGTTTTAAATTGTTATACTTAAATGCTAACGAAATTATTTCTCGATACCACCGTCTAATTTTTCTTGTAATGCAGCAAGCTCATCCCACTTACCCTCTGCAGCTAATTTAGCTTGTTTTGGCCAAGTATCTGTAACTAAATGAGCTAATCTAGAGCTAGCATCAGTTAAGATAGTGCTTATTGCCTCTGGTTTCATTTTTGCTAATTTAGCAAAAGTGTCAACTCCTGCAGCAACTAATGCTTCAGCAGCTTTTGGTCCAGCACCTTCAATCTTCTTAAGATCATCTGCTTTTGCAGTTTTCTTAGGAGCAGCTTTTGCTTTTGGAGCTTCAGCTTTGGTTTCCTTTTTTGCTTCTTCTTTTTTAGGAGCAGCTTTTTCGGCTTTTGCCGGCGTTGCTTTTTTACCTCCTGAAGTTACAATGCTTTCAATAACGATTTCAGAAAGAGATTGTCTGTGACCGTTCTTTACACGGTATCCCTTTCTTCTTTTCTTTTTGAAAACAATAACTTTGTCACCTTTAAGGTGTCTTAAGACTTTAGCTCCAATAAGAGCACCGTCTATAGCCGGGGCGCCAAGTGTAATGTTATTACCATCACCAACTAAAAGTACATTGTCGAATTCGACTTTTTTACCTTCTTCAGTTGATAAACGATTAACAAAAACCTTTTGGTCTTTTGCAACTTTAAATTGCTGCCCTGCTATCTCTACAATTGCGTACATAGCGTAACGTTTATATTAATTAGTTTAAAAATAATCTTCTACCCTACGGCAAAAGCGGGTGCAAATATAATTTTTAAAAAGGAAACTGCAAAGTGTTTAGAATGTTAATTTTAGGTTTAAATTATCTTTGTAATATCAACTAAATGACATTGTTATAAAAACACACTAAAAAAATCATTTCATTTCGTTTCGTTTACCTTCTGGAGTATTCCAAGATTCTTTAAGAAGTTGCATAAAAGCTAAGGTTAGCACTAATGATGTACTTATTCCCATTATTAATATCGTAATTAAAACTATAAAAGTTCCACTATCATAATCAAGTTTCCAAGATTCTAATATTCTTGAAGCAAATTCTGTATCTAATTGATACATATATACTGCCATAAAGATTGTAAATATTACACTAGCTAAAGCTCCACATAGAAACCCTACTTCGAAACCTTTTTCATATTTAAATGAGTCGCTATTAGCTTTATATTTTTTCATTGCCAATAAAATTCCACCACCATAAATAACACCATTAGCTGCACTTAATACAGGGTATTGATGAAGCCCAACCAATTTTAATAAGAGAAAATAGGCAATTAAAATTATTGCAATAATAACACCGTAACGGGAATATACTTTAAACATAGTTGATATTTTAGAATACTAAATTTAATAAAACTTCCTCTGTATGCCTCAAAAATGTTTGTTAACTTTTATTAGAGAGTAATACACCTAATAAAATAACTCCTGCTGCACCAAGCTGAAACAGGCTAAATTTTTCGCCATCAAGCAATCCCCATAATAAAGCTACAATAGGAATAAGATAAGTAACAGAAGTAGAAAAAACGGGCGTACTAATTTGAACCAATTTATTGAACATTACTTTTGCAACTCCGGTGCCTAAAACTGCCAATAATAGTAAATAGCCTAAAGATTGATGCATTGTTGTACTTTTTAATACTTCTTCGGAAAAAAACTCTGAAAAGATTAAAACCAATATTGCAGGAACAATTAAAACCACAAAATTTCCTACCGCAATTCCTAAAGCAGAAATTTCCTGAAGATACCTCTTTATTATATTTACATTTATAGCATAACATACAGATGCAATAAGCACCAACATAGCATACCAATAATTTTGACTTGGGTTAACTTCTGCTCCACTCCATATTAAAAATAAAGTTCCAAACAATCCTACTATAACTCCCAATAATTGATTTCTTGAAAAACCAATACTAAAGGCAATTGCACCAAATATTAAAGTCATAATAGGTGTTGTAGAATTTAAAATTGAAGCAACAGAACTGTCTATTTCAGTTTCAGCAAAAGCAAATAAAAAAGCGGGGATAAATGTTCCCATAAAGGCAGAAATAGCAATCCATTTCCAAGCTTCTTTTTTAATTGTTTTTAATTTAGAAAATCCAACAATCAATAAAAATATTGCAGCAAATAAAGTTCTTAAAGCGCCTAGTTGAAGAGGTGAGAGACCTAGTAAAGATTTTTTAATAAGTATAAATGAGCTTCCCCATATTATGGAGAGAATAACTAAATAATACCACTTCTTATGAATTCCTTTCATTACGAAGGGGCAAAAATCTTAAAAATTAGAATAGCAATAGATAAAATTAGAAGTTATTTGTTTTCCCACTTAATGGTTTCCATTATAGTACGTATATCTTCACGAAGATATATAACCGCAGGATAAATAGAATCGAAATTAGGCTTTGCATCAAAATAAACAGATCCTGTTACAAAATGATTGATACTATCTGTAACATAAAACTGAGATTGCGTTGCCGCATTTCCATCTATCATGTACAACATTCCATATACTTTATTAATAGAATCTACACGAGGTTGCTCTAAAATTGTTTTGGCTTTTACCGTATGATCGTAGGTTAGTTTTTGAGCATCATACAATAAAGAATCCAAATTATTATTATTTATTCTTTGGTATGTCATATATAAGGTAGCCTTCATATTTGGATACTTTATATTTAACCCGCAATTTGTTTTCTTCACTACTGTTGTTTGCGTGTTTTTTGAAAAAGAAAAGGGACAATCTATATTAACACGCTTATATTCTCCTTGTGGATATTCTAATCTTAATTTTGCACTGGGTTTTACCACTACATCATCTTCACAAGAAATAAAAAGAGCAATAAAAAATAATAACAATAAATAACGCATATTAATTAATTATGGAAAGTTTAATCTGTTTAATTCGTTTGTTATCAAACGCTTCAATAGTAAACGCATAATTATGAAAAGATAGTATTTCATCTTTTTTAGGAAACCCTTTGGATACTTCGAGTAAAAATCCTGCTAATGTTTCTGCTTCTCCTTTTGCCTCTTCAAACACATAGGAATCTTCTAGTTTAATGACTTTGTAAAAATCTTTCAGAGGAGTTTTTCCTTCAAAAATAAAAGTTGAGTCATCCAGTTTTGAAAAAACTAAATCTTCATCATCAAACTCATCACTAATTTCACCTACAATTTCTTCAATAATATCTTCTAATGAAATTAAACCACTTGTCCCACCGTACTCATCTACAACAATAGCTAAGTGCATTTTCATTTCTTTAAATTCATTTAAAAGATCATCAAGCTTTTTATTTTCAGGTACAAAATAAGCTTCACGTTTTAAATTTTGCCAATCTAAATTTTTTCTATCTATAAAAGGCATAAGATCTTTTACATAGAGAATTCCTGTGATATTATCAATATTGTCTTTATAAACAGGTATTCGAGAATATCCTCTGTTTATTATTTCCGGCATAATTTCTTTAAACAGCTGGTCTTCATTGAGGGCAAAAATATCCATACGATTTTTCATTACCTGTTTGGTATCTGTATTACCAAAAGTAACAATGCCTTTTAATATTTTTTGTTCTTCGTGAGTAGTATCTGTTTCACTGGTTAACTCTAGTGCTTGTGATAATTGGTCTACACTTATATTAGATTTTTGTTTTCCAAACTTATCATGAATATAAAGAGTTGCTGCTCGCATTGGCATACTTATAGGTGTAAGAAGCGTATCTAGCACATTTAAAGGGTAAGACATAAATGTTGCAAACTTAATCTTGTTCCTACTCGCATATATCTTCGGAAGAATTTCTCCAAACAATAAAATTAAAAAAGTAACAACACCAACTTCAATAATAAACCGAACATCTATCCCAAATACTCTGGCATTAATAGAAGAAAATAAAACATCGGTTAGCGAATCAAAAAGAAGTACAATAGCTATATTGATAAAATTATTTGCAACTAAAATGGTCGCCAATAATTTTTTAGGCTTAGATAATAGCTTTTCAACAATCTCTAACTTTTTGGCAATATTTTTATCCTTATTTTCTTCAAAATCTGATGTAGTTAAAGAAAAGAAAGCAACTTCGGCTCCAGAAATTAATGCAGAACACAAGAGTAACACAAGTAATATAACTATACTTGATATATGTGTGTAATTAAAAGATTCTATTAAAAGTAAACTAGGAGGCTCTATATCCAAAATGCTTCGGTTAGTTAAACATTAAAATGGTAAATCATCATCTCCTTCTCCTATAGGCTCGTGAGTTTGAGGCTTTGAAGAAGCTGAATTTGATGCTGATTGGTTTCCAGAATTTCCACTACTATCTGGCATAGATCCACCTTCATTTTTAGGAGTTAAGAAAGTGAAATCTGTACATTGTATTTCGGTACTATAACGGTCATTACCTTGTTCATCCTGCCATTTACGCGTTTTAAGCCTTCCTTCTATATAAACTTTGTCTCCTTTTTTAAGGTATTTTTCGCAAATTTCTGCTCCCTTATTACGCACCACTATGTTGTGCCACTCTGTGTTATTAACACGCTCTCCAGTAGTTCTATTGGTGTATGTTTCATTAGTAGCTAATGGAAATCTGCCAATACTCCCACCACCTTCAAAATAGTGCATTTTCACTTCATCACCCGTATGCCCAATTAGCATTACTTTGTTTAATGTCCCACTCATTATCTTTAAATTTTATTAATTGACAAAGGTATATTTTGTGTTTTAAATATAGCTATTTTTTCAGTTTTTACTTTGGAAAAACTCCGAAATAAAATTTTCTAATAACACAGGCACAGGAAAAGTATCAATCATAGAAATGGGAGTGCCACTTTCTTTTATTTTTGAAACTTCGGCAATCCAAAAACGCGTGTAAAGATGTTGGTGCGATAATTTATGAACAACAGCCTCCTCATTATATAATACAAGTGAATTTACTGGAGTCTCTTTTTTAAAGTTTTCAAATATTTTATGGTTTTTTATATCATTGCTATTTGCCTCTTTACTTGTCTCAATTAATGGAAACTCGTATAATTTTTGCCATATGCCCTTTTCTACTCGTTGATTAACAATAGTTTCATTATTATTAGAAAGCACAACTAAATAATTAAAGTATCTCTTTTTAATTTTTAATGTTTTAATCTTTACAGGAAGCTGCGACACTTTTTTATTTTTTAAAGCTTCACACTTAGTATTAAATATACAAGTGCCACATTCTGGATTTTGAGGTACACAAAAACGAGCACCAAATTCCATTATAGCTTGGTTATATATACCAGGTTGTTTTGCGTCAATTAGTTCTTGGGCTAAAATTTTAAATTCTTTTACTCCTTTACTGCTATTAATAGGAGTTTCACTTCCAAATACTCTAGAAAGAACTCGATACACATTACCATCTACTACTGCTGTAGGTTGATTATAACAGATAGATGCAATCGCACTAGCGGTATAATCACCTACCCCTTTTAATTTTAAAAGTTTCTCAAAAGATTCTGGAAAAACACCTTTTAAATCGTAAGCTATGTGTCTGGCTGTAAGATGTAAATTTCTGGCACGTGAATAATAACCTAAACCTTGCCATAATTTCAACACTTTTTCTTCTGAAGCATCTGCCAAATCAAAAACTGTAGGAAATGTATTAACAAATTTCAAATAATAGGGTAAACCCTGTACAACTCTAGTTTGTTGAAGCATAATTTCAGACAACCAAATAAAGTAAGGATTAGAAGTACCACGCCAAGGTAGGTCACGTTTATTTTCTAAATACCACGAAATGAGTTTTTTATGAAAAAAAGTTGTATTTTTTGACATTCAACAAAAATAGCCTATATCTAATTATATTTTAATGGATTAAGGTTTGAATTATTGATTTTAAAATTCTTATATTTGCCCTCTTGAAAAAAAATGACAAACTTATAAATAATTAAAAAAGATTAGAAAATGACGAAAGCAGATATCGTAGCAAAAATTTCAGAAAAACTAGGAATGGAAAAAGGTGATGTTCAAGCTACTGTTGAAACCTTTATGGAAGAAGTTAAAACTTCACTAGAAGCTGGTGACAATGTTTACTTAAGAGGTTTTGGAAGTTTTATTATTAAAACCAGAGCTGAAAAAACTGGAAGAAACATTTCAAAAAACACTACGATTAAAATCCCCGCTCATAACATCCCTGCGTTTAAGCCGGCAAAAGTATTTGTTGAAGGTGTTAAGACTAACGTTGAAGTAAAGTAATAATAACATTATAAATGAATTAATATGCCAAGTGGTAAAAAAAGAAAAAGACATAAGGTAGCAACGCATAAGCGTAAGAAAAGAAGACGCGCTAATCGCCATAAGAAAAAGTAGTTTCCAACTACTTTTTTCTTTTAGTAATAAAATACAAAACGTTCTTTGAAAATGAAATTATGGTGTTTTTTACCTTAAAAACGGTGTAATTTCGACGGGTTTCTCTCGCATGTATGCGGGATAACAAAAAAACCTGTGATAAATTATTGTTTAATCCATCTGTTCCAGATATACTGAATTTATTTTCAGTTTCACGGAATGGATAAAAATTAATAACAAGTGAACTACGAATTATTTATTAGATCCAGTTCACGAGAAGTTGATTTTGCCCTTTTAAAAGATGGAAGACTATTAGAATTAAATAAAGAAGAAGAGGACAATAAGTTTTCGGTGGGAGATGTTTATCTCGCCAAAATAAGAAAAACTGTTCCTGGTCTTAATGCTGCATTTGTAAATGTTGGCTATGAGAAAGATGCATTTTTGCATTACCATGATTTAGGTCCAAAAATTCTTTCTTTATTGAAATTCGTAAAACGTGTAAGCACAGGTAAACTTAAAGATTATTCTTTAAAAGAATTCCCATTTGAAAAAGAGATTGATAAAAATGGAGGCATTAACGATGCCCTAAAATCTAATCAATCTATTCTGGTACAAATTGTAAAAGAACCCATATCCACTAAAGGACCAAGAATTAGCTCAGAGCTTTCCATAGCTGGGCGCTATATAGTATTGGTTCCCTTTTCAGACCGAGTTTCTGTTTCTCAAAAAATAGAATCTAGAGAAGAAAAAGAGAGGTTAAAACGCTTAATCACAAGCATTAAGCCTAAGGGATTTGGAGTAATTATACGTACCGTAGCAGAAGGCAAAAAAGTAGCAGAACTGGATAGAGATTTACAAAATCTCACAGATCGCTGGACAGCGATGTGTAAAAAGCTACAAGGAGCACACCATCCTAGTAAGGTGTTAAGTGAGTTAAGTAGAGGATCTTCTATGATTAGAGATGTTTTTAACGATTCGTTCTCGGCAATACACATAGATGACGAAACTCTTTACTTACAAATAAAAGATTATGTGCAAGAGATTGCACCTCACAAAGAGAATATCGTCAAGTTTTATGACTCTAAAGTTCCTATTTTTGAAAAATTTGGAATTGAACGTCAAATTAAAACTTCCTTTGGTAGAACAGTATCCGGAAGCAAAGGAGCCTATTTAGTGATTGAACATACAGAAGCTATGCACGTTATAGACGTAAATAGTGGTAATCGTAGTAACAAATCAAAAAACCAGGAAGACACCGCTCTAGAAGTAAATTTAATTGCTGCCAGTGAAGTAGCAAGACAATTACGTTTAAGAGATATGGGAGGTATTATTGTAGTAGATTTTATAGATATGGGATCTTCAGGCAATAGAAAAAAACTCTATGAACATCTTCGTGAAGAAATGAAAGATGATAGAGCAAAACACAAAATACTTCCGCCAAGTAAATTTGGCTTGATACAAATTACCCGCCAACGCGTAAGGCCTGAAATGAATATAAAAACTCGCGAAGAAGATCCTAGTAATATAGGAGAAGAAAACGGAGAAATTGAAGCGCCTATTGGAGTGGTAGATAAAATTAATGAAGATGTAAAACGACTCTTCAAAAAAGACTATAAAAAGATTACCTTAAACGCACATCCTTTTATAGCAGCCTTTTTAATTAAAGGATTTCCATCTGTGCGAACCAAATGGTTCATGGAGCACAAAAAATGGGTTAAAATTCAACCTCGAGACGCTTACACGTATCTTGAATATCACTTCCACGATAAAAACGGAGAAGAGATACTATAAATTAAAACCCTTTCGGAAACGGAAGGGTTTTTTTATACCCTTTTTTTAAATTAAATCTAATACAAAGCCTTTATTATAAAATTTATAAAGAAGCATTAAAAATTTAGTACTTTTCATTTTTGGAAACACATAAAACATATAGTATTGAAGAAGCCAAAGCACGTATGGAAAGCTATTGTGCTTATCAAGAACGTTGCCATAAAGAAGTTCAACAAAAGTTACGTAAAATGCGTATGATTCCAGACGCAATCGATCAAGTTATTTTTCATTTACTACAGCACAACTTTCTTAATGAAACAAGGTTTTCTCAAGCTTTTGCCAGAGGAAAATTTCGTGTTAAAAAATGGGGGAAAAACAGAATTAAAAACGAACTTAAGATGCGAGATATTTCTAAATATAATGTCACTTTAGCATTAAAAGAAATTCCAGACTCAGACTATTATACTACATTTCAGGAACTAGTTGAAAAAAGATTACGACAGTTAGAAAACGAAACAAATCTTCAGAAAAAAAGAAAAAAACTAGCCGATTATCTATTATATCGAGGCTGGGAGAGTCATTTGGTATGGAATAAAATTAGTGAAATAATCTAATTTCAAATATTATATAAAAAGGATTTTCTATAATATTTTTGTATTTTACAATATATATATATATATTTGATTTAATCCTCCCCTTTTACAAAAGTTTTCCTTTGACAACGTGCACTACGTCATAACTCTTTTGTTTATTATTATTTTTTTTCCTTGTAAGGCGTATGCTGAAAAGCCTGAAATAGAGTAGGCGTTAGTTATAAATTTTACACATTATGAAAAAAGTTTTTCTAATTTTATCATTTGCATTATTTACCTTTAGTTTAAATGCAACAAGTAACGCCACTATTCTAGCGGTAGGCTGCACAACCACCGTCTCAACCGATTGTGATGGGGATGGTCTAATAGATTTTGAAGATACTGTAAGTTGCGCCAATGCTGCAGGTACTGTTGCAAACCATAATTGGGCTTGTAATAATCCAGCTATTATTGACTAGTATAAAAACATTTGCGTTTTTACCTTTTTTGGTAGGGACGCAAATTTAAATTGAAAATATGAAATACTTATTTGCTTTAATATTAATAACAAACTTTGGTTTTGCACAGACTGGAATTATAAATTATGGTGAAGTACAGAGTATGGGGATGGGGTCACCTGTAGGTCCTGACTATAATTCGATTTTAATTTTTAATCAAGATTTCTCATTATATATTACCCGACAAGATTCGATTGAAGGTGGACACAGAAATGAAAGATATTCAGCAGGTAATTCGGAAAATCAGTTTTTAACACATTTAATTACGAATGAAGAAGGTTTTAGATATGAGAATAATCTTAATAAGAAATATTTTAGAAGTAGGGACGTAGGATTTAACTACGTTCACCAAGATACTCCAAAAATTGATTGGGAGATTACAAATGATTTTAAAGATATAGGAGGCTATACGTGTGTTAAAGCTATAACGAATTTTATTGGTCGAAAATACACTGCATGGTTTACTATGGAAATCCCATTACCATATGGCCCGTGGAAACTTCAAGGCCTACCCGGTATGATATTAGAAGCATATGATACCAATAAAGAGATTTATTGGTACTTTAAAGCTATAAAATACCCTTCCAAAAAAGACTATTTACTAAAACCCATCAAATCCAAAAACGATAAATGGATTTCATATGAAAAGTATAGTGAAAAGCTTATTTATGCTTTTGAGAAATCTATTATAGCTGGTAGAATGGTTTCAGAAAGCGCGGGAATTCAAAATTTTTCTCATAAAAACAATAGTATGAGCAGACAGTATATTGAAGTTTTTGATGAAAAATTAAAGAATTAATGAGTGATTTTTTGATTAAAAAAATATTTATTTTATTATTATTTGTTTTTATTCATAAAACATATTCACAAAACAGCACTCTAACAGGTGCTGTTTTCACTATAGATGGACAACCTATAGAAAGCGCTTCAGTAGTATTGAAAGACGGGGTTAACATTATAGGATATGATTACACTAAACTTAATGGTACTTATTTTATTTCTTTTAAAACTATTCCTGAATCTCAATTAACAATTCAGGTAAATAGTTTAGGATATAAAGGTGTAGTTGAAAATTTCATGATTTTAAATACTACAAATAAGTATGAAAAAGATTTTACCCTTACCCAAAAAGTAGAATCCCTTAATACGGTTGTACTTCGCCCAGAAGAAAAAATTAAAATAAATAGAGATACTATTGCATATAAAATATCGGCTTTTAAAGATGGAAGTGAACGTACAGTAGAAGATATGCTAAAAAAAATACCTGGTATAGAAGTTTCAGAAAATGGAAATATAACCGCTTTGGGAAAACCTATTCAAAAAATATTGATTGAGGGAGATGATTTAGCAGATAGCAACTACAAAGTTATTTCACAAAACCTAAATATAGAAGTATTAGATAAAATTGAAATAATTAATAATTACGATGAGAATCCTGTATTAAAACAGTTTTTAAATTCAGAAAATGTAGTGCTTAATTTAAAATTAATAAACGCAAAAAAATCTATTTTTTTTGGAAAGATAGAAGCAGGCGGCGGTGTGGAAAACAGATATTTTGGCGATGCAAATATAGGCTTTGTAAATCCTGTTATTAAGTTTCTGGATTTGGCAAATGCCAACAATACAGGAAATCCAGCTCAAAATCAATTTAATCAATATGTAGTGACAACAGGCGGTTTTAATGATTTTAGCAAAAGTTATGCAAGAGTAAGAACACCTATTATTTATCTTCAAGGAAGCACTATAGAATTGGAGGATAAAACCTATATACAAAACAACACTGTAGGCAATAATCTTCTCCTCAACAAAAAATTTAATGATAGTTTAAAGGTTAGAAATTCATTCTACTTTTTTAAGGATAGTTTTGAAAAGGAATATCTTTCAACAATTTTATATTTGAGTGACAACCCTATTTCATTTTCGGAAAAAAATACTTTTGAAAATCAAAATTTGAATTTTCAAAACGACTTTCAGTTAAATTTCACCCCATCTAAAAATTCAAATTTTGTTTTTAAAAATACCCTCTTTTTCGATAACGGAATAAACAAAAACAACTTATTATTTAATGAAACAAGCATACAACAAAAATTAGACAATAATACAAGAGAACTAGAAGGACAAGCTCAATACACGCAAAAATTAAATACAGGTGCATTGGTTGTAGACCTTTTTGTTGGCAGTAAAAAACTGTCACAGTCCTTTTTAATAACTCCCAACACTTTTACACAGGATAGTACATTAGTATATTCTTCCTTGCTTTCAGAAAACAACCTCTCGTTAGACTATCAAGGGATTGATGCAAGTTTAATTTTTAAAAACAACAAGACTTCGTATTCTTTTACAAGCGGTCTTGAACATGTTGACGAAGCTATTGGTGTAGAAAATTTCAGTCGTATAAAAAATAACAACGTTAAAAACGATAGCCTTTCAGGCAACAATAGTGCTACTAGTTATACTCCCCATTTTCAAATTAAAGTTGAACATGAATTATTTAAAGAGATCTTTTTACAAGGAGATGTTGATACAGAAGTTAATTATTATCGTAAAAATGACTTTAGAGAAACTTTTTATATTCCAAATACAGCATTAGGTCTTTCCATCAGAAAACGTACATCTGGAAGTTATAATTTTCGGTTTCGTTATAATAATGACCTTCCAAGACTTGCCAATTTTACAGAAAATTTTATTGTTAAGAATTACAGAAGTCTCGATTTAGGACAACCCATTCCTGAGCTATTAACAAGTTATAATTATTATTTTGGCTATACATTTTCAAGAATAAAAGAAAGGATTCTCTTTAATGCATCTTTGTCCTACACAGATTACAAGAACAAATTTACTTTTAACAACTTACTTTCAAACAATGCAGATATTTCACAAAGGATTTATACTGAAGGACAAAATTTGCTACTTATTAATACTGGTTTTACAACATACTCAGATAAGATAAATTCTTCGTTCAAAATTGGGTTTCAATATAATTATAATGAGAGTCCAACAATATTAAATAATAATAGAGTCACAATTACAAATAATACAACTTCATATTACATAAGAGGTACAACATACTTTAATGGCCCTTTAAATTTTAGGGCACATGGTCAATACACCATAAATAGGGGAGAAAATAACGGTAGTATTATAAAAAATGAGCGTTACAAAATAAATACCAACGCCATTTGGAAAGTGTCTAATAAGATGATAGCTTCACTAATTCATAATGGGTATATTATTTCTTCAAAATATTACGAAACAACTAATGCCGAAATCACTTTTGAACCAAATAAAAAAAACTGGTCGTTACGATTTCAAGCTCAAAATCTTTTAAATAATAAAACTTATGTTTTTGAAAACGTAGATAGTTTTGTACAAGTAGAGAATGTTTTTACTACTATTCCAAGATATATTTTAGCTACAGGTATATTTAGATTTTAATAAAAGTAATTATGATTTGCAAATCATCTACGGTATTATAAAATTTAAAAAATATTAAATATCGAAGGATGCACCAATTGAAACAGCAACTTGATTGTTTAATTTTTCGGCTGTTGTTAAAGTTTCAGTATTATATTTTGCTATTGGAAAGTTTAATTCAGAAAAAACACCAAATCCACTCGTAAAAAAGTAACGCATTCCTACATGACCACCAAAATTTTTTAAACTCAAATGTAAACCAGGATATACATCCAGATTTTCAGTAAGATTAATAACATTGCCTATATTAGCATTTAAGCGAGCTTTAAAATCAAATCTGTCTTCGAAATTTGCACCTGGCACATCTTTCATTTCTATAGGATCATAAACTTCGAAAACACTTAGTAAGTAAGACGATGTAAAGCCAACAGAGATATTTTCGCCTAAACCAAAGTCTAAGCTTCCCATAATTCCCGTACCGTTTTGTTGCAGATTAGCTCCTATTTGAAATTTTACATCCCCTTTCCCAGAGTATGCTTGGGCATTTATATAACTGTACCCCAGTAACGTAACTATTAGAATAAATTTTTTCATTCTATAAATTATTGGTTATACTACAAAGGTAATTTTTTCTCTAAGTAAATTTACTCGCTTTTAAAATTGCTTGTTCATTTTTCCAATCAATCCACTTTTGACCTTTAATCTTTCTCATTAATGTATCAAAATATCTCATAATTACAATATTATATATTGCTTTAGCTAGATTCTTTGGATTCTTAGGTGTAGATCTTAAACTCATTGAAAAGCCCGGAGTTATATATTTCATGTAGTGCCAATAGCCTTCTGGCATATATAAAACATTACCATGTTCTAAATAGGTTTTAAAACCTTTGGCTCTTTTTAAGGCGGGCCATTTATTATAATCTGGGTTTGAGAAATCTATATCTTCTCTTGTTATTAATGAATGAGGCACCTTATATAAAAAATCGTTTTGTTTTTGATCAAACAAAATAACTTCTTTTTTTCCTTCAAAATGAAAATGAAAGATGTTTGCTAAATCAATGTCGTAATGCATAAAGGTATACGACTCTTTTCCTCCAAAGAATAGCATTGGTAGACCTTTCATCAATTTTAATCCAAAATCTGGATAGGTAAAATCCTTTTGTAATTGCGGAATTTCCTTAAGCATATTCCATAAAAAAATGCGATATTTTGTGGGCTCTCTTTTAAGTAAATCCACATATTCGCCCATTTTCATTTTTGCATGAGGCTCATTAAAACCATCTTTATGGTTAACAGGACGATTATCATACAAGGGCACTATTTTATCTCCAGCAACTTCAGCCATGTAATCAAGATTCCATTTGCTAAATGCAGGCCAGTCCTCAATAAAGCGTTTTATAACAACTGGTTTTTGAGGCTTAAAATAATGCGTAAGGAAGTCTTCCTTGGTAATCGATTCTACTCTATCTATTTCTTGTAAATTCATATAATAATTAGGGGATAGTAAATTTACGAAAGTTAGCGTTATAGGGTTTTAAAATTATATTAAAAAAAGCCAGTGAAATCACTAGCTTTTTTTTAATTAATAAGTCTTATGTGTTTATTTTAAGGATGCTTTTGTTTTAGCCTCTTCATTTCTCTCTATTATATGACCAGGGCGTGACCATTTTGGTTTTTCTCCTAAAGGTGTATGTTTTGAATTTTGTGCTTCTACTGTTTCGGGTTGTGCCTTTTTTACAAATGGTTTCATTGGCTGTAACCCCAATAACTCAAACATTTTCATATCTTCATTAACATCTGGATTTGGAGTGGTTAACAATTTATCTCCAGCAAAAATAGAATTTGCTCCTGCAAAGAAACACATGGCTTGCCCCTCGCGACTCATTTCTGTTCTACCTGCAGAAAGTCTTACTTGTGTTTGAGGCATTACAATACGTGTTGTTGCTACCATTCTAATCATTTCCCAGATAGAAATTGGTTCTATTTCTTCCATAGGTGTTCCTTCTACTGCTACTAAAGCATTAATAGGTACAGATTCAGGTTGCGGACTTAACGACGCTAATGCTACAAGCATTCCTGCACGATCTTCAAGTTTTTCTCCCATTCCTATTATACCTCCGCTACAAACTGTAACATTTGTTTTACGTACATTCCCTATAGTATCTAATCTATCTTGATATGCTCTTGTAGAAATTACATCTTTATAATAATCTTCACTAGTATCCAAATTATGATTATAAGCATATAAACCTGCTTCTGCTAATCGTTGGGCTTGATTTTCGGTAATCATACCTAAAGTACAACATACCTCCATATCCAACTTGTTAATAGTTCTAACCATTTCTAAAACCTGATCAAACTCTTTTCCATCTTTTACATTTCTCCAAGCAGCACCCATACAAACTCTAGAACTACCGGAAGCTTTTGCTCGTAATGCTTGTGCTTTTACTTGTGGGACAGACATTAAATCATTCCCTTCAATATTAGTATGATATCTTGCAGCTTGTGGACAATATCCACAGTCTTCTGGACAACCTCCTGTTTTTATAGATAATAATGTAGAAACTTGTACTTGATTAGGATTATGGAACTCTCTATGGGTTGTTGCAGCTTCGTATAGCAACTCCATCATAGGCTTGTTATATATCTCTAATATTTCTTCTTTGGTCCAGTTGTGTTTAATATTGCTCATAGAAATGTTTGAATAATTTCAAAAATAAATAAAATATATGTGTAAAATCAGGGTTTCGAAATAATAATGCTAACAGCGTTTCCGCCAAATCCAACTGCATTTACTAACACTGTTTTTAGTTCTTTAGGTAAATGTCTTTGGTTGCTGAAAAATGGATTTTCAATAAACTTATTATTTTTAAGCATTAAAATTCCCATTTCAATACTTAACATCCCAGAAGCTGCAAATGTATGTCCTACTAGCCATTTGTTTGAAGTTAATAAAGGCAAGGTGTCGTTAAAAACTTCATTAATTGCATTGTACTCGGCCATATCACCTTTTACAGTTCCTGGAGCATGCATAATTACAGCGTCTACTGTTTTTAAATTTGCTTTTTGAAGTGCCATTTTCATCGACTTCTGAAAACATTCTGCATTTTCTGAAATAGAACTATTATGCTCAATTTTTTCTGAAGCATATCCATAACCACAAATTATAGCTTGTGTGTTTTCTGAAATACCTTTTTCTAAAACTGCTACGGCTGCTCCTTCTCCCAAAACCATAGTGTTTTTCTTTTTTTGAAAACGCATAGATTCGCAAGCAGCGTGATTATCTAAAGTAGTATATAACTTTAATGACTGCATCTGCGCTAATGTAAATGGAGTTAAAGCAGCCTCACTTCCTCCTACTACAAATGCATCTGCCATATCTGCTTCTAGCCAAGCAATACCATTAAGCATTGCATGCAACGCTGTAGAACACGTCACAGAATGTCCAATCCTTATTCCATTAACACCTATTTCTTGACCAACCCAAGAAGATATATTACCCAACGTTGTTGTAGGAGAAGTAAATGCAGATATTTTTTTTCCTGTTAAAAACTCTTTGTAGTAAGACTCAAAAAGTTCGGTAGCCCCTCTCGAAGAACCTATATTAACACCAATATTTTTATTTGAGTTTTTATGGTTTAAAAAAGCATTTTTTGCAGCAATGATTGCAAATAATACAGAACGATCTAATCGTTTATAATGTGGATTTGAAACATAAAGCTTTTTAATTTCCTTTTCTGCTTCGACTACTAATTGAGACACCCAAACAAATTCATCTTTATGGTTACTATTTTTAAATTCCTTTTTTGAAAAAAGTGGTTTTCCAATTAGATAATGCTGCCAAACTGCTAAAGAAGATATTCCCAATGCAGAAATTGAACTAATACCAGAAATAGAAATAGGTGTATACAATGTTTAAATTTTGCAACAAAAATAGAACCTATAAACCCTTTATCTAAATTTTATACTACTTAATTATAAAAATTAAGCATTCTCTTGAAAATATAGATTAAGAATAGAATCCATCTCTTTTTGACCCTTTGAAATTAAATTTATTTTATTCTTAGTTTCAGAAGTCAACAATTTTTGAAGTGGTTGATTCACTTTCTCAATATGCTGAAAGGCATTTTTTAATTGCTCATCCCATTCTTTATGAAAATTAACCAGATCATCTGGATATACTTTTGTTCTTGAAGTACCTTCGTCTATTGCTTCGAAAGCTTCACTTACATTAAGGTACCCATAATCGTCTGTCAATTCTTCACCAACTTCAATATCACGAATTGCAATTTCAAAATCGTAAGCTGTAGATAAACAATTTGATTTAAAACTATGATTTACGTACTTAGAAATGTCCCAACACATTACATAATTACCTTTACTATTTCTAAAGGTATATTTATCAATCATTTCTAATGTGGAAGGTTTCATTTTACTCACTTGCTCTGGAGTATAAACTTGGTCTAGTTCGTCTTGAACCCAAGTAATAGTACCTTTTGGAATTCTTTTTGTGGCAACAATACCGTGCCCTACTTCATTACTTATAAATTTTACCTCAGTATCAGGATGCATCATAATTAAACTATATTTTACAACTAAATTATAAAATATTTTGATTGATTGTTAGTCATACTTAAAAACTTATGTTAAATTATTTCTAATACTTCAATTATAACCTCATAAACTTTTTTAAGTTGTAAATCTGAAATTATAAAGGGTGGGAGAAGGTAAATTGTATTTCCTAAAGGACGCAAAAAAACACCCCTATCTAGAAAATGTTGAAATAATAAATTACGTTTTGCACCATATCTCTCCATATCAATAGCCAAATCAAAAGCAATGATAACACCTAATTGTCTAATGTTTTTTACTTTGGGATGTTTTTCAATTTTTGAAGCAAAATCTTGATGCAATTTTGAAACTCGTAAAATATCGTTTTGTATTTCTTGAGAAGCAAGTAACTCAATACCTGCAATAGCAGCAGAACAAGCTAGTGGATTAGCACTATATGTATGCGCATGAAAAAAACCTTTTGCAACTTCATCATCTAAAAAAGCATCATAAACTTGTTGTGTACAACTCGTTATACTCATTGCAGCAACTCCAGCAGTTAAAGCTTTGCTCAAACAAATTATATCTGGTTTTATGTCTAAATAATCTGATGCAAAGTTTTTTCCAGTTTTTCCAAATCCCGTCATTACCTCATCTGCTATAGTAAGTATCTCTCTATTTTTACAAATTTTCAACAATTCGTTTAGTCCCTCAACATCGTGCATTTTCATTCCAGCAGCTCCTTGAACAAGTGGTTCGTATATAAAAGCTGCACAATCGTTTTCAGCAATAATTTTTTTCAGGTTAAAAATAACAGTCCCAAGATTATCTTTAGTAGGTACGGGAATTCTTTCTACCTTCAGAAAAAAATCCTTAAAAGGACCATTATAAACTGAAAGTCCGGAGACACTCATAGCTCCAAAAGTGTCCCCGTGAAATCCTTCATCAAAAGCAATAAGTGTATTTTTCTTTTCTCCTTTATTAAAATAATATTGTAATGCCATTTTAATAGCTGCTTCTACAGCTGTAGATCCATTATCGTTAAAAAATATTTTTTGCTGATTCTTTGGAAGGATCTCTATTAATTTTTCTGAAAGTTCTATTGCTGGTTTATGAGTAAAACCTGTAAATACAATTTGGTCTAATTGCTGCATTTGCGCAGTAACTTTGTCTATTATATATTTATTACAATGACCATACATTGCAGTATACCAAGAAGAGATAGCATCAATATATTCTTTTTCATCTTCACCATATAAAATTGCCCCTTTAGCTTTTAAAATTGCTATAGGTGGCGCACTCGTTTTATGTTGCGTTAACGGATGCCAAATGTGTTTTTTATCTCTTTCTTGTAAGTCCATCTTTAAATTTTTCAGCATATTCTAAGACAACGTTTTTGTCAAAATAAGGTTCATTTTCAATACGACCTAATATAGGAACACCAGTCATTTTTTTTATAATCTCTTCTGAAGTGGGATTTTCGTCTCCATTAAAGATAATTCCGAATACCGCAAAACCCTTATTTTTTAACTGTTCTATGGTTAACAATGTATGGTTAATACTCCCTAGATAATGTCTAGAAATTACAATAATCTTATCTTGAGGTTTGATTAAATCTAATATTATTTGTTTTGTATTTAAAGGCACTAACAATCCACCCGCTCCTTCTATAATTAAATTATTTTTTGTTACCGGACGCTTAATGTTTGACACCTCTAATTTAATCCCATCAATTATTGCAGCTGCATGTGGACTCATAGGTGTTTTTAAATTAAAACTACTTTTATGCAAGCAGGTTTTGCTATTACTAATAAGTTTTTCAACTTTATGGGTATCAGTATTATCTAAATCTCCAGCTTGTATGGGTTTCCAATAATCTGCTTGTAAAGCTTCGGTTACTATTGCAGAAGCTATTGTCTTGCCAACATCGGTTCCAATTCCTGTAATAAAATAGGTGTCTTTCATTTTAAAATAAACTTTTCTTTACATTCTTCACATTGATAATCATACTTTACATAAAATGGTAATAATCCAAATATTCCTCCAAATAAAAATGAGACTAAAGATTTAACCGAAGTAATATTTGAGAAAAAATGAATTTTAGTACTTGTACACTTTGGACACATTATTTCTTCCCCAGAATCACTTAAAGAATATTGATTAATAGATTGTAATATTATATTAGCTTTTTCTACATTTTCAGTAAAAACTTTAAGCTTTACGCCTCCAATTGCATTGCTTACCAAAGGATCTGTATCAATAGTAAGTTCATCGCTTAAAAAGACTTCAATGCCTTCAGATTCTAATCGTCCTTTAATTATTTTGGCTTCTGAAGAATAGGTAAAAACTGCAATAGTGGTAAATAATTGCTCCATTACACAAAAGTAGCCAATAGTTTTACAACATTTTTTATTTCATTTTCTGTATTAAAATTATGAATACAAAACCTCAACCTTTCTTTATCTACCGGAACTGTAGGCGATAATATAGGTTTTACATCAAACCCTTGTTCTATAAGTTTTACAGACACATTTTTTACACTAGTATTACCTGGAATTATACAGCAGTGAATTGCAGAATTTGAAGAAATGAATTTAGTTTCTAACTTAGCCCTTTTTATTTGTAATCGTAATATTGCAATATTTCTATTTAATAGTTTGCTGCAAGAGCTATCTTCGTTAAGTATTTTATATGAAGCAAAAATTGTAGCTAAAGAATGAGGTGGCAATGCTGTTGTATAAATAAAGGTTCTACAAAAATTTATTAAAAACGTTTTTAATTCTGAGTTTCCTAAAACAACTGCTCCGTGACAACCTAATGCTTTACCAAAAGTTATAATTCTTGCAAAAACCTGTTTTTCAATTGCTAATTCTTGTACCATTCCTTTTCCTTTACCCAAAACACCCACAGCATGAGCTTCGTCAATTATTAAATGGCAATTAGTTTTTTCGCAAAAATTTGCTAATGCTACTAAATCTGGACTATCACCATCCATAGAAAAAACAGACTCTGTAACTACATATATCTCAACATCTTTAATATCTAGACTTTTATCTGCTAAAATTTGATTTAATTTTTTTTTAAAGTTATTTATATCATTGTGCATAAATTTAAAGGCTTTTGCTGCACTCATTAAGACCCCATCACGAATAGATGCGTGAATTAATTCGTCATAAAATATAAAATCTCCTCGTTGTGGTATTGTACTAAAAAAACCGACATTTGCATCATAACCGCTATTAAAAATAGTAGCACTTTGTGCATTATGAAAATTAGCTATAAAATTTTCTGTGTCATTAAATAATTTGTTATTTCCCGACAGTAAACGAGACCCTGTTGCACCATTTTTCTCTAAAGAATAGTCTTTTAAAATTACTGAAGCCTGCTCATAAATCTTTTTAGAAGAACTAAATCCTAAATAATCATTTGAAGAGAAATCAATTAAATTTTTAGAGACAGTTAATGATCTTAAAGAATTGGTTTCTTTACGTTTCTGAAGCTTTCTTAGAAGTTTATCGGGTAATCTATTCATATTTCAAATTTAGCTATCTTTAGTAAAAGATTTGCTAATGATCTCATATAAAACAGCTACATCAACTAATGATTTAGAACAAATTTTGGAACTACAGAAAATAAATCTCCCTCAAAAAATCTCTTCCGAAGAGAAACAAAAGGAAGGCTTTGTGACAGTGGAGCATAATTTTCATTTACTAAAACAAATGAACGATGTTTGCCCTCATATTATAGCAAAAGATACTAATAGGGTTGTTGGTTACGCACTAAGCATGCATCCTAAATTTGGTAATGCTATTGAAATATTAAAGCCCATGTTTTCTGAAATTAATCAATCTATTAAGAAGATTTGTATAACAGAAGACATTCAAAATAATGAAGAAAACTTTAAAAACAGTTTTATAGTAATGGGACAAATTTGTATTGATAAGCTTTATAGAAAACAAGGGATATTTAGAAACTTATATACTAAAATGCAACAAGAAATTTCTCCTCAATTCACTACAATTATAACAGAGGTAGATAGTTTAAATACACGTTCATTACAAGCACATTATGCTATTGGTTTTAAAACACTTTCAAAATACAAAGCGGATGGAAGAAATTGGGAATTAATATATTTGAAATAATGTATAACTTATATAAAATATCTTAAATTCAATAAAAAAACGCTTCCTTATAAGGAAGCGTTTTTTTATTTTTATGATGGTATTCTAATTAGTCTGCTAAAATAATAACTTTATTATCATTCATTTCAACAGTACCTCCTTTAATTTCCAATACCCATTTACCATCTTCTTGCTTAAACTTATTTTTAAATCCTTCAGCAATAGTAGGGTTTCCTTTAAATACTACTTTACCTGCATCCAATAATGAAACGATGGCTGCATGATTATTAAGCATCTGGAAAGATCCTTCAACACCTGGCACTGTTACAGATTCTACTTCACCAGAAACAATTGAAGCTTCAGGGGTTACAATTTCTAAGTACATATTTTTACTGCTTTAGGCTTTAAGCACAAGGCTTAAAGTTAGTTTTATGCTTCAGCTAACATTTTTTCTCCAGCTTCAATAGCTTCTTCGATTGTTCCTTTTAAGTTAAAGGCAGCTTCTGGTAAGTGATCTAATTCACCATCCATAATCATATTGAAACCTTTAATTGTTTCTTTAATGTCTACCAATACCCCAGGAATACCTGTAAATTGCTCTGCTACGTGGAATGGCTGTGAAAGAAAACGTTGTACACGACGTGCACGACCTACCGCCATTTTATCTTCTTCAGATAATTCTTCCATACCAAGGATAGCAATAATATCTTGTAATTCTTTGTATCGTTGTAATAACTCTTTTACTCTTTGAGCACAATCATAATGCTCGTTTCCTAAAATAGCTGCAGATAAAATACGAGAAGTAGAATCTAATGGATCTACCGCTGGATAAATACCTAGCTCAGCAATTTTACGAGATAATACTGTTGTAGCATCTAAGTGAGCAAACGTTGTTGCTGGTGCTGGATCTGTTAAATCATCTGCAGGTACGTATACCGCTTGTACAGATGTAATAGAACCTCTTTTTGTTGAAGTAATACGTTCCTGCATTGCACCCATCTCTGTTGCTAATGTTGGTTGGTATCCTACCGCAGATGGCATACGACCTAAAAGTGCCGATACCTCTGAACCTGCTTGTGTAAAACGGAAAATGTTATCTACGAAGAAAAGTACATCTTTTCCTTGCCCTTCACCTGCTCCATCTCTAAAATATTCAGCAATAGTTAAACCAGATAAAGCAACACGTGCACGTGCTCCAGGTGGCTCGTTCATTTGTCCAAAAACGAAAGTAGCTTTAGACTCTTTCATTGCTGTTTTATCAACTTTAGAAAGATCCCATCCACCTTCTTCCATAGAGTGCATAAATGCATCTCCATACTTAATAATACCAGACTCTAACATCTCACGAAGTAAGTCATTACCTTCACGAGTTCTTTCACCTACTCCTGCGAATACTGAAAGACCACCGTGTCCTTTTGCAATATTATTAATCAACTCTTGAATCAATACTGTTTTACCTACACCAGCACCACCAAATAAACCAATCTTACCACCTTTTGCATAAGGTTCAATAAGGTCAATTACTTTAATACCTGTAAATAAAACTTCTGTTGAAGTTGAAAGATCTTCAAATTTTGGAGCATCACGGTGAATTGGTAATCCATTATCACCAGCTTTTGGTAAGTTTCCAATACCATCGATAGCATCTCCAATTACATTAAAAAGACGTCCATAAATATCATCGCCAATTGGCATTTGAATAGGAGCCCCTGTTGCAACAGCATCTACACCACGGCTTAAACCATCGGTAGAATCCATTGAGATAGTACGTACTGTATTTTCACCAATATGAGACTGTACTTCAAGAATCAATAAATTTCCGTTGTTATTTACTTCTAACGAATCGTAGATTTTTGGAAGCTCTGCTCCACTAGCAAACGCAACGTCTACTACTGGGCCAATAATCTGTGCAACTTTTCCTGTAACTTGTGACATTATTAACTGTTTATTTTTTAGTTATCTACGGGCGAAAAACACACCCTGTTTTTGAACGGTGCAAAGATAGTTTTTTCTGTTTTAATATTACAATGGAAATACTTAATTTTTTAAAGTGAATTTTTTAAAATATATAAAGCAAACCGTGTAGAAGTACTTTTTTAATTTTAAAATTTAAATTTTTCAAAAAAGAATACAAGTTTTAAAAATTATAATTGCTCACAATAACTACGAATATTGCTTTTAAACAACTCAAGAATTTCGTTTTGTAGCGAATCGTTTTTTGTTATTGAACGTCCGTCTATTTCTACTACTGGTGTTAATTCGCCCATTGTTCCAGTTGCAAATACCCCATCTGCATTATAAAACTGTGAAAGTGTTATATCTGCTTCATTTACATCAATATCGTTTTCCCTACAAAGTTCTATCACTGTAGCTCTTGTAATTCCTGGCAAACAGGCGTGAGCGTAGGGTGTAAAGACTTTCTTATTTTTAATCATGAATAAATTACTTCCATTTAACTCTGCAACAAAACCTCTATCATCCAACATTAATCCTGCATCTTTACCAGCTACATTTGCCTGTATTTTTGCAATTATATTATTAAGTAAATTATTGTGATGAATTTTACTATCTAAAAATTGAGGAGCGTTTCTTCGTTGACTTGTACTTATCACTTTTATTCCACTATTATTATCGTACACTAATGGTTTCCATTCTGCTAAAACAATTAAGCAGGAGCCATTTTGATTGAGTCTGGGATCCATACCACTTGTTATTTTTTCTCCTCTTGTTAGTGTAAGTCGAATATGAGTATTGTCATTCATTCCATTTGCATCAAGTGTTTGCTTTATAGCATTTTTTATTTCCTTTTTTGATGGTATATCAATAAATGCTAACGTCTTGGCGCTTTCTTGCAATCTTGTTAAATGTTTGTCCAAACATACAATCCCTTCGGGATAAACTCTTAATCCTTCCCAAACTGCATCACCTCCCTGAACACTACTATCAAAAACCGAAACTTTTGCTTCACTTCGTGGATATAACCTATCTTTAATAAAAACTTGAATTGAATCATTTTGAGGGTTTGATTTCTGAAGCATTTTAATTGTTTTTTAAGATGTTATTTTTTAAAATATTATAATACGGCATTGCATTATTAAGTAATGGCTCAAACTTTTTTTCTAAAGATTGAGAACTACTTTTCTGAATTATAAACCCTTCAGAGTTATGTACGTTTGTATACCAATGTGAAGCCCAAACACCATCTTCTGGTATTCCTCCTTTTTTCCAAGTAAGCATAGATTCATCAAAAGGTAATTGTAAATGGTTACAGATTTTTTTTAAATAGTGTTCAGGATTTATCAACAACTCATCACTATCTATCACAAGTGGATTTTTATTGTTTTCTTCTAAAAATTGAAATAATTCTGAAGCTTTTTTTATTCCTATATCATTAAGTTTCGGATTGTCTATTACTTTTGAAAATGAAGCAATTAATTTTTGAGGATGTCTTATTAAAATTACATTATCCCAATCTAAAAGATATTTAGGTTTTTCAGAAATAAAATGATGTGCCATCCCTTTCACAAAAACATTTTTTATTCCCGCCAAACTATTAATTCCCGAAACTACTTTTTCTTCATTTGGCTCCATAGTTTGTAGAATTTGATTATGCGCAGGATGATTTACTTCTACAGTTCCGTTTTTTAAGTAGTATGCGTAAAAAGGTTCATCTAAAACATTAAAATCTTTACGTTGGGCAAAAGAGTACATTAATGCTGTGGAGAGGTTTCTAGGTCCAGATATTAAATTAATTACTTTCATGAGTTTAAAAATAATAAAATTGAGAGCGAAAACTATTTCTTTTTTCAAATCTAATTCCCAAAACTATTTTAAAAAGAAAAAGCCAAAAAACAGAGCTTTTAGCTTGTGCTTTTTGGCTTTAATATATGATAAATATAAACTTACTCTACAGTTACAGATTTAGCTAAATTTCGTGGTTGATCAACATTACGATTTAACATTACTGCAATATGATATGATAATAACTGTAAAGGTATTGTTGTAACTAATGGCGTTAAGGTTTCTGGAGTTCTTGGCACTTCCATGATATAATCTGCCATTTCTTTTACTACGGTATCTCCTTCTGTTACTACTGCAATTATCTTACCTTTTCTAGATTTTATTTCCTGAATATTACTTACCACTTTTTCATAATGATTACTATTTATTGCAATAACAACTACAGGCATTTGTTCATCAATTAATGCAATAGGACCGTGTTTCATTTCGGCAGCAGGATATCCTTCTGCATGGATATATGAGATTTCTTTTAATTTTAATGCTCCTTCTAATGCTACAGGGAAATTACAACCTCTACCTAAGTATAGGAAGTTTTTAGCATCTTTAAATTTTTCGGCAATAATTTTAATTTTTTCGTCACTTTCTAATGCTTCTTGAACTTTTGCAGGAATTAATTCTAATTCTCTTAAGTGCAGCATGTAATCGGTTTGAGAAATAGTTCCTTTTATTTTTGCAAGCTTTAAAGCTATCATTGTAAGTACAGTGATTTGTGTTGTAAAAGCTTTGGTAGAAGCAACTCCTATTTCTGGACCAGCATGTGTATAAGTACCACTGTGGGTTTCTCTAGAAATTGTAGATCCAACCACATTACATATTCCATATACAAAAGCTCCTTTTTCTTTAGCAAGTTTAATAGCTGCCAATGTATCTGCAGTTTCTCCACTTTGAGAAATTGCTATAACAACATCTTTTTCTGAAATAATAGGATTTCTATATCTAAACTCTGAAGCATATTCTACTTCTACAGGAATTCTAGCCCAATCTTCAAATATATATTCGGCTACTAAACCAGCATGCCAAGAAGTTCCACAAGCAACAATTATAATTCTATCTGCATTTATAAACTTTGATATATAATCTTCTAATCCACCTAGTTTAATAATTCCTTGATCTGCTAATAATCTTCCTCTATAAGTATCTTTAATTACACTTGGTTGCTCAAATATTTCTTTAAGCATAAAGTGATCAAAACCACCTTTTTCAATTTGCTCCAAATTAAGTTGAAGTTCATGAACATAAGGTAGAACTATACTATCATCTTTAATTTTTCGAACTTTAATATCTCTACCGCGACGAATAATTGCCATTTCTTCGTCTTCAAGATAAACGGCGTTATTAGTAAATTCAATAAAAGGAGAGGCATCACTTGCTACAAAGAATTCATCATTACCAATACCAATAGCCAAAGGGCTTCCTAATTTTGCTACTACTATTTCGTCTGGTTTCTTTTTATCAAAAAGTGCGATTGCATAAGCCCCTACAACTTGATTTAAAGCAATCTGGACAGCTTTTCCCAGCTTTACATTTTCTTTTTTCTGAATATCCTCAATTAGGTTTACTAATACCTCTGTATCTGTATCTGAATGGAAAACATATCCTCTTTTAATTAACTCTTTTTTGATGGAACCATAGTTTTCAATTATTCCATTATGGATAATCACTAAATCTCCACTATTTGAGTAATGTGGGTGCGAATTAACATCGTTAGGAACACCATGTGTTGCCCAACGTGTATGTCCTATCCCCAGACTTCCATTAGTCTTAATTTCTTTATCTACTTTATGCTCTAAGTCTAGAACTTTTCCTTTTGTTTTACTTAGCTGAATATCTGTACCATCAAATAAAGCAATACCAGCACTATCATAACCTCTATATTCTAGCCTTTTTAAACCATTAATAATAATGGGATATGCTTCTCTTTTTCCTATATAGCCTACAATACCGCACATATTATTTTATCTTTAATTTGGTTCTGTATAATATATCTCTAGTTTTAATCTTTTATCAACATTACTTGTTGTATTACCATAAAGTACGGTTCCTTCATGTGATATAACACTACTTGATGGTACGGCATCTATACCTGGCGCTTGTATATTTTCTAAATCCTGAAAACCAGATTGTAATACATTTTGTGAAACTATTAATCCTAATGAAACATTTGTAGAATCTTTATTTATAAGATTACTTACATGGTTAGTTATTTTAATTTTATAAAAATCTCCATTAGCATCATTCCCTCTTTCTAGCCTACCTAAATGCTGGTTTAACGCATTAATAGGTTCTTCTGTTGCAGTTACATCTAGACTAAAATCTAATAAGAACTGACCGTTTATAGCATCAAAAACAACAATTCTTTCTGGTTCTGAAGATCCTCCTGTAACTTTATCCTGATCTACATAAAACTTAAGATTTGCTTCATTAATAAGCCACTTTTTTTGACGTAATAATTCTAGCTCATCTGCAACACCATTCTGGTCTGCATCTACACCAAACAAATCTATGATAGTAACTATACCATCACCGCCACCTCTAATATAAAGTGTTTCTTCTCCGTTAGTATAATCTGGATTGCTTAATCCTGCTAATACAGTTGGATTTAATTGATTATCAAAAACATTTACATTAATAGCTCCAAACAATAATTTAAAATCTCCTTGAAAACTTGAAACACCACCATCATCACCTGTAGCTTCTCCTTCAAAAGTATATTTTAAAGATATACTTGCTTTTTCAATATCGAATAAAACTAAATTGTCTCCATTATTTCCTTCTACTTTAAAATAAATACCTCTAAAATATTCTCTAAAGTTATTGTTATTTAATAAAGCTTCAGAATCTTCCATATCTATAATTTTTGTTTGAAAGTATTCTATTGGTAATTGAACTCTTATTCCAGGAGCAATAATTTCTTCATCGTCTTCATCTTCATTAATCACATAATCATTTGCGCTTGGCACATAATCTTCTATAGTATGTATAAGTGTTCCTAAAAAACTCTCAAACAAAGGCCCTTGATTAGAATAATATTTTTGTGGCTCCTCAAAACCAGAGTTAGGATCAAAATCTCTTAAAAAATAATTCGATTCGTACATCGAAATATTGATAGGACTGTTACCAAAAACTGAATCTAGCTTATAGGTTATATTTTCTTCTGTTACTGTTGCTTCACTAAAAAAAGGAATGTACAGAACCACACTATCTAATACTGGATTGTCTCCAAAAGATGGATCATTCTCTTCTAGTACAACCTGAGCTAATAAATTAACTGTAGATTTACCATATACAGGGTCATTATAAACACCTAATTGATATAGCGGTAAATTATTTGTTTGAACTGGAGGTAATTTTCTACTGTATGCAATTACAGTTTGAGAATCATCTAGTGTAGCATTAATATTTTGGTCTCCTATTATATTAGACCCAATAGTATTAAAGTCTTCTTCACAAGATGAAAGACTTATAATTAACAACAATATTGCCGTTAGTATTGGCAATGTACTCTTAATCTTCATATGCAATTTTAATGTATCTGTTATTGTAGTACTTTAGATTCGTAAAAATCTAAATAAGCTTGAGAAAAATCATCCATATTGTGATACTTTAACACTGGCTTATCTATACTTTCAAGATATTGACTTAATCCTTCTGGGATTTCTTTAGACCCAATGATAACAGCATCAGAGTTTTTAATAGCAATCTTCATTACATTAACGTAATTTGGTTCTACTAATTCTTCAATGGCTTCGTCATCGATGGCATCATATCTAATTTTATCGATTGTACCTTTGTCTAACGTTCCTTCAAAGCCTTGATTGTATACAGATGTAACTATTTTACTATTTTCGAATAATGGTTCGTTTCCGTAGTAGTTTCTAAGATATAATGGTAAAAATGAGGCCAACCATCCATGGACGTGAATAATATCTGGAGACCAATTTAATTTCTTTACAGTTTCTATTACTCCTTTAGCAAAGAAAATAGCTCTTTCGTCATTATCTGAGAAAAATTTTCCGTCTTCATCTGCATATGTTGCCTTACGCTTAAAATAATCTTCATTATCAATAAAGTATACTTGCATTCTTTCTTTTGGAATAGAAGCAACCTTAATAATTAAAGGCATATCTAAATCGTTTATTACAAGATTCATCCCAGAGAGACGTATTACTTCGTGTAATTGGTGACGACGCTCGTTAATATTACCATAACGGGGCATAAATATTCTAATTTGGCCGTTATTATTATTAACCATTCTTGGAGCTTCAAACGACATTGAAGAAATCTCGGTCTCCGGTAGGTAAGGAATAACTTCTGAAGACACATACAAGACTCTCTTATCTTTCATAAAATCTATACTTTATTGCTTTTAAATTTAAAACACGCAAAATTACGAAAATTTATGAAGATTGTTCTTAATATATTAATTTTGCTGCTCTTAAATAAAATTTATGAGGATCTATTCCGAAGTTGAACCACTTGAAAATGCTCTTTTACCTTTCAGAAAAAATAAAAAAATTGGTTTTGTTCCTACAATGGGAGCATTACACAATGGTCATATATCATTGGTAGCCAGGGCTTTAAAAGAAAACGATTGTGTAGTTATTAGTATCTTTGTAAATCCAACTCAGTTTGATAATAATACCGATTTAAAAAAATATCCTCGAACATTAGATGCAGACATAAATCTATTAAAAAATCTCGATGGCGACCTTTTAGTTTTTAATCCTGATGCATCAGACCTATATAAAGGTAAAATTGAATCAAAAAAATATTCTTTTGGAGGATTAGAAAATGAAATGGAAGGTAAACATCGTAAAGGTCACTTTGATGGAGTTGGGACTGTGGTAGGCTTGCTATTTAAAACCATAAAGCCAAACAATGCTTATTTTGGAGAAAAAGATTTTCAGCAATTACAAATTGTAAAAAAACTGGTAGAAATAGAAAAACTACCTGTTACTATTATTGGCTGCCCTATTGTAAGAGAAGAAAATGGACTTGCTATGAGTTCAAGAAATAAAAGACTTTCTATGTCTGAAACCGATGAAGCTTCTTTAATATATAAAACACTTATTGAGGTTAAAAATAATTTTAGTGTATCATCCATTTCAGAATTAAATGATTTTGTTTCAAAAAAATTTAAAAATCATCCTCATTTAAGATTAGAATATTTTGAAATAGCTAATGAAAAGAACCTAAAAACTGTAAAAAATAAAAGGAAAAATAATCATTACAGAGCATTTATAGCAGTTTTTGCAGGAGAAGTAAGATTAATAGATAATATGGCGTTAAATTAATACCTTTGCACCCATGTTGATACACGTAGTAAAATCTAAGATTCATAGAGTAAAAGTTACAGGTGCAGACCTTAACTACATAGGCAGTATAACCATAGATGAAGATCTACTAGATGCCGCCAATATTACTGAAGGAGAAAAAGTACAAATAGTTAATAATAATAATGGTGAGCGCCTTGAAACATACGCTATTCCTGGCCCTCGAGGAAGTGGAGAAATTACACTTAATGGAGCTGCAGCTAGAAAAGTTGCTCCAGGTGACATCCTTATTTTAATAACATACGCTTTAATGACTATTGAAGAGGCTAAAAAATTTAAGCCTGCTTTAGTATTTCCTAACGAAATTAACAACTTACTTACATAGCTTGAACAAGAATTTAGCAAAGTTTCTAAAAATAGCATTACCATTAGGACTAGGTATATTTCTTGTTTGGTACTCATATAATTTATTTACTCCTCAACAGTTAGAAGAAGTTAAGATACATTTTAAAAAAGCTGATTATGCAATTGTTGCACTCGCTGTTTTTTTAACACTTTTAAGCCACGTATCTAGAGCCTATCGGTGGAATTTTATGTTAGAACCTATGGGTTACAAGCCTAAACTTGCCAATAATTTTATGGCAATTTCTATTGCTTATTTAATGAATATTTTCATCCCTAAAAGTGGAGAAATTTCTCGAGGTATTATTTTGGATAAATATGAGAAAGTCCCTTTTGAAAAAGGTTTTGGGACCATTATTTCTGAAAGAGTTGTAGACCTTATTTTTCTTCTAGGCTTTACTATAGCTGCCTTAGTAATTCAATTTGATTTGCTTTATGAATACATGCAAGAAAAAGGTATTCTAAGTAAAATAATTTATATTTTAGTTGGTCTCATTATAATGGGATTACTTTTTTATGTTTTCTTAAAATTTTCTAAGTCAAACTTTAATAGTAAACTCAAAGGGTTTATAATGGGCTTGAAAGAAGGTGTTATGAGTATTGCTACTATGAAGAAAAAAATACCCTTTTTAATTCATACAATTATAATTTGGGGATTATATCTTTTATCATTTTATACAGCATTATTTGCGTTAGAAGAAACCTCATCTATAGCTTTTGGCACTATTTTAATCACATTTGTAGTAGGCAGTTTTTCCTTTGCATTTACAAATAGTGGTTTTGGTACCTATCCTTTTGTTATTGCAGGAATATTAGCAATATTTGGCATAGATGAAACTGCAGGAACAGCACTTGGATGGATTGTATGGACTTCAAATATTGCTTCTATAGTATTGTTTGGATCTCTCTCGTTTCTATTACTTCCTTTTTATAATAAGAGCAAAAAGTAACTCTTATATGCTTTTTTAATTCTGAAAAATATAACATTTCAAAATTTGTTATCTTTCCCGTTCCAAAAATTAAACTTTTATGAAGAAAGTACTTTTACTACTCGTTTGCTTTACATTTATTTTGCCATTATCGGCTCAAATTAAGTATGAGGAATTTAACTCTACAAAATTAGGGGAATCACGAAGACTTAAAATTCAACTACCTCGAAATTATGATACAAATACCGAAAAAGTATATCCCATAGTTATAGTACTTGATGCAGATTACCTTTTTGAACCTGTAGCCGGTAACGTAGATTATTTTAGCTATTGGGAAGATATGCCAGAATCCATTGTGGTAGGTATTATGCAAGGGAATAAAAGATACGAAGACTGTGAATATGATGACACTAACTTTTTACCCGCAGAAAAAGGAGCAGATTTTTTTGAATTTATAGGTCTTGAACTTCTTCCATATATTGACAACACATACAGAACTGCAAAATTTGTTATTGCTGTAGGTCATGATTTTACAGCAAATTTTATAAATTATTATTTGTTTAAAGATCCTCCATTATTTAATGGCTATATAAGTTTAAGTCCAGATTTAGCACCTATGCTAGATCAAAGATTACCAGAAAGAATTCCTGCTGTACAGTCAAAAATATTTTACTATATGGCAACTGGAACAGATGATATCAAGGATTTAATGGAGATAACAGAGCAGTTAAATACTTCATTAAAACCATTAAAATCTGATAATTTTAATTATTACTATGATAATTTTGAAGGAGCAACACACTATTCTCTTGTAGGTCGAGGAATACCAAATGCTTTAGAGAAAATATTTTCTGTCTACAGGCCAATTAGTAAAAAAGAATATAAAGATGTTTTAATGAAACTTGAAACTCCTATTTCACAATACTTAATAGAGAAATATAAAACTATTGAAGATCTTTTTGGGCTTACAAACCCAGTTCGCGTAAACGATTATATTGCTACTGCAACAGCTTCAGAAAAAAAACAACAATGGGAATCACTTCGTGAAATTGCAACAATGGCCAAAAGAGATTACCCAGATACTGTTTTGGGAGATTATTATTTAGGTCGTTATTATGAAGAAACAGGAGAGTCTAAAAAAGCAATGCGAACATTTCAAGGTGCTTTCGATAAAGAAGAAGTAGATTTTATAACTATTGACTTAATGCTAGAAAGAGCAGATAAAATTAAAACCGATTTTGGTTATTAAATTACCATCTTTATAAAGTTAAAAACCCACCATTTTAAAATATTTGGTGGGTTTTAAATTTGGCTAAATTAGTTGAGGGTTTATTCTTTTATTAATTGCTTTATGATTTGACCATTTTCTGCTTTTATTATTAAAATATAATTAGCACTAGCCAGTTTTGATATATCAATTTTCTTTTCCAAATTCATATTAGATAAATCTATAGTTCTAATAAGTCTACCTGTTAAATCATAAATAGTCACTTTTTTTAACGGAACTAATTGTGGATTACTTAATGTTAAATATGAATTTGCAGGGTTAGGAAATAATAAAACTGTGGAAAGGTCAAAATCTATAGTTTGATTGTTTAATAATTGATCTACTGTTAATTGAAAGGAACACATAGATTCATTTCCATATTGATCTTCTGCCATTAATGTTACATTATAAACACCCAAAACCAATTGAGAACCAGCAACAGGATCTTGTGAAGTAATAGTAATAGGATCTGTACAATTATCTATTACTGTTGCTAATCCAGAACCAAAATAATCTGGTATTTCATATGGGTCTCCACCTACAAAAACAGTTGTATTAGTAGGACAATCTATATCTGGAGCTTCTGTATCTTCAACAATTACATTAAATGAACACGTAGCACTATTTCCAGCAAAGTCTGTAGCTGTATAAATAACCGTAGTTGTACCAATAGAAAACATATCTCCACTAGTATGCGTAGAAGTTAGAGTTAAGTTTATACAATTATCTAAAGCGGTTGGCGGAGTCCAACTTACATTTGCATTACAATCTCCAAAATCATTAGAAATTAAAATATCTGAAAGACAACCAGTAAAAACAGGTGCTTCTTGATCTGTTACTGTTATATTAAATGAACAATTGACGGTATTTCCAGCCGCATCTATTGCAGTATATGTTACAATTGTAGTTCCTAAAGGAAATATATCGCCAGAATTGTGTGTAACGCTTAATATTGCTGAACAATTATCTACTGCAATTGGTGTAGTCCAAGTTACTATTGCACCACAATTTCCTATATCATTAATAGTCGAAATATTAGTAGGACAACCTATTATTGAAGGTGCTTCTATGTCTTGAACTATAACATTAAAGTTACATGATGTTGAATTTCCCGATGCGTCTGTTGCTGTATATGTCACCATAGTTGTTCCTACTGAAAAAACATCACCTGGATTGTGTGTAGTACTCAATGTAGCTCCACAATTATCTGTTTGAGAGGGAGGGGTCCAAAAAGCTTGCGCACTGCAATTACCTGGCTGATTTGTTACAATTATATTAGAAGGACAATTTGATAGTACTGGTGCTTCATTTTCATTTACAATCACATCAAAAGAGCAAGTAGTGCTATTCCCTGAAGAGTCTACCGCAGTATAAACTACTGTGGTTACACCAGAAGTAAAAATATCTCCTGGATTATGTGTAGAGGTCATTGTAACACCACAATTGTCGCTTTCTAAAGGTATATTCCATGATACTGTTGTACTGCAACTTCCAAGGTCTGTTTGAGTTGTTATGTTAAATGGACAGCTAGAAATTACTGGCATTTCTGAATCTATTACTTCAACATTAAAACTACACGTGTTTGTATTTCCAGATGCATCTAATGCAGAATAAGTTACTGTAGTTATTCCTATTGGAAAAGAGTCGCCAGGATTATGTGTTGAAGATACTGAGGTAGTACAATTATCTGATGCTGTAGGTGCCGTCCAAAAAACAGTTGCATTACAACTGCCAGGATTATTTGACACTATAATATTTGAAGGGCAATTTGAAAAAACAGGGTTTTCATCATCAGAAACTGTAATATCAAAAGAGCATGTAACCGCATTTCCTGAGTTATCCTGTGCTGTATAGATAACTGTAGTTGTTCCTAAAGGAAATACATCTCCAGGATTGTGTGAAGAAGTGAGAATAAAAGAACAGTTGTCACTCCCTACAGGAGGATTCCAACTAACTGTTGCTCCACAAACTCCCGGTTCACTATCAATAGTTATTGGTCCAGGGCAAGCAGTTAAAATAGGTGCCTCAGTGTCTGTTACTGTAACATTAAACGAACATTCTGCAATTCGTCCTCCAGCATCTGTTATTGTAAAAATAACTTCTGTTATTCCGGTTGGAAAAGTTTCTCCAGAGGAGTGAGTCGAAGTGACAGTTGAAGCACAATTATCATTTCCTGTAATAGGGGTCCAAGTTACTATTGCACTACAACTCCCCGGATCATTATTTACAGAAATGTCTGCTACACATGTTATTGTAGGATCTGTTGTATCATTCAGGATTATATTTTGGTTTTGCGTAGTTATATTACCATTACCATCATCGAATGTCCAAGTTACAACTGTAGTTCCTTGTGTTGTATAAGGAAAAGTAACATTAGTAACTCCTGTAATTAATCCCTTACAGTCATCTGTAGCTGTTGGCGCTGTGGGATTTGATATTTCACATTCGTCTGTTAAATCTGGTAAAGAAGCGGCGTTTAAAACTGGCGCAATATTTTCTGCTCCTGCATCTTGAATTATCCAACCATCATTTACTATTAAATTATTTCTTGCAATTTCTCCATTACAATAACGACTGTTTCCGCCGTTAAAAACAACTCCACTTTGTACTATTAATCCATTCCAACCAATTAAAAGGTTATCATAATTAGAAATAGAAAGTGTTACACCTTCAAACATATCATCCATGCTAGTAACATTAATAATATTCCAACTTCCTAAATCTTGATTAAAATCAATTGCAATATTAAACATAGCATCCATATTTGTTACTAAGGTAACATCCCAAGAACCTATATCTTGATTAAAAACTTCTGCATTAGAAAACATTTCAGTCATATTAATAACACTACCTACTACCCAACCTCCTATATCTTGATTAAAAGCTGAAGCTTGCTTAAACATACCACTCATATTAGTTACAGCAGAAACATCCCAACTACTTATATCTTGATTAAAAGCAGTCGCGCCATTAAACATATTGTTCATATCTGTAACGTTAGTTACTGTCCAATTTCCTATGGGTTGATTAAAATCTTCTGCAAAAGCAAACATTAAATTCATATCTGTAACATTGGTAACATCCCATCCGCTTATATCTTGGTTAAATTTGGTCGCATTTGTAAACATTGCTACCATACTTGTTACATTAATAACATCCCATCCACCTATATCTTGATTAAAAACAGAAGCATTAGAAAACATCCCTTCCATAGTTGTTACACTATTTACATCCCAACCACTTATATCTTGATTAAATGCAGAAGCACTAGAAAACATTCCATCCATATTTAAAACATTCCCTACAGCCCAACTACCAATTGGCTGATTAAAAGATGTATTGGCAAACATTCCATCCATTGTTGTTACATTGGTTACGTCCCAGCCACTTATATTTTGATTAAAGCTATTTGCATTACTAAAAACTTCACTCATATTAGTTACCGAACTTACATCCCAACCACCAATATTTTGATTTAATTTTGAAGCTCCCGAAAACATTAAACTCATATCTGAAACTGCAGATAAGTCTGGTGCATCTATTGCATTAATAACTAAATTTTCACAACCATAAAAAGCTGCATTCATAGAAGTCCATGAAATTACATCCCATTGTTCTATGGATAGTAATTTATCTTTATCACCTTCATTATTAAAATAAATTCTAGGAAAATCTCCAGTAATTATTACAGTATAAACTCCTTCGTTTGTATATGTATGAGTTGTTTCGGTTGTTAAGTTTAAGTCTATATTTCCGTCTCCCCAGTCTACATTATAATTATATCCCGAACCTACAATAGGTATGGTAATTTGATTTGATGCTGATGTGCCTGAGTTTGAAGTATTCCAACGTGTAATAAATCCAGTATCACAATTTAATCCTCCATCATTTATAGTCCAATTATAATTTGAAATGATATCTGTACGTGGCGTATCCCCATTACAATATGTACTATTTCCCACATCAAAAACTACATCATTTTGTAATGTTAATTGCTCCCAACCAATTAAAATATTGTCATAATTATTGGTAGATATTGCTCCATTTAAAAACATTCCAGCCATGCTGGTTACATTACTTACATCCCAGCTTCCTATGTCTTGATTAAAAGAAGTAGCATTTGCAAATAGATTTGTCATATCTGTAATTGTACTTACATCCCAACTACTTATATTGGTATTAAAGTTTCTACAACCAGAAAACATTGCACTTAAATCTGTAACTAAAGTTAAATTTGGTGTGTCTGTTGCATTAACAGTAAGGTTTATACAACCATTAAAAGCATTATTCATAGAGGTCCAAGCTATATCACCCCATTGTTCGATTGTAATAATTTTATCTTTGTCTCCAACATTATTAAAATAAATTCTAGGAAAATCTCCTCTTATTACTATTGTTTTTATTCCTGATGTTTCATATTCATGACTTGCATCTCCTGTTTGAGCTAAATCATCGAATATTCCATCATTATCCCAATCTATATCATAATTATAACCCGCTCCTAAAGTAGGAATTGTAATAATCTCGTTAGAATTACTTGTTGACCATGTAGTAATAAAGTCTTGCGCGGTTACCAATGTAGTTAATAGAATACATGATAAAAAAACAAATCTTTTTATGATCTTTTTTATATAGCTTAGAACATCTTTCATAAAATGGAATCTAACTTTTAATGTTTGTGTTTTCCTTCTTTTCTGAAGTATGCGATATAAGAAACAATCTCTTTTGTTCTTCGAAAGTATTCTTCAAAAATATCTGGTCTATACACATTTGGTTTACCGTTTTCTATTTTCGTGATTTCTGGATCAAAAAATGCGTAGGTATAAAAAGAAGCCACTACAACTTTATCTGAAGGAATAGCACTATCATAAGCATATATAAATTCAAGAACAGTTTGTTTATTTTCTGGATAAAGATTTATCATTTGCCAAAAGGCTTTTTGAATTTCGTTTTTTCCTATGCTCTCTTTTATGTCTAGTAATGAATATTTATCTTTATAAACAGATTTTCTGTAGGTTTCATCATTAATAAGTTTTAAAGCTTCCTCACTAAAAACCATATTTTCTCCTTCTACAATAACTCCAGGAGTTTGTAGGTCTTGAACCCATTTTTTTAAAACAACCTCATCATCATACAATTGCTGAGCTTGTGCAGCGGTTAGAGTTATTTTTTTTTCATCTCCTTGCGCATAACTTATAGTTGATCCCATTAAAACAAATACAATAAGTACTTGTATAATTTTATTCTTTGCTTGCATATATAGTTTCTTTTTGACTTACATTATTCAATTTTTTTGAAACTCTGTTCAATTTTTGCTCAAGTGTTTCAATTGTTTTATCAAGTTTTTCTTGTTGCTTTTCAATTTTTGAAACTTCATTTGCCCAATCTCCATTGTATACACCAATTACAGTGTTTACCATTTTAGGACCTGTGGAATTATAATTTTCCCATGCTCTGCCAACTGCGTATGTATAATCTTGAGCAGTCATTTGTAATGGATTTATGGCCTTTCCGTAGCCACTAATTTTAGTATCTGCCACTATATAATCTCCTTGCTTTACAATACCAATAACTTTTACTGGAACTTGACCCATAAATGCAACTGTATTACCAAGATGTTCAAATTCTTTTTTAGGCATATTTCCTAGCACGATTGGTTTATGAGAAACTACCATAATTTGTTCCATACCATCCAAGTTTTTAGTAATCTTACCGCCTTTTACAGAAACAATATCACCCGCCGTTAAGTATTCATTATTGTTTTCTCTTTCTAGCCATTCTGAATAATCCCCATTTCCCGAAGAATATTCAACCCCAATTTGATTAAAATCTTCTATTAAATTTGTAATAGATGTTACTCCAGCAGTGATACCATCTAATAAATCCACTCCAACAAAACTTGAAACTATATTTAATACATATACATTATCTAATACAGTGTTGTTTCTAAAATCTGCTGTAGATTGTGCTCTAATAACTCCTGTTTGTCTTCCATCTTTATCTTGAAAGGTCATATATTCGTTTGCACTACTTAGGGAATTAGGCACCGTACTAAAAGTGAAATTTGGAATAGAAATATCTGTTAAGCCATTTGTGGAAATATTGGTAGGTAATGCAGGTAAAAAATTTGAAACAGCACTACTCACATTAATTGTTGGAAAGTAAACTTCAGGAAAAGCAATTCTTGGTATCGAGGGTAAACAAAAATTAATAGGAGGTATACAAATTGTACAATTAAAAAAAGTACAAGGATTGTAACAATATTGTACAGTACACACTTGTCCTGTACCTCCAAAAAACACTATCTCATCCAATACGGTAAAACCGTCTATTTTAATTGCTGGTAACTCAATAGGTAAACCTAATGAACTATTTATTTTTTCAAATATCTTATTTGATATTGCCCCTACAGAAGCAGTAATAACATTTTGTGGGACTAAATTAAAGATTTGCCCGGGGGTGAAAGTTCCTCCGTCTAACCAACCACCCACTGTATTTAAAGGGTCTTGCAACTCGTCTGCAATAGGATTGGGTAAATTTAAATATCCATTTGTAGTATTAGGAGCTCCAGGATTCCAAGCGCCATGATTTCTTCCTAATTTAATAACTATCCCATCGCCACTAGTATCATTTTGGTTCTCGAAGGTTACTATAAAATTATCGTTGCTACTACCTACATTTAAATCTGCTGTCGAAAGGTCATTTAAGGTAGTTGCCCCTGTAACTGTTAAAGTATTATCTATTAAAGTAGCTCCATTAACCCCTACTGTATTGTTTAAATTAGTTTCGCCGTCTACGTTTAAAGACCCTGTAAACGCTGAGGGACTTCCATTTATAACATCTAGATTATTTTTTAAATTACTCTCTAAATCAACCTCTAATACTCCATTTAATCTGGTTGGGCTTCCATTATTTACTCGTAATGTTCCATTTAAATCTGTATTTTCATAAACTTCTAGTATTCCAGATAAGCCTGTTGCACTTCCATTTGTTACTTCCAAAGTGTTACTTAAAACAGTCGCTTCAGTTACATTAAGAACACCCGATAATTCTGTTGAGCTTCCATTAGTAACATCAAGTGTATTTTTTAATGTAGTTATACCATCTGTATTCAATGTTCCAGATAAAGTGGTAGCGCTTCCATTTAATACATCCATTGTATTTTTTAAAATAGTAGCGCCATCTGTATCTAAAGTTCCAGATAAATGTGTGGCACTTCCATTTGCAATAGTTAATTCATTATTTAAAGTAGTAGCTTCAACAACATCAAGAATACCATTTAAAGTAGTCTCACCATCTACAGAAAGAGTTCTTGTAAGTAAAGTGGGGGTTTGATTATTAACATTTAAAGCATTATTTAAATTAGTTACACCCTCAACACTTAAATTATTGTTTAATACAGTGGCTCCTCCAACAGTAAGATTTCCTGAAAGATTTGTTGTAGAACCATCATTATTAACAGATAAAGAGTTGTTTAAGTTTGATGTTAGTCCCACAGTTAAACTACCAGATAAGTTAGTGTCGTTTTGACCGTTTACGTTTAATTTATTATCAAAGTTTGTTTCTTCTGAAACATCTAATGTTTGCTGAAAATGCGCTTCTCCTTCACCTTTTAATTGACCGGTAAATAATGTTGGGCTTACGTTGTTTACTGAAAGAGAATTGTTTAAATATGTAGTGCCCTGCACCGTTAAATCTTGTTCTAAAAGAGTAGTTCCTTCAATATTAAAATTTCCAGAAACATGTAAAGGGCTTCCATTATTAATAGTAACATTTCCATTAAAATTAGTTTCTCCATCAACATCTAGTGTTCCCGAAAGTTCTGTAGGACTTCCAGAAGTAACTAAAAGACTATTGTTAAGTCTTGTAGTATCTTCAACTATTAGTGTTCCCTGTAAACTTGTAGGTCCAGAAACTCGCAAACTGTCATTTAACTTTGTTTCTTTATCTACTGTTAAATTCCCTTTTAAAAAAGTTCTTTTTTGGTTGGTTACAACTAATGAATCATTAAGAGTAGTTTGTCCATCAACAAATAGAGATCCTGTTAGTCTTGTAGGGCTCTCATTATTCACCGAAAGTACATCATTTAGATTTGTGGTTCCTTCAACAATTAAATTATTTGCAAAGTTTACCTGTCCATCCACAGTTAAAAATCCTGTGGAAATTATATCTCTATGAAATGCATAAGGGATAAATAATAAAGGTAATCCATCTTGATCTTTAAAATTGCCATCTAGATTAACCTCAACTTTAAGGTCCTTTTTGGTACCATCCCAAAAAATTTCATTAAAAACACCTATTGATGGTATCCCTTGACCAATTATTAAATTGATCATTCCAAAGGCATCGGTGGTTGTGGTATGTATTTCTTGATAATCTGTACCTTCATTATTATTCACAATTGTAAACCGAATATCAATAGTGGTATTTTGTAAAACATTTCCAGTAATATCTACACCAGGAATTTCTTGAACTACAGGATCTATAATTACTGCCTGATAGCTTAAACCATCTTTTTGCGCTATTACACTTACACTGGCTAATAAGAGAATAAGTAAAACTTTTTTCATATCCTGTGATTTAGTCTTTATGGTTGCTTAATAATAAATCGTTAGCTTGTTGATCTAACTTATCTACTTGAGCTTCCATTAATTTGAATTTAGCTTCATATTCTTTCTGCTTTTTGTCAATTTTCATTATTATTTTTGCCCAATCTCCATTATGTACACCCACTACTGTATTTACCATTTTTGGTCCTTTGAGTAAATTTTCTTCCCAAGATCTACCTACAGAATATTTAAAATCTTCTGAAGTCATGTCATTTGGATTAATTGGAACACCATAACCTTTAATTGAAGTACTTGCCACAATATAATCTCCTGTTTTTACTGGCCCCATTACTTTTACTGGAACTTGTCCCATAAATGCAATGTTATTACCCAAATAAGTTTCATCTTCTTTTGGAGCATTTCCTAATATTATTGGCTTATGAGATACCACCATAATTTGTTCTGCTTCTGTAAGATCTTTGGTGATTTTTCCTCCTTTTACAGCCACTATATCTCCTGCTGTTAAGTACTCTTCTACATTTATTCTTTCTAACCACTCTGCGTAATCTCCATTTCCAGAAGAATACTCTACTCCTATTTCATTATAAGCATCGATTAAATTTGTGATTTCAACAATTCCTGAAGTCACTCCGTCTAAAAGATCTATACCTACAAAACTTGAAACTACATTTAAAACATATACATCATCTAAAACAGTATTATCTCTAAAATCTGCAGTTGATTGTGCTTTAATGCTTCCTGTAACTCTACCATCTTTATCTTCAAAACTTACATATACATTTTCTTTAGTAAGTGAATTAGACACAGTTGTAAAATTTAGTGTTGGAACTCCTACTTGAGGTAATCCTGTAACAGGGATGTTTGGAATACTTGGAATTAAAGGAAAACCAGGGATAGTAATTGGTGGAACGGTTACTTCTGGAATACTCCAACCGGGTATATGTATGTTAACGACTGGCACTGTTACACCACCAAAAATTGGAGTCGCAGGAATTATAGGAATTGCTGGCAATGTAATACTTGGAAAGCTTTTAGGCAGTCCTAGTTGGGTATTTATTTGATTAAAAATTTCGTTTCCTATAGCAATAAATGCCCCTGCAGACATAGCAGTAGGAACTAAAGTAATTAATTGAGTGGGTGTAAATGAACCTCCATTTAACCATCCTTTAACTGTACTTAATGGGCCTGATAATTGATCTGCACCTGGGTTTGAAACATATAAATATCCTGGATTTGGAGAAGACATATTCCCATTATAAGCTCCGTGGGTTTTACCCAATTTTATTTTTAATCCGTCACCATCACCTGTGCTTTGATTTTCGAATGTAGCAATATGATTTGGCTTATTACTAACAACATTTAAGGTTTCTGTAGAAATACTTCCTAATGAAGTAGCCCCAGTTACTGTTAATGAGTTGCTTATTAATGTAGCACCATCTATTGCTACTGTATTATGTATGTTAGTTGCTCCATCTACATTTAATGTTCCTGTTAAGTTAGTGGCACTGCCATTTAAAACATCTAAGGTATTATTTAAAGTAGTCGCCAAAACTACTTCTAGAGTTCCTGTTAATGTTGTTGAACTACCAACTCTTAATTCACTATTTAAAGAAGTTCCTTGATCCACAGAAAGTGCACCAGTTAATGTAGTTTGACTTCCATTTGCTACTTGTAAAGTGTTATTTAAGGTTGTAGCCTCATCTACTGTAAGTGTACCAGTTAAATTGGTAGCACTACCGTTTGTAACTTCCAATGAATTATTAAGGGTGGTTGCTTCTGTTACATCAAGAGTTCCTGTTAAGTTTGTGGCACTACCATTAGTTACATCCAATGTATTATTTAAAATAGTTGCTTCTGTAACTTCTAAAGTACCGGTTAAGTTTGTGGCACTACCATTAGTTACATCCAACGTATTGTTTAAAGTTGTAGCTCCATTAACTTCTAAAGTATTGTTTAACTGAGTAGCATCCTGTACAGTAAGTATTCCCGAAAGTGTTGTAGGACTACCATTATTTACAGATAATGAATTATTAAGATTTGTAATTCCTTCTACAGTAAGATCATTATCTAAAGCTATAAGTCCTTCTACATTAAGAGGGCCAGATAAATATGTAGGGCTTCCATTATTTACATTTAAACCACTATTAAGGTTTGTTTCTAAATTTACTGTAAGCTTTCCAGATAGATCTGTTGGACTTAAATTATTTACATTTAATTCACTTTCTAAATTTGTTATTCCTAATACTTGAAGGTTATCTGTTAATTTTGTATCTCCTTCTACAGTAAGTTCACCAGACAAATAGGTAGGACTGTTGTTATTAACATTTAGCTCATTATTTAAATTAGTGTTTCCGTTAACAGTAAGATCATTATTAAAAAAAGTATTCCCTTCAACATTAAAATTTCCAGAAACATTTAAATCACTACCATTGTTAATATTAACATCGCTATTAAGATTTGTTTCTCCTACCACACCTAAAGTTCCTGTTAAAGCAGTTGGACTTTCATTTGTAACATCAAGACTACTATTTAAAGTCGTCTCTTGATTAACTTCTAGTCTACTATTAAGAAATGTGTTTCCATCAACCTCCAGCGAATTGCGAAATCTTGTAATTCCATTTACTGTTAAGGTTCCTGTTAATTCTGTTGGGCTTTCGTTTTCAACTAAAAGACCATTGTTAAGTTGTGTACCGCCGTCTACAGTTAAAGAACCATTGAGATTTGATGGACTTTGATTATTAACAGAGAGACTACTATTTAAATCTGTTGTACCATCTACTTCAAGATTTCCTCTAAAATTAACTTCCCCATCTACTGTTAAATATCCTGTTGCAATTATATCTCTATGAAAAGCATATGGAACAAATAATAATTCTTGATTGCTTAAGTCTTTATAGTTTCCGTCAAGATTAATCTCCACTTTAAGGTCTTTTCGGGTTCCATCCCAAAAAATTTCAGTAAAATTATTTAATTGTGGGTTTCCTTGACCAATAATCAAGTTAATCATACCAAAAGCATCTGTTGTGGTATTATGCACTTCTTGATACTCTGTTGTCCCGTTAAATTGAGTAATTGTAAAACGAACAGATACAGGCGTATTTATTAAAACATTGCCTGTAACATCTACCCCAGGAATTTCTTGAGGGTTAGGGTCTATAATAATTGCTTGATAACTTAAACCATCTGTTTGAGCAAATACAGAAAAGCTTGCAAAAAGAACAAATAGAGATAGTAGTAATTTTTTCATAATCTGAATATTTTATTCGATAATATCAACTTGATTCGAAACTTCTTTTTCTTTTTTTGGTGGTAAGTTTATAGTAAAACCAATACCTACCATATGCATTTTTATTTTTAACTCTTCATTACTTGAAGGGCTTTCATCTTTTAAACCAATACTTTCTCCGTATAGATATTGTAAATAAATATTACTTGAGTTTGTTAATGGATATGAAAAACCTCCTCCACTTCTAAAAAAGATTCCGTTGTTATCAAATTCTTCAACAGCAATTAAGTTATATGTTTGGTTATTGATGGTTTGAGTTCCTTGAATTAAAAACTCGTATGAAGCAGTTGCTTTAATAAAAAAACTGAATTCTTCTAAAGCAAAAACAGTATAATCAAGACCTACATTAACACCTAAATAATCTACATCCCATTCAAAAAAAGTATTAAAGTCGGGATCACTCCCTATAGCTCCATAACTATTATGTGTAACACCAAGTATGAGGTTAAGTTTTTCAGCAAAAAACTTTCTTTTATAACCTACAGAGACATAATTTTTTGTTGTGGGTTGAAGATTTTGCAATACTTCTCTTTGTGAATTTTTATAATAAAAATTTGAAGATGTTTTACCAGCTTCAACAAATATTTGTTGAGCAAAACAGGTTATTCCAAAAAAAAGAAAGATAAGTAGTATAATTTTTTTCATTAGTTAGTTTTTGAGAAGGTTTGCTTTAAATTGCTTTGTATTTGATGAAATGTGTAGTAAATATTGAGCACTTGATAAAAAATCTAAATTGATTTTAATTTCTCTGGAAGGCTGTTGTTCACTATTGTAAACAACTTTGCCAAGCACATCATATATTAATATGGTTATGGGCGATTTTACATCTTCATTAAAAACAATATTAATTTCACTTGTAAATGGATTAGGGTAAACAACTGCGTCTAAATCTGACACATCTATTAACACATTTGTAATTTTTAAAGGAGGTTGTATAAAACCTTGACGGAGCAAAATCCCTTCGTTTTGAAATTTGCCAATTACACTAGATTGTCCAACACTTTCTTGAATCACATACGTTTTCTCTGCGGTGTTAATAGAGCTCGAAGTACCTGTTACTCCTACTGTTGATCTTACAATTTCTTGCGCCTCAACAGAACAAACTATCACAAAAAATCCAAATAATAAAAGTGATGCTTTTTTCATATTTTGGTTCTTAAACATTCAATAAACGAATGTAAACCAAATACTTGCGTAAGGAAATACGTACAATGCGTAAAAAATACGTAGGGGTACGTAGTTATTTAAAAAGGATTTTTTTAAAGGGTAAGCAATAAGTCTTTGTTCTCTGTCACCCATACAGTAAGTGAATCTGTATTAGCAGACAAACCCAATTTAAAAATAATATTCGATCTGTGTTTTTCTACTGTGCGTTGAGAAATACTTAGAGTCTCAGAAATTTCTTTGGAGGTTTTTTCTTGAGCAACTAATCGTACAATCGTTCTCTCTGAAGGGGATAAAAATTTTATTTTTTCAAGTTGTGGAGAAACTTCAGTATTAAATACTTCATTAAAAAATTTACTAAAATATGTACCTCCACTTATTACCGCTTGAATACATTTATGAATTTCAATATACGGTTCGTCTTTAAGTAAATAACCAGAAATTTTAAGTTTTTTAGCCCTTAAAACAAACCCTTTTTCTTTATGTGAGGTAAGTAGAATAAATTTTGTAGATATATTTTTTCCTTCACATTTATTAATAACTTCAAAGCCAGATAACATTGGCATTTCTATATCCAAAATTGCAATATCTGGTTTTTCTTCAATAATTTGAGCTAAAGCTGAAGCCCCATTATTTGCTCCTTCAAGTACATTGTAATTGTTTGATGTTAACTCATCTGTAAGCCCTTTAAGTAACATTGGGTGATCATCTGCTACTAATATTTTAATATTACTATTCATTTTTAAAGGGTATTTCTGCGTTAATTATAGTGCCTTTTTCAAGTTTGCTTTGAATATTTATAGCTCCGTTTAATATTTTAATTCTTTCGGTTATTGTTTTAAGTCCTAAGCTGTTTTGTAAAAGTTTACTAGAAAGATCAAAACCCTTCCCATTATCTTCAATAATAGTAAGAACTGTCCCTTTTTGTTTTTTAATTGTTACTAATACAGATTTAGCTTCAGAGTGTTTCAAAACATTAGACATACACTCTTGTATAAATCTATAATAATTTAAAGTTCTTTCTTCATTAAAACAGTTGTTTATATCATCTATTTCTAATGAAAAAAATATTTCAGACTCTGCGTCCAACTCATTTAATAATTCTTCAATACTTTCAGAAAGGCCTAATTGTTTTAAAACAGCAGGGTATAGCCCTCTAGATATGCTTCTTACTTCTTCAAGAGCATTATGGGTTAAATTTGTAATATCTTCTTGATTTACATTTTGAGCTTTCTTTTTAATTAGAGTGAGTTGCTGCCCAACACTATCGTGTAGTTCCCTAGCAATACGTGTTCGCTCCTGTTCTTGAGAAAGTATTAAATCTTGCGAAAATTGTTCTTGTAATTTTCGCCTTAATTGGTTTTGTTTTAGTAACCATAACAAAAATGATATACTTCCTAAAAAAACCAACAAATAAAACCACCATGTTTTATAAAAAAAGTTCTCAACGTCTATTTGTATTAATAATGGTTGGGCTATTTTTTTTCCTGAAAAATTTAAGGCTTCTATCTCTAAAGCATAATTCCCAGAAGCTAGATTGGGAAAGCTTATAGATTGTCTGTTTTTTAGGTTTATCCATTCACCTTTATCCAGCCTGTATCTAAAACTGTTATCATTAGTTGCAATACAATTGTTTAATGAAAAATCAAGTTCTAAGGCCCTATTTTCTGAAGGTAAAAAAATAACATTATCACTTGTAAAAGTGCTTCTGTTAAATATGTCCTTGTATTTATTAAGTTCAACATCAAATTTATTTATTTTTAAAAGCATTAATTTTGATGCATCTTCTTCTGGTACAATATCATCTGGATTAAAATAATTAAGTCCTTTTATTGTACCTACAAAATATCCGTTTTGGGTTTTAAAAGCACTATACCTATTAGCCTCATTATTGCTTAAACCATCTTTTTCTGAAAATCGATTTGTAATATTATCTTTAGTATTATATGCAACCACACCATTAAAGGTGTTTATCCACAACATTTCTTTATCATAAATAATAGTTGCTATCCCAGCTTGTAAAGGGTCTTTATAAACAACATTATAACGATTGTTCTCTGGGTTAAAAGTTGCTACATTTCCAGAACGAGAACCTAGTACAAATCCTAAATTTTTATTGTAATCAACCATTAAAAAAAAAGGATCGTTAAGTGTTTCTTTATCATTAATAAAAGCAGAAGACTCATTAATGAAATTGTACGTTAAAATCCCTTTATTTGTAGCTCCTACCAGATAATTATTATGAATTGCTATGTCATAAATATTTAGAGAATCTGTAGCTATTATAGGTGTATGTTTTTTAGTATTTGTATTAAAAGACATTAAATTATACCCAAAAGTACCATACACCAATGTACTATCATTTAACTTTTCTAAACAGATAACAGGAAAATGTCTGTATGTTTTTACATTTAATGTTTTTTTATCTACTTCTATCAAACTCGAAGAAGTATTACTCCAAATACTTAATGTGTCTAAAACTATATTTCTTGATGAAAATGGAACATACGTTTTTTCATTTTCAAAAAGAGAGAATGGAGTAATGTTTTTTGTTTTTTCATTAAATAAGTGCCACCCATCGGTTTCTGTTGCTACAATAATATTTTCATTATTTAATTTAGCTATAGACCTAATACTATTATTTGGTAGGTAGGTTTTTATAGCTTCAGAAGGAAATTTAAAATAATGTAACTCTTTACTACCAGTAGCAATCCAAATATCCTTTTTAAGATTTTTTGATACAGCTCTTAAGCTTGTTGTATTCTCAAATATTTCTGTTTTTTTTAAAGTAGAAAATCCTTCAGTTTCAAAAAAATGAATTCCAAGATTTTGATTTTCAGAAGTTAAAGTTATTGAATTTCCAAAAGGATCTGTATAAACGCATAAATTTTCACGTTCTAGGCTATTATTAATAGCGTTAACTGGTAAAATATCCATTGCTTCTTCATCTATGTAATAAAGGTTAGGATTATTATATAAAAAGACATAGGTGATACCGTCTTTAACGAACATTTCATCAATCCATACTTTTGATGTTCTATTCTCCTCTTTTTTAATAAATGTATGTAACGGAAATCGTTTTATGACATTCCCATCCCAATCAAAAAATATAAGAGGGAAATTATCATCGCTTATAATACAATATTCTTTAAAAGGTATAAATTTTAATGCACTTTCTATATTAAACCTAATATTCTTAATTGGGATATCAAAAAGTGGTTTTAATGCTAGTTCTTTAGTAATAATATTGATTATTACCTTTTCTCCTTTTTTAATAATTAAATACTCTTTTCCTTCATAAAAAAATATGTTTGAAGCACCTTCAACTAAAAATGAATCATTACTTAATTTCACTTTAGTAAATTTTGTAGTCACAGGATTAAAAAGACATAAATAATAACCAGAAATTGCTTTTATAACTATATAAAACTTTCCATCAGTTCGTTTGTAAATTTGATCTATTGAAATAAGTTGTTCATTAAACTGAGGTAAAAAAACTTCATGAAAAAAGCTCCCATTAAATCGTTGTATAGAAAGTCTTTTATTACTTAAAATTATAGTTCTATTGTCTAAACTTTCACCTCCTAACCATAAAAAGCCATCATCATCAAAACTCATTGTTTTAATAATGTCTATTTCAAGACCATCTTGTTTAGTATAAATTTTATGATGTAAACGGTTAGATTGAGCGTTTAAGCCAATATAAAAGAGTAAGAATATATAAATTAAAAAAACTTTCATTTATATATAAACTAGGGATAGAAGATTATTTGTAAATGTTAATTAGTGGAAAGATACCTATTTTTTATTAATGGTCTGATAATCTTCATCTTTTAATAAAAAAACCCTTAATGAATAAACATTAAGGGTGTTAACTTGGTTAGTTAGAATTTAATCTACTTGTTATTGATTGCAAGGTACATACTTCAATAAAAAAAGCATATACGTGAAAACACGTATATTATACTTTAAATATCTTTATTTCAATATTTTAAATAACTTTTGTTAAAAGAACCTACTGAAAAATCTAAATAATGTTATTACGCTAGTATATGTAAATCTTTTAAATATCTCTATTTTAGCATAACAATTATGGCTAAAACAAAAACAACTTTTTTTTGTCAAAACTGCGGTGCTCAATATGCAAAATGGCAAGGACAGTGTAACTCTTGTAAAGAGTGGAATACTATTGCTGAAGAAATAATTCAAAAAGCCGAAAAAGTAAGCTGGCAATCTCAAGAACTTACCTCAAAAAGAGTTTCCAAGCCTCAAAAAATTGCAGACATATCTATGGCTTCAGAAGCCAGATTGAACACAAAAAACAACGAGCTTAACCGAGTGCTTGGTGGCGGACTTGTTCCTGGCTCTTTAACACTTTTAGGAGGAGAACCAGGTATAGGTAAAAGTACCCTTATGCTTCAAATAGCATTACAATTACCTTATAAAACTTTGTATGTTTCGGGTGAAGAAAGTGCTCAACAAATTAAAATGAGAGCCGAACGTATTCATCCAAATTCAGAAAATTGTTATATCCTAACAGAAACAAAAACACAAAATATTTTCAGAAATATTGAAGAAATACAACCAGATATTGTAGTAATAGATTCTATACAAACTCTTCATACAGATTATATAGAAAGTAGTGCTGGAAGTATTTCACAAATTCGAGAAACAACCACAGAACTTATAAAGTTTGCAAAAGAAACTGCAACGCCTGTAATTTTAATAGGGCATATTACCAAAGATGGCAACATTGCAGGACCAAAGATATTAGAACATATGGTAGATACTGTGCTTCAATTTGAAGGAGATCGAAACCATATTTATAGAATATTACGTGCAAATAAAAATCGTTTTGGAAGTACCAACGAACTTGGTATTTATGAAATGCAAGGAAGCGGTTTGAGAGAAGTTTCTAACCCCAGTGAGATTCTCATTTCTAAAAATGAAGAAGAATTAAGCGGTACAGCAATTTCTGCAACATTAGAAGGTATGCGTCCTTTAATGATAGAAATACAAGCCCTGGTAAGTACTGCCGTTTATGGTACACCTCAGCGCAGTGCGACAGGTTATAACGCTAAGAGGTTAAATATGATATTGGCTGTTTTAGAAAAAAGAGCCGGCTTTAAATTGGGAGCAAAAGATGTTTTTTTAAATATTACAGGAGGCATAACTGTTGACGACCCTGCTATAGATCTTGCTGTAGTTGCAGCTGTATTATCTTCAAATATTGATATTGCAATAGATAAAAGAATGTGTTTTGCTGCAGAAGTAGGTCTTGCAGGAGAAGTGCGTCCGGTTCCAAGAGTTGAACAACGCATTTTGGAAGCAGAAAAATTAGGATTTACAGCTATTGTTATTTCAAAATACTGCAAATTACCAAAGCAAAATTATGCTATTTCTATTTTAAAAGTAGCCAAAGTACACGATGTTGTTCATCACCTTTTCGGTTAAATAAAATTTTACATTAAAACCATTTAACAATTATTTGGGGTTCAATTAAAACCACACCAAGTATCTTTAATTGATTTTAAAAAAACACGTATGTCACTTTTCAAAAAAATTAGGCAAACCATTTCGTTAATGCAAAACGTTGACTTAGATGCCTTAGGAAAAATATCACAAAAGGTTGATTTACCCGAAATGATGAAAACCGTAGGAGCCTTAGATGAACGCCAATTACAAGCATTAATGAAAATGCTTAAACAAAAAAGTAAAAAAAAGGGACAACATAAACTACCTCCTATAGACGGAGATTTTTACGATTTAAGCCTCAAGCTTTCACCAGAAGAACGCGATATACAAATTAAGATTCGCAACTTTATGGAGGATGAAATAAAGCCTATTGCAAACGAGTATTGGAATAAGGCAGAGTTTCCTATGCATATTATTCCAAAAATGGCCGCATTAAATATTTGTGGAATGGCTTATGAAGGATATGGTTGTCCAAATAAAACCTTTTTAATGGAAGGAATCATGGCTATGGAATTAGCGAGAGTTGACGTTTCAATTTCTACATTTTTTGGTGTTCATAGTGGTCTTGCTATGGGATCTATATATTTATGTGGTAGTGAAGAACAAAAACAAGAATGGTTACCCAAAATGCAAAAAATGGAAGTCATAGGGGCCTTTGGCCTTACAGAACCAGAAGTTGGATCTGGTGTGGCTGGAGGTTTAGGGACTACTTGCAGAAAAGAAGGTGATGGATGGGTTTTAAACGGTCAAAAAAAATGGATTGGAAACGCAACATTTAGCGATATAACAATAATTTGGGCACGAGATGAAGAAAGCAATCAAGTAAAAGGATTTATTGTAAAAAAAGGAAATCCTGGTTTTGTTGCTGAAAAAATGCAAGATAAAATGGCGTTACGTACTGTTCAAAATGCTTTAATAACAATGACAGATTGTAAGGTGCCAGAAAGCGATAGACTTCAACAATGTGACTCTTTTAAAGATACTGCAAAAGTACTGAAAATGACACGTGCAGCAGTTGCTTGGCAAGCTGTGGGATGCGCAAGAGGTGCATATGAGAGTGCCCTTAAATACACAAAAAAGAGAGAGCAATTTGGACGTCCTATTGCAGCATTTCAATTAATTCAAAATCACTTGGTAGAAATGGTTGCAAATTTAACAGCAATGCAAACCATGTGCTTCCGCTTGTCTGAATTACAGGATCAAGAATTATTAACAGATGAACATGCATCTCTCGCAAAAGTATTTTGTAGTATGCGAACACGGGATGTTGTAAGTCGTGCTAGAGAAGTTATGGGTGGAAACGGTATCTTACTAGAGTATGATGTAGCTAGATTTGTAGCAGATGCAGAAGCTATCTACAGTTATGAAGGTACTAAAGAAATAAACACTTTAATTGTGGGACGTGCAATTACTGGTTACAGCGCTTTTGTTAGTTAAGGAGCTGGATTAGGAATTTGAGAATGCACTTCGTTAATTTCTTTTAAAATTTCTTCAGAAAGGATAACATTTACACTATCAATATTTTCAGAAAGCTGCTCTATTGTTGTAGCACCAATAATTGTTGAGGTAACAAAAGGTTGTTGTCTTACAAAAGCTAATGAAAGTTGTGCTAAAGAAATGTTGTGTTTTTTTGCTATTTCATTATATCTTTTTGTTGCTTCAAATGAAGCTTCACCTTGGTAACGAGAATAATTAGGAAACAAAGTTACTCTTGCATTTTCGGGTTTTGCTCCGTTTAAATACTTTCCTGAAAGTTGACCAAAAGCAAGTGGCGAATACGGTAAATAAGCTATATTTTCTTGTAATAATACTTCAGAAAGGGCAATTTCATCCCTTCTATTTAATAAACTATATGCATTTTGAACAGAAACCATTTTTAATGCTCCTTTTCTATGCTCTTCCATATAACGCATTACTCCAAAAGGGGTCTCGTTAGATAATCCAATATGTTTTACTTTTCCTTCTTTTACATATAATTCTAGACGCTCAATAATACTACTTATATTATCATTCCATTGCTCATTTCCTGTATGATTATAATCACGAACTCCAAAAATATTTACACTACGTTCAGGCCAATGTAATTGATAAAGATCCAAATACTCTGTTTGTAGTCTTTTTAAACTTTTATGCAACGCATCGTCTAATGAAGCTTTACTAAAATTTAAGTCTTTTCTTATATGCTCAAAATTTCGGGCAGGACCTGTAACCTTTGATGCTAGCACTACTTTTTCTCTGTTTTTATTTTTTGCAAACCAAGTACCAATAATTGTTTCTGTACTTCCTTGTGTTTTTGGGTTTCCTGGTACAGAATACATTTCTGCAGTATCTATAAAATTAACCCCTTTATCGAGTGCAAAATCGAGTTGCTGATGACCTTCGGCTTCAGTATTCTGTTGTCCCCAAGTCATCGTGCCGAGGCATATTTTACTTATCTTAAGATTGGTGTTTGGAAGTGTAGTGTATTTCATGAAATTAATTATAAATCTTTGCCAACATATTAAGTGTTGGCAAAGATAGTATTATCATAGAAGTAACTATTATTAAATCTCGTTTAACAATTTGGATATTTCGTCCAGTTTTGGAGTTAAAATCACTTCAATTCTTCTGTTTTTTGCTTTACCTTCTGCTGTTGTATTTGGAGCAATGGGAGCATATTCGCCACGGCCAGCTGCAGTAAGGTTGTCTTTAGGAATGGATGAATTTTCGGTTAAAATTGAGACAATTGCTGTTGCTCTTTTAGTAGATAAATCCCAGTTATCTTTTAATGGTCCACTACCACCATAAGGCACATTATCTGTATGACCTTCTATAAGCACTGCTATTTCTTTGTTTTGAGCTAACACACTACCAAGTGCAACTACCGCTTCTCTACCTCTTTGATTTACTGCCCAGCTTCCACTATCAAACAACAATTTGTTTTCCATAGAAACATACACTTTACCGTCACGTTGTTCTACTGTTAAACCATTACCTTCAAAGTTTGTAAGAGCTGCAGAAATTGCATCCTTAAGTGCTCTCATTTTAGCATCTTTAGTTGCTATAATTCCTTCAAGTTCTTCAACACGTTGTGACCGGGAAGCTAAATCGCGTTGTAATTTTTGAAGTCTCGTATTCTCTATTGCTAAAGCTTTTTCTTTTTCTTCTAACTGTGTTAACAAGCGTCTGTTTAATTCAAGATTTTCAGATAATGAAGAAGAACTGTTAGCTTCTAGAGCATCGTAAGAGTCTTTTAATCTTTTATAATTACTCTCGCATGCAGAAAGATCCATTGCTATTCTGCTCTTTTCTGCAGTAAGCTTTTCAATTTCTTTGTTAAGATTGGCAACAGTATATCTATCTGCACTGTTAACATTTCCATCAAGTTGTGACATTAAAGATTGGTTTTCTGCTCGTAAAGCATCATAGTTATCTTTTAAATCTTCATATATTTTTGAAGATACGCAAGAAGTTGTTAGACTCGCAAGGGCTATTCCGAAGAAAATATTTTTTATCATTTTATAGGTTTGTAGGTTTTGTTCTTATTTATTTTTTAATACTATGGAAACGAAAGTTCCACCAATAATGGGCAATGATCACTATGCATTGCATCGGGTAATATAACGGCACGTTTTAAATTATCTTGTAAGGGCTTTGCCACCATGTTATAATCTATACGCCATCCTTTATTATTATTTCGGGAATTTGCACGATAACTCCACCACGTATAATTATGGGGTTCTTTATTAAAATGGCGAAAAGAATCTATAAATCCACTATCTATAAATTTACCAATCCATTCTCGTTCCACAGGTAAAAACCCTGAAACATTTGCATTTCTAATAGGGTCGTGAATATCTATTGCTTTATGGCAAATATTATAATCTCCACAAATAACAAGATTTGGAATTTTCTTTTTAAGATTTGTTATATACGTTAAAAAGTCATCCATATAGGTGAGTTTATGGTTTAGACGAGCAATATTTGTTCCACTTGGAAGATATAAGCTCATTACCGAAACATCATCAAAATCTAATCTTATGTTTCTCCCTTCGGCATCCATATATTCAATTCCTGTTCCATATTCTACATGGTTAGGTTCTATTTTAGAAAAAATAGCGACTCCACTATATCCTTTTTTAACAGCACTGTACCAATAATGATAGGGATATCCAGCAGCTTCTATTTCTTTAATTTCTACTTGGTCAATATTTGCTTTTATTTCCTGAATGCAAATAACATCTGGGTTTGCAGCTTGTAACCAGTCTAAAAAGCCTTTTCTCATTGCTGCCCGAATTCCATTTACGTTGTATGATATTATTTTCATTGTAAGTATTTTCAATAATAGCCACTAATTTAAATAACATTGTATTTTTACAGGGAACATTAGTGTAAAGATTTTTAAAAGAAATCAACAAAATAAACTGCGCAGTGTTAAGTTGTATAGGTAATGAAGTTATATCTGTTTCTATGTATGGTTTTTATCATCGGTTTTGGCTATGCACAAGATGCTCCTACCAATTACCGAAGTAAAAAAGTTGCAGTCTCAGACTCAATTGTAATAGATAGTGTAAGCATAAACCCTACTAGATTTACAATAGTAAATAAGGCAGGAAATGTATTAGATTCTTTAGACTACAAAGTAGATTTTAAAAAGAGCATTATTGTTTTTTCTGAAAAAATAACAGCGAGTGAAGACTCCTTAACGATAAATTATCTTCGCTATCCAGATTTTTTAACCAAAGAATATTTTGTATTTGACTCAAAAATTATTTCTGAAAATACTGGAAGTATAGATAAACTATATTCTCTAGATCAAAGTACAAACAAGAGTCTATTTACCCCCTTTGAAGGCCTAAATACTGTGGGAAGTATCTCTAGAGGTGTCACCATTGGAAATAATCAAAATACAGTTGTTAACTCTGAGTTAGATTTACAAATTACTGGAAAGTTAAGTGACAAAGTTTCAATAAGGGCTTCAATACAAGATGCAAACATACCGACCCAAGAAGGGGGTTATTCCCAAAGTTTAGATGAGTTTGATCAAATTTTTATCGAATTATATAGCGACAACTGGAATATACGTGCAGGAGATGTAGATTTAAAAAACGAAGACAGTTACTTTGCTCATTTTACAAAAAAAGTACAAGGAATCTCATTAAGTGGGACAATTAACCACAAAAACGGCGCTAAAACTACTGCTTTTGCAGCAGGAGCTTTAGTAAGAGGAGTGTTTGCTCAAAGTAAGTTTACAGGTCAAGAAGGGAATCAAGGCCCTTATAAATTAGTGGGACCAAATGGAGAACTTTTTATTTTAATTGTATCTGGAAGTGAACGTGTCTATGTAAATGGACTGTTATTAGAACGAGGAGAAAATGAAGATTACGTAATAGATTACAATTCGGGAGAACTAAAATTTAACCCAACATATCCTATTACAGCTAACATGCGTATTACGGTAGAATACCAATATACAGATAGAAATTACACCCGATTTATAGCCTACGGTGGAGGAAACTACACTAGTGAAACATTTGATGTTGGTGCTTATGTGTATTCAGAAAATGATGCAAAAAACCAACCATTACAACAAACCCTATCAGAACAGCAAGTTGCTATTTTACAAGCAGCAGGTGATGATATGACACAAATGGTAGCACCATCTGCGGTACCCGACACCTATTCAGAAAATAAAGTTCTTTATAAAAAAGAAACTTTAAATGGTGTAGAAATATTTGTTTTTTCAGCAAATCCAGAAGACGAACTTTTTAATGTACGTTTTACTTTGGTGGGTGAAAATATGGGTAATTATATTATTAGTAACATAAGTGCTCTTAATAGGGTTTTTGAATATATTGCTCCTATAAATGGAGTGCCACAAGGTAGTTATGAGCCTGTAATACAGCTTAATGCACCTACAAAATTACAAATTGGAGGTGTAAAAGGAGCTTACCATCCTACAGATAAAACAAATGTAGCTTTTGAAGTTGCAGGAAGTAAAAATGATCTCAACCTTTTCTCGTCTATTGATGATAATAATAATGATGGCTTTGCAGGAAGACTAGACGTAAAACAGCGCTTATTAACCACTGTAGATACTTTAAAAGTTAATGCTTTTGGATCTGTAGATTTTATAAATAGAGATTTTAGAAATATTGAAAGAATTTATAATAATGAGTTTAATAGAGACTGGAATCTTGTAACACCAATTGGAAATCAACGATTTGTAATAGTTGGTGCAGAAGTTTTGGATCTTAAAAAAGGTGGTGCACGTTATGAGTTTCAGAATTTAGAGTTTTCTGAAAGTTTTAATGGAACTCGTCACGTTTTAAATTCAGATGTAAACTTTAATAAAATTAAAAATACTTTTAATGGAAGCTTTTTAAACAGTAAAGGAATTGCTTTTGATTCGAAATTTTTTAGAATGCACAACACCACAACTTATTCATATAATAAAGGTTGGGTTGGTGCAAAACTCAATTTCGAAAACAACAAAGTACGAGCAATAACTAACGATAGTCTAACGCCATTAAGCTTAAAATTTGACGAATACGAAGTATTTTCTGGCGTAGGAGATAGCACTAAAGTTTTTGTAGAAATAGGTTATCAATATCGTGTAAATGATAGCTTAAGAGATTCAGAATTAAAAAGAGTGAATACATCAAACACTTACTTTTTAAAATCTAAAGTAATAAATACTAAAAATTCTCAATTATCAATATTCGCAAATTATAGAGTATTAAAACACGAAGATGGTAATGATGAAGATGAACAATCTCTTAATTCCCGTCTCTTATACAATCAAACATTACTCAATGGAGGTATTGGTTTTAATACAGCGTTAGAATCTAATAATGGTGTAATTGCCCAACAAGAATTTACATATGTTCAAGTAGACCCTGGAGAAGGTATTTATACTTGGATAGATTATAATAACAATGGCATACAGGAATTGGATGAGTTTGAGGTGGCGCAATTTCAAGATGAAGCAACGTATGTAAGAGTTTTGTTACCTAACCAAATATTCTTAAAGATTAGAGAGAATAAATTCAGTCAGATTGTGACTTTAAACCCTCAATCTTGGTCAAACTTAACAGGGTTTAAAAAAATACTTTCTCACTTTTACAATCAGACTTCTTATGTTATTGATAGAAAAATAAAAAGGCAAAATGAAGCTTTTAACATTAACCCTTTTGAGGATGGTGGTGATGACCAATTAGGATTAACGCTAAATTTTAGAAATGCGCTCTTCTTTAATCGTGGAAAACAACAATACACAACAAGCTATACATACCTCAGTTCGTCAAGTAGCAATTTATTGGCCATTGGGTTACAAGAAAATATATTAAAGAGCCATCAAGTTAATTTTAGTCATAAGTTTTGGGAAATTTGGTTATTAAACTTAAAAGGAAATACAGGTAGTAATGAGAGTATTTCTGAAAATTTTGAGAGTAGAAATTTTAAACTGGATACGTACGAGATAAATCCGAAAATATCTTATTTACTAAGTTCCCGAACTCGATTTGATGTATTTTACCACTTTCTAAATAAAGACAATTCGCTTGGTGCAATGGAAGCATTAAACCAGCAAAAAATAGGCTTTTCTTTTGCATACACCAATGCTGAAAAAATATCAATTAACGGAGAGTTTACCTATATAGATAATCAATTTACAGGAAGTGCTTTTTCTCCAGTTGCATATCAAATGCTAGAAGGATTACAGCCAGGTACAAACTTTACGTGGCGTTTATTATTTCAGAAAAGAATTACTAAATATCTAGATGCAAATCTTTCTTACTTCGGGAGAAAAAGTGAAAACTCTAATACAGTTCATACAGGAAGCATTCAATTAAGAGCTTATTTTTAAGTTTCATCTTCAATTTATATTAATAAAAAAGTCCCCAATATAATATTGAGGACTCTTTTAACTAAAATACAATGAAAGTTTATCTTACGATAATTTTCGCTGTTTTATAAGTATTACTAGATTGGTCTCCCATTTTAATTAAGTAAACACCAGCAGAAGCATAAGACATATCTAATTGATAGTTGTAGCTATTACCTTGTTTTTCTAAATTATTAAATGCCATTTGTTGACCTAAGATATTGAAAACACCTATAGACGCTGTTCCATCAAAAGAAGTAGTAAGCGTAACATCAAATTGGTTATTTCCTTTGTCAAGTACAATTAAATCTGCATTTGCAATAGTAATATCTTGAACACCTAATATACCAATGTTCACAGTATAATCTTGAACTTCACCAAAATCAAAATCTGTACAAGGATCTAAAATATCACCTCCCGCAGAAGTATCGATAGCTTTAGCTCTTAATCTGTGAGATCCTGGAGTAGCTCCTACAGGAATTACTAATTCGAAATCTTCTAAAGCGTTAGCTAAAGTGAAAAACTCCCCAGAAATTAATCTCTCAGAAGCTTCAAAAGAACCACTATCATCAAAATCAATCCAAACAGATAATGCCTCAACACCAGGACCTCCAGTCCAGTTTTGTTGTGCCTGTAGGATATATTCGTTAGATCCAGCTTGATTACTTAAATCTGTTGATAATGCAGTTCTATCTGCATAACCTTGTGGGCTACTTGCAGGTTCTGTATTACAACCGTTTGCACCGTCATCTGCATCAATAGTATTTAAGACAAATTTCTTAATACCATCTAAATTACAACCTAATAATGCAGCAGGCTCACAATAACCTCCAGCTCCATTTACAACTGTTTTAATAGCTTCATCATTAGCGGTATTAGAATCTCCAACTAAGTTTGTTTTTGAAGTAATAACATAACTACCTAAAGCAGATAAATCTGCTTGTGCAGCAAACGTAAAAGATTCGTTTGTTCCTGCAGCAATAGTTCCAGAATATAATTCAATTACAGGTGCTCCAGCATCAATAGAATATTGTAATGGAGGGTTTGTAATATCGTTACTTCCATAATTTCTAATAGTTACAGTAATATCTTCTGTAGCTGTTAAAGGACCACTGTTAGGTGCATCAATACTTAAAATTCCTATATCGTTTGGTGCTGGTGGAGCTAATGAAAAGTGTGCCACAACATCACGTCTTGAAGGCTCAAAATACTCAGCTATATGCCAAAATGATGTATCGTCTGCAGGATCAACGCTAAGTTGAACATAATCTGCTAAACGATTTGATGGGTTATTTGCACTACTTTGAGCAATTAATGATTCTCCAGCCCACATAGCATTAAGAGGGTCTGTAGCAAGACGTCCTGTATATTGAATTGCAATACGCTCTGTGTTACTTATTGTTGTATACCCCATAGCAATGTCTCCATTACCATTCATAGCCATACTTCCAGAAAAAGCATGTTTACCACCTGCTGGAGATGTATAAGTACCTTCTTGGAAAATTGTCCAAGGTTGACCATCTGCTACTTGACGTAATTCATACCAACGAATACCTGCTAATTCACCAGCAGTACCATCTGTATCTACAACAAAATTAAATACTACTGTGTTATAACCAGGAAATCTTCTGTATTGAGCCTGGTTCATAATTGTAGCTTGTAATGCATCTTGTGCTGCTCCTCCACCAGGTTGTGGTAAGTTACTAAAACTACCTCCATCAAATACACTAATAAAATCTGCTGTAGTAATAATTTGAGCTGCACTCATAGTTGCTGCTCCTGGATTAGCCCAGTCTATAGTAGCACTCCATATTTTTAAGTGATCGTCTGTTACTCCACTCCAAGCATCATCTTGTAAATATACAATAGGAGCTGGAACAGTATTACCTGCTAATTGGTCGTCTGTTGTATGAAAAGCTTGTGGACTATAAAAACCACTTGTTGAAATACCCGGTAATGGTAATGCAACAAATTGAGCTGGGTTACCATTTAACATTTGGTTTCTTTCTACAGCAAAAACTCTATTGGTAGAACCAATATTTGCAGTTACCATATACTTATTACCCCAAACTGAAAATTTTGTATAATCTGGGAAAGAACCAGTACCAAAACCAGTTGTATATACATGCCATCCATCATTTACAGGGTCATTACCTTGACAAACTGCAACGTTAAATCCATTAGGACTACTATCAAACTCTGTTATAACTATTCTATCTGCTGCTGCATCATAAAATACAATTGGATCTCCAATATTGTTTCCAGGGAATAATGTACCTAAAGCTAATTCTGCAGTTAAAGGTGCTCCAGTAGCTTTATCAAAAATTCTAAAAGCAGAGTTCCAAGCCCCAACATAGTGAGTCATAGAAGCAGCTCCTGTAGGATCTGATGGAGTCGCTTGAGAAATATCTGCTGTAAAAGTTAAGATAGGTGGTTGTACACGTTGCGGTGTTACACTTCTCTGTTGCTCTACCAATGGGTCATTCCCTTTTGGAAATCCTTTACCCGGAACAACTGTATTTGCCATTCTTCCTTTAGGGTGTCCCAAAGCAGGAGTGTTATCTGCATACTTTATAGTACCATTTTGGATTTGCTCTGCAATACTTGGTACATAAATTGGATTATCCATCATACCATAAGCGGTCGCTGGATAAGATTCTTGAGCTGAGACTCCTACAGAGACAAGAAATAACAGCATCATTACGTAATTTGTAAACTTCATTTTGTAAATTTTTAGTTAAAATTTTGTTATCCTATAAAAATACTACGTATTCTTGAAAATCCAAGCTTTTTTTATTACAATTTTATAAGTATAATCACCTAAATATCAATATTTAACATTTTTTAATCCTATAATAACAATAGGGTACTTAAATTAATGAACTGAAATTTATTTATTAAAAAAGGCATAATAGTTGTAAATTAACTTTTCTAAACACCTTAAATAAAAAAATTATGACACTTATAAAAAGTCTTTCAATATTCTTATTTGTAGCGTTTGTTTCCTGTAATTCCACAAATAAGTCTGTGGTTAAAAACACTAATAAAAGTGAAACCGAATCTATTAAAATGAAAATGGAAAAAATGATTGAAGAAGGTTTCTCTATGGGAGAAATAGTATTTTCTGATGCCGAAAATGATTGTGCGTATACAATAAAGCTCGACAATAAAGAGGTTTCTTATTATTTAGATCCTATTAATCTTGATGAAGCTTTCCAGAAAGATGGAATGAAAGTTTGGGTAAAATATAATGGTTTACGCATGATGAATCGTTGTGATAAAGCAAACCCAGTTTCCCTTACAGATATACAAGAAAGAGAGGAATAATTATTCCTCTCTTTTCTTTAATTTTTCATCCAATTTTTTAAGGATAAAGTTTCTTCCATAATTGATTTTATTTTATCAATTGGGATTCTATCTTGTTCCATACTATCCCTGTAACGTATTGTTACAGTATTATCTTCTTTGGTTTGATGGTCTACAGTTATACAAAAAGGAGTTCCATTAGCATCTTGACGACGATACCTTCGTCCTACAGCATCTTTTTCGTCATAATCTACATTATAATCCCACTTTAAATCGTCAATTATAGATTGAGCTATTTCAGGAAGTCCATCCTTTTTAACTAAAGGCAAAACCGCAGCCTTTACCGGAGCTAAAATAGCTGGTAATTTTAAAACTGTTCGTGAACTACCATCTTCTAAAGTTTCTTCCTGAAGTGAGTTACTTAATACTGCTAAGAACATTCGGTCAAGCCCTATAGAAGTTTCTACAACATAAGGTGTATAGTTTTTATTTAATTCAGGATCAAAAAACTGAAGCTTTTTACCTGAAAACTCTTCGTGTGCTTTTAAGTCAAAGTCTGTTCTAGAGTGAATACCTTCTAATTCTTTAAACCCAAAAGGGAAATTAAACTCTATATCGGCCGCAGCATTTGCATAGTGCGCTAATTTCTCGTGATCGTGAAAACGATACTTTTCTTCTCCCAAACCTAAAGATAGGTGCCATTTTAATCGAGTTTCTTTCCAATACTCGTACCATTTCATTTCATCTCCAGGACGAACAAAAAATTGCATTTCCATTTGTTCAAATTCTCGCATTCTAAAAATAAACTGTCTTGCAACAATTTCATTTCTAAAAGCTTTACCAGTTTGAGCAATTCCGAAAGGGATTTTCATCCTTCCAGATTTTTGTACGTTTAAAAAGTTTACAAATATACCTTGGGCAGTTTCAGGACGAAGATACAAGTCCATCGCGCTGTCTGCAGAGGCTCCTAATTTTGTACCAAACATTAAATTAAATTGGCGAACTTCTGTCCAGTTTTTACTACCTGTCTCTGGGTCTGCAATTTCCAATTCCTCAATTAAGGCTTTTACATCTGCAAGATTTTCTGCTTCGAGTGATCTTGCTAACCGTTCTAGTATTTCTTTTTGTTCACTCTTATACCGAATTACTCTATCGTTTGTTGCAACAAACTGAGCTTCGTCAAAATTTTCACCAAAGCGTTTCTTTGCTTTATCTATTTCTTTTTGCGCTTTTATATTAAGCTTTTCTGCATAATCTTCTACTAGAACATCTGCGCGATATCTTTTTTTCGAGTCTTTATTGTCAATTAAAGGATCGTTAAAAGCATCAACGTGACCAGATGCTTTCCAAGTGGTTGGATGCATTAATATTGCAGCATCAATACCTACAATGTTTTGATGCATATACACCATGCTTTTCCACCAGTATTCTCTAATGTTCTTTTTTAACTCGACTCCATTTTGTGCGTAATCATATACTGCACTAAGTCCGTCATAAATTTCACTAGACGCAAATATGTACCCATACTCTTTTGCATGAGATACTACTTTTTTAAATTGATCTTCGTTGTTTGCCATAGCGCAAAAATAAAAAAAAAAGACCCCTAGCATCTACGAGGGTTCCTTTTTTTTCAAAATACAAGAATAAAAAAACCGCTACTAATTAATAGTAACGGTTTTTAATAAAATTATATGCTTATTTTACAATATAGAACTTCTATTTAAGCTCCATGGTTGTTGTAGCAATTTGCTTTGAACCATCAAATACATTGATAGTATATCTACCTTCAATTAAATTTTCTTCTGTTGCGTTTACTAAAACACAAACGTCCAATTCTTCATTTTCGTAATAAACTTTTGTTTTACCACTATAATTAAGAACTCCATCTTCAAACTGCATAGTTTCTTTATCTCCTAATAAATTATTTCTAGGATTAATTACCTGCACATATAAAACTCTATCACCTCTATCTGCAATACTATTAGGAGTAAGTGTAAAACAAGCTCTTACTTTGTCTGCACGGCTTGACCGTCTAGTATCAACAACTTTACCGCTACTTCTTACAATTACTGCTTCTCCTCTAAGATCCACTGCATTAACTACAGATCCTTTTTTAATAGTCTCAGACATTTCAGTATTCATTTTGTTTACAGAATCCACTACTTTATAAGTATTAGATAAAACTGTTGTAGTACTATCACGTTCTACTAAAAGTCTTTGATTTACTGCGATTAAACTGTCTGCTCTTCTAAATAAAACTTTTCTCTCTTGTTTTAATCTTCCTACTTCTGCTTTGTAACGCTCAATTAAAGCAACATTTGCTTCTGCTCCTTTAACAGAATCTAATAAAACTGAAATTCTTTCTCTTGCAGCTAAAAGATCTTTATCTTTTAATTCATTTTCTTGAATAATCTCATCGTAATTGGCAATTAACTCTTCCAATTCACCTTGAATATCCTCTTTTTGTTGTTCCAATCCTGTTACAGTATTTTTACTGTCATTGTACAATTGTACAGTGTACACTGCTAAGATTATTAATAGAACCGATAAAACTCCAATTAATACCTTAAATTTTGTACTATTATTTTCTGAACTCATTAGAAATTGTTTATTGTTTCAAGGGGCTAAATTAGGAAGACTAATCTGAAGTAAATGTTTATAAAATGGTAAAAAACCTTAAAATATGTTAAATCTTTTGTTTCCAAGGGTTTGTAACGGCTGTAAATCAATGCTTTCTAAAGGAGAAGAGCTTATTTGTATAAATTGCAGACATAAATTACCCTTGTTGTGTCATCATAAAACTAATAATTCTGCCATGAAAGATTTATTTTATGGAAGGTTTCCTATTGAGCAGGCTACAGCTCTACTTCAATTTCAGAAGAGAGGAATTACACAAGAATTACTTCATAATCTTAAATACAGAAAACAAAAAGATTTAAGTTCGTTTTTTGGTAAATGGTTAGGTGAAGAATTGGCACAACAAGAATTATACAACAATATAGATATAATTATCCCTGTACCATTACATAAACAAAAACTAAGAAAAAGAGGTTATAATCAAGTTGAAGGATTCGGAAAAGAAATTGCAAAAGCACTTAAAGTACCTTATAATGATAAAATATTATTGAAGATAACAAAAACAGGCTCGCAGGTTTTTAAACAAAGACTTACAAGGTTTCAAACCGAAGAAATTTTTACAATAAAGCAAAAAGAGTTACTTAAAAACAAACATATATTATTGGTTGATGATATTGTTACTACAGGAGCAACACTAGAAAATTGTGCACTTCACTTACTTAAAGATACAAACGCTAAACTTAGTATTGCCACCATTGCAATTGCATAGAAAGTTTACCTATTTTTGTGACCATGAAACTAGCGAAACATCGTTTACTCTATATTCCCATCCTTTTATTATTTTCACTATCGTTCGTAGATTGTGCAAAAAAAGGTACACCATCGGGAGGGAAAAAAGACACTATTCCTCCAGTAATTGTTAAAACAACTCCAGAAAATTATAGCATCAATTTTAATACTGATGAAATTAAAATCACTTTTAATGAGTATATAAAACTGAAAGACATAAATAAAGAGTTAATTATATCTCCTCCACTTAAATATAACCCTCTAATTACTCCTTTAAATACTTCTAAAACTATAAAGATAAAATTACTAGATACTCTAAAGGAGAACACAACTTACTCTATTAATTTTGGAAATAGTATTGTAGATAATAATGAAGGTAATGCTTATAAATACTATAAATATGTCTTTTCTACTGGAAATTACATAGACAGTTTAAAACTTACTGGGAGCATTAAAGATGCTGCACTTTTAAACCCAGAAAAACCAATTTCGATTGTACTATATGAAGTAAACGAAACTTTTAACGATTCTGTTATTTATTCAGAAAAACCAACTTATATAACGACCACAAACGATACAACAAATAATTTTGAATTAAATAATTTAAAAGAAGGAAAGTATTTACTTCTTGCTTTAAAAGAAAAAAGTAATGATTATATTTTTCAACCAAATACAGATAAAATAGGTTTTATTAATGAATATATTACACTCCCTACAGATAGTGTATATGATATAACATTATTTAAAGAAGTACCAGATTACAGAATATTAAAACCAAAACACGAATCTAAAAACCATATTTTATTCCCTTTTGAAGGCACTACAGATAGTCTAACTTTAGATTTAATTTCGCAAATGCCTAAAGATTATGAATATATTTATTTTAAAGATTCAAAAACAGATACAATACATTATTGGTTTAAACCTTCAGTAGAATTGGACTCACTTCAATTTGTGGCAAAAAACAAATCTAAAATAGATACACTTACTGCGAGAATGAGAAATCTATTTAAAGATTCTTTAAAATTAACTCCAGTAAACAGTACTGTTATAACAGTAAATGATACTTTAAAATTACAAGGGAATACTCCTTTAATAAATTTTAATTCAGAAAATATAAAAATTATAGATAAAGATTCTACTCAAATAACTGCTATTACAAAAATTAGAAAAGATATAAATATTGCAGAAATTATATTTCCTAAAACATACGAACAAACGTATAATGTGAAAGTGTTACCAAATGCAATTACAGACTTTTTTGGAGCTACTAATGATACGCTTTCTTATATTTTTAGAACCAAAGCAGCTTCAGATTATGGAACTCTTTCTCTTACATTAAAAAATGCAAAAGAGTTTCCATTTATTGTGCAATTGGTTAATGAAAAATATGCTGTAGTTGCAGAAAAATATATCCAAGAGAACGAGGTTATTTTGTTTAAAGATTTAAACCCAAGTTTTTATTATATAAGATTAGTAATTGATGAAAATGCAAACAAACGTTGGGATAGTGGAAACTTTTTAAATCGTGTTTCTCCAGAAAAAATTATTTACTACCCTACAAAAATTGAAGTAAGAGCTAATTGGGATTTAAAAGAAACTTTTATTCTAGAATAAAACTATCCCTATCATTTAAAAACTGAAGATGCTCCCTGTTCTTATTAATATGCTCTTTATTAAGTGTTATTGTTTGTATAAATTCTGTTTCAAAATCTGTAGTTGAAATATGTTCTCCTAATACATCATATACTGCACTATGACCTATATACTCAAAACCATTTCCGTCTAATCCAGTTCTATTAACGCCAATACAATAACTCATATTTTCAATCGCCCTTGCTTTTAAAAGCGCATCCCAAGCTGAAATTCTTTTTTTTGGCCAGTTAGCAACAAATATTAATACATCATAATCTTTCGTATTCCGAGCCCATACGGGGAATCGAAGATCATAACAAATAAGAGGGCAAATATCCCATCCTTTATAAGTAACAGTAATTCTTTCTCTTCCTGCGGTATATGTTTTATGCTCGCCAGCTAATGTAAATGTGTGTCGTTTATTATAAGTTTTATAGGTTCCATCTGGAAACACAAAATAAAGCCTATTATAAAAAAGATGATTGTCTTTAACAATAATACTCCCAGTAATAGCAGCTTGTTTACTTTGGGCTTGATTAATCATCCACTGAAGTGTTTCACCTTCCTTCTCTTCAAAAAGAGTTGAAGCATTCATAGAAAATCCTGTAGTAAACATTTCGGGAAGAATAATTAAATCTGTTTTTTTAGTAATAGATTTAATTAAATCTGAAAAATGTTTTCTGTTTGCAACAGCATTTTCCCAATGCAAATGAGATTGTATCATTGTAATGCTTAATTCTTCTTTCATTTAAGATTGCTTTTCTAAAATTTCAACAATATCATTAAATCCTTGCATTTTTGCATGGTCAATGGCTGTATTTCCTTTAACATCTTTAATAGAAATATCCGACCCCGTATTTAAAAGTAATTCAATACACTCTTTATGATTAAAAGTAACAGCAAATATCAATGCAGTCGCACCATTAGAATTTGTAGCATTTACATTTGCTCCATTTTCTATAAGAAGTTTAGCGATATTATTAAACCCTTTAAAACAAACTCCCATTAAAGCTGTATTACCTGAAGCATCCTTTGCATCAATATCCTGTGGATATTCCATAAGGATTTTAGAAACATCTTCATCCCCAAAATAAGTTGCAAGTAATAAAGGAGTTGATCCCCTTTGGTCTTTTTCATTGACCAAATTATGATTTTCCTTCAGTAATATATTTAATGAATGAATGTCTTTATTTCGAATTGCGTCAAAAATTGTTATCATATTTATTTAATAATAAAGCGGAATAATAAAGATACTATTCCGCCTCTGTTTCAACAAACTTGTTTGTTAGTAATACCTGTTATGATAAATCAAAACGGTCTAAATTCATAACTTTATTCCAAGCTGCTACAAAATCGTTTACAAATCTCTCTTTAGAATCTTCACAAGCATATACTTCTGCAATAGCCCTTAATTCTGAATTTGATCCAAATATTAAATCTGCACGAGTACCTGTCCACTTTACATTACCAGTTTTACGATCTCTTCCTTCAAAAACTTTTTCAGAACTAGAAGTTGCTTTCCAAGTTGTTCCTAAATCTAAAATATTAGTAAAGAAATCGTTTGTTAATTTTCCAGCATTTTGGGTAAAAACTCCATGATTAGAACCATCATAATTTGTATTTAAAACACGCATTCCACCCACAAGAACTGTCATTTCTGGTACAGTAAGAGTAAGTAATTGTGCTTTATCAATTAATAATTCTTCTGCAGATGCTAATTGATTATCTTTTAAGTAATTTCTGAAACCATCTGCTACTGGTTCTAAATGAGAAAAAGATTCTACATCTGTTTGTTCTTGAGAAGCATCTCCACGTCCTGGAGCAAAGGACACATCAATAGAATGTCCGGCCTCTTCTGCAGCTTTTTCTATAGCTGCGCAACCACCCAAGACAATTAAATCTGCCATTGAAACTTTCTTATTGTTCGATTGTTTATCATTAAATTCTTTCTGAATTTGTTCTAAACTATTTAATATTTTAGCTAATTCACTAGGATTATTAACCTCCCAATTTTTTTGAGGTGCTAAGCGAATTCGAGCTCCATTTGCACCACCACGCATGTCCGAATTTCGATAGGTTGAAGCTGAAGCCCATGCTGTATTAATTAATTGTGAAATACTTAATCCAGATGAAAGTAATTTCTTTTTTAAATCTGTAATATCATTATCATTAATCAAATCGTGATTTACTTCTGGAATAGGGTCTTGCCATAACAATTCCTCTTTTGGAACTTCTGGACCTAAATATCTGGAAACTGGTCCCATATCACGATGGGTTAATTTATACCATGCACGCGCAAATGCATCCTCAAACTCTTGTGGATTATCTCTAAAATGCTTCGATATTTTGTTATAAGTTGGATCCATTTTAAGTGCCATATCTGCTGTAGACATCATTAAGTCTTGTGTTTTAGACGGATCGTGAGCCATAGGTGCCTTACGCGCATTAGATGCATCTGTAGGCCTCCATTGATGCGCGCCAGCTGGACTTTTTGTTAATTCCCAATCATAATCAAATAACACTTTAAAATAATCATGATCCCATTTATTAGGAACAGGAGTCCAAGCACCTTCCAAACCACTAGTTATAGTATCATCACCACGCCCTGTATTGTAAGAATTTAACCATCCTTGACCTTGTGCTTCAATATTTGCTCCTTCTGGCTCTATTCCAACATATTTCTCTGCATCTGCAGCACCATGTGCTTTACCAAATGTATGTCCTCCTGCAATTAGCGCAACGGTTTCTTCATCATTCATTGCCATACGTCCAAAAGTTTCTCTAATATCATGTGCAGAACCTAGTGGGTCTGGCTTACCATTTGGTCCTTCAGGATTTACATAGATTAGTCCCATGTGAGCTGCTCCTAATGGTTTTTCTAATTCTCCTTCTTTTTTGTATCGATGATCATTTCCTAACCATTCTGTTTCAGAACCCCAATATATATCTTGCTCTGGTTCCCAAATATCTTCACGTCCACCAGCAAACCCAAATGTTTTAAAGCCCATAGACTCTAAAGCACAGTTACCAGCTAAAATCATTAAATCCGCCCAAGAAATTTTCTTACCGTATTTTTTCTTTATAGGCCATAAAAGCAATCGTGCTTTGTCTAAGTTTCCATTATCTGGCCAGCTATTTAAAGGAGCAAATCTTTGATTACCAGTATTTCCTCCTCCTCGTCCATCTGTAACGCGATATGTTCCTGCGCTATGCCAAGCCATTCTAATAAAAAGCCCTCCATAATGTCCATAATCTGCAGGCCACCAATCTTGAGAATCTGTCATTAAAGCAATAAGGTCTTTCTTTAAATTATTATAATCTAAACTTTTAAACTCTTTTGAATAATCAAAATCTAATCCCATTGGGTCAGACTTTGAACTTTGTTGACGCAAAACGCCTAGATTTAATTTATTGGGCCACCAATCTTGATTTTGAGTACCACCTCCTGCAACATGATTTTGTACACCTCCAAAATATGGGCACTTACTAGCACTGCTATCGTTTATTTCCCATACATTACTTTCATTTCCTTTGCTGCCGTTACCCGCTCCACTTCCTGAATGATTTCCTTTATTTACGTTATTGTCCATGTCTCAATATTTTAGTGTCCGTTTATTTTCATAAAGTTACCAATTAATACCTTTAATCCATAAATATTTAATTGTCTCTATTAATTTTATAATCGATAAAACTTATAGTTTAAATTTACAACTATAAAAAAATTAAATAGAATTTAGAATATGTGAAGCCGTTATTAAAGTTTCTTCTGTTTTGGCAAAACAAACCCTAAGTTGTTTATAGTCTTCATTGTTAGCATTAAAAACTGAAGTAGGTATTGTGGCTAATTTATATTTCTTTGTTAATTTTTCAGCAAATAAAACGTCAGGTTCTATAGTAATTTCAGAAAAATCTAATAACTGAAAATAAGTCCCTTTTGATGGAATAACTTTAAATCTTGAATTTTTAATTAAGCTTAAAAAATAATCTCGTTTATTTTGATAAAAATTAGGAAGATCTAGATAAGTATTAGGATCTTGAAGATATTGTGCTAATGCTTTTTGAACAGGATGATTAACACAAAAAACATTAAACTGATGTACTTTTTGAAACTCACTCATTAAGTTTTTTGGGGCAACACAATAACCAATTTTCCATCCAGTATTATGAAAGGTTTTACCAAAGGACGCTGTTATAAAAGTTCTGCTTGCTAATTGAGTAAATCGTGCTGCACTTAGATGATTATTTCCATCAAATATAATATGCTCATATACCTCATCACTAATAACAATAAGATTATGTTTTTCTGAAATTTCCTGTAATTGAAGCATGTCATTTTCAGAGAATAACATTCCAGTAGGATTATGAGGAGAATTAATAATAATCATTTTTGTTCTATCCGAAATTTTCTCTGAAACCTCATTCCAATCTGGATTATAAAATGGTGCTTGTAATTGAACTGAAATTATTTTTCCTCCAAATAACGTTATCGATGGTTCATAACAATCGTATGCGGGTGTAAAAATGATTACCTCATCTCCAGCATGAATAGTTGCAGCAATAGCTGTAAAAATTGCTTGTGTTGCACCAGCTGTTATTGTAATTTCAGTTTCGGGATTGTATTTTTTTAAATGAAGATTTTCTATTTTGTTTGAAATTTGAGTACGTAATCCCAAATCCCCTGCCATTGGTGCATATTGATTATATCCATCTTCCATATACCTACTCACTAAATCAATTAATATAGGATCGCTTTGAAAATTGGGAAATCCTTGAGATAAATTAATTGCCTCATAGTCATTTGCCATTTTACTCATTACAGAAAAAATAGACGAAGAAACGGTGGGAAGTTTTGATTGCATCATTTCATAAAAATAAAAAATCCTAAGTGATGCACTTAGGATTTTTTATAAAATGTCTAAATTAAAGTTTAACCTTCTAAACTCGCTTTTAGATATTCGCGATTCATTCTAGCTATGTTTTCTAGTGAAATCCCTTTAGGGCACTCTATTTCGCAAGCTCCAGTATTTGTACAATTTCCGAAGCCTTCTTTATCCATTTGTTCTACCATGTTTAAAACTCTCGTAGAAGCTTCTACTTGACCTTGTGGTAATAATGCAAACTGGCTGACCTTTGCTGAAGTAAACAGCATAGCACTTGCATTTTTACAAGCTGCTACACAAGCACCGCAACCAATACAAGTTGCTGCATAAAAAGCATCGTCTGCATTTTCCTTTTCGATAGGAATTGCATTAGCATCTATTGTATTACCAGATGTGTTTACAGAAATATATCCGCCAGCTTGTTGTATTCTATCAAATGCGCTTCTATCTACCATTAAATCTTTAATAACAGGGAATGCTTTAGCTCTAAATGGTTCTATAACAACAGTATCACCATCATTAAACATACGCATATGCAATTGACATGTAGTTACTAATCTATCTGGACCGTGTGGTTCTCCATTAATTTGCAACGAGCAACTTCCACAAATACCCTCTCTACAATCATGATCAAATACAACTGGTTCCTCTCCTTTATTTATAAGACCTTCATTTAACACGTCCAACATTTCTAAGAAAGACATATCACCATCAATCCCATCTATAGGATATGTTTGCATACTTCCTTTTGCATCTTTGTTGGCTTGGCGCCATATTTTTAGCGTAAGTTTCATAGCTTTTATTTATAAGAACGTGTTTTTAATTCAATGTTTTCAAATATTAATTCTTCCTTATGAAGTATAGCATCTTTAGGCTCACCTTGGAACTCCCAAGCAGCAACATATTTAAAGTTTTCATCATCCCTAAGTGCTTCCCCTTTTTGTTCTCCATCTTGTTCTACACTTTCTTCTCTAAAGTGTCCACCCGCAGACTCATTTCTTTGTAAAGCATCTTTTGCAAATAATTCTCCTAATTCTAAGAAATCTGCAACACGACCTGCTTTTTCTAACTCTGGGTTCATTTCGCTTGCTGTCCCTGGAATTTTAACATTTTGCCAAAAATCTTTTCTTAGTTCTGCAATTTCAGAAATTGCCTCACTCAAACCTTTTGCATTACGCGACATACCACATTTATTCCACATGATTTTACCAAGTTTTTTATGATAATAATCAACAGAATGTTGTCCTGTTCCGCTCATTAATTTACTAATGCGGTCGTTTACATCTTTTTCAGCTTGATCAAACTCGGGCAAATCTGTTGGAATTTTACCGGTTCTAATATCGTGAGATAAATAATCTCCTATTGTATAAGGCAATACAAAATATCCATCTGCCAGACCTTGCATTAAAGCTGAGGCTCCTAAGCGATTTGCACCGTGGTCGCTAAAGTTAGCTTCACCAGCACAATAACAACCTTCTATAGTTGTTTGTAAATTATAATCTACCCAAAGACCCCCCATTGTATAATGTACCGCTGGGTAAATCATCATTGGAGTTTTATATGGATTTTGATCTACGATTTTCTCGTACATCTGGAATAAGTTTCCGTATTTATTTTCAATTACAGCAGCACCTAATTTATAAACCTCTTCTTCTGAAGGATTTTTATTACCATGAATAAGGGCTTCTTCTTTTCCGTAGCGTTTTATAGCAGAAGCAAAATCAAGATATACTGCTTCTCCAGTTTTATTTACTCCAAATCCAGCATCACAACGTTCTTTTGCTGCTCGAGAAGCAACATCACGAGGTACTAGATTTCCAAAAGCAGGATAACGACGTTCTAAGTAATAATCTCTTTCTTCTTCTTTAAGATCTGTTGGCTTCTTTTTGCCTTCACGAATTGCAGCTGCATCTTCTAATTTTTTAGGCACCCAAATACGTCCATCATTTCTAAGAGATTCAGACATCAAGGTTAATTTAGATTGATGATCTCCAGAAACCGGAATACAAGTTGGATGAATTTGTGTGTAACAAGGATTTGCCATAAAAGCTCCTCTACGGTGTGCTTTCCAAGCTGCTGTTACATTACTACCCATTGCATTTGTACTTAAGTAAAACACATTACCGTAACCACCTGTTGCTAAAACAACAGCATGTGCAGAGTGACGTTCTATTTCTCCTGTAACAAGATTACGAGCAATAATACCTCTAGCTTTTCCTCCTACCTTCACAATGTCTAACATTTCATGACGGTTAAAAGGTTTAATTTTTCCTCTATTTATTTGACGATTCATTGCCGAATAAGCACCTAAAAGCAATTGTTGTCCTGTTTGTCCTTTTGCATAAAAAGTTCGAGATACTAAAACTCCTCCAAAAGATCGATTGTCTAAAAGACCTCCATATTCACGAGCAAAAGGAACTCCTTGTGCCACACATTGGTCAATAATATTTGCCGAAACCTCTGCTAAACGGTATACGTTTGCTTCTCTAGAACGGTAATCACCACCTTTTACTGTATCATAAAACAGTCTATAGGTAGAATCTCCATCACCTTGATAATTTTTTGCTGCATTTATTCCTCCCTGTGCTGCAATAGAGTGTGCTCTTCTAGGAGAATCTTGATAACAAAATGTTTTTACATTATATCCTAATTCTGCTAGTGTTGCAGCAGCACTTCCTCCTGCTAAACCTGTTCCAACAACGATAACATCTATATTACGTTTGTTTGCAGGATTAACAAGGTTAATTTCATTTTTATAATTTGTCCACTTATCTGCTAAGGGTCCTTTTGGTATTTTAGAATCTAATTTCGACATAGCTCTTGTTTTTAGTGGGGTAATTGATTAAAGTGGTGATAAACAGCAATAAAAATGAATCCCAGAGGGATAATTATTGCATAAAGTTTAGTAAAACCTATCAATGCTTTCGAATATTTATTGTTAAAACCAACACTTTGAAAAGCTGAAGAAAAACCATGCCATAAATGAAAAATTAATAATACAAATGCCAATACATATAGCCCTACTCGCACAGGGCTTTCAAATTTATGAACTGTTTCGGCATAGTATCTGGTTGGATCTTCTGGGTTACTTTCTATGTATTTATAAATCATTTCTGGAATCCAGAAGTCGTAAAAGTGCAATCCTAAAAATGCCAAAATTACTAATCCTGAAATAATCATATTTCGAGACGCCCAGCTAGAATTTGTATGTCCTTTGTAGGAAACATAACTTATAGCACGAGCTTTTCGATTTCTAATTTCTAGTATAAATCCCATAATAAAATGAAATATTACGCCAAAAATTAAAATAGGTTGCAATAACCCTTGTACTAAACCATTACCTCCCATGAAGTGAGACCAGCTATTAAAAGTATCTGGCGCTATAACCGAAGTAAGATTTATAATAAAATGCTGTGCAAGAAAAAATACAAGAAATAAGCCAGAAAGTGCCATAGCTACTTTTCTAGCAATTGAAGATGATAATATTCCCATTATGGTTTTTTCAATAAAATTAAGAAGTACAAAAGTACGGTTCAATTATAAGATGAACAAAAATACATTTCAATTAAATGATTGCCAAATATAATATCTTCAATATTTAGAAAGATATTAGTCCCTAGAATTATCTCAATTCTAACTTTTATATAACTGCTAACCAAAAAATTACGCAAAAAAAGTTAAACTAATTAAAAAATATTATACTTTTATTAGATTAACTAATTATTAAAATTAACTCATATGAAAAAAATTACACAATTAGCAGCTTTTGCTTTTGTTGCTGCATTCTTTGCAGAAACACAGGCGCAACAAGTTGAAAACGAAAATGGGGTAACAATTAATGTTACTTCTACAAGTGAACCAGCTACTTCTAATACTCAAAACAGAGGTGCTCTTATTTATGACAATGGACCTCATTTTAATGTGCCAGGTAGTCCAAACATTAGTTTGTTACAAAATACCACTCTTGGAACTAACACATTAGGGGCTGGAGTTTCTGGAGATTTTAGTATTGCCGATGATGTAACATTAACAGCAACTTACGATGTAACTTCTGTTGATTTATATGCTTATCAAACAGGCGCTCCTACATCACCAGCATCTATTAACTTTGCTGCTTTACAAGTTTGGGATGGTGACCCTAGCGGAAGTGGTACTGTAATCTGGGGTGATTTAACTACAGACATATTAGACAATATTGTATGGTCTGATACATACAGAGAGTCTGAAACTACTCCAGGTACTGGAAGAGCAATTTTTAGAATAACTGTAAATACTACAGGTCTTCAATTAGCTCCTGGAACTTATTGGTTAGATTGGGCTTACGCAGGAGATGCAGCTTTTTCTGGTCCATGGCAACCACCAGTATCTGAATTTGACGTTCCACCAGCTGGTAATGCATTACAATCTAACTTAGGTACGTACACTCCATCTTTAGATACAGGTGTAGATGCATACCCATTAGATTTCCCATTCCAAATGTATGGAGCTGAAGTTCTTGGTGTTAACGACAACACTTTAAGTTCTCAAGTATCAGTTTCACCTAACCCAGCAGTAAATACTGTAACAATTTCAAACCGTTCAAATATTAATTTGAGTACTGTACAAATTTACAATATTGAAGGGAAATTACTTCAAACTGTAAGTGTTGATGGATCTTCTACAACATTAGATATTTCATCTTTAGCTTCAGGAATCTATATGGTGAAGATTTCTTCAGAGCAAGGAATTGCAACTAAAAAGTTAATTAAGAGATAATAATTTTTCTTATATATTAAAAAGAGGGATGTTTCACAACGAAACATCCCTCTTTAAATTTATTAAATCTTGATATATAATTTCTTATTTAATTTCAAGTTTTGTCTTTTTGGAACTACTTCCTATCGTTACATTAATAATATAAGTTCCAGCATTTAGATAATATTTTCCATTGTCTGCTTTTGAGACTTTTTCAGCTCCTTTTTCTATTGTTTTTATACCCTTTTGAGAATATGTAATATCGTATTCTACAATATTAATTCCTTTTACTGCGTCTACTTTTAATTGTTGTAATTCTTTACCATCTTCAGTTTCAACTGTAATGGTTGCTTTGTTAGTTTGTGGACTATAAAACTGAATTGAAATTTTAGGTTCGTACACTTCTCCCCATTGACTAAAACTACTCCCCCAACGGCGTGATGCTCTTAATGATTCTATATCTGCAATAATAACTTCGTTTGTATTAGCATTAATTTGTTGTAGTAATGATATATCTACTACATAAATAGACCTACCATGAGTTCCTATAACTAAATCCTTAGCATCTTTTTGAACCACCATATCATGAACAGCAACACTAGGTAAACCATTAGAAAAAGCTTCCCAACTTGCACCATCATTTATTGAAACATATGCACCATTATCTGTTCCTAAATACAGTATATTTTCGTTTACAGGATCTTCTTTAATAACATTCACAGAAGAGATTGGGAGATTTGCTCTTATATCTTTCCAAGTTTGTCCATAATTATCACTTACATATACATACGGTGTAAAATCGTCCCAACGATATCCGTTTAATGTAACATACACTCTTTCTTTTTTATGCTGGGATGCTATAACTCTGCTTACCCATAAATCCTTCGGAAAACTTTCAGAAATATTAACCCAATTACCACCACTATTTCTCGACACATGTAACATTCCGTCATCACTACCTACATATAATAATCCAAATTGTAATGGAGATTCAGAAATTGAAGACAAAGTTCCATAAGCCACATTTCCTGGTTTTCCACCTTTAGTTAAATCACCAGAAATCGCCTCCCAATCTGTACCTTTATTCATACTACGCATTAGTTTATTTCCACCTAAATACAGTATATCTTGATTGTGTGTGCTTAATAATATAGGTGTTTGCCAGTTAAAACGGTATGGATTATCCCCTAATTCATGTTTAGGTTGTATATAGGTTTGTTCATCGGTTTCTAGATTTAATCTAAAATAATTTCCAAATTGAAATCCTGTATAAACTATATTACTATTTCGATTATCGATTTCTATTTGCATACCATCTCCGCCCATTATAGACTTATATGGGTATTGACCACTTTGTTGCCAATAAGGACTTTCTTCATATTGATGAGACCCTTTCCAAACTCCATTATCTTGTAGCCCTCCATACACATTATACGGTTTTTCATTGTCTACATTTACGGCATAAAATTGACCTACAGAAGGTGCATTATTTTTTATCCAAGAGGCGCCATCATCGTAAGATATATTTATTCCTCCATCATTTCCATTAATTAAATGTCCTGGCAAATTAGGGTTAATCCATAATGCGTGATGATCTGCATGAACATTATCTGCATCAATTGATGTAAAAGATTTTCCTCCGTCTTTCGATTTTAAAATAGGTACTCCATAAATATATATTGCATCTTTATTTTGGGGTGCAACATGAATTTTTCCGAAGTAATAACCGTACGAGTAATAAATATCATCCAAAAAACCATCATGAGTTTTTTTCCAAGTTTTTCCACCATCTGTACTCTTATATACCTCTGCACCTATTACTGGAGTATCAAATAACATTGAGTTTGCATCTTCAAGATATTTTGCTAAATCTACAGGCTGAACGGTACCACCACGCACCATATTTTTTACATTCTCAGCTTTGTATTTTTCCTGAAAACCATTATTTCTTAAATATGCATTCAGTTTTTTATTGTCTAAGGCTAAAAATTCTGAAGAGCTCATTTTTTTAAAATCGTCTTTCGATAATCCTTCAGAAGTTTTTTTATCCTCATCACCTTCTCGTCTCATCTGGTTATCATGAATAGCATATACTGTGTTTTCATCATAAATTGCTATTCCAATTCTACCCACTCCATCTCCTGTTGGAAATCCACTTCCAGAAACTGATACTTTTTGCCAAGTATTTCCTGCATCTGTGCTTTTATAAATACCACTACCTTCTCCATCACCTTTAAAATTCCAGGCTTTACGATCTTTATCCCACGAAGCAGCATACATTAAATTAAAATTGTTTGGATCTACAGCAACTTCTATAATACCAGATTGGTTGTTTACAAAAAGTGTTTTATTCCAAGTTTTTCCACCATCCATAGTTTTATAGACGCCTCTCTCATTGTTTATAGAATATAAATGACCTAAAACTCCAACAACTATTTCGTTACTATTATTTGGGTTTATAAGAATACTACTTATATGATGAGAATCTGTTAAACCTACATTTTCCCAAGTTTTTCCTTTATCTGAAGATTTTAAAAGCCCAATACCAGCATAAGAAGATCGGGAAGCATTTACTTCTCCTGTTCCTACCCAAAGGGTTCCTGTTTTCCAATCCATTTCTAAACTTCCTACATTTTGGGTTGGACTATTATCTAAAATAGGTGTAAATGTTGTACCATTATTAGTAGTATGCCAAACACCCCCGCTAGCATAACCAACATAAAATTCTACTGGATTAGCAGGATTTATAGCAAAACCAACTACTCGACCACTCATAACAGTTGGTCCAATATTTTTTAAAGGAAGATTTTTTACTAATGAGTTTTGTTCTAGTTGTGCCTTTTTGTTTATTGACTGTACAACCATTTCTGAAGTAGAAGCAGGTTGTTGCGAAAAAGCAACCATCGTAAATAAAGCAAATAAAAGTAGAAGTGATTTTTTCATTTTTAGAATTTTAGAATGTTGAAAATACTCAAATAGGGTTGTTTCACAAAATTTTATCGAGTGATTAACAACCGTTGGTGTTTTTTCTTTTAATTTTGAAGAAATTCAGAAATTACATCCAATGAAATACCATCAAATAGATCGAAATTTATTTATAAAAAACCGTAAAAACTTTACAGCTCAAATGAAGCCAAAAAGCCTTGCTGTTTTTAACTCTAATGATATATACCCAATTAGTGCAGATAGTACCATGCCATTTGAGCAACATAGAGATATATTCTATTTAAGCGGCGTAGATCAAGAAGAAAGTATATTGGTGTTATTCCCAGATAGCCCCAAAGAAAGTCATCGCGAAATTTTATTTTTAAAAGAAACTAATGAGCATATTGCTGTTTGGGAAGGTGAAAAACTTACCAAAGATGCTGCATTTGCAACAAGTGGAATTAAAACTGTTTATTGGTTACAGGAATTACACAAAGTTATGGCAGAATTAATGACACAGTGTGATACTGTTTACATAAATACAAACGAGCACTATAGAGCAAATGTAGAAACTGAAACAAGAGAAGACCGATTTACAAAATGGTTAAAAAATAAATATCCTGCACATCAAGTTGCAAAGAGTAATCCTATTTTACAACGCCTAAGATCTGTAAAAGACTTAATAGAATTAGATCTTATGCAAAAAGCCTGTGATATTACTGAAAAAGGTTTTAGAAGAGTTTTAGATTTTGTAAAACCGAATGTATGGGAATTTGAAATTGAAGCTGAATTTTTACACGAATTTTTATGTAACCGTTCAAAAAAGTTTGCCTACACACCTATTGTCGCTTCAGGAAATAATGCCAACGTATTACATTATATAGAAAATAACCAACAATGTAAAGCAGGAGATTTAATATTACTTGATGTAGGCGCAGAATATGCAAATTACTCTAGTGATTTATCTAGAACTATTCCAGTTTCTGGAAAATTTACAGCAAGACAAAAACAAGTTTATAATGCTGTAAATAAAGTAAAAAATGAAGCCACTAAATTATTAGTGCCAGGAACTTTATGGGCAGAATACCACGTAGAGGTTGGTAAAATTATGACATCAGAATTAATAGGTTTAGGCTTATTGGACAAAGCAGATGTAAAAAATGAAAATCCAGATTGGCCTGCATATAAAAAATATTTTATGCACGGTACGTCCCATCATATTGGATTAGACACTCATGACTATGGAATATTATGGGAACCCATGAAAGAAAATATGGTCTTTACAGTAGAACCAGGTATTTATATTCCAGATGAAGGTTTTGGCATTAGATTAGAAGATGATGTTGTAATTCAGAAAAAAGGAGAGCCTTTTAATTTGATGAGAAACATACCAATTGAAGCAGATGAAATAGAGGCTCTTATGAATTCATAGATATGGGAAGTGTTGCTATAGGAATTTTTTTTATCGTCCTAGGTATTATAATTAAGCATTTTAAATTATACTTTTTAATTGCGGGTTATAATACCATGTCTAAAGAGGAAAAAGAAAAAGTGAATATTAGCAAAGTAGCTTCATTGCTTCGAAATACTCTTATAATAATGGGAGTTGCTCTTATTATTGGAGATTATATTTCTAATTATATAGAAAATGACAACTTAAAATCTGCATTGTTTTATATTCCTATTGTTGGTGGAACAATTTTTTTAATTGCAAGAAGTAATTCAGAAGCATATAAAAAAAAGTAATTGTTTACAAGCTACGATTTATCGCTTTGAAATTTATTGTTAATTACATTCATTATTAAAAAAACCAAAACTGCAGGTAATACCCAACCTAAACTATAATTTGATAATGGAATGTTATTTTGTATTCCAATTAATGAAGTTTCAGAAACAAAAAACTGTAAAAAATCTGGAATACTAAAAATACAAGTAACAATAGTAACCGCTTTAAAAACAACTGGAGTTGCAAACCGTTTAGGCAATACGTTTAATAATATTAGAACTATTGTAATTGGATAAATAAACATAAGTGCTGGTAAAGCAATATCAATAATATATGCAACATTAAATTGTCCTACAGCCACACCTAAAACACACCCAAGAATTGCAGTAATTGTATATGCACTTTGAGAATTTCCCGTAATCCCCTTTACAAAATCTGATGTACCCGTTACAATTCCAACAGCTGTTGTAAAACAAGCTAAAGCAACAAGAACACCTAAGAAAGCGGTGCCAATATTTCCTAATGTTTGTGTGCTTAATAAACTAAGTAACTGGGTCCTATTTTCTACATCAATTGTTCCACTATTGAAAGCCCCTAGCGCAATAAGTCCTCCATAAATTAAAAAAAGTCCTATTCCTGCTAATAAGCCAGCTCTAGCTATCATGCTTTTCTTTTCTTCATAATTAAATGTACCTTGCATGGCAAGAGATATTACAATCACTCCCCCTACAACAACCCCTCCAATAGCATCAAAAGTTTGATATCCTTCAAGTATACCTCCTGTAAAAGAATTATCGAAAATAGAGGTTCTTAGTGGTGCCACATCTCCAAATATTCCAATACATATTATTGCCAGTAAAATTAAAATAATAAGTGGAGTTAGTATTTTTCCAATAATGGTTAAAATTTTTGTTCTATTAAGTGCAAATAGTAAAACCAAACCAAAATAAAGAATGCTCAACCATAATGAAGACATTTCAAAATAAGGCTGAATTGCCATTTCATAAGTCACAGAGGCAGTCCTAGGAGAAGGTAACGATACAGAAATAGCATACACTAAAATTGCATAAATTAATGCAAAAGTTGGCGAAACTTTATTAGCAAAATCTAACATCGTCCCTTGTAATCTAGCATGACCATAAATTGCCATGATAGGTATAACAACTGCCGATAATGCAAACCCTAAAGCGACCCAAATCCAACTCTCACCTGCATTATATCCTAAAAAAGGAGGCAGAATAAGGTTACCGGCACCAAAAAATAAAGAAAATAAAGCAAAAGCAGTGACGAAGGTTTGTTTGGTGTGGCTCATTAATAGATATTTGCACCCCGAATATAAAAAAATGATTGCTCACTACAACAATACTCCAATATTTTACGACATTCAAGGTGAAGGTCCAGCTGTTATATTATTACATGGGTTTCTAGAAAGTTCTACAATGTGGCAAGATATTACTCCGCATTTAATAAAAAACCATACTGTTATAATTATTGACCTCCCTGGGCATGGTCAAAGTGGATGTATTGGCGCAATCCATTCTATGGAGTTAATGGCCGAAACTGTTTTTGAAATACTAAAAACTTCTAAAATTACCTCAGCACATTTTGTAGGTCATTCTATGGGAGGTTATGTTGCCTTAGCTTTTGCAGAGCGTTATAAAGAATTTATAGACTCTATTACACTTCTTAACTCTACTACTTCTGAAGACTCTACAGATAGAAAATTAAATAGAAATAGAGCTTTAAAAGTAATTGCTCAAAATAGAACTGCTTTTATAAGCATGGCAATTAATAATTTGTTCCCTGAAAATTCAAGAAATCTTTATAATTCAGAAATAAAAACTTTAATTGACGAAGCATTACAATTTCCTGAAGAAGGCATTACTGCCGCAATTAAAGGAATGAAAATTCGAAAAGACAGAACTTCAGTTTTAAAAAATTTCAGCAATAAAAAAACTATGATTTGCGGCACTTTAGACCCTGTTGTTCCTTTTTCTGAAATGGAAAATATTGCCAAAATAACTAATACTACTTTAATAAAAGTGAATGGAGGACATATGAGTTGGATTGAAAATAAGGGTGAAATTGTTAAAATTTTACATTTTATCGAATAAATTTGCGTTTAATCGATTTTTATATACTTTTTTTAGTATCTTTCCCGTAACAAAAACCTACTTACATGAAAAATACCATCCCTACATCTACGGTTTCTTTCTTTAATTTTATCTGTTCTGCATTTGGTCACGATTACTATGAAACCACTAAAGTGACAAATCATATCTCTGAATATAAATGCTCTCATTGTGGAAAAGAAGTTACAGACAATGCTTCTGGACAAATCGAAATACTTACCAATAAGAATAGAGAAATTAATGCAAGCTTAGCTTCTTTTTTTAAGAAAAAGAACAATAGAATTGCTGTAGAATAAAATATTCTGTAATAAGAATGTATTCTATTTTAATAAATGCTTTTTAATCTTCATTTTTTAAAGCATTCCAACCACGTGCAATTAAAGGAATTTTAGTATTTGCTCTTGTTATGAGGTGAATACCTTCTTTTTCGTGTGTAATATGTCCAATAATACTGAGGTGAGGATTTGCTTTTATTTTCGGAAAATCTTCATTTTTAATTGTGAATAAAAGCTCATAATCCTCTCCTCCACTTAAAGCTACAGTTGTACTGTCTATTTTAAATTCTTCGCAAGTAGAAATTACTTGAGGATCTAATGGTATTTTATCTTCATATAAATTACAACCCACTTTAGAGTTTTTACATATATGTATAATCTCTGAAGATAAGCCATCACTAATGTCGATCATTGATGTTGGTTTTACATCAAGATCTTTTAATAATTTTGGAATGTCTTTTCTTGCTTCAGGTTTTAATTGTCTCTCAATTAAATAGCTATAACCATCTAAGTCTGGTTGAGATTGTGGATTCACTTTAAACACTTGCTTTTCACGTTCTAAAACTTGCAAACCTAAATATGCTGCTCCTAGATCTCCAGTAACAACTAAAAGATCATTTTCTTTTGCTCCATCACGATAAACTATATCTTCTTTTTTTGCCTGTCCTAATGCTGTTATACTTATAAACAATCCACTAGTTGAAGATGTAGTGTCTCCACCAACCACATCAACATTATAAAGTTGAGATGCGGCTGTTATACCGTTGTATAATTCTTCTAATGCTTCTACAGGAAATCTATTAGAAACTGCAATAGACACCGTTATTTGTGTAGGTGTAGCATTCATTGCATACACATCTGAAAGATTAACAATTACAGCTTTATATCCTAAATGTTTTAATGGCATGTAACTTAAATCAAAATGAACTCCTTCAACTAATAAATCTGTTGAAACAACTATTTGATCTTTACTTTGAATCACAGCTGCATCATCTCCAATACCTTTAACAGTTGTTTTATGGTTAATCTTGAAGTCTTTTGTAAGGTGCTCAATAAGCCCAAATTCTCCTAATTGAGAAATATCAGTTTTTGAAGTGTCTTTGTTTTCAAGCATTCCTAATTTTTTTTTGCAAAAATAAGTGTTACTCATTTAATTAGGATGATTTTTAATATATATCTTACCTTTATTAAAAATAGTTTCTATTTTCAAAAAGTTGTTTATGAAAAAGTTGTCTTTTATTTTAGCATTCGTCTGTATTTTAGTTTCATGTAATAAAGATGAAGGCCCACAAGGACCTATTTCTTATCCTCAATTACCAGATGACGACCCTATTGATCCAATTGATATACCTATTTCGGGATCATGTGATGGTGGCACAGTAGGTGATTATTTTCCTTGCCAAGGGATTAATTTAATTTCAAGAATAGACTTAAATACTTTTAACGCACAATCTGGAAACGATTGTTGGGGTTGGACAGATAGTACAACAGGAAAAGAATATGCTATAATGGGGTTAGATAATGGGACTGCATTTGTGGACATATCAATTCCTGGAACTCCTATTTATCTAGGAAAATTACCGTCACATACTAGTTCTAGTCCTTGGAGAGATATTAAAGTTTATAATAATTATGCTTTTGTAGTAAGTGAAGCAAGTGGACATGGAATGCAAGTATTTGACTTAACTAAGCTTCGAAATGTTAGCAATCCCCCAATAAATTTTAATGAAGATGCTCATTATAATGGTTTTGGAAATGCACATAATATTGTAATTAACACTAATTCTGGTTATGCATATGCTGTGGGTACAACTACTTTTAATGGAGGTCCGCATTTTGTGAATATTCAAAATCCTTTAAACCCCGTGGGTGAAGGTGGTTATGCAATGGATTCTTATAGCCATGATGCTCAAGTAGTTACTTATAATGGTCCCGACACAGATTATACTAATAGAGAAATATTAATTGGAAGTAATGAAGATGAAATAGTTATTGTTGATATAACAGACAAATCAAATCCTCAACATATTTCTTCAATTTCTTATGATCAAGTTGGATACACGCATCAAGGATGGTTTACCGAAGATCAAAGATTTTTTCTTTTAGGTGATGAACTTGATGAAATAGGAGTTGGTTTTAATACGAGAACTTTAATATTTGATTTTTCAGATTTAGACAATCCTTTTTACTTTTTTGATTATGCTGGTCCTACTCCCGCAATTGATCATAATGGGTATGTAAAAGGAAATCTATTCTATCTTTCAAATTACACAGCAGGATTTAGATTAATAGATTTATCAAATATAGCTTCAGGAAGTATTGATGAAATAGCTTCTTTCGACACCTATCCATTAAATAATAGCCCTTCTTTTAATGGAGCATGGAGTGTCTTTCCATACTTTAATAGCAACGTTGTTATTATTAGTGATATTGATAGTGGTTTGTACATTGTTAAATAATAATATTGTGCTTAAAAAAGTTGAAATTCAATTACCAAGGATTGTAATTAACATATTTGTTGCTTACTTTTTTAATATATTTTGTATTTTTGACAGTCTTTTTAATTCTTTTATTAGAAAATACTTTATAAAATTATCATTTTATTGAAAAGTCTATAATTTTAATAGGGAATTCATATTATATAAAAAATCATTATGAAAAGAGTATTACTTGTTAGTTTTATACTATTATTTACTATTACAAATGCCCAAACACCATGTGTAAATGGCATGGCAGGTATATATCCATGTAGCGGATTTAATTTACAATCCCGAATTTCACTTTCTACAATGAATACAACTGGCGCTAACGACTCTTGGGGATGGAAAGATTCTCAAAACGGTAAAGAATATGCATTGGTTGGTTTAGAAGACGGAACAGCTTTTATTGATATCTCAAACCCTACTTCACCTATTTATTTAGGAAAGTTACCAACTCATACAACCTCAAGTACTTGGAGAGATATTAAAACATATAATGATTATGCTTTTATTGTGAGTGAGGCTTTTGATCATGGTATGCAGGTTTTTGATTTAACCCGACTTAGAAATGTTACAAACCCTCCAGTAAATTTTACAGAAGATGCCCATTATGATGGTTTTGGAAACGCACATAACATTGTTATAAATGAAGATACAGGGTATGCCTATGGAGTTGGAACTAATACTTATAGTGGCGGCTCTCATTTTGTTAATATTCAAGATCCTTTAAACCCTATTGCAGCTGGAGGATATGCAAATGATGGTTATACTCACGATGCTCAAGTAATTTTATATAGTGGCCCAGATCAAGACTATAACGGGCACGAAATTTTAGTAAGTAGTAGTGGTAATGAACAAGCTGTTACTCTTGTAGATGTAACAGATAAAAATAACCCTCAAGGTATTTCACTTATAGGGTATACTAATGTAGGATATACTCATCAAGGATGGTTCACAGACGACCATAAATATTTTCTTTTAGGAGATGAATTTGATGAAGGTAATGTTGGTTTTAATACTAGAACTATAATTTTTGATTTTACAGACTTAGATAATCCTTTACAATCTTTTGAGTTTTTTGGAACTACTACTGCCATTGATCATAATGGATATGTTAAAGGCAATGAATATTATTTAGCAAACTATGCAGCTGGATTGAGAGTAATGGATATTGATGATATTGAAAATGGAAATATGTCTGAAAAAGCTTTTTTTGATACATATCCTGCAGACAACAATGCTAGTTATAATGGAGCTTGGAATGTATATCCATATTTTGAAAGTGGTAACGTTATGATTACAGATAGATCTGGAGGATTTTTTTTAGTAAGAGCATCTTCACCAGATGTTACAGACCCTGTAGCTGTTTGTCAAAATATTTCGATCCCTTTAGGAATTGATGGAAGTATATTAGTTAATGCAGCTCAAATAGACGGAGGATCTAATGATAATAGTGGATTTTATTCATTAGAACTTTCTCAAAATAGTTTCGATTGTTCTAATGTAGGTGATAATACTGTGGTACTAACTGTCACAGACCCTAATGGCAATAAAGATACCTGTATTGCAATTATTACTATATTAGATAACATAGATCCAATAGTTAATTGTCCTTCAAATAGCACCGTAAGTTACGATACAGGAAATGCCTTTTACTCATTACCTAATTACATTACCAATGGTCTGGTTACTGCTACAGATAATTGCACAACAAACCCTACAATAACACAAGACCCTGCACCTGGCACACAACTAACAGAGGGTGTTTATACTATTAGTTTTGAAAGTATGGATGATTCAAATAATATTGGGGAATGTAGTTTTCAGTTAACTGTAGTGGAGGTATTAAATATTGATGATTTTAATTTTGAAGCAGGACTTTCAATTTTTCCAGTTCCAGCTTCTGAAATGATAAATATTATTTCAAAAACGAACAAAATAAATTCTGTAAGAATAATAGATATATCTGGAAAAGAAATTTATTTTGAATCTACATATCCTTCTAATAATAAAACTATAGATGTTTCAACATTTTCAGAAGGACTGTATTTCATTACTATTAATAATACCACAAAAAAAATAATTATAAAATAAGATTTAAGGAATTACACATTAAAGCGACATAATGTGTAGTACACTAATTTTACTTTGTAAACGTTACACATTATAAATCAATTCAATAATTTTACATATTCTAATTTTTAAAAATCAAAAATGAAAAAAATTCTACCTTTTATAATGTCATTTGCGACATTATTTGTATTTGCTCAAACCCCATGTTCAAACGGATCTGCAGGTCCTTATGATTGTGATGGATATGACCTTCAATCATCTTTTTCACTTAGTGATCTAAATGCAGGTTCTGGAAACGATTCTTGGGGATGGACCGATCCAGATAATGGAAATGAATATGCATTAATAGGATTAGATAATGGAACAGCCTTTATTGATATTTCAAACCCAACTAACCCTGTTTATTTAGGTAAACTACCTACACATACAAGTAGCAGCACATGGAGAGATGTTAAAGTATATAGTAATCATGCATTTATTGTAAGTGAAGCAGGTGGTCATGGTATGCAAGTTTTTGATTTAACGCGTTTGCGCTCTGTTAATAATCCTCCAGTGACATTCACTGAAGATGCACATTACAATGGCTTTGGAAGCGCTCATAACATTGTTATTAATGAAGATACAGGGTATGCTTATGGAGTAGGAACTTCTTCTTTTAATGGAGGACCTCATTTTGTAAACATTCAAAATCCAACAAACCCTGTTGCTGCAGGAGGATACGCCTTAGACGGTTATAGCCACGATGCACAAGTAATTACATACAATGGGCCTGACACAGATTATACAGGTCGTGAAATTTTAATAGGAAGTAATGAAGACGAAATAGTAATTGTAGATATAACAGATAAAGCTAATCCTGTTCCTATTTCTTCTACAAGTTATACCAATGTAGAATACACACACCAAGGTTGGTTTACTGAAGATCAACGTTATTTTATTGTTGGTGATGAGTTAGATGAACTTTTTGCAGGTATAGGAAACACAAGAACAATAATTTTTGATTTTAATGACCTAGATGATCCTCAGTTTTTATTTAATTATGAAGGCCCTACAGCAGCCATTGACCATAATGGTTATGTTGTTGGAGATAAATATTATATGGCAAATTATAGAGCAGGAATGCGCGTAATTGACATTTCAGACATTGGTAATCAAAACATTTCTGAAGTTGGATTTTTTGATAGTTATCCAAATAATAACAATGCAGAATTTGACGGTGCTTGGAATGTGTATCCATTTTTCGCAAGTGGTAACATTGTAATTAGTGACATTAACCGAGGATTTTTATTAGTAAAAGACCCAGAATTTCTTTCTGTAGCTGAAGTAACTACAGATGAATTTACAATCTTTCCAAACCCTACTGCTACAAATTTTACAATAAATTCTAAAATAAATCCAATTTCAAAAATTGAAATATTCTCTATTTTAGGTCAGCAAGTTATAGATTTAACTTTTTCTGAAACTACCTCAAAAAATATTGATATTTCAAGTTTACATTCTGGAATGTATTTAGTAAAAATAAATAACAATACAACCAAAAGGTTGATTGTAAAATAACAGAACCTACTTATGCTATTAATGAAAAAGTTGAAAATCTTACTGTTGTTTTTAACAACAGGTATACTTATATCCTGTGGCTCTGATGATAATAATCCTACTCCAGATCCAGAACCAGATCCTACTGGATTATTAGGTGAAATTGATTTTGTTAAAACCTACGGAGGAAGTGATGAAGATGATGCAGTAACTATATTACCTTCTAACGATGGAGGCTATATGGTAGTTGGCTCCACAAAAAGTAACGATGGTGATATAACAGATAAAACAGGAACAGACAGTGATTATTGGCTTTTAAAGTTAAATGCACAAGGCGAAAAAGTATGGAGTAAAACTTTTGGCGGGAGTGAAGATGATATAGCAACAAGTATGACTGCCACTAGTGATGGTGGATATATTATTTCTGGTTATAGTAGAAGTAATGATGGTGATGTTTCAGGAAATGAAGGTTTTCACGATTTCTGGATACTTAAAATTGATGCAAATGGAAATAAACAATGGGATAAAAACTTTGGTTTTTCTGGAAGCGATCAAGCCTATAAAATTCTTGAAACTTCTCAAGGAAATTATTTTGTATCTGGCTTCTTGGATGTTACAGCAAGTGGTGGACAAGGAAATGATTTAATAAACGGTCAAAATAATACTAGAAATTTACGCCACGGTGTTGGTGAATATTGGGGAGTTTTATTAGATAACAATGGCAACAAATTGTGGAGGCGCTATTTTGGTGGTGGTAACAATGACCGTAGTTATGATGCTGTTCAAGCAAACGATGGAGGATTTATAATGATAGGAGCTTCAGAAAGTAATGATTTTGATATTACAGACAGTAAAGGAAGTTATGATTTTTGGGCAGTAAAACTTAATCAAAATGGCGACTTAGAATGGACAAAATCATTTGGCGGTTCCGAAATTGATATCGCATATGCTGCAACAAATACAGTAGATAACAACTATATAATGGTTGGTGATACAAGAAGCACAGATCAAGACGTTACTTCTTCAAATGGAAATGCAGATGCTTGGATTGTAAAATTTGACGACAACGGAAACAAAATATGGCAGAAAAACTATGGTGGCTCAGAATTTGATTCAGCAAGAGCAATTAAACCTATTGAAGAAGGAAAGTTTTTAGTTGTTGGAAATACAAGAAGTAATAATATAGATGTTTCAAATAACAATGGACAAAATGATTGTTGGATATTAATAATTTCTTCTAACGGAACATTAGAATTTGAAATGACTGTTGGAGGCTCCAGTTTAGATTTTGCAAATGACGTATTACAAACTCCAGATAAGAAAATAATTTTTGTAGGAAACACAGAAAGTAACAATCTTGATATCCCTCAAAACAGAGGAATTAAAGATTTAATTATTACTAAAATAAAGTAACTTAATCCTATTTAATCAAAATGAAAAAAATTGCCCTTTTTTTTGCTCTTGCAATAGTGTTTGTAAGTTGCAATAATGATGATGATGCACAAGTACAAACAACAGTAGATTTAAAATTTACTCACAATTGGGATGGAAGTGCTATTGAAAACTCAGATTTTGAGCAAATTCAATACACCAATGCAAATGGCGAACAACTTAGTATATCTAAGTTAGTATATTTAATTTCAGATGTAACTTTTACAAACTCTCAAGGAGTTTCTTTTGATGCTGGAGATTATAATCTTATAAATGTTAGAGAAAATACTAATGTAACTTTTACTCCTAATATTCAAATCCCAGAAGGTGATTATACCGTTTCCTTTACTTTTGGATTTGATGATGAAGACAATCTAGATGGAGTTTATACAGATTTAAATTCTGCAGATGGTGGATGGAATGTTCCAATGATGCTTGGAGGGGGATACCACTTTATGAGAATGGAAGGAAAATTTATCGATAATACCTCTTCCGAAAAAGGTTACTCATATCACACTATAAGAGCTGCAGACACAGGCACAACTCCTATGACACTTTTAGACACTTCTTTTGAGGTTAACTTAGGCACTGTAACTATTGGTAATAACACAGAGATTGAAGTAAAAGCAAATCTTTCAGAATGGTTTAAAAATCCAAATCAATGGGACTTAAATGTTTTAAATTCTGCTTTGATGCCCAATTTTGAAGCACAAAAAATGATGTCTCAAAACGGAACTTCTGTTTTCTCCAAAGGAACAGTATCACAAAATTAGAATTATTAAAAAAATGCGTTTTTTAGTATCAATATTATTTTTAACACTACTAGTCATCTCCTGCAAATCTGGAGATGACAGTGGTGATACTTATGAGGCAACACCAAGCGCTTTGGTTATTCCTCAGTTATTTAAAGATAAATTGATTCCTCCCGTAATACCAGAAGATAATCCTCAAACAGTTGAAGGTATAGCGCTGGGAAAAAAACTTTTTTTTGACCCTATTTTATCAGCAGATGGAACACTTGCATGTGCTGGTTGTCATAACCCACAAAATGCTTTTTCAGATTCAAGAAGATTTAGCGTAGGTATTGATGGAATTGATGGCACAAGAAATTCTATGCCTATATTCAATCTAGCTTGGAATTTTAATGAAAAATTCTTTTGGGATGGCAGAGCATTAACAATAGAAAATCAAGCTTTAGAGCCTGTTACAAACCCTATAGAAATGCATAATACTTGGGAAAATGCAACTGCAAGTATACAGGCAGATAATGAATATCCCGCTTTGTTTGATGCGGCTTTTGGCACAACAACAGTAACATCAGATCTTACTACAAAAGCCATTGCACAATTTGTTAGAACCTTAATTTCAGCAAACTCTAAGTTTGATAAATACTTAGCTAATGAAGTTGAACTTACCCCATCAGAACTTAATGGTCTAAATGTTTTTTTGGACGAAGCAAAAGGAGATTGTTTTCATTGTCATGGAAATCCTAACAACCCGTTATGGACCGATAACATTTTTCATAATAATGGCTTAGATGAAGTAATTACAGACCGAGGTTTGGGAGATTTTACTGGTGACCCTAGAGACTTCGGCCTTTTTAAATCTCCATCTTTAAGAAATTTAGCCTTCACTGCTCCATATATGCACGATGGAAGATTTGAAACTTTAGATGAGGTAATAAATCATTATAGTGAAGGTTTAGTATACTCAGAAACAATAGATCCTTTAATGAAAACCGTAAGTCAAGGTGGCGTTCATTTATCTGAAAGTGATAAGGCAGATTTAAAAGCCTTCTTACTTACCCTCTCTGATCCTAGTTTTATTAATAATCCTGCTTTTAGGAATTCTAATTAATCTTATAATAAAATTCTTTTTAACTGTATAGAAACCTCTTATTGTTTCTATTACTAAAACCTATTATACCATAAGTTTAAATTCTTTTTCCATTATGGTTTAGAGCACTATTTACCGTATATTTGCACCTAATTTAGAATTAATCTACATTAAATGATAAAAGTAAGTGATACAGCAAAATCAAGAATCTCGCAGCTTATGGCAGATGAAGGCTATAATGTAGCTGTAGATTTTGTACGCGTAGGTGTGAAAAGTGGAGGATGTTCAGGTTTATCTTACGAACTTAATTTTGACCACTCTCTTGGAGAAAACGATAAAGTTTTTGAAGATAAAGAAGTTAAAATTGCTGTAGATAAAAAAAGCTTTTTATACTTAGTTGGTACTACCTTAGAATATAGTGGTGGTCTTAACGGAAAAGGATTTGTTTTTAATAACCCTAATGCTAACAGAACATGTGGCTGTGGAGAAAGCTTTTCGCTTTAATAATTGCTGAAAAAGAAAAATGGGAAAGTTTACAGAAGACGATTTAAAAAAAGAACTCGAAACCAAAGAGTATGAGTATGGATTTTATACCGATATAGAATCTGATACTTTTCCTGTGGGATTAAACGAGGATATAGTTATAGCAATATCAAAAAAGAAAGAAGAACCAGAATGGATGACAGCTTGGAGACTTGAATCTTTTAGATATTGGAAAGAAATGGTAGAACCAGAATGGGCAAATGTTCATTATGAAAAACCAGATTTTCAGGCTATTTCTTATTATTCTGCCCCTAATAAAAAACCAAAATACAATAGTATAGATGAAGTTGATCCAGAATTGCTTGATACATTTAAGCGATTAGGAATTTCTTTGGACGAACAAAAAAAGCTTGCTGGTGTAGCAGTAGATATAGTTATGGACTCAGTATCTGTAGCTACTACTTTTAAAAAGACATTAGCTGAAAAAGGAATTATATTTTGTTCTATTTCTGAGGCAATAAAAGAACACCCAGAACTAGTAAAAAAATACATTGGATCTGTTGTTCCCCAAAGAGACAATTTTTATGCAGCATTAAACAGTGCAGTGTTTAGTGATGGATCCTTCTGTTATATTCCAAAGGGAGTAAGATGTCCAATGGAGCTTTCTACTTATTTCAGAATAAACCAAGCAGGAACTGGACAGTTTGAAAGAACACTCGTTATTGCAGACGAAGGAAGTTATGTAAGCTACCTAGAAGGTTGTACTGCACCAAGTAGAGATGAAAATCAATTACACGCAGCAGTAGTAGAGTTAGTTGCTTTAGACGACGCAGAAATTAAATATTCTACCGTTCAAAATTGGTTTCCTGGAAATAAAGAAGGAAAAGGTGGAGTATATAATTTTGTAACCAAAAGAGGTATTTGCGAAAAAAATGCTAAAATATCTTGGACACAAGTAGAAACTGGAAGTGCTGTTACCTGGAAATATCCAAGCTGTATTTTAAAAGGTGATAATTCTATAGGAGAGTTTTACTCTATCGCTGTAACCAATAACTATCAACAAGCAGATACAGGAACTAAAATGATTCACTTGGGTAAAAACACTCGAAGTACTATCATCTCAAAAGGTATCTCTGCAGGTAAATCACAAAATAGTTACCGTGGTCTTGTAAAAATAAGCCCCAATGCAGATAATGCACGTAACTTTTCACAATGCGATTCATTATTGATGGGAAATAATTGTGGCGCACACACTTTTCCTTATATAGAAGTTAAAAACAAAACTGCTCAAATAGAACACGAAGCAACTACCAGTAAAATTGGTGAAGATCAAATTTTCTATTGTAACCAAAGAGGTATTAATACTGAAAAAGCAATTGCATTAATTGTAAATGGTTTTAGTAAAGAAGTATTAAATAAACTTCCTATGGAATTTGCAGTAGAAGCTCAAAAACTATTAGAAATTAGCCTTGAAGGCTCTGTTGGATAATAAATTTATATATTAAAATGAAAAAAATACTTTTCCTATTAGTATTAACTGTTGTTGCTTTTTCATGCAAAGAAAAAGAAAACAACGATCCCGAATACAAAGGTGAATTCATCTATATCGCAGATGCTGCCGTATTAAAAGGGACTGACTTTATATATGGTGTAACCATTGATGCTATGGCAGAAAAATTAGCAGATAAAGTTTCTAAAATAAAAAGGGATGATTTTGATATGGTCCCAGTGGTTGTAAAAGGAAAATTATCTAAAAATCCTCTTGTTGAACAAGGCGGAGAAGGCTGGGAACAAGTATTAACAATTACTGAAATAGTTGAGGTAAGTACAACACCCTCTGAGGCAGATATAAAAATTGAAGAAAAGAAATAATAACATGCTACACATAAAAAATGTACACGCAAGTGTTGAAGATAAAGATATATTAAATGGTATTAACCTTGAGGTTAAAGCTGGAGAAGTTCACGCTATTATGGGGCCAAATGGCTCTGGGAAAAGTACCCTTGCCTCTGTTATTGCTGGTAAAGAAGAGTTTGAATTAACCAAAGGAGAAATAACCCTTAATGGAGAAGATATTCGTGAAATGGATCCAGAAGAAAGAGCTCATAAAGGTATTTTTCTTTCATTTCAATATCCAGTTGAGATTCCAGGTGTAAGTGTGACCAATTTTATTAAAACAGCAATAAACGAAACTCGCAAAGCAAAAGGTCTTGATGATATGCCTGCTAGTGAAATGCTTAAAATGATTAAAGAAAAAGCAGATCTTCTTGAAATTGATCGTAAATTTTTATCTCGATCACTAAACGAAGGCTTTTCTGGTGGAGAGAAAAAAAGAAATGAAATTTTTCAAATGGCAATGTTAGAACCTAAGTTAGCAATATTAGACGAAACAGATTCTGGTTTGGATATTGATGCGCTTAAAGTAGTTGCAAATGGAGTAAATAAACTAAAAAGTAAAGACAACGCTGTCATAGTTATTACACACTATCAACGTTTACTTGATTATATAGTACCCGATTTTGTTCATGTTTTAATGAACGGTAAAATTGTTAAGTCTGGCACTAAAGAATTGGCTTATGAACTTGAAGAAAAAGGATACGACTGGATTAAAGAAGAAGTAAAAGCCTAAAAACTTAAAACTCGTTATGAGCTTAAAAGATAAATTATTATCCTCTTACATTGCTTTCGAAGATCACCTGGAAGATGACTCTCCCTTGCATGATATTAGAAACAAAGCAATTAAAACCTTTGAAGAAAAAGGGTTTCCAACAAAAAAAGAGGAAGAATGGAAATACACGTCCTTAAATTCTCTATTAAAAAAAGACTATAGCATATTTCCAAAAAGAGAGCATGCTATTGAATTTAAAGATGTAAAAAAATACTTTTTACACGATATAGATACTTATAAAGTTGTTTTTATAGATGGTGTTTATAGTTCTTTTCTTTCAGAAACTACCCACGATAAGTTGGATGTTTGCTTAATGTCTTCTGCATTAAATAAGTCGAAATACAAATCTGTTATTGAGAATTATTTTAACAAAGTTGCAAAGGAAGATAGTCTTACATCTTTAAATACTGCTTTTGCTAAAGAAGGAGCATACATTCATATTCCGAAGCATAAAGAAGTAGATAAACCAATAGAAATAATTAATTTCTCTACTGGAAATGAAGCTGCAATATTATTGCAACCTCGTAATCTTATTGTAGTAGGAGAAAATGCTCACGTTCAAATTATTGAACGTCATCAAAGCCTTTCAGAAAATGCAGTTTTCACAAATTCTGTAACTGAAATATTTGCCGAAAAACGCGCTTTTGTAGATTACTACAAAATTCAGAATGATGGGCCTTCAGCATCATTAATTGATAACACATTTATTTCTCAAGAAAGAGATAGTAATTGTAAAGTACATACGTTTTCTTTTGGAGGAAGCTTAACAAGAAATAACCTTAACTTCTATCAAAATGGAGAACATTGTGATTCTACTTTAAAAGGAATTACAATTTTAGAAGCTAACCAACATGTTGACCATAATACTTTGGTGCATCATATTGCTCCCAATTGTGAGAGTCACCAAGACTACAAAGGTATTTTTGGAGACTCATCTACAGGTGTATTTAATGGTAAAGTTGTGGTTGAAAAAGATGCTCAAAAAACAGATGCTTTTCAGCAAAACAATAATATTCTAATAGACGACAAGGCTACAATAAATGCAAAACCGCAATTAGAAATTTTTGCCGACGATGTAAAATGTTCACACGGTTGTACCATTGGTCAATTTGATGAAGAAGCGTTGTTCTATTTACGTTCTCGTGGAATAGCCAAAAAAGAAGCTAGAGCACTATTGATGTATGCTTTTGCAAATACTGTATTAGAAAGCGTTAAAATTCCTGAATTAAAAGTGCGAATCAATAAATTAATCGCTAATAAAATAGGAGTTAATTTAGGCTTTGAAGTATAGTAAATTTTTCACTTATTAAATCTCATAAATGGCGTTCGATGTTCAAAAAATTAGAGCAGATTTTCCTATACTTAAAAGACAAGTAAATGGATATCCTTTAGTATATCTTGACAACGCTGCAACTTCTCAAAAACCACAAGCTGTTATAGATTCTATTATAGATTATTATAGTAACTATAATGCAAACATACATCGTGGCGTACATTCTCTTTCGCAAGAAGCCACAGATGCATACGAAGCTGCTCGAAATAAAATTAAAACGCATTTTTCAATTAAACATGCACACGAAGTAATTTTTACTTCTGGAACTACCCAAAGTATTAATTTGGTAGCTAATGGCTTTTCAAGTTTACTTAAAAAGGACGATGAGATTATTGTCTCTGCAATGGAACATCACTCAAACATTGTTCCTTGGCAAATGCTCTGCGAGCGTACTGGAGCAATTTTAAAAGTAATTCCAATGAACAAAGAAGGAGTTTTAATTCTTTCTGAATACGAAAAATTACTTTCTTCAAAAACAAAATTAGTTTTTGTAAATCATATCTCTAACGCGCTAGGGACTATTAATCCCATAAAAAAAATAATAGAAATGGCGCATCAAAATGGTGCAGCCGTTTTAATTGATGGAGCTCAATCGTGCTCTCATATTAAACCAAATCTACAAGAGCTAGATGTTGATTTTTATGTAACTTCTGCTCATAAAATGTGCGGGCCTACTGGTGTTGGCATTTTATACTTAAAGGAAGAATGGGGCAACAAATTACCTCCATATCAAGGTGGAGGCGAAATGATTAAAGAAGTTACTTTTGAGCAAACAACCTATGCAGATCTTCCTCATAAATTTGAAGCTGGAACTCCTAACATTGCAGGAGGTATTGCATATGGTGTTGCAATTGATTATCTTAACAATATTGGTTTTGAAGCAATTGAAAAATACGAATCTGAGTTATTAAATTACGCTACTAAAGAATTATTAGCCATTGAAGGATTAAAAATTTATGGTACAGGGCCTAAAAAAACCTCAGTAATTTCATTTAATATAGAAGGTATACATCCTTATGATATTGGAACAATTGTTGACAAGCTAGGAATAGCCGTTAGAACTGGACATCATTGCGCACAACCTATCATGGATTATTATAAAATTCCTGGAACAGTTCGCGCATCTTTTGCCTTTTATAACACAAAAGAAGAAATAGATGCTTTAGTTACAGCAGTAAAAAAAGCAAAATTAATGCTCACTTAATTTATAAATTATGAAAAAATTAATCTCTTATTTTTTATTATTAGTAACTCTTGTTACATTTTCATCATGCGACGAAACAAAAAAAGTAATTGATGTAGCAGGTACAGTACAGCTATCTGGAAACTATACCATTACAAATGTTGATGGAGTAACTATCCCTGCCAATGACCTTACACTTACATTGGCTGCATTAGATAAATCTGCAAGAGGCACTACAGGTTGCAATAGTTTTATTGGGAACTATACTTTAGATTTATATACAATTAATTTTGGTGAAATGGCTGTAACAGAAAGATACTGCGATGAATCTGTAATGAATGTTGAAAAAGCTTATTTACGAGCTTTAAGCACAGCTGGCTCATATTCATTACAAAATAACACACTAACCTTATTTTCTAAAAATGACAGAAGCGTTTTAATAACCGCTACAAAAAGTACAGGAAATTAAAATGAAAATTGAAGAAATACAAGATGAGTTAATAGATGAGTTTTCTATGTTTGACGACTGGATGCAGCGTTATGAATATATGATTGACTTAGGCAAATCATTACCTCTTATTGACGAAAAACTTAAAACGGAAGACCGATTAATTAAAGGATGTCAATCTAAAGTATGGTTACAAGCAGAACTTAAGGATGACAAAGTAATTTTTACCGCAGATAGTGATGCTATAATTACTAAAGGTATTATTGCTATTTTAATTAGAGTTTTTTCAAATCAAACACCAGAGGCAATTCTTAATGCAAATACAGATTTTATTGATGAAATTGGTTTAAAAGAACATCTTTCGCCAACCAGAGCAAATGGATTGGTGTCAATGATAAAACAACTTAAATTATATGCTGTTGCATATCAAGCTCAGCTAAAAAATTAAAAAATGGCAACTACAGAAATAGATACTACAGAATTAGGCGAAAAAATTGTACGTGTTTTAAAAACTATTTACGATCCAGAAATACCTGTAGATATATACGAGTTAGGATTAATTTATGATGTAATGGTAAATGAAGATTACGAAGTAAAAATCCTTATGACACTTACTACTCCTAATTGTCCTGTAGCAGAATCACTTCCTCTTGAGGTAGAAGATAAAGTAAAATCACTTAAAATGGTTAAAGATGCTGAAGTTGAAATTACTTTCGACCCGCCTTGGACTCAAGAATTAATGAGTGAAGAAGCAAAATTAGAATTAGGAATGCTTTAAAACACAATTATGAAGATACTAACCTTTTTGTTTGCTTTTACTTTTTTAAACTTTACAAATGGTCCTTCATTAGATTGCAAAAGCATTCAAGAAGGTGTTTTTAATATTCCTATTGATATTGAAGGATACGAAGGAGAATACTCTAGACTTACCAGAACTGCTACACATCAAATTGAATACTTATCTATAGATGGTAGTGAACATAGCTTTAGAGTAGAGTGGATTGACGATTGTAGTTACAAACTTTTTGACAGTAAACTCCTTAAAGGGAAAGAAACTATGCCTGTTAATGCTTCAGACACTTTAACAGTAAAAATATACAATGTTACTAAAGACTTTTATGAAGCAACTGTAAGTGCAAATTTCACAGACTTTGTTACAGATGTAAAAGTTTTAATAGTTAAATAAATTATGCAAGAAGAAATTATCAATAGAGTTGCAAATAGCAAGCTTATTACTTTCAACCTTGAAGATTATTATCCTAAAGGCAATAGAGTTTCTTTTGATATTTCTAATTGGCTATTAGAGGGGATTGTTTTAAAAGAACAGGATTTTAGGAATCATGTTAAAAATCACGACTGGTCACAATATAAAGATAGCTATGTTGCATTACATTGTATTACAGATGCAGTTGTTCCCGGCTGGGCATATATTTTAATTTCAGTTTCATTAGCGCCTTATTGCAAAAAAGCTATTGTAGGCACACTTGAAGATTTAGAGACCATCCTTTTTTCTGAAATCATTCAGAATATAGATTTAGAAAACTTAAAAGATAAGCCTGTAATTATTAAGGGATGTGCACACAAACCTATACCTCCTTCTGCATATGTATTATTAGCTCAAAAACTACAACCCATTGCAAAAAGTATATTGTATGGTGAGGCTTGCTCATCTGTACCACTTTATAAGAGAAAATAAGTAGTTAATCGAAAAGTAACCTTTCCAATAAATCTATACTACCAAAATCTCAACAAAACACTTCTTTTAAAAAAAAGAACTTTTATTTTTGTTCAAACAATAAACTTCATATCATGAAAAGAATATTACTTATTGCTATACTTTTTATAGCTCCTTTTATTGCTTTTTCTCAAGAAGAAGATAAAAAAGAAGAACCAAAAGATGGATGGCACAAAGCGGGTAACATTTCATTATTATTTAATCAAGCTGCATTTAATGCAGAATGGACTGGTGGTGGAACTACAAACTATTCTGCAAACCTCTCTTTAACGTACGATTTTAATTATAAAAAAGATAAATTTTTATGGGACAATCGTATCATGGCAGATTATGGTATAACCAGAATAAGAGAAGATGAATTTAGCCGAAAAACAAACGATCGTTTAGAATTAAATTCTCTTGCAGGAAAACAAATTAAAGAAAGTAATTGGTACTACTCTTACTTTTTAAATTTTAAAACCCAGTTTACATCAGGTTATGAGTTTGGCGAAGATGCAATGGGGAACACCACGCGTACAGAAATAACAAAATTTTTATCTCCCGGTTATTTACAAACAGGTCCTGGTTTACTATGGAAAAAGAGTGATAATCTAAAAGTTAATATTGCCCCAGCAACTGCAAGATTAATTTTTGTAGATGGTAGTTTTACAGAAGTAGATGAAACTATACCAGGTGCGTTAGATGCGTATAATGAAAATAAATACTTTGGCGTTGACGCAAATGAGAGTACTCGCTTCGAGCTAGGTGCTTCAATATCTGCGTATGCAAAAGTTGTATTGATGGAAGATATAAGTATAGAGAATATATTAAACTTATACTCAAATTACCTAGAAAATCCTCAAAATGTGGATATAGATTATACGCTTAATTTAGTTATGGCAGTAAATAAATGGATTTCTGCGAATGTAACCTTTCAAGCAATTTATGATGATAATGCTGTAAAAGGATTCCAAATAAGAGAAGCTCTGGGAGTTGGAGTAACTTACGGCTTCTAAAAAAACTTTTTCACTTTTTCATAAAAAAGCCGCTCTCTAATGTAGAAGCGGCTTTTTGCTATTAAAGTTCTTGCAGCAAATCTCCAATACAAATGTCTAGTGCTTTGGCAATAATAGCAATAGTAACTATGTTAGGTGTAACCTCTCCTGTCTCTATTTTATAAATATATTGTCTATCCTTATGGGTCATGACTGCCAACTCTGTTTGTGATATTTTCTTTTTTTGTCGTGCCATTTTAATAGTACTGCCCAATTGTAATGGCAAACTATTTTTAATTTTTAAAATTTCTTCTTCACTAAGAATTGGCATATTGCCAAATTCCTTTAATAATTTATAAATTTTGTAACCTTAAAGTACTACATATTAATATTTATCCTATATTGTAGTACTCCCTGATTAATAAGAGCAAGTTTTAAGTATTAACCATTGTTTAATTTAAAATTTTACTTTTATGAAATCAAAATTTACTATCTTGGTTTGTATGCTATTAAGCCTATTTACCTATTCGCAAACTTTTAGCGATTATTGTCCAATGGATGAGTCATCAATAGCTGATCCAGAAGGTGCTTACAGTTATTCTATGGACCCTACTGTATTTCAAAGTACAGAACCAATTGTTTTAAATGTTTTTTATTGGTAAGTAAAAAATCCAGATGGCACCTATTTTGCTGATTTTACTGAAGAAAAATTATTAGAATCTGTAGCACTTCTTAATATAAAATTTAACCAATTCAATATTTTCTTTAAATATAAAGGATATGATTCTTTTAATAGCCCACCAGATGTTATTAAAAAAAGGATGGAAACAGTAAATGGTATACCACAATGCGTTACATACAACGAATATGAATTGTATGGTTATGGTAACGCTAGAAGATGTAGTTTTAGTGGGTTGTTTTCTTTTGCTCAAAACAATGGATATGCTCATGCAGACGCTATGAATATATATGTGCCATGGGGAAGCGAGTTTGGAGGAGCGGCCAACAATGTACCAGGTTCAAAAATAATTTTAAAAGTCGAAAGTTTAAATGCACCTGCAAATTATCACGAAATGGGACATGCATTGGGATTAAGACACACTCGTTCCTCAAATGAGAATACTACTAGAGATCCAAACAATCAACATTTTAATGCGACAATCGCAGGAGATAGAGTTGTAGATACTGCTGCAAACTCTGGATTTTATCTTCCTGGTATAGATCCAAATACCAATTACCCTTATATTGATGCTAATTGTAAGTACGTCGGAAACGAAACTGATAATTCTCCAGAAAATGTGCCTTATAATATTTTCCTACATGATGTTGCTAATATGATGACCGATGCTTATGAGTGTGATAACAGCTTAATCACATCAGGTCAAGGTGTAAGAATGCGTGAAACTATTGGAATATACCAAAATCTATTTAATCCCTTAATTACAGATGTTGCATCACTCTATGAACCTTATGCAGGGGAATATTATAATGCTGGCCCTTACGATCCACTACAATATAGACCTTTATTTCAACCTGGATTTGAATATCGTTTTGTAGAATGTCATTGCGACTGTCCTACTCCTAGTGAATATTCAGACACTACCTTTTCTTATAATGGCTCTAACATATTATTGAATATTAATAAATATGAAACAAACTATGATAATATTACACACCCTAACCATACTGCAATTCGCATTAAGCACGAAATGAACGGTATTGTATTTTTCGCCGAGCCAAGAAAATGTTACGATAATTTTAATAGAGAACCCAGTGGAGGTAAAGTAACTAAGTTTAACGACAATGTTTTTAATACCAATGTGACTATTACACCAACAGATGGAGCTACTATTAATGACCCAGCACTTATTACTAATTTGCCAAGTGGACTTTATGAAATAGAGAAACAATATGACGATGGAGCGACACAGCAAACGGTAATTTATAAAGAGAACAATTAAACTAATACATCACGGCTTAACTTTATAGAAGCCGTGATTTTATATTTTGATTATGAAAATATTATACATTTCTATTTTATACATACTTCTTTTCTCGTTAAAAGGATATGCCCAATTTGGACCACAAATATTAGTTTCCGTTGAGGCAGATGGAGCTAGAGATGTAATTACAGCTGACATTGATGGGGATGGAGATTTGGATGTGATTTCTGCTTCATCATTTGACAATAAAATTGCTTGGTATGAAAATTTGGATGAGTTTGGAAATTTTGGTCCACAAAGAATAATTACATTAGGTATGCCTTCTACAAATTCAGTGTTTGCTGCAGATATTGATGGGGATGGCGATATAGATGTAGTAGCTAATTCTGGGGCTACAGATAAAATATCTTGGTTCGAGAATACCGATGGTTTGGGAAATTTTGGACTGCAAAACATTATTTCCAATACAGCAGATGGGGCCTTTTCTGTGATTGCAGCTGACATAGACAATAATGGTGACATGGATGTAGTTTCTGCATCTAGTTTTTCGGGAATAGTATGGCAAAAAAACATCAATGGTATTGGTAATTTATGGTCTGAGCAATTAATTACAAATTCAACAGGGACTACTCGTTCGGTATCTGCATTAGATATGGACAATGATGGTGATTTAGATATTTTGGCAAATGGCTTAATGCCTACATCTGTTTATTGGGTAGAGAATATGGATGGTTTGGGAGATTATGGCACAATTCACATAATAAGTGGAACTGGATCTTACAGAAACAGCGTAATAGCTACAGATATAGATGGTGACGGCGATAAAGATGTAGTTACAGCATCTCCTGGCGATAATGAACTGGCTTGGTATGAAAATCTAGATGGCATAGGCAATTTTGGGAATAAAAATACCATATCTAACACATTGGAAAGTAGTTGGGATGTCTTTGCTGCAGACCTTGATAATGATGGTGACATAGATGTTTTATCAACCATGGTTGAGACCTTTTCAGGGGAAGTGGTTTGGTATGAAAATTTGGACGGTATAGGGAACTTTGGTGGTAAAAACATTATTACAAGTGATGTGGAATTTCCTAGAAGCGTATATGCCGCAGACCTTGACAACGATGGTGACATGGATGTACTCTCGGCTTCCCAAAACGATAATAAAATAGCGTGGTACGAAAATCTCACTATACTTGGTACTCCAACATTTGGGCTAGATACCATTAAAATCTACCCCAACCCTGCACAAAATAAAGTGTATATTGATGCACCGCAACACAACATTACACAAGTTACTGTGTATAATCTGCTTGGCAAGCAAATAGCGCATGTACAAGACAACCTTATGGAAATAGACTTGTCTAAAATGGCAAGTGGGTTGTATGTTTTAAAAATAGAGACCACCAATGGCACGATTAGTAAAAAAATTGTTAAAGAGTAACAGGTTAAGCGAAATTAAATCCTTTTTTTAAACACAATAATTCGTAGGGTAATCTTAGTTTTACAAAAACTCACTTTTTCATAAAAAAGCCGCTCTCTAATGTAGAAGCGGCTTTTTGCTTTTAGTTTTCTTCTGTATATTCATCATACAGAAAAGTATTATACGGAAAACGTGTAGTATGTATTTCCTTTACTTTTTCATAAACTAGTTTTCTAAATGCTTCAAAGTTTTCTTTGCTTAATGCAGAAATAAATATAGCATCTCCATCCATTTTATTCATCCAAGTATTTTGCCAATCTTCAAGCGAGTAATGTGCTTTTGTCTTTTCAGTAATTAAATCATCTTCATCTATCGTTTCTTCTATAAAGGCATCTATTTTATTAAAAACCATTATTGTAGGCTTATCTGCACTATCTATTTCATCGAGAATTTTATTTACTGAAGCAATATGATCTTCAAAAGAGTCGTGTGAGATATCTACAACGTGTAGTAATAAATCTGCCTCACGTACTTCATCTAACGTACTCTTAAAGGATTCTACCAATTGTGTAGGTAGTTTTCTAATAAATCCTACCGTATCGGTAAGCAAAAAAGGAAGGTTTCCAATTACTACTTTACGAACTGTGGTATCTAATGTTGCAAATAATTTGTTTTCGGCAAATACTTCACTTTTACTTATTACATTCATTAAAGTAGACTTACCCACATTGGTATAACCTACCAATGCCACTCGAACTAAAGCACCACGATTACCTCGTTGTACTTCCATCTGCCTATCAATTTTAGAAAGTTTCTTTTTTAATAAAGATATTCTATCACGAACAATACGACGGTCTGTTTCAATTTCTGTTTCTCCAGGACCACGCATTCCAATTCCCCCTCTTTGTCTTTCTAGGTGTGTCCACATTCCCGCTAATCTAGGCAGTAAATATTCGTATTGTGCTAATTCTACTTGTGTACGAGCATAACTTGTTTGTGCTCGTTGAGCGAAAATATCTAGTATTAAGTTTGTTCTATCTATTATTTTGCACTGAAGTATTTTCTCAATGTTTTTTTGTTGTGCAGGAGACAACTCGTCATCAAAAATTGCTACTCCTACATCGTTAGCTTCTATATACGCACGAACATCTTCAATTTTCCCGGTACCAATAAAAGTTTTTGGGTTGGGTTTTTCCATTTTCTGAACAAACCTTTTTAAAACTTCACCTCCAGCTGTATAAGCTAAAAATTCAAGCTCATCTAAATATTCTTTAGATTTTTCTTCGTCTTGGTTTTGAGTAATAAGACCAATAAGGATGGTTTTCTCGTATTCAATAGTAGATTCTTCAAGCATAATTTTATATTATAATACAAATGTACAAAACACAATGCTAGAGATTTTTGTATTTTGGAAGCTATTAACAAAATATCAATGCAAGAATCTTCAGAAAAAAAATCAAATCAATATTCGATTGCATTTTATAATCTTGAAAATTTATTCGACACCAACAATGACCCTACTATTCTAGATGATGATTTTACACAATTTTCTGAACGGAAATGGAATAAAAAAAGATTCAGCAAAAAAATAAAAAAATTAGGGCAGGTTATATCTCAAATAGGATACAATGAAATTTCCCACCCTCCTGTAATTTGTGGAGTCGCAGAGGTTGAAAATAGCTATGTATTGGATGAACTTATTAAATCTAAATATTTAAAAAACAAAGGTTACAAATACATTCATTTTGATTCTCCAGATGAAAGAGGAATAGATACTGCTCTTTTATATAGGGAAGAATATTTTACAATTACAGATAAAAAAACAATCGCATTACATATAGTAAATGAACTAGGTATTCGTGATTTTACAAGAGATATTTTACATGTAAGAGGTATATTAGACCATAATCCTGTTCATATTTTAGTGAATCATTGGCCATCAAGAAGAGCCGGTGTAGAAGAAACCAATTATAAAAGGCTCGCTGCCTCTTTTAAAAACAGAGAAATTGTTACTGAAATTCTTTTAAATGAACCACAAGCTAAAATAATTATTATGGGAGATTTTAACGATGACCCTAAAAGTAATAGTATTAGGAGTTTAGTAGCTAACGATTTTTACAACCCCATGGAGATATTGTTAACCTTGGAAGCTGGAAGTTTAAGTTATAGAGGAAAATGGAATTTATTTGACCAAATTATACTTAGTCATAATTTTTTAAAACCACATAGTAATCCCTTTCAGTTTATAGAATCTAAAATATTTAATCCCAATAATTTAAGAGAATATAAAGGTCGAAATAAAGGGATTCCTTTTAGAACATTTGCAGGCAGAAAGTACCTTGGTGGTTATAGTGATCACTTTCCAGTTTATAGTATGTTCTTTATTCAAAATTAATTTAAGAAAAAAATTAACAGTGCTTTAATCGGAATTTTCTTGCTTTATATCTAAAAATAGAATGAAGTATTGGGAGATTGATAAATTTATTTAATTTTAGTCCTAAATAATCAACAACATTTAAAGTATGAAGAATTATTTACCCCTCGATATTCTATGCGGGTTTCTATATCTTAAGTCCATAATTACTAGAAAAACAGCAGTTTACTTTTCAATTTTATTACTTTCTTTTACTTCTTATGCACAAGGACCTGGGTGTCCTAACGTAAATGCAGGTGCAGATATTGAATTACCATGTGACGAAGGCTGTACAGATTTAACTGCAACTTTTTTAGATACTGGAGAAACAACAAGTTATGAAGTTACTTCCATTTTCTATGATCCACCATTTCCATTTACAGGAGGAACGCCAGTTTCAGCAAATACAGATGATGTTTGGTCTCCTGCAATTCCTTTACCTTTTGATTTTTGCTTTTTTGGAACAACATATAGTGAAATTGTAATAGGTTCTAATGGCGTAGTTTCATTCGATTTAGTAAATAATGCTCCTGGAGGATTTTGTGATTGGAGTTTTGAACCTACTGAAACAATTCCTAGTCCAACAGATCACTTTTTAGCTACAATATTTGGCCCATATATGGATATAGATCCATCTGTTGCTGGATCTGGACAAATTAATTATTCAGTTTTTGGAGATGCTCCTTGTAGAACAATGGTTATTAATTTTCCAGATGTACCCTATTTTAGTGCGTCTTGTAATGCTTTAACCCTAACCTCTCAAGTTGTAATTTATGAAACAACTAATGTAATTGAAGTGTATGTTGAAGATAGATCTGATGCTTGTCCAACTTGGAATGATGGACTTGCTATTTTAGGTATTCAAAATCAAGACGGAACTATTGGCTACACTCCTCCAGGAAGAAACACAGGAAACTGGTCTGCTGCTTTAGAAGCATGGAGATTTACTCCTAATGGAGCTTCTAATGTAGAATTTGCTTGGTTAAATGAAGCTGGTGATGTTATAGGTACAGACCCAACAATAAATGTTTGTCCAGACGATCCAATTACAAATTATACTGCACAAGCAATTTACACCAATTGTAACGGTGATGTAATTACAGAAACAGATACAGTTACAGTTACAAAAGTGGGTGGATTTACTTTAGAGTTAGGTGAAGATCAATTTTTTTGTGACACACCAGCTTACGAAATTGTGCCAGAATTAACTGGAGATACAACTGGAGCAACTTATTTATGGAGTCCAGGTGGTGAAACAACACCTACTATAACTGTTAGTACGACAGGCACTTATTCTGTAGATGTTACAGTGGGAACTTGTACTGCAACAGATAGTGTAACTATTACTTTTTTAACAAGCCCAGATTGTACTATAGAACCTGTTTGTGGTGATATAGATTTTGAAGAAAACTTTGGGACAGGTACAGGCAGAGTTTGTGACCTTAATGGCGCAACAACAACATATATTTGCAATCAAGTAAGTCAAATTGAAGATGGAGAATACAGTATCTCAAATATTTCTGATGACTTAAATACAGGATGGCATGTAGGTCTTGAAGATCACACAGAAGGTGATGTTGATGGAAGAATGTTATTTGTTAATGCAGCATTTGCTCCTGGAGAATTTTACCGTAGAACAATTACATTAAACTCAAATGGAGATTATTCTTTTAGTGCCTGGATTACTACATTGTATGATACAGATACTAATATTTGTGGAGGAACTAGCATCCCATCTAATGTAATATTTAGAATTGAAACTCCAGCCGGAGATTTAATTGAGGAAACAAATACTGGAGATATTCCAAATGGACCAGATCCTGTTTGGCAAGAGTTTTTTATAAATTTCAATACTGGAGTTAATACAGATATACAGCTTGTTTTAATTAATAACTCAATAGGTGGTTGTGGTAATGATCTAGCAATAGACGACATTACTTTATCATTGCAAAATGGTCAACCTCAAATTGTAGAACCACAAGACCTTGTTGCTTGTGATGTAGATAATGATGATGTAGAAAATTTCGATTTAGAAAGTCAGATCGCCGAAATATTAGATGGACAAGATCCAGCATTATTTAATATTACTTTTCATTTGTCTCAATTTGATGCAGAAGCTAATCAAAATGCTATAGCAACGCCAGATACATATCAAAATGTATCAAACCCTGAAACAATTTATGTTAGAGTAGAAAAAGTAGATGAGCCTTCTTGTTTTAATACTGTTGATTTTGATTTAATATTAAATGAAGTATTTGATTTATCTGGAAATTTACCTAGTTCAGTAGACCTATGTAGTACTGAAAGTTTTCCAGTTCTAGATGCGACGCCTGTAGACCCTAATATTGATTTATCATTAGTTACTTATGTATGGACTAATGGTAACGGAGATATAGTTTCAACAACAGCAACATTTACCCCTACTCAAGCAGGTACTTATACGGTTGTAGTTGATTACCCCCCTTGTAGTCAAGAAGTATTTACAGTAGAAGTTACAGTTACTGAAACTCCTATTTTGAATTTAGGTAGTGATCAAATATTATGTGATGGTGGTTCTTATGAGATTATACCAACAATTACAGGAAACACAACAGGCATATCTTATTTATGGAGTACTGGAGCTACAACTCCTACCATTGTTGTAAATGAAACTGGAACATACGACCTTCAAATTACAGTAGGACCTTGTGTTGTTTCAGATAGTGTTGAAATCTTTATTTCAGACCCATTAGTAGTAGACTTAGGACCCGATTTTAAAACTTGTCCAAATGAAATACAAGTATTAACAGCAACTTCAAGTGAAAGTGATGTAACCTACCAATGGTTTTTAAATGGAGCACAAATTAATGATGAAACAGGTAGTACTTTACAAATAACATTAAACGAAGGAGACACAGGAATCCAAACCTATACGGTTATAATTACTAAAGATCAATGTACTGGAGAAGATAGTATAGATGTTACCCTTTATGATGTTTCAAATTGTGTAATTTCTCAAGGTCTTTCTCCTAATGGTGATGGATTGAATGATTCTTTGGACCTGACTTTTTTAAATGATAGGACAGGAATTAGTAAACTTCAAATATTTAATAGACACGGGTTACTTGTTTTTGAGCAAAACAACTATGTAAACGAATGGATAGGTCAGTCTAAAAATGACAATGAACTTCCAACAGGAACTTACTTTTATGTTATTGACTTATTAGGAAATGACCCAGTGTATGGTCCTCAAGCGACAGGTTGGATTTATTTGAATAAAGAAGGAAATTAACTTTAATTTTTTAAAAATAGTACTATGAGAAAAATTATATTTCTTTTTCTGTTGTTAACTTCTACAGTGGGCTTTAGCCAAATTACTGTAGATGTATCATTGACTACACAACAGTTAATAGAAGATGTATTAATAAATAGTTCTTGTGCAGAAGTTTCAAACTTTATTGCAGTAACAGGTACCGATTTTGGTGACGATAATGGTATAGCAGCTTTTGATGCAAATGGATCTGGTTTTCCATTTGAGTCTGGGATAGTGCTTACTTCTGGAAATGTTTTAAATGCACCAGGACCAAATTTAACTTTACATAGTGATGGTGGGTTTGGTTGGCCAGGTGATGCAGATTTAGAAACATATACTACAGCAACTAACACTAATAATGCAACCTATGTACAATTTGATTTTGTACCGTCTATAAATCAAGTAAGTTTTGATTTTATTATGGCTTCCGAAGAATACAATCAAAATTTTGAATGTACTTTTTCAGATGCTTTTGCATTTATACTTACAGATCAAGCAACTGGAGCTGTTCAAAATTTAGCAGTATTACCAGGCACTACTATTCCTATTGAAGTTACCAATATTAGACCAGAAGTTGCTGGACAATGTGCAGCAGTTAATGAACAATATTTTGATAAATACAACTTTGAACCATTTAATCCCGCTGCAAATGCTGCCATAGATTTTAATGGACAGACAGTTGTATTAACAGCAGTGGGTGATGTTATTGCAGGTAATACCTATACTATAAAATTAGTGGTTGCAGACGAAACAGACACAGCGTATGATATAGCAGTGTTTTTAGGAGCAAACAGCTTTAATATTGGTAATGTAGACTTAGGAGATGATATACTTTTAACAGGTGGAAATGCAGTTTGCGAAGGTAATATTATCACACTTGATGCTGGTAATAATCCAGATGCTACTTATCAATGGTTTAAAGACGGTATATTAATCCCTGGTGAAACAAACAGTACACTAGATATTTCTGAAACTGCAATTTACGGTGTTGAAATCCAGTTTAGTGGTGGTCAAAATTGTGTCGCTACAGATGAAATTTTAGTAGAGTTTTTTCCAAATCCTATATTCGATTTAGGGGTAGACCAATTAGTTTGTGATCAACAATTTATTACGCTGGATGCGACTGTTAGCAATCCATCTGAACTACAAAATATTATGTATAAGTGGTTTGTTGATGGTGTGGAAATTCCAGGCGAAACCAATAGTACATTAGATGTTTCTCAAACAGGATTATATTCTGCAGAAGTAACTGGAAATGGTTGTGTTGTAACAGATGAAGTAAATGTAGAATTAGTAGCATTTCAAGTAGAAATTGGAGATACTGTGGAATTATGCGGTGAAGACTCTTTTGAAATTGTACCAGTAATAACCGGTGCAGATGCAAGTGGAGCAACATATTTATGGAGCACTGGAGAAACAACATCTACAATTACTGTAACTCAAGACGGAACTTATACAGTAGAAGTAACCATTATGGGTTGTACAGAGTCTGATGATGTAACTATTGTATTTAAAACATTACCTCAAATAGAACTTGGTGATACTATAATTAAATGTGCACAAGATGTTGAAACATTAACAGTAGTACCTTCTAATATTGATGTTTCAGAAGTAACATTTAGATGGTTTAAAGATGGAGGATTGCTTGAAAATGAAACTTCAAATACATTAGATGTTACAGAAGAAGGTATCTATAAAGTTGAAGTAGATGATAATGGCTGTGTGGCTTCAGATACTATTGAAGTTGAATTTTATGATAATGAAAATTGTGTAATAACTCAAGGTATTTCTCCAAATGGAGATTCTCAAAACGATTTTCTAGATTTAGAATTTTTAGATGATAAATCTGATGTTATAAAACTTACAATATTTAACCGTCAAGGTCTATTAGTTTACGAAAAAGAAGAATATGTAAATGAATGGGGAGGACAAACAGATGCAGGAGATATTCTTCCGGTAGGAACTTATTATTATGTAATAGAATTAAGAACAGCAGATCCAATTACTGGATGGATATATTTAAATAAATAGAATAACAATAAAATTAAACCAATTATAATGAAAAAACTATCGCTATTAGTACTCTTACTCGTTGTACTGTGTGCCGAAGATGCCTCTGCGCAACAAGATCCTCAGTATACTCAATATATGTACAATATGAATGTGGTAAACCCTGCTTACGCAGGTTCTAAAGAAAGTCTTTCACTTACAGCATTGTATCGTAAACAATGGTCTGGTTTTGAAGGTGCTCCCGAAACAATTACGTTTTCTGGACACTCTCCAATTAGTGATAAAGTTGGTTTAGGACTTTCAGTTATTAAGGATGAATTAGGTCCAATTAGTGAAACTAATGTATATGCAGATTTCTCATATACGCTGCAGTTAGGGGCTACAACAAAGCTTGCCTTAGGTTTAAAAGCAGGTGCTACCTTTCATGATGTAGGTTTAGTAGATTTAGAGCTGCAGGATGAAAATGATCCATTTTTCTCTCAAGATATAAACAACACATATCCTAATGTTGGAGCGGGTGCATTTTTATATGGAGACAATTATTATTTAGGGTTTTCTGTCCCGAACCTTTTAAATTCAGTTCACTTAGATGAAAACGGAATTAAATATGGTAACGAAACAAACCATTATTTTGGTACAGCGGGATATGTATTTCAAGTTTCAGATAACTTTAAGTTAAAGCCGTCTGTTCTAGTAAAATCTGCATTTGATGCTCCTGTTTCTTTCGATGGAAACTTAAATGCTTTATTCTATGAAAAATTTGAACTTGGGGTTTCATACCGTCTAGATGATTCTTTTAGTGGTCTAGTTGGTTTTCAAGTAACACCAAACATTCGTGTAGGATACGCGTACGATAGGGTAACTTCTGATATTAAAACTGTAGCAGATTCTTCTCACGAAGTTGTAGTAACCTTCGATTTGTTCTTCAAAAAACGTACACTTCGTTCACCTAGATACTTCTAATTAATAAAATTTAATTTCATTCAAAATGAAAAAAATATACACATTACTTCTACTCATTGCGGTTAGCACCAGTATAGCAACCGCTCAAAATAGTAAAACAAAAAAGGCAGATCAACTTTATGATAGGCTTGCCTATACAGATGCTGCAGAAGCATATCAAAAACTTCTTAAAAAAGGAGAAGGCAGTATATATGTTTTTGAAAGACTGGGAAACAGTTATTATTTTATAAACGACACCAAAAAAGCAGAGACTTATTATAAGCGTGTGGTTAAAAGTAAAAATGTTGAACCTGAAGTTGTATACAACTACGCTCAAACATTAAAAGCTAATGGTAAATTTAGCGAGTACAATACATGGATGAAGACATTTGCAGAAATGAAGCCTTCAGATTCTCGTGCTATTGAATTTATGAAAAACCCAAATTACGTACCAGTAATTATGGAAAATTTACCGCGATTTAGTGCTACCAATATGGAAGATTTAAACAGTAAATATTCAGATTTTGGAGGTATTGTTTCAGGAAATGAATTTTATTTTGCGTCTGGTAGAAACACTTCCCGTAAAACATATCAATGGAATGAAGAACCTTTTTTAGATCTTTATAAAGCTACTAATGTTGGTGGGACTATTAAGGATGCAAATTTGGTTAAAGGTGATGTAAATACTAAATATCACGAATCTAATGCGGTATTAACTGCAGATGGAAAACGCATGTATTTTGACCGCAATGATTATTTTGAAGGTGATTATGATAAAAGTTCCGAAGGGATAAACCAGATTAACTTATACTATGCAGAATTAGTTACTGGCGATTGGAAAGGTGTAACTTCGGTAGCCTTTAATAATGACGAATATTCTACAGGGCATCCTGCATTAAGTCCAGATGGTAAGACATTGTATTTTGTAAGTGATATGCCAGGAGGTAAAGGAAAGTCTGATATATATAAAGTAGCTGTTAATACAGATGGTAGTTTAGGAACTCCTCAACGTTTAAGTGATAAGATTAATACAGAAGGAAAAGAACTTTTCCCATATGTAGATGCAAATGGTACTCTTTACTTTTCTAGTGATGGACACATTGGTATTGGTGGACTAGATGTATTTGCCGCAGAAGCTCAAGGAAACGGTTTTGGTGATGTAAAAAACTTAGGAACAGGTGTAAATAGTTCAGATGATGATTTCGCTTTTAAATATAATCCTAATACTAAAGAAGGGTTTGTTTCTTCGAATCGTAAAGGAGGTAAAGGTAGTGATGACATTTATATGATTAAAGAGCTTGAAAAACCTTGTGAAGTAAATATTGATATAACTGTATTAAACGAATATACAAAAGCACCTATCGCTGGAGCAAGAGTAGATATGTACGATACATTTGAAAACAAATTGAGTACAAAAACAACAGATGCAAATGGTAAAGCCACCTTCCTTGCAGAATGTGATAAAGCACACGTAATACAAGGCGTAATGCAAAATTATGAAAGTAATGCGGTAAATGTTGATGCTGCTAATGATACCAGAATGACTGCTACTCTATTACTCCGTCCTATTGAAGACATTATAGTAGATGATAAGGTTGTTTTAAATCCAATCTTGTTTGACTTAGATAAATCTAACATTAAGCCACAAGCGGCATTTGAACTAGATAAGCTTGTAGCAATTATGAAGAAATATCCAGATATGATTATAAATGTTGAAAGTCATACAGACAATAGAGCGTCTGATGCTTATAACATGGACTTATCTGAAAGACGTGCACAATCTACTGTACAATACGTACTTTCTAAAGGTATTGACAAAAATAGAATTAGCGGTAAAGGTTTTGGTGAAGCAAGACCAGCTGTAGCATGTGGAGATAATTGTACCGAAGCTCAACACCAAAAGAATAGAAGATCTGAATTTATTATTGTAAAAAAATAATAAATTTGTAATTAGCTTAACCAGCCAAAAAAAGCCCTCACTTTTTAGTGAGGGTTTTTTGATTTAAATATTTTGAAGCGTTTTCTATATATAATTTCCTTTTATTAATATCTTTTTTCAATAAGTAAATTAATATATTAAAAACATGCTGTACTTGAATAAAACAACCTTATTAATATTACTTCTTTTTACTAATTTAATTTATCCTCAAATTATAAAAGAAGATATTGAGTATAGACATTTAAAAGGACAATTGATAGATGAATATGGTCGGCCTTTTCCTGGGCAGACTGTTATTATTAAAGGAACAAATATTGGAGTCTCAACAAATTTTACAGGAAATTTTTGTCTAACAATTCCCAAAAATAAGAGTGTATTTATAGAACTGCCCTTTTGTTTTGATCAAATTTTTCGAGAAATAAAACCAAATGATAAAGAGATTAGATTACAAATTGGAAAAGAAAAATGGAAAAATAAAAAAGCAATTAAGAAATGGAATAAATTAAATACAATCTTAAAAACAGAGTATATTAAAATATATAGTAGTGAAAAATATAAAATAGCACAGCGTACAATTACATGTGAGTAATATTTTAAAATGATAAAAATAAAAAAGGCTCCCAATGGGAGCCTTTTTTAAATTCAATAACAAATAAATTAGTTAGATTTAATTTGTATTTCATCCAATTCGTAAGTTCCATCAAAAGCAGCTACACCACTTCCTGTATATTTCCAAGCAATATATCCATTTCCAGTAACACAAGATAAATCTACATTTCCTGAAGAAATCCAGTCTCCAAAAAATTGTCCATCTTCTACAATTGTTGCCGCAGAAACAACATCCCACGTTGCAGTTGCAATAGTATTTATATCACCATCCCAATCGTTAGAAAATAATACTTCAAGTGTACTTCCATCTGCAAAACTATTTGATGTTTTAAAGTTTAATGTTTCACCATCTTGAGCTTCAAAATCCACTGCTGGAGAAATTAACCATCCAATACTACTAGCATCACCTGAATTAAAAGATCCAATTCTAGCAGAAATTCCTAAAGATGCGTTTGTTCCATCATCAAAATAAGCTTCCCAGTTTTGAGAACCTGCTTCAATATAATTTGTCCAACCATTACCAGTAATAGCTTGACCTGTAGTTTGAGTTTCAAAGAAATCACTAAACAATACATTTGCGCCAGTAGTTGCAGCAATACCACAATCTACTTCGTTTGGATCACAACGTTCTGTATTATCAAAATTAATATCTACAGGAGAATTTATTACAACATTAAATTCTTCTCCAAAAAAGTTCTTAGTTAATATTCCATCAAGAGTACCTCGACCTTGTGGTAACAAAACTCCTTTAAAATCTGCAAATGTACTTGTACTAAATACAGTACTAGCACCTGTTTCACAACTCTCTAAAATACGTTCACCATCAAATTGATCATCAGGTTCTGCAGCATAAGTTTTTCTATCATCACCTAAAACTTCATTTCGGTTAAATTGTACATCATTTAAACGAACATATAAATTTGTTTTACTATCTGAAAAATCTGCAATACCAATTGGCATAGGCACAATTTCTGCAACTACATTATCTCTTACTAAATAATCGAACATTTGAGCTTCTGCAATGTTTTCTAAACTACTTCCGTTACGGATACCTAAAGATAAAACACCACTATCAAGACCTACAGTTAATCCACTTAGTTTTACAAATACTTTTCTACCAAACTCATAAGTAATGTATAAAGGATTTACATCTACAAGTACTTTTACACCTGCATTAGGTGAAGAAGCCTCATCTTGTATTATTATTTCCTCAAAAAAGTTTCCTGTTGCATCGTTAGAAATTACATAACCAGATACATACAAATCACTGTCCTGTTGAAAAGTAAGTACTGGATTGCCATTATTATTTTGCTCCTGTACCAATAGGTCATTAAGAGCACTAATAGTAATAACTGTACCTGTTATATTTGCTGGCGCAACTTCAATAGAAGGCACATCATATTCATCATCTTGAACACAAGATACTATTACTACCATTGCAAGTAGTAAGGTAATTAGTTTATAAAAATTTATTGTTTTCATTTGTACTTTATTTATTGTTTTATCTTTTCTTATCTATTAAAATCTTACGTAAACATTTACGTAGTAAGTCGTTCCGTTTCCGTAGAAATAACGATTTCCGAAGATAGGAGTATCTCTTCCTTGCTCTTCAACTTGTTGTCTATAGCTTGCTCTTCTTGAATCTTCAAAACCACCCGTTCTGTATCCTTGATCAAGAACATTATTAATGGTAGCAAAAAAACCTACATAGTAATCGTTTATTTTCCAAGACTTACCACCTACTACATTTACTAAAACGTAATCATCAAGTTCTTCTTGCTGTAATAATTCTCTAGCTACATTTTCATCATAATCATTATATGGTTGCCCATCTAAATCTGTATAAAAATCACTTGTACGTCTTAAATTACTTACATCAACATATGCATTAGAGTAATAGTTTGATGTTACACCAACCCACCAAAAATCTGGGTCACGATATTCAAAACCTAATTGATATGCTCTTTCTGGTCCTCCAGATACGTGATAGTTTTTAAGAGCAACTTCTCTCATTCCTTGACTTGAAAGATCATTTCCTTCTCGTATAGAAGTAGAAGAATCATCAAAATCATCTCCAGCCAAATATAAACTTGGGTTGTTTGTGTATATATTTTGACCCAATGCAGCAGCACCTTTTATTTTTAAAGTAGGGGTTACTTGCGCCTCGATACCTAATTCTGCACCAATATTTCGCTTCTCAATACCTGTAACAATTTCTTGCACAAAGGCATTAGCATCATCATTACCCAAAGCATTTTGAGTAAAGAAGAAACCTATTTCTGTTTGATCCTCAAATCCAGTATAGTACCCAGTTAAACGCGCTTTTACTATTGGAGATCTATAAATATAACTTAGATCAATATTCTGAATTTTCTCTTCTGAAAGATTCTGTACAATATCATTGTTCTGTCTTGCATTAGCAAAAGAGTTACGCAAATTTGGAGCTTTTGTAAGATATCCTGCATTTAAATCTATTAAATGACGACCGGTAATTTTATAAGTCAAACCACCTTTTACCCCGTAGTTTGTAAAATCAATTTTTTCACTTTCGCCTAAAGATCTTCCTTCTTCTGGGAAATATCCATTTTGGTATAACCCAGTTCTTTGATATGATGTTTGAGATGCACTTACACCCGCATAAAAGTCTACAGCACTATATTTAAACTGTGCTTGAGCAAATCCAGATATTACATCTGCGTTTAAATCGTAGTTGTATTTGTAGCGCTCTCCTAATTGAACTATTCTGTTCTGGTTTTGTAAATCACTGTTAGACTCTGTACCACCATCTCCAAAATTATCTACATCAAGGTATCCAGTACCACCTAATAAATCTACTAATTCTGCAAAGTTTTCACTTTTAAGATTGCGATAATTTAAATTACCATTTATGGTAATGTTTTCAGAAATACGAGAATTTAAAATAGTATTTAAAGTAAGTTGTGTATCATCTGTTCTATCTTGTTGTATAGAATAAGTTGAGAGACCTGTTACTGCATTACCGGCATATAATGAGTTCCAATCTATTTGACCATTATTAATAAATTGTTGTTCTGCTAGATATGCATTTTGATAATCTATAGCTGTTGGATTTTCATCTCTTAGAAAATAACTAGGTAGTCTTTGGTAATAATTACCAGCAGGATTTCTGTTTCCGCCATAATCTAATCTGCTATCTCCTACTTTACCAAATTGGTAAGCAATATTTGTATTTAAAGTAGTGTTTTCGGTAAGGTTCCAATAATGATTTAACATCACTACAGGTTCTTCAATTTCACGAATACGACTACTACGTTTTTCACCATCTTGGTAACCCCAGTTTGGATTATATGTAATTCCTTTTAAGTCTTTTACCTCCTCAGTAATAGCTGTAGAACGACCTCTTCTATTTGGAGTATAAAATGCACTAAAATTTAAACTATGTGCATCATTTATCTTTTTCTCTACACTACCAAAAAATGAATTTGCATCATATAATGTACCTTCTTGATATCCTTCGTCTGCAAAACGTCTAGATACTAAAAATGTATATGCCCATCCTTCTTTTGAAAGTCCACTATTATAAGAACCCATTACTCTTCCTCTGTAACTTCTGTTTGAAGTTGCATAAGAAACACGTCCACCTTCTCTATATTGAGAAGCACGCATTATAATATTTGTAGTTCCTGCAACATCACCAAATGCATAATCATTGGCTTTTAATCCCATTGAAAATTCACGGTTACGTTGTACATCATTTAAACCACCCCAGTTCCCCCATTGTGGACGTCCTGTAAATTGTTTATTCATTTCAATACCGTTAATTAACACTTTACCATTGGCATTGTCTAATCCTCTTGGTCTAAAAAATGTAGCACTAAAATCGAATGCTGCAGCATTTAAAAATACATCATTAGATGACTGAAGCAATCCAGAAATATTAAAAGAAGTACCTTCATCTTGATCAAGTTCATTATCTGAAAGACTTATAATTCCTATTTGAGCTTCTACTTCAGTTAAATCAACCTCCAATAAAATAGGATCTAAATTTAAGGTTGATCCATTTTGGATAGTAATTGGTATACGTTGAGAATTATAACCCGACTTAGAAACCAGCAATACTTGTTCTCCCTGAGGAAGATTTGTTCCTGTAATAGAAAATAATCCATTGGCGTCTGTCATTGTACTATAGATACTTGCCTGTATGCTAATTTCTACATCTGGAATGACCTCACTTGAATTTGTATCCACTACTCTTCCTTTTACAATAGCGTCTTGGGCAAATAAAGAAAAACTCCCCAACAACCCTATGCAAAAAGTAAAAATGAATCTTTTCATTCTGTAATTTGTTGTTTTGTTAAATTAAAAAATTGTTATTAATGGGCTGCAAAACTACATTTTTTAAATGAAATACCTACTTTTGGCTCAACAATTGTAACAGATTTTACACAAACTTAATATACCCTTTAGAATGAAGCTTACACACAGTTTTTTACCGTTATTGCTATTAATTTTCACCTTCACTTTTGCTCAAGAAAAGAAAACTTATAAGGTAAATACAATTGCATTTTATAACGTTGAAAATTTATTTGATTATGAAGATGACCCTATTACTTTTGATGATGACAGAACTCCAGATGGTAAAGACCATTGGACTGAAGAGATTTATAAAGCGAAATTAGTAAATATGGCTAAAGTTATAGCCGAAATTGGTAGCGATGTAACGGGTACTTCTCCTGCTATTATTGGAGTATGTGAAACAGAAAACAGACGTGTACTTGAAGATTTAGTAAATCAAGAACCACTACTTCAAAAAGATTATGGTATTATTCAATTTGACTCACCAGATAGAAGGGGTATAGATGTTGCATTATTGTATCAAAAAAAGTTGTTTACTCCTACAAATTATAAAGCACATGAACTTTTAATTTACGATGATAACGATGTGACAAAAAGAATTTATACCCGTGACCAACTATTAGTAAGTGGTATGCTTGATGGAGAAAAAATACATGTCATAGTAAATCATTGGCCTTCTAGAAGTGGTGGAGAAGCAAGAAGCCGCTCTAAGAGAATTAAAGCTGCTAAACTCAACAAGCAAATAATAGATTCTTTATATAGTGAAGATCCTTATGCTAAAATTATTACAATGGGAGATTTAAATGACGATCCTACCAGCCCTAGTGTAAAAGAAATTTTAATGACCAAAAACAATCGTGAGGATTTAAAGATGAAAGATTTATATAATCCAATGGAGGATATGCACAAAAAAGGATTAGGAACTTTGGCCTATCGTGATGGATGGAATTTGTTTGATCAAACTATTGTTTCTTCAGAATTAATGAAAAAAGATTACTCATCGTATCGTTTTTATCAAGCTGGAATTTACAATAAAAGTTATTTAGCAAACCCAAAAGGAAGATACAAAGGTTATCCTTATAGAAGTTATGCAGATGGTGGTTTTACAGGAGGTTATAGCGATCATTTTCCTGTATATATTTATCTTATTAAAGAAACATCTTCTACTCCAGAATAGATTTTATTGTTATTTACAATATAAAAAAGAGACCTTAAATAAGGTCTCTTTTTTATAATTAATCATTTTCAGAAAAACGATCTGGAAAGTGTTTTTCTAAAATATCATACAATCTTTTTTTGGTAAGCGGTTTGTTTTCAAAGCGATTTATATTTGGATTTTGAGAAGCTCTAATTTTATCTTCTTCACTACTAGAGGTAGTAAGCATCGTTATAACAATGCCTCCTTTTTGTTCAATATCAAGTTTTTCATACTCATCCAAAAAGTCCCAGCCATTCATTCCAGGCATGTTTATGTCTAAAAATATTAAATCTGGTTTTGGGTATGATTTCTCAATAATTGTAGATAAATATTGTAACGCTTCTTCTCCAGAATATTTTACAACAATTTCCTTAGTGATATTTTCTTTTTTTAATAATCGTTGATGTACAAAATTATCTGATTCAGAATCATCAATTAATAGGATTTTATTTAATCTTTTCATATTAGCTTGATAGATGTTTGTTTAATATTATCATAAAAGTTGTGCCTTCACCTTCTGTAGAATCTACAGAAATTATACCATCGTGAAGTTCGGTAATTTTTTTACAAAACGCCAAGCCTATGCCTTGACCTTCATATAAAGTTTCACTATGTAAACGTGTAAACATTTCGAATATTTTTGATAAATACTTTTGAGGGATTCCTATTCCATTATCTTGAATAGTAATTTCATAATTGTTTTCAGATTCGTAGGTATCTATCGTTATAATAGGTTTTTTTCCTTCTTCAATAAATTTAAGGCTATTCCCTATTATATTAAAAAACAGTTGTTTTAATTCTAATTTATACCCCATTAATGAAGGAAGTCTCAAAACTATTATTTGAGCATTGGTTTCTTCTATACGTTGTGTAAAATCCTTTTTAATTTCAGAAATTATTTCATTTAAATCTACAAATTCAATATCACTAGATTTCCCTATTCTACTATATTGTAATAACCCTTGTATAAGATTTCGCATTCTCGCAGTTGCACCCTTAATAAAGTTAAAATAAGAATGAGCCTCTTCATCTAACTTTTCAGTATAATCTTCTTCAAAAATCGCTATGAAATTATCTACTGTACGCAAGGGTTCTTGTAAATCGTGAGATGCTATGTAAGCAAATTGATTAAGCTCTTTATTTTTTTCTTGAAGTTGTAAAATTAATTTTTCATTAATTTCAGTCTGTTTTTTTCTTAAAATTATCTCTTCTTCCTTTCTTGTAACCTCCTCATTCAACAACTCATTAACATTACTTATTTTAAGAAAAATTGGTATTAGTTGCTTTTTCACTTTAGCCAATCCATAAATCATATATCCTATCCCTAACAATAATGTAAAGACAGTGATGTAGTAAAATAAATTTAGCTGGTTATTTCTTTCATTATACAGAGAGTCGTTTAAAAATAACATTTCCTGTATTTGCAATGACATATTATCATTGAGTTCTCTTCGTTCATCAGATGTTACAATATCTACAGCCTCAATTTCATGTCCAGTTTCAAACAATGTGATGGTAGCATCCATTTCAACTTTTTTAAGACTGTATAATGAGTCTAAAACTTTTGTTTTATTATATTGCTCTTTACTATCATTTAATTTTGAAAATAATTCATTAAATTTAGAATTTACAAGTGCTACCGAAGCTATATATCTTTCTTTACTTTTTTTATCCCCTGTAATTAAATACGTTTTCTTACTGCTTTCTGAATTATAAATATATTGTTGAGTTTCGAGAATATCATTTCTAATATTTGAGGTTTTTATTAATAATTTATGTGATTGAAAACTCATTACTATAATGATTCCCAATAGAATAATAATCCCTAATAAGGTAAGCAGGTTTAAATAAATGGAAGTAAGAATCTTTTTGGAAGCATTTTCCTTCATATCAAAAACAAAATTATCTTAAGAAGATTCGTTTAAAAAAGTTAATAATTCCAGGTTTTCTTTCTCCCTTCTCTCCATGTTGTCTAAAATAATCTGAAATTTTTTTATATTTTTCCATTTCATTCCTCTTTCTACCAATTGTTTCAATAGAATCTTTTTTTTCTTTTAAAATAGAGTTAAAGACTGGTATTAAACGAAGGTGTAGATCATTCATAGGGTCCTTTAAGAAAAACCCAGAAGCTCCTTCATTAATAAGCTTTTGTTCACTTTCTTCATTTTTTAAATGTCCAGTTATAACAACAACAGGTACAATAGGATTATAGTTTTTAATAATTTCTATTACTTCAAAAGCATCAAATCCATTTAGGTTAAAATCGCTAATTACAAAATCTGGAACGTACGATTTTAAAGCATTAATTAAAGAAAGTTTACTATCGGCAAATCGAATTTCAGGATCTGTACACGTTTTTTTTAATTGTCGTTGTAAAAGAAATGAATCAGAAACCAAGTCTTCAACAACTAGAAAAAGCAGCTTTTTTTGTATTGGTTCCATGTCGTTAAGTTGAAGTATCTAATATACTATTATTTACAGATATATTATTTTAAAAAAAATACTTACATATATTTTACATCAATTAATTAAACCATTGACCCCACGGTATTCTGGAAAGTAATAACGCTAATGCAATTGTGTAAAAAACTGCGAGCATTTTAAATTTGGGGGTTGAAACTAACTTCTTTTTGTGTTTAGAATATCCAATTGTAATAAAAACAGCCATTAAAATCATAACTGTAGGATGCTCTACTGCAAGTAACCTCATAGTATCATCTTTCATTACAACACCCATTCCATTATTAGAAATCGCACCTAGCCCATTAGGTGATACAAAAAATAATAATAAGCCAATTAACAATTGAAGATGTGTAACTATGAGTGCAAAAAGTGAGATTCTAAAATCTTTAGGACCGTATTCTTTTTTTGTAAAAAAACCAATTAAGGCATTTATGGTAGCTAAAGTAACTATTAGTAATACTAAATAAGCCCAATATGAATGTAAATATTGAATGGTTGTGTACATCGTTTTATTTGTTTAAAAATGCTTATCAAAGGTAGTTATTTATACTAAAAAAACCACCTCAGTATTTGAGGTGGTTTTTGAAAAAATATTAATTTATTTTTAATTAGTTGAATATATACCTTAATCCAACTTGCATTTGCCATCTAGAAGATTGAACTCCACTGTCATCAACTTCTTCAATACCTTCTAAGAATGAAGGGTCAAAAGTAAATTCTGGATCTGGACCAGCAGTTTCTGTTGTTAACACAGCAACTTGAAAAGGAACAAACTTTCTAACTCCCCACTCTTTATTGATAAGGTTTGTAAAGTTAAAAATATCCAACGATGCTTGAAATGTATGTGAATTGTTTCCTAAATCAATCGAAAAATCTTGAATAAACTTTAAGTCAACAATATGGCTCCAAGGTCCTCTATCTCCATTTGCTTCAGCATAACCACCTCTTCTTGTGCTAAGGTAGTCATTACCTTCAATAAAAGCATTTAATGCAGTCCATTGGTCTTCTGGAGAAATTGTTACTACTTCACCTCCAATAGTTTTTTCTAAAGGAACTAAAGTAATTTCTGAACTATTTGCAGGAACATATATTAATGCATTATCTCTAGAATCATCATTCAATAAATCTCTCCCTTCATTATATGTAAATGAATAAGGTGAACCTTCTTGACCTGTGTAAAATACACCAATAGTGGTTTTTAGGTTTTTATTCCATTTTAACTCATATAAAGCATTTGCAGAAAACCTATGTCCTGTTGCAAATTGAGAATTTGTAGCTCGTGGGTTTGCATTTTTACCATCTACAGTAACTAAATTTCTCCATTGAGAACTGTTTTGTGAAGATGTTCCTTCAAAAACATATTGTCCATCTCCGTAAGTATAAGCAACTTGACCAGAAAATCCATTAGAAAATGGTTTCGTAACACTTACAGTAGCATTGTATGAATAACCAAGACCTGTATTAGAACCTAATATAATTCTACCATACGTACTATCTATTGGGTCACTGTCATTATAATAAGGTCTGTTGTCTGCACCATTTAATGTACCTACAGCTGGTTTAATATTTAAGTTTTCATAATAAACGTTTGTAATAACATCATTATATAAGAAATCCCCAGAAAGTATTAATCCTGCAAAAGGAATTTTTTGATCTATAGCGATATTATACTTCATTGTTTGTGGCAACTTAAAATCTGGTGAAAATAAATCAACATTTCCTCCCACTGCTCCAGTACCAGGTACTGCAGTAACCGGCTGGTCATTTATATTAGGATTAAAAAACGCTGGTTCATCTAATAAGAAATTAGCCGCAAAACCAGCAGTAAGACCATTATTATTGTATGTTCCTCCTGGCCAAACTAATGGTACTCTAGAAGTAAAAATCCCTAATCCCCCACGAATTTGAGTGCTCTTTTTACCAGCAACATCCCAATTAAATCCTATACGAGGCGCAATATGTGCTTTACTTTTTATTGGAGTACCTACTTGTGCACCTTTTAAATCTTTTCCGAAAGATTCTAATAATGGTATTGTTCTATTATTAAAATCATCATTCACAGATCCGTCTTCAAAGAAAGGAACATCTACTCTAAGACCTGCAGTTACTTTAAGGTCATCTGTTACATCAACCTCATCTTGAACATAAAATCCTAATTGTGTATAAGCAAACTCTGCAGCACCAAGACTATCATCACCGTTTCCACCTAAAAGAGAATAATTGTAGAAGAAATCGTCTGACGCTACTTCATTACCAGCAACACCATCTAAATAGGTAAAGAAATCATCATAACTATCAAAAGTATAATCCCCAAAGTTTTGACCAAAAAACACATTTTTAACATCTGTATATTCAAAATTACCCCCTAATGTAATGTTGTGAGCTCCAGAAAAAATAGAAAAGTTATTTGCAACAGTAAATACTTGTTGTTCTAATAAATTTGCTGTAGAAAAAGGTTCTGAACCAAAACTAATATCACCTCTACCATCTCTTATATTTACATGAGGAAATGGATCTCCTAATGGTCCCCTGTCATCTACAACAGTAGTATATCCTAAGATAAGATTGTTTGCCAAATTAGATCCATTACTTGTATTCCACTCTAACGTAGTTGAGTTTGTTGTTGTAGGAAAAAATACACCACTATTTAAATAATTAATATCATCATTATCACTTGAGTTAGGTGACGATTGTTCTGCTTTTACATAGTTATGTTTAGCAATTATAGAGTTTTTATCATTGATATTCCAATCTAAACGTACAGTAAATTTATCACTTGTAAGAGTTCTTGTGTTATTTGAAAAATCTCCAGGATCATATCCATATACATTAATTAAACCTTGACGTAATGCATTTAAATCATCTAAAGAAGAGTCTCCAGTATATTCACTAGCATTAAAAGGCTGTGGAGTTTCTTCATCTTGTCTTTCGTAGTTTACAAAATAAAATAATTTGTCTTTTACTATGGCACCACCAACTCTAGCTCCATATAATTTTGCTGAAAACTCTGAAAGTTTTTCGCGATTATTTTCACTAATAGAATATGGAGTCTTTCCAGCAAGATCTTGATTTCTGAAAAAGTAATATGCTGACCCTTCAGTCTTATTAGTACCTGAACGAGTAATAGCATTAATTGTACCCCCTGAAAAACCAGACTGTCTTACATCAAAAGGTGAAAGGTTTACTTGAAAAGATTCTATAGCATCAATAGACAATGGATTAACACCCGTTTGTCCACCATTTGTTCCAGATGGTGCCAGACCAAATACATCGTTATTTACAGTACCGTCTAGATAAATAGAGTTGTAACGGTTGTTTTGACCTGCAAGAGATATTGCACCATCTTCACTTACTAAAGCTTGAGGTGTTTTACGTACAAAATCTGCAATCCCTCTACTTACAGATGGTAAAGCATTAATTTCACGCTTGGAAACATTAGTTTCTGAACCCGTTTTACCAGAATCAAACACTCCATTTCGTTGTCCGGTAATTACAACTTCTTCTAATTCACTTGCGGATGCCTGCATAACGACATCAATGTTTTCAGAAACCCCTAATTGAAGATATTGATCAATTTTTACAATGTCTTCATAACCAACATAGGTAATGGTAATTGTGTATGGTCCACCTGTTCTCATGTTTACAATTCTAAAGAAACCATCAAAATCTGATATAGCCCCATAAGTTGTTCCAGAAGGTGTATGAACAGCTACAACATTAGCGCCAGATAAAGGCTCATTTGCATCATCAATCACTTTACCATTAATAGAAGAGGTAGTGACCCCTTGAGCAAAAGCGCCTAACGCCCCAATATTAAATAAAATAAAAAGTAGTAGTAGTTTTTTCATAATGTTTGTTTTGTTTTCAAAAATTTTTGCAAAAGTAGAAATAACCTATTTAATCTTATTGATTAATTGTTAAGAAAATGCTAATAAATTTTACTTATTAAATTTAACAGTAAAAATATAACATATTGATAATTAACAAATTAATTAATAACAAGGTTATTAACAAACACTGTATGAATACTTTAAAAAGTGATGCAGTCTAATTGATCTTTTAATGGAGTAATAAAAGAAAAATATTCTGCTTGTAGTTCTTTTGGTAATGGAGCAGATAATGGAAGATCTTCTTTAAATGGATCAACTTGTTGTCCATTTTTCCAGAAACGATAACATACATGTGGACCTCCAGTATTACCTGTCATACCAACCCATCCAATAACATCTCCTTGTTGCACATATTCACCTACACGAACATTTCGTTTTTTCATGTGGAGATATTGTGTTTCAAAAGTTCCATTATGTTTTATTTTAACATAATTTCCATTTCCACCTCGATGTTCAGATTTTGTTACTGTGCCATCTGCTGTAGCTAAAATTGGGGTTCCAATAGGGGCTGCAAAATCAGTTCCTTTGTGTGGGCGAAGTTTGTACCCATAATATTTTATACGTCGGTTTAAATTATAATAAGAAGAAATCCTGCTAAACTTTACAGGCGCCTTTAAAAAAGCCCTTCTTAAATTGTCTGCTTTATCATCATAATAATCTGAAATACCATTTATGGTGTCAGTTTCAAAATTAAATGAATAAATAGGCTTTCCACGATGCTCAAAATAAGCAGCTTTAATTTCATCTAATCCTGCAGGAATAGTATCGTTTATAAATTTTTGAGTATACACTACTTTAAAACGATCACCAGGTTGAAGGTGGAAAAAATTTACTGTCCAAGCATAAATTTTAGCCAACTTATCTGTCATATTCGCACTTAAATTTTGCTCTTCCATTGTTTGAGAAAGAGAATTGGTAATAATACCAGAAGCGACACGCTCTTCAAAACGAATAGATTTCTGACTAGTATAACAATTTATAGTATCTCTAAAATCTACAACTGCATAATCAACCTTGTTTTTTTCGTATATAAAAACTTGAGTTGTATTAAGAGAGTCCTTAGAATTAAGTAACACATAAGGCTTTCCAACTACAATTCTTCTTACATCAAAACTGTCTTGAAATTTATTAGCCACCTCAAAAATTTTATCTTGAGGCACTCCATTTGCATCAAGAATTCCCCCAAAAGTATCTCCAGGACGAATAGTATCTCTTACTACATTAAAATCGTTTAATGTATAACCATATTCTTCTATAATAAGGGGTTCTTGAATTTCTTCTACTTCTTCAACAAAATCATCTTTGCCAGATTCACAAGCTACAAAAAGCAATACCGGCATTATTAACATTAGTAATTTCTTCAATCTCCTATTTATTTTTCAGTGTTAAAGGTATGGGTTACCCATTCTCGGCCCCAATTTTCTTTTTCAATTTGAGTCCAAAGGTTAGGAAAAAATTGGATATTCTGAAAGGTTGGAGGTAAATAATCTTTCCAATTTGTTCCTCCAGTTGCAGAAATTTCTTTTCCCTTTTCTTTACTCAGGTATCTATAAGCGGCTCCCATATGCATTAAGAGCCAGTTAACATTGACGTTAACGTCAAATTTTCTTAATTCTTTTATTAAAAGTTCATTATTTTTTTCCTGTTCTGGTAATTGTAAATATTTATGATAAACTGTGTTTTCGAAAATCTCATTTGCAGTTCTTACAAACCTAGGTGTATAGCGATATTCAAATTGTTTTAATGTTAGCGTTTTTTCTTGTGTTGCGGTATCTGTAGCTCCTTTTTTCCAATATAAATTTTCGAACAAATCTTCAATACTATCTTTTTCTGAAAAAGAAGTTCTTACAGAAGCATGAGTTAAATGATGCAAAGGCGTGCTATAAATCTCAATCATTCTAAATTGTGCAGATTGAAAACCACTGGCTGGCAATAAAGACATTCTAAATTTTAAAAATTGATCTTTCTCCATTCCCATAATCATAACATCAAAAGAGTCTATTAATATTCTAAAATATCGATTAACTCTTTCTATTTTTTTTCTGAAAAATTCTGCTTGTTGAAGCTTATCATCAATAATTTGTTTTAATTCATGAATAATAAGTTTAAAGTAAAGTTCTGTTATTTGATGATACCCTATAAATATTTCTTCATCAGGAAAATGGGTTTTGGGTATTTGAAGGCTTAATAATGTGTCTAAATGTATATAATCCCAATAAGTAAGATACTTATCGTACAATAATCCTTCTAAATAAGAGCTTAAATCTTGCCCTGAATTTTTAAATTTTTCTTCTAGTTGTTGTACCTGATTACTAATTTTTTGATCCATGAGCCATTGTTATTCTGCTATAACTTTAAAGGAATGTTGCAATCCTCTAAATTCACTTAATGTTGCTTTTAATGATCCTACTGCCAAATCTGCTTTTACTAGAAGAGGAATTTTATTTGCATCGTCACTTACCCAAACAGTAAGACTTTCTTTTTCTTTAAAAACTCTCCCTGCTTGCACATAGGGTCTAAAAACTAAGCAAGAAACTTTTCCGAAGTTAGTTTTTAATGTTTCTCTGCCCAAAAATTTAAGTTTAAATTTATAGTTTTCATTATCAAAAAACATATCCATATCAATGGTCTCACCCGTTTTTATGTTTTTTGTGTCAAGACGATTTCTTAAATAATAAAATGAAGAAACCATGTCTTGTACATCTTTAGGAAAACTTATCTCTTCTTTGGTTTGATGCTTTTTATTGTATACAAGGGCTTTATTAGTTTTATGGTTAAAGTCTATTTGGATATCCTTAGTGTGCCCACCTTCGTCAATTTTACGTATAAATCGATATGGAATATCTTTTTCTTTGTCAATATAAGATTGATAATCATCGTCTACATTGAAAAAGAATTTTGAAACTCCAGTCGTTTTACCAACCCCTTTTACGTGATATACTTCTTTGCCATTCATATAAGCTTCATCAACCTTTAATGTAGCATATCCGGCTGTTACAATACCATAATGAATTCTAAATTTAAACCACTCACCATCACCATAGGCTCTTTCTTGTGAAGAAACAGTGATAGTGGTTAGTATAAATAAAAGCAAAACAAGCTTTTTCATAATTTGAGGTTTTAGTATTCACTTAAAGTGATTACAACTTCTGTTCCAAAAAAACAAAACTCCATCTTTTTAGTCGACGGAGTTTATATATTGTTACATTTTTAAAGAGTGCCTCGAGATGCTTGTTCACGTTCAATAGACTCGAAAAGCGCTTTAAAGTTTCCTGCGCCAAAACCTCTCGCTCCCATTCTCTGAATAATCTCAAAAAACAATGTAGGTCTATCTTCTAGTGGCTTTGTAAATATTTGTAATAAATACCCCTCCTCATCTGCATCTATCATTATTGACAATTTTTGAAGTTCTTTAATGTCTTCTTTCATCATTTTCATATGATCTCCCAAACGCCTTGGAATATCGTCGTAATATGCTTGGGGTGGTGGTGGTAAAAACTCAATTCCTCGAGCTTTTAATTGGCTAACTGTTTTTATAATATCATCTGTAGCAACAGCCAAATGTTGAACTCCAGAATCTTCATAGAAATCTAAATATTCTTCTATTTGAGATTTTTTTATTCCCTTAGCAGGTTCGTTAATAGGAAACTTAATTCGCCCATTTCCATTACTCATAACCTTACTCATCAATGCAGAGTATTCTGTATGAATTTGTTTGTCATCAAAAGAGAGGAAATTTACAAATCCCATTACATCTTCGTACCATTTTACCCATTTATTCATTTGTCCCCAACCTACATTACCTACCATATGGTCTATGTACTTTAATCCTACTGGTTCTGGATTGTAATCTGATTTCCATTCTCTAAATCCTGGTAGAAATTTTCCATTGTAATTTTTTCGCTCTACAAACATATGTACAGTTTCACCATAGGTATAAATCCCCGCACGAACTACCTCACCATGTTCATCTTTTTCTACAACTGGCTCCATATAAGATTTTGCGCCCCTTTTTGTAGTTTCTTGATATGCGCTTCGGGCATCATCTACCCATAAAGCAATTACTTTTACACCATCACCGTGTTTTACAATGTGATCATTTATTGATGATTTACTGTTTAGTGGAGATGTAAGTACTAACCTTATTTTATCTTGCTTTAAAACATAACTTACAGTATCTCTTGATCCTGTTTCCAATCCTTTATAAGCATAAGATTGAAAACCGAAAGCTGTTTTATAAAAGTGAGCAGCTTGTTTTGCGTTTCCTACATAAAACTCAACATAGTCTGTACCTAGCAAGGGTAAAAAATCTTGTGCTCCTTCAAATATTTTTTCAAGACCGTAGTCTATGGATTTTATTTCTTTACTCATCGTATTTACTTTTTGTATTCATTTTTCATTTTGAGCTTTTATAAGAAAAGTGTCAAAATTGTTTCCCTTTTTCTGAAAATAAGTCTGCTATTTTAATATTTTCAGTATAATTATAAAGATACTAACTTTTTAGTTTTCACCACTTTGTTCAATTATTTCAATTTGTAATGAATCTATTTTTAAAGTGTCAGTTTCAATTGAGTCACTTTCTTCATAAATCCAATCATTTTCAGATTCATCATATTCTTCCCATTCATCAGATTCATAATACGTATCGTTAAGCTCTTTATTTTTATACCCTTCCATTATTGCTGTAGATAGAAATGCTCCATAAATAAAGAAGTACGCCATATACAACAAGGTTATTATTGCGCTTAATATGATTGCGATAATGTTGATTATTTTTGCTGTGAATACATTGCTTCTACTTGCTGGAGAAAAATTACTTGGATTAGCATTGTATTCTCGCAAACTTTTGTTTGCCATTACCAAACCAATTATGCTCATAACTAAAGTTGGTATTGCCAATAATCCACAGCAACAACCTACAAGTACAACTACTAAACTTATAATTCCTAATACAAGTGATGTAGGATCTGCAGGTAATTTTTGTTCATTCATAAAAATCTTGGTTAATAGTTAAGGACTTCAAAAATACTTATTAATTTATTCTAACCAAGATTTGAAATAATCTTCATCTGCAATCTTTAGAGCCTCTTCTGTCACTTGTAATGGTTTAAAAGTGTCTACCATTACAGCTAGCTCATCTGTTTTTACTTTACCTATACTTCTTTCTGTAGCTCCTGGATGCGGACCGTGAGGAATTCCTGCTGGATGTAATGATATGTGTCCTGCATCAACATCATTTCGACTCATAAAATCTCCATCCACATAATATAATACTTCATCACTATCTATATTGCTATGATTGTAAGGTGCTGGAATACTATCTGGGTGATAATCATAAAGTCTTGGTACAAAACTACATACAACAAAAGCATCTGTTTCAAAAGTTTGATGAACTGGAGGTGGTTGGTGAATTCTTCCAGTTATTGGCTCAAAATCATGAATAGAAAATGCGTACGGAAAATTATAACCATCGTATCCTACAACATCAAAAGGATGCGTAGCGTAAACCATTTCAAAAATTTCACCTTGTTTTTTTATTTTAATTAAAAACTCTCCTTTTTCGTCATGAGTTTCTAATTCTTGAGGTTTACGGATGTCGCGCTCACAAAAAGGAGAATGTTCTAAAAGCTGTCCAAACCAATTTCTATACCTTTTTGGTGTATAGATAGGTCTATAAGACTCGACAATAAATAACCTATTGTCCTCTGTGTCAAAATCCATTTTATAAATAATCCCACGAGGAACTAATAAATAATCACCATATTTAAAATCCAGATTACCCATATGGGTTCGTAACTTTCCTGATCCTTTGTGAATAAAAATTAACTCATCTGCATCTGTGTTTTTATAAAAATAATTTCTTTGAGATTCTTTTGGTGCTGCTAGAATAATATTACAATCGCTATTGGTAAGAACTACCTTACGACTTTTTAAATAATCGTTTTCAGGTTTTATTTGAAATCCTCTAAAACGATAAGATTGCATATTGTTTGCCTTAGCAATTTTTGGTTTTACACTATATTGTTTTTTAATTTCTTTAACCTGTGTGGGTCGATGTTCGTGATATAAATTACTATACATACCATCAAAGCCAATAGTACCAAATAATTGTTCGGCGTAAAGTGTTCCATCTGGTTTACGAAATTGTGTGTGTCTTTTTGGTGGGATTTTCCCTAACTTGTGATAAAATGGCATAATAAGGGTATTTTGTTACACAAATATCGGAAAAATTTAAGGGTTCTTGTTTTAAAGTTATATTAAATATAAATGCTCTCTAAAACCTAAAACCAACAGTAACATACCATTCCCCCTCGTCCCTTTCTGGAGAATATGCATATTTAAGTTCTATAGGACCTAAAAAAGTATCTAAACCGTACCCCACACCATAACCACTATAATCAATCGCGTCTATCCATCCTCCATTTTCAAAAAGATCATCCCCTACGTTGGCTATGTTTGCGAAAATATTAAAATGATTTTTTTTAGCAATTTCATAATCTATAATTATAGTAGATTTTAAATAAGTATTACCTCTTAATCGTAATGCCTCATATCCATAAAAAGGCACTATATTATTAATCTTTTTAAAACCATAACCCCCCACAAAAAAATCTAATGAAGTAGTATTGTTATTTCCAATTTTAAACCCTCCTTCTGTTTTAAGTACTGTTGAAAAACGATTAAGAAATGAAAATGCATAAGCTGCTTCTGCTTTCGCAATCGAGAATTGATCAAAATCTTCATTTTTACCCTCAGCGAAAGCATACAGATGGAAATCCCCTTTAAAATAAATCCCTTTTTTTGGATAAAATGAATTATCGAACGTATCGTATACCAAGTATCCGTAGGTGCTATAATAGTTGGTGCTTTCAAAAATTGTTCTTGGTAAATTATTTTCATCAATACCTATGGTTTCAGATAAATATCTAAGCCATTTGTGTTCTATTCCTCCTCCTAATAAAAAACTTCTTCTAAAAAGAGTTTCTACATACATTTGATTTGTGAAATCTGAATATTGCAATGAGATTTGATTTACTTGAGAGTTTTCTTCTGAAGTTAATTCAGGTTCAATAAAATCTATTGGAACATCTTGATCAAAAAAAGTAAAGCGTGAATTAAGGCCTACACTCCAGTAATATCCTTTATCTATGTAATAATTAAAATTATACCTAATATTATCTCCAACTATAAAATCTAATGAAGCGATATCATTATTAGTAAACAACCGTTTTCTTGTAACATTTATAAGAGCTGCAGTTTTAAATAAATCGTCATAATGTGCACCAATTCTAAGCAGCATTTTCGAACTGTTTTCGCGTAACGTGAAAACTATTTTATATTCCTCACTATCCATTTTTACAAAACGGTAATTTATATCTTGAAAGTTTCCTGTTGCTGAAAGGTTATTTACCCCAATACTAAATTCATCGTATGTAATTTCTGCAGGTATTTTTAATTTTAGTTTCCCCAAAACGTAAGAACGAGTATAATTTTCAATACCAAGAATTTCTACTTCAGTAATAAAAAGACTATTGGTGTTTACAATATTTATTTCACCTCTAGGAGCCTTTTTTTGCTGTGAAGCAATTTCTAATAGTTTTTCTTTAACACCCTCTGAAGCTTTTTCTCCACTTTCTATAATTTTTCTACCATCACTAAAAGAAACTACAGAAAAATCATCAATATTAGGATGAATGTAAACATCTGTTTTTTCTTTCTTTTTAATCATATCACGTATTGTACGGTAGTTATTGATTTGTACCAATACCTCAAAAGCAGATTTTAAATCGTCTCTAGTTTTAAGACTATCTTGCACGTCTACCCCAATTATAATATCCATGCCTTTTGCACGAACCTCATCTACTGGATAATTATTTACTACTCCACCGTCTACCAATACCACATCATTTATAACAACTGGACTAAATAAAGACGGTAATGCACCACTGGCAGAAATAGCTCTAGGCAAATAACCAGATTCTAAAATAACAGCTTTCCCTGTTTCAACATCTGTAGCAACACAAAAAAATGGAATGGGAAGTTTGCTAAAATCATCTACATTATTAACATGAGAAGTAAGTTTGGACATTAAATTATATACATTTTGTCCTTTAGATAATCCAGACGGAAAACCTACTTGAAATTTATCAAAAGGGAGTGTTAATGCATATTTTTCTGACTCTTCTTTTTCATAAAATGTTTTAGCGCTTCGCGGAATATTATCTTGAATTAATGTACTAAAGTCAACTGCAGTAAAAATAGAGTCTAATTGTTTTGCCGAATATCCAGATGCATATAGCCCTCCAACAATTGCCCCCATACTTGTGCCGCCAATATAATCAATCCTAATACCAGCCTCTTCTATAGCTTTTAAAGCCCCTATGTGCGCTAACCCTTTTGCACCTCCTCCACTTAATACTAAACCGACTTTAAGGTCTTTGGTTTCTTTTTCTTGAGAGAAAACCAATCCTGAAAGTAGTACTAATACTATGAAAATAATTTTATTCATTTAGTTTGTTGAAAGTGTGTTATTATTTTTTTTGCTCTATTGGCTCCAATTACTTTGGCAAGTTCATCAAAACTTGCTTCGGTGATACGTTTTGTACTTTTAAAATGACTTAATAATTCTACTACAGTTTTCTCTCCAATTCCAGAAATAGATTCTAGTTGGGTGTTTAAAGCTTCTTTACTTCTTTTTTGACGATGAAATGTAATTCCGAAACGGTGAGCTTCATTTCTTAATTGCTGAATTATCTTTAATGTTTCAGATTTTTTATCTAAATATAAAGGAATGGGATCGTCTGGATAGAATAATTCCTCTAATCTTTTAGCGATTCCTATTATTGCAATCTTTCCTCGTAGCCCTAAAGCATCTAGACTTTTTAAAGAAGATGACAACTGCCCTTTTCCTCCATCTATGATGATAAGCTGTGGTAATGGTTGCTTCTCATCCAACAATCTTTTATATCTACGATATACCACTTCTTCCATTGAGGCAAAATCGTCTGGTCCTTTTACAGTCTTTATGTTGAACTTACGATAATCTTTTTTACTTGGTTTGCCATTTTTAAAAACAACACAAGCAGCTACAGGATTTGTACCCTGTATGTTACTATTATCAAAACATTCTATATGGCGTGGTTCTTCACTAAGACGTAGGTCTTTTTTCATTTGTGCCATAATTCTTTTTTCATGACGATCTGGATCTACAATTTTAGCTTGTTTAAAACGCTCCATTCTATAATATTTTGCGTTTCTAATCGATAGTTCTAAAATGTGTTTTTTATCTCCAGCTTTTGGAATATGGACCTTTACTCCTTCTTCGGCTGTAATAATAAAAGGGACATAAATCTCTTTAGATTGTGAGTTAAATCGTTGTCGTAGCTCTATTACGGCCAATTGGAGAAGTTCTTCATCACTTTCGTCCAATTTCTTTTTAATCTCTAATGTATGGGAACGAATTATTGCTCCAAATGATAGTTGTAAAAAATTGACGTACCCGTAACTCTCATCAGAGATTATAGAAAATACATCTACATTGTTAATTTTAGAATTTACTACGGTAGATTTTGATTGGTAATTTTCTAAAATATCAATCTTTTCTTTTATACGTTGTGCATCTTCGTAATAAAGATTCGCAGCCAACTCCTTCATTTGATTTTTAAACCGTGTGAGCGATTCTTTAAAATTACCTTTTACAATATTTCTTATCGCTTCTATATTCTCTAAATAATCTGCTTCGGAATGATACCCTTCGCAAGGCCCTGCACAATTACCAAGATGATACTCTAAACAAACTTTGTATTTTCCTGCTTGTATTTTTTCTTCAGCTAAATCATAATTACAGGTTCTTAATGGGTAAAGCCCTTTAATTAGGTCGAGTAAAGTATGTACTGTTTTCATACTAGTATAAGGACCAAAATATTCAGACCCATCTTTAATAAATCTGCGTGTAGAAAATACTCTGGGAAAGCGTTCGTTTTTTATACAAATCCAAGGATATGTTTTATCATCCTTGAGCATAACATTGTATTTGGGTTGATACTTTTTTATTAAATTATTTTCTAGTAATAAAGCATCGGTTTCTGTAGCAACTACAATGTGTCTTATATTCTTAATTTTTTTTACCAATAAACGAGTACGCGCATTGTCGTGCTGTTTAGTAAAATAAGAATTTACTCTCTTTTTTAAGTTTATTGCCTTTCCTACATATAATAATTTATCTTCTTTATCATAATATTGATAAACTCCTGGAGCATCAGGTAGTGTAGAAATTTGTAAAGTTACTGAGGCATCAACCATAGCTCAAAGATACTTGATGTTTTTGTTTTTTTACTCAATTTTAAATCTTCAAAATTGTTAAGAAAGGGTTAATAATGAACTTCTAACATCCATTATTTTAAACATTACGTATTTATTTTAAATTAATTAATCAAAATGGCAAAAAGCAATTTTCTTCTATTTTTTAAAAGGAACATTGTATTATGTATTTCTATTTTGTATTTATTTAACCCAGCTCAAAGACAAATTATAGAAATGATGCATGCGTTTTCACATGTCATTTATTCTCATAATTATTTACACCATGATCATGAAAATGAACATGAACATGAACATAACCAAGTTAAAACACACAACCATAACATTATAGCCTATTTTTCAGGAATGTTTAATTCAGTAGAAAAATCAGATTATAATGAAGGGTATTCTTTTTTTTACTCGATAGATAAACATTTTATTCAAAAATATGCAACACTTAAATTTCATTTTAATAATGATACGAAACCTTATTATTATAATAGTTTCAAGATTATTAAAAGTGAAAAAACAGTACTAAATCCCCCTCCATAAATTCTCTTTTCATAGTTTTTAAATTAAAAGATTTCTTCTTTTAAAATTTTATTTCTTAATCCAAAAAACATTAAACCCATGAAAAAATTAATTCTATGGGGCTTTCTGCTTTGCTTTTTGGTTGTTCAATCACAATCAATAAAAGGAATTGTAGTAGACTCAAAAAATATACCTCTAGAAAACGTAGCCGTGTTTAATAAAAATACAGGCAGCCATACCCACACAGATTCTGAAGGGAAATTTTTACTAGAAAATGTAAAAGAAAACAATGTAATTAGCTTCTCCTCATTAGGATATACTAATTTAGAATTTACCGTATTACATGAAAATTTTACCCAATCAATATCCATAATATTAACAGCTTCTGAAATTTCATTAGAACAAATAACTATTTTAAAAGAGATAAATACATTAAGTAATATAGTTGCAGTAGATTTTAAAACAGCACCTGTAAAATCGTCTCAAGAAATCTTAAAAAAAGTACCCGGTATTTTTATTGGTCAACATGCTGGTGGAGGAAAAGCAGAACAAATATTTTTACGTGGTTTTGACATTGACCATGGAACAGACATTAACCTCACTGTTGATGGGATTCCCGTTAATATGGTTTCTCACGCCCACGGACAAGGATATAGTGATTTACATTTTTTAATACCTGAAACTTTAGATAAAATTAGTTTTGGAAAAGGACCCTACAATGCTGCATATGGAGATTTTAGTACTGCTGGATATGTAAGTTTTAAAACAAAAGATAAATTGGAAAATAGCTCTATTGCAACAGAATATGGCCAATTTGATACATTTAATGTTGTTGGTCTTTTTAAATTATTAGAGTCAAAAACAAGTAATTCTTATGTGGCTACTTCACTTAATACATTTAATGGTCCTTTTGAGTCTCCCCAAAATTTTAATAGGTTTAATATTATGGGAAAGTACAATTTTACTTTACCTGATGGTCAAAGATTAAAATTTACAGCTTCTCATTTTCAAAGCAAATGGGATGCTTCTGGGCAAATTCCGCAGCGTGCTGTAGATAATAATACAATTTCACGTTTTGGAGCAATTGATGATACAGAAGGAGGAAATACAAGTCGCACAAATTTTGTAATTAATCATTCTAAATTATTATCTGATAATAAGAAATTAGAATCCAATATTTATTATTCAAGGTACGATTTTGAATTATTCTCAAATTTTACTTTTTTCTTAAATGATCCTATTAATGGAGACCAAATTGTACAACGTGAAAACCGCAATATTTTTGGTTTTCAAACAGAATTTTCTAACAAAATCGAAACTCAAAATAATAGTATAAAATATACTGCTGGTTTTGGCACTCGTTATGATGATGTAAACAATATTGAACTTTCACACACAAAAAATCGGTATGAAACATTAGAAAGAATAGCATATGGTAATGTGAACCAAATAAACAGTTTTGTTTTTTTAAATACTGAATTTGAATTAGGAGAATTTAAAATAAATCCCTCATTACGAATAGACTATTTTAAGTTTGATTATGAAAATTTTCTTTCTGCGGAATATGATAATAAAAGTGAAAACAAACTTTTTGCAAGTCCAAAACTTAATTTTTTATATAATCCCAATACAAATTTTCAGCTTTTTTTTAAAACAGGAATAGGATTTCATTCAAACGATGCCAGAGTTGTGGTAGCTAATAATGGAGAAAATATTATACCTGCAGCATATGGTTTAGATTTAGGTGGTATATATAAAATTACAGATAATCTCATTTTAAACACAGCCTTTTGGGCACTTTTCTTAGAACAGGAATTTGTATATGTTGGAGATGCTGGAATTGTAGAACCAAGTGGAAAAACTAGAAGGTTGGGTGTTGATTTTGGTCTTAGATATGAAGCCTATAAGTGGTTATATTTTTATGGTGATATAAATTATACATATGCAAGAAGCACAGAAGAACCTTCGGGATTAAACTATATCCCTCTTGCACCAGATTTAACCTCAACAGGAGGTATTGCTATAGATAATTTGGGTAAAATTTCGGGTGGAATTAATTATAGATATATTAAAGATAGGTCTGCAAACGAAGATAATAGCATCATTGCAGAAGGCTACTTGGTTACAGACTTAAACATTAATTATTCATATAGGAATTTTGTTTTTGGAATTGTAGTCGAAAATCTTTTTGATACAGCATGGAATGAAGCTCAATTTGCAACAGAAAGTAGACTTTCTAATGAATTAAATTCAGTAGAAGAACTTCATTTTACTCCAGGAAGCCCACTTTTTATTAGAGGAAAAGTAATCGTTAATTTTAAGTAAATAAAAAATTACAAACTATTCTTTTTTATACATTGCGCCTGTAAATTTATAATAATGAATATTGCAATACTTTCGCGAGGTGAGAGTCTTTACTCCACTAAAAGTCTATTAAAAGCTGGAGAAGCTCGCAACCATACTATAGAAATTATCGATCCTACATTTTGTAATGTTATGATCGAAGATGGAAACGCAATTGTACAATATCACGATGAAATTGTAGATGATCTTTCTGCAATTATTCCTAGAATAGGCGCATCAAACACTTATCTTGGATCCTCTTTGGTGCGTCAGTTTGAAGCTATGGGGGTTTTTACAATTGCAAAATCGCAAGGTATTATTCAATCGAGAGATAAATGGACTAGTTTTCAAATATTAGTGAAATATCAAGTTCCAGTTCCTAAAACAACATTAATATCACCATTTTATGCTGAAGATTTCTTAAAAGATTTTGGCGATAGACCTATAATTATAAAGTTATTAGAAGGTACGCATGGAGAAGGTGTCATTCTTTGTGAAACCTTTAAAAATGCTTTAGCAACTATGGAAACTTTAAAAGCCACAAATAGTAAATTTGTGCTGCAAGAATATATTGAAGAATCTAAAGGTGCAGATCTTAGAGCTATTGTAGTCGATGGTGTTGTTGTTGCGTCTATGAGGCGTCAATGTAAAGATGGAGATTTTAGGTCTAATTTGCATCGTGGTGGAAGTTCTGAGGTTATACAACTTTCACAAGAAGAAGAACGTGTGGCTATAAAAGCAGCTAAAGCATTAAAACTTGGAGTTTGTGGTGTTGACATTCTTCAATCAAAGAGAGGTCCTTTGGTATTAGAAGTAAATTCTACACCTGGATTAGAAGGAATCGAAAAAACCACGGGAATAAATATTTCAGAAAAAATAATAACCTTTATCGAAAGAAATGCAAAATAAGCTTTCAATACTTTCAAAATACTAATTGGAAAACCATTTTAGTATATTGCGAGAAATATTAAAAACACTATCTTGAAAAGAAACATAGGAAGAGTTGATAAAGCGGATTTCCCATTATTAAATCTATATGATGTTGAAGTAAAAATTGATACTGGTGCATTTACTTCTACAATTCATTGTAAAAATGTAAAAGTAGAAGACAATTACTTAAAATGTAACTTTTTAGATGAAGAACATCCAGATTATCACGAAAAAGAAATCGTATTTGATAAATATGATGTAAAAGTTGTAAAAAGTAGTAATGGACAGTCACAAGCACGTTATAGAATTTTAACCGAAATTATTCTATTTGGTAAAACATTACCTATTTTTTTAACTTTAAGTGATCGTGAAGAAATGCGTTATCCCGTTTTACTAGGGAGAAAATTTTTAACCAAGAGATTTGTGGTGGATATTAATAAAACCAATGTGTCTTATAAGATTAAAACAAAAAAATGAATATTAAAATTTTATCCGCTAGTCCATCTCTTTATTCTACCCAACGTCTGGTTGAAGCTGCAAAAAAAAGAAATCATTCTGTTGAAATTATAAATCATACTAAATGTGATATTGTAATAGAGAAGAAAAATCCTTGCATTTATTATAAGGGTAAAAAAATTGAACACGTAGATGCCGTTATACCTAGAATTGGAGCTTCTGTTACTTTTTATGGTACTGCAGTTGTACGTCAATTCGAAATGATGCGTGCTTTTACAACAACTGAATCTCAAGCATTAGTCCGCTCGAGAGATAAATTGAGAAGTCTACAAATACTTTCACGTGCAGGATTAGGTTTACCAAAAACTATTTTTACAAATTATTCAAAAAACGTAAAAGAGATTGTTGAACAAGCTGGTGGAGCACCCGTAATAATTAAATTACTAGAAGGAACTCAAGGTATTGGTGTTATACTTGCTGAAACAAAAAAAGCAGCCGAGTCTGTTATTGAAGCGTTTAACAATTTACAAGCGCGTGTTATTGTTCAAGAGTTTATTAAAGAGGCCGGTGGGGCAGATATACGTGTTTTTATAGTTGATGGGCAGGTAGTTGGTGCTATGAAACGTCAAGGAAAAGAAGGAGAGTTCAGAAGTAATCTTCACCGTGGAGGAACTGCCACAGTAATAAAATTAAGTGACGAAGAAGAAACAGCAGCGTTAAAGGCAGCTAAAGCAATGGGACTAGGAATTGCAGGTGTAGATATGTTACAAAGTGCAAGAGGTCCATTAATTTTGGAAGTAAATTCTTCTCCAGGATTAGAAGGAATTGAAACTGCAACTGGAAAAGATATTGCAAATACAATTATTAAATACATTGAAAGAAACGTAGAATAATGCCACAAGGTCAGCGAAAAGATATTATCATACTAGGAGAGAAAATTTCGTTGGGACAAAGCAAAACGATCAACTTTAGCTTTGCAAAACTTTATACATCTACTAAAGTAGAAATACCTGTTATTATTGAAAGATCCAATATTCCAGGACCTACTGTTTTAATGACCGCTGCTATTCATGGAGATGAAATAAATGGGGTAGAAATTGTAAGACAAGTAATTGCAAAAAAAATAAACAAGCCAAAGCGAGGAACTATAATTTGTATTCCTATCTTAAATATATTTGGATTTTTAAATGCAGATAGAGCCTTCCCAGACGGGAGAGACTTAAATCGAGTATTTCCAGGAACTAAAACAGGTTCTTTAGCTAGTAGAGTTGCCTACCGTTTTACTAAAGAAATATTGCCTCACGCAAACTATTGTTTAGATTTTCATACTGGTGGAGCAAGTAGGTTTAATGCTGCTCAAATTCGTATTGCTCCTAATAATGAAAAGCTACTCGAATTGGCAAACGCTTTTAATGCGCCTTTTACAGTATATTCATCAAATATTGATAAATCATATCGTTCTACATGTGCAAAAATGGGAATACCAATACTCCTTTTTGAAGGTGGAAAATCGTTAGATAGTAATAAGCTTATTGTTAAAGAAGGTGTAGACGGAGTTGTTAGGTTTTTAGCTAAACTAGATATGCTCAATGCGAAACACAATATTCCTAAACCTGAAGAACAAACAGTAATAATTGAAAAAAGTCGCTGGATTAGAGCACAAAGGAGTGGTTTATTACACGTTAAAATTAATTGTAATAAGCTTGTAGAAAAAGGTGAGTTTTTAGCTACTATTACAGATCCTTATGGAACGATGCGTTTTAAAGTAACTGCGCCAAATAAGGGTTATATAATTAACGTTAATCACTCTCCCATTGTAAATCAAGGAGATGCTATTTTTCATATTTCAACTATAAACTCAAGTATTCCTGAAAATGAAGAAGGCGAAGAAAATGAAGTGTAAATGGATAAGAATTCCCTTCGAATTAAATATAAAAAACTTCGTGAAGAGTTAAGTTCAGAAACAATAGAAGACCTAAGTTTGGCTATTGCAAATCAAACTTTAAAAATTTCTGTGTGGAACCATACTAATTATCATCTCTTCCTAACAATGTCTCAAAAACAGGAGGTTAATACAGATTATTTATTACATATACTACAAGGAAAAGATAAGAGTGTCATAGTTTCTAAATCCCATTTTTCTACAGGTGAAATGACTCATTATTTACTACAAGAAAATACTGTTTTAAAAATATCTAATAATGGAATCCCTGAGCCTACAGCAGGTATTGAAATACAACCTAAACAAATAGATGTTGTTTTTGTTCCTTTATTAGGATATGATTTAAATGGAAATAGAATTGGATATGGTAAAGGATTTTATGATAGATTTCTATCTAAATGTAACGAAAATGCAGTATTTATTGGACTCTCTTTTTTTGAACCTGAAAAAGAGATTTTTTCTGAAACTACAGATGTATCCCTACACTATTGTGTAACACCAAATAAGATATATTCTTTTAAAAATGTAGAAAGTTAATCTACTACTTCATTTTTATTTTCTTCTTCCTCCTTTTTAGGAAAAGCCTTTTTATTAAAAAGAATTAATAACGCTACACCTATACTTATTGAAGAATCTGCAATATTAAAAACTGGATCAAAGAAAGTAAAATAATCTCCTCCCCATATTGGTAACCATTCTGGTAAATACCCCTTCCATAAAGGGAAATAAAGCATATCTACAACCTTACCGTGAAATAAAGTTCCATATCCACCAGCATCGGGCATAAATGTTGCAATATTATGATGACTATCATCAAAAATAAGTCCGTAAAAAACAGAATCTATAATATTCCCCATGGCTCCAGCAAAAATTAAAGCTACAGCAACAATTAATATGCGCGAAGATTTTTTACGAACAGCATCCCAAAGCCAATATCCAATACCAACAATTGCTACTAGTCTAAAAAGAGTTAAAAACAATTTACCATATTGTCCCGGTATTTTTGCTCCCCAAGCCATTCCTTCATTTTCAACAAAATAAATTCTAAACCAATCAAAAACTTCAAACCCATCAGATAATGAGTAGGTAGTTTTAATGTATATTTTTGAAGCTTGGTCTATTATTAGCACCAAAAGAATTATGAAAATTGATTTTTTTAAAGACATATACTGCATTTTGCGGGACAAAAATACTACTATTATTTGATTTGAAGTAGTGTAATTGAACCCTCAATACTTTCTGCTTCAATCAAATATTTTCCTTTTTTTTTTAAATTATTAATTATAGTTCCTTTTGTGGATACAGCTATACCTGCCACATTTGTTTTTGCACTTACTTTTATTGATCCTACTTTGCTTTGTAGTAATGCATTACCATAGAAATCAATAAGTTCACAATTTCCATTTTCTAATCTAGTTATAATTTTATTAAAAGTTCCTTTTGTTATAACAGATGCAATTTTTGAAATTATTTCTATTTGTAGTCTTTCTGGAATAACAATTTCCATATCAATTGCTATTACTTTATGTGCTGCAAGTTTATCATTTTCTGTTTTAAAGAAAGGTGAATATCCTATTGTTATAATTAATTTGCCATTTTCTTCAGCTGTATTTAACACTACATTTTCATAGGTTTCTCCAGCTACTTTAGTTTTAACTGTAATTTTATTAGTCTTTTTTGAAGTAATATAAACAGTAAAAATAGAGTCACTGTTTATTATTAAGCTATTAATTCCTGAAGCTTCAAACACTTTCTCGAATGTTTTTTGAGAAAAACATTGTGCTGTAACAAGCAGAAAGAAAAAAACTAAAAACCTCTTTTTAGACATAAAAAAAGCTCCATTTTAAATGGAGCGTTTATTAATATAGTTATACAAAATATAAGAAATTTATGTATTTATTGTTGCATATTTTTAGCTTCAATACTTAAAGTAGCATGTGGCACTAATTTTAATCTTTCTGGATTAATTAACTTTCCTGTAACTCGGCAAATTCCGTAAGTTTTATTTTCAATTCTAATTAATGCATTCTTTAAGTCTCTTATAAACTTTTCTTGACGAATTGCTAATTGAGAATTTGCTTCCTTGCTCATCACTTCGCTACCCTCATCAAAAGCTTTAAAAGTAGGTGAAGTATCATCTGTTCCGTTATTTGAGTCATTTCTATATGAGCTCTCAATAAGTTCCAGTTGTTCTTTAGCCTTTACTATCTTTTTTTGAATTAAAGCTTTAAACTCTTCTAATTCTTTATCGCTGTATCTATTCTTTTCTTCAGACATAATTTATTAATGTTTTTTTATACTTAACCTAGTTACAATATCATCAAAAGCAATTTTCGTACCATTAGATAATTGATTCTCAAATTGTAGCACCTCTGTTAAAGTTTCTTGTTTAATATAATCAAGGTTTTGATTTACTGCGTTTTGCAACTCTTCATTTTTCTGAATTGTTATTTCAACTCTATCTGTTACTTCAAAACCTGAATCTTTACGTATATTTTGAATGCGATTTACCAATTCTCTGGCAATACCTTCATTTTTTAATTTTGGGCTAATTGTTACATCTAGAGCTACTGTTACTCCATCACTATTTGCAACCAACCAACCTTCAATATCTTGAGAGCTTATTACAACATCCTCAAGGGTCAATTTAGCATTTTTTTCATTAATAGAAATAGAAATCTCGCCTTCTTTTTCCAAAATTAGTATCTCATCCTGTCCAAAACCATTTACAATTTGAGCTACATTTTTCATATCTTTTCCAAAACGAGGTCCCAGTTTTTTAAAGTCTGGTTTTATTTGTTTTACCAACATACCAGAGCCTTCATCAATGAGTTCGATCTCTTTTACATTTACTTCAGATTTAATTAATTCTGAAACCGCTAAAATCTCTTCTTTTTCTGAATTATCCAACACTGGAATCATAATTTTTTGAAGCGGTTGGCGAACTTTAATTTTCTCTCTTTGACGTAACGATAATACTAAAGACGATATTGTTTGCGCCTTTTGCATTTTACGTTCTAAAGCATTGTTTATAAAAGAATTATCTACAACAGGAAAATCACTTAAATGCACAGATTCTTTTCCATCTTTTACAGTTGCAGCTGTTAAATCTTTATACAATCTATCCATAAAAAATGGAGCAACAGGAGCACTTAATCTTGCTACAGTTTCTAGACAGGTATAAAGTGTCTGGTAGGCAGATATTTTATCTTCTCCATAAGTACCTTTCCAAAATCGTCTTCTACTTAAACGAACAAACCAGTTACTTAAATTTTCTTGTACAAACTCACTTATTGCTCGTGTAGCTTTGGTAGGCTCATATTCTGAGTAATATTCATCTACTTTGGTAATAAGAGTATGAAGTTCAGAGAGTACCCATCGATCAATTTCCGGTCTTTTTTCTAATTCAATTTCTGCTTCAGAATAATTGAAATTATCAAGGTTTGCATATAAACTAAAGAAACTATAGGTGTTATAAAGGGTTCCGAAGAATTTATTACGCACCTCAGCTATTCCGTCACTATCAAACTTTAAATTGTCCCAAGGATTTGCATTGCTAATCATATACCAGCGTGTAGCATCTGGACCATAAGTCTGTAAAGTTTCGAAAGGATCTACAGCATTCCCTAAACGTTTGGACATTTTTTGACCGTTTTTATCTAGTACAAGACCATTTGAAACTACATTTTTGTATGCAACATCATCAAAAATCATTGTAGCAATTGCATGCAATGTGTAAAACCAACCTCTTGTTTGATCAACACCTTCTGCAATAAAGTCTGCTTTTCTCCAAGTTTCTTCTACCTTTTCTTTATTCTCGAAAGGATAATGCCATTGTGCATAAGGCATACTTCCACTATCAAACCAAACGTCTATTAAATCTGCTTCACGTTTCATGGGTTGTCCACTTTTTGAAACTAAAATAATGTCGTCAACAATATTTTTATGCAGATCTACTTTATCATAATTTTTTTCTGAAAAATCACCAATAATAAAATCTTCAAAAATATCTTTAGACATAAATCCTTTGTCTACAGATTTCTCCATTTCGCTTTTAAGCTCTTCTATAGAACCTATCACAATTTCTTCTTTTCCATCTTCGGTTCTCCAAAGTGGTAATGGAATTCCCCAATAACGAGAACGTGATAAATTCCAATCGTTTGCATTGGCAAGCCAATTACCAAAACGTCCTTCTCCAGTAGCTTTTGGCTTCCAGTTTACATTTTGATTTAACTCAAACATTCTATCTCTAAAGTCTGTAACTTTAATAAACCAAGAATCTAAGGGGTAATATAAAATTGGTTTATCTGTTCTCCAGCAATTTGGGTAACTGTGAACATATTTTTCAACTTTAAAGGCTTTATTATCTGTTTTAAGCTGAATTGCCAACTCTACATCAACAGATTTTTCTGGTTCTTCACCATCATTATAATATTCATTCTTCACATATTTACCGGCGTATTCGCCCATTTCTGGACGAAATTTCCCTTGTAAATCTACTAAAGGAACTAAATTCCCGTTTTCATCTTTTACTAATAATGGAGGGACTTCTGGTATTGCCTCTTTTGCTACTTTTGCATCGTCTGCTCCAAATGTTGGTGCGGTATGAACTATACCTGTACCATCTTCTGTTGTTACAAAATCCCCAGAAATTACTCTAAAAGCGTTTTCTGGATTCTCGTAAGGTAAAGCAAAAGGCAATAATTGTTCGTAACGAATGCCTACCAGATCTTTGCCTTTAAATTTTTGTGCAATAAAATAAGGAATCATTTTATCACCTTGTTTAAAGGATTGTAATGATTCTTCATTAGGTTTTTCTTCAAACTTTCCGGCAAATTGTTTTGCAACAAGGTTTTTTGCCAATATTACATTGATTGGTTGAAATGTATATTGATTAAAAGTTTTAACCAATACATAATCAATTTTTGCTCCAACTGTAAGTGCTGTGTTACTTGGTAATGTCCAAGGAGTAGTTGTCCAAGCTAAGAACCAAATGTTATTAGACTCTTTTGCTAAAACATCTGGTAAAGTATCTGCTATAGCTTTAAACTGAGCAACAACAGTTGTATCTGTAACATCTTGATAGGTGCCGGGTTGATTAAGCTCATGGGAACTTAATCCTGTACCTGCTTTTGGAGAATATGGTTGTATTGTGTACCCCTTATAAAGCAAATCTTTGTCGTAAATTTGTTTTAAAAGCCACCATACTGTTTCCATATATTTAGACTTGTAGGTAATGTATGGATCTTCCATATCTACCCAATAACCATAACTTTCGGTAACTTTATTCCACACATCTGTGTACCGCATTACTGCTTTTCTACAAGCATCATTATAGGCTTCTACAGATATTTTTTTACCAATATCTTCTTTGGTAATACCTAATTCCTTTTCCACTCCAAGTTCTATAGGAAGACCATGAGTATCCCACCCTGCTTTTCTGTCTACTTTATATCCTTTTTGAGTTTTGTAACGACAAAAAATATCTTTAATAGCACGTGCCATTACATGGTGAATTCCAGGTAAACCATTTGCAGATGGAGGTCCTTCAAAAAAGACAAAAGGTTGCTTCCCTTCACGAATAGCAATACTCTTTTCGAAAATGTTTTCTTCTTTCCAAAAATCGAGTACATCTTCCGCTAATTTTGGAAGGTCTAAACCCTTGTATTCTTTAAATTTTGTGCTCATTAAACGATGTATTTTATTAAGGCTGCGAATTTACGGAATTTTTACAAAAAATACCCATTCACTGTATTTCCAAATAATTAAATAAATTTCTCAATTTGAGGTAATAAAAAACGCTGTCCTAATGGACAGCGTTTTTAAAAATATATTGTTCTAATTATTGTCTAACCATTCTTATTTCAGCTTGTGTGTCTATAGACCCATCTGAAGTAACCTCTGAAGTAGTTTGTGTTAATCTAATTTCATTTTGATTAAAAAGTGAAACATCAAAAGTTCCATCTGCAAAATCTCCATCAAATGTAATTTTTTCATTATTTGCGTTTAATTGAAACGATCCATTTTCATTTAATACAATAATCTCACTATCTGTTTCTGTGTTTCCACCAACAGTAATGTTTGTTACAATTCTATATTGTCCTTGAGCAGTGTATGTTCCATTTTCATTAAAAACAAAGTCTACTTGAAAAGTATCACCAACTCCAGTGGTATTTGAAGTTACGGGTACGCCATTAAACTCAAAAACTTGATCAATATTAAATGTTAGCATTGTAATATTGTAATTTCCAGCTAGATTAGCATTGGTTAACAAATAAGCATTTGAGTCTCCATCATCGTCACTTTTACAACTCACGATTGAAATAGTTAACATCAAGACTAATAAGATTTTAGATAGTTTCATAATTTTTATTTTTTTGCGAATATACTTCGTATTTATTAATAACCTAAACGATTGAAATTTTTCTTTCTTATTTTACTGCTATAAATTTTATATCTTTAAAAAATAACTGCTATCTACTTGAAAAAATATTTCTTCCTTCTATTAATTTCCAATTTAACTGTAAACGCCCAAGAATATGTAGATATATTTAAAGTTGGTTACGGTCAAACATTTAATAACGATTTTGAAAATTCAAACAATACAACATTTGTTAAATTTTTTGAAGCAGATCTAACGTATCCTATTGTAATTAATGAGAATAATGCATTAATTACAGGAGTGGCATTTAGCCGTAATAATTTAGAGTTGTTCCCAGAAGATGATTTTACTTCTCTTTATAGTACTACACTTAAAGTAGGTTTAGCAAGTACATTTAATGAAAAATGGAGCAGTACTTTGGTTTTGCTTCCTAAAATTGCTTCAGATTATAATTCTATTAGTGGAAACGACTTTTATTTTGGAGGGCTCGGTTTGCTGAAATATCAAAAAAATGAACATTTAAAATATCGCTTCGGAATTTATGCATCTTCTGAAGCTTTTGGAATTTTTACAACACCTATTATTGGTTGGTATTATTTGAGTCCTAACAAAAAGTTTGAAATGGACATGTCGCTTCCAATTGCTGCAGATGTTAATTATACATTTAATTCAATCACATTAGGTATCGATTATTATGGTATTGGAAGAAGTTTTAAATTGTATAACGATTCTAATGAGTCTACTGCTTATGTAGATTTAAGCTCGTTAGAGTTTGCTGGATATCTCCAGTTCAACACCTTTCAAAAAAGTGTTTTATTACGAGCCAAAACAGGTTATGCAAGTAGTAATTATGAAGTGTATGGAAATGGTGACACGATAGATATTGGAGTTTCTGCTTTTAGCTTTGGTGATAATAGAACGCAATTAAATCCTCAAATAAGCGGTGGATTTTTTCTTAAATTTGAAGCGATATATAGGTTTCATATTAAAAATGAAAAAAAAGAAGTTGAAACTATTATTGATTAATTTTAAACAATGGAAAGAAGTTGCCCAGAGTGTGGAAATAAAATAATAGGTCGTGCAGACAAAAAGTTTTGTAGCGATGCTTGTAGAAATTCGCACAATAATGCATTAAACAAAGACAGAAAAAATTTAGTTAGAAACATAAATAACCGTCTAAGAAAAAACTATAGAATACTTGAATCCTTAAACCCTACAGATAAAACAAAAACTACAAAAGAGAAATTACTGAGAATGGGTTTTAATTTCGATTTTTTCACCAGTCAATATGTTACTAAAACTGGCTCAATTTATTATTATTTATACGACCAAGGATATTTACCATTGAATAATGATTATTATCTTTTGGTAAAAAATGAGATGAGTTAATTTTTTTACAAAGCTATTATTTTAAAAGCATTAAAATTTCTATTTCCAAGTTTGTCCTTTTAATTTTATTGCTGCTTTTAAAACATCTTTTTGACTAATTAATCCTACCAATTTACCGTTTTCTACAATAGGAAATCTACGATGTTTAGATTCTAAAAACTTATTTGCAGCGTCAAACACATTCATATTTCCATCTATAGTTTCAACATTTTTTGCCATATGTTGCTCTACTTTTACATTTTCCATTGGTTGATTATAGTATCGACTTTCACTTATTTGTTTTATACAATCCCCTTCAGAAATAATTCCTACTAGTTCATTTTTATCATTAACAACAGGTCCCCCAGAAATTTTATTTTTAATAAGCAAGTTCATTACTTCCATTACAGATTGGTCTGCTCGAAATGTTGTAAGGTTTCTACTCATATAATCTGAGACCTTAATATATTCTGAACTTCCTTTAGTAGCTTTGGCACGTTTGCCCATAAAACTTTTAATTCCCATAGCAATAGATTTTAACTTCCCCTAATATAGTCAATTTTAAAACATCTCGCTTTCCTCACTTTTAAGCAAGGTTTTCATTTCTAAGAAAATCGTACATTTAAAAACCTAAACTTCTAACCAATGAAAGGCATTAATAGTCTTGTTTCTCTTCTTCTTATTGTAGGATTAACCTACTACAGTTTTTATAATTTAATGCCGCAAAAAGGCACTCCTACTTCTGTTTCAGAAACTGAATTTTCTACCGAAAGAGCTTTAATTCCTTTAAAAGAAATTACTAAAGCACCACATTATGCTGGATCTCAAGAACACGAGCGCGTTCGTTTATTTTTAATGTCTCAATTAAAGGATTTAGGTCTTGAAGTTGAAGAACAAATTGGATATGTGCTACAAGAAAATATGGCACTTAACAAGCCAAAAAATATATTAGCAAAATTAAAAGGTTCAAGTAACAGTAAAGCACTTTTACTACTCTCACATTATGATAGTGCTAAAGTTCCGTCGTTAGGGGCAAGCGATGCAGGAAGTGGTGTTGTAACAATTTTAGAAAGTCTAAGAGCTTACATAGCAAGTGGAAAAACTCCAAAAAACGACATTATAATACTTTTTAGTGATGGAGAAGAAATTGGCTTAGATGGTGCAAATCTTTTTGTTAATAAGCATCAATGGGCAAAAAACATTGGTTTAGTTTTAAATTTTGAAGCTCGTGGTAGCGGTGGACCAAGCAATATGATACTAGAAACCAATCAAGGAAACGCAAATCTTGTAAAAGCATTTGTAGCAGCAAACCCAGAGTATCCAGTTGCTTCTTCATTGATGTACAGTATTTACAAAATGCTGCCAAACGATACAGACTCCACCGTTTTTAGAGAAGATGGTGATATAGATAGTTTCTTTTTTGCGTTTATTGATGATCATTATGATTATCATACTGCAAATGACAATTTTGAAAATTTAGACAGAAACACATTACAGCATCAAGGAAGCTACTTATTACCTTTATTACATCATTTTGCAGATGCAGATTTAAGTAATTTAAAAGCAGATGAAGATTATGTGTATGTCAATTTTCCAATAGTAAAAATGATAACATATCCATTTTCGTGGATCTTACCTATGTTACTTATAGCTGGGATAATTTTTATAGTATTAGTCTTCTATGGAATTTCTAAAAAAAGATTGTCTACCAGAGTAATAGCTAGAGGGTTTTTGCCTCTTTTAAGTTCTCTTGTTAGTTGCGGATTATTAGGATATTTTGGTTGGGAATTGTTATTAAAAATATATCCTCAATACAACGAAATACAACATGGTTTTACCTATAATGGTCATACTTACATTGCCTTTTTTGTATTTCTTTCTATTGCTATTACTTTTAAAATATATGATGTTTTTTGCAAAAAAGGAGCTGTTGCAAGTTTTTATATTGCACCTCTTTTATTTTGGATATTAATAAATACCGCATTATATATATACCTTAAAGGAGCTGGATTTTTTATAATACCTGTATTTTTTGGATTAGTTTCCTTATTACTTCTTATTAAACAAGAAAGGCCAAACGGTCTATTATTAGTTTTATTTGCAGCCCCTGCAATTTTTATATTTGCTCCTTTAGTTCAGTTTTTTCCAGTTGGGTTAGGGTTAAAATTTTTAGTTGCTAGTTGTATTTTTACCGTGTTACTTTTTGGTTTATTATGGCCCATTTTTGGATACTATAAAATAAAGAACACCTTATTTATTCTCTGCTTAATATTTGCGGTTGGTTTTTTTATAAGCGCTCATTTTACTAGTGATTTTTCTGAAGAAAGACAAAAACCAAATAGTTTAATATATTATCAAGATGCAGACAAAGAGGTTTCCTATTGGGTTACATACGATAAAATTTTAGATAATTGGACCAAAGGATATTTAGGAGATTCCCCAGAAGAGGCTTCAAAGTACATAACAAATGCCGCAGGTAGTAAATATAATACTGGTTATTCCTATGCTTCAGAAGCTCCTTACAAGGACATACCTCCTTTTGAAGTATTAGTTACTCAAGATTCAGTTTTTGAGAATGAAAGAAACATTACATTTAAGATAATTCCAAAAAGAAATGTTAATCAAATATTAGTCTATGTAGATACAACTTTTGTGTTTAAAAATTTTAAAGTAAATGGATTGGCTAATAAAAATACACTTGCAAAAACAAGAACTAACAAAGATATATTGTGGAATTCTGTAATTGATAATGATCCTGTAGAAATTTCGTATGCTATTAATATGAGTTCTCCTTCGGTAGCATTTACTGTGTTAGAGTATTCTTATGATTTAATGAAGCATCCTCAATTTACTATAAACAAAAGAGCAAAAAATATGATGCCCAAACCATTTGTAAATACAGATGCTGTAGTTATAAAAAAGACTTTTAAAATTGAAGATTTTTCAGTTAAAAAATTAGATTCTACTCAAACATATAAAACTTCAATAAATGAGTAAAACAGTCGCTATTGCTGGTATGGGTTGGTTAGGTAAGCCTTTTGCTCAAAAATTAATGATGTTAGGATATCGCGTTAAAGGTTCTGTAACAAGTATTGAAAAAGCAACAGATTTACAAAAAAAAGGATTTGATGTTTATCCCTTAGAAATTTCAGAAACGGGAATAACAGGAGAAGTTAATGCTTTTCTATCTACAATAGATTATTTGGTTATTATGATCCCTCCTGGATTACGAAGAAATACTGGAGCAGATTATGTATTAAAAATGACCCATTTTTTAAATGAAATTGGAAAATCATCATTACAGAATGTAATACTAGTAAGTAGTACTTCTGTTTATGATGACTCACAAGGAAATGTAACAGAAAGAGAAATCCCCAGACCAACATCAGAATCTGGAAGGCAGTTATTTCAAGTAGAACAATTATTTTTTAACAACCCTTCTTTAAACACTTCTATTGTAAGATTTGGAGGTCTTTATGGAGGTAGTAGACAACCAGTTCGTTATCTCGCAGGAAGAGAAAATTTAAATGACGGTAATGCTCCTGTAAACTTAATTAATAGAGATGATTGTATTGGTATTCTTGTAAATATTATACAAAAAGATGCTTTAGGTCATATTTTTAATGCAGTTTCCCCTCAACATCCTACAAAAAAAGAATATTATCAAGCAAAAGCAATAGAACTTAATTTAACACCACCAACATTTTCCAAAGATGATGAATATGAAATTTTTAAAAAGGTAGATTCAAAAAACATTGCCACAATATTAAAATACAATTTTATCCATAGTTTATAAAAAAAGGGAACCTATTTGGTTCCCTTTTTTAAATATATAAGATTTGGAAATTACCAAATACGTACTCTATTTTCTGGAGCAACATACATTGGGTCACCAACTTTAATATCAAAAGCTTCATAAAAAGCATCTATATTTTTAAGAGGTTCTGTAGCTCTATAACGTCCCGGAGAATGTGGATCTGTTTTTATTTGGTTACGTAAAGATTCATCACGTTGTTTTGTTCTCCATACAGTAGCCCAACTCATAAAGAACCGTTGCTCTGGTGTAAATCCATCAATATTTTCTGGTCTTCCGTTTTCTTTAAAATGTTGTTGTAATCCATCGTAAGCACCAAGTACACCACCTAAATCACCTATGTTTTCTCCTAGAGTAAATTTACCATTAATATATACACTGTCTAAAACCTCAACACTATCATATTGTGCTGCAAGCGCATTACCTCTAGCTGTAAATTTTTCAAGGTCTGAAGGAGTCCACCAATTCACTAAGTTACCATTTGCATCAAACCTAGAACCGCTATCATCAAAAGCGTGAGAAATCTCATGACCAATTACTGCTCCAATACCACCATAATTAACAGCGTCATCGGCTAAATAATCGTAGAAAGGAGGTTGTAAAATAGCTGCTGGAAATACAATTTCGTTATTAAATGGATTAAAATATGCATTTACTGTTTGCGGAGACATCCCCCATTCTGTACGATCTACAGGCTCATCGATATCATCAAGATTGTCTTTTAACATCCAGTTACTTACTGCAACCATATTATCATAATACGTATTACCTTCTTTTACTTCCATAGAAGAGTAGTCTTTCCACTTATCTGGATATCCTATTTTTACAGTAAACTTATCTAATTTTTCAATAGCTTTTAGTTTAGTACTATCTCCCATCCAATCTAAAGCTTTAATACGTTCTTTGTAAGCAGAGATCACATTTGCAATCATTTTTTCTGCTTTAGCTTTTGCTTCAGGAGGGAACATTTCATCAACATATAATTTTCCTAATGCTTCTCCTACACTACCATTTACAGTTGCTAAAGCTCTTTCGTTAGCAGGTTTTTGCTTTTTAGATCCATTTAATGTTTTGCTATAGAAATCCCAATTTGCTTTTTCTATTTCTGTAGTCAACATTCCAGCTGCACTATTAAGTGTAGACCAACGCATAACAGTTTTCCAAGTAGCTACATCACCAGCAGCCAATGTTTTTTGAACTACATCCATATAGGTAGGTTGCATAACAATTACAGTGTCTAACTTTTTAGTCACACCCATATCTTTAAATGCTTGTTCCCATTGAATAGCTGGCACCATTTTTTGAACTTGTTCTAAAGATCTAGGGTTATTAAAATTCCTGAAATCTCTACTTGCTACCTTATCTAATCTTGGGGTTGCCAATTTAGTTTCAAAAGCTAAAATTGTTTCTGCTTGTTTACGAGCATCTGCTTCACTGTCGCCTAAAAATTGAAGCATACGAGTAATGTGATCCACATATTGTTCTCTAATTTTTATTGAAGCAGCATCTGTATTAGTATAAAAATCTCTGTCTGGTAACCCTAAGCCTCCTGGAGTAATATATGCAGAGTTCATAGAACTGTTACTTGGGTTTGAATAAGCCGCAATCCCTAAAAATGGTTGTGAAACTATTACAGCATCTTCTGCCATTACTTTTTGAAAATCTGCAACATTTTTAATACTTGCGATCTTTTCAAGTGCAGGTTTTAATGGTTCAATTCCTGCTTTATCTCTAGCTAAAGTATCTAGCTCAGACTCAAAAATCATAATAGCTTTTGCCTGGTCTGTATTAGAAGCATATTTATTACTTTTCTTTGCTTTGTCTAAAATGTTTAAAACATCTTGGTCTGTTTGCTTACGTAGTACACCAAAACCACCCCAACGTACTTGATCATCTGGGATTTCAGTGTTTTTCATCCAACTACCGTTTACGTAGTTGTAAAAGTCTTCTTTTGGACTTACCGTAGTATCCATGTTAGAAAGAATAATTCCTCTTTCAACATCATCGACTTTTGCCATTTTTTTGTCATTATTACAGGCAATTACAGTTACTGCTATAGCAGCAATTGCAATTGCAGGTTTTAAAATAGTCGCTTTCATTGGTTGTTTTTGAATTTAAATTTCTTGAAATGATAAATTATTAAGTATATAAGTATGTTTTTGTAAACAAATGTTACAAATTATTATTTTTTAAATCTTCTCTTTCAGCCTTGTAAACTGAATCTAGAAAACGTTTCTGCTTTTCTAGTTCTTTTTTTTCATTGTCTTTTAGCTGAAAATAAGTTTCATCTTTCTGAAACTTTTCATTGATTTGTATAATTAAATTACGTGTTGCAATATTCATTTCAGTAATATTAAACTGAAGTTTAGTAGAATCTATTCTTGGTTTATGAGCTTCTTGATGTAAAAGTTCTGCTCTTGTTTTTGCAACAATAACCCGAGAGTAAATTGGAGAAACAAATAATGTATCGGGCAGTTTTTTTGTTAGAGAATCTACTCTAGCTCTAAGACGCTCGGTTTTATCTCGTAAAGACTCAATATTACTACCATTAATACTTTTGGCTTCTTGTTGAAAGTCTTCAAAAACACCCCACTTTTCTACATAAATTTTTGCGCTTTCAGATAACTCTGGAAACACAATATCTTTATCTCCGTACAAAGAATTGGTATCTTCAATTAGATTTTGGGCACTTTGTGTTTCTTCCGAAGAATTTCCGCAACTATACACCGTAATTAAAAACGACAGAAAAAGAAAAAATTGAATATAAGATTTCATCTTTTGTAATCTAAGGACACAAATATAAACGTTCTCTTGGCAATGGAACGTTAATTTTACAAAGAAATAGGTTAGATTATACTTATATTTACCCCCTTAAAAATAGCACGTCTTTCATGAAAAAAAGAATTCTCATTATAGGAGCCTCCGGACAAATAGGAACAGAATTAACAGGATATTTAAGAGATATTTATGGCAAACACAAAGTAATTGCTACTGATATTAGAGAAGGAGATAAAGAATTGATGGAGGGAGGACCTTTTGAAATTTTGGATGCTATGGATTATGAAGCTGTTCAAGATATTGTAATAAGACATGAAATTACAGATGTGTACCTTATGGCAGCAATGCTTTCGGCGACGGCAGAAAAGTTCCCTATGAAAGCTTGGAATTTGAACATGAATTCTCTTTTTCATGTTTTAAATTTAGCTCGAGACAAAAAGATAGAAAAAATATTTTGGCCATCAAGTATTGCAGTTTTTGGACCAACTACACCTAAAACAGATACACCTCAAAGAACAATTATGGAGCCTTCTACCGTATATGGTATTAGTAAACAAACAGGAGAACGTTGGTGCGAATATTATAATAAACGCTACGGAGTTGATGTAAGAAGTATAAGATACCCTGGTTTAATTAGTTATAAAACTCTTCCAGGAGGAGGCACTACAGATTATGCAGTAGATATCTACCATAAAGCTTTAAAACATAAAAAATATATTTGCTTTTTAAAGGCAGACACAACTTTACCAATGATGTTTATGGACGATGCTATTAACGCTACAGTAAGCATTATGCAAGCAGACGAAAAAGATATTAAAGTAAAGAGTGCGTATAATTTAGCAGGAATGAGTTTTAATCCCGATGAAATAACTTCAAGCATTAAGAGGCATATTCCAGAATTTAAAATTGATTATGAACCAGATTTTAGACAAGCTATTGCAGATTCATGGCCTCAAAGTATTGATGATAGTGAAGCTAGAAAAGATTGGGGATGGGAGCATAAAGTGTCATTAGATGAGATGACAGATATTATGCTTAAAAATTTAAAAGACCACTATTAGTCAAAATTTATTTTTAGCTACTTTTTTTTTCTTTTTTTATCCCACCAAACATATAGTCCAAATACAGCTAGGCTTACTAAAGAGCCCCATAACAATCCTGTTTTAAGTGATTCTGTGCTTTTGCCAATTATGGCAATAAAAATAGTTAACGGAGTAATACCTAAAAAAGTTGCTCCAATAAATTTTAAATAACCCATTTTTAAAACTCCTCCTACAAAACTAATTGCATCGTTAGATAAAAATGGATTTAGCCGTGTTATGATGATAGCCCAAAAACCATAATCCTCTATAAAAGATTCAATTTTTACTTCAGTTTTAGTGCCAATAATTTTATCAATAATAGAAGGTCCAAAATAACTTCCAATTAAATACCCTATACTAGAAGCTACAAATACTGAAATAAAAGCAATTAAGCTTCCCCAAATTGGCCCATAAGCTAAAATAGAAACAACTATTAAAACTATTGAGGGAATAACAATTAAAAACATTTGTGCTACCATTGCTATTATTAAAACAATAGGACCAAACCACCCAAAATTACTTACCCAATTTTCTATACGATTTTCATCACTACTTATGAGAACTTCCCAAGCTTCATTAAAAAAAGCTTTTACAGAGGGTACAAAAAAATAACTAGCTATTATCCCAGCTAAGATTGTAATAGAGACATATATTGGCACTTTACTTTTCTTAATTGAATTTTTATTTTTTTTATCATTCATAGATAACTAATATAAAATACCCTGCAATTAAACTTTAAAAATACAATTCTGAAAAGTAAATTAAACAAATTACAAATAAATTGAAGAGTTTATAAACGACAAAAGCCTCCACATTTCTGTGAAGGCTTTTTGCTCTGGGCTCCTCTTCTTGGGCTCGAACCAAGGACCCTCTGATTAACAGTCAGATGCTCTAACCAACTGAGCTAAAGAGGAATGTTCTTATAGAACTCAAAAGAAATTATCCTTTTGCGGGTGCAAATATAACGTATTTTTAATTTGACGCAAAAAGAATAGTATTTTTTTTACTATTTAAATAGCCATCTATAAATATCATTTCCGTTGGCAAATAAAACTAACCCTATTAATAGAAAGAATCCAGCCATTTGAGCGTATTCCATAAATTTATCGTTTGGTTTACGACCAGTAACAATCTCATACATCAAAAACATTACGTGACCTCCATCTAAAGCTGGGATTGGTAAAATATTCATAAATGCCAATATAATTGAAATTAAAGCCGTGGTTTGCCAAAAACTAAGCCAATCCCAAGTATCTGGAAATAATCCACCTATAGCACCAAATCCTCCAACTTGAGTAGCTCCTTTTTTAGTAAATACGTACTTAAACTGTTTTACGTAGTCTTTTAAAATATTATACCCATAACTAATACCTCCCGTGATACTCTCTCCAAAAGAATATGAAATATTTCTAGTATTATTACCTACATTAATACCTATAATACCTTCTTCATTTGGTGTTACATTTATAGTTTCTAGAACTCCTTCACGCTCAACAACCAAGACACTCTCTTTATTTTCATTATTCTTTATTTGTTCCAGATATTCGTGCCAGTATGTAATTGGTGTGTTATTTACAGAAATAATTTTATCGCCAATTTTTAATCCTGCATTCATCGCTGGATATTTATCTTCTGCTCCAATAACTTTAATTATAGGGTCTCTTCTTTCTACAAATGGTTTTAAAACATCTTTCTGAAACATTTGTGTTCCAATATCTTCTGGAACAGGTAGTGTTTCAATCTCCCCATTTGTATGTTTTACTTCAATAGAGTTTACATCTCTTAAAAATAGATATTTGTTAATTTGAGTTACATTCTCAAAATCTTCTCCATTTACTTTTAATACTTGATCACCATCTTCAAACCCAAAAGCTTTAAATTCTTCGGCTACAGCAAATCCATTAGGTAACTCAGCATTTGTAGTAATGTCTCTTCCGTAGAAAAATAAAATACTTTGATAGATTACAAAACCTACAATAATATTTACAGTTACTCCACCAAGCATAATAATTAAACGTTGCCAAGCTGGTTTGCTTCTAAATTCCCAAGGTTGTGGTGGGCCTGCCATTTGTTCCTTATCCATACTTTCATCAATCATTCCGGCTATTTTTACATAACCTCCTAGCGGCAACCAACCAATACCATAAACTGTTTCACCTATTTTCTTTTTGAAAAGTGAAAATTTTACATCAAAAAATAAATAGAATTTTTCAACTCTTGTTTTAAATAATTTAGCAGGAATAAAGTGACCCAATTCGTGAAGTACAATCAATAGGGATAAACTTAATAATAACTGTATTGCTTTAACGGCAAATGGACTCATATCTTAAATAAAAAATTACAATCTTATGTTTTTAAAAAAGTTCAATATTCAAAAACTGAACCTAAAATTAATTCTCTTTCAATTTTTATTGAAAAGATTTAATTTGAACGCACAAAAGTAACTTATTAAACCCTGCTAAAAAAATTAAGTGTACCCTATACAATTGATTTAATAAACTTTTATCATTTATACTAAGTAGATTGTTTATTTAGGTATTAATTTTGCAGCAAATTTTATAGAATATGCTTCAGTTTTTTTCAAAATATAAATTTCTTGCCGTTGTATTATTGGTGCTTTCAGTAATTATTATTTCAACAATTTATTCAATTTTAAAACCTGTTAAAATATTACCAGTTTTTCAACCTGCAGAAGTAAATGTAGAGATGGTCGATAGCACACTTCAGCACGTAAAAAAATATCATACAATTGCAGACTTTGAGCTTACAAATCAAAATGGAAAGAAGATTACACAGGATGATTATAAAAATAAAATATATGTAGCAGATTTCTTCTTTACTACTTGCCAGACTATTTGTCCTATAATGACAGATCATATGGTAGAAATACAAGAAGAACTTAAAAACGAAAATGATATATTACTTCTCTCACATACAGTAACTCCAGAGATTGATAGTGTGTCTCAGCTAAAAAAATATGCTATAGAAAAAGGGGTTAATGATGATAAATGGAATTTGGTGACGGGAGATAAAAAGGAAATTTATAATTTAGCTCGTAAGTCTTATTTAGCTGCCAAAGACAATCCATACATAGAAAATGATCTTATCCACACCGAGAATTTTGTATTAATTGATACAAAAAAACGAATTAGAGGTTTCTATGATGGTACAAGTCCAAAAGCTATTAAACAGCTGCTTCTAGATATTGAAATTTTAAAAAAAGAAGAATAAATCTTTTTTAAAGTAAAATGTTTTATTCCCTCCTCATTTTCGTTTACTTTTGCCTTGTTTAAAATCAATCTAAATAAAAACAATGCTAACTATAGCTTCATTAAAAAAAGGGCAACGCGCTATTATAAAGGAGTTTTCTATAGATATAGTTCCTTTAAAGCTACTGGAAATGGGTTGTCTTCCAGGTAATGTAGTGTTTTTAGTACAAACAGCTCCTTTTAAAGATCCTTTGTATCTTAATATAAATGGAAGCCATTTAGCAATACGTAAAGAAACTGCTGCACAGATTGAAATAGAATTGATAGACTAGAAATGGCAAAACAAATTAATGTTGCACTTATAGGAAATCCCAATACTGGTAAAACCTCCGTTTTTAATAGACTTACTGGTTTAAATCAAAAGGTAGGTAACTATCCGGGAATTACTGTAGAAAAAAAGCAAGGAATTTGTAAACTGCCACGTTGTGTAAAAGCCCATATTTTGGACCTCCCCGGTACGTACAGTCTTAATGCCTCCTCTCTTGATGAGAATGTTGTAATCGAATTATTACTAAATAAAAACGATAAAGACTTTCCAGATGTAGCCATTGTGGTTACAGATATTGAAAATTTGAAGCGAAATCTTCTGCTTTTTACTCAAATTAAGGATTTAGGAATTCCTACAATTCTTGCCATTAATATGGCAGATAGAATGAAGCGTAAGGCAATCTCTCTAGATGTTGAGTTATTGGAACAAAAGCTTGAAACTAAAATAGCACTAATTAGTTCTAGAAAAAATACTGGATTCGATAACTTAAAAGAACTAATAACGAGTTATGGATTATTGTCTACGAAGCCTTGTGTAAATGCCTCTTCTATTTCGCCAGAATATTTTGACAGATTAAGAAAAGCATTCCCAAATCAAGATCTATATAAATTATGGTTAGTAATTACACAAGATGTTAATTTTGGTAAATTAGATAGAAAAGAATTAAAAGGTGTTGCTACTTTTCAAACCGAATCTAAAAGTAACTTAAAACGTCTTCAGCAAAAAGAAACTATTGCCAGATACCAATTTATAAATAGTGTTTTAAAAGAAACTCTAATCGTTGATACCGCTAATGCAAAAGACTTACGTAGTAGATTAGATAGAATTTTAACCCATAAAGTATGGGGTTATGTTATTTTCTTCGGAATTTTACTGTTAATATTTCAAGCTATTTTTGATTGGAGTAGCTATCCAATGGATTTTATAGATAGTACTTTTGCATCATTTAGTGAATGGACAAAAAATACTTTACCGCCTGGTGATTTTACTAATCTAATAGCCGAAGGTATCATTCCTGGATTAGGAGGAATTATTATTTTTATTCCTCAAATAGCCTTTTTATTTCTCTTTATTTCAATATTAGAAGAAAGTGGTTATATGAGTCGTGTAGTGTTTTTAATGGACCGCATTATGCGAAAATTTGGACTAAGCGGAAAGAGCGTAGTGCCTTTAGTATCTGGAACTGCTTGTGCAATTCCTGCAATAATGGCAACAAGAAATATAGAAAACTGGAAAGAACGCCTTATCACAATTCTTGTAACACCATTTACAACTTGCTCTGCAAGACTTCCTGTATACTTAATAATTATTGCTTTGGTAATACCAGAACAACGCCTCCTTGGAATTTTTAGCCTACAAGGTTTAACTCTTATGTTTTTATATTTATTAGGTTTTGGGTCTGCTATTCTTTCAGCATATTTACTTGATAAAATTCTTAAAATTAAAAGCAAGACTTTTTTTGTAGTAGAAATGCCAAATTACAAGCTTCCATTGCTAAAAAATGTAGTTTTTACAGTAATTGAAAAAACTAAATCGTTTGTACTTGGAGCAGGAAAAATAATATTAGCCATCTCAATTATTTTATGGGTTTTAGCATCTTATGGCCCGGGAGATTTTAATAATGCCGAAGAAATTGTTACTACCGAAACTACTTCTCAAAATCTTACAGAAAAAGAAATAGAAACCAAAATTGCATCTTATAAATTAGAACATTCTTACATTGGTATTATAGGTAAAGGAATAGAACCAGCTGTACGTCCACTGGGGTACGATTGGAAAATAGGAATTGCAATTGTAAGTTCGTTTGCTGCAAGAGAAGTTTTTGTTGGCACACTTGCTACGATTTATAGTGTAGGAAGCGAAGAAGAAGAAACTATAAAAAATAGAATGGCAGCAGAGGTAAATCCTATCCTTGGAACTCCTTTATTTAATTTTGCAAGTGGCGTATCTCTTTTATTATTTTATGCATTTGCTATGCAATGTATGAGTACTTTGGCCGTTGTAAGAAGAGAAACAAATAGCTGGAAATGGCCTATGTATCAATTATTTGTAATGACTTTTATTGCTTACGTAGTTGCATTAGGGGCTTATCAATTTTTAAAATAATATCTTTGTAGTATGCAAACAATATTGGTTTTAATAACGTTTAGTATCGCAGCTGGCTATTTACTTAAAAAGTTTGTTTGGAATCCAATTTTTGAAGGTCGCCAAAAATCTATGGGCACTTTAGATGGTGGAAAAACAAAATGTGGTAAAAAAGACTGTGGTTGTCACTAGTTTTCTTTAATTTCTTCGGAAACTAAAAGAATATAGTTCATTTTACCTACAGTTGCAGATGTGGGATATGGAGATAATGTTTCTGCTTTTAAAATATATTCTTCAGTAGAAATTAAAGTTGTTTCATTTTTTCCTCCAAATATAATCTCCTTTTCAACCTTTTCTCCTCCTACTGCTTGGAGCTCAATTTGAACTTTAGCTTGACCTGCCCAAACACAAGTAACATCTGTAGGACATCGAGAATCATCTAAAACTTGAATAAATTTTACTGAAGCCTTTTCAAATTGAACCATTTCGCCAATTGCTATTTTTACAGCAATTTTTGGCACTTCTACCGTTTGCTCTTGAGCAAAAATTAAACTAGAAACAAATAAAAATAATATTAAAACTACATTTTTCATGGGGTATTGTATAATTTGTTTTAAATATAAAGGAAAAAATTATGCCAGAGGTCTAATTAAGGAGTTTACCCTCTAAACAAAAAGAAATCATCTTTCATATGTTCAATTTTTTCATCTTTATTGGTAATAATATACTCTAAAGCAAGATTAGTAAATTCTTTACCCTTTTCAGTAAGAGAGACAACATCTTTTTTTATAGAAATCATATTGTTTTTTAAAGCCAAATCTAAAACTGTTTTAGAACGAACTTTTTGCCAATTAATATGCTCATTAAGATGATTTATATGTCGTTCATTTATTTCTTGGTGGTTATTTAAATGCAGTAAAAAAGTTATTAAAGAAACTTCTGTTCGCTGTTGTTTTTGACGGTACAAAACAGCCAAAAGCCCTTTACTTGGTGCAAATAAATAAACCAATAAGAAAACAACACCCAGAACCGTTGTCATAGACCCAGAAATAGAGGCGTCTAACCAATGTGCCATCCAATATCCTCCAATTGCGGAAAAAACACCAAAAGCTATTGAGAGTACAAGCATTTTTTTAAGATTACTTGTTAATAGATACGAGGTGGCTGCAGGTGCAATCATTAATGCAACAACGAGTATTGCTCCTACAGCATCAAAAGCTCCAACAACAGTTATAGAAGAAACAGACATTAAGCCGTAGTGAATTATAAATGGAGAAAAACCTAAAGCTGATGACAATCCAGTATCAAAAGTACTCACCTTAAGTTCTTTAAAAAATAATAGTAAGAGTATTAATGTTATAACAAGCACAACTCCCATAACCCATAATGATTTTGGCCCCATATCCATACCAGAAATTAGTAACCTGTCAAAAGGAGCAAAAGCAAGCTCTCCAAGTAAAACTGCATCTACATCTAGATGAACATCATTGGCATTTTTTGCTATGAGAATAACCCCAATACTAAACAAAGATGGAAAAACAAGTCCTATGGCTGTGTCTTCTTTTACCAATCCAGTTTTTTGAATGGTTTCTACTAATACTACTGTTATAATTCCTGTAAAAGCAGCTAATAATATTAGTAATGGAGAGTTAAGGTCTTGTGTAATAAAAAAACCTATTACGATTCCCGGTAATATAGAATGGCTTATAGCATCACTAATTAATGCCATTTTACGAAGTACCAAAAAAACACCTGGAATTGCACAAGCTACCGCAACAACAACAGCAATTAATTGTATTTCAATTTGCGGACTATTCATTAGTGTGTTGTTGGTTATACAAATCTTTCGCCTCTGTGAAACCCTTATTCGTTAAAGACCATTGTTGTCCACTAAGAGTAATCCACTCTTTATCTTCTAATTTTCTAAGGGAGCCTTTTGTAAACCCTTGAAAATTATTTAATATTCTAATTGCGTGTGGATGTGATATATTTTCGTGCGTTTTAGCAATACCATACATAAATTGAAGGGTTTTCTTTAAATGGAGATCATTTCGGTTTTGTCTAAAACGAATTTCTCTAAACAACAACCCTCTTCCTGGTGAAAAAATAAAAGAAAATAAAACAAACACTCCTGCAACTAAAACAATTACAGGCCCTGTTGAAAGATTATTTTGACTAGCGCTTATTGCAGTACCAAAAACCCCAGAAAATGCTCCAAAAATTGCAGCAAGTAAAACCATAATTCCCAGGCTATTAGTCCATTGTCTCGCAGCGGCTGCTGGCGCCAGTAATAAGGCACTCATTAAAACAACCCCTACGGTTTGCAAGCCTAAAACAATTGCTAATACAATAAAAAATGTTATAAGAATATCAATAAACTTAGTATTAAAACCCAATGTTTTTGTGTAATCTGCATCAAAAAGCAAAATTTTAAATTCTTTCCAGAATAATAATAATATTACCAAACAAATGGAAGTAACAATAATCATTAAAGAAACATCTTTTTCTACCAAAGTGGCAGCTTGTCCAAATAAGTATTTGTCCAATCCTGCTTGATTTGCATTAGGTTGTTTTTGAATAAATGTGAGTAACAACATTCCAAATCCAAAAAACAATGATAAAACCAATCCAAGAGCAGTGTCACTCTTTAAATGGGTTTTTTGAGTCATTCCTCTAATCCAAAAAGTTCCAATTAAACCACTAACTAATGCCCCTAATAAAAGTATGTTAGTGTCCTTAGATCCTGTAATTAAAAACGCAATTGCAATACCAGGCAAAGCTGCATGAGAAATAGCATCTCCCAATAAACTTTGTTTTCTTAATACCGCAAAACTTCCTAACATACCACAAATTGCCCCCAAAACTGCTGTTCCTAACGTAATGGTACGTAAGGTATAATCTGTAAATAATAATTCGAAGTACTCGGTTAATGACATTATTTGTTCACGGCTACTTTATAATTAATACCGTATGTTTTTGTTAAATTATCATCATTAAATATATCCTTTACTGGGCCTGTAGCAATCTTTTTCACATTTAAAAAAGTTACCCAATCAAAATACTCTGGTACAGTTTGTAAGTCGTGATGAACAACTACGAGTGTTTTTCCGGCTTTTCGTAATTCTTTTAAAATATTAATAATAGCAATTTCTGTTGTAGCGTCAACTCCTTGAAATGGTTCATCCATAAAATAAATAGATGCATTTTGTACTAACGCTCTGGCTAAAAAAACGCGTTGTTGTTGTCCACCACTTAACTGACTTATTTGTCTATTTTTAAAAGACAACATCCCAACTTTTTCTAAAGCTTCTAAAGCTGCTTTTTTCTCTTTTTGTCCCGGTCTTTTTATCCACCCTAAACTACCGTAAGTTCCCATCATAACAACATCTATTGCTGTAGTAGGAAAATCCCAATCTACACTTCCCTTTTGAGGAACATAAGCAACTAATTTTCGTTGTTTTTCATATGGTTTGTCGTAGATAGAAACACTTCCTGCAATAGGTTTTATTATCCCTAATATTGCTTTAATTAATGTTGATTTTCCTGCGCCATTGGGACCTACAATTGCCATTAAAACACCTTCTGGAACTGCTAAATCTATATCCCATAATACAGGTTTATAATTATAAGCTACAGTAAGGTCATCAACACTAATTGCTAGTTTTTCTTTCTCCATTTTATCATTTTTAACGAAGTGCGTTTACTATTGTATTTACATTATAAGTAAACATTCCAATATAAGTTCCTTCTATTGAATTTGCGTCACCTAATGCATCACTAAATAAAGAGCCACCTATAGTAACTTCATGATTTTTAGACAATACTGCTTCTTGAAGTGCCTCTATAGTACGTCGAGGAACTGAACTTTCTATAAATATTGCTTTTACTTTATTTTCAATAATAAAATCTGAAAGTCTTTGAACATCCTGCACTCCGGCTTCGGTTGCTGTAGATAGCCCTTGAAGACCTATTACGTTAAATCCATATTCTTTTCCGAAGTAATTAAAAGCATCATGTGCCGTTACTAAAATTCTTTTTTCTTCTGGAAGAGTTGCGATAATAGCCTTCATTTCTTTATCTAAAGCATCTAATTTTTTCTGAAAAGTCTTATTATTTGCTTTAAAGGTTGTAGCATTTTCTGGATCTTTTTCAGATAAAACTTGTGTTACTTTATCTGAAAATTGTTTAAAATATTGAATATTAAACCAAACATGAGGATCGTAATTGGAGGCAAAATATTCAGACCCTATTAATTCTTTTTTGTCTAAAAACTCTCCCAGAGGTATCGTGGTTTTATTTTGACTTTCCATTTTTTCGAAAACCTCTACTAATTTACCTTCCAGATGCAGCCCATTATAAAAAATTACATCTGCATTAAATAGTTTAGACACATCTCCTTCACTCGCTTTGTACAAATGAGGATCTACTCCAGCACCCATTAAACCACTAACTTCAATACTGTCACCACCAATATTTTTTACTAAATCTGTTAACATAGTAGTAGTTGTTACGACTTTTAGTTTTCCAGATTTCTCTGGTGTGGTATTACAACTTACTAAGCTTAAAACAATACTTATTATATATATATATCTCATCTTTTTTTATTTAGGAATTCTAAAACTTACTCCTGCTGATACTAACAAGTCCTGCCCTTCTGTAAAACTTCTCCCAATTGTAGCATCTATTTGAAAATTATTTTTAATTAAATAGGTAAAACCAGCATCCCAATAATGATTCGCTCTATTGTCTTCTGGAAAATCTCCGTATAACTCTACATAGGCACCTATTTTTTCTGAAATTTTATACCCATAAGCCCACGTATATATATAACTTATCTCTGAACTATCATTCCCCCATTGAGCACCTAAATTATATGCAATACTCGATTTTTTAGACAAGGTATGTGAAAAAGAAAATCTAAAGTCTGCTCCTGTAGTTTCTGGCCGATAATCTGTTGAAGCCAAAAATGGAAGGTTTAAATGACCTATTAATCCTATTTCTGGTTTCCACCCTTTTTCTTCAATAATTTCTACTTTCATTCCTAACAACAATGGTGAAAACCCACTTTCTACATTGTCTAATTGTTCATTATTAACAAATGTTCTTGATTCTTCGAAATTCCATCCTAGCCTTAATTCGAAATTAGAAAGCAAACCATATCGCAATAATGTTGTGTTATATCCTATAGTCTCAAATTTATACTCGTTTTCACTATAAGAGTCAAAAAAAACGCCTGTCTCAATTTGTAGTGATTTTAAAGGCACTGTATTAGGAGATTCTGTAGCATCTGGGCGATCTGTTATCATCTCTATGTTTTCTTGAGCTAGGCTTATTGAAAAGAACCCTAAAAAATAATTAAAAAGATTTTCTTACTATTTTCCATATTTAAATTGTTTGAACATAAAGGTTCTCTGCTATTTTCTTTGAAATAAAAAATTGATCTTTCCCTACTTGTATTATCATAGAACCATCAAAAAATTCTTTTCCTAAAACCGTTATTTTTGTTCCTATACTAATCTTCTTTTTGTCTAAGTATTGTAAAAATTCTCCACTCGTTTCTTTAACTCCAACACAAACACCTCGTTGGTTTTTATTGCATTCTGAAAGGAGTTTCTTTTCGGTACGTTTTACATTTCCATGTTTATCGGGTATTGGATCTCCATGAGGATCAAAATCTGGATGCCCTAAAAATTTATCTAGTCTAACAACTAATTCTTCAGACTGAATATGTTCCAATTGTTCTGCTATTTCATGGACCTCATCCCAATGAAAATTTAATTTTTCAACTAGAAATACTTCCCAAAGACGATGTTTTCTAATCACATTAGCTGCAATTTTTCTACCTGTAGGGGTTAATAATGTTCCTTTATATTTTTTATAGGAAATCACGTTTTTCTCTGCTAATTTTTGTACCATATCGGTAACAGAAGAAGGCTTAGTATCCATTCTTTCTGCTATAGCATTGGTACTAACCTCACCCTTTAGTTCGTGCTCTAAATGGTAGATAGCTTTTAAATAATTCTCTTCTGTAAATGAAAACATAGTACAAATGTAAATATATTTTTTGATATATATAATTTTTATTTTTAGACTAATCTAAAAATATAATCAAAACATGACCTTTCAACCTAAAGTTTTCTAATTTTTTAAAATTAAAATCCTCTTTCTTTTTGTATTTGCTCGTAAGCTTCTTGAACTTTAGTAAACTTTTCTTGTGCCCCTTTTTGGTAAGCTTCATCCATATGTTGTAGTTTGTCTGGATGGTATTTTTTTGCCATATCGCGATATGTACGTTTTACATCAGCGTCTGTAGCAGTTTTCTCAATCTCTAATATTTTATATGCACTATCTGGATTTTTAAAGAACATTGCTTTAATGCTCTCAAAATCTCTAAAGTTTATTCCTAAAAATCCAGCAATCTTATTAATCTCTTGCACTTCAGGCTCAGACACATGTCCGTCTGAATTTGCTATACTAAATAAAAAATGAAGAATTTGAAGTCTAGACTCATATCTGGTTCTTTGTCGCAAAACATTACAAATGTTTTGGGCAGAAACTTCTCTTGTTTTTATAACATCATTAAAAACTTTAAAAGTAGCATTTGCTCTTTCTCTTCCGTAGGCTTGAACAAAATATTGGCGAACATAATCCAATTCTGTTTGACTTACTTTACCATCTGCCTTAATTACAATAGATGCTAATGACAATAAATTAAGCTCAAAATCTGCAGGAGAAACACTTTCTCTTCCTGCGTTTTGAAATACAGTTTTAAAAGATCCACCTTTACTTCCCATATTATCAATGAGACTCCCAATAATAAATCCAACTATAGCACCAGGAAATTTAAAAAACATATATCCCAATATAGCCCCAAACCAACGAATCATACTCTTGTAATTTCTATTTTTAAAACGGGACCAAAGATACCAAATTTAGTTGCAGTGATACCTATTCTATTTAAACTAAACATATTTAAAATCTATGATACTATTACTTTTATCTAAGGCTCAACATCTATAGACTCCCAACTAAATTGGTTATCTTTGTACAAGATTTGTTACAACAATTTAAATTTAATTATTATGTATCCAGCAGAATTAGTAAAACCAATGCGTGAAGACCTTACCAATATTGGTTTCACAGAATTATATACAGAAGAAGACGTAACCAATGCTCTTAAAAAGGAAGGAACTACACTTGTGGTAGTTAATTCGGTATGTGGTTGTGCTGCAGCTAATGCTCGCCCAGGAGCTAGAATGGCATTACAAAACGCTAAAACTCCAGATCATTTAGTAACTGTTTTTGCAGGTGTTGATCGTGAAGCAGTAGATGCGGTGCGTTCTCAAATGATGCCTTTCCCGCCTAGTTCCCCTTCTATGGGATTGTTTAAAAATGGTGAATTAGTGCATATGCTAGAACGTCACCACATTGAAGGTCGTCCGGCAGATATGATTGCAGAAAATTTAAAAGGAGCTTTTAACGAGTATTGTTAATTCTCTTTTTCATTTTAAGTTCAATTAATGAACAAAATAATTCTCATAACAATTGAGAAGCACTCATAAAAAATATAAACCGTTTCTATAAATATGGAAACGGTTTTTTACTTTTGAAAAATCATGAAACAACTATCAAAAATATTAAGCTATCCACTTACAGTACTGTTTTATTTATTTTTTACGATAAGTATGTTATTCTTTCATCCTGTGCAGTGGATTTGTTTTAATGTTTTTGGATATACTGCACACAAAAAAAGTGTAGAATATTTTAACTGGGTAATCTTACGCTGTCTTAATATTCTAGGAACTACATTCGAGTTTAAAATTGAGGGTGAAATTCCAAAAAATGTACCACTAATTATTGTTTCGAATCACCAAAGTATGTGGGATATTCCGCCAATTATTTGGTATTTGAGAAACTACCATCCTAAATTTATTTCAAAAATAGAATTAGGAAAGGGCATCCCTTCTATCTCTTATAATTTACGTCATGGAGGATCTATATTAATTGATAGAAAGAATCCAAGACAAGCACTTACCGAAATGGCAAAGTTTTCAAAATACTTAATGCAATTTAAACGTAGTGGTGTTATTTTTCCTGAAGGTACCAGAAGTAGAGATGGCGTGCCAAAAACATTTCACAGAAAAGGGCTCACAACTTTGTTTAAATATGCTCCAGAGGCATACGTACTACCTATAACTGTAAATAATTCTTGGAAACTACAACGCTATGGAATGTTCCCAATGCCAATTGGTGTAAAATTAAAACACTTAGTACAGCCAGTTATAAAAGTTTCAGACTATAAAGCTGAAGAATTAATAGACCTTATTGAAGCTCAAATAAAATCTCACGTTATAGTATGATGACTAAATTGAATTTAGAAATTATAGATCACACTATTGCCTATGTAAAAAGGGAATTGAAAGATGCAGAGGGCGGTCACGATTGGTTTCATATAGAACGAGTTTATAAAAACGCACTGCTTATTTCTGAAACTGAAAAAGTAAATCTTCTTATTGTTTCTTTGGGTGCATTGCTTCACGATATTGCAGATTCAAAATTTTATGGCGGTGATGAAACTGTTGGGCCTCAAAAAGCAAGAGATTTTTTAAAAACACAAAATCTTTCAGAACAACTAATTGAACACGTTATAAAAATTATTGAAAACATATCATTTAAAGGTGGAAATCTCACTAAAAAATTTAATTCTAAAGAACTAGAGGTGCTACAAGATGCAGACAGGTTGGATGCTTTGGGAGCTATTGGTATTGCTCGCACTTTTAATTATGGTGGTTATAAAGGAAGAAAATTATATGACCCTGAGATAAAACCTAATCTTACAATGACACCAGAGGAATATAAAGCATCTAATAACCCCACACTTAACCACTTTTATGAAAAGTTATTATTGCTAAAAGATAAAATGAATACTGAAACTGGGCGTAAAATTGCAGAAAAACGACATAGTTTTATGGAAGATTATCTCCATCAGTTTTATGATGAGTGGGAAGGGAAAAGATAATTATTCAGAGGGGAAATTTAATAAGCCTTTTACAAAACAATTCAATATTAAAAATAGAAAATATTTAAGCAAAATAACCATTAAAACAGACGCATTTGGGGGTTCTTTAAACTTAAATAATGAGTCGTGTCAAGGGGTGTCACCATTTTATTTTGTAAATATTTCTTTTTAGCCAATACCATTGTATCTCTTACTTGATTGGCAATAGTACCTTCGCCTGGCATACGTCTTCCAAATTTACTATCGTTTAATGTTCCTCCATGACATTCTGCTATTTGATTTAAAATTCTTTCGGCTCTATCGGGTATTGTTTTATGTGCCCAATCTTTAAAAATTTCTGCAATTTGTCCATTTAATCTTACGATTGTATACCCTACATCTTTTGCTCCTAATTCTGAAACTTTTTTCACTAACGGTAATATTTCATGACTATTTAATGAGGGTATTATTGGAGCCATCATTACGCGTACAGGAATATTATTCTCTGAAAGTATTTCTACTACTTTTAATCTGTTTTTTATGCTTGCGGTTCTTGGTTCTAATAATCGTCTAGTGTCTTCAGAAAGTGAAGTAATGGAAATATTTACAGCGACTAAGTTTAAGGAAGCAAGTTCTTTAAGAATATCTAAATCACGAAGTATTAATGAATTTTTTGTAATAATACCCAAAGGATGTTTCCATTTTAGCATTATTTCAAGACACTGTCTGGTAATTTGAAGTTTTCTCTCAATAGGTTGATAACAATCTGTATTTCCTGAAAAAACAATTGGGTGAGGTTTCCAAGATTTGCTTTTTAGCTTTTCTTCTAATAATTGGGGAGCATTTTTTTTTATCAATATTACTCTTTCAAAATCCAATCCAGCCCCATAGCCCCAATATTCGTGGCTATTTCTTGCATAACAATAAACGCAGCCGTGCTCACAACCTTGATAAGGATTTGCAGAATATCCCATACCCACATCTGGACTATCTACTTTGTTTACAAAGGTTTTGGGAAATACATCAATATACTTTGTTTTATTATTATCTACTTCTTCTCCTTCTACTTCACAAAAATTTAAATACTCATCCAATACTTCATGCTTATTTTCAAAAAAACGATTGTGAATATTTGTTTGCGCTCCGCGACCTTTCAAAAAACTTTCAGACATAAAAAAAACTTTGAGAAGTAAACTCCTCAAAGTTAAATTATAATTGGAATATTTCCAATATAAAATGGAAATATTCCAATTTATTTATTTTCCTGGAAATGTAGGTTTCCTTTTTTCTAAAAATGCTTGAGTACCTTCTTGAAAATCTGCAGTCCCAAAGCATTTACCAAATTGAGTAATTTCTTCATCAAATCCATTTTCTCCATCTTCATACCCTGCATTAATAGCAGAAATTGCCGCGGCAATAGCAACAGAAGAGTTTTTCAAAATTTTTCCAGCAATTTTTTCAGTAAATTCAATTAATTCTTCTTGGCTAGTTACGTGGTTTACAAGACCATATTGTAATGCTTGATTGGCATCTATCATTCCAGCTGTCATAATCATTTCCATCGCGCGACCTTTACCAACTAATTGTGGTAGTCTCTGTGTACCTCCATATCCTGGAATAACTCCTAGTGAAACCTCTGGAAGTCCCATTTTTGCATTGTCACTTGCAATCCTAAAATGAGCTGCCATTGCTAATTCTAGACCGCCTCCAAGAGCAAAGCCATTTATAGCTGCTATTACCGGCGTAGAAAGGTTTGCTACAAAATCGAATAATAAAGCTTGTCCTTGGGCGGCAAGCTGTCCTCCTTCAGAAACTGAAAAGTCAGCAAATTCACTAATATCTGCTCCTGCAACAAATGCTTTTTCACCACTTCCAGTAATAATAATCACTTTTGTTTTAACACTTTCATCTGCTTTTTTAAAAGCTTCATGAAGCTCCTTAATTGTTTTTTTATTGAGAGCATTAAGCTTAGTAGGACGATTTATGGTAATTGTAGTAATTCCGTTATTTGTTTCAGAAAGTAAATTTTGATAACTCATAGCTTATTTTTTGTTATTGAGGCATTCGTATTTCAAAAATACAAAAAACAGTTACTATAGCTTAGGAAATACAACTTTAAAAGTAGTTCCTTTTTCACTGTCTGTGTCTAAAGTAATGACACCATTATAGGTTTCAACAATATTTTTAACCATTGCCAATCCTAGACCCATTCCACTAGATTTGGTTGTAAATTTTGGCTCGAATATTTTGTCTTTATTTTCTTCTGAAACACCTATACCGTTATCTGTTACAGTAATTGCCACCCAGTTGTCTTCAGAAAAAACACGAACTTCAATGCGGGGTTCTTCTGGATTATTTTGTTCAATAGCTTGTATACTGTTTTTAATTAAGTTTGTAATAACGCGGATAAGTTGAGTGCGATCAAACTTAGCAGTAATGTCATTTTCTTCAGAATAAAAATAAATATAGTTTTCATTAAAAATGTCTAATGCTAACTTTGTTATTTTAGTCACATTAAGAGTTTCATCTTTTTGAGCTGGCATTTTTGCATATGTAGAAAATGCAGATGCAATAGAACTCATAGTATCTATTTGCTGAATTAAAGTATTACTATATTCGTCTAATTTTTGTTTAATATTATCATCTAATGGATCAAAATTGCGCTGAAAACTTTGTACCGTAAGTCGCATAGGCGTTAACGGGTTTTTAATTTCGTGTGCTACTTGTTTTGCCATTTCTCTCCACGCAGCCTCTCGCTCACTTGCAGCCAATTGGGCGGCACTATTTTCTAGTTCATCAATCATTCCGTTATAGGCGCTAACAAGGGCAGATATTTCTTCAGATGTTTCTGTAACCACTATTTTCTTGTTTCTTTTATTTAAACGAGTTTCGGTGATTTTTTCACTTACTTCATTTAAAGAGCGCGTAATGTATTTTGATAAAAAATATGCTAATACAATAGCAATTAGAATCATAAATAAATAGGCAACTGCAAGTCTAGATAGATTTTCTCTTAACTCTTTTTTTATGAAGCCATCGTCTTCAATATATGGCAGGTTAAGTATTGCTAATGGTTTAAAATAGCTGTCTGTAATAATGGAATATGATGATTGGTACTTTTGACCATTCTCTTCAAACTCTTCTAAAAATGTTTTATCTGTAGAGTTTTCTAAAGCATCTAGCACATAATTTTCAATCTTTAATTTTGCTGTGTCTTTAATAAAAGAAGCTTTTGAAGATTTTAAAAGAGTTCCTTCTAGGTTATATAAATAAATATCTAAATCGTGAACTGCTTTTATCTCGTATATTTTGTCTTTAAAAATTAAAGAAAGTTTATCTGTTTCTACAGGGTAAGTTGTATTATCCAACACAAAACCAATGTTTTTCTTAATTTGATTTTCTTTACGCTGTAAACGATCTCTATGGTAATCTTCTGCCTCTTCTCTATATTGATAGACAGTAACAGCTGCAATAAGAATAGATGCTCCTAATACAAGAAGAAGCATTGATAAGAAAATTCGAAATCTTAGAGATTTATAAAAAATCATTTAAAGGGTTTTGTGAAAGGAAGATAGCAATAATTAAACCAATTTTTAATTGTTCCTTTCTCTTAATCGTTTGTAAAATTTATATCCAAGCATTAATAAAATAGAAAAAAGTACAATTCCTATTACACCATAAATCCAATTAACTGCATTTTTAAGGATCACTAAAAAAACTACAGCAAATAAGATTATAGTAGCGCCTTCATTAAATAAGCGCATAAAATTTGAAGAGTGTTTAATTATATCCTGCTGTAATTGTTTAAAAATACTATGACACTTAAAATGATAAATGATTAATAAAAAAACAAAAACAAGTTTGACTTGCATCCACGCATCGGTTAAGTAAAATGGGCGAAGTACAATTAACCAAATAGCAAATACCATTGCTAAAATCATAGATGGCCACGTAATAATATACCATAGCCTCTTTGCCATAATTTTAAACTGTGCGCCTAGAATTTCTTTATCTGGAGAAGGCTTATTAAATGCTTCTATTTGATACACAAAAAGTCTTACAATGTAAAATAACCCTGCAAACCAAGTTATTACAAAAATGAGATGCAGGGATTTAATATAATTATATTCCATTATTCTTTTGCGTCCTCAATAAATAGATAATTTAATTTCATTGAATTAAATTCATTATTGAACATTGTAATTTCTTCAGAAACTAACTTATCAAACTTTACCAATTCTACATTTATTTGTTGCGTTAATTCATTTTTAACAGCAATATCTTGTTGTGTAGGTGGAAAATCATCCATGCTAACCAAACTCGTTAAGTGCGCTAATTTATTTGTTAGTTTAATTGGAAAGTTTAATGGGTCCTGCCCACTTTGATTTTTTGTTTGATACAATGCCTTTTCAATTTCACTAAAATCTTCACTTAGTTTTTTAGCTTTCTCAACAAGGGGCTTTACCTGTTCATTGTCTTTATATTGCTTCTGAAAAGCCTCTAGTTGTCCATTAATATTTCTAATCTTTTTTATAGACTTATGTGCTTTATCAACTGTGCTATTTACATCTGTAATAAAATCATATTGAGCTTGCATTCCAGCTATATCTGTTTCAGCATTTGCGTCTGGAAGTATTTTAAAAGGTTGTACCAATGTTTCATTGCCTACACTTAAAACTACTCTGTAATCTCCAGGAACAGCTTGTGGAGCATCTGTACTTGCCCACCATAATATCATTCCTTTAAGGCGTTCTGCTCCTTTACCGCGCATATCCCAAGTGTGATAATTTGCTCCATTTTTAACCTCAAGCTTGTCTTCTTTACTTTTTGTACTAAATGTTTTTATGGTATCTCCTTTCATTGTTAGATACGAAAGTTTAACCTCTTTATCTTGAGTGTCTTTAATATTAAAATATGTCATTACACCACTTGGATGATTTGTGCCGCTAGTTAACGAACCTGTTCTTGAATTTCCACCCATACGGTACGTATCTTTTGGCTTAAACAGAAAATTATCTTTATTTTTTGCTTCTGAAAGTTGATGAATTACACTTAAATCATCAATAATCCATAGGCTTCTTCCTTGTGTAGCAACAATTAAATTATTGTCTTTAATTGCTAAGTCTGTAATAGGAACGATAGGCAAATTTAACTGAAAAGGATTCCAGTTGGCACCATCATCAAAAGAAATATACATTCCTGTTTCTGTACCTGCATATAAAAGTCCTTTTCGTTTAGGGTCTTCTCTTACTACTCTTGTAAAATGTTCTGCTGGAATTCCATTAGTTATTTTCTTCCATGTTTTTCCGTAATCTGTCGTTTTATAAAGATAAGGAGCAAAATCCCCAGTCTTGTATTTTGTTCCAGCTATGTAGCAAGTTCCAGCATCATAAACAGATGGTTCTACGCTATTAATCATCATCCATTCTGGCATCCCTTTTGGAGTAACATTTTCCCAGTTTTTACCACCATCTTGTGAAATATGTACCAATCCATCGTCACTTCCAGTCCATAATAGACCTTCTTTAATTGGTGATTCTGCTGCGGCAAATATTGTAGCATAATATTCTACAGAAGTATTATCCTGCGTAATAGGACCCCCAGATGACTTTAACTTAGAAGGGTCATTACGAGTTAAATCTGGACTTAATAGCTCCCAGCTTTCACCTTCATTAGTTGTAGCATGCAAATGATTTGATGCTGTATAAAGTTTATTTGAGTTATGAGGAGAAAAGAAAATTGGGAAATTCCATTGAAAACGGTATTTCATATCTTCAGCTCCATGTCCCATAGGATTGTCTGGCCATACACTAATACTTCTTACGGTATTTTTATCATGATTATAACGAGTTAAAAAACCATCATAACTTCCACCATAAACAATGTCTGGGTTATCTGGATCTACTGCAATATGTGCGCTCTCACCACCTGCTGTAGACTCCCAATCTTCATCTGAGATGCTCCAACCTTCGGTTCTATGCGGTATTCTAACTGTAGAGTTATCTTGTTGTGCAGCATAAATCCTATATGGAAATGCATTATCTGTAGTTACACGATAAAATTGAGAGGTAGGTTGATTGTGATATGTACTCCAAGTTTCACCACCATCATAAGTAGTTTGGGCACCTCCATCATCCCCAATAATCATTCTATTAGGATCTTCTGGAGCTATCCATAAATCGTGATGGTCCCCATGTGGAGCGTTATAAGTTTCGTACGTTTTCCCTCCATCTGTACTTTTATGGTAACGTACATTTAAAACATACACTATGTCTTCATCTTTAGAGTCTGCATAAATTCGGGTATAATACCAAGCTCTTTGTCTTAAATCTCTATCACTATTAATATTTTTCCAGGTTTCGCCTCCATCATCACTTCTGTAAACCCCACCTTTTTCTTTATTTTCTACAATTGCCCATACTCGATCGCTATTTGCTGGAGATACTGTAACACCAATAATTCCTAATGTATCTTTTGGAAACCCTTCATTTTTAGAAACTTCTTTCCAGGTTTCTCCACTATCTGTGCTTTTCCAAAGTGCAGAACCATCACCACCACTACTTAAACTATATGGTGTTCTTTTAACATTCCAGGTAGAAGCAAATAAAATTCTTGGATTGTTAGGGTCCATAATTAAATCTACTGCACCCGCTTCTTTATTTGCAAATAATGTTTTACGCCAAGTTTTACCACCATCTGTACTTTTATAAACACCTCTGTCTTCAGTAGGTTTATAAATATTACCAAGAACAGCAGCATAAACAATATTATGATCTTTAGGGTGAATAGCAATTCTTGGAATATGTCGACTATTTTCTAGTCCCATTTGTTTCCAGGTTTTTCCTGCGTCTTCTGTTTTCCAGATCCCATACCCAGATGAAACATTTCCTCTTACTGTTTTTTCTCCTCCACCTACATAAATTACATTTGGATCATCCTCACTTACTTCTATAGAACCAATAGAACCCCCAAAAAATCCATCAGATAAATTTTTCCAAGTTCTTCCACCGTCTTTAGTTTCCCATACACCACCACCTGTTGCTCCAAAATAAAAAAGATTGGGTTTGCCTGGAACACCAGTTACTGCTGCACTTCGACCTCCACGAAAAGGACCTATAAGACGATATTCTAGTGCATCATACAGTTTGGTGTCATAAGTTTGAGCTTGAATTGTTTCAGTAAAAATTCCGAAGAAAATAAAAAAAACGAGTAAAAATAGTTTTGACATACGGTTCATTGTTTATTGTTTTATGAAGCGTTTTACAGCGCTTCCTTGTAATGTGAAAATTTTAATAAAATATACTCCTGTTTTCAAAGAAGATACATTTATTGTATTATTTGTAATAGCTTTATTTTCTAATACTATACGGCCTGTAGTATCTAAAATAGCAATAGTATTAAGCTTTTCTGAAGTTTCTACACTTATAATATCTATTGTAGGATTAGGATATAAAGAAAAAATAGGCGCGATATTTTCTGGAGTAGATAATATTAATGCGTTTCTAAAATGGGAAAGAAAACCAGGAGCCATTTCATACCAAAAATAATCAACTCCGTCATTTCCTGAATATACTTGGCTATTTAAAACTCCATTATCATGCAATTCATACAAAGTATATCCAACGGGTCCAGGAGGACAATTAGTGGTATCTTGGAAATAGTTTTGTGCTTGTAATGTAAAATCGTAGATGTCATTATTGGGATTTGCCAATATTAAATCACCATTAATTTGTGAACATCCTTCAATACCTGTGTACGTAAAATCTGGCTGTATAGTTATTTGAGGTGGATTAGGACCAGTAAAATAAGTTGAAGGACCTAAATCTATATCTTGTTGGTATAAATACCAAGTTTGAAACAATATTGGGTTTGGTACTGGGGTTGACCTATTGCTAAACCTAGCTTTTTTAAAATTATCTCCATTAAGACTAAAATATTTAGTACCATCACTATGTTGGCTGTAATAATAAGTAAAGGATCTATCTTCTAAACTAGCGGTAGTTAAAAAATCATAAAAGTATTTGTCTTCATAATAACAAGTGCTTTCTGTACAGTTTTCTATAGTAACAACCATATTTTGAAAAGTAACAGTATCGCCATTAAAAACAGCTTCGCCTGTTATTGTATTTTCAATGCCAAAAGTTTCAAAAGTAATTGTACCGTTTTCTGTAAATGTGATGGTACTATTTTCTCCATTAGGAGTATAATAATAATCATCCAAATCTAAATATTCCAAATTAAAAGTTTCATCAATTAATCCTGGATTCTGTGCAACACTTAATGTAACACATAAAGTAATTACGAAAAAAGGTATATATTTTTTCATATTATAAAATTAAGAATATTAAAGATACCGAAAAATGAGCAAGACATTAATATAAAGTTTTCCGAACTTCTCTATTTAAATAATAACCTGTTACTACAGTAGAAAGTACATCTGCTATTGGAAAAGAAATCCATACGCCAAACACCCCTAAATAATTAGGTAATATTAAAACCAATGGGATTAAGAAGAATCCTTGCTTAGTTAAACTTAACAATAGTGCAGGTACGGCTTTACCTATTGCTTGAAAATAAGAAGAACCTATAAGTTGGACAGCTATTACAGGAGTTGCTGCAAATACCCAACGAAGTGCAGAAGGTGTTCTTTCTAAAATTTCATTATTGTGTAATACAGTTAGTGTATCCATTCCTTCGTTATTACTAATAAAAATAGATACTATACTTGTTGGAAATACCATTATTATCGCAAAAATAAATAAAGCTAATCCACCAGAATAAAGGATTGAAGTATTAATAGATTCTCGAACACGTTGGTATTGTTGAGCTCCATAATTATATCCCGCTATGGGAAGAAACCCTTGGTTAACACCTATAACTGGAAATAACGCAAACATGAGCATTCTACTTATTATACCATAACTAGCTACATCTAGCGCGTCACCATAGGATATAAGAACATTGTTTAATAATATTGTTAAAACAGCTATAGTTCCCTGTCTCGCTAAGGTCACAAAACTGAGACTGCTTATTTCTGAAACTATTTTCTTGTGAAGTGTAAATGATTTCCATCGCAGTCGCAACTCACTTTTATAAATAAAAAACCATAAAATGAAAGTAAAACAAATTGCATAACTAATAAAAGTAGCCCAAGCCGCACCTTCCATACCATAATCCAAAACATTTATAAGAATATAATCCATAAAGATGTTTCCTATTGCAGGCAACATCATTGCATACATAGCAAACTTTGGTTTACCCTCTGCTCTTATTACATTATTGCCCATCATGCACATAGCGAGCATAACTATACCATACATTACTATACGGTAATAAGTAAGAGCCAAGTCTTTAAAAGACTCATCTGCACCGAAAAATTCTATTAAATAATCCTGAAAAATGAGCCCTAGAATTGCCAATATCCCAGAACTTAAAAAAGTGAGTGTAACTTGATTTCCAAAAACCCGAAGCGCTTTATTATCATCCCCAGAGCCTAAAGCTCTGGACAAAACAGAACTACCTCCAATACCAATAGATAAACCAATAGCACCAATAAAAAAAGTAACAGGAATAACAACTGTAATTGCAGAAATAGCCAATGGACCTATCCACCTCCCTACAAAAATAGTATCTACTATCATGTTAAGCGACATAACCAAAATCCCTATTGAAGCTGGTACTGCCTGTTTAACTAGTAATCTACTAATAGAATCTGTTCCTAAAGTACTTGATTTTTTACCACTTGACATTAAGCAATTGCTGTTTTTACATCTACAATTCTCCAATTATCAATCCAACCAGTCATGACGTTTACCCAATCATCACGGTCATTTAAACAGGGTATTACAGTAAATTCTTCTCCACCTACTTCGTGAAAAATTTCTTCCCCTTCCATAGCAATTTCTTCAAGAGTTTCTAAGCAATCACTTACAAATGCAGGGGTTACAATTGCCATTTTCTTTATACCAGCCAATCCCATACGTTCTATAGTACGATCTGTATAGGGTTGTAACCAAGGATCGAACCCTAATCTAGATTGAAATGATGTAGAATAGGTACCTTCTTTAAGATTTAATTTTTCGGCTACTAACTGTGTTGTCTTTAAACATTGATGACGATAACAAAATTGGTGAGCAGGTGAAGGTGTTATACAACATGTAGCGTCAATCTTACAATGAGACTTTGTAATATCACTTTTACGAATGTGTCTTTCGGGCACCCCGTGATAACTAAAGAGTAAATGTTCGTAATCTAAATTTTTAATTTTTTCTGAAATACTCTCTGAGAGCACCTCAATATATTCTGTCTTTTTATAAAAAGCAGGAAGTGAAGTAATTTCTAATTGAGGGAAAAAATCATCTTTTAGCTTCTCTATTGCAGCTTCAATTGTTTCTGTAGTTGCCATTGCAAATTGCGGATATAAAGGGATAACCAAAACCTCATCCACTTCTTGATCTACTAATTCTTGCAATCCTTTTTTCAAGGTCATACTTCCATAACGCATTGCCAAGGCTATTGGAATGGTGACTTTTTCTTGTATTTTTTTTTGTAATCTTTCAGAAATTACAATTAAAGGCGACCCTTCTTCCCACCAAATTTTTTGATATGCCTCTGCAGATTTTTTAGGTCTTGTGTTTAAGATAATACCTCTTACCAATAAAATACGTGCCCATTTAGGAACATCTATCACGCGAGGATCCATTAAAAACTCGTCTAGATATTTTTTTACATCTTTTGGGTTTGTGCTATCTGGCGATCCAAGATTTACAAGGAGAACTCCTTTTTTCATAGGTAATAATTAAGTGGCAAAATTAGCCTTTATAAGTTCAATAATCAAAAGCATGGGGTATCAAAAATCGATATAAGTATTTGTATTTTTTATGATGATAACCCCATTAAATATTTTTTTGGTGTCGTGCCAAATTTCTTTTTAAATGCAGCAATAAAATGACTGGAAGTACTGTATCCCACTTTTAGTCCAACTTCATTAACATTGTGAGAGCCTGTAGCTAATAACTGGCGTGCGACCTCTAATTTATAATCGAATAAAAAGCTAAAAACCGAATCTCCGTAAATTTGTTTAAATCCTTCTTTCAAACGATTTAAAGGAAGACTAATTTCATCTGCCAATTCTTGTAAAGTTGGTGGTTCTGCCATTCTAGCAATTATAATTTGTTTGGCTTTTTTGATTTTTGCTACGTTTTCTTCGTCTACTAAAAAAGGGCATTGTTCTATATCAACATCTACAGGTCTATTAAAATAAAGACTTAATAGCTCGTATGCTTTACCTTTAAAATACAATGGCTTAATTGAAGGATGTAAATTATAATTCATTAATTGGTTTAAGACAATAGCCATAGAAGGAGAGATATGGGCATCTTTATAATATTTTCTGTCCTTATTGTCATCGCTTAAAAAAGTGATATAATTTGCTTCAGTAGAAAATAAACCATGAAACTTTTTTATAGGAAGCAATACAGATATCACCCAAGAGTTTGCATTTACTGTAATGTTTAATGGTAAATCACGTTGAGGATTATATAATAATAGTGAGTTTTCCTCTTTAAGAGGTAGAATATAATTTCCTTCATTAAAACTAAAGCTAGAAGCTCCTTTTATACAAAAATGAAATTGTACAAAGTTAACACCCACCTCACGTGTAAATGACTGATTTACATTAGAATCGTTATTAAATTTTAAAATGAAAAAACCATTTTCGATTGTAATTTCTTCATAAAAACTTTGAGCGACATTTTTTTCAGAAAACATAATCAATAAATTTTTGTTTATTTAGAATTATTCTAAACAAAGATTAAAAAAAGTGCTTCGAAGTTGCGAAATTAGGGCAATTATATGATAAATGTCATATTTTAATAAAAATTAACAGACATCGATACATTTGATACCGTTAGCGTTACTTTTTAAAATATATTGCTATTACATTTGCCACCGTTAGGTATGAAAATAGATAATAATCAACATAGTTCTTCTTCACAAGAAGGTAATTTCTATGCAGTTGGACTTAATTATAAAAAAGCCGATGCAGAAATTAGGGGTCATTTCAGTATTTCTGAAATTGCACAACAAAATATTCTATTGCAAGCTAAGGAAGAAGGTATTCCTTCTTTAACAGTAATATCTACTTGTAACCGTACAGAACTATATGGTATAGCGCAACATCCATTTCAGATAATCAAATTACTTTGTGAGCATACCAATGGTACTGTAGAAGAATTTGAAAAAGTATCTTACATCTATAAAAACAAAGAAGCTGTTTCTCACCTTTTTAAAGTAGGTACTGGTTTAGACAGTCAGATTTTAGGAGATTTTGAGATTATTAGCCAATTACGAAATAGCTTTAGACGTTCAAAAAAAGCTGGATTAATTAATCCTTTTGTGGAACGTCTTGCAAACGCTGTTATTCAAGCTAGTAAAAAGATAAAAAATGAAACTGGTATTTCTAGTGGAGCTACTTCTGTAAGTTTTGCTGCTGTACAATATATTATGGCACGTGTTCCTTACGTTTCAGAAAAAAACATTTTGCTTTTTGGTACTGGTAAAATTGGTAGAAATACGTGCGAAAATTTAATTAAGCACACCAAAAATGAGCATATTACACTTATTAACCGCACCAAAGATAAAGCCGAAAAAATTGCCGGTAAATTTAATCTTGTTGTTAAAGATTATGCAAACATACAAAGTGAAATAGCACAAACAGATATTCTTATTGTTGCAACTGGCGCGCAGCAACCAACTATTTGTGAGGAGTTATTATTTTTAAAGAAACCTCTTTTAATTTTAGATCTTTCTATTCCTAAAAATGTTTCAGAAGATGTTAAAAATAATGAGTTAGTAACCTTAATTCATTTAGATGAATTATCCACAGTTACAGATCAAACTCTAGAAAAAAGAGCTTCACAAATACCTTTGGCAAAGAACATAATTAAGGAAATAGAAAATGATTTTAATGTGTGGGCAGAAAATAGAAAATTTGCTCCTACCATTAAAGCATTAAAAATAAAGCTTGCAGAAATTAAAGCTGGGGAAATTGATTTTCAACGTAAAAAATTATCAGGTTTTAATGAAGAGCAAGCAGAAATTATTAGCAATCGTATTATTCAAAAAATTACCACACATTTTGCCAATCATTTAAAGGATGATTCGGTTTCTACAACAGAAAGTGTGGAACTAATAAAACAAGTCTTTCAACTTTCAACTGTAGAGTCTTGAAAAAATTAATTCGCATAGGTACAAGAGATAGTGAACTAGCACTTTGGCAAGCAAATACTGTAAAAAATAAGCTTGAAAATCTTGGATATAAAACTGAATTAGTTGCTGTAAAATCGACTGGAGATTTAATTTTAGATAAACCTCTATACGAATTGGGAATTACAGGTATTTTCACAAAAACATTAGACGTAGCCATGCTAAACGGTAGTGTAGATATTGCTGTACATAGTATGAAAGATGTTCCAACATTATTACCAACAGGAATTATACAGACAGCAGTATTAGAGCGAGCATCTTCTCAAGACATACTAGTAACTAAAGGTAAAATAGATTATACAAAACCGTGTACCATTGCTACAGGAAGTTTACGACGAAAAGCTCAATGGTTACATAGATATCCTAATCATACTGTAGTAGACTTAAGAGGGAATGTAAATACAAGATTGCAAAAATTACAAGATAATAACTGGCAAGGTGCCATTTTTGCAAAAGCAGGATTAAAACGTATTAATGTATTACCAGAAAATCATATCGACCTTGATTGGATGATTCCAGCTCCAGCTCAAGGCGCAATGGTAATTGTTGCATTAAAAAAAGATACTTTTTCTATTGAAGCAACTCAAAAATTAAATGATTTAGACTCTAATATTTGCACATATATAGAACGAGAATTTTTAAGAGTATTAGAGGGTGGTTGTACCGCTCCTATTGGTGCAATTGCAGAAATTATAAATGATACTATAACATTTAAAGGTGTTCTATTTTCTTTGAATGGAGTTACTAAAATTGAAATTGAAAAAACAGCAAAAAGTACAGATTATAAAGACTTCGGAAAACATTGCGCACAAGAAGTTTTAAATAAAGGAGGAAGAGAATTAATGCAACTTATTAAAGCTGAAATAAAAAAATAAATTCTCAAAACTATCCTTATTTGAGAATAAACAATTTTATAACTCTAGAACTAATAGATCTAAGTAGAGATGAAATCTATAATTTCCACAAAAAAATTGAGCTTGTCTCAAAAAGAACTTTTGCTCAATGCAGGGTTATCTTTAGTGGAATATGATGCTATAAATATAAAGTTCGTAGATTTTACGATACCTAATAATATTAAAAATGCAATTTTTACTAGCCAGAATGCTGTAGCATCTTTTTTAAAAGCATCTAATGCACAATCTAGCAAAATAGAAAAAGTGTTTTGTGTAGGAGAAAAAACAAAAGAAATTTTAGAAAAAAACAGGCTTTTTGTTGTAAAAAATGCAGAATATGGTTCAATTTTAGCAGATTATATTATAAAAAACCATAGTGATGAGTCTTTTCATTTTTTCTGCGGAAACTTAAGACGAGACGAAATCCCTTCAGCATTAAAAAAGGCAAAAATTGAACTTTTTGAAGTAATTACATATAAAACTGCACAAAATTTAGTAAAATTTGAAAGAAATTTTGATGGAATTCTTTTTTTTAGTCCAAGTGGAGTAAAAAGTTTTATTTCAGAAAATAATATAGCGAATAGTACTGTTTTTTGTATTGGTACAACTACTGCTTCAGAAGCAAAAAAATACACCAATAATGTAGTACTTGCAAATGCTACAACAATAGAAAGTGTTATCGCAAAAGCGGTTAAAACATTAAAAGTATATGATTAAAAACGATTTATTTTTAAGAGCCTTAAAAGGCGAAACTGTAAGCCGTCCTCCAGTTTGGATGATGCGACAAGCAGGAAGATACTTGCCAGAATTTCAAGAAATAAAGGCAAAATACGATTTCTTTACTCGCTGTCAGACACCAGAGTTAGCTAGCGAAATTACCGTTCAACCTATAAGAAGGTATGGTATGGATGCCGCTATCTTGTTTAGTGATATTTTAGTGATCCCTCAAGCAATGAATATTCATGTGGAGATGAAACCTGGGGTTGGGCCTTGGTTACCAGAACCAATTCGGTCACAAAAGGACCTTAATCGGGTTATTGTTCCAGATATTCATGAAACGTTAGGTTATGTAATGGAAGCCATAAAAATGACAAAAGAAAAACTTAATGACGAAATTCCATTAATAGGTTTTGCTGGAAGTCCTTGGACCATTTTATGTTATTGTGTACAGGGTCAAGGAAGCAAAAACTTTGATAAAGCTAAAGAGTTTTGTTTTACACAACCTATGGCTGCACACGAATTATTACAAAAAATAACAGATACTACTATTTTATACCTAAAAGAGAAAGTAAAAGCTGGTGTAAATGCGGTACAAATATTTGATAGTTGGGGCGGGATGTTATCGCCAACAGATTATCAAGAATTTAGTTGGAAATATATTCAACAAATAATAGATGCATTAAAAGAAGATGCTCCTGTAATTGCTTTTGGAAAAGGATGCTGGTTCGCTTTAAATACAATGGCAAAAAGTGGTGCAGCTGCATTAGGAGTAGATTGGACTTGTTCTCCAAAAAATGCACGTTATTTATCTGGAGGAAAAATTACGTTACAAGGTAATTTTGATCCTACACGCTTATTTAGCCCTCCAAAAGAAATTAAGAAAATGGTTACTCAAATGATAAATGAGTTTGGGAAAGACCGATATATTGTAAATTTAGGACATGGGATTTTACCTAATATTCCTCTAGAAAATGCTGGGGCTTTTATTGAAGCGGTTAAAGAATATAAAGCAGAATAATGAATATTTGGTCGCGAATAAGCAAGTTAAGTATTGGACAACTTTTTAAACTTTCACTCCTTTTCTTATCTCGCCCCTTATTAATAATTCCCACAATAAAAGCGACCAAAAGAGCAATGCAAATTTGTAATTTACTATTTGGTGAATCACATCACAGCAGTAATAAAGAAAATGCGTTTCGACATGCACTTTGGAATGTTTTAATCTGTCAAGAAACATTACGATATACTAAAAACAAACAAAAAAGTGTGTTTTGGGCTCAAAAAGTAACAGATTTATATGAAAAAGTTACAAAAAATGAACTTTTAGATAAAAAGATGGATTTGCAAAATAATGCAATTGGAAGAGTTTGTTTTTTAAACCATTTTGATGAAAAAGAAGAAAAAATCATTAAGATCTTACAGTTTAAAGCTGAAAAAGCAGTAAAAGTTGATGATTTACATAAAATTATAGAATATAAAAACGAGATGATTTATATATCTGAATAATGCTGAAAAACATTAGAAAAGGAATAGAAGCTTACGGAGGTGCTTTAAAACTAATTAACAAATTAGGTTTATGGAAGTATTTTGGAGTTCCTATGCTTATAAGTTTTATAACAGCTTTATTAATAGGATTTTCTGCTTGGGGGTTGAGTGATAATATTGGTGGTTTTCTATCAAAGATATGGTTTTGGGAATGGGGCTCAGACACAGTTAGAATTATTAGTGATATTCTAGGAGGTTTTATAATTGTAGCTATTGGTCTTATTATTTATAAGCATATAGTTATGGCTTTAAGTGCACCTTTTATGAGTCCTGTTTCAGAAAAAATTGAAGCTTATTTATTGGGAGAGTCACATATTCATAGAAACACTACAAATGCAGAACAGTTATGGCGAGGGATTAAAATTAACGTAAGAAATTTAATAATGGAACTATTACTTACCATTCCTATACTTATACTTAGCTTAATTCCATTTGTAAATATTTTCACTGCTTTTTTATTATATATACTTCAATCTTACTATGCTGGTTTTGGTAATATGGATTATACATTAGAGCGCCATTTTAATGTAAAAGAGAGTATTGCTTTTGTGAAAAAAAACCGCGGAGTAGCAATTGGAAACGGTATGATTTTTATGGCGATGCTTTGGATTCCCGTAATAGGAATTATTTTGGTTTTACCACTCTCTGTTACTGCTTCTACCACAGAAACAATCCGAATTTTAAACACACCAAAATATATTACTAATTAGTATGAAAGAGAAGTTTGTAACTTATATAAAAAACCTTCAAAATACCATCACTTTAAAGCTAGAATCTATTGACGGTATAGCCACTTTTAAAGAAGATATTTGGGAACGACCAGAAGGTGGAGGTGGTAAAAGTAGGGTAATAGAAAACGGGGGGGTTTTTGAAAAAGGTGGTGTAAATATTAGTGAAGTTCACGGTGAACTTCCAAAGAGTATGCAACAATATTTTGGAGTTAAAGATGCCAATTTTTTTGCTTGTGGTTTAAGTTTGGTTTTACATCCTAAAAATCCATTTGTACCTACTGTTCACGCAAATTGGCGTTATTTTGAATTGTATGATGCAAATGGAAATATTGTAGATCAATGGTTTGGTGGAGGTCAAGATTTAACACCTTATTATTTGTTTGAGGAAGATGCAATTCATTTTCATTCAATTTGTAAAAAAGCCTGTGATGCGCATAATCCTTCTTTTCATCCTGCATACAAAAAGCGTTGCGATGAGTATTTTTATAACTCACATCGCAATGAAAGTAGAGGTGTTGGCGGATTGTTTTTTGATTATTTAAAAAGTACTTCAGAGATGAAAATGCAAGATTGGTACAATTTTGTAACCGAAGTAGGAGATAGTTTTATAGAAGCATATATCCCCATTGTTGAAAAAAGAAAAGACATACCTTATACTAATGAGAATAGAACTTGGCAAGAAATTCGTCGTGGAAGGTATGTAGAGTTTAATTTAGTTCATGATAAAGGAACTTTATTTGGTCTTAAAACAAATGGCCGTATAGAAAGTATTTTAATGAGCCTTCCTCCACATGTGCAATGGGTGTATAATCATCATCCTGAAAAAGGAAGTGAAGAAGAAAAATTAATTGAAATTTTAAAAAATCCAATAGACTGGGTTTAAAAATATAATTATGTATCCACTTAGAAGAAACAGAAGATTAAGAACTAACGAAGCAATAAGAAGTCTAGTTAGAGAAACAATTATAAGTCCAAATGACTTTTTAGTGCCACTTTTTATTGTTGAAGGTAAAGGTGTTAAAGAAGAAATTGCTTCTATGCCTAATTATTACAGATATAGTTTAGATTTATTAGCTGCGGAAGTAAAAGAACTATGGTCATTAGGACTTAAGTCTGTACTGTTATTTGTTAAAGTACCAGATAACTTAAAAACTAATAATGGTGCTGAAGCATTAAATGCAGACGGTTTAATGCAAAGAGCAATTAAAACTGTTAAAAATGCAGTTCCTAATATGTTAGTGATGACAGATGTGGCTTTAGATCCATATTCGGTTTATGGACATGATGGTATTATTTCTAACGGATCCATAATAAATGATGATACCAATGCCATTTTAGCAGAAATGTCTCTTTCTCACGCAAAAGCAGGCTCAGATTTTGTTGCTCCTAGCGACATGATGGATGGTCGTATTTTCGAGATTCGTTCTTTATTAGAAGACGAAGGGTTTTTTGACACAGGAATTATGAGTTATAGTGCAAAATATGCATCTGCATTTTATGGTCCATTTAGAGACGCTCTTGATTCTGCGCCAGTAGATCAAATTAATATCCCTAAAGACAAACAAACATACCAAATGGATCCTTCAAATCGTGAAGAAGCCATTAGAGAAACTATTATGGATATTCAAGAAGGAGCAGATATTGTAATGGTAAAGCCAGGGCTATGCTATCTTGATATTGTAAGAGAAGTTCGCAATGCAGTAGATGTTCCCGTAGCAGTATATCAAGTAAGTGGAGAATATGCTATGTTAAAAGCTGCAGCAGAAAAAGGGTGGCTTAATCATGATGCTGTTATGATGGAGCAGGTTACCGCTATAAAAAGAGCTGGTGCCCATATTATTGCAAGTTATTTTGCAAAGGATGTTGTAAAATTAATTTCATAAAAATTATTATGAGAAAGATCATACTTATATTATCAGTTTTCATGATTTTAACTTCTGGTTTATTTGCTCAAAAAACCACTGTAAAAGAAGCATTTCTAGAGAAGTGGGAAAATTCTAAGAATTATCTTATTGGTATTGCTGAAGCGATGCCCGAAGAAGAATATAATTTTAAACCTACAGAGCGCCAGATGAGTTTTAATGAACAACTTGTTCATATAAAAGGTAACATGGATTGGTTAAGTTCTACTTATTTTTCTCAGCTAATTTCAAAAAAAGAAAATGTATTAAATATTTCAAATAAACAGGTGTTAATTTCACAACTTACTGAGTCCTTTAATGCTACTTATAATACCATTGAAGCTACTCCAGATGATGAACTTGAAGAAACTGTTACTTTTTTTGCTGGCCAAAAAAGTAAATTACAAATTCTCAATTTATTACAAGATCACGTTACCCATCATCGAGGTCAATTAATAGTGTATCTTAATCTTAAAAATATTGAACCGCCAAAATATGTTGGGTGGTAAGTTTTAATTTATTGCTTTAAAAATTTAATATAATTTTATAATATCGAATCTGTTTTTCGCATACATTTGGTGTGTGAAAAAATTGAAATCTATATTAAATTTCTTTTTACTACTTACAGTACTTATAGGTACTGCTAATACTTTATATAGTTTACCAACTCATATATCTTCTGAAGATACTACGGTAAAAATAGAATCCATAACTACAGATCAAAATAGCAACTCTGTATTTGTAGAAGAGGTGTCTGTTTCAGAAATAATGCAAAGTAATTCTGAGAATGAATTTATTTTGTTTTCTCAAGGATTTTCAGCTTTATCGCAAACATATATTTCTCAATATCTTTCAGAAATCTCTTTTGTATCATTTTATTACAGAGATCAAAGAAGAATAATTGAGCAACAACTCTTCCCTTTCCATTTCTTTTTATAAATAGTTTTATTTTAAATTATTTCTGCTATTACACTGTATTAGCAGTAGACGCGTGCGTTATTATTATACTAAAACTATAAAAACATTTAAAAATTTATAAAAACATGGAAACAAGTTCAATCATTATAGGAATTACAACAGCACTTTTATTTTTAGGCCCAATTGCATATGTTATTATACAAAGTGCTTCAAAAGAAAAGAGAATTAAAAAAACTTTAGAAAAGCTATGTGCTACTAATGAAATTACATTAAGCTCTTTTGAAGTACTCGGAAATACTGTTATTGGTATTGATGAGTTACATAAAAAATTAATTATTTCTAACACAAAAGATCTCATAAATAAATTTGAAATCGTAGATCTTAAAAATTTAAAGCATTGTCACGCTAAAACAATTGTACTTAAAAACAAAACAATTGATGTTGTAGAACTTGAACTAATTGGAGATAATTTTGTTAAGGATATTGTTTTTTACAAAGAAGATGAAGAGGACAATCCTATTACAGATTCACAAATATGTTTGAATCATGCTCAAAAGTGGGAAAAAACAATTCAAAAACAACTACTTAAAGTAGCATAATTAAAAAAGAGCGGTTTAAAAGCCGCTCTTTTTTATTCAATTAACATTCTGTTGTAAGAAAAGATATATTAAATCTTTAATTTCGTAGAAACTTATAAATTAGGGATGACGTTACTTTTAGTTTACGCTTTACTTTCAATATTCTTTTCATTTTTATGCTCAATTTTAGAAGCAGCATTATTGAGCTTTACGCCAACTTTTATAAAATTAAAAACCCAAGAAGGAAAAGGATATGCTCAAACCTTAGCCAATTTTAAAAAGGATATAGACAAACCTCTTATTGCAATACTTACTATAAATACAATTGCTCATACTGTGGGTGCAATTTTAGTGGGTGTTCAAGCAGAAAAACTGCCATATAAAATAGATGTTTTTGGAATTAATATTGTTGGTATTGTTTCAGCTATAATGACACTATTAATATTAATTGTTTCAGAAATAATTCCAAAAACTATAGGAGCTACCTATTGGAAAAAATTAGGTCCATTTACAGCAATTGCACTTAATGTAATTCTTTTCCCCTTAAAATATACTGGGATTTTGTGGCTGCTTACCTTAACAACTAAGTTAATTGGAAAGTCTGCCCATGTAAGTACAATGAGTAGAGAAGAGTTTATTGCTTTAACAGATGCTGCAGAACAAGAAGGGGTTTTTGAGGATAATGAAACTACAGTTATTAAAAACTTACTTGTTTTTAAATCTGTTCAAGCAAAAGATGTAATGACTCCTTTTCCTGTGGTTACTTTAGAAGATGAAACAACATTACTAAGTGATTTTCACGCCAGAAATAAAAACTTAAAATTCTCTAGAATCCCTGTATATAAAGATAAAACACATAATATTTCTGGTTTTATCTTAAAAGATGACCTTTTAGAAGAAATAGTTGAAGAACACGGTGATAAACAATTAAGTGATATTAAAAGAGAAATCACTACTATAGATGCTCAAAAACCAATTCCAGAATTATTTGAAACCTTTATAAAACAACGCACACACATAGCGGCAGTAGTTGATGAATTTGGAAATACCATAGGTGTAGTTACCATGGAAGATATTATTGAAACACTATTAGGTCTTGAAATAATGGATGAAAGTGATACAGTTGCAGATATGCAAATGCAGGCCCGTAAAAATTGGGAAAAAAGGGCTAAACGTATGGGAATTGATGTAGTTGAAGACACCAATTTAAACAATGACGAATCATGAAAACCGTCTATATAAATTCACCAATTGGTTTTCTTGAAATTAAAGGAGATAATACAGGTGTTTTTTCTATATATTTTTTTGATTCTGAAGTTGAAGTTTCAGAAATTATTCCAAAGGAATTAAAAAAAGTAGTTACTCAATTAAATGAATATCTTGAAGGTAAAAGAATTTCATTCGATGTTAAATTAGCTCCTAGAGGAACCGATTTTCAGAAAAAAGTGTGGTCTCAATTAGAAACTATTCCCTTTGGCAAAACGACTTCATATCAACAAATGGCTAGTCAATTAGGTGATCCCAAAGTAATAAGAGCCGCAGCTTCTGCAAATGGTAAAAATCCAATATCCATAATAATTCCTTGTCATAGAGTAATAGGAAGCGATGGTTCACTAACTGGATATGCCGGAGGTTTACATCGTAAAAAATGGTTGCTAGAACACGAGAGTCCTGCAAAACAACAATCTTTATTTTAAATTGATGCGAATAATAAAATGGTTTGTAGGCTTGTTATTATTTGTTGTGGTAATTCTATACATAACAGATTATAATTATATTTTAAAAGGCATTCGAGTAGTTTACTTAACTGGACATACAACAGCTTTTATAGATGATCATACTTACTTTGAAAATGATACAATTTCTGCAAGCTCATCACCTCAACCATGGCCAATTCATAATAAATATAACTCTGTAAACCCTACTATAAAACTTTCAGAAACAAATTCAGAATTAGAAACCATAGCATTTCTAATTATTAAAAATGATAGTATCTGGTTTGAAGAATATCAAGAAGAATACGGTCCATCCTCACAAACCAATTCTTTTTCGATGGCAAAAAGTATTACATCTGCATTATTGGGGAAAGCAATAAAAGATGGATTTATAAAAAATTTAGATCAACCTGTCGGAGATTTTTATTCTCAATTTAAAGACACTCAAATGACGGTAGGAGACCTATCATCTATGTCTTCGGGATTAAACTGGAATGAATCATACACAAGTCCTTTTAGCGTAACAGCAAGATCTTATTATGATGATCATTTAGCAGAAACTATTCTTAATTTAAAAGTAATTGATCCCCCAGGAATAAATTTTAAATATTTAAGTGGAAATACAGAATTACTGGGAATGGTAATTGAAAAAGCATCTGGAAAAAAATTAGCTACGTATTTATCTGAAAGTTTTTGGCAACCTATGGGAGCCATTTATCCTGCACTTTGGCAAGTAGATGATAAAAAACATCAATTAGTAAAATCGTATTGCTGCATTGCTAGTAACGCAAAAGACTTTGCACGTTTTGGTAAATTATATAAAGATTACGGAAAATGGAATGGAGTGCAAATTTTAGATTCGGTTTATGTCTCAAATTCTATAAAACCAAAATTTGAAGACAGTCCAGAATATGGATATGGTTTTTGGTTAAGTGATTATTTAGACAAAAATATATTTGTTATGAGAGGAATTTTAGGGCAATATGTAATCACAATACCTCAAGATAATATAATTATTGTTCGTTTAGGTCATCAAAGAGGAAATCGAACCAATAAGCCATTTACTGAAGATTTTTACATTTATATTGATGAAGCATATAAGATGCTTAACTCCAAGTCTTAATATTTTTTGTAGTTTTAGGCTTCTCCCCGATTGTAATTTCAAAATATGATTAAAAGAATCAATTTGGAACATATCCTTTTTTTGGATATTGAAACAGTTCCATTATATGAAAAATTTGAAGATGTAGATGAAACTTCAAAAGTACTCTGGGAACTTAAAACCCAATACCAACGAAAGGAAGAATATTCTCCTGAAGAATTTTATGATCGAGCCGGTATTTGGGCAGAATTTGGAAAAATCGTTTGTATCTCTGTTGGGTATTTTAAAATGAATGGAGAGGTTAGAAACTTTCGAGTTACTTCTTTTCATGGAGAAGAAACTAAAATTCTAACCGATTTTAAATCACTACTTGAAACGCATTTTAACAAATCTCATCATGTCTTGTGTGCACACAATGGAAAAGAATTCGACTTTCCATACATCGCAAGAAGAATGATAATTAATAGTATTGATATCCCTTTTAAATTAGACCTCTTCGGAAAAAAACCTTGGGAAGTTCCACACTTAGACACTTTAGAGTTATGGAAATTTGGAGATTACAAAACCTTTACTTCTCTTAAATTAATGGCACACGTATTAGGAATTCCATCACCTAAAGATGATATTGATGGTAGCCAAGTTAGAGATGTTTATTACATTGATAAAGACATAGACAGAATCATTATGTATTGCGAAAAAGACACTATTACTGTAGCTCAAATTTTATTAAGACTTCGTAATGATGAAATTCTCAATGATGATGAAATACTTTCAGTATAAAGGATTTAAAAACACAAAGATTTTTTTTTGTAATTTTATAAAAAATAAAACAAGACCTATGAAAACGATAAAAAGATCATCATTATTTGTTGCAATACTAGCGGTTAGCTTAATTACCTCTTGTAAGGAAGACACAAAAAAAAGTGAAGCTGTAGAAGTTACACCTCAAGAAAACGCAGTTAAACAAACTACACCTGCTGCAACAAACGGAATTGCATTAAATCCAGAACACGGACAACCAGGACATAGATGTGATATTAAAGTTGGAGAGCCATTAAATGGCACTCCTGCTGCAACCAACAATCAATCACCTCTTATTAACACTAATAGTGCCTCTTCTGGTAGCGGTAATTTAAACCCTGCTCACGGACAACCAGGTCACAGATGTGATATTAAAGTTGGAGACCCTCTTTAAAAATTAAACTTTTAAAATATAAAAGCCTCACGAAATTTATCGTGAGGCTTTTTTTTATTTAGGGTTTACTTATTTATTCTTTAATAAATCTTTCAACGAATTTTTCGTCTCCTGCATTTACTTGAATTAAATAAACACCAGCCTTAAGTGATGAAACATCTACAGTATTAGTAAAGTTACCTTTAGCAACAACTTGACCTACTAAGTTGTAGATTAAATAATCTGTTGCATTACCTTGTAGAACATCCACATTTAAAACATTTCCTCTTACAGGGTTAGGGTAAATTCTAAAGTCTGAAGCAGTAACATCTCCACCTAAAATAGTGTTACTTCCACCACCAACAATACCGTTGTTAAGTGGATTACTTCCTCCAATATTTACTATATAATCTTCAACTTCACCATAGGTAAATGACTCACATGAAGTTGGTACTCCATTGTACTTCATAGAAACCCTCATTCTTGTTGGTCCTGCCGAAGCTCCTCCTGGAACAGTAAATGTTCCTGAAACTGGAGTAGCTGTTGTTGCTGTTCTTGAATAAACTAACTCTCCAGCATCACCAAAATCACCATCCCTGTTATAATCAATCCATACAGCATATCCTTCTGAATAAACTGTACCAGTCCAAGCTGGAGTAATAGTAATTGTGTTACTTGAATTTAGGTTAGTAGATAATGAAGTATAATCTCCATATCCACCAGGAGATGCTCCAGAAGCATTATTAATACTTCCTAATTGTACACGTTGTATGTATTCATCTGATGTGTTGTTACCATTAGAAGAACAATATCCAGTAGGAGGAGTTCCACCTCCGCCACCGGTAGTAACACTAATGTTATCTATTGCAATATCTGCCTGCCAAGTAGAACCTGTAACTCTGTTAAAACGAACTTGAACACTTCCACCAACATATGCAGATAGATCTACAGATTGACTTAACCATGCATTTCCTTGATTTCCTGTTTTACTCCAAAGCGTTGTCCAAGTACTTCCGTTATTTGAGCTTGCTTCTAAAGCAATACTTCCCATATCTGTAGCCCCATACATATGATAGCTAAATGTAAAGTTTGCTGAAGATGCAGCAGTTAGGTTTAAACAAGGGGAGTTTAAAATTGCTCTTTTACTTGGATAGTTTGGTGAAGAAGCTTCAACATACATATACCATGATCCAGCAGCACCAGACGATGGTCCAGTATTACTAGATGGAGTTCCATTAGAATCACGAGTCCAATCAATATCATCTGCACTAGACTGTGTCCAAGCACCTATAGAACTTTCAAAACTTTCAGTATAAGGGAATGAAGAAATTCCTCCAGCACAACCGCTTCCACCACCACCAGATGTAGTAGTTACATTCACTGTATTACTATATCCAGAAATATTTCCAGCAGCATCACGCGCACGAACTCTAAATGAATAAGCAGTACTCGCAGTCAAGCCAGTAATTTGAGTTGTTGTTCCAGCCACAGTTCCTAAATTTGTATTTCCTTGATAAACATCATATCCAGTAACTCCTACATTGTCTGTAGAAGCGTTCCAAGAAAGATCTACAGTAGTTTGTGTAACATTCGATGCAACAAGACTAGTTGGCACAGATGGTGCTTGTGTATCTGGTGCAGCACTTGTGGTAACATTTACAGTATTACTATATCCAGAAATATTACCAGCAGCATCACGTGCACGAACTCTAAATGAATAAGCCGTAGAAGCTGTTAAACCTGTAATTTGTGTACTAGTTCCTGAAACTGTTCCTAAATTAGTAGTTCCTTGGTAAACATCATATCCTGTAACCCCTACATTGTCTGTAGAAGCGTTCCAAGAAAGATCTACAGTAGTTTGTGTAACATTCGATGCAGCAAGATTAGCAGGCACAGATGGTGCTTGTGTGTCTGCAGTAGAACCGCTTAAGTTTACAGTATAATCTTCAACTTCTCCATACGTGAATGACTCACACGCTGTAGGGATACCATTATACTTCATTGAAACACGCATTCTTGTTGCAGTTCCAGCCGTACCTGTTGGTACTGTAAATGTTCCACTATTAGGTGTATTAGTTGATGCAGCTTTAGACCAAACTAATTCACCTGCATCACTAAAATCTTTATCATTGTTATAGTCAATCCATACTGCATATCCTTCAGCATAAACTGTACCTGTCCATGTTGGGGTAACTGTAATTGTATAAGCTTGACCTTCGTTTAAAGTTGTAGAAATATTTGTAAAGTCTGAATAAAATTGTGCTCCAGAAGCATTATTAATAGTTCCTAATTGTACACGGCTAATGTATTCGTCATTGACATTTGTACTAGCAGAAGCGCAATAGTTGCTTCCGCCACCGCCACCATATGCAGCACCAACACCTACAGCATGCCAAGCATTCGTTACAGCTTGTTCTTCTGCTCCACCAGCACCATATAAATCAATAGCTGCTTGTATAGACCCTGTTCTTGCGTTTGCAAAAGTAGAATTTGAAGTTAAATAGTTATTTAATGTTCTATATGAAATTGCCGAAGCTTTAGTCATACCAATACCAGCTACATTAAATGAATTTCCAATATCATTAGAACCATTACCACCAACTACAGTTAAATAAAACCAATAGTTTAAAACACCCGAATTAGTGTGTACTCCACAGTAATCGTTGCTCTGTGTTGGTGTACCACAATTTGGGTTTTGCCAGTATTGACCACCATAGGTATCTGGTTGCCCTAAAGAAGTAGGATTGCTCATTGATCGTAAAGCAGCAGAACCACTTCTTCTATCAATTTCATCTCCAATTAACCATACCACAGATAATGGATTTGCATCATTTCCATTTCCTTTTGAAAAGTGCTCAACTGCAGCTCCCCAAATATCTGAGAAACCTTCGTTTAATCCTCCAGATTCTCTTTGATATGCAAGGTTAGCTGTAAAACTAGTTACTGCATGACCTATTTCATGTGCAGCCACATCTATTGATGTTAAAGCATCAAAAAAGCCATTTCCTTCGTTTCCGTTAGAAGAACCATCACCATAAGACATTACAGCACCATTCCAGAAAGCATTATCATAATTATTATCAACGTGAACATAGCTTCTTATTTGAGCTCCGTTTCCATCATAGCTATTTCTACTATGCTTTTGTTGCCAATAATCGTATGTTTTCATAGCTCCCCAATGTGCATCTAATGCTGCATTGTCTTTATTTGTGCTATGCTCTGCTGTAGTCCAGTTATTATCATTATCTGTAAACTGCTGATAATTGTTTACATAAGGATAAGTATTTCCCGGTGCTTGATTTAAAGCATCTCTAGTATATACTTTTCTTCCAGCATCACTTAAAATATAGTTACCTCCACTAAGAGTAGTTTCTATAGTTTGGCTTCCGCTATAACGAGTAGCAGCAGTACCACTTACAACAGCGAGAAAGTCTTCATTAGCAATTCGCTCACAATAAGCTTCTTCTGTTTCAACAATGATTGGTTGTGTACCAATATGTCCAAATGTTGAAGCATGCTTTATTATTGCATTATAAAAAAGTGCTTCGCCTGTATTAGCATCAATATATAGTTCACCACGACTCATTGGGCTAGTAGCAAACATGTCAAACTTGTAAGCAAGTTTAAATTCATTAATATCACTTACATCTCTACCACTATTATAATCTGGTAGAATTACTAATTCGCCAGTTGGTTTTGTGTAATTATCCATTTCTTTTGCTGCTTCTGGATATTCCCACATATAATGTTGTGCGCCAATATGATGTAAAGCTTTATTAAAAGCTTGAATATTGGTTAAAGAAGGTGACGTGTTAAATTCTGCCTTTATTGGGTAAAATTCAGAACTTAATGATTTTATAGTTCCATTCTGGCTATGTAGAATTACGGTTCCAAATTCCACTTTAATACCATTATAAAATTGTTGAAGTTTTTGATGTGTAAATCCTAAATTGTCTTGTTCTTGTTTTAGAGTTGAGAAGGAAATCTCTGAGGCGGGGGCTAAAACATCTTGAAATAATTGTGAAGAGTTTTGAAGAGAATACGATTGAGATTCGTCAAGTACTAAAAGACTTGGAGGGTTTTTAATATTTCTTTTTTCGTCTACCTTGTTTTGAGATAACACCGTTGTTGTCCCTGAGGATAAAACAATTGCTGATAGTGAAAAGAGAAACACAAATCTGTTAATTTTTTTCATAATAAATTTAGATTAAATTAATAATTGTGTTTGTTTGTTAAAAATAAGTTAACGAAATAACATATAAATAGAATAAAATCAAATTATTATCGATAAACGGTGCGAAAAACTTATTAACAATAAAAGCTATATTTTAGAATACCCTACTGTTTATATAGGAATATAGAGAGTTTGCAATTTATTTTATATAATAGTTTATCTTTGGTTTAATGAATAAAAAACCCATATTAAAGGCACAAAACCTCTCAATTACTTTTAAAAACTCAAAAAAGGAAGTAGAAGTAATTCATAACATTTCTTTTGATGTTTATGAAAATGAAATTCTTGGGGTTGTAGGAGAATCTGGATCTGGTAAGTCTGTTACTTCTATGGCAATTATGGGATTATTATCTGTTAAAATAAGCCGTTGTACAGGAGAGATTATATATAATGATAAAAATCTTCTTACTATAAAGCCTAAAATTCTTAGAGAAATTCTTGGTAAAGAAATTGCAATGATTTTTCAAGAACCAATGAGTGCTTTAAACCCATCATTAACTTGTGGTAATCAAGTAATTGAAATGTTAAAGCATCATTTAAAAATGACTGCCTCTGAAGCGAAAAAAGAAACAATATCACTCTTTGAAAAGGTAAAACTTCCTCGCCCTAAAGAAATTTTTAAAAGTTACCCGCATCAAATTAGTGGTGGACAAATGCAACGGGTAATGATTGCTATGGCAATTTCATGTAAACCCAAACTTCTTATAGCAGATGAGCCAACTACAGCATTAGATGTTACTGTTCAAAAAGAGATTCTATTATTATTAAAAGAAATCCAGAAAGAAACTGGAATGAGTTTAATTTTTATCTCTCACGATTTAAATTTGGTTTCAGAAATTGCATATCGAGTTTTGGTTATGTATAAAGGAAATATAGTAGAGTCTGGAACAATAAGCGAAGTTTTTAAAAGTCCGAAAGATCAATACACAAAAGCTTTATTAAAGTCACGTCCAACATTAAATGTGCGTTTACAAAAGCTACCAACTATAAAATCTATTGCCGAAAATTCTTTTATTTCTAAAATAGTAACAAATCAACAACGCGCCTTAAGGCATAAAAAAATATATCTAAAACAACCAATCCTAGAAATTTTTAATCTTGAAAAAGAATATTATAGTAATGCTGGATGGTTTAAACCGAAACAAGTTGTAAAAGCAGTAAATAATGTTAGTTTTTGTGTTTTTGAAGGAGAAACTCTCGGATTAGTTGGTGAATCTGGTTGTGGTAAATCAACATTAGGCAAGACAATTCTACAATTAGAAAAAGCTACTTCGGGGAAAATAAAATTTAAAGGAAAAGAACTCACCGCTTTATCTTCAAAAGAAATTAGAATATTAAGAAAAGACATTCAGATTATATTTCAAGATCCCTATTCTTCTTTAAATCCTAGATTAATAATAGGAGAAGCTTTAATAGAACCCATGAAAGTTCATAACATTGGTAATACAAGTAAAGAACGAAAAGAAAAAGCACTTACAATTTTAAATCGTGTTGGTCTAGATGAAAGTTTTTATTTTAGATATCCACATGAGCTTTCTGGAGGACAACGACAACGAGTAGGCATTGCACGTACAATTTCAATGGAACCAAAACTTGTAATTTGTGACGAATCTGTTTCTGCATTAGACATTTCTGTCCAGGCACAAGTTCTTAACTTACTAAATGAGTTAAAAGATGATTTTGGATTTACATATATTTTTATCTCTCACGACCTTGCAGTGGTAAAATATATGTCTGACCAGTTATTAGTAATGAATGAAGGTAAAATAGAGGAGATAGGAGATGCAGATGAAATTTATGCAAACCCTACAAAAGAATATACAAAACGTTTAATTGAAGCAATCCCAAAAGGAGTGTAAAAAAAGAACCCGTTCTAACCTCACAAAGAACGGGTTCAAATATTTGAATCATAGCAGATTCGGGGTAAAAACTCTGAAAAATTTTACATTAATAAAAAAACTTTTTTCGCTACGTACAATACATTTTTTAAAAGACGCATTGTACTTTTTAAGGAGTTAATAATGTTTTTCATAAGTAGGTTAATTTGATCATTTTTGGGACTGCTAAGATGTAAAGAATTTCCAATAAACACGATTAAAAACATATATTTTCGATGAAATGCAATATTTTTTAACATATCAAACAAAATATTAAGTATTTTCTTACATTTGAAGTAATAAAAAAGCCAATGTAAATTACATTGGCTTTTTTATATAATATAATCTGATGTTTTAAAATACCATCTCTGGAATATCTCCTTCAATAATTAAATCACCTTCAGTAGCAGCTTTAATTTCATCAACACTTACGCCTGGGGCTCTTTCTAATAATTTAAACTTACCACCATCTATTTCTAAAACGGCAAGATTAGATACAATCTTTTTTACACAATTAACACCCGTTAAAGGAAGACTACATTGTTTTAATAGCTTAGACTCTCCTTCTCTATTAGTATGCATCATAGCAACTATAATATTTTCTGCAGAAGCTACTAAGTCCATTGCACCCCCCATACCTTTAACCATTTTCCCTGGAATTTTCCAGTTTGCAATATCTCCATTTTGAGATACCTCCATCGCTCCTAATATTGTTAAGTCTACGTGTTGCCCACGTATCATAGAAAAACTCATGGCAGAATCAAAAAAAGATGCTCCCGGCAATGCTGTAATAGTTTGTTTACCTGCATTAATTAAATCTGGATCTTCTTCACCTTCAAATGGAAAAGGACCCATTCCTAATATACCGTTTTCGCTTTGAAACTCCACTTCAATATCATCTCTTACAAAATTAGCAACCAATGTTGGGATACCAATTCCTAAATTTACATAATAACCATCTTTTACTTCTCGAGCAATACGCTGTGCTATTTGTTCTTTATTTAGTGCCATTAGTTTCGCTTTCTTACTGTTAATTGTTCTATACGTTTCTCGTACTTTTCTCCTTTAAATATACGTTGTACAAATATGCCAGGAATATGTATTTGATTAGGGTCTAAAGTTCCCGCAGGAACTAATTCTTCCACCTCGGCAACAGTTATTGTTGCAGCGCCACACATATTAGGATTAAAGTTTCGGGCTGTCCCTTTAAAAATTAAATTCCCAGCTTCATCACCTTTCCAAGCTTTTACAAATGCAAAATCAGCCTCGAAAGCTTTTTCAAGTATGTGCATTTTACCATGAAACTCTCTTGCTTCTTTTCCTTCTGCTACTTCGGTTCCATAACCTGCTGGTGTATAAAATGCTGGAATACCACTTTGTGCAGCTTGACAACGTTGGGCTAATGTTCCCTGCGGAATTAATTCTACTTCAAGTTCTCCACTTAACATTTGTCTTTCAAACTCTGCATTCTCTCCAACATAAGAAGATATCATTTTCTTTATTTGATGTTTTTGAAGTAATTGACCTAAACCAAAATTATCTACTCCTGCATTATTAGAAATACATGTTACTCCTTTAACATTTAACCGAACTAACTCTGCAATTGCATTTTCTGGTATTCCACTTAATCCAAAACCTCCCAACATAAATGTCATCCCATCTTTTATACCTTTACAGGCTTCAGAAACATTTAAGACTGTCTTATTAATCATACTTATATTTTTTATAAAAATACTGAAATTGAACCTATAAAAAAACCTCATCCGTTTCAAAAAACGCACGAGGTTTTACCCATATTTTTTCAGAATAAAAGCTTATTTAATTATTGATTAAAAATCAAACTCATCTGGAATATCTTCATCTGTGCCGTTTCCTTGCTTCCATTTTGAACAATCTGTTTCAATAGAAAGATTTGCAGGTCTTTTAAAGTTACCTTTTGACACGTCTAGTGCTTCGTCTGCATAACATTTGTTCATGTATATACCCCAAATAGGTAATGCCATAGTTGCTCCTTGCCCATACGCTGTAGATCCAAAATGTGTAGCTCGGTCTTCTCCACCAACCCATACACCAGTAACCAAATTAGGCACCATCCCCATAAACCATCCATCACTATTGTTTTGAGTGGTTCCAGTTTTACCTGCTATTGGGTTTTTAAAATCATAAGGATATCCAGTTACAGCATTTTTGTATACAGTGCTGCTTCCTGCCCAAGTGCCTCTTAATCTTCTACCAGAGCCAGATTGTGTAACACCTTCCATTAAACTTACTGTTACATATGCAGTTTCGTTACTTATTACATCTTTGGTTTCTGGAACATTTTGATATAAAACTGTTCCATTTTTATCTTCTATTCTAGATATTAAAGTAGGTTTAACATACACTCCTTCGTTTGCAAAAGTGCTATATGCTCCTACCATTTCAAATAAAGAAACATCTGCAGTACCTAAAGCAATAGAAGGTGCTGTAGGTATATTCTCAGTATCTACCCCCATTTTTTCAACAAGATCTATTACTGGTTTTGGTCCAACTCGATCTATTAATCGAGCCGTTACTGTGTTTATAGATTGTGCTAAAGCATTTTTTAATGTAACCATACCTCCATATCCTCCACCAGCATTTTTTGGAGTCCACGGTTTTAAAAGGCCATATTTTCCAGCTTCAATAGTGTATTGTGTATTTGGTAGCGTATCACAAGGAGACATATGCATTTGATCTATTGCTGTAGCATAAACAAAAGGCTTAAAGGTAGATCCTATTTGTCGCTTTCCCGTTTTTACCATATCATATTTAAAATGCTTATAATTTATTCCTCCAACCCAAGCTTTTACTTCGCCTGTTTGTGGGGTCATAGACATCATAGATGCTTGTAAAAAAGATTTGTAATATCTAATAGAATCTAAAGGTGTCATAATGGTATCTATATCACCTCCCCAAGAAAATACTCTCATTGGGGTTTTCTTTTTAAAACTCTTTAAAATTTCAGCTTCACTTTTTCCTTGATCCTTCATTTCTCGCCAACGTACACTCCTACGTATAGATGAATTGATGATACCTTCCGTTTCTTCTTCAGTAATGTCTCTAAATGGAGCTGTTTTATTTTTCTCGTTTTGTTTATGAAACTCTTTCTGAATATTAGCCATATGCATATCTACTGCTTCTTCGGCATATTCTTGCATTTTTGAGTCTATAGTAACATATACTTTTAAGCCATCTCGATATACATTGTAATTTGTACCATCACTTTTTGGATGTTCTTCAATCCATTCTGCCATAAATGCTCTTGCATATTCTCTAAAATATGTAGCAATTCCTTCATCATGACCTTGTGGGGTATATTTTATATTAAGAGGTAGGGCTTGTAATGAATCTTTTACTTCATCTGATATGAAATCGTATTTCTCCATTTGAGATAACACAACATTTCTACGATTTTTTACTCCAACGGGGTTTTTAATTGGATTGTATAATGAGGAATTTTTAAACATTCCCACAAGTGTAGCAGACTCAACTGTACTTAGTTCTGTAGGACTTTTATCAAAATAAATATTTGAAGCAGATTCTATACCTACGGCTTGGTTTAAAAAGTCATATTCATTAAAATACATAGTAAGAATTTCTTCTTTTGTGTACCGACTTTCCAAACGAATGGCAATAATCCATTCTTTTATTTTTTGTAAACCTCTTTGTAATTTATTTCTAGAAACTTTTTCAGTAAAAAAAAGCTTTGCCAATTGTTGAGATATGGTACTTGCACCTCCTTTAGCTCCTAAAAAAGCCACAGCTCTAACTGTTCCTTTTGCATCAATTCCAGAATGATCATAAAAACGAACATCTTCGGTAGCAATTAACGCATTAACTAAATGATCTGGTAATTGTTCGTATTGAATAGGAGTTCTGTTCTCTTTATAGAATTTACCAATAACTACTCCATCTGAAGAGATAATTTCTGTGGCTAAATTCTTTTCAGGATTCTCTAAGCTGGTTTCATCTGGAAGACTTCCAAATACTCCCCAAGAAGCGAGTAAAAATACCAAAATAAAAAGTCCTATTAACCCAGCAAAAATCTTCCAAAAGGTCTTAATATTTTGTTTTGTATTATCTTGTTGTTTGTTGCTTTTTGTTTGTTTTGCCATAATATGCTACTGTTGTTTGGCTTCTTCTATACTATAGCCTACATCTGTTATGCCTTCCAGTTTTGTAACGCCATCGATATCGCCGTTATTGCGCATTGCGTGACTAATGTTAAGTATATAGTTACCTTCTTCTTCAAAAGTGACACTTTCTTTATACCATAATTTATTCTCTTTTACATTTCCAATACCCTCTCCAAGCCAAGAGCCGTCTGGATTTGCCATTCTGTATTCTAGGGTATCTACAACTTTCTTTCCATGGGGAAATTGCATTGCAACTATTAGAAACATATTGTTGTATTTATATTCATTTGTAGAACGGATGTCTAAAAAAACATTGTATTGTTTTAATGAGTCTATTTGAGGTAATGTAAAAGTTACAACCTCATCCTTATCCCAAAATCCAGGTAAAGGTTTAGTTTCACTAATTAAAGTATCCGAATTACACGAAACAATTAGAAAAAGAAATAATCCTGTAATTAAAAAACTACGCATTCTTGTTAGTTTTACTCTTTTTATTGCGATTCTTACTTTTATTCCGGTTTTTGTTGGTTCGGTTTTTTGTTGTTTGTTTTGGCTTATCAAACCTCGTTAAACTATCTTGTCCAACTACATTACTAAACAATTCTTTATCTGGAACTGTTACTTCTTCAATATATTCTTCAAGGCTAGCAACTTTTTTTCCTTTTTTATTAATAGAAATAATATCATTCACTTTATCAACATGAAGTTGATGCCAATTCATCCCTTCTTTTTCATAAGCATACCAAAGAAGTCCCTTAAAAATATCAGACTTTTGACATACGGCTGGACCTTTTTCAGTAAAAAGTTTTACATCACTTTTTGGAAAACTCTCTAATGCATCTAGATACGTATCTAGTTCGTAATTAAGACAGCATTTAAGTTTTCCACATTGTCCCGCCAATTTCTGAGGGTTTAATGATAATTGTTGATATCGAGCAGCAGATGTGTTTACAGATCTAAAATCTGTTAACCACGTAGAGCAGCATAATTCTCTACCGCAAGAACCAATACCTCCAAGTCGAGCAGCTTCTTGACGAAACCCTACTTGTTTCATTTCGATACGCGTATTAAATGTTCTTGCAAATTCTTTAATTAATTCTCTAAAATCCACACGCTCCTCGGCAGTATAATAAAAAACTGCTTTTGATGCATCACCTTGAAACTCAATATCGCTAATTTTCATTTTTAAGCCAAGACGAATTGCAATTTCGCGAGATCTTTTTTGTACATCACTTTCTCTATCTCGAGCTTTTTGCCAGATATCTATATCCTTTTGTGATGCTTTACGATATATTTTTGGTAATTCTTCAGTTTTTAAAGACTCCTTTTTCTTTTTCATTTGTACACGAACCAACTCTCCGGTAAGTGTAACAACTCCAATATCATGACCAGAAGTAGCTTCTGTAGCAACTACATCACCTATACTTAATGTTATATTATCGTGATTTTGATAAAAATGCTTTCTTCCATTTTTAAAACGAACTTCCACAACCTTAAAAGGCTCCATATTTGCAGGAAGTGTCATATTAGAAAGCCAATCGAATACTGTTAATTTATTGCAGCCATCAGTTCCGCAAGTACCATTGTTCTTGCATCCTTTTGGCTGTCCATCAGCACCCGTAGCGCAGCTTGTACAGCCCATAGATTTTATATATATAGCTCTTTTTAAGTAAAAAAGAGACGTAGATTAAACATTTTCTTTAAAAGGTAAAGATACCAATTTATTACTGAACCTTACTTCTTGAATTTCAGTTTTTCTGAGCGTCCTTTTTTAAAAATTTTATTGCTATTTGGGATCCCTTGTCGCAACCTTTTTTGCTCTTCATATGGCAATTGTATAATCTCTTTACAATCATCACTACAACAGTTTTGCATTTCTTTTGCGCAGGACTCACATTGTATAAAAAGCAAATGACAGGCTTCATTTTCACAATTAACATGGGTATCACAAGCAGCGCCACATTGATGGCATTGCGCAATTACATCATTTGTTATACGCTCACCACGACGATGGTCGAAGACAAAATTTTTGCCAATAAATTTATTTTCAAGTCCGTTGTTTGAAACTTGACGTGTATATTCAATAATACCGCCTTCTAATTGAAACACATTTTTGAAACCTTTGTGTCTATAATATGCACTGGCTTTCTCGCATCGAATACCACCAGTACAATACATTACTAACTTTTTATCTTCTTTATGGTCTTTAAGATTTTCTTCTATAATGTCTAATGAATCTCTAAAAGTGTCCACATCTGGAGTAATAGCACCTTTAAAATGTCCTATTTCACTCTCATAATGATTGCGCATATCAACCAGTATAGTGTTTGGGTCTTCTATTAATGAATTAAATTCTTCAGCATTTACATGAATACCCTTATTTCTTACATCAAAAGTGTCATCATTTAAACCATCTGCCACTATTTTATGACGTACTTTAACTTTGAGTTTTAAAAAGGATTTTAAATCGTGTTCAATTGCAATATTTAGTCTAACATCTTTTAAAAAGTATATCCCGTCTAAGAATTCTTTAAAAGCATTAAACTTTTTTGCTGGAATAGATAGTTGCGCATTAATCCCTTCATTAGCTACATAAATACGCCCTAATACTTCTAGGTTATTCCAAGCTACAAAAAGATGGTTTCTAAAAAGTTGTGGATTGCCTATTTTGGCATATTGATAAAAAGAAAGAGTCAAGCGGTCTTCTCCGGCTTGTTCTAATAGCGCTTCTCTTTCTTTTGCGCTTAAGGTATTGTACAGTTGCATGCTATACTATTTTAAGGTAAAAGATTGAATTTATTTTAAGCTGCAAAAGTAACAAAAAAACATGAACACTGAAATTAGGGTAAATCCTGTTATATAAGTTAATTAGTAAGTTTATCTTTAATTTCTATAAAATAACCGCTTAAAAATGCGACTATTTACTTTTCTATTTGTTAACAAAAAACATTTTGCTAACTATATTACTTTTGTGGCGCAAATAAAGAAATAGTACCTTAGCATATTAGATTTTTACTTAACTATTACTGAATATATGAGCACTGAAAAAGACGCAAAATTAAAAGCTTTAAAGCTTACACTTGATAAATTAGACAAAACTTACGGAAAAGGAACCGTAATGAAAATGGGTGATAAAGCCGTTATTGAGGTAGATACTATCCCTACTGGTTCTCTTGGGCTAGATGTAGCATTGGGAGTTGGTGGTTATCCAAGAGGAAGAGTTATTGAAATTTATGGACCAGAGTCTTCTGGTAAGACAACATTAACTTTACACGCTATTGCTGAAGCTCAAAAAAAAGGGGGTATTGCCGCATTTATTGATGCAGAACATGCTTTTGATAGAAAATATGCAGAAGATCTTGGTGTAGATATAGAAAATTTAATCATTTCGCAACCAGACAATGGTGAACAAGCATTAGAAATAGCAGACAATTTAATTAGAAGTGGTGCAATCGATATTGTTGTGATTGACTCTGTAGCAGCCTTAACGCCAAAAAGCGAAATTGAAGGTGAAATGGGAGATAGCAAAATGGGATTACACGCTCGTTTAATGTCTCAAGCATTAAGAAAGCTAACAGGTTCTATTAGTAAAACCAACTGTACTGTAATATTTATAAATCAATTACGAGAAAAAATTGGTGTCATGTTTGGTAATCCAGAAACTACAACTGGAGGTAATGCCTTAAAATTTTACGCATCTGTGCGATTAGATATTCGTCGTTCTACTCAAATAAAAGACTCAAATAGTGATGTGCAGGGTAATAAAACACGTGTAAAAGTTGTAAAAAACAAAGTAGCACCTCCTTTTAAGACTGTAGAATTTGATATTATGTACGGAAAAGGAATTTCTAAAGTTGGCGAAATTATAGATTTGGGAGTAGATTTTGAAATTGTAAAGAAAAGCGGTTCTTGGTTTAGCTATGACGATACAAAATTAGGTCAAGGACGTGATGCAGTTAAAACTTTATTGCTTGACAATCCAGAACTTATGGAAGAATTGGAAGGTAAAATTAAAGAAGCGATTAAAGCACTTAATCAATAATTTTTTTACCTCCCCACGCAACCCTTTTACTTTAATGGTATCTACTTTTTGTAGAAACCTTAATTGTTATGGTTGCCACTTACCAAATAATGTAAGTAGCTACAATATAAATAATAATTCACGGGACTACAGTTGACTTTAGACGAGCTCATCATACAATGTAAGAAGCAGAATGCTAAGGCACAAGGAGAATTGTACCAACGATATTCTGGTACTTTATTTTCAATTTGTTTGCGCTATTCGCCTAATTATGTTGAAGCTGAAGACAATTTACAAGATGCTTTTTTAACGATTTTTAAAAAAGTAGAGCAGTTTAAAGATAAAGGTTCTTTTGAAGGTTGGATGAAACGAATTACCGTTAATACTGTACTTCAGAAATACCGAAAACAACGTGTTTTTGACATAACGAACGAAGATCAAATTGAAGATGAAGTTGAGGTAGAAATTGAAAGCGAAGAAATTCCGCTTGATTTTTTACTAAAAATCATACAGGAACTACCAGATAGATATCGATTGGTATTTACAATGTATGTAATGGATGGTTACTCACATAAGGAGATTGCAGAAATGCTAGAAATCTCTGATGGGACATCAAAATCTAATTTGGCAAGAGCACGAATAATATTAAAAAACAAGATTGAGTTATTTCAATCTAATAATAACACCTAATTATAAAACCCTGCATTTATAGGGAATGCATATGAAAGAAAAAAAGCACATAGACGAGCTTTTTAAAAATCGCTTCAAGAATTTTGAGGCTACCCCTTCTCCTCAAGTCTGGGAAAATATTCAGGCAGCATTAAAAGAAGAGAAGAAAGACCGCAAAATTATTCCACTATGGTGGAAACTTGGTGGCGTAGCAGCACTATTTGCTTTATTGCTAACGGTTGGAAATGCTGTTTTTAATACTGGAAGTGAATCACCTGTTCTTACAAATGATAATACTCAAAAACAAACTGAGAAAAACCAATCTAATTCTCCTACATTAAATAACGATACTGTTACAGATACCGAGTTTGCGTCAGAAAATGATAACACTACACAAGATATAAAAGAGGAACTTAACACTAATTCTAAAGATCGTTCATTAAATAATAAAGAAACACTTTATAAAAAGTCTAAAGAGAAAGGAAATGCTGTTGTAAATTCTGAAAAGGAAAAAACTTCAGAAAAAATCAAGACTACAAACAATAATCCTCTTATAAAGAAAGATGCTTCAACTATAATTCCAAATAATAATGATGGTATAGGAGATGCAACAGAAAAGAAAAATGTTTCAGAAAAAACAACTTCAGAAAAAAATAAAAAATCAGATTTAATTAAAGAGAATGGTGGTTCTGAAACAATTAAAACTGAAGTTGCTACTCCTTTTAAAGAACCAAATAATACTGAAGTAAAAGAAACAACAAAAATTGCAAAAACGGACGAAGTGAAAATAGAAGTTCCGCAAAATAAAAAGTCAATTTTTGATGCTATTGAAGAACAAAAAACAGAAGAGGCTGTTGCTGTAAAAAACACAAAACCAGATACTCGTTGGGAGGTAGCTCCTAATGTGGGTCCCGTTTACTATAACACTTTAAGCAATGGCTCTTCAATAGATCCTTCTTTTGCAGATAATTCTCAAACTGGCGATGTTAATATTACCTATGGAATAAATGTTAGTTACGCTATTAGTAATCGTTTAAGCGTTCGCTCTGGAGTTAGTAATGTAGATTTAAGTTATTCAACAGGTGGGTTAGAATTAGGGAACGGTCCAATATCTTCTGCTTTAAGAAGCATTGATTATGGTGGACGCCAAAATGTGTTAACAGTATTAGATAAAGGAACACTTGCAATGCAAACTGAGGGAGGTCCTTTTGGCAATATCACTCCAAAATCTACTAATGGAGAGACACGATTAAATCAAAGCATTACGTATTACGAAGTTCCTTTAGAATTAAAATATGCGGTTATTAATAAAAAATTAGGTGTTAATGTTATTGGCGGTTTAAGTACACTTTTTTTAGGAAACAATGAAGTTTCTGTTAGTGCTGGAGATTTTAATAGTGTATTAGGAGAAGCAAATAATCTTTCATCTGTAAGCTTTTCAACCAATATTGGGTTGGGCTTTAATTATAAATTGTCTAAAAAGTTTTTGTTTAATATTGAGCCTATGTTTAAGTACCAACTTAATCCTTATACAGATTCGTCTGTAGACTTTAAACCTTATTATATTGGGGTTTATAGTGGATTAAGTTTTAAGTTTTAGGTTAGTTTTTTAGTTGGTTAGGTTTGGGGTTTTCCAAACGATGATGAAAAAAACCGTTCTTCGCCATAGGACGGTTTTTTTTATTATAATTATTTCTACAAAAGCAAATTGAACTAATTTTTATACTGTAGGTTTCTCTAACTCTTTTAAAATAATTGCTTTTGTTTGGTTTTTTAGCATTCTCTTATCCTCCATTTCCAATATAGAGGTAAGGATTACATTATGTATTTTAACTCTCATTTTTCCTGGACTTCCGCTAAAAAACTTATATGAAAAACGCTCTTTGTTATCGTGAAATGTCATTGGAGCAATGGGTATATGATGTTCAATAGCTAACCGAAAAGCTCCGTCTTTAAACTCATCTAATATAAGAGAATCATCTTCTGGCACTCCACCCTCTGGAAAAATACAAACACCTAGACCTTGATTTAATTTGTTCTGAGCACTTTGAAAAACTTCTAATCTACTTTTTGCATTGTTTCGATCAACTAAAATACAAGTGCGTTTATAAAAAAAACCAAAAAGAGGAATTTTTGAAAGCTCTTTTTTACCAACAAATACAAATGGATTTTTTGTTACATACAACATCAACATAATATCTGTCATAGAAGTATGATTTGCTACAAACATATAGCTAGCGCCCCTTTTATATTCTGTTTCTTTTTTTATAATTGGGTAAAACCCCATACCATACAAGATAATGGTAGCCCATACCCTTGCTAGTTTAAAAAAATATGGATACCAACTTTCTTTTAGTATGCTAATTAAAAGAATAGGAAACAATATAAGTATAGGTAATGTCACCAAAATGTAGAACCATATTCGGTAGACTATAAAAAATAGATTTTTAAATATTCGCATCTGCATCCAAAATTAATGATTTGAACAATGCAAATACACTAAAAAAAGTAACTTTGCGAAAAATAAAAAATCAATGTCAAGAATTTTAACAGGCATACAAAGTACAGGCACCCCACATTTAGGAAATATTTTAGGCGCAATTATTCCCGCTATTGAAATGGCTAACGATCCCAAAAATAATTCTTTTTTGTTTATAGCAGACATGCATTCATTAACACAGATTAAAAATGCAGAAACGCTAAGAAATAATACTTATAGTACTGCAGCAACTTGGCTTGCTTTTGGGTTAAATATCGAAAAAACGGTTTTCTATAGACAGAGCGATATCCCGCAAGTAACTGAACTTTCTTGGTATTTAAGTTGCTTTTTTCCATATCAAAGACTTACTCTCGCACATTCATTTAAAGACAAAGCAGATAGATTAGAAGATGTAAATGCTGGATTATTTAGCTATCCAATGTTAATGGCTGCAGACATTTTATTGTATGATGCAGAGATTGTACCAGTAGGAAAAGATCAATTACAACATATTGAAATTACAAGAGATGTTGCTTCTCGTTTTCACGCACAATTAGGAGAAACTTTTGTTTTACCAACTGCCAAAGTACAAGAAGAAACTATGTACATACCAGGTACAGATGGTGCTAAAATGAGTAAGTCAAAAAATAATATTATAAATATTTTTTTACCAGATAAGAAGCTTCGAAAACAAATAATGGGCATTGAAACCGATAGTACACCTATGGAAGAGCCCAAAAACCCAGATACTTGTAATGTATTTGCTTTATATAAAATTTTAGGAACTAAAGCTCAAATTAATGAAATGCGTGCTAATTATGAGCGAGGTAACTATGGTTATGGCCATGCTAAACAAGCATTGTACGAATTAATTATAACACGTTTTGAAGAACCAAGAACCCGATATAATTATTTTATGGAAAACATACAAGAAATAGAAAAGGCCTTAGAACTTGGAGCAGAAAAAGCTACAAAAGTTGCAAATGGAGTTTTAAATAAAGTTAGAGAAAAATTAGGGTACTAAATAACCTGAAATAATTTACCCGGAAGTGGTCTTATTAATCCTTTTAATTCCATTCCTAATAAAAGAGTTGCAATTTTAAAAGTAGGCATATTACATGCTAGAGCTATGGTGTCTAATACCTCTTTGTCTTTAGTTTTAAGGTAATTAAATATTATTTTTTCTTCATCAGTAAGTTCAACAAAAAGTTGTGTCTGCTGTGGTTTTTGAGCATTATTTTCTAATTCCCAGCCAAGCATATACACAATATCTGCTGCACTCGTTAATAATCTTGCTTGTTGCGATTTAATTAAATCATTACAACCTTGACTTTGATTATCTGTAGCTCTACCTGGCACAGCAAACACCTCTCTATTATAAGAGTTTGCAATATCCGCAGTTACTAAACTTCCTCCTTTTTCTGCAGATTCTATTACAATTGTAGCCTCGCTCATTCCCGCAATAATGCGGTTTCTTTTTAAGAAATTATTCCTGTCGAATGAATCACTACTCCAAAACTCTGTAATAAATCCTCCATTTTCTTCCATTTTTGCCACATACTTTTTATGCACTTTAGGGTAAATTTGATTTAATCCATGTGCCAAACAACCAATGGTTTGCAAACCTTGATTCATAGCCGCTTTATGTGCTATAATATCTACCCCATAAGCAAATCCTGAGACAATAATAGGGTTTAAAGGAGCTAAATCTTCAATTAGTTTTTCACAAAAAGTACTGCCGTACGTAGTCACTTTTCTAGTACCAACAATACTTATTATTTTTCTGTTATGAAGATCAATATTTCCTGAATGAAAAAACAAAATTGGACCATCCAAACAGTGTTTTAATTTTTCGGGATATAAGTTATCTTTAAAAAAACTGTAAGAGATATTATTTGCTTCAATAAACTGTATTTCTTCATCTGCTTCATCTAATAAACTACCTTCATTAAGATCTTTTAGCCTAAAACCCCCTATTCCATCAACCTTAAGTAAGTTGCTTTTTTTCTCTTTAAAAATTCCTTCGGCAGAACCTATATATTGTAATAATTTTTTAGCAGATGTATCCCCTAAATTTGGAACACGCTGTAAAGCAAGCGTATACCTTAATTCATTTTTTGAAAGCATAGTTTTAATTGTAATAAAGGGGAGTTTTTAAAAGTACACATTTTTGAGTTGTTAATAAGTTACCCAGCTTATAATTGAACACATTTGAAAAAAAAGTATATTTGTTTTAATGCAATTATCGACCTACATAACCGACTTACTATACAGATACGAATGTGTAATTATACCTGGATTTGGGGCGTTTTTGACTCAATACCAGAGTGCTAGGATTGACAACACGACTCATTCATTTTATCCTCCTGGTAAAACTGTTTCTTTTAATAGACAATTACAAACCAATGATGGTTTATTAGCTAACTATGTAGCTTATGTTGAGAATTGTACTTACGAAATTGCCTTACAAAAAATTAGAAACTTTACAGGGAAACTATCTTTACGTCTTTCCGAAGGTGAAATAGTTTCACTTGATCGCATTGGAGAGTTTTATCTTAATACCGAGAACTCTGTACAATTTGTTCCTTCAGAAAAAGAAAATTTTAGTACAGCATCTTTTGGTTTATCTACTTTCGTTTCTCCACAAATTAATCGAGAAGTTTATAAAGAAGATATTGAAAAGCTAGAAGAAAAAGCACCTATTCTTTTTACTCCTGAAAAAAGAAAATCTACTCCATATATTAAATATGCTGCGATTGGTTTAATAGCTATTTCTCTTGGTGGTTTGGGTGGTTTAAAATTATATGAAGGTAAAGTACAAGAGCATAATTATGCAGAAAAGCAAAAGGCAAATACACTTGTAGAAAACCAGATACAAGAAGCAACATTTATTATTGAAAACCCGCTGCCAGCGTTAAATCTTACACTCCCTAAACAATCTGGTAAATACCATATTATAGCGGGAGCCTATCGAGTAGAAGAAAATGCTGAAAATAAAGTAGAGCAACTTCACGAAAAAGGATATTCTGCACGAAAAATTGGAGTAAATAAATATGGTTTACATCAAGTGGTTTATAGCAGCCATAAAGAACGTTTGGAAGCTTTAAAAACGCTATACCGCATACAACAAAACGAGAATAAAGACGCTTGGTTATTAGTGCAAGAATTAAAAAAGTAACCTTTTTAAATAACTATTCTTTACATTCTAAATTGCTTTTAAAAGATTCTATCTTTCATAAGAATACTGTGTACCTTTGCAAAAAAAAATAGAATGACTCCAAAAAACCCTAAAGATTCACGCACCATAGTAACAGATTTGGTGCTCCCAAGTGAAACAAATCCAATAGGTAATATGTTTGGCGGCGAATTATTAGCCAGAATGGATAGAGCTGCAAGTATAGCTGCAAGAAGACATAGTCGTAGAATTGTAGTTACAGTCTCTGTAAATCACGTAGCATTTAATAAAATGATTCCGCTAGGAAGTGTTGTAACTGTTGAAGCTAATGTTTCTAGAGCTTTTAACAGTTCTATGGAAATTTTTATGGATGTATGGATTGAAGATAGAGAAAGTGGAATGCGAAGTAAAGCAAATGAAGCTATTTATACTTTTGTTGCAGTAGATGAGATGGGATCTCCCGTTCCTGTCCCTGAGTTAATTCCTGAAACAGAGCTAGAGAAAAAGCGTTTTGAAGCAGCATTAAGAAGAAAACAATTGAGCCTTGTTTTAGCGGGAAAGATGAAACCAAGAGAAGCAACAGAACTAAAAGCATTGTTTGATTAAAGTAGGATAATCTCTTTTATAAGATTAAAAAAAGTAAAAACCCTATAGATTCTATAGGGTTTTTTAGTTTTTATAAATCTCTTGATTTAACAAAAATCAGTAGTGATTATAAATTGTAATTAAATATATTTGAAGTTATTACCACTTTTTAAATACTTTTTTTAGACTAACTTACTTATTTAAAAACTTCAAAATGAGAAAAATTACTTTATTACTAATGACATTTATATTTTCAATGTCATTTGCCCAAAACAATTACACAGTCCAGTTTCAAGATGAGTCTGTGCAAATTCCTGAAAACATTGATACTTTTCAATGGAGTGAAATGCCAGAACATTCTAAACTTAATAATGGATATTATGGTTGGATTCAATTTTATGAAATACCAAGCCAAACAATTCAAGATAGATTTAAATCTAGCAATCTTAAATTAATTGAATATATTCCTAATAAGACGTATCTGTTCTATTTTCCAGAAAACACATCTGTTTCGTTTTTAAGAAATAATGGGGTTCGTTCTATTGTTCCTGTTAATGGACACTATAAGTTATCTTCAGAATTAAAGAACCCTCCTTACGAAAGTTACGCAATGGATGGTAATAATATTTTAGTTACACTAGAGTTTCATAAAAATGTAAGCACTCAATATGTGATAAATGATCTTGCATTACAACAAATAGCAGTGAAGCAAGAATATAAAGGAGCAAATGTTATTGACTTATCTATTCCTAATAATTGCTTAGAAAATCTATCTAATTTACCATATGTAAAATGGATTGAATTAATTGTAGCACCTTCTGTTCCAGACGATACTAGAGGAAGAAGTTTGCATAGATCAAACGGGTTAGACACACAAACATCTGCAGGAAGAAATTATACTGGTGATGGTGTAGGAGTTATGGTTCGTGATGATGGTATTGTAGGGCCTCATATTGATTTTCAAGGAAGAATAGATAACAGTACCGCAAGTGGTTCTGGACAATCACACGGTGATGGTGTAGGTGGTATTATGGCAGGTGCTGGAAATTTAGATCCTTCTATGAGAGGTATGGCTGCAGGATCTGATGTGTATGTAGTAAATTATGAAGCAAACTTTTTAGATCCACAAACAGTTGGATTAATAAATAGCGGAGATGTAGTTATTACAAATTCTTCATATAGTAATGGTTGTAATGCAGGTTATACTACAATAACAAGAACTGTAGATCAACAAATGAGAAATTTACCAAATTTACTTCACGTATTCTCTGCAGGTAACTCTAACAATAATAATTGTGGTTATGGAGCAGGAAATCAATGGGGAAATATTACAGGAGGTCATAAACAGGGTAAAAATGTAATTGCTACTGCAAATGTATTTTTTGACGGAAGTTTAGTAAGTTCAAGTAGTCGAGGACCTGCACATGATGGAAGAATTAAGCCAGACATTGCAGCAAATGGACAAAATCAAAATTCTACAAACGAAAACAACAACTACCAAGTGTTTGGAGGTACTTCGGGTGCTGCTCCTGGTATTGCTGGAATTTCTGCCCAATTATATGAAGCATATGCAGATGCTAATGGAGGTACATTACCTGACGCAGCTCTTATAAAAGCTGCAATGTTAAACACTGCAAATGAAGCTGGTAATATTGGTCCAGATTATAAATTTGGTTGGGGTATTGTAAATGGTCTTAGAGCAGCAAAACTAATTGAAGATGATAGATATCTATCAGATGATATAACTCAAGGAGCTACTAACAATCATACTATTAATGTTCCTGCGGGAACTACACAAGTACGTTTTATGGTGTATTGGAAAGATCCTGAGGCATCTTCAGGTGCAAACCCTGCATTGGTAAATGATTTAGATTTAGTTGTAACAGATCCAGGAAGTACAAATCATTTACCTTGGATTTTAGATCCAACTCCTAATCCTACAACATTAAATCTTCCTGCTACTAATGGTGCAGACCATTTAAATAATGTAGAACAAGTTTTATTAAACAATCCAGCTGCTGGTAATTATAACATAGAAATTTCAGGGTTTAGTGTACCTGTTGGTCCTCAAGAATATTATGTGGTTTATGAAATTATTTCTGAAAATCTAACATTAACTTACCCTAACGATAGTGAAAGCTTTGTTCCAGGGGAAACAGAATCAATTCATTGGGATGCAATTAATACATCGGCTAGTTTTCTATTAGAATATTCAACAAATAATGGGACAAGTTGGAATACAATTACTACTGTTGCAAATACAGTAACTAATTATGGTTGGAATGTTCCAGCTACTGTTACCGGTGAAGCGCTTGTTAGAATTACAAGTGGAGCATTTTCAGACACAAGTGACGCTCCTTTTTCGATCGCCAATTTGGTTGATAATGTAGAAGTTTCTCAAGTGTGTCCAGATCAAGCAATATTTGTTTGGGATGCAGTTCCAGGAGCCGAATCTTATGACTTTTATATGCTGGGTACTAAATACATGGACTTAATGGGTAACGTATCTACAGAAACTATTACTGTACCTATTACAAATCCTGCAGATCCTATTTGGGCAGCTGTAGTAGCAAAAAATGCAACAGATGGTTGGGTAAGTAGAAGAACTATTGCTATAAATCACCCTGGAGGTCTATTAAATTGCTCATTAAATAATGATGTTCAATTAGTAAATATTAATAATACTGCTAGTGATTTCTCATTAGTTTGTTCAGGTTCATCAGATGTAATTGTTTCAGCAACTATAAGAAATACAGGTATAGATCCCCAAAGTAATTTTACCTTGTCTTATCAATTAGATAGTGATCCAGTAGTACAAGAAACCTATACTGGAACTTTAACTTCTGGTCAACAAGCAGTATTTAATTTTACAACTCCACTGTCTATTACAGCTTCGGGTAATTATACATTAACGGTATCTGTGGATGTAGTAGGTGATCAAAATCCAAGTAATGATGATGCAACTTTAGATTTCTTTGCAATAACAGAGGCTACAGCATTAGATTTTGCTGAAGATTTTGAAACAAATGGAGTTCCTCCAGCGGGATGGGTTATTGAAAATCCAGATTCAGACGAAACTTGGGTGGAAAGAGCTGGAATTACAGGAAGTGACGGAAACTCTAGTGTAACAGCATTTGTAGATAATTACACATATAATGAACCAGGTGAAGAAGATTATTTCACAACTGAAATTTTTGATCTTACTTCTGTTTCTTCTGCTTTTTTAACTTTCGATTTGGCAAAAGCACAGTATTCTACTACTCTTTTTGATGCATTAAGGGTTGAAATTTCTATAGACTGTGGTACTACATTTACATCTGTATATAACAAAACAGATTTAGATTTATCTACTGTTCCTGGTTATGTAACTTCAAACTGGACGCCAGGATCTGCAGGAGATTGGAGAAATGAGCAAATAGATTTAACGCCATATTTAGGCGAAAATGCAATGTTTAGATTTGTTAATGTAAATGGTTATGGAAACAGCACTTTTATAGATAATATTAATATAAGTGGTGTACTTAGTGTAGTAGAAAATACTATAGAAAATATTACTATGTACCCAAATCCAGCACGTGATTTAGTTTATATAAATCTTAACAATACAACCAGTAATTCTGTAGATATTACTGTTGTTAATAGTCTTGGTCAAAAACTACAAACTATAAAAGACTCTAATTTAGGTGGTGGTAATCAAGCATCAATTAATGTTACTAACTATAAAACAGGTGTATATTTTGTAACTATTAAAATGGGAGATCGTACTATCACTAAAAAGTTGATTGTTAGATAGTTTTAATATATATTAATAAAAAAAGGGAGCTCGAAAGCTCCCTTTTTTTATTACATTTTTTTTATAATTACATTCTATAAATCCAGTCTGCAGGATTCATTTTTGTACCGTTTTTATATATATTAAATTTCAATGTTGTTTTACCGGTAGTGGGGTTATTATAAACAGTTCCAATATTTTGTTTAGTTGAAACTTTATCTCCCTTTTTCACAGCAACAGTTGCTAAGTTTCTATAAACTGTAATGTAGTCTCCGTGACGAATCATTACCGCTTTATTAGCACCTTTTATTTCTTGAATTCCCATAACTTCACCATCAAAAACAGCTCTCACAGAAGCATCTGGCTCTGTAGTTATATCTACTCCACTATTATTGGTTGTTACATTTGGAAATTGTTTATGTTGGTGCACTCCAAAACTTTCGGTAACAACTCCTTTTTCAACAGGCCAAATAAGATTTCCTTTATTGCTTGTAAAATTTGCTGCCAAAGCTTTCGCTTCTGGAGTTAAAGCAAAAGTAGTAGCCTTAACTGGAGTTACTGTTTTAGTAGTTGCAGTATTTGTTGTTGTTCCTGCTTTTTTTGCTTCTTCAGCAGCTCTTCTATTAGACTCTGCAATAGCTGCTCTAATTAAATCATCTATTTGTTTGTCTATTGCTTCTGCTTCTTTTTGTTTACTACGTATTTGAGTGGCAAATTTACCTTCATCTTTCTTAAGTGAAGCTATAAGACCTTCTTGGTCTTTCTTTTCTTCTGTAAGCTTAATTTTAGCTAGTTTATTTTCCTCAATTAATGCTTGTTTTTGACTCTTTTGATCAATTAGATTTTTGTTTAAAATTTGAAGAAGTGCCGTTTTTTCTTTAATACTTTCTCCTTGCTTTTTTCTATGTTTAGCATATTGCTTCATATACTGTAATCGCTTATATGCTTGCAAAAAATTGTCTGATGACAATAAAAACATTACTCTATTTTGTTGAGATTTACTTCTATAAGATCTTCTTATTAAAGCAGCATAATCTTCTTTAAGCTCTTTAAGTTCGTCTCTAAGTTGATCTATCTTATTTAAATTGTCATTTATTTCTCTAGTAAGTAGATTGGCTTGTTGATTTGTTACTCGTATTAAATTTTCACGAGCAGCAATACGCTGGCTTAAGTCTTCAACTTCGGTTAAAACAGATTTTTTTTCTCCTCTTGTTTTAAATAAAAGGGAGTTAATTTGCTGTATTTCTTGAAGTATAGCTTGGCGTTTTTCTTCTAATTCTTTTTGTTTATCGGTTTGAGAAAATCCCGAAAAGCACACTAGAAAACAAAACGCAAGAAGCAGATATTTTAATTTGTTTTTCATTTAGTTTAATTGAATTTCTTCATAACCTTCTGGTATATCAAACGGAAAACTAACAGAAACATTGAGGTCTATCTTTTTATAATTTAACTCAATCTTGGTTTTACTTTCTTTCTCTGATGTATCTATTAAAATTTCTGAAGGATAATAGCTTCCTTCAATTAATTGATAATCTCCATATCTCACAGTAAGTAAGCGTGAGTCTTGCGGTTGTGAAACAGTTTCAGAAGCAACTTTAAAATTGTCTGCATTTAAAAGTAAAGAGATTATAAAATCCTGAGCTTGCTTTTTAGGTTGTAACTTATATTTATTTAAAACAAACTCATTATTAAAATCTGCTGCTTTTAAATTGAATATAGACTGTCCTAATAAAATATCCTGCGCCTTCTGAAAATCTATTTCAGTACCTAACCAATTACTTAATAATTCAAAATTACCATCAAAATAAGTATTACCAATAGACTCATAAAAACTTACCCTCTCTGGTGTAATTAACACTTTTGCCAAAGTAATGCCTAAAACGGATGCTTTTATCCAAATTATTTTGTCTTTTTCCATTCGCAAACTAGCCGTTAGACTTTGTAATTTCTGTTCATCTTCATAAACGACTTGTACTCTGCCAGCAAGTGTGTTAAATTGAGGAGAAGCCTCATTGTGAGAAGAAATTAAATCCTTTGTTGTTAAATTTCCCTTTGCTCCTGCTGTTGCTTTTTTAGCACCTCCACAAGAAGATAGTGTCACAACAAAAAATAAAATGTATAATGTCTTTAATCTCATATATTAATTTGAGCTTTTTATTTCTGAAGCTTTTTTTGTGTACAAACTTACCTTTTTTGCATCTCCTTTTAATGTATATGCTTTTATTAATTGTAAATAAAAATCTTTTTCCATTTTTGGATCATCCAATAAAAAATCTACGCCTGTCTCTAAACTTTCAATTGCAGCATCTGCCTTTTGAAGTCCGTTGTTTGCAACACCGTTAAGAAGATATAGTAGAGATTGTGCAGGAAATATTTCTAATGCGTCTGCACTAAGTTTGGCCGCCTCTGTTAATTTCCCAAAATCAATTTGAAGTAATAATGTATTTTTAAGTAGGCTGTAATTGTCATTATCTAATGAAACCCCTTTCTCATAAAATTTTAATGCGTCTTCTTTACGTTCTTTAATGAGATAATAATCTCCTATTTTTTCATAAACCTGTCCGTTATTATCTTCAGAAAAAAGTGCAACTATTTCTTCCAACTGTTTTTCATACTGTGGATTTTTATTTACAAACTGAATAAAATCCCCTAATACTTTATATTTAGTTTCCTTATCTATCTCTTGTGAAGCAAAAACTTTTTTCATTGAATTGATAGCTTCTAATGTATTATTTTCATCTAAATAAAACTTATATAAAGCTAAATGTACTAACTGAGAATTTGGGTTGTTTTTAAGTAGTTCTTGGGCAGTTTCATAAGCTTTTTTGGTATCTCCCTGTTCGCTATATAAAAATATTAAATTAAGATAGTCTCTTTCCTTTTTTGGGTTGCTATCTATATTTTGCTCTAGATTTTCTATTGCGCCAGCAGTATTTCCTGTAGTTTGATAGATTTGTTTACGTAGTGCATCTCTATAATCACTTTCTCCCCATAATTTATCCAACTCATCTAATAAGGTAAGTGCCTCGTTATATTGGTTAGTACGTGTATATAGATTGGCTAAATCTTCTTTATAATCTTCATCAAATTTTATAAGTTTTTGTACTAAAGGAATTGCGTTTTGATAATCTTGTTCTTGATAATAAACTTCGTAAAGCGATTCTAAAACATCCAGCCTATCTCCTTGAGAAGCTAAAACGAGTTTAAAAGTCTCTTCAGCTTCCTCAAATTGGTTTAATTGTGTTAAGTTTTTACCTCTTTCAAAATTTATAACTGCAATTAACTTAGGATCACCTTTAGCGGCTTTTTCGGCTCTTTTTAACGCATCCAATGCAAGCTCTGGGTTTTCTATTGCTTTTTGTTTTAAAGCTTCAAAAAAGTTTTCTTGAAAAGCATCTGTAACATCACCTAAATCATCTGTAGGCTCTTCAGTTGTTTCTTCTTTAATTTCTTGCGCTATAAGTTGCTTCGGAAGCAAAATCATTCCGAAGAGAAAAAGAAGTATGTATGTAAATTTTAAATTCAATGAAATTATTTTAACTCGCTATAATCACCAATACTTACATTGGTAAATTTACCATCAAAAATGGCGTAATTACCAATCATTGCGTTGTCTAAAGTAGCATTTTTAATTATTGAGTGTGTTTGGATTATACTATTTTTAACGTAGCTATTCTCAATTATTGTACCAGCTCCAATAGATGCGTAAGGCCCTACTGTACTATTTTGAAGTTTAACGCCTTCTCCTATATAGCAAGGTTCAATAATTTTTGAATTTTCATTCACTACATTATCTGAAATTAACTGCTCTTTACTTTCCGCTAGAAAGCCTAACATTCGTTGGTTTGTTTCTACAGTAACTTCTTTATTTCCACAATCCATCCATTCATCTACTGTACCTGTTTTAAAAATTTTTCCTGAAGCCATCATCCTTTTAATACCATCGTTAATTTGATATTCCCCTCCATTAATAATATTATTGTCTAAAACGTATTGTAATTCCTTTTTTAGAACACCAACATCTTTAAAATAATAAATACCAATCACAGCTTGATCACTAATAAATTCTACGGGTTTTTCGACCAATTCTGTTATTTCATTACGCTCATTAAGATTAACTACACCATATTCTTGTGGATTGTTTACTTTTTTAGTCCAAATAACACTATCTGCATCTTTATCTAAATTAAAATCTGCTTTAATTAATGTGTCTGCATAGGCAATTACAGCAGGACCAGAAAGGGATGGTTCTGCACACATAATAGCGTGTCCTGTACCTTTTGGGTCTAATTGTCTATAAATACTTGGTTTTGCCCCAAGACTAATTGCTAATGCTTTTAGGCTTTCTACAACTTCTTCTCCAAAAAAAGCTGGGTCTCCAAGTATAAAAGCTATTTCGTCAATATCTTCGTTTAATACATGTGCTATATCTGCTACCAACCGATGAACTATTGGTTTACCCGCTACTGGTATTAATGGTTTTGGTACTGTTAATGTATGTGGGCGTAGACGTGAACCACGACCTGCCATTGGGACAATAATTTTCATTTACTATTCAATTTTAATGTTGTGTTTCTCTGCCATTTTATTAAACAGGTCTAAATTTCCTGCTTCTTTAAGATCATTGTAATACACAGATAAATTTTGCTCTGCATCTCGTGCATAGGGTGAACTATTTTGATTGTAAATAATATATGCTTTCATCATATTATCTAATGCATTTTCATAATCGCTAATCTCATAATATATTCTTGCAATACCATAATACCCTTCGGGATCTTCTGGAAAAATTTCAGAAAATTCCTGATATCCTTCTATAGCTTTATCATATTTTTTTAAATACTGATAAGCAATTGGCATATTCATTAAAGGTACTCTTCCGTTTGGTTGAATTTTTAAAGATTTCTCATAACTTTTAATTGCATTTTTATACTCACCCACTTTGCGATAACTAAGTCCTAACATGTCCCAAGCAAAAGCAAAATTTTTATCCTCTTTTACAGCTTTTTTGTAATTTTCAATAGCCGCTTCATAATTTTCCACATTATAATTATCTTGTCCTATATTGTAATAATATATTGACTTATCATTAGTAGATACAGAATTTTCTTGAGCACTACTATCATCCATCATTAAGATTTCCATTGAAGGACAATTACGAAGTAAATACTCCTCAATTAGTTTGTAATTTTTACTTGTATCTATAATAATGTTTTTTGCATCGGGGATATTTAACGTATCTACAGCGCTAAAATCTTGAATTTTACTCAACGTGTCTTCAACTTTTTCACGTAATGAAATCATTGATTTTTTTATTTCTGCACTTGTAATAGTAGATGTTATACACGTTTCAATTTCTTCATACTTAAGCTCATTTTCCTGTGCTACCTCAATTTCATTTATACATAAACAGGCTTCTTCTGCTATTTCAACAATCTCATTATCTTGTGCGTTACATATTGAATATGAAATGAAAAAAAGCGTAAAAATTATTGTTTTATTCATACAATCTGTGTTTAAAGTATTACACTGAAAATTATTAAAGAATAGGTTTTATTTTACTCCTGTACTCCCAAAACCCCCAGAACCTCTGGTTGTTTCATCAAGTTCAGATACTTCTTCCCAAGCAGCACGTTCATGTTTTGCAATAACTAACTGTGCAATGCGTTCTCCATTTTCAATAGTAAAGTCCTCATTAGAAAGGTTTACTAAGATAACTCCTATTTCACCACGATAATCTGCATCTATTGTTCCTGGAGAATTTAAAACTGTAATCCCTTTTTTTGCCGCTAATCCGCTTCTTGGTCTTACCTGAGCTTCATAACCTATTGGCAACTCTATAAACAATCCTGTTTTTACTATTGCTCTTTCTAAGGGTTTTAGTGTTGAGGGTCCTGGCACATTTGCCCGTAAATCCATCCCGGCAGAATATATAGTTTCATAAGATGGTAATGGGTGTTGTGATTTGTTTATAATTTTTATTTTCATAAAATTTTAGTTGACCTTAAACCTTGTTAAGGTGTTGTAATTAGTAATTTTGAATTATTAAATGCATAAACTTTAAGAGTTTTATCTTTTAAGAATACTAAACACTTCTTTTCTTTCGGTGCGATAAACAAGTGCTACAAACACTATTAATAACGCGCTTCCTATGTAAATATTCCTTCTGAAAACATAGAATGAAAGTACCGAAAATACAACGGAAAGCAATAAATATCCTCCAATTTTTTTAAGGTCGTAAGGAACAGAATAATACTTTCTACCTAATAAATAAGAGAGCACCATCATTGTACCATAAGCTGCTAAAGTTGCAATAGCAGAACCTGTATAACTAAGCGGTTTAATTAATAAAAAGTTGAGAACAAGTGTAATTAGTGCCCCAATAACAGATATATAAGCGCCAAACCTTGTTCTATCTGTGACTTTATACCAAACTGAAAGGTTGTGGTATATTCCTAAACACAAATTTGCTAACAGAATTAATGGTACGATAGACAGGGCAACCCAATATGCTTCATCTTTAATTAGTAATTCTTTAAAAAAATCGATATAAACAATTACAAATAAGAGAATAAAACTACCAAAAACTGTAAAATACTTTGTGATGGTTGCATAGGTGTGTTTTGCATTTTCGTGGCCTGAATGATTAAAGAAAAAAGGTTCTATTCCTAATCTAAATGCAGTTGCAAACAGCGTCATAAAGACTCCTAATTTGTAGCAAGCCGCATATACCCCTACTTCACTTTCGGCAATATCTGAAGGCAAAAGATATTTAAGTAAGATTTTATCAAAAGCTTCATTTACTGAAAAAGCAATCCCTGCAATTAATACAGGCAAAGCATATTTCAGCATTTTTTTCCAAATTATTTTATTGAATTTAAATCCAATTTTATAATAAATAGGCAACACAACAAGAAGAGTAAGAGCACTTGCTATTACATTTGCTATAAAAACATAGGTTATTTTGTTGTCTTCGGAATATATTCCGCCAAGAAAACTTTCAGGATTTGAAGCAGCAATTTTAGGTAACCATAATAAGAAAAACACATTAAATCCTAAATTAACTACAACATTAAATATTTTAATAATTGCATATCGCATAGGTTTTTCGTTTGCCCTAAACCAAACAAATGGTAATACAACTAATGCGTCTAATGCTAGTATTAAAAGACCATACGTAATAAACTCTGTTTTAAATTCTAAAAAATTAGCAAGTGGCTCTCGAACTGCAAGTGCTATTGCTAAAAATAAAAGGGATGATATTGTAAGTGATGTAAGTGCGGTAGATTGTACTATTTTTCTTTGAGATACATCTTTATTTATAAATCTAAAAAAAGCAGTTTCCATACCATAAGATAATACTACGTTTCCTAATATTAAATATGACATTAATGTTGCGTAAACCCCAAAATCTGATGGTGCTAAAACAGAAGTATATAACGGCACTAAAACTATGGATAGTGCACGAGGCAAAACGGTTGCTAAACCATAAATAAAAGTTTGTTGAAATAGTTTTTTGAAGATGCTCAATACTTTGGCTGTTTATTATGTAAAAGTATTGAAAAACCCTACGAGTGCCAACTACTTAGCACAATTCAGTTTTTATTACTTTGTGGATATGCAAGGATAGGTTTTTCAGAAACATTTAAAATCTTATAAAATTTAATTTTATCTTTTATTTTATATTGAAGTATAGCTTCGTTGTCCTTTAAATCAAACTGAAAAGGCATAGGGGGAGTGTTTTTAGCTTCATTTATAGGATTGCTATCCATTATAATGTCTCGTTTGGTATTGTGATTTATAGAGGCTACAAAAGAATTAGAATTTTTAAGAGATGGTATTAAAATAATGTCATTTTTTCTGAAAAAAATCTTTTCAATAGAAACACCCTTTTTAATTTCATTAAATAAAATATGGAAATTTGTTCCAGATCCAGCTTCTTCTATTCCTGCAACCCATTTTTGAGAATATACTTCAAGAATTTTAAAGGGTGGATTCTTTACAAACTCAATAGAATCCTTTTCTTGTAAACTTCCACAGTTAGAAAAAATAACAAGTATTGCAAAAATAGCAGTAACTATAGTATATCTATTTATATCTTTTTTCATTATTTAATTATATTTCTACAATTTAAAATTAAGACCTAAAAAAATCGCAATTCCATCTGCTGCATCTTCATTAATAGTTATGTTTCTTGCACTAAAATAGGGCGCAAAAATCTTTACAAACAGTTTTTCACCAACTTTATAATTAACCCCCGGACCAATACTTATAATAGTTAAAGCACTATTTTCTATGTTGCCTCTTGTTAAATCTTCAAAACCAAAACCGTAACCTAAGCCAGCATAAACATTAAACTTTTCTTTATTAAAAAAATAATATTGAATACTAGGAATAAACCCATAAGAATGTATTGTTGTATTGCTTTCGTTCTTTATTAGTGTATTGTTTGAAGTAAAAAAGTTACCTGAGAATGACACTTTATTTGAGACGAAAAATTCTAAACTTGCCATACCTATTGCACCAAAATCATCATTATTATCTGTGGTTGTTGGAAAAGGCGAAGCAGAAACCGAAATCATAATATCTCCTTTACTTTGTTGCCCATAGAATACAGAAGCAAAAAGTAACAAGCTTAAAAGTATTTTAAATTTCATAAAGGATGGTTTTAGAATTAATTTCAATTATCATTCCAAATAAAATGATATTAATATCTTCTTAATGGTATTACTTGAAAAGAAAAAGTTTTCCATTCTATATCTACAAATAGATCATCTTCAAATCCAGATACATGATATGCAAATTCAGCTTGTGCTTGTGTGGATGTCCAAGAATTATTAGTGTCTATTAATGCCCCAACATCTGAAAGTGAAGTAAATGCTGCTTTTAATTCTTCAGTAGAACCTAAAAACCAATCTGAAAGTCCTCCAAATTGATAATTATCACATCTTCTTGCTGCACAATTAGAATCACTACAAATATTCTTTATAATTTGAGTATTTTCTTTACCTGTTCCTATATCGGGAAAAGTGCCTGAAATAAAATTGCCAAAGCATCCCCATTTACTTTCAAAAACTTGTGGAGAAGCTTCAATATATCTCCAACCGTTTATTGTTTCACCATGATCGTAAACTACAAATCCACCTGCTGGACCAAAATAACCCGTTGTTCTAAAGGTAACCTCATTTCCATATTGAGGTTGATTATTTATTTTCACAAAAGGTCTCGCATAATAAATGGTGTTTTTGACAAGATCTGTAGCTTTAACTTCATATTGTCCTACACCACTATCTCCATCGTCAATCACAATATCATTAATAGTGGGATTAGAAAAAGTGGCTAAAACAAATCCTTTATCACCCTCTACTCCCTGTGTTTCTGTTACAACAGCAGTTAATGTAGCACTTCTAGTTATTATATTTTTTGGTGAAAAAGCTTCAATAAATGGGGTTGGAGGTGGTGTATTTTCGTTTTGTGTAATAAAGCTTATATTATTTCCATAGGCAATACCAGCGTTATTTTGAGCAAATGCTCTCACATTATATATTGTATTTGGTTGAAATTCATTAACATCAACAAAAAAGCTTCCAACACCACTCCCATCTGCTGTTTGAAAATTATCGTCTAATGTAGGATTAGTATTAAACCCCCAACAAACTCCTCGAAAATCAATATTACTACTACCTTCATCGATTATTCCTCCTCCTAATCGAGCACTATTTTCTGTAATATTTGAAGCTGTAGAAGTTGTTAATGTAGCTAAAACATCTTCAACTCCATCATCTGTTATAACAGTTTCGTCACTGCTACTATTACAACTTAAAATAGCTGTAAATAAAATTAAAGAAATAATCTTTTTCATAATCTTAAGTTTATGGGTCAATATAAAAAATATGATTGGCTTTCTGTTAAATAATTATAGTAATAATATCTCTATAAGTCTTTTATGCAATGAGATTTATAAAACCTAAAAGACCTTCTATTTTATAGAAGGTCTTTTAACAATAAGTAGGTCACCTATTTTATCCAGCTAATGCTTCTGCACCACCAACGATTTCTAAAATCTCATTAGTAATAGCAGCTTGACGAGCTTTGTTGTATTGTAATTTTAAAGCATCACGTAATTCGGTTGCATTATCTGTAGCTTTGTGCATCGCGGTCATACGTGCACCGTGCTCACTTGCAACACTATCACGAAGTGCTTTAAATAATTGTGTTTTTAAACTCTTAGGAATTAATCCTTCTACAATTTTTTCTTTTGAAGGTTCAAAAATATAATCAACCGTTGTTGTTGTTTCTGAAACTTTTGGAGGAAGAATTGGCAAAAATTGCTCAGTTATAACAATTTGAGTTGCCGCATTTTTAAAATTATTATAAACTAAAATGATTTTATCATAAATTCCTTTAGCATATAAATCCATCAATTTTTCAGCAATCTCTGAAGTTGAATCAAAAGAAAGTTCATCAAAAATACCGTTGTTATTTTCAATAACATTTCCAGTCTTTTTTAAGATATCATTCCCTTTTTTACCAATAGTTAAAAACTCAACTTTTTTACCAGCATACGTTTCAGCAGCTAATATTCTGGATTGCTTTATAATATTACTATTAAAAGCTCCTGCCAAACCACGATTTGAAGTAATGGTTACAACCAGTACTTTATTAACCTCTCGTTGTTCTGAATATTTGCTTCCTGTATCACTATCTAACGTTGCACTTAAATTTTGCAAAAGCTCAGTTAGTTTTTCAGAATAAGGACGCATTGCAGTAATAGCATCTTGTGCTTTTTTCAACTTTGCAGCAGAAACCATTTTCATGGCACTGGTAATCTGCATCGTTGATCCAACAGATGATATTCTATTACGTATTTCTTTTAGATTAGCCATTTTTCTCTTTATGGTCATTCCGCATTTACTACGGAATCGTTAAAATTGAACTTCTAACTATTACAATGTTCATCCCACCTATGCAGGGTGAACATTGTATTTATTATTTTTTATACTTTGCTGAAAGGTCTGCTGCAACGCTAGTTAATACATCAATAACCTCATCTGTAAGCTTTCCAGCTTTTAAAGTGTCTAATGTATCTCTATGCTTAGCATTTAACATTTCAAGATAATCTCTTTCAAATTCTTTTACTTTTTCAACAGGAACGTTACGAAGTAAGTTTTTTGAACCAGCATAAATAATCGCAATTTGGTCTTCTACCGTAAATGGATCATTTTGTGCTTGTTTTAAAATTTCAACATTACGTTGTCCTTTTGAAATTACATTCATTGTTGCTGCATCTAAATCTGAACCAAACTTAGCAAAGGCTTCCAATTCACGGAATTGTGCTTGGTCTAATTTTAAAGTACCTGCTACTTTCTTCATCGATTTAATTTGAGCGTTACCACCCACACGAGATACAGAAATACCAACGTTAATTGCTGGACGTACACCCGCGTTAAATAAATCTGACTCTAAGAAAATCTGCCCATCTGTAATAGAAATTACGTTAGTTGGGATATATGCAGAAACGTCACCTGCTTGTGTTTCAATAATTGGAAGTGCAGTTAATGAACCTCCTCCTTTTACTAAAGGCTTAAGAGATTCTGGAAGGTCATTCATCTCACTTGCAATTTTATCATCTGCGATAACTTTTGCAGCACGCTCTAATAACCTTGAGTGTAAGAAAAATACATCCCCAGGATACGCCTCACGTCCTGGTGGACGACGTAATAATAAGGATACTTCACGATAAGCAACTGCTTGCTTAGATAAATCATCGTAAATAATTAAAGCTGGACGACCTGTATCTCTAAAATACTCACCAATTGCAGCACCTGCAAAAGGAGCATATACTTGCATTGGAGCAGGGTCACTTGCATTTGCAGCTACGATAGTTGTGTAAGCAAGAGCACCTTTTTCTTCTAGTACTTTAGCAATGTTTGCTACAGTAGAAGCTTTTTGGCCAATTGCAACGTAAATACAATAAACTGGCTCACCAGCATCATAAAATTCTTTTTGATTAAGGATGGTATCTATACAAACAGTTGTTTTACCTGTTTGACGGTCACCAATTACCAACTCACGTTGTCCTCTACCTACAGGAATCATTGCATCAATTGACTTAATACCTGTTTGTAATGGCTCAGTTACTGGTTGACGGTAAATAACACCTGGCGCTTTACGCTCTAATGGCATTTCGTATGTTTCTCCAGAAATAGGACCTTTACCATCAATTGGTTGTCCAAGTGTATTTACTACACGACCAACAATACCTTCACCAACTTTAAGAGAGGCAATACGTTGTGTACGTTTTGCTGTTGCACCTTCTTTAATTCCTTTTGAAGGACCTAACAATACAACCCCTACGTTATCTTCTTCTAAGTTAAGAACGATCCCTTCAAGACCTCCCTCAAACTCTACTAATTCACCGTATTGAGCGTTAGCAAGTCCGTAAACACGGGCAATACCATCACCTACTGTTAATACAGTTCCTACTTCGTCTAATGAAGCACTTGCTTCAAAACCTGTAAGTTGTTGCTTTAAGATTGCTGATACTTCAGCTGGTTTAACTTCTGCCATTTTTATAATGATTTACTAAATTCTCTTTTAATTTTTCCAAGTTTATTTGCGATACTCGCATTGTATTGAAGATCGCCTACACGAAGAATAAATCCTCCTATTATGCTTTCGTCAATTTCATTTACGATAGTTACTTGATCACTACCCGTTAATTGTTTTACTTTTTCAAGTACTTGTGCTTCTAATTCTGAAGACAATGCTACAGCAGTAGTAACTTTCGCTACTTTAACTCCTTTAGACTCATTATATAAGTTAATGAAACTATCTGCAACTAGACCTAATAAATTAATACGTTTATTTGCAGTTAAGATTTCTATTAATCCTTTTGTTACTTCAGAATTATTAGAAAATATTTTTAATAGTGCTTCTTTTTTGTCCTCAGCTTTAACTACTGGACTTTTAAGTACTAAGCGCAGTTCTTTGCTACCTTCAATAGTGGCATGAACGGATTGCATGTCTCCAAAAACAACATTAGCTATGTTGCCTTGATTGGCTTGCTCTAAAACTGCTTTTGCATATCGTATGGCTGCTCTACTGCTCATTTTTTACTTAGTTTAAAGTTGCGTCTTTTAACATGTCTTCAACTAGCTTTAATTGCTTATCCTTTCCAGATAATTCAGCTTTTACAACTTTTTCTGCAATTTCTAATGAAAGACTTGCTACTTGATCTTTTAATTCTGCAACTGCTGCTTTCTTTTCATTTTGAATAGCTGCTTGAGCATTTGCTATCACTTTGTTAGCTTCTGCTTGAGCTTCTTCTTTAGCATTTGCAATCATTTTAGTCTTAATCTCACGAGCTTCTTTCATCATTGACTCGCGCTCTGCTCTAGCTTCTTGTAATAATTTTTCATTATCTGCTTGAAGATTAGCCATTTCTAGTTTTGCTTTTTCAGCAGAATCTAGTGCATTTTTAATTCCCTGCTCACGTTCGTTTACAGCGTTTAAAATAGGCTTCCAAGCAAATTTTCTTAACAATAGAAGTAATAAAACAAATACTACAGCTTGCCAGAAAAAAAGACCAATCGAAAATTCAGTAATTAATTTTTCCATCTTTAAAGTCACGCGTTAACGTGATAATTATTTAATGATACTTTTTGTTTAATTTAAATAAAGTACATCTCTGTAACCAACCGTCACAGGGATGTACTTATTTGTTTTGATTATCCTGCGAAAATCGCTGCGAAACCAATACCTTCAATAAGCGCTGCTGCAATAAGCATTGCTGTTTGAATTTTTCCGTAAGCCTCAGGCTGACGTGCGATAGCTTCCATAGCTTTACCACCAATCATACCAATACCGATACCTGCACCGATTACTGCTAAACCTGCTCCTACAATAGTTGGAATTGTCATAATATATATATTTAAAAATTAAACACTCAAATTAAAAAATCAAGAGAAATACACTCTTGGTTAAACTATTTTATAAATGTTGAATCTCACCTTCGTGTTCTTCGCTATGCTCGTGAGTTTCACTAGCAAAACCGAAGTATAAGGCTGCCAACATTGTAAAAATATATGCTTGTAATAATGCTACTAATATTTCAATTAATGAGATTGCAAACGCCAATCCAAAAGATAACGTTCCGCCAATCCAGTTTTGAAAAATATAAATTAATCCTAATAAACTTCCTAATACTACGTGACCTGCAGTCATGTTTGCATACAAACGAATAAGAAGAGCAAAAGGCTTTATAAATATTCCTAAAATCTCAATAGGAACAAGAATAATGTATATAAAAATCTTTCCTGCCCAAGGCATACCATCGCCTAGTGGATCAAAAATATGTTTCCAGTAATCTTTTGTACCTGTAAATGTTGTAATTAAAAATACAATGATTGCTAATGCAGTTGTAATTGCAATATTTCCTGTTACATTAACACCAAGTGGAGTTAAACCAAACATGTTTAAAAACCATATAAAAAAGAATACAGTTAATAAAAATGGCATATATCTTTTATATTTTTGTTCACCAATATTTGCAATCGCTATATCATCTCTAATATAAAGTACAATAGGTTCAAAAAATCTACCTACACCTCTTGCGATACCACCATTTTTAGCATAGCTTTTTGCTAACCCTCTAAACAATAGAATCATTAATAATGAAGTAAGTAACATCATGAACACTCCTTTAGTAATAGAAATATCTAAAGGTTTTTCGTTAGTTGCGTGATGATCTTCATCGTAATTAATTGTTCCCTCTGCATCTGTCTTGTATATCTTAGCATGGTCTATTTTGTAATAATTACCATCTACTTCAGCAACTGCTTCACCGTGATGAAATTTTGAAGATGAAAATACTTTTAACCCATCATCCCAAAGAATAACAGGTAACGGAAACCCAACGTGATGAACTTCGCCATTATCATCTGTGTATGAATAAAGACCAAAGTCGTGAGAATCTAAAAGGTGATGTTGAATGTAATCTTTAACTTCCTGCTTTCTTTCTTCTTTAGTAGAGCCCTGTTGAGCACCTTCTTGTAAAGGTTCTTTAGCCAACGCCGAAAAAGAGGTTGCTAATAATAAAAGTGAAAGTAATCTAACCAATGTTTTTCTTTGCATTTCCGAACAAATTAATGGTGTCCTTAAAATCGGTGCAAAAATACATTTCTTTTATAGAAAGAAAAAACTATTTTTTTTCTTTTTTTTAATCTAAATTATCTTCAGAATAGGTCTGATTATTAAGTAGTTTGGAAAGATAAATAACCTCTAGTGTAAGACAGACGGCATATGGAGTGAAAAATGCAGTAAATTCAGCAGTTTGCATCATTGCATCTTCTTGGTATGTTGGATAAAAAACTAAGAAAAAAATTAGAAATTTTATACCACTTCCTATCATAAAAATAAATCCTGTATGAGAAGATTGTTTATTTAAATTGGATTGAACAATCGCTAAAACTAGTCCAGCAAGTATATAATTTAGCAAATAAGAAAGCAAAATCCTATTCTCAAATAACTGCATTTGTTTTATACTTAAAATGAACAAATGTATTGCCAAAACGACAATTAAAATAAAGAATAAAATTAAAAGAAACCGAAAACTACCTTTTTTCATAAAAAGTTTATGAATTCAATCTATTGGTTTGTTTTAACACTAAAAATAAAGAAATGCCTACACCAAGTAATGTACAAAGTATGGTAAAGAGTTTCCCATCACTATAGTTTGTATCGAGCCATTTTCCTAATTGAACAGAAAGGTATATAATAACTCCCATTTCTATTGCGATTGCAGAAAGCACTGCCCAACGCTTAATGTTGTTATCACCTTTTTTTACCATCTAAAATTATTTTAGAGGTTCTGTTGCTTTTTTTGCTCTTTGCTGGCGATCATAAGGACTTACACCTTTAGCAGGTTCTTTATCTATAGCTTCTGAAGAAGATTTAAAAGAATCACTATTTAAATTAGATCCTTTCATACTGCAAGAGGCATTAAACGTTGCTCCAGGCTCTACAGCTAATTTTCCAACAATTACATCACCTTCTATAAAAGCAGAAGACCTTAGAGTTAGGGTTCCTGTTACATCAAGATTACCAATAAATTTTCCTTCAATATCTGCATTTTCGCAAGTCAATGTTCCAGTAATAACACCTGTTTTTCCTAGTACAACTTTTGATGGGGTTTTTACATTTCCTTCAATTATACCGTCAACTCTAAAAAACCCGCTTGATTCTATATCACCTTTAAGTTTTGTTCCTTCATTAATCCGGTTTTGTCCTGTACCCGGTTCTGCTGCAACCTTCTCTTTTTTATCTGAAAACATAGTTACTTATTTTTGGGGATTAATTTCCTTTGGTTCAATGACACTTATATTAAGGTAGTCATTTAAGTTTTTATGTATTTGAATAATTTTATAGTTTGGAGAAGAGATTTCAAAATGCTCTCTTTTTATTTTATATTTTTTACTATCCCTTAAAACTTCACCAAATCCTCTTGCACCAAGTTTTGTGTTTAATCCATGTACTATTACAAATATAGTTTCGGGATTATAGTAGTCTATTGAGGTACTCATATTAGTGTAATTATAAAACGCTATAGCTTCGTCAAGTTTTACTTTTAATGCTATTGCTGTTTCTTTTTCTGTACTATTAAATTGATAAATCAATTTATATTTTTCACTTTCTTCATCTCCTACAAACGTTTTAGCTGCTATTTTAGGCAATACATTTGAGTATATATCTTGAGCTTGTTTACCTTCATCTGCATTAGGGTAATTTAATGAAACATAGTTAAGTGCCTTTTTATATGCCTCGAAACCGTCTTGACGTCCAATTGCAGTGGCTTTAAGAAGTTCTAATTTAGGGATTATGTCATCCCCATTATAAATAGTAATGTATTCGTCACTTGTATCTATTACATATTGATAATTTGAGTTTTCAAACTCTTTATACAGCGCTTTGTATTTAAACTCTGGGCTAGACTCGTCTGTAGCTAATTGTGTATTAGGATTTCGTAAAATTTCGGCGTAACGAGAATCACTATGATTATTTAAAATATCGTTTTTATATTGTGAAGCCATTGCTTCATTATTAAGCTGCCCATAAATTTTATACAAATTGTATTTTGCTGGTAATACTAGTCTTTCTTCAGGGTTATATGTTAATAACTTCTCTAGTCTATTTGAAGCTAATTCGTATTCCTTAAACTTCTCCTTATATATCAATCCTAATTGGTAATAAGCAAAGTTTCTTTCTTTAGTTAAACTATCAATTACTTTTTCGTCTTTAGGTATGGTGGCTAGATATGTTTCTGGATTAAAACGTTTATCATCAGATATGGCAACAGAAGCAACCTCATTGTCTAAATCATTATTAATATTACTTGATCTTTTGCTAGAAAGTCTCCAATTGTCTTCATTTTTTCTATCTCCCCAAACTTTTTTAAACTCTTGTTTACCGTAAGCTACTGTAGCAGAATTATAAAAATAAAATTTGCCTCCTGGTTTATTTTCTTCCTTAGCACCCTTTTTATAAAACTCATTATTAGCAACGCTTTTTTCATTTTTTACACTAGCAATAGAATCCTTTATAGCATCTGCTTTTAGCTTTTGAGTATATTCATTAAAGAATGTAATTTGTTGTGATTCGCTCATATTTGCTATACGAAGTATACTATCATTTAAGATAGCTATGTCCTCGTACTTAATTACATCATCAAGATTTTCACGTTTTTTCTTAATACGTCTCCACTCTCTAGTATTTTCTGTAAGATTATTAAGAGTACTATCATAATAGGCACCTGCATTTTTGTATTCTGCTCTATCAAAATTGATTTCTGCCAATGTCTGGTAGTTTACAGATTGTAAAACTAAATCGTCTTTAAAAGCTTTAATAGATTTATTATAATAATCTATCGAAGTATCAATACTATCGCTGTTTCTATAATACTCACCTATCTGGTTGTAAATTTTATCTAGAAAAGGGCGATTTTCACGATTTTCTTCTAATTCTTCAAGAAGTTCTAGAAAAGCAATTCTATCTTCTTTATCATAATCGAAATTTTTTGCTTTTGCAATGTAAGCATTGATCATATAAACTCTAGGAGACTTTCTATTAAGGTCTATAACCTCATCGAATGCTAAATTTGCACTATCCTTTTGCCCAAGTGCATTATATAACTGTCCTTTTATGTATGCGTATCTTCCTTTAAGTTCATTATCTTTTACATATTCTGAAGCCTTTTTCATGTAAGGCAAAGCTTCTGGAATTGAATCTAAATTAATATATGCCTGCGCCATCATTGCTGAAGCATCTGCAAGAACTTCATCTTCAAGTTCTTCCTCTTCCATCATTTTTTCAAGTATTTCCAGCGCAACCTCTTCGTTTTTAAGTCGAATATTTGTTTTTGCCTTCCAGACTTTAGCATTATTAATGTTGTTACTTGTAGGATATTTATCTAATATAAAATTAAAGGCATCTATTGCAGGAATAAAACGTGCATCATAATAACGAGATTTTCCTAAAAGCATATATGCTTCATCTATTTGAGGATTGTATTCCTTCCCGTCAATATAAATAGAATGTTTTTGAATAGCTTTTACTGCTTTCTCTTCAGACCTATTAAAATTAGGATCTTCGGTCTCGCCTGGTAATTCATACTTCTCTTCAAGATCAAGTCTTTCTACAGGAAGTATTTCCCAGAAATTATCGCGATAATTTAATGTCAATTCTTCTTTTCCTTTTTCGAAAGCTAATCCGCCATTATATAGCGCATTATACTCTGCAAAAACAGCATGAGAGTTTCTATTTAAAAAAGTATTTTTTTTACGTGAACAAGCTGCTAAAAGTACAACAGCAAGTATAAGGATGGTAATTTTGTATATGCCCTTCAAGATTTCTTTCAATTTATATGTTATTTTAACTTAAAAGCTTTGCTTTTAGTATATAAACCGCCAACAGAACGGTAAAAATACACTTCTTTTTCATATCTAAAGGGTAATTGTACCAAAAAATCGTATCCCATAAAGGGCTATAACTCATATTAAACATATCATAATTAGTTGCAAAAGGACTTTTAAAAATTACAGATTCCTTATTTTTGCTGAAAATTATAATTTCCTATGAGCGATTTTCATACGTTGAAAGTTTCCGAAGTAAAACAAGAAACCCCAAATTCTGTCTCAATAAGCTTTGAAGTACCCGAAAATTTAAAAGAAAAATACGCTTTTAAAGCCGGACAATATGTTACTATTAAACATTTTAAAAACGACAAGGAAGTACGAAGAGCTTACTCTATTTGTACTACGCCAAGCAGTGGTGTTTTAAAAATTGGCATTAAAAAAGTTGAAAATGGAAGTTTTTCTGTCTTCGCAAATACACAAATTGCTAAAGGAGATGTTCTCGAGGTTATGCGTCCAGAAGGAAAATTTGTAATTACTCCTCAACCTTCAAAAAAATATGCAGCATTTGTTGCTGGTAGTGGTATTACTCCAGTTCTTTCTATATTAAAAACGGTGTTAGAAACAGTTCCAGACAGCACTTTTTTATTGGTTTATGGAAATCAATCTCAAACCGAAACGATGTTTTATGAAGAGATTATTGCGCTTAAAGAAAAATACCCAAATCGCTTTTTTGCTGAATTTATTTATAGCAGAAAGAAAGAGGACGGCGCCATGTTTGGTAGAGTTGAAAGAGCTGTTGTAAACTTTCTACTTAAAAACAAATACAACGAAACTCGTTTTGATGATTTTTATCTATGTGGACCAGAGCCAATGATTGATGAAGTTTCTTCTACTTTAAAAGAATTTGGAGTGAACAAAAAGCAAATCCATTTTGAGCTTTTTACAACTTCTGAAGAAGGATTATTAGTAGAGCCTCACGACGGAAAAACACAAATTACAGTTATTCTTGACGATGAAACTGAAACATTTACAATGCCTCAATCATCTTCAATTTTAGAAGCTGCATTAGCAAATAAACTAGATGCTCCTTATTCTTGTCAAGGAGGAATTTGTAGTACTTGTATTGCTCGAATTACAGAAGGTAAAGCAGAAATGAGAAAAAATCAAATATTAACCGATGGTGAAATAGCCGAAGGTCTTATTTTAACTTGTCAAGCTCATCCTACTACTCCAACTGTTGTTGTAGATTATGATGATGTATAATTAAAGATTGCTTAGTAAGGTGTCAACAACTTGTATTGGCGATATAGTTTCCATAGCGTTTTCATACCCTTCTGGAAATTTATTGCCATAAATAGAAGTAGGGATTAAAGGATATTTTATATTATCTGCAGTAAGTTGATTGGTTTCTTTTTGATTAAAAGGTACAAAACCTGCAAAGGGATGCGTAACTCCCCAAAGAGTTATAGTTGGAATACCATACATTGCAGATAAATGCCCATTACCACTATCCATTGCCAACATTACATCTAAATTTGAAATGAGCACTAATTCATCTTTAAATGAAAGCTTACCTGCAACACTCGTTACATTTTCAAATTGACTGTCTAATTGTTTTAGGACTTCTACTTCCTTCTTTCCTCCACCAAATAGTAAAATCTTATATCTGTTTTTTTGATCTAACATTTTAATAACTTCTTTTTGAAGTTCTAAAGGGTACATCTTACTATTATACGCTGCAAATGGAGCTATACCTATTAGTTTTTTAGGCTCAACACCAATTAATGCATTTAACTGAGGAGTTAATTTTTTTGGTTTTGGTACATGATGATTTTTTAAATCTATTGGCAGATTAAGTTGGGCAAAAACTTCGGCATATCGCTCGTGAGTTGTTTTAAGTTGTTTAAATATTTTCTGTTTTACTAATGCCTTTTTTTCTGATCTCCCTTTATCAATAATTGCTGTAGATAGACCTTTTACACTTAGTGTTTTAGTAATAATTTTTGATCTTATTACATTGTGTAGATCTGCCACAGCATCAATACCAAGTGATTTACAATGATTTGCTAATTTTATTAATCCAAATCCTTTGTGTTCTCCATACACATCTGCTTCAATAACTTTTACATTTTTGATATCATCAAAAAGAGGTTTAAAAAAAGGTTTAGTAAGAACTGAAACTTGAAGCTCTGGATAAGTTTGTGTAAGAATTCGTAAAATGGGAACCGTCATAGCGACATCTCCCATAGCAGAAAGTCTTATTACAAGGATGTGTTTAATATTGGGCATGTGCATTCCCTTTTAAGTGGAAGTTATTTTTTCTCCCCTCTTAATACAGGGTTTAATTCATCATCATTGTACATTTTCATCTGCTTATATACTTTCATATACTTTTTCCCTTGTGAAATATCATCAAGTAATTGATTAATTGCCTTGCTTAAGTCTACTCGTTGTTCTAACAATACATTAAGTTTTGCTTTACATGCAATTTGATGTTCTTGAGAGGCGTCTGTACGAGTTGCTTCCTCGTTCATATGGTATATTTTTAAAGCTAAAATAGACAACCTATCTACTCCCCAAGCCGGACTTTCTGTGTTAATAGTTGCATTATCTTGAACTTTAACATCCTTATATTTTTCTAAAAAATAGCTGTCTATATATTCAACAGTATCTGTTCTGTCTTGATTAGAGGCATCAATTTGTCTCTTTAATTTTAAAGCAGCTACAGGATCTATATTTGGATCGCGAATAATATCTTCATAGTGCCATTGTACGGTATCTATCCAACATTTACGATATAACAAATGCTCTAATAAATGAGTTTCATTATTATATAGGTTTGTAAATGATTGATTAACAGTATTAATTACGTGGTATTTGTCAATTACATCTGCAAATATCTTGTTTGCTATATCACTAAACATCTTTCTTAATTTTAATTGTCCTTATTTTTTTTCAAGAATATGTAAAAACTCTGTGGTTTTTGTTGCTTTATGGTTTCGGTTTTCAGTTTTATCTGCTTTAAACCTTTGATATTGTTTTGTTTCTAAGCTATATTCGCCATAAAGTTTCATAACTTTTTCAACTTCTTTTTGTGACATTAGCCCTTCATTATTATAACTTAAAAAGATGTACTTAAATTTTGCATCCCTAATAAGTTGTGTAAAAGAATCTAAGACCTCATTTGTTCGACAGTAACTACTTTTATAGTACTCCCTAAGTCCTGTTTTTCCTTTTGGCACAAAGGTATCATATTTTGCAATAGTATTTAGCACATGATAATTGGCGCCATACTGTCTAGCATTGTAAGGAGGATCTAGATATAGAATATCTCCTTCAATGTTTTTTATAAGCTCATTGCTGTCTTGCTGAAAAACTTTATGTTTACTATTGGTTACTTCAAAAATAGCAGGTTTTATAATCAACTTTTTAGAGGCAGATGTTTTAATATGTTTTAAATAAGCTCCATATACAGATGCCGTATTTGCGACCTTATCTGCACTTTCTAATAAAGAGGCTAAGAGAAAATAGTATTGATCTTCATTTATTTTTTCAGCTTTTTTCAATTTTTCAATTTCACTTCTTACAGCATCAATTTTTTGTCCGTTTTCTGAAGTAAAATAATTACGGCCTGCTTTACCCCCTTCGGAATATTGTTGAAAAATAAAACCCTTTTCCCCCTTTATAGTGTTAAGATCATTTAATAGTGAATTTGAAACTAATATGGTGTGATTGCCAATATAATTTCTGTTTAAAACATAACTGTAATATTCAACATCATTAGCAATTACATTTTTAGTATGAGTTTTAAAAGTACGCCCTACAATTCCTGTTCCTGCAAATAAGTCGCAAAAAACTTGGGTTGATAAATCTTTATCTACAACATTGGACACTGTGTCGAAGATAAAATTGGAAAGTTTATTTTTGGAGCCTATGTAATTCATCTTGTCACCCAAATTATATCACTAAGGGTTTCTGTGTTTTTGGCAAAAGTAAAAGATTGAAGTTGGGACTGAGTAAAATTTGAAACGTATTTTTCAATTTCTGCTTTTAACAAGCCAATTTCTGCTTTTATTTTCCAATGTTCCCCATTTTTATCGTGAACTACAACAAATAATCTGTTTTTAAAATGATGTCTTTTTTGTGTGCTTTGGTTTTTATAGAACCAATCAATAAGTTCTCTTTTATTGCTTTTTGCGTACGTTATGTCGTTTTTAAGATGCTTCGGAAAATTTGATGTTTTATGATCGAAGGCATTTCCGAAGAGATAAAAATCCTTTTCTTTGTCCTTATTATTATTGACAGCATCTACCCCATTAATTTCAGTAAAAATCTGTTCTATAGCAATAGAACTCCAGAAATTATACCAACGATTGCTTGCATAATAAAACAGTTCTTCTTTATTTAAGTCATAATTTTTTACTGCAGTAGCCATTTTAGGGATTAAATTTTCCCATAGTAGGGTATCATAAATAAAGTTTGTATAACCATCCCATTGATTATTTTGTTTTTTATACCAAACATATTTATACTGATGCCTTTTTTTTAATTGTATTTCTATGTCTTCTAATACAAACTGGTTCATAGAAATAATATTACTATTGGTAAAGCTACTATAAGCCATAACAGAGTTTCTTTAAACCAAAACTCCGTTACACCCTCTATATAATTTGCTATTATAATGGATGCTGGTACTAACATAAAAAGTAATTCTGATCCATTTTTAATTGGGCTTGTTATTGCGATTAAAGTAGTTATAGCTCCAGAAAACAAAATAATTACAGCGTTTGGTCTTTCTTTTTTAATAATAGAAGGAAGTTTTACAATTCTATAACCTGAGACCCATATGATTAATGAAATTAAAATTGTACTTGGCACTAATATCGCTGCATAATTGTACTTTGAAAAATTCCAACTTATTGAAGGTTTCCATTGATAAAACCAACTAAATGAATCGTTTACTACAAAAAAATAGGCTGTAGCAATTAAAAAGACACCAAAAGCTCCAACTAATGGAATTAAAAAATGTTTGTAATTGGTGTTTGATTTTTTACTTATTGCAAAAAATAAAATTGCAAAAAATAAAAAACTCCAAAAATATACTATAGATGCAATAGCAATCCATATGGATGCGTCCAAAATCTTTTTTTCACTGTTTTTGTCTGTACGAAGACTAAGTATTTTTCTTAAGGAAAAAAGTAAAAAAACATTAGAAATTACAAGGCTTCTCTCGTAAAACACGATAGGAATTGCTAAAAGAAAACAGGTAAATATTAGAATTCCGAAGGTGTTATTTTTATTTAAATTATTTTTTCTAATTATAAAATCTAAAAGAAGCATTACAAAAACTGAAATCGCAATAAAAATTAAATGTTCAATTAATAATGGAAAGGTTAAAAGTGTTTCACTACCAGATAAATTGCTAATTACGTACCCTACGAAAATAAGAATTCCAAGAATTAAATAATTTATAGGATTAGATTTTCCGAAAAAGCTTGTAAGCATGAAGGTTAATTTATATTTTTGCGTTGTAAATATAAAGATATGACTTGGAAAGGAGTTTTTGAAGGTATACAATCTTTTACTGAAAGTATACTATTTGCCCCATACGATGCTTTAAGAGCATTAGAACTTGAAAGTTGGGGATTAGCTAACATAATGTCATGGTTATTTATGGCAATTGGATTTGTGGCTTTTCTTTATTGGATGAAAGAATTAAAAACCTACAATGATAATGGTGAAGAAGATCGTTCTTCTACCTCTCATTCGTTTTTAGGTTAATAAAAAGTTTTAAAATAAAACGAAACACTCTGTTTTAATAGTGTTTAGTTATAAATCAAAACCTATATCGGTTCTATAATACATCCTGTCAAAAGATAGTTTTTCTATATTTTGATAGGATTTTTTTAGTGCTTTTTTGTAATCCAAATCCAAGGAAGTAACTGCAATTACACGCCCTCCGTTCGTTACAATATTACCTTCTTTTAATGTTGTTCCTGCATGAAAGATAATAGAATCTTTAACTGTTTCTATACCTTTAATTTCTTTTCCTTTTTGGTATTCTTCTGGGTAGCCTCCAGAAACTAACATTACAGTTGTAGCAGCACGTTCATCAATTTCTAAAGAAGTTTCATTAAGTTTTTGTTGATAGGTAGCCTCAAATAAATCTACTAAATCTGTTTTTATGCGTGGTAAAACTACTTCTGTTTCTGGATCTCCCATACGCACATTATATTCAATTACATAAGGTTCCTCTCCTACTTTTATTAAACCAATAAAGACAAACCCCTTATAATCTATATTTTCTTTTTTTAAACCTTGTACTGTAGGATTAATAATGCGTTCTTCTATTTTTTGCATTAATGTTGCATCTACAAAAGGTACTGGAGAAATTGCACCCATGCCACCAGTATTTAATCCTTTATCACCTTCACCAATTCGTTTGTAGTCTTTTGCTGTAGGTAGAACTTTATAATTTTTTCCATCGGTAAGTACAAATACACTTAATTCAATACCATCTAAAAATTCCTCAATAACCACTGTAGATGAAGCAGCTCCAAATTTACTTTTGGAAACCATATTTTCAAGTTCCCTTTTTGCTTCTTCAAGATTATTAATTATTAAAACTCCTTTTCCAGCAGCCAATCCATCTGCTTTAAGAACATAGGGCTCATTTAAAGTCTCTAAAAACATTTTGCCTGCTTCAAGAGATTCTTTAGTAAAGCTAGCGTATGCTGCAGTAGGAATGTTGTGAGCCATCATAAACTCTTTGGCTCGTTCTTTACTCCCTTCTAACAAAGCTCCTCTTTTTGAAGGACCTATAAGCATTACGTTCTTTAAGGATGGGGTTTCAGAAAAATAATCTGCTATTCCTTCCACCAATGGATCTTCTGGACCAACAATTACCATCTCTATGCCATTGTCTAAAACACATTTTTGTATAGCTTCAAAATCTGTTACAGAAAGAGCAATATTAGTTGCAATCTCACTGGTGCCAGCATTTCCCGGAGCTACAAACAATTTTTTGCAACGCTTACTTTGTGCAATTTTATAAGCAAATGTATGTTCGCGACCCCCAGAGCCTAATATTAAAATGTTCATTGATGAAGTGTTTTGTTTAAGTTGCAAAAATAATTGTTTGTAAATTGACCCACTAATTTTTTTTGAATTGAATTTATTTGAACTCACATTACGTTTTAATGGGTTTCCTATTAAGGAAGCAAAAGAGCGTTTGTTAGAAATTCAAAAAATAGCCCCTGAAGATTATGAAATATATGTAAATAATCTAAAGGCTAACATTGTTGAGTATCACATAAGACAGAACAAATTTTATGCTTCATTTATAGATGATAAAGACGTTTCCAAATGGGTTGATGTTCCTGTAATGCAAAAAAGCGATTTGCAAAAACCTTTACTTGATAGGCTTTCAAAAGGCTTTTCGCAAAAAAACTGTTATATTAATAAAACTTCTGGATCCAGCGGTCATCCATTTGTTTTTGCAAAAGATAAATTGTGTCACGCATTTACATGGGCAGAAATTATTAATCGTTTCGGTTGGTATAACTTAGATTTTAACACATCCTTACAGGCTAGATTTTATGGAATTCCATTAACTTTTTTTGGATATCAAAAAGAGCGCTTAAAAGATAGATTAAGTAGTAGATATAGATTTCCAATATTTGATCTTTCAGAAAAAAAAATGGAACAATTTCTAAGAGTTTTCAGAAGAAAAAAGTTTGATTATATTAATGGATATACAAGCTCTATAGTTCTATTTGCAAAATATTTAAGAGAGAAAGACATTATATTAACTTCTATTTGTCCAACCTTAAAATATTGTATTGTAACTAGTGAAATGCTATTTGAAGATGATAAAACATTGATGGAATCTACCTTTGGAGTACCAGTTATTAACGAGTATGGTGCAAGTGAGCTGGATTTAATTGCATTTACAAATAAGGATGGCGATTTTATTGTGAATAGTGAAACTCTTTTTGTTGAGATTTTAGATGAAAACGATAATCCTGTACCTAATGGATCTCCGGGTAGGATTGTAATTACTTCATTGTATAATAAAGCACACCCATTAATTAGATATGATATTGGAGACACAGGTATTTTAAGCCCAAATAGTACTTTTAAAAAACCTATTTTAAAACAATTAATTGGTCGTACAAACGATTTTGCAATACTACCTAGTGGGAAAAAGGTGCCTGGATTAACCTTTTACTATGTTACAAAAAGTGTTATTGAAGATGATGGTAATGTGAAAGAGTTTATCGTAGAACAAAACAGTTTGGAAACGTTTACAATTATATATGTATCTACAAATCAACTCATTAATAAAGAAGAAGAGGCAATTAAAAAAGCTTTATATAGTTATTTGGAAGAGGGTTTAACTTTAAATTTTAAAAGAGTAGCAATCTTAAATAGAAATAATCGGGGAAAATTAAAACAGTTTATTTCTTATTTATAACTTTTCAATTTGTTTTGGCCTATGTATAAAATATTCCCAGAAAAAAACTCCTAAATTAAAACAAGATTTTATCCAAGAATAGTCCAAATAATCTCTATAAAAAATATAATTATATTTTATTAAGTTTAATTTATTTGAACTTATCCCTCCTTTGTGAATTCTGTAATATGCCAAATCTTCTTGAATCCCTAGAGCTGGTTTGCCGCTTCTTTTAATTGCTTCCAGCCATACTGCCCAATCTTGCCGTTTACGTATATTAGGAGCTGTTATTTTGCCCAGAACAGATGCATTATACATACCAGTTAGGTTTCCTATATAATTGTTGCGATGTTGCTTATTATAAGAAAGAAGAGGGAGCGCTTTAATTCTTTTATTTAATAGTTTTCCTTGCTCGTCAATATGCAAATAGCTTGTGCAAGAAACTGGATTATTTTTTTCTTGCATTAAATTTAGCTGTTTTTGTAATTTATCTTGGTGCCATAAATCGTCTGCATCCAAAAATGCAACAAAATCTCCTTTTGCTTTTTCTGTAGCTAGATTTCGACAAAAAGCAGCGCCTTTATTTTGCTTGTTTCTATAAACAAATATTCTAGAGTCATTATTTGCGAATTCTTCGGCTATTTTTACTGAAGAATCTAAAGAAGCATCATCTACAATAATAAGCTCCCAATTTAAATAGTTTTGATTTTGAACACTTAAAATTGTTTCAGAAATAAAAGAAGATGCATTATACAGCGGAGTGATAATGGAAACGAGAGGGGTGCTCTCAATATTAATATGCTTTTTCTTCTCCTCGTAATGCATTAAATATAGTCTGAAAAACAATTTTTAAGTCCATAAAAAGTGACCAGTTTTCCAGATAAAAAATATCATATTTTACTCTGTTTATAATATCATTATCTGTCTCTACTTCTCCTCTGTATCCACTAACTTGAGCCAAACCGGTAATGCCTGGTTTTATAAAATGACGAACCATAAACTTATCTATTCGTTCTGCATACATATGGGTGTGACTAACCATATGAGGGCGTGGACCAACAACAGACATATCGCCTTTTAATACATTTATAAATTGTGGTAACTCATCGATACTTGTCTTTCTAATAATTTTACCAACTCTTGTTATTCTTTCATCACCCTTGGTTACTTGATAAAGGTGAGCTTCTGGGTTAGGATTCATAGATCTAAACTTGTAGCAAAAGAATTCTTGATAATCTAACCCGTTTCGTTTTTGTTTAAAAAATACTGGCCCTTTAGATTCTAACTTAATAATAAGTCCTAAAATAGGTGTTAGCCACGAAAGGATTCCAACAATAATTATTAATGAAAGTATTATATCGAAACTTCGTTTAATAAATTTATTTATAGGTTCATCCATAGGTATTTTACGCAATGAAAGAATTGGTAAAAATCCATAGTAAGTAAAATCTAGTTTTTTGCTATATATCTCTTTGTTGTCTGGAAGAAATTTTAAGATTTTAAGGTTGTTATCCGCAAAATCTATAAGCTTCAGCATATCCTTATTACTTAGTTCTGCTACAGAAGAATAAATTTCATCAATGTTGTTTTTTAAGATGTAATTAAAGGCCTCTTCGAGTGAAGTTTGTTTATCTTCTCTTAAATCGAATGTCCTTTCGAAACGGTATCCATATTCAGGTTTAGTTGTAAAAAACTTTCTTAATTGATCTGTCTTTTGATTGAGTCCAATAATTACTACCCTTCTAATGTTTCCGCCTAATAAAACTCTATATTTCTTTAGTAAATAGTATATAGTTATTTTAACAATTGTGATATAAAGTAATACTAGAAGAACATACTTAAAAATTGATAATGGATCCTTGTTTATTTTATTGTAATAGCCAAAGAATGCAAATACAATTAGTAAAAAAACAATTCCTTGTTTTACAATAAGGGAAATTATTTTTGAAACACTGGTAAACCTATAAATTTCATAAAAATTTGATTTTAAAGAAAGTATAAACCAAGCTATTGAAACAAAAAGAATATAATTTAGGTATTGAAATTTAATATCAAAAAATTGATTTGCCAACACATGAATGATAAGCAAATCAATTACGTATGAAATTGGTCTTAAAAACCCTATATATCTACCCCTTTTAAATATCATAGCTTATTGCCTAATATGCTTTAAAAAGTCCTTGTGTTCACTTTTAAACAGCTCTTCTTTAGAAAGACTTTTAAAATAATTAAAGGTTTTTTTCATTCCTTCTTCTCTGGAAACTTTTGGTTCCCATCCTAAAATCTCCCTTGCTTTTGTAATATCTGGTTCTCTTTGTAAAGGGTCGTCTTTTGGTAAGGGTTTGTATATAATTTTTTGATTTGTTTTAGTAAGTTTAATTATCTCTTTAGCAAAATCTAAGATGGTAATTTCTTCAGGGTTTCCAATATTTACCGGAAGAGAATAATCACTTAATAAAAGTCTATATAGTGCTTCTACTTGATCATCAACATAACAAAATGATCGTGTTTGCATTCCATCACCAAATACAGTTAAATCCTCACCACGAAGCGACTGACCTATAAATGCAGGAATTACTCTTCCATCATTTAACCTCATCTTTGGACCATAGGTATTAAAAATACGTGCAATTCTTGTTTCTAGTCCGTGAAAACGATGATAAGCCATTGTAATAGATTCTTGAAAACGTTTTGCTTCATCATAAACGCCGCGAGGACCTACTGTATTTACATTACCATAATATTCTTCACTTTGAGGATGTACTAAAGGATCTCCATACACCTCTGAGGTGCTTGCAATAAGTAATCTGGCATTTTTCTCTTTTGCTAATCCTAAAAGGTTATGAGTTCCTAAAGAACCAACTTTAAGTGTTTGAATTGGTATTTTTAAATAATCTATTGGGCTTGCCGGTGAAGCAAAATGCATTATATAATCTAGCTTACCAGGAACGTGAACAAATTTTGTAACATCGTGATGATAAAACTCGAAAGCTTCTAATTTAAACAAGTGCTCTATGTTTTTTAAATCACCTGTAATAAGGTTATCCATTGCATAGACATGAAATCCTTCTGCAATAAAGCGATCACAAAGGTGGGATCCTAAAAATCCCGCAGCACCAGTAATTAATACCGTTTTTTTCATACGTTTATTTCTTTTCTTCCTATAGAAATATACGTAAACCCTTCGGTTTCCATATCTTCAAGATTATAAAGATTTCTTCCGTCAAAAATAACCGGCTTATTTAGTGACTCTTTTAGTTTTTTATAGTTTGGTGTTCTAAAAATGCTCCATTCTGTACAAATAAAAAGTGCATCTGCATTACTTACTGCATCATACATAGAATCTGCATATTGTAATTTATCGCCAAATTTCTTTTTAATATTTGGCATCGCTTCTGGATCAAACACATTTAATTTTGCTCCTTTTTCTAGTAATGCTTCCATCATGTCTATAGAAGGTGCTTCTCTAATATCGTCTGTTTCTGGTTTAAATGCCAGTCCCCATATTGCAATTGTTTTCCCTGAAAGATCGCCATTAAAATATGCATCAATCTTAGGAAGTAATATTTTTTTTTGTTTACTATTAACTTCAATAACAGCGTTTAAAATTTTAAAGTCGTATTCTTCATTTTTACCTGCTTTTTGCAAAGCTTTTACATCTTTTGGAAAGCAAGAACCACCATACCCAATTCCCGGAAACAAAAATCTTTTTCCTATGCGAGAGTCTGATCCCATTCCTACTCTTACTTTATCTACATCTGCACCAACTTTTTCACAATAATTAGCAATCTCATTCATAAATGTAATCTTGGTCGCTAAAAAGGAGTTTGCTGCATATTTAGTAAGTTCGGCCGATTTTTCATCCATAATAATAATTGGATTTCCAGACCTTACAAATGGGCTATATAATTTCTGCATTAGTTTTGTAGCTCTTTCACTACTAGAACCTACAACAATTCTCTCTGGTTTTAAAAAATCATCTACAGCAAAACCTTCTCTTAAAAACTCTGGATTTGACACAACATCAAAATCACATATTGCATTTTTTGCAATCACAGATTTTACTTTTTCTGCGGTACCAACAGGAACTGTACTTTTATCTACTATAACGCGATAGTCTTTAATTTTTTTTCCTATTTCTTCTGAAACGTTTAAAACATAAGACAAATCTGCAGATCCATCTTCATCTTCAGGTGTAGGTAATGCTAAAAAAATGATGTCTCCGTGTTCCAAACCTTCATCTAAGGAAGTTGTAAAACTTAATCTTTTCGCTTTTATATTTCTTTCAAAAAGTACATCAAGATGTGGCTCATAAATTGGCACTACACCATTACGCATCTTTTCTACTTTATCTTTGTCAATATCAACACAAATTACTTCATTACCTGTTTCAGCAAGGCAAGTACCTGTAACCAACCCTACATATCCTGTTCCTATTACTGCTATTTTCATTGTTTATTTTTTGCTGAAATCTGTATAAATTTTTTCAAGTTTTTCAATATTATTTTCAATATTGAAATGTTCATTAAAGTGCTGTTTTGCATTTTTTTCAAACCTAAAACGCAATTGTTCATCATTTAAAAGCACAAAAATACGATTTGCCATCCGTTCTACCGAATTATCTTTAATAACAAATCCATTATAGTTTTCTTCTATTAAATCTCTATTACCATCACAATCTGTTACTACACATGCTTTGCCTAAAGCCAGTGCCTCTATTACAGAATAAGGAAGTCCCTCATATCTCGCTGTTGATATATATAATTGCGCATTTTTTACAATAGAAAATATTTTAGTTCTTTCTATCCAGGGAATAAGCGTAATGTTATCCTGTAAATCATATTTTTCTATTAAATTAATTACATTCTCTTTATTGGGGCTATATACCCCAACGCCCATTAAAACTAAATGTATATTGGGAATGTTTTTTTTTATTTCTTTAATGACCTCAACCATCATTTCAATATTTTTTTGATAGGAAGGTCTGCCTACTGTACATATATACTTTTTAGGTAATGTTAAATTATCAATTACATTTTCCTTTTCAGATTCAATAGGATAAATGGAGTTATTAAATACAACTGTTTTATGATTTTTATACCCAACATCATTAATCCCTCTGTTTTTTTCTGAAATAGAACAAGCTAAAAGAACAGAGTTAAAGTGTTTAAACACTTTCTCAATTACTAAATAAAATTTTCTTTTTAATGAATTTGGCGTGCTTAAATATGAAAATGCATGAGGAGTGTATAACACAGTAACCGGGTAAAATATTGACGCTGCTCTAGCAATAATTCCTCCTTTAGCGCTATGCGCATGAATAACATCTGGTTTTTCTTTTCTTAATATTCTAATTGCTTTTAAGACAGCTTTTACGTCTTTATAGATTGAAATCTCTCTTTGGATAGGAATCTTAAAAACATTAACTGGAACGTTATTTTTATTTTTAAAAGTAACTGCCGTATCGTCTTCGCCATGGATTATAATGGTTTCAATATTTGCTGGATTTATCGCCTTTAAAATTATACGAAGATGCACATCCACACCACCAACAGAATGAAGAATATGTGCTACTTTTTTATGCTTCATCTTCTTTTAATTCTCTTGTTTTTAAAGTCTCCTTTACTTTTGGGAATAGTATTAATATTAATGCAATTGCAAAAATATAGCCTCCTATCTGTCTATGAAAAAAGCTTTCAATAAAAGCAAACGCGCCCATACTTAATACAAGAGCCATTTTATAGTAGGAGTTTCGATGCCTAAAAAATAATAAAACAAAAATTGCTAGAAATAACGCAAAAGCTATTATACCATAACTTATTAAAAAGTCGAAATATTGGTTATGTGGGTTAAATCTTTCACCTATAAAATAAATTCTTTTATCTTCATTGTTAACAATTACATCGTCATAACATTGTACTAATTTATCTTTTGTTTCATAGAAACCATTTCCAATGAGTAAAGGTGTATCATTTATTAAAATATTGTAATTACATTCCCAAATTACCACTCTTGGTTCCCAGGTTTTAAATAATTCTATATAGCTTCTAGGGTTATTTTTTGAACTTTCAGAATAAAAAAAGCGTTCACCCAAGTTTTTATTAAAAGTGAATGCAGCAATAACAATTAATAATATGCCTGCAAAAAACAAAATGTATTGTTTTTTATTTTTTGAATAAAAAATCTTTAAAAAGAATAGTATTAGTAATAATAGAATTGCGATTCTTGAAGAAATTAAAAGCACAAACAAAATATTCAATACAATGTTTGCAAAATACCACTTATTGTAATCATTATATTTTTCTCCAATTAACCCAATTGAAACTATAATACTTAATACACAAAGAAAACCAAGGTATAAACGATCTATTATCAAAACTTCATTTACGGTACTACCCGTTGCAAAATTAAATTCATTTGCTTGCATATAATACCCATAAAGTCCAAACAGCGAAATAAAAATACACGCTAATACAGAAAATATAAGCGTTTTTTTAAGATTCTCTGTAACCTCTAATGGTATAAAAAGTACAAGTAGTAATAATGATGAAGCTATTTTTTTAACGATGTTTAATTCTTCTTCAACGCTTTGAAATAATACCATATTAATCACTAAAAAAACGAGTAAGCCTATAAAGAGGTATACTTCATTTTTTAATAGCTTTAGAAAATCATCTCGTTTTACAACAAATGGAAATGAAACTAAAAGTGCTATAAGCACAATGTTTGGTACTGCTGTTGCATACTTATCTAATGGTATTACAAAGCAGAAAAATAGAAATAGATACGGGTATAAGCTCTTTAATAATGGTTTCAATATGTATATTTATTTTTTATTTAAATTAAAGTTATTTAAAACAAACCAGTCGCAATAATCTTTATATTTTCCTTTATTTACTCTTATATTTAATGAGTTTTTATTTTTTAAATTTACAGTGATTGGTATATCATTTTTATATGTCACATAATATTTTTCTAAAAGATTATCATCCACTTCAATGATTAATTCAACTTCTCCATCTTTTTCTTTATTACAATTTTTTATTATATCCTCTTTATTAATAAAAGATGCTACAAAACTTAAGCTTGAATATTTTTTTTCTAATGTATAATAAATACTACTCTCTTTTGTAGCTCCAGGTTGAATACGTATAGTAGTGTCATTTTCAAAAACAACTTTCCCATAATTATCTCCGGATTCAATTTTATATTTAAAATTTTCTAATTTTTGCATCTGATACATTAATGGGTTATCAGGATACTTTTGTTTGAAAAAAGCTTGCATTTCATTAAGCTGATTCAATGTATAAGGATTTATTTTTTTCATTAAAAATGCAGACACATTATTATCTAAGATATATTCATTTACTTTTTGGAAATTCTTTTTTAAAATACCATTTAAAATGGCATCATTAAAATATCCTATTAAATATTGATCTTCTTTTTTTAAATGATATTGTGAGGGATTAGTAACAATAACATAATTTACTTCAAGAAAATCATTTGGAAATTTGTCTCTTTTATCTACATGCTCCGTTTTTAAAACATTTGTAAAGATATCATCTTGCTTTGGCAACTTAGTATTTTTTACAATGCCGTCATTTAAAATTTTTGAACTTGATATTATGTATACTTTTTCATTGTTTTTCTCTAGAAACAATATATCATCTGCCATTTTTTGAATAGCATCAAAATCTAATCTAACTTTCTTCGTGCCATCAATATTTGAAAACAATGCTGTATTAGAATTATTACTATTATTAAAATAGAATACATAAACATTATTTACGATAAGAAAAATTAAAATTGAAATTAAAGGAATGTTTCTATATTTTGGTAACAATACAAGTCCTCTTAAAATAAAAATTATCATTATTGGCAATACAAGATAATAATGCTGGTAACCACCAAAATCATTAATTCTTGTAAAAAGAAATATTATTATTAATGTGCTAACTATTAAAAATATAGAGATTCTTTTCTTTTTTTTGAATTGTACTAATCCACCAATTAAAAAAAATATCAATATTATATATCCAAAATAAATATTAAAATTATCAAACTGTTTTAATGTAGTAGATCTATTATAGGCAGAATAAATGTCATTATAATCTTTTAAAACTGACATTTCGAAAAAAGGATAAAAAAAACAAAGCATTAATAAAGTTGTAACCGAACCTATTATAAATACATTTATAATAGAGAATTTGAAAGATTTCCAATCTTTAGTCCTAAGTAAGTAGATTACACATGTAATAAACATCCCGCCAAAAAATGAAACAACCCAAAAAGAATACCATCTACGACTAAAAACTAATATTAAAAGAAGGACGCCTATTAATATTGAAGATTTAAAGTCTAAATTTCTTAGAAATTCTTTTTTAACTATTATGTTTAAGATTAAAAATATAAATATTAGACCTATTATATCTATAAAACCAAAACGAATAGGTATTAAAAAAGGAGTAAATAAAATACAAATAACTGGAAGGGCTAATTTTAAAATTTTATTTTTAAAATTATCAATTGATAACAAAATTAAATTAGAAATAAGTAATGCTAATGGCAATAAAAATACTAGATAAATAGAGAAAACATACCATTTAAAACTAAGACCAAACAATTTATTTATTGGTGAAATAAATAAGTTTGACAAAAAATTATATTCATTATGTCTAATAGTATTATAGACCTCCTCTAAAGCAAAAAATGGAGATTCAAAAAAGATTTTTGTGAAATTAATTGATCGAACCCAATAACCTGAATAATCCCAATAATAAATAAATTTTTCTTGACTTAAAGTTAAAACCAGTAGTAGGCCTGGAATAATAATTATTATTAAGTACAGAATACTATATATTATTTTTAATGTAAATATTTCATTAAAAATCTCTCTCGTATATGAGAATATTAAATAAAAATAACCAGTTAATATCAATATTGAAAGCAATAATGCCATACTTATTTTTTAATTAATCTTTTAATATTATTGGCAAATTTTCTTGAGGTGTAATACAATATAATGTTACGAAACAATCCATAAATTGGATAAAATCCAAAATAAAAATGTTTTAAAATGACACGAATTCTATTTCTTACCTGAAGCTTTCTCTTTACTGAAGATATCGAATTCTCTGCAACTTCATAAATTAATAATTCTTCTGCTAGATTTTCTGCTTTTAACTTTTTTACAATCTCAAAAAAATAAGCATAATCTTCAGCAGCTTTGTAATTTAATGGGTATTTTCCTATTATATTTAGAACCTCTTTTTTTATAACAATTGAGGGATGAACGAATGTACTATTGAGATAAATCTTTTTTTTAATCTGTTTATATGTTTCTGGGTGTTTTAATGTGTAAAGATAATTTGATTTTTCATCTACTATTCTTGCCCAAGTACCCAACAAATAAATGTCTGGGTTTTCATTTAAATATTTAATTTGTTTTGTGTATTTATCTTTGAGATTAAGATCTCCGCAATCTAATCTTCCAATATATTTATATTCTTTATTCTCAATATAAGAAAGTCCTTCATTTAAGGCGATTTCTATCCCCCCATTATTATCAAGTAATATTATATAAACTTCACCATGCTTATAGATATTTTCAATTTCAGATTTTATAGGCTTTATTGTGCTGCCATCATCTACAATTAAAATATCAACTTTAATACTTTCATTTATAGAAACAATAGATCTTTTTAAATCTTTATTGTTATTATAATGTGGTATTAAAACGATTAAGTCTTTCATCAATATTTTTTTTATAAATAATAAGTAGTGCTAAGCAAAGCCAAAAACCATACACCCTAAAAGTATCTGTTTGCAACCAATTAAAAGCTAATCCAACAAAGCATATTATTAATGCAACGGCAATATATCTATCTTTTTTACTCTTTTTAAACGTAATAAAACTAGTTTTAAACACAGAATACAAGAATAGTAAAAATAGGGTAAGTCCAACTATTCCAGTTTCAGTTAAAATTCTTAAGTATAAATTATAACCTGGTGGAAATGATGCTTCTCTTTGATTTAAATATTTTGAAGAAAATTCATAATTATCTATAATAGCCCAATTTGGGTAATGAAATCTAGATTCGTATGCTTGTTGTCCCCACCCAGTTCCAAAAACGGGATAATCTTTAAAGGTTTCGAACATAGCTAATTGAATCCCTAAGCGAGATTTATTTGAAATTGAATTGTCTTCACTATTATAATCCGTTTTTGAAAAATCGAAAGACTCTATTCTTTCAGAGACAGATTCATATATAACATTCCCAAAAAACAGTATAAATATTATTCCTAAAACTGACCCCGCAACCATTAATTTATTGAAAAGTTTTCTGAAATCTGGATATATGTAATATGCAAATATCACTCCTGCAATTGCTTGTAAAAAAACAACTACGAGTGCTGTTCTCGATTTTGATAAAATGGCAAGTAAAACCACTAAAAGAAAAGGGATATATCTTGTAGATTTTTTTGAAGTTAATATATAACTAAACATAAATCCAGAAATTGTAATAAGGTAAGTCCCTAATGCTGGAGGTTCGTATGTGAGTGATGATATTCTTTGAACTCCATAATATAATTTAACTTCAACAAATGGAAGGTAATTGTAGATATTTATTATAGGAGTTAAAAAATTGAAGTTAAATGTAACTATAAGAAATTCAATTATTCCGCAAGAAAAAACAAATATAAAACTTATAAAAAATACTTTTCTAATTAATAAGAAAACAGATTCTGAACCATAATCTCTACAAACATTTACGAATAAATAGAAAAAAATAAAACCAGAAATAATAATTGATATTATCTGCCTTAAAAATCTTATAATTCCCCATGTTTGTTTAAAATAATACTCTAATATATTGGGTAGGTTTAATAAAGTAGAGATAAAAATAAGCGCAAAAAAAAGTAGAAAAAAACTATAAACATTAGATTTAAAAGGGAAATATATTATTCTTTTAAAATATTGGTGAGCTAATAATAAAGTAAAACCAATTAAAAAAAATATAGGTGATGAATCTGCGCTATATTCCCCTAAAAATCCTAACCATTTTGGAACATCAGAGTTGAAGGGAAGAAAAAATATCCCTATTATAAAAAAGATTTGATATGATCTTTTTAACAAGATCATTTATTACTCTTTGTATTAGAAATGTGATCCAATGCTAAGTCTAGCTCCTCATTGTTAGTAACTAATTTTGAAGCAGGTATATCTTTTAACCAAGTATTATAAAATCTGTTATTTTTTCCATAATTATTGTCTATAATAATAGTAGGAACTCCTAATATTAAAGCTAATATATGGCCATGTAATCTTGTAGAAACTACCAAATCATAACTCCCAATAAAATTTTCTCCCATCTTAATTAAATATTCTTTATCTCGAAATACTCCTAGTCCAAAAGTTGTATCAATTTTTTTTCTTGACACAAAAGGTTTAGAAAAGGTTCTATTTAATTTCTCTAAAATTCGCAAGACTATACTTTCAAAAGAATTTTTAAAAGTTGGCCAATCGAGTATTTCAAATTCTGAATATTTGCTATAATCAAATTTTAAAGAGATTTCCTTATCTACTCTTTTTAAAAGTAGTTTTCTGTTAGAGGGAACCTTTAAAATAGGCTTCATGTTCATGCAAAAAGCCATATCTGGCACAAGTAATATTTTGTTTTTAAAGTATTTTGACAATAATTCATAAGAGTGTAAATCTCTTGCACAAATTGTTACATTATCATGAACTGCAAATTTCTCTGCATCTTTAATAATTTTTTCTTCGTCGCCGTATTGAACTGATTGTGGAAATATTAGAATTCTATTCTTTTTGTAGGTATTTATTATTTTAATTCTAAAATCTTGGTGTCCTTCCCAAACATCTCCAAAATTACCTCCACCATGAAGTAAAATTAAAGTTTCTGGAGAAAATGACCTCCAATCAAAATAAAAATGTGAAGTTATGTAACTAGGAAAAATATTGAGAGATTTTAAAAAATCCATTTCTCCTTGCCATATTAACTGATCACCAATATTAATATGATCTGGAGTGTTTAATAATACACAGTTTTTATCCATTAGACCTTCTATTTGTCTATGTATTTCTGCTTTTAAATCCTTTAATTCATTAAACTTCATCTTCTTAATTCTTAATAATATGATTTTTAAACACTTTTTGATAATAATAATATATTACAATACAGTTAAAAATAAATGTAGACGCAACAAATGTATATGCTATCCCATAATATTCGAATTTATTAATTAGAAAATATCCAAATACCAACATAACAACTACTGCAGCTAAGTGTGCAATAAAAAAAGGATGTGTTACTTCAATTGATTTTAATGAAATTATTAATGGCCTTACCATAAATAAAATCAGTTGAGAAAGTGTATATAGTAAAATAATAAATACCGCATCCCCATACTTTTCAACATACAGTAATTGATAAAAAACTATTGCAAATACAAATACTAATGTTAAAATAGCTAGCACTTTTCCATAGTTTTTTTTATAAAGCTTTAAAACCAAAGAATGTAAATCACGCTCAGAATTTTCAAGTATAAATTTTGAAAAATACGGTGTATAAAAATTTTCTACTGTAATATGAAAAATAGTTACAATTCCCAATAAGTTTTGAATAGTTCTAATTTTACTAATGCCAAAATCGCTAACATTCAATATATTAGAAAAAATATATAACCCCTGACTGTATCCCCAAAAAGCTATTCCTCCAAAAATAATCCATCTTGAATAAACATAGTGATGCTTTAATATTTCTAAAAAATTATCTTTTTTAAGAAAAGAAGGAATTAAAAAATCAAAGCCAACAACACTCTTTATGGTAAAAATAAAGATTAAGTAGGCGTTAGCGACTAAATAAGAAAACAAATACAAAAACAATATTAATGACAATGAAAGGTCTTCTTCAAAAATTATAACTGATAAAAAGAAAATAGAATTTAATAATATTGATGAAACCCCGGCATGGTATAATTTAATTTTAGAACTACTAAATATGTATTTTTTGAAAAGATCAAACATCGACATTGTTAAAGGAATTCCTAAAACATAGTAAAAGCTAACATCTATGCCTTGCTTAATAATTAATAAATAAAATAGTATAGAAAAAGTAGTGTTAATAATAATATTAGCCCAAAATAAAACCTTTAGATAAGCAGCTTTATCGTTTTCCCATTTCTTCGCATATAAAACTAAAACGGGACCAGAAAGAAAAAAAGTGCAGAAAATATATAAAAAGAATATATTACTTTGAAATACTACAAAGTCACTAAATACAGAAACTGAAGCTAATTTAGAAAGGACAAATATAGAGCCAAAATTAAATAAGGAAAACAAAGCTTGATCTATAAAAATCAAGAACTTTTCTGATGTTGCCTGTTTAATTAATTTTCCTAGACTAAGTTTGTCCATCTTTATATATAATAATTTTTCAGCATTTTATAGCTGTATTATTTCTGAACTCTTAATCATTTTTTTCTGGTGTGTTTTAAACTCTTTCTTCGCTCAGTTTTTTTGCTTTTTTAAAGAAATGACGTGCTATAGAAAAGGCTAAAAATAGAAATACAAACAGTATTGGGTATATTACTTTTTTGTTGTCAAAAAAGGACGTTTTAATTGACAAAAGTGGTCTGTTAATTAGTTCTACAGTATTTTCGAAATTTATAAATTCAAGTTCAATTTTTTGATTTTGCTCCATTAATAATGCTTTTTCTTGAAAAAGCATATGTATATTAGTGATGTTTAATTCAAAAAAGGAAACTTGATCTTGATTTTTATTTTTTATTTCTGAAATTGGTTTGCCATATAATTCAAAAATAGAATCCATATAGGCGATACTTTTATAATTTTCTTCTATTCTATACTTCAAATTATTTTTTAGAACCTCATTAGAAGCTTTTAATGCCTCATTATCATTTAAGTAAGTTAAAAAACGATCAATATGTCCTTGATTAGTCCAATAATGTGTAATTAGTTTAATTCTATGAACTTTATATTCAGGTATAAAAATTTCAGAGGTAAGAAGCTCATCTTCATATTGAGCTTGTTCAACTATTACTTCTAAATTTCTATTACTTTCAACCGTTTGATCAATAATATCAAGAACATTTACAATAGGTTCAATTTCTACATTTCCTATAAAAGTAACTTCATTGTTATAAAATCCTAAGTTTTTTAAAAAAACGGTGTCTTTTTCTTTAATTTTTGCTTGCAGCTGTTCTACAGCATCATATACATAATTTACAGCATCACCATTAATTTGGACGATTAAATTTGTTTCTCTTGCTTTTTCTGGAGAATCCTTTAAAAAACCTAATACAACACCCACTATTATTAAGACTAATAGTATAATCCAGGATTTTACTATAAACTTAAATACACCATAAAGAAATACCAAAAAACTATGGTACATGTCTTTTATCTTTTCAAAAATCAGCCCTAAATCAATTTCATCGCTATTTTTTTGTGACATAATGCTACTTTTATGAATTAATGATTTTATTGTTAATTAATCTTGCAAGACTCTCTTTCCAGCCTATTATTTCTAAATCAAATGCCTTAGAAAACTTTATAGTATTTAAAATACTGTATTTTGGTCTTTTGGCAAAAGTACGGTAATAGTCTGTTTTAGCAAGTTTTGTATTCTCTATTTGATTAGATAATCTTAAAATTTCTTTTGCAAAATCATACCAAGTGGCTTCTCCATCATTACTATAATGATAAATACCATATTTTTCACTGTTAGAATTAACAATTGTCAATAATGCAAAAGCTAAATCATTAGCATTGGTAGGTGTGCCAACTTGTTCTGTAGTTATTGTTAATGCTGTACCTGCTTTACTATGTTTTACTATAGTATTTAAAAAGTTATGCCCGTATTGAGAGTATAACCAGGAAGTTCTTACAATAAAATATTTCTCACAAAACTCTTCAATATATTGTTCTCCTTTTAGTTTTGATGCGCCGTATATATTTATAGGGTTTGTATCATCATTTTCAGTATATGGAGTATTTTTTTTACCATCAAAAACATAATCTGTAGAGACTTGTATTAAAGTAATCGCCTTTTTTACACAAGCTTCCGCTAAGAGTTTTACACCCTCTGCATTGCTTTTATAAGCAGCTTCTTTATCACTTTCGGCTTTTTCTACATTAGTATAAGCTGCAGTGTTAATACAATAATCAAAAGAATTATTTCTGAAAAATTTTGATACAGATATTTCATTCTCGATATCAAGATCTGCTCTCGAAGCAAATATAAATTCACATTGAGGAAAAAACGGAGTAGCATCTTTAATGCAGTTTCCTAATTGTCCATTCGCTCCTGTTACCAGTACTTTAATCATAGAATTACTTCCTTAAAAGTAGGAAGTTGCAGGTCTTTTTCTGAAATTATAAATTCACTCTCTAGAAGATGCCAATTTATTGATAAGGTTGCGTCATTATAGATAATGCCACTTTCTGAAGCATTGTCATAATAATTATCACATTTATAAGCAAAAATGGAAGTTTTAGATAATGTTATAAATCCATGTGCAAATCCTCGTGGTACAAATAATTGTTTGTGACTTTCATCATCTAGAATAATAGAAAATTGTTTTCCAAAAGTTTCAGAATTCTCTCTTAAATCAACTACAACATCCAACACTTTACCTTCAATAACGCGAACTAGCTTTGCTTGAGCCATTTTTCCTTTTTGAAAATGAAGTCCTCGAAGCACTCCATAAGTAGATACAGATTGATTGTCTTGAACAAAATCAGGATTCAGTCCAGATAAGTCACTAAATATTTTTTTATTAAATGTTTCAAAAAAAACACCACGTTCATCTTTAAATATGCGGGGTTGAATAATAAAACAGTCTTTTAAAGGAGTTTTTTCTATTTCCAAAATTAATCTAATTGAAGTAAATGTTTGCCATAACCACTTTTAAGTAATGGTTCTGCCAATGCTATTAATTGTTTTTTATTGATGTATCCCATCTCATAAGCAGCTTCTTCTATAGCGCCTATTTTTAATCCTTGTCTTTCTTCTATTACCTCAACAAATTGAGCTGCTTGCATTAGAGATGCAAAAGTACCTGTGTCTAACCAGGCAGTTCCTTTATCTAAGATACTTACGTTTAACTTCCCCTTTTTAAGAAATACATTGTTTACATCTGTTATTTCTAATTCTCCTCTTGTGCTAGGTTTAATATTTTCAGCTATTTCAACAACACTATTATCATAAAAATAAATACCCGGAACAGCATAATTAGATTTTGGTTTTTCTGGTTTCTCTTCTATAGATAATGCTTTTCCAGAAGCATCAAAATCTACAACTCCGTATCTTTCTGGGTCATGAACGTGATATGCATAAATTACACCTCCGTCTGGATCACTGTTTGATTGTAATAACTCTTTAAGCCCAGATCCATAAAAAATATTATCTCCTAGTATTAAAGCGACTTTATCATCACCTATAAAATCTTTACCTATAATAAAAGCTTCTGCTAAACCATTAGGGTCTGCTTGTTCTGCATATTGAAAATCACATCCCAATTTTTTTCCGTCTCCTAATAATTTTTTAAAAAGCGGTAAGTCTTGTGGTGTAGATATTATTAAAATTTCACGAATACCTGCATACATTAAAGTAGATAAAGGATAGTAAATCATTGGTTTATCATACACTGGCATTAGTTGTTTACTAACTGCAAGTGTAATAGGATGTAAGCGGGTTCCAGAACCCCCTGCTAGTATTATTCCCTTCATAATCTATCTGTGTTTTTTAAATACCAAGCTATTGTTTTTTTAATACCTGATTCAAAATTTTCGTCTGCTTTCCAGTGTAGTTCTTTTTCAATTTTGGATGCATCTATTGCATATCTAAAATCGTGTCCAGGTCTATCTGTAACAAAAGATATTTGATCACGGTAGGAGTTTGTAATTGGTTTCATTTCATCCAGAAGATCACAAATAGTATGAGCAATGTATAAATTTTCTCTCTCATTTCGGCCGCCAATATTATACGTCTCACCTAAATCTCCATTCTCTATAGCTAATTTTATGCCTACACAATGGTCTTTAACATACAACCAATCTCTTACATTTTTACCATCTCCATAAATTGGGATAGGTTCGCCAGATATTGCTTTCCTTATAATGGTGGGTATTAATTTTTCTTTATGCTGATTAGGTCCGTAATTGTTTGAGCAGTTTGTTGTTATTACTGGCATACCATACGTATGGAAGTAACTTCTAACAATAAAATCTGAAGACGCCTTTGATGCACTATATGGACTGTTAGGAGCATAAGGAGTGTTTTCTGTAAACAACCCTGTTTCACCTAATGTACCATATACTTCGTCTGTAGAAACATGTAAAAATCGTGCGTCTTCAAATTGAGGTTTAAACTTATTTGGTCCTTCCATCCAGGTTTTATAAGCTTGTTGTAATAATATAAAAGTTCCAACTATGTTAGTATTAATAAATGCAGCTGGGCCTGTAATAGAATTATCTACATGAGATTCTGCAGCAAAATGAACAACTTTATTAAATTGGTGTTTGTTAAAAAGTTCTTTTATAAGATTCTCATCACAAATATCCCCTTGTATAAATGTATAGTTTAAATGATTTGAAATAGCTTCCAGATTTTTTAAATTTCCAGCATAAGTGAGCTTATCTAGAACAAAAATTTCATCTTTTGTGCTTTCTAGAATATAAGCAACATAATTTGAACCTATGAAGCCTGCTCCCCCTGTAATTAAGACTTTGTTGTTTTTCAAAATATTTTTTTAGATTAGACTAAAATCTGATTTAACATTTTTTCGGTGATTAAATAAGTGGGTTTTACACCACTTGTACCTAATCCACCAGAGGCTAATGTACTCCCTGTTTCTAATGGATTATCTGATGCATAATAAGCGTACATAACTTTAACTTTAGAACTTATACTACCTCTTATTTTCGAGGCTGCCTGTATAGCTTTTTGATAATGTGCACCTTCCATTTCAAGTCCAATAACATCCCAAGAAGAATTATGGAAAAACTTTAATACATCACGATTTTGTAGGGAAGTTCCTAAAACTGTAATCATAGCTCCATCACATACAATAACACCATTATTTTGAAAATGTGCCTTTTTCAATTTATTTTTAAAAGGATAATTATCTGCGGTACCTTCAAAAACATGAGCAGAAGGAATCATAATATCTCCTTTGCCTCCTTCTAATATACCCGCTTTACCCATAATTGAAACGGAAACCACATCTAAATAGTGTAATTTACTTGTTCCTTTATATGGTTTTAATAATTCGTCCATCGTTTCGTAAGCTTGTTCCCCAAAAGCATAATCCATTACAATAATTACAGGTGCATCTTCTTCATTTGTGTAACTAACAGAAGCTCCTAAACTATTTTTAGGCAATTTATCGGTTTCAAATATCTGAACATTAATGTTTGTACCACTTACATCTTCTATATATGTCATCCCACTTTTAAGTGCAGTTTGCATTACTTTTTCTCTAAGCTTACTGTTTCCTGGCTGACTTAAACTTTCATAAACTTGTAGAGAGGTTTTTTTCTTAAACTCACTTGGTAATGCCTTTTCAGCATATAACGTGTTCATTACACTATGCATATTTGCACTTATAATATGTAAAGGACGACCTATTAACTGTTTCTCTTCTAGTGTTTGTTTAATTTTTATTGCCCAACGTTCTCCGTGAATATGATGCCCTAGACGTTCTCTCAAAACTGGGCTAAATGTTATAATTCTCTTGTTGTCATCAATAATTTCCTCTATTGCTCGTTTGCCTAAAAAATAAATAATGTTTAAAAATCTATTTTTATTTTTACTGCTTTCAAATAAAGGAAATACACTACTTACCTCTTCAAAAGTTCTTCCTAAGAAATTAGCAGTATGAGTTAAAGCAATTTCTTTTTCTTCTTGGGTAAGTTTATCTTTCTTTAATACAGCTTCTTCAAGTTTAAGCCAATCTCGTATTACACCTCCTTGTTCATTAATTAAAACTTGCTTCATTATTTTATGAGATTCAATATAAAGAAAGGTAAGATGTGTTAATATATCATATATCTCAGACCGTCCTCTTGTAATCTCAATATTCATTTGTTCATCGTCAATACGGTAACAGTTTCTTCTTCTTTTTGGCGGTATAATTGGCTCAAAATGAGAATTTTTATATCCTTCATCACTTGTTAAGTTTATAAATCTACACTCTTCTATCCCGTATGGAAGTCTGTCAATTACATATAATAACCCTTGTAATTCAATTTTTTCTTCAGCTATAGAGCCATAAATCTCTGGTCGCAGTATTAATAATGATTCTCTTAAAGTTTCACCAGAAATTCCCATGGGTTTATAAAACCCCCTATTAAAGAGATGACGCATTGTTATATAGAGTCTTTCTATGGCTCCAGTACTCTCTTGCGCACGTGTTCTAGTGTGTGTTTTTAATATATTCATACCCTCAAAGATAACACTTATTTTACTGCTTGTGTTTCATGATATTGTTAGCAATGTTGCGGTCGTTTGCTAATCTGGGGACTTTATTTTGTCCTCCTAATTTACCTTGAGATTTCATGTATGTTTGAAAACCATCTTTAACTAAGGATGTAATTTTTAATGGCTGAAGCACTTTGCCAACTATTAAATCTTTATAATAAGAATTTTGTTCCTGCATTTGCAAGTCTAAAGTTTTTGCTATATCCTGAATATTATTTGGTTCATTTTCAAACTCTATAAACCACTCATGGTATGGCAATTCTCCAGAGTTTGCTTCTGTTTGTGGAGCTACTGTAAATTCGGTAATTGAGAAATTATGGATAGCCATAGCCTCTTGCATTGCTTGTTCTACCTCTTTACCTATTACGTGTTCTCCAAATGCAGAAATAAAATGTTTTATTCTACCTGAAACAATTAAGCGATAAGGATTTATAGATGTAAATTGCACCGTATCTCCTAAATTATATCCCCATAAACCTGCAGTTGTTGATATAATCATTACATAATTTATTCCAGTTTTTACTTCCCCAATGGTACGTCTTTTATACTCTTTATCAAAAAAAGTTGATGCTTCAATAAATTCATAAAAAATTCCACTATCTAGCTGCAACAACATTCCTTTTTCGTCTTGAGAATCTTGAAAAGCAAAAAATCCTTCCGAAGCAGGATATAATTCAATACTATCTACTTTTCTACCTATAAGAGATTCAAATTTTGCTTTATAGGGCTCATAATTAACACCTCCATAAATAAACAGATTAAAATTTTTAAAAAGATCACCTACTTTTTTACCTGTAGCAGTGTTTAATCTTTCAAAATACATTTGTACCCAAGACGGAATACCACTTATTACAGTCATATTCTCATTTTTTGTTTCTTCTACAATTACATCAACTTTGGTTTCCCAATCGCTTATACAATTGGTTTCCCAACTAGGCAATCTGTTTTTTTGTAAATATCCAGGTACATAATGTGCTACAATGCCAGAAAGTCGTCCAAGTTGAATTCCGTTCTTTTGAGTCATTTCTGGGCTTCCTTGTAAAAAAATCATTTTACCATCTACAAAATCAGCTTTTCCAGTTTCATTGATATAGCATAAAATTGCATTTCGGGCAGCATTAATATGTGTAGGCATTGACTCTTTAGTAAGTGGAATAAATTTTGCACCAGAGGTAGTTCCCGATGTTTTAGCAAAATATAATGGTTTTCCTGGCCATAAAATGTCTTCTTTACCAGATACTACAAGATCTATGTAATTTTTTAAGTCTTCATAATCACGAACAGGAACGTTCTCTATAAAAGCGGCGTGAGAAGTAATATTTTTAAAATTATGATCTTGTCCAAATTTTGTATTTTCTGCTTCAGAAATTAAATTTTTAAATACTTTTTCTTGAGTTTTAATTGGGCTGTAAACCCACTTATTCATTCTATTAACAACAAGTTTTGCAAAAATTTTAGCACCTAATGATTTTATAGTCATAGCATTTTAATCAAAATCGATAAAATTTGTTGGATTTACAGGATATCCTTCTCTCCATAACTCAAAGTGTAAATGAGGACCTGTAGATAATTCGCCTGTATTTCCTACAGTTGCTATTACTTCACCACCTTTTACCAATTCCCCTTGAACTTTAGAAAGTGATGCGTTATGTTTATATACCGATATAATATTATTCTTGTGTTCTAAAATTATAACATATCCTGTTTCTGCAGTCCATTCTGCAAATATAACCGTTCCATCTGCAGTAGCTTTAACAGGTGCATCTTTTACAGTAACAATATCTACTGCATAATGTTTTTTCTTTGGGTTGTAATTTTCGGAAATAGTTCCTTTTAATGGTGCAAATAGCACAAGTTGAACTTCATTAGTTGCAAGTAATGGGTTATACTTATCCTCTTGTAAAACTTTCTCTCTTAATAACGAATCTTCTTTTGATGCTTCTAGCTTTAAGCGAGAGACATCTAACTTGGCTGCTTCAACAATAGAATCTTTATTAAAATTTACCGTTTTAACGTCTCCTGTAAGGACTTTTCGTATAGAAGTTAGGTATTGTTCATTTACATCAATAACGCGCTGCAGAGAGTCTGTTTTAAAGGTTAAGTCTGTTGCTTTTCTTTTTAAGCTTGTGGAAGAATATCCAGGTATATATTCTCTTAAAGGTGTAAAAGCTATTAATACTGTGGTTATTGCAATAAGTAACAGTGCAAATATAGTACTGAAAACAAATACATTTAACCGATTAAGTTTAAATGAAAATCTTTCTTCAAAAGTATCTTCATTAAGAACTACAAGCCTATACTTATGAAGTAGTTTCTTCTTAATTTTTCTTGCTCTTTTATCTTTTTTTGCCATTTTTCTTGCTTGCAGATTACAAATATAAAATAAACTAATACTCTAAGTGCTAAACTTAGTTTGAAAACGTTCTATCTAAGTAATTCTTGTTACCTTTGTCACTTAAATTTTTATTAAAATGAATGCACTATTTATACCTTTAGCGATTGGTCCTTGGCAAATTGTACTAGTCGTACTAGTAGTATTATTATTGTTTGGTGGTAGAAAAATCCCTGAATTAATGCGTGGACTAGGAAGTGGAATTAAAGAATTTAAGGACGCATCTAAAGAAGATACGGACGATAAAAAAATGGACGATAAAAAATAATTATTCTAATATCGCTTCGCGATTTATTATAATTTATAAAACCCTGTTACTCTTAGGAATAACAGGGTTTTTTACATATAATTTTTTATCTGTTATTCTATCTTTGCAGATTTTAATATTGCTTCCAATTCAAATTGAAGATCTCTTTTTTCTACGGAAGGCGCGTGAGTAAACCCCTCAATAATTAAATATCTATTGTTTTTTTCATCCTTAATGGCATAATTAACAAAAGGACCTGCCATATATTGATTTTTTACTTCCCAAGTTCCTTTTGTCTCATAAGCAAATTTACCGTCAATTTTTGTAGTAAATAAATAAGGGGCATAGGCTTCTTCAGTTATAAACTTGCCATCATCTTCTACAGGTAAGTATTTACCCCCTACAGAATCTCGCATTTTTATAATATCTCCAACTATAGTGCTGTCTTTACCAATTGTATTTAACGGTACTTGATATACAATAATATTAGTACTTCCAGATTTTAATTCCTTGGTAATCCAAAAGAAATCTTTAGTCGCTTTTGCAATATGATACGCAGAAGGTATTTTAAGAGAAATACCCATTTCATTCTTTAATGAATCTACTTTAAGTAAAGAAACAGAAGTTCTACGTTGTCTTTCTGCAATTTCTGAAGCATGAAAAGCATCAATTATTCTTTCCTGATTTTCTTTAATTAATTCAATTAATCGTTGTGGAATTTTAGCTGTTATAAAAGCCACTGTTTGTGGCTTTGCGTATGGATTTTGTTCAATAGAAACTTTTTCTTCTTTTCCAAGGGTAACATGTAATACCAAACGGTATTTTCTTGCAAAACCAGTGTATGTAGATGGTGGCATTTGGTTCATTGAAAACAAAGGCTCATCTTGAGGCAAACCATAAGCTGGAGCTGCAAAATAAGTTCTTATTTCCTCACCAACAGTATTATTCCACAAATCGTTATCAATAATAACTTGCAATGTGTTAATGTTTCCTAGCGACTTTTGTAAATAGGAAGTATCTTTTTTTCCATTTTCATTACAGGAAAATAGTATGAAAACTGAAAATAATGCAATAAAAATTGGTTTCATGTAGCGGTTATTTTGAAGGAATTAACCTTTTGATACTTTAAGTTTCATTCCTGGTTTTAGTTTGTTACCACTAATATCGTTCCATTTTTTTATTTCTTGCACAGTTACACCAGGAAATTTTTGAGATATGCTCCATAATGAATCTCCACTTTTTACAGTATAAACGTTGTTAGGTGCTTTTATTGACTTTGAACTTGTTGATGTTGATGCTGTACTACTAGAAGACACGGGGTTTCTAGAATGAATAGTAAGTCTTTGACCAACTCTTAAATTATTACTTCGTAAACCATTCCACTTTTTTATCTGCCCAACAGTTACTCCATATTTATCTGCTATTCTACCAAGATAATCACCACTCCTTACCCTATATCGAATGCGGCTTTCCTGTTCAAATAACTCTGGTAATGGTTTCTCTCTTTTATCAAATTCTGATGCTGCGTAAGCGTAAATAGCTTCTTCATTGGCTACAAATTTGCCAATTACATCTACCGGTAAGCGTAGTACATAATTTTCATCTTTTACAACAGGTATTATACCTAATTTATAAGATGGGTTTAAAAACTCAACTTCAGAAAGATCTAAATTTGCGACTTCAGAAACATGCTCAAGAGAAATTCTTTGCTTAACTCTTATTGTATCTGTAGCGATATATGGTATTCTAGGTCCTGTGCTTTTAAATCCGTGCTCTTCAGCATATTCAAAAATATACATTGTTGCTAAAAAAGCAGGTAAATATCCAGCTGTTTCACGTGGAAGATGTGCTCTTATATTCCAATAATTTTTATGCCCTCCAGATCTTCTAATTGCTTTTGATACATTTCCAGGACCAGAATTGTACGCTGCTAAAGCCAAATCCCAATCTCCTAAACTTTCGTATAAACTCTTTAAATATTTACAAGCAGCTTCTGTAGCCATAATTGGATCAGACCTTTCATCTACATAAGAGCTAACCTCTAGTCCAAACATTTTTCCCGTACCATACATAAATTGCCAAAGCCCGGTAGCACCCACTCGTGACTTAGCTCGAGGATCTAAAGCAGACTCTACAATTGCAAGATATTTAAGCTCTAACGGAATATTATGTTTGTCTAATTCTTGTTCAAACATGGGAAAATAATAATCGCTTAAAGCAATTAATTTACCCATTGTTCGTCTTCTATTCTTTAAATAGCCTTTAATTACACTCTCTAATGAAGGGTTATACTCAACATTAAATGGAGTGCGAGCATTTATTTCGGCAAGACGTTCTTTTAAAAGTTCGGTGGGAAGTTCTTCATATTCTACAGGCTCATATTCTTGGGTAGTGATACTTCCATAAACATCTTCAAACAACTCTGATGTATATAACTCTTGTAGCCAAATACTGTCAAACTCTCTAGCAACAGCAATATCCTTTAGTGCAAACACCATAGTATCTTTAACTTGGGTTGCAATTACAGTTTTTGGTAAATCACCAGATATTTGCTTAACGGTGATTGAATCAATAATTTTTACATTCTTTTTTTGAAGAGAATCTATAGGCGGTTTTGGTTTTTGCGCATATAAAAATCCACAACATAAAAGTAATAATAGGGAAATATGTTTTAACTTCATAGTTAGGTTAACGTGGGGATGACTATTAAAATTTTGCTAAAAATAACGATTTGCTGCAAAGAAACAAATTTTTAACAATTAAGTGCTGAAAATCAAGGTTTTATTATTCTATTGCTTTTATTCCAGGTAATGTTTTTCCTTCTAGCATTTCTAGCATCGCTCCACCTCCAGTAGAAACATAACTTACTTTGTCTTCTAGATTAAACTTTTTTACTGCAGCAACAGAATCTCCCCCTCCAACAAGTGAAAATGCTCCTTGAGATGTTGCCTTTGCAATAGAATTTCCAATGGAGATTGTTCCAGATGCAAATTTTTCCATTTCAAAAACACCTACTGGACCGTTCCATAGAATGGTTTTAGAATCTAATAATACTTTTGTAAAGATTTCATTTGTTTTTGGTCCAGTGTCAAGACCCATCCATCCTTCTGGTATATTGTCTATAGAATCAATGTCTGTGCTTGCAAATTCTGAAAAGCTATCTGCAACAATAGCATCTACTGGCAAATGAACCTGAACTCCTTTTTCTTTTGCTTTTTCTAGTATTTCTAAAGCTAATTCTAATTTATCATCTTCTACTAACGAACTTCCTATTTCACCTCCTTTTGCCTTAACAAAAGTGAATGCCATACCTCCTCCTATTATTAGATTATCTATTTTATCTAAAATATTTTCGATAATTGTAATTTTTGAAGATACTTTTGCCCCTCCAATAATAGCGGTGACTGGCTTTTTACTTTCACGAAGCACCTTATTAACATTAATTATTTCGGACGCCAAAAGAAGACCAAAGCACTTATTATTAGGGAAAAAATCTGCAATAATAGCTGTAGATGCATGGGCTCTGTGAGCTGTGCCAAAAGCATCATTAACGTAGATATCTCCTAACTTAGAGAGCTTTTCTGCAAATTCTTTATCTCCCTCTGTTTCTTCTTTATAGTATCTTAAATTTTCTAATAATAAAATCTCTCCTGGTTGTAATTTTGCGGCTGCTTCTTCAACATTTTTACCAATACAATCATTTATAAATTTTATTTGAACCCCAAGTATTTCACTTGTTTTATTAACTATGTTTTGTAGTGAAAACTCAGCTTCTTTATTTTTTGGTCTCCCTAAATGGGACATTAAAATACAGCTTCCACCATCCTCAAGAATTTTGATAATTGTAGGTTTTGCACCTTCAATTCGTGAAGCATCTGTTATGTTTAAATCATCATCTAAAGGAACATTAAAATCTACACGAATTAGTGCTTTTTTACCTTCAAAATTGAAGTCGTTTACTGTTTTCATAATTATTCTTTTTCAATTGCAAATATAGTATAATTAGAGGTTGATTTCCTGAAGTAAAAAATGTGTAATTTTGCTTATGGATTTTTCAGAAGTAATAGGCCAAAAGCACTTAAAAGCACATCTTATAAAAACAATAGAAAATGGACGCATTCCCCATGCTCAATTGTTTGTAGGTAATTCTGGCAGTGGTATTTTACCGCTTGCGATTGCATACGTAAAAGAGCTTTTATGTAGTAGTTTTCTTAAAAATTCTATCGAATATGAACAATGCGCAAAAAAGATCGATAAATTAGTACATCCAGATCTTCACTTTGTGTACCCTGTAAATACCAACGATACTATTAAAAAAAATGCTATTTCATCAAACTTTAATGAAGAATGGCGGCAATTTGTACATTCTAATCCATATGCCTCCCTTTTTGATTGGTTACAATCTTTGGGAATTGAAAAAAAACAGGGTAATATTAGTGTTCATGAAGCTCAAGATTTACTAAAAACTCTTTCTTTAAAATCGTACGAAGGAGGTTATAAAGTAATGATTATATGGATGGCCGATAAAATGAACACAGAATGTGCAAATAAAATACTTAAAATTGTAGAAGAACCGCCAGAGAAAACATTGTTACTCTTATTAACAGAGAATGAGGAACAAATAATTACTACTATTCGTTCAAGATGTCAAAAATTGAACTTTCCCCTGCTTTCTGAAGAAGATATTTCTCAATATTTAATAGAAAAAAAAGGAGTTGCTGCTTCCTTGGCAAAAAAGACAAGCCGACAAGCTAATGGTGATTTTAATAAAGCTCTACATATTCTTGAAAATGATAGTGATGATATTGTATTTGAAGAGTGGTTTGTATCATGGGTTCGTACAGCTTTTAAAGCAAAAGGAAATAAAGGAGCTATAAATGAGCTATTAAATTGGAGTGATTTAATGGCTGGACAAGGAAGAGAGACACAAAAAAAGTTTATCACGTACTGTATTGAAGTTTTTAGACAGGCTTTATTAAAAAATTATAAAGCAGATAGTCTATTATTTTTTGAATCTGTAGATTCAAAATTCTCAATTGATAAATTTGCTCCTTTTATTCATCAAAACAACATTTTTGAAATTACTTCCTCGTTAGAAGAAGCAGCTTATCATATTGAACGCAATGGAAATCCAAAAATAATTTTTACCGACCTATCAATTCAATTAACTCGACTAATTCATAAAAAAGAGCTGGTATAAGCACTATTGATAACATTGTATATTGCTAATAGATATTTATTATCACAAAATGGCTTTGCAGGAAGGCTTTAGCGCCATTAATTTAAATTTGAATGAGACAATAAGGCCAGCTACTTAAAAGCGTCTGAAATCGCCTAATATTGCTTTAGGGCTGCTTTTTATAGCAATAAATTACTGAAGAATGCTCTTTTGTTTTTAAAGCAAGAATATTTGACCATAAGCCAATTAATAATGCTTTAATTGAGAACGCGTTTTTTGTTTTATATTTTTCTGAAAGTAAACAAACATAAAATGAATCGAACCACATTGGTTTAGTATTTATTAATTTCATTTTAGTAGAAAATAAACTATTCATACTTTTTCTAGAAAAATGCCATAAGTGTCGAGGAGTATCATATGCTGCCCAATAATTTTTATAATATGTTGCATCGTATGATTTATAATTAGGAACTGCTATTATTAATATTCCTCTTGGGTTTAAAAAACTTTCAAGTTGCGTAGTCACTTTTTCAAGATCTGGAAGATGTTCTAAAACATGCCAAAGTGTAACAACATCAAATTTTTGATTAGAAAAATCTTCAATTCTTTCTTTTAATAAAACCTCTTTTTTTTCTGAAAATAATCTTGCTTTTAAATTAGGTTCTACTCCATGCACATTCCAATTTTTATCTTTTGCAAGTTTTAAAAATTCTCCTGTTCCTGCTCCAATATCTAAAATTGTTCCCGTTCCTTTATTTAGGGATTGTATTAAATTAACTTTAGACGTTAATGAATATTTTTTTACTATTTGGTAAAGTGTGGCTACAAACCCTTTTTTTTCATCTGTGTGAGAAATATAATCTTCACTCTCATAATATTTATATAATTCATCTATTTTAGGTTGAGGGGTTGTAACTAACATTTCCTTTTTAGGATGGTGTATTAAATTAAAAGACTCTCCAGTTACAAGAAAGTCTTTAGTTGTTATATAAACTTGATTTGCTTTATTTTTCAATGTAAATATTTAAACGTTCCACGTGGAACATATTACCTAACGCCCCATATATACTAGGAGAACAGAAATATCATTTGGTGAAACTCCACTTATTCTAGAAGCTTGAGATACTGTTGCAGGTTTAATGTTGTTTAGTTTTTCTCTTGCTTCATAAGAAAGAGATTTCAATTTAGAATAATCAAATGTTTCTGGAATTTTAATTCCTTCTAGTCTATTTAATTTATCTGCGTTGTTTTTTTCTTTTTTAATATATCCAGAATATTTTACTTGAATTTCTGTTTGTTGTAAAATATCGTAATCTAAATTATTTTCAGAAATAAACTCCTCAACCGTATCTACTTTACGCATATCATCCATCGTAATATTAGGGCGAGAAAACATCTTAAACATTTTATCGCTTTGCGCAACAGGAGCAGATTCTTTAGACTCTAAAATTGGATTTATAATTTCAGGTATTACACTTGTATCTTTAAAAAACTGTATAAAAGCATCAGATTGCTTTTGTTTTTCTTCCATCTTTTTCATTCGCTCATCACTTGCTAAACCAATTTTATGAGACATAGGTGTAAGTCTAAAATCTGCATTATCTTGTCGCAACAAGGTTCTGTATTCTGCACGTGAGGTAAACATTCTATATGGCTCTTCGGTTCCTTTAGTAATTAAATCGTCTATAAGAACACCAATATAAGCTTCATTTCTTTTAATAATAAAAGGATCTTTTTCTTGAACTTTTAAATGGGCATTTATACCGGCCATTAATCCTTGAGAAGCTGCTTCTTCATATCCAGTAGTTCCGTTTATTTGTCCTGCAAAAAACAACCCCGAAACTAATTTTGTTTCAAGTGTATGTTTTAACTGTGTAGGTGGGAAATAATCATATTCTATTGCGTAACCTGGTCTAAAGAATTTTACATTTTCAAATCCTGCTACTTGACGCAATGCTTTAAATTGAACTTCTTCAGGAAGGGATGTTGAAAATCCATTAATATAATATTCTACAGTGTCCCAACCTTCTGGTTCAACAAAAAGTTGATGACGATCTTTATCTGCAAATCTGTTAATCTTATCTTCGATGGATGGACAATATCTTGGACCAATACTTTTTATTGATCCATTAAACATTGGGGAACGATCAAATCCTTCTTTTAATAGCTCATGCACTTCTGTACTTGTGTACGTCATGTGACATGGTCTTTGGTGTTTTAATGGTTGTGTTGAGTCTGAAAAAGAAAATTTTTCTGGAATTTCATCACCTGGCTGAATCACCATTTTTGAAAAATCTAACGATCTTCCATCCACTCTAGGAGGTGTTCCAGTTTTCATTCTTCCAGAATCAAACCCTAAGTTAACTAAATCTTGTGTAATTCCCGTAGAAGCCTTTTCACCTGCTCTTCCACCACCAAACTGTTTTTCTCCAATGTGAATTAAACCGTTTAAAAAAGTCCCATTTGTTAAAACAACAGTTTTACCTATTATCTCTAATCCCAAAGATGTACGAACACCAACAATTTTATCGTCTTTTACAATAACCCCAGAAACCATTTCTTGATAAAAATCAAGATTTGGGGTTTGCTCAAGCATTAATCTCCATAATTCAGAAAAACGCATTCGGTCACTTTGTACTCTAGGACTCCACATTGCAGGTCCTTTAGATTTATTCAACATTTTAAATTGAATTGCAGTTTTATCTGAAATAATACCACTGTATCCGCCTAAAGCGTCAATTTCTCTAACAATTTGCCCTTTTGCAATACCACCCATAGCAGGGTTACAAGACATTTGTCCTATGTTTTGGAGATTCATAGTAATTAAAAGTGTACTAGAGCCCATATTAGCGGCGGCGGCGGCGGCTTCTGAGCCTGCATGACCAGCACCTACTACAATAACATCATATTCTTTATCAAACATATTCTATAAATTGTTCCACGTGGAACAATGCTTTTAATTTAAGGGGTGCAAATATAAGGTAAATAACTTAAAATCAAGTAGTTATTGTGTAATAATTTGATTTTCAGTAATCTAAGAAAAATTTCTTTGTTCTAAAGCATAATCTTCTTTACTTCTCATCAATATTTCTTCGGTTTCTAGTTTGTCTTTATAGCCACAATAATGAAGTATTCCATGTATCATTACACGATGTAACTCATCATTAAAATCAACTTTAAAATGAGATGCATTTTCTATAACCCTTTCAATAGATATATAAATTTCACCATGTATTTGTTTGCCTAATGAATAATCAAAACTTATAATATCTGTAAGTGTATCGTGATTTAAAAATTCTTCATTTAAAGAAAGTAAATATTTGTCATCACAAAATACATAAGTAAGGTCTCCTTCTTCAAAACCTTCAGAAGAAATTATAGAAGAAATCCAAGTCGTAATTTCTTTTTCATTAGTTAGGTTAAAATCGGTTTCGTAAAAAAAATCAATCATCTTTTTTCTTAAAATACGTCTGTACTTTTTCTTTATATTCTTGACGCAAAGGTAAAGCCTCTCTATTTAAAATTTCGGTTGTATTAAAATATTTTTTTACATCTTCTGGGGATAAACGAAGCTTGTTTGTAAAACTATTTTTATTTGTTTGAGATTCGCGTTTTGTTTCTTGGCTTTGTTCAAAATCTGCTTTATCTAACTTTAATAATTCATATTGTAAATTGAGCATTTTTTCAAGAGTACGTTGATTAAACCCTTTGTCTAATAATTGCTGCTCAATACCCTCCATTTCTCTTAAAAGTTGACCGCCTTTTCCTTTAAGCCCTTCTTTACTTAATCTATCTTCTAATTGTTGACGTAATTGTTGCTGTTGTTTATAAATTTCATATAATTCTCCGTCATTGTTTTCACTGTCACCATTTCCATCTCCTTCTTTTCCATCCTTACCACCTTTGCCATCTTTTCCGTTTTTACCATCTTTTCCATTACCTTCTCCATCTCCTTGGCCATCGCCTTCTCCACTGCCTTCTCCCTCGCCCTGTCCTTGACCTTCACCAGCACCTTTACCCTTGCCTTTTCCTTGACCCATACCTTCTTTCATTTTTTCTGAAAGGCCTTCTTGTTTTTTTATAATATCTGGTAATTGGAAACCTCTTCCTTGACCTTCGCCTTCACCTTGCCCTTTACCAGAGCCAGACCCCGAACCTGATCCAGACATTTGCATTTGCATATTATTTAATAAGTCACTTAATAAAATTGCTAATTCGTTAGCGCCAGTTACAGTATATTGTTGGTTAGAAATACCTTGACGAAGCTGGTTTTCTGCCAAACGCTCTAAAGACTTATCAATATTGTATTGAACTTCTGTTAAAGAAGAATTAATTTGTTCACTAATTAAAGGTTGTCTTAATGACAATGAAAACAAACTATCATCTATATGTTGAAAGTTGAGTTTTAAATCATTCTGAATATTTAATCTTTTTCCGAAGACAGGATTTCCATAATCTGTTACTTTAAAATCTTCCATTAAACTTTCTTGTTCGAAAGAAAAAACAACCAAATTATCTAATATTTGTCGAAGCATTTCCAAATCTTCATCTAAAGATTCCATTTGACCAGATTTCATTTGAGCCTGCATTTGCATGCCCATTTGTTTCATCTTTTTTCCTGCCTTTTTTTGATTTTCTTTTGCGTCTTCCTTCTTTTGATTTTTAAGATTATCTGTGGCTTTTTGCTGTTCGTCTTGTACTTCTTTCTCTCCAGATTTATCTTGAGGAATATCCATAGGCTCTTTTAAACCTTCGTTTTCCTTTTTAAGATCATCCATCTCCTTTTTATATTCTTCAAACTTTTTATTAAGTTCTTCTTGTTTTTCTTTTGTATTTTCTTCTTTAGGAGCATCTGCTAGTTTCTCTTGTTCTTCTCCTAATTTAAAAAGTTCTTCAGAAAGCTTTTCTGCTTTTTTTGTTACATAGTATCTTTTTGTAAGCTCTAACAATTGCTCAAGATTTTTTTCTTGATTTTTGTTTTGTTTTGCTAATTTTTCAAGCTTTTCTGTTAATTCTTCTTTTTGAATTTTATCTTGAAGTTTTTCTAATTCTTCCAGTAGTTTTTCATTTTCTTTAATTCGTTCTTCATTTTCTTCAAGACGTTTTTCAAGTTGTTCTTTAAAAGGATCATTTTCTTTATTCTCTGGTTGAAATTCCTGAAGATTCTCTTTTAATTCTTTAGAGAAATTCTTCATCATTTCTTCTTGTTGTTTTTGACGCTTTATAAAGTTTTCAATCTTCTTTTTATCATTCCAATTAAGTTCTTCTTTCTCTTTTTGTGTTTTAGAGAGTTCTTGAAGCCTTTTTTCTTGATCTTTTAGCTCTTCTAGTGATTTATCAAGTCCTTTTATAGAATTTTCTTGATTTTGAAGCTGTTCATTCTCTTTCTCATCTTTAGTTAACTTTCTATACGAATAAATACCAGATTTTGTTGATTTAAAGTTGTGCACAGCATCATTATCAAATATTTCAAAATAATACTCATAGGCGGTACCATCTTCTAACTGAAGATTTTCAGGGAAGGTGTAAACAAATTGATCAAAATTAGTCTTATTAAGAGGGAGAGGATATAGTTGTTTATCATTCTCATTTCCTTCAGGGAAATAAACCATACGAAGTTTTGTTAAACCATAATCATCAGATACGCGTCCTAAGAAATATACAATTTGGCTGTCTGTACTATCCTGCTTAGATTGTACTTCAATTTCTGGATATTCGTCTTTAATAACACCTAAAGTAAATGATAGATTCTCATAATCTTTTAGCGCTTTATTTGATGTTGTAATTGCATAATCAAGCTTTTTGTAAATACCTTTATTAAAATTGAATAGCGCATTCTTTTCTGAAAATTGATACACTGTATCTTTCGTTTTTAACGCAACATTATCTGTATTTTTAGTGCTTACTTTCCAAGTTACTTTAGTTCCTTCTGGAACAGTGGCGTTTCCTGTGCTTTTTAAAACTTCGTCTGCCTTTCCTGTGTAACCTGGATAATCTAAAATCATCTCAAAAGCTAATAAGGAAGGCGTATTTACAACATCAAGTGTGTATTCTTGAGACGTTACTTTATTTGCTTTTAATTTAAAATCTATTGGAGCATTAGGTTGTAAAAAAGTATACTCAAATAAGCCTGGTGCAGTTTGTTGAAGGAAATATGTTTCGTTATTATAAAATATACTTGCGTTCTCTGGAATAACGTCACCTTCTGTTCTTATTTTAAGTGTATAGCTTTTATTTTCTATTGCATTTAAATTTTCATTAATTATATAAAAAACAAAAGGTGCTGGTGGTTCATATGCAGTATCATAATTAACAACACGTTTGTAGCTACTTGAAAATGTATCTTTGTCACCTAAAACACTTATTAAAACAAAAAGTATCACAGGAATTGCTGCATATTTTAAATATTTAGCGTTTTTATTGAAATTAACAGCACTTTTAAAAGGAATTGGCTGCATTTCTCCAGCCTTTTGATCAATACTTGCAGCTAATAATTCGCTTTCTCTTTGATTTTGGTTAAGTTGAATTACATTTAACAACTTGTCATTTACTTGAGGAAAATGATTTCCGATGATTTTTGAAGCTTCAACATAGGTAATTCCACTTTGAAGTTTAAAAAGCTTTGCAAGTGGAAAAGCAATAAACCGAATAAACAATCCTGTTTCTACAGCAACAAATGACCAAAATAAAACTGCTCTACCAGTAGGGTTTAGCCATAAAAAATATTCTACTAAAAGAGTAATGAGAAACCATAATAAACCAATTGCAAAAAAAAGTATCGCACCCTTAATTAACTCATTGGTGTAATATTTTTTTATAAATTGTTCCAGCTTTTGCTGAATAATATTAAATGTGCTCATACATAGTGCTTCCTAGAATATAAAACTTCTAAATTACAATTTTATTTTCAGTAAATGAATGTTGTTTTAAGCATCAAAAAACACTCCAAACTATTAAAAATATGAAGGATTTAAAATATTTAGCCTCATTTTCAATTCCAGTTGCTGCGATTGTAGGAATAGTTTTGAAAGGATATTGGGTATTCTTTACGCCTTTTTTTGCTTTTATTATAATCCCAATAGTTGAAACACTTATGCCTGTAGCAACATCAAATCTTTCAGAAAAAGAAGTGATTGAGAAGGATAAAAATAGGTTTTTTGATGTTTTATTATATCTAAATTTACCTTTAGTTTATGGAATCTTAAGTTGGTTTTTAGCAAGTGTTTCTTGGTCAAATTATACTCTTTCAGAAATAATAGGGCTTACAATTTCCGTGGGTATTCTAGTAGGCTCAAATGGTATAAATGTCGCTCACGAATTAGGGCACAGAAAAACTAAGTTTGAAAAAGCGTTAGGAAAATTATTGCTTCTTCCTGCTTTGTATATGCACTTTTATATTGAACATAATTTTGGTCATCATCTTAATGCTGCAACCGCAGAAGATCCTGCAAGTGCAAAATATAATCAATCTGTTTATTCGTTTTGGCTTACTTCAATATTTAGGCAATATAGTAGCGCTTGGAAAATACAAATAGACCTTTTAAAAAGAAAAGAAAGGAACTTTATAAGTATATACAATGATATGCTTTTGTATGTTATTTCACAGTTAGGGTATCTTATTCTAATATTTTTCTTTTTTGGATCTCAAGGATTAATTATTGCTTTAGGAATTGCAATTACTGGTGCTGTTTTATTGGAAACTATAAATTATATTGAACATTATGGTCTTCGTAGAAATAAAACACAACGCGGTAGATATGAAAGAGTTGCCGAAATACATTCGTGGAATTCTAACCACGTATTAGGAAGAATTATGTTATATGAATTAACTCGTCATAGTGATCACCATTATAGAGCTCATAAAAAGTATCAATTATTAGATTACCATCAAACCAGTCCGCAAATGCCTTATGGATATCCTACTTCAATGGTGTTATCTTTAATGCCTCCACTATGGTTTGCAATAATGAATAAACGAATTCCTGTGGAAATGCGCTCTTAGCATTGTATCTTTGCACTTTCAATAATAAGAATACGATTTATGTCTCAAAAAGTGCGTGTGCGTTTTGCGCCAAGTCCAACTGGACCCCTTCATATTGGTGGTGTTAGAACTGCTTTATTTAATTATTTATTTGCTAAAAAACACAATGGCGACTTTCTGTTGCGTATAGAAGATACAGATCAAACAAGGTATGTTCCTGGCGCAGAAAATTATATTATTGAGGCCTTAAACTGGTTAAATATTCCCTATGATGAAGGGCCTGGTAAAGAAGGTGATTGTGGACCATATAGACAAAGTGAACGAAAAGATTTGTATCAAGAATATGCAGATAGATTATTAGCTTCTGGAGATGCTTATTATGCTTTTGATACAGCTGAAGAACTAGATGCGCATAGAAAAGACCATGAAGCAAATGGGAAAACATTTATTTATAATTGGCACAATAGGTTAAAATTAAAAAACTCTTTAGCACTTACAGAGGCCCAAGTAAAAGAAAAAATCAATGTAGGAGAAGAGTTTGTAATTCGTTTTAAAACCCCACAAGATGAAACACTTTATTTAAAAGATATTATTCGTGGAGACATGCAGGTTGAAACAAATGTATTGGACGATAAGGTTTTATTTAAAAGTGATGGAATGCCTACGTATCATTTAGCAAATATTGTGGATGATCATTTAATGAAAATTACACATGTTATTCGTGGTGAAGAGTGGTTACCTTCATTAGCATTGCACGTTTTATTATACCGTGCTTTTGGTTGGAGTGCGCCAGAGTTTGCTCACTTACCATTAATTATGAAACCTGTTGGCAAAGGAAAATTAAGCAAGCGTGATGGAGATAAAATGGGCTTTCCTGTATTTCCGCTTGAATGGAAAACAGCAGATGGTGATTTATTTTCGGGGTATAGAGAAGATGGTTATTTACCAGAAGCAGTAATAAATATGCTTGCATTTTTAGGATGGAATCCTGGTACCGAACAAGAAATTTTTACTTTGAATGAACTTGTAAATGCATTCGAATTAGAAAGAGTACATAAAGCAGGTGCAAAATTTGATCCGGAAAAAAATAAATGGTTTCAACATCATTATTTACAAGAGGTAAATGATGCAATTTTAGCAGATAGTTTTTCAAGATTTTTAAAAACCAAAAATATTACTACCACTCTTAATCTTACCACAGTAGTTGCTATGTTAAAAGAACGTGCAACTTTTGTAAGTGATATATGGGAGCAAGGAAGCTTTTTATTTATTACACCTACTAGTTATGACGATAAAGCATCTGCAAAAGCTTTTAAACCTGAAACACCAGAGTTATTAGAGAGTGTGGTAGATATTATGCAAGGTTTGCAAGACTTTACGGCAGGGACAATTTCAGAAAAAGTAAAAGGGTGGATTACTTCTCAAGAAATAAGTTTTGGTAAGGTAATGATGCCTTTAAGACTTGCGCTTGTAGGAGAAATGAAGGGTCCAGATGTTTTTGACATAGCTTCTCTATTAGGAAAAGAAGAAACTGTAAAACGAATTAATAATGCAATTGCATTTATAGACTAGAAATAAACTACCGCTGCAATAATTATAGTTGATGTATGACCTTCAAAATCTGAATTTTTCAGGTTTTGATCATTTAATTTATTGAAGGTGTTTGTAATTCCGTATTGATAATGTGCGCTTATTCTAAAACTTTCTAAGCCTGCAGTTAATCCACCTACCACATTAAAATTAAATTTTGATATATCCTGTATTTCTTCAGCAGTGAAACCATTTTCTTCATCTACAACATAAAATTGATAACGATCATTATCTAGTTTCATTTTTCCGTTAATATTTACAACTGGGCCAAAATCAAGGCTTAAATGATGTTTAACAATATTATAGCTTCCTAAAAAATTAAGCTGAACTCCTTGAATTGTAAAGTCTACATATTCTTCAGTAAAACCAGTTGTAATATTTGCGCCCTTACCAAGTATCCCTAAAGATGAGCTATAAAAACTTAAACCGTAAATTAAATCAAAATTGTTTCTAAAAGCACCTCTTGTTGTAAATCCAGCTATAAAACCACTTCCTTCTTTTGTTTGAAAATCTGAAGTATTAATATCAAATATTGTATATCCACCTGTTACCCCTATCCTATTATATTGGTCATAATTTTTTTGACCAAATGTAGATTGAATTAATAGCAAAGAAAAAGTAACAAATACAATGTTTTTAAGACTCATAAGTAGATTAAATTTAAAGACCGTAAAAGTACCTTTATTTTTGTATCTTCAACAAAGTAACTAATTTAATTTTACAAACTATGGGAGGTTTTATTCTTCTTATTCCGGTATTTATTATCGGTTTTATTATTCTTATATCAGGGATTTTTACAGTAAGGCAACAAACGGCTGCCATTGTAGAACGCTTTGGTAAGTTTTTAAATATTAGAAACTCTGGATTACATTTTAAAATCCCAGTGTTTGACCGAATATCGGGTAGAATTAACTTAAAAATTCAACAACTAGATGTTTTAGTAGAAACTAAAACAAAAGATGATGTGTTTGTGAGATTAAAAATATCTGTTCAATTTCAAGTTATAAAAGAAAAAGTTTATGATGCTTTTTATAAACTTGAAAATCCGCACGATCAGATCACATCCTATGTTTTTGATGTTGTAAGAGCAGAAGTTCCTAAAATGAAATTGGATGATGTTTTTGAGCGTAAAGATGATATCGCTATTGCAGTAAAACAGGAGTTAAATGATGCAATGATAAATTATGGATACGATATTATTAAAACCTTAGTAACAGATATTGATCCAGATGTTCAAGTTAAAGCAGCTATGAACCGTATTAATGCTGCAGAACGTGAAAAAGTAGCAGCAGAGTATGAAGCAGAGGCAGAACGCATTAAAATTGTAGCAAAAGCACGGGCAGAAGCAGAAAGTAAAAGACTTCAAGGACAGGGTATTGCAGACCAGAGACGTGAGATTGCTCGTGGTCTAGAAGAAAGTGTAGATGTTTTAAATAATGTTGGTATTAACTCTCAAGAAGCTTCAGCTTTAATTGTTGTTACCCAACATTACGATACTTTACAATCTATTGGTGAAGCCACTAATACAAATCTTATTTTGTTACCTAATTCGCCACAAGCAGGAAGTAATATGTTAAATGATATGATAGCTTCGTTTGTTGCAAGTAATCAAATTGGTGAACAAATGAAAAAGGAAAACCAGACAAAAGGGATTACCAATAAAAGAGCTAAAAACCCACCTCGACCAAAGATTGAGGATGATGAAGATTTAAAGTATTAGAAATAAAAAACCCTTCATTAATGAAGGGTTTTTTGTTAAATTTATTTTCTTTTATTTAAAAACTTATTGATTGCAAAACCTGCTATAGGAGTGAGTAATTTAATTAATACTGCACTAGTGGCGAGACCGCCGACTAATCCTCCAATTAAATTTCCTGGGGATAAACTTTCTTTAGTTTTATTTAGTGTATAAATAAGTTCTTCTTTGTTAATTTCAGATTGAACTTTAAGTAATTTTAAATCTTTATTAACTTCCTCAAAAGTATTATATCTTCTCATCCTCTTCTACATTTTTTGCTTGGTTGTTAGCTATTCTGGTTTCAACATCAAGCTCAGGATCATCATCATTATCGAAGAAGATATCTGAAAACTTGAGTAAAAAGGCTTTTTTAAGAGGCTCTTTTCCAAAAATTATAAGTAAAATCATTACCAATATGTAAAAACCTCCCACAATAAAATAGCCTAAGTATCTACTATCTATAATATCTCCTAACCAAAGTGCTATCCCTACAGAAAAGAACAGTAAAATCATGAACAAAATGAAACCAATAATTAAAAAGTTAATTAATGATATAGCTCCTTTTGTTACAGTTTTAAACACCCGGAGTTTATAGTACTCCGTGGTGTTTTTTATATATTCTTGTGCTTTATCCCCAGATTTCTCAAGGTTCTCTGATAGGGTTTTAAAAGCCATTTATACAGTTGCTTTTTTTGCTGAAGTCTTTATTTTCTCTACAACATTATCTTTCTGCAATTTAGCATTTTGCTTACGTAAAGCTTCCAATTTATCTTCCATTGCTAAAAGAATATCGTCTGCTTTATAGCTTGCAGAAGAAAGGGTGTCTTCTAGTTTTTGTTCAAAGCTTAAACGTGCTTTTTGAGCTTTTGAACTTAAATTACTAGTGGTTTCTTGAATTTGCTTATTTAATTTTTTTTGAGCCTTCTTAGTTTCTTTACTAAGTTTATCTCTAGTTTTAGAACCTTTATCGGGAGCATATAAAATTCCTATTCCTGCTCCAATTGCTGCTCCAGTTAAAAGTGCTAACAATGTTTGTCCTGTATGTGATGCCATAATTATTTTGTTGTTTTATTAGTTATTAATTATACAATCAAATGTAACATCAAATAAAGATATCTGCTGTTAATAACCGGTTAATAGTTGATTTACAATACATAAAGTTATCTTAAAAATACAATATTTTAGCCAAAAACTCTTAAAAACAAAAGACCTCTTCAAATTGAAGAGGTCTTTTATGTATATTATGAGTTTGTTTACTCTGCTACTTTTGCCCAAGAGTCTCTTAAAGAAACAGTTCTGTTAAATACAATTTTTTCTGAAGTAGTGTCTCTATCTACTGTAAAATAACCTATTCTTTGAAACTGAAATTTATCTTCTGGTTTAACTTCTATTAGACTTGGTTCTACATAACCTGTAATAACTTCCAAAGAATCTTGATTTATAAATTCCATAAAATCTTTATCCTTATGAGTATCTGGGGAAGGGTCTGTGAAAAGGCGATCATATAATCTTACTTCTACAGAAACTGCATGTGATACTGACACCCAATGTAGTGTTCCTTTTACTTTACGCATAGAAGCTTCAGATCCACTTCCGCTTTTACTTTCTGGGTCGTAAGTACAATGTATTTCTACAATGTTTCCTTCATTATCTTTTACAACGCTCTCACCTTTTATAATATATGCATTTTTAAGCCTTACTTCTTTGCCTATTGAAAGTCTAAAAAACTTTCTATTAGCCTCTTCTTTAAAATCTTCTTTTTCAATATATAGCTCACGAGAAAAAGGCACTTCTCTAAAGCCAGCACTTTCATCTTCTTGATTATTTTCTGCTTCAAGCCATTCTGTTTTTCCTTCAGGATAATTTGTTATAACAAGTTTAACTGGGTCTAAAACAGCCATTACACGAGGTGCTTTTTTATTAAGATCTTCTCTAACATTAAACTCTAACCTAGAAACATCTATTAAGTTTTCTCTCTTACCAACTCCAATGCTATCTGCAAAGTTGCGTATTGACTCTGGTGTGTATCCTCTTCTTCTTAAGCCAGAAATTGTTGGCATTCTTGGGTCATCCCAACCTGTAACTAAACCTTCTTCGACAAGTTTTGCAAGTTTACGTTTACTAACTACGGTATGACTTAAGTTTCTACGTGCAAATTCTCGTTGCTTAGGGCGTAACTTTTTAATATCATATACTTGGTCCAAAAACCAATCGTAAAGCTCTCTATGGGGTAAAAATTCAAGTGTGCAAAATGAATGAGATATTTGTTCTATATAATCACTTTCTCCATGAGTCCAATCGTACATTGGAAATATTTTCCAATCTGTTCCTGTACGATGGTGATGTTTGTGAAGTACACGGTACATAACGGGATCACGCATAAGCATATTTGAAGAGCTCATATCTATTTTTGCCCGTAGTACATGAGCACCTTCTCCTACTTCACCATTCTTCATTTTTTCAAGAAGGTCTAAATTTTCTTCTACTGAACGATCTCTGTAAGGGCTTGCCGTACCCGTTGTACTTGGTGTTCCTTTTTGTGTTGCTATAGCTTCCGAAGATTGTGAGTCTACATACGCTTTTCCTGCTTTAACAAACTCAACAGCCCAATCATACAATTGCTGAAAATAATCGCTTGCATAGCATTCTGTATCCCACTTAAATCCCAACCATGAAATATCTCTTTTAATTGCGTCTACAAATTCTTGTTCCTCTTTTGCGGGGTTAGTATCATCAAATCTTAGATTTACTGGTGCATTATATTTTTCACCCAATCCAAAATTTAAGCAAATTGCCGAAGCATGACCTATGTGTAAATAACCATTAGGCTCTGGCGGAAATCTAAAACGTAAATCTTTTTTTGAATGAGTAGAAGATAAGTCATCTTCAATAATATGTTCAATAAAATTTAGTGACTCTGTTTCGTTTGTCATAGCTTATAAATAATGCACAAAGGTAAATAATAAAGTGAGAACTTATAACATGAGATTACTTAACAAGTAGGGTATTTGTATCTTTGCAAAAACATTTTACATGAGTACTATTAGATTAAAAAACATAAAAATATTTGCCTTTCATGGATGCTTAGTAGAAGAAGAAAAAATTGGGAGTGATTACTTGGTAAATCTATCTGTTAATGCAAATTTAGAACATGCCGCTAAGACAGATGAATTAAAGGATACTGTTGATTATGTGCATCTTCAGAAGATAGTAAAGCAAGAAATGGCAATTCGTTCTAAGTTACTTGAACACGTAGGCCAACGTATAATTAACACTATTTTTAAAGAAATTTTATTAGTTAATACAGTGAAGGTAACTGTATCAAAATTAAATCCTCCAATTGGCGGAGATGTTGCAGAAGTAAGTGTTACAATGGAATCGCAACGGTAAAATGAATTTAAGTAGGAATTTTAAGTTTAATTTTTTTACATTTGCGCTCATCAATAGGGCATCATGGCCGAGTGGCTAGGCAGAGGTCTGCAAAACCTTCTACAGCGGTTCGAATCCGCTTGATGCCTCCAAAGAACCTTCAGTGAAAACTGGAGGTTTTTTTATTGAAAATCTTCTACAGGAGGTATTGGTTTTTCTAATGGGCTTTGTTTGGTAGGGATACGCTCCATTCCTTTTTTAATTTCGCTAGGAAATACTCCTTGAAGTAATAATAATGCTCCAAAACCAATGATTAATATACTAACCCATTTTTTTGTTTTGAAAATAAAACGGGGAGTCATTTTATTTTTAAGCTTCTTGGCAAGAGATATTTTTAAAAGATCTGTTAAAAAGAAAGTAATTAATACTGTTGAAAGAAATAGTAAAACACCATTTTTTGAAGTTGTTAAAGCATTTGCCATTATAATAGTTCCAATCCAACCTGCTAATACTCCAAAGTTTACAAAGTTTAATAGAAAGCCTTTTAAAAATAATCCTCCTAAATTTTTTTTTACTTTAACTGCATAATGTTCTCGAGCAATTTTTATAAATGATTTTGCTGTACGGATGTATGAAATAATTCCATAAGCTATTAAAACAGCGCCTCCAAAGATTAATAAACCCGGGTCGTCTTTTACTTTTTCTAAAATTTTACTTGTACTAAAAAAAGCAATGAGAATAAAAATTATATCTGCAGTCATTGCGCCTAAATCAAAAAAGACACCTGCTTTAAACCCCTTTATTATACTTGTCTCAATGAGTGTAAAAAAAACAGGTCCTACTGCAAAAGCTAGTAGAAACCCATAAAAAGCAGCATATATTAACCCATCAGTCATAGTTTTGTAAAAGTACAAAAACGTTTATTTCTTATTCTTGGAATATAATAAATATTACTTAGTTCATTAATTTAATATTTCCCCCAGCAAATTTACTTTTCTTAATGTTTTTAGGATTACCATATACGTACACATTTCCACCTGCTGTTACTTTAATTTTTGCGTTTTCAATCACATTGATATCTGCAGAACCACCAGCCGTTACAGTTATTTTAGTGTCTTTAGTAATTAAATCTTTACCATTAAAAACACCTCCAGAATTAATTGTAATATCTTGATTGATAGATTTTCCAGATGCATCAATTACTCCGCCAGATACAGACTTTATTGTACTAAAATTAACATCTAAATTTACATTTATTTTACCACCCTCTTGAGTTTTAAGCTCTATACTATTTTGTTTTAAAGCTTCTTTTGAAATTATTTCTGCTCCTTCATTAGCATCAAGAATTTCAATGGAGGTATAATAAATTTTTACAAAAGTTTGATTTCCATCAAATCTTTCATCTAATTCCATCCTAATTTTTAATACACCATTATCATTTATTATTTTTACATCTTCAATATTTTCTCCAGTTACATCAACTTTATTCATATTAGATTTAAAAAGTTCTACTTCAATTAAATCATATACTTTAAGTTCAGAAAAATTACCTATTTCTTGGTTGCTATTTGTCTGTGAAAATACCAAAGAAGAAACTAGTAGAAATAAAATGCTTTTAAAAAATTTCATATCTATAAATTTTAATGAGGTTAATAAATTACTATTCTATATCTTTTTTATGACCTAGCATTATAAAATCTAAGTGCTTTTTAACTAAATCTGCATTTTTAACTTTAACATATACTTCATCTCCCAAAACATATTTGTTATGAGATTTTTGACCAATTACTGCATATTCGTCTTTATCGAAGGTATAGTGATCATCTCTTAAATCTTGTAACCTAACCATTCCCTCGCATTTATTAGAAATTATTTCTACATAAATACCCCATTCTGTAACACCAGAAATTACTCCTAAAAAGTCTTGATCTTGGTGATCTTGCATATACTTTACTTGCATATACTTAATACTATCACGCTCTGCATTTGCAGCAAGATTTTCCATATCACTAGAGTGGCTACAATTCTCTTCGTATTTTTCTTCTTTTGCAGAATCTTTACCGTCTAAATATCGTTGTAAAAGCCTATGAACCATTACATCTGGATATCTTCTAATTGGAGATGTGAAATGTGTATAGTAATCGAATGCTAATCCATAATGCCCAATATTATTAGTGGTATATACAGCTTTACTCATACTACGTATTGCTAAGGTATCTACAAGATTCTGTTCTTTTTTACCTTGAACATCACTAAGTAATTTATTTAATGATTGTGACGTAGATTTTCTATCTCGTGTATCTAATTTATACCCAAATCGTTTTATAATATTTTCTAATGCTGCAATTTTTTCATCATCTGGTTCATCGTGAACGCGGTAAACAAATGTCTTTTTAGGGTTTTGTTTACCAATAAATTCTGCTACACTTCTGTTAGCAAGAAGCATAAACTCTTCAATTAATTTATTAGCATCTTTACTTTCTTTAAAGTAAACGCCTTCGGGATTACTATTTTCATCTAATCTAAATTTTACTTCAACTTTATCAAAAGATATTGCTCCAGCATTCATTCTTTTTTTCCGAAGAATTTTTGCTAATCTATCTAGTTCTAAAATAGCTTCTGCAATAGGCTGTGTAACATTATATTCTTTATCTATAATTGAAATTTCTGAAGGAATTATATGATTTTCATCTTCGGGATTTTCAATAATATGCTGCGCTTCTTCATAAGCAAAACGAGCATCACTGTAGGTTACAGTTCTTCCAAACCATTTTTTTATAACTTCAGCTTTAGTATTCATTTCAAAAACTGCCGAAAAAGTATATTTCTCTTCATTTGGTCTTAATGAACATGCTCCGTTTGAAAGTATTTCTGGCAACATGGGTACTACTCTATCTACTAAATAAACCGAAGTAGCTCTCTCATAAGCTTCATCATCTAGAACTGTTCCTGTTTGTAAATAATGAGATACATCTGCAATATGAATTCCTATTTCATAATTTCCATTTTCCAATTTTTTAAAAGATAACGCATCATCAAAATCCTTTGCATCTTTAGGATCTATTGTAAACGTCAATGTTTTACGCATATCACGACGTTTATTTATTTCTTCTTGATGTATTTTTGTATCTAATGTATTTGCAAATTCTTCAACCTCTTGAGGAAACTCATATGGTAATCCATATTGAGCAAGTATAGAATGTATTTCTGTATTATGTTCTCCAGGCATTCCAAGAACTTTTAATACAGATCCAAAAGGAGAATCGGCATTTTCTGGCCAATCTTCCATTGCTACCAATACTTTTTCACCATTTTTTGCTCCATTAATTTTTCCCTTCGGAACAAAAATATCTGTATACATTTTATAATCTGTAACATCTACAAATGCAAAATTTTCTTGTACTTGAATTGTGCCTACAAATTCGGTACGTTTTCTTTCTATTATTTTTGTTATTTCTCCTTCAGTTTTTCCTCCTCTTTTTCTTTTAAAAACATATACTTCAACAATATCTCCTTGTAAAGCTTTATTTAAATTTTTATTACTTACATAAATATCATTTTCAAGATCTTCTACAATTACATAACCTTGCCCACGTCCTGCTATATCAACTTTACCTGTATAATAATTTTGAGACGAGGCTATAATATATTTACCTCTATCAATTTCTTGAATGGTTCCTTTTCCTTGTAGATCTTTAAGTTTTTTTATAATTTGATTACGACTACTTGCATCATCAACTCCAAGTTTTGAAGCTATTTGTTTGTAGTTATAAGGGGTAGAATGATCTTTGCGGAGTATATTTAAAATGCTTTGTGAAAGTCCTTCTATTTTTTGTTTTCTTTTTTGTTTTATCCTTTTCGGCATAGTTATTTCTTAATTAATGTAAAAGTACATTTTCTAAATCAATGGATTATCCTTATTAGGAAAGATTTAGTACCTTAGAGTATCTCATAATTTTGCAATTAATATTGCTTTTTAATCTTATGGAAAATTATCAAACTATTGCAATTTTTACTTTTCCAAGCGAATATGTCGTACTTCAATTATTATTTGACCAAGAGGGCATTAAATATGTTTTTCAAAATGAAATGATGATTAGTGTTTTACCTTTTCATTCAAATGCTTTTGGCGGGATTAGATTAAAAGTTCATCCAGAGGATATAGAAAAAGCTAAGAAAATAATAAACCAACTTAACGATCCTTCAAAATTAAAAATCGTTTAAAATCTTGTTATCAACAACTATTATATATTCATCTTTTTTTTCTAAAAATTTAAAATAAAAATGGTGGTGATTATAGGGTGTTAATATGTACAATAACTTTTTAACTTTTTGTTTTGAATTTAAGTTATCGCTATTTAAGAGTAGGTTATTAACAAGTTATATGCATAAATATTATCTGAAAAAGAAAGCTTTATGTATTCCTGTTAACAGATGTAGATAATAAAAGTTAACATCTCATTATTAAAAAGTATTTAGAAATTATTTGTTAGAAAAGACCTTTTTTAAACTCATAAATTTGCAATAAGTGAAGGTGAAAAAATTTGTAGAATCATTTTATTAATCTCTATTGTAAATTTAAATCATACTCGCAATTTTTTTTATAGAAATCGCAACCAAACATATCAACACATATGTTAACTAAATGTTAACCAATTAAGATTAATAATTTACATGGTATTTAGTACTTCCTTAATATTATATTACTAATAACATATACTATCTTTGTAAAAATTTGATTAAGATGAAAATAGCAATTGGAAACGATCACGCAGGTACCGATTATAAAAACACTATCATGAAGTATCTTGTAAAAGAAGGATATGATGTAACAAATTATGGTACTAATAGTACAGATAGTGTGGATTATCCAGATTTTGTACATCCTGTTGCAAGTGATGTTGAAAACAGTAAAGTTGATTTTGGTATTATTATCTGCGGAAGTGGAAATGGAGCAAACATGACTGCTAACAAACATCAAAAAGTAAGGTCAGCTTTATGTTGGACAAAAGAAATTACTGCTTTAGCAAGACAACATAATAACGCAAATGTTTTAAGTATTCCGGCTAGATTTACCAGCGAACCTCAAGCATTAGAAATGGTAAAAACATTTTTAAACACGAATTTTGAAGGGGGTCGTCACCAAAAAAGAGTAGATAAAATAACATGCTCATAACCCTCATTTTTTCTCTTTAATTTTTTATAATTAAAAAATGAATATTACCGTTAAAAAATTTGATGATCTTACTATTTATGAACTTCACGATTTATTACAATTAAGAAGTGAAGTTTTTGTTCTAGAGCAGGATTGTGTATATCAAGATATTGACGGTAAAGATTTTAAAGCACTACATGTAATTGGCAAAAAAGAAGGAAAATTAGTTGCATACACTCGTTGTTTTAAACCAGGTATTTATTTTAATGAAGCAGCAATAGGTAGAGTTGTCGTAGAAAATTCTCAACGAAAGTTTGGATATGGTCATGATATAATGAAAGCTTCAAAAAAAGCAATAGAGCAACACTATGGTACTAAAAAAATCAAGCTTTCTGCCCAGACTTATCTAATTAAATTTTACGAATTGCACGGTTTTTCATCTATAGGAGAAGAATATCTTGAAGATGGTATTCCTCACATTGCAATGATTACAGTTTAATTAAGTTTTTCTGAAGGTTTAAATCTTCTAACATTTCATTTGTAAACTTATAATGACCTCTTTTTGTAATAATCTTAAAACGCTGATTTCTCATACGAGTTATAACATCTAGAAATCTCCATTTAGATTTTAATAGTCTTGGTTTTTGAGATTTTAAACTTATTTCAAAATAATATTTTATTCCAGCTCTTTCTGCTACAATATCGGGTGTAATTGTGTCTTCACTATCTTTTTTATGATAGGATTTAGGCGTTTCATACCCTTCAATATCTGCTTTGATATTTTCGTAGCCTTTATTTTCTAAATAAACTATCGACTCTTTAATTGTTTCTGTGCTTTCGCTCTTATCTACTTGTACCATAACCAATATAATACAAAAAATAGGTCAAACTCTCTGTTAAAGAGGTGTTAACTCTTTTTTGAAACCACTTTTTTATTAAAAGGAATCCCTAGTTGCATACCAATATTTTCATCATCTATATGATCTGAAATATCTAATCCGTATTTAATTTTTGATACATCATCGTATACAAATGTTCCAAAAAATCTATCCCATATAGAAAGCATATTTCCATAATTACTATCTGTCCAAGGAAGCGTATAATGATGATGAAATTTATGCATATTGGGTGTTACAATTATGTAACTAAGCGCTTTATCTAACTCTTTGGGCAATGAAATATTTGCGTGAGTAAAATAGGTAAAAAGCACACTTAAAATTCGATAGAAAAAATAGAATGAGATAGGCATTCCCATAATAATTACAGCAATTAAAGCAAAGGTTTCTCTAATTAAAAAATCAAATGGATGATGTCTGGTTCCTGTTGATGCATCAACATTTTTATCACTGTGATGTACAATATGTAAACGCCACATCCATTTTACTTTATGTAATAGAAAATGTACGCCATATTGAGCAATAAAATCTAACATTAAAATAGAAAGTAAGAGTTTTAACCATATAGGACTGTTGAAAAGATGTAACAAACCAAAATGAGATTCTTGCAGCCAAACAAATATCCCTAAGGTTATTATTCCAAAAACAGCATTAATAACCATCACAAAAAAAAGTAATATTAGATTTACTTTAGCGTGTTTCCACTTTTTATATTTAAATGTAAAAAGGTGATAATAACCTTCTAATAACCAAAAAAGCGTTAAAACAAAAAATACCCAACCTGCTTTCATCCAGATGGGCATTGTTTCAAAAAAATTAAGAAAAGATTGCATTATTTTAATATTCGCTTATATCGATTCTCGTCATTTAATACTTTAATAGCTTCAATAATCTCTGGGTTGTTCTCTACTTGATAATCGTATAAACCCTCTTTGTAAAAATACCTTTTTAAAATTTCGTCACTTATTAATGATGTTATTTCGGCTTTTTTTGAAACTATAGCTTTGTCTTTTGCAGTGCTTATTGACGCCATTAAATTTGCATAACTAGAGGAAATCTCTTTACTTAAATCATCATCTTCAGCACGACGAAGTGCTTCTGCAAATTTAGCTTCGGTCTCTGTTTCATAATTAAAATTATTGTCTTTGAGAAAACGTAAAAAATCTTGAAAATCAGAATCAGAAAAAGTAAAGTTTTTCCAATCTGTCATTTTATGGCTATAATAATACTTAGTCGCATAATCAAAAATAGCATTGTCCTTTAATAAAGCTGTAGTTACTGGACTAAACTCTGCAGTTTCTACTTCAATATCTGGCAAAATACCACCACCATCATAAACAGTTCTACCACCTTTGGTCTTAAACGAATTATACTCTTTAGCATCTTTACGAATTGGATCTCCATTTTCATCACGATTCCAATAATCTAATGCTTGTATACATCTACCACTAGGAGTATAATAACGAGAGATAGTTACTTTTAATTGAGTACCATAGGTTAACTTTTTGGGACGTTGCACCAATCCTTTTCCAAAACTGCGTGCTCCAACTATTATGGCTCTATCTAAATCTTGTAATCCGCCAGAAACAATTTCACTTGCAGAGGCACTTCGCCCATTAACTAAAACTACTAAGGGGATTTCTGTATCTATAGGGTCTAATCTTGTTTTATAGGTTTTGTTGTATTTTTCAATAACAGATTTTGTAGTAGTAATAACCTCCCCTTTTGGCACAAATAAATTAACAATACTTATGGCTTCATTTAATAAACCGCCAGGGTTTCCACGAAGATCAAGTATAATTTTTTTTGCACCTTGAGACTTAAGATCCAACAAAGCCGCTTTGGTTTCGACTGTTGTTTTTTGACTGAAAGCCGTTAAAACAATATATCCAATATCATTGTTTATTAATTTATAGTAAGGAACTGCTTTAACAGCTACCGAGCCTCTATTAATGGTAGTTGTATTTGTTTTTCCTTGTCGAATATATGTAACCTCTACTGATGAACCCGTGTTTCCTTTAAGCAATTCACCCGCTTCTTCTTCATAATCTGCAACAACAGTATTGCCAACTTTAATAATTTCGTCTCCTGCTTTTAATCCAGCTTTATCTGCGGGATAATCTTTAAATGGCTCTACTATTATTAATTTATCTTTTTGAGAGCGCACAGCGGCTCCTATTCCGCTATAAACACCAGAATTATTGATGCGCGCATCCTCTACAGCTTGTTCATTCCAATAAACTGTATAGGGATCTAAGTCGGCCAATACACCTTTTATTGCATTGTCCATTAAAGTGGCAGGGGTTACCTCATCCACATAATTCATGTTTAACTCTTTAAAAAGTGTCGTGAAGATTTCTATTTGTTTTGCAATTTCAAAAAAATCACTTTTAAAACTTACTGTAGTAAAAAAGATTCCTATTGCTAAAATTGGAATTATTATTTTCTTTTTCATTTTTTCATTTTTTTTAAATACCGGTAGGTATTATAAATAGAACTATAATCTATTTAATGTGTTGTGGAGATTTACTCAAATTTAGATAAAAAAGACGGATTTTCTTTCTTCTACAATTGCGATTAAATGCTTTTATTATTAATTCTTTTTTTCTTTTTGACATAAAACCGAATAAATAGAATAATTAATAAACCTATTAAAAAGAAAGGCCATAAATATAAAAGTCCTAAAAAGAATACCGAAACCCCTTCCCAGCCGCCTAGTAAAGCATTTTTTATTTTTTGACCATAAGACACCGTAACTCCTGTTTCTGCAGTTGTTTTATAAAATTCTATTGCTATTGTGCTCATTGAAACTCGGCTTTGTAGATATTGTAACCGCCCTTGTTTTGCTTCAATTTCTTCTCTTATAAGGGAAAGCTCTCGCTCAATTTCAAGCATCTCTTTTACATTTTTTGCTTGTCTTAAAAGCTCTAAATACCTTTTTTCTAATTCTCTTTTGGCTTTTAAACGAGCTTCAATATCTACAAACTCTTCAGTTACATCTTGTCGTGAAATCTCTCTGCGATCAAAATATTTTACACCGTCTGAAATCCCATCAACTATTTTCTGAAAATTTTCTGAAGGAATTCTAATTATAATGTTTCTATAGATTCTATCATAACTTTTACCAGAATTGTCTTCTTGTACAATCCCTTTATATTGCTGAGCTAATTGAAGAATTTTACGATGAGTTGCATCAAGTTCTTGAGTTTCAAAAGCAAGACTTGCAGATTTTATAATTTTTTGATCTTGAACCTCTGCAGTTTCTGTTGTTTCTGAAACATCAGAAATTTCTTTTATCATTAATGTTTCAGTTTTAGCATCACTTAGTGACCTATTTTCATTTTCAAAAGCAGAAAGCCCTTTTGAAGAATTTTCTTTACAACCAAAAAAAAGTATCAAAACCAATAAGGCGATACTACTAAATTTTATTATTCTCATCCTCCAATTTTTTTAGCAATAAATGCATTGCATTTTCAAGCTCAGCATATTGCGGTTTATGTTTACCTAAATAGAGAAACAGTATCGCAAATTTCTTGCCGTTATTTTTTTGAAGGATGTTTTTTTGAAGTCTATAGGTTTCTCTAAGTTGTCTTTTTATACGATTTCGGGTCACTGCCAGTTTAAAACTTCTTTTTGGTACTGCAAAAGCAACTTGTGAAGAGATTAAATTTTCCTGCGGAAGAAAAATCATTTTTATAGGAAATTTTTTAAACGACTTTCCTTGATCAAACAAATGCTCAATGGTTTTTGTGCTCTTAAGTTTTTCAGATTTTGGAAAGCTATTATTCATGTGTGTAAATGTACAATATATGTCTATAAAAAAACCCTGCTTTCAACAAAGGCAGGGTTTTTAAGTATTAAAATATTAATCACTTAATTTCCAAAAACATTGTTTTCTGGATTAATATCTGCCATACGTTGGCTAGCATCAATCATCATATTTTTTACTTTTTTTCCATTAGGGATTTCAAAGTCATAGGTAGGATAAGCCCAAGCCCAATCTTTTAAAACCGTTCTAGTCATTTGTGGGTAAGGATTTGCTTTTTCAGCACGCATCATTTGTAATGGAATATAAAAAGATTCTTGTGTTCCATCTTCATAAGTAACATACAAATCTATTGGCATTGGCATTAAACCAATACGCTCTAAGGTAACTTTAGTATTAGTTCCAGATGTATCCACGTTTTTAATACCATAATCAATCGTATTTGTAGTTTGTGTCCAATCCATTAAATACCAATCAAGCTCAAAACCAGAAACTTTTTCGGCAATTCTAATAAAATCGTTAGGTGTAGGGTGCTTAAAAGCGAAATTCTTAAAGTAACGTTTTAATGTTTTATTCAAATTCTCTTTTCCAATTACATATTCTAATTGAGCTAAAAACACAGCGCCTTTGCTGTATGCGGTAATACCATATGCTCTATTACTTGCATAACGATCTGCATGGGTAGTTTGTGGCTGTTCTTTTCCACTTTTAGCAAGAAATACATATCCACGATAAGAACCCGCATGAGGATTAGGGTTTTCATCTTTATTGATATAATTCATTGCCTCATCTGAAATATAAGAGGTAAATCCTTCATCCATCCATTCATGTTTACCCTCGTTGGTAGCCAATAAAAACTGAAACCAAGTATGAGCTAATTCATGAGCGGTTACACCCATCAAGCTTTCAAACTTTCTATTACCTGTTATTAAAGTACACATTGCATATTCCATACCACCATCACCACCTTGTATTACCGAATATTGTTTATAAGGATACGGACCAATATTTTCATTAAAAAACGCCATCATTTCGGCAGTTTTAGGCTGAAGATTTTTCCAGTTTTCTATAATTTCGGGATTGTTTTTATAGAAAAAGTGAAGTGTTACACCATTAGGTCCTGCATACGTATCATGAATATATTCTTTGTCTGCTGCCCAAGTAAAGTCGTGTACATTAGGCGCTTTAAAGTGCCAAGTGTATTTTCCTTTTTTAGGTTTCATTGTTTTTTGTCCAGGTTCTTGATAACCGTGTCCAATTTCGGCAGGGTTTTGTAAATAACCTGTTCCACCAATAGTATATTCTGAATCTAAAGTGATTTTTACATCAAAATCTCCCCAAACTCCATGAAACTCTCTTGCGATATATGGATCTGCATGCCAACCTTGAAAATCATATTCTGCTAATTTTGGATACCATTGTGTCATAGAAAGCGCTACACCTTCTTCATTGTTACGACCACTTCTTCTAATTTGTACTGGAACTTGTGCATCCCAATTCATATTAAAAGTAGTGCTTTGACCTGGTAAAATAGCCTTGTTTAAAACTACTTCCATCACAGTTCCTACAACTTCGTATTTAAGAGGTGAGCCGTCTTGAGTAAGTGCGGTAGGCTTTATATATCCTATTTCTGAAGGAGTAAGCTTAGAAATACGATCTTTTACTCTACCATCTGGATCTTCGATAGTACGAGAACGTACATCCATCTCACTTCCTGGTTGAAATGCATTAAAATACAAGTGATAAAATACACGATTTAAAGTGTCTGGAGAATTGTTAGTATAAACCAATTCTTGTTTCCCTTTGTATTGATAGGTTTTTACATCCATATCAATCTCCATTTTGTAATCAACTTTTTGTTGCCAATACGAAGTATTATTTTGTGCGGTTACCGCAGCAACTAAAAAAATTGTCAATACACTACTAAAAAATATTTTCATTATTTAGACATTTTATCTGCCATTATTAAGGCGTTATATAAGTTTACCATTTTTCCAGATTTAGAAATAGTTGAAAAACTCGCTTGGTTTGATGCATCTCCACCTAAAACAACAGGAGTTTTTGCTGGTACACCGCTTTCCATTAAAATATACTTTACCTGTTTTGCGGTAAGTTTTGGGTAATAAGAACGAATCATAGCAGCAACTCCTGCCACTTCTGGAGAAGCCATAGAAGTTCCTTGTAAAAACTCGTACGTATTTAATGGAGTTGTTGCCCAAATTTTTACTCCTGGTGCAAATGCATCTACGTTTGAAACCCCATAATTTGAAAAATCTGCTACCATTTCACCGCCATATGTTGTATTAAGAGCGCCAATAGTAATAAAAGTATCTGCTTTTTCTACTGCAGTACCTTCTTGATCATTAGGGTATACTTGAATTGTATCAAGGTTTAATCCTTCGTTTCCAGCAGCATTTACTATTAAAACATCATTATCTGAAGCATATTTAATTGCATCCCAAACCCATTCTGGATGTGGAGAATAATATTTTCCGAAGCTTGTATTAATTACTTTTGCACCATTATCAACGGCATATCTAATAGCTAAAGCAATATCTTTATCGTACTCATCACCATCTGGTACAGCGCGAACTACCATTATTTCTACGTTTTGAGCAACTCCGTTCATACCAATACCATTATTGCGTTGTGCAGCAATAATACCAGCTACGTGAGTACCGTGTTTAGCATCTTCTTTTTTAGGATCTGGACCATCTACATCATTATTGCCGTAAAATTTATCGCTAATATCATCGGGATTATCTCCAAGAACCCCTCTAAAGTCTTTTTCTAAATTAAAGTGAGTATCTAATCTTCCGCCAAAATATTCAATACCTCCTTCTAGTTGTTCAATTACTTCAGGTACAGAGTCTGCAAAGTTTAACATTTGCGTTAATCCAGCAATATATTGTTGTTCTTCTGGAGTAGGGTTTTTAATGTTTGCTAAATCTTCTTTAGAATAATCTTCTTTTCCTAATTTTTTTGAAATAGCCATATGAGATGGCTTTACCTGTGCAATTATTTGTTCGTAACGAACTTTATTAGCATTTGCTTGTTGCACTTCTTTTTCATATTCTGCTTTTGCTTTTTGATAAATAGCAAAATCTTCACGGTCTGCTGCGCTTATAGAAGCTTCAGATTTTCCTTCAAATTTGGGACCTAATTTTCTCATGTATCTCACATACTCTAAATTTTCACCCACGATGTCTCCAAGAAAATTCCATCCATGAATATCATCTACATATCCATTATTATCATCATCAATATTATTACCCGGGATTTCATCTTTATTTACCCAAATAACATTTTTAAGATCTTCATGTTCTATATCAATACCACTATCAACAACGGCTACAATAACCTTTTCTCCTTTTTTATTTTTTATAATTTCTGAATAAGCTTTGTTAACACTCATACCAGGAATAGTATCTGTAACTAAATCTGCAGCTGGCCAAGATTTGTTTTGCTCATCTGTAAGTGGAGTAATTTTTAATGGAAGTGCATCAATGTTTGCTATAGGAGTAGCAACAATAGGTGCAGAACTACTTCCGCAACCAGCTAATAATACTGCAGTTGAAGCAGCTAAAAAGGAAATTTTAAAAATTTTCATTTGTTTTATATTAATTAAAAAGTTCATCAAAAGTAAAACATTCGTTTAATCGAACACCTTTTTCGGTATGTTTTACGGTAATAATTTGGTTATGAGCATCATGCTCTAAAAATAGGTAATAGTTATTATCTGCAGCAGCAGTAAGAAATTTTTCTTTTTCTGGTAGGGTTAATAAAGGTCTAGTATCATAACCCATAACAAATGGAATAGGCAAATGCCCTGCAGTTGGCAATAAATCTGCCATAAATACAATTGTCTTATCTTGGTATTTAATGTGCGGAATCATTTGTTTCTCCGTGTGACCATCTGCAAATAAGATGCCGAAATTAAGTGGAGATTTTTCAGAAAAATCACCTTTAGGGTCTTCTATAAATTTTAGCTGACCACTTTCTTGCATTGGTAAAATATTTTCTTTTAAAAAAGAAGCTACTTCTCTTCTATTAGGTTTTGTAGCCCAATCCCAATGCCGTTTATTGCTCCAAAATGAAGCATTTTTAAAAGCTGGCTCAAAGCCTGTCCTGTCTTTATTCCACTGAACACTACCTCCGCAATGATCAAAATGAAGATGTGTCATAAATACATCTGTAATATCGTCACGATGAAAACCATGTTTTTTAAGAGAATTATCTATATTAAAATCACCCCATTTATCGTAGTAACTAAAAAACTTTTCACTTTGTTTATCGCCCATTCCAGTATCGATAAGTATAAGCTTATTACCATCTTCAATTAAAAGGCAACGAGCAGCGATGTCAATCATATTGTTACTATCTGCAGGATTAGTTCTAGACCATAGTGTTTTGGGAACAACTCCAAACATTGCACCACCATCTAATTTAAAATTTCCTGCTTCTATAGCATATAGCTTCATAAATTACTTAATTGAGACGCAAAATACTAAAAGCGTTGCATAATGATAAACGCATAGTTAATTAATTATACTATTTTTAACAAATTAGATTTCAAAAGTTATATAATAAAGTTTCTATTTGCATTCTTTTAGGTATAACAAATTTTTAAAAAGTATTTTTATTAATTATTACACTTTCCTAAAAAGGCATTATTTTTAATTAAAAATTTTTAAATGTTAGAATTAGCAGGAATTATTATTTTAGGAATATTAGCCCAATGGGTGGCTTGGAAATTTAAAATTCCAGCAATTTTACCACTTATTCTTATTGGATTATTTGTGGGTCCAATTTCAACATTACTTTCTGAAGACGGGCAACAATGGATTCAACCTATATGGAACAGTAGTAAAGGCTTTTTTCCTGGTGAAAGCTTATTTTATTTTGTTTCTCTTGCAATTGGAATTATACTTTTTGAAGGTGGATTAACCTTAAGAAGAGGTGAAATAAAAAAAGTAGGATCTGTAATAGGAAAGCTAATTAGTTTAGGGTCTACAATAACATTTATTGGAGCTGGTGTTGCCGCACATTATGTGTTTGGTTTAAGTTGGAAAATATCATTTCTTTTTTCAGCATTAATAATTGTTACTGGTCCTACTGTTATAACACCTATTTTAAGAAACATTCCTCTTAAAAAAGATGTTTCTGCTGTTTTAAAATGGGAAGGAATTCTTATCGATCCTATTGGAGCATTAGTAGCGGTTTTAGTTTTTGAGTTTATAAGTATAGAAAACCATGATGGAGGTTATACAAAACAAGCATTAGTTGAGTTTGGAAAAATTGTATTAATTGGATTTGCTTTTGGTTTGTCTGGGGGATTTGCTTTATATCAAGCAATTAAAAGAAAAGTTATACCTCATTACCTATCCAATGTTGTTTCACTTTCAATGGTGTTGCTCATCTTTGTAGTTAGCGATTTGTTTGCTCACGAATCTGGATTACTAGCTGTAGTAGTTATGGGAATGTTTTTAGGTAATAGTGATTTACCCAACCTTAAAGAGCTCTTATATTTTAAAGAATCTTTGAGTGTTCTATTAATTTCAATTTTATTTATTCTCCTAGCAGCTAATATAAGCATAGACGATTTATTGTTAGTCTATAATTGGCAAACAGCTATTTTGCTTGCCATTATTATATTTTTATTACGTCCATTAGCAGTTTTTCTTAGCACCGCCGGATCCTCTTTAAAAACAAACGAAAAACTTTTTATAAGTTGGGTAGGCCCTAGAGGTATTGTGGCTGCGGGTATTGCATCTTTATTTGGAACAAAATTAGTACTCTTAGGAGAACCTGGTGCAGAATATATTACGCCATTAGTTTTTGCGGTTGTGCTAGTAACAGTATTACTTAATGCTACCACTGCACGATTTTTTGCATCTATAGTTGGCGTATTTTTAAAAAAATCTGAAGGTATTATGATTGTTGGGGCCTCTAAAGCATCAAGATTAATAGGTTCTTATCTTCAAAAGAATGGAAGACATGTGGTTTTAATAGATTCTAATAGATTAAATATTAACAAGGCTAAAGAAATTGGACTTGATGCTATAAATGCTAATATTTATTCTGATGATTTAACAGACAATATTGAATTAAGTGATGTAGGCTATTTATTGGCAATGACTGGGAATGATGAAATTAACAGACAAGCAATGAATCGCTTCGGAAAAATATTTGGGGAAAACGGAACTTTTAGACTCATTAATTCCGAAGAACTTTTACAAAGATCAAGCATAACCAATGGCGAGTTATTTTCTCACACACACGATTATATAAGATTTACAGAAGTTTCTAGAGAATATCCATCTATCCAAGAAATACAAATAGATTCAAAAAATCAATTTTTAAGAGTCTTAAAGATTATTGAAGTAGAAAAAGACGCGATTGCTCTGTTTTTAAAAGATGCAAATGGAGAAATTAAAATACTTAATAATCCCACCGAATTAGAGATACAAGAAGGATTTCACTTAGCTTATCTTGGAAAACCTATGGATTTTGAAGATGTTGTAAATGCAACTCGCGAGGAGGGTGATATAAAAGTAAAAAAAATAAAAACGTAAGTACTGCGTTGTAGTTTTAAGATCAATTATAATGAAATATAAGCTTACTTCATTTTTAACCTTCATTTTTATAATTCTTTTAATTTATTCCTGTGGAAATGACGATAGCCGTTCTTGCACTACATGTAATTCTTCTCAAACAGTAAGTTTTACTGTCTGTGAAGAAAGCGATGGAAATGCCTCTGTAAATGGTGAAAATACAGGGACTTCTTATGCTGTTTACATAGATGATTTAACTGAAGCTGGAGCTACCTGCGGAAATTAATCATTTAGCTTTAAAACGGCCATAAATGCTTCTTGTGGAATTTCTACATTACCTACTTGACGCATACGTTTTTTACCTTTTTTCTGCTTTTCAAGAAGCTTACGTTTACGAGAAATATCTCCACCATAACATTTTGCAGTTACATCTTTACGAAGAGCCTTAACCGTTTCTCTAGAAATAATTTTTGCTCCAATAGCGGCTTGTATAGGAATATCAAATTGTTGACGTGGAATTAATTGGCGTAATTTTTCGCACATTTTTTTGCCTATATCATAAGCATTATCCTTATGAAGCAAAGCCGAAAGAGCATCTACAATATTTCCGTTAAGTAGCACATCAACTTTTACAAGTAGTGACGTACGCATACCAATAGGGGAATAATCGAAAGATGCATATCCTTTAGATACAGTTTTAAGACGATCATAAAAGTCGAATACAATTTCTGCCAAAGGCATATCAAACTGAAGCTCAACTCTTTCTGTCGTTAAATAAGTTTGATTGGTTATTTCGCCTCTTTTTTCAATACAAAGTGACATTACATTCCCAACAAAATCTGATTTTGTAATAATAGTTGCCTTAATATATGGTTCCTCAACTCTATTTAAAGAAGAAGGCTCAGGTAAGTCTGAAGGATTGTTTACTAAAATTGGAACGTCTGGATTTTTGTGAGTGTATGCAAGATAAGAAACGTTAGGTACGGTGGTTATAACCGTCATATCGAACTCACGCTCTAATCTTTCCTGTATTATTTCTAAGTGTAACATCCCCAAGAAACCACATCGAAATCCAAAACCAAGAGCAGCAGAACTTTCTGGTTGAAAAACTAATGAAGCATCATTTAATTGTAGCTTCTCCATAGAGTTTCTAAGTTCTTCATAGTCTTCTGTGTCTACAGGATAAATACCAGCAAATACCATTGGTTTTACATCTTCAAAACCTTCAATCATATTTGTTGTAGGAGTTTTAGAATCTGTAATTGTATCACCTACTTTTACTTCTTTTGCTTCTTTAATTCCTGTAATTAGATATCCAACATCACCAGCCTTAATGCTATGTTTAGGCTGTTGTTTTAATTTTAATGTTCCTACCTCATCTGCAAAATAAGACTTACCAGTAGCCATAAACATTATATGTTGTCCTTTTTTTATTTCACCATTAAGAACTCTAAAATACGTTTCTACCCCACGAAAAGGATTGTAAACAGAATCAAAAATTAATGCTTGTAATGGTTCGTTAGGATCTCCTTTAGGTGCAGGGACGCGCTCAATAATAGCTTTTAATATTTCTTCGATTCCAACTCCTGTTTTTGCACTAGCAGGAATAACTTCATCTGGGCTACAACCTAATAAATCTACTATATCATCTGTTACTTCTTCAATATTAGCAGAAGGAAGATCTACTTTATTTAAAACAGGAATAATCTCTAAATCATTTTCAAGTGCTAAATATAGATTTGAAATTGTTTGAGCTTGTATGCTTTGTGCCGCATCAACAATAAGCAAGGCGCCTTCACATGCCGCAATAGAACGAGAAACTTCGTAAGAAAAATCTACGTGCCCAGGGGTGTCAATTAAATTTAAGATGTAGTTTTCACCCTCATACATATATTCCATTTGTATGGCGTGACTTTTTATAGTAATGCCACGTTCCCTTTCCAAATCCATACTATCCAATAGCTGGTCTTGTTTTTCACGAGAAGTAACTGTACCCGTAGCATCCAGAAGCCGGTCTGCTAAAGTGCTCTTTCCATGATCAATATGGGCTATAATGCAAAAATTTCGAATGTTTTTCATAAAACTATACCTAAGGTAACTTTAAGGTGCAAATATAGCTTAAAAAGACAGGTTTTAAGAGGTGAAGTGTAGTACATCGAAAAATTGATAAAATTTAACAAATAATTAATATTTTAATTACATATTTGTATTGAATTGAAAAATGTTAGTACAGCTATTTCTCCCCCTTGTAAGTTGTCTAATGGATGTTTAACAAACCTAAATGGATATTCAAAAAAATATTCAATACGCCCCCATTATCAAAAAATGCGAATAGCTTTATTTTTATTATTACTATTAAATAGTTCATATTTAATTTCTCAAAACGCTACAATTTCTGGGAGAGTTGTAGATGTAAACAATACACCAATCTCGTTTGTAAACGTTTTGGTTTTTGAAATGGAGTCTAACAATCCTATTGCAGGTACTACCACTGCTGAAGACGGAACATTTAACATTTCTAACTTAAAAGAGCAGCAATATAAAATTACATTTAGTTTTGTTGGATTTGATGTTTTAGAACAAACATTTATTGCAGGTTCTAAAAAAGATTTAGGAGTAATAATTATAAAAGAATCTCAAGAAATACTTAATGAAGCAATCGTAAATGTAAGAAGACCTTCAATAAAAAAAGAACCTGGAAAGCTTACTTTTAATGTAGAAAACACATCTCTTTCATCTGGAAATACATTTGAACTTTTAATGAAAACTCCTGGAGTTTCAGTTTTAGGAGAAAGTATTAAAATTAAATCTACCACCCCTATAATTTTTATTAACGGTAAGCGTGTTTATTTATCTCCAAGCGAAACAATATTATTGTTACAAAATGTTGATGCCTCACTTATTAAGTCTGTTGAGGTTATCACAAACCCTAATTCAAAATTTGATGCCGAGGCAGGAACGGCTCTTAACATTATTTTGTCTAAAGCAATATCTATTGGCTATAAAGGATCAATTAATGGAACGTATGAGCAAGCTGTATTTCCAAAATATAATTTAGGAACGGCACATTTTTATAAAAATAAATGGCTCAATTTTTATGGAAGTTATAATTATAATGAGCGTAAAGAATACAAACACGACGATAATAACATAAAGTTTTTTGAGCCTAATGGTGATGTAAAATCATTTTGGGAAACAGATTTTAATAAAAGGACAAAATCCTATGGCCATCAAGGAAATTTTGTAGTAGATATGGATTTAAATGAAAAACATAATATTGGTATTTCTGCAAATATTTTTGCTTCACCAAATAAGATGTTTACAAACCATGTAGATGCGCAAATTTATTCTGCACAACAACAATTAGATTCTACATTTGTTACCCAAAGTAATTTAGAAAACGACACTTCTAATCTTTCATTTAATTTAAAACATAGTTGGAAGTTAGGAGAAGCAGGGGCTAATGTAGTGATGGATGCAAATTACATATTGTATGATAATGAGCAAATACAAAATGTAAATACAAATTATTATTTACCTAATGGTGATTTTCTTCAAAACAACAGCTTTTTTACATTTGCAAACCAAAACAGTGATATCATTACGGGACAATTAGATTTTACAATTCCGGCATTATCAGGGAGCATTGAAACAGGTTTTAAATATTCAAACATTAATACAGAGAGTGGATTAGATTTTTTTGAAACTGAAAATGATACCGCTCAAATTAATGAGTCTCTTTCAGATTTATTTAATTATGAAGAATCCATATTGGCTGGATATTTTAATTTTTCAAGAGAATGGGAAAAATGGCAGATTAATGTAGGTGTTCGAGGTGAAAACACAGATATTCAAGGGAATTCACGCGAATTAGGAGTGGTAAATGTGCAAGAATATTTCGAACTTTTCCCATCTAGTTCAATACAACATACTATAAACGACAACAATAATATTGGGCTAAGCTATGTAAGAAGAATAGAAAGACCAAGATATCAAAGTTTAAACCCGTTTAAATATTTCATTAATGAAAACAATTTTAATGGAGGAAACCCAAACTTAGTTCCAGCAATAGGAAATAAATACACTATTAGTTATAGCTATAAAAATAAATGGTTTTTTGAAGCTTATTATATTAAAACACATAATAGACTTTCAATTTTAACTTTTCAAGACAATACAAACAATACATTACGAAATGTAGACTCAAATCTCATCAAAGATTTTAATTACAGTTTTGATATAGTATATGCTTCTCCATTATTTTCGTGGTGGTATTTATCTTTATATACATCAACATTTTATGAAGAAAATGAGCTTTTGGCCGTTGAAAGTGTAGAAAAAACTTATTCTAATCATACTGTTGGGTTTTATGCCCAAATGTATAATGGCTTAACAATATCCAACAAAGCAAATCTTACTAGTGATGTTACGTTGCTTTACATATCAAATACCATTCATGGTTCTTACGATTACAAGAATATGTTAAACCTATCTGTTTCCATTAAAAAAGAATTTTGGAACAGAAGAGCAAGTGTAACTGCAGGGGTGAATGATATTTTTAATACGTATAATGTACCTGTAACATCTAGATATTATAACCAAGATAATTCTTATTTTGCACAAGATGAATCAAGATTATTCACCTTAGGGTTTAAGTATAATTTTGGTAATGCAAGACTTAGAGATAATAGCAGAAAACCTTCTACAGATGAAGGGAATAGATTAAACTAACGTCTTCGTTTTTGTAATTTAAAGCAATTGAGCGGCTCGCAATCAAAAAAAGTAGAACTTAAAAGAGGTTAATTTTTACAGATTATTGATGGGCGTTTTGAGTTCGAATCTCAGGCCGCTAAAAAAATTTAACTTAATTCAATATTGCTTTCCACTTTAATTCATTAATTCAAGATTATTAATTTCCTTACTTTTGCACTCAATGGCAAAGATTGGTACTATAGACGTTGGGGAATTCCCATTATTACTTGCACCTATGGAAGATGTGAGTGATCCACCTTTTAGAGCGCTTTGTAAAGAACAAGGTGCAGATGTTGTATATACAGAATTTATTTCTTCTGAAGGCTTAATTCGTGATGCTGCAAAAAGTGTTATGAAGCTTGATATTTATGAAAAAGAGCGTCCTGTAGGAATACAAATTTTTGGAGCCGTGTTAGAATCTATGCTTCGCAGTGTAGAAATAGTAGAAGCAAGTGGCCCAGATATTATTGATATTAATTTTGGTTGCCCAGTTAAAAAAGTTGTTTCAAAAGGTGCTGGAGCAGGCATTTTAAAAGATATTGACTTGATGGTAAGTCTTACCGAAGCTATGGTAAAACATACTAAACTGCCAATAACAGTTAAAACACGACTTGGGTGGGATGAAGATTCCATAAAAATTGTTGAGGTCGCAGAAAGATTACAAGATGTTGGCTGTAAGGCAATCTCAATACATGGACGCACAAGAGCACAAATGTATAAAGGAGAGGCCAATTGGGCCCCCATTGCAGATGTAAAAAACAACCAGCGAATGCATATTCCAATATTTGGAAATGGAGATGTAGATACTCCAGAAAAAGCAATGGAAATGCGTGATAAATTTGGATTAGATGGAGCAATGATTGGAAGAGCAAGCATTGGTTACCCTTGGTTTTTTAAAGAAGTAAAACATTATTTTAAGACAGGAGAACATTGTCCTCCTCCTACTATGGAAGAAAGAGTAGCTGCTGCAAAAAGGCATTTACAAATGGCTATAGACTGGAAAGGAGAAACTCTGGGTGTTTTTGAAACACGTCGTCATTATACAAATTATTTTAAGGGTATTCCCAACTTTAAAGAGTATAGAATGAAGATGGTTACTAGTGATGACTCTGCCTCTGTATTCTCAGCATTTAATGAAGTTTTAGAAGAATTTGGAGACTACCAATTTGTTTAATTTAATAGTTTTTCTCGTACTCTGCTAGAAGCTATTTTTGATGCAATTAATCCTAAAATTAATATTGTGACAAACACAATTAGGATGTTTATTGCTGTTAATTTTACTGGATAAGGTAATGTAGGTGTGATATATAAAAATGCAAATTTTAGCTGAATGTAAACGGCTATAGCGCCAATTAATATTCCTAAACTCCCTCCTAAAATCGTCATGAGCGCTCCTTGAAGAAAAAATATTTTTCTAATGTCTTTAAGGCTTGCACCCATATTATAAAGAGTCTTAATATTTTTCCGCTTATCTAAAATCATCATAATAATAGAGCCTATAACATTAAATAAGGCTATAATCATAACTAATGTGCATATAAGATAAACGGCTATGTTTTCAGTATTAAGCATCTTATAAAGCGCATCATTTTGTTGTATTCTATTTTTAATAATTATTTCTTCAGGGAATATTTCAGATAAATTTTCTCTCACTTTATTTTCAGAACTTTCGGGAAGTAGTTTTATTTCTATACTCGAGATTTTTGATGAATCCAGAGATAGTAATGATCTTGCAAAATTAATATCAGAAAAAACATATTTACTATTAAGGTCTTCATTAACTTCATAAATTCCAGAAACAATTACACTTTCTTTATTAAAAGCTTGTGTTGGATCTAACGCATTAATTTGACCTGTACCAGGTTTAGGCACATATATTTCTAACAAGCTACTATAATCTCTTACCCCTAGCGATAACTTTGAAGCAGTTCCAAGTCCAATTACTACTTCTTTTTGATTTGGAGTAAACCAATCATTAAAATACAAGATACTATCTATTGGATTTACATTATTATAAAAGTTATCTACCCCTTTTATGTAAGCTATATCATTTTTACCTTTAAACTGAATAAAAATTCTTTCCTCTATAATAGTAGAAAAAGCTTCAATACCTTCAGTTTTTTCAACTTTGTCTTTTATTGCTTCAGTAAATGTTATTGTTTTTCCATTTGCAGGAATCACTTTAATATCACTATCAAAAACATTCGTAAACTGAAGACTAAAATCTTTTAATCCAGAAAATCCAGATAAAACAATAAACAACGCCATTGCACCTACTACAACGCCAGTGGCTGCTATAATAGTAATAATGTTTATTGCATTGTTACTGCTTAGAGAAAATAGATAACGTTTTGCGATGTATAGCGAAAAATTCAAACTACGATTTTTTGCGTTTTGGCAATAGTTCTGGATCTTTAATTGGATTTTCCTCTCCTTTTACAGCTTTATCAATCTTATCGATATATTCTAAAGAGTCGTCGTTATAAAAACTCAAATCAGGCATTTTTCTTAATTGATTCTTTGTTAATTGCGCAATTTGATGCTTTATTTTAGGTTTTAATTCATTAAGCTCTTTTGTCATTTTCTCAGCTTTATCTGAAGGAAAAACACTAACATAAACTTTAGCAATAGATAGATCTACTGTTACGTTTACTTTACTAACTGAAATTAGAATACCTTGTTGTCCAGATTCGCGAAGCATATTTTGCAACACATTTGCAAGATCATTTTGCAAAACACCGGCTATTTTTTTTTGTCTGTTACTTTCTACCATAATACAAAAGTACCACATTTAAAGATTTGTTATTTTTGAAAAGGATATAATATTTAATAAATGAATAAAATTGAACATATTGGAATTGCAGTTAAAGATATTTCTGAAGCAAATAAAGTATACGAGAGTCTTTTAGGTTATAAGCATTATAAAACCGAAAATGTAGAAAGTGAAGGAGTGAAAACTTCATTTTTTAAGTGTGGTGAAAGTAAAATAGAACTATTAGAAGCAACAAAAAAAGATAGTCCTATAGCTACTTTTATTGAGAAAAAAGGGGAGGGAATTCATCACATTGCCTTTGCTGTAGACGACATAAAAAAAGAAGTAGAAAGGCTTAAAAAAGAGGGTTTTATCGTTTTAAATGATGAGCCTAAAAAAGGGGCAGATAACAAATGGGTAGTCTTTTTACACCCCAGGTCTACTAATGGAGTTTTAGTAGAACTTTGCCAAGAGATAAATAATTAATTAAAAATTGCTTTGAAGTAAAGTTAAAGTACTATACATTTGCACCCTGTTTTTGGTCCTATAGCTCAGCTGGTTAGAGCACCTGACTCATAATCAGGGGGTCCATGGTTCGAGCCCATGTGGGACCACTAGTATTTTAAAATACTGATATTAATCAAGTTATTTTTTTTGAATTCCTGATTTTTATGGTTTTTTGAACAATTTTATATTAGTTTTGAAGTTAATAACTTTTTGATAATCTAAGTTTTTAGTTGTTCTTTAAAAAAAATCATTACATTAGCCAATATTATGCGACCCCAAATCGTCAAAAAAATAGCCCTCGTACTTTGCTTTCTTGCAAGTGCATCAATGCTTGGACAATCCGCTAGCGGAAGTTCAGGCCCACCCCCCCCTAATCGAGGTCCAGTACCACCAGAATTACCATTAGATACTAATATTTCAATTTTAATTGTATTGGGTTTATTATATGGTAGTTATGTATTATACAAAAAAAGACAAGCTAAAGATAACCTTGCGTAAGTCTTTTTAGGTATTTACCAATTACATCAAATTCAAGATTCACTTCACTTCCAACTTTAAAAGAATTAAAATTAGTGTGCTCATAAGTATATGGGATTATAGCTACGCTAAATTCATTTTTATGTGAGTTTACAACAGTTAGGCTCACTCCATTTATAGTAATAGACCCTTTTTCAATAGTAACATTGCCTAATGCACTGTCATATTTAAAAGTAAAATACCAACTTCCATTTGCTTCTTGTATTTTAGAACATACTCCTATTTGATCTACATGTCCTTGCACAAGATGACCATCCAGTCGTTCTCCTAATTTCATAGCCCGTTCTAAGTTTACAAAATCTCCAATTACCAAATTATTTAAATTAGTCTTCTCTAAAGTCTCTTTAATTGCAGTAACCTCATAACTATCGTCAACTATTTTAACCACAGTTAAACAAACTCCATTATGTGAAATACTTTGGTCTATTTTAAGTTCTGGTGTTAACGAGCTTAGCACATTAATATGTAAATTATCTCCCTTTCTAGTAAGACTTTTTATTTCCCCAATTGATTCGATTATTCCTGTAAACATGAATACATTTAATTACATTTGTATTGCAAAAGTACTAATTAAATAAAGCTATTAGTGTAAGATGAGTAAGCAGGATAAAATAATTTTAGGAATATCTATAGGAGATTTAAATGGTATTGGTAGTGAAATAATTTTAAAAACATTCGAAGACAGTAGAATGTTAGAGTTTTGCACCCCTGTTATATTTGCATCTGTAAAACTTATGTCTTTTTTTAAAAAAGAATATGGACTTGACATTAATCTTCAAGGGATTGAAAATCTAGACGGAATTATTCATAAAAAAATTAATGTGCTCAATGTTTGGAAAGAACCTATAGAGATTAATTTTGGAAAAGAAGATCCTAAAATTGGAGAATATGCAATAAAATCATTAACAGCTGCTGTTTCGGCTTTAAAAAATGATAAAATTGATGTTTTAGTTACAGCTCCTATTAATAAGTCTAATGTACAATCTGAAAGTTTTAATTTTCCAGGACATACAGATTATTTAGCAAAAGAACTAAAGGGAGAGAGTATGATGTTGATGATTTCAGAAAACTTACGCGTTGGTTTACTAACAGATCACGTAGCCGTTAAAGATATTTCAAAAAACATAACCAGAGAAGTAATAGAAAAAAAGATAAATACTGTACATAATACATTAATTCAGGATTTTGGAATAGAAAAACCGAAAATTGCAGTTTTAGGCATTAACCCACATAATGGAGATAATGGTGTAATAGGAAATGAAGATGATACTGTTTTAAAACCAACATTAGATAACTTAAGAAATAACGGAAAGACTATTTTTGGTCCATACGCAGCAGATAGTTTCTTTGGATCTGGTAACTATAAAAACTTTGATGTAATAATAGCATCCTATCATGATCAAGGACTAATCCCTTTTAAAACATTAGCTTTTGGGTCTGGAGTAAACTTTACCGCAGGTTTAAGTAAAGTGAGAACATCTCCAGATCACGGCACAGCCTTTGATTTAGCAGGTAAAAACATTGCAAATTTTGAATCATTTAAAGAAGCGGTTTTTAGCGCTATTAAAATTCATGAAACCAGAAAAGAATATCTAGAAATCTCTAGTAATCCCTTAAAAATCAACAAAAAAAAGGGGTTTGTAAAAAAGAACTGATAAATTAATTTGCTATTGAAATAATTTTTTATCTTTGCACCCGCCTTATTCGTAAGGAGGATATATTAATTTAGGTGTGGATATGAAGGAATTGAAAGAATTTACTATCCCTTTTGTGGGATTAAAATTAGGAGAACACCAGTTTAATTTTGAGATTAAAAAATCGTTCTTTGAGCATTTTGAGTATGACGAATTTAATGATGTTAACATTAACGTCGATGTACTGTTGGATAAAAAAACAACATTATTAGAATTTACTCTTACGTACAATGGTACCGTAAATGTATTTTGTGATATTACAAATGAGCCTTTTAATCAAGAGGTGAAAGATGAGTATCATTTTGTTGTAAAATTTGGAGATGAATATAATGATGAAAATGAAGACTTATTAATACTTCCTCATGGAAGTTATGAAGTTAACATTCAACAATATATTTATGAATCTATTATTTTAGGCCTGCCTTCAAGAAAAATTCATCCAGGAGTAAAAGACGGAACACTAAAAAGTGACATACTAGAAAAGCTAGAAGAATTAAGCCCTAAAATAAGGGAAGAAGAAGATAAAGCTCCAGAAGGAGACAAAACAGACCCAAGGTGGGACACATTAAAAAAACTATTAACGGATAAATAATAAAAAGTAATGGCACATCCTAAGAGAAAAATCTCCAAAACAAGAAGAGATAAAAGAAGAACGCATTACAAGGCTACTGCACCACAAATTGCAACAGACCCTACAACAGGAGAGGCACATTTATATCATAGAGCGCATTGGCACGAAGGTAAATTATACTATCGTGGACAGATTGTAATTGATGCAACCGAAGAGGTAGAAGCATAATCATATTTTTTTATAAAAAACAAACTCTCACATTGCTGTGGGAGTTTTTTTGTTTTTTAATTTCTAAAAATCAAAAACAACGTAATTTACAGGAGTTTTTGATTATAATTTAGTATTTTTCGTTCCTTTTAGAGAGTTTTAGACCTTTTTAACAGGAATTTAATTCAAATTTATGAATACTATCACAGCAGCTATAACCGCTGTAGGGGGCTATGTTCCAGACTACGTGTTAACAAATCAGATTTTGGAGACCATGATGGACACCAATGATGAATGGATCACAACCCGCACCGGAATAAAAGAGCGCAGAATTTTAAAAGATAAAGACAAGGGTACTTCTTATTTAGCTATTGAAGCTGCAAAAGATTTACTTAAAAAAAGCAATACAGACCCAAAGGATATTGATATGGTGATAATGGCTACTGCTACACCAGATATGCCGGTCGCAGCAACAGGCGTTTACGTAGCAACACAAATTGGTGCCGTAAACGCTTTTTCTTTTGATTTGGTTGCAGCTTGCTCAAGTTTTCTTTTTGGCATGTCAACAGCAGCAAGATATATAGAGTCTGGAAAATATAAAAAAGTATTATTATTAGGTGCAGATAAAATGTCTTCAATTATTGATTATGAAGACAGAACAACTTGTATTATTTTTGGTGATGGTGGCGGTGCAGTTTTATTTGAACCTAATACTGAAGGTTTAGGCGTTCAAGATGAATATTTAAGAACAGATGGAATAGGAAGACCACACCTTAAAATTGATGCTGGGGGTTCTTTATTACCAGCTTCAGTAGAAACTGTTGCAAAAAAACAACATTATGTTTTCCAAGATGGGAAAACTGTTTTTAAATTTGCAGTTTCAAATATGGCTGATGTTTGTGAAAAAGTCATGAAGAAAAATGATTTAACAGGTGAAGACATAGATTGGTTAGTACCTCATCAAGCAAATAAACGCATTATTGATGCTGCAGCGAAAAGAATGAATTTACCTGAAGAAAAAGTTATGATGAACATTCATAAATATGGGAATACAACAGCAGCAACGCTCCCACTTTGTCTTTGGGATTACGAAAAACAACTTAAAAAAGGAGATAATTTAATATTTGCCGCATTTGGCGGGGGCTTCACCTGGGGCGCCGTTTATGTTAAATGGGCATACGATCCAAAATAAAAATCTAACAAAGCAGAATTAAACCAAAAAAATATGGATTTAAAAGATATTCAAAATTTAATCAAGTTTGTGGCAAAGTCTGGCGCCAGTGAAGTTAAACTTGAAACAGAAGATGTAAAAATTACTATTAAAACAGGAAGTGATGATAGTAAAAACGAAACAACTTATATCCAGCATATCCCTACAATGCCGGGCCAGCAACAACAAATGATGGCGCAACCACAACAACCGGTTGAAACAACTACTGCAGCTGCCCCTGTTGCTGTAAGTGAAGACTCAAAATACATTACAATAAAATCTCCAATTATTGGAACATTTTATCGTAAGCCTTCTCCAGATAAACCTGTTTTTGTTGAGGTAGGAGACTCTATTAGTAATGGAGATGTACTTTGTGTTATAGAAGCAATGAAACTATTCAATGAAATTGAGAGTGAAGTTTCAGGTAAAATTGTAAAAGTATTAGTTGATGATTCTTCACCAGTAGAATTTGATCAGCCTTTATTTTTAGTTGACCCATCATAAATTTTAATCCCAAACTCAAATAATGTTCCGATTTATTTTCGGGCAAATGGTTTGTATTTTGAGTTTTGAAATTTTCAGAAAATATGTTTAAAAAAATATTAATAGCAAACAGGGGAGAGATTGCGCTACGCGTTATAAGAACTTGTCGTGAAATGGGAATTAAAACTGTAGCTGTTTATTCTAAAGCAGATGAAGAAAGTCTTCATGTTCGTTTTGCAGATGAAGCAGTTTGTATTGGACCTCCCCCTAGTAGTCAAAGTTATCTTAAGATCTCTAGTATAATTGCAGCCGCAGAAATTACAAATGCAGATGCAATACATCCAGGATATGGTTTTTTAGCTGAAAATTCTAAATTTTCAAAAATATGTGAAGAGCACAATATTAAATTTATTGGCGCATCACCAGATATGATTGATAAAATGGGAGATAAAGCCACTGCAAAAGCAACAATGAAAGCCGCTGGGGTTCCTTGTATTCCAGGAAGTGAAGGAATTATCAAAGATTTTGAAGAATGTGAGAAACTTGCTAAAGAAGCAGGATATCCAGTAATGCTTAAAGCAACTGCTGGTGGTGGTGGAAAAGGAATGCGAGCTGTTTGGAAAAAAGAAGAGCTTAAAAAAGCCTGGGACAGTGCAAGACAAGAAGCTGCTGCAGCATTTGGAAATGACGGCATGTATCTTGAAAAATTAATTGAAGAACCTCGACATATCGAAATTCAAGTTGTTGGAGACAGTAGAGGTGTTGCATGTCATTTAAGTGAAAGAGATTGCTCAATTCAAAGACGTCACCAAAAATTGACCGAGGAGACTCCAAGTCCATTTATGACAGACGAGCTAAGAAATGCTATGGGAATTGCCGCCGTTAAAGCAGCAGAATATATAAAATATGAAGGCGCGGGAACTGTTGAGTTTTTAGTAGATAAGCACCGAAATTTCTATTTTATGGAAATGAATACTCGTATTCAAGTTGAACATCCTATTACAGAACAAGTAATAGATTTTGATTTAATAAGAGAGCAAATATTAGTTGCTGCGGGGGTTCCAATTTCAGGAAAACACTATACACCAAAATTACACTCTATAGAATGTCGTATTAATGCAGAAGATCCTTATAATGACTTTAGACCTTCTCCAGGGAAGATAACAGTATTACATGCTCCAGGAGGCCACGGAATTCGTCTGGATACACATGTATACGCAGGATATACAATCCCACCAAATTACGATTCTATGATTGCAAAACTAATTACTACAGCGCAAACACGCGAAGAAGCAATTAGTAAAATGAAAAGAGCCTTAGATGAATTTGTAATAGAAGGAGTTAAAACAACAATTCCATTTCACCGTCAATTGATGGATCATCCGGATTATGTTGCAGGAAATTATACAACTGCTTTTATGAATACTTGGCACATGAATGAGCCAGAAGAAGAATAAAGAAAGTATATTTTTAAATTACTAGCACCAAATCCCACTATTTTATTATTGGAATTTGGTGTTTTTTTTTGAATAAAATTGAAAATATGAATTTATCTTATTGGGAACGAAAATCTTGGCTTACCGATATTGATTTTGCAATAATTGGTAGCGGAATTGTAGGATTAAGTTGTGCACTTATTTTAAAAGATTTGTATCCTCATAGCAAAATAGTTGTTTTTGAAAAAGGTATGTTACCAAGTGGAGCTAGCACAAAAAATGCAGGATTTGCTTGCTTTGGAAGTTTATCTGAAATACTTGATGATCTAGAATTACATGATGAAGAAGAGGTAGTAAGTTTAGTAAAAAACAGAATAGAAGGACTTGAGTTGCTAAGAAATATTCTGGGAGATACTAATATTGACTACCAATTAAATGGAGGTTATGAACTTTTTACTGAAAAAGACACTAAATTATTTGATGCTTGTTATTACAAAATGAGCTATGTAAATCAATTATTAAAGCCTGTATTTAATGATGATGTTTTTACTATTAAGGAAAATCACTTTGGGTTTAAAAAAACAATAAATAAACTAATTTATAATAAATTTGAAGGACAGATTGATACTGGGAAAATGATGCTTGGATTACTTAAAAAAGCTTCAGAAAAAGATATTTTAATCTTAAATAATGCAGAAATTACTTCTTTCGATTCAAATGTAAATGAAGTTGAAATTACACTAAATAACACAGAAGAATTTTCAGTAAAAAAAGTTTTTATTGCAACAAATGGTTTTGCTAAGCAGTTTTTAAAAGAGGATGTTGAACCTGCTAGAGCTCAAGTTCTAATTACAAAACCTATTAATAATCTAGCAATTAAAGGTACCTTTCATTTAGATAAAGGATATTATTACTTTAGAAATATAGACAATAGAATTCTCTTTGGCGGAGGTAGAAATCTTGATTTTGAAGTAGAAAAAACAACGCAATTAGGGCTTACTTCTTTGGTTCAAAACACTTTAGAAGACTTGTTAAAAAATGTAATTTTACCAGATACCAACTTTGAGATTGATTACAGATGGAGTGGAATTATGGGAGTTGGTAAACAAAAAAAACCCATTGTAAAAAAACTATTTTCTAACGTATATTGTGGAGTAAGATTAGGAGGAATGGGAGTTGCAATAGGAAGTTCTATTGGAAATCAATTAGCAAATTTGGCAAATAAATGAGAAGACTATTACGATTTATTTTAAAGATTATATTGTTATTTATAGGGATAAGCATGTTCTTGGTATTGCTATATAGATTTGTACCTATACCATATACTCCATTAATGGCAATTCGATATTTTGAAGCAGAAGGCCCCCTTGAAACAAGACACAAATGGAAACCTATAGAAGATATTTCAAAAAATTTGCAGCTTGCAGTTATCTGTTCTGAAGACCAAAACTTTTTAAGCCACAACGGTTTTGATTATAAAGCAATTGAAAAAGCTTACGAGAATAACAAAAAGGGGAAGAGAGTAAAAGGAGCTAGTACTATCTCTCAACAAACAGCAAAGAACATTTTTTTATGGCCAGAAAGAAGCTGGTTAAGAAAAGGTCTTGAAACATGGTTTACTTTTTTAATAGAAAATTTATGGAGTAAAGAACGTATTCTTGAGGTATATTTAAACAGTATTGAAATGGGTAATGGTGTGTATGGTGCAGAAGCAGCTTCTCAATATTGGTTTAAAAAATCTGCAAAAAATTTGGCTCCCTCTGAAGCAGCATCAATAGCAGCAATATTACCAAACCCAAAAGTGTATAAAGCAGCACCTAGATCTAATTATATTGAAAAGAGAAAAAATTGGATTGTAAAACAAATGGGATATTATGGTACTTTTGTTTTAAAAGAATTAGAAACTAAATGACCGTAAAAGAACTTAAATCTGCTTTATATCAAGAATGTGCTCTTGTTGTAGAAAAAAGATATCAAAAAATTAAACAGAATATTTCTGATATTGATGAATCTCTTGAAGAAGAATCAAAAAGTAGTGCTGGCGACAAACACGAAACAGGACGTGCAATGCTCCAAATAGATCGTGAAAATGCCGGTAAACAATTACAAGAAATTGAAAAAGTACAACAAATCATTAAAAAGATTGATGTAAATTCTTCTTCAGATTATGCACGTTTAGGTAGTTTAGTATATACAGACAATGCAACATATTATTTGAGTATATCTACAGGTAATGTTATAGTAAATAAGACAAATTATCTTTGTGTAGCATTAAACTCTCCAATTGGATTGTTGCTTTCAGGAAAGAAAAAAGGGGATACTTTTACTTTTAATGAGAAAGAGAATAAAATAACTAGCGTGAAATAAAACAATTTTTCAAGCTTGGCATCTTTAAAATTTTAAAAATAAAAGATGCCTAACACTATTTTAATATAGTAGGTAATAATTTTGTTTAATTAATCATTAGTACTGGAAAGCAATCTTGGTTAACTGTCATTTCTCCATCTATAACTCTGTCACCACATGTATATGATATTTGATAAACACCATAAGGAAGGTTTAAAAAAGTAAATGTGTTAGGGACATCACAATCTGGTACTCCTGTAACAACAGAATTGCCTCTTAATTCTCCTCTAGAAACATTACCAGATGGGCTTGTTAATTCTATAACAATATTATAACAAGGAAAAGCTTCATTGATGTAGAGGGTTAATGAGCCAACATCACTACCACTATCACCGCCATCATCTTCACTTTTATTACAGCCAGTTATTATCAAAGTAATTGCTAGTATCGAAATTATTCTTCTTAAATACATATAATAAGTTTTAAAGTTTATCAAATGTATTTAAGCAGGAGAATTTGATGTTCGATAAAATACCATGTATTAATTATCAAGACATTTTTAAATTTTTTATTGAAATAATTTATTTAATTAATAGAAGTAAAATAGTAATTAAAGCAGGAAAGGCTTGAATTACAAAGATTTTCTTATTTGCACTTAATGCCCCATAAATTCCAGCAATTGTAACACATATTAAAAAGAAAAGTGAAACATTTATTTGCCATTTAGGGTCACTAATAAATAAAGACCATATAAGACCAGCAGCTAAAAAGCCATTATACAAACCTTGATTGGCAGCTAAAGCTTTTGTCTTTTCGAAAAAATCTGCGGGATGCTTCCTAAAAATTTTTCTTCCTGTTGTTGACCAAGCAAACATTTCAAACCACAAGAAATAACAATGTAATAGCGCTATAAAACTTATTAATATTTTGACAATAATTTCCATAGTTACAAGGTAGGATTTATAATTACTTAAGATGCTTTTTTACTGAAGGAATAAAGGTTTGAAAGTTTTCATTCCTATATATAATTTTATACATAATTAGATTTCCTGTTTCACTTATAATTGTAAAACTATAATTGTCTTCAATAAATTGTTTAATATCTTCTTGTGTTGCAATTACTGTATCTCCTTGTTGCAGTTTTTCCCAATCTTTAAAAGAAACATTATAACCTTGATCTTGTAATTTCTTCACATAAAACAAATTGTGTGCTATATAATATTCATCTAGATGATCATCTAGCGCGTAAGATAACACATAAGTATTGTTTACATTATATTTTCCTTCAACGGCATCTTTTAAAAAATAACCCATTTCATAATCTTCATTATTTGGAATCTCTTGTAAATAGATAATCCCTATAATTTTTTTTAAGGGAAAAATAAATACAAGAAAAATAATAATAGTGGGTATTATATTATAACGTAACCCCAATGACTTCCATGAAACCTGCTTAAGTAATCTATAAATAAAATGAATACATACTGCTACTGCTATTGCCAATAACGGATATTGAGGCGCAGAATACCATTCTAACTTTGTCTTAGAGATAGAAATCACAAACAAATGAGTAAGAATCATTATAGAAATAAATACTGCTAGTTTTTTAAATTTAAGATCTGTTGAGAAAAATCCTAATAAGAGTCCACAAGGCACAAAGTATATCCATTCTGAAAAGTGAAGAACAACAAGATCTCCAAAATAAAATAGTACTCCCTGATTGTGAGCTTCCACTACTTTTAAATACCGCCCTCCCCATTCATTTTCCAATACCGCACTAATATAACCTGGATTATAATTCTCTCTTAATAGATAATATCCAAGTGTCATTGTTAAAAAGAGTAGAATACCAATATAAAAATGTTTATTTTTAAGTAAATAGTAAACTTGTTTTTGCCATAAAGCATACAATAATAAAGCTGGTGTAAATAATAATCCTGCCGCACTTTTTGTTAAAACAGCAAACGCTAAGGTTATAAAAAATAAGTATAATTGTTTTTTTTCTTTGTATTGAATAAATAATAAAAAGCATAAGCTACTTACAGTTGTAAACAAAACTAATAAAGAATCATAATCACCCGTTCTAGTGACGTGCATTCTAATATATCCTTGAGCTGTAATTAATACTAATACTGAAAAAAAGCCTATCCAGAAATTTTTTAAATATTTTACTGAAAAATAAACTAAAAATCCACAAGTTAAAACTGCAGCTAATGCAGAAGGCAATCTCACTGCAAATTCATTTATACCAAATATTTTCATGAATAGTACTTGCAACCAAATCATTAATGGGGGTTTAGTATTCCACATATCTGGAACACCATTAAAATGTGTGATTAAATAATTTCCATTTTCAAACATTTCATAAGCATTGATTGCAAGACGAGCTTCATCCCATATTTGAATAGGGTAGGAGGTTAAGTTGCCAAAAACAATAAAACAGACTAATACACTTAATAAAATGTATTTTAAATTTGTTAAAAGCCAGTCTTGTGTTTTTATAAGTCTCAATGAATTTTTTTTAAAAACCTGAAAGATTAATTTTTTGCAAGATATACCTTGCTTCCAATTAAAAGTGAAGTTGAATGTAAAAAAAACACTTCAATTTCATTCCATATAGCAACAACAAGATAATCTCTTCCTCTAAAATAACATTTTTTAATAACCACTTGTAATGGAGTTCTACTTTCAGAAAAGATTAATTGATGAGGTAATAAATATTCGTTTCCCGCTGTATTTTTTTTACCAAAAACAGAAGTAGGCAGTTCAGTTGCTTCGTCAAAAAAACCAGCTAAATATTTGTTTTGTAAATTATTATAAATCTTTTCTGGAGAGTCACAAATTTCTATTTCTCCTTCTTTTAAAATCATAATTTTATCTGCAAAAGCTAAAGCTTCTTCACTATCATGAGTAGCAGTAATGCATGTTATGTTTTTACTTTTTAAATAATTAAAAATACTTCTACGCAGTTTATTTTTTCTGAATGTATCTATACTACTAAAAGGTTCATCCAATAAGAGTATGTCTGGCTCTTTTGCAAGTGCTTTTGCCAAAGCCACTCGTTGTTTTTGACCACCACTAAGGTTTTTAGCCAAAACGTCCGCAAATTCCTTTAAATCTACAACATAAAGTAATTCTTCTACCTTTTTTTCATCTGCTTCAGGATTATTTCTAGATAGATGCGAAGCTATATTTTCTTTAACAGTAATAAAGGGCATTACATTATACTCTTGAGCAACTAATTTAATAAAAGGCTCTCCAGGAATTAGATTGTGTTTTGGACCTAATAATTTTTTTTCTTCCCATATTATTTCTCCATTTTCTATATGCAACAAACCATAAATTAAATGTAAAAGCGTAGATTTTCCACATCCACTTTCACCTAAAATAGCAAGATGTTGTCCTTTTTTTACCTCAAATTCTATGTTTTTAAGGACTGGATTTTTATTATATGAAAAAGATTTAATGTTAACTGTAAGCATATATAAAAAAGAAACCTCACGATTGTTCGTGAGGTTTTAATTATGTTTTAAAATGATTATTTTTTTACACCTTTATTTATTTTTTCTGGCAGTACTTCATAACCCATATTGTATAATGTAAAACCAAAAATGTCTGCAGATTGTTCTATGGTTTTTGTCACAGGAGTACCGGCACCATGGCCTGCATCTGTTTCAATTCTAATTAAAACAGGATTATTTCCAGACTGTTTGTCTTGTAGTTCTGCTGCAAACTTAAAACTATGAGCAGGTACTACACGATCATCATGATCTCCTGTGGTTACCATTGTAGCTGGATAGTTGACTCCTGCCTTTACATTATGTACTGGAGAATATCCTTTTAAATAATCGAACATTTCTTTGCTATCCTCTGCAGTACCATAATCGTAAGCCCAACCAGCTCCCGCTGTAAATGTATGATAGCGCAACATATCTAAGACACCAACATTGGGAAGAGCTACTTTAAATAAATCTGGACGTTGTGTCATTGCGGCTCCTACTAAAAGACCCCCATTTGATGACCCACGTATGGCTAGAAAATCGCTAGATGTATATTTATTATCAATTAAATATTGAGCAGCAGCAATAAAGTCATCAAAAACATTTTGTTTTTTCATTTGTGTTCCTGCATCATGCCATTTTTTACCATATTCGCCACCACCTCTTAAATTAGGAACGGCATAAATACCGCCTTGTTCCATCCATACGGCATTTGTTATACTAAAATTAGGTGTTACACTTATATTAAAACCTCCATAACCATAAAGAATAGTTGGATTTTTTCCGTCAAGTTTTAATCCTTTTTTATGAGTAATAATCATAGGTATTTTAGTGCCATCTTTTGAGGTATAAAATACTTGTTTACTCTCATAATTTTCGGGATTGAAATTAATATCAGGCTTACGAAACAATTCCGAAGTGCCTTCCGCTATATTATATTTATAGATACTTCCTGGAGTTGTATAATTTGTAAATGAGTAGTACAATTCTTTATCCTCTTTTTTTGCGCCAAAACCACCTACACTTCCAACACCGGGTAATGCAACTTCTCTTACTAGTTTTCCAGTATAATCGTATTGTTTTACTTGAGAAACAGCATCTACCATATAGTTTGTAAAAAAATACCCACCTCCTGTACCAGGACTTAAAACATTCTCTGTTTCTGGAATAAAATCTACCCAATTTTCTGGCGCAGGATTGCTAGCATCAACAGTAACTATTTTTTTATTAGGAGCATTTCTATTTGTTACTATATAGAGTTTGGAACCTACATTATCAATAATATATGAGTCTGTATCTGTATTGTCTAAAATTGTAATAAATGCACTATTAGGTTTGGTTAAGTCTTTTAAAAACAATTTGTTTCCAGAAGTAGAAACACTTGCAGAAACCTGCAAATATCTATTGTCTTCACTTACTGAACCACCAACGTATCTATGTTTTTCTGAAGGAGTTCCTCCAAAAATTAATACATCTTCTTTTTGAGGAGTTCCTAATTTATGATAATATAATTTGTGTTGATCTGTTTTTGCTGAAAGCTCACTCCCTTTTGGTTTATCATAACTTGAATAGTAGAACCCTTCGTTTCCTTTCCATGAGATACCACTAAATTTTACATCAATTAAAGTGTCTTCTACAATTTCTCTGGTTTCTGTGTTCATTACAAGTATTTTCCTCCAGTCACTTCCACCTTCAGATATACTATAAGCAGCAATTTTTCCATTCTCAGAAAAGTTTACACCCCCCAAAGAGATTGTACCATCTTCTTTAAATGTATTTGGATCTAAGAAGACTTCTGCAGTTTCTGGGTCATCACCAGTTTTATAACGATAAATAACATATTGATTTTGTAATCCATCATTTTTGTAAAAATACGTGTAATCTCCTTCTTTAAAAGGAGCGCCAATCTTCTCGTAATTCCATAGCTCAGTTAATCTATCTTTTAATTCTGCTCTAAAAGGAATTTTATCAAGATAACCATAAGTTGCAATATTTTGTGCTTTTACCCATGCTCCAGTTTCTTCACTTCTATCATCTTCTAACCATCTATATGGATCTTTAACATCTGTACCAAAATAGTTTGTTACAGAATCGCCCTTTCTAGTTTCTGGGTAATTCACAGTAATTTCTTCTTTTTTAATTTCTTCTTTACAGGCCACAAAAGATATGGCGAGCAAAATTGGAATGATTATTTTTTTCATCTTTATTAATTTGTCGCTTGTAAATGTAGTAAAAACTAGACTTTTATGTTATTAGAAAATAATAATCACAAAAAGAAAAACTTTTATAATTAATACTGAAATAAGGTTCTATATGCTTTCCAGTATTTATAGATTAGTATTCCATTTAATATTGAAATAACAATTGCAACACTAATATCTGAAACATCTAAAAATATATGAAATAATAAAATATTAATAGATAAAGGTGCTAAAACGATTAATGCAAATGGAACCCACTTTTTAATTATGAGCATAACCCCCACAAAAACTTCTATAATTGCCACCAAATAAAACACATATCCAGATGTTTTTAAAGATTCGATAAAGTTTACTGCGGCAGGAGGCATTTCAAACATTGGTATTAGGTCAAAAAACTTGTTAAGCCCAAAAAAGAGTACTCCTACGCCAAGAATGACGCGAAGTATTTTAGTAAAAGTTGAATTCATATTGATGGTTATTAGGTTATGCTTTTAAAGATACTGAAAAAATGAAAACACTTCACATTAATATGAAAATGAGATGTATACTGTATTAATTAAGGTTTATTTAAATAGTAGATGGTATGAATTCCAATATTTGTAAATAAAATAAGCATTTGTAATGGCTACTAATAAAGCTGGGCCAATGTTTGGAATATTAACAAATAAATGAAACAAAACAATATTAATTGAGATAGGCACTAATACAATTAAAGCAAATGGAACCCATTTTTTTAAAATTAAAAGTAACCCAACAATACTCTCAGTAACACCAACAAGTGACATTATATATCCTTTATTTACATCACTTGACCAAGAATAATGTAGTGCGTCAAAAAGATATTTTGCTTGTGGATACCCAGAAAAATCAAAATCTGGCATAAACCATAAAAATTTATTAATTCCAAATGTCACCAGCATTAGTCCAAGTCCAATGCGAAGAATAGTATTAAAAATTTTCATGGGTTTGTTTTAGGTTCTTTTTTAGACGACACCAAAAACAAACACTTACAAAATTTAAAAATTAGAATTATACCAATTTATTATTAACCAAATACTCTGCAATTTGAACCGCATTTGTAGCAGCACCCTTTCTAAGATTATCACTCACAATCCACATATTTAAAGTATTGGGTTGAGTTTCGTCTCTACGTATTCGACCTACAAAAACCTCATCTTTATTGTGAGCATACATTGGCATTGGGTATGTATTGGTGTCTGGATTGTCTTGAACAACAACACCTGGAGTTTCATGAAGTGTTTTTCTAACGTCTTTTAGATCAAAGTCGTTTAAAAACTCCACATTAACAGATTCACTGTGTCCTCCTGCTGTTGGAATTCGAACAGCTGTAGCAGAAACAGAGAAAGATCTATCATCAATTATTTTTTGTGGTTCACGAGCTAATTTCATTTCTTCTTTGGTATATCCATTTGCTTCAAAAACATCACAATGTGGCAATGCATTTTTATGAATAGGATATGGATAAGCCATTTCTCCTTTTATTCCTTGAATTTCATTTTCAAGTTGTTGAACAGCTTTTACTCCTGTCCCAGAAACAGATTGGTATGTTGATATAATAACACGCTTCATTTTATATTTTTTATGAAGGGGTGCTAATGCCATTACTAATTGAATTGTAGAGCAATTTGGGTTAGCTATTATTTTATCTTTTGCCGTTAATACGTGAGCGTTAACTTCAGGAACGACTAATTTTTTGTCTGGATCCATTCGCCAAGCAGATGAGTTGTCTATAACAGTAACTCCTGCTTCTGCAAATTTTGGCGCCCATTCTAATGAAGTTTCTCCTCCCGCCGAAAATATTGCAATGTCTGGTTTTGCATCTATAGCTTCTTGTAACCCAATTATTTTATATAGGTTTCCCTTGAATAATAATTCTCTACCAACAGAAGTTTCTGAGGCCACAGGAATTAATTCTGTTACTGGAAAATTACGTTCTTCTAAAACTTTAAGCATTACAGTTCCTACCATTCCAGTAGCACCAACAATTGCGATTTTCATATTATTTGAATTAAGAGTTCAAAAATAGGGGATATGATTTTATTTTTTCAGAATAAAAAGCAAAAAAAGAACCACCCCAACGTATTGAGGTGGTTTAATTAGAATATATAGTATAGCGGTGACGCTACATTATTTTTTTCTTAACTCATCACGAATTTGCATAAGTAATTCTTCTTGTGTTGGACCCGCAGGTGCAGCTGGAGCTTCTACTTTTGGTTTCTTTGTTTTGTTGTATGCTTTTACAATCATAAATAAAACAAAACCAACAATAACTAAATTAATTATTGCATTAATCCATTTACCATACATAATGGCATTTTCAGCTTTTTCTACAGTACCATCTGCAGCAACAACTGCTTGGTCTAATACAATTTTCATATCTGCAAAATCAAGCCCTCCAGCAAAGTGACCTACAAATGGCATCATAATATCAGAAACAAATCCGCTTACTACCATACCCATAGCACCAGCAAGTAATACCGCAACCGCTAAATCAATAACGTTGCCGGTCATAATAAAATCTTTAAATTCTTTTAACATTTTAATGGTTTTAATGTGTTATTAGCCACTAAATTAGAAAAAAGAATGGTATACGAGCAGTTTATTATGCTAGCACAGGATTATTTTCGACAAACAACTCTTTTAATTCGTTGAGATAATGCTGTAAGCAATTCGTATGGGATAGAATATATTGCTGCAGAGAGTTCTTCTGCAGTAGGGTGGCTTCCAAAAATTATAACTTCATCACCCTCATTGCAATCAAGGTTTGTGACATCTACCATAATCATATCCATACATACATTTCCAACTATAGGAGCTTTTTTATCGTGGATAGTTACCCAGCCTACTTGATTTCCATAGGCTCTGCTAATTCCATCTGCATGTCCAATTGGTAATGTAGCTGTTCGAGTTGGATGAGTGGCTGTAAATGCCCTATTATATCCAACAGTTTCTCCTACTTCTATTTCATGTATTTGAGAAATAACTGTTTTTAAAGTTCCGACAGGTTTTAGATTTAGATTTTCTTTTGGGTCATTCCCAAATCCATATAATCCAATCCCTGTTCTAACCATGTCAAGCTGGGCTTGAGGATAGTTAATAATTCCAGAGGTGTTTAAAGTGTGAAGTATAGGAGTATATCCTAATTTTGAAATTAAATTTTCAGCAATATTTTTAAATCTATTTATCTGCGTTTCAGTAAAGTTTTTTTCATTTTCATCTTCACTTGCTACAAGATGAGAAAATAAAGACTTTACATATACACTTTTGGTTTTTGAAAGAGATTCAATTATAAAAGGCAGGTCTTTTTCAGAAAAACCTAACCTATTAAGTCCTGTATTAAATTTAAGATGAATAGGATAATTTTTTTGATTTTCATTTTCAGAAAAATTGATAAACTCTATCAACATTTTTCTAGAATAGATACTAGGCTCTAAACAACGCTCTATAATTAAATCGAAATTTATTGGCAAAGGGTGTAATACCAATATAGGTTTTACAATGCCATTATTTCTTAAGGTTTCTCCTTCTCCAGCATATGCTACAGCAAAATAATCTGCGCCTAAAACTTGTAATTCTTTTGCAATTTCTGAAGCTTCGCTGCCATATCCAAAAGCTTTAACAACGGTTAGGACTTTTGTATTTTTATTAAGCTTTGAGGTTAAGTACTTGTAATTATGCCCCAATGCATTGAGGTCGATTTCAAGAATAGTTTCTGTTGCTTTAGGCATATCCTATTGTTGCTTTTTTGGAGGAAATTCTATAGGATCTTTCACCTCAATTTTACTCACTTTTTCTCTTAACATTGCTTTATAGTAGGCTGCCCTGCTTAAAGGTTCATATTCTTCTGTTTCACCCAAAAGAACAAGATCGTCGCTTTTGGATTTTCTATAACTATAATTTGCAAGATTTCCTGTGCGAGTACAAACGGCATGTACTTTAGTAACATACTCTGCTGTAGCCATTAATGCCGGCATTGGACCAAAAGGGTTTCCTTTAAAATCCATATCCAGTCCTGCAACAATTACTCTTACACCTCTATTGGCAAGATCATTACAAACCTTTACAATTTCGTCGTCAAAAAATTGAGCTTCATCAATTCCCACAACATCACAGTTGTCTGCAAGAATTGGAATGTTTGCAGCAGCAGGAACAGGGGTAGAGCGTATTTCATTACTATCGTGAGAAATAACCATTTCTTCATGGTATCTAACATCCACAGTAGGTTTAAAAATTTCTACACGTTGTCTAGCAAATTTGGCGCGTTTTAATCTTCGGATTAATTCTTCTGTTTTTCCCGAAAACATCGAGCCACAGATTACTTCAATCCAGCCAAATTGTTCTTTTTGATTTACTGTATTTTCGAGAAACATAAGTTACAATTAGACGAAAACAAAAATAGTTGACGTTTACATAAAGGATGCGTAAATTTATAAAAACAAAATACAGAAAAAGAGATTAATTTCAAAAGTTATGAAAAAGAAGGTAAGGTCACAAATTAGAGCTATTGCGAACCAAATTATTGAAGATGAAAATAGTCTAAATACAGTTTCATTAAAACAAAAAATTGGCGCTTTGTATGAACAACTTTCTGTTTTGGAGTTTTTAGAATCTCAAATTGAAGAGAATATTAACAGTAAAGAAGAAGACTCACTAGATTCTAAAAGCTTTAGAGAAGAAAATTGGTTTACTGAACCAGAACCAGTACCCCAACCAAAACACAAAGAAGATTTAGTAGAGCCTTTAATGGAAAAAATAAAAGATATAGTTGCACAAATGCCAGAAGAATCTCAACAAGTTGATGATCTTTTAGAAAAAGTACTTCCACAGCAAAAATTTGTAAAAAATGATTTGGAAGAATTTGCATCTAGGTATCAACAAACACCAACTTTTGAAAGAAAAGAACCTGCGAAAGGAGTTGATGTGATAAAGAGTACAGAATCAAAAGTATTCCCACTGGATAAAAACACAAAAAAACACGCAACAAAAACAGATACTTACCAAGAAGATAAACCTGTATCTATTAATGATAAATTAAACCAAGGATTAAGTATTGGGCTTAATGATAGGTTAGCATTTATAAAACATTTATTTAATGGAAATGTAGAAGATTATACGCGTGTATTATCACAAATTAACACGATGCAGTCTTTTGATCAAGCAGATGCATTTATAAAAGGAAAAATTAAACCCGATTATAATTATTGGCTTCAAAAAGAAGAATACTCAGAGCGTTTTATGAGTATTGTAGAAAAGAGTTTTAATTAATCCCATTACCTTAATTATGGGAAAACTTTATTTAGTGCCTACACCAATAGGAAATCTTAAAGATATCACTTTTAGAGCAATAGAAGTACTAAAGGAAGTGGATCTTATTCTTGCTGAAGACACCAGAACTAGTGGAAAACTTTTAAAGCATTTTGAAATAAACACCCATATGCATTCTCACCATATGCATAATGAACATAAAACTACTGAAGGAATTGTAAAGCGATTGCAGTCTGGAGAAAATATTGCTTTAATTAGTGATGCTGGAACTCCTGCAATTAGTGACCCTGGATTTCTTTTAACTCGTGCTTGTGTAGAAGCAGGTATAGAAGTAGATTGTTTGCCAGGAGCTACAGCTTTTGTTCCAGCTTTAGTAAATAGTGGATTACCAAATGATAAGTTTGTATTTGAAGGTTTTTTACCGGTTAAAAAAGGAAGACAAACAATATTACAAATTCTTGCAGAAGAAACTAGAACTATTATTTTTTATGAATCTCCTCATAAATTATTAAAAACCTTAACTCAATTTGTTGAAAATTTTGGAGAAGACCGTCAAATTTCAGTTTCTAGAGAATTAAGTAAACTTCATGAAGAAACAATACGAGGAACTACAAAAGAAGTTTTAAAATATTATGAAAATAAACCTCCTAAAGGAGAAATTGTTATTGTAGTGGGTGGAAAAAAATAAGTTTAATCAATCACATTTTCTGTAGTATTTTTAATTAAGCTATAATAATATGCTGCTTTTTGAGAATCTACAGTAATATCTACACTATCTGAAACCTGTAAATTTACATCAAAAAAATATAGAATATTTTTTTTGGAAGGGTTGCTACTTTTTCCAAAAGCAAATTGAATGTTTTCAAAAGCATCATAATTAATCAACATTTCAAGTTCTTTTCCTTTCCACTCTTTTTTAAACTCTGCCATTACCATTTTTCCATGATAATAATAGTGCTTGTATTCGATACCATTTTCTATTTTGAGTTTGCCTATTATTTCACCAGATGTATTGTATGTAATTTTCTCTCCTACTAATTTGCCTTTTTCAAAATTGGCTTCAGTAAGAAGTTTACCAGAGGCATAAAATTCTCGTTGCACACCTTCCTGTTTTCCATCAATAAAATTATAGGATTTTGTTAGCTCTCCATTGGGATTATAGGAAGAATAAATACCATTTAAAAAACCTCTCTTCGTTTGAAATTCTTCAGAAGGCTTACCATTATAAACTACCATAAAATGGCCAGTCATTACATCTCGATCTTTATCATAATAGATCTTTCTATCATAATCATCTAGTATTGAGTTATAATCTTCGTAAGTTATATTTACCCTTTTTTTCATTCTTACCTCATCTACCGTGTCTATAACTTTATTACAAGACAATAAAAACAGAGAAATAATTAAATAAGGGCCTATTTTTTTAAACATGTTTTCCTTTTTCCCATCCGTGTTTTCCAAGATATTGATTGCCGCTTTCTACTGCGCCATCTTCAATGGATGTACCCATAGAATCGTTCCATCGATTTAAATAACCAAAAAGAGAAATAACGCCAAGCATTTCAACTATTTCTCCCTCGTTCCAATGTTGATATAATCTTTCTTTAATTGTTTCGTCTACCTTATTTGGTACTTGAGATGCTTGCAATGAAAAATCTAAAGCAGCTCTTTCTGCCTCAGAAAACGCGGGATGAGTTCTATACTCCCAGATATTATCTAGTTGTTCTTGTTCTGCACCATAACGCTCTGCGGCTCTAATAGCATGAGCTTGACAATATCTACAACCGGTAGCATTACTGCTCACCCAAGCAATCATTCTTTTTAAAGCAGATGTTACTCTACCTTCGTTTGCCATAACTGCTTTGTTGAGGTTTATAAAAGCTTTGCTTATAGCCGGGCGATGTTGCATCGTTAAAACACTATTTGGACAGAAGCCTAATGTCTCATTAAAAAATGTTGCTAGTTCTTGAGTTTCTTTATCGTGATTTGGTGAAAGGGGTGTAACTAAGGGCATCTTTTTATTTTGTGAAAATTATTTGTTCCAAATTACAAAAAGAAAATAGATCTACTTTAATTTTTCAACAATCTCAAAACACTATTGCCTGTTTTTAAAAAATAAACGCCACTCTGAACTGCTGAAAGGTCTATTTGTGTTTGCTTATCATTAAATACTCCCGAAGCAATAATTTTACCTGTGCTATCTGTAATTTGATAGGAAGATTTTTCAGAAAATAAATCAAAATTTACATTGAATATTCCATTTGAAGGATTTGGAGAAACAGTAATTTTAGAATTTTGAAATTCAGTAACTCCCAAAGGATTATTGTTAAACCTTTGTAGCACTATATTTATTGGAGGACCATTATACCAAATATCACTTGAAGCAACTAATAATTTTCCGCTACTTAAAGACTTAAAAAAAGTACTGTTTAATTCGGAATAATTTGAACTAAACTGAAAGCTATTATCAATAGTGCCACCAGGAAAAAATCTTGTATATGATAAAATTAAACCTCCTTCAAAATCATAAAAATCAGAATTTGCAATAAATCTTTGATTTTCTTGAATATAAACAACTTCAAATCCAGCAATAGAACCATTGTTTCCAAAACTTTCGTTAACTGAAGCATCAGGAAATAATTTTATTAGTTTTCTAATAGTTGTATCAGTATTAAGATCATAGTAGTTGCCACTTACTAACAAACTTTCATCTTGAAAGATTGTAAAATTGGTGTGAAATTCTTGTTCAAAAGGTATTGAAGCCAAACCATCATTTCCAAAAGTAGGGTCTATATCTCCATTTAATAATAGTTTAAAAATATTTTTTGTACTTATATTATTTTCTTTGAAGTTAATTCCCAAATACAGATTGTCATTTTTTAAAGCAAATGTAGAAGCTGAGAATTCTGATACATCTCCAAAAGAATATGAAACCATTCCATTAATTCCAAAGGCTACGTCCAATATTCCATTATTAGTATACTTTTTAACAATAACAATAGGTTCGTTTGGGGAGGTATCAATTCCATAAATTAATATGTCGATATCTGAATTTAAAATCATACGATGACATAATCCTCCTGAAATAAAAGGCTGTATTTGACCATTATTTCCAAAAGATGTATCTAAAGACCCATTAGGTAAAAGTCTTTTAATTGTACATTCATTATTGATTGTACTTTTAATAAGCATTTTCTCATCTGGGAGAATATAAATACTTATGTTAGACTCATTAGTACCATCCCAAAATATAAACCCATCATCACCAAATGAAGTATCAATTGATCCGTCTTCTAAATAAGCAATTATAAAATTCGTGATTTCATTTAAATTAATATTTTCATTGTAACCAGATATAAAAACTTTATTGTTGACGCCATCGTCAAGCCCAGTAATCCATTTTAGACCTTCTAATCCAATATCTGTAATAACTACACCATTAGTGCCAAATGACTCGTCTGGGCTTCCATCTTGAGCAATAGCTACCAATGAAACAATACCCGCCAAAAAAAGTAGAAGTTTTTTCAAAAACATAAAATTTAAAAGGGGAGAATTGTAACTACAAGATACAAAATTATGAAATACAATAAACGTTATAATACTAGCAGCTTTTTTGTAATTTTAGCCATTACTCCCTTCAAATTTTTAATCATATATGCGCTGGACAATACAAGCAAAACCAGATTCTCAAAAAGTAAAACAATTATCTAAAGATTTGGGAGTAGATAGTATTATAGCAACCTTATTATTACAAAGAGGTATTGAAACTTTTGAAGAGGCAAAAGATTTTTTTCGTCCTAGCTTAGAAAATTTACATAATCCTTTTTTAATGAAGGATATGGATAAAGCAGTAATACGCATAGAAGATGCAATTGCAAAGGGTGAAAATATTCTTGTATACGGTGATTATGATGTAGATGGTACTACTAGTGTAGCTTTGGTTTCTTCGTACTTAAAAACCTATTACCCTAATGTAGCGACATATATTCCAGATCGTTATGATGAGGGTTATGGAGTTTCATATCTTGGAATTGATTTTGCTGCAGATAATGACTTTTCATTAATTATCGCTTTAGACTGTGGTATAAAAGCGATAGAAAAAGTTGCATATGCTTCAAGCAAAGGTGTTGATTTTATTATATGTGATCATCATCGTCCTGGATCTGAAATTCCTAATGCAATTGCCGTTTTAGACCCTAAAAGAGAGGATTGTAACTATCCATATAAAGAACTTTGTGGTTGTGGAGTGGGGTTTAAATTAATTCAGGCACTTTCAGAAAAAAGAGGATTAAAAACAGAAGATTTACTTCTTTATCTTGACTTGGTAGCAACTGCAATTGGAGCAGATATAGTGCCTATTACTGGCGAAAATAGAATATTAGCCTATTATGGTTTAAAAGTAATAAACTCTAATCCTAGAATTGGTTTTGAAGCTATTTTGAAACAAGTTAAAAAAGAAACCTTAACTATTACAGATGTAGTTTTTATTATTGCGCCTCGTATAAATGCTGCTGGTAGAATGAAACATGGAAATCATGCTGTAACACTTCTTACTGAAACAGATTTTAACGCTGCTGCTAATTGGGCAATTGAAATTGAACAGTTTAATACAGATAGAAAAGATGCAGATAAGAGAATAACCGAAGAAGCTCTTTCTCAAATAATAGATAAGAAAGAAGAAGATAGAATTACAACAGTAGTATACAACGAAACTTGGCATAAAGGAGTTATTGGTATTGTAGCCTCTAGACTTACTGAAACGTATTACCGTCCTACACTAGTTTTTACAAAAAGTGGTGAAAAACTTGCTGCTTCAGCAAGGTCTGTAAAAGGGTTCGATGTTTACAATGCTCTAGAAGGTTGCGCAGAATATATTGAACAATTTGGAGGACATATGTATGCTGCCGGTCTTACATTACACGAAAAGGATTTTGAAAATTTTAAAGCAGAATTTGAAAAAATTGTACGTGAAACTATAGATCCTAACCTTTTAACACCAGAGATTACAATCAATACCGAAATTGACTTAGATGATATTACACCAAAGTTTTATAGAGTTTTAAAACAATTTGCTCCTTTTGGACCTGGAAATATGACACCCACTTTTATGACTCAAAATCTTAAAGATACCGGATGGGGAAAATGTGTAGGAGAGGATAAAACACATTTAAGACTTACAGTTAAACAAGGTAGTTCATCTCAATTTGTGTGTATTGGTTTTGGAATGGGTGATAAACAAGAAATTGCGTGTTCAAATAAACCTTTTAAAGCAGTTTATGTAATTGATGAAAACGAATGGCAAGGTAACGTTAGTTTACAATTACGTTTAAAAGATATTAAGGAGTAAATTCTTTTAGCTCAAATTTTTCACCATCAAAAACCCCATAGGTGTAATGGCTAATCCAATCCCCTAAATTAAAATAAGAAGAATTTTCTCCTACTTTAATTTCCATAGGAAAATGGCGGTGACCAAAAATAAAATAATCGTAATGATTTGTTTGTAATTTCCTTTTAGCGTATTGTGCTAGCCATTCATTTTCTTCACCTAAAAACTCTTTATCTTCATCGCCAGAAATAAGCTTATTTTTTACAGAAAGATGTTGTGCTAGTCGTACACCAATATCGGGATGTAGCCATCGAAACAAGAATTTAAAAAACGGACTTACAAATACTTTCTTCATGCGTTTATATCCTTTATCTCCAGGACCTTTACCATCTCCATGACCAATAAGAAAGTTTTTTTCATTAAAGACAAACTGTTTTGGTTCGTGATAAACAGGTATGTTAAGTTCTTTTTCAAAATATCCGTGCATCCAAAGATCGTGATTCCCAACAAAAAAATATATTGGAATCCCACTATCACTAATTTCAGAAAGCTTCCCTAAAACTCTAACAAATCCTTTTGGGACAACGGTTTTATATTCAAACCAAAAATCGAAAAGATCACCTAATAAAAAAATAGCAGCGGCATCTCCTTTTATAGAATCTAACCACTTTACAAATTTAATTTCGCGTGGCATACTTTCATCTTGGGTAGGAGCTCCAAGATGATTATCACTAGAAAAATAAATTTTTTTGCCTTTAGGAATTTGCATTGAGTAAAGATATAGAAAAAGAACTTTTGGTGTTTGTTAGAGTTAGTGTTGAAAAATTAATTATCACTGGCAAACCATTCTGCGTAGCTAGTTGCAGTTTCTTGAAGTCTTAATGAATGTAGTTTAATGTTTTTAGGAAGACGAGTTTTAATTTTTTCAGCAAAATCAATAACCATCATCTCACTTGTTGGTTGATAATCTACTAATAAAACATTATGACCTCTATTGCTTAATTCTTTAGCTAAATCTACGTGCGGAGTATTTTTATTGAAAACAGTAGCGTGATCAAAAACATCTACAATATCTTCTTTTACAATCTTTTTAAGGTCTCCAAAATCAATTACCATCCCATATTTTACATTTTCTGGATTAGAGATAGGTGTGCCAATTACAGTAACAGAAAGTCTATAACTATGTCCGTGTACATTACGGCATTTTCCATCATAACCATATAAGGCATGACCAGTTTCAAAGGAAAACTGTTTTGTAATTCTTATATTACTCATAACAATTATTATGGGTCAAAGATACGATAATTAACAAGATTCTTTTTTTGTACAACATATTGTTTTCTAGACTATATTTGCCAGCTTTTTAAAATTTTATGCCCGAACAAAACGAACTTTTTGAACAATTAGATTTTAAGGTTAACCCTTTATTTGAAACTATAATTGAGAATCTTATTAAAGATAAGTATGCTATTGTTGATGGTTTTTTTGATTCTTTTGAAGTAGACTCTCTTCGCAATTCTTTGTTAAGCATATATGAATCCAGTTTTTTTAAAAAAGCAGCCATAGGAGACCGTCACAATGAAGAAATTGATAAAAGTGTACGAGGAGATTTTATTTATTGGATAGATGAGAAAAAAAGTACTGTAGCTGAAGAATTTTTTTTTAAAAAAATTAATGAGCTTGTAAATTATTTAAATAAGACTTGTTTTTTAGGCATTTTACAAAAGGAGTTTCATTATGCACTATATCCTACAGGAACTTTTTATAAACGACATTTAGATACTTTTAAAAATGACGATCGTCGTAAATTGTCTATAGTTTGTTATTTAAATGAAGAAAACTGGCCAAGTGAAAACGGTGGAGAATTAGCAATGTATACTTCTCAAGGAACAGTTTCTATCTTACCCTTACCAGGAAGAATTGTAATTTTTGAAAGCCAAGAACTTGAGCATGAAGTAAAAGTTGTGAAAGCTTCAGAAAGATTGAGTATTACCGGGTGGCTTAAAACTAGATAATTATTTTCTTTTTTTATATTTATTGTAAAGTACTACAATAATCAAGAGTACTCCAAGAATTAAAAAAAGACCGCTACCACTCAAAAAACGTACTATATCCATAATATAAAATTTTTGATAAAAGTATTTAATTTTCAATTAATGGGATATACTTTTTTTTATATTTAATTATAAGTGCAACAGCTCTATATGCCACCCAAACAAGAAGTGCTAACCAGATTCCTGTTAAACCCCAGTCCATATATTTTGAGAAATAAAGTACAGGTATAAAACCAAAAATGGTTCCTCCTAAAAGAACATTTCTAAGATATCCCATCTCGCCTAATCCTTTAAAAATTGAATCTAAAGTAAAAGCCATAGCGTTTAATGGCAAACAGATAAGAACCATAAAAAACATTCCATAAAAAATGTTTAAAACATTAGGATCCTTATTAAATAATAAACCTAAAGGATAGTAAAAAATAACTCCTACAATGAGCAATAGTCCAGCGACAGCAAGATTATAATAATTTACCTTTTTGGTAAGTTGCCATAATGAGTTATAATTTTTTTCACCCAGTAATTTTCCACCAATAATATTACCTGCTGCACCATAACCATCAATAAAAAATGCAGTAAATATCCAAATGTTAAAAGCAATAGTATGCGCCGCCATATATTCTTTACCTAAAGCAGCAGCTTCTCTAGTGGCTAATATTAAGGCTGTATTTAAAGCTAATGACCTAAGAAATAAATTAAGGCTCATATGCACCAATCTTTTAATTTCTGGATGTAGTGGAAACTTTATTTTTAATGAAACATCTGTTTTTTTAATGAGAAATATAAATGCAATTAAAGCCATAATTACCTGAGAGATTAAACTCGCCCAAGCAGCTCCTTCAATACCCATAGATGGAATAAAACCATCAATCCCATATACGAATGCAAAATCTAATCCAATATTAATTGTTGCGCCTATGGCAGCAATAATCATAGGCCAATACGTGTTTTGAAGTCCTCTAAAAATTCCAAAAACAGCAAAGGTGAATAATGTTAAAGGAAATCCCCAAACACGAATATTGTAATAATTTACACTATAAGTGAGAATCATTCCTTCGGCATTAAGTAGACTAAAAATCTCTTCTACAAAAAAATACGTTGAAAGCAACACTATAATGCTTATTCCAACATTAAAATAAATTGCTTGTGCAGGAAACCCGTTTAAGTCACTTAACTTTCCTGCACCTAAATTTTGAGATACAATAGCAGATATCGCACTTCTTGTTTGGCCTAAAATCCAAATAAGGGCAGAAAGAAAAGTACCTACAATACCTACAGCAGCTAACCATTCTGTGCCGTATTCTGCAACATTTCCTAAAACAGCTGCATCTGTACTAGAAAGTACTGGTTCAGCAATTCCTGCTATTATAGCAGGTAGTGCTAATTGCTGTATTCTTTTAAAGGAAATATTGGTTTTTTGCGTCATTGAATTTGCAAAATTAGCCAATTAAAACCAGTTCGTAACAGTAAAAAGGGTGTTCACTTTGTTTAGGGAAATATATGTTACCTAAGCGTTTGTATCCTCTTGTTTCATAAAACATTTGATTGCCTAAGTTTTTGCTAAAGGTGTCTAATCGTATTGAGGCAGCCCTGTTTGTTATAGCATAATTTTCTGCAAAATCCATCAATTTTTTTGCGTACCCTTTTTTTTGATGAGCAGGTGAAATTGCAAGTCGGTGAATGTAATAATGTTTAGTATCCTCAGTTAGCCAATCTATTGCATCGTATTCTATATCTTTAGTAGAAGAAATAACGATACAACCTATAATTTCTTCGGAAAGTGTTAAAACAAACAATTCGTTTCTATCAATATCTGTATTAAAAGCCTCTGTATTAGGATAATATTTGTTCCATTGGAAAATTCCTTCCAAAGCCATTTTTTCTCCACAAGTTCTAGTAATTGTTATTATTTTCTCAATTTCTGACCGTTTAGCGTGTCGAATCATTTTTTAAAATTAATTTTGCAGCACGATTTTAAAGATAATAGAATCTTAATATTATGAAAAATATATTAGTACCAGTTGGATCATCAGAAAACTCAGTAAGTAATTTACAATATGCAATTGATCTTGCGGCAGAGATGGATGCGTATGTATATGTAATTTCTGTTTTTCAAGAATTGTCTAAGGTAGGAGGTCTTACCAAGGTAAATGCAATTTTAAAAGAAGAATCTGAAAATAGGTTGGATGAAGTTTTATATAAGGTAGATTTTAAAGGAGTGACTGTAATTTCTCATCCAATAAAAGGTAGCGTTATAGAAAGTATTAGTAGATTTAATAAACATGTACCTGTAGATTTAATGGTATTATCACCAAGAAGTAATTCTATACGGGAAGAAGTTTATTTAGGAAATACATCTGGAAAATTATTAAAAAGCACAGATATTCCAATTTTAATCGTTCCAGAGGGAGCTGTTTTTAGTCAGCCTAGCACTATGCTAATGGCTTTTAAAAATGGAAGTTTTGAAAAGAAAAAAATATTAGAACCAGTTCGTCAATTCGTAAAACATTTTGGTACAGAAGTACATATTCTTCATGTTGAGACTCCAGACACAACAGAAGACATGAAAGAAGTAAGTGGAAAATTAAAAAAGTTACAAACTTCATACACAAAAGCCGAAAATGCTACAACGTACCAAGCAGTTTTATCTCATTATCATGATCATAATGCAGATATGCTTTGTGTAGTAAGAAGAAAAAGAGGTTTTTTTAAGAAATTATGGGAGAAAAATGTAGTGCTTAAAAAAGAGTTTTTTACTTCAAAGCCTTTATTGGTTTTACAAGTACAAGAATAAATTTTTTATTACATTCGTGCGTCTTAAATGGGGGATTAGCTCAGCTGGCTAGAGCGTTTGGCTGGCAGCCAAAAGGTCATCGGTTCGACTCCGATATTCTCCACATCATAAAAGCAACATTATAAGTGTTGCTTTTTTATTTTATAAAAGAAATCGTTTTTTCTACAACATTTTCAAGATTTTTAGGCAGCGTTTCTTTATCCCATGGATGCATTGCACCAAATACGTGATCTCCGCCTTTTATAACTTCTAATTTGCTGTTAGAGTTCCAATTATGCAACGCTTTAGCCTCTTTAAGTTGAACAGTAGGGTCTTCATCACCATGGATAATAAGCTGAGGTATTTTTAAATTAACTACTGCTCTTTTTATTGTTAGTCTTTCTTCATTGTTTTTAAAGTCTTTGTAAAACTGCCAATTGTGTGGCATTTTTTGTTTTGTTCTCACATTTTCTACATAGGTTTTACCTGTTTTTTTCCATTGTAAAAAAGCTTCAGTTCCTTCTTGAAAGCGTGCTTTAAAATCACAGACTCCTGCCCAAGAAATTACTTTTTTAATTCTGTTGTCTTCTTCGGCTTTAATAAGAACTATCCCTGAGCCACGACTATGCCCTATGAGTGAAATATTTTCTTTTAATAATATGTTTTCACAATCATTTATTGAAACTATATAATCTAATACGCGATCTAAATCTTCTAATTCTTTACTAAAATTATTTTCTGCAAAAGATTCTAAATCTGGAAAATCAATAGGTTCTTCAATTGTACTTCCATTATGTGAGAAATTAAACTTTAAGAAGAAGAAGCCGTTTTCTGCAAATTTTTTAGCAACAAGATGCCAAGCGCCCCAATCTTTAAATCCTTTATAACCATGACAAAAAATTACAATTGGTTTTGGCTTTGTAGAACTATTATAATATAGATCAAACAAAATAGATTTTTTTCCTTCGGTCTTAATTATGTTATTTTTTTCGATAATCATTATTCAATTTCTTTTTCTGTAAATGGAATATGAGGGTTGCAAATTTCAAGGATTAATTTTTTTAATTCTACCCTATATAGTTCTAAAGTTTCTTGAGTAATAGTATAATTTTTTGGTGTTTTTGTTCCAAATTTTAAAAATCCACTATTTAGATTTTTGAAAGAAATAATTCCCGCTTCTGCAGAAGAAATAGGAAGTTTTTTATCAATCATTAATGCATATGCTAATACTTGAACAGCTTTACTATATTTATAATCTTGAGTAATTATTTCCCAATCTTTAATTTCTAAATCTCCTTGATTTACTCTTCCAGTTTTATAATCTACTATTCGCATTTGCCCATTGTACTCATCTACTCTATCAACTTTTCCTCCAATTTTTATGGGAAATTCTAGTTCACTTAAATCAATGTCAACTTCTAGAGAGCTTTCAATTTGTATTATTTTAATTTTATTTCCTGCTTTTATTTCTAAAAGCTCATAAGCTATAAAATTTGAGATAAATCTTTTTGCTACTTCAAAAATTATAAGATTTTTTCCTTTTGAAAAAGTACCACTCCTAAATGTCTTTTTAAATTGATTAATAACCTCTTCATTAATCTTAGTTTTCATTTCTATTAAAATCTTTTCAGTTAAAAAAGATCCCTCAAAAGGCTTATAAAAACTCTCTAAAGTGTCGTGTACAATTGTTCCTAAAGTATTTGCAGCTACTGTTTCTTCTACTTCGCTTACCTCTTTAATTTTTAAAACTTTCTGAAAATAAAAATCTATTGGGTTTCTAATATAAGTTGCTAATGCAGATGGTGAGAATCCCTTTGATGCAATTTCTTTTATTCTTGTGAGTACTTCTTCGGTTTTGTTTATTGTTTGTAAAGGTTTTTGTTCAATTTTAACAGGAGGAGAAGTAATAATTTTTTCAATGTTATGGGGAGCCAAGCTTTCTATTTCTAGTTGTAATAGAAATCTGCTTTTTTCTCCAGTATTTAATCCATCTGTGTGGCTGTTATAAAGTAGCGTAATGTTTGATGACCTATGTAATAGATGGTAAAAATGATAGGTATAAATAGCATCTTTTTCTGTGTATTGAGGAAGCTTAAATTCCTGTTTTAAATCATAAGTTATAAAAGATGCATTAGATTTCCCCGAAGGAAAAACGCCTTCATTAACAGAAGTGATAATAACATTTTTAAAATCTAACACTCTAGTTTCTAACACACCCATAATTTGTAATCCATTATAAGCATCTCCTTGAAAATCTAATGTTGTAGTATTTATAAGTTCTGTGAATAGAGTGTGAATTGTTTTTACAGATTTTAAATGGGTGAACTTTAAGTCTAGTGCTTTAATTTTTGAAAAAACATCATATAACTGGTATAATACCATTTTTTCAATAGGTTCTTTGTTGTAAATCTCTTTTAAATTAATAAGTATATCTAAACAAATAAATAATGAATTTTCAGTGTTATTGTGCCAATCTCCAAAAAGCTTTTCTAGAATTTCTTTTTCTGAATTATCACCATAATTTAAAATAGTTTCTATTGTAAGATGAGTCGCATTATCCTTATGGATGTTTGATATTATTTTTGGGGCATCTTTTAGTAATTTAATAGCGAATGGGTGACTTAAAATAGTTACAATGTCTTTATAATAATAAATGGTTGGTGTGTTGAAATGTAGGGGTAGAAGCAATTCAAAAAAAGTACTAGCTGGAAAATTTTTTAAAGAAACTCCCATTGTAATATTTACCTTTTTAATATTTTTTGGTAAAGAATATAATAACGGAATTAATAAATTTTCATCTCCTAATACAATAGCTGTATTGTTAAGTTCATCCTCTTCGATTGCGGAAAGTAATTCACCAACATATTTTACTTGTCCAACATTTTTTTGAACCTCAACAATTTTAAAATCTTTATTTTTTGAAAAATTTTGAGCAATCCCTTTCGGAAGGTTGGTTTTATAATATTTCCAATCTTTGATATAATTTCTTAAAAACACATATGCGCTATGGTTTAGATCTTTATAAAAATATTCGTCTGCATCCCAATAAACTGTTGTATTACCGGTTTCTAAAAGCTCTTGAATAATTTGTTGTTCTGCTTTGTTTAATGCGTTAAAACCTAAAAAAACGTGTTTTTTAGCACCATGATTTGTTATATAATGTTCAATCTCTTCAACTGCTTTTCGATATACTAGTCCTTGATACCCTAAATTTTCATTTAGCAGTTGTTCTTTTAGAGTGTTATAAAATAATGGAAGTGCATCCCAAAAACTAAGATAAGATTCTATTAACGAAGTTTTTTCATTTTTTACCCCCCATTTTTCCATGGTTTTAATGCTAGACATATAGCTAAAAAAAGGTTTAGCCTCTACTAAGTGTCTATCAATTTCATTAAAATCATTTAATAAAGTTAATGCCCATGAGGAATATGCTTCAAAATCCTCTTTATCTTGTATGGTTGGGGTATTTAGATAAGCTAGGTAGCTTTTAAATAATAATTCTGTAGTATCAATTATTTTAATGTCAGAGAGTTCTTCGATAAATTCTTCAATACTAATTATCCTAGGTGAGAATGTTGTTTTTTTATTGTTTTTTCTAAGGTGATTTTTTAAAAATCCACCTGCTCTTTTACTGGGTAAAATAAAAAGAACATCAGCTATATTATGATGTTCTTTTTTTATAGTATTAATAGTTTCTTCCAAGAATGTTACCATTCTATAAAAATAAGAAACGCCCCCAAAAAATGGAGGCGTTTCTAATTATTTATTTGAGTGTTTTATTATTTCTTTAAAGAAATTTCAACACGTCTGTTTTGTTGTCTTCCAGCCGCAGTATTGTTTGTTGCGATTGGTCTCTTCTCACCGTATCCTTCAGAAGTTAATCTGTTTGCAGGAATACCAATTGTAGTTAAGTAAGTCATTACAGAAGAAGCTCTTTCTCTAGAAAGTTTCTCATTGTAAGAATCACTACCTCTACTATCTGTGTGCCCTTCAATATGGAAGTCAGAGTTAGGGTATTCTTTCATAATGTCTGCAATACTTTGTAAAGCAGAGTATGATTCTTGACGGATAGTTGCTTTATCGTAATCAAATAAGATAGTTTTAGAGTAACTGTTTAATTGGTTGATAATTTCAACTGTTACTTCTGGACATCCTTTATTTGCTACAGTACCAGGAACGTCTGGACAAGCATCATCTTTGTCAAGTACACCATCACCATCTCTATCTTGGTAAGGACATCCTTTATTAGCTCTAGGACCAGCTTCGTTTGGACAAGCATCTTCAGCATCAGTGATACCATCACCATCGCTATCTGGACAACCATTCATAGAAGCAAGACCAGCTACTGTAGGACAAGCATCTTGTGGATCTGGAATACCATCACCATCTGTATCAGGACAACCGTTGTATTCAGCTAAACCTGGAGTGTTAGGACAAGCATCTTTTCTATCTTCGATACCATCACCATCTGTATCAGGACATCCATTAAATTCTGGTAAACCAGGAGTTTCTGGACATTCGTCATCTTGGTCATAAATACCATCACCATCTGTGTCTTTTCCACCAAATTTAAATAAGATACCAGCAGAATGTTGGAAGTGTTTTACACCATAATCATCTTCAAAAGCGTGCTTGTAAGTTGTTTGTAGGTTTAAAGCAAGGTTTTCACCTAACCAAAAACGTACACTTGCAAGTCCGTTAGCAGTACCAAAGCCAATATCATCAACCCAAGTATAACCACCACCAATACCAAGAGATGGATCAAACCATCCACCTGGACCGTTTAAAAGGTCTCTAAAGCTGTATTTAATTTCACCATCTAAACCATAGTAAGTTAAATCATCAACTGGTACATCACCTGCAGTGTCAATTCTGTTAATAGTACCTACTGCAGCAAATGTAAAACCACTACCAATATATCTACCTACAGATAACTTTGAAACTGAAGGAAGGATATTCCAGTGATCATTTACATTAAAAAATTCTTCAAAAAGTTCTCCATTCATGTCATCAGAGTCAGTTTGACCGTCTCTTAAACCTACTGGGAAAGTGTCAACAGCGTTTACACCAACTTCGATTGCCCAAGGATTGTTTTCGTCCTGAGCATTTGCAACCCCAACTACTAAGAAGATAAGGGCAGCAACTAAAATACTGTTAAGATGTTTCATATTCGATTGTTTAATTTTTAAGTGTTAATTAGAGCAAAAGTAAGTTGTTAAAACTTATAAACAAAAGCAAATCTATTAAATTTTTCATAAATACCAAGCTATTTGCAGGCAAATATGCTGTTCTATGCTTTAATAATATCTAGTTTTTTTCCAACTTTTATAAATGCGTTTATTGCTTTATCCAAATGTTCTTTTGTGTGTGCAGCCGATAGTTGTACCCTTATTCTCGCTTTATCTTTTGGAACTACGGGATAAAAGAATCCTATTACATAAATGCCTTCTTGTAATAACATATCTGCCATAGTTTGAGAAAGCTTTGCATCATAAAGCATTACAGGTACAATTGCTGAATCTCCATCTACTATGTCAAATCCAGCTTTTTTCATGCCTTTTTTAAAATAGTTTGTGTTTTCTTCTAAAATATCTCGTAATGAAGTGTCGTTTGAAATCATATCGAACACTTTAATAGAAGCCCCTACTATTGCAGGAGCTAAAGAATTTGAAAATAAATAAGGCCTTGATCGTTGTCTTAATATTTCAATAATTTCTTTTTTACCTGTTGTATAACCTCCCATGGCGCCACCAAGTGCTTTCCCTAAGGTCCCAGTAATAATATCTATTCTTCCCATTACTCCTTTTTCTTCTAGAGTTCCACGACCTGTTTCACCAATAAATCCAGCCGCATGACATTCATCTATCATTACCATAGCATCATATTTATCTGCTAAATCACATATTTTATCTAATGGTGCAACAATACCGTCCATAGAAAATACACCATCTGTTACAATAATTTTATAACGTGCTCCTTTTTCGTTTGCAGCTTTTAATTGTTGTTCCAGATCCTCCATATTACTATTTTCATAACGATATCGAGCTGCTTTGCATAATCGCACACCATCTATAATAGATGCATGATTTAATGAATCTGAAATTATAGCATCTTCTGGGCCTAATAAGGGTTCAAAAACACCGCCATTAGCATCAAAAGCAGCAGCATATAAAATAGTATCTTCTGTTTTATAAAAATCTGCTATTTTTTGTTCTAGTTCTTTATGTATGTCTTGTGTACCACAAATAAAACGAACTGAAGACATTCCAAACCCATGAGTATCCATAGCATCTTTTGCCGCCTGTATCACTTCTTTGTTTGAAGAGAGACCTAAATAATTATTTGCACAAAAATTTATAACTTCCTCTCCTGTCGAGATTTTTATTATAGCATCTTGTGGAGAAGTTATAATTCTTTCTTTTTTATAGAGTCCGTTATTTTTAATTTCTTCAAGTTCTTTTTGAAGGTGATCTTTAATTTTTCCGTACATAATCTAAAATTTTAATAGCATTTAATAAGTGGTCAAATTTAAACTTTATTTATCACAATGTCTTCTTCATTGATATATACCAATATTTTTTCTGAAACCTTATATCCCATTTCAAAAAGGGCTTTTGCATAACCATTAATTTGTTCTTCATGATCATAATTTGGGCTTCCAGTTTTGTAGTCTATAATGCTCACGGAAGAATCTTCATTAAAATTTAATCTATCCGGTCTTAAAATCATTTCGGAAGCGGTAATAATATCTCGTTCGTTTATTACTGTTGCATTTGTTTTAAAATATTTTGAAAGTTCTGTATGATTTACAATTCTTGAAACTGATTTTTTAAGTGCTTCTATTTCTAAATGGGTTACGATCCCTCTGGACTCCAATTCTTCTAATACATTGTTGACGTCTTCTTTATTTTTTATAGAAGCCATGGTATCGTGTAATAAATTACCAGCAATTAGCGCTTTTTCAATAGTTGTTTCCCAATGCAATGCATCTGTAGTCACAATTTTTAAATTATGTTCATTAGGTGGAGAAGAAATATAAATGGGAGCTATTTGCAATGCAATAGAATCCACATTATGAATAAGTGTTCTTTGAGGATTTCCAAATTCATAAATTAACTGGTTGTCATTCCACAAGTTTTTACTTTTTAAAAATTCTCCAAATAGTTGATTATAGGTTTTTGGGATGCCTTCTTTAATAGGAGCGGGAATTTCAGAAAAGACATATAATTGTTCTACTGCACGAGTAAGCGTCACATATAATAAATTAAGATTGTCTAATTCTAATGTGTTTTTATGATTGTTGTATAATATTGCTCCTGTCTCACTATATTCTGAAAGTTCTGCATTATAATTAACCTGAGCTTCTTTAAAACTATGAAATTCAGAATCCTCTAATGGATACCAAATAAAGTCCTTATTAGCATTGTAAATATTAATATCTGCATACGGAAATAAAACTACTGGAAATTCTAATCCCTTAGATTTATGAATTGTCATGATTTGAACGGCTTCTGCACCTTTTATAGCTGGTATAGAGGCATTGTCTTTTTTGGTTTCCCAATAATCTAAAAATGCAATTTTATCTGCTTGAGGTTGTTGCTCAAATTCATACACAAAATCCATAAAGGCAAATAGATAAGCATCTGCAGTATCATTTAACTTAAACTGTTTAATGATGTATTCGCAACTTTCGTATAATGAACTTGAATGTAATTTATTAAAATTAAAATCAATTTCAAATTCTTTCAATCTTTCAGAAAAAAGAGTTTCAGATGTATTTAAAAATTTACTAAAAAAGGTGTGCTTCTCTTCTTTTATTTTGAGTAACTCGTGTAAAATATTCAAAAGATTAATCTTTACTTCTTCATTTTCAGGATAAATACTTAAAGTTATTGTTTGAGCTATACATTGTACTAAGTTTGAATGTTGCAATAAAAGTGTTTCTTGAGAAATCACTTTTATTTCATTTTCCATTAAGTAATTACCTAAAGTAATTCCATCCTTTTTGGTTCTTGTTAAAATACAAATATCCTTTTCTGAAAAATTTTGCTTTTTTAAGTCGAGGATAGTTTTATATACTAACTCAGGGTATGTTTCGTCTTTTTCTTTTTTAGACTGTTTGTCAATAAACTCGAATTTTACATAACCACCTTCTTTTGGATTTGTTTTTTGTTGATTACCATCTACATATAGTTTTTGATGAACTGTATCTCCAAAATTGTTTGCCGAAAAAGTAAAAAAATCATTATTGAAAGCTACAATTTCTTTACAGCTTCTATAATTAGTGTCTAAATTAAATATTGCTTTTTCAGCTATTGAAAAAGGGTTTTTTTCTCCATATAACTCCATAAATTGTTCTGGCAAACCACCTCTCCATCTGTAAATAGATTGTTTTGCATCTCCAACTAATAATACAGAGCCCATTTGGTCATTTATATCTTGTTGGGAGAGTGCGTTGTCTATTAATGGAATAATATTTTCCCATTGCAAAAGAGAAGTGTCTTGAAACTCATCAATAAAAAAATGCTTGTACTTTTCACCTAATCGTTCATAAATAAAAGGAGCTGGCTGATTTTTAATCTCTTTATTAATTAAAGAATTAAATTCGGAGATTGGTATAATATTTTTTTCTTCCTTAATTTCTTTTATTTCCTTACTCACAAGATTAATAACAGAAAGTGGAGTAAGATTTTTTAAAATAGAATTATATAGCTTTTGTAAAAAGACATTTTTTTTGATAGCTAAATAATGTTCTAATAAAAAAGGAGTTATTTGATCTATTTGTGTAGCAATAGCTGGATTTGTAGCTTTTTTATACAAACCAGTTCCATCCTGTAAATTCTCCTGCAGTTTATTAGCATATACATCATAACTCCCATCTTTTAATTTTAAAAAATGATTAGGAAGCGTTTGTCTCATAAACTCGTCATAAGAAATTCCTTCTAAATCTATTGCATTTAAAACATATATTGCTTTTTCTTGAATATCTAAGTCTAACTTTTTAATCTGTTTTCGCAATACTTTAGAGAATTGTAAAAAATCTTCAAGTGTTTTTTTCTTTAGTTCTTCTACGTGCTTTTCATTATTTTCATTAAAAAGTAATTTTGCTGCTGAAATTATATCTTTAGAGATGTCCCAAGACTTATCATCATCGGTTTTTTCTAAGGCAAAATCCAATAATACTTTTGTAATTTGTTCGTTGTCACCAGCTTTACTAATTAGTTTGTCCACTGCTTCTGCTAATAATTGATCTGTATCTAAGCTTACCTCAAAATTTGAAGCTAATTGTAAATCTTTGGCAAAAGTTCTAATAAGTCTGTGGTTAAAACTATCGATTGTTTCAACACTAAAACCTGCAAAATGATGCAATAAATGTTTTAATATATTTTTTGATTGAAGATGTATTTCTTGAAGAGTTAAACCAGTTTCTTCTGAAACTTGTTTTAATATTTCTGAAGAATTATTAATAGATTCAGTTTTAGAAAACGCTACTAAAGTTGTAATAATTCGTTCCTTCATCTCTGCTACAGCCTTATTGGTAAAGGTTATTGCCAAGAGGTTTTGATAATAGTTTTCTTTTTTTGAAACTAAAATACGCTTAAGATATTCTTTTACTAATGTAAATGTTTTACCACTTCCAGCAGCAGCATTATATATTGTAAATGGAGTGTTATTTTTCAAAAAGGATTTTTTATAAAAATAATTAAAAGAAGGACGTTAGCCTTTTAATAATTGAAATATTCTATAGCGATATAAAAATCTTATAAAATCTATAACACTTTAAAAGCACTAATATGTTTAACTTTGAAATTATTAAAATAATAATCATATAAAATTTTAAATATTATGTCTTTCGAACTACCAAAATTACCGTATGCATTTGATGCATTAGAGCCAAATATAGATGCAAAAACAATGGAAATCCATCATGGAAAACACCATCAAGGATATACCAATAATTTAAACGATGCAATTAAAGGCACCGATATGGAGGGTAAAACCATCGAAAATATTCTAATAAATTTGGATATGGACAATAAAGCTGTTAGAAATAACGGTGGTGGATATTATAATCATAGTCTTTTTTGGGAAGTAATGTCTCCAAAAGGTGGAGGAAAACCATTTGGAGATTTAGCGAAAGCAATAGATAGTGCTTTTGGAAATTTTGATGCATTTCAAGAAAAATTCTCTACAGCAGCAAAAACTCAGTTTGGATCTGGTTGGGCATGGCTTTGTGTTCATAAAGGAGGAAAAGTTGAAGTTTGTTCAACACCAAATCAAGATAATCCATTAATGCCAGGTATTGGTTGTGGTGGAACTCCAATCTTAGGACTAGATGTGTGGGAACATGCATATTACTTAAATTATCAAAACCGTAGACCCGATTATGTAAGCTCATTTTTCAATGTTATTAATTGGGAGGAAGTATCTGCTCGTTTTGAAAAGAATAAGTAATTTATTTAAATTTATTGAAATAGATAAGCCCGCTCCTAAGCGGGTTTTTTTACGCAAAAGCTTTTGCTAAATTAACAGTAAACGGCCGAAGGAAGAAGTAATAAAGCGGTTTAAAAAAAATAATTACGCATATTAATTAATACAACATCATTCACCTCAAAATTTGTTGTATAAAAAAAGGTAAACGAGTGTTTACCTTTTTTTGCCCCAAATCTACCATGAACTTAACCTACTTATGCTATGGTATGGGTCAAATATAAAGTATTAATTTTTTGATAAATTGAATTTTTAGACCAATAGCCCTTTTTTTCGTTAAAAGGCTTAAAATTCGATTAATGACACTCAAGTTTGTTATGAAATTTTTAATAAAATGACGGTTTTTTTATAAAATACATGCTCATTTTACAACTGGAGGTTTAATTAGTGACTCATTGTGTTAATTACATGAAGAAAAACGAATTTACTTAAAAATAAAAAAGGTAAACAGAAGTTTACCTTTTTTGCCCCAAATCTTACCATGAACTTAACCTACTTATGCTATGGTATGGGTCAAATATAATAGATTAAATAAAATAAAAATACGATTTTTCCTACTTTTGGATAAAGTGGTTTTTAATTCCGATTAAAAGCTTAAAAACACTATTTTTTGAGACGAAAATTTTTACTTAATAAGCTCTTTCTGGGTTGCCTTCATAAAAATTAATATAGGCTCTATTTACTACACGATTTCCTCCAGGTGTAGGATAATCTCCTGTAAAATACCAATCTCCTAAATTTTTAGGACAAGCTTTATGTAAATCATCCACAGATTGAAATATTAATTTAACCTTAGCTTTGATGCTTTCTTCGCTAATAATCTCAGCTATTTTATCTGAAATTTCTTCATCTGTAAAAGGATCATATAACTCTTTTACATGGTTTATTACTTTGGTGTCATGTATTAATACTTGCTCTTTACATTTATTGTAAATTTCTTCTACAATACCAAATGTACCTCTTTCTCTATGAAGCTCTAATGCTGCATTAAAAGCAACTAAATGCTCTAATCTCGCCATGTCAATACCATAGCAATCTGGATAACGTATTTGTGGTGCCGAAGAAACTACTATTATCTTTTTTGGTGATAAGCGATCAAGCATTTTAAGAATACTCTTTTTTAATGTAGTGCCACGAACTATACTATCATCAATAATAACTAAGCTATCATTAGGCTTTACAACGCCATAAGTTACATCATATACATGTGCTACTAAATCATCGCGACTACTATCATCTGTAATAAAAGTACGAAGCTTAACATCTTTGATTGCAATTTTTTCTGTGCGTATTTTATGAGCTTGAATTTGTTCTAATCTTTCTGTAGTAAGATTCCCTTCTTCTCTTAAAATTGCTTCGTTTTTTTGTTTGTTAAGTTCATTTTGAGCAGCATCAAGCATTCCGTAGAATGAAGTTTCGGCAGTATTAGGTATAAATGAGAATACTGCATTTTCAGTATCATATTCAATTTCTTCCAATACTTTTGGCATTAACAATCTCCCTAATTCTTTTCTTTCTTGATAAATTTCTGCATCACTTCCTCTAGAGAAATAAATACGTTCGAAAGAACAAGACTTTCTCTCTAAAGGCTCTAAAATTTGCTCTGTTCGAAAACTTCCATCTTTTTTAATTAATAACGCTTTCCCTGGATCAATTTCTTTAACTTCCTCAAAAGGAACATTAAATACTGTTTGTATTACGGGTCTTTCAGAAGCCACCACAATTACTTCATCATCTTTATAGTAATACGCTGGTCTTATTCCTGCAGGATCTCTCATTACAAAAGCATCACCGTGACCTAGTAACCCTGCCATCGCATAACCACCATCCCAGTTTTTCGCTGATTTTCGCAATATTTTTGCTAGATTAAGGTGTTCAGCAATGAAAGGAGAAGCCTCAATCTTGGTCATGCCATTAGCTTTTGCTTTTTTATATAGTTTACGAACAGCATCGTCAAGAAAATGACCAATTTTTTCCATTACTGTCACCGTATCAGCTTTTTCTTTAGGGTGCATACCTAGCTTAATTAAACTATCAAAAAGCTCGGTAGTATTTGTCATGTTAAAATTACCTGCAATTATAAGATTACGGTGCATCCAATTATTTGTTCTTAAAAAAGGATGCACAGCTTCTACGCTATTTCCACCAAAAGTTCCATAACGAACATGTCCTAAAAACAATTCGCCAATATATGGAATCACTCTTTTTTGAGCTGCAACATCATCTTTTAATGCAGGCGCAGCATAAAATTCTTGATTTATACGATCATTAATTTGCGCAAAAATATCTTGTATAGGTTGTGCTGCATTAGATCTTATGCGACTTATATAACGATCGCCAGGTTTAACGTCTAGTTTTATACTTGCAAATCCAGCACCATCTTGTCCACGATTGTGCTGCTTTTCCATCATTAAATACATTTTATTAACTCCATAAAAAGCGGTACCATATTTTTCTTTATAGTATTCTAATGGTTTTAATAAACGTACTAAAGCAATTCCGCATTCGTGTTTTAAAGCATCACTCATAATTATTCAGAAAATAATAAAATTAAAAAACGCTCTGATTTTTCAGAGCGTATAATTATGTCAATTCTATATCAAATTGTGTTAAACTCTTAAATTGTTGTAATCGTTGGTGCATTTCTTTTTTTGAAAGTGTAAGCATACGTTCTGTGCCAAATTTTTCTACACAAAAAGATGCTAATGCAGATCCATATATAATAGCCGTCTTCATATTTTCGAAACTATAATCTTCGGTTTTTGCTAAATAGCCAGAAAATCCGCCTGCAAATGTATCTCCAGCACCAGTAGGGTCAAAAACTTCTGCTAATGGTAAAGCAGGTGCATAGAACATTTCATCTTTATGAAACAATAATGCCCCGTGCTCTCCTTTTTTAATAACTACATATTTTGGGCCCATCGACATAATTTTCTTTGATGCACTTACTAGAGAGTATTCCCCAGATAATTGTCTGGCTTCTTCATCATTAATAGTAATGACATCCACTTTTTCAATAACTTGTTTCAACTCTGTTAGTGCATTATCCATCCAAAAATTCATTGTGTCTAAAACAATTAATTTTGGGTTTTTCATTTGATTAATTACTCCTAATTGGACGAAAGGATGTAAATTTCCTAACATCACAACTTCTGCATCTTTATAATTATTAGGAACTATAGGGTTAAAGTCTGCTAATACATTAAGTTCTGTTGCAAGAGTATCACGAGAGTTCATATCGTTATGATATTTACCACTCCAGAAAAATGTTTTACCATTTTTCACTATTTCCAACCCTTCCACATTCATTCCTTTGTTTTCTAACATTGAAATATATTCCTGCGGAAAATCTCCTCCTACTACAGATACAATTGCACCATCAACATTAAAATTTGATGCCGATAAACCTATATAAGTGGCAGCTCCACCTAGTATTTTATCTGTTTTTCCAAATGGTGTTTCAATAGCATCAAAAGCAACAGTTCCAACAATAACAAGTTTGCTCATATTTATGTCTGCGTGGGCAGGTTTTTTTAATTAATAATAAAATATAATAGAAGCACTAATTCATCAAAGGCTTCATTATACGAGGGCGCAAAGATACGATTTTTGTTACAATATTTATAGTGCTTATTTCCTCATTTTTGCAAGTAAATTTTATTCAATTAATAATTGACTCTGAGGGTGTTACTATATTTACTTCCTACCGAAATCTGCTGGAATTTCTCCCCATGCTTTTGTTTCCCATTTTACAATTGTGGTGGTGTACGAATTATTTTTTAGCCAAATTTCTGCTCTTGCAATTAATTCAAAAATGGTTTTATTTTTTGCGGTTTGCTTTAACTTAGTGTTGCATTTTTTCTTTTTTACCCAGCCCATTGCAATACGAGAATCACTATATAATATTCTATCACTTTTTTGAAGTTTTAGATAAGCCAATCCATGTACAAGTGCTAAAAATTCACCTACATTGTTTGTTCCTTGTTGAAAAGGACCTTGATGAAATAATTGTTTTTGCGTTTGGGTGTCAACCCCACGGTATTCCATAATACCAGGATTTCCGCTAGAAGCAGCATCTACTGCAATAGAATATAAATTTGGTTCTCCAATTTTAGCACGATCTGCCGCCGAAAGAGTTTTTTTCTTTGTGTTTGTACCCTTATAATCTGCATATTCTTTATTGTAAGCTATTTTAGCTTCGGCAAAAGTTAAAAAAGATTTGTATTGAGCGCCTTTAACACCATCGATAGATCGTTTACATTCCTTCCAGCTATTAAAAATGCCAGGAGGATTTCCAAACCATACGACGTAAAATTTTTCTTTTTTAGACATTAATTATTTTTTTCTTTCAGCAAAACCTCTTCAATTACTTTTGGAAAATATTTATATTCTAATTCGTGAATTTTTTTTGCTACAGATTCTGGCGTTTCATTTTCTGAAAGTTGAACACTTTTCTGAAAAATAATAGCTCCTTCATCATAATTTTCGTTCACAAAATGGATTGTTATACCCGTTTCATTTTCATTATTAGTAATAACTGCTTCGTGAACATGACGCCCATACATTCCTTTTCCACCATATTTTGGTAGCAAAGCTGGGTGAAGATTTATAACTTTATTAGGGAATTCTTTCAAAATTATTTCAGGAAATTTTAATAAAAAACCGGCGAGAACAATAAGGTCTGGATTCGCTTCTTTTACAATTTTTATAACCCCTTCTTGATTAAAAAGATCTTCTTTTGTAAAGTGTATGGAGCTAACATTCAGATTTTTAGCTCTCTCTAAAACTTTGGCATCCTTCTTGTTTGATAGCACTAGAACAACCTCGGCAAATTCTCTTTGCTGAAAGTGTTGAATTAAGTTTTGAGTATTGGTACCGCTACCCGAAGCAAAAATTAGTATACGCTTCTTCATTAGAGTTTCTTTGGGTGTTTACAGAAGTAATTAATATAATAAATAACAAAAGTAAGGTAATAGAGTTTTACTTCGCTCAAAATTGTTTAAATTGGTTTCATCTTTCTAATGTAAATTTGTTTTCTTTGAAAGATTGAATGTAAAGATTGAAAATTAAGTAGTCTTAAAATCTATTTTATCAATTACATTCTCACATTTTACACTTAATATGGTGTTTTAATTTAAAAAATTTTATTTTTGCCACTTATAATTAAATTTAAAAATCAAGAATTATGTCAGACATTGCATCAAGAGTTAAAGCGATAATCGTAGACAAATTAGGCGTTGACGAAAACGAAGTTGTAAACGAAGCTAGCTTCACAAACGACTTAGGAGCAGACTCACTAGATACTGTTGAGCTTATCATGGAATTTGAAAAGGAATTTGACATTCAAATCCCAGACGATCAAGCTGAAAATATTGCTACAGTAGGTCAAGCAATTTCATATATAGAAGAAGCTAAATAAGAAAACTTCTATATGGAATTAAAGCGAGTTGTAGTTACAGGTCTTGGAGCCCTTACTCCCATTGGTAACAATATTAATGAATATTGGGACGGTTTAAAAAATGGGAAGAGTGGTTGCGCCCCTATAACATATTTTGATGCTGAAAAGTTCAAAACAAAATTCGCTTGCGAAATTAAAAATTTCGACCCACTACAGCATTTTGATAGGAAAGAAGCCCGAAAATTAGACAGATTTGCCCAATATGCCTTAGTTTCAAGTGATGAAGCTATACTAGATGCAGGTATTAACCTCGATGAGGTTGATAAATTTAGAGTAGGTGTTATTTGGGGAGCTGGAATTGGAGGATTAGAAACTTTTCAAGATGAAGTAATAAACTTTGCAGAAGGGGATGGAACACCACGTTTCAACCCCTTCTTTATTCCTAAAATGATAGCAGATATCGCTCCTGGAAATATCTCTATTAAACATGGGTTTATGGGACCAAACTATACCACGGTTTCTGCCTGTGCTTCTTCAGCAAATGCAATGATTGATGCGCTAAACTATATTCGTTTAGGACATTGCGATATTATTGTTACTGGAGGAAGTGAAGCAGCTGTAACCAAAGCAGGTATGGGTGGTTTTAATGCTATGCATGCCCTTTCTACATTAAATGAAAGTCCGGAAACTGCATCAAGACCTTTTGATGCTACAAGAGATGGCTTTGTTTTAGGAGAAGGAGCAGGAGCTCTTATTTTAGAAGAATATGAGCATGCAAAAAAGCGTGGTGCAAAAATTTATGCTGAGGTTGTTGGTGGTGGTATGTCTAGTGATGCTTATCATATGACGGCTCCACATCCAGATGGAATAGGAGTAGAACGTGTTATGATTAATTGTTTAAATGATGCTGGCTTAAAGGCCGAAGATGTTGATACAATTAATACGCACGGTACTTCAACACCACTAGGGGACGTAGCAGAATTAAAAGCTATTACCAAAGTATTTGGTGAACATGCTAAAAATATTAATATCAATTCAACCAAGTCTATGACAGGACATTTGTTAGGAGCAGCAGGAGCTATTGAAGCTATTGCATCTATCCTAGCAATGAAATATGGAATTGTTCCTCCTACAATTAATCATAGCACAGTAGATGAAAATATAGATCCATCTTTAAACTTAACGTTAAACAAAGCTCAAAAGCGAGAGATAAAAGTAGCATTAAGCAATACCTTTGGTTTTGGAGGGCATAATGCTTGCGTCTTGTTCAAAAAAATGGACGAATAACGTTCTAAAATGGCATCTTTTAAAAACATATTTAATTCTCGTACTGACAAGCACGGGGATTTTTTTTTCGAAATAAAAAAAATATTGGGATTCTCTCCAAAAACAATCTCAATTTACGAAGAAGCTTTTACACATCGATCTACTAATGAAAAAAACAGCGAAGGCCAACCTCAAAATTATGAGCGTATGGAGTTTCTTGGCGATGCCATGCTAAGTTCTGTAATTGCAGCACATCTATATAAAAAAGTTCCTGGCGGAAATGAAGGTTATCTCACAAAAATGCGCTCTAAAGTGGTAAGTAGGGAGCACTTAAATGAATTAGGAAGAGACTTAGATTTAATTCGTTTTGTAAAAACAACCATACCTATTCAACAATTTGGAGGTAATATTCATGGAAATGTTTTTGAAGCTTTAGTAGGTGCAATTTATCTTGATAGAGGATACCAATATTGTGAGAAGTTTATCAATAAACGGGTTATAAAACCGTATGTTGATATTCAAAAACTTGAAGGGAAGGTAATAAGTTACAAAAGCTTGTTTATAGAATGGTGTCAAAAAAATAAGAAAGCATTTAAATTTGCAGTTTATGAAGATACCGGTAATGATGCTTTAAAACATTTTGCAGTTAAATTACAGCTCGAAGATAAAACAGTAGCAAAAGCTAGAGCGACTTCAAAGAAAAAAGCTGAAGAAAGAGCCGCAAAAAGAGCTTATTTCAAGTTACAGACAGAAATTGATGGCGAAACAGCGTAATCTCCTTTTTTATTCCAAGGTTTAAGACTTATTTTTACAGTACGTTTTATTGATATTTTTAGTGCAATTATAGCATTGCTATTTGATTGATAACAATCTGCTAATAATACATTTTTCAATAAATTGTACTTTTCTCTTATGGCGAACTCCAAATTAATATTAGATGATGATTTTAGTGAAGAATTTTCATTATTAGCTATTCATTGTAGTGAGGAGGCATTTAAAATAGCATATTTACTTAATAAATTTGCTATGTTACATTTAAAGAGAAGACAGATTGATTTAGAGTATTCCAACGATGGATTAGAAATTACATTTCCACTTTTTGTATTTGAAAATGAGATGCAATACACTACATATCATTTAATTGCAAATAAATGTAAATCTGTAGCAGCTCACTTACTAAGTTCAGGAGGGCTTTTTGATGATGATAATTCTGAAAATACCATAACAACTCATTTGCTACCAGAGTTTAAGAAAGTAGATTATTTTCTGAAAATACATTCAGAATTAGAAATAATTCCTATTAGAAAAATAGTAGCATCTATTAACGAAATAAAACAAGTGATTTCAGCATACGAAATTGATGTTGATCAAATAAAATCTAAGAATAATTTAATTTTTGACTAATGCCAAATCAGAAAAGAACAAAAATAGTAGCAACTCTTGGACCTGCCACATCAGACAGAGAGGTTTTAAGACAAATGATAATAGAAGGGGTAGACGTTTTTAGAGTAAATTTTTCTCATGCAGATTATGACAATGTGAAGAAGAATATTACAACAATTAGAGAATTAGGAAAAGAATTAAACACTACTATTGCAATTTTAGGTGATCTACAAGGACCAAAATTACGTGTAGGTATGATGAAGGAAGAAGTTGTTGTAGAACCAGGAGATACAATTTCTTTTTGCACAGGAGAGGAGTTTGAAGGGACTAGTGAAAAAGTGTATATGAATTACGACAATTTTCCTAGAGATGTAAAAAAAGGAGAAACCGTACTTCTGGACGATGGCAAACTTATGTTTGAGGTACTTGAAACAAATGGTGAAAACGAAGTAAAAACAAAAGTAATTCAAGGAGGTCCTTTACGTTCTAGAAAAGGAGTTAACTTGCCTAAAACAAATATTTCATTACCGGCACTTACAGTAAAAGATAAGCAGGATGCCATTTTTGCAATTTCACAACAGGTGGATTGGTTGGCACTTTCATTTGTGCGTCACGCAGAAGATCTTAAAGAACTACAAGCTTTAATAGAAGCACACAGTGAATATAAAATTCCTATTATCGCTAAAATTGAAAAACCTGAAGCAGTAGAAAACATTGAAAAAATTATTGCGTACTGTGATGGAATAATGGTAGCTCGTGGAGACTTGGGAGTAGAAATTCCTGCAGAAGAAGTTCCTTTAATTCAAAAAGAATTAGTTCTTATTGCAAAACGCGCTAGAATTCCTGTCATTATTGCTACCCAAATGATGGAAACAATGATTACTTCTCTTACTCCCACAAGAGCAGAAGTTAATGATGTGGCAAATTCTGTAATGGATGGTGCCGATGCAGTAATGCTGAGTGGTGAAACTTCAGTAGGAAAATATCCAGTTGAAGTTATTAAAAAAATGGCAAATATTCTTCGTAACGTAGAAAATTCACCTTTAATTAGAGTGCCTCAAGAACCGCCTCATGTACGTACCAACCGTTATATTACAAAGTCTATTTGTTATCACGCAGCACATATGGCAAACGAAATTGAAGCAAAAGCGATTTGTACATTAACAAATAGTGGGTACACAGCATTCCAGATTTCTGCTTGGCGTCCAGCTGCGTATATTTTGGTATTTACGTCCAACCAAAGAATTTTATCCAGATTAAACTTATTATGGGGTGTAAAGGCTTTTTATTACGATAAGTATGTAAGTACAGACGAAACTGTTGAAGATGTAAATAGAATCGCCTTTGAACGTGGTTTTGTTGCCAAAGGCGAATTTTTAATTAATCTTGCTGCAATGCCAATTGTAGATAAAGGCATGGTGAATACATTGAGGGTTTCACAAGTGAAATAGCATTAATCTGCTACTTCTGTTTTTTCTAATTTCATATTTTCCCCATTTTTGGTAATGGTTACTGTATATCCAAAACCTTCGGTGCGATAGCTATAATTAATTTTTTGTAATTCATCATTACTTCTTTTAATTGTAAGTTCACTTGACCAAACACCTTTTTTAGGATTGTTTTCTTTTACAATTTCTTCATTACTTCCTTTTGGGTCTGGAAATGCAAAACTTGTAGGGATATTAAACAGTTCTTTAGCTATATAAAATGCTTCATGCCATTGGTCTGTTGGTAGGGTAATTGTTTCGGTAGTAGATGGGTTGCTTGCTGTTCCACCTGTGATTTCTAAATAAGTAACACCAGGAAATTGTGCTTTTAATTCTTCAGCATAATTTTTGGCTTTAATATCTTCTTCAGGAGGGAAAAATTTTGACATATATCCGTTAAAAGCAAACCCTTTTTTATGATTATATTCTACTTCGTCCATACCTCCTTTAATTCCGCCAACATCCATAGTGCTGTTTTTTTCGGGCGTTATAATTTTAACCTTAGTTCCATAAGGCATTACTGCGAGTTTGTTACTTTGTAGGTTATTAAATTCTCTTAAAGTTAGTCCGCTAGAAGCTGTGACGTATAAATATTCGGGATAAGAAGATTTTTCAGACTCGGCCTCAGCAAGCTCTTGGTTTTCTTCAATTGCAGAATCTTTTGTTTCGTTTTTACAAGCAAGAATTACAAAAAAGCAAACTGCGATAAGGAGGGAAAATGCTACTTTTTTCATGACGTGAGGGGTTAAAGTTAATATTTAAAATAAGTAGTCTTTTTACATTTAAAATTCAAATTTGAGTTGTACATCAATTGTTTGCTCTTTTTCAACCTTCTTTTTTTTCTTTTCGTTATTAAGGTTTGATAAAGAAATTCCCAACAATCGTACCGAGTCTTTCATCGTTGATTGGAATAACAATTCTTTAACGTTTTCCATCATTAATTCCTTAGTAGCAATGTAATAAGGTAGTGTTTTGCTTCTGGTTTGTAACGTAAAATCGCTGTATTTAATTTTTAAAGTAATAGTTTTTCCAGCAACTTTACTTTTTGAAAGTCTTCTTTCTACCTCTTCAGCAATGTCATTTAATCGTTCTAGCATATACACTTCGCTGGAAATGTTCTCATTAAATGTTCTTTCTGCAGCAAGTGATTTTCTTGTTCTAGACGATTTTACTTGACTATTATGTATTCCTCTTACAATGTAGTAATAATAGCCGCCACTTTTACCGAAGTTATCTTCTAAAAACTCGAGGGACTTCTCTTTAAGATCCTTTCCAGTGTAAATGCCATAACGATACATTTTTTCTTTCATCACTTTACCAACACCATAAAATTTCTTGATGTCAAGCTTTTCTAAAAATTCTAATACCTCTTCTGGTGGCACCGTTTTTTGTCCGTTTGGCTTATTAACATCGCTAGCTACTTTTGCAATAAATTTATTTATAGAAATTCCTGCAGACGCATTAAGTCCAGTTTTTTCTTTAATGCGTTGTCTTATTTCTTGAGCTATTAATGTGGCACTTGGGTTTCCTTTTTTATTTTGTGTTACATCTAGATATGCTTCATCTAATGATAGTGGCTCAACCAAATCTGTGTATTCAAAAAATATTTTTCTAATTTTTCCTGAAAACTCCTTATACCTTGCAAAATCAGGCTTCACAAAAATTAAATCCGGGCAATTTCGCTTTGCAGCAACACCACTCATAGCGCTTCGAACGCCAAACTTTCTAGCTTCATAACTAGCAGCGCTTACAACACCTCTTATTTCACTACCGCCAACTGCAATAGGTTTCCCTCTTAATTCTGGATAGTCCAACTGCGCAACAGATGCATAGAATGCATCCATATCTACATGAATTATTTTTCGTAATGGCAATTGGGTTTCCATCTTGTAAATTTAATATCTTTAACGTGAGGTTAGCCTAAGTAGAAACCAATTTTTAACCCCTCTATTATTTTTTTTAAATGTCAAAAACAGCAATTATTTTAGGAGCTACAGGGTTAACTGGTGGTTTTTTACTAGAAAAACTACTTTTAGATCACTCTTTTAGTAAAATTAAGCTCTTTTCTAGAAGTAAAGTTGGAATAGAAAATGCTAAAATTGAAGAACATATAGTTAGTTTATTTCAATTAAAAAATCATGCAGAGGATTTTAAGGCAGATGTCGTTTTTTGCTGTATAGGAACTACAAAATCAAACACACCCGACAAAGAGAAGTATAAAAAAATAGATTACGGGATTCCGGTATCTGCCGCAAAACTTTGCAAACAGAATAATATTAATACTTTTATTGTAATTTCTGCATTAGGGTCTGATTCAGAAAGCAACTTTTTTTATAATAAAGTAAAAGGACAAATGGAGCAAGCTGTTTTGGCGCAAGAGATTCCTAGTACTTACATCTTGCAACCATCATTAATTGGTGGTAATAGAGACGAAAAAAGATTTGGAGAACGATTGGCAATAATTTTTATGAAGTACCTCGGATTTTTAATTCCGAAGAAATACAAAATAATCCATCCTGAAACTATTGCCATTGCCATGGTAAAATTAGCTAAAAAAGGCCATGATGAAACGAGAATTACTTCAGAAAAAATTAAAGAAATAGCAGCCGGATGATCGAAATAGAACGAAAATTTTTAATTACATCTGAAGCATTTAAAAAAGAAGCCACTACGGTGACAAGAATCGTACAAGGATTTTTAAATTCACACCCAGAACGTACTGTTCGAGTTAGAATAAAAGAAGATAAAGGTTTTATAACAGTAAAAGGTAAATCTAATAAAGCAGGAACGACAAGAGCCGAGTGGGAAAAGGAAATAGAAAAAAATGAGGCAGAAATGCTATTGTCTCTTTGTGAAGAAGGTGTAATTGAAAAAAATAGATTCGAAATTAAAAAAGGAAATCATACTTTTGAAGTAGATGAGTTTCTTGGTGATAATCTAGGATTAGTAATCGCTGAAATTGAATTAAAAGTCGAAAATGAAGAGTTTATAAAACCTCTATGGTTAGGCAAGGAAGTAACTGGCGATTTAAAATATTATAATTCACAAATAAGTAAGAATCCCTATAAAAACTGGAATAAATGAAAAATATCACCTTCTATATAACCTCCTTTTTAATACTTGTGTTTTTAAGTTGTAATGATGTTAAAGAGCATAGAGAAGAACCTCTACAAGAAGCAGTAGAAGTAGAAAATGACGCATTAAATGTAAAGCAATCTATGGCAGATCTTAAAAATGAACTTACCAATGGGGGTTTTGAGATATTTGATTACGTAGACGAAAAAACGGGAGATACAATCTTAATGCAACAGTACTTTATTGCATTTTTAAAACGCGGAGCAAATCGCTCTCAATCTAAAGAAGAAGCAGATAGCTTGCAAACATTACATTTGGCTCATCTTGGGGAAATGTACGAGAAAGGATATGCAGATATTTCTGGCCCTTTTGGTGACGATGGAGATATAAGAGGAATTACAATATATAATGTACCCACCTTACAAATGGCAGATAGTCTAGCAAATATGGACCCTATGGTAAAAGCGGGTCGTTTACAAATTGAAATACACCCTTGGTGGGCTGCAAAAGGTTTTCCGTTACGATAGTGATTTAATAATTTTGGAGATTATTTCTTTATTTGAAGTCGCCACAATACCTTCTTCAAAGAAAATAGCACTATGCATAGAAACAGAAGGCTTATTTGCTAAAGTCTGAATTTTTTTGGTACCCGAGAAATGAATCATTTCAAATCCTGCATTTTTAAATTGAAACGCTTTTTCATGTGTAATACCGCCACCCGGCATAATCTCAATAGTACCACTTGACTTGTCTCTAAGCTCCTTTAAAAGATTAAATCCATCATTAGCGTTAGCTTGTTGCCCTGAGCTTAGTAATCTAGTAACGCCTATATCTTTAAGTGAATGTAATGCTTCTATTGGGTTTTCACACCAGTCGAAAGCTCTGTGAAATGTAAATTCCATTCCATTGGAAGCCGCTATTAACCTTTTTGTGGCTGTAATATCTATTTTATTTTCAGGTGTTAAAGCGCCACTTACAATCCCAGCGCAACCAATTTTTTTACAAAATTCTATATCTCTTTGCATTACATCCAATTCAGATTCAGAAAAAGTAAAGTTTCCACTTCTTGGCCTAATTAATACGTGTGTTGGGATGCTTAATTCAGAAATCACTTTTTCAATTAAACCATAACTAGGTGTTAATCCTCCAACCGAGAGCTCTACACATAGTTCAATACGATCTGCGCCACTCTCTTGAGCTACTTTAGCACTTTCAAAACTGTTGGCACAAATTTCTATTACCATACTCTTTTCTTGAAATAAATTATTATTCTACTATAATTTCATCAATAAATGTCCAAGCTTTATTTCCTGCTCCTTGTGAGCCGTCTGGAATGAGACCAAAATTGGCTATTTTAATTATAATTTTCGTTCCTATAGCTTTTAAAATAGACGGCAATTTTACAGGAATTATAGCTTCTTTTATGTTTTTATTTTTTTTTGAATAAGATGTTTTTTCTTTAAATGAAATCGTTTTTCCGTCTATAGTTTGCACTAGTATTTCAACTTCATTTGGCGCATAAATCCATTGTCCGTTTGCATCATAAAAACGAAGAGCAACTGTGTTTATTTCTAATTCTTTGGCTAGATTTATGGTAATTTCAACATCATCTCCCCAAAACCCTAACCACTCTTTGTCACCATATCGAGAATCACTTCCTTTTATACCGTTTATTAACGCATCTTTTCCGCCGGCACTATATGCTTTATGAGGTTCTACATTTAAAGAAACGTTTCCTGTAATTGCTTTGTGATAGATTATGGTATCTAGATGTTCATTACCAAGAGGAGCATTGTACTCTCTTATTTGAGAAATAATAGTTGCATTATTGTTTAAAGGAATTGGATTTTTATATGGTTTTGCATCACTATTATTAAGGCTATAAAAAATATTATCTTGTTTAATTTCAGATTTAAGTTCATAAAAAATGTTTCCATTTTGTTTTATAATGTTTCTTTCAATTTCATATAAGTGATTGGCGTAATTTATAGCAAGTAATGACAAACGTTTCATAAAAGGGGCTACTCTTTCTATAAAATTTGGGTATTCTTTTTCAATATCTTTAGTGGCACCACTCCAGGTTATTTCACTCATTGCTAAAATTCTTGGATATACCATGTATTCTACTTTATCCTCAGTATCTATATATTCTGTCCAGAGATTTGCTTGCGCACCTAAAATATAACTAGCTTCTTTGTTATTTAATTCTTTAGGAACAGGATTAAAACTATATACTTTTTTTAAGGGTATAAATCCACCAATTGCTAGGGGTTCACTATCATTTTCAGCTTGATAATAATCAAAATATGAATGAGAATTAGGAGTCATTATTACATTGTGATTTTGTTTAGCTGCTGCTATACCACCTTCAGTTCCTCTCCAAGACATAACTGTTGCATTGGGAGCTAAACCGCCTTCGAGAATTTCGTCCCAACCAATTATTTTTTTGCCATTGCTGTTTAAAAAAACTTCAATTCTATTTATAAAATAGCTCTGCAATTCGTGTTCGTCTTTTAAATGCAATTCTTTAATTAATTTTTTACAATGGTCGCATTTTTTCCATTGTGTTTTTGGTGCTTCATCACCACCAATATGAATATACTCTCCTGGAAATAATGTTATCACTTCAGATAATACGTTTTCTAAAAAAGTAAATGTTGTTTCATTAGGACAAAAAATGTCTTCAAAAACACCCCATTTTGTAGCCACAGGAACTTGATTTCCAGTACAACCTAATTCGGGATAAGCACTTATAGCTGCTTGTGCGTGACCTGGCATTTCAATTTCTGGGACAATAGTTACATTATGTTTTGCTGCAAAAGCGACTACTTCTTTAATGTCTTCTTGAGTATAAAAACCGCCATAACGAGTATTATCAAATTTTTGTGGAGTTTCGTTATAATGCCCTATTAGAGTTTCTTCTCTATAAGCAGCATGTGAGGAAAGTTTTGGATATTTTTTTATTTCTATACGCCATCCTTGGTCATCGGTAAGATGCCAATGAAAATAATTCATTTTTAATGAGGCTAAATTTGCTATATATTCTTTCACAAATTCTTTTGAAAAAAAATGTCTGCTCACATCTAGGTGCATCCCCCTATATCGAAAAGCGGGATGGTCTATTATATTTAGATGTGAAATTTTCACTTGCTCGTCTGTAAATCCCTTAGGAATTTCAAATTGTGGCGGAAGCAATTGTCTTAGGGTTTGAACTCCATAAAATGCGCCACTTTCATCACTAGCCTTTATTATTATTTTTTCTTCTGAAATATTTAAAGAATACCCTTCTTTAGGTAAATTTTCATCGTATAAAATTGAAATTGTAGCTTTAACATAAGAAGCATTATCAAGTTTAAAATCACTGCCTTTTTTTATATAATTTGAAATAAAAGTTCCAGCTAATACAAATTTTTTATCATAATAAATCGAACTGTTTTTTTGAAATGTGAAGCTGCCATTTTTTACCTCTATTTGCTGTGGCTTCGGAATTAAAACTACTTTTGGAGGTGCTTCACTTTCGATGTAAGTTTTACAATTTGTAAAAAGCAAACTACCCATCAAGACCGTAAATAGAATAGAATATCGCATTATTTATTTATAAGTTTATTTAATGTTTTGATTTCTACTATTAAAGGGTTTTTGCTTTGTGTTGCAAACATAATAGTCTTAGGTTTATTGGGTAATAAATCAAAAAAATTATCACTCCATCTCCCTTTTGTAGAGGAATTTAAAAAAATATCCTTTTGAAGTGTTTCTGAAATAAGCGTAACTACAAAACCATTTTCTATAACTTCTATATTAGTTTTTATGTCTTCATTTTTTAAACTTAATTCTTTTGGTTTTACGAAGTAATATAACTGTTCAATCTCACCAAAGTTTAATTTTAAAAATGTTGAATACATATCAAATTTCATTTGCTTTAAAGGGAAATTATAAACAATTTCGTTACTGTTTGGCATACAATTTATATTCTTTTGATCTGTAGAAAGTACGTTTCCGAAGAAATCTAAATGTGTTATGGTAAGGGTTTCTTTTATTTCTGAAAACGAATCGTTTATAAGATAAATGTTGAGGTCTCCATTTTTATTTATAGCGCTAATTAACATATTTGCAAATGCATTTTTTACATTGTGATGAAGTGCTTTCCAATTTCCTGAACCATCTATGCTGGACCAAGAAACAGCCGGCCAACAATCGTTTAATTGCCAATAGAGTGTCCCCATATTGTAAGGTTTTGCACGACGATGTGCATGAATCCCTTTTGTAATTCCATATGCCTGTAATAATTGACTCACATATACATAATCTTCATCATTTGTTGGCACTGGGAAATCTCGTTCCATATATTCTAAAATACGCTGAAATCCTTTTTTGTGTTTTTGGTGCGTCTCGAAAGCTGGGTGTGAAATATTTATGTTGTCCTGTTGTGTAAAATATTTAATTGTTTCAAAACTTGGAAACGATTGAAATCCAAACTCACTCATAAATCGAGGAACCTCTTCTTCAAAATGCTCAAAAGGATATCCATCATGCCAAACCCACCAATCGTGAGCGTCTCCTTCAAATTGAAATCGTTTGTCACCTCGACCATACTTTGGAGAACTCTCCCAATAGGATATAGAAGGATGGAGACTGTCTAAAACTTTTGGAAGAATATTGTTAAATACAGTATTATAATTACTCCATACTTCTTGTTTTTGGGATTCTGTTTTCCCGTCTTGCCAGCCCCATCTATTCCAACCTTCACTATTTTCGTTATTACCACACCATAAAGCAATACTAGGGTGTTGGCGTAATTTTTTTACATTTTCTATCGCTTCAGCAGTTACATTTTCTAAAAATTCTGAATCGCCGGGATACATAGCACATGCAAACATAAAATCCTGCCAAACCAAAATACCTTTTGCATCACATAATTGGTAGAAATAACTGTCTTCATATACTCCTCCTCCCCATACTCGAAGCATATTCATGTTTACTTTTACTGCATCGTTTAATAATTGTTCTTTTTGTTCTTGTGTAACGTTAGGCAAAAATATATTCTGCGGAATGTAATTGGCTCCTTTCATATAAACAGGTTTGCCATTAAGTTTAAAATAGAAATTTTCACCAATTGAATCTTTTTCAGTTACTAGTTCAATAGATCTAATGCCTAATTTCTTAGTATAGGATTTGATGAAATTTTTACCATCGAGTATTTCTATTTTAAAATCATATAAAAAAGGTTCTCCAAGATTATGAGTCCACCAAAGTTTTGGGTTTTTTATTGAGAATGGAATATTGTATTGGGTTTTATTAGGGGAAATTTCTATAATGGAATTGAAAGTTTCTTGTGTGTTTTGATTTGTGATTTTAATATTTATTTTTTTTGTTTTGAGAGTTTCAATAGTAAATTTTGCATTAATCTTAGCTACAGAGTCTGTAATAGATTGAGTTTGTAAAAAAACATCTGTACATCTAGCAGTAGAATATGAAATTATACTTACATCTTTCCAGATACCAATAGTTTTAATTTTTGGCCCCCAATCCCAGCCATATTGAAATTGTGGTTTTCTTGTAAAAACACGAGGAGCTTCAGGGAGTGTGTATGCTAATACAGAGGCTTTATTTTTTTCGATAGAATCAATCGAGTGGAATTGTATTAAAAGTTCATTTTTAGACTGTAATGCAGCGGAAATATCAATCTCCCAACGTCTAAAGGCATTATTCGATTTCAAAATTAAGCTATCGTTTAAAAATACTGAAGCATAGGTGTCTAAACCTTCTAGTTGTAAAATGTGTTTTTTGTTCTTTATTATTTCAGAATTAATTGAAAAATGTTTTTTGTATTGCCATGTTTTTTCAGAAACCCATTGTATTGAATCTTCGTTATTCCCTATAAATGGATCTGGAATTTTACCTAGTTTTAGTAAATCTGTTTGTACAGTTCCTGGAACATTAGCAAGCAACCAAATGGTATCATTAATTTCAGAAAAAAGCCAATCTCCATTTAGTGATGTAAAATTATTTTTTGAGTCTCCACAAGATGTTAAGCTAAATAAGAGTAGGAAGAATAGTAAGTAATATAATCTCATAATACTAAAATATGCTAATTGTAATTAGCTGGTTTATTTTTAATGTATAAGAACGTTACTTTTTTAAAGCAAACTCATATTCTCGTTCTACTTTACAAATTCTTACTTTATACCAAGAATACCATTGTTCTCTACCTAGTTTTTGCGCCATTTGGTGGTCCAAGTTTGATTTCCAGTTTTTGATACTTTCTAAGGATTTCCAATAACTAACTGTAATTCCAATCTCTTCTCGGGCACTTTCTATACCAATATATCCAGGTTGACTTTTGGCTAATGTTTCCATAGTATTTGCCATTTCTGAATATCCCACAATAGAATTTGTTTGAAGCGATGTAAAAATGACCGCATAGTAGGGCTCAACCATAAATTGTAATTATTACTCTTTATAAATACCTATTATTAATTCTCCTTGAGCGTTCATGTGTGCTCTATACATACCAGCGGTATTAAATTCCATTGCAACATTTCCATCTTTATCTATAGAAACGATACCACCATCACCGCCAAGAGCGGGCACTTTTTTCTGGATTACTTCTCTTGCAGCTTCTTGTAATGTTACACCTTTATATTCCATCATAGCAGAAATATCGTGAGCGACCATTGCTCTAATAAAAAACTCACCCCAACCAGTCGAAGAAACAGCACATGTAGCATTATTAGCATACGTTCCTGCCCCAATTATGGGTGCATCACCAATACGATTCCATCTTTTATTAGTCATACCTCCAGTAGAAGTTCCTGCAGCAAGGTTTCCATTTTTATCTAAAGCAACGCAACCAACAGTTCCAAATTTTGAATCTTTTATAAAAGGATCTTGAAAAGAAATTTTTGATTCTTGATCAAGTTTTTCTTTTTCTTTAATTCGTTTTAAAGATTGGAATCTGTTCTCGGTATAGAAATATGAAGGATCTACCAATTCGAAACCATTTTCTTTTGCAAAAATTTCCGCACCTTTTCCGCTTAACATTACATGTGGAGAGTCTTCCATTACTGCTAAGGCAAGATTAATAGGATTTTTAATATGTGTTACACCTGCCACAGCTCCTGCATTAAGAGTTGCACCATCCATTACAGAAGCATCAAGTTCATTTGTTTCTTCATGGGTGAAAACAGCACCTTTCCCTGCATTAAAAAGAGGAGAATCTTCCATAACATTTATGGTCTTTGTTACTGCTTCCATTGCAGTACCACCATTTTTAAGAATCTCATGTCCAATTCTAATAGCTTCTTCAAGTTTTTGTTTATAAGCAGCTTCTAATGAGCCACTCATATTTTCTTTAAGAATTGTACCAGCACCTCCATGGATTACTATCCCGAATGTTGGTTCCTTATTTTCGGTAATATTTTCCTTTTTTGTAGTTTCTGAACTTACTTTTTGATCATTTTTACAGCTAAAGAGTATAAAAAATCCGATTAAAAGTGTTAAAATTTGTTTTCTTCTCATTATTTTAAAATTTTATACTAATATAACCTAAAATGCCCTATTCATCTATCCTGAACGTTATTTTATTTGTAGGAAATTAATGTAAATTACCTACATTTTATCGATAAAAAGCGCATTTAATTCGATAAAGTGTATTGTGTGTCAGAATTTTCTTTATATTTGACAAGCATCATGCCCCAAATTTGATGTCCCCCGACTTATGAAAATTATTAAAACTTGCCTACTGGCTTTGATATTATCTTGCCTTGTAACTTCTTGTCAAAAAGATGAAGAAATTTTAACCGAGGAAATTAACTACACAATTGATCTTAACCTTGCTAATGAAACAGATTGGCTAATGGCAGACGAAATTTTAACTTTAGTCAATGACCATAGAGTATCAATGGGACTTACAAGTATTAAAAGAGATCAACAATATGCATCTGCATATGCAGTAGATCATACAAAATACATGATTGAAAAAGAGGAAATTAATCATGATAATTTTGGATATCGCTCTAATGCATTAATTAATAAAGGTGCTTTAAATGTAGGTGAAAATGTAGCTTATGGATATACAGATGCAGCAAGTTTGGTACAAGCTTGGCTTAATAGCCCAAGCCATAAACGAGTAATTGAAGGAAATTATACACATTCTGGATTTGGTGTTCTTACATCTCCTACTGGAAAAAATTATTTTACACAGCTTTTTTATAGAAAGTAAAAAACAGCTATCTCTTTTTCTTTTAATGCATTTGCCGTATTTTTACGTACATACATAAAAATACGGCAATGGCTATACCTAAACCTTTCAATCTTACTAAATGGGTTGAAGAGAACAGAGAACTACTTAAACCGCCTGTTGGCAATAAAAATCTTTATAAAGATGCAGACGACTACATTGTTATGATTGTAGCGGGACCCAATGCACGTAAAGATTATCATTATAACGAAACAGAAGAACTTTTTTACCAACTTGAAGGAACTATAAAGGTTATTATTCAAGAAGATGGCAAACGCAAAGAAATGGAATTAGGTCCAGGAGATATGTATCTACACCCAGGAAAAGTTCCACACTCACCAGTAAGAAGCGAAGGGTCTATAGGATTAGTTATTGAAAGAAAAAGAAAAGATCTTAAAGGTAAAGATGGGTTATTATGGTTTTGTGATAATTGTAATAACAAATTATACGAAGTTTATTTTCCTTTAAACGATATAGAACAAGATTTCCTCAAACATTTTAAACATTTCTACGGAAGCAAAGAATTACGTACTTGTAATAATTGCGGTACCGTAATGGAAGCAGACCCTAGATTTACAGGAGATATTTAAACACTTCATAAAGAGACTTGGTTTCATTTTACATTCACCGTGGGAATGTATACCTTTGCACTCATTAATTTTAGAATAAAAAACACATATAATTATGTCAACGACAGCAACATCCTTTGGGATAGAAGAAGCCTTACAACAACTAGGTTTAAAAGAGGTTAATAAAGGAACATCAACTGGTAGTGAATGGTTTTCAAATGGAGAAGAAATAGCTTCTTACTCTCCCGTAGATGGAAAATTAATTGGGAAAGTTACAACGACATCAAAAGACGATTACGAAAAAGTAATAACAAAAGCTACAACTGCTTTTAAGACTTGGCGTGTTATGCCAGCTCCTCAGCGTGGTGAAGTTGTAAGACAATTTGGTGAAGAATTAAGAAGATTAAAAGAACCATTAGGGAAATTAGTTTCTTACGAAATGGGGAAAAGTTATCAAGAAGGTTTAGGGGAAGTTCAAGAAATGATAGATATCTGTGATTTTGCAGTAGGACTTTCAAGACAATTACATGGTCTAACCATGCACTCTGAACGTCCAGGACATAGAATGTATGAGCAATACCATCCACTAGGTGTAGTTGGTATTATTTCTGCATTTAACTTTCCTGTTGCTGTTTGGGCTTGGAATACAGCATTAGCCTGGATTTGTGGGGATGTTTGTGTTTGGAAACCAAGCGAAAAGGCACCCCTTTGTGGAGTAGCTTGTCAAAAAATTGCTGCAAAAGTATTTGCAGATAATAATCTTCCAGAAGGAATTTCTTGCCTTGTAAATGGTGATTATAAAGTAGGAGAGTATATGACAACAGATAAGCGTATTCCTTTAATTTCTGCAACAGGTTCTACACGTATGGGTAAAATTGTAGGAAGAACAGTAGGAGAGCGTTTAGGGAAATCTTTATTAGAATTAGGAGGAAATAATGCAATTATTGTTACTCCAGATGCAGACATTAAAATGACAGTTATAGGTGCTGTTTTCGGTGCAGTAGGAACTGCGGGACAACGTTGTACTTCAACTAGAAGATTAATTATACATGATAGTATATATGATAAAGTAAAAGATGCTGTTGTAGCTGCTTATGGACAACTAAGAATAGGTAACCCTCTTGATGAGAATAATCACGTAGGACCTCTTATAGATAAAGATGCAGTAAAAATGTATCAAAATGCTTTAGACAAAGTTGTAGAAGAAGGTGGTAAAATTATTGTTGAAGGTGGGGTTTTAAGCGGTGAAGGTTTTGAAAGCGGTTGCTACGTAAAGCCTGCTATTGCTGAAGCAAAAAATAGCTTTGAAATAGTGCAACATGAAACATTTGCTCCAGTACTATATTTATTAAAATATAGTGGTAACGTTGAAAATGCATTAGACTTACAAAATGGTGTTAATCAAGGTTTGTCTTCTGCTATTATGACAAATAATTTAAGAGAAGCAGAACATTTTTTATCTGTTGCAGGAAGTGATTGCGGAATTGCTAATGTAAATATTGGAACGAGTGGTGCAGAAATTGGTGGTGCTTTTGGTGGTGAAAAAGATACTGGTGGAGGGCGTGAGTCTGGAAGTGATGCTTGGAAAGTGTATATGCGTCGTCAAACAAACACTATAAACTATACAACAGAGTTGCCATTGGCACAAGGAATTAAATTCGATTTGTAATTGTAAGAATTTAAAGATTTAAAAAGCCGTTTAAAATTAATTTTAAACGGCTTTTTTGTTGATTCATATTTTATTAAAAAGTAGATTACAATACTCCGTTTGCTTCAATCCATTTAAATTTGTGAGTATCTTGCGGAATTGCAATTCGTTCTGCTATTCTTGTCATTCTAGAAGGTAACTTCATTAGATAGTCTCTTGCTTTTTCTGCTTCGTCTGTGAGGGAGTTCATTTTATCGATTTCCCAATAAGTATTTAGATTTTTAAGAATATCAATATAATCGTACGTGGTATAAACACCTAAACGTTGTGCAGCGTTTGAGAAATTTTCGAATGCTGAAGCAATATCTTCCCCAGATTCACGTAAAAACTGTGCAGGCATTACAATTTTTTTCTTCATCATATCTTGAAAAGCCAACATCATTTCACTAGGATCATACTCAAATATTGTTTTTACAAATTCTCGATATGCCAAATGATGCCTCATTTCGTCGCCAGCTATTAGATTACACATTTTAGCTAACATTTTATTCCCTTTTTGTTTAGCCAATTGTCCTACTCTTTTGTGAGAAAAGTTTGTGGCTAATTCTTGAAAGCTAGTATAAATAAAATTACGATAAGGGTCTCTGCCTGTTCCAATATCAAATCCATCGTTAATAAGATGTTGAGTAGTTCTTTCTACCTCTTTCATATTAACCCTGCCAGAGAGGTATAAGTACTTGTTTAAAGTATCTCCATGACGATTTTCTTCACCAGTCCAATGTCTTACCCATTTTGACCAGCCATTATTTTCTATTTGATCAATACCTTCTACATCCATAAGCCAAGACTCGTAAGTTGGTAATGCTTCTTCAGTAACCATATCACCTACTAATACAGCCCAAAAATCATAACCTAATTCTTTCGCTTCTTCTCTTATTTGAATAATCCCATCCATATAATTTTCTTGTTGCAAATTTGGGAGTAAGTCGGTAGGTTGCCAAATATCTTCAACTGGGATTAAATATTTATCCATGAAACCATCAATCGATTTCTCGACAGTCTTCATTACTTCTAATCGTATGTTTGTTATTGCCATTTTGTTTAAATTCAGAACAATTTATTTTTAAGTATCACTTATTTTAAATTGAATTCTACATACACAAAGATAGTGAGTAGATGACGGCTTTATGGTAAAAAAGTCTTAATTCCTTCCGTTTTCTTCAGGATATAGCTCCCAAACCGGGTCGCTTTGCCATATTTGTTTTGTATTTGCATCGATTATAGATAATGTACCTTTAAAAGCTGCACCAGTATCAACATTCCAAACATTTGCAAAACTAACTGGTTTTGATTTTCCAATTCGAGTTACTGGAGTATGACCAATGTAGATTTCTTTGAAAAGTTTTAATCGAGTTGGATATTTATCACTGTCTTTAGATATAGAAGAATCTAACCCACAGACCATTTCCCATAAAGTACGATCCCAATAAACCATATTCGGAAAATATTCATATTCTGGACCGTTTTGACTAGTAAATCCTGCGTGACAATACAATCTATTTTGATCATCAATGTAATAATTTAATAATTTTTCAAAAAAGACTATATGTTCTTTTATTTCAGTTTCAGTGAGTTTTGCATAACTTTTTTTACTCGATTCGCCACCGTGAGCAATCCAAGTAGGATTATTGTTTTTATCTTTAAGATAGTTGTAAACCAATTCGTCATGATTACCTCTAAGAAGTATACAATTATTTTTTTTTGAAAAATTTATTAAATATGAAACTGTTTCTGCAGATTCACTCCAACCATCTACATAATCACCTAAAAAAACTATAAGGTCATCTTTTTTAATCTCTACTTTGTTTAAAACTTGTATGAGTGCTCTTAAACCTCCGTGTATATCTCCTACGACCAATGTTCTCGACATATTAATAGTATTAATTGTAATTTACTTTTCTTAAAATTCTTACAGACTCTTTAAAAGATTGATATGTTTTACTACTGAATTCTTTTAAATAAGGTTTTGATTCAAAGAGTTTGTTTTTAGCTTCGGTAAAATCGTTTAAATAACAAATCAAGTATGTTGCAGGAAGATTGTCTAAATCTCTTATTTCTGAAGCAGTTAGCGAAATATTATTTTTTAATTTCTCAATTAAAGCATTATTAGTATTATAAATGTGATGCAATGTTTTTTTATTGTATTGTGGTGGTTCAAAAATGAGTTGAGACTCAATATGATGTGACCCATTTTCTTTAAAAGAAATAGTCACTTTTTCCAAAGGATAGTATTTAAATTGATTATTTAATCCTAAATGAACATACTCAATAATTTGAAAACTATCTTCGGTGTAGGAAATACTAACTTCATCTAAATCTGAATAAAATAAGCGTACTTGTTCGTTAATTAATTCAATATCGACTCTTGAAAAATAAACTTCTCCTTTTACTTTTTTTATGTTTCCAGCCCAACAAACCACAAATAATTCTTTAAAAACTTTATAATTTGATTGAAGGTCTTTATGTCTATTATTTATAAAATCGATAACACCATCTAGTGTAAGTTCTATATTGTTTTTCGCGTTTTTTTCAATAGAAGTTACAATTTCTGAATTCACATCTTTAATTTCAATATCAAAATTTTTAGGCATAGAAATACTACCGTCTCTTAAAAAAATTGAGCCTCCCCAATATTTCCAAATATTTTTACGTAGTGATGTAATTTTTCCGTTAGGCCTAATGGTCACTAATCCTACTACTTTATCGTTAGGTAAATTAGGAAAATGTACATTTTCATAGATTATAAGTGGAGCATTGGTAAGGTAAGCATTGACAAGATTTTGAATTTTACTGTCATCAAAAAAGTCTACACCTGTAATCTCGTTAGTTTCATCTTCAACACCAATAACTATATATGAGTTGTTATTTGGGTTACTATTACTTAATGCACAAATGTGTTTTAAAAATTTTGCTTTTCCTTCTTTTGTGCTTAGATCAATTTTACGTTTTTTATCATAAAAACTACTCTCATCGTTATGAGTTAGTAGATTTTTAATAAGTAAACGTTTATTAATCATGATAAAATAAAAGTGAGTTGTAGCTATTTTTTATTTACAATTGTACTAGAAGCTTGGTCTAAACACATAACCGTTAAATCTACAATATTTACGTGGGGTGGTCTTGTTACTGTAAACCAGATAATATCTGCAATGTCTTCTGGTGTTAGAGGAGTAAAACCTTTGTAAACTTTTTCTGCAATAGAGTTATCTCCTTTAAAACGTACTTTGCTAAATTCTGTTGCAACTAAACCAGGATTAATGGCTCCTACTTTTATTCCTTTTCCGTTAAGATCTAATCTCATTCCTTGATTTATAGCGTCAACAGCATGTTTACTTGCACAGTATACATTTCCTTTAGGATACACCTCTTTACCTGCGGTAGATCCAATATTAATTATATGACCATTTTTTCTTTTAATCATATTAGGAATAATGGCTTTGCTCACATATAGAAGACCTTTTACATTAATATCCAGCATAGCATCCCAATCTTCTGTAGAACCATCTTGAATTGTATCTAATCCATGAGCGTTACCAGCATTATTAATAAGTATATCTATATCTGAAAATGCTCCAGGTAGATTATGTATTAAATCAAAGACCCTCACTTTGTTTCGCACATCAAAATTTAATGAAAGTACTTCGGTAAATTCTTGTAGCTCTTTTTTTAAATCATCCAATCGCTCTTGTCTTCTTCCGCAAATAACAAGTCTTATTCCATTTTTTGCAAACAACTTGGCAGTAGCTCTACCAATGCCAGAAGAAGCTCCTGTTATTAAGGCTGTCTTATTTTTCATTTCAAATCTTTTTCTAAAAGTATAACTTCTTTAACATTTTGTATAGTTAAACAGTAGTTAATTGATACGTTAATCATTGTTAATCTATCGTTATCAACATTGAATCTAAAATATATTTGAGTATAAAATTTACTATTATGACTTTTAAAATTTCAATGTACCTGCTATTTGTGGCACTGCCGTTATTTATAATTACATCCTTTTTTGAAAATAATGAAATGGATAATAAGAACTTTAAAAATGAAGTTTCTATTGCAAAAGCAATGGAAAATCCTCAAGATGGAGCCATTTTAGGAAGCGTTATCGCTCCTAATGCCTCTATTTTAATTAAAGGAATTAATGATAGAAAAGGTAAAGTAGAAGTAAGAGGAAAAACAGATGAAAACGGTGAGTTTTTTATCAATGGTTTTGATGAAGGAACCTATACAATTACCATAGAAGCAAATAAAAATAAAGAAATAACAACATATACATTTAATGATGTAGAAATAGCAATAGGTGAAGTAACAGCGCTAGGAACCGTTACAATTGAATAATTATTAAAATTAAAAAGAAGTAAACATGAAAAATATTTGGAAACTAAGTCTTTTATTAATTTTATTTATTGGGTTTATATCATGTTCTAGTGATGATAACTCTAATATAAATGAAGGAACAGCTAGAATGTCTGTTAAACTTACAGATGCTCCTGGAGATTACGATGCGGTCTATATTGATGTACGCGATGTTGTTATAAAATATAATGGTAGCGATGATGAAGTTTCGATTGGACAGATAAATGCGGGAGTTTATGATTTGTTAGAACTTACAGGTGGTGTTTCGGTATTACTTGTAGATGATGAAATTCCTGCGGGTTCTATTAGTCAAATAAGATTAATTTTAGGTGATGAAAATTCTATTGTCGTTAATGGTGAAACTTTACCACTTTCTACTCCAAGTGCACAACAATCAGGTCTAAAAATTCAAGTTAACAGGACATTAGAAGCTGGAATTTTCTATGAATTTATTCTTGATTTTGATGTAGAAAAATCAATTGTTTCACAAGGAAATGGAGGATATAGTCTTAAACCAGTAATTAGAGCAAGTACAGAGGCAGAAACTGGCGCAATTACAGGAATTGCTCTTCCAGCTGGTCTACAAACTCTTATTATTGCAGAAAATGGATTGGTTGAAATTTCTACTTATACAAATTCTGCTGGTACTTTTGTATTAAGTGGTGTACCAGAAGGAACATATTCTTTAACAATAGAAACTGAATTAATAACAGGATTTCCTCCGGTTTTTATTCAAGACGTTGTGGTTGTAAATGGTGAAGTAACCAATATAGGAACAATAGATCTATCTTTATAAAGTGATAAATCAAGATAAATTTTAAAAGGAAAACATAATCTGTTTTCCTTTTTTATTTTAACCAATTGTTAACAGGTATTTTAACAATAAATCTACAATTTGCGTGGTTGTAAAAATAACCAAGTACATATAGAAAGAATACGATATGGAACAAACAAATACGGCCTTAGATATTGGCGCATTAAATGAAAAAATTGAAAGGGAAAGTGCTTTTGTTGATATCCTCTCGTTAGAGATGAATAAAGTAATCGTTGGTCAAAAACATATGATTGAACGATTAATGATTGGTCTTTTAGGGCAAGGACATATTCTTTTAGAAGGGGTTCCTGGACTTGCAAAGACATTAGCAATAAACACATTAGCAAAAGCTGTTCATGGAAGTTTTAGTAGAATACAATTTACGCCAGATTTACTTCCCGCAGATGTAGTAGGGACGCTAATTTATAATATGAAACTGAATGATTTCAGTATAAAGAAAGGTCCAATTTTTGCAAATTTTGTTCTTGCAGATGAGATAAACCGTGCACCTGCCAAGGTTCAATCTGCACTATTAGAAGCCATGCAAGAAAAACAAGTTACTATTGGCGAAACGACATTTATGTTAGACAAGCCTTTTTTAGTAATGGCAACTCAAAACCCAATTGAACAAGAAGGAACATATCCTTTACCTGAAGCACAAGTTGATAGATTTATGCTGAAAACAGTAATAAATTATCCAAAAATTGCAGAAGAACAACTTATTATTCGTCAAAACCTTAAAGGAGATTACGAAGAAATAAAACCAGTTGTTACTTTAGATCAAATTAAAAGAGCTCAAGCAGCTGTTCGTGAAGTCTATATGGACGAAAAAATTGAAAAATATATCTTAGATATAATTTTTGCAACACGAACTCCAGAAAATTATAGGCTAGCAGATTTAAAACCCCTTATTAGTTTTGGTGCTTCACCAAGAGGAAGTATTAATCTAGCAATGGCTGCAAAATGTTATGCTTTTATTAAACGACGCGGTTATGTAATACCAGAAGATGTACGTGCAGTAGTACATGATGTATTACGTCATCGTGTTGGAATTACATACGAAGCTGAAGCAGAAAATGTAACTTCAGAAGAAATCATAAACAAAATTGTAAACGAGATCGAAGTACCTTAAATCAATTACTATTTGTCAATTATCAATCTATAAAAGTATAGTTTACCATTTCTTGATAATTGCTCATTGTTAAACGTTAATTGTATTATATGGATACTAAAGAACTTCTTAAAAAAGTACGAAAAATTGAAATCAAGACACGTCGCTTAAGCGATCATGTATTTGGTGGAGAATATCATAGTACCTTCAAGGGGCGTGGAATGACTTTTAGCGAAGTTCGTCAATATCAATTTGGCGATGATGTACGAAATATAGATTGGAATGTAACTGCTCGTTATAGCGAACCATTTGTAAAAGTTTTTGAAGAAGAACGAGAGCTTACCATGATGTTGATGGCAGACATTAGTGGATCAGAATTATTTGGTACAGATACCCAATTTAAAAATGAAATAATTACTGAAATAGCTGCAACTCTTGCATTTTCAGCAATGCAGAATAATGATAAAATAGGTCTTATTTTATTTTCAGACGAAATAGAACTTTATATACCTCCAAAAAAGGGAAAATTTCATGTTCTTAGAATAATTAGAGAATTATTAGAGTTTCAGCCAAAAAGCAAAAAGACAGATGTAGCCATGGCGTTGAAGTTTTTAACCAACGTAATGAAGAAAAAAGCAATTGTTTTTGTGCTATCAGATTTTATTACAGACGGCTATAAGGATACTTTAAAAATTGTTTCAGGTAAACATGATGTTACCGGAATTAGAATTTACGATAGACGAGAAGAAGAAATACCCAATTTAGGAATGGTACAAATGGAAGATGAAGAAACAGGCGAATTGATGCTTGTAAATACTAATTCTAAAAAGGTTAGAACAAATTACCATGTGTATTATAAAGAGCGAGTAGAATATTTTTTAGACTCTTTTAGAAAAAGTGGTGCAGGCGCTTTAAGTTGTCGTGTAGACGAAAGCTATGTAAAAAAGCTATTAGGTTATTTTAAAAGAAGAGGATAAGTTAGAGTAAAAGTTAAAAAATAAAAGTGATAGAGAATTATAACCATATTCAAAAAAAGATATCATATTCGTTCTGTGTGAGAAAACTTGCGCTTGTATTTTTAATGTTCGCTGGAATCTCTGGCATGGCACAGGTAACATCTGCAATAGATTCTACAAACATTAAAATAGGGGAAGAAATAAAATATACTATTCAAGTTGAAGCAGATACTACAGATGTAGTAGTATTTCCCGAAGGACAAACCTTTATGCCGCTTGAGGTAATAGAATCTTACAAAGTTGACACAACGTTTGCTCAGGCAAAATACCGCCTTATAAAAAAATATGGTCTTACTCAATTTGATTCGGGAAGTTATACCATACCGCAGCAAAGAGTACTTATTAATAACAAACAATTTTTAACAGATTCTGTACGCATAGAAATACAAGATGTTGTTGTTGATACAACCAAACAAAGAATGTTTGATATTAAACCACCTGTAGCGGTTAAAAATGTCCCATTTGATTTTATAAAGTTATTGTATTGGCTTATACCAATTTTATTATTAATAGCTGTAGGAGCATATATTTTCTTCCGAAGAAAAAAGAAAAGAGAAGCAGAAGAAAAACAACTTCCACCTTATGAAGAAGCTATTGTAGCATTAAAGAATCTAGACAATTCGCAATTACTTAAAGAGAATAAAAGCAAAGAATACTACAGTCACCTAACAGAAATTGTAAAAAGATATCTAGACCGTGAGGTAGATGATGCTGCTTTAGAAAGTACTACCGATGAATTAATTGAAAGACTTCAACTTCATAAAGATGCTGGTCATTTTGATTTTGATACTGAAACTATAAGGCATTTGGATCAAATTTTAAAAAGAGCAGATTTGGTAAAATTTGCCAAAATGCAACAGGAAGTTGGACAAGCACAAGCAGATAGAAATACTATTGAAGAAATTATAAATGAAACACACGAAGTAATTCCAGAACCATCTGAAGAAGAATTACTGCAAAATGAGCAACATCTAGCAGCTATGCGTAAAAAACGCAAGCGTAAAAAAATAATTTGGAGTATTACAGGTGTGGTTGGATTAGCATTATTAGGTATTGTAATTTATGGATCTGTGAAAGGTGTTGAAGCTGTTAAAGACATATTTTTTAATAATGTTACAAAAGAACTTAATGAAGGTCGTTGGATAAAAAGTGAATATGGGGTGCCTGCAATTATTATTGAAACTCCAGAAGTGCTGGTTAGAAATGAAGTAGAAATCCCAGAATCTGCCGCTTCATTAGTTTCAGATATGAACATGTTTAGTTTTGGAGAAATGAAAACTTTTTATGTTTCTGTGAGCACTATAAAATATAAAGAATCACAAGAAGTTGATCTTGAGGCAGCTTTAGAGGGAGCACTTTCTTTTATAGAAAAGCAGGGAGGCACAAATATGGTTGTTAAACGAGAGGATTTTGAGACCGATAAAGGAATTAATGGTGTAAAAGGATATGGGGAGTTTAAATTAATAACTCAAAATGGTAAGACTCTTCCAATTCCATACAATTACGAAGTTTTATTGTTTTCACAACAACAAGGGTTACAGCAAGTAATAGTTGTATATCAGAGTAATGAAAAGTATGGAGAGCAGATAAAAGAAAGAGTTATTAATTCCGTTGAACTTGAAGTTTCAGAAAGCAAAAAATAATGTTTGAAAATTTTGAATTTGTTAATCCTCAGTTATTCTGGTTGTTTTTAATACTACCAGTAGTTTTACTATGGTATATATGGAAACAAAATAAACAAACTGCAACATTAAAAATCTCTAGTGTTAAGGGGTTTAAAACAAGCAATAATTGGCTTGCTAAAATGCGACCATTTCTTTTTTTACTTAGATTATTAGCATTGGCCGCTTTAATAGTTGCAATGGCAAGACCTAGAACAGTAGATGAAACAACAAAAACCGTAAGTAATAAAGGAATTGATATTGTTATGGCAATAGATGTTTCTGCAAGTATGTTGGCACGTGATTTAAAACCTAATCGTCTTGAGGCATTAAAAACAGTTGCTGCACGGTTTATTAATGAACGACCTACAGATCGAATTGGGCTCGTAGAGTATGCCGGAGAAAGTTTTACAAAAACACCTCTTACTAGTGACAAAAGCATTGTTTTGTCGTCTTTAAAAGGAATTAATTATAATACAATTATTGAGGGAGGAACTGCTATAGGTTCTGGGCTTGCAACATCTGTAAATAGATTAAAAGAAAGTCGTGCTAAGAGTAAAGTAATTATTTTACTTACAGATGGTGTAAATAATACGGGCTATATAGACCCTAAAATTGCAAGTGAATTGGCTGTAGAGTTTGGTATAAAAGTATATACTATTGGTCTAGGCACAAATGGTACAGCTATGTCACCCATAGGAATTAGACCAGATGGCGGGTTTCAATATGGAAATGTTCCAGTGGAAATTGATGAAGCCTTATTAAAAGAGATTGCAAAAACAACAGGAGGACAATATTTTAGAGCTACAAGCACTACTAAGTTGAGTGAGATTTATGATGAAATAAATAAATTGGAAAAAACAGATATTGAAGAGTTTAAATACACTAATTATTATGAGATGTTTCGTCCTTGGGTTTTATTTGCACTTGGATTATTAGGATTAGAATTATTATTACGTTTTACCGTTTTTAGAAGTTTTATATAAAGTAGAAAATAAATAAAATGTATCAATTAGAAGAACCTATATATTTTTACATATTAATTGCTATTCCGGTAGTAGTGGCACTTTATTTATTGGTAGCACTTTGGAAAAAACGCACACAACGCACTTTTTCAGATTCAGAATTACTTAAAAAATTAAGCCCTAATCGTTCTGTATTTAAATCATTTTTAAAATTATTAGTTATTAGTCTAGCTATTATGTGTTTAAGTTTTGCATTAGTAAACCCCAAAATTGGCACTAAACTAGAAACTGTAAAAAGAGAAGGTGTAGATGTTGTATTTGCTTTAGATGTTTCAAAAAGTATGTTGGCAGAAGACATAGCACCCAATCGCTTAGAGAAATCAAAACAATTAGTATCACAAATAATAAATAGTTTAGCAGGAGATCGAATAGGAATTATTGGATATGCGGGAAGTGCTTTTCCGCAAGTACCTATAACTACAGATTTTTCTTCAGCAAAATTATTTCTTTCAGGTATGAATACAGATATGGTATCATCACAAGGAACTGCAATTAATGAAGCAATCCAAATGGCAGAAACCTATTACAATGATGAAGAACAAACCAATAGAGTATTATTTATAATTTCAGATGGAGAGGATCACGAAGGAAATGTTGCGGGAATAGCTTCAGCAGCAGCCGAAAAAGGAATTAAAATATATACAATAGGAGTTGGAAGTGTAAAAGGAGCTCAAATACCAATAAAACGAAATGGCATTCTTCAGTATTATAAGAGAGACGAAAATAACGAAATTGTAATTACTCGATTAGGAGAAGAAACACTTAAAGAAATTGCCAAAGAGGCAGATGGAGAATACATAGATGGCAGCAATACCAAAGAAGTTGTAGAGACTGTAAAGGCTATACTTAACGGGATGGATAAAAAGGAGTTTGACGCTAAACAGTTTACAGATTTTAAGGACCAGTTTCAATGGTTTTTAGCTGGGGCATTATTTTTGCTTATTATAGATATATTTCTTTTGGAAAGAAAAACAATGTGGTTGAAAAAATTGAACTTATTTAATGAAAAAGCAGCATAAAATGAACAGAAATAATATAATTACTTCCCTTTTAGTGATTTTTACTTTAGGTGTATTTTCTGTAAATCTCTATGCACAAGATGATAAACAGAAAGAAAAAGAGCTAAAAGAATCGCAAAAATATTTAAGTGAGGCAAGTGCCGAAATGAAAGAAGATAATTTTCCAATTGCAGAAGCAGATTATCGTAAAGCTATTGCATTAAATCCGGCAAATGATACAGGAAAATATAACTTAGGTACAGCGTACTACGGAAAAAATAAAAACACCGAAGCTATGGAGCGGTTTAAACAAGCGGCTTCTGTAGCAACAACCAAACCAGAAAAACATAAAGCATTTCATAATTTAGGAAATACTTATATGAATGAAAAAAAATATACAGAAGCTGTAGAGGCTTATAAAAATGCTTTAAGAAATAATCCTACAGACGAAGAAAGTAGATATAACTTGGCTTTAGCTAAAGATTTATTAGAAAAAAATCCACCACCACCCGAAGATAAAAACGATAAAAACGACGAGAATAAGGATAACAAGGATAATAAAGAGAACGAAGAAAATAAAGATAAGAACGATAAGGGCGATAATAAAGAAGGTGATGAAGGAGATAAAGAAGAAGATAAGGATAAAGGCGACCAGAAAGACGAAAATAAAGAAGGAGAAAATGAAAAGGATAAAGGACAGCCAGACAAGCCTAAAGACCCAAAAGAAGGTGAGGGAGATAAACCACAACAACAGCAACCTGTACCAGGAAAATTATCTCCTCAACAAGTAAAAAGTTTACTTGAGGCGATGAATAATGAGGAGAAGAAAGTACAAGATAAAATTAATGCCCAAAAGCAAAAAGGTGCAAAAGTAAAATCCAATAAAGATTGGTAATACTATGAAGTTGAAGCATTTTATATATCTAATTATTTTTGTGTTTAGTTGCAGTTTTGCACAAGCACAAGTGCGTTTTGATGCAAAATTAAGCAAGAAACGTATGGGTTTAAATGAAAGATTGCGTGTTGATTTTGAAATGAACCAAGACGGAGATAACTTTAATCCTCCTAATTTTGAAGGATTTAGAGTAGTAGGAGGTCCAAATCAATCTATTAGTAATACTTGGATTAATGGTAAAAGGAGCTATTCAAAAACATATTCTTATTTTTTGTCACCTTTATCAAAAGGTAACTTTAAAATAGGACAAGCTACTATAGAAATAGAAGGAGAGATATATAAAACACCACCCATTGATATAGAAGTTACAACTGCTGTAAATACACCTACAGATGGTAATAATGCTGAGTTTGTTGCAAGTGAAAATGTACACTTAGTAGCAGAAATTTCTAATGCAAATCCTTATTTAAACGAAGCAATTACTGTAGTATATAAAATGTATGTTTCAAGAGATGTAAGTATAACTAGTAATTGGAGAGAAATTGATACTCCAAAGTATGCAGACTTTTGGAGTGAAAACATAGACGTACAAGGTAATTATAAAGTATACGATGCCACTTATAAAGGAGAAGATTATAGATATGTGATTTTAAGAACTACAGTTTTATATCCCCAAAAAACTGGTGAATTAGATATAGAACCACTTACTCTAGATGTTCCTATTGATGTTCCTACAAACCGAAAAGATCTTTTTGGAAGAAGGCTAACAACTCGAGTAAATAAAACAATCTCTGCAGGAAATAGAACTATTAATGTAAAACCATTGCCTCTAGAAGGTAAACCCGATAATTTTGCTGGTGCTGTGGGAGATTTTCAATTTAAAGTCTCTGCTAATAAAAACACCTTAAATGCCAACGAATCAATGGAGTTAAATACTACAGTTTCTGGTAATGGAAATTTGCAGCTCTTTGATTTGCCTACGGCAAAACTTCCAAGTTCATTAGAAGTTTACGAGCCAGAACGTAAAGAAAATGTAAGAACTACAAGAACAGGTATTACAGGTTCAATTACAGAAACCTACACTGTGGTTCCACAGTTTAAAGGTACGTACCCTATTCGTCCAATCACTTTTTCTTATTTTAATCCTAAAACAGAAAAATACACAACACTTTCTTCAGAAGAAATCGTAATAAACGTTGAAAACGGTCCAATAAGTTCTCAAAATAATGATGTTGAAGAATCAAACATTACTAAAGAAGAAGTTGTACTTTCTAAAGAACAATTTAAATATATAAAAGTAAATGCGGCTTTAGAACCCATTTCTAAAGATCCATTTTTTAAATCTGTTTTGTTTTGGTCTCTACTTGGAGGGCCGTTATTGTTAATACCAATTTTTATAATTGGCGGTAAGAAACGTAAAGAAAGATTAGCAGATATAGAAGGAAATAGATTAAGAAAAGCAGATAAACTTGCTAAAAAGTATCTTTCGGAAGCAAAGAAGAATATTGGCAGTCAGGCAGTATTTTATGAATCATTAGAAAGAGCATTACACAACTACCTTAAGGCTAAACTTAATATTGAAACTTCAGATTTTTCAAAAGAACGAATATCTATGTTATTGTTGGAAAGAGGAGTTGAAAATGAAACATTAAACGAGTTTATTGGTTTATTAAAAAGTTGTGAATTTGCAAGATACACGCCAACCTCGAATGTTACAATACAACAAGATTATAATAAAGCAGTAGCAGTAATTTCTGCTATAGATAAACAAATACAGTAACAAATTCAAGAAAGGAAATGAAGCAACTACTGTACATACTAACAATTATAATTGTTACTTCGAGCTTTGCTCAAAATGACGCATTATTCGAGCAAGGTAAAGAGCGTTATAAAGATGGTAAATATCAAGAGGCTATAGAAAATTGGATGAAGATTCTGGATAATGGAGAACACTCAGAAGCAATTTATTTTAACCTTGGTAATGCACATTATAAATTAAACAATATTGGGCCTAGTATATATTATTATGAGAAAGCATTACAGCTAGCGCCAGGTGATTCAGACATAAAAACAAACCTTGCTTTTGCCGAAAATGCAAAAATCGATGCCATCGAACCACTACCAAAAACAATTTTTTCAAAATGGTATCATAAATTGGCTTCTATATTAACTTTTAATGATTGGGCAATTGCCTCTGTGCTATTTTCAATATTGTTTGTAGTGTTATTTTTAATCTACTATTTTTCAGTTTCTGAAAGAAAAAAAAGAATATTATTTTCAAGCTCTATACTATCAATTGTATTAATGATATTTTCTTTGGCAATGGCTTTTCAAATTTATGGAGATAGCTTAAACAACAATCCAGCAATTGTATTTACTGAAACTGTTAATGTAAGAAGTGAACCAAATATGGGTAGTGAGGTTGCTTTTATTTTACACGAAGGAACAAAAGTTGAAATTATTACAAAAGAAGATAATTGGGTAAGAGTTGAGGTTGCAAATGGTAAAGATGGCTGGATGCCTGCTCAAGATCTAAAACAATTGTAATTATTTATTCTTCGGGAGTATCATCTTCTATAGAAGCATCTTCTTCATTATAATATGCTACTTCTTTTAAAATACTTGGAAGCACTAAAGGTGCTAAAGACGCAATTGGCTCATATAATATAGAAGATTCCTTTTTTTCTTCAGAAATCATAAATCCGCTAGTACTCGTTGAGGCATTAACGAACATAAATATTACACTAATTATAAAGGCAATTTTTAAAGTATTAAAAAGCCCTCCTAGTATTTTATTCACCAATCCTAAAGCTGCAAAATCTGCTATTTTAGTCAATAATTTTCCTGCAAGTGATACGACCAATACAATAACTAAAAAAGTTAATGCAAAAGCAGCTAAGTTTATGGTTTGCTCCTTCCAATTAAAATAGTCCATTAAATATCCTGCAGCATAATGTGAAAAATAAACAGCGCCATAGACACCTGCAATAATACCAATTAAAGAAGCTAAGGTTACAAATAAGCCTTTTTTTATACCTGTATAAAAAGCAAATAAGAGCAGGATCCCCAAAATAATATCAACTAAACTCATAAAAAGTATTTAGTGTAAAGATACTAAAAGTGTTTGTTAAGAAATGTATCTTTGTACCCGCACAAAAATTTGATAAAAAGCACAGTTAGAGTAAAAATTTATGGCAAGAGATGAACAATTAAAAGAAAGATGGGAGGCCGTTGTATTATTACTTAGTAATCGTTTTGCCGATGGTGAAAAATTAGATTTGGATGCTATAATATATTTGGTAGGAATACAAGAATTAGGACAATTGCATAAAAAATTTAAAAAAGATGAAAAAATCAATCTTATGCATATTGCCATTTGCAGATTGTTAGAGCCTTTTGGATATTATGAATTTGAATATTTTGATGACGAAGGGTGGCCTCATTATAAAATATTAGACCAACTTCCTCCTTTAAAAGCAGGTGAGCAAAGTGTATTAATGAAAGAAGCTATTGTACAGTACTTTTTAGAAAAGGAAGTGATTAAATAAATAAAAATGTAATTTTGCCCCACAGAAGAATTTTGTGATGATAGAAAAGATTAAAAAACATATAGAAGAGGTTGAGGCATATACAGCTGCAACAAAAGAAGAGGTAGAAAACTTCCGAATTAAATACCTTGGAAAAAAAGGGTTGTTAAACGATTTTTTTGCTGAATTTAAAAACGTTGCTAACGAACAAAAAAAAGAATTTGGTCAAGTTGTTAATACCCTTAAAAATGCAGCTCAAGATAAAGTTAATAGTCTTAAAGATTCTTTAGATTCTAGCGATGAATCAAAGGGCTTTTATGGAGATTTATCTCGTCCAGGCGAACCTGTTCAATTGGGGTCTCGACATCCAATTTCTATAGTAAAAAATAGAATTACAGAAATATTTTCACGTATTGGTTTTAATGTTTCCGAAGGTCCAGAAATCGAAGATGACTGGCATAATTTTACGGCTTTAAACCTTCCAGAATACCATCCTGCCAGAGATATGCAGGATACATTTTTTATACAAACTAATCCAGACGTTTTATTACGGACACATACTTCTTCGGTACAGGTTCGTTATATGGAGAATAATAAGCCGCCTATTCGTACAATTTCTCCTGGTAGAGTGTATAGAAACGAAGCAATTTCGGCAAGATCTCACTGTTTCTTCCATCAAGTAGAAGGATTATATGTAGATAAAGGGGTAAGCTTTGCAGATTTAAAACAAACCCTTCAATATTTTACTACAGAGATGTTTGGCAAGTCTAAAATTAGACTACGCCCTTCTTATTTTCCATTTACCGAACCTAGTGCAGAAGTAGATGTGTATTGGGGGCTTGAAACAGAAACCGATTATAAAATGACAAAAGGTACTGGCTGGTTAGAAATAATGGGCTGTGGAATGGTAGATCCTAATGTGTTAGAAAATTGTGGAATAGACGCTACAGAATATTCAGGATTTGCATTTGGAATGGGAATTGATCGTATTGCATTATTATTACATCAAATTCCTGATATCCGTATGTTTAGTGAAAATGATATTCGTTTCTTAGAACAATTCAAAAGTTCTTATTAATCAAAGTAAACTTTAAGAAATTTCATTTATTATCATGCGTAAAGATATAGATATTCCTATTGCTCAAAATGTAGAAATAGTTGCCATTAAAGAGTGGGATAAAGATTTTCTTGCTCAAAACTGGAATGTATACCTTATTAATAATAGAGAAGATACTATAGAAAGTGTATTAGTGATGTCTCGGGGAAATAAAGACGAAATTAAAACTTCAACTTTGAGACATGGACTTGGCGATATTGCTTCAAAAAAAGCTGCTAAAGTTGAATTGATAACAGAAGAAGTTTTTGGATTTATAAACGAATATATAGTTACTTTTTTTGCTGAAGGTAAACTTTTTGAACGTAATTTTTTGTTTGTAGCCAATTCCATTTCTGAAGAAAATGCGACTCCTATTAATGTATTAGATACTCCTGGAGTAAAAGCAAAATAAATCTTTACTCTTAAAAATAAAAACCCCCACTGCAATTGCAGTGGGGGTTTTCTTTTGGTTGGTTAAAACCTATTAGTGATTACTTTTTAATCAATCGTTTTACAACGGTTGCGTTTTCACTAGTAATTTGCACAGCGTATACTCCTGTTGCCAGAGTTGATACATCTATTGCTTTTTCACCTTGCATAGTACGTAAGTCGATTTG